>ERZ1023415.1-NODE-1-length-1333114-cov-29.140340_pt1 | contig 1333114 bp, 1267 predicted proteins | sample MGYA00380510_ERZ1023415 | MGnify/ENA primary metagenome ERZ1023415 (study PRJEB33173, sample SAMEA4830299) | metagenome | study: EMG produced TPA metagenomics assembly of the PRJEB25223 data set...
TGGGGGCTTAGCTCAGCTGGGAGAGCGCCTGCTTTGCACGCAGGAGGTCAGCGGTTCGATCCCGCTAGTCTCCACCATATTTAATTTATAAACTACATAACGGCGGTGTAGCTCAGCTGGCTAGAGCGTACGGTTCATACCCGTGAGGTCGGGGGTTCGATCCCCTCCACCGCCACTACTTATTAGTTGTAGGATTATATTTAGGACCTTTAGCTCAGTTGGTTAGAGCTAACGGCTCATAACCGTTCGGTCGCAGGTTCGAGTCCTGCAAGGTCCATATAATTTTGGAGGAATACCCAAGTCTGGCTGAAGGGATCGGTCTTGAAAACCGACAGGGGCTTAACGGCTCGCGGGGGTTCGAATCCCTCTTCCTCCGTTTATCAATGGTCCCGTAGTGTAGCGGTTAACACGCCTGCCTGTCACGCAGGAGATCGCGGGTTCGATTCCCGTCGGGACCGCCATTTTAATTAATTTAATAGCGATTTACCTATAAATAATGGAGGAATACCCAAGTCCGGCTGAAGGGATCGGTCTTGAAAACCGACAGGGCCTTAACGGGCCGCGGGGGTTCGAATCCCTCTTCCTCCGCCATTATTATTATCGCGGGATGGAGCAGTTCGGTAGCTCGTCGGGCTCATAACCCGAAGGTCGGTGGTTCAAATCCGCCTCCCGCAATACATCATTTTAATAGGTCTCGTAGTGTAGCGGTTAACACGCCTGCCTGTCACGCAGGAGATCGCGGGTTCGATTCCCGTCGAGACCGCCATTACAATTGTGGTTCAGTAGCTCAGTTGGTAGAGCAATGGATTGAAGCTCCATGTGTCGGCAGTTCGACTCTGTCCTGAACCATTTAAGCAAGCCGGCCTAGCTCAATTGGTAGAGCAACTGACTTGTAATCAGTAGGTTGGGGGTTCAAGTCCTCTGGCCGGCACCATCTCATGGAGGGGTAGCGAAGTGGCTAAACGCGGCGGACTGTAAATCCGCTCCTTCGGGTTCGGCAGTTCGAATCTGCCCCCCTCCACCATCTGAATAGGGGCATAGTTCAACGGTAGAATAGAGGTCTCCAAAACCTTTGATGTGGGTTCGATTCCTACTGCCCCTGCCATGGCGGTTGTGGCGAAGTGGTTAACGCATCGGATTGTGGTTCCGACACTCGAGGGTTCGATTCCCTTCAACCGCCCTTATTATTAATGGGCTATAGCCAAGCGGTAAGGCAACGGACTTTGACTCCGTCACGCGCTGGTTCGAATCCAGCTAGCCCAGTTATTGGCGGCATAGCCAAGTGGTAAGGCAGAGGTCTGCAAAACCTTTATCACCGGTTCAAATCCGGTTGCCGCCTCCATGTTAATTAAGCGGGAGTAGTTCAACTCTTAGAACACATTCCTTCCCGGAATGAGATATAGGTGCAAGTCCTATCTTCCGCTCCATTAAATTTTATATTAAGCGGGAGTAGTTCAACTTTTAGAACACGTTCCTTCCCGGAACGAGGTATAGGTGTAAGTCCTATCTTCCGCTCCATAGTATACTTCCAGAGGGAAGTTTTTTATTTATCTATTGAGCCGGTGTGGCGGAATTGGCAGACGCGCGGGACTCAAAATCCCGTTCCTTTTTTGGAGTGTCGGTTCGATCCCGACCACCGGTATTATTTTATATACTTTTAGGAACTTTTAGAGTGAGAATGTTGTTAAATCAACGTTTTCACTCTTTTTTTATTCATTTAGACACATATAGGCATTATTTTTTGGTCACATCGTGGTCACAAAACTATTAATTTAAGATTAATTTTGGTCACAAATTTTCAATCAATTTTAGTGCTTTTTTATTGTCTTGTTCGTATGTTTCTTTTAATAAATGTCCGTAATCTTTTAATGTTACGTTTATAGATGAGTGGCTAATCTTTTAGAGATATGATATATATTTAATCCCTCATGTATGAGCATAGAAGCGTGTGTATGTCTAAATGCATGACTAGTTAAATTTCTATGTATATTTAATTTGGAACATGCTTCTCTAATAGATTTATTAACAGAAGAGTTAGTTATTTGTTTATCATTGTTTATAAAAACATATCCCTCAATAGATGAAGTGTGATGATCAATGTAATTAAGTAATAACTTTATTAAAGATTTAGAAACTGAAACATATCTAGGTGCAGATTTATTTTTGGTACTGTTTAAAAATATTTCTAACTTTAATTCTGTAAATCATTTAATTGCTTATTACATGATATTACTTAGTTTTGTTAATTTCATGTTGTAACTTTCTTCAAAAAAATAAGGTAGACTAAGCTACCTTATTACTTTGTTTATTTTTTTTCTAAACTTACTGAATACATGTGATTAAGAATTAAAATTTGTCCACTTTTCAATGTAACAGCGCCTTCTGTATCATATGGTCGGTCTGAATCTTTGCCTACAAGAATGTATTCTTTGTCTAGACTACCGTCTCTATTAAATATTTTGAAATTTCCTCCTATATCATGGCTAAATGTAGTGTAAATTTTATACTTACCAGGTTTAACATCTTTACCAACAATCCATACGCCTGTGGAAATTGGATTTGTAAATGTTTGATGTTTTGGTTTAAAAGTAGTTAGTTCAGCTTTATCAAGATTAATTTTGTCTCCTTCCATTAAATAAGTTGTAATAGTTGGAGTTGTTGCATTATCTAATGTACCGTAATCTTTTCCGAATTTTTCTTCAAATGACCAGTCTTCTACAGTTTTAATTTCAATATAACCTTTATTATTTTTTGATGAAATCGTATAGTGACCTGGTTCGAGATCTTTACCTACTTCATATGAACCATCTTTTAATTCCACAGTTTTTGGCGGATACATTTCTTTTTTATTTCTTTCGTTAATATGATGGAAAAAGATAGTTAAAACTAAAAATATTATTGTTAATACTAAAGTTATACTAGTGCTTATCACATAAGGTTTAATACTTTTCTTATTAACCTTGCTAATGATAAGTAGAATGATTAATACTACAGTAGATACTGCAAAAATGATTAATAGTGTAAAGAATAAATATAATAACATTGATGTCACTTCCTAGATGTTGAAATTTAAAAAAATTATTACTTAAGATAAGACTTTCTATTTTATAAGTGTTCTTCTTGTATTTAATATTAATATCATCGACCAACTCCTATTAGAGGTTAAATAGTGCATGTTTTTTATAAAAAAGAGAACACACCTATACTAATAGTTATTTATTAGTAAATGAGCGTTCTCTTTATTTATCGCTATTTCATTTGCTTTTTATGTATTCTATGAAATTTATAATTTCTTTCATTTCTTCTTCAGTAACATCGGGAGTTATATAAGCTGCTATTGCATTTTTGGTTACAATACTATGTTCTTCAGTCAATTCCGATTTAGGAACGTTAAAATAATCAGCCAATAATTGTATTCTCTTAATTCTAGGATATTTGATTTCTTTTATCCAATTAGAGATTGTAGGTTGTGTTACTCCTATTGTTTCAGCTAATTCTTTTTGGTCTACGTTTTTATTTCTCATTAATCTTTGAAGATTTTCAGAAAAAATTGTTCTAGCACTTTTAGCACTCATATTAAAACTCCTTATTAGCATAAGAATTTAATTTCAAATTAGCACATCCAAGAAATAATTACAACAACTTAATTAAAATTATATAAAATAAGTTGTTTAAATTTATCGAAACTTTAAAAGATAGCTATTATTTTAATTTTTTCTTCACAGGAATAAATAATTCCAAAGTTTCTTTAACTCATTGGTCTTGCTTGAATAAATTCTATAATACTGCCTTTCAGAAGTAAAAGGGCTTACTATCTAATCATTTTTATAATTCTCAATATACAGTTTCAATAATTAGTTATTGTTTATCTGGTTTATCTATAATACTATTAATCTAATGTGATATTTGGAGGATTCAGAATGAGTAATTCGCATGTTAATGGAAAGTCTTTTTTTAATAATATATTAAATGCTGTAGGTGCTGGAGTTGTCATTGCACTTTTGCCTAATGCTTTGTTAGGAGAATTATTAAAGTTCTTTAAGGAAGGGAACCATTTATTAGAAACTGTATATCAGCTTGTCATTGTTATTCAGTCATTTATGGCATTTATTATTGGTGTATTAGCTGCACATCAATTTAAATTTAAAGGTGCTGGTGCAGCAATCATTGGTACGTCAGCAATGCTTGGTTCCGGTGTTGTTCATTTTAGTAACAAAGGAATTGAATTAAAAGGTATTGGAGATATCATCAATGTTATTGTTGTAGTTGCATTAGCTTGTTTTATTTACATGTTCTTAGAAGGAAAGCTCGGTTCATTTGAAATGATTATTCTTCCAGTTTTAGTCCCAGTCATAAGTGGAGTCATTGGGTTACTTACTTTGCCGTATGTACAAGTGATTACTCAATCAATTGGAAGAGTTGTGAATGGATTTACCGAGTTAAATCCTTTGTTAATGTCTATACTAATATGTGTAACTTTTTCTTTATTAATGGTTACACCAATTTCACTAGTGGCTATCGCTACAGCAATTAGTTTGACTGGTTTAGGTAGTGGGGCAGCGAATATGGGAATTGTTGCCGCATGTGTCACATTCTTATTCGGATCTTTGAGAGTGAATTCAATTGGAGTGAACTTAGTGTTATTAATTGGTGCTGCGAAGATGATGATACCTGTTTATTTAAAGCATCTCATTATCGCTATTCCTCTAACTGTGAATGGCATTATTTGCGGAATTGTGGCATACGTATTAAATATTAAAGGAACGCCTTTATCAGCAGGGTTTGGATATACTGGTTTAGTCGGACCAATTAATGCACTTAATCGTATGTCAGGAGACACGTCTTTTAATATCATCATGCTCATCATTGGTTATTTTGTCGTGCCTTTTACTGGAGCATTTATTGTTCATCATTTATGTAAGAAATTTATTCATTCTTATAGTGATGAAATTTACCAATTTGAAATACCTAAAGAATAATAAGATGAGCTGGAAAGCAATGTGTTCAACATAAACGTTGAGACATTGCTTATTTTTTTGCCTTAATTTTCAGAAAAAGAATTGCATAAAAATAAATAAAAATGTATAATAATGTATATTTATTAAGGAGGGCTCATTAAGTATGAACAAAACTTTCAAGATAATTATAGTCATCGCTATACTTATAAGCTCTGCAATGATATACATAAATCCTATTGCTAGTGCTAAAGAAGATTCAAATTGGAACAAAATTAAACAGCGTGGAGAAATAAGAGTGGGGTTATCAGCAGATTACGCACCTTTAGAATTTGAGAAGACAGTCCACGGGAAAACTGAATATGCGGGTGTAGATATTGAGTTAGCTAAGAAAATAGCAAAAGATAATCACTTAAAATTAAAAATTGTGAATATGCAATTTGATAGCCTCTTAGGTGCTTTGAAAACTGGGAAAATAGACATCATCATTTCTGGTATGACAACAACGCCTGAAAGAAAAAAGGAAGTTGATTTTACAGAACCATATATGATGACAAATAATACTATGTTAGTTAAAAAATCAGAAAAAAATCAATACAAAAGTTTAAAAGACTTTGACGGCAAAAAGATAGCAGCTCAAAAAGGGACAGAACAAGAGAAAATTGCTCAAAATGAAATCAATAATGGTCAAATCTCTTCTTTAAGTCGTTTACCTGATGCGATATTAGCATTGAAAAGTGGTAAGGTTGTCGGTACCGTTATTGAGAAACCAGTAGCCGAAGCTTATTTAAAACAAAATCCTGAGTTAGATTTTGCAGATGTTAAATTTAATGAAGAAAAGAAACCTACGTGTATTGCTTTACCAAAAGATTCACCAGAGTTACTTAAACATCTTAATCAAACGATTGATGAAGTTAAAAGTAAAAACCTAATCGATAGTTATATGAATAAAGCTGCTGAAGATATGCAAGATGATGGTAACTTCTTTACTAAATATGGAAGTTTCTTTATTAAAGGTATTAAAGATACAATTCTCATTTCATCTATTGGGGTCATCTTAGGTTCAATCTTAGGTGCATTGATTGCTTTAATGAAATTAAGTAAATTTAAACCTTTATCTTGGTTAGCAAGTATATACATTGAATTCTTAAGAGGAACACCTATGCTAGTTCAAGTGTTTATCGTCTTCTTTGGAACAACTGCGGCGTTAGGACTAGATGTGTCAGCACTTATATGCGGAACCATTGCGCTTGTGATTAACTCATCAGCATATATTGCTGAAATTATAAGAGCAGGAATTAATGCAGTTGATAAGGGACAAACAGAAGCAGCAAGAAGTTTAGGTTTAAATTATAGCCAAACAATGAAATTTGTGGTCATGCCACAAGCAATCAAAAATATATTGCCTGCTTTAGGAAACGAATTTGTGACCCTTATTAAAGAATCTTCAATTGTTTCAACGATTGGTGTTGGAGAGATTATGTTTAATGCACAAGTTGTGCAAGGTATTTCATTCGATCCGTTCACGCCATTACTCATTGCCGCAGTCCTTTACTTTATTTTAACGTTTGCACTTTCACGCATCATGAGTTTAGTTGAAGGGAGAATGAAGGCTAGTGATTAAAATTAAAAATTTAAACAAAACATTCGGACATAACGAAGTACTTAAAGATATTAATTTAGAAGTGAAACAAGGAGAAGTTGTAGCTATCATTGGGCCATCTGGTAGTGGTAAAAGTACGTTGCTACGTTGTATGAATTTACTCGAAACGCCAACAAAAGGGCAAGTCATTTTTGAAGGTAATGATTTAACTGAAAAGAACGTTCATTTGGACGAATTAAGACAGAAAATGGGAATGGTCTTCCAAAGCTTTAACTTATTTCCACATAAAAAAGTAATTGAAAATATCATGCTAGCTCCTAAGCTTTTACATAAAGATAATCAAGGCACAATTAAAGAAATAGCTTTAAATTTACTAGACAAAGTTGGATTAAAAGACAAAGCAGAGGCTTATCCTAATCAATTATCTGGAGGTCAAAAACAGAGAGTCGCGATTGCGAGAGCTTTAGCAATGAAACCAGATGTGCTTTTATTTGATGAGCCCACATCTGCTTTAGACCCTGAAGTTGTTGGTGATGTATTGAAAGTAATGAGAGATTTAGCCAAAGACGGTATGACGATGGTTATTGTCACGCATGAAATGAACTTTGCTAAAGAAGTCAGTAACAAAGTAGTATTTATGGCAGATGGGGTGGTTGTCGAATCAGGCTCGCCAGTAGATATATTTGAACACCCTCAACACGAAAGAACACAAAACTTCTTATCACGCGTATTATAATATATAAATACTTTTTAAGTAGGGCAGAATTTTGAAATCATTCTATGAGAATTTGATTTCGGTTCTGCTCTTTTTTGTAAAAAATAAAACCCTAAAACGCTATGAAAAGCGAACATGTGTTAAAATGGCATATGTAATTTTTTGTGAGGGGGCAAAGCTGTGGATTACAAGCAGTTAAAAAGAGAGATAATAGACTATGCTCATTCTATAGGTATTGATAGTATAGGTTTCACAACTGCAGATCCATTTGATGAGCTAAAACAGAAATTAGAAAGTTATCATTCCAGAGGGTACGCATCTGGATTTGAAGAGTCCGATATAGCTTTAAGAACTGAACCTAAATTAAGTTTACCAAGTGCGCGTTCTATTATTGCTATTGCGGTAGGTTATCCGAATAAATTGAAGGGTGCACCTAAAAGTGTAAGAGGAGACAGACGAGGTATGTTCGCAAGAGCTTCTTGGGGACAAGACTACCATACAATTATGCGGAAAAGACTTGATAAACTGAGTGAATTTCTTAGAGAACGAGTGCCAAATGTTGAAATACAATCTATGGTAGATACTGGTGTCTTATCTGATAGGGCAGTAGCTGAAAGAGCTGGATTAGGTTTTGTAGGCAGAAATGGTTTTGTTATCTCACCTGAATTAGGTACATGGACATATTTAGGAGAAATGTTAGTAAGCATACCATTTGAGCCTGATGACCCTATTTTAGATAGTTGTGGAGACTGTACGATATGTGTAGACCGTTGTCCTACCGGTGCTTTGGTGGGAAATGGCCAATTAAACAGTCAAAAATGTATTAGCTTTTTAACTCAAACGAAAGGCTATTTAGAGGATGAGTATCGTTATAAAATTGGCAATCGTTTATATGGATGTGATACTTGCCAACAAGTATGTCCTAAAAATAGAGGTATTAATACGCAACATGACGATATCGTTCTTGAACCAGAAATATTAAAGCCGCGATTAGTCCCATTACTTCAAATGAGTAACAAAGAATTTAAAAATACTTACGGGCATTTAGCTGGTGCTTGGAGAGGTAAAAAGCCAATTCAACGAAATGCGATTATCGCCTTAGCGCATTTTAAGGAAGAAAATGCGATTCCTGAACTTAAAGAAGTCGCCTTAAATGATCCTAGACCAATGATTAGAGGAACAGCTTATTGGGCTATAGGACAAATTCAAGGAGAAGACGCACGACATTTTATAAATGAAAATTTTGAAAAAGAAATAGAGGAAGTCCAAGTTGAAATGAAAAAAGGCTTGGAAATGAGGAGAGACTAACTATGACGAATCATATCGTTTTATTCCAACCAGAAATACCTGCAAATACAGGCAATATTGCTAGAACGTGTGCAGGAACACTTACACATTTACATCTTATTAAACCTTTAGGATTTAGTACAGACGATAAGATGTTAAAAAGGGCTGGTTTAGATTACTGGGAGCATGTAAATATTACTTATCACGAAAGTATTGAAGCGTTCTTTGAAAGTACTGAAGGAAATTATTACTTGTTAACTAAATTTGGAAAACAAACTTATAGTGATTTTAATTTTTCAAATACTGAAGAGGAACATTATTTTATTTTCGGTAGAGAAACAACTGGTCTTCCTAATTGGGTGAAAGAGAAATATGCAGATACAGCATTAAGAATACCTATGAGTGATAAAATTAGATCTTTGAACTTATCTAATACAGCCGCATTACTTATTTATGAGGCGTTGAGACAACAACAATTTCCAAATCTTTCATAAATTAATTTTCAGGAAAAATAAAAGTGAATGTAATAATGTAGATAGAAATGTTATATTTAAACATGAAGAATTGACATTAAAGCGTAATAGTTTGGTTTGACAAATAACTCAAAAGGGTATATTTGAAATTAATATCAATCATTCTATGTAAAGAGCAAACTTAGAGGAGTGTAATGAATATGGCAATGAACTTTAAAGTATTTGATAATAATGAAAGAGTAGCAGAATACGCTGCTGATATTATTCGTAAACAATTTAATAACAATCCTACAACAATTGCAGGATTTCATTTAGACAAGGACCAAGCGCCTGTTTTAGATGAACTTAAGAAAAACGTTGATACACACGCTGTAGACTTTAGTCAAATCAATATCTTAGATTATGACGACAATCGCTCTTATTATGAAGCTTTAGGAGTACCTGAAAGTCAAGTTTATTCAATCTCTTATGAAAAAGATGCAATTGAATTTATCTCAGATAAAATGAAAACGAAAGAAAATAAAGGAAAATTAATCCTTCAAGTTCTTTCTATAGATGAAAGTGGCAAATTAGATGTTAGCGTACGACAAGGTTTAATGGAAGCTAGAGAAATCTTCTTAGTAGTCACTGGTAGCAATAAACGTGATGTGATTGAGAAATTATATCGTGAAAATGGTAAATCTAGTTATGAACCAGCAGATTTAAAAGCACATCGTATGGTTAATGTTATCTTAGATAAAGAAGCGGCTGCAGGTTTACCTGAAGACGTTAAAGAGTACTTCACAGCACGTTTTGTCTAACCATAGAGATTGTGGGGGAAAACAATGGCTAAAGAACAAGAATCTAAATTGAATTATCATGAAGAAGAAAATGCAATGGTGACAGATTTAGATGATTTGAAAGAATTAGGTAAAGAAATGGAGCAAATTTCAGAAGAGAATGATGAAGACAAACTGAATCAATCTCATGACGAAGACGTACGTTCCGACCTACAAGATAAATAATTTAATAATGAGGCAAGAAGGATGGATAAAATTGTAAGAAGCTTGTTATAAGCACACTTTCAATTTCACCATCTACTGCCAAAATGTTTAAGGAAACTGAGATCATTAATACATCTCAGTTTTTTTATTTTTGAAAATTTATGTCACCAATCAACTTTGAACAATGCTTATCTCCCTCATCAATCACAATTGTGATATCATACTTAATAGTGATTAACACAAGGAGATTTAAAATATGCTAGGAAAATATTGGATACATTTAATGATAGCGACTGTGATTATAAGTTTAATCTCAGTCAAAGGCTTTCCTCTTGCTTTAGGAGCACTATACTTGCCCTTACTTTTTAAAATTGTGCAATTACAACTTAATCTCTCTAAAGGATTAGTAGATGACGTGAGTGCACAAACGTTTATTAAAAGTAATCAATCTGGTGTAATCATTAGCGTCATTTGTTGTTTAGCAATTACAGGTATACTGATTTATACCTTGAATGATTTTTATAGCCGGCTTACTGGCATTTTAGGATTTTTAGTCCAAATAAGTCCTATTACAATAGTAATAAGCGCCATATTATTCATATTATTAGCAATTGCGATTGTTCAAGCGACTAAAACTAAATATAAACATTCTTAAATTTCACATAGTTGAGACCTTAATTATTTTAGTAGATAAGCAAAGTAATTAGGGTCATTTTTATTATGTAAACGTTTCACCTCATCGTTGCCCATCTAAATTAAATAGTGCTATACTACAAATAAATAAAGACAATAAGGGGAGAGAAATGTATGTCAGTCAGAATTGAACATGATACTTTTGGAGAAATTGAAGTACCTGGAGATAAATATTGGGGTGCTCAAACTGAAAGAAGTAAACGTAACTTTCCAGTAGGTAAAGAACGTATGCCAATTGAAGTCGTTTATGGGTTTGCACAATTAAAAAGAGGTGCTGCGTTAGCCAATCATGAACTTGGTAAGTTAAGTGATGAAAAGAAAGACGCAATCGTATATGCTTGCGACCGTATTTTAAAGGGAGAGTTAGATGAACACTTCCCATTAGTCGTTTGGCAAACAGGTAGTGGTACACAAAGTAACATGAATGTGAATGAGGTTGTCAGCTACGTAGCAAATGAATACTTAAAAGAACATCATAGTGATGAATCAATTCACCCAAATGATGATGTTAATAAATCACAAAGTTCTAATGATACATTTCCTACAGCTATGCATGTCGCTTTATATCATGAAGTTGAAACAAAATTAGAACCAGCACTTAAAAACTTACGTAATACATTAAAAGAAAAAGAAGACCAATATCAATCAATTATTAAAATTGGACGTACACATTTACAAGATGCAACACCAATTAAATTAGGCCAAGAAATCAGTGGTTGGCGCTACATGTTAGACAAATGTGAAGAATTGCTAAGCGAATCTAAAAAACATATCCTTAGCTTAGCTATTGGTGGAACAGCTGTAGGTACAGGTATTAACGCGCATCCAGAATTTGGTGATAAAGTTGCAAAATTCATCTCAGATAATACAGGTTATCCATTTGTTTCATCTGAAAACAAATTCCATGCATTGACAGCCCATGATGAAGTTGTTCAATTACATGGCACACTTAAAGCTTTAGCTGGCGATTTAATGAAAATAGCTAATGATGTGAGATGGTTAGCTTCAGGTCCACGTGCTGGTTTAGCTGAAATTTCTATTCCTGAAAATGAACCAGGTTCATCTATCATGCCGGGTAAAGTTAATCCTACTCAATGTGAAATGTTAACGATGGTAGCAGTACAAGTGATGGGTAATGATACTGTTGTAGGTTTCGCAAGTTCACAAGGTAACTTTGAACTGAACGTGTTTAAACCAGTTATTCTTCATAATACGCTACAATCAATTTATTTATTAGCTGACGGTATGCAAACGTTTAATGATAATTGTGCTGTAGGTATTGAGCCAATCGAAGAGAACATTAATAATTACTTAAATCAATCATTAATGTTAGTTACTGCACTTAACCCTCATATTGGTTATGAAAAAGCAGCTCAAATTGCTAAAAAAGCTCACAAAGAAGGTTTAACTTTAAAAGAATCAGCTATTAATAGTGGCTATGTGACAGAAGAACAATTTGAAGAATGGATTAAACCAGAAGATATGGTTGATCCTCACTAAAATTCATTTAAATAACTAAAGTAAAGGAACATTAGACATTTATAATTTGTCTAATGTTCCTTCTTTGCTTTTATTTTGGTATCGAGCTTCAATCCTCAACTATTTCTTATCATCTAAACTTACTGAAATCAGTTCGTGTGTAAGTGGATGAATGAATTCGATTTGATGACTGTTTAATTCTAATTGACGTAATGTAGAATCGCCATACAGAGGGTCACCAATGACAGGATGACCTATTTCAGCCAAGTGTACACGTATCTGGTGTGTACGCCCCGTGTCTAATTTAATATCAAGTTGACAGACGCCTTCTTTAATCATTTGAGAACTTAAGATATGTGTAATCGCACGTTGGCCAGTATTTGAAATTCTGCGTTTATTAGGATGAAATTTATCCTTACCAATAGGCATATCTATCGTTTGTGGTTTAATAGGCAACAATGCTTTTACATTTGCTTTATAGACACGCGTAATTTGATTATCTTCTAACATTCTATCCAATATTTTCTTCATGATAGGATTCTTTGCTACGATCAGTAAGCCCACTGTTTCTTGGTCAAGACGATGGATTGGCTCAACATAGTCACTATCTATCGTATAAATAATGTGATTCATTAAAGTGTTACTTTCTTTTAAATCATTAGGATGCGTTTTAACACCTTTAGGTTTCATAACGATGGCTAAATCATTATCTTCATAATAGATTTGTGCGTAACGATAACTAGGTAAATAATTACTTTTTTCTTTTGGCGTAGGCACAATGACTTCGTCCCCAGTGACAACTTTGTCAGTTAATTTAGCTTGTTGCTCATTGATTTTTATCTCTTTTGACATATTCAGTTGATGTAAATCCTTCTTAGGAAGTTTCAATTGTTGAAATATCTCTCTTAACGTATATTCATTATATTGTTCAGGTATCGTAAATTTCATAATATCCTCCTATAGTTTCTATATCATCATATCACAAATTATTTATTCTCTATATCATGTTTATTTTTTGAAAAATGAATCCTCAAACACTTTTCAATGATGTATTTAACTCTATTTTTAAAATAAAGCGAACCCATGTATAATGTAAATAATATGGATAAAGTATTGGGGCGATAAAATGGAGAAGCCAACTAGACTCGCATTGCTAAAGGAAATAGCAGAGTTTCTTAATGAGGAAACTGAAATGTATAGCATGATGCATGGGGGTTTACGTTCACTGATAGATGGTAGTGACTTCACTACGGGATGGATATTCTTCATCAATCAGGAAGGTGAGCATGAACTTGTATCAGCAGTTGACCTCCCTGGTGCATTATCGAAAAAAGAGTGCCATTATATGACAGAAGGAAGCTGTTGGTGTGTACAGGCATATCATAATAGGAAGCTAACGAAGGCTTCTAATATCATCAATTGTTCGAGAATTAATTTAGCAAATCGTGCATATCATGAAGAAACGGAAGGTATTACGCATCATGCAACTGTGCCTCTTCGTTCCGGTGAAGAACAATTTGGACTACTTAATGTCGCTTCTTCGAACAAACAACATTATAGTGAAGAAGATTTAGAATTACTGGAGTCCGTAGCATTTCAAATCGGTTCTGCAATTAAACGTATTTTACTTACGGATAGAGAGAAAGAGGCAGCTAAAATTAATGAACGGAATAGGTTAGCACGTGATCTTCACGATTCGGTCAATCAGATGTTATTCTCATTAAAATTAACTGCCCATGCAGCTCAAGGTATGACTGAAGATGAATTCTCTAAAAAGGCCTTTAAAACAATTGAAGAAACAAGTCAAAATGCTGTGAATGAAATGAGAGCACTGATATGGCAGTTAAAACCTGTCGGGTTAGAACATGGGCTGGTGCATGCTTTAAATAACTATAGCCATGTCTTAAATCTTGATTTAGAAGTGCATGTTGATGGTCTGATTGATTTATCCAATTATATTGAAGAAAATGTCTATCGTATGATACAAGAAGCAATGAATAATGTTCGAAAGCATGCGGATACCAATGAAGTATTCTTGCATTTAACACAAGATAAAGCACATTTAATCATTCAAATTGTTGATTCAGGAAAGGGATTTGACCTTAACTCAATCAATGATAATACTTCTAATGGTTTGAAGAACCTTAAGCAACGTACACATGCGATGGATGGTAAAATAGACATCAATTCAACGCCTCAACAGGGTACGTCGATATCAATTAGGATACCTTTAAAGTAATTAAAAAGGAGAAACATTATGCATAAAGTAGTATTAGTAGATGATCATCATATCGTACGACAAGGATTAGAATTTTTACTTTCAACAGTTGAAGATTTAGAAGTAGTCAAAGGCTTTTCTGACGGGCAATCGTTCTTATCATTTTTAAAGGAAAATGAACAACCTGACATCGTATTGTTAGACTTAGTTATGCCGGAAATGAACGGGATAGAGATTACAGAAATACTAAAAAAACAATATCCACAAATTAAAGTATTAGTATTAACGAGTTACGTGGATGACGAACATGTGATTTCAGCCATCGATAAAGGCGCAGATGGTTATGAGATGAAAGATGTCGAACCTCAGAAACTTATTGAAACGATACATAAAGTTTTAAACGGTGAACGTATTATTCACCCAGAAGCTAAAAATGTAATTGAAGCTGTATCTAAGAAACCTCATTTTACAAATAAATTATCCAAGCGCGAAGTAGAGGTCTTGAGAGAAATGGTGAAAGGGAAGACGAATAAAGAAATTGCTCAAACCCTGTTTGTCTCGGAAAAGACTATCAAAACACACGTCAGTCATATCTTTAATAAGTTGCAAGTCACGGATAGAACACAAGCAGCAATTTATGCGATGGAAAATAAATTAATTTAATTGTCATAAAAAGTTCAATTTATTAGTACTCAATTTAAAATTCAAATTAAAGTTGAGCGGATACCGTTAAATGTAAATATTTAATTATTTTGATAATTTTGCCTTTAATAAAAATAGGTAGAAAAACACGATTCACTCTTTTATTTTTATTAAAAATATATTAAGATGTAATTTGTGTTTCAAGAAATGTGTATAATTGCAATTTCTTGTGTCCGGATAAAATATTTCCAATTAGAAAGGTAGATAAATAGAATGGATAGACAGAGTTTCACAGATTTAATTCAGACAAAATTTAAAATGGTTCGTATTGAAGCGGGTTATACGCAAGATACAATGGCCCAAACAATTGGCCTTTCAAAGAAAACATTAGTACAAATTGAAAAAGAAAGAGTTTTACCTAACTGGACGACATGTGTATCAATTTGTGCATTATTTAGAGATTCAGATGTATTAAATAGCACATTTGGATGTGATCCTTTAGAAATCGTACAAACGATTTCAAGAAATCATTGTGCGTATCCAAATCACGCAACAACAAGCGATATTTATTGGAATACAATCGAAACACGTAATGGCTTTATTTTACAAAGCAATAAAGTGAGCAATATTTACCGTGTGTTAAACGCTGATAAACAACCTATCTTCGGTACTTCTAAAATGAGAGAAGCAGAAACATATTTCAACAGAAATGCTAAAGAAGAATTAGTACACATCTAATTCTCTTTGAAAAGTGATAGTAGAATCTAGAAACGATTTAGTCACTTTATTAAAATGATAGATTAACGCTATGATAATAATATTTACACGTAACGATGAACTCAATCTTTTGATTTCATCGTTTTATTTTTATTATTTTAGTTTAAGTCAAAGTTTAATAGCACGAGTGAAAGGTTAAATGGTGTTATAATCGAAACACATTTAAAATGATACAAGGGAGTCAAGGATATGCATGCCTTTTTAATTATTGTTTTTATGGCCATTATTGGCGCTTTAATCGGTGGTATTACAAATGTTATCGCAATACGAATGTTATTCCACCCATTTAAACCATATTATATTTTTAAAATGCGAATCCCATTCACACCTGGATTAATCCCCAAACGACGAGATGAGATTGCGAATAAAATAGGCCAAGTCATTGAAGACCATTTAATTACAGAGGAAATGATTCGCGAGAAACTCAACCAACCTCAATCAAGAGACGCGATTCATGATTTAGTTCTTACACAAATTCATAAACTCAAAGGTAAAGATGCAACAATTGAAAATTTTGCACAGTTCTTTGATATTAATATTCATGAAGTGATAGATGGAAAGGTTAGCCCCGCAATTGAAGGGCAATTGAACGCCTTCTATTATAATCATCAACACGAAACAATACACCATTTGCTTCCCAAAGAACTTATCGAATTAGCTGACCATAAAGTAGAAGATATAGCAGATTTATTATGTGAACGAGCAAAGGTTTATTTAAACTCAGATAAAGGTGCGCATGATATTTATGATATGCTGGATACCTTTTTCCAGGAAAAGGGAAAAATAGTAGGTCTTCTACAAATGTTTATGACAAAGGAAAGTATCGCGGAGCGTATACAGCATGAATTGATTCGTCTTACTCAACATCCGAAAGCACGTACGATTATTAATCAAGTGATTCGAAACGAATATGAGACGCTAAAGAATAAAACATTAATTGAATTAATTGATAAAGAACAATTTGAAAATATTTCCAAGTCAACAAGTGAACTTGTTTTATCGTATATGAATTTGAATGATAAAGCACGAATGCCTATAAGCGAATTAGCACCTCAATTGATTCATTATTTGGAAAATGAAGCAGCAACTAAAATAACATCTGTCATTGTGCATAATATTTCTCAACATCTTACAAAAATTATGCAAAAGATTAATTTACGACAACTCATCGAAGATCAAATTAACACGTTCGAATTAGATTATATTGAAAATTTAATTATAGAAATTGCCAATAAAGAATTAAAATTAATCATGTCATTAGGTTTTATTCTTGGAGGTATTATCGGTTTATTCCAAGGTGTGATTGCAATCTTTGTCTAACGGTGACATATATGTTAAAGTTATTTGTGAGTGGTTAAAACACAAATTAACTCAAAGGAGTGCAATGAACTATGGCAGTAAATTTATATGATTATGCAAATCAATTAGAACAAGCTTTAAGAGACAGTGACGAATATAAAGCGATTAAAGATGCATTTGCAAAAGTTAAAGAAAACGAAGAATCAAAAAAATTATTTGATGAATTCCGTGAAACTCAAATCAGTTTCCAACAAAAACAAATGCAAGGTGAAGAAATTCCTGAAGAAGACTTACAAAAAGCTCAAGAACAAGCTCAAGAAATCGAAAAAGATGAAAATATCTCTGAATTAATGAATGCTGAGCAAAAAATGAGCCAAGTATTCCAAGAAATCAACCAAATCATCGTAAAACCATTAGATGAAATTTACGCTGACTAATTGATAGGTCTTTAGATTTAGTTTGGAAGATACAACTTCTAGACTTAATATTTGCCTTAGAAAGGTTATGATTATAATCTTTCTAAGGCTTTTTTCATATGATTAGGCACCATCATTTGAGTTAAATTTCGTATTCAGTTCAATTCCATTATATGACGCCTAATTTTCAGATGAATGATACTCTTAGTCGTCGACTGAACTTTAAGTGTTATGGTAAAATAATTAAATATAAAGTAAAGTTATTTTTCATGATACATAGTTTATTAATTTATTGTCATTCATCTATCTTAATGCTAACTTTTTTTATTTTTATCAATAATTGAAGTACATTCAAATTGCATTATATCTTTTAACTTTACGGCTTTTCTAAGGAGAATTAAACTTATGGTTAAATTTATACACTGTGCCGACTTACACTTAGACAGTCCCTTCAAATCTAAAAGTCATTTGAGTCCTAAAATATTTGAAGATGTTCAAAAAAGTGCATATGAAAGTTTTAAAAATATTGTAGATTTAGCATTACAAAAAGAAGTAGATTTTATCATTATCGCGGGTGATTTATTTGATAATGAGAATCGTACGCTCCGTGCGGAAGTCTTCCTAAAGGAACAATTTGAAAGATTGCGTAAAGAGCAAATATTTGTATACGTATGTCATGGAAACCACGATCCTTTGACTTCAAAAATATCTGCAAATTGGCCTAACAATGTTTCTGTATTTTCGAATCAAGTAGAAACCTATCAAGCCATCACTAAAGACGGGGAAACCATTTTTATACATGGATTTAGTTATCAGAATGATACGAGTTATGAAAATAAAATTGATTCCTATCCTTCAAGTCAGGGACAAAAAGGAATACATATCGGCGTTCTACATGGCACTTATAGCAAATCGTCTATAAATAATCGCTATACTGAATTCCGATTAGAAGATTTAAATAGTCGCCTCTATCATTATTGGGCGTTAGGACATATTCATGAACGTGAACAATTAAGTGATATGCCTGTGATTAACTATCCAGGTAATATCCAAGGTAGACATTTCAACGAGCTAGGAGAAAAAGGATGTTTGCTCATAGAGGGTGACCATCTCAAATTGACTACAGAATTTTATCCTACACAGTATATTAAATTTGAAGAGGCCACGATCAATACAGATCATACCTCTAAACAAGGTTTATATGAGGACATTCAATCATTCAAAGACAAGGTAAGACCTGAAGGTAAAGCGTTCTATCGATTAAAGGTAATGGTTAATAGTGAAGATACCATTGCCCCTCAAGATCTTATCCAAGTGAAAGAAATGATTACAGAATTTGAAGAAAATGAAAATCAATTCGTATTCATAGAGGATTTAAATATTCAATATGTTCAAAATGATGAATCACCTCTTGTGAAAGAATTTTCTTCTGATTTATTAGAAGATGCCTCAGTATTTAATTCTGCTATGAGTGACTTGTATCTTAATCCAAGAGCTTCAAAATTCTTAGATGATTATACAGAATTTGATAGAACTGAATTAGTCAATCATGCGGAAAGTCTGTTAAAAGATGAGTTGAGAGGTGAACAAAATGATAATTAAATCGCTTGAAATATATGGATATGGTCAATTTGTTCAGCGTAAAATCAATTTTAATAAAGGATTCACTGAAATTTTTGGTGAAAATGAGGCAGGTAAATCAACTGTACAAGCATTTATCCATTCTATTTTATTTGGTTTCCCTACTAAAAAGTCTAAAGAGCCTAGACTTGAGCCACGTTTAGGTAATCAATACGGTGGAAAGTTAGCCTTAATATTTGATGATGGTATAGAAGCTGAAGTAGAAAGAATCAAAGGTAGTGCACAAGGCGATGTTAAGGTATATCTCGCTGACGGTACAGTGCGTGATGAGGCTTGGCTTAATAAGAAATTAAATTATATTTCTAAAAAGACATATCAAGGTATATTCTCATTTAATGTATTAGGTCTACAAGACATACACCGTAATCTCGATGAAAAGCAATTACAAGATTATTTATTACAAGCGGGTGCACTTGGATCTACTGAATTCACAAGTATGAGAGACACAATTGGTCATAAAAAGGACGAGTTATACAAGAAATCAGGCAAGAATCCAATTATTAATCAGCAGATAGAACAACTTAAACAACTTGAAAGTCAAATACGTGAAGAAGAGAGTAAATTAGATACGTATCATCGATTAGTAGATGAAAAAGACAAATCCTCACGTCGTTTAGAGCATTTGAAACAAAACTTAAATCAGTTGTCTAAGATGCATGAAGCTAAACAAAAAGAAGTGGCACTTCATGATCAAACTCAAGAATGGAAAGATTTAGAACAAGTGCTTAATATTCAGCCTATCCATTTTCCTGAAAAGGGCATAGATCGATATGAAACTGCGAAGTCTCATAAGCAGTCACTAGAAAGAGATATTGGTCTTAGAGAGGAACGTTTAGCGCAATTAAATAAAGACGCTGAAAGCATTCATCCTGTAGAGCAGAAAGATATCGATGCGTTTAATGGACTGTATCAACAAGAAGAGGAAATTAAACAAAAAGAATATGAACTACGTTCAATTGAAAAAGATATTTCAGATAAACAACGAGAGAAGGACAGTCTACAAGCAAATATAGGATGGAATGAACCTCATCATGAAGTGGACAGTTCTGAAGCAATGAAAAGTCATGTAAGTGAACAAATTAGAGGTAAGCAAGAACAAAGTGCCTATATTTTACAATTAGAGCGTGGCATTGAAGATAATAAAATTGAACGTAATTCCAATACCAATGAGCTCGATCAACTTGAAAATGATTTAGTTCCTGAAGAAACATTTGAGAAGAAAAAAGAATACGCACAACAAGTGTTGGAACTTCATGAAAAAGAGAATTTATATGAAAAATTAAAAGAATCATTTGAAGAAGAACAGGTTCGTAAAAATCAACGTCAGAAACTATTGAGAATTTCATTTATAGTACTAGCACTGATTGGTGCGGCACTTACTGTCTTTTCATTTGTAACAGCAAATATGATATTTGGTATTATTTTTGCAATTTTGACTGTCATCTTTATTGTAGGTATTTTCCTATCAAAAACTAAAGATGTTGATTACAGTACAGCAATGGCTCAAGAAATTAATGACTTAGAGAATCAACTCGATCAACTTGAAAGCAACTATGATTTAGAATTTGATTTAGATCATCAGCATCGTATTCGTGAACAATGGCAAAATGCTATTAAAACTAAAGAAATGTTAGATGAAAAACATAACTATTTAAATCAAACGATGAACGAAGCACAACATCGTCTTCATTCATTAACAGAAAGCATCGATAAAGTAAAAGAAGAATTACATTTATCGCCTAAGATTTCTGATGAACTTATTGTCGATAGCATTACAACAATGGGGAATATCAAATCACATGATAAATACGTACAAGCGTTAAATCAGAAGCGCACACAACTAGTTAATGAAATCGACCAATTTTACCAACATGCTGAAGATGTTACACAATCTCATTTTACTTATTTTAATAAAATGTCATTCTTCCATGATGTTAAACAGTGGTTGAAAAACGCTGAAGAAAATAACGATAGTTGGCGTAAAAATCAAGATGAAACACAATTACTCTCAAGTGAACTTAAACAACTTAAAACGCGTTTAAATGAAAACAACAGTGTCATTAAGGAATTATTTAATCATGTGAGTGTTGAAGATGAAGAAAGCTATTATAAGCATCATCAAGACTATGAAACGTATCATAATAATTTAAATCGTTTTAATGATTTAACAAAATATCTTGAGAATCAAAACTATTCATACGAAATGAGCTCAAAATTAAGTGAAAAAACAACAGCTCAATTAGATGAGGAAGATAGTACTTTAGCTAGACAAGTTGATGAATATAATGACCAATATCTCGAGATGCAAGCTGAGGTAAGTGATTTAAATGCACAAATTAATCACATGGAAACAGATACAACATTAGCGCATTTAAGACATGAATATTATAGCTTGAAAAATAGACTCAACGATATTGCGAGAGATTGGGCAAGCTTAAGTTATCTTCAAAACTTAGTAGAGGAACATATTAAACAAATTAAAGATAAGCGTTTACCTCAAGTTATTAATGAAGCAATTTCAATATTTAAATACTTAACTAATAATGCTTATACGATGATCAATTATTCAGAAGATGATACGATTCGCGTTAAACATGCCAACGGACAAGTATTTGAACCAATGGAATTAAGTCAATCTACTAAAGAGTTGTTATATGTTGCTTTAAGAATTAGTTTAATTAAAGTTTTAAAACCGTATTATCCTTTCCCAATTATTGTCGATGATGCATTCGTTCATTTTGATAAACATAGAAAAGAAAGAATGTTAAATTATTTAAGAGATTTATCTAAAAATTATCAAGTGCTTTATTTCACTTGCACTAAAGATAATATGATTCCATCTAAAGAAATGATTATTTTAAATAAACTAGAGGAAGGCGGGAAATAATGAGAAATGTAGAGAATTTAAATCCCGGCGATTCAGTTGATCACTTTTTCTTGATTCACCGTGCAACGCAAGGTGTAACTGCACAAGGTAAGGACTATATGACGCTTTACCTTCAAGATAAAAGTGGCGATATAGAAGCTAAATTATGGACTGCGACCAAAGAAGATATGCAAACATTAAAACCTGAGGAAATTGTTCACGTTAAAGGTGATGTGATTAATTATCGTGGTCGTAAACAAATGAAAGTGAATCAGGTGCGCTTAGCGAAACCAGAAGATAACTTATCGACGAAAGATTTTGTTGATGGCGCACCTATGACACCCGGGGAAATTCAAGAAGAGCTCTCTCATTTTATGTTAGAAATTGAAAACGCAAGTTTACAGCGCATTACACGACATTTAATAAAGAAATATCAAGATAGTTTCTTTACGTATCCTGCTGCAAGTTCACATCATCATAACTTTGCGAGCGGTTTAAGTTATCACGTGTTAACAATGTTACGTGTAGCTAAGTCGATTTGTGATATATATCCGTTGTTGAATAGAAGCTTATTATACAGTGCGATTATTTTACATGACTTAGGAAAGGTAAGAGAATTAAGTGGTCCTGTTGCAACAACTTATACAGTTGAAGGTAATTTGCTTGGACATATTTCTATCGCTAGTGATGAAGTAGCTGAATCAGCTAAAGAATTAGGTATAGAAGGTGAAGAGGTGATGTTGTTAAGACATATGATTTTAGCGCATCACGGTAAAATGGAATTTGGATCACCTAAATTACCACATTTAAAAGAAGCTGAAATTTTGTTCTTTATTGATAATATCGATGCTAAAATGAACATGTTTGAGAAAGCCTTCAAGAAAACAGACAAAGGGCAATTTACTGAAAGAATTTTTGGTTTGGAAAATAGACAATTTTACAATCCAACAAGTTTAGATTAATTAGAATTAGAAGTGCAAAGCTTTCCTATGAATAATGGTACGAATTTACATCAAATTTGTGACCAAATCATTATTTACATAGATATAGAAGCTTTGCACTTTTTTTATTTCAAATTTAATCCAAGAAAGTTCAATGTTATAATATATAAGTCGCCTATCTTCTCTTCTCAGGCGTCAATATGACAAGGGAAGGAGGTGCATATATGCTTTTTGATATCTTTGTACACATCATGACCACAGCAACAAGTGGTTGTATCGTTGCATTATTTGCGCATTGGCTACGCAACCGCAACGGTAAACGCAAATAGGCGACACACAAGAATAGCCACACCATAAAAAATCCCCTCACTACTGGCATAGTGAGGGGATTTGGTGCATATACGCTTGATATCTTTGTTAACTATAGTATAACACTTTAACGCTTAAATGCAAAAGTTTAAACCATTTAACAACGTTTAGTAAGTTTTAAGAAGCACTGCTTGTTAAACCAGAAGAGCCTGACGCGCCACCTTGAGATGATTGTTGTTGCTGTTGTTGTTGTTTGATTTTATCTGGGTCTAAGATAGAATCTTCTACAGCTTTTTTAATATCTCTGTCTTTATAATCAACTTTGTAATCATCTAGTAAGTCTTTGTAAGCATCAGTTAATAATTTAGGTTTTTTCTGTACTTTTTGTTCAATAATTTTTTCTTTAAGATTAGATTTTTCTTTATTAAAGTCTGTTTCTTTATCTGCTTTGATAATATGGTAACCGTAGTCTGTTTTAACTACTTTAGAAACTTGACCTTCTTTTAATTTAAATAGCGCTTTTTCGAAGCTATCTACCATTTGACCTTTAATGACATAACCTAATGAACCATCTTTCTTAGCTGAAGAACTATCCATTGATTCTTTCTTAGCTATTTCACCAAACTTGCTAGGATTTTTTTCTACTTCTTTTTGGATTTTTTCAGCTTTTTCTTTAGCTTTCTTATCAGATAAGCCTTCTTTATCGCTAGATTTTGATTTTACTTTTATTAAAATATGAGAAGCTTTCTTAGAGTCATCTTTAATTTCTTTATCAGAAACTTTTACTTTATCTAGAAGTAATTGTTTTTGGTAGGCAGATAGTTTTTTCTGTTCTTTATAATCATCTAGTGACATACCTTGTTGTTTAAGCATACTTTCAAATTGATCTTTACCACCATATTGCTTTTCTTCTTTTTTAATATCTTCATCAACATCTTTAGTATTCACTTTATCCTTATATTTATCTACTAAGATTTTGTTTAAAACGATATTGAATGAAGTATTCGCAATTTGCTCTTTACCAATTTTCTTCATTACGTCAGCAACTTTTACATCACCTGCTTTTGAAGAAATAAGCGTGTTGTCTTTAGATTCAGTTGCGTTTGAACCACAAGCACCTAGTAACAGTGCACTAGCAGTCACGGGAACAATAATTTTATTCATTAATTTCATAAGTTGATAGCTCCTTTATGTATTAATCATCGTAAATATAACATATTATTGAATGACTACCAATTAGAAACCCCCTTCCTAGGACTATAGTATGACTAGGAAAGGGGGAGAATGAACTAAATTTTATAATGTTCTAAATTGAATACTATGTTTATATTTATGAAAATTCAATATAAATTCACAAATGAATGTTTAAATACTTTTTAAAGAGATGTTCTAGTGGCACGAGGATTATTTACTTTATTTAAAATATGAAGCCCAGACTGATGTTCTTCGACATAATGACCATCATTTGAAAATAGCAATATTTTTAAATATAAAATATCCATCATTGAGAACCCAATATTTAACGAAAGTAAGAACATGAAGTAATGACCATACTGTGGAAAATGAATACTCAATAATATGAATATGCCAGATAATACAATAATAGGTAAAATTAAATTAATACAATAATAAATTTTATGGATAGGTGTATTCACATATGTATTAAAATATGGAAGCCACTTTTTATTTACTAATTTATGAACTCTAAACGATTTATAAAATGGTAAAAAGAAAACTAAATGCATCACTTTATGAATAGGGTACATGAGTACGATAAATAATAATAAAATCAGAAAGTGTTTGTCAGAGAGTGGTGTGTTAGAGAAATAATACATGATCTCGTAACTGACTAAAAAAGTGATGATTGTAGCTACAATACTTATAAATGTGATTCTCTGAATACCGAATCTCGCATGAATATCAATTTGTCGAGTACATAAAAACATAATTTAATCCTCATCTCTATGTTAATGTTCGTTACGTATTATCTACGTCTTTATGAGAATAGTCAAGGCCTTATAAGTATAGACATTGATAAAAAGAGGGCGCTTAAATATCATTCGTGTTTATACGCGTTATTATAGTTGAAAATAAAAAAGCTATGGGCTCGACCCATAGCTCACAATAATTTAATTACTTATCTTTTGAGAAAGCATTACTCATGTCTTCTCCGCGATTTTGTAAATTCTCTATATGTGATTGTAGTTTTTCGATATTAGGATTAATGTCTGATTTAAAGTTACCAATTAAGTCTTTAAATTCATCACCAATTGAACTACCATATTCAACGCTTTCATTTTTGATTTGTGAACCATAATTAAGAATATCGTTAAATGTTTGTTTCATATTCTCAATTTCACGTTCAAGTTCTGATTGTGCACCAGTGGGTTGGCTAGCATCAATCGTATTATGTTTTACACTATGGTCGTCACGGTTTCTTAAAGCGACTGCAAATCCAGCTGCAGCACCTACACCTAAGCCAAATAATATTCTTGTGACTTTCATTCTTATTCTCCTCACTTTATATGTCGGATAATTGTATTATTTTTATCATACCCAGTATAACAAGGAATATGCATGATTATTAAAATTGTGCTTGAATTTGTTTAGCGATTTCTTTTTTAGCCTCATCATCAATTGTATCTTCATGAGTTTCCCATTTATAACCAAAGCCATCTATATCATTCTCATATCTTGGAATAAGATGGAAGTGTAAATGGAAGACAGATTGATCTGCAAATTCTCCATTATTTTGTATGATATTTAAGCCATCCGGGTTAAAAGCAGCTTTAATCGCATTTGCTACTTTTGGTAAAGCTACGCCAATATGTTTCATTGTTTCTTCATCTGTCTCATAAATATTTGCTGAAGCCTTTTTTGGTACCAATAATGTATGACCTTTAGTCACTTGTGAAATATCAAGAAAGGCATAAACGTAATCATTTTCATAAATTTTAAAACTTGGAATCTCTCCAGAAATAATTTTACTGAAAATAGTTTCTGACATAGCACGACACTCCTCTATAACATGTGATAGTCATTATTATAGCATTCCTACATATAAAACAACATCATAGCAATGCTAATTTTAGGTTTGCAGCACTTTTTTTGGTACAATAGTTGGCATGGAGGTGCCTTATGACAGTAAAAGTTGAACATCTTACCGGGGGATATGGCAAACGACCTGTGATTAAAGATATTAATTTTGAATTGAATAAAGGCGAAATCGTTGGCTTAATAGGTCTTAACGGAGCAGGAAAAAGTACAACGATTAAACACATGCTAGGATTACTGAATCCTATGGAAGGATCTTTATCCATTTCAGATACAAATATTAATGATGATATTGAAGTTTATAGAAGAAAATTATCTTATATACCAGAAGCACCAGTGATATATGAAGAATTGACATTAGAAGAGCATATTGAAATGACAGCAATGGCTTATCACTTAAGTAGAGAAGAAGCTATGCGACGTGCAGAACCGTTATTAAAGGTTTTTCGTTTAGAAAATGAATTAAAAGTGTTTCCTAGTCACTTTTCTAAAGGTATGAAGCAAAAGGTAATGATTATCTGTGCATTTATCGTCGATCCTGAATTATATATCATTGATGAACCATTTTTAGGTTTAGACCCATTAGGAATACAATCCATGCTTGATTTAATGGTAGAAAAGAAAAATGAAAATCGCACAGTTTTAATGAGTACACATATATTAGCTACTGCAGAGCGCTATTGTGATCGATTTATTATTTTAGACCATGGAAAAGTGGTGGCATTCGGCAATCTTGAAGAATTGCGTGAACAAACAGGATTAAAAGAGCAGTCGTTAGATGACATCTATATCCATGTGACACAAGGTGGCAATGCCTATGACTAATGAAGCATTAACCTTGTTCAATAAAAGATACAAGGCGATTCGTAAAGAAAAAAGCTATTATAATAAATTTATATTTAATGGTCACTTTACTGTGTTTTTACTTATTTTATTAGGCGCGTTTATTTTTGGTTATGGTGAATGGCTACAGCATATTCCTAAACACATTGATTATGCTTTATTCTCAAGTATAGTAGTAGCGTTTATATCATTATTTCCAATACGTACATTATTGAAGGACGCCGATAGAATTTTTCTATTACCATTTGAAAAGCATATGCAAGATTATATGAAAGTAAGTTTAATTTATAGCTATAGTGCTAGAATTTTCTTGCAAATCATACTTATTATTGTGCTATTTCCACTTTTTTATAAATTAAATAACCATCATTTTGGATTTTACATTGCATTTGCTATAAGTGCCTTAATATTTCCTTATATAGGCTTATTGGTCAAGTGGCAATGGTTGAAATTGAAATTATCGACGTGGACTGTTAATTTAACTTTATTTGTATTATTTGCTTTAATGTATTATTTAACTTTAAGATTTCATAATTATTTGGCGATTATTTTTATTCTTATTTTAGTTGGTCTTTTCTTTATTTTGAAAATGAAAAGCAAAAAGCAATTGTATCCATGGGAAAAAATGATAGCGATTGAGCAACAACATCACACAAATTATTATAAATTCGTAAATATGTTTACGGATGTGAAACATTTAAGAGCAACTGCAGTACGAAGAAGTTATTTAGATTTCTTACTTTCTAAACCTAAAGGTAAGAAGTTTAATGAGAATCGTATGTACTTATTCTTATTTGTGAGAAGCTTTGTGAGAGGGAGAGATGCGTTTAGTATCATACTTAGATTAGTCATCATTGCTTTAGTGCTAATGATATGGCTATCTAATCCTTTCGTTTCTATAATAATAGGAAGCTTATTTATGTATATTACCTTATTACAAATGTCTCAGTTTTATACACAACAAGCTTATGGATTATGGCCTCAAGTGTGGCCAGTACCTGACACAAAAGTGATTAAAGGATATGAACAATTTTTATATCGTCTGATGATCATAGTAGGAACGATATTTACCATTGCATTCGTGATTAAACATCCTGCATTATTCTTTTTCGCAATCGTATTCTTTATAGTAGGGTGGTTAACGATTAGAAGTACTGTGAAGAAACTGAAATACCAAGAAACACTATTAAGAGATTAAAAATTTTGGGCAACAAGCCCATTTTTTAAAGATAAGCGAAGTATTGATGGCGACACGCCTGCAGGAATAGCATGCGTCTTGAGACTACTTGTAAGTCAGTTGATTTTTAAAAGACAGGCTACGCAGTAGCTGATTGATATTGAGCTCATAAAATGGCTCAACATCTAATCATCCTTGCGGGGGTGATAATACGAATTCTTAAATTCTAGAATTCTGTATCACTCCCAAGCCATGCCCGCGGCAAGGGAGCTAAGCAATACGAAGTATTGAATTAAAAAAAGCAGTAAGAAGATTTCTAATTGAAATCAACTTACTGCTATTATTTTTGGACAACGCTGTCCAAAGCTATTTTATGTTATTACTGTTCTTCAATTGGATATAAGTATCTTTCGAAATAGCTAGAATGCTGCCCACTTGCACCAAAGAATTGACTTAAAGCCACTTTTGAGAAATTATCATTGAAAATATCAGAAGCTTTAAAATCTTCGTAAGCAGTGCGACTCGCAAATCCAAAATAAATTTTATAAGTATTACCTTCTAACGGTCTAAGTAATCGATAACTTTTGAATCCAGCAAATGATTCAAATGGTGCACCTAAATGCAATAACTTTTTCTCTAATTGATTACTATGATCCTCAGAAGAAGGAATAAACATTGCACAGTAGAAATGATCTTCATTAAAATCTCCAACACTATAAAGCACATTATAAGAGCTTGGATGTTTGAGAACAGATTTTTCATCTGTTTCTTCTAAAATGACTGAAGTATCAGATGCTGAGAATTGGAATAGTTGATGATCAGGATTATTAAGTTTAATTTGATTTAAAAATCCGTATGTCCCATAAGATGTATATAAATTCATGATACATTCCTCCCTTGTTTTAATTTATTATACGATTATAATATTTCTTTTGCTACAACAAAACTCTAGATTTTCTAATAAAAAGTAATAGAATTCTTCATAAAATTACAAATTCAACTAAAAATATAATTAAATATTTAGTTTAACTTTATTAGAATGTCCACGAAATAAATACCCGATTTTTAATAAAAATAAAGTATTATTTTAAACTTTATAAAACTAGGATTTACAAATAAAAGTACTATGTCTTTTTTATGACATTTAAGCATAATAAAATACGAAATTGCGTACAATATGCTATTATAGATAAGAATGATTTTAATGTAGGAGGACGCGAAGGTGCATAGTAAAAACGATACGATTTTAAAGACAATAAAAGGTGAAACAACGTCACACACACCCGTGTGGTTTATGCGTCAAGCAGGACGTTCACAACCTGAGTATCGCAAATTAAAAGAAAAATATTCACTTTTCGAAATTACGCATCAACCAGAATTATGTGCTTATGTCACACAGTTGCCTGTGGACAATTATCAGACTGATGCGGCAGTTCTTTATAAAGATATTATGACACCTTTAAAACCAATAGGTGTAGATGTAGATATTAAATCTGGTATAGGGCCAGTGATTTCTAATCCTATTAAATCGGTTCAAGATGTTGAAAAGTTATCTCAAATAGACCCTAAACGTGACGTGCCTTACGTGTTAGATACGATTAAGCTTCTTACAGAAGAGAAACTTAATGTACCATTAATTGGATTCACAGGTGCGCCATTTACATTAGCATCTTACATGATTGAAGGGGGTCCTTCTAAGAATTATAATTTCACTAAAGCGATGATGTATAGTGATGAAGAAACATGGTTTGCTTTAATGAATCATCTTGTTGATATTTCAATCACATATGTAGTTGCTCAAATTGAAGCAGGTGCTGAATTGATTCAAATCTTTGATTCATGGGTAGGTGCATTAAACACACAAGATTATAATTACTATATTAAACCTGCCATGGAAAAATTAATCAGTGGAATTAAAGCCCACCATGATGTACCGGTGATTCTTTTCGGAGTAGGTGCGAGCCACTTAATTAATGAATGGAATGATTTACCAATAGATGTGCTAGGACTTGATTGGAGAACTTCAATTAAACAAGCTGATGATATGGGAGTCAAAAAGACATTGCAAGGTAATCTAGATCCTTCATTATTATTAGCACCTTGGGATGTTATAGAAACACGTTTGAAGGAAATACTTGACCAGGGGATGAATCGTGGTAAACATATATTCAATTTAGGTCATGGTGTATTTCCTGAAGTGAAACCAGAAACATTAAGAAAAGTGAGCGCGTTTGTTCATCAATATACTCAAAAATAGTTCTTTTGAAGATTTGGTGTCTCCCAAACCTTACTTAAGTAACGATAATTAACAATTAAAGGAAGGTTTTATCAATGAGTAAAACAATTGGATTATTAGTAATGGCATACGGTACACCGTATAAAGAGAGTGATATCGAGCCGTATTATACTGATATTAGACACGGTAAAAGACCAACTGAAGAAGAACTACAAGATTTAAAAGATCGTTATGAATTTATCGGAGGTTTATCACCTTTAGCAGGGACTACAGATAGACAAGCTGAAGCGTTAACTCAAGCTTTAAATGAAACGTATAATGATGTGAATTTCAAATTATATTTAGGCTTAAAACATATTTCTCCGTATATTGAGGATGCAGTCAAGAAAATGCATGAAGATGGTATTGAAGAAGCTGTCACAGTAGTTTTAGCACCGCATTATTCAAGTTTCTCTGTCGGTTCATATGATGATCGTGCGCAAGAGGAAGCGGACAAATATGGTATGAAGCTTACGCACATTAAGCATTATTATCATCAACCTAAATTTATTAAATACTGGACTGATCAAATTAATGAAACATTGAATCAAATTCCAGAAAATGAGCATGATGAAACGGTGTTAGTTGTTTCAGCTCACAGTTTACCTAAAGGATTGATTGAGCGTAATAATGATCCTTATCCAGACGAATTACATGAAACTGCTCAGATACTTAAACAAGATTCCAATATCATTCACGTGGCTGAAGGTTGGCAATCTGAAGGGAATACTGGAACACCTTGGTTAGGACCAGACGTTCAAGATCTTACTCGTGATTTATACAATAAACATCATTTTAAAAACTTTATCTACACGCCAGTCGGTTTCGTATGTGAACATTTAGAAGTTCTTTATGATAACGACCACGAATGTAAAGTCGTGTGTGATGAAGTAGGCGCCAATTACTATCGTCCAGATATGCCGAATACGGATCCTTTATTTATCGGTGCCATTGTTGACGAAATTAAAGCGCATTTTTAAAATAATGTTAAAAGCATATATATATAATGTTGAATAGGAGCGGAACACAAATAACATTTAGCAATATTATTTGTATTATCGCACCTTGGTAGTGATGGCAGGTATTGAGAGAAACTTAAAATAAGAATATTTTCAATTTGGAGTTCTATTGCCAATATGTTAAATGAGGCTGAGATAATCAATGATGTCCCAGCCTCATTTTTGAGGAAATTAAATTTAAGAATAATACACATTTTCAGGATAGATTTTTACGGGTCTGAAAGGAAGCGTGAAACAATTGAGTAAAAGAATTGCAATTATTGGAGCTGGAATTACAGGTTTATCGAGTGCATATTTTATTAAAAAGCAAGATCCTTCAGTAGAAGTAACGATATTTGAAGCGTCCAATCGTCCAGGTGGTAAAATACAAACATATCGCGAGGATGGATATACAATTGAATTAGGTCCAGAATCTTATTTAGGACGTAAGACGATTATGACAGATCTTGCTAAAGACATTGGTTTGGAAAACGATTTAATTACCAATACTACAGGTCAATCGTATATATTTGCTAAGAACAAGTTATATCCGATTCCAGGTGGTTCAATCATGGGCATACCTACGGATATTAAGCCATTTATAAAAACGAAGTTAATCTCACCACTTGGTAAATTAAGAGCTGGTCTTGATTTGTTTAAGAAACCGATAGAAATTGAAGATGATATTTCTGTAGGGGACTTCTTTAGACAAAGATTAGGCGATGAAGTGCTTGAAAACTTAATCGAGCCATTGATGGGTGGAATTTATGGTACGAATATTGATGATTTAAGTTTAATGAGTACGTTTCCTAATTTTAAAGAGAAGGAAGAACAATTTGGAAGCTTGATTAAAGGGATGAAAGATGAGAAAGAACAACGTGTGAAACGACGTCAACTTTATCCTGGAGCACCAAAAGGTCAGTTTAAACAATTTAGGCACGGGCTTAGTTCATTTATTGAAGCACTTGCTAAAGATGTGCAAAATAAAGGCGTCAATATTCGTTACAATACGACAGTTAATGATATTAAAGTCTATCAAAAAGATTACGAAATCGTGTTAGATAATGAGAGCGAGCGTTTCGAAGGCGTGTTAGTTACAACGCCACAACAAGTGTTTATGAAATGGTTCAATCATGATCCAGCATTTGATTACTTTAATAATATGGATTCAACTACTGTAGCAACTGTCGTGATGGCATTTGACGACAAAAATATTGAAAACACATACGATGGCACAGGATTTGTGATCGCACGTACCAGTAAGACTGATATCACAGCTTGTACGTGGACATCTAAAAAATGGCCATTTACCACTCCAGAAGGGAAAGTGCTTATCAGAGCATACGTAGGTAAGCCAGGCGATACTGTAGTTGATGATCATACGGATGACGAAATCGTCTCTATTGTAAGACGAGATTTAAGTCAGATGATGACGTTTAAAGGTGATCCTGATTTTACAATTGTTAATCGTTTGCCGAAAAGTATGCCTCAATATCATGTTGGTCATATTAAGAATATTAAAGCAATTCAACAACATATTAAAAACACGTACCCTAGATTACGTATCACAGGAGCTCCTTTTGAAGCTGTAGGATTACCGGATTGCATTCAACAAGGTAAGAACGCTATCGAAGAAATTTTAGAAGAATTGTAAATCTTATATAACACTTTAATAAGAATGATTGCATTTAACTTGGCTCTATGAAAGAGTGATAGTTTATCGCAGTAGTATCATTCCTTTTAAAGTGTTTTTATTTTAAAATAGAGATGAAGTGAATCAACTTATGAGGTGAAGAACATGACAGATGTGATTATCGTACATTCAAAATATGGAAATGCCACAAACCATTGGTATGAATGGTTAAAGCATAATTTAACATTAGAAGGTTATCACGTGACTTTATTTAATTTAGACGCGGATGCACATGCTCAAATCGATGAGTGGGTAAGCCAAATGAAAGATCAAATTCGAATTCGCAAATATGATACATACTTTGTCACTCATGGCTTTGGTACCATTGCAGCGTTAAAATTTATTGAAGGCACAGACCATCATATAGAAGGATTATTTAGCATCGCAGGTTTTAAAGAAGATGCTCATGATATCGATGAGAATGTAAATTTAGATGGCATTTCTATTAATTATGAAAAAGTGAAATCACAGGTCGATCATTTTTATGGACTTTCTTCAAAAGATGACAAATACGTCTCTTATAAAGAAACGAAAAGATTAATGGATACGTTGAATGGAAAAATACGTATCGTTGAAGAGGGCGGACACTTTCTAGAAGATGAGGGGTTCACAACATTTACTTCTTTACAATCAAGAATGCAAGGTTATATGACAAGGTAAATTGTATAGTCTCAATGCTAAGCGTGCTTTAAAAGTAGTAGATGAACTTGTGAAATATATATTTTAGTAAAGAAAAATATAAAAAGATATATGAGGTAATTTTTTACACAATTTAATTTCAAAACAATATTGACGAAATGTATTGTAATTTATATACTAATAAAGTACTTATTTGAGACGTCATTCATTTCAATTATCACAAATTGATTTAAAGTTGAAATGAACGAAATGTTAAATTTCTTTAAAAAAGTATTGACATTGTAAAGACGAAAATGGTAAGATAATAAGGTAGTCAAAAATAATATTGGCGCGGGATGGAGCAGTTCGGTAGCTCGTCGGGCTCATAACCCGAAGGTCGGTGGTTCAAATCCGCCTCCCGCAATACATCATTTTAATAGGTCTCGTAGTGTAGCGGTTAACACGCCTGCCTGTCACGCAGGAGATCGCGGGTTCGATTCCCGTCGAGACCGCCATTACAATTGTGGTTCAGTAGCTCAGTTGGTAGAGCAATGGATTGAAGCTCCATGTGTCGGCAGTTCGACTCTGTCCTGAACCATTCGCTATTTTTGGCGGTTGTGGCGAAGTGGTTAACGCATCGGATTGTGGTTCCGACATTCGAGGGTTCGATTCCCTTCAACCGCCCCATAATCGTATTACACAGTGCGGGTGTAGTTTAATGGCAAAACCTCAGCCTTCCAAGCTGATGTTGTGGGTTCGATTCCCATCACCCGCTCCATTTTTTATTAATCCACAGTAGCTCAGTGGTAGAGCTATCGGCTGTTAACCGATCGGTCGTAGGTTCGAATCCTACCTGCGGAGCCATGGCTCCTTGGTCAAGCGGTTAAGACACCGCCCTTTCACGGCGGTAACACGGGTTCGAGTCCCGTAGGAGTCATACAAACAGAAGTGAAATATCGCTTCTGTTTTTTTATATCTTGATTAAAATAGAATAGGGGAAGGTTGTCCGAGCTGGCCGAAGGAGCACGCCTGGAAAGTGTGTAGGCGCCACAAGCGTCTCGAGGGTTCGAATCCCTCACCTTCCGTTAAGACGCTTATAGTGATTGATTTCATTATAGGCGTTATTTTTATGTGAACTATGTTATACGTTACGTGTACGGTTCAGAATGATTCTAAGTTTATAAAAAAGCATCTCCTCAAGCTAAAATTAATTGTGGTCAGCCAACCAAAATTTAATCAAGTTGAGGAGATGCTATTTAATGTCATCTGACATAGATAATTTAGCACATACTAATTAAAATTGTAAGTAATGAACGGAGGGGGACGTCATTATTTCTTATCTTTTTTAAAGTACATGAGTGTGATGACAATTGAGTAAACAAACAGAAAGATCATTATCATCGTTGCCATATTAAGTTCCTCCTTTTATCTGTCTGAACTTATTTTGATTTTTTAATGAAATGAATTTAATTAACCATTTTTAGTTATTCATTTTTATTTATTAATTTAACATAGTTAACTTTACTTCATAATATAACATTTATAAAAATTTAGTGAGTGGTGTTCACTAAATTTAAACTATTTACTTTTCAGCACCCTTAATAACTAGATAAACGTGAATTCCACTTTTCAAAATATATATTCGACTACATATACCTCCAACTTATATCCATTTCTTCAATCATAATTTCAAGCTAAAGTACTGATAAATATGTTCTGAATCGTTATAATATACATTGTATTTATTTTTGGAGGAATGTCGTGTGGATTTTTGGTTAAAAGAACAATCTCATATTAATAAAGATAAAATAGCGATAATGACAGATGACCAATCGCTTACATTTGAAGAATTGTATACGCAAGTTTATCAATTAGCGCAATGTATGACATCACTTCGCCAAAACAGAGTAGGGCTATATATTAAGAATGATTTAGATTCTATCATACTGATTCACGCATGTTGGCTTGCGCGTGTTGAAATTGCGATGATTAACACACGATTAACAGAACAGGAAATCATCAATCAAATGCATTCTGTTAATGTCGATACGATCTTACATACGATTCCTCTCGAATTAGACAATTTTAACCTTTATGATATCGATGCAATTAATAAATTAAAGGCTCAAAACATTGAGTCTAGTCAATTTAATATGAATGATATTGCATCTATTATGTTTACTTCCGGTACAACTGGTCCTCAGAAAGCTGTACCTCAAACCTTTCATAATCACTTCGCAAGTGCGACAGGATGCAAACAAAGTTTAGGTTATGACCAAGATACGAAATGGTTATCAGTGCTGCCTATTTATCATATCTCTGGACTTAGTGTCATATTAAGATCAGTTATTGAAGGTTTCACAGTACGAATAGTTGAAAAATTTAAAACCAAAAAAATGCTTAAAATCATTATTAATGAAGACATCACGCACGTCTCATTAGTACCACAAACATTAAAGTGGTTAATGGATGCTGGATTAACTCAACCTTATTCAATAGAAAAGATTTTGCTTGGTGGTGCGAAGCTTTCATCTCATCTTATCAATCAAGCTCTGAACTACCAATTACCTATTTATAATTCATTTGGAATGACGGAAACATGTTCCCAGTTTCTAACGGCTTCGCCTAAAATGTTATCTCAAAGATATGACACTGTAGGTAAACCTAGTGATAATGTAAAGGTTAAAATTAAAAATCCGAATCATTTAGGTCACGGAGAACTCCTTATAAAAGGGGAGAATGTAATGAATGGTTATTTGTATCCTGAGCATTTGACTGATACATTTGAAGATGGTTTCTTTAAAACTGGTGATATTGCAGAAATAGATAATGAAGGCTTTGTCATGGTATATGACCGTCGCAAAGATTTAATTATCAGTGGTGGAGAGAATATTTACCCTTATCAAATTGAATCTGTTGCTAAGCAATTTAACGATATTTCTGATGCAGTTTGTATTGGCGTTTCTGATGAGACGTGGGGTCAAGTTCCAGTGCTTTATTTTACTGCTGAAAATGAAATTAACAAGAGCGAATTAGTTGATTATTTTCAACAAAATTTAGCCAAATATAAAGTACCTAAAGCGTTTTATCAAGTAGAGACGTTACCTTATACATCAACGGGGAAATTACAGCGAAATAAAGTTACAAATGAAGGTATAAAATATGAAAATTAAAGCTATCAATCTCTTTGAATATGAAGAACCCTTTCAATCTCCAATGATTACGCCGAAAATTAAGCTAAACGAACGTAAAAGTTTAATTATCGAAATACTAACGCATGATGATCAATCTTATTATGGAGAGTGTAATGCATTTGCCACGAATTGGTATGATAATGAAACCATCGAGAGAGTAATCGAAACAATCAATACTTGGAAATCGCAAATTATTGGAAAGGTGTTTACATCTTTCGACGCATGGTTACCTTATTTAAGTGAATTGGATTCTATGCCAGCGACACGTGCAACTGTTGTTATGGCAGTGTATCAGATGTATCACACACTACCTTCTTTTTCAGTTGAATATGGTGCAACAGTAAGCGGTTTATCCAACTCGCAATTGTTAACGTTATATCGAACTAAGCCGAAGCGAATTAAACTTAAATGGTCTTCTCAATTAGCTGAAGATTTAAAACGTATACGTCAACTTGATTTCGAGTGTGATATTGCAATTGATGCTAATGAATCGCTAACAGTTGATTCATTTTCAGAAATAACAGAGCTAGAATCGGAAGATATTCTGTATATTGAAGAACCGTTTAAGTCGTTGGATACATTAAATGAATTGAATGCTAGTCATTATCCTTCTATTGCAATTGATGAAAAAGCAACATCTATCAAGCACATTGTATCCATCGTCAATCAATACCCAGTTAAAGTGGTCGTACTGAAGCCATTTAGATTGGGTGGTATCGATAAAGTCATCGAAGCAATGAAGATATTAAAGGCGAAAGGAATTCAATTCGTCGTGGGAGGCATGTATGAGTTTGGCTTAAGTCGGTATTTTACAGCGATGTTAGCTAAAGAGGGGGATTATCCTGGAGATATTACGCCTTCAGGGTATTACTTTAAAGAAGATTTAGCTAAAGATTCAGGCATATTAAAAGAGGGAATGATTGAATTCACTCCCCCTAAAGTTGAGCTATCGAAATTAAAGCCACTTTAATGTTTATGTTCGGTAGATGAATGCTTCTCTTTCTTTAAAGGTACGGGATCAAAGCCGCCTTTATGAAATGGATGACATTTAAGTATACGTCTGATGCCTAGATAAAGGCCTTTAAATGCACCATGATATTGAATTGCTTCTCTAGTATATTCTGAACATGTTGGATAAAATCGACAGGTCGGTGGTGTCAATGGCGATATAAAGCGCTGATAAAACACTACCATCGCTAGAAATAATTTTTTCATCATCGAAATTACGCCTCCAACAATTAATTTAATAAATTTAGTTTAACATAGTATGAGGGGATGTGTGGAATGTGAAGTTTCGTGATAAAGATAATAGAGAAGTAACGCTTACTTATAAGAATCATACAAATGTACCAAATGGAAATCATGTGCTTAGCATTCCAGTGTATAACGATCAGTTATTATTTACACAACATAAAATCCGAGGCATTGAATTTCCGGGAGGTAAAGTAGAGAAAGGTGAAACGCCTTCAGAAGCAGTTTTAAGAGAATTGTATGAAGAAACAGGAGCGATTGCTCGAAGTTGTAATTACTTTGCACAATACGAAGTGACAACAAATGATGATGAATTATTTTTAAAGGATGTCTTTTTCATAGAAGTGAGTCATTTTGAAGCCCATCATACTTATTACGAGACGAACGGTCCTTCTCTTTTTGAAAATGTAACTGATATACCCCATGAGAAACAAAGTTTTCTAGTGCAAGATGCGACAATTTTAAAATGTCTTGAAAGGGTGAGAGCGCTTGGATTTTACAAAAATTAAGAAAATGCCTATAGACGCTCATACACATCGATTTGAGGAAGTTACTTATCAAGTAGACCATTTAAATGTTAAAGCATTGATGATGACACCATATCAATCTGTAGATCGAATTGCCGTTTATCTTAGAGGCGGAAAGGGACAAGTAGGGCGTGTCAGAGCAGCAAGGTTAATGCAGTTTGCAGATGCGCATACATTGGTTGTTGGTCCTTATTATCGCGGTAACAACGGCAGTGAAGGCAAGGATGAATTCTATCGTGGAGATTTAAATGATGTAACACAATTGATAAGATTATTACATCATCAATATCCTAATGCGCATGTTCATATGATTGGATTTTCTCGTGGTGGGCTTCAAGGATTATTAACGTTTCAAGATTTACCTGTAGATAGCTATATTATTTGGGGCGGTGTATCTGATATTCACTTAATGTATGAAGAGCGAGTGGATTTAAGAGGAATGCTACGTCGAATGGTGGGGCATCCTAAGAAAGATATAGACGCTTATAATAAAAGAGATGCATTAAAAAATATTGATGCACACAGTCCTCCTATACTCATTATTCATGGTGGAAAGGACTGGCAAGTTGGTATTCATCAAGCATATGATTTAGAGGAAAAATTAGAAGCCAAAGGAACATATTACGAGACGTTCTATCAATTTAACGAAGGTCATGTGCCAAGACCACCAGCTATGAAAGAGACACTGAATAAAGTGCGTCAATGGATAGAAAATATTGAAAATCATAAACGTAAAAACTGCTAGCAAATGCTAGGTGAATAAATAGAAAAAAGGTAGAAAGCCCAAATTACGTGCTTTCTACCTTTTTCAATTCTGTCAATTTTATTTATTAAAAGCGCCATTTTCAGCAATATGTTCAACTTCAGAACCGAATTTTTTGAAGTTTTCTTCAAAACGGTTAATTAAGTCTTGAGCTTGTTCTTGATATTTATTCGCATCGCTCCAAGCATTGACTGGATCTAAGATTGTTTTAGGAACATCTTTAATTTCAACTGGAATATTTAAACCGAATGTATCATCTTTTTTGTATTCGACGTCTTTTAATTGACCTGAAATCGCTTGGTTCACCATTTGACGAGTATAATGCAAGCTAATACGACGGCCTACACCGTATTTTCCGCCAGTCCAACCAGTGTTAACTAAGTAAACATCTACGTTATGTTTGTCGATAAGTTCACCGAGTAAATCAGCGTAAACTGTTGGATTTAATGGTAAGAAAGGTGCGCCGAAACAAGTTGAGAATGAAGGTTCCGGTTCAGTGACACCGCGTTCAGTACCAGCTAATTTAGATGTGAAACCACTTAAGAAATGATACATTGCTTGATCTTTGGTCAATTTAGAAATTGGAGGAATGACACCAAAGGCATCAGCAGTTAAGAAAATAATTGTATTTGGATGTGCTGCTTTAGAAGGTAGAACGATATTATCAATATGTTCAATAGGATAAGCGGCACGCGTATTTTCAGTAAATTTATTATCATCAAAATCTACCGTACCATCTTCTTTAACGACTGTATTTTCTAAAATAGTACCGTATTCAATTGCATTATAAATTTGTGGTTCTTTTTCTTTAGAGAGGTTAATGGCTTTGGCATAACATCCGCCTTCAATATTGAACACGCCATTTTTATTCCAACCGTGTTCATCATCCCCAATTAATTTACGTTCTGCATCAGCAGAGAGCGTTGTTTTACCTGTACCTGAAAGACCGAAGAATAAAGCAACATCACCTTTTTCTCCAACATTTGCTGAGCAATGCATACTCATAATATCTTGCATTGGTAATAGGTAGTTCATTACTGAGAAGATACCTTTTTTCATTTCACCAGCGTATTCAGTACCGCCGATTAAAATCACTTTATGTTTGAATGAAATGATGACAAATGTCTCTGATTTAGTCCCATCTACTTCTGGGTCTGCTTTAAAGTGTGGGGCAGAAACAATTGTGAAGTTAGGTTTGATATTCTTAGCTTCCTCTTTTGAATCTGGACGAATAAACATATTATGTGCAAATAAGTTATGCCACGCTAATTCGTTGATGACTGTTAGCTTTAAACGTGAATCTTTATCACTTCCCGCATAACCATTGAATACATAGAGTTCATCTTTCTTACCCAAATAATCTAAAACTTTATTGTAAAGTTTTAAAAATGTTTCTTCATCAATCGGTTGGTTGATGTCTCCCCAATTGACATTATCTCTATATGAAGGTTCAGTTACGATGAATTTATCTTTAGGTGAACGGCCAGTATATTTCCCCGTACTTGCGTTAACTGCACCTAATTCAGTTAATTGTCCTTCATTGTTGTTTAAAATCTTGTTGTAAAGTTGAGTTGTTGAGAGTTGAAACTGAGTTGATGGTTTTTCTAGTAAATTTTTAATTTTAATTGTTTCTGTGTATGTGTCTACTGACATACTCAATCCCTCCAAAGCAATAGTAGTTATGTAAGCCTTTACATTTAAATAGTATAACACAACACAATGATTAATCCACAGTAAATATAAGCTATAGAGCGAAATCATAAATTGACATTAAACTATGAATTCGGTAGTATTAATTTTAACGGATTCTCTTATCCTGAGTGGTGGAGGGACATGGACCCAACGAAACCCAGCAACCTCTTTTTAGTAAAGAAAGGTGCCAAACCGTTTGCAGACATATATCGTCTGAACGATAAGAGCGAATGGACGTTTAAGAGCCTTCTCTCTATCTTGATAGTGTAGAAGGCTCTTTTATTTAGCTCACACATAAAAGAGAATTTTCGTAATCAATATATAAAGGAGCAAAACATGACTTATAATAAACGATTATTTACTTCAGAATCAGTCACTGAAGGTCATCCCGATAAGATTGCAGACCAAGTATCTGATGCCATTCTTGATGAAATTCTTAAAGATGATCCTAATGCACGTGTTGCATGTGAGACAACAGTAACCACAGGTATGGCACTTATTTCTGGTGAAATTTCAACTTCTACATACGTAGATATTCCAAAAGTAGTTCGCGAAACAATAAAAAATATTGGCTACACAAGAGCTAAATATGGATACGATTACCAAACAATGGCTGTATTAACAGCAATTGATGAACAATCTCCAGATATCGCACAAGGTGTAGATAAAGCGCTAGAATATCGTAATGAAATTTCTGAAGAAGAAATAGAAGCTACTGGTGCAGGAGATCAAGGTTTGATGTTCGGTTACGCTACAAATGAGACGGATACTTACATGCCACTTCCAATCTTCTTATCACATCAACTTGCTAAACGCTTATCCGATGTACGTAAAGATGAAATTTTAAATTACTTACGTCCTGATGGTAAAGTTCAAGTAACTGTAGAATATGATGAGAATGATCAACCTAAACGCATTGATACCATCGTTGTATCTACTCAACATGCAGAAGATACAGAACTTAAACAAATTGAAGCGGATATTAAAAAACACGTCATTTATCCAACAGTATCTGAAGATCTATTAGATGAAGAAACGAAATTCTTTATTAATCCTACTGGACGATTTGTGATTGGTGGACCACAAGGTGATGCTGGTTTAACAGGACGTAAAATCATTGTTGATACGTATGGTGGTTATGCTCGCCACGGCGGCGGTTGCTTCAGTGGTAAAGATCCTACTAAAGTAGACCGTTCTGCTGCATATGCTGCAAGATACGTAGCTAAGAACATTGTAGCTGCAGAATTAGCTGATCAATGTGAGGTACAATTAGCGTATGCCATAGGTGTTGCAGAACCTGTGTCAATTTCTATTGATACGTTTGGTACAGGTAAAGTTTCAGAAGCTGAATTAGTAGAGGCAGTTAGAAATCACTTCGATTTAAGACCAGCAGGAATTATTAAAATGTTAGATTTAAAACAACCTATTTATAAACAAACTGCTGCTTATGGTCATTTTGGTCGTACAGATGTTTTACTACCATGGGAAAAGTTAGACAAAGTGAATTTACTTAAAGATGCGGTTGAAGCATAACCATTGCTTTCAATTGAGTGAAAGGAAATATCAATTAAATGTCGATAAATTGAGTGTTTTCTATTATAATGAAAGTTATTGAAATGGTTAAAGGAGCGTTGTTGTGATGAGTTTATCTTCACCGATAGTTATAGGCTTAATCGTTGCAATTGTTGTGGCAATTCTTTTCTTTATTCTCTTTTTAGTTGCAATTAGCAGTAAAAAGAAAATTAAAAATCAAACAGAAGCCCAATATAAAGAAAAAGAGCAACATTTGAAAGAATCTCATGAAGAAGCCTTAGAAAAAGAAAGAGTAGAAAATAAAAAGGCTGTCACTAAACAAAAAGAAGATTTTGATGCGACAGTAAATAGTAAAGATAGAGAAATTGATGCATTAAAGCTATTTTCTAAGAATCAAAGTGAATACGTTACAGATATGAGATTAATTGGCATTCGTGAACGACTTGTCAATGAGAAAAGAATTCGTCCCGAAGATATGCACATCATGGCGAATATCTTTTTACCAAGTAATGAATTTAACAATATAGAGCGTATCAGTCATTTAGTATTAACTAGAACAGGATTATATATCATTGACTCTCAACTATTGAAAGGGCATGTATATAATGGTATTAGTGGCGCTCAATTCAAAGAGTTGCCAACCATGTCACAAGTGTTCCAAACACTTGATTTAGATCAATCAAGTCCACAAACATTAGTTTTAGATCAAAATGAGGATCAAAAATCATTGTCATTTGTGAATTACTCTGAAAAGATTCAACAAATTCAAACTCTTGCGGGTGATTTACAAAGTGAGTTAAATACGAAATATACGCCAACATCAATTTTATACTTCAATCCTAAAGATGAAGGCGATGTGACAATTTCTAATTACGCACAATCATCGAATGTCAAAGTGCTTGTAGGTCCTGAACAACTAGATGAATTCTTTAATAAGTTTGTCTTCCACGGACGTATTCAGTACAATGTTGATGATTTACAAACAATTATGGATAAAATCGAATCATTTAATTAAAGCATACAAACGTAAGGAATAGATTTTCTTACGTTTGTATTTTTTTGTTAGAAAAGGGTATAAAGACATTGAGAAACCATGATGAGTTAACATTTTTTACATCAAAAAATGAAGATAGTAACATGTACATCATAGCTTAATAAGGAGTGAGCGTAATGGAAACAATTCAATTTTATAATGGAAGGGAAATGCCTAAGGTAGGATTAGGTACTTATAGAGTTGAGAACAGTGATGAATGTAAGGATGCAGTTAAGCATGCGATTGAAAGTGGATATAGAAGTATAGATACAGCCAGAATATATGGGAATGAAGAAATGGTCGGACAAGGGATTAATGAGGGGCTAGAATCGACAGGTTTAAATCGTGAGGATTTATTTATTACGTCTAAATTGTGGCTTGAAGATTATGGTCGTGCGAATGTAGACCAAGCTTATAATCATTCAATCCAGCGCCTAGGCTTAGATTATTTAGATTTATACTTAATGCACTGGCCGGGGACAAATGAAGCTGTCATGATAGATACTTGGCAAGGTATGGAAGACTTGTATAAGGAAAGTAAGGTTAAAAATATTGGAGTGAGTAACTTTACTCCAGAAAATTTTGAAGCTTTACTTGCGCAAGTTTCTATTAAACCTGTCATTAATCAAGTTGAATTTCATCCTTATTTAATTCAAAAAGAGTTACGTCAATATTTAGAAGCGCAAAGCATTGTAATGGAATCTTGGTCACCATTAATGAATGCGCAAATTTTAGAAGATGAAACAATTAATGATATTGCTAATGAGATAGGGAAATCACCTGCACAGGTCATCATAAGATGGAATGTACAACATGGCGTTGTGGTGATACCAAAATCTGTAACGCCTAGTCGTATAGAAGAAAATTTAAACGTCTTTGACTTTGAATTATCTGATGCTCATATGGAAAGAATTGATCAATTGAATAAAGATGAAAGAATGGGACCTCATCCAGCTGATTATAACGGACATTAATTTATAAACGATTCCAACATCTGATGAGATTTGCTCGTTATGGGTGCAAATCGATAAAACGCGATAGTATAAAATAAGCTCTAAGACATTTTTGTTAATGTATTGTCTCCTTAAAGTTGAGTAACATTCCAACTTTGAAGAGATATAGAACATTTCAGAATTTGTCTTAGAGCTATTATTTTAGTATTTAATCTTAATTTTCATGGATATGATTGGTTTCATACGAAATGAATACATATCATTGATTGGAAATTGGGCGATGCATTACCTTTAATATTAAATGTGAAAGCCGAGATAACAAGCGATAAAGCCAATTAAAAATTGTAGTAATGAATAACCAATAAAATGACCTAATTTAAATTTAGGTGTAAGAAAATGAACCAGCTCGTTTGAAAGTGTGGAAAAAGTAGTTAAACCACCAAGTACACCTGTAATAAAGAAAGGTGAAATCCAATGATGAGAAATTGAAATCCCCATTATAATTCCTATTAAAAAGCTACCAATGATATTGACGATAGGTGTTGCGATTGGGATTGTTGAATTAAATTTACGATTACAAATATCTGTAACAAGTGCACGTAACACTGCTCCAATACCTCCGCCAAGCATAACAAGAAGTATAGCAATCATGATAGACGACCTCCAACTTTAACGCCTAGATAACAAAGTACAATTCCTAAAATGTAACTTGTTAATCCATAAGTGAAGAGCATGATAAAATGCTGCTGATCAAATAGATGTACAAGTTCAAATTGAAAAGTAGAAAAAGTAGTTAATGCGCCTAGGAAACCAGTGGTAATTGCCTTTTTAATGAGGGGATATCTCTGAAATAGAGAAATTGCTAAGGTACCAATCAATCCCATTAAAAATGCGCCTGTAAGGTTGGCTATCAATGTGCCAATCGGTAATGATGATCCTTCATTGAATATAGAGAGGCCATAACGCAAAAGTGCGCCAAACGCACCACCAATAAATACATATAAATATTGCATCGCAAATCACCTTAATATAAATTTGATATCTTTTTAACCATTTTCATAAAAGTCATTATCTTCACAATAACTATTAGATTTAGCTATAAAGTCGTTACTATTTAAAAATAAAACCAAAAGTATGTAACGAAGATAGGATATGAAAAATAATAACAATAAAAATGATTAACGGTAAGAGTCTACTCGCTACTTTAATCCAATCTGTGCTTTCTCTAGAATGTTTAATTGATTTATCTGCAAAAATGATAGATAAAATTAAAATAATAATATTTACTAGTGTTGTAGCAACCATTATTTTCATAAATGAATTGAAAATATGACTTAATAAAGTATTATTAGTGTTAAAAAAGAAACTAATAATAATCATTAGCAAACTCAAGTAAAAGTATTTTTTTGAACGTGCCATATGTTGCCTCCTTGATTAACATCATTACAATATACTATCACATTTTAAGAAGATGAGAATAGTAAAACTCATTTTATTACAATAAACTTATTTGATGCACTTTTTTATAAAATGCGATTTCTAGGCAAATTATTCGCTTACATCATTTACGCATGTTATAAATATGATATAAAGTTTTTATGACTCAACATGATAATAAGAATTCTATTTACTTTGTAAGTATACATATAGATATGAGTTTCATTTACATATAGATTATCGTTTTGAGCGTAATGTTTAGGAGGAATAGCGAAATGGCGAAATTAAATGTAGAAGTTTTTGCGGATGGCGCAGACATCGAAGAAATGAAGGCAGCATACGCTAATAAACAAGTTGATGGATTTACTACGAATCCTAGTTTAATAGCTAAAGCAGGTGTTAGAGATTATAAAACATTTGCTGAAGAAGCGGTTAAAGCAATTCCAGATGCATCCATTTCATTTGAAGTCTTTGCAGATGATTTAGAAACAATGGAAAAAGAAGCAGAAATATTAAAACAATATGGTGATAATGTATTCGTTAAAATACCAATTGTTACGACAAAAGGGGAGTCCACTCTTCCACTAATTAAGAAATTATCTGCGGACAATGTGAGATTAAACGTTACTGCTGTTTATACAATTGAACAAGTTAAAGCTATTACAGACGCTGTTACAGAGGGGGTCCCAACTTATGTATCTGTATTTGCCGGTAGAATTGCAGATACAGGGGTAGATCCACTTCCTTTAATGAAAGAATCAGTTGAAGTGACACATAGTAAAAAAGGCGTAAAATTACTTTGGGCTAGCTGTCGTGAAGTGATTAACGTGATACAAGCTGACGAAATCGGTGCAGATATCATCACATGCCCTGCTGACGTCGTAAAGAAAGTTAACACGAACTTAGGACGTGACATCGAAGAACTTTCAGTGGATACTGTTAAAGGATTTGCGAAAGATATTCAAAGTTCAGGACTTTCTATTCTTTAAAATATTTGATAAAAATACGGAAAAGCAATCGAGTGTGAATTTAACTGTCTCGATTGCTTTTTTAATTTGTAGAGTCAATTAAGTGATAATTGAAACCTTTTTATAATTAATATATGATTTATAGAAAATGAGAAATATTGAGGAGCGAACTCCAAAAAATGAACAAAAATAAATTCACAGAAAAAGTTCAGAAACAATTATGGTTCTTAAATAGAAAAGAAAAGGACCAATTGAAGCAAAAATTAAATGCTTTAGATGAAAATCAAAATGTTGATTTTAATAAACCGATTAAATTCTCTAATCAATATTTAAAGGACTTTGTATTCAAGGAGAAAACAACGTCTTCTGGAAAGATATTCATGTTGCTTATTGGGATTGTATTGGCTTATGCAGTCTTATTAGGATTATTTTTATTAGGTTTAATTACAAGTTTAGCTGCGGTGCATTATTTTATAAATCCTAAAGTAGCATTATCTAGTATTGTTGTAGTGCTCATTATTGTGGTGGCGATTATAATAATGATTCTAAGTCTGTATTTGATTAAAATAGCTACCGCATTGTTTACGAAGAAATTACTCGAATTGAAGTTTAATAGAAGCTAGTTTTTTCTATGATTTGTCCGAGGGCGAGGCTTTCTTGCCATTTTTTAGTGACTAGGGTATAAGGTGTATCAATATTAAGTGTTGTTGAATTTTCAAAAATAATGATTGTAGCATTAACAGAAGAATGAATACCTATGATTTTACGTGCGTTAATAAAATACTTTATTGACGCGCGTTTTTGCGTAATTGGAAATAAAATCGTGTCGTTATCTATAAAGATAGGGATAAGCTTATTAATGTTTAGAACTCTTTTAGCTCGTGCATTTTGGACTTGTAAAGAGGTGTGATTGAGTTCGAGAATATAATTTATCAATTTATGAGGAGGAAAAGGTAAAGTCATCTCAAAATTTGCGTATTGAATATCTGTAGCTATATTCGTTGAGATAGCAGTTTTTAAATAGAGGAGATTATACGTAGATAGTGATTTCATGATGTTCATTCCTTTATAAATAATTAAATTTGCTTAAACATTTATGTCGAGTATGGGCTTTTATTTTTTTAATTGTTGTTTTTGATAAATGCATGATTTGTGCAATTTCATATTGTTTGTAGCCTTGAAGGTGTAATGAGAGCCAGCGTTTTTCTTGGGAATTAAGATGAAGTGTAATATCTTCTAAATGTAAATTGAAATCGTTGAGGACAGTTGAGGGTTCTTGAAAAGATTCTGTTGTATAGGTGGAACCCATCATTTCCATTCTATAACTTTCTTTTCTAAAAATGTCGATTAAATAATACTTTAATCTAACGAAAAGATATGTGTGTAGCACTGAAGCCTTTTGATTGTCATAGTCTAAAATGAGTTCCCACATTTTAATAAGTAAGAGTTGATAAAATTCATCATAATTATAAGTGATTTGATTGCTTTTTAACAAATGATGAATGATTTTGTTATATTTTTCGTAAGCTAGGTCAAATTCCATGTTGTGTACTCCTATTTATGTACATAAATGTTATTTCCGGATAAATAGAAGTTAACTTAAATTATAAAAATTATCATTTGCGTAATTTTCAAATAAGGTGTTAAATAGTAACCATAGACTTAATAAAACTAAAATATTTAACATGAAAAAGACTGTAAAATAACAATTCGACATAAATAAATTCTGATAAATATTAAGGGAGGTAAACATGGATTACGCACACTTAAACTTAGAACACTTTTTCGCACGTAATGATGATTTAGATGTGATTAGAGATCGTTCTGATTTCGTAATGATTAACAACTTTACGAATGAAATGAAATATCGTGATGGGGAGATCGAGGGAACGATTGATTTAAATCAATATTATTATAAAAATCGTTCTCAAGCAGCAAGCTTCATCATGATGGAATATAAAAAATCATAATCTAATTGTAATAAAATCGAGGTAACTTATCGTCATTAAATGATATTCTGAACTTTAGTTTCACTGTTTATAGAAACAATTGATAGACTGATTTCTACATTATATATGTTGATAGAAATGCATGTTTAAAGGACTATTATTAATGATGATCAAGTAAGACCTCTATTTTTATATAAAGTTTCAATTTTATTACTTTTTATTTATGAATTTGTAACAATACTAATATAAAATTGTGAATCCGAATCAATAATGTTAAACTTTATTATCGTAATGAAATTGAATAGTTTAACAACAATGACCTAAGAGGTGTGAATATGATTAAGCACAAAAAGGGCTCTATTATTTCTATAATAGGACTACTTATAGTATTCGTTGTTGCTGCTTTTATTTTCTTTTCAATGATTTCTGATCAAATTTTCTTTAAACATGTGAAATCACAAGAGAAAGTAGTTAAGTTGGATAAAACTTTAGATAAAGCAGCAAAGAAACAAATACATAATTATACGAGCCAACAAGTATCTAATAAGAATAACAATGCTTGGCGAGATGCATCTGATACTGAAATCAAAACAGCAATGGATAGTAGTAAATTCATTGATAATGACAAACAAAAATATCAATTTTTAGATTTATCAAAATACCAAGGTATCGATAAAAATAGAATTAAACGTATGTTGTTTGATAGACCAGTTTTATTAGAACATACTGATGACTTTATTAATGCAGCGAAAGCCAAACATGTGAATGAAGTTTACCTTATTTCTCACGCGCTTTTAGAGACTGGGGCAGCGAAAAGTGAACTTGCAAAAGGTGTAGAAATAGACGGTAAGAAATACTATAACTTCTACGGTGTAGGCGCGTTAGATAGTGATCCTATCAAAACGGGAGCTCAATACGCTAAAAAACATGGTTGGGATACACCTCAAAAAGCCATTTACGGCGGAGCGGATTTCATTCATAAACATTTCTTGTCACATGAAGACCAAGATACGTTATATAGTATGAGATGGAACCCTAAAAATCCTGGTGAACACCAGTACGCAACAGATATTAAATGGGCAGAAAGTAATGCCAGTATCATTGCTGATTTCTATAAAAACATGAAAACTGAAGGTAAATACTTCAAGTTATATGTTTATAAAGATGACAAAGAACATCAAAAGTAAACGATGAAATGAATAAAGCATCACTATTAAGATAAGTTAACCTTGATAGTGATGCTTTTTCTAATTCATGTCGAATATGCATTATAAATGAGAAAATTATTTAGCTTTATTTTTGTTAGTGAACCATGCGAATAAAACAATAAATACGATAATGATTTTAGTAATTAATTTCATATTTTCACCTCAGTAAAATGATTTTAGCATATCTTTTAAAGATTAAAAGTAGTTAGATAAGGATATGTTAATAGGGAGTCAATGTTTAGATCGTTTAAACACATTCATAAAAGAAGCGAATACATAGATAGAAGGTTGATAAAATGCGTGTAGCAATTATTGGGATGGGAACAGCTGGCGTGAGTGTCTTGCGACAACTCGTTAAACATGAAGAATTCTCAAAATTAAAAGTAGATGTTTATGATGATGAAAAAAATATGGGACAAGGCGTTCCGTTTCAAAATGATAGTAGTGAATTATTAATTAATATGCCATCCAAAAAGATGAGTTTAAATTTAGATGATGATGAAGAATTCTGGAAATGGTATCAAAACCAAAATGATTTTGAATTTCAAAACCCACAATATCTACCAAGATTTGTTTTTGGTCATTATATGAAATCATATTTATCACAATATGACGAGCAATATGAGAATTTAACAATTATTAATGATAAAGTACAGGAAATATTTACTAATTCCGATGTGGATGATACAAAATTGAAGTATTATGTCTGTACATGTGAAGATGATAAGGAATGGAGAGAGTATGACTATTTATTTTTAACATTCGGGACCTTTAGCTACCATGATCCTTATCATTTAAAAGGTAAAAAAGGATTTATTAAAACACCATATCCTACATATAATACATTAGACGATGTGGAAGATTCAGATAGAATCGCTATTGTAGGAACTGGATTGGCAAGTTTAGATGTTGTGAGATATGTTACAGCGCATCACCCTAATTTACCTATAACGATGACAAGTCGCTCAGCGTCTTTGCCTAGTGTAAGAGGGAAGATGATAGACATTCAATTCACGCATTTAACGAAAGACCATTTTAATGGTATTAAGGAAAATCATTACGGGAATGTTCCATTGGATCAAGCAGTAGCATTGTTCTTGAAAGAGTGTGAGGATTATGGCATTGATTTTCAAAAATTAATCCATCGTCGTACTGGAAATCACATTCAAGATTTGAAGTATGATTTAGAGCATGAAACTGAAATGGGGATATTCCAAAGTATTATCGAATATTTGAAAGAAAATTTAAATTGGATTTGGAATAGTTTAAGTGTTAAAGACCAAGAGGAATTTAATCGTAAATATACTAAGATGATACAATTGAACTCAAATCCAATGCCACCTCGAACAGCGAAGTTATTAATTCAATTAATTCAAAAAGGTGAGCTTGAAATTAAAAAGAATTTACATGATGTGCAACACAAAAATAATCAATTCTACTTGACGTTTAATGATGATTCACAGCGCACTGAAGCCTTTGATATTGTCATCAACGCAACAGGATCTAAGACACACTTAGAACAGTTAGATGAAGATGATCAATTAGTGTTGAATCTTGAAAATCGACAAATCGTACAACGTCATCCGATGGGTGGAATTCAAATTATTCCTGAAACCAATCAAGTGATTAGTCCACGATATGGTACTTTGACAAATGTGATTGCAATTGGACAAATGACGAACGGTGTCAATAAACTTCGAAATGGGGTTAAAATGATTGTTGATCAAGTGGTCAATACAGTATCTCAATTATATTTAACTCAAAAAGAAATGGATAAAAAAGAGTAGAACCATTTACAAAGTATAAAATTTCACAATTAATTGAGCTTGATTAAAGCGACTAAATTGAGTTTTCAAAATAATTATAGTACCATTTAACTTGTAGTAATAAACTACAATCACTCAATTAACCAATAACAATTTCATAGCATTCTTTCGGGGCAGGGTGTAATTCCCAACCGGCAGTAAATTAAGCCTGCGACCTGCTAACACATAATGTTAGTGGCTGATCTAGTGAGAATCTAGAGCCGACAGTTAAAGTCTGGATGGGAGAAAGAATAACAACTATCGACAAACACTAAAAAAGTGTAACGATAAGCCAATTTGTATCAGTATGTCTTCTGACATGCAAATCGGCTTATTTAAAGATATACAAGTCTCCTTATGCCTTTTACATTGGTATAAGGTTTTTTTATTTTATTGAGGTGATAAATTGAGTCGATTTATGAATTATGCCATTCAACTTGCACAAATGGTTGATGGCCAAACAGGTATAAATCCACCAGTAGGATCTGTTGTAGTTAAGGATGGTAGAATCGTTGGTTTAGGAGCTCATCTGAAGAAGGGTGACAAGCATGCGGAAGTTCAAGCGTTGGATATGGCTGGACAAGCTGCAAAAGATGCTACGATTTACGTCTCTTTAGAACCGTGTACGCATCATGGTTCAACACCACCATGTGTTGATAAAATTATCGAATTTGGTATTAAAAAAGTCATATATGCGATAAAAGACACGACGTTAGTTTCTAAAGGTGATGAAATTCTGAAAGAAGCAGGTATTGAAGTTGAATTTCAATTCAATGAAGATGCTGCTGAACTTTATAAAGATTTCTTTCCAGCTAAAAGGAAGGGCATACCTGAATTAACTGTTAAAGTTTCATCAAGTCTCGATGGCAAACAAGCCACTGATTTAGATGAAAGTAAATGGATTACAAATAAAGAAGTTAAAGAAGATGTGTATCGACTGCGTCATGAACATGATGCGGTAGTAACTGGTCGAAAAACAATCGAAGCAGACGATCCCTTATATACGACAAGGGTGCCAGATGGCAAAAATCCGATAAGGGTGATTCTATCGAAAACGGGAGATATCAATTTTGAACATCAGTTATTTAAAGATACAACTTCACAAATTTGGATTTATACTGAAAATGAAAAATTAAAAAATAACGATAAACATATAGAAATCATAAACATGCAAGAATGCGAAACGACAGAAATATTAAAAGATTTATATCGCAGAGGTATTGGCAAGCTGCTAGTCGAGGCAGGACCAAATATTACATCACAATTTCTCCAATCTGATCATTTAAATGAACTTATTCTCTATTTAGCCCCGAAATTAATAGGTGGTTCAGGTAAACATCAATTTTTCAAAACGGATGAAGTCATTGATTTACCAGAAGCTACGCAATTTGAAATTGTTTATTCCAAGTTAATTAATCAAAATATTAAATTGAAACTACGAAAGAAGTGAATAGGCATGTTTACAGGTATCGTTGAAGAAATTGGTACCGTTAAACAAGTTCACACCCAACAGTCAGTAAGAACATTAGAAATTAGTGCTAAACAAATTTTAGAAGATATGCATATTGGCGATTCTATAAGCGTCAACGGTGCATGTTTAACTGTCATTGATTTCAATGATTCAACTTTTTCTGTACAGGTGATTAAAGGTACGGAAAATAAAACCTACTTAGCTGACGTACAACGACATTCTGAAGTCAACCTTGAAAGAGCCATGAGTGGTAAGGGTAGATTCGGAGGACATTTTGTCTTAGGTCATGTGGATGAACTTGGAACAATTTCTAAAATTAATGAAACAGCTAACTCAAAAATCATTTCAATTAAAACTTCGAAAAATATATTGAATCAAATGGTAAAACAAGGTTCTATCACTGTCGATGGAGTCAGTTTAACAGTATTTGATCTTCATGAAACGACCTTTGATATTCATCTTATTCCTGAGACACGAAAGTCAACGATATTATCAGGAAAGAAAGTAGGCGATGCTGTTCATTTAGAAACAGACGTCCTTTTCAAATATGTAGAGAATATCATGAATAATAAGAAGAGCGAACTTACTGAAGATAAATTACGTGCATTTGGTTTTTAGGAGGAATTCACATGCAATTTGACAATATTGAGTTGGCTATAGAAGCTTTAAAAAATGGTGAAAGCATTATTGTAGTTGACGATGAGGATAGAGAAAATGAAGGAGATTTAGTCGCTATTACTGAATGGATGGCTGATGATACGATTAACTTTATGGCAAAAGAAGGACGAGGTCTTATATGTGCACCAATTGATCGTTCAATTGCGCGTCGTCTAGAATTAAATGCGATGGAAAGAAATAATACTGACGTATATGGCACTCATTTTACTGTAAGTGTAGATCATAAAACAACGACTACTGGCATTAGCGCGAATGAGCGCATGTTAACTGCAAGAGCATTGATAGATGACAATGCAAGTGCGACAGATTTCAATCGTCCTGGACATTTATTTCCATTGATTGCTAAAGACAATGGTGTATTAGAACGTAATGGTCATACTGAAGCGGCTGTCGATTTAGCCAAATTATCGGGGGCACGACCTGCTGGCGTCATTTGTGAAATAATGAATGATGATGGCACAATGGCTAAAGGCAATGATTTACAAACGTTTAAGGAACGCCATAATTTGAAAATGATTACGATTGAAAGTTTGATTGCGTATCGTAAACAAACGGAGTCTCATGTTGAATTGAATGCTAAAGTTAACATGCCTACGGATTTAGGTACATTTGATATGTATGGCTTCACTACTGATTTGAGTGATGAAGAAATTGTAGTCATTGCTAAAGGAGATATCCGCAGAAATGAAAATGTTCGTATTCACTCTGCATGTTTAACGGGCGATATTTTCCATAGTCAAAGATGTGATTGTGGCGCTCAACTTGAAGCATCAATGAAATATATTGATGAGAACGGCGGTATGATTATTTATCTTCCACAAGAAGGTCGTGGTATTGGGTTGATGAACAAATTACGTGCTTATGAACTCATTGAAAAAGGATACGATACAGTTACTGCGAATCTTGCTTTAGGTTTTGATGAAGATTTAAGAGATTATAATATAGCGGCTCAAATATTGAAATACTTTAATATTGAAAAGATTAAATTACTCAGTAATAATCCTAAGAAATTTGAAGGATTAAAAGAGTATGGTATTAACATTGAAGATAGAATTGAATTAATTGTTCCTGAAACTGAACATAATCATAGCTATATGGAAACGAAGAAGAGAAAAATGGGACACTTGATTTAAGTGACTATATAACAAACCGAACAAACGAGGAGGAAATTCAATCATGAATTTTGAAGGTAAATTAGTTGGTAAAAATTTAAAAATTGCTATTGTGGTAAGCAGATTTAATGATTTTATTACTGGACGTCTATTAGAAGGTGCGAAAGACACGTTAATTCGTCATGAAGTTGAATCGGATCAAATTGATGTAGCGTATGTACCTGGTGCATTTGAAATACCATTAGTTGCTAAGAAATTAGCTCAAAAAGGGGAATATGATGCGGTCATTACACTTGGTTGTGTAATCAGAGGTGCTACGTCTCACTATGATTATGTATGTAATGAAGTCGCTAAAGGTGTATCTAAGGCGAATGATGTTTCTGATGTACCAGTCATCTTTGGTATATTAACAACTGAAAGTATTGAACAAGCTGTTGAGCGAGCAGGTACTAAAGCAGGGAACAAAGGTTCAGAAGCTGCTGTAAGTGCAATTGAAATGGCTAATTTAATTAAACAAATATAGACAAAGCAATACGGCACGAAGAAGTTATCATGGCGGGTGCGTCGACTTCTTCGTGCCGTTTGGTTTGTTACCTTAACGCTTGAGTAGTTGTGTTGCTATGGCGAGGGTGCTGGCGACGCCTGCAGCGATGCCTCCGTAAAGGCCTACCTTTTTTAAAACTTTAGGGTTAGTAAATTCTTTAAAAGCAAGTGATAAATTTTGAGGTCTTTCAGCTAATCTTCTCATAAAGTATGCAAACCAATCATCACCGTATGGTACATAAACTGTAAAATGGTAACCCTCGTTAGCGATAGATTGTGCTAATTCAGAACGGAAACCATATAACATTTGGAATTCCATTTGGTCTTTTTCGATATGATTTTTCTTCATAAATTGTTTAACATGATTAATAATTTGATCATCATGTGTAGCAATAGATGTATAATTACGTGCATTTAATAAACGTTTCTCGATTATACGAATGTAATTTGCATCAATCTCTTCTTTAGTTTGGTATGCGATAGTTTCATTTTCTTTATACGCACCTTTAACTAAACGTAAGCGAAGATCGGGATACTTCTCTATTAAATCTTCAGCTTCATAAAGATATGCTTGTACTACAGTTCCAACATTTCTAAATTCACCTTTAAGTCTATCTAATACCTGTTGAATTTGTTGCAAACTGTCGTATTTTTCAGTATCTATGTTAATATGCATTTTGTCACATTCGTCTGCTTTGAGAAGTATTTCTCGCATATTTTCATAGGCAAGATCTAAATCAAATTCACTACCTAATTGACTTATCTTAACAGACATATGCGCCTCAACATCATAAAATTGTATTGCTTCGATAATTTCTAAAATTTGTTGTTTAGCATGCAAACTTTCTTCTCTAGTACCAACAAATTCACCTAAACAATCTACTGTCACAGCGATTTTATATTCATTTAAATATTGAATAGTTTCTATTAATTCAGGAATTGTATTTCCTGCTACAACTTTATTTGCGCCCATTCTTGGACCTACTTTTTTAGCGGTTTCGTTTAAATAAGTATTGTTAGATAATGCAATAAAGAAATCTCTAAAAAGTGACATATGTAATACCTCCCTTTGCAATGAAACATTTATGTTTAAAAATAGTGTATCACGAAACTTATATATGAGAAAGCGTTTACATAATGCGATAAAACAATATTTGGGTATAATTATACTTTTATTTTTATGTGAGATTTGTATCGTTTAATTGATTTTTAATTGAAAATAAGGCTATAAATGGTAATCAATATGTTCGTTTTGCTATAATTGTACTATTAAAGAATAAATAAAAAGGGGCAGTCTTAGAATGTGGAAATGGGAAACAGAAAATGATGCTAAAGGCATTGTGGTCATTGCTCATAATATTTTAGAACATACCGGACGATATGCGTACGTTATTACCATGCTTAGAAGAAATGGTTATCACGTTATCATGGGAGACTTGCCTGGACAAGGACAAACATCTCGCGCAAATAAAGGACAAATTGAGGATTTTAATACATATCATGAGCATTTTGTAGAATGGATAAAAATTGCCAATGAATATAAACTTCCTACTTTTGTATTAGGTGTTGGTTTAGGTGGATTAATCATATTAAATCTTTTAGAAAAAGTAGACCTACCAATTGAGGGGATGATGTTAATGTCCCCAATGTTAGAACTTCGCAAATCTGGTAAGGATCGTAAAAATAAGATTATATCTAATCTAGGTAAAATGTCTAAAGATACACGTTTTAAAGTTGGTATTACGACGCAAGATTTAACACGTAATGAGGAAATTATTGAAGAAACTGACAATGATGGATTAATGCTAAAGAAAGTGACTTATCGTTGGTATAATTTAATCGTTGAGAAGATGAAAGAAACAATGGATCATATTAAAGATATTAAACCATTACCTTCATTAATCATGTACGGTACAGAAGATAAAATTGTAGATACCGATGTCATTATTGAATTAAAAGATAAATTAGCTACAAATGAACTATACTTTAAATCTTGGGAAGGGTTATATCATGAAATTCAAAATGAACCCGAAAGAGACCAAGTGATGAGATATGTATTAACTTTCTTAAACAATAGTGTAAATACAATGGGATTTGTTGTCGAAGAGGAAGAAATTGAAGATATTTAAATTTTGAGGGAGTGAGACATAATTAAATGTATCAGCCTTCTTTAACATATTGGCAGTAGATGTCTGAATTGAAAGTGCGCTTATATCAAGCTTCTTTCAATCCTAGCCATCCTTGCCGGGGTGGGACAACGAAAATAATTTTGCTAAATTATATTTCTGTTCCACTCCCTTTTTTATTCATAACCACTTCATAAATAGAAATGATTGTTATAAAACAATATTACATTTAAAACTTTTATAGAAATAAATCACAAAAACGTTGCATTTTAATTGTGAACTTGATATATTTTGTTTATATAAATAATATAATTTTAATATGTATTTGGACTAGGGGATGACGTAAAATTATATTATTAATGTTAAAAATTTTCATGCTTTTTATATCTAATTTTCCTAGTCTGCATTGCTTTAAATAGTCTAAATTGATTTTAAATTAACTCGTTCAATTTAATAATTGGGAATGATTCAATCGTTTTTAAATTAGCCGGTGGTAAGTGTAAATTTGGGGAGCCGGTTAACTTAGAAAAATATTTAACAGTTATTTTATTTGGGAGATGTTAATTTTGGCTAAAAGTGAAAAAGATAGAGTTCATGGAATTTTGCAATTAGAAGCGTTACTTAAAGACATTAACTCCATTTTTGATGCAATCAAAAAAGAGTATAATATGTCTAAGGAAGAAATTTTAATTTTGCTCACTCTTTGGGAAGAGGGTTCAATGACACTTAAAGAAATGGATGATTTTGTTCATATCAAACCTTATAAGCGTACACGTACTTATAATAATTTGGTTAATCTTGAATGGATATATAAAGAAAGACCTCAAGATGATGAACGTACAGTAATCATTCATTTTAATGAAAAGCTCAGTAAGAAAAAGCAAGACTTACTTAACTTTATTGGTCAATCCATAGGTAGTAAATCTGAACCAATGCAAATGAGTTTAAAATCAATTTTAGCTGTTTAACCTGTCTTATAATTATTTATTAAAAAAGATCTTATTCCTTCTTACAAAAAGAGGGGATAAGATCTTTAACTTTTTAATTTCGTTTTTCGATTGCACATAAGAAAGGTGCATGGTTTTTCTGATTAATAAATTGATATTGTAATATGTGTGCTTGATGTTGATCAAATTGACTTAAATAATCAATTAAAGCATCTCTTTCAATTTTACCTTCTTCATGACCGTGATAAATAACGAGAATAATAATTCCCTCTACACTCAATACTTCAAAGATACTTTCAATCGCTTTAATAGTAGTCTTAGGTTGAGTCACAATGGCTTTATTACCTTTAGGTAAGTAACCTAAATTAAATATTGCCGCATCAATTTTACCAATATGTTCTTTTGAAATATGTTTTTTAATATTTTCGTGACCATCGAGAATTAATTTAACATTTTCGAAACCGTCAATTTTCAATCTTGTATTGTCTATTGCTTCTTGTTGAATATCAAATCCATAAACGAAACCACGCTCAACTTTACTTGCTAAATAATAAGTATCGTTGCCATTACCACAAGTGGCATCTATCACTATGCTTTCATCGTTAATATGGCTATCTATTAGTGACTTTGAAAAGGGAAGAATGCGTTCTAATTTCATGATTGAACCTTTTGTTTTTGTTCGTATTTTTTACCTTGGTATGAGCCTCTACGTTCTAATTCGTTATCAATTTCATTTAAAACTTCCCATTTATTTACACTCCACATTGGACCAACCATTAAATCAATAGGTCCATCTCCAGTGATACGATGTACTATCATTTCGGGAGGAATCACTTCAAGTTGGTCACATACTAATTGCGTATAGTCATCTTGACTCATAAACTCTAGCATTCCTTTTTCATATTGTTTAACCATTGGTGTCCCTTTTAATAGGTGAAGTAAATGAATTTTAATACCTTGAACATCCATTTGTGCAACTTCTTTAGCAGTTTCCATCATCATGTCATAGTCCTCACCTGGTAAACCATTAATGATATGCGTACATACGTTAATATTATGCTTTCTTAATTTAGCTACACCTTCGTAATACGTTTGCATATCATGTGCACGATTAATTAAGTCAGAAGTAGTTTGATGAACAGTTTGTAAGCCTAACTCAACCCATAGATACGTTCGTTCATTTAATTCTGCTAAATATTCAACAACATCATCAGGTAAACAGTCAGGACGGGTTGCAATAGATAAACCGACGACACCTTCTTCTTTAAGTACTGGTTCATATTTTTCCTTAAGCACTTCTACAGGTGCGTGTGTGTTTGTGAAGGCTTGGAAGTAGGCAATGTATTGTCCTTCACTCCATTTTTCATGCATACGTGATTTAATTTGTTGGAATTGCACTTCTATTGGATCAGCTCTGTTACCTGCGAAGTCGCCACTTCCTGCAGCTGAGCAAAATGTACAACCACCATGAGCAACAGTGCCATCTCTATTAGGGCAGTCAAAACCACCATCAAGCGCCACCTTAAATATTTTTTGTCCAAATTTATTTTTTAAATGATAATTCCATGTGTGATATCGTTTATTTTCAAAAGCATACGGGAAATAATTACCCATAATACATTTTCCTTTCTATTTTAGTTCTAAGTACAGATTTTAACATATTTTAGTGTTATAGTGTCTATTATAGATTGAGAAAAACATAAAGAGAGGGACTCAAGATATGAATATACCTAAATCAGTTTGGTGGCTAGTTATAGGCATGGCCTTAAATATCACTGGCGCCAGTTTTTTGTGGCCTTTAAACACTATTTATATGAAGGAAGAACTTCATAAGAGTCTCACAATAGCTGGTATCGTCTTAATGATTAATTCATTTGGTATGGTCGTCGGTAACTTATTAGGGGGCACCTTATTTGATAAACTAGGTGGCTATAAAACTATTTTAATAGGTACGTTTACATGTTTGTGCAGTACCACACTATTAAATCTATTTCACGGTTGGCCTTGGTATGCAGTTTGGCTTGTGTTACTAGGTTTTGGTGGCGGTATGATTGTCCCGGCAATTTATGCGATGGCCGGAGCAGTATGGCCAAATGGGGGACGTCAAACATTTAATGCCATTTATTTAGCGCAAAACATCGGTGTTGCTGCGGGTGCGGCACTAGGTGGATTTGTAGCGGAATTTAGCTTTAATTATATTTTCTTAGCTAATTTAGTGATGTATGTGTTATTCGCGCTTGTTGCGATTACGCAATTTAATTTAGAAATTCATGCGAAGGTAAAACATCAAGATGCGATTGATTTAAAAAGTAAGGAAAGTAAAAAACGTTTTACAGCAATGATGCTCATATGTGCCATGTTTGCGATTTGTTGGATAGCCTATATTCAATGGGAGACAACAATTGCATCATTTACGCAATCAATAAATATTTCGATGTCACAATACAGTGTACTATGGACAATTAACGGCATAATGATTCTTGTAGCACAGCCTTTAATTAGACCTATAATTGTTATATTAAGAGGAAACTTAAAACATCAAATGTTTGTTGGTATTTTTATTTTTATGAGTTCATTCTTAGTTACAAGTTTCGCACATCATTTTGCTATATTTGTTGTCGGAATGGTTATTCTTACTTTTGGTGAAATGTTTGTATGGCCTGCAGTACCTACAATCGCAAATAAACTTGCGCCTGAAGGGAAACAGGGACAATATCAAGGATTTGTAAACTCTGCTTCAACAGTAGGTAAAGCTTTTGGTCCGTTTATTGGTGGTGTACTTGTAGACACACTTAATATGAGTATGATGTTTATCGGTATGATTGTCTTATTATGTGTGGGCCTCATTTTCCTAAGTATCTTTGATAGAGGTTTGCCTAAAGATGACAATGAATCCCAAACACCTCGAAGACCTAGAAGAAAATCGAATGCTACGAAATAATACGCATTGATTATAAATAATAGGCCTTAACTACTTGCAATAATGGCTTTTATAACATAATATTAAAAATGTATAGATAGAAGTATTTAGAGGCTTTTCTACAGAGAACTAGTAAAGGTGAGAACTAGTGTTAAGGACTAAATGACTTACAATAATTTAATGAATTGAATGAGACATCTCTAACTATTAGAATGAAGTGCGCTATCTTAGCGAATAAGGGTGGTAACGCGGCAGTATCGTCGTCCCTTTAAATCCAATAGTAGAGGTGTCTTTTTTATGAAATAGGAGGAAATGTGTTGAATTACAATCACAAGGAAATTGAAAAGAAATGGCAAGATTACTGGGCAGAGAACAAGACATTTAAAACAAGTGACAATTTAGGTCAAAAGAAATTTTACGCGTTAGACATGTTTCCTTATCCATCTGGAGCTGGATTGCACGTAGGTCATCCAGAAGGTTATACAGCAACGGATATTATTTCTCGTTATAAACGTATGCAAGGATACAATGTTTTACATCCGATGGGGTGGGATGCATTTGGATTACCTGCAGAACAATACGCATTAGATACTGGTAATGATCCTAGAGAATTTACTAAGAAAAATGTACAAACATTTAAACGCCAAATCCAAGAATTAGGATTTAGTTACGATTGGGATAGAGAAGTTAATACGACAGACCCTGAGTATTACAAGTGGACACAATGGATTTTTATTCAACTTTATAATAAAGGTTTAGCATATGTAGATGAAGTTGCAGTTAACTGGTGTCCGGCATTAGGTACAGTTCTATCAAACGAAGAAGTGGTAGATGGTGTATCAGAACGTGGTGGACATCCTGTATATCGTAAACCTATGAAACAATGGGTCCTTAAAATTACAGAATATGCAGATCGTTTATTAGAAGATTTAGACGAATTAGATTGGCCAGAGTCAATTAAGGATATGCAACGAAATTGGATTGGCCGTTCTGAAGGGGCGAAAGTTTCATTTAATGTAGATGGTACAGATGATGAAATTGACGTATTCACAACACGTCCAGATACAATCTTCGGCACTACTTTCCTTGTGTTAAGCCCTGAGCATTCACTTGTAAATAAAATTACATCTAGTGATAAACTAGAAGAAGTCAAAGCTTACCAAGAAGAAGCATCTAAAAAATCAGACTTAGAACGAACAGATTTAGCAAAAGGTAAAACAGGCGTATTCACAGGTGCATATGCAATTAATCCACTTTCTGGTCAAAAATTACCAATATGGATTGCGGACTATGTATTATCAACATACGGTACAGGCGCTGTGATGGCTGTTCCAGGACATGATGAACGTGACCATGAATTTGCTAAGAAATTTGACTTACCAATTATTGAAGTGATTGAAGGTGGAGACGTTCAATTAGAAGCATACACTGGTGAGGGTAAACATGTTAATTCAGGTGAACTTGACGGTCTTGAAAATGAAGCAGCCATTAGTAAAGCAATTGAATTACTAGAAGCAAAAGGCGCGGGTGAGAAAAAAGTAAATTACAAACTTCGCGACTGGTTATTTAGTAGACAACGTTATTGGGGTGAACCAATTCCAATTATTCATTGGGAAGATGGTTCAATGACAACAGTACCAGAGGAAGACCTACCATTATTACTTCCTGAAACGGACGAAATTAAACCTTCAGGAACTGGTGAATCACCACTAGCAAATATTGATGACTTTGTTAATGTCGTTGATGAGAAAACTGGCATGAAAGGTCGTCGTGAAACTAATACAATGCCACAATGGGCAGGAAGTTGTTGGTACTATTTACGTTACATCGACCCAGATAATGAAAAGATGATTGCGGATCCTGAAAAGCTAAAACATTGGTTGCCAGTTGATTTATATATAGGTGGAGTTGAACACGCAGTACTTCATTTATTATATGCAAGATTCTGGCATAAAGTGTTATACGATTTAGGCGTGGTACCTACAAAAGAGCCATTCCAAAAACTATATAACCAAGGTATGATTCTTGGCGAAGGAAACGAAAAAATGAGCAAATCTAAAGGAAACGTAATTAACCCTGATGATATCGTTTCTTCACATGGTGCAGACACATTACGTTTATACGAAATGTTTATGGGACCTTTAGATGCTGCCATCGCTTGGAGCGAAAATGGTTTAGATGGTTCAAGAAGATTCCTTGATCGCGTATGGAGACTCATCGTAACTGAGGATGGCACATTAAATAATAAGATTGTTGACTCTAACGATAAATCATTAGATAAAGTTTATAATCAAACAGTTAAGAAAGTGACTGAAGATTTTAATGCATTAAGCTTTAATACTGCCATTAGTCAATTAATGGTATTTATCAATGATTGTTATAAAGCTAACGAGATTTATAAACCTTATATCGAAGGTTTCGTGAAAATGTTAGCACCTATCGCACCACATATTGGTGAAGAATTGTGGAGCAAGTTAGGACATAATGAAACAATTACGTATCAACCTTGGCCTACATTTGATGAAAGTTTACTTGTAGATGAAGAAGTGGAAATTGTCGTTCAAGTCAACGGTAAAGTACGCGCTAAATTAAACATTCCTAAAGATTTATCTAAAGAAGAAATGCAAGATTTAGCCTTAGTTAATGATAATGTTAAAGCGAGCATTGAAGGTAAAGAGATCAAAAAAGTGATTGCTGTGCCTCAAAAATTAGTTAATATCGTTGCTAAATAATATAGATAAAGGAGAGATTCAAAATGGAATCAATTACAGTAGATGAATTAAAGAAAAAAATATTAGATTCAAATCCGGTGAATATTGTAGATGTTCGCACAAATGAAGAAACAGCGCTTGGCGTGATTCCTGGAGCTAAACTGATTCCAATGGATGAAATTCCACATCATATCAATGATTTCAATAAAGATGAAACATACTACATTATTTGTGCAGCAGGTTCACGTAGTGCAAGAGTAGTACAATATTTAAAAGAACAAGATATTCATGCAGTAAATGTTGAAGGCGGCATGAATGAATGGGGAGACGAAGGTACTGTAATCGATAGTATTTAAGTCTTTAACAATGATTTAATTATTTAGGGATTGGGACAGAAATATAATTTAGCAAAATTATTTTCGTTGTTCCTCTCCCAACTTGCATTGTTTGTAGAATTTCTTAAAAAGAAATTCTCTATGTTGGGGCCCCGCCGGCAAGGATGGCTAGGATTGAAAGAAGCTTGATATAAGCGCACTTTCAATTCAGACATCTACTGCCAATATGTTAAAGAAAGCTGAGACAATTAATTATGTCCCAGCCTTTTTTTATGCAGAAAATAATTACCGCAATATTTATCGCTTCGGAAATCAAAATTTTAATTATATTTTATTAATAGGTTAAAATTATTTTTACCAATACTAGATTTTGAATATTATAGATGATAAAATTAAAAAGACTTAAAAAGATTGTGTTTAATTATAAGGTGAGCAAACTTGAATTGAGTCAGTAAACATCATGTGATAAAAGACTACTTTCATTTAACAGACAACAAAGAATTAACATCTAGGAGGACAATTAAATGAATCTATTTAGAAAACAGAAATTCAGTATAAGAAAATTTAACATTGGTATCTTTTCTGCATTAATTGCTACTGTAACTTTTTTAGCGCATCCAGGACAAGCTTCTGCTGCAGAACTAGATTCGACTCAGTCTAATAATCCAGAAGGCGCTACATTGGATGAGACTGCGCAACCATCACAAGACCCTAATGTAAATCCACAAGCAAATAATGAAATTGACCAAAGCAATGTTAATCAAGCTACTGATAATCAATTACCAAATAATGCTCAAGACAATGCACAAGCTCAAAGTAATGATACAGAACAAACACAATCACAATCACAAAACGCTAATAATGAAATTAATCAATCCAATAAGGAAAATAATGCGTCTAACGCTAATACACTTCCAACAAATGAAAATAGTGAAAATGACATACATGTTGATAAATCAACACAACATCATATAGAAGCAAAATCTGAAACCAAATCTAAAAAAGATGTTAAAAATACATCTCAACCTATCACACCAGATGCTAAAGCAGTTATTGAAGAGTCTGATATTCCTAAGAAAAGAAGTAGAAGAGCTGTAGAGGGAAATAATGCTAGTGACGTCAATACTGTCACAAATAACACAGATCCTAATAGTAGTAATACTGGACCTAATAGCTTAAATACTGTACTTACGTTTGATGATTTAGGTATTAAAACGAGTACGAATAGAGTTCGTCCAGAAGTTAAAGTGCTTAATAGTTTAAGTGGCTTTACTATGGTAAATGGAGGACAAGTTGGATTATTAAATAGCGTATTAGAGAGAACGGGTGTATTTGATACGGGTGAAGCCAAAAACTATCAAGCAGTTGACAACGTTGTAGCATTAGGCCGTATTCATGGTAATGACCCTAATGATCATGGCGGTTTTAATGGTATTGAAAAAGAATTTACAGTTAATCCTAATTCAGAAGTTATTTTTGAATTTAACACAATGACTGCAAGAAACTATAAAGGTGGAACAAACTTAGTTGTCAGAAATGCAGAAAATAATCAAGAAATAGCTACAGCGGATATCCAAGGTGGAGGAGTTTGGAGATTATTTAAAATTCCTGAAAATGTAAATAGAATAAAAGTACAATTTTTACCTAATAATGATATTCAGACAAATTACCAAAGAATTCTTCAATTACAAGATGGTTATAGATACTACTCATTTATTGACACTATCGGGGTTTATTCAGGGTCACACCTATACGTAAAATCTAGACAAGTCAATAAAAATGTGAAAAATAGTAAAGAATTTGAAATTAATACTAGAATTGAAAATAATGGTAATTTTGCTGCTTCATTGAATCGAAATGAATTAACGTATACAGTCACATTACCTGAAAATTTCGAATACGTTGAAAATTCAACTGAAGCTTCTTTCCTAAATGGTAATGTACCTAATACTACAATCACCCCATTGTCTGTAAATTTCGATAGACAAAATAGAACGTTAACATTTACTAGTAATGGTTTAACTTCAAAGGGAAGTAATACTAGAGAGGCTAGATTTTTACCTAATAAAATATTAAATATCAGATATAAACTAAGACCAGTAAATATAGAGACTCCACGTGAAGTAACTTTTAATGAGTCTCTAAAATATAAAACTTATGCAGAAATATACGTTAATACAAATGATAATACTGTTATTGCGCAACAATCACCATTTAGCTTAAATGTAATAATGAATAAGGACAATTTAGAAGAACAAGTAAATAAAGAAATTATTCCTTCAAACTATACTTGGGCTTCATACACTAAATATAATAAATTGAAGGAAACTGCTCAAACTGTCCTTGATGAAGAAAATCAAAATGTTCCATTTGATCAAAGATATTCTCAAAGTCGAATTGACAATCTTTTACATGAATTACAAACTACATTAATAAATCGTGTGAATGCAACGCATGAAATAAATCATAAAGCTCAAGAAATGAGCGATAGCGCAGAAAATAATACCGAACTCACTTCTGAAGAAAGAGAAGCATTATTAGAACAAATAGATAATCATAAAAGCGAAATTTCTAATGATATCGATGATCAAACAACTGACCAAGGTGTAGAACAGGTTAAAAATGAAGGATTAACAACATTAGAAGGTGACGTTGGTCAACCAGTTGTAAAACCTAACGCTCGTAATGAAATAAATAATAAAGTAACTGAACAGAAAAATTTGATTAATCAAAACAATGAAGCTACTCAAGAAGAAAAAAATGAAGCTGTTACACAAGTAGATACTCATTCTGCTGATGCACTTAGAAAAATATCAGAAGCGGATTCAAATGATCAAGTAAATAATGCAAAAGATGAGGGGCTTAGATTAATAAATTCTGATGTACCGCAGCCTCAACAAAAAGCTCAAGCTCGAGCGGTTATTAATCAAAAAGTACAAGAAAAAATAAATGAAATTAATGGAAATGCACAAGCCACTCGAGATGAGAAAGATGCTGCTATTGGTAATGTAAATCAAGCAAAAGATCAAGCACTTCAAAATATTAATAACGCAGACACAAATGGTAATGTTACTTCCGCTAAAAACACTGGTGTAAATGCAATAGAGCAGTTAACAGTAACACCTGTTAAAAAACAAAGCGCCATTGATGAAATAAAAGCTAAAGCTCAACAACAAAAGCAAGCCATTCAACAAAATAATGAAGCAACGAATGAAGAGAAAGCAACAGCAGAAAATTCAGTAGATCAAGCTGTGACGACTGCAACAGCAAATATTAATAGAGCAAATACGAATGCTGAAGTAGACCAAGCTCAAAGTAATGGCGATAATGCAATTGTTGCAATAAATCCAGCTACGAAAGTCAAACAAGATGCGCGTCAAACGATTGAAGCAAAAGCTCAAGCTCAACAAGAACAAATTAATTCAAACAATAAAGCGACGACAGAAGAAAAAGAAGAAGCACTCAATAAAGTTAATACGCATAAGCAAAATGCATTAAGTAATATTAACAATGCACATTCAAACCAAGAAGTTCAGACTGCTCAACAAAATGGTGTGAACGCGATTAACCAAGATCAACCTGAAGCTTTGAAAAAGCCACAAGCAACTTCAGAATTGAATCAAAATGCTCAAACAAAAAAACAAGATATTAACCAAACACCTGATGCTACTGATGAAGAAAAATTAGCAGCTAATAATCAAGTGGACCAAGCTTTAACTGACGGCATTCAACAAATAAATAATGCCAATGGAAACAACGATGTTGATAACGCTAAAAATAATGCGACACAAGTAATTAATAACGTTACTGTAGATGTCCAAAAGAAACCTCAAGCTAAGCAAGCACTTTCAGCAAAAGCTACTGAAAAACTTAATGCGATTAATGCTGATAATGAAGGTACAAATGAAGAAAAAGCTACTGCTATACAAAATGTCACTGATGCAAAAAATAATGCTGATAATCAAATTTCACAAGCCACATCTAATCATGATGTAGACGTTGCAAAGAACGGTGGAATCACTAATATTAGTAGCATTCGCCCCGTATACACTAAAAAGCAACAAGCACGTGCTCAAATTAATGATAAATTTAACGCAAAAGAAGCCGAAATCAATAACACACCTAATGCAACACAAGAAGAGAAAAACGAAGCCATCACTAGATTAACTCAATCTAAAGATAATGCTTTACAACAAATCAACCAAGCACAATCGAATGATAATGTGGATGCGGCTCAAACTGGCGGTATTCAAGCTCTTGATAATGTAAATGCAAATGTTGTTAAGAAGCAGCAAGCTAAAGAGTCAATTAGAAACACCGCTGAACAACGTAAGCAAGCGATTCAGAATAATGATGATGCAACAAATGAAGAAAAAGAAGTAGCAAATCAACTTGTAGACGCAGCGATTAATAAAGTTAACACTAATATCGATAATGCGAATACTAATGACCAAGTAGACAATGCCGTTAATGTGGGCACACAAAATATCAATGCAATTACGCCTGCTACTACAGTTAAAACAAATGCTAAAAATGAAATAGATAGCCAAAGCGATAATAAAAAAGTTAAAAATGAAAAAGCAACTGATGCTACAGATGAAGAATCCAAGAGGCAAATCGTAAAGTAGATGAAGCCCAAGCTGAAGCGAAAACTAATATACAAATTGCTAGTGCTAATGATTTAGTTAATGAGGCAAAATCAAATGGCATTAATAAAATCAACGCTATAACACCTGCAACTACAGTTAAAACAGATGCTAGAAAAGCAATTCAAGACAAAGCATTTGAACAAATAGAATTAATTAAAGCAACTCCTGATGCCACAAATGAAGAGAAACAAGCAGCAATTGCAAAAGTGAATAGTGAATTAGCAAAAGCGCAAGAACAAATCAATTCAGAACATACTACTCAAAGAGTGAATGACGCTAAGACTAATGCAGTATCAACAATTGGACAAATTACTGCTCAACCTATTGAAAAACAAGCAGCCAGAGATGCCATTAATCAAAAAGCAAATGAACAAACTACATCCATCAATGCTAATAATAACGCTACAGATGAAGAAAAAGCAGAAGCTAATACTAGAGTGAATGATGCTAAACAAACTGCTTTAAATGCTATCGACAATGCAACTACAAGTCATGATGTAAGTACTGCTAAGTCTAATGGAACAACTAGTATTGGAAATGTAGTTCCTTCAACTAACACTAAAACTAATGCCAAAAATGACATCGACACTGCTTTAAATAAACAAATTGAAACAATTAATGCTCATAATACGGCTACAACAGAAGAAAAAGAAGCAGCTGTTCAAATAGCTAACCAAAAAGCAACTGAAGCTAAAACGAATATTCAAAATGCGCATAATAATGAAGGTGTAAATCAAGCTAAAACTAATGGTATTGACCAATTAAATAATGTGGAGCCTAATGCAATACAAAAAGATGAAGCTAAACAAGCAATCCAAGATAAGAAAAATGCTCAAAATAATATAATTGACGCCACAACTAACGCAACGGATGAAGAAAAAGAAGCAGCTAAAGTGAAGGTTACTGAAGCTGGACAATTAGGTGACAGTAAAGTAGATCAAGCTCAGACTAATCAACAAGTTACTAATGCTAAAACTGAAACGGTCGACAATATAAATAATATTCGTCCAATCGTTGTTAAAAAACCAACAGCTAATAATGAAATTGATGCTAAGTTTGAAGAAGTGAAACAAGCAATTAATGCTACACCTAACGCAACTACTGATGAAAAGAATGAAGCAATACAACGATTAACTGCTAAAAAAGAAGAAATCAAAAATCAAATAAGCCAAGATACTAAAAATAATCAAGTAGAACAACACAAAGTAAATGGTTTACAAGAATTAGGAAACATTCACGTAAATCCAGTTAAAAAATCCGAAGCTATTCAAGCTGTTGAAGAAAAAGTTAATTCTCAAAATGGTTTAATAACTAATAATAATGACGCTACAGATGAGGAAAAAGCAAGTGCTAAACAACTTGTAGAAGCAGCTAAAAATAAAGCCGTTACTAATATTAATGAATCACAAACAAATGCCCAAGTAGATAATGCTAAAGATTCAGGAATGAACGAGATTAGTGCAATACAACCAGCTACAACAATTAAATCTGATGCAAAAACTGCTATAGACCAAAAAGCACAACAACAATCAACGATTATTGATGGAAATAATGATGCAACCGATGAAGAGAAAACTGAAGCTAAAAATTTAGTTGAAGCAGCTAAAACAGAAGCAAAAGGAAACATAACTTCTCAACATACAACTAGTGAAGTCAACGATGCAAAAGTAGCTGGTATGGAGAAAATTAATACTATTCAACCAGCAACAACCGTGAAAACAAATGCTAAACAAGATTTACAACGTAAAGCAAATGAACAAAAAGAACAAATTAATCAAACTCCAGATGCCACAGAAGAAGAAAAACAAGAAGCAATTTCTAGAGTTAACACAGCATTAGCTGAAGCTACTCAAAAGATTAACCAAGCGCATTCTACAAACGATGTAAATTTAGCTAAAGATGAGGGTATAAATACTATTAATGGTATCCATCCAACAGTTGCTAAGAAACAAAACGCAATTAATGAACTTACTCAAAAAGCAAGTGAACAAAAGACATTAATTTCACATAATAACGACTCAACAGATGATGAAAAAAATGACGCTAAACAATTAGTGGATGCTAAACTAGCCGAAGAAATTCAGAACATTAATAATAGTACAAGAGATGCGCAAGTAGATGCTGTTAAAGATCGAGCTATAAATGAAATTAATGCTATTAATGCTCAAGCTCATAAAAGACAAGATGCAATCAATGCACTAACTGCACAAGCTGAAAGTAAAAAAGCTGATATTAGAAATAATAAGGATGCTACAACTGAAGAGAAAAACACTGCGATTCAATCTATTGACGCTGCTCTTACTCAAGCTAGAAATAATATTAATGGAGCTCAAACAAATGCAACAGTTGATGAGAAATTAGAAGAAGCTAAACAATCATTACAGCAAATTGAAGTTACCCCTCAAACGAAACCTAATGCCAAAGCAGAGATTACAAATGCAGTTAATAAACAAAGAGAAGCAATTAATAGCAATCAAAATGCAACAACTGAAGAAAAAGAGGCTGCACTTCATCAACTAAATCAAGAAGCATCTATAGCAAACAATAATATTCAAGAAGCATTAGCAGATCAAAATGTTGCTGACGCTAAAAACAACTCGTTAACTGCCATTGCAAATGTTCAACCTATATTAGTTAAAAAACCTGCAGCTAACGATGTAATTAATAAGAAAGTATCTGAACAAACAGAATTAATTAATAATAATCAAGACGCTACAACAGAAGAAAAACAAGCAGCATTAACTAAACTAGATACAGTTAAAAACACAGCTTTAGAAAATATAAATCAAGCACATTCGAATGAAGATGTTCAAAATGCAGAAAATGCAGGAGTAGCAGAAATATCTAAAATTGTTCCAGAAACAACTGTTAAACAAAATGCTAAACAAGAAATAGAGCAAAGTGCTCAAAATCAAGTTGATATAATTAATGGCAATCCTAATGCAACAATTGAAGAAAAAACAGAAGCTATAAATAAAGTAAATACAGCGAAAGCAGAAGCAATAAAAAATATAACAAATGCTACAACAACTCAACTGGTTCAAGATGCCAGAGATAATGGAAATAACACTATTACACAAATCGAACCAGAAACAGCTGTTAAAACAAATGCAATTCAAGCAATTGCTACTGCAGCTAAAGATAAAAATAATCTTATCGATCAAACTGCAAATGCGACTGCAGAAGAAATGGAAGAAGCAAACAATAAAGTAGATCGTCTTCAAGAAGAAGCAGATGCAAATGTAACTAAAGCTAATACAACGGATGAAGTCAATAATATTAAAGCTCAAGCACTTCAAAATATTAATGCTGTCCAACCAGAAGTGGTTAAAAAGCAGAATGCTAAAAATGAGTTAAATCAATACGTTGAAAAACAAAAACAAGTCATTGAAAGTACTCCAGAAGCTACTAAAGAAGAAAAAGATGAAGCTAAAAAATTACTTAATAATGAATCAGCTTCAGCAACCGGAGCAATTAATAACGCATATCATAATAGTGAGGTAGAAACAGCGCTCAATGATGCGAAACCAAAAATAGAAGCCATTGTACCTAAAGTTAGAAAGAAACGTTCAGCTTTAGATGAATTACAGGCTTCTGCAGATAACCAAATCCAGAATATCAATCAAAACACTGAAGCTACAGTTGAAGAAAGAAATGAAGCATTAGCTAAAGTGAATACAGCGCTTGAAGAAGCTAAAGCCAACATTAATAATGCTCAAACTAATGATGAAGTAGATAATCTTAAAGCTACTAATACTCAAAAGATTGAACAAATTCAACCAGTGACTGAAGTGAGAGCAAATGCTAGAAAAGCATTAAATGAAAAAGCTCAAGAACAAAATGTCGCAATAGATAATAATCCAAATGCAACTATTGAAGAAAAAATTGCAGCGAAAGAATTAGTAAAACAAGAACTTGAAACTGCTAAATATAGAGTGAATCATGCAAATACAAATCAAGATGTTCAAGACGTGGTAACTTCTGATTCTAATACAATCGCTCAAATCCAGCCTGCTACTAAGATTAAAGATGATGCTAAAGCTGATGTGAATGCAGAAAATGCTAAAAAGCAACAAGAAATTGCTAATAATAATGAAGCTACTACTGAAGAAAAAGATGTAGCTCAACAGCAATTAAATCAAGTTACAAATAACGCTAATCAAGCTATTTTAGATGCGCCAGATACAAATCAAGTTAATGTAGAAAAAAATAAAGGCGTAAATTCTATTAGAGATATCAATCCTCAAATAGTCAAAAAGCCAACTGCTAAAGCAGAATTTGATAAAGTAGCTAAAACTAAGAAAGAAGAAATCAATCAAATACCAAACGCAACAACAGATGAAACACATCAATCTTTAAATCAATTAAATCAAGTTGTACAAGAAGCTAAAAATCAAGTTGACCAAGCTCAAACAAATGCACAGGTAGATCAAGCTCAACAAGATGGTGTAAATAAAATCACTAATTTAAGACCAGTTGTTGCTAAAAAACAATCAGCAATTGATGAAATAAACCAAGCAAAACAAAATAGAATTGATGAAATTAATCAAGCATTTAGTGCTACAGATGAAGAAAAAGAAACTGCTAAACAATTTATAAATGATGAAGCACAAAAAGCACTCAGTCAAATTAATAGTGCTAATACTAATGCTGATGTCGATACAGCTAAAAATTCTGGATTGAACACTATTAATCAATACACTCCTGATTTTAGTAAGAAGAAAAATGCTACTTTAAAATTATATGATGTGGTTGATGCGCAAGAGGCCATTATAAATGCTTTCCCTGATGCTACTGAAGATGAAAAGCAAGATGCAATTAATAAAGTAGAAGCACTTTTATTAGATGCTAAAAAGCAAATTGCACATGCTGAGAACAATAAACAAGTTGATGACATTTATAATGAAGCTTCAAATCAAATCAAAGCGATTTTACCTGATGTAATTACTAAATCAAACGCCAGAGATGTGCTTAAATCTTTAGCAAATCAACTTATTCGTACATTTGAACATACACCAGATGTTACTGATGAAGAGCGTAATGATGCTATTAGTCATGTTAAAGAGCAATTAAATGCCGTATTAGGTGCAATTGACAAAGATACGCGAGATGTTCAAGTTGCCCAAGAAAAAATATTTGGATTAAATGATCTAAATAGTATTGTTATCAACGTTATCCAAAAACCGACTGCTAGAAAAGCTGTAAATAAAAAAGCCGAAGAGATTAACGCTTCAATTAACAATACGCCGAATGCAACAGATGAAGAAAAACAAGTCGCATTGGATAAAGTGACATCCATTGTTAATGACGCTAATGATAGAATTCGTAATGCCAAAGCGGATAGTGAAGTTCTAACTGCAAAAACTGAAGCTATTACTTTACTTTCAGCAGTGAGTCCAGTGGTGGAAGCTAAGCCTTCAGCTTTATCTGAAATCCAACAACAAGCTACGAACCAAAAGGCTCAAATAAATCAAAATAGCGAAGCGACTAAAGAAGAAAAAGAAGCGGCTATTCAATTAGTAGATCAATATGTTAAACAGGGTGAAGATAGACTCGATGTAGCAACTAAAAATCAACAAGTACAAGAAATCAAAGATGATATCAAAGAAAAGATTTCAAATGTTACACCGTTAGTTAAAGTAAAACCTGAAGCATTAAAACAAATTTTAGCTAAGTTAGATAACCAAAGAGATTTAATCAACAATAACGCTGAAGCAACGGATGAAGAAAAAGCTGCCGCAATCGATAAAATAGTTGAAGCTTCAACTAAGTTTGCTACAACAATTGATAATGCAACTACAAATGAATCCGTAGAAAATGCTAAAAATCAAAGTATTGAAGAAATAGCGATGATTTTACCGGAAGTGAGTAAAAAACCTCAAGCTAAGTTAGAATTGAAACAAAAAGCAGATGAAATTCGTGCTACGATTAATTCAAATAACGATGCAACTACAGAAGAAAAGAACGCAGCTATCAATACTCTAGATGAATTATTAGCAAAAGCGAATGAAGCAATTCAAAATGCTCAAACAAATGCAGAAGTAGATAAAGCTAAAGAACTTGCATTACCAGATATTCAAGCCGTTAAAGTATTAGCAGTTGTTAAACCGCAGGCTAAAAATCAAATTCAAGCTATTTTTGATAGAAAACAAAGTAAGTTTGAAACAAATAAAGAAGCAACTAAAGAAGAAAAACAAAAAGCTTTAGATGAACTTTTGAGTGCTATTAAATCAATCAATAATTCAATTCAAAATGCTCATACAAATGCAGAAGTTACCGAATCCCTTAACGATGGTATTGCTAAATTAGATGCGATAGAAATCACAGCACGTAAAAAAGCATTAGCAAATACTTATTTACAAGGACTTAGTGATGAAAAAATTCATGAAATCGAATCAGATAATGACGCTACAATAGAAGAAAAACAAGTATTTACTAGTAAAGTTAAAGCGTTATTAAATCGAATTCAATTACAAATTGCTGAAGCAGAAACTAATGAAGATGTAGATAATAGCGTTAAAAACTTCAAAATTGAATTAAACAAATTAGACTTAAAAGCACATAAAAAACTAGCCGCTAAACAAAGAATTCAACAAAAAGCGAATGAAATCATCCAAATCATTGAAGCTAATAATAATGCGAGTGCACAAGCTAAATTAGCTGCAAAAGCTTTAGTTTCTAAGATATTAGATGACGCTTACGAAGAAATCAATGAAGCAAACCATGATGCAACAGTTGACGAAATAGTTAAAAAAGCGATTGAAAAACTGAATGCTGTCAAAGTTAAAGAAGATCTCAACGTTTCAAATGAGCCTTCTAAAGACACTTCTAATTGCGATAGTGAAACTAACACAACTCAAGAAACTGTTGATCAATTACCAGATACAGGAGATTCAAATGATTCTGCACCATTAGCAGGAGCAGCGCTTATCTCAGGATTAGCTTTATTAGCAGCACGTAAGTCTAAAAAAGATAAAAATGCATAAAAAATAGACTCATATCAATAATAAAAATTAAACCTTCTAGGTAACAAAACTTGTTACTTAGAAGGTTCTTTTTCAATTAGTTATTCGATTCTGTAGTGAAAGAGCCGGCGTACGTACCAGCTACATGACCAGTTACTAAAGCACTCGTAATATTGTAGCCACCAGTATAACCATGTATATCTAATACTTCACCACATAAAAATAATCCCGGTACAATCTTAGACATCATCGTTTTAGGTTGAATTTCTTTTAATGATACACCACCGCCTGTGACAAAGGCTTTATCTAAAGGTTGGGTACCATTAACAGTAAACGTAAATCCTTTTAAATTAGAGATAAAATCGTTGAACTGTTGATTAGATAAATGGTGCGAAGTTGTTTCATCATCTATTTGAGATTGTTCTAACATAAATAGTAAATATCGTTCTTCTATAAGACCACGTAAGCTATTTTTCAAGTATTTATCTGGTTCTGCATCTAATAAAGATTTTACTTTCTGAGTGAGTTGGTCATTATTTAAATCAGGAAAAACATCTAATTGCATTTTAATATCTTGCTTCTTCTGATTTTTTTGTTCTTTATATACGAATTGGCTACATCTTAAAGCAGCTGGACCGCTAACTCCAAAATGTGTGAAAATCATATCCATTTGATGACTAATTCTTTTTTTACCATTTTTCTTTAATACTGATAATTCGACATCTTTTAAGCTCAAACCTTTGAGTTGCTTTGATTTAATAAAAGGTTCGTTCGATGTAATAGGAACCTCAGTGGGGAAAAGCTCTGTGATTGAATGACCCAACGATTCGGCAAACTTATAGCCGTCACCTGTTGATCCAGTTTGAGGTACTGAAGTACCGCCAGTAGCAATAATTAATGAATGACTTTGAAATTCACCATTTTGTGTTTTGACATTGAAAATATCGTTCTCATAAGAAACGTTAGTTACTGGAGTCTCTTCCATCAGTTTAACTTGATTATTTTTGATTTGTTGGACTAACGTATCCACCACATCTTGAGCTTTATTTGATACTGGAAACATGCGTCCGTGATCTTCTTCTTTTAACTTAACACCACGACTTTCAAAAAAGTCGATGATTGATTCATTGTCAAAGACAGAAAAAGGGCTGTATAGAAATTTACCATTACCTGGAATATTTTTAATAATTTCCGCATAGGGGAGGCGATTTGTCACATTACAACGACCGCCACCTGAAATTTTTAATTTTCGACCTAAACCTTTTTTCTTTTCAATTAACAACACATTGTCACTAACTTCACTTGCGGCTACTGCAGCCATTGATCCACTAGGGCCACCGCCAATAATTATAGTTTGATACATTGAGTTACCTCCATATCTTCTTAGTACTATTGTATAAGACTGAATCAGTATATTCTAATAAAATTAAGGTATGAGATGACAAAGTGTAAAAATGTAATTATAATATAAAACTTGGAACCTTCTATATATTAAGAAGGAAAATAGCAACGTTTTTCTACAATTAACAAGCTTTTTAAAAACTTATTGACTTTAAAGTCTAAAAAGTAGGAATTAAAAGACAAACATCTATTATTTTGTGATATATTTTTAAGTAATGCAAGATAATAAGTCAGTTTAAAACAACATGAAACAAATAAACTTTAATAAATTTTTAAGATTGGAAGATAGGTAATGAGTGAAAGTAAAGAAATGGTTCGAGGAACCTTCTTAATTACATTGAGTATTTTAATTACTAAAGTATTAGGTGTCTTATTCATTATTCCATTCACTTCTTTAATAGGTGGACAAGAGAATATGGCTCCTTTTACTTATGCTTACGCTCCTTATAATATAGCAATTGCTGTAGCAACAGCCGGCGTACCTTTAGCTGCTTCGAAATATGTAGCTAAATACAACGCAATAGGTGCTTATAAGGTGAGCCAAAAGTTTTATAAGTCTAGTTTTATTGTAATGAGTATTACAGGTATCATAGGCTTTCTTATTTTATACTTCTTAGCTCCATACATAGCAGAATTAACTTTATCACGTAATTCTCATGAGAAAAATGGTTGGTCTGTTGCAGATATCACTTGGATTATAAGAATTATCAGTATGGTAGTTATATTTATACCAGTACTAGCAACTTGGAGAGGTATCTTCCAAGGTTACAAGTCTATGGGACCAACAGCAGTTTCTGAAGTTACGGAACAAATTGCTCGTATTATTTTCATTTTAGTTGGAAGTTACTTAGCTTTAAATGTATTCAACGGAACGATTTTACAAGCAAATGGTATCGCTACATTTGCAGCGGCAATTGGTGCTATCGCAGGTATCATCACATTATGGTACTACTGGATTAAACGTAGAAGAAATATTAAACAGATGGTTGAATCTGATACTGCTAATTTAGATGTATCATATGGCGCTATGTATAAAGAAATTATTGCTTATAGTATTCCGTTCGTCATTGTCAGTTTGAATTTCCCATTATTCAATTTAGTAGATCAATTTACACATAACGGTGCATTAAGTTTAGTAGGCGTAAATCCAGTATTACAAGATACTTTCTTTAATATGTTAAATATGTCTACAAATAAAATTGTTATGATTCCAACGTCATTAAGTGCAGGATTTGCGGTGAGCTTAATTCCATACATTACTAAGACTTACGAAGAAGGACGTCTTGATGAAATGCATAGACAAATTAGAACATCTATTGGGGTTCTAATGTTTATTACAGTTCCTGCAAGCATTGGTATCATGGCTTTAGCTCAACCTTTATTTACAGTTTTCTATGGTTACGATCCAATTGTTCACGGACATGATCCTAACTTTGACGGAAGTCGTTTATTATTCTACTATTCGCCAGTTGCGATACTTATTTCACTACTTAGTGTGACTGCTTCAATGCTTCAAGGTATTGATAAACAAAAATTAACAGTTTATGTTATTTTAGGTTCAGTTTTAATAAAACTAGCATTAAACTATCCATTAATTATGATGTTACACACGCCTGGTGCTGTTTTAAGTACGGCAATCGCATTATTATTCGCTAATGCATGTAACTTCTACATTCTTAAAAAATACGCTAAGTTTAAATTCAGCTATAGTTGGATTCATTTTGGAAAAATATTCTTATATTCTTTCATCATGATGATTGGCGTAGAAATCGTATTCTTTATACTTAAACTTTTCTTAGAACCAACACGATTTGGTTACCTTATTATCATAGCAGTGAGTGTTGTTGTGGGCGCACTCATTTACGGTGGTATTACAATTAAGAATAGATTAGCTGATGAGTTTTTAGGAGATATTCCTGGAAAAATTAGACGTAAAGTGACGTTTTTACAATGAGAATAGATAAATTTTTAGCAAACATGGGTGTAGGTACGCGTAATGAAGTTAAACAATTACTTAAAAAAGGTGCAGTCGAAGTAAACGATAAGAAAATTAAAACACCTAAAACGCATATCAATCCTAATGAAGACCATGTTACAGTGAATGGCTCAACCATTTCTTACATTGAGAATGTCTATATCATGCTAAATAAACCTAAAGGCGTGATTTCAGCCACAGAAGATGACTCGCATAAAACTGTCATAGATTTAATCCCTGAATATTCACATTTGGGGATATTTCCTGTAGGAAGATTAGATAAGGATACAGAAGGTCTATTATTATTAACAAATGATGGTCAATTTAATCACGAATTAATGAATCCGAACAAACATGTTTCAAAAACATATGAAGTCGTTTCTAAATATCCAATTAAACAAGCAGATATTGAAGCGTTTGAATCAGGTGTTGAACTTTCAGACGGAAAAGTTAAACCCGCAAAGCTTATTAAAGGAAATGACCATCTTTCATATGTTACGATTTACGAAGGCAAATATCATCAAGTTAAAAGAATGTTTCATAGTATAGAAAATGAGGTATTAGAATTGAAACGTATTAAAATCGCCAATTTAGAATTAGATCAATCTCTAAATGATGGTGAATTTCGTTTTCTAAATGAACAAGATTTTAACAATCTTAAAAACTAATAAAGGAGAAGGTGTTTTATTATGGGTAAATGTACAAACTTATTTAGAATTGCATTAGGTATCGGTGGTGCTGTTGCAGCAGTTGCTTTAACTCGTAAAGACAGCCGCGATAAACTAAAAAATGAATATAACAAATATAAAGAAAATCCTGAATCATACAAAGCGAATGCTAAAGATTTAGCTAACCAAATCGGTAGCAAAGCGAATGAAACGATTCAAGAAGTAAGAAATAATCCAAAAGATTATGTAGATCGTATTAAAAACGATCCTAAAGCATTCTTTGAAGAAGAAAAATCTAAATTCACTGATTTAGATGATAAAAAAGCAGACGACTTAGAAGAAGGTAAGTTTGACGACGAAGGTGGCGCAACAACTTCTAATAATCTTAGAGTAGTCTCTGAAGAAGATTTAAAAAATAATAAAAATGCTTTAGAAGATAAAAAATAAGGCAGTTTTATACAACATGTGTCATCAGATTAAATTCTGGTGGCATTTTTTTATGCAATTTTTCCCACATAAAAGATTATAAAATAATTTCTCACCTGTACTTTCAAATTTAAATTCAAATCCAAAATGAACACTCATTTTGTAAAAAAGATTCAATCAAAAGAAAAAAATTAAGTAATTTTTCTGACATCTTACTGTAGTTTCTCAGTAACATAATGTAAAATGGATATTAACTTATATAAAAAAAGGAAGTCGATCTCAAATGTGGAAAGAAAAGGTTCTAGAATATGAAAATCAAATGATTGATGATCTGAAAGGCTTATTATCTATTGAAAGTGTTAGAGATGATTCTCAAGCCTCAAATGAAGCACCAGTTGGACCGGGACCAAGAAAAGCTCTAGACTACATGTATCAAATTGCTGAGAGAGATGGTTTCTCAACACATGATGTGGATCACATTGCCGGACGAATTGAAGCAGGTAAAGGCGACGATGTTTTAGGTATTTTATGCCATGTCGATGTTGTGCCAGCTGGAGATGGATGGGATTCAGATCCGTTTGATCCAGTAGTTACAGATAATGCCATTATTGCTAGAGGTGCATTAGATGATAAAGGACCAACAATAGCTGCGTATTATGCTGTTAAGATTCTGAATGAGATGAATGTAGATTGGAAGAAACGTATTCATATGATTATTGGGACAGATGAAGAGTCTGACTGGAAATGTACAGATAGATATTTCCAAACTGAAGAAATGCCTACTTTAGGTTTTGCACCTGATGCTGAATTCCCAGCGATTCACGGTGAAAAGGGTATTACTACTTTTGATTTAGTTCAAAATAAAATGGCAGAAGATGCTGATGAGCCTGATTACGAACTCATTAGTTTTGAATCTGGTCAAAGATATAATATGGTTCCAGACCACGCAGAAGCACGCGTTCTAGTTAAAGAGAATATGACAGATGTCATTCAAAACTTTGAATACTTTATAGAACAACATCAACTTCAAGGTGAAAGTACAGTTGATAGTGGCATATTAATCTTAACTGTTGAAGGTAAAGCTGTTCACGGTATGGATCCTTCTCTAGGTGTCAATGCCGGTTCATATCTCCTTAAATTTTTATCATCACTCAACCTAGATAAAAGTGCTAAAGATTTTGTGGAATTTAACAATCGCTATCTGTTTAATTCTCATTTTGGTGAAAAAATGGGCATGAAATTCCATACAGATATCATGGGCGATGTAACTACAAATATTGGGGTTATAAAATATGACAACGAACAAGCTGGTAGATATGGCATTAACTTAAGATATCCAGAAGGGTTCGAATTCGAAGAAGCTATAGAAAGATTTACTAATGAAATTAAAGAACTTGGCTTTAGTGTTGAATTAGGCAAAGTTCAGAAACCTCATTACGTTGATAAGAACGATCCATTTGTAGAAAAGCTCGTTAAAGCATACAGAAATCAAACAGGCGATATGACTGAACCATATACTATTGGTGGCGGTACATATGCTAGAAATCTCGACAAAGGAGTCGCATTCGGTGCAATGTTTGAAGATACAGAAGATTTAATGCATCAAAAAAATGAGTACATGACTAAACAACAATTGATTGACGCAACAAGTATTTATTTAGAAGCAATCTATTCTTTATGTGTGGAGGAATAATCGATGACAAAAGTTTTTATTAATGGTGAATTTGTAGAGGAAAAGGACGCTAAAGTATCATACGAAGATAGGGGCTATGTTTTTGGAGATGGGATTTATGAGTACATTCGTGCTTATGAAGGCAAATTATTTACAGTAAAGGAACACTTTGAAAGATTTTTGAGAAGTGCGAATGAAATTGGATTAGATTTGGAATACTCAGTTGATGAGTTAATAGAATTAGTACGCCAATTATTACATGAAAACAATGTTAAAAATGGTGGGATATATATTCAAGCTACAAGAGGCGTAGCCCCACGTGAGCATTCATTCCCCACACCTCCTGTTAAACCAGTAGTTATGGCATTTACTAAAAGCTACGACAGACCATATGAACAATTAGAAAATGGTATATATACTGTTACAACAGAAGACATTCGTTGGCTTCGTTGTGACATCAAAAGTTTGAATCTTCTAGGAAATGTTTTAGCAAAAGAATTTGCTGTTAAATATAATGCGACAGAAGCGATTCAACATCGAGGAGAAACAGTTACAGAAGGTGCTTCAAGTAACGTATATGCTATTAAAGACGGTGCGATATATACACATCCTATCAATAATTTTATTTTAAATGGTATTACGCGTCGTGTAATTAAATGGATTGCTGAAGATTATAATATTCCGTTTAAAGAAGAAACATTTACTGTTGATTTCTTGAAAAATGCTGACGAAGTCATCGTTTCTAGTACTTCTGCTGAAGTTATGCCTGTCATCAAAGTTGACGGTGAAAATATTGGTGATGGAAAGGTTGGCGACGTAACACGTCAATTACAAGAAGGATTTAACAAATATATCAAATCTCATAGTATTTAAAGTTAAGAATATTAGAAATTTTAAAAACTTAAAAATCTTAATATAATTGTCTTATTTTTCCAGTATTTAGGAAGAAGAATGTGTTATAATTTAAAGCAAAGCGATTTAATGATTTTAAGGATGACGAACTAGTAAAATGTGTCATTTTGTTTCTCATTTTTAGTTGAAATGTACCCTTAAAAATTATAAAATCTTTTATGAGTGATAAATAAAGAACGGGCTGATTGATTAAAATATTTAGGGAATTTTATATTATCAAGCCAACTAAAAAAACTGTTATCTAAATATCAATTGAGCGTAAGAGACAAAAAGAATATGCGCTTTTCTATAAATTAGAATATATGGCTCTTGAAAAATATATTTCTAGAGCCATTTTCTAATTGAAAGTGAGGTGAACGTGTTGGAGCAGTTTTATCAGTTAGGGTGGACACTTGACTCTGCTGGAGGAGCTTCTGGTGAAGCTTATATGGCTGAGCAAGATGGACAGAAATTATTTTTAAAACGTAATTCTAATCCTTTTATTGCAGCATTATCTGCAGAAGGAATTGTACCAAAACTTGTATGGACGAAACGTATTGAAACAGGAGAGGTAGTCACTGCGCAACATTGGAAAAATGGTCGTGAGCTTAAATCCGATGAAATGGATCAAACGAGAGTAGCACAACTACTTAATAAAATCCACAGTTCTAAACCACTACTTACTATGCTTAAACGCATGGAAATGGAACCCATTACTCCTGAAATCATGTTAAATAAAATAAATGCTTCTCTTTCTAGAGAAGTTTTAACCCACCATGTTGTGAGAAAAGCTTTAACTTATTTAGAGGACCATATACCTAATTTAGATTCACGCTTTTTTACTGTCGTACATGGTGACGTCAACCACAATAACTGGTTATTATCTGATAGAGATGAGTTATATCTAGTAGATTGGGAAGGCGCTATGATTGCAGACCCAGCTATAGATATTGGCATGCTGCTTTATAACTACGTTCCTCAATCTAAATGGTCAAAATGGTTCAAAACCTATGGCGTAGAAGAGAGTATGAATTTAAACAAACGTATGAAATGGTATACAGTGATTCAATCCATTGGTATGGTTCAATGGTATGAAGAACAAAAGCGCTATAAGGATATGAACTTGTGGCTAAAATTCTTAAATGAAGTGATGAATAGCAACTTATTTATATAAGGAGAAATTAAGATGAGAGTTCGATACAAACCTTGGGCAGAAGACTACTTAAAAGAACATCCTGATCTCGTTGATATGGATGGCACACATGCTGGTCACATGTCTGAGTGGTTTGACAAAGAACAACCTATTTATATAGAAATTGGTTCTGGCATGGGACAATTTATAACTACTTTAGCTTCCCAACATCCAGAAATTAACTTTGTGTCAATGGAACGAGAGAAAAGTGTGATGTATAAAGTTCTTGATAAAGCTAAAGAACTTCAGTTAACTAATTTGAAAATGATTTGCAACGATGCAATAGAGTTAAATGAATACTTTAAAGATGAAGAGGTTTCTAGAATTTATCTTAACTTTTCTGATCCGTGGCCTAAAAAACGTCATGCTAAAAGACGTCTGACATATCATACATATCTTGCTTTATATAAGCAGATTCTTAAAGAAGATGGTGAAATACACTTTAAGACTGATAATCGAGGACTTTTTGCGTTTAGTTTAGAAAGTATGTCTCAATTTGGTATGTATTTTACTAAAATGAATTTAAATCTGCACGATGAAGATGACGAAGATAACATTCTTACTGAGTATGAAAAGAAATTTTCTGAAAAGGGTTCAAGAATTTATCGAATGGAAGCAAAATTTCATAAAAACTTTTAAATGTATTGGGAGTGGGACAGAAATATAATTTAGCAAAATTATTTTCGTTGTCCCTCTCCCAACTTTCATTGTTTGTAGAATTTCTTAAAAAGAAATTCTCTGTGTTGGGGCCCCGCCGACAAGGATGGCTAGGATTAAAAGAAGCTTGATATAAGTGCACTTTTAATTCAGACATCTACTGCCAATATGTTAAAAAAGCTGAGACAATTAATTATGTCCCAGCCTTTTTTATTAATTTTAAATCGTTCTAATTAGTTAAAAATCATTTGTTTGAATTGCGCTTAGATAATATTTGTAATACTTTTGAATAAAAGATGTAATTTACATCAATTTAGAATATAAATAACGTAGAGGAGGAGTTATTTATGAAATTAGGAAAGTTTACAATACATTATTTAAGAGGTGGGAACACAAATATTGATGGAGGAGCTATGTTTGGCGTCGTGCCCAAACCATTATGGACGAGAAAATATCAAGTCAATGATAAAAATCAAATTCACACGCCTACACATCCTATATTTATTCAAATTGAAGATAAGAACATATTAATAGATACAGGTATAGGTAATGGTAAACTTTCTGAAAAACAGCAACGCAATAGTGGTGTAGACTATGAAAGTCTCATTCAAGAAGATTTAGCTCAACTAGGATTAACTACCTCTGACATTGACATGGTATTGATGACACATCTTCATTTTGATCACGCAACTGGATTAACTGATAATCATGGACATGCAATTTTCGAAAATGCGACACATTTTATTCAGCAGGACGAATGGCATGAATTTTTATCACCTAATATAAGAAGCCAAGCAACTTATTGGGAAGAAAATCAAGGCGATTATAAGCAAAATCTTATTTTATTTGAAAATGACATAGAACCATATCCTGGAATTAAGATGATTCATACAGGTGGCCATAGCTATGGTCATTCTATTATTACAATTGAAAGCGAAGGGGAGCATGCTGTTCATATGGCTGACATTTTCCCAACGACTGCTCATCTCAATCCACTTTGGGTAACGGCATACGATGATTATCCAATGCAATCTATCCGTGAAAAAGAACGTTTGATTCCATATTTTATGTATCATAATTATTGGTTCTTGTTTTACCATGATGAAAATTATTTTGCAGTAAAATACAAAGATGACCATAAGACAATCGACACATACATTTCCAGATAAAAAAAGGGTTATAGTTTGAGGAATTTTAGTTAAATCTCAAACTATAACCTTTATTTATTGCATTCCGTATAAAATATTATAACTCTATAATATCAAGTACTTGTCCAGAAAGTGCATCTGCATAAAACTCATATTCTACTAATTCACCATGTTTGTATGCTGTAATACCGCCTTGATAGATAGGTTGATTCTGATTGACGTTATCTAAAACGATAGGCTGATGCACGATATAAGAGCCTTTAACTTCTCTAAAGTATGTTTTAACTTCTTCAAGTAATCGTTCTGCGTTATAAAATTTGTGCTTAGCTAAATAAATAATTGCACAGATAGAAACTATAACAGTTGTTGTAAATGTCATGAGTGCGATACTTTTTAAATTAAAAAACTTCATCATATATTCTCCTCTTAACGAAATTCTTATCATTAGTTTACCATATTGAAGATGATATAATAGAGTACAAGGAGTGAGATTTTGTATGACGATTGAAAATACGAAAACTTTAGAACGAATTAAAAATTTAACAGAACTTCATGGAGCCCCTGGTTTCGAAAATGAGGTTAGAGATTATATGAAAAAAGAAATGGCACCATACGTAGATGAATTTCTTCAAAATAAAATGGGCGGATTTTATGGTATTAAAAAATCTAAAAAAGCGAATGCACCAAAAGTAATGATTGCAGCTCATATGGATGAAATTGGCTTTATGATTACACATATCACAGATAAAGGCATGATACAATTCACTCAATTAGGTGGCGTTGCAAATGATATTTGGCAAGGTCAGAGACTTAAAGTGAAAAATAGAAATGGTGATCAAGTCGTGGGTGTAGTAGCCAACATACCAAAACATTTTAGAACAGGAAACGAAGCTGTTCCTGAAATTAAAGATTTGATGTTAGATATAGGTGCTACTTCCCAAGAAGAAGTAAGAAGTAGAGGGATAGAAATTGGCGACACCATTGTCCCAGATACAATCTTCACACAATTATCTGAGCATCGCTATAGTGCGAAAGCCTGGGATAATCGATACGGTTGTGTGCTTGCGATAGAAATATTAGAATTACTCAAGGATACAGAATTAGATGTAGATTTATATGTAGGTGCAAATGTGCAAGAGGAAGTTGGTTTAAGAGGTGCGAAAGCGGCAGCAGAACAAATTAATCCTGACATTGCCTTCGTTGTAGATTGTTCACCAGCAAATGATATTAAAGGCAAGCAACAACTCTCTGGTGCACTAGGGGAGGGCACACTCATACGTATTAAAGATGGTACGATGATATTAAAACCTCAGTTTAGAGACTATCTGTTACAATTAGCTGAATCTAATGATATTGCACATCAATATTACATTTCTCCAGGTGGTACAGATGGCGGAGAAATTCATAAAGCTAATGAAGGGATTCCAACAGCAGTCATTGGCGTTTGTGCGAGATATATCCACAGTACTGATGCAGTATTTGATATAAGAGATTATTATGCTGCAAGACAATTATTAAAAGAAAGTATTATGAACTTAACTGAACAACAAATTGAAACTTTAAAATTTGGATAAGGAGTATAGAGTATGAAACAACTTGAATCTGAAAAACAATTCGAAGAATTAAAACAAGGTAAAACGGTGTTTGAATTTACTGCTGGATGGTGTCCAGATTGTAGAGTTATCGAGCCTGATTTACCCAAGTTAGAAGAGAAATATCAAGAATTTGATTTTGTCTCTGTAGATAGAGATCAATTTATTGATTTATGTATAGATAACGATATTCTAGGAATACCGAGCTTTTTAGTTTTTAAAGAGGGCGAACTTTTAGGTAGCTATATTGGAAAAGAAAGAAAATCAATTGAACAAATCGACGAATTTTTAGCACAACACATCTAGATTTGTATAAATTTTAAAACTCACGAAATATACACACTGTATTTTAGTTTTTTCTGTTATATAACGGTTATTTATTGTAAACTGTTATAAGGTGCGAAAATAGGAGTGTTATAAATGAACGTCTTTCAAATGAGAGATAAATTAAAAGCACGTTTAAATCATTTAAATGTGGACTTTAAATTTGATAGAGAAGAAGAAACATTGCGAATCTATCGAACAGATAATCATAAAGGTGTAACAATTAAACTCAATGCTATTGTCGCTAAATATGAAGAGCAAAAAGATAAAATTATAGATGAAATTGTTTATTACGTTGAAGAAGCTATTGCTCAAATGGGGGATAACGCCATTGAACAACTGGATGATATAAAAATCATGCCAGTTATAAGAGCAACAAGTTTTGATAAGAAGACCAAAGAAGGTCAATCATTTGTCATTAGCGAACATACCGCTGAAACGAATATTTACTATGCACTGGATTTAGGTAAATCATATCGATTAATAGACAAAAGTATGTTAGAAACATTAAATATGACAGAACAACAAGTTAAAGAAATGTCATTATTCAATGTTAGAAAACTTGAAAATAAATACGCTACAGATGAAGTTAAAGGGAATATCTTCTACTTCATCAACTCTAATGATGGTTATGATGCCAGTCGCATAATTAATACATCTTTCTTAAATCAGATTCAAGAACAATGCGAAGGTGAAATGCTTGTAGCTGTACCTCATCAAGACGTTCTTGTTATCGCTGATATACGCAATAAAACAGGTTATGATGTCATGGCCCATTTAACTATGGAATTCTTTACTAAAGGGTTAGTACCTATTACATCATTGTCCTTTGGCTATGATAAAGGGCACCTAGAACCGATATTCATTTTAGGGAAAAATAATAAACAAAAGCGAAATCCTGATGTCATTCAGAGATTAGAAGCGAATAGAAAGAAATTCAATGATAAAGATAAATAATAGAAATGGAGTTTTATAAATGAACTTATTTTACAACCCACAAGGTGTAGGAGATGTGGCATTCTTACAAATTGAACCTACAGACGGTGCGTTTGAATACAATAAACAAAACGATGTCGTTGAAATTACAAAAGAAGGACAAGTCGTAGGATATAACGTGTTTGACGCATCTAAAAAGGTAAATATTGAAGGAAATGGACATATTAAATTAACTTCAGAAATCATTAACGCTTTACAACAAGCAATTTCAGATGCAGGATTTAATTATCAATTAGATACAGATCTATCTCCAAAATTCGTTGTAGGATATGTAGAAACTAAAGAAAAACATCCTGATGCTGATAAGTTAAGCGTACTTAACGTCAATGTTGGTAACGATACACTGCAAATTGTATGTGGAGCACCAAATGTTGAAGCAGGTCAAAAAGTCGTTGTAGCAAAAGTCGGCGCTGTGATGCCAAGTGGAATGGTCATTAAAGATGCTGAACTCCGTGGTGTTGCTTCTAGCGGTATGATTTGTTCAATGAAAGAATTGAATTTACCTAACGCGCCACAAGAAAAAGGTATTATGGTATTAAGCGACGATTACGAAATTGGGCAAGCATTTTTTGATTAATTAAGAAAGGTAGTGGAATTATGAGCTGGTTTGATAAATTATTTGGCGAAGATAATGATTCAAATAGCGACCTGTTACGTAAAAATAAAAAAAGAAGACAGAGTTCGCAATCACAACAAAATAATCAAGACTCATTACTGCCTCAAAATAATGACATTTATAATCGCCCAAGAGGAAAATTTAGATTTCCTATGCAAGTGTCTGAGGAAACATCTGCTCAATATGAGGAACATAGTTACGATGAAAGTGAAACTTCTGGATATCAGGCGTATTCTGACTCAAATTACACGCAAGACTATGGACAAACCTATACTACTGATAGCTACGGGAAAAGACATCGACGTCGTAGAGCTTCACAAATGACTGAAGGTAGTGCTAGCGATAGTTATCAAAGTAATCATGTCGATAAACAAACTTCTCATGAACCTAAACGTAATAGCAGAAGAAATACCTATAGTCAGTCAAACGCTCAAAAAGATCACAAGAAAGAGAACCATCATCCTCGTACGAAATTACAATCTGAGCGATTAAAATCTAAAAGTCAGTTACATTCACCTTCAAGTTCTGAATTTACATATCATCGTAGTAGCTTTAAAGCGAGTGAAGTTCCATCAGCTATATTCGGAACTAAGAAAAGACGACCAATTGAGAATGGTGTGATACCACCTAAACAAGAATCACAAAACGATGATTCAAAGGATAAGAATAATAAAGATTCTGATTCTAAGCAAAGCCAACGTCACGCTTCAAATGAATACGATGTGAACATGTATAGACAGTCAATTAATAGCCAAATGGGTTATCAACAAGAAGACTCGCTGCATTCTAATCAACCTGAGAATAGTGACAACAAACAGCAATCAATGAATTCAAGTCGTTCTCAGCAATCTTCACACGAACAACTGTCAACGCAAGAATCATCTCATCAATCAAAAGGGAAAACGCCGAACTATTCTAAAAGAGACAACACAATCAATATCGAAAATATCTACGCTTCTCAAATCGTTGAAGAGATTAGACGTGAAAGAGAACGAAAAGTACTTCAAAAACGTAGATTTAAGAAAGCATTACAAGCTAAAAGACAACAAAATCAAAACTCAGAAGAGGATAGTATTCAAAAAGCGATTGATGAAATGTATGCAAAACAAGCACATCAATACATTGGAGAAAGTTCTCTAGACGAAGATGACAATGAGAATCATATCGATGTAGAGTTAAATGATTCTTCAGATCATCCTTCAACAAAGTCTTTTGAAGAGGATCAAATTGGCGCGTCATCCTATAATTACGAAGAGATTAATCTAGATGATGAACATCATATTCAAAAGTTAAATGATGAAGATGTACAAGTGAACGATAGTCCGATTAATTCAGGTCAAGATAACGAAAATGAGCTTAACAAGAAAGATGAAGAGATTGAAGATGCACAATTCCACGAATTAGACGATAGCCAACAACAATCAGATGAAACAACTCATTCTGAACAAGAAGACTCAAAACAACATCAGTACAATGAGGCAATTAATCAAAGCGTGGACAATGAAACAGAATATGCGAAACATAGAGATATCGATGATACAGATCAATCTTCAAGTTCAAGTGAGTCGTTCAAAGAACAGCCAAGCGAAACTATTCAATCAAGTCAGACTTTAGAAAGTGAGCATGCAACTTCAACTAGCGAACCGCATTCAACGTCTTCAAGTCAAGAAAGTCAAAGCCAAGGTTCTGAAATGGATACAGAAGTATCACATTCAAAATCTGAAGCGCCAGCTAAACCGAAACAACGATTTGGTGGTAGCCGACCGTTCAACGTTTTAATGACGCCATCTGATAAGAAGCGAATGATGGATAGTAAAAAAGAGCATAGTGTAAATGTTCCAGAATTAAAACCTGAACAGCGTCATAAACAGAATGCTTCTTATAGCACTAACGAGTCGAGTCGATCTTCTGAGAGTGAATCAGGTTCTACTACTTACTCCACTTCATCAAATGAAGATAGTAACGATATAGAACATTCAGAATCAATGTCACAACAAGATTATCGTTATCCTAATCCTAAAGATGCAGCTTCGAATAATGGTAATGATGAAAATCTACAATCTAATAATGACGATCATGATTCGAATACAAATGATGTAGAAACATCGAATACTGATTTTCACTTTTCAGAAGCGCAGAATATAGAAGATGAACATGAATTAAACAGTCACATGAGTCATCAAGTAGAAGACCATGAAGAAACTACTACAACACACAATTCAAATGTGACACAAGAACAAGATTCAAATCATCATGAACATCAGAGCCAACAACAACCTCAACATCAAGGAATAAGAAAAGGGCCTAATATCAAACTACCTAGCTTTGATTTGTTAGAGGAGCCAGAACCACACGAAATCAACGAAGAGTGGATAGAAGAAAAGAAACAAGAACTAAATGATGCATTGTACTATTTCAACGTACCTGCAGAAGTTAAGAATGTGACTGAAGGTCCAAGTGTGACAAGATTTGAATTATCTGTAGAAAAAGGTGTTAAAGTTTCAAGAATTACTGCACTTCAAGATGATATTAAAATGGCTTTAGCAGCAAAAGATATTCGTATTGAGGCACCAATTCCTGGAACGAGTCTTGTTGGTATAGAAGTGCCAAACCAAAATCCAACTAAAGTAAACTTAAGGTCAATTATTGAGACGCCTAAATTTAAAAATACAGAATCTAAATTGACTGTAGCAATGGGTTATAGAATTAATAATGAACCATTACTTATGGATATCGCTAAAACGCCTCACGCTTTAATTGCAGGGGCAACGGGGTCAGGTAAATCAGTTTGTATCAATAGTATATTGATGTCACTATTATATAAAAATCATCCAGAAGAATTACGCCTATTATTAATTGATCCTAAAATGGTAGAACTTGCGCCATATAATGATTTACCACACTTAGTTTCTCCAGTAATTACTGATGTTAAAGCTGCCACACAAAGTTTAAAATGGGCAGTCGAAGAAATGGAGAAACGTTATAAATTATTTGCGCAATACCATGTGAGAAATATTACTGCTTTCAACAAAAAGGCACCTTATGAGCAAAGAATGCCGAAAATTGTTATAGTAATTGATGAGTTGGCCGACTTAATGATGATGGCGCCTCAAGAGGTAGAGCAATCCATTGCACGTATTGCTCAAAAAGCGCGCGCATGTGGTATTCACATGTTGGTTGCAACACAAAGACCATCAGTTAATGTCATTACTGGTCTTATCAAAGCGAATATTCCTACTAGAATTGCGTTTATGGTATCTTCAAGCGTTGATTCAAGAACAATTCTAGATAGTGGTGGCGCAGAACGTCTTCTAGGTTATGGAGATATGTTATACCTAGGTAGTGGCATGAATAAGCCAATTCGCGTTCAAGGGACATTTGTTTCTGATGAAGAAATTGATGATGTTGTTGACTTTATTAAACAACAACGCGACCCTGAATATTTATTTGAGGAAAAGGAATTACTTAAGAAAACACAATCTCAAGCACAAGACGATTTATTCGACGATGTGTGCGAGTTTATGGTAAATGAAGGACACATTTCAACTTCACTTATCCAAAGACATTTCCAAATTGGTTACAATAGAGCAGCTAGAATTATCGATCAGTTAGAACAGTTAGGCTATATTTCAGGCGCTAATGGTTCTAAACCAAGGGATGTTTATATTACTGAAGCGGATTTAAATAAAGAATAAATTGAGTAAGGAGTATTAAAATGACGCACTATCATTTTGTCGGAATTAAAGGTTCCGGCATGAGTTCATTAGCACAAATCATGCATGACCTTGGTCATGAAGTCCAAGGATCAGACATTGAAAAATACGTATTTACAGAAGTTGCTCTAAGAAATAAAGGCATTAAAATTCTACCTTTTGATGCTGACAATATAAAAGAAGGTATGGTAGTAATTCAAGGGAATGCATTTCCAGATACTCATGAAGAGATCGTTAGAGCACATGATTTAAAATTAGATGTAATTAAGTATCATGATTTTCTTGGTCATGTGATTGATCAATATACTTCTGTAGCGGTTACGGGTGCACATGGTAAAACTTCAACTACTGGCTTACTTTCACATGTGATGAATGGTGATAAAAAGACATCATTCCTCATTGGTGATGGTACTGGAATGGGTCTGCCAGGTAGTGACTATTTTGCATTTGAAGCGTGTGAATACCGTAGACACTTTTTAAGTTATCATCCAGATTATGCAATTATGACTAACATTGACTTCGATCACCCTGATTATTTCAAAAATATTGAAGACGTTTATGATGCTTTCCAAGATATGGCACATAACGTTAAAAAAGCAATTATTGCATGGGGCGATGATGATTATTTACGTAAATTAGAAGTTGATGTACCAATTTATTATTATGGTTTTAAAGAATCAGATGATATCTATGCTAAGAACATTCAAATTACTGAAAAAGGTACTCAATTTGATGTTTATATCAATGGTGAATATTATGATCAATTCTTATCACCACAATTTGGCGACCATAATATTTTAAATACGCTTTCAGTTATTGCGATAAGTTATTTAGAAAAAATGGATATTGAAAATATTAAAGAAGCGTTAGAAACGTTTGGTGGTGTAAAACGTCGCTTTAATGAAACAAAAGTATCTAATCAAGTATTAGTAGACGATTATGCTCACCATCCAAGAGAAATTAGTGCTACAATTGAGTCAGCTCGAAAAAAATACCCAAATAAAGAGGTAGTAGCTGTCTTTCAACCACACACTTTCTCTAGAACACAAGCATTTCTTGATGAATTTGCATCTAGCTTGAGTAAAGCAGATCAAGTATTCTTATGTGAAATTTTTGGTTCGATTAGAGAAAATACTGGTGACTTAACAATAGAAGATTTAATTAATCGTATTGACGGTTCGGCACTAATAGATGAAAATAGTATTGACGTATTAGAAAAATTTGAAAACGCTGTAATTTTATTTATGGGTGCGGGTGACATTCAAAAGTTACTTAAAGCATATTTTGAAAAATTAGGCGTAGAAAATGACTTTTAATATGTTTATATTAAAACATCATGGGTATTAAATATTAATGACTTTAATTTAAGGTATTTAGGAGGCGTTTTTAATGGATTGGATTTTACCAATTGCAGGAATTATTGCCGCGATAGCTTTCTTAATCTTATGTATCGGTATCGTTGTTGTTTTAATTTCTGTTAAAAAGAATTTAGATTACGTGGCTAAAACACTAGATGGTGTTGAAGGTCAAGTTCAAGGTATTACTCGTGAAACTACTGATTTACTTCATAAAGCAAATCGTTTAACTGAAGATATTCAAGGTAAAGTGGATCGTTTAAACTCAGTTGTAGATGCTGTTAAAGGCATTGGTGACTCAGTTCAAAATTTAAATGGTTCTGTAGATCGAGTAACAAACTCAATTACGCACAACATTTCTCAAAATGAAGATAAAATTTCTCAAGTAGTACAATGGTCAAACGTTGCAATGGAAATTGCAGACAAATGGCAAAATAGATACTACCGTAGAGGAAGTGCAAACTACAAAACAAACACTGTAGCTGACGATGCTAAGCATGGCTATACTCATTCAGATCACAATGCTGATCATAGCTACACTACACGTGTTAACAAATAATTAATACGAACGAATTAAATGCACTTAAATGAGGTTTTTACTTATTTAAGTGCTTTTGTTTTAGGAGGAATTGTTTATGGAACATTATAACCGCGATGATTTTGAGACAAATAATACAGGTCGTGATTTATATAACCGTACGTCACGTTATTCATCAAGAGCGCCTAAACGTAAGGATTTTGTAGTAAGCTTTATAGCTAGTGCCATCGTTGGTTCTGCTTTAGGTTTATACTATAAGAATAAAGTTTACAAAAAGACAGATGAATTAAGAGATAAAGAAAGAGATTTAAGAAACAAAGTTCTTGATTATAAAGAACAAGCTGAGAATACAGTTAATTCAGTTAGAGAAAAAGTGGAAGACTTTAGAAATCGCTCTAAAGATGGATTAACTTCTGAAGAATTGCAAGCTCAAAAAGTAGCGATTCAAAGAGAAGTGAACGATAACAACCTTGCAGATCAGTCTCCTGAAGCACAAGAAATTCAAGAGGCTAAACTAGAAGCTACGAAAGATGATTTTGACCAAGAGCAAGGACCATCAGCTTCAGAGTTAACTGCACAACAAAATGCAATTCAAGAAGAAACAGAACTCGCAGATCAATCACCAGAAGCGCAAAATATTCAAGACGCGAAAGCAGAGACACAACAACAAAGCGGTCCAACAGCTTCAGAGTTAGCTGCGCAACAAAATGCAATTCAAGAAGAAACAAAACTTGCAGACCAGTCACCAGAAGCGCAAGATATCCAAGAAGCGAAAGCTGAAACACAACAACAAAACGGACCATCAACTTCAGAGTTAACTGCACAACAAAACGCAATCCAAGAAGAAACAGAACTCGCAGATCAATCACCAGAAGCACAAAATATTCAAGAAGCTAAAAATGATGCGAAGGCTAAAGATAGCCAAGAAAACTCACATATTGATAGTGATAAAAAACCTTCTGCTGAAGAAATTGCTATCGCTCAAACAGCTGTTAAGAAAGAATCAAGCGATAATAATTTAGCTGATCCTACAACTAAAGAGGGTAAAAATGAAGATACAGCTAGTCATACACAAGCAGAAAAAATGGCAGTAGCTGCGCAAACTAAAAATGATAAAATCAATAATGATAGTCAAGTAGCTAAGAATACAAAAGATCTTACTACTGAACAAGATATTCCTAAATCTTCTAACAAAGAAGTTCCTAATTTAGTAACTAAAGATCAAAAAGAAAAAACATCATCTAATGAAGGTTCATTTGCTAACCGTTTAGCTACGGCAGCTAAGACTAAAAAATCCAAATTAACTAAAGGTTCTAAAGAAGCACAATTGACAGAAGCTCTATTAGCAGAACCAACGATTAAAAAAGGTAAGAAAAAAACAAATGTGCCAAACTTAGTCACTCAATCTAATAAGCAGTCTTCAAATGCAAAACAGAAAGATACTACTCAAAAAGGTACAACAACTCAGTCTCAAGCATCAGCAACATTTGAAAATGGTGTAGTGACACATGAGAAGTCAACAAAAGGTAGTCAAAAATCTAAGAATAGTGGCAATAAAACGAATGCTACCAACAAAAAGAAAAACACTAATAAAAAGACAACAAACAAAAAACAAAGTAATACACCTAAACAAAACAATAGAAATCAAAAACAACAAACTCAATCAGATAATAATCAACAAAAAGTAGAAAAAGCGAACAGCAAGATTGAAAAACGTACTTTTAATGATTAAACTGAATGATCATATTAATTAAAGATATGATTCAAAAGGCTGGGGCAACTTTTAAAGATTGTCTCAGCCTTTCTAAATTAAAATTAAATTTCGCCTACATATGAAACACATTAACAGTTTGAGCAAGTTATGACGTTTTTAGAAAATTTTTTATTTTCTGTAAACAACAACTTGAACTATAAAATTGAAATTGTTAAAATTAGGTCTAAATACTTTTAATTTATCGCTTTAAAGTAATATACTTTCATACATAATTATATCTTAGAGGTGAGTAGAAATGACTAATAAATTGGAACAATACCGTGAAGAGATTGTCTCATTAAATAACCAAATTTTAGATTTGTTATCTAAGAGAGGCGAGTTAGCTCAAAAAATTGGAGAAGAAAAAATTAAACAAGGGACTCAAGTATATGATCCACAGCGTGAAAAAGAAATGATTAACGAATTATTGGATAAAAACCAAGGTCCATTTAATGATAATGTAATTAAGCAGTTGTTTAAAGAAATTTTTAAAGCCTCTACTGATTTACAAAAATCTGAAAATGAAAAACACCTTTATGTCTCTCGTAAACTTAAACCAGAAGATACGATTGTAAAATTTGATAACGGTGGCATCATTGGTGATGGAAATAAATCATTTGTATTCGGTCCTTGTTCGGTAGAATCACAAGAACAAGTGGATGCTGTTGCAAGTGACTTACAAGCGAAAGGAGAAAAATTTATCAGAGGTGGTGCATTCAAACCTCGTACATCTCCTTATGATTTCCAAGGTCTTGGTGTAGAAGGATTAAAAATACTTAAAAATGTTAAAGATAAGTTTAATTTAAATGTAGTGAGTGAGATAGTAAATCCTAATGACTTTGAAATTGCAGATGAATACTTAGATGTGTTCCAAATTGGCGCTCGAAATATGCAAAACTTCGAATTATTAAAAGAAGCTGGACGCACAAATAAACCGATTCTTTTAAAACGTGGTTTATCAGCGACTATTGAAGAATTCATTTATGCAGCAGAGTATATTGCTTCTCAAGGAAATAGAAACATCATTTTATGTGAACGTGGTATACGTACTTATGAAAAGGCGACTCGAAATACTTTAGATATTTCTGCAGTACCTATCTTAAAACAAGGTACACATTTACCTGTAATGGTCGATGTTACACATAGTACAGGAAGAAAAGATATTATGTTACCAACTGCTAAAGCCGCATTAGCTGTAGGTGCAGATGGCGTAATGGCTGAGGTTCATCCAGATCCATCTGTCGCTTTAAGTGATGCAGGTCAGCAAATGGACTTAAATGAATTCAATCAATTTTATAATGAACTCAAACCACTTGCAGATATGTATAACGCTAAGAAATTAAAATAATTTTCGAGTGATAATTTTGTTGTAGTGACTGAGTAGGCTGCTTTATTATTCTCTAAACAGAATAGTAAAGTAGTCCTTTTTATTTTTTTAGGAAATTTATATTTATTAGAAATACTATTGATAGAAATATAATTTTTTTAAAATAGAAATACACAAAAACTAACGAATTGTACACGCTCTTTCTGACAGAAATGTGACAAAAGAACAAAATGATTTCGCAAACGTTTTAAATATGATAAACTTTGAAAATGATATGAAAGCACGATATAATAGCTAATAAAACGCTTACAAGGAGGATAATTATGACTGTAACAATTTATGATGTTGCAAGAGAAGCACGTGTGTCGATGGCAACTGTTTCACGAGTAGTAAATGGCAATCAAAACGTGAAGCCCGAAACTCGAAATAAAGTCAATGAAGTGATTAAAAAGTTAAACTACAGACCCAATGCCGTTGCTAGAGGACTTGCAAGTAAACGTACAACTACTGTAGGAGTGATTATACCTGACATTTCAAATGTGTATTATTCACAACTTGCCCGTGGTTTAGAAGATATCGCTACAATGTATAAATATCATTCAATTATTTCTAACTCAGATAATGATCCTGAGAAAGAAAAAGAAATATTCAATAATCTATTAAGTAAACAAGTAGATGGTATTATTTTCCTTGGTGGTACGATTTCAGAAGAAATTAAAGAATTAATTAATCAATCATCAGTTCCTGTTGTCGTTTCAGGCACAAATGGTAAAGATGACCACATCGCTTCAGTGAACATTGATTTCAAACAAGCAGCAGAGGAAGCAGCACAACATATGTTTGAACAAGGTGCTACTAAATTTGCTCTTGTAGGTGGGGATTATTCTAAAAAAGCACAAGACGATGTATTACAAGGATTAACTAAAGTTCTTGACCAACATCAACTAGAATTGGATGAAGCACTTCATTTCTCTGGGAAAGAAAGTTATAAAGAGGGCATTAAAGCATTTGAAAGATTACAAGATAATATGCCAGACGCAATACTTTCAATTAGTGACGAACAAGCAATAGGAATTTTACACAGCGCATTAGATGCTGGTGTGAAAGTACCTGAGGATTTACAAATTGTTAGCTTCAACAATACACGCCTTGTTGAAATGGTTCGTCCTCAATTATCAAGTGTCATCCAACCTTTATATGATATCGGTGCAGTAGGCATGAGATTATTAACGAAATATATGAACGAAGAAGATATTGAAGAGCCAAATGTGATTCTTCCACATAGAATAGAATATCGTGGCACTACGAAATAAACTATCGCCGATGAGCTCAGGCTCACGATATGATGAATTAAATATATATTAAAGCGGATGCATGATTTGAGATATAACTACTTTTCACTCAACACGCATCCGCTTTTTTATGCCTTTAATGGTTCGACTCGACTGCCAATTTATTTTTCATCTTTATAATGAGCGTACCAACTGGAGACTTGCTTTGCTATTCGAGCATTCTTTTCAGAAATTTCTTTAATTCTAGGAATGTAAGTATAATCATTTAGTCGGTCTTCCCAGCGTTTGGGGAGCTGAACAGGGCTATATAATTTCCATTTATTAATCCAGCTCAGAGGGAGATAACCTTGTTGAATGGGTTCACCGATTAAACTGAGAAAGACGTGACTCCAAGCACGAGGTACAACTCTCCATATATTATAACCACCGCCGCCAAACATGATTACTTTATGATGACAATAACGAGCTGCTAAATCTTGTATGATGTAGGGAATCGTATAGAGCGTGCTTAACGTACAACTGATATGTGTTAAAGGATCTCTATAATGGATATCTACGCCATGCACACTTAAAATAATGTCCGGTTTAAAAGCTGCTATAACTGGTTCCACAGTTTCTTTAAATACGTCTAAATATGAGTCATCTTCTGTATAGGGCTCTAATGGCACATTAACTGTATAACCATAACCGAGATCTTCACCACGTTCAGTATAATGTCCAGAACCTGGGAAAAGAAACTTGCCTGTTTCATGAATAGAATAAGTCATAATTTGATTATCTGTATAAAAGCTCCACTGTGTGCCATCGCCATGATGTGCATCAGTATCGATAATCATTACACGTTGATTGTAGCGTTCAACTAAATATTTTGCTGTAATCGCTACATCATTATAAATACAAAAGCCATTAGCCCGACCAGATTGAGCATGATGAAGTCCACCGCCTAAATGACAACCATTATCCAAAGAGCCATCCATCAATCGGTCCGCTAAATTAAGGGCGCCTCCTACAATACGAGCACTATGTCGATGCATATGTCTAAATTGCACGGTGTCCTCACTATTTAGTCCATATTTTTTAGCTTCTTCTTCACTTAAAATCCCATGTGAAGCGTGACGAATAGCTTGAATATAATCATATTTATGAATAAGTGCTAACTCATCATCTGTTGCTATTCTTGGTTTGATGATATGTTCAGGCTTAAGAAATTTTGCTTCTTTTAAGAGTTCCGTTGTTAACTTAAGACGCATTTGATTGAATGGGTGTTCGTTATTGAACCGATATTTTAAAATTTCATCTGAATAAACATATCCCGTTTTTATGTTTTTATTTTGCATCATGTCACCCCCTTATCAACATTTTTATTAAATTTTCTAAGTAGGGCGTGGGACAGCACAATTCATTTTCCTGAATGATATGTTTATCCCATCCCTTTTAAAAAGTAACCACAAACTATAATTTAGGACTTAAAAGAAGAATTTATTCTTATATCTAATATCATCAAAAGCTTGTTGTTGATCAAGGCTAATACGTTTACCAATACGAGCCATCAAACAATTAGCAGGGTGACTTGTAATTTCTGGATCATCAGTAGCAAAGATTTCAAGACCACCTTTAGCCATTAATTTCTGCATCAGTTTCTTATATTCAAACACATCAAGTTGAGCGTTATCTAAATCCCAGTGCCAATAATATTCAGTCGTCAGCACAATATAATCTTCAAATTCATCAGAGGATAAGCTTGTAGCAATAAGTTCGCCACCTAAGTGAAAGTGTCTGTATTTTGGACTGATTTCAATGGCACCTAATTCAATCAGATAAGGTAAGTGTCCTTTTGACCATCTTTCGAATTCATCAGGGTAGTGATAGGTAACATAACCAATAAGATGGTTGTGATGTCTAACTACATAAACACGCCCTTCAGGTAATTCAGTAATCTCTAACAGTGCTTCATATTGATCTTGAGGTAAACGAAATGAATCGAGTTGTTCATCGAAAGTAAGCGTTTTCAAAAAAGTGTATGAAACAGGCCCTTCGATAATGAAATTCTCACCATTGATTAACTTATTCTTAGTAACATAGGTTTTAACATGTCTCAAGATATCATCTCCTAATGTAACGCCGCTGATACTTATACTTATTATATAGAAAGTGGTTGTAATTAGACAATTAATTACTAAATACTACACGAAAAATTTTGAATAATGTGAAAATTATATGTATAATAACTTTTAAAGAAAGCGATTTCATTTACAAAGGGGGATTTACAATGAAAGTTGAAGTATATCAAAGTGAACCAGGACAATATAACTTAGATAATTACGCAAAAGCTTATCAAGAATTCAATTGGGAGGAAGTTGAAAAGTCATTTTCTTGGTATGAAACTGGAAAAATGAATATGGCTTATGAATGTATCGATCGACATGTAGATAGCGGAAAAGGAGATAAAACAGCTCTCAATTATAAAGATGAGAAGCGAAAAGAATCTTATACTTATAATGATTTAAAGCAGTTGTCTAATAAAGCGGCGAATGTACTTAAAGATAAGGCACAAGTTAAAAAAGGGGATCGTGTCTTTATCTTTATGTCTCGTACACCAGAATTATACTTTGCTTTCTTAGGTATCTTAAAAATTGGGGCAATTGTGGGTCCATTATTTGAAGCATTTATGGAGAAAGCAGTCGCAGATCGACTCGAAAATAGTGAAGCTAAAGTGGTGATTACGAATAAAGCGTTATTGCCTCGCATTCCAAAAGATAAATTGCCAAATCTAGAAACGATTATTGTCGTGGACCAAGATGTTGACAGTGAATATATTGACTTTAATAAAGAGATGGATGAAGCAAGTGATCAATTTGATATCGAATGGTTAGAACCTGATGATGGTCTGATTCTTCATTATACATCTGGCTCAACAGGTCAACCTAAAGGTGTCTTACATGTTCAAAAGGCCATGTTACTTCATTATATTTCAGGAAAATACGTATTAGATTTAAAAGATGATGACATCTATTGGTGTACTGCTGATCCAGGTTGGGTTACGGGTACATCTTATGGTGTATTCGCGCCTTGGCTCAATGGTGTCACAAATTGTATTGCAGGCGGTCGCTTCTCACCAGAAGCTTGGTACAGTATGTTGCAAGAATTTAAAGTTACAGTTTGGTATACTGCGCCAACTGCTTTACGTATGCTGATGAGTGCTGGAGACGATATTGTTGAGAAATATGATTTATCTTCAGTTCGTTCAATCTTGTCTGTAGGAGAACCTCTCAATCCAGAAGTGATTAAGTGGGCTAAAGATGTTTATGGTAAACGTGTCTTAGATACGTGGTGGATGACTGAAACAGGTGGACATATGATTGTTAATTATCCGTCAATGGATATTAAACTTGGTTCAATGGGTAAGCCACTTCCAGGCATTGAAGCAGCCATTATTGATGATGAAGGTAACGAATTGCCACCTAATCGTATGGGTAACTTGGCGATTAAGAAAGGTTGGCCTTCAATGATGTACGAGATTTGGAATAACCCTGAAAAGTATTACTCATACTTTATCGGTGATTGGTACGTTTCAGGAGATTCTGCTTATAAAGATGAGGATGGATACTATTGGTTCCAAGGTCGTGTTGATGATGTCATCATGACAGCTGGCGAACGTGTGGGTCCATTTGAAGTTGAATCAAAACTTGTTGAACATGAAGCGGTAGCTGAAGCAGGCGTGATTGGTAAACCGGATCCAGTACGAGGAGAAATTATTAAAGCTTTTGTTGCTTTAAGACAAGGATATGAACCAACAGAAGAATTGAAAGAGGACATCCGTAAATACGTTAAAGAAGGTTTGTCCGCACATGCAGCACCGCGTGAAATTGAATTTAAAGATAAATTACCTAAAACACGTTCAGGGAAAATTATGAGACGTGTACTTAAAGCATGGGAATTAAATTTGGACGCTGGCGATTTAAGTACAATGGAAGATTAAATATAAATAATGGGAGGTTGGGATATCATTTAATATCTCAGCTTCTTTTAATATTTTGACAGAAGATATCTGAATTAAAAGCGGACTTGTAACACGTTTATCTTAATCTTAGCTATTCTTTAGACAATGGAGCTCCACCATATTGTTATTAAATTAAAATAATTATTAAGAACGAACATTATATAAATATTTATTATAATTATTCGACAATCAAAATTGAGTCGGTTATCATAAATCATATAAGTAGTATAAATAAGCATGCATGATTTAAGATTCATTGATAAAAATTTCAAGGGGTTGAATAATTTGGCACATTTATCAGATTTAGACATTGCGAATCAATCAGAAATAAGACCAATTGGAGAAATTGCTAAAAAAGCAGGCATCTCTGCTGATGCACTCGAACAATATGGACATTATAAAGCTAAAATTGATATTAATCAGATTAAGCCTAAAGAAAATAAAGGTAAAGTGGTATTAGTGACTGCGATGAGTCCAACACCTGCAGGAGAAGGGAAATCGACTGTAACAGTTGGCTTGTCCGATGCACTAAATGAACTGAATCATAATGTCATGGTTGCTTTACGTGAACCAGCGCTTGGCCCTACATTTGGTATTAAAGGTGGCGCAACAGGTGGCGGTTATGCACAGGTATTACCAATGGAAGATATTAATTTACATTTCAATGGCGATTTTCATGCGATTACGACTGCTAATAATGCGTTATCAGCGTTTATCGATAACCATTTACATCAAGGTAACGAACTGGGCATTGATCAACGTCGAATTGAATGGAAGCGTGTGTTAGACATGAATGATCGTGCGCTACGTCATGTCAACGTTGGATTAGGTGGTCCTACGAATGGTGTACCTAGAGAAGATGGTTTCAACATTACGGTTGCATCAGAAATCATGGCTATTTTATGTTTAAGTCGTAGCATTAAAGACTTAAAGGACAAGATTAGTCGTATTACGATTGGTTACACAAGAGACCGTCGTCCAATCACAGTAGCAGATTTAAAAGTTGAAGGCGCACTTGCGATGATTCTTAAAGACGCAATTAAACCTAACTTAGTACAATCGATTGAAGGAACGCCAGCACTCGTTCATGGTGGACCATTTGCTAATATTGCGCATGGTTGTAATTCTATTTTAGCAACTGAAACTGCTAGAGATTTAGCTGATATTGTAGTAACTGAAGCAGGTTTCGGTTCAGATTTAGGTGCTGAAAAGTTCATCAATATCAAAGCACGTGAAGCAGGCTTTGAACCATCTGCAGTCGTTGTTGTAGCGACTATTCGTGCGCTCAAAATGCATGGCGGTGTAGCTAAGGATAATCTTAAAGAGGAAAATGTTGAAGCAATTAAGTCAGGTATTGTTAACCTTGAACGTCATGTCAATAATGTGAAGAAATATGGTTTAGAACCCGTTGTCGCACTCAATGCATTTATTCATGATACTGAGGCAGAAACTGAATTTGTTAAGCAATGGGCGAAAGAAAATGGTGTACGCATTGCTTTAACTGAAGTATGGGAAAAAGGTGGTAAAGGTGGCATCGATTTAGCAAACCAAGTTTTAGAAGTCATCGATCAACCACAAACATTTAAGCACTTGTACGAATTAGAACAACCTCTTGAAGCAAAAATTGAAATAATTGTAAAAGAAATTTATGGTGGTTCAAAAGTTACATTTAGTAATAAAGCGCAAAAACAGTTAAAACAATTCAAAGAAAATGGATGGGATAACTATCCTGTTTGTATGGCTAAAACACAATATTCATTTAGTGATGATCAAACAGCTTTAGGAGCGCCATCAGACTTTGAAATTACGATTCGAGAATTAGAAGCGAAAACAGGCGCAGGATTTATTGTCGCATTAACTGGTGCAATTATGACTATGCCTGGTTTACCTAAGAAACCTGCTGCACTTAACATGGATGTTACAGATGACGGACATGCGATAGGATTATTCTAATTTATAAAAAAGCAACTATCATGATAAAAGGCTCTAGCGAATGGGTGATTTCCGCTAGAGCCTTTAATAATATAATTATCGATTATGATGCATCTTGTTGTGGATGTGTTAGTAGGTGTGCTTTGATATTGTATTTTTTTGCTCGAATATATTGTTTTTTTGAAATTTTTCCTTCGACTAACATTCGTTTAAGAACATAGTGTTGGCGTTGAATACTATATTTAAATTCTTCATTACTTTTTAAATTTCCATTATCATCATACGGCGTATAGCCATAAGGACTTTGTAATAATCCTATTAAGTACGCTGATTGAGCGATATTTAATTCTTTAGGTGGTATGCCGAATAAACTGAAAGAAGCAGAAGATATACCCGTGATATTCGCACCATTATAATCATGACCAAATGGAACGATATTCAAATACGTATAAATAATTTCATTTTTTGATAAAATTTTTTCAAGTTTCATCGCTAATATGATTTCATTTGCTTTACGACTGTAAGTTTTCTTATTCGTTAGAACTTGATTCTTGATGAGTTGTTGTGTGATGGTACTACCGCCAGATGTTTCATGAGCATCAACGATATCTTGAAACATTGCTCTCATCAGTGCTTTAGGTAATATACCGTTATGTTTATAGAAAAGAGTGTCCTCTGAGGACGTAAGCGCATGAATCACATTTGGATTGACATGCTTAGGACCCACAATTAATGTATTTTGAGAATGATCATATTCTTCAAGAATATGATTATTACGATGATTGATAAGTTCGTCCCCTGGAATATGAAGTACTTTCTGCTTCAATTCACTATTACTTATAGAGGATGCCTCAGATGTGAGATGGTGGAAGTACAAGATGAATCCCATCAACAATAGAATACTGATGGAAAGTATAACTAGGAATATGCCAACGCAAACGTGTTTAATTTTCTTATAAATGCGTTCAAATTGCACGTATTTATCTGTTGTTTGTGGAATACTTTTATTGTGACGCATCGCATACCTCCTAAATTTAGATATAGTATACCATATTCATGAAGTTGACTTTTAAAATAATGTTATCTATAATTAAATTCAATTCGATATGTTTTGAATACGAGGAGAAGTAACATTTAAGGAAGATTTCAGAGAGTTAGTGGTGGCTGTGAACTAACAATTGCTTTAATGTGAATACACCTCTATCATGTTATTCAACGTTTCATTAATGAACGTCTCATTAATAAAGTAATCCGAGTGTATCAATACGCTCGATTAAGTATGGTGGTACCGTGCAATTGCGCCCTTACATTTCATGATGTAGGGGCTTTTTATTTTGTGAATGAATTTTTTTAGGCATTTTCACTATTCCAATAACTATGCTTTGGAAAATGAAATCCCTATACCACAATGATACAAAGGTACCTGTAAATGAATAACTTTTCAAAACAAACATTATGTAGAACAATGATTAAGGAGGATGTAAGTAATGACGAACGCATTAATTGATGATTTAAAGTGGAGAGGCTTAATTTATCAACAAACAGATGAACAAGGCATTGAAGATTTATTAAATAAAGAACAAGTGACATTGTATTGTGGTGCTGATCCTACAGCGGATAGTTTACACATTGGGCATTTATTACCATTCTTAACGTTGAGACGTTTCCAAGAACATGGTCACCGTCCTATCGTACTTATCGGTGGGGGAACTGGAATGATTGGGGATCCATCAGGTAAATCTGAAGAACGTGTACTTCAAACTGAAGATCAAGTAGAAGCAAATGTTCAAGGATTATCTAAACAAATGCACCGTTTATTTGAATTTGGGACTGATAAAGGTGCAGTTTTAGTTAATAATAAAGATTGGCTAGGTCAGATTTCATTAATTAGTTTCTTACGAGATTATGGTAAACATGTTGGAGTCAATTACATGTTAGGAAAGGACTCTATTCAAACACGTTTAGAACATGGTATTTCTTATACTGAATTCACATATACGATTTTACAAGCGATTGATTTCGGTCATTTAAACCGTGAATTGAATTGTAAAATCCAAGTTGGTGGTTCAGATCAATGGGGTAATATCACAAGTGGTATTGAGTTAATGCGCCGTATGTATGGCCAAACTGAAGCATTTGGTTTAACAATTCCATTAGTCACTAAATCTGATGGTAAGAAATTCGGTAAATCAGAATCAGGTGCTGTATGGTTGGACCCTGAGAAAACAAGTCCATATGAATTCTATCAATTCTGGATTAATCAATCTGATGAAGATGTTATTAAATTCTTGAAATACTTTACGTTCTTAGATAAAGAAGAGATAGATCGCTTAGAACAATCTAAAGAGGAAGCACCTCATTTACGTGAAGCTCAGAAAGCTTTAGCTGAAAATGTAACGAAATTTATTCATGGTGAAGAAGCGTTAAATGATGCGATTCGAATTTCTAAAGCTTTATTTAGCGGTGATTTAAAATCATTATCTGGTAAAGAATTAAAAGAAGGATTTAAAGATGTACCACAAGTTACATTATCTTCTGAAACAACAAATATTATTGAAGCGTTAATCGAAACAGGTATTGCTTCATCTAAACGTCAAGCACGCGAAGATGTGAATAACGGCGCGATTTATATTAATGGTGAACGTCAACAGTCAGTTGATTATGAATTCAGCAATGAAGATAAAATAGACAATGAATTTACGATTATTCGTCGTGGTAAGAAAAAATATTTCATGGTAAATTATCAATAAGACGTATCAGTCTATTTGGAGCCTCCTAATCATCTCGTGTGGTTGGGAGGTTTATTTTCAAAAAGGTAAGGGGTGAGTTGTATGAATAAAGAACAAGCGATAATGAAAAATTTCCGTGACATATTTAACAAAATTGCGTGGTTGAATAAAGGGAAAATGGAAGAAGCGCTTAAAGGGAATAAGCCAAGTGAAGTGCATTGTATTGAAGCGATTCAAGAATTAAATGAACCTAACGTGAGACGATTGACGGAAGCGTTATTTATGACGCGTGGTGCCGTTAGTAAATTGACTAAACGACTTGAACAAAGAGGTTTAATTGAAAGTTATAAGAATCCTGATAATAAGAAAGAAGTATACTTTAGGTTGACGGAAGCGGGTACAGAAATCTATCAAATACATGAAGACCTACATAAGGAATTTCAACGTAGAGACCAAGAAGTGTTTGACAACATTACAGATGAAGAATTTAAAACAATGATGCAATTTGTAGAAAAGTATAATGCACATCTTGATAAAGAAATAAAAGATCAAGGTCTATTACATTAAATATAAGGATGCTCAAATTCTTGTGACGAAAGAAATGAGGGTATCCTTAATTTTTTTGCGATAATTTTGTTGACAAGGAAACAAAACGCGTGTATATTTTGTTGACGAAGAAACAATTTAGATAAAGGAGAGTCTTTATGTCAGCATCTCGTTCACAATCTAACGACGTATCTAAAGAAGTAATGACCGCAGCGTGGGCCATTGCATTAGGTGCCATCGCTCCAATGTTAGATTCAACTATGATAAATATCGCAATTAAGCAACTTAATCATACATTTAATAGTCCCCTAGACGTTGTTCAGTGGGGAATTACCGGTTACGTTTTAGCACTTGCCATTGCTGTACCATTTTCTGGTTGGTTGATGAATCAATTTAATGGTAAGAAAGTGTTTATATTAGCAATGATTGCTTTTGGCTTTACGTCGATACTCGCTGGCGTGAGCTGGAATATCACCGTATTTAATATTTTTAGAATTTTACAAGGATTTAGTGCAGGGATTATCACTACTTTAATGTTTACTTTACTTGTAAAGACTGCAGGTCAAGACCATATAGGTAAGGTGATGGCTGTGGTAAGTACGCCTATGATTTTTGGTCCGATTTTAGGGCCTGTACTCGGAGGATTTATTATTCATTTTGCAAACTGGCGATGGATATTTTTTATTAATATTTTTATCGTTATCATTGCAGTACCGTTGATGAATAAATACGTGCCTCAATTTAAGCCTTTTAATAAAGAGAGTAAGCTAGATATCATTGGCATTATATTGTTATCACTTACGAGTGTGAGCATCATTTATGGCGTAACAAAAGCGTCCGATTATGGTACATTCTTTGCTATGCAACCTATGATGTATATCATCATAGGAATAGTTTTAATGATTGCATACTGCATTTATAATCGTATGAGACATTATCGTACAGTTCTACCAATCACATTATTTAAGCAGAAGAACTATGCTGCATCATCTATTGGCTTATTACTTGCTAATATAGGTATTATGGGCCCAATGCTGATTATTCCATTATTCTTTCAGAACTTTAAACACTACACTGCGATTGAAGCTGCTTTAGCTTTAATACCTCAGGGTCTAGGTATGTTAATCACGCGACCTTATATCGGGAAAACGATTGATCAAATCGGAGCGAAGTATGTTGTCATCGTGAGTATTGTGATAGCTATGTTTGGGACGATTCCGTTGATGTTCGTGTCAGATCATACACATATCGTGTGGTTGTCTATCATACTCTTTATAAGAGGGTGTAGCGTTGGCGGGATCAACCTTGGTCTTACAAGCGATGCATATCAAGGACTTGATGATAAGCAAATTGCTGAAGCAGGTGTAGGTATCAATATGATTGAAAATATTGGTTCTAGTCTTGGTACTGCAATCATCGCAACTGTAGTAGCGTCCATGTTAGCATTCAATCATCCATCAATTTTTCAAAGTTTAAAAGCTTATCATGCAGGTTTCTTAGTTTCTGTGATTGCATTATTGCTTATCGTGTTACCTGCGTTATTTCTTACACATAAAGCTAACCAAATTGAATCATAAATTCCCAAAAATAATAGCAGTAAGATGATTCCTAATTAAAATCATTTTACTGCTATATCTATATTCAATACCTTATTCAAGGCATTGTATTAGATTGTCATTTTAATGATATATCCTTATAAATAAGGTGCTTTCTTTAATTTGTTAAACAAAATTTATTGTGCGAATTGGCTTTGTGATTGAGCGGATGAAGATGTGCTTTCTTGTTTTTTCAGTTTGACATCAATATCTTTAGTTTTACCATCTCTAATCACTGTTAATGTAATTGATTCACCTGGTTTTTTATTTTCATAGAGATAAGATCTTAAATCAGTGTCATCTTTCACATTCTTACCATCAATTTTCGTAATAATATCGCCTTTCTTCACTGCGTTACCACTATCGGCTTTAGCTACATAGATACCTGAATCTCTAGTCGTATGAAGTTCCTTACGATATGATTCTGGAATTTCACTCAAGTTAATTAATCCGATACCGATAGAAGGGCGTTCGATTTTACCGTGTTTAACAAGTTGTTCAATGGTCACTTTCACTTCGTTACTTGGAATAGCGAAGCCGATGCCTTCAACTTGTTCAGAAGCAATTTTCATTGAGTTGATTCCTACAAGATTACCGTTGATATCAACTAAAGCACCACCAGAGTTACCTGGGTTAATGGCTGCGTCTGTTTGTAGTACATTCACTTTAGTGTTACCAGCTGTCGTATTCGCATCAATCGTACGTTCACTCGCTGAAATAATACCTGAAGTTACGGAATTCGCAAATTCAAGTCCTAGTGGATTACCCATTGCAAAGACGCTATCTCCAGTTTGAACTTTCGACGAATTAGCAAACTTGATAGATTTAATTCCTTTAGTATCATCAATTTTTAGCACGGCGATATCCGTAAGGGCATCTTTACCAATTAATTTCGCTTTGACTTGTTTTGAGTTATGTAATTGCACTTTTATTTCTGATGCACCATCAACAACATGATTATTCGTTACGATATAAGCAGAACCATTGCTAATTTGATAAATAACACCTGAACCGATTCCTGCTTCTTCAGGTTTTGAGGATTTGCCTTTTAATAAGTCATCTAAACTTGAAGATTTCTGCATATTGATAACACCAACAATGGCAGGTGACACGTCTTTAATCATATCGTGGACAGATTTATACTTATCACTTTTCCCATCCAGTTGATTGCCACCTTTACTATTTGTTACTTCTTGTACGGATGAGCCATCTTTGTTAAGTACGGTATGATTGAGTACCTTTCCGATACCTAATACAAGTAACGCACCTATAATACCGGCGATGAGTGCGACGAGTATCGTCTTAAACCATGGGAATCGTGGTCTTCTATGACGTGGTGGTTGGGGATGATTATCATAAGACTGATAATGTTGAGTTTGATCTGACATATTTAACCTCCAAATAATATTCTCTTATATATAATTATGTATTTTTTTATTAAATTTTGCTAGTAAACCACTATAAGACTTTAGATGTATCTTGAAATATATCTATTTTTAAAAATAAAACTTTAATCGCGTATAGGATACGTTCTATTGTTCTCGATTGTGGGAAATGATAAAATTTATATGTTAAAAAACAAAATCAAGAAGCAGGTGACATAATGTACGGCATTATTAGTAAAATTTTAGACGTTATATTAGTCAAAATGGCTAAATCATTATATGTAATCGGAAAAGAAAATATCCCGAAAGATAGTAAATACGTAGTGACATGTACGCATGAAAGTTATAACGAAGTGATTATGTTAGGTATGGCATTATTACCAAACCAAATTCACTATATGGCTAAAAAAGAGCTATTTAGTAATAAATGGGGTGGCAAATTCCTAAGTTCTTTAAATGCGTTTCCAGTTGATAGAGAGAATCCAGGACCAAGCACTTTGAAACGTCCAATCAACTTACTTAAAGAACATAAAACGGTTGGAATCTTCCCAACTGGTCATCGTACTTCTGTTGAAGGCGCACCATTGAAACGTGGCGCAGCTACAATTGCAATGTTAGGTAAAGCACCAATTTTACCAGCAGCGTACGTCGGACCTAAAAAAATTCATGGTTTAATTACAGGTCAAGCTATGATAAAAATTGGTGAACCTATTGATACAAGTGATATTCCAAAAGATTTAAAACGAAATGAAAAAGTAGATTATCTAACTAAAGAAATCGAAAGACGAACAGCACAATTACAAAAAGAATTAAACACGATTGTTGAACGATTATAAAGTTAAATTTTTAACTTTAAATAAGCAATTAAAAAGAACGTCAATTTAAATGTGATTGACGTTCTTAAATTTTGGCTTGTAAATGAAGCGTTTTCATGGAAAAGCCATAAACTCACGAAATAGTTATAATTATTTAAAAATATAGCCTGTATAAAGTCTTATTTTATGGTAAATTAATTAAGTGAAATTAATTACTATTACATAAAGGTTTAAGATAATGTTTATTTCAGGCTGTAGAGAGATTCTTTAATAGATAAAGTGAAGTTATCAATACTTCCCGTAATACAAATGCGGATACTTGATTCTTAAGATTTTCTATCAGTCTGCTTCATTAATTTTACATAATAGACAAACTTATTGATTACAGTTGTTAAATCATATAAAAGGGATGAAGTTTATGTACAAATTTTTTCAAAATTTAGGTAGGTCATTAATGCTACCCGTTGCAGTATTACCTGCTGCAGCAATTATTGTAGGTATAGGACATGTGCTAAATGCATTGTCAGTACTTCCTCAAGTTGCGATGTTCTTTACAAGTGTAGGGGAAACGATTCTCGAACAACTAGGGATATTATTTGCAATTGGTGTTGCGATAGGCATGGCAAAGAAAAACGATGGTGCAGTTGCATTAGCGGCGACTTTAGGATTTTTCATTGTTACTGTGGTATTATCACCAAAGAAACTAGCACCTTTATTACAAGTGAAAACGACAGATGTCAATACTGCTTTTGAGCAAATGACTAATGGAAATGTGTTTGTTGGAATTTTAATTGGACTTATTGCAGCTTATTGCTATAACAAGTTTAGTGAAACAGAGTTACCAGTGGCATTGTCATTCTTTAGTGGTAAACGCTTAGTACCAATTATGACAGCATTTTTCTGTACATTCTTAGCGATTATTTTACTCTTCGTTTGGCCGCCCGTATTTAATGCGATTGTTACTTTTGGTAAATGGATTGTAGGAATGGGACCATTTGGAGCACTACTCTATGGTTTCTTCAATCGACTATTAATTCCAACAGGTCTACATCATGCTTTAAATAACGTTTTCTGGTTTGACACAGCAGGTATCAATGACATTGGTAAATTCCAAAGTGGTAAAGATGCGGTGAAAGGGGTTACTGGTCGATATCAAGCTGGTTTCTTCCCAGTCATGATGTTTGGTATTCCTGCAGCTGCGCTTGCGATGTATCATACTGCGAAATCTAGTCAGAAGAAACAAGTATATGCTTGGTTCTTAGCAAGCTCTATTTCAGCATTCTTTGTCGGAGTCACTGAACCGATTGAATTTGCTTTCATGTTCGTAGCACCGGTTCTCTTTGTGATTCACGCTGCATTGACAGGTTTATCGCTATTTATTGCAGCTATTTTCCACTGGACAGCAGGTTTCTCATTTAGTGCAGGTTTAATCGACTTTGTCTTGTCACTAGTTAATCCAGTTTCCAATAAACCGTGGATGTTACTTATACAAGGCGTCGTTTTCTTCGTGTTATACTACGTGATATTTAGAGTGGTCATTCAAGTATTTAACTTGAATACAATTGGTCGAGGGGATAATGAACTTGCAGATCCAACGGCTAATGCTACTGCTGAAAATGGTTCTGCTAATCGTTCAGAATCTAAAGGAAAATATTATCATACTGCTTCACAAATTTTAGAGGGTCTCGGCGGTAGTGAAAATATTTCAAGTTTAACAAACTGTGCAACACGACTCAGAATGGAGTTAAATGATAATTCTATTATCGATGAACAAAAAATTAAAAACGCGGGTGCTGTAGGTGTTACTAAAAATGGTAAACATTCAACACAAGTAATCATAGGTACACATGTACAACAAGTTGCAGATGAAATCGAAAAGCAAATGCATGTGTGACATTTATAGTGACCTAATTTAAATCATTTGAAAATTAAAAGGGCAAATCCGCAAGGGGTTTGCCCTTTTATCACTAAACATGTAATATAAGTTGTATCAGAATTTTCTGAAAGGCAAGGTGTGAATAATGAAGTCCATTTTATTTGATGTTGATGGTGTGTTTTTAAGTGAGGAACGTTGTTTTGATGTTTCAGCAATAACCGTGGAAGAGTTATTAACGAATTATGGCACATTTCTAGGATGTGGAGAATACATAGATTTTGAAAATGACTTAGACGATGCGAAGATTCAGGAGATTCGTGCCCGCGTCTTCCAAAATGATAAAATATTAAACCAATTGAAATCTCTAGGTTTAAATTCAAACTGGGATATGTTGTTTATTGTGTTTAGTATCCATCTCATTGATATTGCTAAACAATTAAAGAAACCTCTTAGACGTGAGTTTCTAAGTTCAACTGCTTTTGATGAAAAAACCTTATTCGATATGAATAAACAATTAGTATATACGGATATCGATTATGAAAGACCTTTAAAAGTTATTGATTCCTTTAGAAATGGAAAAGATGCCATTTACGAAGATTTAGAAGCATATGCAAAAGAGGAATTAAAAATTGAAGATACAGCTTTATTCAGATTAAAAAGTAATTTATGGCAACTGGCTAAAGATACATATCAAGAATGGTACTTGGGGAAAGAATTATTTAATAAGGTTGAAGAAGGATATGCATTAAATGATTTCAAGAAGGGCTTCATTTATGAAGAGGTGATTCTTAAACCTAAAGAAGAAATCCAACTTTTATTACAACACTTGAAAGAGGCAGGATATCACTTAGCAATTGCTACCGGTCGCCCGCGTACAGAGACGATTATTCCATTCGAGTCGCTAGGATTGAAAACTTACTTTGATGATAAACATATTGTTACAGCAAGTGAAGTTTTAGATGCTGAAGAGGACTATCCGGAATATCAACCATTAGGTAAACCTAATCCGTTTAGTTACATTGCTACTTTAAAAGGCAATGATAGAGATCAATATAAAGAATATGTAACGCATCAAGAAAATATTGTGAATAAAGATGAAGTCTTTATCGTAGGGGATTCGCTTGCAGATTTATTAAGTGCTAAAAAGATCGGTGCCACATTTATTGGTACGCTCACAGGTCTAAAAGGAGATAAGGCACAGCCAGAGCTTGAAGCGTACGGCGCAGATTATATCGTTGAAGACGTAACGAAAATAAGAAATATTTTATTATAGATATTTGAAGAAGTTGAAATAAAATCATTATTCTTAGAAGATACACGAAGTATTGATGGCGACACGCCTGCAGGAATAGCATGCGTCTTGAGACTACAGGCTCAAGCCATGCCCGCGGCAAGGGAGCTTATCAATACGAAGTATTGAATATAAAAGTAGCATTAAGATGATTTCTAATTGAAATCATCTTAATGCTATTATTTTTTTGAAGTATGTTACAGACTATATGACTTTTGTATTAAATTGTTAATTTTGTACTAATAATTTTATTAAATCCGCCTGATTCTTCTAAAATTTTAATAACTTCATCAGTGGCTTGTTGATCAATAGACAGAATCATGAGTGCCTCTCCACCTTCATCATTTCGACCAAGTGTCATAGAAGCAATATTAATGCCGTGATTACCGAGGAGATTACCAGTATGACCTACAATTCCAGGTTTGTCCTTATGACATGTCACAATTTGATATTGGTTTGGTTTGAAATCAAGTGAGAAGTTGTTAATACGAACGATTCTTGGACCGAAACCGGCTAACACTGTAGCACCGATTTTAATTTGGTCTTTGTCGTTTTTTAATTCAAGTTCAATATAGCTACTGAAGTCAGAGTGTTTTTTCTGTTTTTCAATATTATAAGTCACACCTTGTTGGTTGAGTAATGCGAGCGCATTGATAATATTGACTTGATCACCTAAATCTTCTTTAAGCACACTTGAAACAATTGTTCTTGTGATTAAGCTTGTATCACTTGTTGTTAAATCTCCAGCGTAGGTAATTTTAATTTCACTTGGCGCACCTTCTAACAGTTGAATACCAAATTCACCAATTGTTGTGCTTAAGTCAACATATGATTGTATTGCTTCATCAACATGACTTAAGTCCATTTTCGGTGCGTTGACAGCGTGCTCAACAGTTCCTTTTGTTAATATGTCTACAATTTCTTTTGAGACTGAGACTGCTACTTTTTCTTGAGCTTCAACAGTTGAAGCACCTAGATGTGGAGTGACAATGATTTTATCGTGTTCAATTAATGGTGAATCAGTAGGAGGTTCATGTTCAAATACATCGATTGCAGCTCTGTCTATCAAACCATTATTTAATGCATTAACCAGTGCATCTTCATCGATAATGCCACCTCGAGCTACATTGATAATTTGTAAATTAGGTTTTGCTTTTTTGAAAAATGCCTCACCAATAATCCCACGTGTTTTAGGTGTGAGTGGTGTATGCACAGTAACGAAGTCTGCATTTTCAGCAATTTCATCTACAGTTGCACTTTGAATATCTAATGATTTAGCTTTATCTTCAGTCAAATAAGGATCAAATGCTAAAATCTTCATACCGAAACTTTGAGCGCGTTTCGCAACACCTAAACCGATACGTCCAGCACCAATGACACCTAGTGTCTTACCATAAAGTTCTATACCACGAAAGGCTTTACGATTCCATTCTTTATTACGAAGTGATTGATGCGCTTGAGGAATATTACGGGCCATTGCTAATATCATCGCAATAGAATGTTCAGTGGCTGAAATGGTATTTCCGTCAGGTGCATTAATGACCAAGATACCCTTTAAAGTGGCAGCATCAATATCAATATTGTTTACACCAACACCTGCACGAGCAATGACTTTAAGTTGAGATGCTGCTTGGATGACTTTCTCTGTCACCTGAGTTTGACTACGTACAATTAATCCTTCGTAACTACCAATTTGATTGACTAATTCTTCTTCGGATAAATCTGTTTGAATAGTCACTTCAAATTCATCATGATCAAGTAAACTTTTTAAACCTTCTTCTGAGATAGGATCTGAAACTAAAATTTTATGACGCATGTTTGATAACCTCCATAAATTGAGCAATACCTTTACCAATATAATTTTCTTTTCTAAAATCTGTTAAAAGAATTTCCAATGCTGAAACAACTGAGAGGATATCAAAAGGAGAGACCTTTCCCATATGGCCAATACGTAAAATATGACCTTTTAGATGACCTTGACCACCCGCAATTGTAATATTAAAACGAGATTTGAGCTGATCTTTAATATAACTTAGTTCTTCTTTATTATTAGGCACAAAGGATGTCACAGTAGGAGAGGCGTATGAATCATCTTTTACAAGTAACTCTAATTCTAGTGATGTTAGGGCAGTGCGTAATGCATCACGAATCGTATAATGACGTTGAATGACGTGATTAAATCCCTCGTGTTTGACTAATTCAACGTATGCATTCACACCTCTAAATAAAGCAACATTAGGTGTAAACGGCGTAGAATTTTGTTCTTGAGAATTAAGATATTTATTTAAATCGAGATAGAATCTTGGTGTAGTGACTTCAGCAAAACGTTCTTTAGCTCTATCACTATAAGCAACAAACGCAAGCCCTGGAGGTAGCATAATTGCTTTTTGGCTACCTGATACGAGGACATCGATTTTATCCTTTGTTAAATCGACTTCAACTGCACCAATACAACTTACGCCATCGACTACAAAATATAATGAATCGTCATATTTTTTAAGTGCATGTCCTAAATTGTGAACAGGGTGCAAAACGCCTGTAGATGTCTCACAAAATTGTGTGAATACCGCTGAAACCTTAACATCTAATTCCTTTAAGTAGTTGATAAATTCATCAACTTTAACAGCTTCTCCCCAAGTGACTTCATAAATATGTACATTTTTAAAGTATGATTCAGCAATTTGTTTAAATCTGTTACCAAATGCGCCAGATACGATGATGACAATGTGATCTTCAGGATTAGCAATATTGAGCATACTTGCTTCTAAAACACTTGTGCCACTTGAAGTTAAGATAAGCACTTCATTTTTAGTTCCGAAAATAGGTTTGAGTCCTTTGAATGCCTCATCGGCTATGTCTTCAAAGTCTTTAGAGCGGTGGCCAACCATTGGTAATTGAATTGCACTCATAATTGAGTCAGGTACTGGCGTTGGACCTGGAGTTAATAATAAGGGTTGATAATACTGCATAAAACATTCCTCCCACTGTGTAAGATTTTTCTATTTTAGCAAATATTCTGAATATTTTAAAGTCTAATAAAGAGCTATCACTATTGTAAAACGTTTACATTTTTAAATATGTAATAGCTCTTACGATTTATAATATTGTAGGTTCGATATCAACTTCTACATTATTTCTTATAGAATTAGAAATCATACAGTTACGATCTGCAATCTCTAAAAGTTTAGATAATCTTTTTTCAAGGTTCTCTTTATTAGCTTCATTCACATGTATTTCTGGATAATGAGTAATACAATCCATTTGGAATTTTCCATTTTCAAAGGAAGCTGTACCAATGGATTGCTGGTGAATTTGAATATCGGTATAACCAGCTCTTTCTAAAGTAGCAGCAAGTGAAATGATATAGCATGACGATGCAGCTGATACTAACATTTCGTCTGGATTTGTTCCGATTCCCTTGCCACCTAAAGAAGAGGGGATTGAAATTTGTGATTCGATGATATCGCCTTTCACAGTTCCTACTTTGTCACGCCCACCTTGCCATTTTGTTTTTACTTTGAAATCGTGCTTGACCATATAGATTGACCTCCTGTGAGAATGTGGTAATTTAAGTTTAGAGTAATTTAAAAAAGATTAAAAGAAAGGTGACTTTCATGAAAATCGCACGTCCAAATCATTCTTTTCAAATTGTAGCGCATAGAGGTTTGCCTGAAGATTATCCTGAAAATACTCTAATCGCCTATAAACATGCGCTGATGTTACATATTGATATGTTAGAAATTGATGTACATTATACTAAAGATAAACAACTTGTTGTTATTCACGACGATACGATAGATCGAACTTCGAATGGTAAGGGGAAAGTCATAGATTATACTTTAGATGAATTGAGAGAATTTGATTTCGGAGCGTATAGAGGGGATAAGTTCAAAGGTGAACGTATTCCAACACTTGATGAAGTGTTAGACTTGGTTGATCATTTTTCAAAAAAATTACTTCTAGAAATTAAAAAACCATCTCAATATCCTGGGATTGAAGAAATGATTGTTGAGAAGTTAAAAGAACGTGGCATGCCTAAACATAAGGTGATTCTCCAATCGTTTGACTTTGATTGTGTAAAAAAATTAGCTGAGATGAATTTAGAGTTTGAGTTAGGCGTGTTATTGAGTAAGAAACAATATTGGTATAAGTTGCCTAACTTTAAAGAAATTGCAAAAGTCGCAGATTATGCGAATCCTAATTATGCATTAGTGACAAAACGTTTTATGAAACATGCGCATGAGGAAATGTTGAAGGTGTTACCTTATACGGTTAATGAGTCTAAAGCGGTTAAGAAATTAATCGATGTTGAGGTGGATGGTGTGATTTCAGATATTCCAGAAGATATCTTTAAATTATAAGAAGAAGAGGGAAGGAGAGGTGTGAATGGGAGTAATTACATAACTGGCTGAAGAAAGGAACGCCTAAGCTAAAGCTTATGCATAAATGCCACTAACCTCAATCGTTGAGGAAGTGGCATTAAAAAGCCCCGATTCCAAAATGGAACCGGGGTAAAATTTGTAATCGATTATCTTGAGTAGTACTCAACGATTAATTGTTCATTGATTTCAGCTGGTAACTCGCTACGTTCTGGGAAGCGAACGAAAGTACCTTTTAAGCTGTCAGCATCGAAGTCTAAATATTCTGGTACGTAGTTGTTGATTTCAACTGATTCTTTAATGATATTTAAGTTTTGTGATTTTTCACGAACTGTAATCACTTGACCAGGTTTTAATGAGTAAGATGGGATATCAACGCGACCACCATCTACTTCAATGTGACCATGGTTAACTAATTGACGTGCTTGACGACGTGTACGTGCTAAACCTAATGAGTAAACTACTGCGTCTAAACGACTAGCAAGTAAAATCATGAAGTTTTCACCGTGTACACCGTATTGCTTACCAGCAATGTCAAATGTGTTACGGAATTGTCTTTCAGTCATTCCATATAAGTAACGTAATTTTTGTTTTTCACGTAATTGTAAACCATATTCTGATAATTTTTTACGTTGGTTAGGACCGTGTTGTCCTGGAGCGTAAGGGCGTTTTTCTAATTCTTTACCAGTACCGCTTAAAGAGATACCTAAACGACGAGATTTTTTCCAGTTTGAACCTCTGAATCGAGCCATGTAAGACTCCTCCTTTTTCTTTTTTGTTGTTATGAATAAACAAAAAAGAGTGTTATATGCTTATCGAGATATATTGTTTTATGTGTCTTCACCTTATAGCGTCAGTTACGTGACACGTCCGCATCGGGAACAACATAGAGCTTGATAATATATAACTGCTATTTTCGTTAATTCACACAAAGTTCATTGTATCAGTTTATTCAAAAGTGTCAATACTTTTTTATGATTGGCTTAACTGTTTTTCAAGAATATGAACAATTTGTTCCAAACCATCTTGATCTTCTTGAGAAAATCTATCTTTAATTGGTGCATCGATATCTAAAACACCAATCACTTCATTATTAATACGTACCGGAACGACAATTTCTGATTGACTATTTGCATCACATGCAATGTGTCCTGGAAATTGATGAACATCACTTACACGTTGTGTTGTATTTTCAGAAACTGCAGTGCCACATACGCCTTTACCAATTGCAATATGTACACACGCCGGATGACCTTGAAATGGTCCTAAGATTAATCCATTTCCTTCTATTAAATAGAAACCAACCCAGTTGACTTGATCAAGTGCATCATTAAGTAGGGCAGAGGTGTTACTAAGTATCGCAATTAAATTTGTTTCTCCTTCAATTAAGCTTGATAACTGCTTTGTTACCATTGAATAATTTGTTTCTTTCACGTTCATTGTTACCGCACCTCTTCATAAGAATTTTTTAATAGTATAAAGTTTTGAAAATAATCTAGCAATTAATTCATTTTCTGATTTAATGAAAAGAGAAATTACGTTATAATAAGAGATGATAAAATAGGAGGAGAAGTATATGGTGTTATTTATCATATTAGCAATACTCGTAATTATATTAATTGCTATAGGCATATTGTTCTATATGCGCTCGAATAAGAGAAATTCAGTTGGAAAAGTTGAAGAGCGCAAAAATGAAATTGAAAAGCTACCTTTTGATGACAATCTTAGAAAATTGCATGATTTAAACTTGAAAGGTGAAACAAAGACTAAGTATGATGCGATGAAAAAAGACAACACAGAAAATACAAATAAATACTTAGCTCCCGTTGAAGAGAAAATTCAAAATGCAGAAGAACTTTTAGACAAGTTTAAATTTTCTGCAGCACAAACTGAAATTGATGATGCAAATGAACTCATGGATCAATATGAGAACAATTATAATCATCAAGTCACTCAGGTTGATGAAATCTTAACTTTACATAAGGAAAATGAAGGTTTATATGAGAAATGTAAGGTAGATCATCGTGAAATGAAGCGTGATGTATTGGCTAACCGTCATCAATTCGGAGAAGCTGCTCAACCATTGGAAAAGGAAATCGAAAAATTCGAGCCTAAACTCAATGAGTATGAAACATTAAAATCCGAAGGTAACTACGTCCAAGCACACAATCATATCGCAGCGTTACATGATGAAATTGAAAACCTAAAAGGTTACATGGAAGAAATTCCAGAACTTATTCGTGAAACGCAAAAAGAATTACCTGGTCAATTCCAAGACTTGAAATATGGTTGTAGAGACTTAAAAGTTGAAGGTTATGATTTAGATCACGTCAAAGTAGACGGAACTGTACAAAGCCTTAAGACAGAATTAAGTTTCGTAGAACCTATGATTAGTCGCTTAGAATTAGATCAAGCGAATGACAAACTTGAAAGTATTAACGACAAGTTAGACGAAATGTACGACCTTATCGAACATGAAGTTAAAGCTAAAAATGAAGTCGAAGAAACTAAAGATGTGATTACTGACGACTTATTTAAAGCGAAAGATATGAATTACACGCTTCAAACAGAAATCGAATATGTGCGTGAAAATTACTATATTAATGAATCAGATGCACAAAGTGTTCGTCAGTTTGAAAATGAAATTCAAAACTTAATTTCAGTATATGATGACATTTTAAAAGAAATGTCTAAATCAGCTGTTCGATACAGTGAAGTTCAAGATAATTTACAATATCTTGAAGACCACGTTTCAGTCATTAATGAAAAGCAAGATAAGCTTCAAAATCACCTTATTCAGTTACGTGAAGATGAAGCGGAAGCAGAAGACAACTTATTAAGAGTTCAATCTAAAAAAGAAGAAGTATACAGACGTTTATTAGCTTCAAATCTCACGAGTGTACCTGAACGTTTCATTATTATGAAGAATGAAATCGATAATGAAGTACGTGAAGTGAATAATCAATTTAGCGAACGTCCAATTCATGTGAAACAATTGAAAGACAAAGTTGCTAAAATTGTTATTCAAATGAATACATTTGAAGATGAAGCAAATGATGTATTAATCAATGCAGTATACGCTGAGAAATTAATTCAATACGGTAATAGATATCGTAAAGATCATCATAGTGTTGATAAGAGTCTTAATGAAGCGGAACGTTTATTCAAAAATAATCGTTACAAACGCTCAATTGAAATTTCAGAAGAGGCACTTGAAAGTGTAGAACCTGGAATTACTAAACACATTGAAGAACAAGTCATTAAAGAATAATCATCACTCATTAGAGGGTAAGACAGTGAAATCCTTCCTTGGAAGAAAAGATTTCAGTCTTACTCTCTTTTATTTTTGCGAGAAAATAGTATAATGCTTGAGTATCCAAATTTTAAAAAGAATGATTTGCGCGTGTAAAAATCATTTTCAAATAAATGAATTTAATGTGAAAGAGAAGTGTTATCAGTGATTTATTTAGACAATGCAGCCACAACTAAAGCTGATGAAAGTGTTGTGGATTCATTTGTAAAAGTGAACCAAACATTATACTTCAATCCGAATAGTCCACATCAAGCAGGATTACAAGCAGAGAAATTATTAGTACAAGCTAAAGAAGAAATTAATCGTACTTTGGATTTAGCGCATCAATATGAAATCATATTTACGAGTGGTGCTACAGAATCTAACAATATGGCGCTTAAAGGCATTGCATATAGAAAAAAAGAAACAGCAAATGAAATTATCACATCAGTGCTTGAGCATCCATCAGTACTTGAGGTAATGAGATATTTAGAAGAGAAGCAGGGATTTGAACTCAAATATATCAATGTAAAAGAAGATGGCACAATTGATATTGACCATTTGAAATCATTAATGAGTGACAAAGTTGGCCTTGTGACTTGTATGTATGTGAATAATGTCATGGGACAAATACAACCGATTCAAGACATTGCTGACATTTTAAAAGATTATCCACGTGCGCATTTTCATGTGGATGGCGTGCAAGCATTAGGTAAAATCCCAATGAACTTCAACGGTATTGATAGTTTGAGTTTAAGTGGACATAAATTCAATGGTTTGAAAGGTCAAGGTTTACTGTTAATTAAAAATATACAAAATATTGAACCAGTCATTCATGGTGGCGGACAAGAGTATGGTTTAAGAAGTGGTACGGTCAATTTACCGATGGCGATTTCTATGGTTAAGGCGATTAAACAAGCTGTTCAGGGGACAGAAGAGACAAATCGTAAGCTGAAATTGTTCAATCAAGCTATTGTGACGTTTTTAAAAGATTTTAAAGGTGTTTATATCAATTCTCCTGAAAATGGAGCGCCACATATTATCAATATTGGCTTTCCAGGCGTTAAAGGTGAAGTACTTGTGAATGCATTTTCAAAACATGGTGTAATGGTTTCAACAACGAGTGCATGTTCATCTAAACGAGGTAAGCTAAATGAAGTGTTATTAGCGATGGGTCTTTCTGATTCAAGAATAGAAGGCAGCATCAGAATTTCATTAGGTGCTCAAACAAGTGAAGCGGATATACAGACGTTCAAAGATATTTTTAAAATGGTATATGAAGAAGTGAAGGAGTTGTTAAAGTAATGCATTACGATCATTTGCTCGTAAGATATGGTGAGTTGACATTAAAAGGAACAAACCGTAAAAAGTTTGTTAATCAGTTAAAAGACAATGTTAAACGTGCGTTAATCCCGTTAGATGGCTATCACGTCAAAGGGAAACGTGACCGCATGTATGTAGAATTAGATGAAAACGCGGACATGAAAGAAATTATTCGACGTTTATCAAAAGTTTATGGCATTAAGTCCATTAGTCCTGTAATCAAAACAGATAAAACTGAAGAAGCAATCAATGAATCAGCAGTTCAACTCGCTCAAAGTTTTGAGAAAGACACCACGTTTAAAATCGATGTTAAACGTGTTGATAAATCATTTCCACTCGATACGTATACTTTACAGCGTGAAGTTGGGGGCAAGATATTGAGTCAAACTGAGGATTTAACAGTTAATGTGAAACGTCCTGATCATGAAATTAAAGTAGAGATACGTTTAGACGCAGTCTATATTTATGAAGAAATTATTCCTGGATCTGGAGGACTACCAGTGGGTACTGGAGGCAAAACTTTACTTATGTTAAGTGGAGGCATAGATTCTCCTGTAGCAGGTATGGAAGTCATGAAACGTGGTGTTACAATTGAAGCAATTCATTTTCACAGTCCACCGTTTACGAGCGAGAAAGCCAAAGATAAAGTCATCGAATTGACTCGTATATTGTCAGAACGTGTCGGGCCTATCAAACTGCACATCGTGCCTTTCACTGAATTACAGAAACAAATCAATAAAGTTGTTCATCCACGTTATACGATGACATCGACGCGAAGAATAATGATGCGTGTGGCAGATGCTTTCGTGCATAAAATTGGCGCACATGCGATTGTAAATGGGGAGAATCTAGGTCAAGTTGCTAGTCAGACTTTAAAAAGTATGTATGCAATCAACCACGTGACTTCTATACCTGTGTTGAGACCTTTACTAACACTTGATAAAGAAGACATTATTAAAAAAGCGAAAGAGATAGGTACTTTTGAAACGTCTATTCAACCTTTTGAAGATTGCTGTACAATCTTTACACCGAAGAATCCAGTAACTGAACCAGACTTTGATAAAGTCGAAAAATATGAAAGCGTCTTTGATTTTGAAGACATGATTCAAACAGCTGTGGACAATATTGAAACATTAACCATAGACCCTAATTATAAAAGTGAAAAAGAACAATCTACTGATGCATTAATTGAAGATTTATTTTAAAATAAATTTATTAAACATAGGTGAACGTTTTTGAATAACTAAGGGGAGAAATAAATCATGGATTGGCATCTTTCAGTAATTTTTATGATTATATTTTTTGGGTTTATCGCTTCATTTATAGATTCAGTCGTTGGGGGCGGAGGATTAATTTCAACACCAGCACTTCTTGCAGTTGGGTTGCCACCTTCTGTTGCGCTTGGCACAAATAAATTCGCAAGTTTTTTTAGCACCCTAACAAGTGCTTATAAATTTTTACGCTCAGGTAAAGTAGATTTAAAGGTAGTCGGGAAATTGTTTCCATTTGTATTTATTGCTTCAGGAGGTGGGGCAATCCTTGCTACTTATTTACCTGCAGAGGTTTTAAAGCCACTCATTATCGTCATTTTAACACTTGTGATTATCTATACCGTTTTTAAAAAAGACTGGGGTAGTGTGAGAACTTTTACTTCACTTACTATTGGTAAAGCAATTATCTTAGTTATATTATTTTCAATTTTAGGTTTTTATGATGGATTTTTAGGCGGAGGCACTGGATCATTCATGTTGTTCGCTTTATTAATGTTTGGTTTTGACTTTTTAAGCGCTGCTGGAAATGCTAAAGTTTTGAACTTTGCTTCAAATGGTGGAGCGATATTGCTTTTTATTATCTTAGGACAAGTCAACTATGCATATGGTCTTTTGATGGCAGTGAGTATGATTGTTGGTTCATATTTAGGAGCCCATTTTGCTTTGAAAAAGGGTGTAGGATACGTCAAAATTTTATTTATTGTAGTAACCGCAGTACTTATTATAAAAAATGTATATGATTATGTAATACAATTAATGAATCATTAGATGCTAGAACTGAAATCGAGATTTTAAATAATCTTGAAATCAGTTCTTTTTTATTGCCCACCTTTTTATTTGTATGAAAATTAGAGCTATGTGAGAAGTATTATTCAAAATTTTAAATCTTGTACTTTAAAAAATTGAATTAACAGTAAATTTTGTCGTATGATTATATTAAATACTTAGTTTATGGGAGGTCATCAATATGACTGCAGTTACATTTAAAAATAATCCTGTTACATTATTAGGACAACAAGTAAACGAAGGAGAGACTGCTCCTAATTTTACTGTATTAGACAATGGTTTGAATCAAGTTACATTAGATAACTATAAAGGGAAAAAGAAATTAATTAGTGTTGTGCCTTCTATTGATACAGGTGTTTGTGACCAACAAACGCGTAAATTTAATGAAGAAGCATCTCAAGAAGATGGGGTAGTATTAACAATTTCAGTAGATTTACCATTTGCGCAAAAGAGATGGTGTGCGTCGAATGGTTTAGACAATGTAATTACGTTGAGTGACCACAAAGATTTATCATTTGGCAAAAACTTTGGTGTAGTAATGGAAGAATTAAGACTTTTAGCACGTTCAGTTTTTGTATTAAATGAAAATAATAAAGTGGTTTATAAAGAAATTGTTAGCGAAGGAACAAACTTCCCTGATTTTGACGCAGCATTAGAGGCTTATCGCAACATTTAAGTTATATTGATATGATTGACAGTGTAAAACAAAGTGTCCATACTTATTCGAGAAGTAGAAAGAGTAAAAAAGTATATGCGCTCTTATGAATGAAGAATGGGCACTTTTTATTAGAAAGGATTTTTTTATGACTGAGAAAAATACAATTATGGAACGCTTATTCCATACGTTAGATGAAAAAGCAAAATCCTTAAACGAAGAGAACGGGCAAAGTTTCATAGAAAACTTAGGATTAGCTATGGAAGATATTTATACAAATAAAAGAGATCTTCTCGAACAGGCAACATTACAAGATAGAAGAAAAGCCTTTCAGTTTGCATATTTAAGTTTAATGCAAGAGGAAAATATCCAAGCTAATCATCAGATTACGCCAGATTCAATTGGGTTAATACTTGGCTTTTTAGTGCAACGATTTATGCAAGATAAGGAAGAAATGCATGTGGTTGATATCGCAAGTGGAGCTGGTCATTTAAGTGCATCTGTTAAAGAAGTGCTTTCTGATACGACAATTATGCACCATTTAATAGAAGTTGACCCAGTTTTATCACGTGTAAGCGTTCATTTGGCTAATTTTTTAGAAATACCATTTGATGTTTATCCTCAAGATGCAATCATGCCTTTACCTTTAGAAGAAGCTGACGTAGTGATTGGTGATTTTCCAATTGGATATTATCCAGTCGACGAAAGAAGTAAAGAAATGAAGCTTGGTTTTGAAGAGGGGCATAGCTATTCACATTATCTACTCATTGAACAAGCGATTAATGCGTTAAAAGGGGCAGGTTACGCATTCTTAGTTGTTCCAAGTGATATTTTCACAGGAGATAAAGTGAAACAGTTGGAAAAATTCATTGCAACAGAGACAGAAATGCAAGCATTTTTAAATTTACCAACGACGCTGTTTAAAAATGAAAAAGCACGTAAATCTATATTAATCCTTCAGAAAAAACAACCGCAAGAAACCAAACCAGTTGAAGTATTTTTAGCGAATATACCTGATTTTAAAAATCCTCAACAATTCCAAGGATTTATTAGAGAATTAAATCAATGGATGGTCACAAATCATACAAAAAATTAATCTGTAACAATATAGTATTCAAACTGTATTAATGATAAAATAGTGTATGTGAAAAAAATAACTAAACAAATGATGGAGGACAATGACCTATGTCAAAATTAATTTTGGCGGTAAATGCTGGTAGTTCATCTTTGAAATTCCAGTTAATTAGAATGCCGGAAGAAAAGTTAGTAACCAAAGGCGTTATTGAACGTATTGGTTTAAGCGATTCTATTTTCACGATTGTTGTTGAAGGGGAAAAGCTTACTGATGTTAGAGATATAAATGATCATGAACAAGCAGTTAATATTATGTTAGAAAGCTTTAAAGAACATCACATGATTGAAGATATTAATGAGATTGAAGGTACAGGTCACCGAGTTGTACATGGAGGGGAGAAATTCCCTAAATCAGTCGTTGTAACTGATGAAGTAGAATCTCAAATTGAAGAATTAAGTGAGTTAGCACCGCTACATAATCCTGCGAATCTTATTGGGATTAGAGCATTTAAAAAATTATTGCCTAACATTCCACATGTGGCAGTATTCGATACTTCATTCCACCAAACAATGCCTGAACAAGCATATTTATACAGCTTGCCATATCATTATTATGAAGATTATGGTATTCGTAAATATGGATTCCATGGTACAAGTCATAAATATGTCTCTAGAAGAGCAGCTGATATCTTAGGTAAACCAATAGAAGATTTGAGAATTATTTCATGCCATATTGGTAATGGTGCTTCAATTGCAGCGATTGATGGTGGCGAGTCCATTGATACTTCTATGGGATTCACACCGCTAGCAGGTGTGACGATGGGTACACGTTCAGGTGATTTAGACCCTGCATTAATTCCTTTTATTATGGAAAAGACTGGCAAAACAGCTGATGAAGTTTTAAATATTTTGAATAAAGAGTCAGGATTACTTGGTTTAACAGGTACATCAAGTGATTTACGTGATTTAACAGAAGAAGCTAAACATGGTCGTCAACGTGCACGTGTCGCATTAGATTTGTTTGCATCTAAAATTCATAAATATATTGGCTCATATGCAGCTAGAATGCAAGGCGTAGATGTGATTGTATTTACAGCTGGAATTGGAGAAAACTCTCATATTATTCGCGGCAAAGTGCTAGAAGGCTTAGAGTTTATGGGCGTTTATTGGGATCCTAAGAAGAATGAAAGCCTACATGGCGAGGAAGGTTATATTAACTATCCGCATTCACCTGTTAAAGTACTTGTCGTGCCAACAGATGAAGAAGTTATGATTTCACGAGATGTGATTAAATATGGTGGTCTTAAAGACGAGTCAAATGAAACAGTAAATGAAAATACTGAAGCACAAGATGCTTAAAATATAGTAGCATGTCAAATGAACCGCATGGTTTCCTCATAGGAGATTATGCGGTTTTTATTATCAAGATGTAAATCAGTGATTTAATAAAGGGAAATGGCTTTGAATAGAGGATTGAAATAGAGGAAATTGTTCGATAGTTTTCTTCTATGATGAAGTAGTTTTAAATAGATTGTCTTTCAAAAATAAAAAGAGTCAGTAATTAACTGACTCTCATAAAAATAAGAATATATTTAATCTTAATCTTGATATCTTTCGCGTAGTTTAGGTGTAGCAACTTGTGGTTGGAAATCTTCAGGAATTTCTTCAGTACGTACGACTAATACATCACATGGCGCATGACGTACGATTGCTTCAGAAACTGAACCTACAATAAAACGTTCTACAGCATTTAATCCTGACGTACCACTCATAATTAAATCTGCACCCACTTCATGAGCTAATTTCTTAGGTATAATTGCTTTTGGTGAACCAAATTCTAGGCGTGTTTCTACATTTTTAACACCTGCGTTTGAAGCCACTTCTTTATAACCTTTGAGTAATTCTTCAGAGAAATGTTTAGATTTCTCAGTAAACTGAGCATCATAGACTTCATAAGAAGAGTAAGTTCTTGAATCGATGACATTAACAATTGTCAACTTAGCATCGTTACGTTTAGCAACTCCTACAGCTTTATTAAAAGCCCATTCTGCTTCATGTGAACCATCGACTGCGATTAAAATGTTTTTATAAGTAATCATCGCTAGTGCCCCCTTCATCTTTCTTATTCTTATTTTAACACAATTTACAGAATATTTAATTATTAATAATTACAATTTTGTGTATTTTTTCTGATTGCGCTTTCATTGCTTTCGCGTTAGGATGTAATAGGAGGTGGATGGAATGAAAATTGGTATTCCTAAGGAGATAAAAAATAACGAAAATAGAGTGAGTTTATCACCAAGTGGTGTACATGCACTCGTTGAACAAGGACATACAGTTTTAGTAGAAACTAACGCAGGACTAGGTTCTTATTTTGAAGATGTTGACTACAAAGAAGCTGGTGCTGAGATTGTATCAGAACAATCTAAAATTTGGGATGTAGATATGGTAGTCAAAGTTAAAGAACCATTAGAATCAGAATATCAATTCTTTAAAGAAGGGTTAATTCTTTTCACATATTTACATTTAGCTAATGAAGAGAAATTAACACAAGCTTTAGTAGATAATAAAGTAATTGGTATTGCTTATGAAACGGTTCAATTACCTGACAAATCATTACCGCTTTTATCACCAATGAGTGAAGTTGCTGGTAGAATGTCAGCTCAAATTGGCGCTGAATTCTTACAAAAAGTTAACGGCGGTATGGGTATTTTACTAGGCGGTGTACCTGGTGTTCCTAAAGGAAAAGTCACTATCATTGGTGGGGGTCAAGCAGGTACGAATGCTGCTAAAATTGCTTTAGGATTAGGTGCAGATGTTACGATTCTTGACGTTAATCCTAAACGTTTACAAGAACTTGATGACTTATTTAATGGAAGAGTGCATACGATTATGTCCAATCCACTAAATATAGAAATGTACGTTAAACAAAGTGATTTAGTTATCGGTGCAGTATTAATTCCAGGAGCTAAAGCACCAAGCTTAGTTACTGAAGATATGATTAAGCAAATGAGAAGTGGCTCTGTGATTGTAGATATCGCTATTGACCAAGGTGGTATTTTTGAAACAACAGATAAAATCACAACACATGATGATCCAACGTATACAAAACATGGCGTTGTACATTATGCGGTTGCGAATATGCCTGGTGCAGTTCCACGTACTTCAACATTAGCTTTAAATAATGCAACTTTACCGTTTGCACAAATCTTAGCTAATAAAGGATATCGAGAAGCTTTCAAATCTAATCATGCACTTTCTTTAGGTTTAAATACGTATAAAGGTCATGTTACAAATAAAGGTGTAGCTGAAGCATTTAATTTAGAATATACTTCAGTGGAAGATGCACTTAATAAATAGTTTAAGATAGATAAACTCGGCTGATTATTAAAATCAGCCGAGCTTTTTATTTTTCATAATGTGTAAGTATTTCGTAGCCATTTTCAGTAACTAATATGTCATCTTCGATACGTACGCCTGCGATTCCGGGTACATAAATTCCAGGTTCAATTGTAATCACCATGCCCGCTTCTAATGTATTTTCGTTTACACTTGAAACGTCTTGATATTCATGTTCTTCTAATCCTAACCCGTGACCAAGTCTATGCGGGAAATATTCTCCGTAACCTGCATTGCTAATAATATCTCTAGCGATTTTATCGATATTTTTTATTGTCACTCCAGGTTTGATTGCTTCTATTGCAGATTGTTCAGCTTTTAATACAACGTTATAGATATTTTCAGCTTCTTGACTAGGGTTTCCAAATTTTACTGTTCGTGTCATATCACTACAATAATGTTCATAAACTACGCCTAAATCAAATAGCACATATTCATTATTTTGAAGCTTTCTGTCTCCAGGAGTGCCGTGAGGAGAAGCTGCATGGTCTCCAAATAATACCATTGTGTCGAAACTCATTTCATTTACGCCGTACTTTTTGATTTCATTTTCAATGTGATTAACGACTTCGCGTTCCTCAACGCCTTCTTTAAGATAAGACACGCCAATTTCTATACATTTGTCTGCGAGCTCCGCAGCTTTTTTAATTTTTTCAATTTCTTCTTGAGATTTAATGTTTCTTAAATCTTTAATTGATTGGTCAAGGTCACTATAGACTTGAACATCGAATGCTTGAGACAATTCACGTTGACGTTTAACAGTTAAATGTTCACTTTCGATAAGTAATGTCGTAAATGTTTTCGGATATAAGTCGAATGGGTTTTCAGTATCTAAATAACCAATGATTTTCCCGTCGAAAGGTGAAGCTTTGACTTCTTCAACCTCCATTTTCGGACAAAATAAAACATCTTCGCCATTTGCTTGGACGAGTAATGCGAATAAACGTTCATGTGGTTCACTACGATATCCAGTAAAGTAATATACGTTAAGTGGGGTAGTAATCCAAGCTGCATCGGCATTTTGTTGTTGTAAGACTTTTCTGATTTCTTCTGTTTTAGTCATATCAAACATCCTCCATTGTATTAGTTTAGTTTAATTTTATTCTAATTCGTTATCCTTTTCAAAAATTGAGGTACTATCCCTTTCTGTTAAAGCATTTTCAGAAACAGTGTTATAAACAAGGGTAGCTAGGGTATACTGATGACAGAGAACATTTGAGGAGGGCTATATAAATGAAATTATCATTTCATGGTCAATCAACAATTTATTTCGAGGGAAACGGTAAAAAGGTCATCGTCGATCCATTTATTTCTGGTAATGATAAATGTGATTTAGATGAACAAACATTAGATGTAGATTATATTATTTTAACGCATGGACACGCTGATCACTTTGGTGATGTGGTAGAGCTAGCCAATCGAAATCACGCGGTAGTGATAGGTTCAGCAGAATTACAAGGTTATTTATCAACTTATCACGGTGTTGAAAATGTGCATGGTATGAATATCGGCGGTAAAGCTGAATTTGACTTTGGTACTGTGAAATTTGTGCAAGCATTCCACAGTTCAAGCTTTACTCATGAAGATGGTATTCCGGTTTATCTAGGTATGCCAATGGGAATTGTTGTTGAAGCAGAAGGTAAAACAATTTACCATACGGGAGATACTGGATTATTTAGTGATATGAAATTAATTGCTGAACGTCATCCAGTGGATGTATGTTTCGTACCTATCGGTGACAACTTTACGATGGGAATTGATGATGCAAGTTATGCAATCAATGAATTTATTAAACCGAAAATTAGTGTACCTATTCACTACAATACGTTCCCATTAATTGAACAAGATCCTCAACAATTTAAAGATGCAGTAAATGTAGGGGAAGTACAAATCCTTGAACCAGGTCAATCTGTAGAATTTTAATTTAGAATAGTAAATTAGTAAATATAACATATAGAAAAAATCCCGATTTTTAAACGACTTAATTTAAAAATCGGGATTTCTTTAAATGATTATTTAACAATTAATACAGGGATTGTAGCACGTTTAGCTACTTTGTGGCTGACGCTACCAAGTACAAATTTCTTCTTGTCTTCTGCTTTACGGTTACTTAATACAACGATGTCATATTTTCCACTGTTAGCGTATTTTAATAATTCTTCTTTAGGATTTCCTCTAACAATAATTTGATCGTAATTAATTCCGTATTCTTCTAATGCTTTTCTTGTTTTTTCTAAACGTTTACTTCTTTCTTCAGTTAACTTATCTAAGTGGACTCCTGCTTTGATAGAAGCTTGAGCATCTTGCTCATTAATGGCATTTAAAATAGTTACAACTGTATCTTTCCCAGCTAAATTTGACACTTCTTTTAATGCTTTTTCATTTTTTAATTGAGTGTCTACGCCTAGTAAAATATGTTTATACATAACTACATCCCTCCTCACTTATATTTTAATAGAGTTTTAATGGAATTTCCATTTATATTCACATTTTCTTTACAAAATCAATTTTAAACGGAATATTTTTGGTAAGTGAGAAAACGATCAACGATGAGCGAGGTTGTTCAATGATTTTTTTCGAGTTAAAAGTTATAATATAACAAAGACTGTTCTATAGAAATAAGAGGTAATGGGATGACGAAACACGAGCAAATTTTAAATTATATTGAATCTTTATCTATAGGTTCTAAAATTTCAGTTAGAAAAATAGCAAAGGTATTAGAGGTATCAGAAGGAACTGCTTACAGAGCGATTAAGGATGCAGGACAATTAGGAATTGTAGCAACTATTGATCGTGTCGGTACAGTAAGGATAGAAAAACGTAATCGAGACAATATAGATAATTTAACTTTTAATGAAATTGCGAACATAGTGGAAGGTCAAATTTTAGCGGGTAAAAAAGGACTTGGAAAAACAGTTTCTAAATTTGCGATAGGCGCTATGAAACTTCAAGATATTTTAAAATATATAGAGAAACACACTTTATTAATAGTGGGTAACCGTGAAGATGTTCAAATTGAGGCATTAAAACGAGGAACAGCTATCCTTATTACTGGAGGCTTTCACCCATCGAAATTTGTCATCGATTATGCGAATGAGCATGAATTACCCATTATTTCATCAAGTTATGATACATTTTTAGTCGCAAACATTATCAATAGAGCAATGTATAACCAAAAGATTCGTAAAGAAATACTTGTTGTCGAGGATATTGTAAAACCTATAAACGAACTATCCGTATTATTTGATTATATGAAAATTAATGACTATAAAAAATTAGCTAACGAAACAGGTCATACAAGATTTCCTATTGTAAATAAAGATTTTAAACTTGTAGGTATTGTAACGAGTAGAGAAATTATAAATATGAACGAGGATGATGAGTTAGGCAAGATAATGACTCGAAATCCTTTAAGCGTCAAACTGACAAACACTGTTGCGAGTTGTGCACATATGATGATTTGGGAAGGTATTGAGTTATTACCGGTAACCAATAATAATAAAAAAGCTGTAGGTGTCATCAACAGACAAGATGTGTTGAAATCAATGCAACTTTTAGGAAGACAACCACAAATAGGTGAAACGATTAACGATCAGATAGCAAAACATATTACCATTAATTCGAATAACATCAGTGTTGAAGTATCGCCTTTAGTCACAAATCATTACGGCACATTAAGTAAAGCCGTATTTGTAGGTATTATTGAAGAAACAATTCGACATGAGATGAGGAAATATAAAAAGGGTAATGTAATGATAGAAAACTTAAACATTGTTTATATCAAAACAGTGCCTATTGAATCATCCATTGAAGTCTATTACGAAATGTTAGATGTTGGTAGAAATTTCGCGAAACTAGAAGTAACCATGTTTAATAATAATGAGAAAGTTGCCAACGCTTTAGTGATATGTCAGATGTTCGAAGGTTTTTAATAAAAAGTAAAATTTAGTTTTAAGGGAGTATTCAGAATGGAAAAAATTATGAACGATATCATGCATGAGGTTGAACAAGCAGACACAATCATTATTCATAGACACGTGAGACCTGATCCTGATGCATACGGGTCACAGTTGGGACTTAAATATTATTTAAAAATAAAATATCCAGATAAGAATATTTATGCCGTTGGTAACAATGAGCCTTCATTAGATTTTATAGGTACATTTGATGAGATATCAGATGATGTTTACGAAGATGCGCTTGTCATTGTTTGTGATACAGCAAATGCGCCACGTGTAGATGACCAACGCTATCACACTGGAACGAAGGTTCTAAAAATAGATCATCATCCGGCAGTTGATCAATACGGAGACATTAATTATGTAAATACAGAAGCTTCTTCAACAAGTGAAATTATTTATGATTTTATTACTCATTTTAATGATGAACGTATCATTGATGAAAGCGTAGCACGTGTTTTATATTTAGGAATTGTAGGAGATACTGGTCGCTTCTTATTTAATAATACAACTCAACACACGATGGAAGTTGCTGGTAAATTAATTGCTTTTCCGTTTGACCACAATGCTGAATTAAATAAAATGTCTGAAAAAGATCCTAAATTATTACCGTTTCAAGGTTACATCTTACAAAACTTTGAATTAGATGATGAAGGATACTGTCAGGTGAAAATTACGAGAGATATTCTAGAAAAATATCAGATTCAACCGAATGAAGCATCACAATTTGTGAATACAATTGCTGATATTCAAGGTTTGAAGATTTGGATGTTCGGTGTGGATGAAGGTGAAGAAATTAGATGTCGCATTCGTTCAAAAGGTACAATGATTATCAATGATGTCGCAAACGATTTTGGAGGTGGAGGCCATCCAAATGCATCAGGCGTGTCAGTTTATAGTTGGGAAGAGTTCGACCGTTTAGCCGATGCATTGCGTCAAAAACTTTAAAAAGATATATCTAAAAGGAGGATACAAACATGGTTGCGCATTTAAATATTCATACTGCTTATGATTTATTGAACGCCAGTCTGAGAATTGAAGATGTAATCAATAAAGCTAAAAATGAAGGCTATACTGCGCTTGCAATTACAGATACCCATGTTTTGTATGGTTTTCCAAAATTTTACGATGCCTGCATTGCTGCTGATATTCATCCCATTTTCGGAATGACTTTAATATTAACGGATGGTCTATATAAAGTTGAAACAGTAGTACTCGCACAGAATAATGAGGGACTCAAAGCACTCTATCAACTTTCATCTGCCATTAAAATGAAAGAAAAGGAAGAAGTTCCTTTAGAATGGTTAAAACGTTATGATGACAATTTAATTATCATTTTTAAAGATGTAGAATCGACGCATTTACAAATTTTAGAAGCATTCAATGATCATACCCATGTTTACATGAATCATACGAGTGACGATATTATTGATAGAAAAAAGGTATGGTTACAATCAGCGAGATATTTAAATAGAGAAGATGCAGATACGATATCTGCTTTACAGGCAATTAGAGATAATTCTAAATTAGATTTAATTAATGAAAGTAAAGATTTTGGTGAGCACTTTCCTGATCAAAATGAACTTAAAAATATTTCAGATGATGTAGACGAAGAAGTGATAAAAAATACGCAAACGATCGTTGATTTATGTCAGGCGGAACTTGTTTATCATCAATCATTATTACCGCAATTTGTCACGCCTAATGGTGAAGTTGCAAAAGAATATTTATGGTCGGTATTAATAGATAAATTAAATGAGTGGAATTTACATAATGATCAATATTTAGAACGGCTTAAGCACGAATATGAAATTATTACAAATATGGGTTTCGAAGATTATTTCCTTATCGTTAGTGATTTAATCCATTATGCTAAAACACATGATGTAATGGTTGGTCCAGGCCGTGGCTCTTCAGCTGGTTCACTGGTAAGTTATTTGCTAGGGATTACAACGATTGATCCGATTAAATTTAACTTGCTTTTCGAGAGATTTTTAAATCCTGAAAGGGTTACGATGCCAGATATTGACATTGACTTTGAAGATACGAGACGCGAGAAAGTGATTCAGTATGTTCAAGATAAATATGGAGATCTCCATGTGTCAGGAATAGTGACTTTCGGACACTTATTAGCAAGAGCTGTCGGTCGTGATGTTGGAAGAATTATGGGCTTTGATGAAACCACATTAAATGAAATTTCAAAGTTAATACCTCATAAATTGGGGATTACGCTTGATGAGGCTTATCAGCAAGATAATTTTAAAGCGTTTGTTCATCGAAATCACAGAAATGAACTTTGGTTTGATATGAGCAAGAAGCTTGAAGGACTTCCAAGACATACGTCAACGCATGCGGCGGGTATTATTATTAATGATCAACCGCTATATAAATTTGCACCGTTGACGCTAGGTGATACGGGTTTACTGACTCAGTGGACAATGACAGAGGCAGAACGCATAGGTTTATTAAAGATAGACTTCTTAGGATTACGTAACTTATCGATCATCCACCAAATTGTGACGCAAGTGAAGAAAGATTTAAACATTGATATAGATGTTGAAACCATTCCTTTTGATGATAGAAAAGTATTCAAGTTATTATCTCAAGGAGATACGACTGGTATTTTCCAACTAGAATCTGATGGGGTACGTAGTGTATTAAAGAGACTTCAACCAGAACATTTTGAAGATATCGTAGCGGTCACATCACTTTATCGACCAGGACCTATGGAAGAAATACCTACATATATCACACGTCGACACGATCCATCTAAAGTTGAATATTTGCATCCTGATTTAGAACCCATTTTAAAAAATACCTACGGCGTCATTATCTATCAAGAACAAATAATGCAAATTGCGAGCAAATTCGCTAACTTTAGTTATGGTGAAGCGGATATTCTTAGAAGAGCGATGAGTAAGAAAAATCGTGCAGTGTTAGAAAGTGAACGTCAGCACTTTGTCAATGGTGCGAAAGACAACGGCTATGATGAACAAATGAGTAAACAAATCTTTGATTTAATACTCAAGTTTGCTGATTATGGTTTCCCTAGAGCGCATGCAGTAAGCTACTCTAAAATTGCTTATATTATGAGTTATCTAAAAGTGTATTATCCTAATTATTTTTACGCTAATATTTTAAGCAATGTCATTGGTAGTGAGAAGAAAACAGCTAATATGATTGATGAGGCTAAACATCAAAAAATTAATATTCTACCACCTAATATTAATGAAAGTCATTGGTTCTATAAAGCTACTTCACAAGGAATATATTTGTCGTTAGGAACGATTAAAGGTGTGGGCTATCAAAGTGTTAAACTGATTGTCGATGAGAGATATAATAACGGAAAGTTTAAAGACTTTTTTGATTTTGCGCGCAGAATTCCAAAGCGGGTTAAAACTAGAAAATTATTAGAAGCATTGATACTTGTCGGTGCTTTTGACAATTTTGATAAGAATCGTGCTACTTTATTACAGGCTATCGATCAAGTATTAGACACTACATCAGATGTAGAACAAGACGATATGCTTTTCGATATTTTAACGCCAAAACAAGTCTATGAGGACAAAGAAGAGTTACCAGATAAATTGTTGAGTAATTATGAAAAAGAATATCTGGGCTTTTATATTTCTAAACACCCGGTTGAAAAAGAATTTGAAAAGAAACAATATCTAGGCATTTATAAATTAAGTAACGCTCAAAACTTTCAACCAATACTTGTCCAATTTGATACAATTAAGCAAATTAGAACTAAGAACGGTCAAAACATGGCATTTGTAACACTTAATGATGGGATGACGCTAATGGACGGTGTGATATTCCCGGATAAATTCAAAAGATATGAAGCTTCTATTTCTAATGAAGAAATGTTTATCGTGATAGGTAAATTTGAGAAACGGAATCAGCAACTTCAACTTATTATTAATCAAATTATTGAAATCAATACCTATAAAAATGAAAAAATAAATGCTTCTAAAAAAGTCATTATACGAAATGCGCATCATCTTCCTTCAAACATCCAAGAATTAATCATGAATGAGAAAAGTGGAGATCAGCATTTATTAGAAGTGAATGCATTTAATGAACGCAATAATAGCATGAATCGCTTAGGATTCTTGAGTAAAGATGAAGTTACAATTCAACAGTTGTTTGACTCTTTAAATCCTAGTGATATTAGGTTTATATAACTTTTATCACAATTTAAACTATGGTATAGTTAACTGATGGTTAAGATAATAATCATCAGTTTTTCTTTTGTTATTGTTTTTTGTTCTGGTTATACACTGATTAATTTTATAATCAGAAGAAAGAATAATTTCAAAAAATTAGAATAGGCCGATCAAGTTCATAGCATCAATATGATGCATGACCTTTGTCTATTCTTAATTTATCATGTATTGGGTATACTTATACTAGTAAATTAAATTCACCATACACGATTTTTAATTAATTAGGAACGGTTATTTTAACTTAAAATTATTTAAAATAGGGGTTGATTCCATGTCTTTAAGAGATGATGCATTGGAAATGCACAGAGAACATCAAGGTAAATTAGAAATCACACCAAATATAAAAGTAACTAATAAGGAAGAATTGAGTTTAGCATATTCTCCTGGCGTTGCTGAACCATGTAAAGAAATTCATGAAAATCCAAGAAAAGTATATGAATATACAATCAAGGCAAATACTGTTGCAGTTGTAACTGACGGTACTGCAGTTTTAGGACTGGGCAATATTGGAGCTGAAGCAAGTATACCTGTTATGGAAGGTAAAGCGGTTTTATTTAAAAGTTTTGCCGGAATAAATGGCGTACCAATCGCTTTAGATACAACAGATACTGATGAAATTATTAATACAGTGAAATTATTACAACCAAATTATGGCGGTATTAATCTTGAAGATATTTCAGCGCCAAGATGTTTTGAAATCGAAGAAAAATTAAAAAAAGAAACAAATATTCCAGTATTTCATGATGATCAACACGGCACTGCTATTGTTACAATGGCCGGCTTGATTAATGCTTTAAGAATTGTCGATAAAGATTTATCAGATATTAAAGTTGTCTTAAATGGTGCAGGTGCTGCAGGTATAGCAATTGTGAAATTGTTACATTCATACGGTGTTAGAGACATGATTATGTGTGATTCTAAAGGCGCTATTTACGAAGGACGCCCTCATGGCATGAATGATACTAAAGAATATGTTGCTAAATGGACTAACAAAGATAAAATTGATGGTTCATTGAAAGAAGTTATTAAAGATGCAGACGTATTTATCGGTGTTTCTGTTGCAGATTTATTAGATAAAGAAATGGTTGAGAGCATGGCAGATGACCCAATTATTTTTGCCATGGCCAATCCAAATCCTGAAATTAAACCTGATGATGCTAAAGCAGCAGGGGCTAAAGTAATTGGAACGGGTCGTTCTGATTATCCTAACCAAATCAATAATGTGTTAGCTTTCCCTGGTATCTTTAGAGGTGCATTAGATGTTGAAGCTACACATATTAATGAAGATATGAAAAAAGCCGCTGTTGAAGCTATTGCAGATTTAATCGAAGAAGACGAACTCAACCCTGATTATTGTATTCCTGGACCATTTGATAAGAGAGTTGCTCCATCAGTGGCACGTAGCGTAGCTAAAGCAGCTATGGAATCAGGTGTAGCAAGAATTGAAATTGATCCACAAGAAGTTTATGACAAAACAATGAAAGCAACTGATTTAAAATAATTCTATATAGTAATTCTTTGAGAGACATTTTCAAGAAATAACATCTTGATAAATTTTTCAGGAGAATATATAAATGGTAGTAACAGAGGTTATTTGGAGGTTTACCAATGTTTAAAGATTTTTTTAATCGAAGCAAGAAAAAGAAATATTTAACAGTTCAAGATTCTAAACAAAATGATGTGCCAGCAGGGATTATGACTAAATGCCCGAAGTGCAAAAAGATCATGTACACTAAAGAATTAGCTGAAAATTTAAATGTGTGCTTCAATTGTGATCATCATATTGCACTTACTGCACATAAAAGAATAGAAGCGATTTCAGATGAAGGAACATTTACAGAATTCGATAAGGGCATGACCTCTGCGAATCCATTAGATTTTCCTGGCTACATTGAAAAGATTGAAAAAGATCAGCAAAAGACTGGATTAAATGAGGCAGTTGTCACTGGGACTTCTGAATTAGATGGTATTAAATACGGTGTTGCAGTGATGGATGCACGTTTTAGAATGGGAAGTATGGGTTCAGTTGTTGGTGAAAAAATTTGTAGAATCATTGATTATTGTACTGAACATCATTTACCTTTCATTCTATTCTCAGCTAGTGGTGGCGCTAGAATGCAAGAAGGTATTATTTCACTCATGCAAATGGGTAAAACAAGTGTATCACTTAAGCGCCATGCTGATGCTGGATTATTATATATTTCGTACATAACGAATCCAACAACCGGTGGTGTGTCTGCAAGCTTTGCCTCAGTGGGTGACATTAACTTAAGTGAACCTAAAGCGCTCATTGGATTTGCTGGTAGACGTGTCATTGAACAAACAATTAATGAGAAATTACCAGATGATTTCCAAACAGCCGAGTTCCTTTTAGAACATGGTCAATTAGATAAAGTAGTTCATCGTAAGGATATGAAAGAGACGTTATCTAATATTCTAAAAATCCATCAAGAGGTGAGTCGATAATGCTAGATTTTGAAAAGCCACTTTTTGAAATTAAAAATAAAATTGAATCATTAAAAGAATCCCAAGAAAAGAATGAAGTGGATTTACAAGAAGAGATTGATATGTTGGAAGCGTCTCTAGAAAGAGAAACCAAAAAAGTTTATACCAATTTAAAGCCGTGGGATCGTGTGCAAATCGCACGTTTACAAGAACGACCTACATCTTTAGATTATATTCCATATATTTTCGATTCATTTATAGAACTTCATGGGGATAGAAACTTTAGAGATGATCCTGCAATGATAGGCGGGATAGGTTATCTTAATGGACGTGCTGTAACTGTTGTTGGTCAACAACGCGGTAAAGATACCAAAGATAATATTTATCGAAATTTTGGTATGGCACATCCTGAAGGTTATCGTAAAGCGCTACGCTTGATGAAGCAGGCTGAAAAGTTTAATCGTCCAATTTTTACATTTATTGATACAAAAGGCGCTTATCCTGGTAAAGCAGCAGAAGAACGTGGTCAAAGTGAATCAATCGCTACGAATTTAATTGAAATGGCATCATTAAAAGTACCTGTCGTCGCTATTGTTATCGGTGAAGGTGGTAGTGGTGGCGCATTAGGAATTGGTATTTCTAATCGTGTACTTATGCTTGAAAATAGTACGTATTCAGTTATTTCTCCTGAGGGTGCTGCTGCACTTTTATGGAAAGATAGTAATTTAGCAAAAATTGCTGCTGAAACGATGAAAATTACAGCAAATGATCTTAAAGGATTAAATATTGTAGACGAAGTGATTAACGAACCACTAGGTGGTGCCCATAAAGATGTTGAATCACAAGCTGCTACGATTAAAGACACATTTGTTAAACATTTAAATGAATTAGAGCAAATGTCTAAGGAAGAATTAGTCAATGATAGATTTGATAAATTTAGACACATTGGCTCAGTTGTAGAATAATTTAGTTACTTGCTAATAGTCATGATTACGGCTATTAGCTCTTTTTTATTTATTTTAGAAAAAATTCATTATTTAAAACGTTTACATCAATTCAAAGCCTTTCTTTTGATGGAACAGTAAAAAAAATTGTGGTAATTTATAGTTAAAGATAAATCTAGTTAAAGAAAGGTATGTCGTCATGAAAAAAATTGCAGTTTTAACTAGCGGAGGGGATTCTCCAGGTATGAATGCTGCCGTTCGTGCAGTTGTTCGTACAGCAATTTACAATAATATTGAAGTTTATGGGATTTATCATGGTTACCAAGGTTTACTAGACGATGACATTCATAAACTTGAGTTAGGCTCAGTTGGGGATACAATCCAGCGCGGAGGTACGTTCCTATTCTCTGCTAGATGTCCTCAATTTAAAGAAGAAGATGTACGTAAGAAGGGGATTGAAAACTTACGTAAACGAGGCATCGAAGGATTAGTTGTTATCGGCGGAGACGGAAGTTATCGTGGTGCGCAACGTATAAGTGAAGAGTGTAAGGAAATTCAAACGATTGGAATTCCAGGTACAATTGATAATGATATTAATGGTACGGACTTCACTATAGGTTTTGACACTGCGTTAAACACAATTATTGAATCCGTCGATAAAATTAGAGATACTGCATCAAGTCACGCACGTACATTTATCGTTGAAGTTATGGGACGTGATTGTGGAGATTTAGCTTTATGGGCAGGACTCTCTGTTGGTGCTGAAACTATTGTAGTACCTGAAGTTCATACCGACATTAAAGATGTTGCTGAAAAAATTGAACAGGGTATTAAAAGAGGTAAGAAACATTCTATTGTTATGGTCGCTGAAGGTTGTATGAGTGGTCAAGAATGTGCTGATGAATTAATGAAATATATCAATATTGATACACGCGTGTCAGTATTAGGACATATTCAGCGTGGAGGAAGCCCATCAGGTGCTGACCGCGTATTAGCTTCACGTTTAGGTGGTCATGCCGTTGAATTACTTAAACAAGGTGTGACAGCTAAAGGTGTAGGTATTAAAAATAACCAATTAACTGCTACACCATTTGAAGATATCTTTGGTGAAAGTCATCATAAATTTGACAAAGATATTTATGAATTAGCTAAGGAATTATCAATATAAATTTTTGGGAGGATTATATAATGAGAAAGACTAAAATTGTTTGTACAATTGGACCAGCTTCAGAATCTGAAGAAATGATCGAGAAATTAATAAATGCAGGAATGAACGTGGCGCGTTTAAACTTTTCTCATGGCAGTCATGAAGAACATAAAGGTAGAATTGATACAATTCGTAAAGTTGCAAAACGTTTAGATAAAACAGTTGCACTTTTATTAGATACAAAAGGACCTGAAATTCGTACACATAACATGAAAGATGGTGTTATCGAATTAGAAAAAGGTAAAGAAGTCATCGTGAGTATGAATGAAGTAGAAGGTACGCCTGAGAAATTCTCTGTAACATATGAAGACTTAATCAACGATGTTCATGTTGGCTCTTACATCTTATTAGATGATGGTTTAGTAGAGTTACAAGTTAAAGAGATTGATAAAGATAAAGGCGAAGTTAAATGTGACATCTTAAATACTGGAGAATTAAAAAATAAAAAAGGTGTTAATTTACCTGGCGTAAAAGTTAACTTACCTGGTATTACTGATAAAGATGCTGATGACATTCGTTTCGGTATCAAAGAAAATGTTGACTTTATCGCTGCAAGTTTCGTAAGACGTCCTAGTGATGTTTTAGATATTCGCCAAATTCTTGAAGAAGAAAAAGCACATATCACAATTTTCCCTAAAATTGAGAACCAAGAAGGTATTGATAACATTGATGAAATCCTTGAAGTTTCTGATGGATTAATGGTTGCTCGTGGTGACATGGGTGTTGAAATTCCACCTGAAAAAGTACCAATGGTTCAAAAAGACTTAATTAGAAAATGTAATAAATTAGGTAAACCAGTTATCACTGCAACTCAAATGTTAGATTCAATGCAACGTAACCCTCGTGCTACTCGTGCGGAAGCAAGTGACGTAGCTAACGCAATTTACGATGGTACTGATGCTGTGATGTTATCAGGTGAAACAGCTGCAGGATTATATCCAGAAGAAGCAGTTAAAACAATGAGAAATATCGCAGTTTCAGCAGAAGCGGCTCAAGATTATAAAAAATTATTATCTGACCGTACGAAATTAGTTGAAACTTCATTAGTTAACGCTATTGGTGTTTCTGTTGCACATACAGCACTTAACTTAAATGTTAAAGCTATCGTTGCGGCTACTGAAAGTGGTTCAACAGCACGTACTATTTCTAAATATCGTCCTCATTCAGATATTATCGCTGTAACACCTAGTGAAGAAACAGCACGTCAATGTGCAATTGTTTGGGGTGTTAACCCAGTCGTTAAAGAAGGGCGTAAAAACACTGACGCATTACTTAACAATGCAGTAGCGACAGCAGTTGAAACTGGTAGAGTTTCTAACGGTGATTTAATCATTATTACTGCTGGTGTTCCAACTGGTGAAAAAGGCACAACTAATATGATGAAAATTCACTTAGTTGGCGATGAAATCGCTCGTGGACAAGGTGTAGGTCGTGGCTCTGTAGTAGGACATGCCATTATTGCTGACAGTGCAAGTGACTTAGAAGGTAAAGATTTATCTGATAAAGTTATCATCACTAATTCAGTAGACGAAACGTTAGTTCCATATGTTGAAAATGCAATCGGTTTAGTAACTGAAGAAAATGGAATTACATCACCAAGTGCAATCGTTGGTTTAGAAAAAGGCATTCCAACAGTAGTAGGTGTTGAAAAAGCAACAAAAGAAATTAAAAATGATATGTTAGTTACAGTTGACGCAGCTCAAGGTAAAATCTTTGAAGGATATGCAAACGTACTTTAATAATCAATTTAGAGAAAACACTCTCCGACATGATGTTGGAGAGTGTTTTTTATTGAGTATGTAGAGATAGATATACGCTTGATATTAGCAAGCTCTCAATTCAGACATTTACTGCAAATACATTAAAGGAGGATGAGATCACTTATAATCTCATCCTCCTTTATGATTATTTATGCGTGTTTGCTTTCTTTTCTATATCTCAAATACATTAATCCTAAAATAAAGAACCATACAGGAGTTATATAAATGGCTCTTCTTGTATCAACATTAACAAATAATAATGCGAATACGAAGATAAAGAAAATTAAAATTGCATAACCCATAAATTGCCCGCCTGGTAATTTATAAGTAGCTTTCTTGTGTAATTCAGGATTCTTTCTACTGTAATTAATATAGGCAACGATGATTAAAGCCCATACAACCAAGAATAATACAGTAGAGATTGTCGTAACATACGTAAACACTTTTGTTGCGTCAGGGAAGATATAATTTAATAACGCTGCAATTAATAATAATGCAGATGACGCAATAATAGCTGTGTGTGGTACACCATTTTTGTTTGTATTGGAGAACGCTGGTGGCGCTTGTCTTTGATTAGATAATCCATACAACATTCTGCTATTTGAAAATATACCACTATTACAAGATGATGCTGCGGCAGTTAATACTACGAAATTGATTAAACCAGCAGCGAAAGGTACACCTATTAAAGTAAATAGTTTAACAAATGGGCTATTATCAGGGTCAACTTTGTACCAAGGAATAATAGACATGATGACTGCTAAAGCACCAACATAAAAGATTAATATTCTAATAGGTACGCTATTAATTGCCTTAGGAATTGTTTGTTCAGGATCCTTGGTCTCACCAGCAGTAACACCTATCATTTCTATTCCGACAAATGAGAAAAGTGCCATTTGGAAAGACATAAAGAATCCAGATGCTCCTTTAGGGAATATTCCGTGTTGATATAAGTTAGTTAGACTTGTGTGTCCAAATTGAGTTTTAAAGGCAAATAAAATCATAACAATACCAACAACTATTAATGCAATAATTGTAGCTATTTTGATGATAGCAAACCAAAACTCTAATTCGCCGAATAATTTGGCACTTAACAAGTTGAATGACATTAAAATAAGTACACAGAATAACGCGCTAATCCAGTTAGGAATCTCTGGGAACCAGAAACTTACGTATTTAGCAACAGCTGTAACCTCAGCCATACCTGTAATAATCCAACATAACCAATAAGTCCAACCAGTAACAAAGCCAGCAAATGGACCTATGTATTTGTTCGTAACATCCGCAAATGATTTGAAATTAGTGTTTTGAATGATGATTTCTCCCAATCCACGCATAAACATGAATAACATAAAACCTATAATGATATAGGTGAGTAATATTGAGGGACCCGTCATTGCAATTGTTTGACCAGCACCAAGGAATAACCCCGTTCCTATAGCGCCTCCGATGGCGATTAATTGAACATGACGATTGCTCAATTCTCTTTGTAAATTTTCAGCCATAAGACATCTCCCTTACTATAAGATAATATATATTATGCACTTATAAGGCTATTTATACAATTCTTTTCGCAAAAAAGTGTGAAAATTCACTAAAATGTATATTTCTTTTTTGTAATCATTCTTGATAACTAAACGAAAATATAACTACATTTTTGAAATTTAATAATTATAGTATGGTTTGAAGTTGAATTTCACGCTCTTTTAGAGATAATAACACACAAAAAGGTCAAGCCAATATACCATTTTTACATGTTTAAAGTGATTTATAATGTTTCACAAATTGTTTGAATTTAGCTATAATACTAGTTGAAAGCCATTTCATAAAGAAACAGTAAAGGGGAAATTTATCATGGCAGAATTACAAAGAGGTTTAGAAGGGGTTATTGCAGCTGAAACTAAAATCAGTTCAATAATTGACAGTCAATTGACATATGCGGGCTATGATATTGACGATCTCGCAGAAAATGCCCAATTCGAAGAAATCATTTTCTTATTATGGAATTATAGACTTCCTAATAAAGATGAACTTAAAGAATTGAAAGAGAAATTATTCGAGTACATGACTCTTAATCCAAGAGTTTACAAACACTTTGAAGAGTACGTAACTGATGATGTTCATCCTATGACAGCAGTTCGTACATCTGTATCTTATATTGCTCACTTTGATCCAGATGCTGAAGATGAATCTGATGAGAAGAAATATGATAGAGCAATTCGCATTCAAGCGAAAATTGCTTCATTAGTAACGGCTTTCGCAAGAGTTAGAGAAGGGAAAGAACCTTTAAAACCAAATTCAAATTTAAGTTACGCAGCAAACTTCTTATATATGTTAAGAGGAGAACTTCCTACAGATATAGAAGTTGAAGCATTTAATAAAGCATTAATTTTACATGCTGATCACGAATTAAATGCATCTGCGTTCACTGCACGTTGTGCGGTTTCATCACTTTCAGATATGTATTCAGGTGTTGTTGCTGCAGTTGGTTCATTAAAAGGACCTCTTCACGGTGGTGCAAACGAACGTGTTATGGCTATGTTAAAAGAAGTAGGAAGTATTGAAAATGTTGATAGCTATTTAGACGAAAGATTCGCGAATAAAGATAAAGTCATGGGCTTTGGTCACCGTGTATACAAAGATGGCGATCCTAGAGCTAAATATTTACGTGAAATGAGCCGTAAAATCACTGAAGAAACAGGTCAAAGTGAATTATTTGATATTTCACTAGCAATCGAAAAACGCATGAAAGAAGAAAAAGGTTTAATTCCAAATGTAGACTTCTTTAGTGCAACTGTTTATCACAGTATGAATATTCCTCACGATTTATTCACACCAATTTTCGCAGTAAGTCGTACATCAGGTTGGATTGCTCATATCTTAGAACAGTATAGAGACAACCGAATCATGAGACCAAGAGCACAATACATTGGTGAAAAAAATCGTAAGTATGTTCCTATTGAAGAAAGATAATAAAATCACATATAGTATTAATTGAAAGCTTAAATATACTTGGAGGTTAGATTTATGTCAGCAGAAAAAATTACTCGTACTAATGAAGGTTTAAATGTACCTAATGAACCAATTATTCCATTTATTATTGGCGATGGAATTGGCCCAGATATCTGGAAAGCGGCTAGCCGTGTTATCGATGCAGCTGTTGAAAAAGCTTACAACGGTGAGAAACGTATCGAATGGAAAGAAGTTTTAGCTGGACAAAAAGCTTACGATGAAACTGGAGAATGGTTACCACAAGAAACATTAGACACAATTAAAGAATATTTAATTGCTGTTAAAGGTCCTTTAACTACTCCAATCGGTGGCGGTATTCGTTCACTTAACGTAGCTTTAAGACAAGAATTAGATTTATTTACTTGCTTACGCCCTGTACGTTGGTTCCAAGGGGTTCCTTCACCAGTTAAACGTCCAGAAGATGTTGACATGGTTATTTTCCGTGAAAACACTGAAGACATTTATGCAGGTATCGAATTTAAAGAAGGTACTTCAGAAGTTAAAAAAGTAATTGATTTCTTACAAAACGAAATGGGTGCAACAAACATTCGTTTCCCAGAAACTTCAGGTATTGGTATTAAACCTGTATCAAAAGAAGGTACAGAACGTTTAGTAAGAGCTGCAATTCAATATGCATTAGATAATAATCGTAAATCTGTTACTTTAGTTCATAAAGGTAACATTATGAAATTTACTGAAGGATCATTTAAACAATGGGGTTATGATTTAGCTCATAACGAATTTGGTGACAAAGTATTCACTTGGCAACAATATGATGAAATTGTTGAAAAAGAAGGTAAAGACGCAGCTAATGAAGCTCAAGATAAAGCTGAAAAAGAAGGCAAAATTATTATCAAAGATTCAATTGCTGATATCTTCTTACAACAAATCTTAACGCGTCCAGCTGAACACGATGTTGTAGCGACTATGAACTTAAACGGTGACTACATTTCAGACGCTTTAGCTGCACAAGTTGGTGGTATTGGTATCGCTCCAGGTGCAAATATTAACTACGAAACTGGTCACGCTATTTTCGAAGCTACACATGGCACAGCTCCTAAATATGCTGGTTTAAATAAAGTTAACCCATCTTCTGAAATCTTAAGTTCTGTATTAATGTTAGAACACTTAGGATGGCAAGAAGCTGCTGATAAAATCACTGATTCAATCGAAGCTACTATCGCTTCTAAAATTGTAACTTATGACTTTGCTCGTTTAATGGATGGTGCAAAAGAAGTTTCAACTTCAGAATTTGCTGATGAATTAATCAAAAACTTAAAATAATAACGCTTTAATCGATAGTGTTATCAAACGGATTGGCTCTTGCCAATCCGTTTTTTTAAAGATTATGTAAATTTTTAATTTATCAATATCTTTTTGATTCAAAAGGTGATAACTTAATTAATGTTAAGGCAATATTAAAGAAATATTTTCTTAATATAACTATAAATCTATATGTTTTGTTAAGTTTATGTAAAATTGATGTGTAGCTATGTTATTTTTATTTGAACTTCAGTTATAATGTAAATGTAATAAAAAATAGGGAGGCACACCATGTCACAAAAAGTACTAGTGGTTGATGATGAACAATCAATCGTGACCTTACTAAAGTATAATTTAGAAACAGCAGGATACATAGTTGAAGTCGCTTATGACGGCGAAGAGGCACTACAAAAGGTTGAAGATGAACAACCTGAGCTAATAGTATTAGACGTCATGTTACCTAAAAAAGATGGTATTGAGGTGTGTAAATCAATTCGATCTGATAAAAATTTAGTACCTATTTTAATGTTAACTGCTAAAGATGACGAATTTGATCGTGTTTTAGGACTTGAATTAGGTGCTGACGATTATATGACTAAGCCTTTCTCACCTAGAGAAGTGGTTGCGAGAGTAAAAGCTATTTTAAGACGTTCAAAATTTGTTAGTGAAATTGAAAAAGAAGATACGGATGAGGAAGATATTATCATTGATTCCATTCGTATTCGTCCTGAATTTTTCGAAGTATATAAAGATGAAGAATTGTTAGAACTCACACCTAAAGAATTCGAATTATTATTATACTTAATCGAAAGACAAGGGCGCGTGATTACAAGAGAACATATGTTAAATTCTGTATGGAATTATGAATTTGCTGGAGATTCTAGAATTGTAGATGTACATATTAGTCACCTAAGAGATAAATTAGAAGAAAATCCTAAACAACCTAAATTAATTAAAACGGTACGTGGTTTAGGATATAAATTGGAGCGACCTAAAGCTTAATGCTAAAATTTCATCACCGTTTATTATTATTAATTAGTACGATAACGATCATCAGTTTTATTGGTTTAGGTGCGATTATTCATAATACGATTTATCAAACTTTAACTAGCAATCAAACTAGTGAATTAAGAAACGAAGCACATAACTATGTGAACCTTCTTAATCATAATAAAGGTCAAGAAATCGATAACCTTGCTGATAATCAACAAAATGTCGTTGTCATTAAGAATGCAGATGATAATCACGTCATATTCTCTTCTGGTGATAAAAGTAAAATTGATCAAAGAATTGACAATGAAGCTAATCCTTCCGATTTAATATCTAAAAAAACGAAAATCGGTATGCGCTATACTTTTAAAGAAAGTATAGGTAATAAAACTGTATACATAAGTGGTATTAATGATGAAATTATTAATCTTCAAAGAGAGATGTGGAAATACTTATCTATAATAGGCGTCATCGTGTTGTTCACAGTTTATTTAGCTTCACGAAGTATTAATCGAACATATATAAGACCTATTAATGAAGTGACGTATGCGACATCTCTATTAGCAGATGGTTATTATCATGTTCGTGTCCCTGAAAGTAATGTTAAAGAAACACGCGCATTATTTGTGACTACGAATGAGTTAGCTAGAAGGTTACAGAAGTTAAATAATCGACAAAAGATACAGTCAAACCGTTTGAAAACGACACTTGAAAATATACCGAGTTCTGTTTTAATGATCGACAAGCATGGAGAAATCGTTGTTGCCAACCATGCCTATTATGAAGTTTTTAGTCCAGAGCAAATTGTTGAAAATAAGAGCTATATTGGATTTCTTGATGATAGTATTGAAAAGCTCATTATCGAGAGCTTCAGAACTGAAAAGGTTATCTACGATCAAATAGAGGTAGATATTAATAATGTACATACGAAATACTTTGATGTTTCTTGTGTGCCAATACTATCTAAATCTAAGAAGAAATTACAAGGTATGGTTGTTGTTCTTCATGATATTACGAATCTCCAAAAGTTAGAAAATCTTAGAAGAGAATTTGTAGCAAATGTTTCTCATGAATTAAAAACACCAATTACTTCTATCAAAGGTTTTGCTGAAACCCTCATTGAAGGGGCTAAAAATGATGAGCAATCACTCGAGATGTTTTTAAATATTATTTTAAAAGAATCGAACAGAATTGAATCATTGGTCATGGATTTATTAGATTTATCGCATATAGAACAGCAAAATGAAATTGAAACAAGCTATATGAATTTGTCTGAGTTAGCTTATAATACGATTGATAATTTACAAACTCAAGCTACGAATAAAAATATCGAAATTAAGTCAGAAATTGAGAAAGATGTGATTATCGAAGCGCATGAGAATAAAGTTGCTCAAGTGATTACAAATTTACTTTCTAACGCAATTAATTATTCTCTTGAAGACAGTAAAGTTATTGTTCGAGTTTATAGAGAAGGTAAAAAAGTTAATTTAGAAATTCAAGATTTTGGTATTGGAATTAGTGCCAAAGATCAAAAACATATCTTTGAACGTTTCTATAGAGTGGATAAGGCACGTAGTAGAGATTCTGGAGGTACAGGTCTTGGACTGTCTATTACGAAGCATATTGTTGAAGCGCATAATGGTCGAATTAGTGTAAGTAGTAAGCCAGGAGAAGGTTCAACATTTAAAGTAACGTTTATAGATGAATAAATTTTTAAAGGAGCTGAGACAATTAAGTCTCAGCTTTTTTATTAAGAGGTGGTAGATCTAATGTTTGCATTTAACTTCAGTTTAAATGCACTAAGAACTGCTAAATGATAAATCATTAACCATTTCTATGATGCACTAAGGGAAGCTAAACGCACTATAGTCGTTAAGCTTCCCTATGTATGCTAAAATGTATGTAAATCTGTTCTGGAGGTTACGTATTTTGGATAAATTAGTGTTAATAGATGGTAACAGTTTAAGTTTTAGAGCGTTTTATGCTTTGCCATTACTTTCTAATAAAGCTGGTATTCATACAAATGCTGTGTATGGCTTTGCAATGTTACTTGAAAAAATAATTAAAGAAGAACAACCTAATCACTTTTTAGTTGCATTTGATGCTGGTAAAACGACTTTCAGACACTCAAAGTACAGTGAGTATAAAGGTGGTAGACAAAAAACACCACCTGAACTAAGTGAACAATTTCCTTATATCCGTCAATTATTAGATGCGTATCATATTAAAAGATATGAACTTGAGAATTATGAAGCGGATGATATTATCGGTACTTTAAGTAAAGAAGCAGATCAATCGGGTTACGAAACAATTATTATTACTGGGGATCGTGACTTAACACAATTGGCTACTGATAATGTCACTATTTATTACACCAAGAAAGGTGTTACGGATGTCGATCACTATACGCCAAGTTTTATTGCTGAAAAATATAACGGCTTAGAACCTAAGCAAATTATCGATATGAAAGGTCTCATGGGAGATACTTCTGATAATATACCTGGTGTTCCAGGCGTAGGTGAGAAAACGGCAATTAAATTACTTAATCAATTTAATTCTGTTGAAGGCGTTTATGACAATATCGACGAAGTCACTGCTAAAAAATTAAAAGAAAAACTTATCAATAGTAAAGATGATGCATTGATGAGTAAAGACCTAGCTACAATCAATGTTGAGAGTCCAATTGAAGTTTCTCTTAAAGATACAAAATTGGAAAACCAAGATGATAATCATGAAAAAATAGAGTTATTTAAAAAGCTAGAATTTAAGCAATTGTTATCAGATATTGATGAAGATGCGAATAACGAGGAAGTTACAGATAAAACGTTTGACGTTGAAACAGATTTTCAACACATTGATTTTAAAAATTTATCTCATGCCACAATTCATTTTGAGTTAGAAGACACCAATTATCTAAAAGATAATATATTAAAATTTGGATTATACACAGATGATACGCACATCGTAATCAATGCAGAAGATATTAAACAACATTCAGACTTAATCGAATGGTTAGAAGATGCACAAACTGTTAAGACTGTATATGATGCTAAGAAAACGTATGTAGCTGCACATCGTTTAGATATTAACATCCAAAACGTTCAATTTGATGTTATGCTCGCAAGCTATATTATTGATCCATCGCGTGCAATTGATGATGTGAAATCAGTCGTCTCTTTATATGGACAGAATTACGTTAAAGATAATGTTTCTATTTATGGAAAAGGAAAAAAACATCATATTCCAGAAGACAATATTTTAAATGAACACGTTGCGTCAATTACAGAAGCCATTGCGAGTGCTAAACCATTAATGGAAGAACAATTAAAAGAGTATAATCAAGTTGAACTTCTTGCAGATCTAGAACTTCCGCTTGCTAAAATTTTAAGTGAAATGGAAGAAATTGGTATCTACACTGATGTGAATGATTTGAAGCATATGGAAAATGAGATTCAAGAAAAATTAGATGTTCTTATTAAAAATATACATGAAGCTGCCGGAGAAGAATTTAATATTAATTCACCAAAACAATTAGGTGTCGTATTATTTGAAACATTAAAACTTCCAGTGATTAAAAAAACAAAAACCGGATATTCAACGGCTGTTGATGTACTTGAACAATTAAAAGGTGAGCATCCAATTATTGAACATATCTTAGAATATAGACAACTTTCTAAATTACAATCTACCTACGTAGAAGGCTTACAAAAAGTAATCAGCAAAGATAATAGAATTCATACGCGCTTCAATCAAACGCTTGCACAAACAGGTCGTTTATCAAGTGTAGATCCGAACTTACAAAATATTCCTATCCGCTTAGAAGAAGGTAGAAAAATTAGAAAAGCGTTTAAACCTACTTCAGAAGATAGTGTGATATTATCAGCTGACTATTCACAAATTGAACTACGTGTGCTTGCGCATATTACTCAAGATGAAAGTTTAAAAGAAGCTTTCATACATGGCCATGATATTCATACAGCTACTGCGATGAAAGTTTTCAATGTAGAGGCAAATGACGTAGACAGCCTTATGCGTAGACAAGCTAAAGCTGTTAATTTCGGTATTGTTTATGGAATTAGTGACTATGGCTTAAGTCAAAGTCTAGGTATTACGCGTAAGAAAGCGAAAGCATTTATTGATGATTATTTAGCTAGTTTCCCAGGCGTTAAGCAATATATGTCAGATATCGTCAAAGATGCTAAAGCGCAGGGTTATGTTGAAACGCTGTTACATCGTCGCCGTTATATTCCAGATATTACAAGCCGAAACTTCAATTTAAGAAGTTTTGCAGAAAGAACTGCTATGAATACTCCAATTCAAGGTAGTGCAGCAGATATTATTAAATTAGCTATGGTTAAATTTAATGAAAAGGTAAAAAATACGAACTACCATGCAAAATTATTATTACAGGTTCATGATGAATTAATCTTTGAATTACCTAAATCAGAAGTTGAAGACTTTAGTGAATTTGTTGAAGAAATTATGGAAAATGCGCTTGATTTAGATGTACCGTTAAAAGTAGATTCAAGCTATGGACCAACATGGTATGATGCCAAATAAAGAAAGGACATAAATATGCCAGAATTACCAGAAGTAGAACATGTGAAACGAGGCATAGAACCTTATATTAAAAACGAAAGAATTAAAAAAGTAATTTTTTCAGATAATGTCATTAAAGGTAAGAAAGACAATAGAGAAACAATCATTAAAGGTATGGAGTTAGATAGCTTTGCAAAGCTTACCGAAGGCTACACAATTACTCAAGTGTTAAGACGTAGTAAATATATTGTGCTTCATATCGAAAGAGATAACGATCAAAGAATTTTAATTAGTCATTTAGGCATGGCGGGTGGATTCTTCGTTGTTGACGACCTAGAGGACATTGCTACACCTAATTACCGTAAACATTGGCAAGTTATTTTTGAACTTGAAAATGAGAAAAAGTTAGTCTACTCAGACATCAGACGTTTCGGTGAAATTAGAAATGTCGCAGGATTTGAAAGTTATCCTCCATTTTTAGAAATAGCACCTGAACCATTTGAAGAAGAAGCGTTAGCACATTATTTAAGTTGCTTTGATATCAATAAATACGCAAACAAACCTATTAAGCAAATGATACTTGATCACAAAGTGATTGCAGGTGCCGGTAATATTTATGCTTGTGAAGCACTTTTCAGAGCGGGAGTTCGTCCTGATAAAATTGCACACACGTTGACACATCAAGAAAGAGAAATGTTATTTTATTATGTTCGAGAAGTGTTAAAAGAGGGTATAAAATACGGTGGAACGAGTATCTCTGATTATCGCCATGCTGACGGTAAAACAGGAGAGATGCAATTACATTTAAATGTATATAAACAAAAGTACTGTAAAATTTGTGGGCATGAAATAGAAACAAAAGTGATTGCCACTAGAAATAGTCATTTTTGCCCAAATTGTCAGAAATAAAGGAAGCGTGAGACTATGCCAAAGATTATCGGACTAACAGGAGGCATCGCAACTGGGAAATCAACAGTGTCAGAATTATTAACAGCATATGATTTTAAAGTTGTCGATGCAGACCTTGCTTCCCGTGAAGCGGTTAAAAAAGGATCAAAGGGTTTAGAACAAATTAAAGAAAAATTTGGCCCAGAGGCGATTGATGAAAATGGAGAAATGAATCGTAAATATATGGGAGAACTTGTATTTAAACATCCAGAACAACGATTAGAACTTAATAAGATTGTTCATCCCATAGTACGTGAAATCATGGAAAATGAGAAAAATCGTTATTTAAATGAAGGATATCATGTGATTATGGATATTCCTTTACTTTATGAAAATGATTTGCAAGATACTGTAGATGAAGTATGGGTGGTATATACATCCGAAAGTATTCAAATAGAACGTTTAATGGAGAGAAATAACTTATCTCAAGAAGATGCGAAAGCACGTGTGTATAGCCAAATTTCTATAGATAAGAAAAGTAGAATGGCCGATCATGTGATAGATAATTTAGGAGATAAACTTGAATTAAAACAAAACTTACAACAACTTCTTGAAGAACAAGGATATATCGATTCTTCAATTAAATAAGAGTATGAGCGTATGCGAATTAAGATATCGTGTACGCTTTTTGTTTGTATTACGTGAAAACAGAAAATCACTCATAAGTATAACTTATTTAAAATGATAGCTAAACGTAATTTATTTCAATTAGTAAACGCTTTCAAAAATAAATAATTATGTTATACTAATCCTATAAAGTATAACATATAAATAAATGCTCAAGGGGTGCTTTTAATGTCAACGAATATCGCAATTAATGGAATGGGTAGAATTGGAAGAATGGTATTACGTATAGCTTTAAAAAATGAAAATTTAAATGTAGTTGCTATCAACGCAAGCTATCCTTCTGAAACAATTGCACATTTAATTAATTATGATACAACTCATGGTACATATGATAAGAAAGTAGAACCAACAGAAAATGGTATCAAAGTTGGAGATCATGAAATTAAATTAGTATCTGATAGAAACCCTGAAAACTTACCATGGAGAGAATTAGATATTGATCTTGTTATCGAAGCAACTGGTAAATTTAATCATGGTGATAAAGCGATTGCGCATATTAACGCAGGGGCTAAAAAAGTATTATTAACAGGACCTTCAAAAGGCGGAGAAGTGCAAATGATTGTAAAAGGGGTTAATGATGATCAACTAGATATTAATCAATATGATATCTTTAGTAACGCTTCATGTACAACCAATTGTATAGGTCCAGTAGCCAAAGTCTTAAATGATAAATTTGGAATTGTAAATGGTTTAATGACAACGGTTCATGCTATTACAAATGACCAAAAAAATATTGATAATCCACATAAAGATTTACGTAGAGCACGTTCATGTAACGAAAGTATTATACCTACTTCAACTGGTGCAGCTAAAGCACTTAAAGAGGTATTACCAGAAGTTGAAGGCAAACTTCATGGTATGGCACTACGTGTTCCAACGAAGAATGTTTCCCTAGTGGATTTAGTGGTTGATTTAGAGAAAAATGTAACCGCTGAAGAAGTAAATGATGCATTCAGAAATTCAGGCTTAGATGGCATATTAGACGTTGAAGATGCACCTTTAGTGTCCGTTGATTTTAATACAAACCCTAATTCAGCAGTGTTAGATGCACAATCTACAATGGTGATGGGAGATAATAAAGTTAAAGTTATCGCTTGGTACGATAATGAATGGGGATATTCAAACCGAGTTGTTGAAGTTGCTGAACAAATTGGTCAACTTATTGAAGATGAAGCAACAGTTAAAGCAGTTTAATTAAATATTTAGTTAATCAATTTGGTATATAAAATCCGATACGATAGCTCTAAGATAATTTCAGTTTAGAATTGTCTTAGAGCTTTTTTATTACTACACTCATTTTTAAAGTAGTAAAATCCTGTTGTGTCATGGTGATTTTCTACGTCAAAAAATTTATATTGTCTTATAAAAGTGAAATTTTAATTTGTGACATGCATTTTTATTATTATTGTATTTATCTACGACATCCACTCTAAAATATTTCAGTTATTAAGTATAATAATTCGATTATTAGTCTAAAGGACCTTTCTTTTTTACAAGCCAATTTTATAGTATAATGAACGATAATCAAACTTAAGAGGGTGACATAAATGAAATGCCCAAAATGTAATTCAACGCATTCAAGAGTAGTCGATTCGAGACATGCTGATGAAGCTAATGCAATAAGACGTAGAAGAGAATGTGAAAATTGTGGCACTAGATTTACCACATTTGAACATATTGAAGTAAGTCCGCTTATCGTTGTTAAAAAAGATGGCACTAGAGAGCAATTTTTAAGAGAAAAAATATTAAATGGCCTAGTAAGATCTTGTGAAAAAAGACCGGTAAGATATCAACAATTGGAGGATATAACGAATAAAGTAGAGTGGCAATTAAGAGATGAAGGACAAACTGAAATATCTTCCCGAGATATTGGAGAACATGTAATGAAATTATTGATGCATGTAGATCAAGTTTCCTATGTAAGATTTGCTTCCGTCTATAAAGAATTTAAAGATGTGGACCAACTACTTGCTTCCATGCAAGGAATTTTGAATGATAACAAACGGAGTGATTAATCAATGGGATTACAATCCTATGAATATGGTTTGAGGCCTCAAGATGGCTTTGAAGTGATTAAAGAATTTCAAATAACGACAGAACACTTAGAAATACTAAATCGCCTGTTTACGCCTTTAATTGGGCCCCAGTCTATTGGACTTTATCATTTTATGAATCAGTTTACTGATGACAATAATCATTATCCGCTAACACATTATGTATTTATGAATGAATTAAAAATTAACCTTCTAGATTTTAGGAAGCAAATGGATTATCTAGAAGCAATAGGATTGGTCAAAACTTTCGTAAATCACGAAGAGAAACAAACACATTTTGTGTATCAATTAATTCAACCTCCAACAGCATATCAATTTTTTAATGATCCAATGCTTTCTGTATTTTTATATAGTGAGGTTGATAAGAATCGTTATCAAATGCTTAAAGCTCATTTTGAAAGGGATAAAAAAGATTTAAGTAGTTATCAACAAACAACACGAAAGTTTACTGAAGTATTTAGCGTTCCTAAGAAAATGATGGACCAAGATTTATCTAAACTTAAACAAATTAAGCACTATGATGGTGTTGATTTATCTAATGAGACATTCGATTTCGATTTATTAAAACAAATGTTAAATCATCATTTTATCAGTAATGAAATCATTGATAAGGATGCTAAAGAACTCATCATTCAACTCGCTACATTATATGGATTAACCCCAGATGGTATGAAAAAGGTTATATTAAATTCAATTACTAGTGCGCAACAATTATCTTTTGAAGAGATGCGGAAACAGGCGCGTTCTTACTATCTAATAGAACATGAAAATCATCTACCCAAATTACAATTAAAAGAGCAACAATCAGAAGTCTCATCAAATAGTGAAGAAATCTCACCTCAAAATGATACTGAAGCATGGTTGAAATTACTTGATGAAACAAGTCCAATTGATATGTTGGCAAGTTGGTCTGGGTCAGAGCCTACACAATCTCAGAAAAGTATGATTGAAGAATTAATGAATAGAGAGAAGATGAATTTTGGTGTCATTAATATTCTATTGCAATTTGTTATGCTTAAAGAAGATATGAAGTTGCCGAAATCTTATATATTTGAGATAGCGTCAAATTGGAATAAAAAAGACATTAAAACTGCGAAACAGGCTTATGATTATGCACTTCAAGTCAATCAACCTAAAAATTATGAGCAGAATTATAAAGGAAGTAGAAATTATTCAAGACAAAACAAACAATTGATATCTAAAGAAAAAACACCAAAATGGTTAGAAAATCGAGATAATCAATCTGCAAACACTTCTGAAAAACAATCAAAACAAAATGACGATAAATTAGAAAAAGACCGTCAAGCATTCCTAGAGAAATTAAATAAAAAATGGGAGGAAGGTGATGAGTGATGAAAAGCTTCAAAAATATTATGGGGTCGTCACAAGACTTAGATAAAAGAATTGAAAAAATAAAAAAAGACGTAATAAATGACCCAGATGTTAAGCAATTTTTAGAGCACCATCAATCTGAACTTACTAATGCGATGATTGATGAAGATTTAAATGTATTGCAAGAATATAAAGATCAACAAAAGCATTACGATGGTCATCGCTTCGAAGATTGCCCCAATTTTGTAAAAGGACATGTACCTGAACTCTACATAGAAAATGATAGAATAAAAATTCGATATTTAATGTGTCCTTGCAAAATTAAACATGACGAAGAACGGTTTAATTCTCAACTCATAACCTCTCATCATATGCAACGAGATACATTAAATGCCAAGTTGAAAGACATCTATATGGACCAACGCGATCGTTTAGATGTAGCGATGGCTGCAGAAGAAATCTGTACTGCTATTGCTAATGATGAAAAAGTAAAAGGGCTATATTTACATGGTCCGTTTGGTACAGGTAAATCATTCATACTAGGCGCAATTGCCAATCAACTTAAGTCTAAAATGATTTCCTCTACTATCGTGTATTTACCTGAATTTATACGTACTTTAAAGAGTGGATTTAAGGATGGTAGCTTCGAAAGGAAATTAGAACGTGTGCGAGAAGCTAATATATTAATGTTAGACGATATTGGTGCTGAAGAAGTTACGCCATGGGTAAGGGATGAAATCATAGGACCATTGCTACATTATAGAATGGTACATGAACTACCAACTTTCTTTAGTTCTAACTTTGATTATAGTGAACTTGAGCATCACTTATCTATTACAAGAGATGGATCTGAAAAAACGAAAGCCGCTCGTATTATCGAACGTGTTAAGACGCTATCCAACGCATATTATCTTGAAGGTAAAAATTATAGAAACAATTGAATTTTATTATATGAGGTGTATAATAGACTTAAATCTAAATCGTTGAAACTATTGAAGACAAGATAATTTAATCACTGTTACACAGAAAGTCATTAGCTAATGAGAATATGGCTAACATATTAAATGATTACTACTTCAGTAAATGATATTTGTAATGAATATCCGGCTCAAGACCGTTATCTTATGTAGAGAAGTTTAACTCTTTAATGAGAATAAGAGTTAAACGACTAGGGTGGTACCGCGATAATCTCGTCCCTTGTTTGGGGCGGGATTTTTTGTGTTTTATGGATATTTATTAAACAAGTCAACGATCAGATGCTTTATTATTTAGGAGGGTTAAGTATGGATCAAATTAATATTCAATTTCCAGATGGTAATTCAAAGGCGTTTGATAAAGGTACGACTACAGAAGATATCGCTCAATCTATAAGCCCAGGTTTAAGAAAGAAAGCTGTAGCAGGTAAATTTAATGGTCAAATGGTCGATTTAACTCGTCCGCTTGAAGAAGATGGATCAATTGAAATTGTTACACCTGGAAGTGAAGAAGCACTTGAAGTATTACGTCATTCAACTGCTCACTTAATGGCTCAAGCCTTAAAACGTTTATATGGAGATGTGAAGTTTGGTGTAGGACCGGTTATTGAAGGTGGGTTCTATTACGATTTTGATATGGATGAAAAGGTATCATCAGATGACTTTGACAAAATCGAAAAAACAATGAAACAAATCGTCAATGAAAATTATAAAATTGAAAGAAAAGTAGTAAGTAGAAACGAAGCTAAAGAATTCTTCAAAGATGATCCTTATAAATTGGAATTGATTGATGCAATTCCTGAAGATGAAAATGTTACTTTATACACACAAGGTGAGTTTACTGATTTATGCCGCGGTGTTCACGTACCTTCAACTTCAAAAATTAAAGAATTTAAGTTATTATCCACTGCTGGCGCTTATTGGCGTGGTGATAGTAATAACAAGATGTTACAACGTATTTACGGTACTGCATTTTTCGATAAAAAAGATCTAAAAGCGCACTTACAAATGCTTGAAGAACGTCGCGAACGAGATCATCGTAAAATTGGTAAAGACTTAGAGTTATTTACTAATAGCCAACTCGTAGGTGCAGGTTTACCTCTATGGTTACCTAATGGGGCTACAATTCGACGTGAAATTGAACGTTACATTGTTGATAAAGAGGTAAGCATGGGTTACGACCATGTATATACTCCTGTGCTCGCAAATGTTGATTTATATAAAACTTCAGGACACTGGGACCATTATCAAGAGGATATGTTCCCACCAATGAAATTAGATGAAACAGAAGAAATGGTATTAAGACCAATGAACTGTCCACATCATATGATGATTTATAACAATAAACCACACTCTTATCGTGAACTACCTATTCGTATTGCTGAATTAGGTACAATGCATAGATATGAAGCAAGTGGTGCTGTTTCTGGATTACAACGTGTTCGTGGTATGACTTTAAATGACTCTCATATTTTCGTAAGACCTGATCAAATTAAAGAAGAGTTCAAACGAGTTGTAAACATGATTCAAGAGGTATATGAAGATTTCGGTTTCGAAGATTATACTTTCAGATTAAGCTATAGAGACCCTGAAGATAAAGAAAAATACATGGACGATGATGAAATGTGGAATAAAGCTGAATCAATGCTTAAAGAAGCAGTTGATGAAATGGGCTTACCATATGTAGAAGCTATAGGGGAAGCGGCTTTCTACGGTCCAAAATTAGACGTTCAAGTTAAAACAGCTATGGGTAAAGAAGAAACATTATCTACAGCTCAACTTGACTTCTTATTACCAGAACGCTTTGAACTTACTTATATAGGAAGCGATGGCGAACAACATCGCCCTGTTGTTATCCACCGTGGTGTGGTTTCAACTATGGAACGTTTTGTTGCATTCTTAACTGAGGAAACTAAAGGGGCATTCCCAACTTGGTTAGCGCCAAAACAAGTTGAAATTATTCCTGTAAATGTTGATATTCATTATGACTATGCGCGTCAATTACAAGATGAGCTCAAATCACAAGGTGTACGTGTCGAAATTGATGACCGTAATGAAAAAATGGGATATAAAATACGTGAAGCACAAATGCAAAAAATCCCATACCAAATTGTAGTCGGTGACAAAGAAGTGGAAAATAACGAAGTGAATGTTAGAAAATATGGTTCAGAAGACCAAGAATCACTTGAAAAAGATGAGTTCATTTGGAATCTTGTTGATGAAATCCGCTTGAAAAAACATAGATAAGCTTGAAAAGACAGGCTGTATCATGTATATTACAATTGAATCAAATATAAATTAGAGTTAGAGGTTGCATTGTTAATCAGTAGCTAATCAGAAGTTGTATGGAACATATGTTGAATTAGCAAAAGGTAACAATGCCGAAACAAATGTAAAACCATAATTTACATTTGTTGGGACAGTTTTCGATAAGAAGCTGTACTGTCACTGAATGTGATGTGCTACCTTATATAGATAAAAGCAAAGTGGTTGCATATCTTAAAGGTATGTAACCACTTTTTTTGTTTGAGTTCTGTGTGTAACTAAAGTTCGTATAATTTCAATTCAATGATGATGAAATTAAGCCTACTCATAACTATGTATGATTTTAATCGAATTTTCATACAAGAAGTGTATAGTTATTCTACACAGAGAAATAGTTACATGTTAGCCTCTAAGACAAGGAAAGGGAACTTCTATGAGTAAAAATGAAAATCAAAATGGCGGTGTTCAAAGAGGATTAAAAGATCGTCATATTTCTATGATCGCAATTGGCGGTTGTATTGGGACAGGTCTATTTATGACTTCAGGTGGTGCCATTCATGATGCTGGTGCATTAGGTGCATTAATTGCGTATGCGATTATTGGCGCGATGGTATTCTTCCTAATGACTTCACTAGGTGAAATGGCGACATATTTGCCGGTTTCAGGATCTTTTAGTACGTATGCTACAAGATTCGTAGATCCTTCTTTAGGATTTGCTTTAGGTTGGAATTATTGGTTTAACTGGGTTATTACAGTTGCAGCTGATGTAACGATTGCAGCTCAAGTTATACAGTATTGGTCTCCAATGCAAGGGATGCCTGCTTGGGTTTGGAGTTGTATATTCTTAGTTATTATTTTCGCATTAAATTCTTTATCAGTTAGAGTGTATGGCGAAAGTGAATATTGGTTTGCTTTAATTAAAGTTGTTACTGTAATTATCTTTATTGTGATAGGTTTATTAACAATACTAGGTATCATGGGTGGAGAATTTGTAGGATTCGATACATTCACTAAAGGTGACGGTCCTATCCTAGGTGGAAACCTTGGAGGTAGTCTTCTCTCTATTTTAGGTGTATTCCTAGTAGCTGGATTCTCATTCCAAGGTACTGAATTAATAGGTATTACAGCTGGTGAATCTGAAAATCCTGAAAGAGCTGTTCCAAAGGCGATCAAACAAGTATTTTGGAGAATCTTATTATTTTATATTTTGGCAATATTTATCATAGGTATGTTGATTCCTTATGATAGTAAGGCATTAATGGGTGGCGGAGATAGTATTTCTACTTCACCATTTACACTTGTATTTAAGAATGCAGGTCTTGCCTTTGCAGCTTCGTTCATGAACGCTGTTATACTTACATCAGTACTATCAGCCGGAAATTCAGGAATGTACGCGTCTACTCGTATGTTATATTCAATGAGTAAAGATAAACTTGCATTTGCTTCATTTGGCAAAACAAACAAAAGTGGTGTACCTTATTTATCATTAATTGCTACTGGCGTACTAGTTGTACTTATTTTCGCTTTACAACACCTCAGTGGCGATGCATATGAATATATTGTTGCGGCGAGTGGAATGACAGGATTTATTGCTTGGGTAGGTATAGCGATTAGTCACTTTAGATTTAGACGCGCTTTTGATAAACAAGATTACGATAAAAGTAAGCTTAAATATAAAGCCAAACTTTTCCCATTTGGTCCTATATTCGCAGGTATATTATGTGTGATTGTTATTATCGGGCAAGATGTTGATTTTATTAAAACTGGACATTTTGACCTAAATAGATTTGTAATTACCTATATGGGTATACCTGTATTTTTAATCTTCTTCCTTTATCATAAATTACGCTATAAAACTAATATGATTCCACTTAATAAAGTGGATCTAAGACAAGATGTTTCAATGGAAGAAATTAGACATCATGATAAATAATAAAAAAACAATTGACTTACATGTTTATTACTGATATGATTGTAAACGTTGAATACGAAACGAACCAAGTAGAAGCACCCGCTTCTCACCTGTAGCGACGCTAATGCAGTTGGCAGGTTAATCATGTTACACAATAAATGTGTGAAAGAAGAGCGGGTAGTGATACTCGCTCTTCTTTTTTGCTTGGGACAATTTCGTAAAACTTTAGGAGGTGTCAACCATAGCAAAAGATCAAACTCAAATTAATGAGAAAATTCGTGCAAAAGAACTACGTTTAATAGGCCAAGATGGAGAACAAATTGGTGTGAAACCTAAACGTGAAGCGTTAGAAATGGCTGAACGTGTAGATTTAGATTTAGTTGTTGTAGCGCCAAACGCTAAACCACCTGTTGCGAGAATTATGGACTACGGTAAATATAAATTCGAACAACAGAAAAAAGAAAAAGAAATGAAAAAGAAACAAAAAGTTATCAATGTTAAAGAAATACGTTTAAGTCCAACTATTGAAGAACATGACTTCCAAACTAAGTTGAAAAATGGACGTAAATTCTTATCTAAAGGCGATAAATGTAAAGTTTCTATTCGTTTCAGAGGACGTGCAATTACGCATAAAGAAATTGGTCAACGCGTATTAGAAAAATTTGTAGATGAATGTAAAGATATCGCAACTGTTGAACAAAAACCTAAAATGGAAGGGCGCCAAATGTTCATTATGTTAGCGCCTGTCAATGAAAAATAATCGTCAATTAATAGGAGGAAATGAATCATGCCTAAAATGAAAACTCACCGTGGAGCAGCTAAACGTGTTAAAAGAACTGGTTCAGGTCAATTAAAACGTTCAAGAGCTTTCACATCTCACTTATTCGCAAATAAAAACACTAAACAAAAACGTCAATTACGTAAAGCTAAATTAGTGTCTAAAAGTGATATGAAACGTGTAAAACAATTATTAGCATACAAAAAATAAGAAATAGTACGATAGTTAATATCTAAGGAGGAATTTATTATGCCACGAGTTAAAGGTGGAACAGTTACAAGAGCCCGTCGTAAAAAAACGATTAAATTAGCTAAAGGTTACTTCGGTGCGAAACACACATTATACAAAGTAGCTAAACAACAAGTAATGAAATCAGGTCAATATGCTTTCCGTGACCGTCGTCAACGTAAACGTGATTTCCGTAAATTATGGATCACTCGTATTAATGCGGCTGCACGTCAACATGACATGAGCTATTCTCGTTTAATGAACGGCTTGAAAAAAGCTGAAATCGACATTAACCGTAAAATGTTATCAGAAATCGCTATTTCTGACGACAAAGCTTTCGGTGAATTAGTATCTAAAGCTAAAGAAGCTTTAAAATAATAATTGATTAAGAGATGATGTAGAGGTCATCTCTTTTTTTATTGCCAAATCGCAAGTGTTAAATCGCAAAATATAATGATTTTTGCTAAAATGACAGGTATAAAAGTATAAATTCAAAAGGAGATAAAAATGTCTAAATTTGATGAACAAATTATCGTTGTACCAAGAAGTGTATTATTTAATGATGATAAAAATGCTTTCAATGGTTTTTTACATAAAAATAATATTAAAGGAAAAGACATCTTTAATGCTTTAAGTGAATATGAAGTCAAAAGACGTGGTGATATGGAAGAAGATCCTACGTTTAAACAGCTTATCTCTTATTGTTTATTAGAAAATGAAAAAGGAGAAATTCTTGTCTACGAACGTCTATCTGGTGGCGGAGAAGAGAGATTACACGGTCAATCTTCTATTGGTGTAGGAGGTCACATGAATGACGTCGTTGGTGCAGATTCTATTAATGAAGTTTTAAGAGTTAATGCGCAAAGAGAATTGGAAGAAGAAGTAGGTCTAGCTAGTGAAGATTCACAAAATATGGAATATATTGGTTTTATTAATGATGATACTAATGAAGTAGGTAAAGTTCATATGGGTGTTGTGTTTAAAATTACTGTCCATACTTCTGATGTTGAAGCAAAAGAAACTGATACACTTAGAATAAAGTGGGTAGAAAAAGGAAGTATTGAATCTTACGATGATTTTGAGACATGGAGTGCTTTAATTCTTCAAGACCTATAAAGATTGGAGTGCATAATAATTGTCAAATGTAATTCCTTTTCCACAATCTGAACAAAAAATAATCACGAAAATAAAAAATGCTCAACACAATCATGATTATGAAGAAATGTATGATCTATTTGAAACCTACGAAAGACATTTCGAACTTACTGAAGATCTTGCTTTGAAAAAATGTTGGATGCTTAATCAAATGAGTTCATTTTTAGAATTAAGAGAAGAAGCCATTATATTATTGAAGCGTGGATTGAGTTGTTATGATGACTTAATGATTTATTACGTTAAGAGTTTAAATGGTTTAGGTCAATATTATCAGACAGTTGAAGTAATCAATCAAATTATTGATGAAGTGCGTGATCATAAAACAAGAATGGCACTCTTTCCTTTAAAAGAGTATGCACAATCTAAATTAGATGAAGATCGACAAATGATTTCATCATCTCTTGCAAAATTCGAAGATTATAATAGTAGAGAACAAACAGCATTAGTTTTACAACTGATTGATAATGGACATTATCAATTTAAAGAGAGTGTTGCGCATTTATTATCAATATTGAAATTACCTCATAATATTATGAGCCTCATGTTAGAATATTTAAGATTTGCTGAATACGATAATGAAATTGTAATCAGAAAGTATGGTCAAGAGGTAAGCGTCATACCTTCAAACCTAACTGGATTAGAACATACAACGATGAAAGAAACTGTGATTCCTCAAGTGATACAAAGGCTTGAAGAAGGCGCATTACACATTGTAGATGAAGCGCATCATATTATGAATAATCATTCAATACTCTTATATCCATTAGAAATTAAATCTCTATACCATATTGATGAATGGATTAATGCTTATGATGTTTATTTTAAATCATTAATTGGTATAGAAATAACTGTTGAGAATTTAAACACATTAGAATTTATTAAATCTTTAGATATTGAGAACTGAAATTCATTTGTTGCAAATTTAGAAAAAGAAATTTAATATAGTATCTATTGAAAATAAATAAACTTGAAAAACTCAGTGTTTTCAATGTTTGTTTACGATTTAAACCTATGATATAATAGGGAAGTTGAAAAAAATAAATTAGTCAATCATGGAGGTATTTATACATGACAGCAACTTGGGAAAAAAAGGAAGGTAACGAAGGCGTATTAACAGTTACTGTTCCTGCAGAAAAAGTAGACAAAGCATTAGATCAAGCATTTAAAAAAGTAGTTAAACAAATTAATGTGCCTGGTTTCCGTAAAGGTAAAGTGCCTCGTCCAATCTTTGAACAACGTTTTGGTGTAGAAGCATTATACCAAGATGCAGTAGATATCTTATTACCTGAAGCTTATGGAGAAGCTATTGATGAAACTGGTATTAATCCAGTAGCACAACCTGAAGTAAGTGTTACTCAAATCGAAAAAGGTAAAGACTTTATCTTCGATGCTACAGTTACAGTTGAACCAGAAGTTGAATTAGGTGAATATAAAGGTCTTGAAATTGAAAAACAAGACACTGAACTTACTGATGAAGAATTACAAGAATCTATCGATCACAGTTTAGGCCACTTAGCTGAAATGGTTGTTAAAGAAGATGGCGCTGTTGAAAATGGCAACACAGTAAACATTGACTTTAGTGGTTCAGTTGATGGTGAAGAATTTGAAGGCGGTCAAGCTGAAGGCTATGACCTAGAAGTTGGTTCAGGTTCATTCATCCCAGGATTCGAAGAGCAATTAGAAGGTATGAAAACTGGAGAAGAAAAAGACGTTGTTGTAACTTTCCCAGAAGAATATCATGCTGAAGAATTAGCAGGTAAAGAAGCTACTTTCAAAACAAAAGTAAATGAAATCAAATATAAAGAAGTGCCTGAGCTTACTGATGAAGTAGCAAATGAATTAGATTCAAATGCTGAAACTGTAGATGAATATAAAGAAAACTTACGTAAACGTTTATCTGAACAAAAAGCTACAGAAGCTGAAAATACTGAAAAAGAAGAAGCAATCAACAAAGCTACTGACAACACAACAATTGATATCCCAGAAGCTATGGTTAACACTGAATTAGACCGTATGATTCAAGAATTCGGTCAAAGAATTCAACAACAAGGTTTAGACTTACAAACGTATTATCAAATCTCTGGTCAAAACGAAGAACAATTAAGAGAGCAAATGAAAGATGATGCTGAACAACGTGTTAAAACAAACTTAACGCTTACAGCTATTGCAGATGCTGAAAATGTTGAAGTTTCTGACGAAGATATCGATAAAGAACTAGAAAAAATGAGTGAACAATTTAATATCTCAGTTGAAGATATTAAATCAACTTTAGGTAATACAGATATCGTGAAAAATGATGTACGTATTCAAAAAGTTATCGATTTATTAAGAGATAACGCTAAATATGTTGAATCAACAAAAGAAGACTAATTATTAGGTGAAGTTACTTTGACGATATCGTCAATAAAGTATAATTAATCAAAGATTGTTCATATTTAATGACTAAGTGAAAAAGGTAGCAGATACATGTAATGTGTATCTGCTATAACTATTTAAGCAGATAAATTGTAAATGCACAAAGTTGCATTGTAGAATGCAATCTAGTATAGTCTTTAAGGAATAGGGGTGTAAAAAAGAATGTTCAAATTCAATGAAGATGAAGAAAACTTAAAATGTTCTTTCTGCGGTAAAGACCAAGATCAAGTTAAAAAATTAGTCGCAGGAAGTGGCGTATATATTTGTAACGAGTGTATTGAGCTTTGCTCAGAAATCGTTGAAGAAGAATTAGCTCAAAATACGTCAGAAGGATTTACTGAATTACCAACTCCTAAAGAAATTATGGATCATTTAAATGAATATGTCATTGGCCAAGAAAAAGCAAAAAAATCATTGGCTGTTGCAGTTTATAACCACTATAAACGTATTCAACAATTAGGCCCTAGCGAAGATGATGTAGAGTTACAAAAAAGTAATATCGCATTAATTGGTCCTACAGGTAGCGGTAAAACATTATTAGCGCAAACATTAGCTAAGACGCTTAATGTACCATTTGCGATTGCAGATGCTACAAGTCTTACTGAAGCAGGCTATGTAGGCGACGACGTTGAAAATATTCTATTACGTTTAATCCAAGCTGCTGACTTTGATATAGATAAAGCTGAAAAAGGTATTATATATGTCGATGAAATTGATAAAATAGCTCGTAAATCTGAGAATACTTCTATTACACGTGATGTGTCTGGTGAAGGTGTTCAACAAGCCTTACTTAAAATTTTAGAAGGTACAACTGCAAGCGTTCCTCCACAAGGTGGACGTAAACATCCAAACCAAGAGTTAATCCAGATTGATACTACGAATATTTTATTCATCTTGGGTGGTGCCTTTGACGGAATTGATGAAGTAATCAAACGTCGTTTAGGAGAGAAAGTAATTGGATTTGCTAGTAATGAAGCTGATAAATATGATGAAGAAGCTTTATTAGAACAAATTCGACCAGAAGATTTACAATCATATGGTTTAATTCCTGAATTTATTGGACGTGTACCAATTGTTGCTAACCTTGAAACATTAGATATTGCAGCACTTAAAAATATCTTAACGCAACCGAAAAATGCGTTAGTTAAGCAATATACTAAGATGCTAGAATTAGATAATGTTGAATTAGAATTTACTGATGAAGCATTATCAGCAATTAGTGAGAAAGCAATCGAACGTAAAACAGGTGCACGTGGCTTGCGTTCAATTATTGAAGAAGCACTTATCGATATCATGTATGATGTTCCTTCAACTGAAAATGTAAGCAAAGTTGTTATTACTGAACAAACAATTAATGAAGAAATTGAACCTGAACTATACGATTCTGAAGGTAATCTTGTTAACGAAAGTAAAACTTCAGCATAATTCATATTGATGAAACATACTGAGCCACATAAGTTGTGGCTCAGTTTTTTTATGTAAATCACACCGTAATATGATTTCAAACATATCTTATCGACATAAAATCATTTATAATGTTAGAGTTAAGTTAAATTTAAGTGATAAAGAGAGGATAAAATATGAATATCAATCCTAATAATATCGAATTAATCATCAGTGCTGTGCAAAAATCTCAATACCCTGAAACAGAGATGGCCGAAGTTGCATTAAGCGGACGTTCTAATGTGGGTAAATCGACTTTCATTAATAGTATGATAGGACGTAAGAATATGGCTCGTACTTCCCAACAACCGGGGAAAACGCAAACGCTCAATTTCTTTAATATAGATGAACAGCTTATCTTTGTCGATGTACCTGGATATGGTTATGCAAAGGTGAGTAAAGTTCAAAGAGAAAAGTTTGGTAAAATGATTGAAGAGTATTTAACACAACGAGAAAATCTACAACTTGTTATTCAACTGGTCGATCTACGACATAATCCAACTGAAGATGATGTACTCATGTATAATTATTTGAAACATTTTGATATTCCTACATTAGTGATTTGTACCAAAGAGGATAAAATTGCTAAAGGTAAAGTTCAAAAACACATTAAAAATATTAAAGAAAAATTAGATCTTGAACCGGAAGATGAGATAATCAGCTATTCTTCTATTAAAAATAGTAATCAACAGCAAGTTTGGGATATCATTGCTTCTTATTTATAACTATTCTTATGTATAAATAATTAAAATCACAGAAATATAAAATCTTGTAAATTTGATTGAATGATTTGTTACTATTTTGACAAAATTTTGAAGTTACATTAGAATATTTCTAATTTATTTGAGCATTCAACTTAATTGTGTAAATAAATGTGTTATACTTGTTTTATTGTTAGTATATGGAGGGCGTTATAAATGCATTTTATTGCAATTAGCATAAATCATCGTACTGCTGATGTAGCACTAAGAGAGCAAGTTGCTTTTAGAGATGATGCCTTGCGATTAGCCCATGAAGATTTATATGAAACGAAATCCATTTTAGAAAACGTCATATTATCTACATGTAATCGTACTGAAGTATACGCCGTAGTTGACCAAATTCATACAGGACGTTACTATATTCAACGTTTCTTAGCACGTTCTTTTGGATTTGAAGTAGATGATATTAAAGAAATGTCAGAAGTCAAAGTGGGGGACGACGCAGTAGAACATTTATTGCGTGTGATTTCTGGCCTTGATTCAATAGTACTTGGAGAAACTCAAATTTTAGGTCAAATGCGTGATGCATTTTTCTTAGCACAAGAAACAGGTACTACTGGAACAATATTTAATCATTTATTCAAACAGGCGATTACTTTTGCTAAACGCGCACATAGTGAAACTGATATTGCAGATAATGCTGTCAGTGTTTCTTATGCTGCCGTTGAATTAGCTAAAAAGGTATTCGGAAAATTGAAAAGCAAACATGCTGTCATTATTGGTGCAGGGGAAATGAGCGAATTATCACTCTTAAATCTGTTAGGTTCTGGAATTTCAAATATCACTATCGTCAATCGCACAGTAGCTAAAGCTGAAGTGTTAGCTAATAAGCACAATGTCTCTTACGATTCTTTAGATGCTTTGCCATCATTATTAGAGCAAACTGATATTGTGATTAGTTCTACAAGTTCTCAAGACTATATCATTACCAATCACATGATTGATCAAATTTCTGATCGTAGAAAAGGCGATTCATTAGTCATGATTGATATTGCGGTTCCTCGTGATATCGAACCAGGAATTGATGCGATTACGAATATCTTCAATTATGATGTTGACGATTTAAAAGGTTTAGTCGATGCAAACTTAAGAGAACGTCAACTTGCAGCCGAAGCAATTGCACAACAAATCCCTGATGAAATTGATTCCCACAATGAATGGGTCAATATGTTAGGTGTTGTCCCTGTTATTCGTGCTTTACGAGAAAAAGCGATGAATATACAATCTGAAACGATGGAAAGTATCGATCACAAGTTGCCGAATCTTTCAGAAAGAGAAAGAAAGGTTATTTCAAAACATACAAAAAGTATTATTAACCAAATGTTGAAAGATCCAATCAAACAGGCTAAAGAATTAAGCAGTGATAAGAAAAGTACTGAAAAATTAGAGCTATTTCAAAACATTTTTGACATTGAAGCCGAAGATCCTAGAGAGAAGGCTAAGCTAGAAAAAGAAAGTAAAGCAAAGGAAATTTCTGCTCGTCGAATTTTTAGTTTTGAATAAGCATATTAATATGGTGATAATATGCAAGAAACCCTGTTTATTAGATTTCATGAATTTATATTAATTATTTATATATTGAGCATAGTATGCTACTTTGTGGACTTTATAAGAAAAAGTTATAAAGTTAGGACTTTAGGCGTTTATTCACTAGGGATTGTTTGGATATTACAAACAATCTCTTTATCTGTTTTTATCATTCAAACAGAGAAGGTCCCTTTAAATTCTATATTTGATGTCTTTTTCACGTTGACGTGGATTATTATAACGATTTCTCTAGTATTGAATTTAATTAAAGTACTTAATTTTTCTGTATTTTTCTTGAATCTTATAGGATTAATACTTATGGCAATGAATACGTTCCAGCCGAAAAATTATCAAACCCAAATCCAACAAGTAGCAGTTATTAATGAATTGTTGCTTGTGCATATTGGATTAGCTGTATTAAGTTACGCTTTCTTTGCCGTAGCATTTGTGAATGCATTATTATATATTATTCAATATAGAAACTTAAAAGAGAAAAACTTTGATCAAAATTATTTTAGAATCGGTAGTGTGGGTACTTTAGAGTCAATTATTTTTTATTCAACTCTAACAGGTTTTATTGTACTCATTTTAAGTATTATATTAGGCGCGCAATGGGGCGTTTTCGCAGTAGGTAATAAAATATTTATAGATCCTAAAGTCATACTTTCTTCAGTCATTACATTCTTATATGGCGTTTACATTTTTTTACGTATCAAAAAATGGATTACTCAAAGAAATTTAGTGTATTTTAATATCATTTTATTTTGTCTTTGTATGATTAATCTGTTCTTTACAGCCCACTTTACTTAAAAATAAATTTAAGCACTTAAGGACGAAGCAAAATAAACAAAACAGACTGTTAATAATCTTTTATTAAAATAAAAGAGTATTGAGATTTAAGTTATGTGTTTAAAAGAGTTATCTACAGTCTGTCATCTATTTCAATCATTTTAAGAAGATACTAGTACCTAGGAGGCATTCAACATATGCGTAAACTCGTTGTTGGATCACGTAGAAGTAAATTAGCTTTAACACAGAGTCAACAGTTTATAGATGAATTAAAGGAAATTGAACCTGATTTAGATATTGAGATTAAAGAGATTGTTACCAAAGGTGATAAAATAGTTGATAAACAATTATCTAAAGTTGGGGGCAAAGGACTTTTTGTTAAAGAAATTCAAAACGAATTATTTAATAAAGATATCGATATGGCTATCCATTCATTAAAAGATGTACCAAGCATTATCCCTGAAGGGCTTACGTTAGGATGTATACCGGATAGAGAAGTACCATTTGACGCATACATTTCGAAGAATCATACACCTTTAAGTGAATTACCTGAAGGTAGTATTGTGGGCACAAGCTCATTACGTCGTGGTGCACAAATTCTTTCCAAGTATCCACATTTAGAAATTAAATGGATTCGTGGAAACATTGATACTCGCTTAAATAAATTAGAAACAGAAGACTATGACGCTATTATTTTAGCGGCAGCTGGCTTAAGACGTATGGGCTGGTCAGATGATATCGTTACCACTTATTTAGATAAAGATATTCTCTTACCAGCAATCGGACAAGGCGCATTAGGTATAGAATGTAGAAGTGATGATGAAGAACTTCTTGATCTACTTAAAAAAGTTCATAATCACGAAGTTGCACAATGCGTGACAGCTGAACGTACTTTCCTATCTGAGATGGATGGTAGTTGCCAAGTTCCTATCGGAGGTTATGCAACGATTGACGGTAATAGTCAAATTGAATTTACGGGATTAATTATGACACCTGACGGAAAAGAGCGTTATGAACATACCGCTAGAGGTCACAATCCTGTTGAGTTAGGACAAGAAGTAAGTCGTGTTTTAAAAGAACAAGGTGCTTATGAAATCATTAGAAAGTTAAATGAAGAAAATTAATAATATAACCATACCTTAGAGGTGGCACTAAAATGATGAAACCAGTGATAGTTATGACGCAAACAAGTAAAGTTCAAAGTGATTTAGTGAATATTATTCACAAACCATTGATACAAATTCAAGAACTTTCTTTTAATGAACATTTGCTCAATCATAGCTATGACTGGCTTATTTTTTCGTCAAAAAATGCAGTTAAATACTTTTATGCATATTTAAAAAGCGTTAAAGTTAAAAAGGTAGCAGTTATTGGAGCTAAAACTGCTCAATACTGCCAAGATTTAAATATTCATGTTGACTTTCTTCCACAAGATTTTTCACAAGAAGGATTTTTAGCAGAATTTCAAAATAAGGACCAAAAAATATTACTTCCATCAAGTCAGTACGCACGGCCTAAATTAGCAAATCAATTGAACAAATATAATGATGTTACTAAGATAGATTTGTATCGACCTGTAGCGCATCAACAACATATTGAGGAAGTAAAACAATTAGTAAAAGAAAAACACATTGATGCTATTACTTTTTCTAGTTCATCGGCTGTTAGATTTTATTTTAGTGATAATAATATTCCAGAATTTAATCATTATTATGCGATAGGAAAACAGACGGCTGATACGCTGAAAGAATATCATCAAAATGTGCGGATTGCTGATCAACAAACTTCAGAATCATTAATAGATAAAATTTTAGAAAGTAGGGACAATAATGAAATTTGATAGACATAGAAGATTACGTTCTTCACAAACAATGCGTGATTTGGTAAGAGAAACACATGTGAGAAAAGAAGATTTAATTTATCCAATCTTTGTGGTTGAAAAAGATGATGTTAAAAGCGAGATTCAATCTCTTCCAGGTGTATATCAAATTAGTTTAAATTTATTACATGAAGAAATTAAAGAAGCTTATGACCTAGGCATAAGAGCAATTATGTTCTTTGGTGTTCCGAATGAAAAAGATGATGTAGGTTCTGGCGCATATGATCATAACGGCGTTGTTCAAGAGGCAACTCGAATTGCTAAAAAAATGTATAATGATTTATTAATTGTTGCTGATACATGTCTTTGTGAATATACAGATCATGGTCACTGTGGTGTGATAGATGATCATACACATGATGTAGATAATGACAAATCATTACCTTTATTAGTGAAAACTGCAATTTCTCAAGTAGAAGCAGGAGCAGATATTATTGCTCCAAGTAATATGATGGACGGCTTTGTTGCTGAAATCAGAGAAGGTTTAGACCAAGCAGGTTATGAAAATATTCCAATCATGAGTTACGGTATTAAATATGCATCTAGTTTCTTCGGTCCTTTCCGAGACGCTGCAGATTCAGCACCATCTTTTGGAGATAGAAAAACATATCAAATGGATCCTGCCAATCGTCTAGAGGCTTTAAGAGAATTAGAAAGTGACCTTAAAGAAGGTTGCGATATGATGATTGTTAAACCTGCATTAAGCTACTTAGATATTGTGAGAGATGTTAAGAACAATACTAATGTACCTGTAGTAGCTTATAATGTCAGTGGTGAATATAGTATGACTAAAGCTGCTGCACTTAACGGTTGGATTGACGAAGAAAAAATCGTAATGGAACAAATGGTTTCTATGAAGCGTGCAGGCGCTGACTTAATCATTACGTATTTTGCAAAAGATATTTGTCGTTATTTAGATAAATAATAATACGCTACTAAGGAGGCACTTAATTATGGGTTATGAAAAATCTATTAAAGCAATGGAAAAAGCGGAACAACTTATGCCTGGTGGGGTGAATAGTCCTGTAAGAGCATTTAAATCAGTTGATACGCCTGCAATTTTTATGGATCATGCTGAAGGTTCCAAAATATATGACATCGATGGCAATGAGTATATAGACTATGTTCTAAGTTGGGGACCTCTCATTTTAGGACATAAAAATAAACAAGTTATAGAAAAACTTCATGAAGCAGTAGATAATGGTACAAGTTTCGGTGCTTCAACTTTACAAGAAAATAAACTTGCAGAACTTGTCATTGACCGTGTTCCATCAATAGAAAAGGTTAGAATGGTGTCATCAGGTACTGAAGCTACATTAGATACATTGCGTCTTGCAAGAGGTTATACTGGTCGCAACAAAATTATTAAATTTGAAGGTTGCTACCATGGGCATAGTGACTCGCTACTAATTAAAGCTGGTTCTGGTGTAGCAACATTAGGCTTGCCGGACTCTCCAGGTGTACCAGAAGGTATTGCTAAAAATACTATCACTGTACCTTACAATGATTTAAATTCTCTTAAACTCGCATTTGAAAAGTATGGCGACGACATTGCAGGTGTGATTGTTGAGCCTGTTGCTGGGAATATGGGCGTTGTACCTCCTGTCGAAGGATTTTTACAAGGTTTACGTGATATTACAAATGAATATGGTGCATTACTCATCTTTGATGAAGTTATGACAGGTTTCCGTGTAGGTTATAATTGTGCTCAAGGTTACTTTGGTGTAACACCAGATTTAACTTGTTTAGGAAAAGTCATCGGTGGCGGTTTACCAGTTGGTGCCTTTGGCGGTAAAAAAGAAATTATGGATCAAATCGCTCCTGTTGGAAATATTTACCAAGCAGGTACGTTATCAGGTAATCCATTAGCTATGACGAGTGGCTATGAGACATTAAGTCAACTTACACCTGAGTCGTACGAATATTTCAATGAATTAGGAGATATTTTAGAAAAAGGTCTTAAAGAAGTATTTGGTAAGCATAATGTGCCTATTACAGTTAACAGAGCTGGTTCAATGATTGGTTATTTCTTAAATAAAGGTCCAGTAACTAATTTTGATGAAGCTAATCAAAGTGATTTAGAACTATTCAGTAATATGTATAGAGAAATGGCAAAAGAGGGCGTATTCTTACCACCTTCACAATTTGAAGGAACATTCCTATCAATGGCTCATACTAAAGAGGACATTGAAAAAACGATTCAAGCATTTGATAATGCCTTAAGTCGCATTGTATGATAAATTTAATTTAATATAAGATAACAATTTAGTGAGGCTGAGACATGATTGATTATCTCAGCCTCATTTAACATATTGACAGTAAATGTCTGAGTGGAATAATCAAGGAATCATATATTTTAAGATTCAACGATTTCTATTTAACTTCTGTACTCAAGAAAGCGGCGTGATAGGATGAATAAAATACAAAGAAATAACTTTATTGTCTTAGTTTTAGCCATTATTTTAAGTTTAATTTTAAAATTTTCACATATATTATTACCGTTCATGTTTGGTCCGATGATTGCAGCAATTTTATGTGTGAAAGTTTTCAAGTTAGAAATCAAATGGCCATTTTGGTTAAGCCAAACTGGTTTGATATTTTTAGGTATACAAATTGGTTCTACCTTTACGAAGACAGTCATAGGTGATATTAGGAATGATTGGTTAACCATCATCATTATTACGGTACTATTACTAGTCCTAGCGTTATTCATTGCTTACTTCTTTAAAAAGATCGCTCAAGTTAACACAGAAACAGCTATTTTAAGCGTGATTCCAGGCGCGCTAAGTCAAATGTTGATTATGGCGGAAGAAGATAAAAGAGCAAATATTTTAGTAGTCAGTTTAACTCAAACCTCACGAATTATATTTGTTGTGATTTTAGTACCGCTGATTTCTTACTTTTTCAGAGATTCTAGTAGTTCTTCTGAAGGAGCTAGCATGAAAGTAGCGCCATTCACGCAAGCGTTAGAAATATGGCAAATTGCACTTCTACTATTATTAGTTGCAATTGTTTATATTTTAATGGCTAAAATTAATTTTCCTACGAAACAGTTACTTGCACCGATCTTGGTACTTATAGTTTGGAACATGACAACAAATCTTACTTTTACATTAGATCATTGGTTATTAGCGTCTGCACAAGTTGTGTATATGATTCGCATCGGAATACAAATTGCGTATTTGCTGAATGACTTAAAGGGCAGGATAGCTGTAGCAATTGCATTTCAAAATATCATGTTAATTCTATCTGCATTTATCATGGTTGTCATTGTGCATGTGTTTACCAATAATTCCATCAATGAATTATTCTTAGGTGCAGCGCCAGGTGGTATGAGCCAAATCGTACTTGTGGCTATGGCAACAGGTGCTGACGTTGCAATGATATCAAGCTATCATATATTTAGAATCTTCTTTATTCTATTTGTTATCGCACCATTAATTGGTTACTTCTTAAAATACAGAGCAAGATATAATGAAAAGTAAAAGAGGCGGGAAACCTTATCGTTTATACTCTGGGAAACCGATTAACGGTGTCCCAAAAGCAGGATTTTCGGCAGTAACACTCACAATTCGACAAAATTTGAGAAACAATTTTGCTCATTGTTCGGTTCTGCTCAAATCCTAAACGCTTTTGTCCCGACCTCTTTTTAATTTTATGCATGTGAAGGTTTGACTGGACAACCTTCTAAATGTGAATCGTATAAGCCAGCAGCCTCTAAAAAAGAAAAGACAGTCACTGGACCTAAAAATTTAAAACCGTATTTCTTAAGATCTTTCGAAAGTTTCGTTGCACGTTCATCAACAGTTATTCGATCACTTGGTTTTTTATATCCCATATCAATAGGCTTATTGTTTACATATGACCACAAGAAATCACTAAAACTATTATAATTTTGTTCGATTTTTAAATAACCTTGAGCTTGACTCACAATTGCTTCTAGCTTCTTTCTGTTATGAACGATGTTAGGAAATTCCATTAATCGGTCGATATCTTTGCTCGTCATTTGAGCAACCTTTTCAGGATCAAAGTTATAAAAAGCTTCTTCGTATGCATCTTTTTTCTTTAAAATAGTTAGCCATGATAAACCTGCATGTTGTGACTCTAAAGCAATCAGTTTAAACAATTCCTTACTATCGTATAATGGTTGCCCCCAAAATTTATCGTGATATTCTAAGTATGTTTCATCCTTTGTACTAAAGGCACACTCATTCATAAATTTTACCTCCAATACATTGACTTATTGATATATCCATTATACTATAAGTGAGTAAATGAATATAATGTTAGGGAAGAGTAAATTCTAATCATTTTATAGAGAGCATATATTTGGTGGAAATATGTAAGTGGTTTGAATTGAAGGTAGCCCGTTAATTACTTTCACTGAACATATATATAGTAGGTGAAAGCGTGTTTGAGCGTTAATCTAATACTTAAGTGCTTGAAGACATTACATGTAACAAATTGAGAATGTAATTCTTCTTGAATATAGGTGGTACCACGGAACATCCGTCCTATTTTTATAGGGTGGGTGTTTTTAATTTATTAGGAGGATTTTTTATGGAAATGAAACCGAAATACGATCCAAGAGAAGTTGAAGCGGGTCGTTATGAAGAATGGGTAAAAAATGGTTATTTTAAACCGTCAGAAGATAAATCGAAAGATACATATACGATTGTGATTCCACCACCCAATGTAACTGGGAAGTTGCATTTAGGACATGCATGGGATACAACGTTACAAGATATTATTACACGTATGAAACGTATGCAAGGTTATGACACTTTATATCTTCCTGGTATGGATCATGCTGGGATTGCAACACAAGCTAAAGTTGAAGCAAAATTAAACGAACAAGGTATTTCTAGACATGACCTTGGACGAGATAAGTTCTTAGAGCAAGCATGGGATTGGAAAGAAGAATATGCGTCATTTATTAGACAACAATGGGCTAAGCTTGGTCTAGGTTTAGATTATAGTAGAGAGCGTTTTACTTTAGATGAAGGATTAAGTAAGGCTGTTCGAAAAGTGTTTGTCGATTTATATAATAAAGGTATTATCTATCGCGGTGAAAGAATCATTAACTGGGATCCTCAAGCAAGAACAGCGTTATCTGATATAGAAGTTATCCATGAGGACGTTCAGGGTGCATTTTATCATTTTAAATATCCATTTGCAGATGGCGAAGGGTATATTGAAATTGCGACAACACGTCCGGAAACAATGCTTGGAGATACAGCCATTGTCGTCAATCCTAATGATGAACGTTATAAAGACGTTATTGGCAAAAAGGTAATTCTACCTATAGTAGGTAGAGAGTTGCCTATTCTTGCAGACGAATATGTTGATATCGAATTCGGTTCTGGTGCAATGAAAGTCACTCCAGCACATGATCCAAATGACTTTGAAATTGGTCAACGTCACGATTTGGAAAATATTATCGTGATGGATGAATACGGTAAAATGAACGATAAAGCTGGAAAATATGAAGGCATGGATCGTTTTGATTGTCGTAAACAACTTGTTGAAGATTTAAAAGCACAAAATTTAGTGATTAAAATTGAGGAACATACTCATTCTGTGGGTCATTCAGAGAGAACAGGTGCGATTGTAGAGCCTTATTTATCAACACAATGGTTCGTTAAAATGAAACCATTAGCGCAAAGAGCACTAGATAATCAAAAAACTGATGATAGAATCGATTTCTTCCCAGGACGCTTTGAAAATACGTTCAATCGTTGGATGGAAGAAATCAGAGACTGGACGATTTCTCGTCAGTTATGGTGGGGACACCAAATTCCAGCATGGTATCATAAAGAAACGAATGAAATTTATGTTGGTGAAGAAGCACCAAAAGATATCGAAAATTGGGTTCAAGACGAAGACGTATTGGATACGTGGTTTTCAAGTGCATTATGGCCATTCTCTACATTAGGTTGGCCTGATACGGACTCAGAAGACTTTAAACGTTATTATCCTACGAATGCGTTAGTAACTGGTTATGACATTATCTTCTTCTGGGTAGCTAGAATGATATTCCAAGGATTAGAATTTACAGATAGAAGACCATTTAATGATGTGTTACTTCATGGATTAGTAAGAGCTGAAGACGGACGTAAAATGAGTAAGTCTTTAGGGAATGGCGTTGATCCTATGGATGTAATTGATGAATATGGTGCGGATAGTTTAAGATATTTCTTAGCTACCGGTTCATCTCCAGGTCATGATTTACGTTATTCAACTGAAAAAGTAGAATCTGTTTGGAACTTTATCAATAAAATATGGAATGCAGCGCGTTTTAGCTTAATGAATATCGGCGAAGACTTTAAAGTAGAAGATATCGATTTATCAGGTGAATTATCTTTAGCGGATAAGTGGATTTTAACAAGATTAAATGAAACAATTAAAACAGTAACAGAGTTAAGTGACAAATATGAATTTGGCGAAGTAGGACGTGCACTTTATAACTTTATTTGGGATGAATTCTGCGATTGGTATATTGAAATGAGTAAGATACCAATGAATAGTGATGATGAAACTCAAAAACAAACAACACGTTCAGTATTGAGTTATGTACTCGATAAAATTATGAAAATGTTGCATCCATTTATGCCATTTGTTACTGAAACAATTTGGCAAAGTTTACCTCACGAAGGTGAAACAATTGTCAATGCAAGTTGGCCGACTGTTAAGCAAGAATTTATATTTGACGAAAGTAAACAAACAATGCAACAACTTGTTGAAATCATCAAATCAGTTCGTCAATCAAGAGTTGAAGTGAATACGCCACTTTCTAAATCGATACCAATTTTAATTCAAACTAAGGATGAGAATGTAAAACAAACACTTAAAGAGAATGCGAGTTATTTACACAAATTTTGTAATCCTAGTGAGTTAATCATTGATACAGAAATCGATATTCCTGAAAAGGCAATGACTTCAGTGGTCGTAGCTGGTAAAGTCGTTCTACCACTTGAAGGTCTAATTGATATGGAAAAAGAAATCGCACGTTTGGAGAAAGAACTAGATAAACTTCAAAGTGAATTAGATAGAGTAGATAAAAAACTTTCAAATGAGAACTTTGTAAATAAAGCTCCGGAAAAAGTTATAAATGAAGAGAAAGAAAAACAACAACATTATCAAGAAAAATATGATGGTGTTAAATCACGAATTGAACAATTAAAAGCATAGGAGTATGATCATGAATTACCTAGACAGCTTGTATTGGATACATGAAAGATCGAAATTTGGTATTAAACCTGGTGTCAAGCGTATGGAATGGATGTTAGAACAATTTAATAATCCTCAAGATAAGATTAGAGGTATTCATGTTGGTGGCACGAATGGTAAGGGGTCTACGGTAGCTTATCTGAGAACTGCTTTAGTGGAAAATGGCTATGAAGTAGGTACCTTTACTTCACCATTTATCGAAAGTTTTAATGAGCGCATTAGCTTGAATGGAACACCAATTACAAATGACGAACTTGTTCAACTTGTTGAACGCGTCAAACCTGTAAGCGAAGCCTTAGAAACTGAAACTGAATTAGGTGGCGCTACGGAATTCGAAATTATTACTACGATGATGTTCCTATACTTTGGAGAGATTCATCCAGTTGATTTCGTTATTATTGAAGCAGGGTTAGGAATTAAACACGATTCCACGAATGTATTTAAACCTATTTTATCTATTTTAACTAGCATTGGACTTGATCACACTGATATTCTTGGTACAACTTATTTAGATATAGCTAAAGATAAAGCAGCTATTATTAAGCCTAATACACCGATTATATATGCAGTTAAAAATGATGATGCTTTAAAATACGTTAGGGACTATGCTTTAGAGCAAAATGCGAAACCTATTGAACTAGATCGAGAAATAACGATCATTTCACAAGATGATGAATTTACTTATCGATATAAGGATTATGAGTTAGAGACGATTCTTTTAAATATGCTTGGAGAACATCAAAAAGAAAATGCTTCGTTGGCTATTACAGCACTTATCGAACTTAATGAAGCGCATATGATTGATCTTGACTTTAATAAAATGATTGATGGTATTGAATCTGTAAATTGGACAGGTCGTATTGAACAAGTTAAAGAACATCCACTTATGGTTATTGATGGTGCGCATAATAATGAAAGTGTAGAAGCACTAATAGACACAATTAAGCATTATTATGGCCGAGATAAAATAGATGTACTTTTTTCTGCAATTAAAGGGAAGCCTATCAATAGTATGATGAGTAATCTAAGCGATATTGCATCAAGATTTTATATTGCCGACTTTGACTTTCCAAAAGCGTTAACTAAAGAAGAAATTGCTGAAGAAATTAATTTTGAAAATATAGAACTTGTAGATGACTACGTTCAATTTATAGAAAATTATCAAGGTGAAGGCTTAATCATTACTGGAAGTTTATACTTTATCAGTGAAGTAAAAGCTAAAACAAAATTCAATTAAGTAACTGAAAGAGCAAAACAGGTTGTTATACTTCCTTGTTTTGCTCTTTCGTTGTGTTTAAGGTGCAAAAACTTGAATGATTTTAAATAGGAAATTTCTCTATTTTGTTAACGGAATTTTAGAGAAATACAAGTTATTTACATTGAGTTGAAAATACTTATAATAAATTTAAGGAGGATGATATATGGTTCTACTTGCATATTCATGTAGTGTGATTTTCAGCTTTTTATATCAATTTAGTCATAAAGGTTTTCTCAGTTTGAGATACTTTTATACAAGGTCTAGATGTGATTACTGTGCTGAAGTAATTAAACCTTATGATTTATTACCGATTATCAGTTTTATTACGTTAAATGGTCGTTCACGTTGTTGTCGACAAAAATTACAAATTTACTACTTTATAGGTGAAGTTCTGTCTGTTATTCCGATATTCCTTTATTCGATGACAAATACAAATATTCATTTTGTACTTTTTCTAACCACTTTTCTATTCTTACTTACAATGTCTCTCTACGATATGCATTCAATGACAGTCGATTTAAGACTCGTATGCATCTATATCATTATCACATGTTTGTTTTCACATATTTATTTTTGGAATTTTTTAATTGTATTTACTATAACCCATACATTATATCTATTTATGTATAAACTTATTGGATATGGCGATATTATTATCTTTAATATGCTTGCATTGTTTTTACCGTTGAAACTCTCTTTTTATTTGTTTATCTTCACTTTTATAATAGGCGGATTAGTTGTGATTCTTTTTAAATTGTTTATTAAAAAAGATATTAAATATATTCCACTTATCCCTTTTATATTTCTTTCCTTTGTAACTAATGCACTTTTTTATCAAGAAATTAATCAATTTTTAGGAGGCGATTTTTATTGAAAATTAATGAAATGGCAGTGTCAGAAAAACCTAGAGAACGGTTGATGAATTTTGGTGCTCAAAGTCTTTCGAATGTTGAATTGTTAGCTATTCTTATCAACACAGGAAGAAAAGGTTTCTCAAGCATTGATATAGCGAATGAATTAATAAAGAACCATCATTCAATTCGAGAATTAAAAAAACTGTCAATCAATGATTTGTTAAGAATAAAAGGTATAGGATTATATAAAGCAATCACGTTAAAAGCTGCTTTTGAGTTAGGGGAAAGATTAAATGCAACGAGTACGATTGATAAAGTGAAAATTACAAGCCCTGGCGATGTAGCTGAATTAATGATGTCTAAAATGAAAGATTTGGAGCAAGAACATTTCGTAGTGTTATTACTTAATTCGAAAAATATTGTTATTAAACAATCGTGGATATATAAAGGTACACTCAATAGTTCGATTATCCATCCAAGAGAGGTATTTAATATAGCAATAAGAGAATCTTCAAATGCAATGATTGTTGTACATAATCATCCATCTGGTGATGTGACTCCATCAAGAGAGGACATAACTACAACATTACGTTTAAAAGAATGTGGAGCTATCTTAGGTATCGAATTGTTAGATCATATTATTATAGGAGATAATAAATTTACGAGTTTAGTAGAAGCGGGCTATTTTGAAGATAATTCAATTTAATATCGTCCTTTCGATTGTCTATTTTATCCATGTAAAAATAAAAAAGTTAGCTAAACCAAATATGAAATTTGAGCATACAACCCAAACATACATAAAATGAATAGCTAACTTATTGACTAATGAATAAAACCTGATAAATTTTGAAAATGATCAAGTAACCAAATCACGCCTTGGTAACCTAAATATATACATAATAAAACAATACCAGCAGATATTAAGAATCGTAAAATAGACAAACCTACTCTAAATAGCAGTATGACTAATAATACGATGAGTATGATTGTTAAAATGCTCAACATGTTGTACCTCCTTATTATGTGTACATTCCATATTATGTATTATAATGTATACAAATAGCAATGACATCAGTCCATAGATATAAAAATCCTACTTCCTTAGTCTGATGCTAAAATGCCATAATTAAATTATACTTAATTTAATATGTTAAGGAGGGCAAATATGAGATTTATTTTCAGTATAGTAAAGAACATCGTTGCAGTGCTAGCAATTATAGCCATTATCTATATAGCACTTAAATACGCCCCTTTCCTTAGAGATCAAGAATGGAATCCACTAAGCGATACTTCGAATAATGTCCAACAAAATTTAAATGACACACAAAATCCAAATGGTTCATCCTCGGGAGAGCCTCAAAATGGTAAGCGTTATTCATTAAAAGAAAATGATATTATTAACAATGTACCTTCAAGTCAGATAAAAAATGTTTTTAATATGATAGATAAAAGAGAATTTATGTCTGTTTCCGGTATAGGTAGAATGGGATATAATGACAAATATCTTGCAGGGCAAAGAGACGATGAATTCATTATATACAAATTTGGATCTGATTCTATAAGAGTTTACAAAACTGAATTTGAAATGCAACAAGACTTAAATAAACTAGGGCAACATATAGAACTAAAACCAGCCGATGCATACAATTAAATCTCATAAACCATGAATTTGAAATGTGATTTTAAATAAGTTAACCTTTGAATATAGATAAATAGAGTAAAGGTTGGTGTGATTTCGAATGGCTGAACAATCAAAAGAAAAACAAGCAAACGAACAAGCAAAAGCGCAAAATCTTTTTGCTCGTTGGAGAAAAGAAGAAACGTTGTACAGCGAAGACGAAAAGAAAGAAAATAAAGATTCTAATGAAGATGAGAGTAAATAATTACAAGCTTGTCTGGCTCTGATAAAAATTTAAAATTAATTTTAACTAACTACTAACGTAACTGTTGGTAGTTTTTTATTATATATATACAGGTTTAACTCACTAAATAACAACGCTCAACTAAATCATTCGTAAAATTTATCTTTAATAATGAGTTAGTGCTTTATTTAAAGAGATGAGTAATATAAAATATAAAAGGATAATAAATTTAGTATTATAGAGGTGTTCTGGGTGCTTAACTTTTTTAAAAATAACAAGCTTGTTGTTGTTTTATGTGCGATTATCGTTTTTATAGCGTTAATAGGTTTATCCATTCGTTCTCAAACTCAATCACCTCCAGAACAATATGTCGGCGACTCGGTTTCTTTGGGGCAAAGAGCAGTAAGTTATCCGATTCATTTTGTAACTGGAGCTATTGGAAATATCTTTAATAAAGATGGATCGAAACAAGATAAAAATAAAATCAAACAACTTGAAGCGGAGAATCAGAAATTAGAGACAGAAAATAAAAAATATAAAAAAGAACTTGATGTGAAGGATTTATCAAAGTATGAACCTATTTCTACAACGGTCATTGCTAGAAACCCAGATCAATGGATGAATACTATTGTGATAGATAAAGGGTCTAAGTCAGGCATTAAGAATAATATGGCTGTTATGACTTCAGAAGGTTTAGTAGGAAGAGTGACGAAGGTAAATCAATTTTCAGCGCAAGTGGATTTGATTTCTACTAACACACGTGCAGGTAAACTTTCAGTGAATGTACAACATGGTTCTAAAAATGTTTTTGGTTTAATTGATCATTATGATGCTAAAAATGAAGAGTTAGTCATCAGTGACATCAATAATAAAGATAGTGTGAAAAAAGGAGATAAGGTTGTTACAAGTGGTTTAGCGGATCAATTACCAAGTGATCTTTACATAGGTGAAGTAACTGAAGTAGAGAATGACCAATATGGTCTTGCTAAAGAAGTTAGAGTTAAAACTGGCGCAGATTTAGCCGACTTAAACCATGTATATGTAGCAAAACGTGATGTGAACACGATTCCTGATGATGAAAGTGGGGGTAACTAATGCGTACCCTTTACTATTTTCTTATAGGAATTTTATTATTCTATATTGATACAGCAATTGGATTAGTAATCCCTTTGCATTTTGGTAAAATTGATATCATTTTTGTGCCTCATCTAACGCTGATGTATATTTTAATTATGACAGTGTACAGAGGATTCGGTGTAGCACTTATACTTGCTATATTCTTTGGTATCATTACTGACTTATATTTTGGAAGCATTTATGGCTTATACATGTTTGGCTATATCATTCTTGTCGTACTTATAGATAAATTCTTTAAAGTATTTTATAGAGACTATTCGATGCTATTTGGTATCGTACTCTTAAGTACAATAGTACTTGAAATATATGTTGTTGCGATATACGGTGTCATTGGATTTATTCAATTTAACTTTATTGAATTTATTTTATTCAGACTTGTTCCAACACTGTTACTTAATTTCATATTACTATTGATCTTATTTCCAATTATTATTAAATTTACTAAAAAAGTACAAAACACAATTGACAGTAAAGCTAAGCGATGGTAAGATTCAATAGTTGAGTAGTTTCAGGCTACATACAACCGCTCAAATACAGGTTTAAGAACAATGAAGCATAGAGTTAATATTTAACTTGAGCTAACGTCACCTGTATATGGCGTGACTTATATTATAGGAGGTGCAAAGTATGTTTGCTATTATTGAAACAGGTGGAAAACAAATCAAAGTAGAAGAAGGTCAAGAAATCTTCGTTGAAAAATTAGACGTAAATGAAGGCGACTCATTCACTTTTGATAAAGTATTATTTGTAGGTGGCGATTCAGTTAAAGTTGGTACGCCAACTGTTGAAGGTGCTTCTGTTACTGCTACTGTTAATAAACAAGGACGCGGTAAGAAAATCACTGTCTTCACTTACAAACGTCGTAAAGACTCTAAACGTAAAAAAGGCCATCGTCAACCATATACTAAATTAACAATCGATAAAATTAACGCATAATTTTATGATTACTGTTGATATTACAATTGATGATGAAGGCAAAGTGACAGATGTGATCATGGATGGCCATGCTGATCATGGTGAATATGGTCATGACATTGTCTGTGCTGGAGCCTCAGCTGTTTTATTTGGTAGTGTAAACGCAATTATGGGATTGACATCTGAAAAGCCTGATATCGATTACGACGATGATGGTGGTCATTTTCATATAAGAAGTGTTGATACTAATAACAAAGAAGCGCAATTAATTCTTCAAGCGATGTTAGTTTCTTTACAAACGATTGAAGAAGAATATAATGAGAATATCAGATTAAATTATAAGTGAGGTGTATCCCGATGTTAAAATTAAACTTACAGTTCTTCGCATCTAAAAAAGGGGTAAGTTCTACAAAAAACGGACGTGACTCTGAATCTAAACGTTTAGGTGCTAAACGTGCTGATGGTCAATACGTATCAGGTGGTTCAATTCTTTATCGCCAACGTGGTACTAAAATCTACCCTGGTGAAAATGTAGGTCGTGGTGGCGATGATACATTATTCGCTAAAATCGACGGCGTTGTTAAATTTGAACGCAAAGGTCGCGACAAAAAACAAGTTTCTGTATACGCAGTAGCTGAATAATTTTGTCTAGTTAACACCAGAAGTGAATGCTTCTGGTGTTTTATTTTTGTTTAAAACGACATCATATTTAAATATGATTTTTCTAAAAATAGTGATAATGATATAATTATAAAGATGAAAATTGCAGAGCAAAAGAGGTGAGATATATGTTCGTCGATCAAGTTAAAATATCTCTTAAAGCTGGTGACGGAGGAAACGGAATCACAGCTTATAGAAGAGAAAAATACGTCCCTTTTGGTGGACCTGCAGGTGGCGATGGTGGTAAAGGTGCTTCTGTCGTATTTGAAGTGGATGAAGGTCTAAGAACTCTTTTAGACTTTAGATATCAACGTCATTTCAAAGCTAAAAAAGGTGAAAATGGACAAAGCAGTAACATGCATGGTAAAAATGCCGAAGATTTAGTGCTAAAAGTACCTCCTGGCACAATCATTAAAAGTGTAGATACTGAAGAAGTACTAGCCGATTTAGTTGAAGATGGTCAAAGAGCAGTTGTAGCTCGCGGAGGACGAGGCGGACGTGGTAATTCAAGATTTGCAACTCCAAGAAATCCTGCCCCAGACTTTAGTGAAAATGGTGAACCGGGCGAAGAGCTAGATGTTACCTTAGAGCTTAAATTACTTGCAGATGTAGGCCTAGTTGGTTTCCCAAGTGTAGGTAAATCAACGTTATTATCTATCGTTTCTAAAGCGAAGCCTAAGATTGGTGCTTACCACTTTACTACTATTAAACCTAATTTAGGTGTTGTTTCCACACCAGATCAAAGAAGTTTTGTTATGGCCGATTTACCAGGTCTTATAGAAGGCGCTTCAGAGGGTGTAGGTTTAGGACATCAATTCTTAAGACACGTGGAACGTACGAAAGTGATTGTTCATATGATTGATATGAGCGGTTCTGAAGGTAGAGATCCTATCGAAGACTATAAAGTAATTAATCAAGAATTAGTGAATTATAAACAACGTCTTGAAGACCGTCCGCAAATTGTTGTCGCGAATAAAATGGATATACCTGAAGCTGAAGAAAACTTAGAACTTTTCAAAGAAGAAATAGAAGATGACGTGACTATCATTCCAGTATCAACGGTTACGCGTGATAACATAGACCAATTATTATATCACATTGCAGATAAACTAGAGGAAGTTAAAGATATTGACTTCTCAGTTGAAGAAGATGAAAATGTAGGCGTCAATCGTGTACTATACAAACATACACCTTCTCAAGATGCATTTACGATTACTAGAGATGACGATGGTGCATATGTTGTAAGCGGAAATGCTATAGAAAGAATGTTCAAGATGACAGACTTTAATAGCGACCCTGCTGTTCGTCGATTTGCCAGACAAATGCGTTCTATGGGAATTGACGATGCACTTAGAGAAAGAGGATGTAGCAACGGTGATATCGTAAGAATTCTAGGTGGAGAGTTTGAATTCGTCGAATAGGAGTGTAAACTTTGGACAATAAAGATTATAAAAAGTTTTATTTAATTAGAGAAGATGTATTACCTGAATCTGTGGTTAAAACTTTAAAAGTAAAAGATGCTTTGAAAAACGATCCTAAGTTGTCCATTTATGACGCTGTAAAACAGTACGATTTGTCGCGTAGTGCCTTTTATAAATATAGAGAGACAATCTTTCCAGTTGATGAAAAGATGCTCGACCATAGAGAGTTTACATTAATATTGTATGTGAATGATATCGTTGGAATGTTAGCACAAGTGTTGAACACAATCTCTCAATTACAATTATCTGTTCTAACAATACATCAAAGTGTTCCAATGGAAGATAAAGCAACGATTACGTTATCACTGAATGCGCAATCTTCTCATTTATCAGTTGATGATGTGGTTAATGCACTGAGAAAGATAGAACATGTTTCAAAAGTAGAATTAATAAGTATGAGTATGTAAGGAGTGCTAACATGTATGCATATGTAAAAGGGACCTTATCTCAGCTATTTCCAACCCACGTTGTTGTAGAAACAGCTGGAATAGGTTATGAAATACAGACACCGAATTCTTATCGTTTTCAAACATATTTGGATAAAGAAGTACAAATATATACATCACTGATAGTTAGAGAAGATGCACAATTGCTTTATGGCTTTATTAGCGAAGAAGAAAAAGACATGTTTCTTAGTTTAATTAAGGTAACAGGTATAGGGCCTAAATCAGCCTTAGCAATCTTAGCTGCTAGTACTCCAAATGAAGTTAAACAAGCAATAGAGAATGAAAATGATGCATATCTCACACAATTCCCAGGAATTGGTAAGAAAACCGCCAGACAAATTGTGTTAGATTTAAAAGGTAAGGTAACGATTAATGAAGAAAACAGTGACACACTACTTCAAGTTGATTTAAATTCAACTGAACAAAGTCAAATCGTTAAAGAAGCAATGCTTGCATTAGAAGCACTGGGTTATTCTAAACGCGAACTTTCTAAAGTGGAAAAGGTGCTAAACAAGCAAAGTATTACTTCAGTGGATGAAGCAGTCAAACTTGGTTTACAAACCTTAATATCTTAATATAAATAATAATGATTTAATGGGGGAAGCGTATATGGATAAAAGAATGGTCGATCAAGAATTTCATGATGAAGACTCGGCTTTTGAATTGTCATTAAGGCCTACAAAACTTAAACAATATATCGGTCAATCCTCTATTAAAAGTAATCTAGAAGTATTTATAAAAGCTGCTAAATTAAGAGAAGAACCACTCGATCACGTTCTATTATTTGGCCCTCCTGGACTAGGTAAAACGACACTTTCCAATATTATTGCTAATGAGATGGAAGTGAACATAAGAACGATTTCTGGTCCGTCTTTAGAGAGACCAGGCGATTTAGCAGCTATTTTATCTGGATTACAACCAGGCGATGTATTATTTATTGATGAGATCCATCGTCTTAGTAGTGTTGTAGAAGAAGTACTCTATCCTGCGATGGAAGACTTTTTCCTAGATATCATCATAGGTAAAGGTGATGAAGCAAGAAGTATCAGAATTGATTTACCACCATTTACTCTTGTTGGAGCGACGACGAGAGCTGGTAGTTTAACTGGTCCGCTTAGAGATAGATTTGGTGTTCATTTAAGACTTGAATATTATAATGAAAATGAACTAAAAGAAATTATCACACGTACTGCTGAAGTACTTGATACAGGAATTGATGAAGAAAGTGCCCTAGAATTAGCACGTCGTTCACGAGGTACACCGAGGGTTGCAAATAGATTATTAAAACGTGTGAGAGATTTCCAACAAGTGAATGAAGATGATCAAATCTATATTGAAACAACCAAAAGGGCATTACAATTATTACAAGTTGATCAAGAAGGTTTGGATTACATAGACCACAAAATGATGAATTGTATTATCAACCAATATAATGGTGGCCCTGTAGGCTTGGATACGATTGCTGTATCTATAGGTGAAGAACGTATTACAATTGAAGACGTTTATGAACCGTTTTTAATTCAAAAAGGCTTTTTAGAGAGAACGCCACGTGGTAGAAAAGCTACGGCATTCGCTTATGAGCATTTTAAAAACATAGATGAAAAGAGGAAGTAAGTTGAATATTGAAGAATTTGACTATCATTTGCCAGAATCTTTAATCGCTCAAACACCCTTAAAAAATAGAGACCAGAGTCGCTTGCTTGTACTTCAAAGAGAAACTGGCGAAATGGCTCACCTTCATTTTAAAGATGTCATAGATTATTTGAATCCTGGTGATACGTTAGTTCTAAACGATACACGTGTGATGCCGGCACGTCTCTTCGGTTTAAAAGAAGAGACCGGCGCCAAAGTTGAAATGCTAATGCTCACTCAAATCGAAGGTAACGATTGGGAAGTTTTGCTAAAACCAGCTAAAAGAATTAAAGTTGGGAATCGTTTAAGTTTTGGTGATGGTAAGATTGTTGCTGAATGCGTTAAAGAATTAGAGCAGGGTGGACGTATTATGCGTTTACATTATGAGGGTATATTACAGGAACGTTTAGATGAGCTAGGTGAAATGCCACTTCCACCATATATCAAAGAGCGTTTAGATGATCCAGACCGTTATCAAACAGTTTATGCTAAAGAGAGTGGATCAGCTGCTGCTCCGACTGCAGGACTTCATTTCACGGAAGCGTTACTTGATCAAATTAAAGCTAAAGGGGTAAATATAACATTTATTACCTTGCATGTAGGTTTAGGCACTTTCCGTCCAGTTAGTGTAGATAATATTGACGATCATGAAATGCATAGTGAATATTATCAAATGACGAGTGAAACTGCAGAATTATTGAATCAGACAAGAGCGAATGGAAATAGAATCATTTCTGTAGGAACTACTTCTACTCGTACTTTAGAAACAATACGACGTGACCATGAGCAATTTGTTGAGAAAAGTGGATGGACTGATATCTTTATTTACCCGGGATTTGAATATAAAGCAATTGACGGTTTAATTACTAATTTCCATTTACCGAAATCTACATTAGTCATGTTAGTCTCTGCTTTCAGTACGAGAGATAATATTTTAAACGCATATCAAACAGCAGTTGAAATGAAATATAGATTCTTTAGTTTTGGAGATGCAATGTTAATTATTTAATAGAATGTGAGGTTTAACATATGCCTGCAGTAACTTATGAGCATATAAAAACATGTAAACAATCAGGAGCAAGATTAGGTATCGTACATACACCACATGGTTCTTTTGAAACACCAATGTTTATGCCTGTTGGTACGAAAGCTACTGTTAAAACAATGAGTCCTGAGGAATTAAGAGATATTGAAGCAAAAATTATTTTAGGAAACACATATCATTTGTGGTTGCAACCTGGAAATGATATCATCAAGCGTGCTGGGGGACTGCATCAATTCATGAATTGGGACGGTCCGATACTAACTGATTCTGGTGGATTTCAAGTTTTCAGTTTAAGCAATTTACGTAAAATAACTGAAGAAGGTGTCGAATTTAGACACCATACAAATGGGTCAAAACTATTTCTTAGTCCTGAGAAATCAATGCAAATTCAAAATGATTTAGGTTCAGATATCATGATGGCATTTGATGAATGCCCGCCAATGCCTTCTGAATACGATTATGTGAAAAATTCAATTGAAAGAACAACACGATGGGCTGAAAGATGTTTAAAGGCACATCAACGTCCTGAAGACCAAGCTTTATTTGGTATTATTCAAGGCGGAGAATATAAAGATTTACGTGAACAAAGTGCGAGAGAACTTGTTGATCTAGACTTTCCTGGATATGCCATTGGTGGTTTATCTGTAGGAGAGCCTAAACCAGTTATGTATGAAATGGTTGAACATACAGAGCAATTTATGCCTAAAGACAAACCAAGATACCTTATGGGCGTTGGTTCACCTGATGCACTTATAGAATGTAGTATCAGAGGTATGGATATGTTTGATTGCGTTTTGCCTACTAGAATCGCTAGAAACGGTACATGTATGACGACTAAAGGACGTGTAGTGATCAAAAATGCGAAATATGCTGATGATTTAGGACCTTTAGATGAACATTGTGATTGTTATACATGTCGCAATTACACAAGAGCCTATATCAGACATTTAATCAAAGCGGAAGAGACTTTTGGTATCCGTCTTACTACTATTCATAATTTACATTTTCTGCTAAAATTAATGGAAGATATAAGACAAGCCATTCGAGAAGACCGTCTTTTAGATTTCAAAGACGAGTTCTTTGAACAGTATGGATTAAATGTAGAAAACCCTAAAAACTTTTAAAGAGGAGAATTAACAATGGGCCAATTTGCATCATTAATTTTGCCGATCCTATTATTGGCAGTTATGTGGTTCTTTTTAATTAGACCACAACAAAAGCGTGCTAAAGCACATCGTGAAATGATTAGCCGTGTAGAATCAGGTCAAAAGGTTACTACAATCGGTGGTATTAAAGGAACTGTTAAATCTGTAGATGAAACTACAGTTGTGATCACAGTAAATGGTCATGGTACGGAAATGACTTTCGAGAAACCAGCCATTAAACAAGTAGATCCTTCATAAAACAGAAGTCATTTTGACAAAGTTAAGGCTGGGACATAATTAATTGTCTCAGCCTTCTTAACATATTGGCAGTAGATGTCTGAATTAAAAGTGCGCTTATATCAAGCTTCTTTTAATCCTAGCCATCCTTGCCGGCGGGGCCCCAACATAGAGAATTTCTTAAAAAGAAATTCTACAAACAATGCAAGTTGGGAGCGGGACAACGAAAATAATTTTGCTAAATTATATTTCTGTCCCGCTCCCTTTTTTTATTATCATTTAATTATGATGTTTTAATGACAAAACTCCATTCTTTTAGCCAACAATTTCACTATTAAGTGTAGTATGTTAATATAGATAGGTCGTTAAAGTGAACGTAATATCATTTTAACTTGCATGATAATTTATTCATCGAGTATTCTAAATACATAAGTAAATAATGAGGTGTTCATGTGAAGAAAAGTAGTAGATTAGTTGCATTCATACTCCTCGTGGTTCTATTGTTTGCTGGAATGGGACTAACGTATAAGAATGTAGTTAAAAATGTTAATTTAGGACTTGATTTGCAAGGTGGTTTCGAAGTACTTTTCCAAGTTGATCCTTTACATAAAGGTGAGAAGATAGATAAGAAAGCACTTCAAGCTACATCTCAAACACTTGAAAGTCGTGTCAACGTCTTAGGTGTTTCAGAGCCTAAAATTCAAATTGAAGACCCTAATCGTATTCGTGTTCAATTAGCGGGGATTAAAGACCAAGCACAAGCACGAAAAATGTTATCAACGCAAGCCAATTTAACAATTAGGGATGCAGAAGACCATGTTCTTATGTCTGGTTCAGATATTAAACAAGGTTCAGCAAAACAAGAATTTAAACAAGAAACAAATCAACCAACTGTTACATTTAAAGTTAAAAGTAAAGATAAATTTAAAAAAGTCACTGAAAAGATTTCAAAAAAACGTGACAATGTAATGGTCGTTTGGATGGATTTCAAAAAAGGTGATAGCTACAAAAAAGAGGCTAAAAAACAGCAAGAAGGTAAAGAACCTAAATATGTCTCAGCAGCAAATGTAGATCAACCTATTAATTCAGACAGTGTTGAAATTTCTGGTGGATTCAATGGTAAAAAAGGTGTGAAAGAAGCTAAGCAAATTTCTGAGCTATTGAATGCTGGTTCATTACCTGTAGATCTTAAAGAAATTTATTCAAATTCTGTAGGTGCACAGTTCGGTCAAGATGCACTCAATAAAACAATATTCGCGTCATTTATTGGTGTCGCAATTATTTATTTATTCATGTTAGGATTCTATAGATTACCTGGTTTAGTAGCGATTATCGCTCTAACTACATATATCTACTTAACATTAGTAGCATTTAACTTTATTTCAGGTGTACTTACGTTGCCAGGACTCGCTGCGTTAGTTCTAGGTGTAGGTATGGCTGTAGATGCTAATATTATTATGTACGAACGGATAAAAGACGAACTTAGAATAGGACGAACGCTTAAACAAGCTTATTCTAAAGCTAATAAGAGTTCATTCTTAACTATCTTTGACTCCAACCTTACAACTGTTATCGCCGCAGCAGTATTATTCTTCTTCGGTGAAAGCTCAGTTAAAGGTTTCGCAACAATGCTCTTACTAGGTATCTTGATGATATTTGTCACTGCCGTCTTCTTATCTCGTGGTCTTTTAAATTTATTAGTATCATCTAATTTCTTCAAGAAACAATACTGGTTATTTGGTGTTAAGAAGAAAGACCGTCATGATATGAACGATGGTAAAGATGTTCATGATCTTAAGACCTCATTTGAAAAATGGAACTTTGTTAAGTTAGCGAAACCGCTTATCGCATTAAGTATATTAATCGTCGTAGTTGGTTTAGTTATTTTAGCAGTCTTTAAACTTAACTTAGGTATCGATTTCTCATCTGGTACAAGAGCTGATATTAATGCGAAACAACCTTTAACACAAGCTAAAGTTGAAAAAGCTGTTAAAGATGTAGGTTTAGAACCAGATCAAATTCAAATTAATGGTAGCAGCAATAAAGGAGCTACAGTACAATTCAAAAAAGACTTATCACGTGCTGAAGATAATAAATTGAGTGATAAGATCAAATCTGAATTTGGCGATACACCTCAAATCAATACCGTATCTCCATTAATTGGTCAGGAATTAGCCAAAAACGCAATTACTGCACTTATATTAGCGTCATTAGGTATCATTATTTATGTATCATTACGCTTCGAATGGCGAATGGGCTTATCTGCTGTACTTGCCTTATTACATGACGTCTTTATTATCGTTGCGGTATTTAGCTTATTCAGAATTGAAGTCGACCTTACATTTATCGCTGCTGTCTTAACGATTGTAGGTTATTCAATCAATGATACGATTGTTACATTTGACCGAGTAAGGGAGAACTTACACAAACTTAAAGTCATTACAAGTCCTGAACAAATTGACGATATGGTCAATCGCTCAATTAGACAAACAATGACAAGATCAATTAATACAGTGTTAACTGTAGTTGTTGTAGTTGTGGCAATCCTCATTTTTGGTGCGCCAACAATCTTTAACTTCTCATTAGCATTATTAATTGGTTTAATCTCAGGTGTATTCTCATCTGTATTCATAGCTGTGCCTTTATGGGGCATCATGAAAAAACGTCAATTGAAAAAATCTCCAAACCATAAGCTAAAAGTATACAAAGAGAAGAAATCTAATGACGAAAAAATATTAGTATAATTCCCAATTTATCTGCCAATAGAGCACATCGCTTTATTGGCAGTTTTTTTATGTAAATTTTCAAACCACAACGGGTTGTACTTTTTATTTTATTTAAATTTCGGTATAATGACTTTTGGAAATGAGGACGATTGTTATGATTAAACCTAAATATAATTGGGATTTAGCTGAACCAACTGAATACATAACAGAAGAACTTGCAAAGGAACTCAAACTTTCTCCGATAGTCAAAAAGGTTTTAGAGAGTAAAAATTTAGTACAAGAAGAAATGATTCAAGATGTACTACAAGATAAAATCATTAATCATGATCCTTGGGCGCTCAGTGATATGCAAAAAGCAGTAGATCGTATTAATTTAGCTATTGATAAAAGTGAGCGTATTTTAGTATATGGTGATTATGATGCTGATGGTGTGACTTCAACCACTATACTTGTTAATACGCTGAGTCAATTAGGCGCGCAAGTAGGATGGTATATTCCTAACCGCTTTAGTGAAGGATATGGTCCAAACGCACTTGCTTTTCAAAATGCATATGAAGAGGGCACGTCACTTATCATCACTGTTGATAATGGTATCCAAGGGCACGAAGAGATAAAAATGGTGCAAGACTTAGGGGTAGATGTGATTGTAACTGACCATCACGAAATAGGTCGCACTTTACCTGAAGCTTATGCGATTGTACATCCAATGCATCCTGAGTTTAGTTATCCTTTTCAATATTTATGTGGTGCTGGAGTGGCGTACAAACTTGCACAAGCTTTAATAAGTCATCCACCTCAACAATTTCTAGCGCTAGCAGCTATAGGGACTATTGCAGACTTAGTATCCCTCACTGATGAGAATCGTTCTATCGTTAAACAAGGTCTAAATATACTTAATAACAATGCACCTGTGTCTATTCAAGCCATATTAAAGCAGGCTGGATATAACGATAATATCAACGAAGAAACGATTGGTTTTATCATCGGACCGAGATTAAATGCTGTAGGACGTTTAGAAGATGCGTCGCTTGCTGCTGAATTATTAATGTCAGAAGAGATAGAAGAAGCAGAATTTTTAGCTGAACAAGTCGAACATTTTAATCAAGAAAGAAAAGACATCGTTTCTGAGATTACTGAAGAAGCATTAGCATTAGCTGAAGAACAAGTTCAACAAGGACATTTATTCTTATTATTAGCGAAAGAGAATTGGCATGAGGGTGTATTAGGTATTGTGGCTTCTAAAGTTGTCGAAACATACGCTTTACCCACGCTGATACTAAACATTGATTTAGAACAAAATCATGCCAAAGGGTCTGCGCGTTCGATAGATCAAGTATCTATGTTCGAGATTTTAAATGCGCACCAAGATTTAATTTCAAAATTTGGTGGTCATCATATGGCTGCTGGAATGACTATGGATATTGAGAATATCGATGAACTGCGCAAAGGATTAAATGACTGGATGCGTCAACTTGCTGAAACGACATCATTAGAACCAAGAAAGCATGTTGATGTTTTACTTGATGAAAGAGAAATTTCTGTTAAAAATATTCGAGACATTCAAAGACTACGTCCATTTGGTACAGATTTTAATAGCCCAACATTTGAACTCAAAGATTTAAATGTACAGTCTATCAAAGCGATAGGCCAAGATGGGAAACATTTGAAATTATCACTCGGTGAAAATCAAATCGCAGCACTCTATTGGAGTAATGGGCACCTTGCAAATGAATTAGAAATAGGGCAACCTGTTAACTTAATAGGACAATTACAAATCAATGAATGGAATGGCAATCAATCGCCACAGCTTATTATTCAAGATATAGCTATGGAAACACTACAGATTTTAGACTATCGTAGTAAACGTAAGCATTATCAATTCTCAGAAGATGATGTGAACACTGCCTATGTCATTCATCCTAGAAAAGAAAAAACAACAAATCATCATTATCATTATGGTGAGGAAATTTCGACAAATTATGATAAAGTCGTATTTAGAGATTTGCCAAATACGATGGATGAAATTGAGCAAACATTAAATCAATTACAATTATCTCAACTTTATCTTGTATTACAACACGAGCAGTCAATCTATTTTGAAGGTATGCCAAGCAAAGATCTTTTCAAAAATTGTTATAAAGCATTAATTAATAAAAAGGAAACAAACCTCGTTGAAGAGGGTATGATGTTATGTGAATATTTAAAAGTTAAGCCTGAATTACTTAAATTTATGCTTAAAGTATTCAAAGATTTAGAATTTATTTATGATGATCAAGGAATTATTAAAATAAATAGCCAGCCAAGTAAGCAAGCTATAGAATCAAGTCATATTTATCAATTGAGACAGTCACGAATGGAAGTTGAAAAACGATTATTGTATGATGACTTTTCGAATATTAAAGAATGGATAAAATCTCAGTTAAGTTAATTTATAGGAGGAAATTTAATGGATTTAAAACAATATGTTTCAGAAGTTGAAGATTGGCCAAAACCGGGTGTGAGCTTTAAAGATATTACAACGATTATGGATAATGGTAAAGCATATGGATATGCGACTGACCAAATCGTTGAATATGCGAGAGAAAAAGAAGTAGACGTGGTTGTTGGACCGGAAGCTAGAGGATTTATTATTGGATGTCCTGTTGCTTATTCAATGGGCATTGGATTTGCTCCTGTTCGTAAAGAAGGTAAGCTACCTCGAGAAGTTATCCGTTACGAATATAGTTTAGAATATGGCACTAATATTTTAACGATGCATAAGGATGCGATTAAACCAGGTCAACGCGTGTTAATCACTGATGACTTACTCGCTACTGGAGGTACAATTGAAGCGGCGATTAAACTTGTCGAGAAGTTAGGCGGAATTGTCGTTGGTATCGCATTTATTATTGAATTAAAATATCTCCATGGTATTGAAAAAATTAAAGATTACGACGTCATGAGCCTTATTTCTTATGATGAATAGAATAAAGTCATAATTTTAGTTATATCTTGTGTTAATATGCAGTTAATACAAGGTATAACTTTTTTATTTTGAAAAATCGAAATCACCAACGCGTCATTGCTACTAAATCAAGGATGATGGATTACTTCTGGTTCAACAACGTTTATTTATTTAAAAAATTGTAGTATCATAGAACTATTATTTAGATAAAAGCGAGCTACCTTATTTAAGTTAGGGGATAATATAGAGTAAATTAAATATAAGTAATTATATATTGATATAACAAGGGTATAAATTTGCTGTAATCAGAATTTTACAAATATAAAAGATTTAAATTTTCGCGAAATAAATTTAATTAAAACAAACAAGGGAGTGGGACAGAAATATAATTTAGCAAAATTATTTTCGTTGTCCCACCCCGGCAAGGATGGCTAGGATTGAAAGAAGCTTGATATAAGCGCACTTTTAATTCAGACATCTACTGCCAATATGTTAAAGAAAGCTGAGACAATTAATTATGTCTCAGCCTCTGTAAACATAAGGAATTTAAAAGTAATAAATTTGAGTGGGGTGTCTTATATTGAACAACGAATATCCATACAGTGCGGATGAGGTTCTTCATAAAGCAAAATCATATTTATCGGCAAGCGAATATGAGTATGTGCTGAAAAGTTATCATATTGCTTACGAAGCCCATCAAGGCCAGTTTCGAAAAAATGGTTTACCTTATATCATGCATCCTATTCAAGTTGCAGGGATATTAACTGAAATGAGACTTGATGGACCTACCATTGTAGCAGGCTTCTTACATGATGTAATAGAAGATACTCCTTATACATTTGAAGATGTAAAAAGCATGTTTAACGAAGAAGTCGCTAGAATTGTTGATGGCGTAACTAAACTTAAAAAGGTGAAGTACCGTTCTAAAGAAGAACAGCAAGCTGAAAATCATCGTAAATTATTTATCGCTATCGCTAAAGATGTTCGAGTTATATTAGTCAAATTAGCGGACAGACTTCATAATATGAGAACTTTAAAAGCGATGCCGAGAGAGAAACAAGTTAGAATTTCAAAAGAAACACTTGAAATCTATGCGCCACTCGCACATAGATTAGGGATTAACACAATTAAATGGGAACTTGAAGATACGGCACTTAGATATATCGATAGCGTTCAATATTTTCGCATCGTTAACTTAATGAAGAAAAAGCGAAGTGAACGAGAAGCTTATATTGCTAATGCAATCAGCAAAATCGAAGCAGAAATGGATAAAATGAAACTTTCTGGAGAAATAAGCGGTAGACCTAAACACATTTATAGTATTTACCGCAAAATGATGAAACAGAAAAAACAATTTGATCAAATATTTGATTTGCTAGCTATTCGCGTTATTGTGAATTCGATAAATGATTGCTACGCCATACTTGGACTTGTTCATACTTTATGGAAACCAATGCCAGGTCGCTTTAAAGACTACATTGCTATGCCTAAACAAAATATGTACCAATCCCTTCATACTACTGTCGTTGGACCAAATGGAGATCCTCTCGAAATACAAATCAGAACCTACGAAATGCATGAAATTGCTGAACACGGTGTGGCAGCACACTGGGCTTACAAAGAAGGTAAAACAGTTAATGAGAAGACGCAAGACTTCCAAAACAAATTAAATTGGTTAAAAGAATTAGCCGAAACAGATCATACGACTACTGATGCACAAGAGTTTATGGAGTCATTAAAGTATGATTTACAAAGTGACAAAGTTTATGCCTTTACGCCAGCAAGTGATGTGATTGAATTACCTTATGGTGCAGTACCGATTGACTTTGCTTATGCTATTCATAGTGAGGTAGGCAATAAAATGATTGGCGCTAAGGTTAATGGCAAGATTGTGCCTATTGATTATGTACTTCAAACAGGGGATATTATAGAAATTCGCACAAGTAAACACTCTTATGGCCCGAGCAGAGATTGGTTGAAAATTGTTAAATCATCAAGTGCTAAGAGTAAAATCAAAAGTTTCTTTAAAAAACAAGATCGATCTTCAAATATTGAAAAAGGTAAATTCATGGTCGAGGCAGAAATTAAAGAACAAGGTTTCCGTGTCGAAGATGTCTTAACCGAAAAGAATTTAGAAGTTGTAAATGATAAATACCATTTTGCAAATGATGAAGATTTATTCGCAGCAGTAGGTTTTGGTGGTGTAACGTCTGCACAAATCGTTAATAAACTTACTGAAAGACAGAGAATTCTTGATAAACAGAAGGCTTTAAATGAAGCTCAAGAAGTCACAAAATCTGTGCCTATTAAAGAAGATATCATTACCGATAGTGGTGTTTATGTAGAAGGATTGGAAAACGTACTTATCAAGTTGTCAAAATGTTGTAATCCTATACCTGGTGATGATATTGTAGGATATATCACCAAAGGTCATGGTATTAAAGTTCATCGTACAGATTGTCCAAATATAAAGAATGAGACAGATCGATTAATCTCTGTAGAATGGGTTAAATCAAAGGATTCAACTCAACGTTATCAAGTTGATTTAGAAGTGACCGCATATGATAGAAATGGGTTACTTAATGAAGTATTGCAAGCTGTAAATTCAACAGCAGGAAGTTTAATCAAAGTTTCAGGTCGTTCTGACGTAGATAAAAATGCTGTGATAAACATTAGTGTGATGGTAAAAAATGTGAACGATGTTTTTCGCGTCGTTGAGAAAATTAAACAACTAGGTGACGTATATACAGTATCGAGAGTTTGGAACTAGAGGTGCAAAAGAAATGAAGATAATTGTACAAAGAGTTAAACATGCAAGAGTAACAAATAATGCGATCGATAATGAAATTGAAAAAGGGTATTGTCTACTCGTTGGAGTAGGTAAAGACTCTACTGAAGAAGATGCAAAAGTGATTGCTAAAAAAATTGCTAATGCTCGATTATTTGAGGACGAAAATGACAAATTAAATCTCAATATTCAACAAGTTGAAGGTGAAATTTTATCAGTATCACAATTTACTTTGTATGCTGATGTAAAGAAAGGTAACCGCCCTGGATTTTCAAATTCTAAAAGTCCTGACGAAGCAAAGCAACTATATGAAAAATTGAATGAGGAATTAGAATCTTATGGTTTAACAGTGAAAACAGGTGAATTTGGCACACATATGAATGTAGAAATTAATAATGATGGGCCAGTTACCATTATTTATGAAGCTCAGGATGGAAAAATTCTATGAAGAAGATAGATGAATGGTTAACGCGTCACGGTCTAAAAAATCGACTTACACTTGTTGTAGTTATAGCGTTTATTCTATTCCTTATCTTACTATTTATGTTTCTTAATCATAGTGATGAGGATTCGGGTCAAATTACGATTACTGAAAATGCCGAATTAAGAACAGGGCCTAATGCTGCATACCCTGTGATTTATAAAATAGAAAAAGGCGACAGCTTCAAAAAAGTTGATAAAAAAGGTAAATGGATTGAAGTTCAAAATCGTGCTGGAACTGAAAAAGGCTGGGTTGCCGGCTGGCATACGAATTTGAATATTCAAGCCGATAATTCAAATGCTTCTAATCCTCTCAAAGGTAAAACAATTGTACTTGATCCTGGTCATGGTGGTAGTGACCAGGGCGCATCAAGTAATACCCCTACTAAAAGTTTAGAGAAAAATTACACATTAAAAACTGCGAAAGAACTCAAAAAATTATTAGTTAAAGAAGGTGCCAAAGTCAAAATGACGCGTACCTCAGATAAATATGTATCCCTTGATGATAGAAATATTAAAGGTGATGCATTTATTAGCATACATAATGACTCTTTAGATTCCTCTAATGCCAATGGTGCAACCGTTTATTGGTTACAAGATAATCAAGAATCGCTCGCTCAAACTTTAAATTCTAATATCCAGAAAAAAGCCTTACTTACTAATAGAGGCGCGCGACAACAAAATTATCAAGTTCTTCGACAAACTGATGTACCAGCTGTACTATTAGAACTCGGATATATAAGTAATCCTACTGATGAAGCAATGATTAATGATCAACTACATAGACAGGTCGTGGAACGAGCTGTAGTAGATGGACTTAAGCAATATTTCTCATCATAGAACTTGCAAATTAAAATAAAACTCGTTATCATTATTGATGAACTTTATAAATAAAACCATTAATATTCTTGAAAGTTTAAATGAAATTGGTAGCATATCATTGCGCAGAAATACAATCCATGGCTGAAAGATTGTACTGAGTAGTTTAAATCTTTGAACACAAGAAGAGGTACTTTAGGAAACTAATGTCGGGTGACGCACGTTAAGCGTTTTGAGTGGGTCAACGCGATTCTAGCGTTTGATCAATTAGGGTGGCAACACGGTTATTACGTCCCTTGTATAGTTTTTAACTATGCAAGGGTTTTTTATTTTTAAAAATAATGGAAAGTTATCATCTTAGTCGTAACACAGACCTATTCAATGATTATTAGCGACAAAGGAGAGGACGATATGATAAAGATTCCAAGAGGTACGCAAGATATCCTACCAGAAGATTCTGTAAAATGGCGTTACATTGAGAATAAATTAGACGAACTCATGGAAATATACAATTATAAAGAAATTCGAACACCTATATTCGAAAGTACTGAACTATTTGCTAGAGGTGTTGGTGATTCAACAGATGTTGTACAAAAAGAAATGTACACATTCCAAGATAAAGGAGACCGAAGTTTAACATTACGTCCAGAAGGTACGGCTGCAGTCGTTCGTTCATACATCGAACATAAAATGCAAGGACAACCTAATCAGCCAGTTAAATTGTATTATAATGGACCGATGTTTAGATATGAACGTAAACAAAAGGGACGTTATCGTCAATTTAATCAATTTGGCGTAGAAGCAATTGGTGCAGAAAACCCATCTATAGATGCCGAAGTGTTAGCAATGGTTATGCACATTTATCAATCATTCGGATTGAAGCACTTAAAGCTTGTTATTAATAGTATTGGGGATAGCGAATCTCGTAAAGAATACAATGAAGCATTAGTTGAACACTTCGAACCAGTCATAGATACATTCTGTTCAGACTGTCAATCACGCTTACACACTAATCCAATGAGAATTTTAGATTGTAAAGTTGATAGAGATAAAGAAGCAATTAAGAATGCACCTCGCATCACTGATTATCTTAATGATGATTCTAAAGCTTACTTTGAACAAGTTAAACAACACTTAGATGACTTGAACATTCCTTATGTAGAAGATCCTAATTTAGTGCGTGGACTAGATTATTATACGCATACAGCTTTCGAAGTAATGATGGATAATCCAAATTACGATGGTGCGATTACGACACTTTGTGGAGGCGGACGTTATAATGGCCTCTTACAATTGTTAGATGGACCAAGTGAAACTGGAATAGGTTTTGCATTGAGTATCGAACGTCTATTACTTGCACTTGAAGAGGAAGACATCGAATTAGATATTGAATCAAAATTCGATTTATTTATCGTAACGATGGGTGAAGAAGCTGATCGTTATGCGGTTAAATTATTAAATGAATTACGTAAGAACGGTGTGAAAGCCGATAAAGATTATCTTAATAGAAAAATTAAGGGCCAAATGAAACAAGCAGATAGATTGAATGCGAAGTACACGATAGTGATTGGTGATCAAGAGCTTGAAAACAATTCTATTGATATTAAGCACATGGCTTCTGGTGAGTCAGAAAAAGTACAATTAGATCAATTAGTTGACTATTTTAAAGAGTAGAAAGGGAGTATTACTTTGAGTAAGAGAACAACATATTGTGGTTTAGTCACAGAAGAATTATTAAATGAAAAGGTTACTTTAAAAGGTTGGGTACACAATCGACGTGACCTAGGTGGTTTGATTTTCGTAGATTTAAGAGACCGTGAAGGTATCGTTCAAATTGTTTTCAATCCAGACTTTTCAGAAGAAGCTTTAAAAGTTGCAGAAACTGTACGTTCTGAATATGTAGTTGAAGTTGAAGGTGTTGTCACAAAACGTGACGCTGAAACGGTTAACCCTAAAATTAAAACAGGACAAGTCGAAGTACAAGTTTCAAATATTGAAATTATTAATAAATCTGAGACACCACCATTTGCAATTAACGAAGAAAACGTGAATGTAGATGAAAATATCCGTTTAAAATATAGATACTTAGATTTACGTCGTCAAGAATTAGCGCAAACTTTCAAAATGAGACATCAAACAACACGTTCAATACGTCAATACTTAGATGACAATGGCTTCTTCGATATTGAAACACCAGTATTAACTAAATCTACACCTGAAGGCGCACGTGATTATCTCGTACCATCTCGTGTACATGAAGGTGAATTTTACGCATTACCACAATCACCACAATTGTTTAAACAACTCTTAATGATTAGTGGATTCGATAAATATTATCAAATTGTTAAATGTTTCCGTGATGAAGATTTACGTGCAGACCGTCAACCTGAATTTACACAAGTTGATATTGAAATGAGCTTTGTCGATCAAGAAGATGTCATTTCAATGGGCGAAGAAATGTTACGCAAAGTGGTTAAGGACGTTAAAGGCATTGATGTTCCAGCTCCGTTTCCACGTATGACATATGCTGAAGCAATGGATCGTTATGGTTCAGATAAACCTGATACACGTTTTGATATGGAACTTATCAACGTATCTCAATTAGGTAAAGACATGGATTTCAAAGTCTTTAAAGATACTGTCGAAAATGACGGCGAAATTAAGGCAATTGTAGCTGAAGGCGCTGCTGACAAATATACACGTAAAGACATGGATGCACTAACTGAATTCGTTAATATCTACGGTGCTAAAGGTTTAGCGTGGGTTAAAGTCGTTGAAGATGGATTAAGTGGTCCAATTGCGCGTTTCTTCGAAGATGCAAACGTTGAAACACTTAAAGAACTTACAGGTGCTAAACCAGGTGACTTAGTGATGTTTGTTGCTGACAAACCAAGTGTAGTGGCACAAAGTTTAGGCGCATTACGTATCAAACTTGCTAAAGAACTAGGACTTATTGATGAATCTAAATTAAACTTCTTATGGGTTACAGATTGGCCACTTCTTGAATATGATGAAGATGCGAAACGATATGTTGCTGCTCACCATCCATTCACATCACCTAAACAAGAGGATATAGCTAAGTTAGATTCAGAACCTGAAAATGCTCAAGCAAATGCTTATGATATCGTATTAAACGGTTATGAGCTTGGAGGCGGTTCAATCAGAATTCACAATGGTGAATTACAACAAAAAATGTTTGAAGTCTTAGGCTTTTCAGCTGAACAAGCACAAGAACAATTCGGTTTCTTACTAGATGCATTTAAATACGGTGCACCACCACATGGCGGTATTGCACTAGGATTAGATAGACTTGTGATGCTACTTACAAACAGAACAAACCTAAGAGACACAATCGCATTCCCTAAAACAGCATCAGCAACATGCCTACTCACAGACGCACCAGGCCAAGTCTCAGACAAACAACTCCAAGAACTATCACTAAGAATCAGACACTAGGGCCCCGACATAGAACTTTTCGAAAGAAAAGTTTCCGGCCATGGAAGTCGGGACAAGGGGCCCCACCAAAAACATTTCGCTAAGAAATGTCAGATAGTATAAGTTTTAAAAATATCTTTATCTACGATTTTGTGGTATGATATTTTCATAAGATAGTCATCTGTGGTGTTCGTAAGTTTGCTTTTTATTTGGGCCTAACACTCTTTGATCAGGGAGCCCAATAGGTTTTCTCGCAGCGCACACGCCTCTATAGGAGGACTTGCAAAACGAGAAACAGGGCACCCACCTGTATATAGCAGGCCGAATGATCAAGCTTTTTACAACTACGGCACCTACGGACTCTATCGGTACGCAAGACTTCGGTCTTGCGTATTTTTATGTGAATTTTTACAATGAACCATATACATAATAAAATGAGCTCATAATAAAGTTAAGTTTTATAAAGGAGTAAACAATGAAACATCAATTTTCCAGAAATGAATTGGCAATTGGTCAAGAAGGTTTGGACTTATTAAGAAATAAAACAGTAGCTGTCTTAGGAGTAGGCGGCGTGGGGTCTTTTGCCGCTGAAGCACTTGCAAGAACAAATATTGGTCACATTATACTCATAGATAAAGATGATGTAGATATCACAAATGTAAACAGACAAATTCATGCATTAACTACAACTATTGGCCAAAGTAAAGTGACGTTGATGGAAGAACGTATCAAATTGATCAATCCAGAATGTAAAGTCACACCATTACATATGTTTTATACAGAAGAAACGTACGAAGAAATCTTTAATAATTACGATATTGATTACTTTATTGATGCAAGTGATACAATTATTTATAAAGTACATTTAATGAAAGAATGCCTAGAACGTGGTATTAATATGATTTCAAGTATGGGTGCCGCTAATAAAACAGATCCGACGCGTTTTGAAATTGCTGATATCTCTAAGACACACACAGATCCAATGGCTAAAGTGATTAGAAATCGCTTAAAACGACAAGGTATTCGTAAAGGTGTTAAGGTTGTCTTTTCAGATGAGAGTCCTATCGTTATACGTGAAGACGTTAAAGAAACAGTCGGGGATAAAAATGCAATCAATAGAAAAGGACAAATACCACCATCTTCTAATGCGTTTGTGCCAAGTGTTGTAGGGCTTATCTGTGCGAGTTATGTCATTAATGACATTCTTAAAGATATTCCTGTGAGACGTATTAAAGATAAAGGGCAATAAATATAAAATGAGTTAGCTTTAACTTTCAAAACAGATATTCCGAAATAAGTACTGTTAAACAGATACAATCACTTAAATCAGAATATCTTTTATGTGAAATAAAGCTAACTCTTATTTTTTGTTCAATAAATTTTCATAAACAGCTTTAAATTGCTGTTCACTTTTTGACGTGGTTTTAGGTTCATAATAAATTCTATTTTTTAGCTTATCCGGTAAATATTGTTGCACGACGTGGCCATTTTCATAATTATGAGGATACTTATAACCAATGGCTCTTCCCAATTCTTTAGCACCAGAATAATGACCATCTTTCAAATAGTCTGGTATTTGACCGACTAAACCTTTTCGTATATCACTCAGAGCGCTATCAATCGCGGTAATGCCTGAATTTGATTTAGGTGATAGACAAAGCTCGATGACAGCTTGACTTAGAGGAATTCGTGCCTCCGGGAAACCTAATCGTTCTGCAGATTGAATTGCTGCTAAGGTACGTTGTCCTGCACTAGGTGATGCGAGTCCTACATCTTCATAACTAATCACTAATAAACGTCTTACAATTGTAGGTAAGTCGCCAGCTTCAATTAATCGTGCTAAATAGTGTAAAGCTGCATTAACATCGCTTCCTCTAATAGATTTTTGAAAGGCACTCATCACATCATAGTGCATATCTCCATCTTTATCGCTAACGAATGCGCCTTTTTGTAAACAATCTTTAGCATCATCTAAAGTGATATGTCGTTGATTATTTTCTTCATCAGCACTAAGTACAGCTAGTTCTAATGCATTCAAAGCACTTCTAACATCGCCTTGGCTTTGAGTTGAAAAGTATTCCATAGCATCTTCATCTACAACTGGATGATAGCTTTTGAGTCCACGGTCACTATCATCAATCGCACGATCAAGTGCAATTCTCACGTCATGATCATCTAATGGATAGAGTTCAAAAATTTGTGCCCGAGAACGTATAGCTGGATTAATTGCATGATAAGGATTAGAGGTTGTCGCACCAATCAAAACAATTTTGCCATTTTCTAAGTGAGGTAAAAGAAAATCTTGTTTAGCTTTATCTAAACGATGAATTTCATCAAGGAGTAGAATGACCTGTCCTGACATTTTTGCTTCTTCGACAACCATTTGCATATCTTTTTTTGTATTTGTAACAGCATTGAGTTGTCTAAATTTGAATTGAGTACTTCCAGATATCGCTTTGGCTATACTCGTTTTTCCAATTCCAGGTGGTCCATAAAATATCATTGATGATAATCGTTTAGTATCAACCATCCTTCTAATAATGCCTTTTGGCCCAACAAGATGCTGTTGAGAAATAATTTCATCTATATTCATAGGTCTCATTCGAGACGCTAAAGGTTCTGTACTCACATTTGTCACACCTTTCTAATATTATCTTAACGCAAAAAATGATAGAATGGGAATATATATAATTCGAATTAAGTGAGGTTATACAATGAAAATATCAACAAAAGGGAGATATGGACTAACACTGATGATTTCTCTTGCGAAAAGAGAAGGTCAAGGTTGTGTATCTTTAAAGTCTATTGCTGAAGAAAATAAATTAAGTGATTTATATCTTGAACAATTAGTCGGCCCTTTAAGAAATGCTGGATTAATTCGAAGTGTGCGTGGTGCTAAAGGTGGTTATCAACTTAGAGTACCAGCTGAAGAAATCACAGCAGGCGACATTATTCGCTTACTTGAAGGTCCAATCACATTTGTAGAAAGTATTGAATCTGAGCCACCTGCACAGAAACAATTATGGTTAAGAATGAGAGATGCTGTAAGAGATGTTTTAGATAACACAACTTTAAAATATCTTGCTGACTATAAAGAAACTGATGAAGATTTAGATGGATATATGTTCTATATCTAAAGGTTTCATCAGTTTCGCTTCAGTATATTGATATTAATTTTATTACGATATCCTTTAATTTTAAAAAATTTATTTTCATATGTTTATCTTCTTTTTCAAGTGGTATTACAAATAATACATCGAGGAGGTAGTTAATATGGCAGATGAAAGTAAATTTGAACAAGCTAAAGGTAACATCAAAGAGACAATCGGAAATGCTACCAACAACGAAGAACTTGAAAATGAAGGTCAAGAGGATAAAACTTCTGGCAAAGCGAAAGAATTCGTTGAAAATGCCAAAGATAAAGCCAATGACTTCATTGATAATTTAAAAAAATAATTTTTCAAAATTCGAAAGGAGCTATTATTTATGAGTTTCATGGATAAAGCAAAAGAAGCAGCAGAAAAATTTAAGGATAGCGATAACGAGCAAGTGAACAAAGCTAAAGATAAAATTAATGAATATACTGGTGGCGGAGACAACGACGACAAAGAAGATAAAGACGACAAATAAGTCACTTAATCATTAATACAAAAAGGAAGGGCAAACGCCCTTCCTTTTTTATATACATCATTACGATTTTAAAGCATTTTGCAAACGTTGATATGATTCTAATTGCTCATCTTGGTCATATATATAACTAATAGCCATCAATTCATCTATTTCTCCATATTCACTAATAAAGTTTTTAAGCTGTTCTTTCACAGATGTTTCTGAACCTATGAGTGAACCAGCAAAACGTTGTTGAGCTAACTCATATTCTCTCGGCGTGAGTAATCCTTTTAAATCATCAGTAGGTGGTTGGACCGCTTGCATTCTTCCTCGAGTAATACTTACCATAATTTGTGCCATTGTACTTGCTAAGTATTCTGCATGTTCATCTGTATCTGAAACGATGACGTTTAAACAAACAATCACATAAGGCTCACTTAAAACATCAGACGGTTCAAATAATTCTTTGTAGATTTGAATGGCTTCTTTCATTTGTTGAGGGGCGAAGTGTCCAGCAAATACATAAGGTAAACCTTTTCGAGCAGCTAGATGAGCAGAATCTGTTGATGAACCTAATATATAAAGAGGAACGTTCTTACCAACTGCTGGATACGCTCGTACATACGCTTGTTGGTTGCCAGGTCCGAAATATTTCTCTAATTGTTCTACTTCTTCTGGAAATTGATATACACCATGATGTTGATCTCGTCTCAATGCGCTTGCAGTCATCATATCCGTACCAGGCGCACGTCCTAATCCTAAATCGACACGACGAGGGAACATTGTCTCCATCGTACCAAATTGTTCAGCTACAATTAGTGGGGCATGGTTAGGAAGCATAATTCCTCCAGAACCAACTTTAATATTTTTAGTGTGTTCTAAAGTATGTTGAATCAGTAACGCTGTAGCGGAGCTAACTAAGTTTGGCGCATTATGATGTTCAGCAATCCAATAGCGTTCATACCCTAAATCATCTAAACCTTGCGCTAAATTAACCATATCATTGATTGCATCTTGATCATTTTGACCTTCTCTAATTGGTACAAGATTTAAAGCTGATAATTTAATATCTTTCATTTTTTAGCTTCCTTTCATGTCATTTTAATAATTGAAGTATAACAGTCAGATCTTAATCACAATATTTATATGCTCATGCATAGATAATGATTATTTTCAAAAATGAATTTAGCAAAGAATCATACATCGAAAAGATACCTAAATAAATGTTAAAATAATTCTAAATTATAACCATACTTACAAAAACAGAATGGTAGAAAAAAGCAATGATTGGTGCTATTATAGGAACATTGATAAATTGACGAGGAGTGTCTATACATGGAAGTTTATGCAGATTATGCCGCGACCACACCAGTGAAACCTGAAGTCGTTGATGCAATGATGGAAATTTATAAGAATCATTATGGTAATCCATCTTCTATTCACTTAATAGGTAGAGATGCTAGAAAATATCTAGACCAGTCGCGTCGTAAAGTCGCACAATTAGTAGGTGCTAAACCGAGTGAAGTGATTTTCACAAGTGGCGCAACGGAATCAAATAATACTGCAATCAAAGGATTAGTTAAAGCCAATGAACAGTTAGGAAATCATATCATTACTTCTAAAATTGAACATCATTCTGTGTTACATGTATTTGAACAACTTGAACGTGAAGGTTATGACGTAACGTATTTAGATGTTGATGATACAGGGGCTGTTGATTTAGATCAATTACGCGATACGATTACTGATAAAACGATTTTAGTGTCTATTATGTTTGTAAATAATGAAATTGGAACAGTACAAAATATGTATGATATTGAAGATATTATTGCCGATTCTAATGCGTTATTCCATGTTGACGCAGTGCAAGCAATCGGACATTTAGATATAGACTTTCATGACTTTAAAATAGACACTATGAGTATCACAGGTCATAAATTTGGTGGACCTAAAGGTGCCGGTATCTTACTAGTTAAAGAAAACACGCCAATAGAATTTAATCAGTTAGGCGGAGAACAAGAGACTAAACGTCGCGCAGGTACAGAAAATGTACCTCAAATTGTAGGCCTTACTAAAGCTTTAGAATTAGCCGTTCGGAATCGAGATGCGAACAACGTTCATTTGATGAATCTAAAAGAATTATTCTTAGTGAGTCTACAAGAACGTGCCATTCCATTTGAATTGAATGGTTCAATGACAGATTCAACAGGGCATATTTTAAATCTCTATTTTCCATTTATCGATGTGGAAACAATGTTAACATTACTAGATTTAGCAAATGTTTATGTCTCTTCTGGCTCTGCATGTACAGCTGGGTCAACAACGCCATCACATGTACTTGCTGCAATGTTCGAAGATGAAGAACGTGCGAAACATTCTGTGAGATTTAGCTTTAATGAAGAAATGACTGAACAACAAATTAAATATATAGTAGCTGAAATTCATAAAATTTATCATAAATTTAAGGAGGAATCATAGTGTCTAATGAAGATATACGAGTAGTTGTCGGTATGTCAGGTGGCGTTGATAGTTCAGTAACGGCCTATCTTTTAAAAGAACAAGGTTACGATGTTATTGGAATTTTCATGAAGAATTGGGACGACACAGACGAAAATGGTGTATGTACTGCAACTGAAGATTACAACGATGTCATCGCTGTATGTAACCAAATTGGCATACCTTATTATGCTGTTAATTTTGAAGAAGAATATTGGGATAAAGTCTTCACATATTTCTTAGATGAATATAAAAAAGGTCGAACACCAAATCCAGATGTGATGTGTAATAAAGAAATTAAATTCAAAGCATTCCTAGAACATGCATTGAAATTAGGCGCTGATTATGTAGCAACAGGCCATTATGCACGCATTCGTCGTCACGAAGATGGACATGTTGAAATGTTGCGAGGCGTAGATAATAATAAAGATCAAACTTATTTCTTGAATCAATTGTCTCAAGAACAACTATCCAAAGTTATGTTCCCAATTGGTGATATTGAAAAAAGTGAAGTACGTCGAATTGCTGAAGAACAAGATTTAGCAACAGCTAAAAAGAAAGATTCTACGGGTATTTGTTTCATAGGAGAAAGAAACTTTAAAGAATTCTTATCTCAATATTTACCTGCGCAATCAGGAGATATGGTAACGCTAGATGGTAAAAAGATGGGGCAACATAGTGGTTTAATGTACTATACCATTGGACAACGTCATGGACTAGGTATTGGCGGTGATGGCGATCCGTGGTTTGTTGTTGGTAAAAACTTAGATGACAATGTGCTTTATGTTGAACAAGGATTCCATCATGATGCGTTATATAGTGATTATCTTGTAGCATCAGATTATTCATTTGTTAATGAAGGAGAAATTAATTTAGAACAAGGATTCGAATGTACTGCGAAATTCCGTTATCGTCAAAAGGACACGAAAGTGTTTGTGCAACGTGAAAATGAAAATTCAATACGCGTTACATTTGATCAACCTGTACGTGCAATCACACCAGGACAAGCAGTCGTATTTTATAATGGAGAAGTTTGTTTAGGTGGCGCAACTATCGATGATGTATATAAGAACGAAGGTCAATTAAGTTATGTAGTTTAAAGTATGAATACCGTTAATTCACAAGATTTTTATCTTTGGGTTAACGGTTTTTCATTTTAAAACATGTTATAATCATTTAGAAATGAGGTACGGAGAATGCATGAGCAGAATACAATTTATCAATACATAAAGAATGGACAGCTTGAGGATGCTTTAAAAGCATTATTTGAAAATATCGAAGAAAATCCTGATGCGGTTGAAAATTATATTAATGCAGGAATTGTCTTATCAGACGCGGGAGAAATAGAAAAAGCAGAACGATTCTTCCAAAAGGCAATAACGATTGATCCGTCAAACGGAGCTGTCTATTATAACCTAGCTAATGTGTATTACAATGAAGGACGCTATAAAGAAGCGATTAAATTATATCAAACAGCACTGAAGAATAACGTAACAACAGTAGTAGATTGTAATTACATGATTGGCATGTCATTTAATCAATTAGAAGCCTTTAAAGAGGCGTTACCTTTCTTAATGACAGCAGCAGAGAAAGATGAAAATAATGACGCGGAAATTCAATTTCAATATGGTTTAACTTTATGTCATCTTGAAATGTTCGACCAAGCAATTAATCAATTGAAACACGTGTTAAATATCGATGCTAAACATGTTGACGCCATTTATAATCTTGGCTTAGCAAGTTATATGAAGAATGAAGATATAGATGAAGCAATTGCTTATTTTGAACAAGCAGTTGCCATTGATGACCAACATTTATTAAGTCAACACGCATTAAAAACCTTTAAAACAATGAAAGAGGAGGAGTAACATGTCTGACCCTACACTATTTGATTATTCAATGATCAAAGGCACAGTAGATGCTATATTATTTCAAAATAATGATAACTTCTATACAGTTCTTAAAGTAGACACTATTGAAACAAATGAATCATTTGATAGTATGCCAACAGTTGTAGGGTTTCTTCCAAATGTAGTTGAAGGAGACGTGTACACCTTTAAAGGGCAAGTTGTAGAGCATCCACGGTATGGTAAACAATTAAAAGCTGAAACCTTTGAAAAGGAATTGCCTCAAACAAAAGATGCCATTGTGAGTTATTTATCTAGTGATTTATTTAAAGGCATCGGTAAAAAAACGGCACAGAATATCGTTAATGCATTAGGTGAGAACGCAATTAATGATATATTAAATCATCCTGAAATTTTGCAAAAGGTGCCGAGTTTGCCTAAGAAAAAGCAACAGCAAATTGCTGAACAAATTAGTGCAAATCAAGAATCTGAGAAAATTATGATTCGATTACATGATTTAGGTTTCGGTCCAAAACTGTCGATGGCTATCTATCAATTCTATATGAGTGATACGCTTAAAATTTTGGACGAAAATCCTTATCAACTCGTTTATGATATTAAAGGAATCGGGTTTAATAAAGCTGACCAACTTGCACGTAATATTGGTATTGCTGCGAATTCACCTGAACGTTTGAAAGCGGGTTTGTTATATATACTTGAAGAAGAATGTATCAAACAGGGACACACATATCTTCCTAATTCATATGTCATTGATCCGACACAAGAGATGTTAAACGATGGTACTGATGTAACTATTGCTAGAGAAACACTTGAAGAAATGATATTGCAACTTTCTGAAGAGAAAAAATTAATTCTGAGTGATGAACAAGTATCCATTCCAAGCTTATATTATTCCGAACTGAAAAGTGTCCAAAATTTATATCGAATTAAGACAAACACAACAAAATTAAAAGAAATCGAACAATCTGATCTCCAAATGCATATTGGAGAAATAGAATCGTACAATAAAGTAAATTATGCCGCATCACAAAAAGAAGCACTTGAAACAGCAATGAATTCGAAAGTAATGCTTCTAACGGGTGGTCCAGGTACAGGTAAAACGACTGTTATCAAAGGGATTGTTGAACTTTATGCAGAAATTCATGGTTTATCCCTAGATTATGACGACTATAATGAAGATGATTACCCTGTGGTATTAGCTGCTCCAACCGGACGTGCGTCCAAACGACTTCAAGAATCGACAGGTCTTGAAGCGATGACGATTCATAGACTTATTGGATGGAATCAAGAGACACAACCTGAAGATATTTTAGACAATGAAATTAATGCACGATTAATCATTATAGATGAAATGTCTATGGTTGATACGTGGCTTTTCCATCAATTTTTAAGCGCAGTTCCATTAGATGCACAAATCATATTTGTTGGAGATGAAGATCAGCTTCCTTCAGTCGGCCCAGGTCAAGTATTCAAAGATCTTATTGATTCTAAAACAATCCCCCGTGTCAATTTAACTGAGGTATACCGTCAACAAGATGGCTCAAGTATTATCGATTTAGCGCATCGGATGAAGATGGGTGAGCCCATAGATATTACTCAACGGTTTCACGATCGTAGTTTTATTAACTGCACCTCTGACCAGATACCTGATGTCGTAGATAAAGTTGTTCAGAGTGCAGTGAGTAAAGGTTATAATATGAGTGATATCCAAGTCCTTGCGCCAATGTATAAAGGGAATGCTGGTATTAAACGCCTTAACCAAGTATTACAATCGATTTTAAATCCTAAAAAGGATGATAGTCGTGAAATTGAATTTGGTGATGTTGTTTTCAGAAAAGGCGATAAAGTACTTCAATTAGTGAATCGACCGAACGATAATATTTTCAACGGGGATATTGGTGTAATTGTAGGCATTTTCTGGGCAAAAGAGAATGCTCTAAATAAAGATGTCTTAGTCGTGGATTTCGAAGGGAACGAAATTACGTTCACACGACAAGATTTACTAGAATTAACCCACGCCTATTGTACATCAATTCATAAATCGCAAGGTTCTGAATTCCCAATTGTTATTATGCCTATTGTTAAACAATATTTCCGAATGTTACAGCGCCCAATTCTATACACAGGTTTAACACGTGCTAAGCAATCGCTTGTGTTACTGGGTGATCCCCAAGCATTTGAAATTGGCTTGAACACGAAAGGCCAAGAACGTTTAACACAATTAAATGGCTTGCTTACCTCTTATTTTGGTAATCATCAAGTTGATAATGAATCAGCTGACATTTTAACTACTGAAAATAAAATCATCAACAATGAAACGTTGGATGAACAAGAACAAGCGATCATAGATGAATCTCAAAAAGATATAATATTAAGTGAATCGACGATATTTAAAATAGACCCAATGATAAATATGGGAGAAATGACACCTTACGACTTTGCAGAGCGTTGACATTCTTAACGAAAATAAATAAAATATACTTAAGTTCACATAGAGATGAGTAAGTGACTTTGAGATTGATAGAGATGCACTGGTTGGTGAGAAGTGCAATCTAAGTTACTGAACGCTACTTTATGTTAGTTTGAATACGTAACTATAAGTGATAAGTAATTCGATTATACACATCATTTTATTAAATGATTGGTATTGTCGAAATTCCTTATAACTAGGGTGGTACCGCGAGAACGTTCGTCCCTTTGTGGATGAACGTTTTTATTTTCATTGATGTACTACATTTACGTTTTGAATTGATACTTTTATTTTTCAAAATACTAAATTCCAAAAGGGAGTGTTTTTTAAATGAAAAATTTAAAAGCAAGTGAAATTAGACAAAAATATTTAGATTTCTTCGTTGAAAAAGGTCACATGGTCGAACCTTCTGCACCATTAGTACCTATTGATGATGATTCATTACTATGGATTAATTCAGGTGTGGCAACCTTAAAGAAATACTTTGATGGACGTGAAACTCCAAGAAAACCAAGAATCGTCAATTCTCAAAAAGCAATTCGTACGAATGACATTGAAAATGTAGGTTTCACAGCACGTCACCATACTTTCTTTGAAATGTTAGGGAACTTCTCAATTGGAGATTACTTTAAACAAGAAGCGATAGAATTTGCATGGGAATTCTTAACTAGTGATAAATGGATGGGTATGGAACCTGAAAAATTATATGTAACGATTCATCCTGAAGATACAGGTGCATATAAAATTTGGAATGAAGATATCGGATTAGAAGAAAGTCGTATTATTCGAATTGAAGGGAACTTCTGGGATATAGGTGAAGGACCTTCAGGACCGAATACTGAAATCTTCTATGATCGTGGCGAAGCTTATGGTCAAAACGATCCAGAAGAAGAGATGTATCCAGGCGGAGAAAACGAAAGATATTTAGAAGTATGGAATTTAGTATTTAGTGAATTTAACCATAATAAAGATCATACGTATACACCACTTCCAAATAAAAATATTGATACCGGCATGGGATTAGAACGTATGGCTTCAATCTCACAAAACGTAAGAACAAATTACGAAACTGACCTATTTATGCCGATCATTAACGAAGTAGAAAACATTTCAGGTAAAAAATACTTAGAAGTCGATGAACAAGATGTTGCATTTAAAGTAATCGCTGATCATATTAGAACGATTGCCTTTGCGATTGCAGATGGTGCATTACCTGCAAATGAAGGTCGAGGTTACGTATTACGTCGTTTATTACGTCGTGCCGTAAGATTTAGCCAGTCATTAGGTATTAATGAACCATTCATGTATAAACTCGTAGATATTGTAGCTGAGATTATGGAACCATATTATCCAAATGTAAAAGAAAAAGCGGATTTCATTAAACGCGTAATTAAATCTGAGGAAGAACGATTCCATGAGACGCTTGAAGAAGGCTTAGCGATTTTAAATCAATTCATCGAGAAAGCTAAGAAAGATAATCATGAGATTAAAGGTGAAGATGCTTTCAAATTATATGATACGTATGGCTTCCCAGTTGAATTAACCGAAGAATTAGCCACTCAAGAAGGATTAACTGTTGATATGGCTACATTTGAAAATGAAATGCAACAACAAAGAGATCGTGCAAGACAAGCACGTCAAAATTCTCAATCAATGCAAATTCAAAGTGAAGTGCTTAAAAACATTACAGATGATAGTACATTCGTCGGATACGAAACAACTGATTATCAATCAACTATCACACATCTTATTTACAATGGTGAAGAAGTTGAATCAGTTGAAGCGGGTGAAACAGTTTACTTTATTTTAAAAGAAACGCCGTTCTATGCGGTAAGTGGTGGTCAAGTTGCCGATGAAGGTACGGTAGGGAATGAGAATTTTGAAATTGCAGTTACTGAAGTGACTAAAGCACCTAATGGACAAAATCTTCACAAAGGTACAGTACAATTTGGACAAGCTACAGTTGGTGCAGAAGTAGATGCAAGTGTCAATAAAGATGAACGTCGCGCTATTCAAAAGAACCATAGTGCCACACACTTATTACATCAAGCATTAAAAGAAGTATTAGGAGATCATGTCAACCAAGCAGGTTCATTAGTAGAAGCTGACCGATTACGTTTTGACTTTTCACACTTTGGTCCAATGTCTCAAGAAGAAATCGATCAAGTTGAACGAAGAGTGAATGAAGAAATTTGGAGAGGCATAGATGTGCGCATACAAGAAATGGGCATTGATGAAGCGAAATCAATGGGTGCAATGGCTTTATTTGGGGAAAAATATGGCGACATCGTACGTGTAGTTAACATGGCACCATTTTCAATTGAATTATGTGGAGGTATACATGTAAACAATACCTCTGAAATAGGCCTTTTCAAAATAGTAAGTGAGTCTGGTACTGGCGCAGGCGTAAGACGTATTGAAGCACTTACTGGCAAATCAGCATTCTTATACCTTGAAGACATACAATCTAAATTCAATACAATTAAAAATAATGTTAAAGTTAAATCAGATGATCAAGTTGTTGGCAAGATTACTCAGTTACAAGAAGAAGAGAAGAACTTACTAAAACAACTAGAACAACGTAATAAAGAAATTACTTCTCTTAAAATGGGTAATATCGAGGACCAAGTAGAAACTATCAATGATTTAAAAGTGTTAGCAACTGAAGTAGACGTTCCTAATGCAAAAGCAATTCGCTCAACGATGGATGATTTCAAATCTAAATTACAAGATGCGATTATCGTATTAGCAAGTAATGTTGATGGTAAAGTTTCAATCATCGCAACTGTGCCTAAGTCATTAACTGATCAAGTTAAAGCTGGCGACTTAATTAAACATATGGCACCAGTAGTAGGAGGAAAAGGTGGCGGACGCCCTGACATGGCTCAAGGTGGTGGCACTCAACCTGAGAAGATAACAGAAGCATTACGCTTTATTAAAGATTATATTAAAAATCTATAACTTAATTTCATAATATTGTAGAATTATAATGAATGATAATACGCATAAAAAGGAGTGTCACGTATGGAAAATTTTGATAAAACAATGAAATTTGACTATGAAGAAATTCCGAAAGAAGATGTCAAAGCAGTACTTAAAAATGTACACCGTACATTGGAAGAAAGAGGATATAATGCCGTAAATCAAATAGTAGGTTATTTGCTTTCTGGTGATCCGGCTTACATTCCACGCCAAAATGAAGCAAGAAACCAAATTCGCCATATTGATAGAGATGTTATTATGGAAGAGCTTGTCTCTTATTATTTAAAAGAGTCTGACCAATAAATATGTTAAAACATAAAATTATTGGCTTAGACGTGGGAAGCAAAACTGTTGGCATTGCTATAAGTGACCTAATGGGATGGACTGCCCAAGGTTTAGACACACTCCGAATCAACGAAGAACAAAATGAATTAGGTATAGAAAAGTTAGTAGAAATTATTCAAGATAACCAAGTAGGCACCGTCGTCATCGGTTTACCAAAGAATATGAATAATTCTATTGGATTTCGTGGTGAGGCTTCGTTACAATACAAGGAGAAGCTTCAAGAAGCCTTACCATCCATAGAAATAATTATGTGGGATGAACGATTAAGCACAATGGCTGCTGAACGCTCGCTTTTAGAAGCGGATGTTTCTAGACAAAAACGTAAAAAAGTAATAGATAAAATGGCAGCTGTGTTTATATTACAAGGCTATTTAGACTCTATCCAATAAAGGAGATATAAAAAATGACTGAACATAACCATAACCATGAACACAATCATGATTCTGATTTAAACATTAACAACGAGGAAGAATTATTAACTTTATTCGATGAAGATGGCAATGAAGTTTTATATCGTAAAATGTTAGAATTTTATCATCCTGAATTCAAAAAAGAATATGTTGTATTAGCTGAAGAAGGTGCACAATCAGACGAAGACGATATGATTGAACTTGTACCAATGATTAACGAACCTGACGAATCTGGAGATGGCGGTAAATTAGTACCGATCGAAACAGATGAGGAATGGGATATGATCGAAGAGGTAGTTAATACAGAAATCAATGAATAATTGATTTAAATGGTAGCACAGCTGGGGAGATTATCCCCTGAAAATGATAGCAGTAAGATGGTTTCAATTTGAAATTCTCTTACTGCTCTTTTTATATTCAATTCGTTATCCTTGAAGCGTTAGGTCAACGAAAATAATTCTAGCTGAATGATATTTTTGTCTTACTCCCTTAATACTTATTTAACTCTTATATTTGTGAGTAATTTATGGTAAAATATGTAAAGTTAATTTCTATGAAACGATTATTTACTTCTAATATGAAAGATATAGAAGCACCATTCTAGAAATCAGTCACACTTATTGATTAAGATATAATCAATGTTCGACTGATTTATTTTATGTCTACAAATCATTGTAGTCATCACTGTAAAGGAAGTTATTTTAAATGGATTTAAACCAAGATTATTTAACTCAATTACATCAAAGATTAGATACAAATATTGAGAATTTAAGATCTTACGCTGAAGACAATCAAGTTCCGATTGTAGACAAACTCACTTTAGATATGATTAAACAATTAATTCGTATGAATCATACTAAACAAATTTTAGAAATCGGTACAGCTATCGGTTATAGTTCTATGCAATTTGCTTCAGTGGCTAGTGATATAGAGGTCACTACAATTGAACGCAACGAAGATATGCTGGCACAAGCGAGACATCATTTTCAAGAATATCATTATGAAGAACAAATTAGATTAATTGAAGGTGATGCACTCGAAATGTATGACAGTGTTAGTGATAGACTATATGATATGATATTTATTGATGCTGCAAAAGCACAATCAAAAAAATTTTTCGAGTTATACACGCCTTTATTAAGAAAAGGTGGGCTCGTAGTAACTGACAATGTGTTATATCATGGATTTGTTTCAAATATTGATATCGTACGGTCAAGAAATGTACGACAAATGGTTAAAAAGGTACAACAATATAATCAATGGTTAATGAATCAATCAGGATATACGACGAACTTTTTAAATATGGACGATGGTTTGGCAATATCAATTAAAGGAGAATGACTATGGTTGAATTATTAGTTACTCCTAAGTCAATAACTCATATGGAAACACTAATAGAGAAAGGTGCAGACGCATTTGTTATTGGTGAACAAAAATTTGGTTTAAGACTTCCGGGAGAATTTAATCGAGAGATGATGAAAGAAGCTGTTCAACTCGCGCATCATCACAATAAGAAAGTTTACGCTGCTGTTAATGGGCTTTTCCATAATTATCATTTGGATGCTTTAGAAGACTACATACAATTTTTACATGACATAGGTGTAGACCGAATTATATTTGGAGATCCTGCTGTCGTGATGTTTGTTAAAAAGCAAGCTCATCCGATCCCTCTTCATTGGGATGCTGAAACACTTGTGACTAACTATTTCCAATGTAATTATTGGGGTAAGAAGGGCGCATCAAGAGCGGTACTCGCTAGAGAATTGAGTTTAGATGAAATCATCAATATTAAAGAAAATGCCAATGTTGAAATAGAAGTACAAGTGCATGGAATGACATGTATGTTCCAATCTAAACGCATGCTTCTAGGTAATTATTATACTTTTCAAGATAGACAGATGAAAATTCAACGTAACGAATCGCAGAAAGATTTACTACTATATGATGAAGAACGCGACAATAAATATCCTGTATTCGAGGATTATAATGGTACGCACATTATGTCTCCAAATGATATATGCTTAATTGAAGAATTAGAACCATTCTTTGAAGCAGGTATTGATGCGTTTAAAATTGATGGTGTTTTACAAAGTGAAGCGTATATCAATGTGGTTACAGAACAATATAGAGAAGCTATTGATTTATATAACGAAGATCCAGAATCTTATGACGATGAAAAATTCATGTTAGTTGATCCTATTAAGGAGATTCAACCTGAACATCGTCCATTTGACGAAGGTTTCTTATATAAACAAACGGTATATTAGGGAGGCTTATCATTACAAATGAAAACTTTAGAAGAAGTTCAATCAAGTTCAAAAACCAAAATGAAAAAGCCGGAATTACTCGCACCAGCTGGTAACTTAGAGAAACTTAAAATTGCTGTACACTATGGTGCTGACGCAGTATTTCTAGGTGGTCAAGAGTACGGTTTACGCTCAAATGCAGATAATTTCACTATGGAAGAAATTGCAGAAGGTGTGGCTTTTGCGAACCGTTATGGTGCTAAAATTTACGTGACTACCAATATAATTGCACATGATGAGAATATTGACGGTTTAGAAGATTATCTACGTGAATTAGATGCTACTGGCGCAACTGGAATTATTGTTGCTGATCCACTTATTATTGAAACATGTAAAGAAGTCGCACCCCGTTTAGAAATTCATCTATCAACACAACAATCACTTTCAAACTACAAGGCAGTTGAATTTTGGAAAGAAGAAGGGCTAGACCGTGTCGTATTAGCCCGAGAAACAGGCGCAATGGAAATGAAAGAGATGAAAGAGAAAGTTGATATTGAGATAGAAGCTTTCATTCATGGAGCAATGTGTATAGCATATTCAGGTCGTTGCACATTAAGTAACCATATGACAGCGCGTGATTCAAACCGTGGCGGTTGTTGTCAAAGTTGTCGTTGGGATTATGATTTGCTACAAGTGGATGATGACGGTGAACTTGATTTGTATTATGAAGATGGCGACGTGATTCCATTTGCTATGAGTCCTAAAGATTTAAAATTAATAGAATCTATACCACAAATGATGGAACTTGGCATCGATTCTTTAAAAATCGAAGGTCGAATGAAATCTATCCATTATATTGCAACAGTCGTTTCAGTGTATCGTAAAGTTATAGATGCATATGCGGAAGATCCACAAAACTTCAAAATTAAACCAGAGTGGCTCAAAGAACTAGAAAAATGTGCGAACCGTGATACCGCTCCAGCATTCTTCCAAGGTACGCCTGGGTATGAAGAGCAAATGTTTGGTGAAGCACAATCTAAGAAATCAGCATACGACTTCTGTGGACTTGTACTTGATTATGACGAACAAACTCAACTAGCGACAATTCAACAACGAAATCACTTTAAACCAGGCCAAGAAATAGAATTTTTTGGTCCAGAAATTGAAAGTTTTAAACAAGTTGTTGAAGCAATTTATGATGAGGAAGGTAATAGTTTAGATGCTGCTAGACACCCATTACAAATTGTTCAAATTAAAGTCGATCAACCTATTTATACAAATAACATGATGAGAAAGGAAATCGGCTAGTATGAATCAAACTACTATTATAGGTATTGCTGGCGGTTCTGGTTCCGGCAAAACAACGGTCACAAATGAAATCATGAAGGAATTAGAGGGGCATAGTGTTGCACTTTTAGCCCAAGATTACTATTATAAAGACCAGTCTCATTTAACTTTTGAAGAAAGACTTGAGACGAACTATGATCATCCATTTGCATTCGATAATGATTTACTTATTCAGAATCTTAAAGATTTACGAAATGGTATAGCAGTAGAAGTACCTACTTATGATTATGCAAATCATACACGAAGTAAGGAAACGATTGCATTTGAACCAAAAGATGTTATTATCGTAGAAGGTATCTTTGCTTTAGAAAACAAAACTTTACGAGATATGATGGATGTAAAAATTTATGTTGATACAGACGCAGATTTAAGAATTTTACGTAGATTAACTCGTGATACAAAAGAGCGAGGTCGATCTATGGAATCTGTCATTAATCAATATTTAAATGTGGTCAGACCTATGCATGAACAATTTATCGAACCAACGAAAAAACATGCAGATATTATTATTCCTGAAGGTGGAAGTAATAAGGTCGCAATAGATATTATGACTACAAAAATTCAATCACTCGTTAGCAAAAAATAGTAACTTAATAGTAAAGGAAGATGACATTATGGAAAACCAAAAACAATATCCAATGACTCAAGAGGGTTATGAACAACTTGAACAAGAATTAGAAGAATTAAAGACAGTTAAAAGACCTGAAGTAGTAGAAAAAATTAAAGTTGCTCGTTCTTTCGGTGACTTATCAGAGAACTCTGAGTATGATGCAGCTAAAGACGAACAAGGTTTCATCGAACAAGATATCCAACGTATTGAGCACATGATTAGAAATGCGCTTATCATTGAAGATAACGGTGATAACAATGTTGTTCAAATTGGTAAAACGGTTACTTTCATCGAGCTCCCAGGCGATGAAGAAGAAAGTTACCAAATTGTAGGTTCTGCTGAAGCAGATGCCTTTAAAGGTAAAATTTCTAATGAATCTCCAATGGCAAATGCGCTTATTGGTAAAGGTTTAAATGATGAAGTACGCGTGCCACTACCAAATGGTGGAGAAATCAACGTTAAAATCGTTGATATTAAATAATGAACAGTATATAGATAAGAAAATTTAACAAAAATTGTATTGAGATTAACTTATTTCAATATTAATTATCCTTATTATTAGAGCGGGGACATGGTATCGATTCTTAAGAATGAACTTTCATGTCTTCGCTCATTTTTTATAGTATTATTGATGGAATTTTATCTTAAAAGGTACTTTCGTAAATATAAAGAAGTTTATTTAAAAAATGATAGGATAAAATACTTTTGTCATTAAGCATATATGCGATGACAAAAAATAATATGTATGATTAAATAAAAATTAGTAATTTTTTTGATATGAAGATGCAATATTTTGGCAAAGTAAAAATGCTTTAATTCAAATTATTATTGGTTATTACAAACTATTTGAATTAATTATTAAGCAAATCTTCTAATGCAATGATACAATTAAATAGTTACAGCAAATAAATCCTTAAAAATTTCAAAGGGGAGGGATTTTAAAGTTGGAAACACAATTAATCAACGAACAAACTGTAATGATATATTTCAATAATGAAATAAGTGAACAAACATATGAGCAAGTTCGAGCAACAGTCGAATACATAAAAGAACAATCACATCCTGAAATAACTGAAATTATTCCATCTTATCGAGCAATTCTTATTTATTTTGATAATACAAAAATCAAAGGAAATGAATTGTTAGAAAATTTAGAACTTAACCGTTTACAAAATAAAGATGATGGACATCAAAGTCATCAACGTATTATTAAAATACCTGTACTTTATGGAAATGATTATGGTCCTGATTTAGAAGAAGTTGCAGAACATAATCAATTATCTGAGAAAGAAGTTGTACAAATACATACTCAGCAACCGTATCTCATATACATGCTAGGCTTTATGCCTGGCTTTCCATATCTAGGAGGACTAGATAAGAAATTGCATACACCTAGACGTTCAGAACCAAGACTTAAAATTGAAGCTGGATCAGTAGGCATTGCCAACAATCAAACAGGTCTTTATCCTATGGACTCTCCTGGTGGATGGCAAATCATTGGACGTACACCATTAAAAGTTTTTGATTTAAATCGAGAACCTATGACAATGTATGAGGCCGGTGATTACATTCAGTTTTATGAAATCGATCAAGAAGAATACGATCAACTTTCTGAGGACATCCGTAATGGAAATTTTGATATAGATAAGTGGGTGACATATCAAGATGAGTATTAAAATATTACAACCTGGCTTATTTACAACGATTCAAGACGAAGGACGAATAGGTTATCAGGATTTAGGTTTTTCAGGAGCTGGTGCACTAGACCAATACAGTTTGAAAGTCGCACAAACACTTATTGGCAACGAAGGTCCAGCAATTGAATATACAGTAATAGGACCTAAAATACACTTTTTAAGGGATAACACGTTTACTATTATTGGTGGCACATCAAACGCAAAATTAAATGACAAACCTATAGACACTCAAGCCGTTTATGAGGTAAAACAAAATGATGTGTTGGAAATCGGCCAGATTAGTGAGGGCGCAAGAGGCTATCTTGTTTTTGGTAATCCATTAAACATAGAGAAAATTGCTGATAGTTACTCTACACATACGAGAAGTGGACTAGGTGGTTTTCAAGGTCGTGCGCTAAAAAAAGATGATGTTATTCCTACTCAATCCAATGAATATTTTAAAGAAAATTTAGGTAAAGCTGTAGATTATCAAGCCTTACCAGAAGATAATGTCATTCATGTGATTAAAGGCCCACAGTTTAATTCATTTTCAGAAGAAGCAGTAACGACATTTGTTGAATCAGAATTTAAAATTTCTGACCAATCTGATCGTATGGGATACAGATTAAATGGGCCATCTGTCGCTCCTAAGGAGACAGCTGATATCATTTCTGAACCTGTTGCTTTGGGAAGTATTCAAGTTCCTAATGACGGTAATCCTATCATTCTCTTAAATGATAAACAAACTGTAGGCGGATACACTAAAATTGCTACTGTGACACTGCTCGATTTGAAAAAGTTAGCGCAACTTAAACCTGGTGAAACAATCCACTTTGAATGGATATCAGTAGAAGAAGCAACACAACAATTACAAGAATTCGAGCAGACTTTTAAAGAATTAATTAAAAATGTTACAGAACAACCACTATTTAATTTAGATAATGTGAGAGCTACTTCTAAAAAATTAGCATCACTTATCAAGGAGGATAATTAAAAATGAATTTAGATAGAATTGAAGAAATTATAAATCTAGTAAAATCAAATGATGTTAAAAAATTTAAATATAAAGATTTTGAAAACGAAATCGAACTTGATTTTACTGAAGGTACTGCTACACAAGCTGTAGCCGGGGCGCCTAGTGTACAAGCTGGTGAAAATACAAATGCACAACCATCATCTTCACAAGCTGAAAGCCAATCATCATCAGATGCTAAAGAAATCAAATCTACAATGGTAGGTACATTCTTTTTACAAGACAGTAAAGAATTAACTGATCCTCAAATTAAAGTGGGCGACCAAGTTAATGAAGGTGATGTGATTGGTTACATCGAAGCAATGAAAGTAATGAACGAAGTAACAAGTGATGTAAGTGGAGAGGTTTCTGAAATCGTAGTTGAACATGGTACAAATGTCGAATATGATCAAGTACTAGTTAAAGTGAAGTAAGGGGGTATGAACTTATGTATCGTTGTTTGATTGCAAACAGAGGGGAAATTGCCGTAAGGATTATCCGAGCGTGCAGAGAAATGAAGATTGAAACTGTTGCTATCTATGCGAAAGGCGATGAAGATAGTCTACACGTAAGTTTAGCAGATCAAGCCATATGTATCGGCGAAGCTAACCCTCTAGATAGTTATTTAAATATTGATCGCATTATTTCCGCTGCAGAAGTGACTGGTGCAAATGCGATTCATCCTGGTTATGGTTTCTTATCTGAATCAACTACGTTTGCAGAAGCTGTTGAAGATAATGACATCCACTTTATCGGACCGAACAAGAAAACGATGGAATTGATGGGAGATAAAATCACAGCACGTCAAACTGTTGATGCAGCTGGTGTCCCAGTCATTCCTGGTTCAACTGATGAAGTTCAAAATGTTGAAGAAATTAAAGAACTCGCTGAAGATATAGGTTATCCCGTCGTTCTTAAAGCTGCTAGTGGGGGCGGCGGTAAAGGTATTCGAATCGTTAAAGAACCGGAACAGTTGGAGAAATCTTTAAAAGAAGCTAAAAGTGAAGGACAAAAATATTTTAACGATGATCGTGTCTATGTAGAAGCCTTTATACCAGTTGCGAAACACGTTGAAGTTCAAGTCATTGGCGATGGAAAAGATAATTATGTCCATTTAGGTGAACGTGATTGTTCAGTTCAACGTAAAAATCAAAAACTTATTGAAGAATCACCATGTTCTGCTCTATCTGAAGAAAGAAGAGAGCAAATATGTAACGACGCTGTTAAAGTAGCTAGAGCATCAAATTATCGAAGCGCAGGAACCATTGAATTTCTAGTTACGGAAGACGCACACTATTTCATAGAAATGAATGCGCGTATACAAGTTGAACATACCGTTACTGAAATGCGTGCTGATAGAGATTTATTACAAGCTCAACTTTACTTATTGCAACATGATGAATTACCATTCCAACAAGAAGATATTGTCTTTAATGGTCACGTTATTGAAGCACGTATTAATGCGGAAAATCCTGAAAAGAAATTCCAACCTACGCCTGGTAAAGTAAAAAAATTACATTTACCACAAGGTTTTAATATTCGAGTTGATTCTTTATTATATTCTGGATATCAGGTCTCACCGTATTATGATTCTTTAGTTGCTAAAGTCATTGTAAAAGACTCAAATAGACAAACAGCAATTAATAAATTAAAAGTGGCTCTAGATGAGATGGTTATCGAAGGATTTACAACTACAGCGGATTTCTTATATGCAGTATTAAGTTATCCATTGTATGCTGAGGGCGATGCAAGAGATGTAGATATTAAATTCTTAGAGAAACACCAAATTATTAAAGGGGTGGAACTATAATGCAAATTGATTTGAATTGTGATTTAGGTGAAGCTTTTGGTAATTATTCATTTGGCGGAGATAAGGATATTATTCCTTTAATTACATCAGCAAATATTGCTTGTGGATTTCACGCTGGTGATGAAAATGTAATGAACGAAACGATTCAACTCGCGAAGGAAAATAATATTGGTATAGGCGCACACCCAGGGTTACCAGATTTACAAGGATTTGGGCGCCGAACAATGGATATTGCTCCAAAAGAAATCTATAATTTAGTTATTTACCAATTAGGCGCTCTAAATGGCTTTTGCAAGGTTCATGGTGTGAAAATAAATCATGTGAAACCTCATGGCGCACTTTATCAAATGGGTGCAAGAGATTCTAAAATCGCACATGCCATTGCACAAGCGGTCTACGATTTTGATTCAGAACTTGTATTTGTAGGTTTATCTAATACGTTATTAATTACTGAAGCTGAAGCAGTTGGTTTAAAAGTGGCTTCAGAAGTTTTCGCAGATAGACGTTACGAAGATGACGGACAACTTGTAAGTCGAAAAGAGCCAGATGCAACGATTAGTAATACAGATGAAGCACTACAACAAGTATTAAAAATGGTAACCGAAAACAAAGTCATTAGTAAAAATGGCAAAGAGATAGACTTAAAAGCAGATACCATTTGTGTACACGGTGATGGCGAACACGCACTAGAGTTTGTAACTCAAATTAGAAAAAAATTAACGAAAGAAGGCATTGATATTCAATCCTTATAGGGGGTACCAGCGATGGGAGAAAATTTAAAACAAAGTACTAAGCAAGACACGAATCAGACAAAAAAAGAATTCAAATTTAATAAAAGTCATAGACGTTTATTATACGGTTCAGTATTTTTAATGGCCACTTCAGCAATCGGCCCTGCTTTCCTTACCCAAACAGCCGTATTTACTGCAGAATTTTATGCGAGTTTCGCATTTGCAATTTTAATTTCAATATTAATTGATATAGGGGCTCAAATTAATATTTGGCGCGTACTTGTAGTTACTGGGTTACGCGGACAGGAAGTTTCAAATAAAGTTGTTCCAGGTCTAGGAACCATTATTTCCATTTTAATTGCATTTGGTGGATTAGCATTTAATATAGGTAATATTGCAGGTGCAGGTCTAGGTCTAAACGCAATGTTTGGCTTGGATATCAAATGGGGCGCAGCGATTACTGCTATTTTCTCAATTTTAATTTTTATAAGTAAAAGTGGTCAAAAGATTATGGACGTTGTATCTATGATTTTAGGGGTCGTGATGATTTTAGTCGTTGCGTATGTTATGGTTGTTTCTAACCCTCCGTATGGTGATGCATTAGTTCATACTTTTGCTCCAGAACATCCTATTAAATTAATTTTACCAATTATTACTTTAGTAGGTGGAACTGTAGGTGGTTATATAACATTTGCAGGTGCACACAGACTACTCGATTCAGGCATGAAAGGGAAAGAATTTTTACCATTCGTCAATCGTTCTGCTATTGCTGGAATTTTGACAACTGGTATTATGAGAACTTTACTTTTCTTAGCAGTGTTAGGTGTAGTCGTGACTGGTGTGACATTAAGTTCAGATAATCCACCAGCATCAGTATTTGAACATGCAATAGGACCAATTGGTAAGAATATTTTCGGTGTAGTTATTTTTGCTGCCGCAATGTCTTCAGTGATTGGTTCAGCGTACACAAGTGCAACATTTTTAAAGACACTACATAAGTCTTTATTCAATAAAAATAATTTAATTGTAATTGTATTTATCGTCATTTCAACATTGATTTTCTTATTTATCGGTAAGCCTGTTAGCTTATTAATTATTGCAGGCGCAATTAACGGTTGGATTTTACCAATTACTTTAGGTGCCATTTTAATCGCAAGTCGTAAGAAATCAATCGTTGGTGATTATAAACATCCAACTTGGATGCTTGTGTTTGGTATCGTTGCAGTTATCGTAACAATTATTACAGGAATTTTTTCACTACAAGATTTAGCTAGCCTTTGGAAAGGTTAATAATATACATACTTCACATCTTTATGGTGTGGAGTATTTTTTTATGAATAATGAAGAGACTGGGAACTTTATATTTTATGCACTGGGAAACCGATTAACGGCGTCCCAAAAGCAGGATTTTCGGCAGTAACACTCACAATTCGACAAAATTTGAGAAACAATTTTGCTCATCGTTCGGTTCTGCTCAAATCCTAAACACTTTTATCCCTACATCCTATTTGAGAAATGATTTATCTCTATCGTGATGACTTTTAAAATGTGATAAAATACCAATGCTAGGACTTTATAAAAGAGGTGTAAAAAGAAATGATAGGTATTATCGGAGCAATGGAAGAAGAAGTGACAATTCTTAAAGATAAAATTGTTGACTTAAGTGAAATTAACGTCGCTCATGTAAAATTTTATACAGGAACGCTTAACAATAAAGACATAGTATTAACTCAAAGTGGGATTGGCAAAGTAAATGCTTCTATCTCTACTACTTTATTAATAGAAAAATTTAATCCAGACCTTATCATAAATACTGGATCGGCCGGTGCATTAGACGAAAGCTTATCGGTAGGAGATGTACTTGTAAGTGATACGGTAACCTATCATGATGCAGACGCAACTGCATTCGGCTATGATTATGGACAAATTCCTCAAATGCCTAAGCATTACGAATCTAGTACTAAGTTATTAGATAAGACGATATCCATACTTAAACAACAAGATTTAAATGGCAAAGTAGGTTTAATTGTTAGTGGTGATAGTTTTATCGGAAGTGTTGAACAACGCCGTAAAATTAAATCTCAATTTCCAAAAGCAATGGCAGTTGAGATGGAAGCTACTGCCATCGCTCAAACATGTTATCAATTTAAAGTGCCATTTATTGTGACACGAGCAGTATCAGATTTAGCTAATGGAGAAGCAGAAATCTCTTTTGAAGAATTCTTAGGAAAAGCTGCAGTTTCATCTAGTGAAACTGTTGAATTATTAGTTAAATCATTATAAAAAGTAAAGGTGAAAATATAAAATGGGAATTGTTAAAAATTTATTTATGCCCAATGCATATGTACAATCTGTGTTTGAAATAGATATTGAGAAATTAGCTAGTAATGGAGTCAAAGGTATTATAACTGATTTGGATAACACACTTGTGGGTTGGGATGTCAAAGAACCCACCGAAAGAATTAAAGAATGGTTTGCAAAAGCTCGAAAATTAGGTATCACTGTAACGATTGTTTCAAATAATAATGAAGAACGTGTATCTAGTTTTTCTAAAGATTTAGAAGTAGATTTCATTTTCAAGGCGCGAAAACCTATGGGCAAAGCATTTAAAAAAGCCATCAAACAAATGAATATTCAAGCAAAAGAGACAGTAGTCATAGGAGATCAAATGTTGACTGATGTTTTTGGTGGTAATCGTAATGGACTTTATACTATCATGGTCGTTCCAGTTAAACGAACAGATGGATTTATAACGAAATTCAATCGTCTCATCGAAAGACGTTTGTTGAATCATTTCAGAAAAAAAGGTTATATCAAATGGGAGGAAAATTGATTGAGTGAAACACTAAAATGTATTGGTTGTGGTGCACCGCTACAATCTGAAGATAAAAACGCACCAGGATATGTACCTGAACATAATATGTTTCGTGAAGATGTCATTTGCCAAAGATGCTTTAGGTTAAAGAATTACAACGAAGTGCAAGACGTTGGAATGGATAGTGAAGACTTCTTAAATTTATTAACAGGATTGTCAGATCAAAAAGGTATCGTTGTTAATGTCGTCGATGTATTTGATTTCGAGGGATCATTCATTAACGCGATTAAGCGAATTGTTGGAAATAAAAAAATTATTTTAGCAGCAAACAAACTTGATCTTCTTCCTAAACAAATTAATAAACGTCGTGTGAAAGAATGGTTGAAGAAATCTGCTCGAAAGTATGGCCTTGAAGCCGAAGATGTAGTGCTCATCTCTGCAGACAAAGGTTGGGGCATCGAAGAATTATTACAATCGATTAATCAATATAGAAACAATGAAGATGTCTATATAGTAGGAACAACGAATGTAGGTAAATCAACCTTAATTAATAAATTGATCGAAATAAGTGTTGGTGAAAAGGACGTCGTAACAACTTCACGTTTCCCAGGTACAACATTAGATATGATTGATATTCCACTAGATGAAACAACATTTATGTATGATACACCAGGAATTATTCAAGAACATCAAATGACACATTATGTTTCTGAAAAAGAATTAAAAACCATTATGCCTAAAAAGGAAATTAAACAACGTGTGTATCAATTAAATGAAGGTCAAACACTATTCTTTGGTGGTTTAGCGAGAATTGATTATGTTTCTGGAGGTAAAAGACCTTTAATATGTTTCTTCTCTAATGATTTAAATATTCATAGAACTAAAACCGAAAAGGCAAATGAGCTTTGGAAATCACAATTAGGTTCAGTTTTAACGCCACCGCATAACGCTGAGAACTTTGATTTAAATAATGTAAAGGCCGTTAGACTTGAAACAGGAAAAGCAAAACGTGACGTTATGATTTCAGGATTAGGTTTCATTACAATTGATGAAGGTGCAAAAGTGATTGTACGCGTCCCTAAAAATGTTGATGTAATATTAAGAAATTCTATTTTATAAAAGGAGTGAGAAGAATGAAATTTGCTGTAATTGGACATCCTATATCTCATTCTTTATCTCCTGTAATGCATAATGCTAACTTTTCTAAGTTAGGATTAGATTACACTTATGAAGCATTAGATATACCTATTGAAGATTTTCATTTGATTAAAGAAATCATTACAGAAAAAGGGCTCAATGGATTTAATATCACAATTCCACATAAAGAACGAATCCTACCATATTTGGATGAAATAGATGAACAATCCAAAACTGTTGGAGCCGTTAACACTGTTTTAATCAAAGACGGTAAATGGATAGGGTACAATACTGATGGCATAGGTTATGTCACAGGTTTAAGACAAGTATATGATGATTTAGAAAGTGCTTATATATTGATATTAGGCGCAGGCGGAGCAAGTAAGGGTATTGCAAATGAATTAGTAAAATTTGTGAATCCTAAATTAACTGTTGCTAATCGTACTATGTCACGTTTTAACGATTGGAACCTTGATATTAATGCAATTTCCTTAGAGGACGCAGAAAGCTATTTAGATGCATTTGATATTATTATTAATACAACACCTGCGGGTATGGCTGAAAATAAAGAAAGTGTTTTAAATTTGAAAAATCTAAATACAAATGCACTTGTTAGTGATATTGTCTATATTCCATATAAGACTCCTATTTTAGAAGAAGCTGAAAATAAAGGCAATCCTATATATAATGGTTTAGATATGTTCGTATATCAAGGTGCTGAAAGTTTTAAAATATGGACGAATCAAATGCCTGATATCCAAACGATGAAACAGACAGTTCTAGATAAATTGAAAGGAGATAGATCATGTTAACTGGAAAACAGAAAAGATATTTACGTAGTTTAGCGCATAATACAGATCCAACTTTCCAAATAGGAAAAGGTGGAATTAATGAAAATATGATTAATCAAATTGATGAAACGTTAGAGAATAGAGAACTCATTAAAATTCATGTGCTTCAAAATAATTTTGACGATAAAAATGAATTAGCTAGAGCGCTAAGTGAAGCGACTAAAAGTGAATTAGTACAAGTAATCGGGTCAATGATTGTACTGTATAGAGAATCTGAAGAAAATAAAGAAATTACGTTACCTTAATGGCTAAAATTGTGTTGTACGGCGGTCAATTTAACCCGATTCATACCGCTCATATGGTAGTAGCTAGTGAGATATATCATCAATTGCAGCCAGATGCGTTCTACTTTTTACCGAGCTATATGGCACCTTTGAAAGAACATGATGATTTTCTAGATTCATCCTATCGAATGAAAATGATTGAGCTTGTAATAGAAGATTTAGGCTTTGGTAATATTTGTACGGCTGAGTTAGAAAGAAAAGGCCAAAGTTACACATATGATACTTTAGCAGAATTAAAGCAATCACAGCCTAATGATGAATTCTACTTTGTCATTGGTACAGACCAATATGAGCAATTAGATCAGTGGTATAATATTGAAAAGTTAAAGAAAATGATTACCTTTGTGATTGTAAATCGTGATAAGGCATATCAAGAAGTAGAAAATGGTATGATATCAATTAAAATTCCCCGTATAGATATAAGTTCATCTATGGTACGAAATCGTATTAAAAATAAGCAAACGATACAAGTTTTAGTCCCTAAAAAGGTAGAAAAGTATATACAGGAGGAAGGATTTTATGGATATAAATGAAGCTAAAGCACTCGTTAAAGATAAGCTACCAGAAAAGCGCTATAATCATTCTTTAAGAGTAGCAGAAACAGCAGTGAAATTAGCAGAGATTTATGACGGTGATAAAGAGAAAGCTGAATTGGCTGGTGTACTGCATGATTATTGCAAATATGATGATTTAAGTAAAATGTATCAGATTGTTAGACAATGCGAGTTAGAGAGTGATTTACTTAGTTACGGAAATGAAATCCTCCATGGTCCAGTGTGTGCTGCAATAATGGAACATGACTATCATATCAAGGACGAAGAAGTCTTATTAGCTATTAAATATCACACAACTGGTCGTCAACAAATGACTAAAACTGAGAAGTTAATTTTTATTGCAGATTATATTGAACCCGGCAGAAAGACCCCCGGAGTTGAAGAAATTAGAGATATGGCATACAATCAAGGTAGCTTAGATAAAACAATTTATGAAATTTCTAAGCGTACAGTTTTATTTTTAATTGGTAAAGATATTACGGTATATGGCACTACGATTGCATGCTTGAATTATTATAATTATAGTGACGAAAGAATAAAGGATGATTAAATGAGTTCAGAAGAATTATTAAATATTGCTGTCGAAGCGACAGAAAACAAAAAAGCTGAAGATGTAATTTCTCTTAACATGCAAGGTATCAGTGATATGACTGACTACTTTGTTGTGTGTCATGGTAATAATGAACGTCAAGTTCAATCTATTGCTAGAGCTGTTAAAGAAGCTGTTCATGAGCAAAATATTGATGTAAAGCGTATGGAAGGATATAACGATGCAAGATGGGTACTTATTGATTTAGCCAATGTTGTAGTTCATATTTTCCACAAAGACGAAAGAAATTATTACAATATCGAGAAATTATATCAAGATGCTCCAGTTGAATCATATGGTCAGGCTGTCTTTTAAAGATGTCTCAGTATGAAGATATGAGTTTGGTATATGACCAACTCACACAGGACCAACCGTATGATGAATGGTTCAATATTGTTGAATCCTTTTCAAAGCAACAAATTAATGAAATTCTAGATTTAGGTTGTGGCACCGGTAGTTTAACACATCGATTAGTCACATTAGGACATATAACTGGAATGGATTTAAGTATTGATATGTTGACGATTGCTAACGAGAAATCTAACAATGTTAGATGGTTAGAAGGAGATATGACAGATTTTAATTTGAACCAAAAGTTTAATGTTATTACAATATTTTGTGATTCACTGAATTATTTATCTACAATTGATGATGTCAGAAATACATTCAAATCAGTATACCAGCATTTAACTAATGATGGTGTGTTTCTTTTTGATGTGCATACGGTTCACAAGATGAATACATTGTTTAATAATCAAAGCTATATTGATGAAACTGATGATGTTTTCTTAGGATGGGAAGCTATTCGTGGTGATGAACCATTGAGTGTTTATCATGAAATGTCATTCTTTATTCTTGAGAAAGATGGTAGTTATCGACGTTTCGATGAATCGCATTACCAAAGAACCTATGAAGAAGAAACTTATAAATCACTATTAAAAGAGATAGGTTTTACAAAAATTGAAACTTTCACAGATTTCAATCTAGAGAAACATGAAGAAGATGCTGATCGATTATTTTTCGTTGTTAAAAAATAAATATTAACATTAAGAAGTAAAATCACTCGTTCGTACGTTGATAAGTATGAAGGAGTGATTTTTTGTTTAATATAGATAAAAAGTATATCGACTTTATTTTAAGATGGAAAAGATATTTTATATTAGGGGTTGTCGGAATCATTATCGCGATTCTTACTTTGACTAACAAAGATGAATCTCATAATGAGAATAATGAAATGAATGAGTTTCCAAAAGATCATCATCTAGATTCAAATGAGATTAAAAACAATCAATCTCATACTAAAGCTAATACAAATAATAAGAATATGAGTAATAAAGAAAACAGTATGGAAAAAGTTTATGTTGATATTAAAGGGGCTGTCGAGCATCCTAATGTATATCAAATGCTATCGACTGAACGAGTCATTGACGCTTTGAATAAGGCAAAACTTTCTAAAAATGCAGACGTTTCCCAAATTAATCTATCAGAAAAATTAATAGACCAAAAGTTAATATATGTGCCCACAAAAGGAGAGCCACCTCATACTATTAGAAATAATAATTCTCCAATAACTTCGAATCAAAATAGTGAAAATAAACAAGTCAATCTTAATAATGCGACTGAATCAGAACTTAAAGGAGTCCCAGGTATTGGACCAACAAAAGCTAAAGAAATTATAAACTATCGAGAACAAAACGGTAGATTTGATAAAATAGATGATTTAAAAAAGATTAAAGGGTTTGGCGAGAAAACGTTCGAAAAATTAAAAGAATACTTTACTATTTAGCTTTGATTCATTATTGCATTTATTGCCTTAAATGATTAAGCTATAAATATTAATTGTTTTTCTACATAAGGAGGCAACTACACATGGAAAGAATTAAATGGGAAGAATATTTTATGGCTCAAAGTCATTTATTAGCTTTGAGATCAACATGTCAAAGACTCTCTGTTGGAGCTACAATTGTCAAAGATAATAGAATTATTGCTGGTGGTTACAACGGATCAGTAGCAGGGGAAGTTCATTGCATTGATGAAGGTTGCCTTATTGAAGATGGTCATTGTATTAGAACAATACATGCAGAAATGAATGCACTACTACAATGCGCTAAACAAGGTGTTTCAACAGAAGGCGCTACAATTTACGTGACTCATTTCCCTTGTTTAAATTGCACAAAGTCAATTATACAAGCTGGCATTAAGACGATATATTATGCAGAAGATTATCACAATCATGACTACGCTATTAAACTACTTCAACAATCAGGTATTGAATATAAAAGAATACCATTCTCTCCAGAATACGTAGCACAATACCTTACGCAAGGTTAATCAATGATATACATAGCACTTTCATTTTTAGTAGGGATACTTTGGATGAATTTCAAAGTTATCTCTACCTCACTATTTCTATTGGCGTTCATACTTGCGACGATTAAGAACTTCAAACTCCCTCTTATTATATTAATGTTTGCTTCTTCCATACTTTCATATTTTATTATTTATTCTTATACTCAAAAGGAAACCAAATCGCAAAATTATCTTAGAAACCATCCTATGGTTCGAAATGACGTAACTTTTAAATCATTAGAAAATAAACAAAAGTATACTACTGGCTATCTTATATATAAGAATGAAAACTATAAATTTTTCTTTAAGACTAAAATGTCTAAAACTTACGCATCTTTAAAAAATAAGACGTGCTACATAAAAGGGGATTTTAAATTTGATAATGAGCATCCTTCTATAACGATTTCATCTATCAACTTGAATTCTTGTAAAACTAATGGTCATTTTCAATGGATTTATAATCATCAAGAATACATTTCGAATAAGATATACCATTCAGGAGTGAAATATCCTAATAGAATCCTTGCATTAATTACTGGCAATACGACATTAATCAATCCAGATTATAAGGAAAAAGTAAAAGAGATAGGAATATATCATTTATTAGCTATAAGCGGCACACATATAGCCACAATTATTTTAATTATCCATCAATCTCTCGTAAGATTTAATACACCTTTATTAGTCATAAAGATCTTAACCATATGCGTATTAGTTATTTACGCTATTTATACTGATTTTGTTCCTAGCGCTGTGAGAGCAATATCAATAGCTATTTTAGTAATATTACTCCCCAAATCTCTTAGAAAATCTTCTCTCAATTTACTTTCATTAATTTTTATAATTATGTACATTGTTTATCCAGGGTATATTTATAACATAGGTTTTCAATTTTCATTTTTAATTTGCTTCTTCATTCTAATGGCTCAACCATTTCTTAAAAATTTAACACCTATAAAAAGTCTCTTAGCAATAACATGTATAGCACAATTTGGTTCTATCATAATTAGCGTCTATCATTTTAATCAATTTCAGTGGATTGGTTTCCTATCGAACTTACTTTTTGTTCCATTTTATAGCTTCTTACTTTTTCCATCTATTATCTTATTTTTCATCACGAGTCATTTAATTTCTCATTTCGAAATCATGAATCGCTATATGGCATTTTTGTATAATGTTCATGATCTACTACTAAATTTATTCTATAAACTGTCCCATTATAAATGGTATATCCCTGATTTAAGTGAAAAGCAATTACTGCTATTCATATTATCAATATTTATCGTTTACTATTTATTCGTACATCAAAAGGTATTTATTTCCTTATCAGTATTTATAATCATATTATCTCTACTCACATTTACTAATAAACCAAGTTATGCTGAATTAACTCTGTTTGATGTCGGACAAGGTGATAGTATACTTTTCAAAACTGGAAACAATAAAACGATTATGATAGATACTGGAGGTAAAGGAGATGAAAACAAATCTAAAAGTATTAGTCATCATAATATAGCTAAGTTTAAAATTCTTCCGAGTCTTAAAAGAAAAGGAATTTCTACGATTGATTATCTAATCTTAACGCATCCACATGCAGATCATATGGGAGAATTACCATATCTATTTGAACACTTAAAAATTAAAAACATTATATTGAATAGTGATGGTTTTCCAAATGATTTATTAAAATATATTATAAAGGAAGGCAAGATGAAGAATATTAAAATACATGAGGTTAAAAATATTTCTCAAATTAATTTTGAAGTAACTAAATTAAAATTTTTCAATACATTTATACCCGCCAGTTCAGATAAAAATGAACAATCCATTATCATACTCATCCAATACCGTAATAAAAATATTCTATTAATGGGGGATGCGACTAAGAACAATGAATCAATTCTTTTACAAAATTACAAATTGCCAAAAATAGATATATTAAAAGTAGGACATCACGGTAGTAGAACAAGCAGTTCTGAAGAATTTGTTAAAAACATACAACCCAAAATAAGTTTAATTTCAAGTGGCAAGCATAATAAATATCATCTTCCCAATGATGATGTTATATCTCGTTTAAAAGAGAATGGAAGCGAAGTTTATGATACACAGGATAATGGGGAACTAAGTATTAATTTAGATGACATAAAAACGAAGATTCAACGTATATATCAACGTCAATCAACTAATGCTAGAGAAGTAACGCAATAAAATGATATAATTTACAGGTATGAGAAATAGAGGAAGGGTGTACTTATGAGCGATAATATTGTGGCTATATACGGTGAAGTGCCTGAACTTGTCGAGAAGAAAAGTTCTGAAATAGTCAATCAATATCTTGGACAAGACAAAGATGATTTCAACTTTGTGAAATTTAATATGTATGAAAACGACTTGACGCCTATAATAGAAGAAACATTAACGATGCCCTTTTTCTCAGATAAAAAGGCTATTGTAGTAAAAAATGCCTATGTGTTTACTGGCGAAAAAGTAACTAAAGAACTCAATCATAGTGCTGAACAACTCATGGAGTTTATTGAAAAGTATGATGGCGAAAACTTAATTATCTTTGAAGTTTATCAAAATAAATTAGATGAACGTAAAAAACTAACGAAATCGCTTAAAAAATATGCTCAATTAAAAAAAGTAGAACAGATGTCTGAAGAAGAAATAAAAAAATGGATTCAGCGCAAATTAAATGAGAATTATAAAGATATAAAACAAGATGCATTAAATCTCTTTATTGAGCTCACTGGCATTAATTTTAATATTGTCTCTCAAGAACTTGAAAAATTAATGCTCTTCTTAGGGGATAGACCTACAATAAATAAAGATGATGTCAATCAAATTATTAATAGAAGCTTAGAACAAAATGTGTTTTTATTAACTGAATTTATTCAAAAAGGCAGAAAAAATAAAGCAGTACAGTTAGTGAATGATTTAATAACAATGAAAGAAGAACCTATTAAACTTTTAGCATTAATAACAAGCAACTACAGATTGTATTATCAATGTAAAATATTGGGTCAAAAGGGATACAGTGGTCAGCAAATAGCTAAAACAGTTAATGCGCATCCTTATAGGGTGAAATTAGCTTTAAATCAAGCTCGGAATTATCAATTAAATGATTTATTAAATATTATTGATTCATGTGCAGAAACTGATTATAAATTAAAATCTTCATACATGGATAAGCAGCTTATTTTAGAACTATTTATCTTGTCTCTTTAAAATAAAAAAGATCAAGCTCAGCGCTTGATCTTTTTAATAAGTAGAATTATTTATTAGCTGTCATAAGTTTTGATTTAATACGATCAGCTTTGTTTGAGTGGATTAAGTTGCTTTGAGCAGCTTTATCAACTTGTTTAATCGCAAAATTTAATAATTCATTTTTGTTTTCAGCATCAGTTGAGATAGCTGTTTTCGCGCGTTTAACTGCTGTACGCATAGCATTCTTTTTAGAGATATTACGTGCTTCAGCTGTTTCAGTTGTTCTCACACGTTTAACTGCAGATTTAATGTTTGGCATTTCTGTCACCTCCTAAAAGTGAACTTAACTTATCAAAATTTATTTGATTACAACAAGAAATATTTTATCAAATGTCTAATCTTTGTGCAATCATTTATTTATCAGTATTGTGAATATAGTTTAAAGTCTTTAACTATTGGAAAGTGACCATTAACTCTATATAATTAAAATTGTTAGAACTCAAATGATACTGGAATAAAGGGGTTTATTCTGGATAGAAACCATTGTAATGACATAGAATGAAGTTTTCTTAGGAATAATGAAAATGTTATTAATGTCTCAACCTCAATAACTTCCTTTAAGTTCATTTGCATTTAAACTTTAAAAACGTTATCATATCAAAGATGTATACATAAATCGGGTTATTTTTATGAAAGTGAGTAGGATAAGATGGATAAGCAAGAACGCTATAATAGAAGAGAAAATATAAGAAATTTCTCTATCATCGCACATATTGACCACGGGAAATCGACATTAGCTGATAGAATCTTAGAAAATACTAAATCAGTCGAAACACGCGAAATGCAAGATCAATTACTTGATTCTATGGATTTAGAGAGAGAACGTGGAATAACAATTAAATTGAATGCTGTTCGTTTAAAATACGACGCTAAAGATGGTCAAACTTATACTTTCCATCTTATTGATACACCAGGACATGTAGATTTTACATATGAAGTGTCACGTTCTTTGGCAGCATGTGAAGGTGCTATTCTTGTCGTCGATGCGGCTCAAGGAATCGAAGCACAAACCTTAGCTAATGTTTATTTAGCGTTAGATAATGATTTAGAATTATTACCTGTGGTGAATAAAATTGATTTACCAGCAGCAGAACCTGAAAGAGTAAAACAAGAATTAGAAGATGTTATCGGCTTAGATCAAGACGATGTTGTTTTAGCTAGTGCCAAATCAAATATTGGTATTGAAGATATATTAGAAAAAATAGTCGAAGTCGTACCAGCTCCAGATGGAGATCCAGAAGCACCATTAAAAGCCCTCATATTTGATTCAGAGTATGATCCATATAGAGGCGTTATATCTTCTATCAGAATTATAGATGGTGTAGTCAAAGCTGGAGATAAAATTAAAATGATGGCGACTGGTAAAGAATTCGAAGTAACTGAAGTGGGTATCAATACACCTAAACAGTTACCTGTTGATGAATTAACAGTAGGTGATGTTGGTTATATTATCGCCAGCATTAAAAATGTAGATGATTCACGTGTTGGTGATACAATCACATTAGCTCATCGACCAGCTGACAAGCCACTTAAAGGCTATAAAAAGATGAATCCAATGGTTTATTGCGGATTATTCCCAATAGATAATAAAGATTATAATGATTTAAGAGAAGCATTGGAAAAACTTCAACTTAATGATGCATCATTAGAATTTGAACCTGAATCTTCACAAGCTCTTGGTTTTGGCTATAGAACTGGATTCTTAGGTATGTTACACATGGAAATTATTCAAGAAAGAATTGAAAGAGAATTCGGAATTGAATTAATTGCGACTGCACCATCAGTAATTTACCAATGTATTTTAAAAGACGGCTCAGAAGTTACTGTAGATAATCCAGCCCAAATGCCTGAAAGAGATAAAATCGAACATATTTACGAACCTTTCGTTAGAGCTACAATGATGGTTCCTAATGATTACGTCGGTGCTGTTATGGAATTATGTCAACGTAAACGTGGTCAATTTGTGAATATGGACTTTCTGGATGATATACGAGTAAATATTGTGTATGAAATTCCATTATCAGAAGTCGTATTTGATTTCTTTGATCAACTAAAATCTAATACTAAAGGATATGCTTCTTTCGATTATGAATTCATTGAGAATAAAGAAAGTAACTTAGTTAAGATGGATATTCTACTTAATGGTGATAAAGTTGATGCGTTAAGTTTCATAGTTCATAGAGACTTTGCTTATAAAAGAGGTAAAGCACTCGTAGAAAAATTAAAAACACTTATCCCAAGACAGCAATTCGAAGTACCAGTGCAAGCAGCCATCGGTCAAAAAATTATTGCTCGTACAAATATTAAATCGATGGGTAAAAATGTCTTATCAAAATGTTATGGTGGCGATATTAGCCGTAAACGTAAATTACTAGAAAAACAAAAAGCCGGTAAAGCTAAAATGAAAGCTGTAGGTAATGTTGAAATTCCTCAAGATGCTTTCTTAGCAGTGCTTAAAATGGATGATGAATAAAACTTTAATTCAAAGGTTGAGACATAAACACATGAGTCTCAGCCTTTAAAACGTATTGAAAGTGCCTAAAAATGAGATAATCGAATAAACCCGATTTTTCTTTTATCCACTAGTTCAGCACTAATCATCCTTGCCGAAGCGGAGCGATGAAATCATTTTAACTACAAGATTTCGCTTCCGCTCTTTTTTATGTTCAGTATTGGGGGGATAATTTTGACAGTTACAAGCGCATATATTCATATTCCTTTCTGTGTACGAATTTGTACTTATTGTGATTTCAATAAGTATTTTATAGATAAACAGCCAGTAGATGAATACTTAGATGCTCTTATTAAAGAAATGCAGGTTAATAATAATAGACAACTTCAAACGATGTATGTAGGCGGAGGAACGCCTACTGCTTTAAATTTAACGCAACTTGAAAAATTACTTAAAGCGATTAATAATACGTTTACGATAAGTGGCGAATATTCATTTGAAGCTAATCCAGATGAGTTAACTTATGAAAAGGTAGCACTCTTAAAAAGGTATGGCGTCAATAGAATTTCAATGGGTGTGCAAACATTTAAACCAGAATTATTAGAAATACTTGGCAGAACTCATAAAACAGAAGACATATACAAAGCTGTTGATAATGCACGCAAAGTTGGAATTGAATCAATTAGTCTTGATTTGATGTACCACCTACCACAACAAACTTTGGATGATTTCAAACAAAGTTTGGAATTGGCTCTAAAGATGGATATTGATCATATATCTAGTTATGGACTTATACTAGAACCTAAAACTCAATTTTATAATATGTATAGAAAGGGACATCTTAAACTTCCAAATGAAGATTTAGGTGCTGAAATGTACCAATATTTAATGCAAAGATTAGAACAATCAAATCTAAAGCAGTATGAGATATCCAATTTTGGAAAAATAGGACACGAATCCACTCATAATAAAGTTTATTGGCTAAATGAGGAATATTATGGATTTGGTGCAGGTGCAAGTGGTTACGTAGACGGGGTAAGATATACCAACTTAAATCCTGTTCGTCATTATATTGATGCTATTAATAAAAATGAACAACCTATACTTACTCAAACAGAACCAACTTTTGAAGAAAAAATGGAAGAAGAAATGTTTCTTGGTTTAAGAATGAACCAAGGCGTTAATACTGAAAGATTTAAATACAAATTCGGATTACCGATTGAAAGTGTTTTTGGTCAAACAATTGAAAATTTATTAGGAAGAAATCTATTACAAAAACAACAACAAAACATTTCATTAACTGAACGTGGTAAAGTGATTGGTAATGAGGTTTTCGAGGCATTTTTACTTAACCTCTAAAAATTTCGATATTTTAATGCTTTAACATTGACTTACTTTGACCTTTTTGATAAATTATAATTAGCACTTGAGATAAAAGAGTGCTAATGAGGTGAAAACATGATTACAAATAGACAATTAAGCATCCTTAATGCAATTGTTGAAGATTATGTTGATTTTGGACAACCGATTGGTTCTAAAACTTTAATTCATCGACATAATTTAGATGTTAGTCCTGCTACCATTAGAAATGAAATGAAACAACTTGAAGATATGAACTTCATTGAGAAGACACATACCTCTTCAGGTAGGACACCATCCGAATTAGGTTTTAGATATTATGTCAATCGTTTATTAGAACAAACATCTCATCAAAATCAAAACAAAATTCAACGTTTAAATCAGTTATTGATTGAGAATCATTATGATATTTCTACCGCATTGACTTATTTTGCAAATGAATTATCAATGCAATCTCAATATGCAACGTTGGTTGTACGTCCAAATCACAATCAAGATATTATTAGTAATATTCATTTGATTCAAGCTAACAATCATTTGGTTATTTTAATTATGGTATTTTCATCAGGTCATGTTGAGAACATTCATGTTGTAACTCATGTAGAACTGAATCGTCTTAACTTAAATAAAATAGCTAACTTTTTGACTACACATTTTAATGAGAATCATAAAAATTTATCTCGTGATATTCATATGGTTGTAAATTCAGATGAAGAGAAAAAGTTAGTAAGCGAAATGATTGATTTGATGGAACAACATATTAATAATCAAAGTAATAGCATTTATATGGGAGGAAAGGTTAAACTTATTGATGCGTTGAATGAAACAAACGTGTCATCTATACAACCAATTCTTCAATATATCGAATCAAATCGAATCACTGAATTATTAGATGAAATATCAACATCTCAAATCAATGTTCGTATTGGCAAAGAAATTGATGGAAGTTTAAGTGATATTTCTATCGTGACAAGTCAGTATCATTTTGACGAGTCACTAAAAGGTCAAATTGCGGTCATAGGACCAACTGCTATGCATTATCAAAATGTAATTCAATTACTTAACCAAATATGGTAGTAATGAGAGTTGTATTGGAGGTCAGACAATGACAGAAAAAGATCATACAGTGAATCAAACTGAGGAAGAAGTTAATTCAAAAGAAAGCGAAGATAATCAAACTTTTGAAAATAACGAGGAATCAGTAGATCACACTGATAAGAATGAAGTTAAAGATAATCAATTGCAAGATGATTCTGAAGAAACAGATCAACAAGAAGATGTTGATCCAAAAGATGAAAAAATTCAAGAATTAGAAAAATTAGCAAATGATAATGAAGAAAAATATTTAAGATTATATGCTGAATTCGAAAATTATAAGCGTCGAATTCAAAATGAAAATCAAATTAATAAAACTTATCAAGCTCAAGGTGTTTTAACTGATATTCTTCCGTCAATAGATAATATTGAACGCGCACTTCAAATTGAAGGTGATGATGAATCTTTTAAATCACTTCAAAAAGGTGTGCAAATGGTACACGAAAGTTTACTAAGAGCTTTAAAAGATAATGGTCTTGAAGAAATTCAAGCCGAAGGGCAAGAATTTGATCCTAATTTACATCAAGCAGTGGTTCAAGATGATAATCCTGATTTCAAATCAGGTGAAGTCACTCAAGAATTACAAAAAGGATATAAACTTAAGGATCGTGTATTAAGACCATCAATGGTTAAAGTAAATCAATAAGTTGATTGAAAAAACATTGTAAATTTAAAACATATTAAATTGGAGGAATTTTATTATGAGTAAAGTAATCGGAATCGACTTAGGTACTACAAACTCTTGTGTTGCTGTATTAGAAGGCGACGAACCAAAAGTAATTCAAAATCCAGAAGGTGCACGTACAACTCCTTCAGTAGTTGCGTTTAAAAATGGAGAAACTCAAGTAGGTGAAGTTGCTAAACGTCAAGCAATTACAAATCCTAACACTGTTCAATCTATTAAACGTCATATGGGTACAGATTATAAAGTAGATATCGAAGGTAAATCATATACACCTCAAGAAATCTCAGCTATGATTTTACAAAACTTAAAAAGTACTGCAGAAAGCTATTTAGGTGATACTGTAGATAAAGCAGTTATCACAGTGCCAGCTTACTTTAACGACGCTGAACGTCAAGCTACTAAAGATGCTGGTAAAATTGCAGGTTTAGAAGTGGAACGTATTATTAATGAACCAACAGCTGCTGCATTAGCTTATGGTTTAGACAAAACTGATAAAGATCAAAAAGTTCTTGTATTCGACTTAGGTGGCGGTACTTTTGACGTATCTATCCTTGAATTAGGCGATGGCGTATTCGAAGTACTATCTACTGCAGGAGATAACAAACTTGGTGGTGACGACTTTGACCAAGTTATCATTGACTATTTAGTTTCTGAATTCAAAAAAGAAAATGGCGTAGATTTATCTCAAGACAAAATGGCATTACAAAGATTAAAAGATGCTGCTGAAAAAGCTAAAAAAGATTTATCTGGCGTATCTCAAACTCAAATTTCACTACCATTCATCTCAGCTGGTGAAAGTGGTCCATTACACTTAGAAATGAGCCTAAGCCGTTCTAAATTTGAAGAATTAGCAGATTCATTAATCAGAAAAACAATGGAACCAACTCGTCAAGCATTAAAAGATGCTGGTCTATCAACTTCAGAAATCGATGAAGTAATCCTTGTTGGTGGTTCAACTCGTATTCCAGCTGTACAAGAAGCAGTTAAAAAAGAAGTAGGAAAAGATCCTCATAAAGGTGTGAACCCAGATGAAGTAGTAGCAATGGGTGCAGCTATCCAAGGCGGCGTTATCACTGGTGATGTTAAAGACGTAGTATTATTAGACGTTACACCATTATCACTTGGTATCGAAATTATGGGTGGACGTATGAATACGTTAATCGAACGTAATACTACTATTCCAACATCTAAATCACAAGTTTATTCAACAGCTGCAGATAATCAACCAGCAGTTGATATCCACGTATTACAAGGTGAACGTCCAATGGCATCTGACAACAAAACATTAGGTCGTTTCCAATTAACTGATATTCCACCAGCTCCACGTGGTGTACCTCAAATCGAAGTAACATTCGATATCGATAAAAACGGTATTGTTAATGTAACCGCTAAAGATTTAGGTACAAACAAAGAACAAAATATCACTATCCAATCAAGCTCAGCTTTATCTGATGAAGAAATTGACCGTATGGTGAAAGACGCTGAAGAAAATGCTGAAGCAGATAAAAAACGTCGTGAAGAAGTTGACTTACGCAATGAAGCTGATAGCTTAGTATTCCAAGTTGAAAAAACTATCAGCGATTTAGGCGACAATATTGGCGAAGATGATAAGAAAAATGCTGAAGAGAAAAAAGATGCACTTAAATCTGCGCTTGAAGGCGAAGATATCGAAGACATCAAATCTAAAAAAGAAGAACTTGAAAAAGTTGTTCAAGAGTTATCAGCTAAAGTATACGAGCAAGCGCAACAAGCACAACAACAGGCTCAAGGAGAACAAGGTTCTCAAGATAGCACTGTAGAAGATGCTGATTTCAAAGAAGTTAAAGACGACGAAGATAAAAAATAATTCTGAGATGAGTTAGTAAATGAATTTAATTCATAACTAAGCCAAAAAAGTCAAAGTCAATTGAACATTGGCTTTGGCTTTTTATTTGGATAGTTAGAGTGAATTAGATAAACTAATCTTGTTAAACGTATAAAAGGAGAGATAGTTGTGGCCAAAAGAGACTATTATGAGGTCTTAGGCGTAAGTAAAAGCGCTTCTAAGGACGAAATCAAAAAAGCTTACCGTAAATTATCCAAAAAATATCATCCTGACATCAATAAAGAAGAAGGCGCAGATGAAAAATTTAAAGAAATCTCCGAAGCTTATGAAGTCTTAAGTGATGATAATAAACGTGCAAACTATGACCAATTTGGTCACGAAGGCCCTCAAGGTGGATTTGGCAGTCAAGGCTTCGGCGGTGCAGACTTTGGCGGATTTAGCGGAGGTGGATTCGAAGATATCTTCAGTTCATTCTTCGGTGGTGGTTCAAGACAAAGAGATCCAAATGCACCTCGTAAAGGTGATGATTTACAATATACAATGACCGTTACGTTCGAAGAGGCCGTGTTTGGTACTAAAAAAGAAATATCTATACGTAAAGACGTTACATGTCATACATGTGATGGTGAAGGTGCTAAACCAGGTACAAGCAAGAAAACTTGTAGTTACTGTAACGGCGCAGGACACGTATCTGTGGAACAAAATACTATCCTAGGTAGAGTGCGCACAGAACAAGTTTGTCCTAAATGTGAAGGTAGTGGACAAGAATTTGAAGAACCATGTCCTACATGTCATGGTAAAGGAACTGAAAATAAAACAGTTAAATTAGAAGTAACTGTACCTGAAGGTGTGGATACAGAACAACAAATTCGATTAGCTGGAGAAGGTTCACCTGGAATTAACGGTGGTCCTCATGGTGATTTATATGTTGTGTTTAGAGTTCAACCTTCTGATACGTTTGAACGTGATGGAGACGACATATACTATAATTTAAACGTAAGTTTCCCTCAAGCTGCTTTAGGCGACGAAATCAAAATACCTACATTAAAAAGTAATGTTGTTCTTACAATCCCTTCAGGAACACAAACAGGCAAACAATTCCGTCTTAAAGATAAAGGTATTAAAAACGTTCATGGCTATGGTCACGGTGACTTATTTGTAAATATTAAAGTAGTTACTCCAACTAAAATGAATGACAGACAAAAAGAAATCATGAAAGAATTTGCTGAAATTAATGGTGAAGAAGTGAATGAACAGCCATCTAATTTTAAAGATAGAGCAAAACGATTCTTCAAAGGAGAATAAGTAATGAATTGGACGGAACTCTCAATTGTAGTCAATCACGAAGTAGAATATGATGTAACAGACATACTTGAAAGTCATGGTTCTAATGGCGTTGTGATAGAAGACTCCAAAGATTTAGTGAATCAACCTGCTGATAAATTTGGAGAAATTTATGAATTAAACCCTGATGACTATCCTGATCAAGGCGTCAGATTAAAAGCGTATTTCAATGAACTCACTTTTGATGACACGCTTAGAACTAATATTAAAAACGCAGTTCTGAATCTTCCAGAATTAGATAAAAATATAGTTACGTTTTCGGAAAAAGAAATCGCTGAAGTAGATTGGGCTAATGAATGGAAGAACTATTTTCATCCATTTAAAGCTTCAGAACGATTTACAATAGTTCCAAGTTGGGAAACATATGAAAAAGAAAGTAATAATGAATTATGTATTGAACTAGATCCAGGCATGGCGTTTGGTACTGGAGATCATCCTACGACAAGCATGTGTCTGAAAGCCATTGAAAAATATGTCAAGCCTACAGATTCTGTGATAGATGTTGGAACAGGCTCTGGAATATTAAGTATCGCAAGTCATTTAATTGGTGTAAAACGAATTAAAGCATTAGATATTGATGAAATGGCTGTAAATGTTGCAAAAGAAAATTTCAAGAAGAATCACTGTGAAAACGCAATTGAAGCAGTTCCAGGTAATTTATTACAAGATGAAGATAAAAAATTTAACATTGTTATAGCAAATATTCTTGCTCACATTATTGAAGAAATGATTGAAGATGCTTATAATACTTTAGTTGAAGAAGGTTATTTCATAACTTCTGGTATTATAGAAGAAAAATATGAAGAAATAGAATCTCAAATGAAGCGTGTTGGCTTTAATATCATTTCTGTTGAACATGACAACGGTTGGGTATGTATAGTTGGTCAGAAAGTGAGTGATTAATTTGCAAAGGTATTTTATTAATCAAAACGCTGATGAAAATCAGCGTTTTTTTATTGAAGATAGGGAAGATGTACATCACATTACTCATGTAATGCGTTATAAAGAAGGTAATCATATCATTATTACCTTTTCAGATAAAAAGGTGTATAAATGCGAAATTATCTCTATCAACGACAATAATATCGAACTACGATTAGATGAAAAACAAGATATTAATACTGAATTACCTCAGCATATTACTATTTGTAGCGGTTTGATTAAAGCAGATAAATATGAATGGATGATCCAGAAAGCTACTGAAATGGGTGCAAGCGAGTTTATCGCCGTGGGAATGGATCGCTCAGTCGTAAAATTAAATGAATCTAAAGTAGCTAAAAAAATAGATAGATGGCAAAAGATTATTAAAGAAGCAGCCGAACAAAGTTATAGATTAACTATTCCCAATATCTATTTTAAGTCGAATTTAAAAGCAATTTATGATATGATAAATCATTATGACTACGTTCTAATTGCATACGAAGAACAAGCGAAGCATGGAGATTTAAGTCATTTTAAACATATTTTAAAACAATTTGAATCACAAGATCGTGTTTTAATGATATTTGGGCCTGAAGGTGGACTATCAGATAAAGAAGTGTCGTTATTCCAAGAGCATAGTACACTTGTTGGTTTAGGCCCACGCATTTTACGGGCAGAAACTGCGCCTCTATATGCTTTAAGTGCAGTTAGTTTTGAAAAAGAATTATTGGGGTGAAGACTATGTCAACAGTTGCATTTCATACATTAGGTTGTAAAGTAAACCACTATGAAACTGAAGCAATTTGGCAATTATTTAAAGAAGCAGATTATGATAGAGTAGATTTTGAAACAAATGCGGATGTATTTGTAATCAATACTTGTACAGTAACCAATACTGGTGATAAGAAAAGTAGACAAATTATTCGTCGTGCAATTAGACAAAATCCAGAAGCTGTTGTCTGTGTGACAGGTTGTTACGCACAAACTTCTTCAGCTGAAATTATGGAAATTCCTGGCGTTGATGTCGTTGTAGGAACACAAGACCGTCATAAATTACTTGATTATATAGATCAATTTCAACAAGAAAGACAACCTATCAATGGTGTAGGTAATATTATGAAGAACCGTACATACGAAGAACTTGAAGTTCCTTATTTTACAGATAGAACTAGAGCTTCATTAAAGATTCAAGAAGGATGCAATAATTTCTGTACGTTCTGTATTATTCCATGGGCTCGTGGTTTAATGCGCTCAAGAGATCCTGAAAAGGTTGTCGAACAAGCTTCACAACTTGTGAACTCAGGCTACAAAGAAATTGTCTTAACAGGTATTCACACTGGCGGATATGGTCAAGATTTAAAAAACTATAATCTCGCTCAATTATTAAGAGATTTAGACGAAATTGATGGCCTAGAACGAATTCGTATTTCATCTATTGAAGCAAGTCAATTAACTGATGAAGTGATAGAAGTCATTGGAAATTCAAATAAAGTAGTAAGACATTTACACGTACCGTTACAATCAGGTTCTGACAGTGTATTAAAACGTATGAGACGTAAATATACGATGGAACACTTTTCAGAAAGATTAACTGAATTACACAAGGCTTTACCAGATTTAGCTGTTACTAGTGATGTAATTGTAGGTTTCCCTGGTGAGACTGAAGAAGAATTCCAAGAAACTTACGACTTCATCGTCAAACATCAATTTTCTGAATTACACGTATTCCCTTATTCTCCGAGAATTGGTACGCCCGCAGCTCGAATGGATGACCAAATTGATGAAGGAATTAAAAATGAACGCGTGCATAAATTAATTACACTTAGCAATCAACTTGCTAAAGAGTATGCCTCTAAATTTGAAAATGAGGTTCTTGAAGTGATACCAGAAGAACAAGGGGAAAAACCTAACACATTAGTTGGATATGCAGATAATTATATGAAAGTTCAATTTGAAGGTGACGAATCATTAATTGGACAAATTGTTAAAGTAAAAATACTTAAAGCAGATTATCCACTAAATGACGGTAAAGCTATCCGCGTGGTTGAACATGCAACGAATAAATCAGAAGAAGAAGTACTTGTCTAAATATTTAAAAAATGTAAATTTTACTAATTGACCACCAATTTGAGTTATATTATACTAATAGTTGCATAGTTTTTACTGTGCATCGACTATAAAGTTCCGTTGATATTTGGAGGGAGGGAAATACAGATGTCTAAAACAGTAGTACGTAAAAACGAATCACTAGAAGATGCTTTACGTAGATTTAAACGTTCAGTATCAAAAAGTGGAACAATTCAAGAAGTACGTAAACGTGAATTTTACGAAAAACCAAGCGTTAAACGTAAAAAGAAATCAGAAGCTGCACGTAAACGTAAATTCAAATAATTAATAGCTCTGTTGACTCCCTCAACACGAATGTTAATTATAAATATCGCCCTAGTTTTTATAACTAGGGTTTTTTTATAAACTTTTTTCCTATTTCGATGTTACTTTTTATAAAACTCTTCAATAGACAGCTCCCAATTCTTATACTTTTTATTTTTCAGAAAATTAATCAAATATTATTAAACTACTTCAAATTAAATTACTTTTCTACAATTTACCAATTTATATATTAGTGAAATGCTATATAATGTGGGCGTTTTCATGTATAATCATAATGAGGGTGAGGTGAAATAGTGAATTACTCCAATCTAATACATACGTTGCTTTTAACGAAACTTACTAGTGGAAATAATTGGGTTGATCATATTGCGCATTTGATAACTCAACCTTTCGTTTCGCTAATACTTACATGTATTATCTTCCTAGGTTTTCTATACCAATTATATTCAAAACGTATTAATATCATAGGAATCATTGCTTCATTAGCATTATTATTACTATTTTTAGGATTCCTTATTAATGGGGATGTCAACGTATTATCTGTACTCTTATTTACAATAGGCGTAATACTAGTTATTATAGAGCTGTTTATTATTGGTGCAGTCATTGGCATTATTGGTATGACACTTATTACATTAAGTATTATTATGCTAGGTGATAATATTATACTCATGCTTGGTAATGTTGTGGTTGCATTAATATTATCAATTATAGAGTGGGTGTTATTAGTGAAAATCTTCAAAAGAAAAATTCCATTTCTAGATAAAGTAATCTTAAAAGATTCAACAAATTCTGAGGCTGGTTATCGTTCACATGAAGACCGCTCTCATCTCGTGGGTAAAACCGCTCGAACAGTTACCGATCTTAGACCTGCAGGAATTATCACTTGTGACGATGAAAGAATAGATGCTGTATCAGATGGCACGTTTATTTTACGTAATAGACAAGTAAAAATTCTTGAGGTAGAAGGTACACGTGTAGTTGTTAGAGAAATAGAATAATATTAAGGAGCGATTCAATGTTTGGTATTGGTTTTATAATCATTGCTGTAATTATCGTAGTTGCATTATTAATCCTATTTTCATTTGTACCAGTAGGATTATGGATTTCTGCATTAGCAGCTGGTGTTCATGTTGGTATTGGCACACTTGTAGGTATGCGACTAAGAAGAGTATCACCAAGAAAGGTCATAGCGCCTTTAATTAAAGCACATAAAGCAGGCTTAAAGTTAACTACAAATCAATTAGAATCACATTATTTAGCTGGTGGTAACGTTGATAGAGTAGTAGATGCAAATATTGCAGCACAACGAGCAGATATAGATTTACCATTTGAACGTGGTGCCGCTATCGATTTAGCAGGTCGTGACGTGCTTGAAGCTGTTCAAATGTCTGTTAATCCTAAAGTGATTGAAACACCATTTATCGCAGGTGTGGCAATGAATGGTATCGAAGTTAAAGCTAAAGCCCGTATCACGGTACGTGCTAACATTGCTAGATTAGTCGGTGGTGCTGGTGAAGAAACAATTATCGCCCGTGTTGGTGAAGGTATCGTTTCTACTATTGGTTCAAGTGAACATCATACTGAAGTTCTTGAAAATCCGGACAACATCTCTAAAACTGTATTAAGTAAAGGGTTAGACTCTGGAACTGCATTTGAAATATTATCTATCGATATTGCAGATGTTGATATTAGTAAAAATATTGGTGCTGATTTACAAACTGAACAAGCACTTGCAGATAAGAATATCGCACAGGCTAAAGCCGAAGAACGTCGTGCTATGGCTGTAGCATCTGAACAAGAAATGAAAGCTAGAGTACAAGAAATGAGAGCTAAAGTTGTTGAAGCAGAATCAGAAGTACCATTAGCTATGGCTGAAGCATTAAGATCAGGTAATATCGGAGTTAAAGATTATTATAATCTGAAGAATATCGAAGCAGATACTGGCATGAGAAATGCGATTAACAAACGTACTGATCAAAATGATGATGAATCACCAGAACAATAATATAATGAGGTGATTAGATGAGTATCGGTATTATAATATTTATAATATCAATAATTGTTACAGCCATTAGTGCGATTCGTGATAAGAGTCACGAAGACAGACAAAATCAGAGACCACCTCAAAAATCACAAGGCGAACAACAACCTAAAAAGGGTGGTTTCTTTGAAGAATTTGAGAAAACTTTTAAAGAACTTAATGATGAATTAAATGGTGAAACTGAAAAGAAACAGCGTAAAGACTTTGAAGAAACACTTCCTCCTATAAATAAAGATTTAGATGAGGAAGAAGATAGACCATATAAAGAAACAACCACGTCGTCACAAACTCATACACATCCTAAACCAGATCCCACACCATATAACAATGAGAACAACAGTCCTCAACCTGTTGCCACAACATCAAGAGACGAAAGTGCTGAAAAACTAAGAAAAGAACTTGAAGCTAGTTTAACTGAGGATTTAAAAAACGTTCGTAGTGAGATTGATAGAGAAAAAGAAAAGCAACTAGAAATGATTGAGAAAAAAGCGAGAGATATTATTAAAGATAAATATTTATCAGAAAGAACAAAACGTTATCGCTTAAAACAGCTACTGAATTCTCAAAATGTTGAACGAAGTATGTCTCATTCAGCTTTCAAATTTGACAACGATGAGGTCATCAACGGTTTAATATGGTCAGAAATTCTAAGTAAACCGAAACAACTTTAAATGACGCATTTAATTTAATAACATCATTATTTAATTATAAGTTAAAACTACGAGAGTAAGATTTGTATTCAATTTTTCCAAATGAGTACAGTTTTACTCTCTTTTTAGTTTGTCTAAATTGTAGGAGTTTAGTAAAATTTTTAATGAGATAGATGTTATATCAAACGTTATAAATTTCAACTTTGATTTAAAGCATAATCACATTAATTAGTAGAACAAGCGTGATATAATGAATATGGAATTCAACACATTTAAATATATTACGTAATCAATAATATTAACTATCGTAACTTGAAAAGGAGCGCGTTTATGCCAGGAATAATTCAAATTGACGACATTAATCAATCACAAGCTTTAATGGGGAATAATGATGAGCATCTTAAAACTATTGAAGACAACTTTGATGTCGTCATACATGCTAGAGGACAAGAAATTGCCGTTAAAGGTGAAAAGTTAGAGCATGTAGAAAAAGCAGAATTAGTTCTTACCAATTTATTAAAAGTTATAGAATTGGGAAATACAATTACACTTAAAGATGTAGAAGCTGCTATTAAAATGGCAGATAATAACACGATTCAGCACCTTTTAGATTTATACGATGAAGAAATTACAAAAGATGCATTCGGTAAAACGATTCGTGCCAAAACAATGGGTCAACGAATGTATATCAATGCTATGAAAAGAAATGACTTAGTATTTGGTATAGGACCAGCAGGTACCGGTAAGACATTTTTAGCAGTTGTTTACGCTGCCAAGCAATTACGTAAAGGTACCGTTAAACGTATCGTTCTAACAAGACCAGCAGTTGAAGCTGGAGAATCTCTTGGTTTCCTACCAGGTGATTTAAAAGAAAAAGTAGATCCTTATTTACGTCCGCTTTATGATGGATTAAATACTGTATTAGGAAGAGAACAAACAGAAAGATTTATAGAAAGAGGAATTATTGAAATTGCGCCACTTGCTTACATGAGAGGAAGAACGCTTGATGATGCGTTTGTCATCTTAGATGAAGCACAAAATACAACGCACGCTCAAATGAAAATGTTCTTAACACGTTTAGGTTTCGGTTCTAAAATGGTTGTTACTGGGGATCAAACTCAAATTGACTTACCTAAAGGCGTGAAGAGTGGCTTGAAAGAAGCAATTAAAAAACTGTACGGTGTCAATGGTATAAGTATTATGAAATTAGACCAAAGTGACGTAGTGAGACATCCACTAGTAAGTAAAATTATTGATCGTTACGAAGGAGTTGATTAAATGTTTACTATAGATTTTAGCGACCACACTGATTTAGTCAAAGATGAATGGTATGAACAAATTGATTCTTTATTAACCTTTGCTAAAAAACAGGAAAATATAGAAAGTGACGCAGAACTATCAGTTACCTTCGTAGATAAAGATGAAATTCAAAACATCAATAAAGTCTATAGAGATAAAGATAAAGTGACTGATGTCATTTCATTTGCTTTAGAAGAAGATGAACCTGATATAGATATGAATGACTTAGAAATTCCACGCGTACTTGGAGACATAATTATTTGCACTGATGTTGCGCAAGAACAAGCAGAAAGTTATGGCCATTCTTTTGAACGTGAATTAGGATTTTTAGCGTTACATGGATTCTTACATTTATTAGGGTATGATCATATGACAGAAGATGACGAAAAAGAAATGTTTGGTCGACAAGATGCAATTCTAAATTCTTACGGATTGACTAGAGACTAGTAATGAGACGTTTCAAATATGCTTACGATGGTTTTACAGCCATTTTAAAAAAAGACCAAAATTTCTTACTCCATATATTAGCTGGAATTATTGCTATCATAATGGGATTTATATTTCATATTAATCGTTCAGAGTGGATGTTTGTATTACTTGCTATTGCTTTAGTATTGAGTTTAGAAGCCATTAACACTTCAATCGAGTTTGTGGTCGATTTAGTTACTACTGAATATCATGAATATGCTAAACATGCCAAAGATATCGCAGCGTTTAGTGTAGTAATTGTATCCGTTTTAGCCATGTGTATTGGATTAATCGTTTTCGTACCACATATTTTAAGTTTATTTTAGGGGGAAAATAAATGAGCTATCAATCGCATTATTTTAAAGAAGTTAGGGAGGCACAAAATAATGCATATGCGCCTTATAGTCATTTTAAAGTTGGGGCTTATTTAAGAACCAAAGATGGACGCACGTTTCACGGTGCAAATGTCGAGAATGCGGCATACTCCTTAGGCATTTGTGCAGAACGTTCTAGCTTAGTCGCAGCTATTTCAGAAGGTTATAGACCTGGAGATTTCGAATCTATTACAGTGACGGTTGACGCAGATCAACCATCCTCTCCTTGTGGTGCTTGTAGACAAGTATTGAAAGAACTTTGCGATGACGATATGCCAGTATATATGACTAATCACAAAGGCGAAATGATAGAATCGACTGTAAGCGAACTATTACCATTAGGATTTTCAAGAAAGGATTTAAATTAATGACAGAAGAACATAAATCAGGATTTGTTTCAATCATTGGTAGACCTAATGTTGGTAAATCTACCTTTGTAAATAGAGTGATAGGACATAAAATTGCAATCATGTCTGATAAAGCTCAAACTACGCGCAATAAAATTCAGGGTGTGATGACAAGAGATGATGCTCAAATTATCTTTATAGACACACCTGGTATTCACAAACCAAAACATAAACTTGGTGACTATATGATGAGAGTGGCTAAAAATACACTTTCCGAAATTGATGCCATTATGTTCATGGTCAATGTAAATGAAGATATTGGCCGTGGTGATGAATATATCATGGAAATGTTAAAGAATGTTAAAACACCCATCTTTTTAGTATTAAATAAAATAGACCTTGTGCATCCAGATGCTTTAATGCCAAAGATTGAACAATACAAAGAATACATGGACTTTACAGATATTATTCCAATTTCAGCACTTGAAGGGTTAAATGTTGATCACTTTATCGATGTGCTAAAATCGTATCTACCTGAAGGACCAAAATATTATCCAGATGACCAAATTTCTGATCATCCAGAACAGTTTGTAGTGAGTGAAATTATTCGTGAAAAGATTTTACATTTAACAAGCGAAGAGATTCCGCACGCAATTGGCGTTAATGTTGATCGAATGATAAAAGAAGACGAAGACAGAGTCAGAATCGAAGCGACAATATATGTTGAGCGTGATTCTCAAAAAGGTATTGTCATTGGTAAAGGCGGTAAAAAACTTAAAGAAGTTGGAAAACGTGCACGACACGATATAGAAATGTTACTTGGTTCTAAAGTTTATTTAGAATTATGGGTTAAAGTGCAACGTGATTGGAGAAATAAAGTAAACTTTATCCGCCAGATTGGTTATATTGAAGATCAAGATTGATCATTAGAGAGTCGGTGAATGTATCATGTTAATGAAACAAAAGGGCATCATTATTAAATCGGTTGATTATGGTGAGTCTGATAAAATCATTACAATTTTAAATGAGTATGGTGCGAAAATACCTTTAATGGCTCGACGTGCGAAAAAAGTTAAATCTGGTTTACAAGCTCATACACAAATGTTTGTGTATGGCTTATTTATTTATAATAAATGGCGTGGTATGGGAACTTTAAATTCTGTCGATGTCATTAACCAGCACTATGAATTACAATTAGATTTGTATGAAAGTAGTTATGCTTCTTTATGTGCAGAAACAATTGAAAGATCAATGGAAGAAAATGAGGTATCTAAATATAATTACGAGCTTCTTCATTTTGTACTTACGAAAATAAGCGAAGGCACGTCAGCTCAGTTGATGTCTATCGTAGTTCTATTGAAATGTATGGCAAAATTTGGTTTTACTGCCTCTTTTAATCGTTGCGTCATAACAGGTAATGATGACCAATCCAAATTAATGGGCTATAGTTTCAAATTTGATGGAGCTATTTCTCAAGAAGTAGCATATCAAGACCCACACGCCTTGAAATTAACAAATCGCTCGCTTTATCTATTAGATATACTGCAAAAATTACCTATCAATAAGATGAATTCTCTGAGTATTCATCAAGAAATTTTAGACGAAATGTCAGAACTCATTATTATGCTTTACAGAGAATATGCCGGCATGTTTTTTAAAAGCCAGAAGTTAATTAACCAACTTAAAAGACTAGAAAACAATCCACACTAAACCGTTTTATTTAGAAAAGCGGCACAGTGTGGATTTTTCATGCTTAAAAAACTCTCTTATCTGCAACACAAAAGATGTGCTCGATAAGAGAGTAAATACAAAGAATGATTTATCTTTGAAATATTATTTAATTCTAAAATTTAATTTTTTCAGCTAAGAATGTTTCTAATTCTGAAATTGGCATACGTACTTGTTCCATTGAATCTCTATCACGTACAGTGACTTGATTATCTTCTAGTGAATCGAAATCAAATGTAATACAATATGGCGTACCAATTTCATCTTGACGACGATAACGTTTACCAATTGATTGTGATTCATCGAAATCAATAGAGAAGTTTTGGCTCAATTGTTCGAATATTTTAATTGCTTCACTTGATAATTTCTTACTTAAAGGTAATACTGCAGCTTTATATGGTGCTAAAGCAGGGTGGAAGTGCATAACCGTACGTGCATCTTTACTTCCTTCAACACCTTCTTCTTCATATGCATCACATAAGAAAGCTAATGTTACACGATCCGCACCTAATGAAGGCTCGATACAATATGGAACATATTTCTCGTTTGTTTCTGGATCATGATATTTGAAGTCTTCGCCTGAATGTTCACTATGTTTTTGTAAGTCGAAGTCCGTACGACTTGCGATACCCCATAGTTCTCCCCAACCAAATGGGAATCTGTATTCAATATCAGTTGTCGCATTAGAGTAGTGAGATAATTCATCTTCATCATGGTCTCTTAAACGCATATTTTCTTCATTAATATTTAAATCTTTTAACCATTGACTTGCAAATGTTTTCCAGAAGTTTTGCCATTCAATTTCTTCACCAGGTTTACAGAAGAATTCAAGTTCCATTTGTTCGAATTCTCTTGTTCTGAAAATGAAGTTACCAGGTGTAATCTCATTACGGAATGATTTACCAATTTGGCCAATACCAAAAGGCAATTTCTTACGCATTGAACGTTGAACATTTTTATAGTTAACGAAGATACCCTGTGCTGTCTCAGGACGTAAGAATAATTCATTTGTAGAATCTTCAGTAACACCTTGGAATGTTTTGAACATTAAGTTGAATTGACGAATATCAGTCCAATTCGCTGTACCACTTACTGGACAAACAATTCCTTCATCATCAATGATTTTCTTCATTTCATCAAAACTTAATCCATCAGCAATGAAATTTTCGTCGCCTTTTTCTTTTTGCATGTAATCTTCAATTAATTTATCTGCACGATAACGAATTTTACTGTCTTTATTATCAATCATCGGATCATTAAAGTTACCTAAGTGACCTGATGCCTCCCAAGTTTTAGGATTCATTAAGATAGCAGCGTCAATACCCACATTATAAGGTGATTGAGTAATAAATTTTTGCCACCATGCTTTTTTAATATTATTTTTAAGTTCCACACCTAGAGGACCGTAATCCCAAGTATTTGATAAACCACCATAGATGTCACTTCCTGGGAAGACAAAACCTCTATGTTTCGCTAGTTGAACAATTGTTTCCATATCTTTTACCATAAAAACTCTCCTTACACATAAAAACGCCCCAAGACAATATACATATCAAATATGTCATATTATCTTGGGACGAGTTTAAAAGTATTTTTAGTCATTTGTACATGATATACAAATGTTTACTTACATTTAACCCGCGGTTCCACCCAAATTAGTGTAGACACTCGCTTTTATTTCATTCATTTAGTCATGCGCCAATTTATCAATGTTAAGCTCACACCATCCTTAACTCGCTTCAACATTATTCTAATTGAAAGATTTTTTAATAGCAAGTATTTCTATGTATTTGTAGCAATTTATAATAAAAGTTATAATAAGAAGTATTCAAGAGGGGTGAGGACCTATAGAACTTAGTAAAAGACAGGAACAAATTATTGATATCGTCAAAACCAAAGGACCTATCACGGGTGAACAGATTGCTGAAAAGCTCAATCTCACTCGCGCTACTTTACGTCCTGACTTAGCAATACTGACAATGTCAGGTTTTATTGAAGCAAGACCTAGAGTCGGTTATTACTATTCGGGCAAATCTAAAAATAAAATTATTAATGAACAACTAAGACAATACGTGGTTAAAGATTATATGTCTCAACCTGTAATTTTAAAAGAGGAAATGTCTGTTTATGATGCAATTTGTACAATCTTTTTAGAAGATGCAGGTACATTATTTATCACAAATAAAGACAATGATTTCATTGGCGTTTGTTCAAGAAAGGATTTACTCAGGGCATCAATGATTGGCGAAGATATACATACAATGCCGATAAGCGTAAATATGACTCGAATGCCTCATATTACATTTCTTGAAGAAAGCGAGCTCGTCATTTATGCTGCCAATCAAATGATTGAAAAAGAAATTGACGCACTCCCCATTGTTAGAAAAAAAGACAATGACAAATATGAAGTCACTGGTCGAATTTCTAAAACAACGATAACTAAATTATTCGTATCATTATTTAAAGAATAGGTGGTAAATACATGGATAATATAAAGATAATTGTAGCCTCAGATTCGATAGGAGAAACAGCAGAATTAGTTGCTAGAGCAGGTGTTTCCCAGTTTAATCCTAAACAATGTAAACATGAATTCCTTCGCTATCCTTACATTGAATCTTTTGAGAATGTTGATGAGGTGATTCAAGTTGCGCGTGATACAGGCGCTATCATTGTTTACACATTAGTTAAACCAGAAATAAAGAAATATATGCTTGCCAAAGTAGAAGAATTTTCTTTGAAATCAGTTGATATCATGGGACCATTAATGGATTTATTATCAGAGTCAATTGATGAAACGCCTTATTACGAACCAGGTATCGTACATCGACTAGATGACGCTTACTTTAAGAAGATTGACGCAATTGAGTTTGCAGTTAAATATGATGACGGTAAAGATCCTAAAGGTTTACCTAAGGCAGATATTGTACTGTTAGGTATTTCAAGAACTTCTAAAACACCGCTATCTCAATATTTGGCACATAAAAGTTATAAAGTGATGAACATTCCAATTGTTCCTGAAGTCACACCTCCAGATGCGTTATTTGAAATAGATACATCTAAATGTATTGCTTTAAAAATTAGTGAAGAAAAGCTTAATCGTATCCGTAAAGAAAGATTAAAACAACTAGGTTTAGGAGATACTGCTAGATATGCGACAGAAGCACGTATTCAAGAAGAATTAGATTACTTTGATGAGCTCGTTTCTAAAGTAGGTTGCCCTGTGATTGATGTCACAGATAAAGCTATTGAAGAAACAGCAAATGATATTATATATTTAATTGAAGAAAGTAAATCGAAATGATTTCATTTTCCTAGTAAAAAAGATATAATGATATGACTAATACTTAATAGGTGATTCCCTTTGCGTATAGATCAATCGGTCATTAATGAAATTAAAGATAAGACAGACATTTTAGATTTAGTAAGTGAATATGTAAAACTTGAAAAAAGAGGGCGCAATTACATTGGTTTGTGTCCTTTTCATGATGAAAAGACACCTTCTTTCACAGTTTCTGAGGATAAACAAATATGTCATTGCTTCGGTTGTAAAAAGGGTGGCAATGTTTTCCAATTTACGCAAGAAATTAAAGATATACCATTTGTAGAAGCAGTTAAAGAGTTGGGTGAACGTGTCAATATACAAGTTGATATTGGCAACACACAACAGAATCAAGAATCTCAAATGGCCTCAGATGATCTGAAAATGATTGAGATGCATGAGCTTATTCAAGAATATTACCATTATGCTCTAATGAAGACTGTAGAAGGCGAAGAAGCATTAAATTATTTAAGAGAACGTGGGTTTACTGATGAATTAATTAAAGAAAGAGAGATTGGGTTCGCTCCAGATAACTCACACTTTTGTCATGACTTTCTAGAGAAAAAGGGTTATGATATAGAACTTGCTTATGAAGCTGGTTTGTTATCTCGTAACGAAGAGAATTTCAGTTATTATGATAGATTCAGAAATAGAATCATGTTCCCTTTAAAAAATGCCCAAGGACGAATTGTTGGTTATTCAGGAAGAACATATACTGGACAAGAACCTAAATATTTAAATAGTCCAGAAACGCCTATCTTTCAAAAACGAAGACTCTTATATAATTTAGATAAAGCCCGTAAATCAATACGAAAAAATGATGAAATTATTCTACTCGAAGGATTTATGGATGTTATTAAGTCAGATTATGCCGGTTTAAAACAAGTTGTAGCAAGCATGGGGACACAATTGTCTCAAGAACATGTTACATTTCTTAAGAAATTAACACATAATATCACATTAATGTTTGATGGAGATTTCGCCGGTAAAGAGGCTACTTTGAAAACTGGACAAACGCTTTTACAACAAGGTTTAAATGTGTATGTCGTTCAATTACCTTCTGGAATGGATCCAGATGAATATATTGGAAAATATGGTAATGACACATTTTTAAATTTTGTTCAAAAAGATAAAAAATCATTCGTTTTATTTAAAGTTCAAACACATCAAGATGAAATCAATAATAATGACTTAGCTTACGAAAGATATTTTAAAGAAACGACGAATGACATTTCACTTGTCCAATCAACAATACTTCGAAATAAACTCATACACGATGTGGCTGACATTTTCAAAATAAATCCAGAAACCATTCAACATGAAGTAGGCGTAAATGCAACGCCACAAGCACCACCAGCGGATTACGGTACTTATGGTCCTTCATCACAGGCACATACTCAATTATTTAATCGTTTATCGAAGCATGAGAAAGCAGAAAGGGCACTGCTTAAACATTTTATGAAAGATAAAGATACATTCTTAAATTACTATCAAAAGATTAGTAGTGATGACTTTACAAATAAATATTTTAAGAGTATATTTAATATTTTGCATGACTATTTTTCAGAACAAGATTATTATAGTATAAGTGACGTAATGCAATATATTGAATCTAATGATTTAAGAGAGGCTTTCATTGAACTAGAACAATATAATCTTAATGATGAACCTTATGAAAATGAAATAGAGGACTACATTCACATTATTAATAGCAATAGTGGCGAAGAGTCAATTGAAGCATTGAATCATAAATTAAGAGAAGCATCTCGTATAGGTGATGTAGAATTGCAAAAATACTATTTACAACTTATCGTAAATAAGAATAAAAGTAGAATGTAAATATAGTGAAATTGAAAAGCGTAATAATATAAAAGCGATACAATAATGAAAACATTCACACATTCTAAACAATGGTTACTAATAAGGTTGAGTGGGTAGTAAAACTATGTCACAATTTTTAAATGTATGATTGATTTTTAATTAAAATCTTGATGAAGTGCCTATATAAAATATTAAAATGGCTTAATTGAAAGTGATTAATTCAATATTTACAATATACAAATCATATTTAATTGATATAATATATAGTTATTGAAAGATTATCAGTATTTATTAAAATCGGGAGGCCTTTTCATGTCTGATAACCAAGTGAAAATTAAAAAACAAACAATTGATCCGACTTTAACATTAGAAGATGTTAAAAAACAATTAATTGATAAGGGTAAAAAAGAAGGTCATTTAAGCCATGAAGAAATTGCTGAAAAACTACAGAATTTCGAAATGGATTCTGATCAAATGGATGATTTCTTCGATCAACTTAATGATAATGATATTACTCTTGTTAATGAAAAAGATAGCTCCGATACAGATGAAAAATTAAACCCCAATGATTTAAGTGCCCCTCCTGGTGTCAAAATTAATGACCCAGTCCGTATGTACCTTAAAGAGATTGGTAGAGTCAATCTGTTAAGTGCTCAAGAAGAAATTGAATTAGCTAAGAAAATTGAACAAGGTGATGAAATCGCAAAATCACGATTAGCTGAAGCCAACCTACGTCTAGTTGTTAGTATTGCTAAAAGATATGTAGGTAGAGGTATGTTATTCCTAGATTTAATCCAAGAGGGTAACATGGGCTTAATTAAAGCCGTTGAAAAATTCGACTTTAGTAAAGGGTTTAAATTTTCAACATATGCAACTTGGTGGATTAGACAGGCAATTACAAGAGCGATTGCTGACCAAGCACGTACAATCCGTATTCCTGTCCATATGGTTGAAACGATTAATAAATTAATACGTGTTCAACGTCAATTATTACAAGATTTAGGTCGTGACCCTGCACCAGAAGAAATTGGTGAAGAAATGGATTTACCACCTGAAAAAGTACGTGAAATCTTAAAAATTGCGCAAGAACCAGTTTCTCTTGAAACACCTATTGGCGAAGAAGATGACAGCCACTTAGGAGATTTCATTGAAGACCAAGAAGCACAAAGTCCTTCAGACCATGCCGCATATGAATTATTAAAAGAACAACTTGAAGATGTGCTTGATACGTTAACTGATAGAGAAGAAAACGTGTTGCGTTTAAGATTTGGCTTAGACGATGGACGTACAAGAACACTTGAAGAGGTTGGTAAGGTATTTGGTGTTACACGTGAACGTATTCGTCAAATTGAAGCTAAAGCTTTAAGAAAACTAAGACATCCTAGTCGTAGTAAGAGACTTAAAGATTTCATGGATTAAAATAATAAAGTTGGGCAAGTGTCTATGAATGAATAAACATCGTTTTCTACCTCGCCCAATCGAATCATCACACTTGAAAGGGTGGGATAATGAATTCAATTTTCAGTATACTGAATTCAATCCCACTCTTTTTTAATACATATGAGGAGTTTAAACATGATTAATTTAAATCAACGATTATTGCGTGTGTGCTCATTTTTAAAGCAAGGAACACTAGCTGATATTGGTTCAGATCACGCTTATTTACCTATCTATGCAATACAAAACAAGATATGTACAAGTGCAATTGCTGGTGAGGTCATTAAAGGACCGTATAAGGCTGCGGTGAATAATGTCGCTGAAAATGACTTAAATGAATCAATCGACGTCCGCTTAGGTGACGGTTTAGCCGTTATCAATCATGCTGATAACATTGATAATATAACGATTTGCGGCATGGGTGGACCTCTTATTGCTTCAATTTTAAAAGAAGGGCAAGAAAAATTAACATATCATCCAAGGCTTATCTTACAAAGTAATATTCAAACACAAGTCTTGAGAAATGTCTTAACGTCACTGAATTATGAAATTATAGATGAGGTCATTCTTGAGGAAAAAGGGCATATTTATGAAATTGTAGTAGCAGAATTTAATCAATCTTTGAAACCACTCTCTATAAAAGAATCAAAATTCGGCCCATATTTATTAAAGGAAAAGAATGATTATTTCTATAAAAAGTGGAATAGAGAACTCGAAGCACTCTATCATATTAAGTCACAATTGAATTCATCAACACATCATGAGAGACTTAAAGAAATTGAAAGTGAAATTAATCTCATACAAGAGGTGTTAGATAATGAAATTGAGTAAACTCATATCTATTTTAGATACACATGTACCATTTTCCACAGCGGAATCATGGGATAATGTCGGATTACTAATCGGCGATGAAAACCAACAAGTCAATGGTATATTAACCGCCTTAGATTGTACTGAAGACGTCGTCAATCAAGCGATAGACAAAAATATAAATACCATCATTGCACATCATCCACTTATCTTCAAAGGGATTAAAAATATCGTTCAAACTGGTTACGGCAAGATTATACGCAAACTAATTCAAAACGATATTAACCTTATCGCAATGCATACAAATTTAGATGTAAATCCAAATGGCGTAAATAAGATGCTAGCAGACACGCTTGGTTTAAATAATATTAAACTAATTAACCAACAAAATACGACGTATTATAAGGTTCAAACTTTTATCCCTAAAGAAAATGTCGAAAACTTTAAAGACCAACTCAATCAACTCGGCTTAGCTAAAGAAGGAAACTATGAATACTGTTTCTTTGAAAGCGCAGGAAAGGGACAATTTAAACCTGTTGGAGAAGCCAATCCTTATCTCGGTCAACTCGATAGTATAGAATATGTAGATGAGATTAAACTCGAATTTATGATTTCTGAAAATGAAAAACAAATCACCGAACAGGCAATTATAAATTATCATCCTTATGAAACGCCCGTATATGATTTTATTAAACTGCAGAAACGAAGCGATTATGGTTTAGGTATCATAGGTGAACTTCCACATACGATGACTTTAGATGAGTTTTCTAGTTACACTAAAGAGCAATTAAATATTAATAGTTTAAGATATACGGGTCATCCTGATGCAGTCATTAACAAAGTTGCCATGATAGGCGGTTCAGGAATTGGTTTTGAATATGAAGCGCAAAAATTGGGTGCTGATGTATTTGTAACTGGAGATATTAAACATCACGACGCATTAGATGCTAAAATACAAGGTGTTAATTTATTAGATATTAACCACTATAGCGAATTTGTAATGAAGCAAGGCTTAAAATCGTTGCTAGAAGACTGGCTATTTGAGTATAAAGATGAGTTACCTATCGAAGCCTCAGATATTAACACCGATCCATTCACTTATAAATAATATATTGCTTATTAGACTTTAAAGGAGGCCATATCATGGCAAAACATCCATTTGAGCATTTTAATTTAGACGAAAGTTTAATTAAAGCGGTTCAAGACCTTAATTTTGAAAAACCTACAGAAATACAAAATAGAATAATCCCTAGAATATTGAAAGGTACTAACTTGATTGGTCAATCACAAACAGGTACAGGAAAGTCACATTCTTTCTTATTACCTTTAATGCAAAAGATTGATGTAGATGTTCAAGAACCACAAGCCATTGTCGTTGCACCAACACGAGAACTCGCTCAACAATTATTTCAAGCGGCTAGTCATCTGAGTCAATTCAAACAAGATGTAAGTGTTAAATTGTTTATCGGCGGTACTGATATCGAAAAAGATAAACAACGTTGTAATAGACAACCCCAATTAATTATTGGTACACCTACACGTATTAATGATCTTGCACAAGGCGGATATCTTCATGCGCACCTTGCCAGCAATTTAATTGTGGACGAAGCTGACTTAATGATTGATTTAGGTTTAATTGAAGATGTAGATTATATCGCAGCAAGATTAGATGACGAGGCTCACATTGCAGTATTTAGTGCAACTATTCCTAAATCATTGCAACCATTTTTAAATAAATATTTAAGTCAACCTGAATTCGTTGAGGTTGATAGTAAGTCTCAAAATAAGAAAAACATTGAATTTTATCTTATACCTACAAAAGGTACTGCCAAAATCGATAAAACGTTAAGTCTTATCGATATGTTAAATCCGTATTTATGTATCATTTTCTGTAATAGTAGAGAAAATGCAAACGAACTTGCAAATTCTTTAAATAATGAAGGTATTAAAGTTGGTATGATTCACGGGGGCTTAACACCTAGAGAACGTAAACAACAAATGAAGCGTATTAGAAACTTAGACTTCCAATACGTGATTGCAAGTGATCTTGCTTCAAGAGGTATCGATATCGAAGGCGTGAGTCACGTAATTAACTTTGATGTACCAAATGATATTGATTTCTTTACACATCGTGTAGGACGAACAGGACGGGGTAATTATAAAGGAGTAGCAATTACGCTTTATAGTCCTGATGAAGAGCATAATATTTCATTAATCGAAGATAAAGGCTATCATTTTGAAAATGTAGACATTAAAAATGGCGAACTAAAACCGATTAAAGCACATGATACAAGACGAACAAGACAACGCAAAGATGACCATCTAACAAACGAAGTTAAACATAAAGTTCGAAGTAAATCGAAAAGAAAAGTTAAACCAGGTTATAAGAAAAAGTTTAAGCAAGAAGTAGAAAAAATGAAACGTCAAGAGAGAAAACTTTATAGTAAAAGACAAAATAGACATAAACGTAAAAATAATAAAGGATAGGTGAATGACATGTTATTAGGTTCTCATGTTTCAATGAGTGGTAAAAAGATGTTACAAGGCTCTGCGGAAGAAGCCCATAAATTCGGTGAATCTACATTTATGATATATACTGGAGCTCCTCAGAATACGAGAAGAAAAAGCATCGAAGATTTAAATATAGAAAAAGGACATGAGGCCATGAAAGAATATGGTTTATCTAATATTATTGTTCATGCACCCTATATTATTAACATCGCTAATACGACGAAACCTGAAGTATTCAACTTAGGTGTAGATTTTTTACAGAATGAAATTGAACGTACGCAAGCGATTGGTGCAAAAGATATTGTACTACATCCTGGCTCTCATGTAGGCGCTGGTGCAGACGTAGGTATTAAAAAGATTATCGAAGGTCTTAATGAAGTCTTAACACACGATAATGATGTGCGAATTGCACTTGAGACAATGGCCGGTAAAGGCTCAGAAGTAGGTCGCTCATTCGAGGAAATCGCTCAAATAATTGATGGCGTGACACATAATGATCGTTTATCAATTTGTTTTGACACATGCCATACACATGATGCTGGTTATAATGTCAAAGAAGACTTCGATGGTGTATTGAATGAATTTGATAAAATCATAGGCGTAGACCGTATTAAAGTTGTACATGTGAATGACAGTAAAAATGAAATAGGCGCACATAAAGACCGTCATGAAAATATTGGCTTTGGTCATATTGGCTTCGACGCTTTAAACTATGTTGTCCACCATGATGCATTTAAAGATATTCCTAAAATTTTAGAAACACCTTATGTTGGTGAAGATAAGAAAAATAAAAAACCACCTTATAAATTTGAAATCGAAATGTTAAAAGCACAAAAATTTGATTCAGATCTTAAAAATAAAATTTTAAATCAATAAATAGCTTTTTCCTAATACAGGAAACACCCGACGGAGCGAGATAATGAAATCATACCATTTGATAAATGATTTCAATCTCGCTTCTTTTATTTAGTCGTAAACATTACTATTTACATAACATTTGCAAAGCTGTATAGTTATATGCGAGGTGAAAACATGACGACGCCAGTTTTCGAATTACGAAATATAGATTATTATTTCGACAATAAGCATGTATTAGAAAATATAAATATTAAAATTAACAAAGGAGAATTTCTTGCCATCGTTGGTCCAAATGGTGCTGGAAAGTCAACTTTACTTAAAATCATTTTAGGGCTGTTACCTTTACAAAAAGGAGAAATATTTGTTGAGGGTCATTTGTATAAAGGCAACAAATCATCTTTAAAAATTAGTTATGTTTCCCAAAAAGCAACAGCATTTAATGCAGGTTTTCCAGCAAGTGTAAAAGAAGTTGTATTAAGTGGTTTAACTAAGACAAAGAAACTTTTCCAGAAATTTAATAAAAGTGATAATAAAAAAGTGGAAGATGTATTAAAACGATTAAACATTTCTCACTTAATCAATAAAAATATTGCCGAATTATCAGGAGGCCAACAGCAACGTGTATTAATTGCTAGGGCACTGATTTCAAATCCGAGTGTATTAGTTTTAGACGAGCCAACCAATGGTATTGATGCGAAACATGTGAACGAGTTTTACGAAACATTAGATAGGCTCAAAAAAGAAGGTATCACGATTATTCTGGTGACACATGATATTGGAGTAGTTGCAGATACAGCTACGGAGGTTGCATGTCTGAACAAACATCTTCATTTTCATGGCACAACAGAAGATTTTAAATCATTAGATGAAGTAGAAATATCTAAAATCTATGGTCATCCAATTCAATTCGTTGATCATCAACATAACAGAGCGTGTTGCAATAACGATGAGGAAAAAAGCTCATGAAATTAAATATTAAGGAGTGTAACTTGTGATAGACGCGTTATTAAATTTTGATTTTATGAGGTACTCTCTGATTAGCGGCATTTTAATAGGGTTTATCGCACCTTTAATAGGTGCTTTTATAGTTGTAAGAAGGTTATCACTTATAGCTGATGCTCTCAGTCATGTCACTTTAGGGGGTATTTCATTTGGAATGTTTATACTCACAGTAATACCAGCTTTGTCTCTCATTAACCCAATGTGGTTCGGGATACTTTTTGCGGTTATTGGAGCACTTTTAATTGAAAAGTTAAGAACATCGTTTTCAAATTATCAAGAAATAGCGATTCCTATTATAATGAGTGCCGGTATTGCGCTAAGTGCGATCTTTATTTCATTAGCAGATGGTTTCAATCAAGAGATAGTGGGACTTCTATTTGGCTCTATTAGTGCTGTTAATTTAAGTGATTTAACTACAATAATCGTTATTACAATCATCGTCGTGCTATTTATTACATTATTTTATAAAGAGTTGTTCATACTATCATTTGATGAAGAATATAGTAAGGTTATTGGTATACCTAAATGGATTCAATTCTTATTTATTATTATTGTAGCTATGGTGATTTCAGCTTCAATGAGAGTTGTAGGGATATTGTTAGTAAGTGCATTGATTACACTTCCGATTGCCATCTCTATGCGTTTAACTAAAGGGTTTAAACAGCTCATTGCACTCAGTGTTGTCCTTGGTGAATCAGCAGTCATATTAGGTTTAGTTTTAGCATTTTATATGAACATTTCACCTGGTGGTGTTATTGTAGTATTATTAGTAATTATGCTGATGATAACAATGATTTACCAAAAGTTAAAAGTTAAGTTCAAAAAGGGAGCAATTTCAAATGAATACAAATGATGCTATTAAAATTTTAAAAGATAATGGACTTAAATATACAGATAAGCGTAAAGATATGTTGGATATATTTGTAGAAGAAGACAAATATCTAAATGCCAAACATATTCAACAAAAAATGGATAAAGACTATCCAGGCATTTCTTTCGATACAGTTTATCGAAACCTCCACCTATTTAAAGATTTAGGTATTATCGAAAGTACTGAATTAGAAGGTGAAATGAAATTTAGAATTGCTTGTACCAATCACCACCATCATCACTTTATTTGTGAACAGTGTGGAGACACAAAGGTGATAGACTTTTGTCCAATTGAGCAAATCAAACAATTTTTACCTAACGTTGCGATACACACACATAAATTAGAAGTTTATGGTGTATGCGAAACATGTCAACGTAAAGCATAATTTCTAACCATCAACTATTTAAGTTGATGGTTTTATTTTTAAAAGATTACATCATCAAAACATAGGCCGATAGTCTGAATTATTAATAAAAGATTAATTTTTAAGTATTTCTATGTTTAAATTTCACAGATTTGAGATATATTAAAGATGTAATAAAAATAATTGGTAGTTAGAATTGAATGTGTTGTAAGCATATTCATTGTTGCTATAAAAGCTACTTGTTATGATTATTGTACAGACAATTTAGGAGGATGATTATTTATGGCTTTTGAATTACCAAAATTACCTTATGCATATGATGCATTAGAACCACACATCGATAAACAAACTATGGAGATTCATCACGACAAACACCATAACACATATGTAACTAAATTAAACTCAGCAGTTGAAGGAACAGATTTAGAAGCTAAATCAATCGAAGAAATTGTTGCAAATTTAGATAGCGTACCTTCTGATATTCAAACAGCAGTACGTAACAATGGTGGCGGTCACTTAAACCACTCATTATTCTGGGAATTATTATCACCTAATTCTGAAGAAAAAGGTGAAGTTGTAGACAAAATCAAAGAACAATGGGGCTCTTTAGATGAATTCAAAAAAGAATTCGCTGACAAAGCAGCAGCTCGTTTCGGTTCAGGTTGGGCTTGGTTAGTAGTAAACAACGGTCAATTAGAAATCGTAACTACACCAAACCAAGATAACCCATTAACTGAAGGTAAAACACCAATCTTAGGTTTAGATGTTTGGGAACACGCTTATTACCTTAAATATCAAAACAAACGTCCAGATTATATCAGTGCATTCTGGAATGTTGTTAACTGGGAAAAAGTTGACGAATTATATAAAGCAGCAAAATAATTTTGCTACAAGATTGACGGTCTCAATTGAGAGACCGTTATTTTTTTGTCAAAATGATAGAAAAATAATCTAATATCATATATCATTTGTATGAGACACGTTGAATAGAGGTAGGTTGTTTTGCTGAAAAGATTAAAAGAAAAATCAAATGATGAAAAAACCAGAAACACCATGAACAAGAGGATTAATTTTGTATTTGGATTTATAGTATTAATCTTCGCAATTCTAGTGTTACGGTTAGGTTATTTGCAAATAGCACAAGGATCACATTACAAACAATTAATTAAGAACGATGAAAACATAACAGTTAACGAATCAGTACCAAGAGGGCGCATTTTAGATAGAAATGGTAAAGTCCTTGTTGATAATGCTTCAAAGATGTCAATTACATATACACGAAACAGAAAGACAACACAACAAGAAATGCTTGATACAGCTAAAAAATTATCTGGTCTCATTAAGATGGACACGGATAAAATTACAGAGCGCGACAAAAAAGATTTCTGGGTTCAAATCCATCCGGAACAAGCAAAACGTTTAATGAAAAAAGAGCAGTCATTATTAGAGAATGGTAGCATTACTCAAGAACAATATGACAATCAACAAAGAGATAAAATTGGTAAAAAACAATTAGATGAATTAAGTAAAAAAGATTTACAAATTCTAGCTATTTATCGTGAGATGAATGCTGGTTCTACGTTAGATCCTCAAACCATTAAAAATGATGGGGTAACTGAAAAAGAATACGCTGCTGTATCTCAACAACTTTCAAAGTTACCTGGAGTAAACACATCTATGGACTGGGATAGAAAATATCCATACGGAGATACTTTAAGAGGTATATTCGGAGGCGTTTCAACTTCTTCAGAAGGTATTCCAAAAGAATTGACAGAACAATATCTTTCTAAAGGCTATTCAAGAAACGACAGAGTAGGTAAATCTTATTTAGAATATCAATATGAAGATGTTCTTAAAGGCACTAAAAAACAAATGAAATATACTACGGATAAATCTGGTAAAGTCATCAACTCTGAAGTCGTCAACCCAGGAAAAAGGGGTCATGATTTACAATTAACCATTGATATTGACTTACAGAAGAAAGTTGAATCTCTATTGGAAAAAGAAATTTCCACGTTGAGAAGTCAAGGCGCCAAAGATATGGATAATGCGCTCATAGTAGTACAAAATCCTAAAAACGGTGACATTCTTGCGATAGCTGGTAAGCAAATTGACAAGCAAGGTAAACTTAAAGACTTTGATATTGGAAACTTCACTGCACAATATGCAGTTGGTTCATCTGTCAAAGGTGGCACGCTATTAGCTGGTTACCAAAATCATGCCATTAAAGTAGGAGAAACAATGGTCGATGAACCATTACACTTCCAAGGCGGTCTAACTAAACGATCTTACTTTAACAAAGATGGTCGAGTGACAATTAATGATAAGCAAGCACTTATGCATTCTTCTAACGTCTTTATGTTTAAGACAGCATTAAAATTAGCAGGTGACCCTTATTATTCTGGTATGCCATTACCTAATGACATTGCAACGGCAGGTCAAAAGTTACGAAAAGGACTAAATCAAGTTGGTCTCGGAGTTAAAACAGGTGTAGATTTACCAAATGAAACACCAGGTCAAATCGAACCACTAACAAATAATCCTGGTAACTACTTAGATTTATCTATCGGACAATATGATACGTATACACCATTGCAGTTGTCACAATACGTTTCAACAATTGCAAATAATGGTTATAGAATCCAACCGCACATAGGTTTAGCGATTCACGAATCAACGAATAAGGATGAATTAGGTCCTTTAAAACGTAAAATTAAAGGCAATGTTCTTAATAGAGTGAATAACTCTGAAAATGAAATCAAAGAAGTTCAAGATGGATTCAAAATGGCGTTTAATGAAAAAGATGGTACAGGATATGCCAGCTTTAGAAATACTGTCGTACCATCAGCAGGTAAAACGGGTACAGCTGAGGTATTCCAAAATGGTGAACCAAGAGTTAACTCTACTTATATTGGTTACGCACCTATTAATGATCCAAAACTTTCATTCTCAATCGTCTATACCAATCAACCCGTCCCACCACCTTGGTTAAATGGTGGAGATTTAGGAAGAGACGTTATTAACTATTACTTTAGGGATAGAGAGAAAAAAGATAACAACGATTCCAATAAATCATCGCAAACTAAAAGCGATCAACAAAATAATGATTCAGACTCAGATAGTAATTCTGACGATGATGAGGAATAAGTTTATACGTAATATCAAAAAATTATTCTTTGCAATTACATTTGTAATTGGTATAATGATAAGGTCGTATTTAGAAAAGGTAAGGAGGAATAATCATGCGCGTAAACGTTACATTAGCTTGTACTGAATGTGGAGATAGAAACTATATCTCAACTAAAAACAAACGAAACAATCCTGAACGTATTGAAATGAAAAAATACTGTGCACGTGATAATAAACAAACTTTACACCGTGAAACTAAATAATTAATTTAGCTAACTACCCACAAAATCTTCATTTTGTGGGTAGTTTTTATATACTCGAATACATAGCAACTTAATGACATCATTATGGATAAACGTTATAATATGAATTGAACAAAGTGGGTGAAAATGTTGGGTAAAAAACATATACGTCAAGCAACAATTGAAAAACTAAAAAGTTTTAACAAAGATAAAAAAGCTGTTGCAGACCTATGGTTAGCAAATGAGTTATTTAATACGAAAGCTTATCAAGATGCTGAAAGCATAGGATTTGTTTTATCGATGACTCACGAGGTCGATACCTATCAAATAATCGAAACGGCTATTAAACAAAATAAAAAAGTTTACGTTCCAGAAACAAATTATAAAGAGGGATTGATGACTTTTAAACGTCTATTATCTCTAAATGAAATCGAAAAAGATGATAAAGGTATTTATCATTCTATTTCAGATTCTGAACTTACTAACTATATGGATTTATTAGTAGTACCTGGTGTAGCTTTTGAAAAAAGTGGATATCGAATTGGCTATGGTGGGGGCTATTACGATAAATTTTTAAACCAATACAAAACGCAAACTGTTAGCTTGCTATATGATTTTCAACTTACTACATTTGACAAAGAATCATTCGATCAACCTGTAGATCAATTAATTATTTATAACAATGATGTAGTGGAGGAATAAATGAATATTGAGAAACTTTATTGGAAGACCTTATATTACTGGATTAGATATCTAAACTACGATGTAATAAGTCGAGATAAAGATGATGCAGAAATTTGGTTGGTACATAAACGCAAACAATCAGTAGTTATTTTTAGAAAAGATGTAAGTACGACTCAAGAAGTTAGATTTGATAAATCTAGGATTCTAGACCATCAAGATGATTTAGCGCAAAAGATTGGGTTTAAACCAAGTTCTTACAATTTTTATTACTTTACTGATAGGGAATTTTCTGAAGAAAAAATAAGCGAAAATGATCCTATAAAACTCAACTTCTTTATAATCAAAAATGAAGAAGATATAAAACAAATCACTCCAAATTTCGTCATCCATAAAATGCTTATCAATAACAATGATAAAAAGACTTATTCTCACTATAGACGAAAAGTATTAACAAATAATCCTTTAGATAAACACATGCATAGATTCACACCTGCAACTTACCTTTTGATTATTATAAATGTTGTTATCTGGCTATGTATGATTTTATATCTTAATAGATTTTCTGATGTTAAATTATTAGATGTTGGTGGACTTGTACATTTTAATGTCGTTCATGGAGAATGGTATCGTTTAATCACTTCCATGTTTTTACATTTTAATTTTGAACATATTTTAATGAATATGCTTTCTCTATTTATTTTTGGGAAAATTGTTGAATCCATTGTGGGTTCATGGAGAATGTTAATCATTTACTTTATTTCAGGGTTGTTTGGTAATTTTGTATCACTTTCTTTTAACACATCAACAATTTCCGTTGGTGCTAGTGGTGCAATTTTTGGATTAATTGGAGCTATTTTTGCAATAATGTATTTAAGTAAAACCTTCGATAAAAAAGTTATTGGTCAATTACTCATTGCATTGGTTATCCTAGTTGGTCTGTCGCTTTTCATGTCTAATATCAATATTATGGCTCATTTAGGCGGCTTTATCGGTGGATTATTAATCACACTGATTGGATATTATTTTAAAAATAATCGTCAGTTGTTTTGGATATTTTTAATAATTTTATTAACTATTTTTGTTGCTTTGCAAATTAGGATATTTACGATTAAAGAAGATAATATTTATGACAAACTCATAAAAGATCAAATGTTAGCTGGCAACTATAGCGAAGCTAAAAGTGTGGTTACTCAAACTTTAAATAAAAAATATGCTGACGATGAAACATATTATTTAAGCGGACTAATCACAGCGACTGAAAGTTCACAATCAGAAGCGATAGCAGAATGGGAAAGAGGTTTAAAAAGTTATCCCAATTCAGGCATACTCAATTATGAATTAGCAATAGCTAATCGCTCTCTTAGTGATAATAAGAAAGCATTAAAATATGTGAAAAAGGCAGTAAAAAGCGACCCTAGTAATACTAACTACAAAAACTTACAAAAAGAGTTGAGTGAATCTAGTGACTCGAAAGATAAATAATTTTTATGATGTTTTACAGTTACTTAAGAAATATGGTTTCATCATTTATTTTAAAGATCCTGAGGATATGCATGAAATGATGTTACAAGAAATAAAGTCTTTATATAACTATCAGTTATTATCTAAAGATGAATATCTAAAATGTATTTTGATAATTAATCAGAGAAGGAATGAACATAAATGACAAATATTATTTTAGCGGCCGACATCGGTGGTACTACTTGTAAATTGGGAATTTTCGATACACAACTAGAACAATTACATAAATGGTCAATTCATACAGATACTAGCGATCATACTGGTGAATTATTATTAAAAAACATTTATGATTCTTTTGTTCAAAAAGTACAAGAGTTTAATTTCAATTTTGAAGATGTTCAGGGTGTAGGAATTGGTGTACCTGGACCTGTTAACTTTGAAACCGGTGTTGTAAATGGTGCTGTAAATTTACATTGGCCTGGAAATGTAAATGTGAGAGAGGTTTTCCAAAAATATGTAGACTGCCCCGTTTATGTGGATAATGATGCAAATGTTGCCGCTTTAGGTGAAAAGCATAAAGGTGCCGGCGAGGGTGCTGATGATGTTGTTGCAATTACTTTAGGAACTGGTCTTGGTGGTGGTATCATATCTAATGGAGAGATTGTTCACGGTCATAATGGATCAGGCGCTGAAATCGGTCATATGAGAGCAGACTTCGATCAACGCTTTAAATGTAATTGTGGAAAATCGGGATGTATTGAAACAGTAGCTTCTGCAACTGGTGTCGTTAATTTAGTGAATTTCTATTATCCTAAACTTACTTTTAAATCATCAATTTTACAATTAATTAAGGATAATAATGTTACTGCTAAAGCTGTTTTTGATGCCGCTAAAGCAGGAGATCAATTCTGTATATTTATCACTGAAAAGGTAGCTAATTACATTGGTTATTTATGCAGTATTATTAGTGTTACAAGCAATCCTAAATACATTGTCTTAGGTGGTGGCATGTCTACTGCAGGACCGATTTTAATTGAAAATATCAAAACAGAATATAACAATCTAACATTTACTCCAGCTCAATTTGAAACCGAAATCGTTCAAGCAAAACTCGGAAATGATGCAGGTATCACTGGAGCTGCGGGGTTAATTAAGACTTATGTTCTAGATAAAGAAGGTGTAAAATAATGGCAATCGTAGACGTTGTAGTTATTCCAGTCGGCACAGAAGGACCAAGTGTAAGTAAATACATCGCAGAAATACAAACTAAACTGAAAGAATTTAAAGAACAAGGTAAAATTGATTATCAACTTACACCAATGAACACGCTTATAGAAGGTGACTTAAAAGATTTATTCGAAGTCATTCAAGCAATTCATGAATTACCTTTTGATAAAGGTTTAGACAGAGTTTGTACGAATATACGTATCGACGACCGTCGTGATAAATCTAGAAAAATGAATGATAAACTTAAATCTGTTCAAAAACATTTAGATAATAGTGGTGAATAAATAATGAGAATTTCCAATTTAACTCTTGGTTTAGTGGATACAAATACGTATTTCATTGAAAATGATGATAGCGTTATTTTAATAGATCCTTCAAGTGAAAGTGATAAAATTATTAAAAAATTAAACCAGATAAATAAACCTTTAAAGGCTGTGCTACTTACACATGCACATTATGATCATATCGGTGCATTGGACGATATAGTTACAAAATATGATGTACCTGTATATATGCATGAAGACGAGTTTGATTTTTTACAGGATCCGGAGAAAAACGGTGCTTCTAAATTCAAACAATATGGTATGCCACAAGTAGTTAGCAATGCGAAACCTTTAAGTATTAATGAAGGGCCTGCCGAAATTAAAGGTTTTAAATTTAATGTATTGCACACACCAGGACATTCACCAGGAAGTTTATCATATGTGTTTGATGAATTTGCTGTAGTAGGCGACACTTTATTTAATAATGGTATTGGACGCACAGATCTTTATAAAGGAGATTACGAAACTTTAGTCGACTCTATTAAAGATAAATTATTTGAATTAGAAGGCGACCTCCCATTATTCCCAGGTCATGGTCCTTATACTACAGTGGATGACGAACAATTAAATCCATTTTTAAATGGATAAATCAATAAAGTAATTTTTACACCTCCTACGTTGTTATATGTAGGAGGTGTTTTTATGAAAATGTTATTTCAAGAAATTGTAAATCATGCCATCAATAACAATGTCAGTGATATTCATTTTATTCCAAGTGAGCATCATACACTCATCAAACTTAGAATCAACGATCAATTGATTAATTATGATACGTTAGCTCATCCTATCTATAGTAAATTACTTATCTATATGAAGTTTAAATCAGGATTAGATGTCTCTAGCCAACAAGTTGCTCAAAGCGGAAGATATATTTATAAATTAAAGAATATATATTATCTTAGGATTTCTACGCTTCCGCTATCATTAGGAAATGAAAGTTGTGTCATCAGAATCGTTCCTCAATATTTTCAACAAAAAAGAGAGTCTTACGAATTCAATGATTTTAAACACTTAATGAATAAAAAACAAGGATTGTTGCTATTCAGTGGACCCACAGGTTCAGGAAAGAGTACATTGATGTATCAAATGGTCATGCATGCACATAAAAATCTGAATTTAAATGTTATTTCTATTGAAGACCCGGTTGAGCAATTACTAGATGGTATCACTCAAATATCAGTTAACGAAAAAGCAGGTATTAATTATGCTAATTCATTTAAAGCTATATTAAGATGTGATCCTGATGTCATTTTAATAGGAGAAATTAGAGATGCATACGTAGCAAAGTGCGTCATTCAAGCTAGTTTAAGTGGTCACTTAGTATTAACTACATTACATGCAAATGATTGTAAAGGAGCCTTACTCAGACTGCTAGAGATGGGAGCAACTGTACAAGAGTTATGTCAATCTATTAGTTTAATATCTAATCAAAGGTTAATTACAACGACTGCAAAGTCACGACAATTAGTATGTGAAGTGATGCACCAAAATCAAGTCAATTATTTCTTTGAACATAACCACGCATTACCTAAGACTTTCACAAATTTGTCCACACATCTAAGTAATATGTCTAAGGAAGGTATTATCTGTGAAGAGATTGTCGACAAATATATTTAAATTTAAAAAGCGAAAAAATCTTACCGAGCCTCAGTTAATTGAATTACTTCAACGACTTAATCAATTATTACAAAATGGCTTTACTTTATTTGAAAGTTTCAGCTTTCTAAATTTACACTTCCCTTATAAAAATAAAACGATAGGTCAAAATATCATTGAATCATTACAAACAGGCGCAACATGTTATGAAATTTTAAAAATAATAGGCTATCCTGAAATTATTCTTAATCAAATTAAATTCGCAGAACAATATGGAAAACTTGAGAATGTGATAACAGATTCAATTGATTATATGAAGAGGAATTATAAAGCTAAAAAAGCACTCATTAAAACCATACAATATCCCATAGTATTAATTAGCATCTTCCTAGTGATGCTTATCGTTTTGAATATGACAGTTATTCCACAGTTCCAACAATTATATTCTACGATGAATGTAGAATTATCTACCTTTCAAAATATACTTACTTTTATCATAACGAAACTTCCAAATTTTTTATTTCTATTTCTAATGTTATCAATGATCATTTACTTTTCATTCATCACACTTTTAAATAAATTACCCATTGATAAAAAAATAGATTACATCCTCAAAATTCCAATTTTAAACTCTTATTACAAAATATATAGAACTTATCAATTTTCCAATGAACTTTCATTATTCTATAAAAACGGTGTTAGTCTTCAAAGCATCGTCTTTATCTATCAAAATGAACAAAACAACGAATTCTTTAAATACTTGGGAAGTCAATTATTAGAAGGAGCTGATAACGGAAGAACACTTCCGCTTATATTAAAAAATTTAAAGTGCTTTAAAAATGATTTAATAAAATTTATCGAGCAAGGAGAAAAAAGTGGAAAGTTAGATATAGAGCTTAAATTATATAGTCAAATGCTATTGCAACATTTTGAAGATAAAGTCATAAAACAAACAAAATTGATCCAACCAGTTATTTTCTTTATTTTAGGCTTGTTTATTGTGTCTTTATATCTCGTCATCATGCTACCTATGTTTGAACTTATGCAAACGATTAAGTAAAGGAGAAGTCATTATGAACTTATTAAAAAAATTTAAAAAATCCAAAGCTTTTACACTTATTGAAATGTTACTAGTACTTTTAATTATCAGTTTATTACTGATTTTAATAATCCCTAATATTGCTAAGCAAACAGCACATATACAATCTACTGGTTGCGATGCACAAGTTAAAATGGTAAATAGTCAAATTGAAGCATATGCATTGAAACATAATCGTAACCCGAGTAACATACAAGAATTAATTTCCGACGGTTTCATTAAAGAAGGACAGAAAAATTGCAAATCAGGGCAAACAATTAGTATAGCTAACGGTGAAGCAGTTGCGAATTAGTAAAATAAACGCCTTCACACTTATAGAAATGATTTTTATATTATTTATTATAAGTATATTAACAGTCACGACTTTATGGTCTAGAAGCCTTATCAACTTACAAATAGTTAATGAAGAATACGAAATTAAACACTTCATTACAAAACTTAATTATTTTAAATCTAAAGCAATAAGTTCAAATCGTTCTATCGCTTTAGTATTTACTAATAATTCTAATATCATTCGGGTTGTCGAAGAAAAAGGCAACAAATATAAGTTTAATATTCCACACGGCAAAATAGTAAATATAGCGAAAATTAAAACCTTAAATTTTAATAAAGATGGTAACATAAACCATTTTGGCTCACTTATTATTACCATGAATCAACATACTTACAAAATAATTTTACACATTGAAAAGGGACGTATAAGATATGTTCAAATTTAAACTTAAAGCATCTTTATTACTAGATGGTTTACTTGCCTTTTTTATTATAGGAATTATCACACTCATTTTTGTGCCATCGCTTTCCTCATTTAATCAAACTTATCAACTCAATTTAAAAACCTTAGAAATTAAAAGAATCATACTCACTAGCATTTCTCATTTCAACGAAAATCAACTCAAACAAGGAATCGTGATAGAACAATATGAAATTCAATTATCTCATGACAAAATTTGTGGTAAAGATAAAGAATTTAAGATCGAAACTTGTGTCTCACTATAAAACACCTGCTTTTACTTTTATCGAATTACTCTTTACCTTGTCTTTAGTACTTCTTAGCTTTTCATTATTACCAACTCTCATACATCTTACTTCCCATTATCTGAATTTAGCGCAAGACAATGACGATATAGAGTTTGAATTCTTTTCTCGAGATATATTGAAAGAAGCGCAACAATATAACAATCATATTAGCATTGAAGATTCATCGAAATTAATTATTCGAGGTAAGGAAGAAGAGATTAGATATATATTTAACCACAATAAAATTTATAAAAACATTAACCATAAAGGAAACATTACGCTATTGAATAATGTCGTTTCTAGCAAAATCATAAAAACGAACAATAAAACAATAAAAATAGAATTAAAGATAGGGGATACGAACAATAAGAAAGACAAAACCATCATTTTATAAACAAAAAGCGTTCATTAGCTTATATTTAATAGTAATTTTTTCATTTTATTTATCAATTATATCTTTTTATATGACTCAATATGGTTTAAAATTAAAGACAATACATAACTTAGATATTTACTACAATAAAGTTATCGTTAATAAGTTAAAAAAGGCAGATTAAAATTGATGAAGAATAAAGTACCTATTATATTCATTGGCTTTATGGGCACTGGTAAAACAACTATTGGACAATATCTCTCTGAATTACAAAATTTAAGTTATGTTGATTTAGATCAATACATTGAATTAAATGAAGAGAAATCAATTCCAGATATTTTCAATGACAAAGGCGAGCATGAATTTCGCAAATTAGAATTTAAGTATTTAAAAGAGTGTCTAGATATTTTTGATATTATCTCAACAGGTGGAGGTATAATTGAGAATAGCGACTCATTAGCACTACTTAAAATGCAAAGACATGTTATCTGGCTAGATTGTAATATCGACGTTATTTATCGTCGCATTGTGAGTGATCCACATAGACCAAACGCCAAAAACAAGACGCTTGAACAACTAAATGCCTTGTATTTATCAAGGATTTCAAGATATAATGAAATCGCATTCATCAAGGTGAATAGTGGACTTACAGTTTCAGAGATTTATGAGGAAATTATAGAAAAATTATCTAGCGATTGATCAGTATTAGAGAGAATAAAGTAAAATATAATGTAATATTCTAGTTAATGTTTTTAGAATATTGTTAAAATTTAACTTTATCGCCGAAGGTGCAAGTTATATCAAATTATATAACGAAACTCTCAGGCAAAAGGATAATACTGTAACGCGTTCCTGGATGGATTATTTAAACAGGGTAGCTTTTAAGCTATTCTGTTTTTTTAAATATTTATAGGAGGTTTTCAAATGACTGAAGAATTAAAAAAGACGCCTTTGTATCAAAATTATATAGATAGCGGTGCAAAAATAGTTGAATTTGGTGGATGGGCGATGCCTGTTCAATTTTCAAGTATTAAAGAAGAGCATAATGCTGTTAGATATGAAATAGGTTTATTTGATGTAAGCCACATGGGCGAAATAGAAATATCTGGTAATGAAGCCTTTCAATTTGTTCAATATATCTTATCAAACGATGCGAACAACCTTACAGATAATAAAGCAATGTATACTGCTTTATGTAATGAAGAAGGTGGCATCATTGATGATTTAGTTACATATAAATTAGCAGATGATCGATTTTTATTAATTGTTAATGCAGCAAATACTGACAAAGATTTTAATTGGATCTCTAAACAGAGTGAAAATTTTGATGTTAAGGTTAATAATACTTCTGATGAATATGGTCAACTTGCTATACAAGGACCTAAAGCAAGAGACCTTGTTAACGAAAATGTAGATATCGATGTTAGCGATATGAAAATGTTTGAGTTTAAACAAAATGTCGATTTATTTGGTAAAAAGGTAATTCTTTCTCAATCAGGCTATACAGGCGAGGATGGTTTTGAAATTTACTGTAAATCTGAAGACACAGTGGATATATGGAATCAATTACTCAAACATAATGTAGTTCCATGTGGATTAGGTGCTCGTGATACATTACGTCTTGAAGCAGGTTTACCATTACATGGTCAAGATTTAACTGAATCTATTACACCTTATGAGGGTGGAATTGCATTTGCAGCGAAACCACTTATCGAAGACAACTTTATAGGTAAATCAGTACTAAAAGACCAAAAGGAAAATGGTTCTACTAAACGAACTGTTGGACTAGAATTACTCGACAAAGGTATTGCGAGAACGGGTTATGAGGTACTAAACCTTGAGGGTAATCAAATCGGAGTAGTAACTTCAGGTACTCAATCTCCTTCATCAGATAAATCAATTGCTTTGGCTATTATCGATAGAGATGCATTTGAAATGGGAAAAGAAGTGCTTGTTCAAGTTCGTAAACGACAAGTTAAAGCTAAAATTGTGAAGAAAAATCAAATTACTAAATAAACAGAGGGGTGTAAATAGTGAGTCATCGTTATATACCTTTAACAGATCAAGACAAGCAAGAAATGCTAGATACTATTGGAGCAAAATCAATTTCAGAATTATTTGGTGATGTCCCAGCCGATATTTTATTAGATAGAAATTTAAATATTGAAAAAGGTGAAGCAGAAACAAGTTTAGTTAGAAGACTTAACCTTCTTGCGAACAGAAATATCACAAAGGAAACACATGCATCATTCTTAGGCGCTGGTGTTTATGATCATTACACTCCCGCTGTTGTAGATGCGATGATTTCTAGATCAGAGTTTTATACTGCTTATACACCATACCAACCAGAAATTTCTCAAGGTGAGTTACAAGCTATTTTTGAATTTCAAACTTTAATTTGTGAATTAACAGAAATGGATGTTGCAAACTCCTCAATGTATGATGGTATGACAAGTTTTGCGGAAGCTTGTATTTTAGCATTCAGCCATACTAAAAAGAACAAAGTCGTTGTTTCAAAGGGATTACATTATCAAGCATTACAAGTCCTCCATACTTATGCTAAAACACGTAAAGAATTTGAAGTGGTTGAAATCGACCTAGATGGAACAATTACAGACTTAGAAAAGTTAGAACAAGCTGTTGATGATGATACAGCTGCTGTAGCCGTTCAATACCCAAATTTCTACGGCTCAATTGAAGATCTTGAAAAAATAAACAACTTTATTAAAGATAAGAAAGCATTATTCATCGTATACGCCAATCCACTCGCTTTAGGCTTATTAACACCTCCCGGAGCTTTTGGCGCTGACATCGTCGTAGGGGATACACAACCTTTCGGTATTCCTACACAATTTGGTGGTCCACATTGTGGTTATTTTGCTACAACTAAAAAATTGATGCGTAAAGTACCTGGTCGTTTAGTAGGACAAACTAAAGATGAAGAAGGCAATCGTGGCTTTGTATTGACGTTACAAGCTAGAGAACAACATATTAGAAGAGATAAAGCTACTTCAAATATTTGTTCTAACCAAGCATTAAATGCTTTAGCTTCTTCTATTGCAATGTCAGCATTAGGTAAACAAGGTATCTATGACATAGCAGTTCAAAATTTAAAACATGCAAATTACGCAAAAAATCAATTTAAAGCTCAAGGATTTGAAGTTTTAGATGGTAATTCATTTAATGAATTTGTAGTTAAATTTGACGAACCAATCAAAGAAGTAAATTTAAAATTAGCGGATGAAGGTTATATCGGTGGCTTTGATTTAAGTGAAGTATCAGGTGATTTCAAGAATCATATGCTTGTAGCCGTAACCGAATTAAGAACCAAAGATGAAATTGATACATTCGTTCAGAAAGCTGGTGAATTAAATGGTTAGAAAATCAAGCCCACTTATCTTTGAAAGATCTAAAAAAGGAAGATATGCATATTCATTACCCCAAAGTGATATTGAGGACATTTCAATTTCTTCTGTTTTAGATGATAAATTTGTTCGAAAAGAGAAAGCTGAGTTTCCAGAAGTTGCAGAACTCGATTTAGTTCGTCATTACACTGAACTTTCAAATAAAAACTTTGGTGTTGATACAGGTTTTTATCCTCTAGGATCGTGTACAATGAAATACAATCCTAAAGTAAATGAAAAGGTTGCTAGAATACCCGGATTTAGCGAATCCCATCCACTTCAAGAAGAGGAACATATCCAAGGTTCTTTAGAAATTATTTATAGTTTGCAAGAAGAATTAAAAGAAATCACTGGAATGGATGAAGTAACGCTACAACCAGCTGCTGGTGCACACGGTGAATGGACAGCTTTAATGATTTTCAAAGCGTATCATGAAAACAATGGTCAAGGCCACAGAGACGAGGTCATCGTACCAGACTCTGCACACGGTACAAACCCAGCTTCAGCATCTTTTGCTGGATTTAAATCAGTAACAGTTAAATCAAACGAACGTGGCGAGGTTGACATTGAAGATTTAAAACGAGTGGTTAATGACAACACTGCTGCGATTATGTTAACCAATCCAAATACTTTGGGTATTTTCGAGAAAAATATTATGGAGATTAGAGAAATCGTTCATGAAGCTGGTGGATTACTTTACTACGATGGCGCGAACTTAAACGCAATTATGGATAAAGTTCGACCTGGCGACATGGGATTTGATGCAGTTCACTTAAACCTACACAAAACGTTTACCGGACCTCATGGCGGTGGCGGACCTGGTTCTGGACCAGTTGGGGTTGTTAAAGAACTAGCCAGTTACTTACCTAAACCAATGGTTATCAAAGATGGAGATTTTTATAAATATGATAATGATATTCAAAATTCCATCGGTAGAGTGAAACCATTCTATGGTAACTTTGGTATTTATTTAAGAGCTTATACTTATATTAGAACAATGGGCGCAGAAGGACTCAAAGAAGTTTCAGAAGCTGCAGTACTCAATGCAAATTATATTAAAGCACGTTTGAAAGACCATTTTGAAATTCCTTATGAACAATATTGCAAACATGAATTCGTGTTAAGTGGAAACAAACAAAAACAATATGGTGTACGTACTTTAGATATGGCTAAAAGGTTACTAGACTTTGGCGTACATCCACCAACAATCTATTTCCCACTCAATGTTGAAGAAGGCATGATGATTGAACCGACAGAAACAGAATCTAAAGAGACATTAGATCACTTTGTAGATGCACTTATTCAAATTTCTGAGGAAGCCAAAGAAAACCCAGATATAGTACTGGAAGCACCACATACTACTATCATTGATAGATTAGATGAAACTACAGCAGCACGTAAACCAATTCTTAAATTTGAAGAATTAAAAGAAGAAAAGACTATCGAACACTAAATAAATAGGGGAAGCGTTGCCCCTAAAAAGTTAAAGCCAATAAATGAATTTTTAAATCAAGTTCATTTATTGGCTTCTTCTATAATCAAATACTGGATTTTTCTCTTATCTTAAAGTATCACTTAATCCAAGTTCACAACGAACTTTGTATATTCAAATAGATATAAAGATACCCTCGAAAATGATGACATTGTCATATCATCTTCGAGGGTAAATTTTAATTCACGGATAAATGTTATCGTAAAATTATTTTTTCGATTTAATTTTACCTGTCCATTTTTTATATCCGCCTTTTAGCATATAGATATCTTTAAATCCATTTTTTCTTAATATACGAGCGGCACGATAACTTGCAATTCCATTTGCATCACATAAATAAACAGGTTGGTCTTTTCTTAATCCTTGATAACGTTGTTTAAAAATTGTGATTGGAATGTTTCGTGCACCATTAATATGTCCATAATCATAATCCACTTTTTCCCTAACATCTATTACTTGAGCTTTTCTCAAGCCTTTGTGGAATTCATTTTGGTCTAATTCTTTTACAGCTCGTTTATTAAAAATCTGTTGGACGACCATATATGCAATGATAATCACTATGATTCCAATTGCAATGTACAAAGAGATACTCATCTTGCATCCTCCCTAATTAACCGATATTATAATTATAAGACTGTTAGGGCAATTTATCAAAATATTTTTACGTGTGAGTTTATGTTTTAATCATATAATCTTAATATACATAGATATACTTAATGGTTTAGATTGCAAACATTTTGTAAGGGGTTTTTTTATGACTGAAACTTGGAATTTTATCAATACAGGTAGCCAAGATCCATATTACAATATGGCTATGGATGAAGCACTGCTTAATTTTGTTTCAAGAGGAGAAATTGATCCTGTAATACGATTTTATACATGGGATCCTGCAACACTTTCAATAGGCTATTTCCAAAGACTACAAAAAGAAATAGATATTGAAAAAGTTAAAGAAAAAGGATTTGGTTTAGTTCGACGTCAAACTGGGGGTAGAGGCGTTTTACATGACAAAGAATTAACTTATAGCGTTATTGTACCTGAATCTCACCCAAATATGCCTTCAACTATAACTGAAGCTTATCGTGTAATTTCTCAGGGTTTGCTTGAAGGATTCAAAAATTTAGGTTTTGAAACTTATTTTGCTGTACCTCGTTCAAAAGAAGAACGTGAAAAATTAAAACAACCAAGAAGTTCCGTTTGTTTTGATGCACCAAGTTGGTATGAATTAGTTGTAGAAGGTAGAAAAATTGCTGGAAGTGCTCAAACAAGACAAAAAGGGGTTATCTTGCAACACGGGTCTATTTTACAAGATATTGATATAGACGAGTTATTTGATATGTTTATTTTTAAAAATGACCGATTAAAAGCAAAAATGAAAGAGGCTTTTGTAGAAAAAGCGGTAGCCATCAATGACATATCAGAAAAGCACATCACTTTAGAAGAGATGGAACAAGCATTTGAAGAAGGGTTCAAGACTGGGTTAAATATTGATTTCAAACCGTTAAAACTCTCTGACCAACAAATGGCTGAAGTCAAAGAATTAGAAGAAAAGTATCGTTCTGACGAATGGATGTATCGAAAATAAAATTATAATAATAAAAAAGCATTGAAGTTGATTGTTCTACATGTATTTCACCCTCAAATTTACTTTGAAAAGGGAACATGGAATTAACTTCAATGCTTTTATATACTAATGTTTCTTGTTTCTTCGTTTATATTTTCTTGCAGCTCTTTTATATTTTCTTTGGTCTTCTGTTAAAAAGAAGAAGTAATATATAAGATAAATGATTAACGCTATCACTGCAAAACTGATTAAAGTTTTAACAATAGAAAATAGAAATTCATCTAAATTCATGATTAAACCAAAAGCAGCTATTGCTAAAACGATATAAAAAATGATATGACGCATTTAAAAACTCCTATTAACTTATATTGGAACTTACAGTCGCAAGTTTTTGCTGACCTTTTTTAATTTGTTTACTATCTTTAGATTGATAGCCATTTCGGATTTTATCCATAGCACTAGATAAATCTTTATCAAATTTACTGATTTCTTTTCTTTTTTGTTTATCTTCTTCAGATTTTGAATCACTATCTATAGAACTTTTATATTTAGAATATGCTTCATCAATTTCATTTGAAATTTTATCTAACTTATCCTGTACATCTTTCTTACCTTTATTCTTGGAAACGTCAGACTCAACATTTCTATAATCACCAATCGCATTAGCGATTTTATCATAATAATCAGAAGATGCTTTTAAATTTTTTATTTTTAATTTATTAGAGGACGTTTTTTTTCTATTTTCTTTATCTTGTTGTAATCCAGCAATTTTTGATTTTTGGTTACTTATATCTTCATTAAGTTGCTGTATATCTAACTTAAGTTGGTGGTTATTATCTCGTAATTTAGTGGTTTTATCCTCTAAGGGTGCCAAATTTTGGCTCCCACAACCCGCTAACAAACAAGATGCTCCAAGCACTAATATAAACTTTTTCATTGTATTCTCCCTAAACCAAAAACTATTATTCTCATTATTAATTATGCTATCATTTTAATGTATAAAATAAAAATGTACAAACGTTAACATAGGAGTGATATAAATGAATAAATTGGAACAAGTTCATGAAATCTTAAATCATAAACGTTTGGATGCAATGATTGTTTTGTCTGATTTCAACAGAAGATATCTTTCAGGATTCACTGGTACAAGTGGTGGGTTAATTATCACGCATAATAAGAATTATCTGGTTACTGATTTTAGATATATTGAACAGGCGACTAAACAAGCTCCAGAATTTGAAATAATCAATCGCCAAAATGGTTTAATCACAGAAATTAAACATATATTAGAACAAGCACAATTATCTAATATTGGATTTGAAGGCCATCATATTAGTTATGATACATATGTTGAATTAAATAAAGGGATGATTACCTTAATTAGTATTTCTGATTCTATCGATAAAATTAGAGAAGTTAAAAGTGAAGAGGAAATTAAACTGATACAAAAAGCTGCAGAAATTGTAGACAAAACGTATGACTATATTTTAACTGTAGTAAAAGTGGGTATGAGCGAAAGAGAAATCAAGGCATTGCTTGAAAGTAAAATGTTAGAATTAGGTGCAGATGGACCATCTTTTGATACAATAGTAGCATCAGGATATAGAGGTGCCTTACCACACGGTGTTGCAAGTGATAAACTTATCGAAAAAGGCGATATGATTACATTAGATTTCGGAGCATACTATAGAGGTTATTGCTCTGATATTACACGAACGTTTGCGGTAGGAGAACCTGATCCTAAGATGAAAGAGATTTACAACATCGTGTTGTCATCACAAATTAAAGCGATTAATGAAATTCGCCCTGGAATGACTGTTCAAGAAGCCGATGCATTATCAAGAGATTACATCGACGCACATGGGTTTGGTCAAGAATTTGGTCATTCATTAGGGCATGGCATTGGTTTAGATATTCACGAAGGACCATTATTATCTAAAAATAGCACAGGCGAGTTACAAGTCAATAACTGTGTTACAATTGAACCCGGTATTTATGTCGATGGTCTTGGTGGCGTTAGAATTGAAGATGACATTTTAATTACGGAAAATGGCTGTGATGTCTTTACTAAATGCACAAAAGACCTTATTATTTTAGAGTAAGCGCGTATAATTGAGGAGGAGACTGAATGATTTCAGTAAATGATTTTAAAACAGGCTTAACAATTTCTGTAGATAATGGAATTTGGAAAGTAATTGATTTCCAACACGTAAAACCAGGAAAAGGTTCAGCATTTGTTCGTTCAAAATTACGTAATTTAAGAACAGGTGCAATCCAAGAAAAAACATTTAGAGCTGGCGAAAAAGTTGAACAAGCGATGATTGAAAATCGTCGTATGCAATACTTATACGCTGATGGCGATAATCATATTTTCATGGACAATGAAACATTCGATCAAATCGAATTACCTGGCGACTACTTAAAAGATGAATTAAACTATTTAAAAGCAAATATGGAAGTTCAAGTTCAATCATATGAAAGTGAAATCATTGGAGTTGAACTACCTAAGACAGTTGAACTAGAAGTAACTGAAACAGAACCAGGTATCAAAGGTGATACAGCTACAGGTGCAACTAAATCTGCAACTGTGGAAACTGGCTATACTTTAAATGTACCTTTATTCGTTAATGAAGGTGATATTTTAGTAATTAATACTGGTGACGGAAGTTACATTTCAAGAGGATAACTTTTAATACTTTATAATTTTCCAACCCCTAAAGGCTGCATCCATAGATGTAGTATACTTTAGGGGTTTCTTTTGTGATGTATATTCATTCAATTTTAACGTTGTAAAATAGTATAATATATGTATAATATTACATAATAATACATAAAGGGGTTTAAATATGCACATATCTATTGTTGGTATTACAGGTTATTCAGGTTTAGAACTATTACGCTTAGCACTCAATCATCCACGTATCACTGTTGCTTCGATACATGCTACTAAAGAGATTGGTAAATCAATCTCTGATATCTTTCCACATTTAAAAGGGATATGTGACTTAAAAATAGAACCGTTTAATAGTAGTTATATTATGAATCAATCTGAGATAGTATTTTTCGCTACACCAAGTGGCGTTGCTAAAAATTTGTCACGAGATTTCGTAGAAGCAAATTTTCCTGTCATTGATTTATCAGGGGACCATCGTTTAAGTCCTGATCTATATGAAAATTGGTATCATAAAACACCTGTCGACAAAGACATTCAGACTCAATTTGTTTATGGTTTAGCAGAATTTACTGACTTAAATCATCAAAAGTTCATTGCAAATCCTGGATGTTATGCGACTACAACTGAACTGGCTTTAATTCCTTTAATAAAAAACCGCCTAATTGATATCGATTCTATTATTGTGGATGCAAAGAGTGGATTGTCTGGAGCAGGAAAAGCATTATCGAACATCTCACATTATGTAAATGTTAATAATAATTACACTACATATAAGTTAAATGCGCACCAACACATCCCAGAGATTATTCAAGCGTTAAAAATTTTTAATCCAAATATACAGAATATTCAGTTTTCTACATCTTTATTACCACTTAACCGAGGCATTGTCGCAACAATTTATTGTCGACTTAATAGAGACTCCAACCTTGAAGATGTTAGAAATGCTTATTTAAAAATATACGAAGACAAACCTTTCGTAAGAATTAAAGAATCAATTCCAGAATTACATGATGTTGTTGGTTCCAATTATACAGATATTGGCTTTCAATATAACAAACACACACAAGTACTCACAATTGTTTCTGTTATTGATAATTTAATAAAAGGCGCAGCAGGTCAAGCTCTACAAAATTTAAATTTAATGTACGGCTTTAATGAAACAGAAGGTCTTGAATCTTCTCCATTTTATCTATAGTTAGGTGGTATGAAATATGAAAGTGATTGAAGGTAATATTGCTAGTCCATTAGGTTTCTCAGCCGACGGACTTCATGCAGGATTTAAAAGAAAGAAATTAGATTTTGGATGGATAGTATCAGAAGTCCCTGCCAATGTTGCGGGTGTTTTTACAACTAATAAAGTCATCGCAGCACCTCTTATTTTAACTCAATCTTGTATTGAAAATGAAGGTCAAATGCAAGCAATTGTCGTTAACTCTGGAATAGCTAATTCTTGTACTGGTGAACAGGGACTACGAGATGCTCAAACAATGCAACAATGGGCTGCTGAAAAACTACATATTAAAAAAGAATACGTCGGTGTAGCTTCTACAGGTGTCATCGGTGAAATGATGCCAATGAATATTCTTGAAAATGGTTTTTCAAAACTGGTTATCAACGGTAATGCTGATGATTTCGCAAAATCAATATTAACTACTGATAAAGATACAAAAACGTGTGTTGTTACAGAAACATTTGATAAAGATATCGTGACGACGGCAGGTGTTGCAAAAGGTTCTGGAATGATACACCCAAACATGGCTACAATGCTAGCATTCATTACTTGTGACGCAAACATATCTACCCAAACACTTCAACAAGCGCTTAGCGAAATCGTACAGATCACATTTAATCAAATTACTGTAGATGGAGATACCTCAACAAATGATATGGTCATTGTCATGTCAAACGGATGTACAAATAATAAAGAAATTTTACCTAACACATCTGACTATACTAAGTTTAAAGCTATGCTTTTTCATGTTATGCAAGATTTAGCAAAAAAGATTGCAAAAGATGGGGAAGGCGCAACCAAATTAATAGAAGTCAATGTCACAGGTGCACAAAATTCTGAATCAGCACGTATGATAGCTAAATGTATCGTAGGGTCGAGCTTAGTTAAGACTGCTATTTTTGGCGAAGATCCTAATTGGGGAAGAATTATTGCTGCAGCAGGATACGCAGACACAACTTTCAATCCTAATCAAATAGATATTGCAATAGGAAACATTACCGTGCTTTCTAAATCTACTCCAATCCATTTCGACAAAGAAGAAATGCAAGATATCATGAGTAAGGATGAAGTCACTATACATATGAACCTCAATGGTGGTCAATGCGAGGGAAAAGCTTGGGGATGCGACTTGTCATATGATTATGTAAAAATTAATGCATTATATACAACATAGGAGGGCAACATGAAGAATATTATAGTCATAAAAATTGGAGGTATAGCTACTGAAAATTTGAACTCGGAGTTTATAGAACAAATTGTAAAATGGCATGAACAAAATAAGCAAATGATTATAGTTCATGGAGGAGGTTTAGTGATTAGCCAAACCCTTCAAGAACATAATCATACAACTCATAAAATAAATGGCATTAGAATTACTCCTAAAGAAGACTTACCTTTGATTTATCACGCTTTAGTGGATAAAGTAGGCAAACATCTTATCCATCAATTGAAAATGACCAACTTAAATATCGTTCAATGTACAGATATTTTAAAAGACTTAGTCAAAGCCCAATTTCTGAATAAAGATTTGTATGGATATGTTGGAAAAGTAAAAGAAATTAACATTGATATCCTCAAAACAATCACCTCTCACAATGCAATTCCAGTGTTAGCAAGTTTAGGCGTCAACGACAATGATGAATGGTTAAATATTAACGCCGATTATTTGGCAACTTCATTAGCAATAACTTTGAAAGCTAAACAACTCATCTTAATGACTGATGTACCTGGAGTAATTGAAAATAATTCCGTCATAGATACGTTAACAATCCATCAAGCAAAAGATAAAATTCGAGATAATATTATTAAAGGTGGCATGATACCGAAAGTAGAAAGTGCTATCCATACTGTCCAATCAGGTGTAGCACGGGTGATGATTAGTAACAACTTGAAATCAGGTACGATAATCAGAGGTGATATAAAATGAGCTATCTATTTAAAAATTACTTGCGTGCAAATATAGAATTTATTAAAGCAAATGGCAATGAGTTAATCGATCAAACTGGTCGTTCATATATTGATTTCTCATCAGGAATTGGCGTAACCAATTTAGGATTTAACGAAGATGTAAAAGAAGCCGTAGAACAACAATTACAACTCATTTGGCATTCGCCAAATATTTACAAAAGTCAGCTACAAGAAAAAGTTGCTGAAAAATTAATTAGAACTGATGACTATGTGGCATTCTTTTGTAATAGTGGAACTGAAGCGAACGAAGCAGCGATTAAGCTTGCTCGAAAAGCGACTGGCAAAACGGAAATCATTGCTTTTCATCAATCTTTTCATGGACGTACATATGGATCAATGTCAGCTACTGGTCAAGATGCGATTAAATTAAATTTTGAACCTGTCGTCCCAGGATTTAAATTTGCTGAATTCAACAATTTCTCTTCATTTAAATCTTTAGTCACGAAGGATACAGCAGCAGTAATGCTCGAACTTATTCAGGGGGAATCTGGTGTAATGCCTGCAAACAAAACCTTCATTCAACAATTGGTAGAATTTTGTAACCAACATCACATACTAGTAATTATAGATGAAATTCAAACAGGTATAGGCAGAACTGGAAAGTTATTTGCGTATGAGCACTATGATATAATTCCTGATATCATCACTTTAGCTAAAGGTTTAGGTAATGGCATACCTGTAGGTGCACTACTCGGTAAAAGAAATATTAGTGGTGCGTTTGGTTATGGTAGCCATGGTACAACTTTTGGTGGCAATAGACTAGCAATGGCGGCAGCACTTAAAACGCTAGAAATTGTTAATGATTCAAATTTTCTAGAAAGTGTTTATCATAAAGGTCAATATTTATTAAATTGTTTAAATAAAGCTTTCATCGATCATCCACGTGTAACTGATATTCGTGGAAAAGGATTAATGATAGGGATAGAAACGACATGCAATATTAACGAAATAGTTTCTAAAGCAAGAACAAAAGGTTTAATTGTTTTAACTGCCGGCACAAATGTAATCCGTCTTTTACCACCTTTAACAATTACAAATGAACAAATTGAAGAGGGCGCTTCAATTCTTAAGGAAAGTTTTAATGAACTGGACTTAGAATAATAACTATGAGTTATGCAATAAATAAGAAATTGCCCAATTATACCTTAAGACTGAAGAAATCATGCGCATTGTTGTAATATTTATAATTTAATGCGTAAATGCTTCAGTCTTTTAATTTTGGTTATCCTTTTCCAAAATAATAAGTTATTATGCTAGTTATCCATGTCTCATCGTATGAACATGCTTGAATTGAGTGATTTACTCAAGTAAAATAGACGGGTAGAAGAAAACAAACCTAAGGAGTCAGTACGAAATGAACTTTAAAGAAATAAAAGAATTAATTGAAATTCTTGATCAATCTAACTTAACAGAAATAAATATTGAGGATAATAAAGGTAGCGTAGTAAATCTTAAAAAAGAAAAGGAAACTGAAATTATTACGCCACAAGTCGCTCAACAACCAGCTCAACAAATTGCTCAACCACAAGCGGCACCACAACCTCAAGTGTCAGCTGATGCAGGGAATGATACACAAGAATCAGCTAGTGATAATTACGAAACAATCAATGCACCGATGGTAGGTACATTCTATAAATCACCATCACCAGAAGAAGATGCTTATGTTCAAGTAGGGGACAAAGTTTCAAATGATTCAACTGTATGTATTTTAGAAGCAATGAAATTATTCAATGAAATTCAAGCTGAAACATCAGGTGAAATCGTAGAAATTTTAGTAGAAGACGGACAAATGGTAGAGTATGGCCAGCCGTTATTTAAGGTGAAATAATGAATAAGATTTTAATTGCTAATCGTGGTGAAATTGCTGTTAGAATTATTCGAGCAGCTCACGATTTAGGTATTCAAACAGTAGCGATATATTCTGAAGGAGATAAAGACGCATTACATACTCAAATTGCTGATGAAGCTTATTGCGTCGGACCTACTTTATCTAAAGATTCTTATTTGAATATACCTAATATCTTATCTATAGCAACTTCTACTGGCTGTGATGGTATCCATCCTGGTTATGGCTTTTTAGCTGAAAATGGAGACTTTGCAGAATTATGCGAAGCGTGTCAACTTAAATTTATAGGACCTAGTTATCAATCTATTCAAAAAATGGGAATTAAAGATGTAGCTAAAGCAGAAATGATTAAAGCGAACGTTCCTGTTGTTCCAGGAAGTGAAGGACTTATTCAAAGTATAGATGATGCTAAGAAAGTCGCTAAAAAAATTGGATATCCTGTAATCATTAAAGCAACTGCAGGTGGCGGCGGTAAAGGGATTCGCGTGGCACGTGATGAAAAAGAACTTGAAACTGGCTACCGTATGACCCAACAAGAAGCTGAAACTGCTTTCGGTAATGGTGGTTTATATCTTGAGAAATTCATTGAAAACTTTAGACATATAGAAATACAAATTATTGGAGATAGTTATGGTAACGTCATTCACTTAGGGGAACGTGATTGTACAATACAACGTAGAATGCAAAAATTAGTTGAAGAAGCACCTTCTCCAATTCTTAGCGAAGAAAAACGACAAGAGATGGGTAATGCTGCTGTAAGAGCTGCAAAAGCTGTCAATTATGAAAATGCTGGTACAATCGAATTTATTTATGACCTTGATGATGATAAATTCTATTTCATGGAAATGAATACACGTATTCAAGTAGAACATCCAGTTACTGAAATGGTTACGGGTGTGGATTTAGTTAAGTTACAATTAAAAGTAGCTATGGGTGAAGCTTTACCATTTAAACAAGAAGAAATTACTATTAATGGTCATGCAATAGAATTTCGTATCAATGCTGAAAATCCATATAAAGACTTTATGCCTTCACCTGGTAAAATCACTCAGTATCTAGCACCAGGCGGTTTCGGAGTAAGAATCGAATCAGCATGTTATACTAATTACACAATACCACCGTATTATGACTCCATGGTAGCTAAACTCATCGTACACGAACCTACGAGAGATGAAGCAATTATGACTGGTGTTCGAGCTTTAAGTGAATATTTAGTACTAGGGATAGATACAACTATTCCATTCCATTTAAGACTTTTAAATAATGACATATTTAGAAGTGGCGAATTTAACACTAAATTCTTAGAGAAATATAATATTATGAGTGATAATCAATCATAGGAGGTTATAGAATGGTCAATGTAGCAGATTATTCTCAATCTAATCTAGGAAAAATTGAAATTGCACCCGAAGTATTATCTGTTATCGCAAGTATTGCGACATCAGAGGTTGATGGAATTACAGGCCATTTTGCTGAATTAAAAAAGACAAATTTAGAAAAAATTAGTCGCAAGAACCTCTATAGAGATGTAAAAATTGAAGCTAAAGATGATGGTATTTATATAGATGTATACTGTGCACTCAAACATGGCGTGAATATATCTAAAACGGCAAAGAAAATTCAAGCTTCAATTTTCAATTCAATAACGACTATGACAGCAATTGAACCAAATCAAATTAACATTCATATTACACAAATCGTTGTGGAAAAATAAATAAATTTTAATGCGGAAGTGGGTCGAAAATATAACATAGGAGAATTAATTTTGTTATCCCACATCCAACGGCAAGGATGGCTAGAATTGAGTGCAGCTCGCTTTAAGCACACTTTCAATTCAGACATATCCGCCACAATATAAATAAGGCTGAGATAATAAATGATGTCCCAGCCTTATTAATTATATTAATACGTTTGAAGGAGTAAAATATGAGTCGTAAAGAATCTAGAATTCAAGCTTTTCAAACTTTATTTCAATTAGAAATGAAAGATACAGATTTAACAATTACTGAAGCAATTAATTTCATTAAAGATGACCATCCAGAATTAGATTTTGATTTTATTCATTGGTTGGTTACAGGTGTTAAAGACCATGAATCTGTTTTAGATGAAAAAATTAAACCACATTTAAAAGATTGGTCTATTGAACGTCTACTTAAATCCGATCGCATTATTCTTAGAATGGCGACTTTTGAAATGCTACATAGTGACACACCGGAAAAAGTGATTATCAACGAAGCTGTAGAACTAACTAAACAATTTAGCGACGATGATCACTACAAATTTATCAATGGTGTTTTAAGTAATATAAATTAATTAAAATGAGTGATATTTATGACTGAATATTTAAGTGTTTCTACTCTAACTAAATACATCAAATATAAATTTGATCAAGATCCTCATTTACAATCTGTTCTATTAAAAGGAGAACTTTCAAATTTCAAGAAACATTCAAGTGGCCATTTATACTTTAATGTTAAAGATAAAGAGTCTGTGATTAGTGCAATGATGTTCAAAGGAAATGCTTCTAAATTAGGTTTCGAACCCAAAGAGGGGGACGAAGTACTATTGGAAGCTCGAGTCTCTGTTTACGAGAGAAGAGGTAACTATCAAATTTATGTGAATAAAATGCAACTTGATGGAATAGGAAACTTATACCAAAAGTTAGAAGAACTCAAAAAGAAACTTGCTAAAGAGGGATATTTTGATAATAATATCAAAAAACCTATACCAAAGTTTCCTAAGAAAATAGCTGTACTCACTGCAAGTACTGGTGCTGCAATTAGAGATATTCATTCTACAATTAACAGTAGATATCCCTTAGTGGAACAAATTCAAATTAGTACCTTAGTACAAGGAACTCAGGCTAAAGAAGATATCATCGAAAAAATTCAATATGCCGACTCTCTAAATGTAGATACCATTATTGTTGGTCGTGGCGGTGGTTCAATTGAAGATTTATGGAATTTCAATGAAGAAGAGGTTGTTAAAGCAATCTATCAATGCGCAACACCAATCATTTCAGCAGTAGGACATGAAACTGACTTTACTTTAAGTGATTTTGTGGCAGATGTCAGAGCGGCAACACCAACTCAAGCCGCCGTTATCGCAACACCAGATCAATATGAATTAATGCAACAAATTAAGCAGTATCAATTCTCGTTGACGCGATTTATCAAACAATACATTGAGCAACAAAAGAAACAGTTAAGTCATTTATCATCCTATTATAAATTTAAACAACCTTCTTTATTGTATGATCAACAGATTCAAAAACGTGATGATTTGGAAAAGCAACTGAAACAAATCACACTCACAAACATTGAAAGACAACACCAGCATCTTAAGTTATTAAGACAAAGTTTTAATTTAAAAATACTCAGCCAACATATTAACCAGGATAAACAAAATATTTCACAACTTCGTTCTCGAATGTCTCAAAAAATAAACAATGATTTATCCAAAATGAAAGCAGATTTAAAAAATAAAATTGAAAATCTTAATAATTTAAGTCCTACCAATACAATGTTACGTGGTTATGCAATTGTGAATAAAGATGATAAGGTTGTTACAAGCACACATGATATATCAGAAAATGATTCAATTTCTTTAACAATGAAAGATGGAAATGTCGACGCAATTGTCAAGAAAGTAAGGTGTAATGATGAGTAAAGAAAAGCAAAGTTTTGAAGAAATGATGCAAGAATTAGAAAGCATTGTTCAAAAACTAGATAATGAAACTGTCTCTTTAGAAGAGTCACTAGATTTATATCAACGAGGAATGAAATTATCAACTGCTTGTGATTCAACTTTAAAAGATGCTGAAAAGAAAGTGAATAAATTAATGCAAGAAGAAGCTGAGGATCAAGAAAATGAAGAAGCCGACAATGAATAATTTAATTGAACAAATTAATACTAAATTAAATCAGTCAATTCAAAATTCATCATTAAACACTGATTTAGAAGAAAGCATGATGTACTCTCTTCAAGCAGGCGGCAAAAGAATTAGACCCGTTTTATTATTATTAACACTTAATATGTTAAAAGGTGACTATGATAAAGGGGTACAAAGTGCCTTAGCACTTGAAATGATTCATACTTACTCCTTAATTCACGATGATTTACCTGCAATGGATGACGATGACTATCGCCGCGGTAAACTAACCAATCACAAAGTATACGGTGAATGGAAAGCAATATTAGCTGGAGACGCACTTCTAACAAAAGCTTTTGAATTGGTTTCTAACGATGAATTAATTGAAGATAAAGTTAAAGTCAAATTAGTACAAAGGTTATCTAAGGCAAGTGGTCATCTAGGCATGGTAGGCGGTCAAACTCTAGACATGCAAAGTGAAAATAAAACGGTTGATTTAACTACTTTAGAAGCGATCCATAAAGCTAAGACTGGCGCATTACTTACTTTTGCAGTAATGGCTGCAGTTGATATCGCTCAAGTCGATCAAGAGACATCTGATCACTTAGAAAAATTTAGTCAACATTTAGGGCTGATGTTCCAAATCAAAGATGATTTATTAGATGTTTATGGTGATGAAGAAAAACTTGGAAAAGCTGTTGGAAGCGACGAAACGAATCATAAAAGCACTTATGTTTCATTGTTAGGAAAAGAAGGCGCAGAAGATAAATTAGATTATCATATGAAACAAGCATTATATTGTCTAGATTGTTTACCATCACAATTTGACACTGCTCAATTAAAGGAAATTGTAGATTTATTTTATAATAGAGATCATTAAGATTAATGAACGATTGATGAAAAATTGCATCAATCGTTTTTCTTTTTATCCTAACTTTATACGCATATACAAAAAATATTCATAAATTAATTTTTATACAAACGGCTGGACTTTACTTTTAAAAAGTTTAAATTTTACAATAAATACTGTTATCATGCCAAAGAAAAAATATAATAAAGTAATAGATAAATAGTGTTTAGTAGTAGTTATGAGATGCATGTGTTAAAATCATTGTATAAATATTCGTAACTAGAGGTGTTTATTGTGCCAAAAAAATCGGTTAGACATATAAAAATTAGAGAGATTATTTCAAACGAACAAATAGAGACACAAGATGAATTGGTAAAACGATTAAATGAGTATGATTTAAACGTGACACAAGCGACAGTTTCAAGAGATATTAAAGAATTACAATTAATCAAAGTTCCAGCACCATCAGGTCAATATGTATACAGTTTACCTAATGATAGAAAATATCATCCATTGGAGAAACTTGGAAGATACCTTATGGACTCCTTTGTTAATATTGAAGGAACTGGAAACTTACTTGTACTTAAAACACTTCCAGGTAACGCACAATCAATTGGAGCAATTTTAGACCAAATTGATTGGGAAGAAGTACTTGGTACGATTTGCGGCGACGATACATGTTTACTCATCTGCCGTGATGAAGAAGCTAGTGAAGAGATTAAAACACGAATTTTCAATTTATTATAAGGATGCGATGAATTTATGTTACAAACCTTATCAATAAAGCAATTTGCGATTATAGATGAACTTGAAATTCATTTTTCAGATGGATTAACCGTATTAAGTGGTGAAACTGGATCAGGTAAATCCATTATTATTGATGCAATAGGACAATTAATCGGTATGCGTGCATCTTCAGATTATGTGCGTCACGGAGAAAAGAAAGCCGTTATTGAAGGTATATTTGATATAGATGAAAGTAAAGATGCCATTTCAATTCTTGAAAATTTATCTATAGATGTGGATGAAGATTTTCTTCTAGTAAAAAGAGAGATATTTAGTTCAGGTAAAAGTATTTGTCGTATCAATAATCAAACTGTAACGCTTCAAGATTTGAGAAAGGTAATGCAAGAACTATTAGATATACACGGCCAACACGAAACGCAATCTTTGCTTAAACAGAAGTATCATCTTAAATTGTTGGATGATTATGCTGAAGATCAATATTCTAATTTGTTACATCAATATCAGGATGTTTTTTCAAAATATAAAGATAAAAGAAAAGAATTAGAAGAGTTGGAATCGGCAGACCAAGCATTATTACAACGACTTGACCTAATGAAATTTCAATTTGAAGAGCTTACTGAAGCTTCACTTAAAGAAGACGAAGTTGAACAACTCGAAACCGATATAAAACGCATTCAAAACTCTGAAAAGTTAAGTTTAGCTCTAAATAGTGCACATCAAGTACTTACTGACGAAAATGCAATTCCAGATCGATTATATGAATTGAGTAACCACTTACAATCGATTAATGATATTGTTCCAAAGAAATATGAAAAATTAAAAGAAGACGTCGATCAATTTTACTATATTCTTGAAGATGCAAAGCACGAAATTTACGACGAAATGGCTAACACTGAATTTGATGAACAAATACTTAACGACCTTGAATCTAGGATGAATCTTTTAAACAACCTTAAACGTAAGTATGGAAAAGATATATCTGAACTCATTGCATATCAAGGTAAATTAGAAGAGGAAATTAATAAAATTGAAAATTACGAACAAAGCACATCACAACTTAGAGAAGAAATCAGTCAACTTTATAAAGAAGTATTTGAAGTAGGCAAAGAACTTTCTAAAGAACGGAGACGTGTTGCAAGAGAATTACGCGACCATATTGTTTCAGAAATTCAAAATTTACAAATGAAAGATGCTAATTTAGAAATTTCATTCAAACCACTTGATGAACCTAATCAAGAAGGTATAGAATTTGTAGAATTTTTAATTAGTCCGAATAAAGGAGAACCTTTAAAAAGCTTGAATAAAATTGCTTCAGGTGGCGAATTATCTAGAATTATGCTTGCACTAAAAAGTATTTTTGTTAAATCACGCGGACAAACAGCGATACTATTTGATGAAGTCGATTCAGGCGTTTCTGGACAAGCGGCACAAAAAATGGCAGAAAAAATGAGAGATATTGCCGAATATATACAAGTCATTTGCATTTCTCACTTACCACAAGTTGCTTCAATGAGTGATCATCATCTTTTAATCAGTAAAGCTTCTAATGACGATAGAACAACAACCCAAGTTAAAGAACTATTAGAAGATGATAGAATTGACGAAGTCGCACGTATGATTTCAGGCGCTAGCGTCACTGAATTAACTAGAGAAAATGCTAAGGAAATGATTGCCCAAAATCATCAATCCTAAATGTAGAAAGTTCTCAAATTTTAATTTTGAACACATTATCCTAAAACAATTGTCATTAAAGATATTCAAAAATTTCATTATTTTTAAATGTATTAACAATGCAAATTGATGTAGAATAGGAAAGTATTATTTTTTATTAGCACCTTGATAGTTACATTTTATTAAATTTGTAAACGTATCAATGTCTAAATGAGCAAATCTATTAGGGGACTAAAATGCACTGATGAGCAATTGTTCTTGCATATTTAGTCTTCTAAGTATTTAAGGAGTAAGACCATGTCAGAAAAACAATATGATTTAGTCGTCCTTGGTGGAGGCACTGCCGGATACGTTGCGGCTATTAGAGCCTCACAATTAGGTAAAAATGTTGCAATCGTTGAAAAATCTTTATTAGGTGGCACATGTTTGCATAAAGGCTGTATACCTACTAAATCGTTATTAAAATCTGCTGAAGTACACCATACAATTAAGAATGCCACATCATTCGGTATTGATGTAAATGATTTTAATATTAATTTTGAAAACATTTTAAAACGTAAAGATGCCATTGTAAGTCAAATGTATCAAGGTGTTAATCAATTAATGCAACACCATCATATTGACGTTTATAACGGCACAGGAAGAATACTTGGAACATCAATTTTTTCTCCTCAGAGTGGAACAATCTCTGTAGAATATGACGATGGCGATTCTGACTTAATACCAAATCAGTTTGTACTTATCGCTACAGGTTCCACGCCTAAGTCGTTACCTTTTATTGATTTTGATCATGAACGTATTCTATCTAGTGATGATATTTTAGCATTACAAGAACTACCTGAACATTTAGCTATTATAGGCGGGGGAGTCATCGGTTTAGAATTTGCATCTCTTTTAAATGATTTAGGAACAAAAGTAACAGTGTTTGAAGCAAACGAACGTATATTGCCAACTGAAAGTAAGCAAATCGCATCCACATTGAAGAACGAATTAACACAACGTGGCGTGACATTCCATGAAGATGTTCAACTCGATGAAAATAGTATTCAAAAAGACGATGATGGTGTTACAATTCATTTTGGAGATAATCAAATCCATGTAGAGAAAGTTTTAATATCTATAGGGCGACAACCCAATACACACGATATTGGCTTAAATAACACTAAAATTAAAACAAACGAAGCAGGTCATATCCTTACAAATGAATTTCAACAAACGGAAGATAAACATATCTATGCTGCTGGCGATTGCATAGGTAAACTTCAACTTGCGCACGTTGGCTCTAAAGAAGGTATGGCAGCAGTAGAGCACATGTTTGAAGGGTCACCTATACCTGTTGATTATGACCTGGTACCAAAATGTGTATATACGTATCCAGAAGTTGCCTCTATAGGTAAGAATTTAGAACAAGCTAAAGCTCAAAATATTAAAGCACGTGCTTATAAAATACCATTCAAAGCTATTGGTAAAGCAATGATAGACGATATTGGCGAGCAAAAAGGCTTTTGTGAAATGATTATTAATCAAGAAACAGATGAAATTATTGGTCTTAATATGATTGGACCTCATGTAACAGAATTAATTAATGAAGTTTCATTGTTACAGTTTATGAATGGCTCTTCTTTAGAACTTGGTTTAACCACACATGCACATCCTTCTTTATCAGAAGTATTAATGGAACTAGGTCTAAAAGTAGAAGATAGAGCGATTCACGTATAGTAGGAGGAAAAAAGATGATTGATTATAAGTCTGTAGGCCTTACAGAAGAAGACCTCAAGAATATGTATAAATGGATGGACTTAGGAAGAAAAGTAGACGAAAGATTATGGCTACTGAATCGCGCAGGCAAAATCCCCTTTGTAGTTAGCGGCCAAGGTCAAGAAGCAACTCAAATAGGCATGGCATACGCCATGAAAGAAGGAGACATTTCTTCACCATATTATCGAGATTTAGCGTTTGTTACATACATGGGTATTACGCCATTAGATACAATGCTCTCTGCATTTGGCAAACGAGATGATATCAACTCTGGTGGTAAACAAATGCCTTCTCATTTTAGTCATAGAGAAAAAGGAATCCTATCGCAAAGTTCACCAGTCGCAACACAAATTCCTCATTCTGTCGGTGCAGCACTAGCGTTAAAAATGGATAAAAAACAAAACATCGCTACTGCTACAGTAGGGGAAGGAAGTTCAAACCAAGGCGATTTCCATGAAGGACTTAACTTTGCTGGTGTACATGATTTACCTTTTATTTGCGTGATTATTAATAATAAATATGCCATTTCTGTGCCAGATTCTCTTCAATATGCAGCAGAAAATTTATCTGATCGTGCATTAGGATATGGTATGCACGGAGAACATGTCGATGGCAATGATCCTATTGCCGTTTATAAAGCAATGAAAGAAGCTAGAGAACGTGCGTTAAATGGTGAAGGTGCAACTTTAATAGAAGCTGTTACCTCTCGTATGACACCACACTCTTCAGATGACGATGATAAATATCGTACTCAAGAAGAACGCGATTCGTTAAAAGAAGGCGATTGCAATCTTAAATTCAAAGCGTATCTACTCGAAAATAACATTATCGATGAACAATGGTTATCTGAGTTAGAACAAGAACATAAAGATATCATTAATAAAGCAACTAAGACTGCTGAAGAAGCGCCATATCCTTCAACTGAAGAAGCATATGCATATGTCTATGAAGAAGGAGTGCAAGACAATGACTAAATTATCTTATTTAGAAGCCATTCGACAAGCTCATGACTTAGCTCTCGAAAAAGATAAAAACACATTTATTCTTGGAGAAGATGTTGGTAAAAAAGGTGGCGTTTTCGGCGTAACACAAGGTTTACAAAGTAAATATGGAATTGAACGCGTGATTGATACACCACTCGCAGAATCTAACATTATTGGAACTGCTATAGGTGCTGCGATGATAGGTAAACGTCCTATTGCTGAAATTCAATTTGCTGATTTTATTTTACCGGCAACGAACCAAATTATTAGTGAAGCCGCTAAAATGAGATATCGTTCTAATAATGATTGGGGTTGTCCTATTACAATAAGAGCACCATTTGGTGGTGGCGTGCACGGTGGATTATATCACTCACAAAGTATTGAAAGCATTTTTGCTTCTACGCCTGGTTTAACAATTGTTATTCCTTCTTCACCATATGATGCTAAAGGCCTTTTATTATCATCGATTGAATCTAATGATCCAGTATTATATTTTGAACATAAAAAAGCATACAGATTCTTAAAAGAAGAAGTTCCTGAAGCATATTACACAGTGCCACTAGGTAAGGCCGATGTTAAAAGACAAGGTGATGACATAACAGTATTCTGTTATGGTTTAATGGTTAACTACTGTTTACAAGCGGCTGATATTTTAGCAGAAGATGGTATTAATGTGGAAGTAGTAGACTTAAGAACCGTCTATCCACTTGATAAAGAAACGATTATTGAACGCGCAAGTAAAACAGGTAAAGTCCTTTTAGTAACAGAAGATAATCTAGAAGGTAGTGTAATGTCAGAAGTCTCAGCAATCATTGCTGAACATTGTCTATTTGATTTGGATGCGCCAATCATGAGATTAGCGGCACCTGACGTTCCATCTATGCCATTTTCACCTGTCCTCGAAAATGAAATTATGATGAGTCCTGAAAAAATACAAGATAAAATGCGAGAATTAGCGGAATTCTAAGGAGGGTGTCAATTGGAAATTAAAATGCCTAAATTAGGTGAAAGTGTACATGAGGGTACTATTGAACAGTGGTTGGTTTCTGTTGGAGATGAAGTAGGCGAGTATGAGCCACTTTGTGAAGTTATTACTGACAAAGTGACTGCCGAAGTTCCATCTACAGTATCAGGCGTTGTAACTGAACTCATTGTAAATGAAGGCGAAACGGTGAATGTTGATGCTGTCATTTGTAAAATTGATACCGGTGAAGAAAAAGACGAATCTGAATTAAGTCAAACCGATGAAACTCAACCTGAAAATGATGGCGCACGTAACGAGGCGACACAAAGAAAGCAATCAAGTGATAATAAAGATCAAAAAGAAGAATCTTCTGTGAAACCGAAAAATAATGGTCGTTTCTCACCCGTTGTATTTAAGTTAGCATCTGAACACAATATCGATTTAACTCAAGTACAAGGTACTGGGTTCGAAGGACGTGTAACTAAAAAAGATATTCAACATGCCATTGAACATCCTGAAACAGTTAGCCGCTCAAACGAAACTGAAACTAACAACGAAGAGAAAAATAGCAGTACTCAATTTTCAAATGAAACAACGCATCAATCACAAAGTCAAAACAATCAAAGCCCAACATATAATCAAGGTAGTACAATTCCAGTTAAAGGCGTACGTAAAGCTATCGCTCAAAATATGGTGACAAGTGTGACTGAGATACCACACGGTTGGATGATGATTGAAGCAGATGCTACAAATTTAGTTAAAACAAGAAACCATCACAAAAATGCATTCAAGCAAAATGAAGGTTATAATTTAACATTCTTCGCTTTCTTCGTTAAAGCAGTTGCAGATGCATTGAAAGCACATCCGTTACTCAATAGTACATGGCAAGGCGAAGAAATCGTTATTCATAAAGATATAAATATATCCATCGCGGTTGCAGATAAAGACAAGTTATATGTTCCAGTCATCAAACACGCTGATGAAAAATCTATCAAAGGCATTGCACGTGAAATCAATGATTTAGCTAACAAAGCACGTCATGGACAGCTTACGCAAAAAGATATGGAAGGCGGTACATTTACTGTCAATAATACAGGTTCGTTTGGTTCTGTATCTTCTATGGGTATTATTAACCACCCTCAAGCTGCGATATTACAAGTTGAGTCTGTGGTTAAAAAGCCCGTTGTCATCGATGATATGATTGCAATTCGAAATATGGTTAACTTGTGTATTTCAATAGATCATCGAATCCTAGATGGACTACAAACTGGCCAATTTATGAACCATATTAAAAAACGTATTGAACAATACTCAATTGAAAACACTAATATTTATTAAGTAATTGGCTATAATGATAAATATTTAATCTCAAATTGGGAGGTTTCTCCCAAAATAATAGTTCTAAGAGAACAAGACACAAACGTTTAGGATTTAGGTGAAATCGAACTCGTTATGTCTAAGCCTCTTAGAACTTTTTTATGTTTATATACATACTTCGTTCAACTTTTAATCATCATATACGTGATGACATTACCTTGATTTAATATCAGTTTCATACACACTAAAGAAATTCATCAATCAAGCTTGTTGAACAATGCACTTTTAATTAGTAGAATAAAAGAAGTTAAAATTAACAATGGAATGAAAGGTGACCTAATATGGATTTAAATTTTGATTTATATATGAACGGGGTTGTAGAACAAGCACGTAACGAAATTGAAAATGCTGGTTACGAACAATTAACAACTGCTGATGAAGTAGATAATGTATTAAAACAAGATGGCACATCATTAGTCATGGTTAACTCAGTTTGTGGTTGTGCTGGTGGTATTGCACGTCCAGCTGCGACACATGCTTTACATTATGATAAATTACCGGACCGCTTAGTAACAGTTTTCGCTGGTCAAGATAAAGAAGCGACACAACAAGCAAGAGATTATTTCGAAGGTTATGCACCATCAAGCCCTTCTTTCGCTTTAGTTAAAGACGGTAAAATCACAGAAATGATCGAACGTCACCAAATCGAAGGTCATGATGTTATGGATGTTATCAATCAACTGCAAGGCTTATTCGATAAATATTGTGAAGAAAGATAAGAGGCAAGTAACCCATGTTAAAGTTAAATCCTTATAAGATTGGATTTAGAACTCTTAAAACCGCTGTGGGTATGACGCTCGGCGTCATCATTTGTAAACTTCTAGGACTAGACAACTATGCTTCAAGTGCGATTTTAGTTGTGCTTTGCATCAAACATACTAAAATGCATTCTGTTCAAGCTATTATTTCACGTATAGTCTCATGTTTATTAATTTTGTTTTTAGGCGCTGCTATATTTAGTTTATTAGGTCAACATGCATTAGTATTAGGACTCATTGTACTGTTATTTATACCTTTAACAGTTGTGCTTAACGCGCAAGAAGGTGTGATAACGAGTTGCGTTATCTTACTGCATGTATTTAATGCTAAAGCAATTAATGGCCACCTCATTATTAATGAAATATTGTTATTAACAGTAGGATTAGGTATTGCGTTCATTATGAACCTTATGATGCCTAGTTTAGATAAAAAATTAAAACGATATAAAAACGATATCGAACATCAAATCACAGATGTATTTACGATATTTAGTAACGCTTGTTCTATACGTAAAGATCAATTAGATATAAAATTTGAAGCTTTATTATTTAATATTAAAAAGGCGAAGTCATTAGCTTTTAGGGATGTTAAAAATCATTTTGTTAGAAATGAAAACTCTTATTATCACTATTTTGATATGAGAGAAGAGCAAGTTGAGTTATTAAAAAGAATGACCCATCTTATCGAAAGCATATCGACTGATGATCCTATACTTGGTAAAATATCTCAATTAATGACAGAGATTGGTAGCAACGTTAATAGTAACGATTATACAGCTTTGCGACTCCATTCGCTTTATGAGATTCGACTATCCCTCGACGAATTACCACTACCAACTACACACGAAGCATTAAATTCACGTGCTAATATTATTCAAATCTTGAATGAACTGGAAGAGTATTTGAATATTAAATCTCAGTTTGGTTCTTTAAAATTGCATAGTGAAATATAAATTAAACCGTTACATTAAACTTTATCATTGAGTCTAATGTAACGGTTTTCTCGTTAATTCATTATTGGTGCTAAACTTGTCAATAATAAGGCTAAAACGACTGCAACGAGCATGACAACAATAATGATACGTAAAACTTTGTTATTCAATTCTAAATTCCTCCACATATGGTCAAATCGCTTCTAAACATCAAACGCGATTCAAAATACGCTATTATAAAGTAACCATAAATGATTTATTTCTAAAAAGCAATCAATTTATTTTTGATAAACTTTAAAGTCAGTTAAAATAAGTTTATATACGAAAGGGGATTTTGCATTCATGATTAACAAAGAACGTATACTTAACACATTTCTAGAATTAGTGAAAATTGATTCAGAAACAGGCAATGAACAAACGGTTCAACCTATCTTAAAAGATAAATTTGAAAGTTTAGGCTTACAAGTCAAAGAGGATCATGCTTCAAGTATAGAAGGTTTAGGAGCTAATAATTTAATATGTACATTACCAAGTAACATTTCAGATAAGAAAGTTCCGAAACTTTATTTTACGAGTCATATGGATACAGTCGTACCGGGAATAAATATCAAGCCTCAAGTTAAAGATGATGGTTACATTTATTCTGATGGGACGACAGTACTAGGCGCTGATGATAAAGCTGGATTAGCTGCATTAATTGAAACGATTGAACAAATTAAAGAACGAGATTTACCTCATGGTCAAATTCAATTTGTCATCACTGTAGGTGAAGAGTCAGGATTAGTTGGAGCTAAAGCGTTAGATACTCAATTATTAGATGCCGACTTTGGTTATGCAGTCGATGCAAGCAAGGATGTGGGAACAACTGTAGTTGGCGCTCCTACACAAATGAAGATTTACACAACCATTAAAGGTAAAACCGCGCACGCAAGTACGCCAACCAAAGGTGTTAGTGCGATTAATATTGCAGCTAAAGCTATTAGCAGAATGAAATTAGGTCAAATCGATAAGTTAACTACAGCTAATATAGGGAAATTCCATGGTGGTTCGGCTACAAATATCGTTGCGGACGAAGTCATTCTTGAAGCTGAAGCACGTTCTCATAATGATGAAAGTATTCACACACAAGTCCAACATATGAAAGAAACCTTTGAGGCGACAGCTAAAGAATTCGGTGGAGAAGCACATGTTGAAATCGAAACGAGCTATCCAGGATTTAAAGTTGAAGATGATGAGGATGTAACAAAATACGCTAGAGCAAGTGCCGTTGCTTTAGGTCTTAAAGGGGACACTTGCATTGCTGGCGGTGGCTCTGATGGTAATATTATGAATAGATATGGTATTCCATCCGTCATTTTAGGTGTAGGTTATGAAAATATCCACACAACATCTGAAAGAATTTCAACGAATGATTTATATATGCTAGCTAGTCAAATCTTAAAAATCATTGAACTTGTTACTGAGTAATACGGTCTTTTAGTAATTGTTAAGAGACGTTTTATGTTACAATATTATTGAAAATTTTGAACAAGAGAGGTAAGTAATATGACACAACAAATAGGAGTAGTAGGTTTAGCTGTAATGGGTAAAAACCTTGCTTGGAACATCGAATCACGTGGATATAGTGTTTCAGTTTATAACCGTTCAAGACAAAAAACGGATGAGATGGTTGAAGAATCACAAGGTAAACAAATCCATCCAACATACTCTTTAGAAGAATTTGTTAATTCTTTAGAAAAGCCCCGTAAAATCTTATTAATGGTTAAAGCTGGTCCTGCTACCGATGCAACAATTGATGGCTTATTACCTTTATTGGACGATGATGATATTTTAATCGATGGTGGTAACACTAATTATCAAGATACAATTCGACGCAATAAAGCTTTAGCTGAAAGTGGCGTGAATTTCATCGGAATGGGAGTATCCGGTGGTGAAGTAGGTGCATTAACTGGACCTTCATTAATGCCTGGCGGACAAGAAGATGCTTACCATAAAGTAAGTGATATCCTAGACGCTATTGCAGCTAAAGCTAAGGATGGCGCATCATGTGTCACATACATTGGACCAAACGGTGCAGGTCACTACGTTAAAATGGTACACAATGGTATTGAATATGCTGATATGCAATTAATTGCAGAAAGTTATGCAATGATGAAAGACTTATTAGGCATGTCACATGAAGAAATTTCTAAAACATTTAAAGAATGGAATGCTGGCGAGCTAGAAAGTTATCTTATCGAAATCACTGGCGATATCTTTACCAAGTTAGACGAAGATAAAGAAGCACTAGTGGAGAAAATTCTTGATACTGCTGGTCAAAAAGGTACTGGAAAATGGACTTCAATTAATGCACTAGAATTAGGTATTCCATTAACAATTATTACTGAATCAGTATTTGCACGTTTCATTTCTTCAATTAAAGAAGAACGAGTAAATGCGTCAAAATCTTTAAATGGACCTAAAGCTTCATTTGATGGTAATAAAGAAGAATTTTTAGAAAAAATCCGCAAAGCTTTATATATGAGTAAAATTTGTTCTTACGCGCAAGGTTTTGCTCAAATGCGTAAAGCGAGTGAAGATCATGAATGGAACCTTAAACTTGGTGAATTAGCAATGATTTGGAGAGAAGGTTGTATCATCCGCGCTCAATTCTTACAAAAAATTAAAGACGCTTATGATAACAACTCAGAGTTACAAAACTTATTATTAGACCCTTACTTCAAAAACATTGTGACTGAATATCAAGATGCTTTACGTGATGTAGTTGCAACAGGTGTGAAAAACGGTGTTCCGACACCTGGTTTCTCAGCAAGCATTAATTACTATGATAGTTATCGTTCAGAAGACTTACCTGCAAACTTAATTCAAGCACAACGTGATTACTTCGGAGCTCACACTTACGAACGTAAAGATCGTGAAGGTGTATTCCATACTCAATGGGTTGAAGAATAATTAATATAATTGATTCAATAACTAGCCTTACTCATTTAATGTTGAGTGAGGCTACTTTTTTTAGCGATTTAACGCAAACGTTTGCATTGATATCGGAAAGGAATTATCATAATAAATGTAAACGCTTTCTATTTTAAAAAAGAGGTGATTTCTCACGGTAACAATTAAAGATGTCGCACGGGTTGCACAAGTATCTCCATCAACGGTTTCCAGAGTCATTCAGAACCATCCAAGCATTAGCGACAAAACTATTGCACACGTTAAAGCAATCATGTCTGATTTAGGTTATATCCCAAATTTAACAGCACGTTCGCTCATTACTAAAAAGACAAAAACAATTGGTATTATTTTAAAAAGTGCTTCTAAAGATGTTCGACAAAATCCTTTTTATAGTGATGTATTGCATGGAATTACACAACGATGTAACGAAGAAGGATATGCTATCAAAAGTACGATATCGACTTCAGAAGAAAGTCTTTTTCAAGAAGTACAAGGGATGATACATACGCATGCTGTAGATGGATTTATTTTACTTTTTTCTAAAAGTAATAATGTAATTAAACAATTATTAATCGATGAAGACGTTCCGTTTGTGGTTATTGGTAAACCATTAGATGAAAAAGACCAATTTATCATACATATTGATAATGATAATGAAAAAGCAGGTCATGATTTATGTAGTTATCTATATCATAAAGGCCATCGTCACATTATTTTCATCAATGAATCAGGTCAATATGCTGTGACAGATGACAGGTCTACCGGTTTCCGCGATGAAGCGCGTCAAAGAGGTATAACTCACGAAATTTTAGAAACTGAAAATAATAGAGATAGTATACAAACTCTATTGCAAACATACTTTATGAATGAAGAACTTTCAGTTAGACCAACAGCAATCATATCGTCTGATGGCGTCATTCACCATACAGTGTTAAGTGTATTATATAACTTAAATATTCAAATACCTGCTGATGTATGTACTGCAACATTCAATGATTCTCTATTAACAGAAATGGGAAGTCCTCCGCAAACAACTGTGAATATTCATCCCGTTGAACTTGGAAACAAATCAGGAGAGAAAATTATACAATTATTAAATCAACGTGAAGTATCTAAAGATAACTTATGGATTCCAACTACAATTATTGAACGCGAATCTACAAATAACATGAAGGAGTGATACAAGTGAATAAACAATGGTGGAAAGAAGCAGTCGCATATCAAGTTTATCCGAGAAGTTTTAATGATAGTAATGATGATGGTATTGGGGACTTACCAGGTGTGATTGAGAAATTAGATTATCTTAAAGATTTAGGTATAGATGTTATATGGTTAAGCCCGATGTACAAATCGCCTAACGATGATAATGGTTATGATATAAGTGATTATAAAGCGATTATGGATGAATTCGGAACAATGGAAGATTTCGATGAGCTATTATCGAAGACACATGAACGTGGTATGAAATTAATTTTAGATTTAGTTGTAAATCATACTTCCGATGAACATCCTTGGTTTATCGAATCTAAATCAAGTAAAGATAGTCCTAAACGAGATTGGTACATTTGGGAAGACCCAAAGGATGATGGCACAGAACCTAATAATTGGGAAAGCATTTTCAATGGATCAACTTGGGAATACGATAGCCATACAGGTCAATATTACTTCCACTTATTTAGTAAAAAGCAACCCGATCTAAATTGGAATAACCCTGATGTGCGTAATGCAGTCTTTGAAATGATGAACTGGTGGTTTGAAAAAGGTATTGACGGTTTCCGTGTCGATGCAATCACTCATATTAAGAAAACATTTGAAGCAGGTGACTTGCCTGTCCCAGAAGGTAAAACGTATGCACCAGCCTTTGATGTAGATATGAATCAACCAGGTATTCAAGACTGGCTACAAGAAATGAAAGACAAATCTCTAAGTCAATACGATATTATGACAGTAGGTGAAGCGAACGGTGTAAATCCTGATAATGCTGAAGAATGGGTAGGAGAACATAAAGGTAAATTTAATATGATTTTCCAATTTGAGCATTTAGGATTGTGGAGTACTGGCGACACGCAATTTGATGTGAAGTCGTATAAAGACGTATTAAATCGTTGGCAGAAACGTTTAGAAGGCATGGGATGGAATGCCTTATTTATTGAGAATCATGACCAGCCTCGACGCGTGTCTACTTGGGGAGATGACCAACAATTTTGGTATGAATCTGCAACGAGTCATGCTGTCACATATTTTTTACAACAAGGAACACCGTTTATCTATCAAGGCCAAGAAATTGGTATGACAAATTATCCATTCGAAAGTATAGAAACGTTCAATGATGTTGCAGTTAAAAATGAATATCAAATTGTTAAAGAACAGGGTGGAGATGTGAATCAACTCTTAGATAAGTATAAAATGGAAAATCGAGATAATTCTAGAACGCCTATGCAATGGAACGATTCAATGAATGGCGGTTTTACAAAGGGTACACCTTGGTTCCCTGTGAATCCAAATTATAAAACAATTAATGTCGAAAAAGAGAGTAAAGATCCACATTCTGTACTTAATTTCTATAAAGCTTTAATCCAATTGAAGAAATCTGATGACATTTATACTTATGGGCAGTTTGATTTAGTCGATGAAGAGAATCCTAACATTTTCGCATATACACGCACGTTAAATAATCAAACTATACTTGTCGTTGGTAATTTAACCGATCAAGTCAGTCAACTTAACGTTCCTTATCATTTGGAAAATGACAGCCAAGTGAAGTTACACAACTATATCAATCACGCTATCAACTTTAATCAAATACAACCGTACGAGGCCTTTGTTGCGGAAGTATAAAATATCAGTAAGCATAAGTATGGGCAAAATCATACGCAGATCCCCGTACAACAACAAATCGCTTCCACAAGTATCAACACATTCACGCAACAAGCTGAATAAACCATACCATATTCCTCAACATAAAAAAGGAGTGGAGCAACGAAATTATATTCGTTGCTCCACTCTCTAACTTTTGTCATTTTCAAATTTAGTCTAGTTCTTCTAAATCATAAACTTCTTGTTTAATAGGCAACCACAATTGAATCTTAGTGAACGGGTCATTAAATGAAATATCAAGTGGATACACCTCAACATACAAACTGTTCCGCTCATACGGTAACGTGAGTTGCAAACTTGATTCAATATAATACCACGCTTCATTCGTAGCGTAATCAATTTCACCTTGTAAATTAAATGTTGCATAATGTCTGCCTGGTAGAAATCTACTCTCTAAATGTGCTGGATAACGTTCACTTGGTACGCCTACAAATATCTCCAATCCTTCATCAAGAGGACAACTAACAACAAATAATTCATATGGACTTACATCGTTGTATCTTCTAAGTTCTTTAATATGACCTTCAACGAGTAAATCCTCTAAGAAATCCGGTACATTGAAAGGGTTTGATAAATGCTTTGTAGGAATAAACCTTGAATACCCAACTAGAGAAATATCCTCAGTTTCTTGAAGTCTATATGTATATGGTGCTCTCTCTGTCGTTGATAATTTAATATATAATCTCTCTTGAAATTTAAGCTCATCTTTTTTTGTTGAAGCTTGGATAGGTGAAATCCCATGAAAATCACTAAAATCATTCGCAAAGTCATTTGAATTCGCATAGCGATATTTTTTAGCTACATCCATTAAACGACTTGCGCCATGTATCACATCTGTAGCAGCTATCGTCATTCTCCGAGCACGTGCGTATTCCTCTGGTGATTGACCGACAATCATTTTGAAAGATTGATCCAAATGATACGGCGAAAGACCAACGTAATCACTAAGTTCTTGCAAATTAAACGGCTCTAATAGACGATCTTCAATATATACGATTGCCTGTTGTATTTGCTTGATAACGTCCAAAACTTTCACTCCAATTACTTTCAATCATAATCATTATTGTACATTATTTTTAACTAAGATACACCTTAAAGCTATAGTATTTTTAAAAATAAAAAAGTGAACGACAAAGGTCTATAAAGTTGAAGTGGCAAAGTAGTTATCAACCAACCATTCGAATTAGACCTATCATCATTCACAATATTGTTAATATGACATAATCATTATCATTAAAAAATAATTACACCACTGAAATACTTATATTCAATACACTTTAATGAATATCGTCCCACCAGTGATTACCATCACGACTTAATAATAAATCACTTTCTAATGGACCGTTCGTACCTGATTCGTAGTTAGGGAAGCAAGGTTCGACCATTGTCCATTCGTCTTGAATAGCATCTACAAATTTCCATGTAGATTTTAATTCTTCCCAATGCGTAAAGTTTGTCGCATCACCTTTAAGGCAATCAAAGAGTAAATTCTCATATGCATCTACTGTGTTCATTTTATCTTGTGCACTCATCGCATAGGAAAGTTGCACAGGTTCAGTATCAATACCTTGAATATTTTTCTTCGCATTTAAATGTAATGACACACCCTCGTTAGGCTGAATATTAATCACAAGTAGGTTAGAATCTAATAATTTATCTGTTTCATAGTATAAATTCATTGGTACTTCTTTAAACTCAACAACGACTTGAATGGTTTTAGATTTCATACGTTTTCCCGTTCTAATATAAAAAGGAACACCAGCCCATCTAAAGTTATCGATTGTGAGCTTACCTGATACAAATGTTGGTGTATTAGAATCTTCAGCTACACGATCTTCTTCACGATATGGTTTCACTTCTTTACCTTCAATGATTCCTTTATCATATTGACCGCGCACAAAATTCTTTCTTACTTCTTCAGGTTTTAATTGACGTAATGATTTAAGAACTTTAACTTTTTCTGCTCGGATATCTTCACTATTTAAACTAATAGGGGCTTCCATTGCTAATAAAGCAACCATTTGTAACATATGGTTTTGCACCATATCTTTTAATGCACCACTAGATTCATAGTATCCTCCACGGTCTTCAACACCTAGAACTTCTGAAGATGTGACTTGGATATTTGAAATGTATTTATTATTCCATAACGGTTCAAACATCGCATTTGCAAAGCGAAGAACTTCAATGTTTTGTACCATATCTTTACCTAAATAATGATCGATACGATAAATTTCTTCCTCTTTAAATGAACGTCTAATTTGATTATTAAGTGATTCTGCAGATTTTAAATCACTACCGAAAGGCTTTTCAATGACTAAACGTTTGAAACCAGTCGTATTCGTTAGACCTGACGACTTTAAGAAATCAGAAATAACACCAAAGAATTGTGGTGCCATCGCTAAATAGAACAGGCGATTGCCTTGTAATCCAAATTCAGAATCTAATTGATTGCTAAATTTTAATAATGAATCATAGCTTTCCTCATCACTGACATCTGTTTTGTGGTAAAACACATGATTCATAAATTCATCAATTCTATTCGTATCTTCGACGTGCTTTTGAATTGATGATTTAACTTGATTGCGGAACTCATCATTTGAATAATCGCGACGACCTATACCGATAATCGCAATGTGCTCATCTAAATTGTCTTGTTGAAATAAATGAAATATAGAAGGGAATAACTTTCTGTGACTAAGGTCACCAGTGGCACCGAATATTGTTATTAAACAAGGGATGTGTTTACTTTTAGTACTCAAGATTAAAACCTCAATTCTTAAATAGATATATGATGAATGATGATTTACTCACCGATTTTACGATAGTATTTATGCTTTTATTTTTAATAAATATATCATCTTACTAGATTATTATATTATATGATAACCGTCACTTGTGGTCATCAAATTTGCTTGAAATTAAGCACAATTTATTTTTTTGAAAATGAACACACAAATCACTTCACATCATGAAACGAGAAACCAATAATCAAAGATAGAGGTTGGGACATAATCAATTGTCTCAACCTTCTTTAACATATTGGCAGTAGATGTCTGAATTGAAAGTGCGCTTATATCAAGCTTCTTTCAATCCTAGCCATCCTTGCCGGCGGGGCCCCAACATAGAGAATTTCTTTTTAAGAAATTCTACAAACAATGCAAGTTGGGAGAGGGACAACGAAAATAATTTTGATAAATTATATTTCTGTCTCACTCCCTCATACCTTAACAATACAAATTAAATCTCCGAAATAGCAAGCATAAGGAACTAATAATTCAATAAAACGTATGAATAGAGATGATCCAACAAATAAATGACAGTTAAAAAATAATCACAACATATGATAGAATATATGAAGAAGAGGAGGATCATGCATGGAAGTTACATTTTTCGGTACGAGTGCAGGGCTACCGACTAAAGAGAGAAATACACAATCCATCGCTTTAAACTTAGAACCATATTCAAATTCAGTATGGTTATTTGATGTGGGCGAAGGAACGCAACACCAAATCTTACATCATTCTATTAAGTTAGGAAAGGTAGACCATATCTTTATCACTCATATGCATGGCGATCATATATTTGGTCTTCCTGGATTATTAACAAGTCGTTCTTTCCAAGGTGGGGAGAATAAACCGCTAACTTTAATCGGACCTAAAGGAATTCAAAATTACATAGAAACTTCTTTAAAATTATCCGAATCACATCTCAATTATCCAATTACTTACATCGAAATAAATCAACAATTTACATATCATCATGAAGGGTTTACGGTTAAAGCCGAATTGCTTAATCATGGTATCACGTCATACGGTTATCGTATTGAAGCACCCACAACACCAGGTACCATTGATGTGGAAGCATTAAAAGCGATAGGATTAAATCCTGGACCTAAATATCAAGAAGTTAAGGTTCAAGATACCTTCGAACATAACGGTTTAATGTATCAATCATCAGATTTCAAAGGTGCAGCGAAACCAGGTCCTGTCGTAGCAATATTCGGTGACACGAAACCTTGCGACAATGAATATATCTTAGCTCAAGATGCTGATGTCATGATTCATGAATCAACTTACATTGAAGGTGAAAAGACACTCGCCAACAACTATCACCACAGTCATATAGATGATGTATTCGACTTAATCAAGAATGCGAATGTAAGAAAAAGTTTAATCACACACATTAGTAATCGTTATAACATTGAAGAAGTTGAATCTATTTATGAAGCATTAAATAATCAATCAGATGTACCAAATTTTTACTTTGTTAAAGATTTTGATACTTATAAAATATAAAACAAACGCTTTTCTCATCAAACCTTTATAATAGAGAGAAAAGCGTTTTTTTAATTTATTCTGATTCTTTTTTAGATAATTCAACACTACGATTTACGGCTGCTCCTAAACAATCTTCAAACATAGATACAATATCATATTGAGATAGGGCATCTAATCCTGCTTGTGTCGTACCACCTTTAGATGTGATATTCTTTCTTAATTGTTCCATGCTTAAATCAGAACGTTCAATCATCTTACTTGTACCGATAATTAAATTACGTATTGATTCCTCAACTTGATCTCTTTCTAAACCTAATTCAGTACCCGCTTTAACATATTGTTCAAAAACGTGATATAAGAATGCTGGACCGCTTCCTGTAATCGCTGTTACTTGATGTAAATGGTCTTCAGAAACTTCAATCACAGAACCAAATGCGTTAACCAATTCATTCACTTCGTCTTTTGATTTAGGACCAAAGTTGTTAGAGAAACTAATACCTGTAACTGAATGACCAACTTGTGCATTCGTATTCGGCATAATACGTGCTAAAGGATTATTAGTATTCAACTGTTCTCTAATATAGTCAATAGAAAGTCCTGCCATAATTGAAATAAAGCGATTGTCTTCTGTAATGTCATCTTTAATTCTTTCCGCTAAAGCTTCAAAATCATGAGGTTTTGTTCCTAAAAATACATAATCCGCATCTTTTAACAATTCTGCATCATCATAGCTGTAATTGACACCTAATCGTTCTGCAAAATCTTTTAAAGCTTGTTCATTTGATTTATTCGTTAAATAAATATCGTCAGCACCTAAATTACTTGAATTAATAATTCCAGTAAAAATAGCTTGTGCCATATTACCTGCGCCATAAAATACAAGTTTCATTTTAACCACATCACCTTCGTCATTTTTGATTATTGTTTTATCTTGCCTTAATATTATAAGTACATATTAACACATATCTTAATCAAGTAATATCTCACGTTCAAGCCCTGATATTACTTGATTTTTCTAATAAAAATTAGCGCAATAAACATGAATTAAACATTTAAAAAGGACGATGAAAATGATTGGTAAACATTACATAGTTACAGGTGGTACGAGCGGGTTAGGATTAGACATAGTTAAACAACTTCTAAAAAGAGGCGCACATGTAACTGTTCTAGCTAGAAATATAGAAAAGTTTAATCAAATTGATTTTCAAAATGATCAGAAGCATGTCAAAGGCATTCAATGCAATTTACAACATAGGGAAGACATTTCGCAATTAGAAGATAAAATCAACACGCCTGTCGACGGACTCATCTACAGTTCTGGATTAGGCTACTTCAAATCCATCGATAACTATACTGCAGAGGAAATGATTGAAACGTATGATGTCAATCTGATTGGTTTTAATTTGTTATACAAAGTTTTACGACCTCAATTTGTTCAACATGCACATATTATCGGAATATCCAGTCAAGCTGCGTTTGTAACACAAGCGAATGCGGCACATTACGGCGCATCTAAAGCAGCATTCAATGCCGTGTTAAATGCTTTACGCATTGAAGAGCCGCAATTTCATATCATGAGTGTCAATCCTGGTCCAATTGATACACCTTTCCATGAAAAGGCAGATCCGACACTTTCATTTTTTAACAAATATAAGTACATCATGATTGATTCAGAACAACTGGCTACACGTATAGTGGAAGGCATATTAAAGAACAAAGCGGAAATTAACCAACCTTCATGGATGCATCAATTATTGAAATTCTATCAACTTGCACCACGAACACTTGAAAGGTTATTGCCTAAATTCTTCAAAACTAAAGCGTAGGCTCACATTCACCTTTCTTAAAATATAAAAAAGCGAAGACGTTCTTAAGTCATGTGCACACAAAAGTAATATTTTTAATTCTACTCAGTGTGTTCATACCGGAACATCTTCGCTTATTAATTTATTTTAAATGTTGCGTATATTCTATATTTTTCACGCGGTCGCGTGCTGATTTGATTTGGTCTAAACTCACATCTTTATTAAAATTACGCACATTTTCTTCTAATTGTTCAACACTGCTTGCGCCCACAATAATTGAACCAAGTGCATCGTGAGAAGTTAAATATTTGAAAGAAAGGGCACTTAAATTACTTTCAATTTCTTTAACAGATGCAATGACTTCACCTAACTCATCATGCGTATAATCAAATATACCATCTTGGAATTTCTGGTCTAATGCATTCACACTATTAGATGTCAATAAACCTTTAAATACAGGTCCACGTGCAAGTACTTTAACTTGCTTTTCATGAACATCATCTAAAAGACTTTCTGGTCGATTATCAATTAAATTAAATTGAGACATCAATGTTTCGATTTGGCTATGCTTTAAATAGTAATCTATGACATTAGGTCGGATAGAAGAAATTCCATACGCACGAATGATACCTTCTTGTTTTAATTCATCAAATGCACTAATTGTTTCATCTAATGGATCATCAATAGTACCACCATGTAATTGGTATAAATCGATATGATCTAAACCTAATCGTTGAAGTGAACCTTTAACACCTTCTTTAATATGTTTCTTAGAAGGATCCCATGTTATGTTTCCATCGTCAGTTAGTCGATTGCCGACTTTCGTACCGATAACGATGTCATCACGATTTTGATATTTCTTTAATGCTTTTCCTACAATTTCTTCATTGATACCTTGATCATACATATCCGCTGTATCAAAATACGTGATTCCATTTTCAATTGCGCTTTCAATGATAGGTTGTGCTTTTTTATAATCTGTACCTAGACTCATGCAACCTAATCCAAGTTCAGAAATTTCGATGCCACTTTTCAAAATATTTTTTTGCAAGTCCATTCTCCTTTCGATACACTTTAACTGACGCATTCAGTTTACCAATTAATAAATATAAATAAAAGGGACGTGTTTTAATATGAGATTAAATGAAAAAACGATTGATAGAACTGTAATATATAATGGGAAGATTATCGATTTAGAAGTACATGATGTTGAATTACCCGATGGCAGTACCTCTAAACGTGAGCTAGTGTATCACAACGGTGCAGTTGCAGTATGTGCAGTTACACCTGAAAATGAAGTGCTCCTAGTCAAACAATTTAGAAAGCCTGCAGAAAAGCCTTTACTCGAAATACCAGCTGGCAAACTTGAAAAAGGCGAAGAACGAGAAGAAGCAGCAAAACGCGAACTACAAGAAGAAACAGGTTACATTGCATCTGATCTTGAATTCGTTACAGATATGTATGGTTCTCCAGGATTTTCAAGCGAAAAATTATCAATCTATTTCACAGATCAACTCACTGAAGGAGAAATGAACTTAGACGAAGATGAATTTGTAGAACTACATAAAGTGTCTATTGAGAATGTGAAAGCGATGCTAGAAAACAAGGAACTCGAGGATGCTAAAACGATTATCGCCTTACAGCATCTATTATTAAATTATAATCATTCTAAATAAGTATCGTAATCTCTTGCTTTTTATTGAGAATATTGATATTTTATTTAGTGAATCATAGATTAAATTAAAATGATTATAATTCTTAGTAGAGGAGTGAGGCTTCCGTGGAAGAACGTTTAAATCGCGTGAAGCAACAATTACAGCAATCATCTTATAAATTAACTCCACAACGAGAGGCGACAGTTAGAGTATTAATTGAAAACGAGAAAGATCATCTTAGTGCTGAAGATGTCTATTTAAAAGTAAAAGATAAAGCACCTGAAATTGGTTTAGCTACTGTATATAGAACTTTAGAACTCTTAGCAGAACTTAAAGTAGTAGATAAAATCAATTTCGGCGATGGCGTGGCACGCTTCGATTTACGTAAAGAAGGGGCTAAACACTTCCATCACCATTTAGTTTGCATGGAATGTGGGAAAGTAGACGAAATCGATGAAGACCTTTTGCCTGAAGTTGAGAATCGTGTGGAGAATGAATTTGATTTCAAAATTTTAGATCACCGACTCACTTTCCATGGTGTTTGTTCAGATTGCCAAGCGAAAGGTAAAGGCTAAGACCTTTCATTTTCATAATAAGCAATGCGTATTTAATTAAGTTAGAAAGAAGCCACCGCTTCAATAGAGGTGCTGACATGAATACAATTATCGAAGAATATTTAAATTTCATCCAAATCGAAAAGGGTTTGAGCAGTAATACGATTGGTGCGTACCGTAGAGATTTAAACAAATATAAAACGTATCTCGAGGAACGAAAGATTACACATATTGATTTCGTAGATCGCCAAGTGATTCAAGAATGTTTAGGTCATTTAATCGATTTAGGTCAATCGTCGAAATCATTAGCACGTTTTATCTCAACAATAAGAAGCTTTCACCAATTTGCATTAAGAGAAAAGTATGCAGCGAAAGACCCTACAGTTCTTATTGAGACACCTAAATATGAGAAGAAACTTCCTGATGTGCTTGAAGTACAAGAAGTTTTAGATTTACTAGAAACACCTGATTTAACTAAGAATAATGGCTACCGTGATCGTACGATGTTAGAACTGTTATATGCGACAGGGATGCGAGTATCTGAAATTATTCAATTGGAAGTAGAAGACGTTAATCTAATGATGGGGTTCGTTAGAGTCTTCGGTAAAGGGAATAAAGAACGAATTGTTCCTTTAGGTGATGCTGTAATTGAATATTTAACAACTTATATTGAAACGGTTCGCCCTCAATTATTGAAACAAACAGTAACACACGTGTTATTTCTCAATATGCACGGTAAACCACTATCTCGTCAGGGTATTTGGAAAATGATTAAACAAAACGGTATCAAAGCCAATATTAATAAAACATTAACACCACATACATTACGACATTCGTTTGCTACGCATTTACTTGAAAATGGCGCAGATTTGAGAGCTGTACAAGAAATGTTAGGCCATTCCGATATTTCGACCACACAATTGTACACTCACGTCTCTAAATCACAAATTAGAAAAATGTATAATCAATTCCATCCAAGGGCATAGTCTTAATTTAAAAGACCAATAAACGTATTGATAACATCACATCATCAAACGTTTATTGGTCTTTTAAAGTATGATAAGGTTGTTGCAATTTTTTATGACGAATTTGTTTCGCTTCTTCCCGAGCTTGAATAACTTCTGAACGGTCTCTTTTTAAATGATGGTGAACAATATACGGCTCTGATATGACAAATGATGTAAATACATAATCCGGATACACCTTTTTGATATATTGATTAAAGGATGTCTCCAAAGGCAACTTGACTGGGACAAATGATTGATTTTCCCTTAAAGATGTTATTTGATGTCGAATTAATTTTTTATAATTGTGGATGTCGAGATGTAATTGTTCTGAATCTGCAGCATTGCTAATGACAGAAAGAGACTTTTCATAAGATTTCAAAGCACCTTTATGATTACCGCGTCGATAATGATAACAAGCTGTCGCAAAGAGGATTAAACTCACGACGGCGTCATTTTTAGAAAAAGAGGGGTACGCTTTCCAAACTTCTTCTAAAATATCATGACACAGAAAGTAATGTTGGTTCTTATGAAATTGATAATAAAAATGAATTAACGCATCTTCCATAATCATTCACCCATAATTTAAAAGTTATATGTATTCATGCTATAATATTTGTGTGAAATATGCACTTAAGATGCAACATGAGATAGAGGTAGATACGATGTATGAAGTAAAACTCGATGCATTTAATGGGCCGTTAGACTTGTTATTGCATTTGATTCAAAAATTTGAAATTGATATTTATGATATTCCTATGAAAGCTTTAACCGAACAATATATGCAATATGTACACGCGATGAATCAACTTGAAATTAATATTGCAAGTGAATATTTAGTCATGGCGTCTGAACTTTTAATGATTAAAAGTAAGTTATTACTGCCTCAAACAAGTGTAGAAGATGACATAGAAGAAGACCCGCGTGAAGATTTAGTAGGACGCTTAATCGAATATCAAAATTATAAGGAATATACAGAAATATTGAATGATATGAAAAATGAACGTGATTGTTATTACACTAAGTATCCTACTGATTTATCTCATTTAGAAACAGATGAATCTTGGGATCCTAATCAAACGATTGATTTAACAGAACTCATCGTTGCATACCAAAGAGTAAAAAATAGAGTTGAACTTAATACACCTAAATCGGTCGAGATAAAAAAAGAAACATTTACGATTCAACAAGCAACTGAACAAGTTACAAATCGTTTGAAAGAACATGAATCATTTAATTTCTTTAGTTTGTTCACGTTTCATGAACCTGTGGAACAAGTGGTCACACACTTTTTAGCCATTTTAGAAATGTCTAAATCTGGCATCGTTAATATTAATCAACAACATCAATTTGAAGACATCGATATCATTAGAGGAGTGAATTACAACATTGGATAACCAAGGAATATTAGAAGCATTACTTTATACTTCTGGTGACGAAGGATTAGACCAAAAACAATTAATGGAGATATTAGATGTAGATAAAAATGAACTTGAAAATTTAATTCAATCTTATCAATCTTCAGGTTTGGTTATCCAAAAATTCGGTACGACGTATGTTTTAACAACAAAAAAAGATGCTTCTTCATACATTGAACAATTAATCGAGCAAAAATCTAAAATGAAATTATCCCAAGCTGCAATGGAAACACTGTCCATTATCGCTTATAACCAACCACTTACACGTAGCGATATTGAAATGATTAGAGGTATTAATTCTGACGGTGCAGTCAAGACACTCATTGCAAGAGGATTAGTAGAAGCTAAAGATGTCGATCATTCTAGGAGTCATCATTTAATTACGACGGATTTATTCTTAAATGTTTTTGGAATAGAAAATCTTGAAGCATTACCAACTACTGAAGAGGATGATGAAGAAATGGACGAATTCTTCAGTAATTTAGTCAACCAAAAAGGAGATTCAAATGAGTAAAGAACAAGAGAGATTACAAAAGAGGATAGCGAATAGCGGGTATACGTCACGACGCAAAGCTGAAACACTCATCACTGAAGGAAAGGTTAGTGTTAACGGGCAAGTCGTTACTGAGTTAGGAACAAAGGTCTCTAATTCAGATACAGTAGAAGTTGAAGGTATAAAGATAGAACAAGAAGATAAAATGTATATTCTATTTTACAAACCTACACAAGTCATCACGAGCGTTTCAGACGATCGTGGTCGCACGGTTGTAACAGATTATTTTGATGATATTGAAACACGTATTTATCCAGTAGGTCGTTTAGATTATGATACGTCTGGAATTTTACTTTTAACTAACGATGGGGAATTCACAAATTTAATGACACATCCTCGTTATCACATCAAAAAGAAATATGTCGCTAAACTCAAAGGTTATTTAATGAGAGAAGAAGTGAAAGAACTAGAAAAAGGTATCCAGTTAGAAGATGGATTTACACAACCTGCTCAAGTTAAAATCAAAAAGCAAGATAAAGAAAAGAATACAACCTTAGTTGAAATTACAATTAGCGAAGGAAGAAATAGACAAGTGCGTCGCATGTTCGAGCATTTTGGTCATCAAGTGAATAAATTAACACGTATTCAATTCGGGCCTTTAGATTTGAAAGGTTTAAATGCTGGTGAAGGACGCGTCTTAACCCCACACGAAGTAAAAACGTTAAGACATTTAGCGGAAAATGGTAAATAAACACAAATAATATGTTTTTACCAATAAGTTTGAGATTTTTTTCACAAAGTTTTATCTATCAATCACTTAATCTGTTCAACCTATGCTATAATAACAAATGAATTTGAACAGCATGTGTAGGAGGTATAAAGTATTATGGCTAACGAAATTTTAATCGTTGATGATGAAGACAGAATCAGAAGATTACTTAAATTATATTTAGAAAGAGAATCTTTTGAAATCCATGAAGCAAGTAATGGGAAAGAGGCTTATGAGCTTGCGATGGAGAATAACTATGCGTGCATTCTTTTAGATTTAATGCTTCCAGAAATGGATGGTATAGAAGTTGCTTCTAAACTAAGAGAACATAAAGAAACGCCTATTATTATGCTTACGGCTAAAGGTGAAGAGACAAATCGCGTTGAAGGATTTGAATCTGGTGCTGACGACTACATTGTTAAACCATTTTCACCACGAGAAGTCGTATTAAGAGTAAAAGCTTTATTAAGACGTACACAGTCTGCAAACTCTGAACAAAGCGAACCACATGCACGAGACATTATCGAATTTAATCATTTAGTTATTGATAATGACGCACATAGAGTACTTGCAGACAACGAACAGGTGAATTTAACACCTAAAGAGTATGAATTATTAATTTATTTAGCTAAGACACCAAATAAAGTGTTTGATCGTGAACAATTACTTAAAGAGGTTTGGCATTATGAATTTTATGGCGACTTGCGAACAGTGGATACACATGTTAAGCGTTTGAGAGAAAAATTAAATCGTGTGTCTAACGATGCAGCTCAAATGATACAAACTGTTTGGGGCGTCGGTTATAAATTCGAGGTTAAAGCCAGTGATGAACCGACTAAATAGTGTAGTTATAAAACTGTGGTTAACTATTATTTTAATAGTGGCGACAGTTTTAATTTTATTAAGTGTATCCTTAATCACATTTATCCAATATTATTTCACGCAAGAAACTGAAAATTCTATCAAAGAAGATGCCAAAAGAATTAGTTCACTCGTAGAGAAATCAAAAAATAAATCTCTTGCCATTCAAAACAGTCAAAAGTTAATAGATGGGCCTGGTGGACTTATAATTATGAAAGATTTTAATGATAAGCCAGCATCATCGTATAATAATACTAAAATTCAAATGCTTAAAGAAATTAAGCATAACGATAATTTTAAAAAGGTCTTCCAAAAAGGTGAATTTGAAACTCAAAATGTCACTATAAAAAATCATGGTGATACTCAGTCTTATATTCTCCTAGGTTATCCGATGAAAGCTCAAAAAGACGCACACGGTAAACATAGTGGTGTATTTATCTATAAAGACTTAAAATCTATCGAAGATACGAATAATGCTATTACAATTATCATTTTAATTACAGCTATTATCTTTATTGCTGCAAGCACCATTTTCGCATTTTTCCTATCTAATAAAATTACGAAACCACTTCGCCAATTAAAAACACAGGCTCAAAAAGTTTCAGAAGGTGATTATAGCCATATCTCATCAGTCAAAACCAAAGATGAAATAGGTGATTTATCAAGAGCTTTTAATAATATGAATTATGAAATTCAAGAACATATCGAAGCATTATCATCTTCTAAAAATATTAGAGATAGCCTTATCAATTCCATGGTTGAAGGGGTACTAGGCATAAATGATCAACGTGATGTCATAATATCAAATAAAATGGCTGATGATATCATCCATAAAATTGATGACTTTTCAAAAGAATTAATCGAAAAACAAATCGAACAAACGTTTAAATCTGAAGGTACAGAATTCCAAGAAATAGAAATTAATACGAGATATTACGTCTTTATCACAAGTTATATTAATCGCATTCAACCTAATGGCAGAAACGGTATCGTGGTGATTATCCGAGACATGACAAATGAACATAACTTGGATCAAATGAAGAAAGACTTTATCGCAAATGTCTCTCATGAATTACGTACACCTATATCATTGTTACAAGGTTACACTGAATCCATTGTTGATGGTGTTGTAACTGAACCAGACGAAATACGAGATTCTCTTGCTGTCGTGTTAGATGAATCTAAGCGTTTAAATCGTCTTGTCAACGAGTTACTAAATGTTGCACGCATGGATGCAGAAGGTTTATCAGTAGAGAAAGAAGTTCAACCCATTGATGACCTTTTAAATAAAATGAAAGCCAAATACCGAATGCAAGCTGAAGATTTAGATCTCACAATGGAATTTAATTCAGGCAATGATAATCAGTTGTGGGATTATGATATGGACCGCATGGACCAAGTTCTAACTAATCTGATTGACAATGCATCTAGATATACGCAACCTGGTGATACCATTGCAGTAACTACTGCCAAAGATAATCGTTATAACATCTTATATATTAGTGACACTGGAACGGGTATTGCACCCGAACATTTACAACAAGTCTTTGACCGCTTCTACAAAGTTGACGCTTCCCGTAAACGCGGTAAACAAGGTACAGGTTTAGGACTCTTTATTTGTAAAATGATTATCGAAGAACATGGTGGTAAAATTGAAGTTGAAAGTGAACTAGGTAAAGGCACGACATTTATTATTAAATTGCCTCAACCACACATTAAAAATAACTAAGCAGAGTCGTTGAGTTTATAGATTTTATCGTGTAATATAAATTTTAAATAAAATCATTATAAATATTCATCTTCGGGGTAGGGTGTAATTCCCAACCGGCAGTAATTTAAGCCTGCGACGAAGTGAAGTAAGAAACATATATTTTATTTCACTTCTTGATTCAGTGAAAATCTGAAGCCGACAGTATAGTCTGGATGGGAGAAGATGGAGGTTTTTTGTTGTGCAAATTTCCTCCTTTTCTGTGCAAGATGAATGGAAGGAGAAAATTGAATATGCAACAAAATAAACGTTTAATTACCATTAGTATGTTAAGTGCGGTTGCGTTTGTGTTAACTTTCATTAAGTTTCCAATACCTTTCTTACCACCGTATTTAACATTAGATTTTAGTGATGTTCCAACATTACTTGCTACATTCATTTTAGGACCGCTCGCAGGTGTAATCGTGGCTCTCATTAAAAACATCTTAAATTTTCTATTTAACATGAGTGACCCAGTAGGTCCAGTAGCGAATTTCTTAGCAGGGGTAAGTTTCTTGTTATCTGCTTACTATGTTTATGTGAGAAAACGTAGATCACGTTCATTAATAAATGGATTAATTGTTGGTACCATTGTGATGACAATTGTATTAAGTATCCTCAATTATTTCGTGTTACTTCCTTTATATGGAATGATCTTCAATTTAGGTGACGTTGTGAAAAACGTCAAAATTGTGATTGTTTCTGGAGTGATTCCATTTAATATTATCAAAGGTATCGTCATTTCAGTTATCTTTGTTTTACTATATAGACGTCTTAAAAATATTTTAAAATAAAACACATACTCTCTATGCTAAGTTAAATCAACGTTTCTTAGTTTAGAGAGCATTCTTTATATACATATATTGATTACATCATAAGTAAGATAATAGATAAAATTTTTAATTAACTAAAAAAGCTCGAATCCTTAAACAAAATTAAGAATCCGAGCATATCTATTATTCAAATTTAAGCGCGTCACCATCAAATGGTTCGTCTTCAATTTTAATTGAGTCTGTTGGACAACCTTCTAATGCGTCTTCCATATCTTCGTACAACTCTTCTGGCACTTCTGCAGTACCTTGGTTATCATCAAGGATTACGAAAGCAATACCTTCGTCGTCGTAATCATAAATATCTGGAGCTGCTGCACCACATGCACCACATGCGATACATGTATCCATATCAACGATTGTATATTTAGCCATTTTCATTCGCCTCCTTTGATAAAAATGCTACACTAGTATTGCTAATACAATTGTAGACATCGACATTTTTCATTTCAATATATTCGTTTTATAGAGTGAGGTTTTAATTTGAACCATATATTATTTTATGCCATTAATCATGCATATAACTACAAAACAAATAAAAGCATTTATAATATTTTAATAGGCAAGAAGTCTCATCAAACGTTTTTTGATGCTTCGAGCCAACAACTTTTGTCATTATATCATAGTTTACCCAATTTAAAATATCCTACTTTTGAGCGATTTATACTCCAAATGGATGATTTTGAAAGTAAATTTACAATTAAAACAAATTCTCGTTATACATATGATAGTTTAATTCAAACATTTAGTTGTATACAACTGCTTATTCAAACTTTATCACATACACGTAAACAATCTTTTAAATTTATACCCGCAGTTCAAAACACTTTTATTCAACAAAAAGTTAAACAACTATATAGTCACATTAAGACAAATCATTTAGAAGAAGATTTGATCAAAGAAATTTACTTACTTTTCGAGACAATTCAAAAGAAGCACAACACGAATTATCTTCATTATTATTTACAAGGTTACGATGAACCTATGTATACAAGACAACAAATTAGTCTAATCGAAGAGATGAAGCAATCTGAACTATTTGAAATTGAAATGGTTCAACTTATTGATTTAATAGAAGAAATTGAACATGAGTTAAGATATCCAATACTGTCCCAAACTCTGATCTTACCACCATTGTTAAATCAAACCTACTTAAGTTATCAAAAACTGCGTTCTGGAATGACTATGAAAGAGATTGCTGAACGTCAAAATGTTAAAATTAATACAGTCGAAGACCACGTATTAGAAATTTTCATCAAAGGTTACCAAAAAGATTATTCTACTTATATAGAAGAAACGAGACTCAAACAGTTTGTGTCGTATTATAATAATCATAAAGGATTAAGATTAAGAGAATATAAGAACAAATTTGAAGATTTGACTTATTTTCAAATTAAATTAGTGATTGTAGGTATTGAGCGAGGCGATTTAAATGCTAGAGGATAAACTGAAAGACTGGTTTGGATTTAAAACTTTCAAGCCCGGCCAAAAAGATATTATACAAAGCGTCTTAGAAGGCAAGCATACATTAGGCATACTTCCAACTGGCAGTGGGAAAAGTTTATGTTATCAATTCCCAACATATCTTATCGAAAAGCCAACGCTAGTCATCTCACCACTTATTTCACTGATGGATGATCAAGTGATGCAAATGAAGTTAAACGGTGAATCGCAAGTTGCCTATATACATTCTGGAATGGACGAAGTTGAAAAAAGAAATAATATCAAACGGCTTCCACAAAGTCGCTTTATATATTTGAGTCCAGAATACATTTTACAACCACAAAACTTTAAATTAATTTCCCGTATTGATTTTGGTCTTATTGTGTTAGATGAAGCACATTGCTTATCGGAATGGGGATATGATTTTAGACCTCATTATGCTTTAATTGGTCAGATTATCTCACATTTTAAGCATGCTCGTGTGCTTGCATTAACTGCAACTGCACCACCTCATCTAGATGAGGATTTAACTCAAATACTTAATGTGAAACTTAACGTGATTAAGACAAGTATGAGTCGCGAGAATATTTCTTTACAACATAGAAATTTTAATGATGATGATGAGAAAATAGAATGGCTTATTCCATTTTTAAATTATTCGGGCCCTACAATTATCTACATATCTTCTAAGAAAAAATGTTTAGAACTCGCAAATTTAATATATGATGCAGGATTTTTAACAGGGATTTATCACGGAGATTTAAGTTATCAAGAACGACAGACCGTACAACAACAGTTTTTAAACAATGACATACCCGTTATCGTCGCAACAAGTGCATTTGGAATGGGCATTAATAAAAAAGATATACGCACCGTGATTCATTTCCATCTTTCTTCAAGTCCATCAAACTATTTACAAGAAATTGGTCGTGCTGGACGAGATGGTAAATTGAGTCAGGCCATAAGTTTATATCAACCTGATGATCGCTTTTTATTAGAAACTTTATTGTTTACAGATATGATTACTGATGAAGATATTTCAATGTTTGAATTAGGTGATTTCTTACCTCCTGATAAGAAAGAAATCTTGGAAACGTTGTATCGACAATTTTCTGTGAGTGAGCTTAGAAGTATTTTCAAAAAGTCATACCAACGTAAACGTTTAGGCTATATGCGTATGCTTGGATATAAAGATATAGACCAATGTCGTCGCAACTATTTACTGGAATTCTTTAATGAACATCCAGACAAACCAAATCAATGTTGTGATAATGATACCGATTTGAAGGAAATTAAAAATTTTAATCGTAAAAAAGTGAAAAGAAAAATGACTTATGAAGAAAAACTCAAAAATTTGTTTGAACCCTAGCTATCACTTTACTTAAAGAAATTTATCAAGCTATAATTAATGTGTAATACCAATATAAATGTGTTAAATAATTTTAAAATTCATACATATTCACGTGATGACGTGGGTATAGAAATTGTAACGTTAATAATTTCATAAAACAAAGAAAGGATGATGCTTGTGTCTAACAATAATTTTAAAGATGATTTTGAAAAAAATCGTCAATCTATTGATCCAGAAGAACACAATAATCGTACAAATGAAGAACAACAAGATGAAACAAAAGAAAATGTAGAGGATAAATCAAATCAACAATTTCCTCCAAGAAACGCGCAACGTCGTAAAAGACGCAGAGATGTTGCAACAAATCATAACAAACATGAAGATGATAATAACGAACACTCACAAAATAGCAATAATTCATTAGATGACCGTTATGATGAAACTTCATTACATAATGGTGAAAATGATAATTACGACACAGCATCTCGTTCTAATGATAATGGTGCGCACGCAAACCGTTCTAGTAACGATAAGCAAAACGAACAAGGCGCTCAAGATGATAGACTTGTTAGTGGTAAAGATGCAACGATTGCTGGAGGTGCTGCTGGAGCAGGAGCTACTGGAAAGGCTTCAAAAGAGGCTAACAAAAAATCTGGAGCTCGTCCTGGCCCGAAAGTAAATGAAGGCCATAATAATGACCTTACAGACGATCATGAACGTCGTTCTAATAATCATCACGAAAGCAACGATGAAAACGCTGTGCATGATTCAAAAGAGGATAACCATTCTTCTAATAAAGGCAAAAAAGCTGCAGCAACTGGCGCAGGAGTAGCTGGCGCTGCAGGCGTGGCTGGTGCAGCTAAACATCATCATGATAAAAAAGAAGAAAATCATTCTGATAGAAATACGAGCCGTGAACAGCATCATGACAACGAAAATGACCGTTATAGAAATGATGAAACGACCCATGATAATCATGAACATGATAAAAAGTCTGGCAAAGGTAAGAAAACTGCCGCTGTAGGTGCTGGGGCTGCAGGTGCTGCCGGAGCTGCTGGTTTAGCGAAGCATGAACATGATAAACACAAAAATGGTGACAAACGTGGTGATCATAGACAACACGATGATAGAAACCAACATAGAGATGAACAACGTCGTCAACATCATCACGAAGATAATCATGATGGTAAGAAAAAAGGTGGATTAATGAAAATATTATTACCACTTATCGCCGCTGTACTTATCCTTGGTGCCATTGCTATCTTTGGCGGTATGGCATTAAATAACCATAATGATAGTAAAAATGATGATAACAAAGTTTCTGATCAAAGTAAGAAAGATTCAGACAAGAAAGATAATGACAAAGATAAAGCAGCTAGTGACAAAGATAAAGACAAAAATAAAGATAAATCATCTTCAGATAACAATTCATCAAGCTCAAATAGTAATGCATCTGGATCAGATGAAAATGGTAATAACTCAAATAGCGATAACCAAAACGGCACAACTAATAACCAAAACCAAGGTACTCAAAACCAAAACAATCAACAAAACAATGGTAATGCAGCACAAGGGAATAATGGCCAACAAAATAAACAAGGTCAACAATCACACACTGTAAATGGACAAGAAAATCTATATCGTATCGCAATCCAATATTATGGTAGTGGTACTCAAGAAAATGTTGACAAAATTAAACGTGCAAATGGATTAAACAGTAATAACATCCATAACGGCCAAACATTAGTTATTCCTCAATAAAACGATTTTAATCGATAATGATTAACGTCCTCTTAGTTCACGCTGAGAGGGCGTTTTTTATATTGCATGAAATTTTCCTGATTTTATACAATTCATGCTTAGCTAAATTAAGTAATAACTGATATAATGATTTGGTGATTAAAGGAGGGCAAATCATGCAAAGAGTTGAAAGCATTATTATTGGTGGTGGCCCATGTGGTTTAAGTGCTGCGATTGAGCAAAAGAAAAAAGGTATCGAAACGTTAGTTATTGAAAAAGGGAACGTTGTAGAATCAATCTACAATTATCCAACACATCAAACTTTCTTTTCATCAAGTGACAAATTAAGCATTGGTGATATTCCATTTATTGTTGAAGAAAGTAAACCAAGACGTAATCAAGCACTCGTTTATTACAGAGAAGTAGTGAAACATCATCAATTAAATATCCATCCATTCGAGGAAGTTTTAACAGTTAAAAAGATTGATAACAAATTTACAATCACTACGACAAAAGATGTCTATGAATGTAAATTTTTAACAGTTGCAACAGGTTATTATGGTCAACATAATACTTTAGAAGTTGAAGGTGCCGAATTACCAAAAGTATTCCATTACTTTAAAGAAGCACATCCTTACTTCAACCAAAATGTTGTAATCATTGGTGGTAAAAATTCTGCTGTAGATGCTGCACTAGAATTAGAAAAAGCAGGCGCAAATGTGACAGTCATTTATCGTGGAGAAAGATATCCCAAGGCAATTAAACCTTGGATATTACCAAATTTCGAGTCATTAGTTACTCATGAAAAGATTACAATGGAATTTAACGCGAACGTGACTCAGATTACTGAAGATACAGTCACTTATGAAAAGGATGGCCGTACAATTGAAATCGATAACGATTACGTATTTGCAATGATAGGTTATCATCCTGATTATGAATTCTTAAAATCAATCGGAATTGAAATCAATACGAACGAATACGGTACAGCACCAGTTTACAATCGTGAGACGTATGAAACGAATGTAGAAAACTGTTATATTGCAGGTGTGATTGCTGCAGGAAATGATGCAAATACTATTTTCATTGAAAACGGTAAGTATCATGGTGGAATCATTACTCAAAGTATTCTTAGTAAGAAACAAACACCTCTAGAAACTTAAGTTAAATCATTTACACATATCAATTCGTATATTAATCCATTTAGGTATAACAAATCCCTCAGAAAGTTTTAATATTTTCTGAGGGATCATTTTTATTTATTCCATACATTTTATTATTATAGTTGCCATGATTTTTCGTAATTATACAAATTAGAATTTATTCTTCAAAGTATGCTTTAAGTTTCTGATGATTCATATCTTGACTTAAACCAACTAATAATTTAAGTCGTGCTTTAGGTCCGTTTAATCCATTTGAAAAGATGACTCCCTTTTCAAATAAATCAAAACCGCCACCTTCATAAGCATATACTGGGCTAACAATACCATTAAATGATCTTGAAACAAGTACAATCGGGATGCCCTTATCAAGACAATGCTGAAGTCCAGATAAACATGTCGCAGGGAGATTTCCTTGTCCGAGTGCTTCAATAACTAAACCATCTATTTCTTGATTAGCATAGAAATCTAATAAGTCACTTTCCATTCCCATATAGGCTTTGATAAGTGGCACTTTAAGTTGATGATTAATTGATTTAAAGGAAGTTTGTCGATATGGATGATTATGAAATTGCACTCGGTCTTTTGTTAATACACCAAGCGGACCATGATTAGGACTTTGGAATGTATTAATATTTGAAGTATGCGTTTTCGTTACATTTCGCGCTGTATGAATTTCATCATTAAAGACGACCATGACTCCTTTTCCTAAAGCAGCATCTGAAGAGGCAACTCTAATTGCTGAAATAAAATTATATAAACCATCTGACCCAATTTCATTAGACGATCTCATTGCACCGGTAATAACTACAGGCTCATCAATATCTAATAATAGGTCTAATAAAAAGGCCGTTTCCTCGAGTGTATCCGTCCCATGAGTAACAACATAGCCATCATAATCATTATTATTCACGCATTGAATAATCGTTTCTCTAAGTCGTGTGACATTCTTTGTCGTCATGTGAGGAGAAGGCACATTGAGTAAATGTGTTTCTTCAACTTCAGCATATTGATTAATAATATCTTGATGTTGGGAAATAGGATTTTCCTCGTTGGTAACAACTTTGTTTGTAGCATCTTGTGACATACTAATTGTACCGCCAGTATGTATAACAAGGAGTCTTTTCATAATCTTTCCTCCTATTAATTTTTTACTTTTTTATGATAAAATAAGATTTACAAAACAACAAGGAAGGTTAATTAATAATGAGTTCAATCAATATTGCATTAGATGGACCAGCAGCTGCAGGTAAGAGCACAATTGCGAAACAAGTTGCCAGTCGTCTAACTATGATATATGTTGATACAGGAGCAATGTATCGTGCCATTACATATAAATATTTACAAAATGGCAAACCTGAAAATTTCGATGAATTAATTCAAAATACTGAATTAGAATTAACTTATGATAAAGAAAAAGGTCAAAGAATAATTTTAGACGGTCAAGATGTGACAGACTACTTAAGAGAGAATGACGTCACAAATCATGTTTCTTACGTTGCTTCAAAAGAACCTGTACGTTCGTTTGCAGTTAAAATTCAAAAAGATTTAGCTGCTAAAAAAGGAATAGTGATGGACGGCAGGGATATTGGTACTGTCGTGTTACCAAACGCCGAACTCAAAGTTTATATGATTGCATCAGTTGAAGAACGTGCTGAACGCCGTCAAAAGGAAAATGAGTTACGTGGTATTGATTCTAATTTAGAACAACTTAAACAAGAAATTGAAGATCGCGACCATTATGATATGAATCGCGAAATTTCTCCGCTGAAGAAAGCAGACGATGCAATTACTTTAGATACAACCGGGAAATCAATTGAAGAAGTTACAAACGAAATTTTAGAAATGGTTGAAAACTTAAAATAAATTTAAAGCTTAAAGACTATGATAGTGTATCTTATTGGTACGTCATCATAGTCTTTTTAAGCATATCGGTTTAATTAAGTATTAATATTATATATAATTAACTTGGAAAATAAGATTTGCATCTGTGATTAGTTACTAACTATATTTTTTCAAAATTATAATTTAACATATCTTAATAAGTGATGGTCATTCAAACTATATAGTCGAGTAAAATTACGTGTTTAAAAATGATGCATTTCAATTCGTTAATAAACTATATCAATTTTAGGTAATGAACCAAATGTTGACAGAAGCAATTTTAAGATAAAGTAAACCATGTTAATATTGCCCGTTTGAAAGTAGAATTTCTTGACAATTCTGTCAGTTTATAAGATGTTATAATTATGTAGTGTTTAAGGAGGCAAACAAGATGACTGAAGAATTCAATGAATCAATGATTAATGACATTAAAGAGGGTGACAAAGTCACTGGTGAAGTTCAACAAGTTGAAGATAAACAAGTTGTTGTGCACATTAATGGAGGTAAGTTTAACGGTATCATCCCAATTAGCCAACTTTCTACTCACCACATCGAGAGCCCAAGTGAAGTAGTGAAAGTCGGCGATGAAGTTGAAGCTTACGTCACTAAAATTGAGTTCGATGAAGAAAATGACTCAGGTGCATACATTTTATCTAAAAGACAACTTGAAACTGAAAAATCATATGAATACTTACAAGAAAAACTTGATAATGATGAAGTGATTGAAGCTGAAGTTACTGAAGTAGTTAAAGGCGGCTTAGTCGTAGATGTTGGTCAAAGAGGATTCGTACCAGCTTCACTAATTTCAACTGATTTCATTGAAGATTTCTCTGTATTTGATGGACAAACAATCCGCATTAAAGTGGAAGAATTAGATCCTGAGAACAATAGAGTCATTTTAAGCCGTAAAGCTGTAGAACAAGCTGAAAACGATGTTAAAAAAGCATCGCTATTAGATTCACTTAGCGAAGGCGATGTGATTGATGGTAAAGTGGCTCGCCTAACTAACTTCGGTGCTTTCATTGATATTGGTGGTGTGGATGGTTTAGTTCACGTATCCGAATTATCTCATGAACATGTTCAATCACCAGAAGAAGTGGTATCAGTTGGTGACGAAGTAAAAGTTAAAGTTAAATCTGTTGAGAAAGATTCTGAACGTATTTCATTATCTATTAAAGATACTTTACCAACACCTTTTGAAAATATTAAAGGTAAATTCCACGAAGATGACGTGATTGAAGGTACTGTAGTACGTCTAGCTAACTTTGGTGCATTTGTAGAGATTGCACCTGCAGTACAAGGCTTAGTTCACATTTCTGAAATCGATCATAAACATATCGGTTCACCAAGTGAAAAATTAGAACCAGGTCAACAAGTAAATGTTAAAATTTTAGGTATTGATGAAGAAAATGAACGAATTTCATTATCTATCAAAGCAACATTACCTAAAGAAGATGTGATTGAAAGTGATGAATCCACAACTCAATCTTATCTAGACAACGATAACGATGAAGACAATCCAACTTTAGGTGATGTTTTCGGAGATAAATTTAAAGACCTTAAATTCTAATAGTAATAATTAAATTTCTTGTATATTGTATGTTACAAACTCCAATTAAGTCTTAGAACAATGAATGCGTTCTTTGAACATTAATTGGGGTTTTATTTTTTAAAATTTAAAAACAACAATATACATACTCACATATCATCAATGCGACTTACTCCAGTTTTGAATACGCGCATTCATGTGATAAAATTATAGAGATTAAGAAAGAGAGGAAGTTACCTTATGACTAAACCTATAGTGGCAATTGTGGGTAAACCTAACGTTGGGAAATCTACAATTTTTAATAGAGTGGTCGGTGAGCGTGTATCAATTGTTGAAGATACTCCAGGCGTAACACGAGACCGAATTTACTCGTCAGGTGAATGGTTAACTCATGAATTTAATATCATCGATACAGGTGGTATTGAAATTGGAGATGCACCTTTCCAAACACAAATACGTGCACAAGCAGAAATCGCGATTGATGAAGCGGATGTTATCATTTTTATGGTAAACGTAAGGGAAGGTCTGACTCAAAGTGATGAAATGGTTGCACAAATGTTGTATAAATCTAAGAAACCTGTAGTTCTAGCAGTGAATAAAGTCGACAATCCAGAAATGCGAAATGATATTTATGATTTCTATTCATTAGGTTTCGGAGATCCGTATCCCATTTCAGGCTCACACGGCCTAGGCCTTGGGGATTTATTAGATGCTGTGGTGGAGAACTTTGGCGAAGAAACTGAAGATCCATATGACGAAGATACAATTAGATTGTCTATTATTGGTAGACCTAATGTGGGAAAATCTAGTCTAGTTAATGCAATTTTAGGTGAAGAACGTGTTATCGTTTCTAATGTTGCAGGTACGACGAGAGATGCAGTCGATACAGAATATACATATGAAGATCAGGATTATGTATTAATTGATACTGCCGGTATGCGTAAGAAAGGTAAAGTTTATGAATCCACTGAAAAGTACTCCGTTTTACGCGCATTAAAAGCAATCGAACGATCAAATGTAGTCCTCGTTGTTATAGATGCTGAACAAGGGATTATCGAACAAGACAAACGTGTAGCAGGATATGCACACGAAGAAGGTAAAGCTATCGTCATTGTTGTAAATAAATGGGATACAGTTGAAAAAGATAGTAAAACGATGAAGAAGTTTACTGAAGACGTTAGAAATGAATTTCAATTCTTAGATTATGCTCAAATTGCATTCGTTTCTGCTAAAGAGAGCTTACGTTTGAGAACACTTTTCCCATATATCAAGGAAGCAAGTGAAAATCATAAGAAACGTGTACAAAGCTCAACACTTAACGAAGTGGTAACCGATGCAATCTCAATGAATCCAACACCTACTGATAAAGGTAGAAGATTAAATGTATTTTACACGACGCAAGTTGCGATCGAACCTCCAACATTTGTTGTGTTCGTCAACGATGTAGAATTAATGCACTTCTCTTACAAACGTTACTTAGAGAACCAAATTAGAGATGCATTTGGATTTGAAGGAACACCAATCCATATTATTCCTAGAAAAAGAAATTAATCAACAAAGGGGATTTAAAGATGACAAAGATTACAGTATTTGGTATGGGTAGTTTTGGTACTGCACTAGCTAATGTCTTAGCACAAAATGGTCACGATGTATTAATGTGGGGTAAAAATAACGATAGTGTAGAAGAATTAAATACACACCACATGAATAAGAACTATTTAAAAGAAGCAAAATTAGAAGAATCTATTCAAGCGACGACAGATCTTAAACAAGCTACACAATTCTCAGATATTTTTCTTATGGCATTACCTACAAAAGCAATGAGAGAAGTCGCTTCAAACATAGATGAAATGCTTGAATCGAAGAAAACATTTATCCATGTTGCTAAAGGTATTGAGAATGGGACGTTCAAACGTGTATCTGAGATGTTAGAAGATTCTATTTCACCAGAGCATAATGCTGGTATTGGAGTGCTTTCTGGTCCAAGTCACGCTGAAGAAGTTGTAATTAAACAACCAACAACTGTAGCAGCATCTTCTAAAGATAAGAAGATTAGTGCTTTAATTCAAGATTTATTTATGAATGACTATCTTAGAGTCTACACAAACAACGACCTTGTCGGCGTAGAACTTGGTGGTGCACTAAAAAATATTATTGCTGTCGCAAGTGGTATTGTTGCAGGTATGGGCTTTGGAGATAATGCTAAGGCTGCATTAATGACACGTGGATTAGCAGAAATTAGTCGCTTAGGCGAAAAGTTAGGCGCTGACCCTATGACTTTCTTAGGTTTAGGTGGTATAGGCGATTTAATAGTTACATGTACGTCAACACATTCTCGAAATTTCACACTTGGTTATAAATTAGGCCAAGGTAAAACAATGGACGATGCATTAAAAGAAATGAACATGGTTGTTGAAGGTGTTTACACTACAAAATCTGTTTATCACTTAGCTAAAGAAGAAAATGTAGATATGCCAATTACAAGTGCATTGTATCGAGTATTATTCGAAGATATACCTGTTAAAGATAGTGTTAAAGAATTGATGGGAAGAGATAAAAAAGCTGAATAATTAGTGTATTATTACTATTTTTGAGCGAATATTTATAAATTTAATTGCAAATCGCGTAAAATCAACGTTTCTGTTGTATAAATCGTTGCGATGACAGTAATCAGTGTGTTAAAGTCATAGCATAATGATATCAAGCATATCATTATAAAACCTCAGGAGGTGAATTCATAATGAATAAAACTGATTTAATTAATGCAGTTGCAGAACAAGCAGACTTAACTAAAAAAGAAGCTGGTTCAGCAGTTGACGCTGTTTTCGAATCAATCCAAAACTCACTTGCTAAAGGTGAAAAAGTACAATTAATCGGTTTCGGTAACTTCGAGGTACGTGAACGTGCTGCTCGTAAAGGCCGTAACCCTCAAACAGGTAAAGAAATTGACATCCCTGCAAGTAAAGTACCAGCATTCAAAGCTGGTAAAGCATTAAAAGATGCTGTTAAATAATTTTACTTACAAAAAGCCCCTCAGGGGCTTTTTTAATTATTTTAGAACGCCTAATTTTTAAAAATTATAGGCGTTCTTATGCATTAGTCATTAGACTAATGTAATCCTTTATATTTTTTAAAATATAGGCGTTCCAATTATATAACATTTAATCTGAACCTATGAAGGCCCACAATGTAATAGGTTCATTTTTTTACATAACTAAATATAAATGTGATTTTTACAACCTAACATATAAATAGATGCGTAATTACTACAAAAGAACAACTCCTATAGATTTTATTTTCATACATATAATGTTACTATTAGTTATGATAATATCGTGAGGTGTGAACATGGAAACGACAATAAGCAAACTAAACAGACAAATAGAACATAAGCTTAAAGGGATTAATGATTATGAATCAATACATATTAATTCATCTTTAAGTGCTTTATTAGATTCATATCAAATTCCTGAGATAGCTAAACTTGCTTGCCTCACTATTGACACTTCAATGCGTCATTTAGATGATATTACTAAAAATAACTTATCAAAGAACGCAATTTTAATAGGTGATTTATTAAGTGCTCATTATTATACCTTGCTAGCAGAAATGGATGATCCTTCATATCAATTAAATATGAGTAAAGCTATAGTAAAAGTGAATGAGCTTAAATCTTCGCTTCATCAACACGCCCTGCCTAAACGAGACATGAATGAAGCTATCATCGATATTGAAGTGCTATTCCCATATATTACGATTTCTCATTTCAAAGATGACGTTGATAAATTCGTTTTATTTGAAGACTTAACTTCAAAATATGATGGTTATTATCCATCATATTTAAAACAATATACGAAAGATGCAATTGATCAATTTTTCAAAGATATTAATCAAAGCTATACAAAAAGAAGAGGTAATGAACATGGCTGAAAATCAAGCAAAAAAAGAACAAGTACATACAGTTTTTCAAAATATTTCGCAAAAATACGATAGATTAAATAATATTATTAGCTTTGAACAGCACAAAGTTTGGAGAAAACATGTGATGAAAGACATGCGTGTCGAAGAAGGTAGCAAAGCCCTAGACGTATGTTGTGGCACAGCTGACTGGACAATTGCGCTAAGTAAAGCAGTAGGTGACAGCGGTCAAGTGACTGGTTTAGACTTCAGTGAAAATATGCTCGAAGTTGGTAAGGAAAAAACGGCTTCATTAAATAACGTTGAACTTGTACATGGTGATGCGATGAATTTACCATTTGAAGACAATACATTCGATTACGTGACTGTAGGATTTGGACTTAGAAACGTCCCTGATTATTTAGGCGCATTAAAGGAAATGCACCGTGTACTTAAACCAGGCGGTAAGGTCGTATGTCTTGAAACAAGTCAACCAACATTACCAGTATTTAAACAAGTTTACAGTCTTTACTTTAAATTTGTTATGCCTATTTTCGGAAAAATGTTCGCAAAATCAAAAGAAGAGTATGAATGGTTACAACAATCGACATTTAATTTTCCTGATAAACAAACGTTGAAACGTTTATTCTTTGAAGCAGGATTAAACGATATCAAAGTACGTAGCTTTACAGGTGGCGTTGCTGCAATGCACCTTGGCTATAAAGAAAAAGATTCTACCAAAGGTGATTAACGTGGCAAAGTTAAACATTAATAACGAAATTAAAAAGGTTGAAGACCGTCTACAACATGCGATTAAAAGTTCTGATCAAACTTTAGAGGATGCTGCTTTCCATTTATTATCTTCAGGTGGTAAAAGGGTTAGACCTGTTTTTGTTATTTTAAGCAGTCAATTCGGTGATAGTAAAGACACTTCAGAGAATACGTATCGCGTTGCCGTAGCTTTAGAACTTATTCATATGGCGACTTTAGTTCACGACGATGTTATAGATAAGAGCGACAAGAGACGTGGACGTCCTACGATTTCTAAGAAATGGGATCAAACGACAGCCATTTTGACAGGTAACTTTTTACTTGCTTTAGGTCTTCAACATTTATCTGAAATTAAAGATAGCCGTGTACATAACATCATCTCTAAATCTATCGTTGATGTATGTAAGGGTGAATTGTTCCAATTCCAAGATCAATTTAATAGCGACCAAAATATCACTAATTATTTGCGACGTATCAACCGTAAAACTGCGTTGTTGATTCAACTAGCCACTGAAGTTGGCGCTCTAACTTCTAATGCTTCAGACGAAGTGGTTCGTAAATTAAAAATGATTGGTCATTATATTGGAATGAGTTTCCAAATCATTGATGACGTATTAGATTTCACAAGTTCTGAAAAGAAATTAGGCAAACCTGTAGGGAGTGACCTCATGAATGGTCATATTACTTTGCCTGTACTTTTAGAAATGAGAAAAGATCAAGCGTTCAAACAAAAAGTTGCTGATTTAAACCCTGAAAGCCCACAATCAGCATTTGATGAATGTATCGAAACGATCAGAACATCACAAAGCATTGAAGAGTCAAAAGTTATAAGCGAAAAATATTTAAATAAAGCAATTAAGCTTATTGACGAGTTAGAGGACAACCCAAATAAAGCACTATTTAGAAAATTAATTAAAAAAATGGGCAGTAGAAATAAGTAAGTTCTGTGACAAGAGTTGAAAGCGTTTTACTATCCTGTTACTATGGAAAGGTGGCAGGATAAATTGCTTATCTTGTTAAATAGGATTTATTACCTATACATATTTCGGTAAATGAATGAAACATATTCACAGGGGGAAGCACAAAGTGGAACGTACATTTTTAATGATTAAACCAGATGCAGTACAAAGAAATTTAATTGGAGAAATTGTTTCTAGAATTGAAAACAAAGGGCTAAAACTTGTAGGCGGTAAACTAATGCAAGTTCCTAAAGAATTAGCTGAAAAACACTACAGTGAACATGAAGGAAAACCTTTCTATGAAAAGTTAATTTCATTTATTACTTCAGCTCCTGTATTTGCAATGGTGGTAGAAGGTGAAGACGCTGTTGCAGTATCTCGTCACATTATCGGTAGTACAAATCCTTCTGAAGCAGCACCAGGCACTATTAGAGGTGATCTTGGTTTAACAGTAGGAAGAAATATTATTCACGGTTCTGATTCTGTTGAATCCGCACAACGTGAAATTAAATTATGGTTTAGCAGTAATGAGATTGCTGACTACACTTCACCAAGAGAAGATTGGTTATACGAATAAAAATTTATATAAATGAATTTCATTTTATCCACATAGAACTGATTTAACTTATGTTAAGTCAGTTCTTTTTGTGTTTTCTTTTGGAAAATATAATTGACGATGAGAACTTCCAAGACTTATGTTGTGTGAATGAATATGATAATATATTAAACATATTACAATTTAATGCAATAAAGAATAGAAAGGAGTGTGCGCTCATGAGATACCTCACTTCTGGTGAATCACATGGTCCACAACTTACAGTCATCATTGAAGGTGTACCAGCTAATTTAGAAATTAAAGCTGAAGATATTAATAAGGAAATGTTTAAACGTCAAGGCGGATATGGACGAGGACGACGCATGCAAATCGAAAAAGATGCTGTCGAAATTGTATCTGGTGTAAGAAACGGTTTTACACTTGGTAGTCCAATCACTTTGGTCGTCACTAATGATGATTTTACGCATTGGAGAAAAATAATGGGCGCCGCACCAATCAGCGATGAAGAGCGAGAAAACATGAAGCGTACAATCACGAAACCAAGACCCGGCCATGCCGATCTTGTTGGGGGAATGAAGTATAATCACCGTGATTTACGAAATGTTTTAGAACGTTCATCCGCAAGAGAAACTGCAGCACGTGTTGCAGTCGGCGCTGTGTCTAAAATTTTACTAGAACAACTAGATATTCATATGTACAGTCGTGTTGTAGAAATCGGTGGTATTAAAGACGAAGGGCTATATGATACTGAGACGTTCAAAGCAAATATAGACAAAAATGATGTACGTGTGATTAATGAAGACATAGCACAACACATGCGCGACAAAATCGATGAAGCGAAAAAAGAAGGAGACTCCATCGGTGGCGTAGTCCAAGTCATGGCAGAGAATATGCCTGTAGGTGTGGGAAGTTACGTTCATTATGATCGTAAACTAGATGGCCGAATTGCACAGGGTGTCGTCAGTATTAATGCCTTTAAAGGGGTCAGTTTTGGTGAAGGATTTAAAGCAGCTGAAAAACCTGGTAGCGAAATACAAGATGAAATACATTATGATAGCGAGAAAGGTTACCATAGAGGCTCTAATCATCTCGGAGGATTTGAAGGCGGCATGAGTAACGGAATGCCTATTATCGTCAACGGGGTAATGAAACCAATTCCTACACTGTATAAACCTTTAAATTCTGTTGACATTAATACGAAAGAAGATTTCAAAGCGACAATAGAACGATCTGATAGCTGCGCTGTCCCTGCTGCAAGTGTAGTTTGTGAACATGTGGTTGCTTTCGAATTAGCGAAAGCTTTACTGGAAGAATTCCAATCTAATCATATCGACCAATTAAAAGCTCAAATTGAAGAACGTCGCCAATTGAACATTGAATTTTAACCCCACCATGCTAATAGAGGTGATAAGATGAAACTTGAAACAACTTATGAAAATAACAACTATCCGATTATAGTAGAAAATCATGCCATTAAATATCTGGACACATATATTAAAGATTATGACAAAGTATTCTTAATTATTGATGACAATGTGTACCATCAATTTTCCGAAAAAATCAATAGCTTGATTTCTAAACATCACGCAGAACACATCATCATACCTGCTGGTGAACAATCTAAAACATTTGCACAATATCAACAAACAATTGAATCATTATTAAGCAAACAACTCACACGTAACACATGTATCATCGCATTAGGCGGCGGTGCAACAGGGGATTTCGCCGGATTTATTGCAGCTACATTATTGAGAGGTGTTGGATTTATCCAAGTTCCGACGACAATATTAGCGCACGATTCAAGTGTCGGAGGTAAGGTGGGCATTAACTCGCAGCACGGTAAAAATCTGATAGGTGCATTTTATCGTCCAAATGCCGTCATCTATGATTTAGATTTCTTAGAAACTTTGCCTTATAGCGAAATATTGAGTGGATATGCAGAAGTTTATAAGCACGCCTTACTGAATGGTAAGGAAGCAACCACTCACATCGAGCACAACTTCAATACCCACGACGATTTATCATCTTTGAAGAACTTAGACGACTACCTATTCAAAGGCATTCAAACGAAATTAAACATTGTCGTTGAAGATGAAAAAGAAAAAGGTACAAGAAAATTCCTTAATTTAGGGCATACTTTTGGTCACGCAGTTGAATATGAACATAAAATACCACACGGTCATGCTGTAATGATTGGTATTTTATATCAATTTATCGTTGCAAATGAGATATTGGGTACAAATTATGATGTTCAACACTTTATCCAATACATGCAACGTTTGGATTATCCCTTAGACATCATATCTCAACTTAATTTTGATGACACATATCGCTTCATGTTACTAGATAAAAAGAACAATAAAGAAGGTATCCAAATGGTTTTACTTCAAGATTGGGGTAAACCCACTGTTGTTCATGTTGATAAGGCAACACATATTAAAGCATTTCATGTATTACAATCATATATAAGGTAGGTGAACAACATGTCCACAAGTGAAATCATTGATATTCACGGCCCACTGAAAGGTGAAATTGAAGTTCCCGGCGATAAATCTATGACACATCGCGCGATAATGCTCGCCTCTCTAGCCACTGGGCAAACAACAATATTTAAACCTTTGTTAGGCGAAGATTGTCGCAGAACCATGGAAATCTTTAAATTATTAGGCGTTTCTATCACTGAAAATGAAGACACAATCGTTATCGGTTCCCCTGGTTATCAACATTTTCATACGCCACATCAAGTGTTATATACTGGTAATTCTGGTACAACTACGCGTCTGCTCGCTGGGTTACTCAGCGGATTGGGTATCGAAAGCGTACTTTCAGGTGATGTTTCAATTGGTAAACGTCCAATGGATCGGGTGCTTAAGCCATTATTAAAAATGAATGCACGTATATCAGGAGTAGAAGATAATTACACACCTTTAATTATTAAGCCATCAACCATTAAAGGTATCGATTACCAAATGGAGGTTGCGAGTGCTCAAGTAAAAAGTGCGATTCTATTTGCGAGTATCTTTTCAAAAGAAGCAACGACAGTAACTGAAATTGATGTAAGTAGAAACCATACTGAAACAATGTTCGAGCATTTCAATATACCAATCAAAGTCGACGGCAAAACAATCCAAACATCTCCAAACGCCATCCAACATATTAAAGCAAAGGATTTCCACGTCCCTGGGGATATCTCATCAGCGGCATTCTTTATCGTTGCAGCACTCATTACTCCAGGTAGCGACATCACAATTCATAATGTTGGCATTAACCCTACACGTTCAGGTATCATAGACATCGTTGAACAAATGGGAGGAAACATTGAACTCAGTCATGTCACTGAAGAAGCTGAACCCACAGCATCGATTCGCGTGAAATATACACCGAATTTAAAGCCATTGACGATTGAAGGCGATATCGTTCCAAGAGCGATCGACGAACTACCTGTGATTGCGTTATTGTGTACACAAGCTTCAGGTACATGTATCATCAAAGATGCAGAAGAATTAAAGGTCAAAGAAACGAATCGTATCGATACGACTGCAGATATGCTAGGTATGTTAGGATTTAGATTGCAACCTACAAGTGATGGTTTGATTATACATCCATCTGAATTTAAAGCGAGTGCAACAGTTGATAGTCAAACAGATCACCGTATTGGCATGATGTTGGCAGTTGCTTCACTTTTAAGTTCCGAGCCTTTAACCATTGAGCAATTTGATGCTGTCAATGTCTCATTCCCAGGTTTCTTACCAAAATTTAAGCTTTTAGAAAATGAGGGAAAATAAACCATGGAAGATATCTATAAATTAATAGACGATATCAATCTACAAAAATTAGACAATTTAGACTCTCGTGTGAATGAAGCATTAAGTTCTAACAATGACGATGCATTATTCATTCTTGGTGAAACCCTCTACAATTTCGGGTTAACACCTCAAGGTTTAGAAGTTTTTAGAACGTTGTATCATAAATATCCAGACGAAAGTGAGTTACTCATTTACTTTATCGAAGGACTCATGTCTGAGAATCAAACAGATGAAGCATTAGAATATTTAGCTGAAGTAGAAACGTCTACAGAAAAATTAATGCTCGAAGCTGATTTATACCAACAAATCAATATGTTGGAAGTCGCGATTGATAAACTTCAAGACGCATTAGAACTTGAACCAAACGATCCGATTATTCATTTTGCTTTAGCGGAATTACTTTATTACGATGGCCAATATTTACGAGCTACAACAGAATATGAAACTGTTTTAGAAACTGGTGAATATCAAGTCAATGGTGTAAATTTATTTTCAAGAATGGCTGATTGCAGTTTACAAAGTGGTAACTATACGGATGCCATTGGTTTATTCGATGAAATCAGTGAAGAGGAAATGGTTTCAGAAGATTATTTCAAGAAAGCTATTGCATATGAGAAGAATGACCTCACTCAAGAAGCAATTAAAATTATGAAGACTTTACTTTCTAAAGATCCAGACTTTATACAAGGGTATTTCTATCTTCAATCTCTCTACGAAAATGAAAAAAATTACCCTGATGCGATCGAAACTGGTAAAGAAGGGCTTCGACTTAGCCAATTCTATAAAGAATTGATGGTTTCTACAGGTAGCTTGGAAATTGAACATGGCGATGCCAATGAAGGTGTCGAATTATTAAAACAAGCATTAGAAGTTGACAATGCGTACCATGAACCGTTATTAATCTTAAGTGATTTATATCGTAGCGAAGAAGATTACGAAGCGATTATTGAACTTCTCACTTTCGTGGATGAGGAAGATTTAGACCCTGTATTTATGTGGCATTTAGCGTATGCATATGGTCAAGAAGAAAGAGACAAAGAAGCACAACATTTCTTTGAACTCGCATATCCGACATTACAGACGCAATCGGAATTCTTAGGTGACTATTACTTCTACTTATTAGAAATCGGTCACAAAGACAAAGCGAAAGCGATTTTAAATCAATTATTAGACATTGATCCTAGTAATGAAACTTGGCATGATGAAGCTATGAGAATGCAATCGTAAGTGGAGTGGGTGAATATAAATGAATGAATCGCTCATACGAATGAAACAAAGTTTTCTAGAATACCTGTTGTTTCATTATCGATTCAAATCGAGAATTACCGTTTGGGTGTTAAACTATTTGAAAGCCAATCATGATAAACTCAATTTGGTACATTTTGTAAATGACAAAATTAAACAGCATCATACATTAGAAATTGCAGAAGTGAACACACACGCTTCTGCAATTCAATTTACGACAGAAGATGAAACGTATATTAATACAAATGAAATCTTTGATTATATCGCAAACCATACTATTCGTTTAGATATTCAGATTCATTTTGCAAAAAACCACCAAGAACCACGTCTCGATGATTTAATATTAGCGCAACTCGTGCATTCGCCTAGTTATTCTTCTTATGTGCAAGATTTATACGCCATTTCTATGAATCAAAGAAAGCAAACGTCACTAATTGAGAATATTCAAGATAATATCGATTTAAGTTTACAAATGAATGAACCTGAGCGGTTTTATCAGCTCACACAAATACTAAATGCCTTAAAAGCAAGACATGTGGATTCAACTTATGAGGAAGAGCGATGAATACGTACAAGTGGATATGGGAGACAAGCCTTTACCAAAGATGGATAATCATCATACTGCTCATATGTAATATATTAGGAACCATCTATGGATATGATTGGTATAGCGGACAACTATTTATCACACCAAACTATTTCAAACCATTTGTACCAGATAGTCCTACAGCTTCACTATTCTTGTGTATATCCATCCTATTCATGCTATTTAATAGAAATATAGCTATCATTGATGCTTTAGCATTTGTGACACTGTTTAAGTATGGTGTATGGGCTGTGATTATGAATATTTTAATGATTGCAGAACAAGGCGAAGCTACAATCAATGGTGTGATGCTGATACTTTCACATGGCATAATGGCGTGCGAGGCAATCTATTTTTATCCGAGATTTAAAGTGACTATTTTGGGTTTTATTGTTAGTTTTATATGGGTGTGCATCAACGATGTCATAGACTATGGTTACGGACAATTCCCATACTATGATTTTATTGCTTCACATACAGCACAAATCGGGGTATTATCAGTATGTCTCAGTTTCATTGCTTTAATTTTATATTTATTTTTAAAGCGATTTTTGAAAGTTAAAACATTTGATTAAACATTAATTTGACAGTAAAATAATACTAAAGGAGAGTGAGTTTATTGTCTTTAATATCTATGATTATATATTTCGTAATATTAATGGTCATCCCAATGTGGGCTCAACACAAAGTTAAATCTAATTATGAAAAGTACTCACAAGTGAGATCCACAAGTGGTAAAACTGGACGAGAAGTTGCTGAGGAAATTCTACATGCTAATGGCATTTACGATGTCGATGTAGTTAAAGGTGACGGATTCTTAACAGACCACTATGACCCTAGTAAAAAAGTTGTTTGTTTATCTCCTGCAAACTACGATAGACCTTCAGTTGCTGGTACAGCAATTGCAGCCCACGAAGTTGGACACGCAATTCAACATCAGCAAGGTTATGCACCATTAAGATTTAGAAGTGCATTAGTACCTCTAGCAAATATCGGTAGTTCATTAAGCTACATTGTTATTATGTTAGGTATCGTGTTAACTGCATTCGGTAGTGTATTTGGTTCAACTGCACTTTGGATTGGTGCTGGGCTAATGTCACTTGCAGTATTATTCTCAATCGTGACATTACCTGTAGAGTTTAACGCAAGTTCTCGAGCTATGAAGCAAATTACTGCGTTAAATATCGTAAATGAGAAAGAATACAAACATGCTAAGAAAGTGCTATCTGCCGCTGCAATGACTTATGTAGCTTCTACAGCAGTAGCATTAGCTGAACTTGCACGTATTATTTTACTTGCAAGATCAAGCGACTAATTAAATACGAACACTTCAACCTGGTTGAGTTTACATTCCGATGTAACACTTGCCAGGTTTTTTTATTTTTCAAAATAACAAATGATTCTAAATTGCACTTGAAATGCATCAGCCACTAAATTGTAATATACTATATGAGAAACGTATTAAAGGAGATTGTCATTTATGAAATCGATGGAGCAAATGCAAAGGGAAGTCGACGAATATATTAGTCAATTTAAAGCTGGTTATTTCTCGCCACTCGCAAATCTTGCAAGAATGACAGAAGAAGTTGGAGAATTAGCGAGAGAAATTAATCATTATTACGGTGAAAAGAAAAAGAAAGATTCCGAAGCTGACAATTCAATTAAAGCAGAATTAGGCGATAACTTATTTGTATTATTATGTATCGCCAATTCACTAGGTATAGACATGACCGAGAGCTTTAATGAAACAATGTATAAATTTAATACACGTGATAAGAATCGTTTCGAAAGAAAATAAGTTAAGTTAAAGAAAGGATGGGCGCAAATGAAAATTGGTATTACTTGTTACCCGTCCATGGGAGGCTCTGGAATTATTGCTACAGAGCTAGGCATCAAATTGGCAGAACGCGGTCACGACATTCATTTTATTACTTCAAATATTCCTTTTAGAATCCGCAAGCCATTGCCAAATATTACTTTCCACCAGGTTGAAGTAAATCAGTACGCTGTTTTCCAATATCCACCTTATGATATTACATTAAGCACGAAAATATCAGATGTTATCCAAGAGTATGATTTAGACATCTTACATATGCATTATGCTGTACCACATGCAGTTTGTGGTATTTTAGCGAAACAAATGTCAGGAAAAGATGTCAAAATAATGACGACACTTCATGGTACCGACATTACTGTTCTCGGTTACGATCATTCCTTGAAGAATGCCATTAAATTCGGTATTGAAGAAAGTGATATTGTAACAAGTGTAAGTCGTTCGCTCGCACAACAAACCTATGAAATTATAGATACAGATAAAGAAATTGTACCGATATATAATTTCGTTCGTGAAAATGAATTTCCAACATGTCATAACGAAGAATTAAAAGAAAGTTATGGTATCGCACCTGAAGAAAAGGTCTTAATCCATGTTTCAAATTTCCGAAAGGTCAAACGTATCGATACCATTATTGAAACGTTTGCGAAAGTACGTGAACGTATACCAAGTAAATTAATATTACTGGGTGATGGTCCAGAATTATTAGATATGCGTCAAAAAGCGCGTGAGCTCGATGTAGAAGAACATGTGTTATTCTTAGGCAAACAAAATGATGTCAGCGCATTCTACCAATTATCTGACCTTGTGCTACTTTTAAGTGAAAAGGAAAGCTTTGGTCTCACATTATTAGAAGCAATGAAAACAGGTGTATTACCGATTGGTACAAATGCAGGTGGCATTAAAGAAGTGATTAAACATGAAGAAACAGGTTACATCGTGGATATTGGCGATAGTGAGCAAGCAGCACAATATGCAATACGATTATTAGAAGATGAGGCACTTTATACAGAGATGCAATCACGTATGCTTGATGATATACGTGACCGCTTCGCTTCAGAACTAATTACAGATCAATACGAGCACTATTATCAAAAAATGTTAGAACAAGGTGAAAACTGAGATGAGATACGAGTTATTTGAACGTGCTAAACCTATCTTAAATCAAATACAACAACACGGCTTTGAAGCTTACTATGTTGGTGGATCTGTGCGCGATTATTTAATGGGACGTGAAATTCATGACATAGATATCACGACCAGTGCTACGCCAGATGAGATTGAAGACATATTTGATAAGACGATACCTATCGGGAAAGAACATGGCACAATTAATGTCGTTTATAACGATGAAAATTATGAAGTAACCACGTTCCGTGCCGAAGAAGACTATGTCGATCATCGAAGACCAAGCGAAGTACATTTCGTACGTGATTTATATCAAGATGTTCAACGTCGCGACTTCACAATCAATGCCATCGCCATGGACACGAATTACAACACATATGATTACTTTGATGGGGAAGACGATATCAAAGCAAAACAGATTCGTACTGTAGGGGTAGCCCGAGAACGCTTTGAAGAAGATGCACTTCGTATTATTCGAGGTCTTCGCTTTCAATCTCAGCTTAATTTTCAAATAGTTAATGAAACGTTTGAAGCAATGGCCACTCAAATCTCAGATATTCAATATTTATCAATCGAGCGAATTGTTGTTGAATTAAAAAAATTAATCAACGGAATCAATGTTTCTGAAAGTTTTAAAAATATGAAAGAGATTCAGGCATTTAATTATATTCCGTTTTTCAAGGCGTTCAATATGAATAAAGTGTTCATAAACGAACCGCTGTCCTTTGAAATCTGGATTGCATTGATGTTAGCGCAACAACCAATAGAAGACTCACTCAAAGCACTTAAAATTAGTAATCTAGAAAAATCTAATATCCAAAATTTTGTCAATCTCATCAAAATCTTGCCAAAGGTAGAATCTAAACAAGATTTAATTACAGTCGTCTATGATTACAATCTGAGTGACATAGAATGCGTATTAACAGCAAATGACACATTAAAGGAAAACGGTTTAGAAATTGCCAATCCTTTAATAATCAATGCGACATCAATCAAGGAAACCGATGCACAATTACCAATCCACACTCGAAAGGAAATGGACGTAAATGGGGGAGATATCATCAAACACCTCCAAGTCAAATCAGGACCTTGGTTAAAAGATGTATTGAGACAAATAGAACTTGCGATTATTACACAACAAATGAATAACACTAAATTAGAAATACTGGAATGGGTGGATGCGAATGTCAAAGTATAGCCAAGATGTTGTAAGAATGTTATATGAGAATCAACCAAATCATATTTCCGGACAATTTATCGCCGATCAACTGAATATTTCTAGAGCTGGCGTTAAGAAGATTATCGATCAATTAAAAAATGACGGTTGCGATATTCAATCGGTGAATCACAAAGGACACCAACTGAATGCCTTACCTGATCAATGGTACAGCGGTATTGTTCAACCAATTATTGAAGAATTAGATACCTTCGATCAAATTGAAGTGTATAGCACAGTAGATTCTACACAATTAAAAGCGAAACAAGCACTCGTTGGGAACAAAAATTCATTTTTAATCTTAAGTGATGAACAAACAGAAGGGCGAGGACGCTTTAATCGCAATTGGAGTTCTTCAAAAGGAAAAGGGCTGTGGATGTCCCTAGTATTACGACCTAATGTTCCATTTGCACTTATACCTAAATTTAATCTTTTTATTGCATTAGGCATCCGAGATGCGATTCAACAATTCTCTAATGATCGTGTGGCAATTAAATGGCCAAATGATATTTACATAGGCAATAAGAAAATTTGTGGTTTCTTAACTGAAATGGTTGCTAATTATGATGCTATAGAGGCCATTATTTGTGGTATAGGTATTAATATGAATCATGTTGAGAACGACTTTAATGAAGAGATTCGTCATAGAGCCACAAGTATGAGAATGCATGCTGACGATAAAATAAATCGGTATGATTTTCTTAAAACGTTACTTTATGAGATTAATAAACGTTACAATCAATTCCTAAATCAACCATTTGAGACGATTCGAGAAGAATACATTGCTGCGACAAATATGTGGAACCGTCAATTGCGCTTCACGGAAAATGACCATCAATTTATAGGTGAAGCCTTTGATATAGACCAAGACGGATTTTTACTTGTGAAAGATGATGAAGGTAACTTACATAGGTTAATGAGTGCAGATATAGATTTATAAACGATAAAGACAAGGAGAGAGCGCTATGGGAATAGCAACATATGCAGTTGTAGATTTAGAAACGACTGGTAATCAGTTAGATTATGATGAAATCATTCAAATCGGGATTACTTTCGTACGTAATCAACAAATTATTGATACGTATCATTCAATGATTCGCACTGATCTGGAAATCCCACCATTTATCCAAGCCTTAACATCGATTGAAGAGGAAATGCTTGCGCAAGCACCTTATTTCAATGAAGTGGCTGAGGATATATACAACCAAATTAAAGATTGCATTTTCGTTGCTCATAACATTTCGTTCGATCTAAATTTTATTAAAAATGCGTTCGACAATTGCAACATTCAATTCAGACCCAAAAAGGTCATGGACACGCTTGAATTGTTTAAAATTGCATTCCCGACAGATAAAAGTTACCAATTGAGCGAACTCGCACAATCACACAATATTCCATTAACCAATGCACATCGAGCTGATGAAGATGCAACGACGACAGCTAAACTGATGATTAAAGCATTTGAAAAATTTGAAAACCTGCCTTTAGATACGCAAAAACAACTTTACTATTTAAGTAAAGATCTGAAGTATGATTTATACAATATTTTGTTTGAAATGGTTAGAAACAATCAATCTAAACCATTAGATGAGAAATTTGGTCAATTTGAACAAATTATTTATCGTAAACAAGTTGACTTGAAAGGGCCAGTCACACGTTTCGACGGTTCACTCAAGACGCTCTACACTAAAGCCATAAAAGCACTCGGTATGACATACAGACCTCAACAACTTTACTTATCTGAAATTATTCTTGATCAATTGATGCATAGTGATAAAGCAATGATTGAAGCACCACTAGGCAGCGGTAAATCACTGGCATATCTTCTTGCAGCACTCATGTACAATATAGAAACAGGCAGACATGTCATGATATCTACCAATACCAAGTTGTTGCAAAGCCAATTACTTGAAAAGGATATCCCTGCACTTAATGACGCACTTAACTTTAAAATTAATGCATCATTAATCAAAAGTAAAAATGATTACATTTCATTAGGATTAATTAGTCAAATTCTCAAAGATGAAACAAGTAATTACGAAGTAAGTATTCTAAAAATGCAATTATTGATTTGGATCACGGAAACAGCGACAGGCGATATTCAAGAATTAAACTTAAAAGGCGGACAAAAAATGTACTTTGATCAGAAGATTGAAACGTATGTTCCAGTTCGTCATGACATTCATTATTATAACTTTATTAAGCGCAATGCTCAGAATATACAAATTGGTATTACAAACCATGCACATTTAATACATTCAGACGCTGAAAATTCTATTTATCAACTTTTTGATGATTGTATTATTGATGAAGCCCATCGCTTACCTGATTATGCACTTAACCAAGTTACAAACGAGTTGAATTATTCAGATATTAAATATCAATTAGGTTTAATTGGTAAAAATGAAAATGAAAAACTTCTTAAAGCTGTTGATAAACTAGAACAACAACGTATATTAGAGAAACTTGATATCGCACCAATTGACGTCTTCGGATTAAAGACAAATATCACTGAAATTCATGATTTAAACGAACAATTATTCAATACGATCTACGAAATCATTCAGTCTTCTGAAGTCTACGATGACGATGTTCATAAATACCATTACGTCTATCAATTTGAAACTGACAATATTTTAAAAGATTTACATGCGATTATTGATAAACTGAATAAGACGCTTGAAATTTTTAATGGTATTAGTCATAAAACAATCAAATCTATTCGTAAGCAATTGTTATATCTCAATGACCGATTTAAACAAATTGAACAAAGTTTAAAAGATAATCATACAAGTTATATTTCAATTAAAAACTTGTCTCAAAAGTCTACCATTCGCTTATTAGTCAAAGACTATGAAGTTAAAGATATTTTAACAAAGCAAGTGCTTGATAAATTTAATTCACTTACATTTATCTCAGGTACGTTAACATTTAATCATTCATTTGATGCCTTCAAAAATTGGTTTAATGATCATACAGAATTTAACACTTACGAAGTTTCAACTTCGATGACAGCAGCGAAAAATACCAACGTATTTATTCCTACTGATGTTGCATCATACAATTATAAGAACATCGAAGACTATGTTGCTTCAATTGTGGATTATCTAGTGGAATATGTATCCATCACCAATTCAAAATGTCTTGTCTTATTTACAAGTTATAAAATGATGCATATGGTACAAGACATGTTAAATGAATTACCTCCATTTGAAGACTACGTAGTACTAACTCAACAACAAAATCAAAATTATAAAATTGTTCAGCAATTTAACAACTTTGATAAAGCGATATTGCTAGGTACTTCAACATTTTTCGAAGGCTTTGATTTTCAAGCAAATGGTATCAAATGTGTCATGATTGCGAAATTACCATTTATGAATAAACATAATACGAAATATTGGCTTATGGACACTGAATTCACGTCGACATTCAAAGAATATGTGCTTCCAGATGCTGTGACACGCTTTAGACAAGGCTTAGGACGTCTGATTCGCCATGAAGATGACAAAGGACTTATTGTGTCATTTGATGATCGACTCGTAAATAGTAATTTCAAGAATTTCTTTGCCCAAACCTTGGAGAATTATCGCCAGAAAAAAGGGAATATCAAACAATTTAATAAATTAGTCGGACAAATTCAAAAGTCCATGAAAAAGAAAAAATAAATTCGAATTTCTACTGAGGCAGACATTTTCAGCAAAAGATACAAAAAGTCAACATGTAGAAGTTAAACAGAGATTTTGTTAAAATAAATGAGTATTAAAAAAGAATAGAAAAATAGGAGTTTAGTTATGAAGACTACGATTAAACAAGCAAAACAACATCTTAACCAAGAAGTGACAATTGGTGCTTGGTTAACAAATAAACGCTCTAGTGGTAAAATCGCGTTCTTACAATTACGTGATGGTACTGGATTTATGCAAGGCGTTGTAGTGAAATCTGAAGTGGATGAAGAAACATTCCAATTAGCTAAAGATATTACGCAAGAATCTTCACTCTATGTGACAGGTACAATTACTGAAGATAATCGTTCAGATTTAGGATATGAAATGCAAGTGAAATCAATTGAAGTGATTCATGAAGCACATGACTATCCAATCACGCCTAAAAATCATGGTACTGAATTCTTAATGGATCATCGTCATTTATGGTTACGTTCTAAGAAACAACACGCCGTAATGAAAATTAGAAACGAAATTATTCGTGCTACTTATGAATTCTTTAATGAAAAAGGCTTTACTAAAATTGATCCACCTATCTTAACAGCAAGCGCACCTGAAGGTACGAGCGAACTATTCCATACTAAATACTTTGATCAAGATGCATTCTTATCTCAAAGTGGTCAATTATATATGGAAGCAGCAGCCATGGCTCATGGACGTGTCTTCTCGTTTGGTCCAACTTTCCGTGCTGAGAAGTCCAAAACACGTCGTCACTTAATCGAATTCTGGATGATTGAACCAGAAATGGCATTTACAAATCATGCTGAAAGTCTTGAAATTCAAGAACAATATGTGACACATGTCGTACAATCTGTACTTAAAAATTGTGTTTTAGAACTTAAAGCATTAGATCGTGATACAACTAAATTGGAAAAGGTAGCAACACCATTCCCTAGAATTTCTTATGATGATGCGATTGAATTCTTAAAACAAGAAGGCTTTGACGATATTGAGTGGGGCGAAGACTTTGGCGCACCTCATGAAACAGCTATCGCAAATCACTACGATTTACCGGTATTTATTACGAACTATCCAACGCGTATTAAACCATTCTACATGCAACCAAACCCAGATAACGAAGACACTGTACTATGTGCAGATTTAATCGCACCAGAAGGTTATGGTGAAATTATTGGTGGTTCTGAACGTATTAATGACTTAGATTTACTAGAAGAACGTATTAAAGAACACGAATTAGACGAAGAAAGTTATAGCTACTACTTAGATCTTCGTCGTTATGGTAGTGTACCTCATAGTGGCTTTGGTCTTGGTTTAGAAAGAACAGTCGCTTGGATTTCAGGTGTCGAACACGTACGTGAAACGTCACCATTCCCACGATTATTAAATCGTTTATACCCATAATAGAAGCGAATTTTGCGCTTCATTTTAGAAGGATTAGCAGAAACGTCCAGTCAATTCAAACGGCTGGGCGTTCATTTTAAATAGGAGGGAATCGCACTTGGATTTGTTTCAACTTAAAACGCGTCCTGTCGTTATTCGAAGAGAATTGTTGGATCACTATGCAGAATTAGGTATGGACGAACAAGATTTAGTCATCTTAATCAAACTCATTTATGCTTCAGAGACGTCTAATAAACAACCCTCTATAGAAACACTTCAACAAGGGTCTTCGATGCAACCGCGTCAAATCACTTCCGTCATCCAGAATTTAATTCAGCGTGAACTGTTGGAATTAAATGTGAGGAAAGATGAGGAAGGTAAATTCACAGAATATATGAATTTGGACCCATTTTATGAAAAGTTAAGTCAAATACTGAAAAAGCAAAATTTAGATCATCAAGAATCGGATAGTGTAGAACAATTTAAACAATTATTTCAATTGATGGAACAATCTTTCGGCAGACCACTTTCGCCATATGAAATAGAAACTTTAAATCAATGGATTGATGTAGACCAACACGATTTATCTGTGATTCAAGCAGCGTTAGACGAAGCACTTAGTCAGAATAAACTAAGCTTTAAATACATTGATCGTATCCTATTAAACTGGAAAAAGAACAATGTCAAAACAGTAGATGACTCAAAAAAAATAAGAGAACAATTTAATCAAAATCAACCCAAAATGAAATATGTTGTAAAAAAAGTACCCAAATTTGATTGGTTAAATGGAGAGAAGCCAGATGATAAGTAAGAAAAAAGGTTTAGAAATGATAGATGTCATCGCTGATATGTTTCCTGATGCTGAATGCGAATTAAAACACGATAATGCATTTGAACTCACCATTGCTGTATTATTATCTGCTCAATGTACGGATAATCTAGTCAATCGTGTAACGCGCACACTTTTTGAAAAGTATAAAACACCGGAAGATTATTTAAACGTCAGTGATGAAGAATTACAAAATGATATTCGTTCCATAGGTTTATATCGCAATAAAGCTAAAAATATTAAAAAGTTATGCCGTTCTTTACTAGATCAATTCGACGGAGAAATTCCTCAAACACATAAAGAATTGGAAAGTTTAGCTGGTGTAGGACGTAAAACTGCGAATGTAGTGATGAGCGTTGCATTTGGCGAACCCTCTTTAGCTGTCGATACACACGTAGAAAGAGTATCTAAACGTTTAGGTATTAACCGCTGGAAAGACAATGTAAGACAAGTTGAAGATCGTTTATGTGACATCATTCCTCGCGAACGATGGAATAAAAGTCATCATCAACTCATATTCTTTGGAAGATATCATTGCTTAGCCAGAAAGCCAAAATGTGATATTTGTCCGTTGTTAGATGATTGTCGCGAAGGGCAGAAACGTTATAAAGCAAGTTTGAAAGAAGCGTGATTCCATGATTGAAAAAAGTGATTTCGAACAACTTGAAACACAATTAGATGCATATGCAAGTCAGAAAAAATTAAAATCACAAGAAGCTCAACCAGTCATTGATGATTACTTTGAAATGATATTGAATTACTTTAAACAAATTAACGAAATTGACCACATCAACTTTGATAAGCTTAGCGAATATCCTGTAGTACCAATGAATTTTGACGAACGTTATCATTATATGGTCTCAAGAAAATATCATTTTATGGGGTATCGCCAGATGAAAACGTTAAAATCTGAGTTGATTAAAATGAATGCATCTTATCAAATAAGAAAGAAACGACAAAACAATAAATAGTAAATAAACCCTCACTTATGACTAAAAGGCATTAAGACCTATAAAGTGCATAAATGAGGGTTTTTGTATACAAAAAGAATCCCAATTTTGAAGTTCAAAATTGGGATCTTTTTAAATGAATTATGATGCTTTATCATCAAAAATTGCATTTAAGTTAAATAGTCGTGTCAGTGCATTACCTGAGCTACTTTGAGATGAGCCGTTAGTATTGCCTGAACTACTGTTAGAGCTTGATGATGAACCGTTGCTTGAACTTGAAGAAGAAGTATCGCTATCTCCGTGAACACTGCGGTTCGTAGTGTTATTGTCAGGGTGTCCTGCAACAGATAAGTTATCACCATCGCTACCATTAACATCTTTAGGTTTCTTGAAGTCTTCGCCATCTTTAGAAGAAATATCTGACATTACATCTTGGAAAAGATATTGTGGATATTCTTGTTGAGAGTGGCCGACAAATGAGTTAGTACCGTATTGTTTAACTTTATTGAAGCCCATCCATACTGACATTGTGTATTGAGGACTAAATCCGTTAATCCATACGTCTTTAGCTGCACTATCTGGTAGGTTATATTGTTGATAAATTTCAGCACCATACGTACCAGTACCAGTTTTCGCACCTAAATTAACTCCAGAAACACCGTGTCCATACGCTGAACCGTATGCTTTAAATGTACCTTTTAAGATTTCAGCTAACATGTAAGCTGTATAATCTTTCATCGCTTTGTGACTAGAATGATCATATTCAATCGTGTCACCATCGTGAGTAACAACTTTTTGAATAGAGTGGGCATTGTTATAAGTACCACCATTAGCAATTGCAGCGAATGCAGAAGCTAATTGAGTAGGTGAGAATTCAGAAGATGAACCACCGAGTACTTCTGATGGACCTATTTTACCACTATAATCTAAGCCAACTTTTGAAGCGAATTTCTTAGGTGCATCGTTTCCTGCTGATTTTTTAACTTGTTGCCAAGTTTTAAGGGCAGGAATGTTGAAACTTTGACGTAAAGCATCATAAGCAGATACATTACCATGACTCTTAGTGTCATAGTTTCTAAATTCTGAGCCATCAACCCAATATGATGATTCGTCTTGAATCGCATGGTTTGTAGCCCATTGCATGTTTTCAATAGCTGGTCCATAAGCTAAGAATGGTTTTAATGAAGAACCAGTAGGGTGTGCATCAGTAGCTTGGTTACGTTCAACTACGTTTTTGTAATTACGTCCACCAGATATAGCTACGAGTCCACCAGTTTTACTATCTAAGATAGTTGCACCGACTTGTTGGTCATCATTTTTATAGTAGTTAGAACCACCATTATCAATACGATCTTGAAGCGTTTTTTGAACATCTTTGTCCATGTTAGTGTAAATCTTAATACCACTTTGTAAGACATTACCTAAGTTTTTGTCTTTGAAGTATTTGTTGTTCATTAATTCTGATTGAACAAAGTTAACATATGAATCATACTCTGTATCTTTTTCATTACCGTTAACTTGACGTTCTTTCTTAGTACGTTCAACTAAGTTCGCTTTAAGATTGATCTTCTTAGCATCAGCATATTGCTTGTCACTAATTCTATGATGTTTATGCATTAAGTAAAGAACTGTATCTTTACGATCGTTAGCTTCTTTTGGATTGTTATAGATGTTATAAAGGTTTGGAACCTGTGGTAAACCTGCAAGATAAGCTTCTTCAGCTAAGTTTAAGTCCTTCAAGTCCTTGTTGAAGTAATACTTAGCAGCAGCTTTAACACCTGTTACACCGTCAGAATAGTAAATTTTATTCAAGTAAACTTGGAAAATTTCATCTTTACTATATTCTTGTTCAAGACGGTAGGAGAGGTAAGCTTCTTGAGCTTTACGACCGATAGATTTTTGTTGCGTTAAGAATGAGTCTTTAACAACTTGTTGTGTTAATGTTGACGCACCTTGAGCACCGAATCCACCAGTTAAGTTTTTCCCAACAGCACCAAATAAACGTTTATAATCTAACGCACCATGATGATAGAATCGATTATCTTCTGTAGCTAAAACGGCGTATTTCATATTTTTAGGCACGTCTTTAATATTGACGTGTTCATGACGTTGGCCGTTATCCAATGTTTTAACCAGATCTCCATTTTTATCGTAAATCTTAGCTGGAATTGGATCTTCTAATTTGGACTCGGTAAAAGCTGGTGCTTTCCATGCATAATAAGCAAACAACAAGATACCAAGTAGCAACAGAACGAAAAATGCGATAATCATAAAGCCAATGATCTTGATGATCGTTCTCTTAACATTCCTATTCTTTTTTCCGTCGGACTTCCCACCAGTTTTACTATTATTCTTTTTAGGTTGAGAAGACCCTTTATTTTCCGTCATACGCGGTCCTCACTTTCATCTAATATCAACTTATCAACTGCTTTGAGGTAATCCAATCTTGGTTGATATTGATAAGGAATATGGTAACCATTTTTCCGAATTTCTTCAACAGTAATCGATTTTTTAATTTCTTGGATGTATCTTTCCCAATAAAATTCAAATTTTGAATAAGGCAAAATATAGACTTCATCAAGCGTTTTAAAACGTATCATAAGAAAAACAATTCCCTTTTGAAGATATGTATTTTTCATATGTTCAACTTGATGCGAGTGAATATTATTTAATGGAAAAGAAGTTTTATTCTTCGTTTCCTTTGCCTCAAAATCGATATAATAACCATTATAAACACCGTTATAATCGGTTGTTGAAGGTGTACGAAAATAAGCTTCATTTATCACAGCCTTACTTCGTTTAGGATAGTGAACATTCACTATTTGAACGGGGGTAGGCTTTTTGTGAATGACTGCTATGCCACTCTTAAGATAATAAGCATTAGAGTGCTCAATATCTTTCTCCAGTGACATCCCGCGTCCACCGTATTCAATGTTACTTGAAAATGGCGATGGGTTGCGTCCGTCCAAAGACTTATTTTTAGAGTATGGTTTACCATTAGGATAATTCATTATATTCACCACACAAGTTTGATTAAAAAATAACTGCTATATAATAAGAAAAGATTCAATCAAACTCTAGTTTTTGAATGTATATGTCATTAAACAAACATACATCATTCACTATTTTAACGTGATTAAGTTATTCTGTCACGGTTTCTTTCACAAATGAAAGATAAATGTAACCTTTAAGTTATTCAATTTTTATAATTTAAATGACGCTCTCAATAATTTTTCAATTATCATTTTCCAACATCTATTAACATCCTCTCGCAAAAGAAAACATTCAATGAAATTATATACGTTTACATGACTTACGCTTTCATGTTGTGTTAAATTAATTTTGTAGGAGGCATCCTTATGCAACATTTAATAGAACAACTCATCATAGAAATCACTGAAATGAATCATCGTTTTGAAAGAGTTAAAGCATCAGAGATAGATTACGATTTTTACGACGTCGTACAACCTTACACAAAATCAATCGATAGCAAACTCGATGATTTAAAAAATTATGATAAACAGATAATTAATATGCCGTATATGACACCAACAAAATTCAATTTACTCATATCTAATATTCAATCTTTATCTGTAGAATGTCATTTTAAACGTACAAGTCGAAAACTTTTCACTGAGAAAATCAAAAGTGTACAGTACGATTTAAAAAATATTTTAACGCATCATGTTTAATGAGGGTGAATATGGTTAAAACTGTTTATGTTACTGGATACAAATCTTTTGAATTAAATATATTCAAAGATGATGCTCCAGAAGTTTCATATTTAAAGAAATTCATAGCACATAAATTAGAACAATTATTAGATGAAGGTCTAGAATGGGTTCTGATTCAAGGACAAATGGGTATTGAATTATGGACTGCTGAAGTTGTAATTGAACTTAAAGAGAGTTATCCAGAATTAAAGTTAGGAATTATTACTCCTTTTCTCGGCCATACGAATAGATGGAATGAACAGAATCAGGCAAAGTACACATCCATTGTGCAGCAAGCTGATTTTACGGAAAGCATTCATCATTCAGAATACCAAGGTCCATATCAGTTCAAACAAGCTGATCAATTTATGCTAGATCATACAGACTATACCATTCTAATTTATGACGAAGAACAAGAGGCTAGCCCAAAGTTCTTCAAAAGGATGTTAGTTGAATTTATGGAAAAAACAAACTATACTTGTGATATTGTGACGTTTGATGAACTCACTGACTTCATCAACGACTTGCAGTGGTCTCAAGATCAAAGTTTCGAATGAGGTGGAAAAAGATGTCAGATGTTTCATTAAAATTATCAGCAAAAGATATTTATGAGAAAGACTTCGAAAAAACTATGGCTCGTGGCTATAGAAGAGAAGAAGTAGACGCTTTTTTAGATGATATTATTACAGATTATCAAAAAATGGCAGACATGAATAATGAAGTTGTTAAACTATCAGAAGAAAATCATAAACTAAAAAAAGAACTTGAAGAATTAAGACTTCGTGTTGCTACAACAAGACCACAAGAAAATAAAAACTTTTCTTCTAACGGTGCCAATAACTCATCAAACAATGTAGATATTTTAAAACGTATTTCTAATTTAGAAAAAGCGGTATTCGGTAAATAACCAAATTTATTTACTTATCGACTTAAAATTGTGTTATAATCGCAAAAGTGATATTTCGGGTAATCGCTATAGCAATATAGAGGAAAGTCCATGCTCACACAGTCTGAGATGACTGTAGTGTTCGTGCTTGATGAAACAATAAATCAAGGCATTAAATTGACGGCAACGAAATAACCTAAGTCATTTGATATGGTTAGAATAGTTTGAAAGTGCCACAGTGACGTAGCTTTTATAGAAATATAAAAGGTGGAACGCGGTAAACCCCTCGAGTGAGCAATCCAAATTTGGTAGGAGCACTTGTTTAGCGGAATTCAACGTATAAACGAGACGACTTTCATACGAACGTGAAAGTATGTAGACAGATGGTTACCACCGACGTACCAGTGTAACTAGTACACGATATGAGTACAACGGTACAGAACATGGCTTACAGAAATATTACGACTAGTTTAGCTCTCCCCATTGTGATGGAGAGCTTTTTTAATTTTTAAAAATTACCATTAAACACCTCAATGTCATCAATCAACGCAGACATTTTCCTAAATAACAGTAAAATGATTACAATAAATTGAAAGTATTAAAATTGATATATAAATTTGATAAAATACAGACAACACGTATAAAGGAGTAAAGACATGTTTCAATTATTAGCAGTGTGCCCAATGGGACTTGAAGCAGTTGTAGCTAAAGAAATACAAGAGCTTGGATATGATACACAAGTCGAAAATGGACGCATCTTCTTTGAAGGAGACGAAACAGCAATCGTCAAGTGCAACTTGTGGTTACGAACGGCTGACCGTATCAAAATTGTCATGGGCCGTTTTGATGCGAAAACATTTGACGATTTATTCGAACAAACTAAGGCGTTACCTTGGGAAACAATTATCGACAAAGAAGGTAATTTCCCAGTGCAAGGACGTAGCGTTAAATCAACATTACACAGTGTACCTGATTGCCAAGCCATCACTAAGAAGGCAATAGTTGAACGCCTTAAGAAAGCGTATCAAGAAAAAGGTTGGCTTAATGAAACCGGCGCCAAATATCCAGTTGAAGTAGCGATACTCAAAGACAATGTGTTATTAACAATTGATACTTCAGGATCTGGACTCAATAAACGTGGCTACCGCATGGCACAAGGTGAAGCTCCGATTAAAGAAACATTAGCTGCGAGTTTAATTCGTTTAGCAAATTGGAAGGGAGATACGCCACTTATCGATCCTTTCTGCGGTTCAGGTACCATCGCAATTGAAGCATGTTTAATTGCTCAAAACATTGCGCCAGGATTTAATAGAGACTTTGTATCAGAAGAGTGGAATATGATGCCACCAAATATTTACGATAAACTACGTGACGAAGCTGATCAAATGGCTGATTATGATAAAGAAATAGAAGTCTATGCTTCTGATATCGATCCAGAAATGATTGAAATTGCGAAACGTAACGCTGAAGAAGTAGGACTCAGTGACATTATTCAATTTTCAGTTAAAGATGTGAATACGTTAACCATTGATTCTGAAGGCCCTGTAGCCCTAGTAGGAAATCCACCTTATGGTGAACGTATCGGCGACCGTGAAGAGGTTGAAGAAATGTATCGCTATATCGGAACGTTAATGAAAGAACATCCTTACTTATCTACTTATATTTTGACAAGTAATAAGGAATTCGAGTATTTAGTCAATCGTAAAGCGACGAAACGCCGTAAATTATTTAATGGATATATTGAATGTACGTATTATCAATATTGGGGTAAAAAACCTGAATCTAAATCATAAGGTTTACTTTTTGTTCTTTTCGTGTAATAGTAATAACCTTGTAAATCAATTCATTCGCACTCTTATCGCTACTGTAGTACAGTTGAATAAGAGTGTTTTAATTTTTTAAAAAATAATAATATAAAATAAATAAGACGACCAGAAAGGGGAATATCAATATGAAAACTGTATTAATTATCGGCGCTAACGGTAGAGTTTCTATCGAAGCTACTAAAATTTTTCTTGAAAACTCTAGCTTTAACGTAGACTTATTCTTAAGAAATGCACATCGTATCCCTGACTATGCTTCTAATAGAGTGACAGTGTACGAAGGAGATGCCAAAAATAAAGAAGATCTCGAAAAAGCTTTAAATGAAGTTGATGTTGTATTTGCAAGTTTATCCGGCTCTTTAGATAAACAAGCTGAAACAATTGTCCAAGCTATGGTTAGTAAAAACGTTAAACGTTTAATCTTCGTTGCGGCTCCTGGCATCTATGATGAATTACCAGAGTCATTTAATGAATGGAATAAACAACAATTTGGAGAAAAATTAAGTCTCTACCGTAAAGCTTCTGATATTATTGAAAGCTCAGATTTAGACTACACAATTATTCGTCCAGGTTGGTTAACTGATAAAAATGAAAATGTCTTTGAAATTACAACAAAAGACGAAACATTTAGAGGTACGGAAGTTTCAAGAAAAAGTATCGCATCATTAGCTGTTCAAATCGCTAAAAATCCAGAACTTCACTCAAAAGAAAACATCGGTGTAAATAAACCTGGAACAGAAGGCGATAAACCCGCATGGTTTGAATAATAAATCTAGTATTTTAACATAGGTTTTATTCAGCCTATGTGATAAAATTTAAAATATCATAACTTTTGAAAATTAGGGTTTGTCATTGAGACTAACCTAATTTTTTTAATTTTTTTCGCTAAATAAACCAAGCGTTATCTTTTATCGATGGAACTAAAGGGGATTCAAACACATGGATAATACTGAACAATTAGACATTTTATATAAATTAAAAAAAGAAGTAGAGAAATCAAATAATGATGCATTAGTTAATACAATTAATCAGGTTATAAAAAAGGTATATCTCAATCAATTTACCGCTTCGTTTGTGGGGCACTTTTCAGCGGGTAAATCAACATTAATCAATTTATTACTTGAACAAAATATATTACCAAGTTCACCTGTGCCAACGACAAGTAACACGGCGATTGTTTCAGTTGCTGACGAGCCAGGCATCATCGCAAATCTACCACATCAACAATACACAAAATTAAAAACGTATGACGAAGTGAAACAAATGAATCGTCAAAATGTCGATGTAGAATCAGTTGAGATTAATTTCCCATCAGACAAATTTAACAATGGATTCACGCTTCAAGATACACCTGGTGTAGATTCCAACGTCGCAACACACCAATCTAGTACAGAACAATTTATGTACACAAGTAATATTTTATTTTACACAGTTGACTATAATCACGTGCAATCTGCATTAAATTTCAAATTTATGAAACGCATTAACGAAGTAGGGATTCCTGTCGTTTTCGTCATCAATCAGATTGATAAACACAATGAGGAAGAAATTACATTCGACACATTTAAAGCACGTGTTGAGAAATCAATCAATGATTGGGATATTCATCTTACTGATACATACTACGTCTCTAAATTTGATCATCCGGAGAATCAAATTGATGAATTATCCAACTATCTCGTTGAAATGGATAATAACCGTGAATCTGTAGAAGATTATGTTCATCGTACGGTCGAATTCATTACTGATGCGCAACTCGCTTATATTCAAAATGAAATCCAAGATATTCTCGACACATTGGACATCGAAGAAGAGGGTTTCGAGCAAGCCTACGTTAAGTTCCAACAGAATCAAGAAGTGAGCGAAGAAGCACAACTCTTAAATGATGACGATAAATTGCTCAATTATTTGAAACAAAAGCGTAAAGATATTCTAGAGAATGCGTATATTATGACACATGACATGCGCGAATCATTGAGATCTTACTTAGAAAGTAAGTCTGATGATTTTAAAGTTGGTGGACTGTTCAATAAGAAAAAGAAAAAAGAAGAAGAACAAGAACAGCGTTTAAATAAAGCCACTGATGAACTACAAGATAAAGTCGATCAACAAATTCGTCAGCCTCTTCGCGAAGATATGTCGTTCTTAACGCGATTCATCAATAGCAGTGAGGTCAATGAACATATTTTAAATCAGGATTATCGTATTCAACCCAAGCTTATTTCTGATTTATACCAACCGCAAACAAGTATTAGTAACACTTATGTTTTAACATTCTCAGATGAAGTGGTAAAAGCTTTAAATAAATTCATTGAAAATGAATCCAACCCAATCTTTAAAGAAGCAGTGAACCATGCGCACGCTAGCGAACTCACTACTGATGACAATGAAGATAAACAAGAATATGAAAAGTTCATCGAATTCAAAAACTTAAGAGAGTCGCTGACAACGAAGAACTATCAGCATTATTACATTCATTTAGATGATTCTCTTGATAAATTAATCGGAAGAACTGAAGCGAATTTCGAACTTAAAGAAGAAAACTCGACAGCTTTTCATCAAAAGCATGAAAAAAGAGAACAAGTTGAGGCAGAAACAGCTAATCAAGTTGATATTCAAAATGCACTTGAAGTTGTCGAAGACGTTCCACTCTTCGATCGAACTAAAAAAGATATTAAAGATACGATGCATCGCCTTAATCACCAAATCACTAAAATTGGTGTGTTTGGTACATTTAGCGCAGGTAAAAGTAGCTTAATCAATGCATTACTCGGTGGACAATATTTAGTAAGTTCACCTAATCCAACAACTGCCGCTACTACAGAACTGTCATATGGCGATGAAAGTCAAATTACCCTAAAATCTGCCGACCAATTACTCGAAGAAATTAACAACGTACTAGAATATTATGATACATCGTTCGATTCTTTAGAAGCTTTCATTCATAGTGATTTAAAGAAATTAAAGGCACAACTTGAGAAGAATCAACTCGCATTTATAAATGCGGTTGAGCAGCATTACGATATGTATCTAGATATGCTTAATGAAGGCGAAGTTCACACCGTTTCTCAAGATGATGTTAAAAAATGGAGTGCCGAAGACGAATATGCGACATTCGTTAAGACCGTCCATCTTAATCTGCCACTCGAATGGCTCAAAGGTAAAATCGTCGTCGATTCGCTTGGTTTACATTCAAATAACCAACGTCATACTAATGAAACTGAACAAATTCTTACATCATCAGATTTAATTCTATATGTAAGTTATTTCAACCATTCATTCACTGATAATGACAAAGCCTTTATCGAACACATGAAAGATATGAACCAATTAAATGAGAATCAAGCCTTTAAGATGGTTATCAATGCGGTTGATTTAGCTGAAAATGAGGACGACCTTAACGCAGTACATGATTATGTCGCTGATGCACTAGGACAAGTGAATCTACATTCTGAAATATTTAATGTCTCAAGTCGTAAGGGGCTTAAAGAAGGCGATCAAGGCATAGACGATTTACGAAATAGTATCCAACGTTTCGCTGATGTAGAATCTAAAACCATTTTAGAACAACAAATGGTTCATCAAATTCAGCAAATGAATGATTCATACAAAGAAATGATAGAAGAATTCCATAACAACAAAGATCAAATTGCAGCGAGACAAAATAAATTATCACAAATTAAAGATGAAGATAGACTCAATCAACAATTAATTAATACTACGTCACAACATACGTCTAATGAAGTGGAAGAACAAATTTACCATTTAAATGGTCGCTTAAAATTACAACTTCTAGATGAAGTTAAATCGGTTTACAACAGTCAAATGACTCAAAATAGTGACTTTAATGAAGAAAAGAAAATTTCATCTAAAACGTACTTAGACCAAATTCATCAACGTCTATATTTAGAACAATCATTAATTACTGAAAGAATTAAAAAATATTTTAATACACAATTAGAAGAACAAGTTGCTCCTATAATTAAGAAGTTGAATAATATTCACGTGTTAGTTAAGGCGGATTTCAATATAGAACCTGATGTAGAAGAAGCACCATTTTTAAGAATAGATTTAAACGAGATGGTCGGTGCACTTCCGAAACAATTAACCAAACGTAAATTATTAAATCCAAATTCACAACGTGACATTCAAGAACAAATTTCAGATACGACATTGAAATTATTGCAAAATGGCATGAGCGCGTTTAAACAACAACTTGATAGTTATGTACATCAAATGTCTCGACAAGCCGAAGATCAATTTAAAGAATTAGAACAACATATTCAAGAACAAATTGATGAACTGTTATCATTCAAACTTGATGATTCACTGATTCAACAACTTGAAACAAAATCAAAACAACTAGACGAAATCTTATAAAGAAGAAAGAAGGACGCTTTAATGGAACAAAGAGTATTACTTGTAGATGGAATGGCGCTACTCTTTAGACATTTCTATGCGACAAGTTTACACAATCAATTTATGTACAACTCTAAAGGGATACCGACAAACGGCGTTCAAGGGTTCGTTAGACATATTTTTAGCGCGATTAAAGAAATCAACCCTACACATGTTGCAGTATGTTGGGATATGGGACAACAAACCTTCCGAAATGAAATGTTTGAAGGTTATAAACAGAATCGACCAGCTCCACCAGCCGAACTCATCCCTCAATTCGATTATGTCAAAGAAATCTCTCAACAATTCGGATTCGTTAATGTAGGCGTCTCTAATTATGAAGCGGACGATGTGATTGGTAGCCTTGCCAAAGAATACTCAGAACACAATAATGTTTATATCATCACTGGAGATAGAGACATACTTCAATGTATTAATGACAATGTAGAAGTTTGGCTTACTAAAAAGGGGTTCACGATTTACAATCGATATACGTTAAATCGTTTTAGAGAAGAATACGGATTAGAACCGAAACAATTAATAGATGTTAAAGCATTCATGGGAGATACAGCAGATGGGTATCCAGGTGTTAAAGGTATAGGAGAAAAAACAGCGATCAAATTAATTCAGAATCACCATACAGTTGAAAATGTAATCGAAAATATTTCAACGTTAACGCCTGCACAACAGAAAAAGATCAATGATAACATTGATAATCTGCATCTATCTAAATCATTAGCAGAAATCCATACACAAGTTCCTATTGAAACAGAAAAGCTATTCGAAGAGATGACATACGCTCATGAATTAAATGATATCTTGTCGATTTGTAACGAACATGAGTTATACGTTTCTGGAAAATATTTAGCAAGCAATTTTTAAAATATAAACCAAATGATTCGTTGGAAATTTTTTCCGATGTATCATTTGGTTATTTTTTTACATTTTAATGATAGTCACTAACAACATTCACTTTTATTTTATAAAAGTTATGTGAATTAATTTCACAATCCTATATTAAAATGATATTATTATTTAGAACGAATAAAATATTGTTCCAGACGCTATTGTGATAAATGAGAGGGCATACCGATATCAAATTAATTTTGAAATGACGTCAATTGCTCTTTTTTATTGAGTGCAATTTGAACGATATCATTTCATTTAAACAACTTCGAAATACTTATTTGCTCAGATTCGACTATCACATTAAACACCAAAGACAAAACATCAAGAAGAGGAGTGGACAATAGCTTTGAATAATCGAGACAAACTACAAAAATTTAGTATTCGTAAATACGCAATTGGAACATTTTCTACAGTCATTGCGACACTAGTGTTTGTTGGTTTCAATCCTGGACAAGCACATGCCAATGAAGTGAGCCAAAATCAAAAGGTAATCGAACAACAAGAAGACTCGCAAATTGATGAAGACAATTCAAATTCTAAAGCTCATCAATTATATAGCCAAGTTGACAATAATCAAAGTCGTTCCAGCGAAAACAATCAACCAAACGCACTTGATAAAACGACATTAACAAATAATGACGAAAATCAAAACGCAATACAAAGTCTTGAATCAGAGCAAGCATCGACAAATAGCGATGAAAACAATATCAATAACCAATCTTTACTTTCTCAAGAAGATTTAAGAATTAACAAAGACGTGATTAATGCTAAGAAACAAGAAGAGGAAGAAAAAGAAAATCAAGATTCTTCTAAAAAAGATAACCATAAAATGATTAAGCAACAATTAGCTGAAAAACGTGCTAATAAAGATGATAAAAACAAAGATTCTGTTAAAAAGAAAGCAAAAAATAGACAAGCTCAATCACCAATTGATAGAAACAGTCTCCAAGCTTTATTAGACTCTTCATATCATGAATACAAAATGATTGATAGAGACAAAGCAAACGCAACTGAATTTAATAAAGTGAAAGCTACATTTGATAAAGTAAATGAATTATTAGGTAAAGAAGATAACGCTACATCAGATGAGCTTACTTTAGTATATCAAGAGTTAGTACAAGCAATAGAATTGGCACGTACATTACCACAACGTTCTATAGATAGTAATACTCTTAAACGTTCAACTCGAGGTGTCAACTCTGACAGAGCTGCAAGAGGTAGCGTCTCATACCAAAATGCCTACACTGAATATTATGTTTCTTCTGATGATGATGGTTCAGGCTATCCACCTGGAACATTTTTACATGCTTCAAATAAAGGTGCACCATATTATTTACCTACAACACCATATAATTTGTTGCATGCTTCAGACGTTAGAAACATTGCTTACATTACTACTAAAAGATTAAAAAACGGCTATCAATGGGACGTATTATTTAACCTTGGACACTCTAACCATGAAAATATGATTTATTGGTTTGCGATACCTCGTGATCAAACACCTGCGGGTCCAGTAACCTTAACAATTATAAATAAAGACGGGCGTGCCACTTCATATGATGGCTCTGGTTCTGGGTCAGGTAAGCCTTTACCAAAATTTTGGGAAACTGCAGGTGGCATAAATCCTAGTGTAGCAAATTATTTTAGACATGGTGCAGCACATGGTTATCAATTTTATAATACTCCATATTATCAATTGAACAAATTCTGGGATTTCGCTCGAGGCAGTGATGAATTTGCGCCAAATTCATACTTCAACAGAAACGGCGCGTCTAGCACAGCTAAGTATTATGGTGATGAAAACTATGCTTTTCTTAATGGCGATAGACCTGAACAAGGACAAGGCTTAGATTCTATTTATTGTTTTATAGGTAAAGGAGATGTAAGTTATCGCATATCCTTTAAAACATCTGGATTGCCAACTGAACGTTTATATTATGCGGCAGGTGGACGAGCATTAGAGTTCAACCAACTTTATAACTATAACCAACTATATGTAGAACCAATGAAAGTTTATCAAGAAAGAATTAAATCGTTTGTAGAAGTTAAGAATCGTACAATGCATTTAGGTAACACTGAATATACTTATGATTCAACACTAGGTAAATATGCTAACCGTGCTATCTTGGATAGTGATGGAGATCATACAACTGATTATGCCGATGATCCGTTAAGCTATGTGAAAAATATAAGTGACACTATAATGGGATTCATGCCTCCAAACGCCCAATATGATAGTTATCGCGTATTTGGAGTCAATGATTTAAATCCAGTAGAAATTGAAAGCTTATTCGCACAAGATAAACTTGAAGAAGCTGCACGTACAGGAAAACCTATTAAATTAATGATTGGTTTTAATGCTCGAGACAGTTCTAGTAATCCTGAAACTTTAGTTCCAGTAAAACTATACGTTAAACCACAATTACAACAAAAGATTAGTTATTGGCATAACAATGAAGGTACGAGTATTGATACGTATACTGAGTCTCGTAAAGTTGGACATCCTGTTTATCAAGTAATGGCAGGTGATATGCATAATAACTCTGTAGAACAACAAGAAATACGTATCAAACTTACAAGTAATGAACCGATAAAAGATAATGATTGGTTAATATATGGTTATCCACATACATTAAGATTGGAGAAATCTACTGGCAGAAATAATAATGCAAAAGAGAAAAACTTCTCTTTAGTAGGAACATTAGAGCCTGGAGATTACTTCATAACTGTGAAGTTAGGAGATAAAGAAGAACAATTTGAAGTAAGAGCTAAACCATATCCTCCAACTTTAGTCACAACTGCCTTACAACTTAAAGGTAAGGCCGGACAAAAACCTGATATTGTAGTGACAAATGTTCCACCTCAAACGAACGCGAAAGTTTTATTAGTAGTAGGTGGCGTTAATGGTCGAACTGATGCTTTTTCTGACCCATATACTAAACCTGAAGGGTACACTGTAATTGCTAGAGCAGACGCGACAAGTCATGGAACAGTTACAATTACATCTAAAGATTATTTGCAAGGACTTCCACGCTCTGGAGAAATTAAAGCAATAACTTACTTTGATGACAATGTTCAATCGAACTTTAGTAATGCCATTACGTTAATAACTGATGAAACACCACCTACAATTGGAGAACCTGTAGGTTTGAAAGATAAATATTATAGAGATAATCAAGTGCATTTCACTATTCCTGTTAGTGATAATCAAGATGGTTCTGGTGTCAATCAAGTGACAATAGAAGGTCTTCCTTCTGGATGGACACATTCCTTTGTCAAAGCTCAGAATGGTCAAAGTGGCACTTTAACAGTAAGTGGAACGATAAGTCACGCTCAAGCATTGAATAGTACTATTAGATTAAGATTGTCTGCTTCAGATATGGATAATAATGTTACAAAGGGCGATCAAATTAAAACGATTAATATCAATGTAAGTAGTTTAGCGGTTGATTTCCCTCCATTACCTTTAACTAATGGTAATAGAGTTGTTGTAGTTAATCCGACTATTATCAGTAATGATGAGAAAGCTATCGCGAAAGATCGTTTAGCTAGACAAAATGCAAGTAGAAATAATGTCTTAGCAGTAGCTAACACTTTCCAACCACAAGATAATGGTAATGTATTAGTAAATTATAAAGATGATTCTCAAGCAACGATGAATGAAGGTAATGTATATACTTACGAACCTATTCGCAAAAATCAGTTTTCCGAAAGTGGAATTACAGATAAAAAAATAGCAACGATTTACGTTGCTAAAGGAAGTAGTTTTAATATTGGTAAAGACATGAGAAACTATTTCTCATTAAGTAATGGTCAAGATATACCTAATGTGCCATTTACTGTAATGACACCTGCTGATCCATTACCTACACCAGAACAAGTATCGCAATTCGGTGATGAGTCTCATCAATATAGAGTTATGGCATTCAATGCTTATAACAAAAGTATAGAAAATTTATATATCCGTATAAAAGCAATTGACATCGTAGCACCAACCGGAAATCATAGAGTATTCCGTGTCAATCCTATTAAACTTAGTGACGAGGAAGTACAAGCAGTTAAACAAGCCTTTGTAGATGCCAACCCGAAATTACATTTACAAACAGCAGATATTGATGTTTCGAATCCTACAAATGGGACTGGTGTGAGCACTGTAACTGTATCTGTTCATAAAGACCAATATACTAAGACCTTTACTTCTTCAGCTAACGACATGAATTTCTTAAGATGGCCTAATATCAGAGAAGATTATTCAATCACTTGGTCTAGCGATAAACTACCAAATCGAAACACTGATGGTGGTTTTTCTTGGTCACCTGATCATAAATCAATTATTTATCGTTACGATGCAACAAAAGGAATTGCTATCAATACAAACCAAGTATTAAATTTATTTACTGCAACGACTACAGTTCCAGGGTTGAGAAATAACATTACTGGTAACGAAAAGATTTTAGCAGAAGAAGGTGGCACACCAAGTTACAAACCGAACGGTTATTCATCACAAATTAATAGTGATGATAGACAACGTAGCTTCACTAAAGATGGACAACTTATTCAAGTTTTAGATTTAGTCCAAACAGGAACAGGATTCGGTAATGCCGTTGTCAACCATTCTAATATTGTTTATAACCAAAGTAATTCTCAAGTTGTAAATGGAGAAGTTCCTGCAGCAAACGGGGCAGCTGCTTTTCAATTAGAAAAAGTAATAAAATCGAATTATGTATCAGAAGGTATTATGGGTGTTGTATATAAAACGCATCTATTTTTAACACCATATGGCGCTAAACAATATATCGAACGCACTGGCAGTACAATGGATACCACTACTAATGTCTACGATGTATATTTTGTACCTAGCGATAATGTTAAACCTACAATCACGTTTGGGGATTATTCTCATAATGAAGTATATTCAGGCGAAACATTTAAAAATACAATAAGCGTCTCTGACAATTACGGCGTTCAGTCGGTATCTATTCCAAACGACAGCGGAATAAGAGTATCTATCTCTAACAATAATACTCAAGTGAGTGGCACAGCACCTAATGTAACTTCAGTTACAAATAAATCAGTAAAAGTTACTGCTATAGATAAAAGTAATAACCAAATTATTGAACAATTTAATGTTCTATTAAAGCCTTTAAAAGATAAATATCGTTTAACTACAAGTTCAACAAACCAACATCCAGTTAGATTAAATAATATTCAAAACGGCGCAACTCTATCACCAGCAGAGAGACAATCTGTAATAGATTCTGTATCTGTGACTAATATCGCGCCAAGAAGAAGCTATATCACTGAACCAGCTAATGAAGTTCAATCAAAAGAAGTTAGTAATGTAATTAGACCGAGAAATGATGCTACTGTTACTGTGACAGTGACATACAAAGACGGTACAATAAATCAAATATCTGTACCTGTTAAGCACGTCTTACCTGAGGTCGTATCAGTACCAAGATATACGGTTCAAGGACATAACTTCCCACAAGATAATGGAGCAGCACCTAGAGATTTCTTTAGATTACAAAATGGAAACACATTCACTGCAAGAGTAAACTGGGTTGGAAACAATGCTCCAAACATTAATAGCAATCAAATCGGTGTTGACATTCCGTTAAGTGCTGAGATTTGGTTTGATGGTGAAACTACGCCAATAGTGAAACAGACAAGTTATAAAATAGTAAAATCTGAGCCAAAGAAAGTTTTCGAAACCACTATCAATGGTCAATTTGTTAATTCTAATGACAATCCAGGTAACGCAGGTTCATATATAAAATCTATTAATAACTCATGGCCAAACGGTATGTATTTCGATTGGGCTCAAGGCTCAAGTGCTCCAACTTCAAATACACCAGGAGCTTTTGTAAGAACTGCAACAGCTATTTATCCAAATGGCGAAAGAGAAGATGTGAAGATTCTTTTTAAAGTCCAACCTAGTAAGCCACAAATTGATGCTAATAGTGTCATTGCTAAAGGTGGATTATCTAATCAACAGGTCATCGTAAGAAACGTGCAAAATAATGTAGATGTAAAACTTTATCAAGCAAACGGTAGCGTTATACCTAATACTACGTCTGTAATAGCAAATGGTACGGCAACTATAACAGTTCAAGGAACTCTACCAACAGATAATATTTACGCTAAGTCTTCTATTACAACTAATAATCTAACTTATGCAAAAAGAACAAATAATGATGTTTCAGATACAACCGAAAACGTAACTGTAACTTCAGAGAATAGCGATCAAGTTAATGTAACTGTTGCAATGGAAGCCAAAAACGGTGGTATAAAATTAGTAAAAGGTATAGATTTTAACTTTAATAATTTTAATAATTTTATTAGTAATGCACCTGCTAACTCTCGTTTTGCATGGGCTCAAAGTCCTGATACATGGAAAGGTAATATCGGACAATCGAATAAAACAGTCAATGTTACATTGCCTAATAACCAAGGAACAAGAACTGTAGATATACCAGTCATGATTTATCCATCTGTGACTGCTAAAGCTCCAGTAAGAGATAAAATAGGTCAAAATTTAGAACGTGGTACAGATGTCTATAATTACATTGAATTCGAAGATGGCAAACGATATAACGGAACGGCTACCTGGAAAGATAATCGACAACCAGATAAAAACGTAGCTGGGGTTCAAAATTTAACTGCGCTTATTAATTATCCTGGAATTACAACTCCAGTAGAAGTTCCAGTCAAAGTATGGGTTTATAACTTTGATTTCGCTCAACCAGTTAACATAATAGAAGTTGGTGATACTTTCCCTAAAGGTACAAGTGCTGCAATGTACAAACATTTAGAAAATGGCGAAGGTTTGCCAATGGATGGATTTAAATTTTATTGGAATCCAGAAACTGGTACTAGCTCAAACCAATGGCAATCATTAGCATATACAAGCACTCCATTCGTTAAAACAGGAAGATATGATGTGCTTTATTCAGGTAATCGTGATTTCCAAACATCGCAACCAGGTAAATTCATTGTAAAAAATGGCACTCCTAATCCACCTATTATTACTGAATCTAATGCAGGTGAAATTACAATCACACCTGGAGCGGTCAGACAAATCCCGATTAAGGGTAGTGGCTATTATGCTCAATCAAATGCTGATAAAATCGTAATTAATAGAAATGGCAGAAAATTAACTACTTTCATTAAAAATCAAGACGGACGATGGGAACTTTTAACAGGTGAACCAGATATTAGAGGCATATCGGCAAAAGATGACGGAAGCGCCATTTTAATAAATCGAACTGCTATCTCTGAAGGCGATACAATCCAAGCTATTGCGACTGAAGGTTCAGGGGAGATAATCAGTAGTCCTGCAGATAGTGGACCGTTTATTGTTAAAGCACCACAACCAGAGAAAGCTACTGCTAAGATTTGGCAGAACGGAACTTTTGAAGTCACACCTGATAATGCTACAAATACTTTTAACCCAACAAAAAGGGTAGAAGTTAGCTACACAGAAAAAATAGGTAATAATGAAGCAAACAAAACATTTACTATCACTAAAAATAATAATGGTAGCTGGTCTATTAATAACAAACCAAGCTATGTAACATTTAACCAAAGTAACGGTAAAGTTATCTTTGATGCTAATACTATTAAACCTGACTCACAAGTTACTATTACTTCTAAAGCAGGTAATGGTAATACGGAAAGTACAAATCCAAATATAGTTTCTGCGCCAGCGTCCCATTCTGTGACTATCAGAGAAATTATAAAAGAACAAGGGCAAAGTGTAACTAATGCAGATGTTAATAACGCTGTTCAAGTCGAAAATAAACGTATAGCAAGTATTAAATCAGGTACAGCATTACCTTCAAATCTAGCTGGTGGTAGTACAACACATATTCCAGTAGTGATTACCTATAATGATGGAAGCACTCAGGAAATCACTGAAACTATTAAAACAAAAGTAAATAAAACTGAATTAATTAACGCTCGCAACCATTTGGACGATACTATAAGTAAAGACAATAAAACGCCTGCAAGTATAAGAAGCTTTGAACAGGCAATGGAAAGAGCGAAAGCACAAATAAATCAAGCGAAAGCTGAAGCGGATACTGTGATTAACACTGAATTTGCTACACCACAACAAGTAGCTAATGCATTAAATCAAGTTAAAGCAGCTCAAGCTAAAATTGATGAAGCTAAAAACTTATTACAAACTAGAGCTGATAATTCACAATTGGTTAGAGTGAGAGATGAGTTACAGCACACACTTCAACCAGCTGCTTCAACAGAAGGTATGACTCAACAAAGTGCTCAAAACTATAATTCAAAACGACAAGCTGCTGAACAAGCAATTCAAAATGCTAATTCTGTAATCAACAATGGAGATGCAACTTCTCAACAAATTACTGAGGCTAAAAATAAAGTAGAGCAAGCTCAAAGAGAATATGTTGAAGCTAAAAATGGTTTAAGAGCGGATAAATCTCAATTAGAAACGGCATATCATCGATTAACGCAAAATGTAATCTTAACAGATAAGAAACCAGCATCTGTAACTCGTTATAATCAATCATTAGCAGGATTTAGAAACGAATTAGATACTGCTAAAAACGAGGCTAATAGCGTTCTACAAAATACTAATCCTTCTGTAGAACAAGTGAGAAATGCGTTAAATAAAGTTAATGCAGTACAACCAAAAGTTAATCAAGCTATAGCTTTATTACAACCAAAAGAAAATAACTCTGCTTTGGTTCATGCTAAAAATCAATTACAAAATGCTGTGAATGAATCTGACCCTACTCGTGGCATGACATCTACCACTGCAAATAATTACAATACTAAGAAACGAGAAGCTCAAGCCGAAATTCAAAAAGCTGATCAAATCATTGCAGACGGAGATGCAACTGCTAAACAAATTTCTGATGAAAAAAATAAAGTTGAACAAGCATTGCAAGCTTTAAATAATGCTAAAAGTGATTTGCGTGCTGATAAGTCACAATTACAAAATGCTTACAATAAGTTAACAGAACAAGTGAGCACTAACGGTAAAACACCTTCAAGTATTAAAAAATATGAAGCAGCGCGTAAAGCGATTGAAACTCAATATAATGAGGCTAAAAATGAAGCTGAGCGAGTGCTCAGAAATAACAATCCAAGCGTAAACGAAGTTACTCAAACTCTTGAAAAAGTGAATAATATTCAATCTAGAGTAAACGAAGCCGTTCACATGCTTCAAAACAAAGAAAATAATAGCGAGCTAGTAAGAGCAAAAGAACAATTGCAACAAGCTATTAACGATCAACCTTCAACTACTGGTATGACTCAAGATTCTATAAGTAATTACAATTCTAAACGTCAAGAAGCTCAAAATGCAGTATCTCAAGCCGAGACTGTAATCAATAACGGCGATGCAACTGCTCAACAAATCTCAACTGAAAAATCTAAAGTCGAACAAGCTTTAACGGCTTTAAATGATGCAAAACATCAACTAACTGCTGACACGACAGCTTTACAAACAGCAGTCAATCGTTTAGACAGAAGAGGCGACACTAACAATAAGAAACCGAGTAGCATAAGAGCTTATAATAAGGCTATTCAATCAATACAATCACAATTGGATAATGCTAAAAATAATGCAAATGCTGTGATTCAAAAACCTATTCGCACAGTGAATGAAGTGGACAATGCATTACAAGAAGTTAACCGAGTTGAACGTGAATTAAGTCAAGCTATCAATCAACTTCAACCTTTAGCTAATAATGAGGCACTTAAAGCAGCAAGAACTCAACTTGAAAATAAAATAAATCAAGCAGTTCAAACTGATGGAATGACGCAACAATCAGTCAATGCATATAATCATGCTAAACAAGAAGCGCAAAGCGAATCTAATACAGCTCAAACGTTAATCAATAACGGCGATGCTACTGATCAAGAAATTTCTTCAGAAACTGAAAAAGTAAATCAAAAATTTAAAAATTTAGAGAACGCCATAAATGGATTAACTGTCAATAAAGCTCCGTTAGAAATCGCAAGAAATAATATTCAGTATAATATTATCCATGCGTCAAGCACTGAAGGTATGACACCACAGTCTGCTCAAGCATATAGACAAAAGCTCCAAGAAGCTAGAAATGAAATTACTAGAATTAATCATGTGCTTGATAATCATCCTGATGTCAATGCTATTAGAACTAATGTAGCTTCAGCAGAACGAATGAAGAATGAATTAATACAAGCTAAAAACAATTTACAAGTAGATACTCAACCTTTAGAAAATGCTCAAAGAAATATCCAAAGTGTTATCGATCAAGGTTCTAATACAGATGGAATGACAGCGGATTCTGTAAATGATTTTAATGACGCATTAGCAGCTGCTATAATCGAAAAAACTAAAATCAATAAGTTACTTAAAAATAAAGATTCGATTACTGTAGATAAAGTTAAACAAGCTGTAGCTGAAGCGAACGACGTAATTAAAAACTTAAAAGACGCACGTGCTTCACTACTTCCAGATAAAAGTGATCTTGAAGCTGCTAAACAAGCGCTTGAAAATAGTATTAATCATCCTACAGACACAGAAGGCATGACGCAAGAATCATTACACAACTATAACGAGAAACTAAATGCTGCTCGAGAAGAACTAAATAAAGTGAATGGTATTTTAAATAATAACCCTACAGTAGCAGTTATTAGATCTACTACTAATGAAGCAAATAACGTTAAAGCGGCTTTAGATGAGGCAAGAACTCAGTTAGTTTTGGATAGACAACCATTTATTAATCATATTAATAGTGAGGATAGTCTTAATACGCCTCAAAAAGAGAACTATAAAAATCAAATTAATAATGCAACGAATCACCGAGAGTTAGTAAACATCCAAAGTAACGCTGATACGCTTAATCAAGCTATGAAAAAGTTAAAAGAAAGTATTGCTGATTATGAACAAGAAAAATTAAAAGAAAACTATATAGATGCTTCAGATAACAAACGTCAAGCGTATGATAATGCTGTAAATGCAGCTAAAGGAATTATCAATCAAACTCAAAGTCCAACTATGAGTAGTGATACGATTAACCAAAAAGCGAACGACGTTAAACAAACTAAAGATGCTTTAGATGGTAACCAAAGATTAGCAGCCGCGAAACAAGAAGCAGTACGTCATCTAAACGACTTACATGATTTAAACGAGGCACAACGTCATGCGCTTACTACTGAGATTAATAATTCTAATAATATTGCAGCTGTAAACCAAGCTAAAGATAAAGCTAACACTGTAAACACTGCAATGACTGGATTAAAACATAGCATTGCTGATAATGAACAAGAGCTTCGAAATGGCAATTATATTAATGCTGATAAAGACAAACAAGATGCCTATAATAGCGCAGTAAATAATGCCAAACAAGTTATTAATCAAGCAAATAATGATACTGCACAACTTAATCCAACTGAAATTAATAAACTTGCACAGAAAGTTAATACTACTAAACAAGAATTGAACGGTAATGAAAAATTAGCAGAAGCAAAACGAGAAGCTAACACTACAATCGACGGATTAACTTATCTCAATGATGCACAACGTGCGAAAGCTAAACAAAATGTTGGCAACGCTACAACAAGAACAGACATTGCTAGTCAATTAGGAAATTACACTAAATTAAACAACGCGATGAAAGAATTACGCGATAGTGTTCAAAATGTTAACCAAATAAAAACAGGTAGCAATTATATTAATGAAGACAATGGTCCTAAAGAAGCATATAATCAAGCAGTAACAAATGCTCAAAACATAATCAATGCTCAATCTAATCCTGAAATGAGTTCGGATGCTATTAAGCAAAAAGCTCAAGCAGTGACTAATGCTCATAATAATTTACATGGTCAACAAAAATTAGAAGAAGCTCAACGCAATGCAAATAGGGAAATAGATAACTTATCTAACTTAACTTCTGCTCAAAAGTCAGCTGAAAAAGCATTAATTAATAGTAAACAAACAAGAACAGAAGTTCAGAATCAACTTAATGATGCTAAAGCTTTAAATGGTTCAATGGGTACATTAAAAGAACTAGTGAACAAACAATCAGAAGTTCAAGGAACAAGTAATTATATTAATGAGGATGGACCAGAAAAAAATGCGTATAACAATGCAATTTCAACAGGGCAAACAATCATTAATAAAACGACTGATCCAGTACTCGATAAGACTACTGTTGATGAAGCAATTAATAATATTAGTACTAAAAAGTCAGCACTTCACGGTGAACAAAAATTACAAACAGCTAAAACAAATGCAACAAACGCAATTAACACATTGTCAGATCTCAATACACCGCAAAAAGATACTCTGAAAAATGCAATTAAAACTTCTAGTACGCGATCTCAAGTGGCTGAAGAACAGACAAAAGCGAATGCCATTAACGATGCTATGCACGTATTAAGACAAAATATAGCTAACAATGAAAACGTGAAAAATCAAAGTAGTTACATTAATGCAGAACCTGAGAAACAAAACGCTTATACAGATGCTGTGAATGCTGCAAACGCTATTATTAATGAACAAACTCCAACTTTAAATGCGAATACAATTAATCAAAAAGCGCAAGAAGTATTAACAACGAAAAACGCTTTAGACGGAGAAGCACAACTTCGCAAAGCGAAAGAGAACGCTACTCGTGAAATTGATGGCTTAAATCAACTTACACAAGCTCAAAAAAATAAAGAAAAATCATTAGTTAACGAAGCACAAACGAGACCAGCAGTTGCAACGCAGTTAAGTGAAGCTAAAGAACTAAATAAGGTTATGGGGCAATTAAATAGCTTAATTAATAACCAAAATGAAATTAAAGGCAGCAGTAAATACATTAATGAAGATCCCGCTCAACGAAATGCTTATACAAATGCGATTTCTAACGCTGAAACACTTAAAAATAGAACGCAAACTCCAGAATTAGATAAATCTGTAATTCAAGGTGCGATTAATAACATTAATACAGCTATCAATAATTTAGATGGTGAAACTAAACTTGCTAAAGCTAAACAAGATGCCAAAGCTACAGTTAATGGACTAAATAGTTTAACTAATGCTCAAAAAGTAAATGAGAACAATTCTATTGGTAACGCAACAACTCGCGATCAAATCACAAATATTCTAAACAGTGCTCAAGCGTTAGACCAAACGATGCAAAGATTACGAGAATTAGTAAATGCCAAAGATCAAGTTCACAAAACAAGTGACTACATTAATGAAGATGCCCAACAACAAAATGCCTATAATAGCGCTATCACAAATGGTGAAGCAATCATTAGTGGTCAACAAAATCCTACAATGGACAAATCAAAAATTGAACAAGCCATTAATCAAATTAATGCTGCTAAAAATAATTTACATGGTGCCACTAAACTTCAAAATGATAAAAATGCTGCTAATCAAGCAATTGCTCAATTAGGATCTTTAAATGATCCACAAAAAACTGGCGAAGAAGCATTAGTAAATGGTGCACAAACTAGAAATGACGTTTCAGCTCACCTCAATAATGCTAAAGCGTTAAACGACGCCATGAAAAAGCTTAAAGATAAATTCGCGGAAAAAACTACTGTTAAACAAAGTAGTGATTACATTAACGGCTCATCTGAACATCAAAACGCATACAATCAAGCATTACAGAATGCCGAAGCAATCATTAATCAAAATAGTAATCCTACATTAGATAAATCAGAAGTTGAACAAAAATTACAAAGTTTAACTCAAGCTCAAAATGCACTTGACGGTGTACAACAATTGGCTAATGCCAAACACTCGGCGACTCAAGATGTGAATGGTTTAACAAGTCTCAACGATGGCCAAAAACGTGAGTTAAATAAATTAATCAATGCTGCGGACACACGCACTAAAGTTCAAGAAGAATTAACCAAAGCTACTGATTTAAATAGTGCTATGAAAGCTCTAAGAGATAGTATTCAAAATGTTGAAGAAGTTAAACGAGGTAGTAATTATGTAAATGAAGATCAAACTGAACAACGTAATTACGATAACGCTGTTACTAGTGCTCAAGGCGCTATAAATAACAATAGCAATCCTGTGTTAGATAAAAATACAATTGAAGGTTTAACTCAAACTGTTCACAACACTAAAGATGCCTTACATGGTGCTAATAAATTAAGCCGTGATCAACAAACTGCAGAAAATGAAATTCGTGGTTTACCTAATCTTAATAAACCTCAAAAAGACGCTGAAATAGCTAAAGTAAAAGCTGCATCAACACGTAATGAAGTAAGTAACATACTTCAAGGCGCTAAAACTTTAGACACTGCAATGCACGGTTTGAGAGAAAGCATTAATGATAAATCTGAAATAAAAAATAATAGTAAGTATATAAATGAAGACCAACCAGAGAAACAAGCTTATGACAATGCTGTTAATAACGCTCAACAAGTTATAGATGAAACAACAGCTACAATTAATCCAGAGACAGTTAATAATTTAACTAATGCTGTGACACAAGCTAAATCAAATCTTCATGGTGATACCAAACTTCAACAAGACAAAGACACAGCTAAACGAACAATTGCGCAGTTACAAAACTTAAATGATGCACAAAAAGGCTTGGAAGATACTATGATTGATGGCGAGTCAACTCGTACTCAAGTACAACATGATTTAGCCGAAGCTCAAGCTTTGAATGGTTTAATGGGAACATTAAAAGAAAGCATAAAAGATAATTCAACAATTACTGGTGATGGTAACTACATCAATGCTGATCCAGTTAAAAAACAAGCATATGATAATGCGGTTAAAGAAGCTCAAAAAATTATAAATGGAACAAACCAACCAACTATAAATAAAGACGATGTCTCTAACGCAACTCAATCAGTAAAAACTACAAAAGATGCTTTAGATGGTAATCACAGATTAGAAGAAAATAAACAAAATGCAAATCATGACATAGATAATTTACCAAACTTAACTAATGCTCAGAAAACAGCTGAAAAAGCATTAATTAATAATAAACAAACACTAACAGAAGTACAGTCTCAACTTGATAAAGCTAAAGCTTTAGATGGTTCAATGGGCACATTAAAAGCATTAGTGAACAAACAATCAGAAATTCAAAGAACAAGTAATTATATTAATGAAGACCAACCAGAGCAATCTGCGTATAATAACTCAATATCAATGGGACAAACAATCATTGATAAAACGACTGATCCAGTACTTGATAAGAATAATATTGATGAAGTAATTAGTAATATTAATACTAAAAAGTCTGCACTTCATGGTGAACAAAAATTACAAACTGCTAAAACAAACGCAACAAATGCAGTTAATAATCTAACAAATCTCAACACACCACAAAAAGACGCTTTAAAAAATGAAATTAAAGCTTCTAGTACACGAACTCAAGTAACTGCAGAACATGCAAAAGCGACTGCCATTAATGATGCTATGCAGTCATTAAGACAAAATATTGCTGACAACGAAAATGTAAAAACTCAAAGTAATTACATTAATGCAGAACCTGAGAAACAAAACGCTTATACTAATGCTGTGAACGCCGCAAATGCGATTATTAATGAACAAAACCCAACTTTAGATGCGAATACAATAAAACAAAAAGCGCAAGCAGTACTAACAACTAAAAATGCTTTAGACGGAGAAGCACAACTTCGTAAAGCGAAAGAAGACGCTAATCGTGAGATTGATGGTTTAAATCAACTTACACAAGCTCAAAAAAATAAAGAAAAAACATTAGTCAATGAAGCACAAACGAGACCAACAGTTGCAACGCATTTAAGTGAAGCTAAAGAACTTAATAAAGTGATGGAGCAATTAAATAGTTTAATCAATGGTCAAAATACAATTAAAGGTAGCAGTAAATACATTAATGAAGACCAAGCTCAACAAAATGCTTATACTAATGCGATTACGAACGCTGAATCACTTAAAAATAAAACGCAAAATCCAGAAATAGATAAATCTGCGATTCAAAATGCGATTAATACTATTAATACAGCTATCAATAATTTAAATGGTGAAGCTAAACTTACTAAAGCTAAACAAGATGCTAAAGCTAATGTTAACAATCTCAATAGTTTAACTAATGCTCAAAAAGCAAATGAAAACAGCTCTATTGGCAACGCAACAACTCGAGATCAAGTCACAAATATTCTAAACGGTTCTCAAGCGTTAGACCAAACAATGCAAAAATTACGAGAATTAGTAAACGCCAAAAATCAAGTGTACAAAACAAGTGACTATATCAATGAAGATACGCAACAACAAAATGCTTATAACAATGCTATTGCAAATGGTGAAGCAATCATTAGTGGTTCACAAAATCCTACAATGGACAAATCAAAAATTGAACAAGCTATTAATCAAATTAACACTACTAAAAATGCTTTACATGGTGCCACTAAACTTCAAAATGATAAAAATGCTGCTAATCAAACAATCGCTCAATTAGGATCTTTAAATGATGCGCAAAAATCTGGCGAAGAAGCATTAGTGAATGGTTCTAATACAAGATCAGATGTAGCTACACAGCTCGATAAAGCTAAAGCATTAAACGAAGCAATGAAAAAACTTAGAGAAAAAGTTGCGGAAAAAACTACTATTAAACAAAGTAGTGATTACATTAACGATTCATCTCAACATCAAAATGCATACAATCAAGCATTACAAGATGCCGAATCAATCATTAATCAAAATAGTAATCCTACATTGGATAAATCAGTAGTTGAGCAAAAATTACAAGGTTTAACTCAAGCTCAAAATGCATTACAAGGTTCACATCTCCTTGAAAATGCTAAGAATAACGCTGTTACTGAAATCAACAAATTAACAGCTTTAAACGATGCACAACGTCAAAAAGCGATTCAAAATGTTCAAGCACAAACTACAATTCCAAACGTTAACCAACAATTAACGACTGTTAAAGAATTAAATAGTGCAATGCAAGCATTAAGAGATGCAGTTGGACAACAAAATGACGTGCATCAACAAAGTAATTATTTCAATGAAGATGAACAACCTAAACAAAATTACGATACCGCTATTCAATCAGGTCAAGAAATCATCAATAAATCTCAAGACCCAGTAATGAATAAAACTGAAATTGAACAAGCGACTAATCGCATTAATTCAACTAAAGATGCTTTAGATGGCGCTAATAAGTTACACAGCGATCAAGAAAATGCTAATAGACAAATAGAAGGTTTAACAAGTCTCAACCCAGCTCAAATCACAGCTGAGAAACAATTAATTAACCAAGCGACAACACGTACAGATGTGGCTCAAAAATTAGCAGCAGCTAAAGAATTAAACAATGCTATGAAAACTTTGAGAGATGGCATTCATAATAAAGATGACATTAAACGAAGTAGTGCTTATGTCAATGCAGATCCAACAAAAATTTCTGCATATGACCAAGCTTTACAAAATGCTGAAAATATAATCAACGCTACACCTCAGGCAGAACTTAATAGATCAACAATTGAACAAGCATTAACTAGAGTTCAACAAGCTCAAAATGCACTTGACGGTGTACAACAATTGGCTAATGCCAAACAAGCAGCGACTCAAAACGTCAATGGTTTAACAAGTCTCAACAATGGCCAAAAACGTGAGTTAAATCAATTAATCAATGCTGCAAACACACGTACTAAAGTTCAAGAAGAATTAGCTAAAGCTACTGCTTTGAATAATGCTATGAAAGCTTTAAGAGATAGTATTCAAAATGTTGATGAAGTTAAACGAGGTAGTAATTATGTAAATGAAGATCAAACTGAACAACATAATTACGATAACGCTGTTACTGGTGCTCAAACTACTATCGATAATAACAACAAACCTGTGTTGGATAAAAATACAATCGAAAGTTTAACTCAAACTGTTAACAACTCTAAAGATGCTTTACAGGGCGCTAAAAAATTAAGCCGCGATCAACAAAATGCAGAAACTGAAATTCGTGGTTTAACGAGCCTAAATGAACCGCAAAAAAATGCAGAAATAGCTAAAGTAAAAGCTGCAAATACTCGCACTGATGTAAATAACCTACTTCAAGGCGCTAAAACTTTAGACACTGCTATGCACGGTTTAAGAGAAAGCATTAAAGATAAATCTGATATTAAAAATAGTAGTAAATATATAAATGAAGACCAACCAGAGAAACAAGCGTATGACAGTGCAGTAAACAACGCTCAAAAAGTTATTGATGAATCACAAGCTACTTTAAGCCCAGAGACAATTAATAAATTAACTAATGCGGTGACACAAGCTAAATCAAATCTTCATGGTGATACTAAACTTCAACAAGAGAAAGACCAAGCTAAACGAACAATTGAGCAGTTACCGAACTTAAATAATGCTCAAAAAGGCTTGGAAGATACTATGATTGATGGCGAGTCAACGTGTACTCAAGTACAACATGATTTAGCCGAAGCACAAGCTTTAGACAGTTTAATGGGAGCATTAAAAGAAAGCATAAAAGATCATTCGACAGTTACAGGTAATGGTAATTACATCAATGCTGATCAAGCTAAAAAACAAGCCTATGATAATGCGGTTCAAAACGCTCAAAATATTATAAACGGAACAAACCAACCAACTATAAATAAAGGCGATGTATCTAACGCAACTCAATCAGTGAAAGCTACAAAAGATGCTTTAGATGGTGATCACAGATTAGAAGAAGCGAAAAATCACGCTAACCAAGAGATTACGAACTTACAAAACTTGAATAATGCTCAAAAAGAAGCTGAGAAAAATGCAGTTAACACTTCACCAACACTCGAACAAGTTCAACAAAACTTACAAACTGCACAAAATTTAGATAGTGCGATGGGCGCTTTAAAACAAAGTATTGCTAATAAAGATCAAGTAAAATCTGAAAGTAAATATCTTAATGAAGACCCAACTATAAAAGCTAACTATGACAATGCAGTTCAACGTGCCGAAAATATTATTAACGCAACTCATGACCCTGAATTAAATAAAGCTAACATTGAACAAGCAACTCAAGCTGTTCAACAAGCCGAACAAGCACTTCACGGTGTTGAAAAATTAACTCATGATAAAACAACTGCTTCAAACGAATTAGACGGCTTGACGAACTTAACAGACGCGCAACGTGAAAAGTTAAAAGAACAAATTAACAATTCTACTAGTCGCGATGACATCAAACAAAAAATTGAACAAGCGAAACAACTTAATAATTTAATGGATCAACTTAAACAACAAGTTGGTCACAAAGACGACGTTCATTCAAGTAGTAATTATTTCAATGAAGATCCCGATAAGAAAAAAGCTTATGATGATGCGATTAAACGTGCAGAAGAGATCATTAAAAATTCAACTGATCCTAATTTGAATCCACAAGATATTACAAATGCACTTAATCAAATTAACCATGCTAAAGATAATCTTCACGGTGACGATTTGCTTCAACATCAAAAAGATACTTCAAACCAATCAATTGATAACTTAAATCATCTTAATCAACCTCAAAAAGATGCATTAAAACAAGCTATCAATGGCGCTACAACAAGAGAACAAGTAGCAGAAAAATTAAAAGAAGCACAAGCACTTGATGAAGCAATGAAACAACTTGAAAACCAAGTAAGCAAGGATCCTTCAATCACTTCAGGAAGTCCATTTGTTAATGAAGATACTGACAAACAAAAAGCTTATAATGATGCAGTTCAAGCAGCTAAAGATTTAATAAATCAAACTTCTAATCCTACTTTAGACAAACAAAAGGTAGAAGAAGCACTACAAAAAATTCAAAATGCTGTAAACGATTTACATGGTGAGCAAAAATTAACTCAATCTAAACAAGATGCGAATGATCAACTCTCTCATTTTAATAATCTGACTGATGAGCAAAAGGCACATTTCAAACCATTGATTGATAATGCCCAAACTAGAGGAGAAGTAGACAAACAAATCGCTTTAGCTAAACAATTAAATGATGATATGGGTACCGTTAAAGGACAAATCTCATACAAAGATAAAGTTCATCAATCAAGTGATTATATAAATGCTGATCCAGCTAAAAAAGAAGCTTTCGATAATGCTATCAAAGAAGCAGAAGATTTACTTCATAATAATCCTGGAATATTAGATCATAATACGCTTCAAAACATCATTAATAAAATTGAAGAAGCTCAAAATGCGTTAAATGGACAAGCGAAATTTGACCAAGCACAAAAAGAAGCTCTAAAAGAACTAGGTCATTTAAATAGTCTAAATGCACCTCAACGTGAAACAGTTAAAACGAATATCAATCAAGCAACTACATTAGATGGATTAGGTCAAGAATTGCAAAAAGCCAAAGATCTTAATAACGCTATGAAAGCAATGAGAGATAGCATTGCTAACCAAGAACAAGTTCGTCAAGGTAGTAATTATACAAATGAGGATCATACACAACAGCAAGCATATGATGATGCAGTAAATAACATCAATCGTATTATTACAGAATCTAATGCTACGATGGATCCTCAAGCAATCAATCAGGCTACTCAAACTTTAAATAGCGCGAAACAAGGTTTACACGGTGATCAAAAACTTCAAGACGATAAAAATAATGCGAAACAAGAAATTGACAACTTAACTGGTTTAACAAATGCTCAAAAACAAACGCTTAATGACGCTATCAACCAGTTGACCAATAGACCTGATGTAAAACGAAAATTAAGTGAAGCTAAATATCTAAACGGCAAAATGGAAGAGTTAAAAGCTATTGTGGCGAAAGCTCCTTCAGTTAGACAAAATAGCAATTATATCAATGAAGATCCTGCTGAAAAAGAAGCTTATGATAATGCAATTAATAAAGGTCAAAAAGTTATTGATGCAGCGAACAATCCAACTACGGATTCAGTTGTTATCAGTAAAATCATTCAAGAAATAAATAGTGCTGAACAAGGTCTCAACGGAGCTCAGAAACTTAGACAAGATCAAGCAGATGCTATCAACAAAGTTTATGGTTTAGATACTCTGAACCCAGCACAAAAATCTAAAGAAGTACAAGATATACAAGCTGCTACAACTAGACCTGCTGTCACTCAACAATTGGAAGATGCGAAAGCCTTAAATCAGGCTATGGAACAACTTAAACAAAGTATTGCTGATAAGAATAAAACGCTAAACTCTAGCAATTATATTAATGAAGATCCTGAGAAAAAATTGGCTTACGATAATGCATTAAGCAAAGCAGAGCAGCTACTAAATCAACAAAACGATCCAACAATGGATAAAAATGAGATCAATGCTGCAACTCAAAAAGTTAAAGAAGCCAAAGACGCACTTCATGGCGCTGAGAAATTAGCTCAAAATCAAACTGAGTCTAATGCTACTGTTAATCAATTACCAAACTTAAACGATAAACAAAAACAAGCTTTAAATGACTTAATTAACAGCGCGCCTAACAAACAAAAAGTTGCTGAAATCATTGCACAAGCAAATGAACTCAATAATGCAATGAAGAAACTAAAAGATTTAGTAGATGAGCAACCTCATGTTCATCAACAAAGCAATTACTCTAATGAAGATCCTAATGTTCAAACTGTTTATGATAATGCGATTCAAAATGGTCAAAATATTATTGATGGAACAACAGGCGAACCTTTAAATAAAAATCAAATCGATAACGCAATTCAAAATATCGAACTTGCTAAAGGCGATCTTCACGGAGAACAAAAATTACAACATGCTCAACAAGATGCGAATAATGAAATTGATCATCTTTCAAATCTAAATAATGCACAAAGACAAGGCGAACATAACGAAATCAACACTGCACCATCAAGAACTGAAGTAGCCAACGATTTAAATAATGCTAAAGCGCTAAACGAAGCAATGCGTCAATTAGAAAGCGAAGTTAACCATGCAAATAATATTAAACAATCAAGTGACTTCATTAATGAAGATGAAGGCCCACAAAATGCATACAATAACGCACTTCAAAAAGCGAAAGATATTATCAATGCAGTACCAGATGGTACTTTAGATAAAGCTAGAATTGAACAAGCATTAACAGAATTACAGCATGCAAGAGAAGCTTTACACGGAGAACAAAAACTTCAAGAAGCAAAAGATCAAGCCAACGCTCAAATTGACGGATTAAATGCGCTAAACTCTGGTCAAACTCTTGCAGAGAAAGACTTGGTTAATCAAGCTAAGACTAAACCTGCAGTTCAAGAAGCGCTTGAAAAAGCTAAAGAACTCAATGAGGCGATGAAAGCATTAAGATCAGAAATTTCTAAAAAAGATCAAGTTAAAGGCGAAAGTAAATACATTAACGCTGATAATAATAAGCAATCAACGTATGATAGTGCACTTAATCGCGGTTCACAAATCATCACAACAACTCAACCGCCAGAACTTGATAAAGACGCAATTAATAGAGCAACTCAAGCTATTACCAACGCTGAAAATGAGTTAAACGGTCAAGCTAAATTAACAGAAGCAATTTCTAACGGTAAGCAAGAAGTTAATAACTTACATGGCTTAACACAAGCTCAAAAAGACAAAGAACATGAATTAATCAATCAAGCACCAACTAAATCACAAGTAGCAGAAATCATTAATAATGCTAAACAATTAGATAATGCTATGAATCAATTACAACAAGCCATAAATAACGCAAATCCAACCAAACAAAGTGGTAATTATATCAACGAAGATCCTGCTCAAAAAGAAGCGTACAACCAAGCGATTCAAAAAGCTAAAGATCTAATCAATAAACAACCACCTACAATGGATAAACACGAAATTGATCAAGCATTAGATAATATTAACCAAGCTCAAAATAACTTGAATGGTAATAAGAAACTATTCAATGAACAAAATGAAAAAACAGATCAATTAACAAATCTTAATAGCCTTACAAACGGTCAACACGATGCATTAGTTAATGACATTTTCAATGCGCCAACGAGAGAAGAAGTTGCAAAACGCTTTGAAAAAGCTGAACAATTAAATAACACGATGAAAGCATTGAGAGATGCTATCAAAGATAATCAACAAGTGCTTCAAAGCAGTAATTATAAAAATGAAGACCCTGCTCAACAAAATGCTTACAATCAAGCAGTAGCTAAAGCCTTAGATATTGTCAATGATAGACCTACGCCAACTTTATCAAATGAAACTGTTCAAAAAGTTGTGGATGAAGTGACTCAAGCTAAACAAAACTTACGTGGCGAACAAAAACTGGCAGACGATAAAGCAAATGCAGAAAGAACATTGAATCAATTAACGCATCTCAATCCTGCACAACGTGAAGACTTAGAAAATCAAATTCACAATGCGACGATTCGACCAGAAGTTCAAGATGCAGTTAACTTAGCTAACCAGCTTAATGATGCAATGAAGAAATTAAAAGATGCGCTTGATGGTAATGAAACGCTTAAACAATCTAGTGATTACATTAATGAAGATACAAATGAAAGAGGCAACTACGATCACAATATTGAAAAAGGTAAAGAAATAGTTGACCAACAAACAAACCCAACGATGTCACCAAGCTATATTAATGAAATTACAGATAAAATTAATAACGCTAAAAACGATTTACATGGTTCTCAAAAACTAGAAAAAGATAAACAACAAGCAACTGAAAATATCAATCAAATGACAGGTTTAAATCAAGCTCAAAAAGATCAATTAAATAAAGAAATCCAACAAGCTCAAACTAGACCTGACGTTGAACGTGTCATCAATAAAGCAAAACCATTAAATCAATCAATGGAGAATTTACGTCAAAGCATTAAAGATGTGGATAATGTAAAACAAACAAGTAATTACATTAATGAAACTCCAAGCGTTCAAAACAATTACACTAGTGCTGTAGATCAAGCGAAAGAAATCATTGATCAAACGTCTAACCCAACGATGAATCCATTAGATATTAATCGTGCTATATCTAAGGTTCGAACAACCAAAGATGATCTTCATGGCGAACGTAAACTCGACAATGATAAACATACGCAAACGTATGCAGTTAATCATTTAGATCACCTTAACCAAGCGCAAAAAGAGGCTTTAGCACATGAAATAAATCAAGCAACTACCGTCACTGATGTAGATAATATCTCCAACAAAGCTAAAGCGTTAGATGATGAAATGAAGAAACTTAAAGACATCGTTGCACAACAAAATAGCGTAAGACAATCAAGCAACTATATCAACGAGGATAGCGCTCCTCAACAAGCATATAATGACGCTATTAACGATGCACAAGCTATCATTGATCAAACGACTAATCCAACAATGTCTCATGATGACATTGAAAATGCGATTAATAAAATAAAAGAAAAAGTTGCAGCATTAGATGGAGAACATAAATTACAACAAGCGAAAGAAAATGCAAATAACCTCATCGATAGCTTAAATAATTTAAATACACCACAGAAAAATGCTGAAAAAGCACTCATCAATAATGCAAAAACAAGAGACAAAGTGACTGAACAAACTCAAGTGGCACAAGAGCTCAATAATGCAATGGGCGGTTTAAGAAACAGTATTCAAGATCAAGGATCTGTGAGACAAGATAGTAAATATGTCAATGAAAATTACGACAAACAACAAGCATATAATAGTGCTGTACGTGATGCAGAATCTGTCATCAATGAACAAACTGCAACATTAAACAAAGATACGATTACACAGTTAACTCAAGCTGTTAACAAAGCCAAAGACGCATTAAACGGTGTTAAATTGCTCAATGCAGACAAACAAGCTGCACAACAATCACTACCTACATTGAGTCATTTAAATCAAGCGCAACAAGAAGCTTTCAATACTCAAATTAACAATGCACATACACGCTCTGAAGTTCAGCAAATCATTGGTCAAGCTCAAAATCTGAATAATGTGATGAAATCATTAGAAGATAGCATCCAAGATAAAGACCAAGTGAAAAAATCTAGTAACTATATCAACGAAGATCCTAATGAACAACAGGCTTACGATAATGCAGTGACTCAAATTGAGAATATTCTTCACCAAACATCTCAACCAACAATGTCCGTTGATGATCTTAAAAATGCGATCAATCATATCAAAAACGCTAAAGACCAACTTGCAGGACAAAGTAAACTTGATAAAGCAAAAGATCAAGCAGATAAAGAATTAAGTAAGCTTGTCGATTTAACTTCATACCAAAGCAGTAACGTAGGAAATCAAATTTACACTGCTAAGACAAGAACTGAAGTTGCTCAAGCATTAGAAAAAGCAAAAACTTTAAATGATGCGATGAAAGCTCTAAATGACGTATATAAACAAACATCTAAAGTCATCCATAGCAGTCAATTCATTAATGAAGATCAACCAGAGAAAGATGGATACAAACAAGCGATTAAAGATGTTGAGGCAGTCATTTATAAACAAACGAATCCAGAAATGGATCCGACAGTTATAAATAATTTGACTCACCAACTTGAAAATGCACAAAACAATCTCCATGGTGATCAAAAACTTGCTCAAGCAAAACAAAATGCTGCCGACACAATAAATGGTTTAACACATTTAAATGAAGCTCAACGCGAAGCAATCATTAACCAAAATACAAACGCAACAACTCGTGAACAAGTGAAGAAAAACTTAGATAATGCGCAAGCACTCGATCAAGCAATGGCATCACTGGATAATGTAGTTGCAAATAAAAACAACGTTTTAAATAGTAGTAAATATTTAAACGAGGATCCTAAGTACCAACAACCTTATGATCAAACGATTGCGGCTGCCGAACAGTTAGTCAACCAAACTACTAACCCAACACTCGACCCTAATCAAGTTGACATCATTAAGAATAGAGTACTCACTGCTGAAGATAATTTACATGGAGTTAAAAAGTTAGACTCTGATAAAGCTATGGCGAAATATGACATTGCTGACATGAAAAATCTTAATGACGCTCAAAAACAAGCAATCACTCAATCAATTAATAACGCGACATTAAGAACAGAAGTTAAACAACTTCTACAACAGGCTAAAGATCTTAACTCAGTAATGAAAGACCTAAAAGACAAAACGAAACAAACTGAGGCTGATAAAACTTCACCAAACTATACTGAGGCTTCAGATGATAGAAAAGAAGCACTAAATCAAGCACTCGCTGACGCACAAGCAATGATTGATAAAGCACACGGATCAAATGCTACGCATGACCAAGTTCAACAAGTTCTAGACAAGCTTACTCAAGCGAATCAAAATCTCAATGGTAATAAACGTGTAGCTGAAGCTAAAACTGATGCAAGTAACACTATCGATCATCTTAAATATTTAAATCCGAGCCAACAACAAACTGCCAAAGATAATGTAGAACAGGCAACGAAACTTGCTGAGATTGATGCAGCTAAAGCCAATGCTCAAGTATTAAACAAATCAATGGGTCAATTACAACAATTTATCAATGATGCTCAATCAGTTGAAAACAGCGATAATTACAGACAAGCAGACGATAGTAAAATTTCAGCTTATGACGATGCTCTAGAACAAGCTCAAGCTATAGTTCAAAAGAACGCAACGGAAGATGAAGTTAAACAAGCAATTCATCAAATAAGTCAAGCTAAAAATAACTTAAATGGTATTGCAAGACTCGATGAAGCTAGACCTAAAGCATTAGATTATATAAACTCACTTGATAAAATAAATAATTCTCAAAAAGCTGCCTTAATCGATAAGGTTAACCAATCACACGACCTTATAGAAATAAATCATTTCGTTGATGATGGAACAAACTTAAACGATATCATGCATGATTTAGCACAAGCAATCATCGATAATTACGCACCAACAAAAGCGAGCATTAACTACATTAATGCCGATAGCCAACTTAAAGATAACTTTAATCAAGCGATCAATAACGCTCGTGACGTACTTAATAAAGCTAAAGGTCAAAATCTAAACTTTGAAACAGTAGATTCACTTAAAGATGCTATTTCAGAGGCGAAAGATGCGCTTAATGGTATAGAACGACTCAAAGCTGCTAAAGCTAAAGCGGACAAATTCATCGAAAGTCTCGCACATATCAATCAAGCTCAACTCGCACATGCACTCAAAGAAATCGCTAATTCAGATACATTAACGAAATTAGCTCGCATCGTCGATAAAGCAAATGTTTTAGATGAAGCTATGCAAGCACTGAAAGACGAAATCACTCGGAATGCAGCTCCTGTTCAATCTAGCTTAAATTACATTAATGCTGACGAGGATCTCAAAGATCAATTCGATCATGCTTTAAGTAATGCTAGAAAGGCGATTGTCAAAGCTACAGGTAAAAACTTAGATGAAACTGAAATTGAAGGTCTTAAACAAGCAATTGAAGATACTAAAGATACACTTAACGGGGAACAACGTTTGGCTGAGGCTAAAGCGAAAGGTCAACAGTACCTACAAACTTTAACTCATTTAAATGATGCGCAACGTAATGCTGCTGAAAATGAAATAAAAACATCAGAAGATCTCACTTCATTAGCTGAGACAATTTCAAACACTACTAACTTAGATGAAGCAATGAAAGATTTACATGAAACATTAGTAAATAATGCTACACCTGTCCATGCGAGTGTTAATTATGTCAATGCTGACGATGATTTAAAACAACAATTTGACACAGCACTTCAACAAGCTAGAAATACGCTTGCTAAAGCTACAGGCGAACCAGCTTCAATCGATGAAGTTCGTGGACTTTCACAAACAATCGAAGACACTAAAGATGCACTAAATGGGGAACAACGTCTAGCTGAGGCTAAAGTTAAAGCTGAAAAGGTATTAAAAACATTTAAAGACCTAAATAATGCGCAACGCGAAAGCTCTATGTCTCAAATGAAAGCTACAGATAATTTACAAGATTTAACACAAATTGTTGCTACAGCTTCTGATTTAAATGATGCTATGAGAGATTTAAGAGATAAATTAAAATCTACAGTTAATCCGGTTAAAGCAAGCATCAATTATCAAAATGCTGACTATAACTTGAAACGTCAATTTAACAAAGCAGTTAAAGATGCAAGAGAAGCACTAAGTAAAACAAAAGGCGAAAATCTTAACGAAAGAGATATACAAGGCTTATCACAAGCGATTGATGACACAAAACAAGCATTAAACGGTGAACAACGTCTTACTGAAGCTAAAATAAAAGCGGACAAATTCATTAAACAACTTGATGCGCTAAATGATGCTCAAACTGACGCTTTAACTCATGATGTTAATGCTTCTGACAACATTAAAGATATTACTCAAATTGTTAATGATGCTTCAAACTTAAATGAAGCTATGAAGACTTTACAAGATACTGTAAATCAACTAGATCAACCTACGAAGAACAGTATCAATTATCAAAATGCTGACGAAGACTTAAAATTACAATTCGATCATGCTATACAAGTCGCTCATGATGTACTGAACAAAAAAGATGGTTCTAACTTAGATATCGATATCATCAATGGAATGACTCAGGCAATTCAAGATGCTAAGGAAGCTCTAAACGGTGAACAACGCCTTAACGATGCTCAAACTAAAGCGCACAAAGCCATTGACGATACACTCAAACATCAACTTGATGAAATTAACAAAGCTAATGCGACTGACGAGTCAAAAGCACAAGCTAAAAAAGCAGCTGAAGATGCGGCTAAAGAAGCGCATACAAATATTGATCATGCGAATTCTAACAAAGCTGTTCAAACCGCTAAAAATGACGGCACAATAGCTATTAACAATTCGCATGCTGATGAATTACCTAAAGCTAAAATTGATGCGAATAATGAAATTGATCAAAAAGTAAAAGATATTTTAAATAATATAGATCAAAATCCTAATTTAACTGCTAAAGAAAAAGACAAACTTAAAGCTGATTTAGAACATACAGTTAACGACATCAAAAAACGTATTGACCAAGCAACTGATAAACAAACGATTTCAGACGAAAAAGCTAAAGTCGATCAATTGCTTAAAGATACACAAGCAATCATCACTGCAAAAGAACAAGCGAAACAAGCAATTAAAGAGTTAGCACAACACAAACGTGACGCTATCAAAAACAATCCTGACTTAACAGATGTTCAAAAGGCACACGCACTCGCCGAAATTGATAAAGCAGAGCAAGAGGCACTTAAACAAATTGAACAAGCAAATTCTGTCGATAATATTAAACAAACCAAAGATGACGGTCTCAATAACATTGCTCAAATTACAATTTGGGATACTGACCAAGCACCATTAACACTTCATCGACCAGAGTTAAGCCTCCAAGATGCACTCGTCACAGGAAATGTTGTTGTTCATAGAGATGAAACGATTACGATGAATGACATTGAACACGCATTAACTTTAACTGACGATCTCAAAGTGAAAATTATTTCACTACCAAATACCGATAAAGTTGCCAATGATTTAACTGCAAAAGTTGAAATTACACTTGCCAATGGTTCACAAGTGATTGTCGATGTTCCAGTAAATGTAATCGAAAAAGAACTTCAAGTTGCTAAAAATGAAGCATCTCAACAAATCAACCAAGTTACACAACAAAAACTTGATGAAATTGATAAAGATCAATCATTAACTGAAAAACAAAAAGAACAAGCAAAAGCGGAAGTTCAAAAACTTAAAGAACAGGCACTTAACAACATCAATCAGTCTACAACCGTTGCAGATGTTGAGAAAATCCAACAAAAAGATAAAGATGACATTTACCATTTTGATTCTAAACAATTTATTTTAGACAAAGCTAAAAAAGACAATAAAGCTAATGTTCAGAAAGCAACTGAAGAAGGCGTTAAAGAAATTAAACACATTACAGATTTAACACCAGATGAACAAGCGAAGTTTGCAAAACAATTACAAGAACTTCAAACTAAAGTGAATGATAAGATTAAAAATGCTAAAGATTTAGATGAATTAAAACAAATCATCAAAGATTTCAATACACAACGTGATCAAATTATTGCTCAAGCTCATTTGTTAGGTGAAAAACATAAAGCAGACCGTAAATTAGATAATGTTGTAAATAATAGAACACAACAAATCTTAGACAATATGTCTGCTACTCAATACCAAAAACAATTAGCTATTAGTCGCATCAAACAAATTCAACTTGATACAATGAATGCAATTCACAAAGCTAAAACAATTGCAGAAGTTCAAGAAGCTTTATTAAATGGTATTCGACGTATCTTAGCTGTAGGATTTGATAATTCATTCGATTCTATATCTAATCAAACAAATGCGCTATCTCATAGAAATCTGTTTGAGGTGAGATTGAAAGACCAAGATGTACAAAGCCATATTGGTCAAACTGAAACTTATAAAGAAGTATTAAGTGGTGCCGGCGTTGAACCAGGTAAGAAAAAACATAAAGAAGATGGACCTAAACATGTTAATCATCATGATGATAGTTTCATCGACAGAATAATCGATGATTTCGGTAAAGCTGTAGGATTTATAACTCTCACTGGTTTACTTTCTGGATTCTGGTTAGTATTTGCTAAAAGACGTAAAAATGAAGAAGAGGAAGAAAAACTTAGAGATAACAAAGATCATCAAATTTCCGATTCTAAAAAAGCAGCGCCACTCATAGTAGCTAAACGTAAAAAAGATAAAAATGAAGAAACACAAATAGACGAAGATGATAAAAAGGGAATTCCTGTTGCAAAACGCAAAAAAGACAACCAACAGGAAAATAAGGAAGTTAAACAACAAACAAAGAAAAAAGTTCAAATTTCACAACCTAAATCCAAATATTCTTCACGCACTGCATCCAAAAGCAAAACGACGAAAAAAGCTACAAACCAAGTTACGAAAAAAGGAGCAAAAAATAAAAAACGCTCAAAAAAATAAAACTAAATAACAGAGAGAAATAAATAAACAGGTTATAGGGAGTCATTCCTATAGCCTGTTTTTTATGCTTATTTAGTTAATTTATATAATGCTTGTTGTGCATATTGATTCGCTTCTTTATTTTGTTCTCTAGGCACCCACTTAACAAACATTAACTCAAAACTTTGCTCTAAAATTTCCATATTATCAAAATAAGGTTTAAATTTAGCATTTTTAACGCGACCACTATTCACGCTATCCTCAATCAATTTAGAATCTGTATAAAGTAAGGCATTAATAACATTTAATTCTCTAGCATGTTCCAGCGCATGCAACATCGCTGCCCATTCTGCACTGTGATTATCCATTTCTCCTAAATCATGGGTGAAAACATGTCGTTCTGATTCTTCTTTCACAACGATTGCGCATGCACTTCGTCCTGGATTACCTTTCGTTGCAGCATCAAAATATATTTTTGCCATCTCGTTTACACCTTCATTCCATAAATTTATTTTTATTGTAGCAAATCTTCAAATGATAGAGTCAAAAGATAATCATTAAAGCCATACGAAATATAGCATCATCACGAGATTACGCATTATCTTTCTCCCACGTTCCGTTTACTCTTTTTAATTTTAAAAATAAAAACTGTCGACTAAGTTATAAAACAAAGCCAACAGTTATATTTAATAGCCTTTATCAAGTTTTTGAATCTTACCTTTGCGATAGAAAGATTTAGCAATGTATCCAAACGGTACATTGAATATAGTTGAAATAAGTTTTAATAGGTAAGTAGTTATAAATATTTCGAATACTGCCATGCCTGGTAATGTACCCGCAAATGCAATAATAACGAATAATGCTGTATCAATAATCGAACTTAACATTGTACTTCCGTAAGCTCTGATGATAAACGTTTTATCTGAACTAAATATCTTTTTAATCAGTGAAAAGATAAATACATCAACATGTTGACCGATGATATACGCAACAATAGAACCTAGAGCAATTCTTGGAACTAAATCAAATATTGTCTTAAGCGCACCCTGCGCAGTATCTTCAGGTGCTGGAATAAAATGTAATGACATTTGCATAACAATAATCATCACTAATGTTGATGAAAATCCTAACCATACAGCACGTTTAGCAACTTTTCTACCATAAATATCATTTAAAATATCAGTTGCTAAATATATGGAAGCGAACATGACATTCCCAAGTGTCGCTGAAATTCCGAATATATGAATCGTTTTAATAACTTGAATGTTAGCTATAATCGTTCCCATTGCGACCCAAGCAATTAAACCGTGTTTCCCAAAACATCGATACATGAGAACCATTAAGATAAATGTAACAATAAATGAAGCTACACCAAAAATTTCATTAAACATCTTACTTCCTCCTAAATTTTGTTAAAGCGGGTGTTTAGAAACCGCAAAAAAACAACTTACTTAGTTTACTCGAAATATAAAAAATATGCAATAGGGTAACAAAAAATTACAAAATACAAACTTCTATGCTTTCATATGAACCCTATCTAAATTTCGTTTCAAAACGACCGATTAAATACGAATTGATTATTTCAAATTACCACACTTTCAATGCTATAATACAACCATGCAAAATATGTGATGAATCATTTAAAAAGTTTATAGCTAAAGGAAGTGGAAGCTATACTCACTTATTCAGAACAAAAAGCGATTAATAAAATCGATCGACTAATGAACACTTATTGCTATCAATGTCCCTTAAAGTCTCATAATAGAAAGACTGAAGGTAAGACACAGGCACATCATTTTTGCATTAATGAGTGTTCAGTAGGTAAACAAATTAAACAAATCGGGAACGAGCTACAATAGGAGGACATCTTTATGGAAATCGTAGCAATTTCAGAAACACCTAATCACAATACAATGAAAATTTCTTTAAGCGAACCACGCCAAGATAATTCATCAACAACATATACTTCTGCGAAAGAAGGCCAACCAGATTTCATCAATCGACTATTTGAAATTGACGGCGTTAAATCCATCTTTTATGTGATGGACTTCATCTCAGTTGATAAAGAAGATGACGCAAATTGGGATGATTTACTACCGCAAATTCAAGACGCTTTCAACGAATAATAGTTTGTTTTAATCAAAAAGGGGGCCATACAGATGGAAATTGTTCGTGTAGAGCCTACGCCCAGTCCCAACACAATGAAAATTGTATTATCTGAAAAACGTGAAGATAATCAATCGAACACCTATACTGAAGTACAAAATCATCAGCCACAATTTATTAATGATTTACTTCAATTAGAAGGTGTAAAATCCATTTTTTACGTGATGGATTTTTTAGCAATAGATAAACAACCTAAAGCTGATTGGGAAAGTGTACTACCACAAATTACATCTACACTCAACAACGAGTCTAATTTAGAACAGGAAACTCAACCAGACGAACATTATGGTGAAGTTCGTGCAGAAGTATTGATGTTTAAAGGAATTCCTTATCAAATCAAACTCACAACTAGTAAAGAAGAGAAACGTCAACAGTTGCCAGAAATTTATATCGATAAAATGTTAGAAGCACAAAAAGACAATGATAATGTCGTTTTCTTAAGAAAGTGGGAAGATTTCGGTATTAGATACGGGGATGTATCAGAAGTGATGGATGATGTGTATGAAGAAGTGATTGCACTTTATCCTGAAGAGCGATTAAATGAACTCGTAAAAGTTGCACTTGAAACTGACATCGTCGTACCTGAACAACATTATCAACACGTGACATTAGATGAATATAATAAAGCTGAAGATTGGAAAGCTCGTTTAAGAATGCTTAAATCCTTTCCAACGCCAACATTTGATGACATACCTTTATTAGAAACTGCTTTAAACGAAGACAAAATCCCTTTAAGACGTGAGGCAGTCGTTCTATTAGGTATGATAGAGGATGAAGATATTTTACCTTATATTTATCGAGGACTACATGATAAAAGTCCAGCCGTACGCCGAACAGCAGGCGACTGCTTAAGTGACTTAGGTTTCAAAGGAGCTTTACCCGAAATGGAGAAAGCACTTGATGATCCACAAAAAATTGTCAGATGGCGTGCTGCTATGTTTGTATTTGATGAAGGAAATGAAAATCAATTATCTTCTCTTAAAGCTCATGCAGACGACCCTGCATACGAAGTTAAATTACAAATTGAAATGGCAATTTCTAGAATTGAAAATGGTGATGAAGCACTAGGCTCAGTCTGGAAACAAATCGCCAATCGCGAAAGATAATGCATTAAGGAGTGTTTATATGAACGGTTACGAATCTTATATGAGAGAATTAGCTCAGCAAATGCGTGCAGAGCTCACTGAAAATGGATTCAAAAGCTTAGAAACAAGCGATGACGTCCAACAATATATGAAAGATGTAAACGAAGACGAAACAACTTTCGTTGTGATTAATTCAACATGTGGCTGTGCTGCAGGATTAGCTAGACCAGCTGCCGTAGCAGTCGCAGAACAAAATGAAGCAAAACCAACACATAAAGTGACGGTTTTTGCTGGACAAGATAAAGAAGCCACACAAACTATGCGTGATTACATCCAACAAGTACCTTCAAGTCCATCTTATGCTTTATTTAAAGGTCAAAACTTAGTTCACTTCATTCCACGTGAACATATAGAAGGTCGCGACATCAACGATATTGCCATGGACTTAAAAGACGCTTTTGATGACCATTGTCAATAAATGAAATCCATTATACCGAGTACACATGTAATCGCTGTGTAGCTCGGTTTTTTTATACAAAATAGGAAATTTGTAATCTTAAATGGCTCTCCCTATAAACAGTTAACGTTTTCTAGTATAATATTCAGTAATATCATTTATCATAATTCATTTTTAAAAACGTTATTCACATAAAGGAGCTGTACACATGCATAATCCATTCGATGAAGCATATCATAGCTTATGCGAAGAAGTATTAGAAATAGGAAACCAACGTGATGATCGTACACATACAGGTACAATTTCTAAATTCGGACATCAACTCAGATTTGACCTTTCAAAGGGGTTTCCATTACTCACAACTAAGAAGGTTTCATTCAAATTAATAGCCACTGAATTGTTATGGTTTATTAAAGGTGATACAAATATTCAATATTTACTTAAATATAATAATAATATTTGGAATGAATGGGCCTTTGAAAATTATATTCAATCCAACGACTATCAAGGTCCAGATATGACGGACTTTGGTCATCGTTCTCAACAAGATCCTGAATTTAATGAACTGTATAAGGAAGAAATGAAAAAATTTAAACAACGTATACTGAATGATGACGATTTCGCACGTCAATATGGTGATTTAGGTAATGTATACGGTAAACAATGGAGAGATTGGGAAGACAAAGACGGTCGTCATTTTGACCAACTTAAAACAGTGATCGATCAAATTAAGACAAATCCTAATTCTCGACGTCATATTGTGTCTGCTTGGAATCCTACAGAAATCGATACAATGGCCTTACCACCATGTCATACAATGTTTCAGTTTTACGTGCAAGATGGTAAGTTAAGTTGTCAGTTATACCAACGTAGTGCAGATATTTTCTTAGGCGTACCATTTAATATTGCAAGCTATGCCTTACTTACGCATTTAATTGCGAAAGAATGTCATCTTGAAGTAGGAGAATTCATTCATACGTTCGGTGATGCACATATTTATTCTAATCATATTGATGCAATTGAGACGCAACTCGCACGAGAAAGTTATCAAGCACCGACACTGAAGATTAATACAGACAAATCTATTTTCGATATTAATTATGAAGATTTAGAAGTCGTTGATTATGAATCACATCCTGCGATCAAAGCACCTATTGCAGTTTAATTTTACTAACAATGATGCACTAGCAATTCATAATAAGAAAGGGGGAGGACGATGACTTTATCAATCCTCGTCGCACATGATAAACAAAGAGTTATCGGTTACAAGAATCAATTACCTTGGCACTTACCAAGTGATTTGAAACACGTTAAAAAGTTATCAACAGGGCATACTCTAGTTATGGGAAGAAAAACATTTGATTCAATCGGCAAACCTTTGCCTAATAGACGTAACGTTGTACTTACGAATAACCCATCATTTCAACATGAAGGTGTAGATGTCATTCACTCAATTGATGATATTTATAACCTTCCTGGCCAAGTTTTTATATTCGGTGGACAAACACTTTTTGAGGAAATGATAGATAAAGTAGATGATATGTACATCACAGTCGTTGATGGAAAGTTCCAAGGCGATACATTCTTCCCACCTTATACTTTCGAAGAATGGGAAGTCGATTCTTCCGTCGAAGGTCAGTTAGATGACAAAAATACGATTCCGCATACGTTTTTACATTTAGTGCGAAGAAGTAACCAATAGGAGGGGAATTATGACTAAACAAATTATCGTCACAGACTCAACCTCTGACTTACCACATGAGTATTTGTCTGAACACAACATTCATGTCATACCATTAAGCATTACAGTTAACGGCAAGGCTTACACAGACCAAGTCGACATTACCTCTAAGGAATATATTGAATATATAGAAGCAGATGCTGACGTCAAGACAAGTCAACCTCCTATTGGTAGATTTATCGAGAAATACGAGGAACTCGCCAAAGAAGATGTTGAGGTCATTAGTATCCATATGTCATCAGGTTTAAGTGGCACTTTCAATACAGCTCTTCAAGCGAGCCACATGGTTGAAGGTAGTAACATCACTGTCATCGATTCGAAATCCATCTCCTATGGGTTAGGTTATCAAATTCAGCATATTGTTGATTTAATTGAAAAGGGTACACCAACATCTGACATCATCGAAAGCGTCAAACAACTACGTGAGAATATCCAATTATTTGTTGTCATTGGTCAACTCAATCAATTAATTAAAGGTGGCCGTATTAGTAAAACGAAAGGTTTAATTGGTAATATCATGAAAATTAAACCCATTGGTACATTAAACGATGGTAGATTAGAACTTGTTCATAATTCCAGAACACAAAATTCAAGCGTTCAATATTTGAAAAAGGAAGTTGCAGAATTTACTAAAAATCATCGAATTAAATCTATTGGGATTCCACATGCCAATGTTATAGAATTCGTGGATAAAGTTAAAAAATCATTTAGTGAAGCATTTCATTTTAATCAATTCGACGTGAATGTCACTACACCAGTCATTTCGACGCATACAGGACAAGGTGCCATTGGACTCATCGTTTTAAGAGACTAATTCCTGGAGACCCTTAACGCTCCAACTTAGATATACAATGTTGAGTAAAACACTTTAAATTCAATGACGTATAGCGTAAATTATAAAAAAAGAGACAACATAAGGAGGTAATATGATGGCATATGCAACATTAGCAGGAGGTTGTTTCTGGTGTATGGTTAAACCATTTTCATCTTATCCAGGAATAAAATCTGTCGTTTCAGGATACAGTGGTGGTCATGTCGAGAACCCAACATACGAACAAGTATGTACAAATCAAACGGGGCATGTCGAAGCCGTACAAATCGAATACGATTCTGAAATTACTTCCTTTGAAAATATACTAGATGTGTATTTCAAAACTTTTGATCCTACTGACGATGGTGGACAATTCTTTGATAGAGGGGAAAGTTATCAACCTGTCATCTTTTATCATGATGAAGAACAGAAAAAGGCAGCAGAGTTAAAGAAACAACAAATTAATGAGCAAGGCATTTTTAATAAACCTGTCATCACACCGATTAAACCATATAAAAACTTTTATCCTGCTGAAACGTATCATCAAGATTATTATAAGAAAAATCCTATGCATTACGAACAATACCAACGTGGATCTGGCAGAAAGGCATTTATAGAATCACATTGGGGGTCACAAAATGATTAAAAAAAGCAAAGATGAATTGAATGATATGGAGTATCTTGTTACTCAAGAAAACGGTACAGAACCTCCATTTCAAAACGAGTATTGGAATCACTTTGATAAAGGCATTTATGTCGATAAATTATCAGGCAAACCTTTATTTACATCAGAAGAGAAATTTGAATCCAATTGTGGTTGGCCAAGTTTCTCAAAAGCTTTAGACGATGATGAAATTGTTGAACTTGTCGATAAATCTTTTGGTATGATTAGAACTGAGGTACGTTCTGAAGATGCGAATAGCCATTTAGGACACGTATTTAATGATGGTCCTAAAGAAACTGGCGGATTACGTTATTGTATCAACTCAGCTGCTATCCAATTTATTCCATATGAGAAGTTAGAAGAACTTGGATACGGTGAGTTAATTCCACACTTTGAAAAATAGGAGTGAACAACTATATGTTTAAGAAATTATTTGGTAAAGGCAAAGAAGTAAATAAGAATATTAAAATTTATGCACCTTTAACAGGTGAATATGTCAAAATTGAAGACATTCCAGACCCTGTCTTCGCACAAAAAATGATGGGCGAAGGTTTCGGCATTAACCCTACAGAGGGAGAAGTCGTGTCACCGATTGAAGGTAAAGTCGATAACGTATTCCCTACAAAGCACGCTGTCGGTTTAAAGGCAGATAATGGTTTAGAATTATTAGTTCATATCGGTTTAGACACTGTTCAACTCGACGGAGAAGGCTTTAAAGTGCTTGTTGAAAGTGGAGATACAGTCAATGTAGGCGATCCACTTATCCGTTTTGATTTAGAATATATTAAAAATAATGCTAAATCTGTAATTTCACCAATCATTATTACAAACTCAGATCAAACGGAATCACTACATTTAGAAGATGTAGAAGCAGTAGTTAAAGGTGAAACAGAAGTCATTGATGTGACTGTAAGCTAATGGTTAAAAATTACTCATTCTATCAATTTGTAATGACTGTTCGAGGACGTAAAGACGACAAAGGCAAATTAGCTGAACAAATATTCGATGATCTCGCGTTTCCGAAACATGAAGATGACTTTAATACACTTTCTGAATACATTGAAACGCAAAGCGAATTTACTGTGCCTATGTCTGTTTTTGACGATTTATACGAAGAATATACTGAATGGTTAAAATTTTAACACGCAACAAATGAATGATTAAGCTATGGCGGGAGTGGATTGATGAATTCAACTTTTAGTATTGAACCTGATTCACTCCCACATTTGTGCTTATTTTGCGCGTGATGAGGACGTATAATTGAATTGATTGCGTTGAATCATTTAATTTTATAATTTAAGAATACGTCTTCCGACTCATGAATCTTAACTTCAGTTATTGAATAATGGTAATGACGCCATCTATTACACTTCATTTTCTGAAAATGAAATACTACAAATTACATAGAGTAAACGTTAAATTTAGCAAATATAAGGGATGTGATATAGTGAGTGAATATTTAGGACACAACGTAGAATCACACCATGGTGATGGAAACAATTCGTCGCCTCACGGTAAAAACAAACAAGTGAAACTAAAATTATGGCAACTCATATTACTACTTCTGGCAGTCATTATATTAACAGCTGGCATAACCGTTGCAGCGACAATATTAATTAGCCATAAAGTAAGTGGACTTACCAAAGATCAACGTGCTGACTTAAAAAAGATAGAATATGTATATAAAACTTTAAATAAAGACTATTACAAGAAACAAAGTTCAGATAAATTAACACAATCAGCCATTGATGGAATGGTCAAGGAATTAAAAGATCCTTATTCAGAATACATGACAGCAGATGAAACAAAGCAATTTAATGAGGGTGTGTCAGGAGATTTCGTCGGTATAGGTGCTGAAATGCAGAAGAAGAATGATCAAATTAGTATAACTAGCCCTATGAAAGACTCGCCAGCTGAAAAAGCAGGCATTCGCCCTAAAGACGTGGTAACCAAAGTGAATGGTAAATCCGTTGTAGGCAAACCTCTCGATGAAGTCGTTAAATTAGTGAGAGGTAAAAAAGGTACAACCGTTACTTTAACAATTAAACGTGGTTCTCAAGAAAAAGACATTAAAATCAAACGTGGTACGATTCATGTTAAAAGTGTTGAATATGAGAAAAAAGGCAACGTTGGCGTAATGACGATTAATAAATTCCAAAGCAACACATCAGGAGAGTTAAAATCTGCAATTATTAAAGCGCATAAACAAGGTGTACGTAAAATCGTCCTAGATTTACGTAACAATCCTGGTGGTTTACTTGATGAAGCCGTCAAAATGGCTAACATTTTCATAGATAAAGGCAAAACTGTAGTACAACTGGAAAAAGGTGACGACAAAGAGCAGCTTAAGACTTCTAACGATGCATTGAAACAAGCCAAAGATATGGACGTGTCAATCTTAGTTAATGAAGGTTCAGCAAGTGCATCTGAAGTATTTACAGGTGCGATGAAAGATTATCATAAAGCAAAAGTCTATGGCTCAAAAACATTTGGTAAAGGAATTGTTCAAACAACTCGTGAATTCGATGATGGTTCATTACTGAAATACACAGAAATGAAATGGTTAACGCCAGATGACCATTATATCCATGGTAAAGGGATTCAACCAGATGTGAAAATACCGACACCTAAATATCAATCTCTTAACGTGATTCCAAATAATAAGACATATCAGTTGGGTGACGACAATAAAAATGTTAAAACTATGAAAATAGGACTGACTGCTTTAGGTTATAAAGTAGATAATGAGTCCAATAAATTTGATTCAGATTTAGAATCTGCAATTAAATCATTCCAACGAGACAATCATCTAGATGTTACTGGTCAATTTGATAAAAAGACAAACGACAAATTCACCCAAGAATTAGTTGAAAAGTCCAACAAACACGACACAGTATTAGACAAATTACTAGATAAGCTAAAATAGAATTTATATTACTTTGTGAAAAGTGACTGTCGCAAGCGTAGTATTAAGCGGACTGGGACGAAAGCATCATTTTGTGTCATTATTTTCATTGTCCCAGTCTTATACGATTGCAAAATGCAAAAGACTTTTCTGAAAATTGTAAGTTTAAAATACGCCTCATTTGTTAAATTATATAAGAAATGAGGCGTTTCATTTTTATTCACTATTTTAAAAAAGAGGTGTTTTGGTAAGATGATCAGATTAGCAACTAAAAAAGATTTACCTGTTATTGAGCAACTTGTTGATGAAGCTAAAGAAAAAATGAAAGAATTCAACCATAATCAGTGGGATGATAAATATCCTGTAACTGAACACTTTGAAGAAGACATTGAAACCGAAACACTTTACGTATTAGATGTAGACGATAAAATTTGCGGATTTATTGTTATCGACCAAAATCAATCAGAGTGGTATGATGACATTGAATGGCCAGTAAATCGAGAAGGTGCATATGTGATTCATCGATTAGCTGGATCTAAAGATTATAAAGGGGCTGCGACGGAACTTTTCCAATTTGCAGTCGAATTAACAGAAGAACATGGCATTCATGTGATTCTCACAGACACATTTGCGTTAAATAAACCCGCTCAAAATCTATTTGAGAAATTTGGTTTTACAAAAGTAGGCGAAGCTGAAATTGATTACCATCCATTTAATAGAGGAGCACCATTTTACGCTTATTATAAAAACATATAAGAATAGAGGTTGTCATTTATGTCTAAAATTGCATTTACCGGTGGCGGAACAGTAGGGCACGTTTCAGTGAACCTAAGTCTTATTCCCACTGCTATAGAAAAGGGACACGAAGCGTTTTATATCGGGTCTAAACAAGGGATTGAAAGAGAAATGATTGAGTCTCAACTCCCAGATATAAAATATTATCCGATTTCTAGTGGTAAATTGCGTCGCTATTTATCATTTGAAAATGCGAAAGATGTTTTCAAAGTATTGAAAGGAATCTTAGACGCACGTAAAATACTCAAACAACAAAAGCCTGATTTACTATTCTCTAAGGGTGGTTTCGTCAGCGTTCCAGTTGTCATCGCTGCGCGCTCATTAAATATCCCAACCATTATCCATGAATCAGATTTAACACCAGGTTTAGCCAATAAAATTGCACTCAAATTCGCTAAGAAAATTTATACAACGTTTGAAGATACACTTAACTATCTTCCGAAAGAAAAAGCTGATTTCGTAGGTGCAACTGTTCGAGAAGATTTAAAACAAGGTAACAAAGATCGCGGTTATCAATTAACTGGCTTCAACTCTAATAAGAAAGTTTTACTTATCATGGGCGGAAGTCTTGGAAGTAAAAAACTTAATGAAACAATCCGTGAAAATTTAGAATCTTTACTTCACGAATATCAAATTATTCATTTAACTGGTAAAGGTTTAGTCGATGATTCTATTAATAAAGAGGGCTACGTCCAATATGAATTTGTTACAGATGACTTAACCGATTTACTTGCTATTACAGATACGGTAGTAAGTCGTGCAGGCGCAAATGCGATTTATGAGTTCTTAACTTTAAGAATACCTATGCTATTAATACCATTAGGTTTAGATCAATCTCGCGGAGACCAAATTGATAACGCTAAGAACTTTGAATCTAAGGGTTACGGTCGTCATATCCTTGAAGATAAACTCACTCAAGTTGGATTAATACAAGAATTAAATGATATAGAATCCAATCGTGAAGCTATTATTAATCAAATGAAAACATATAAAGAAAGTTACACGAAAGAAGATTTATTTGATAAAATTGTACATGATGCATTAAACAAGTAGGAGGCACCAGGCATGAATCGTTGGACACGCATTTCGTTACTCATTGTCTTTACACTTATATTCGGGATTATCGCCTTTTTCCATGAATCGCGTCTTGGAAAGTGGATTGATAATGAAGTGTATGAATTTATTTATTCGTCAGAAAGTTTTATCACCACATCTATTATGCTTGGTGCAACAAAACTAGGTGAAGTGTGGGCAATGTTATGTTTATCTCTTACATTAGTCGCATATTTAATGCTTAAACGTTATCAAATCGAAACATTATTTTTCGTCATTGCAATGGGATTATCAAGTGTACTTAATCCTGTTTTGAAAAATATCTTCGATAGAGAACGTCCAACACTCTTACGTTTAATTGATATTTCAGGATTTAGCTTTCCAAGCGGCCATGCAATGGGCGCAACCTCTTTCTTCGGAAGCGCTATATATGTAATTAACCGTCATGATTCTGGTATCTCTAAAGGCGTGTTAATCGGTTTATGCGCGCTTTTCATTTTATTAATATCAACTTCTAGAGTGTATCTAGGCGTTCATTATCCTACAGATATCATTGCTGGCATTATTGGTGGTGCCTTCTGCATTGTTTTATCAACGTTAATATTGAAGAAACAACTCGTCGTATAAATAAGCGCGATTGGAATTTTAAATTAAATAGCAATTGACCTAACCACTGAAATGATTGTGATTCAACAATGATTTTAGTGGTTTATTTAGTATATTCAAATTGGTCGTTTTTGAATAAATACGATTTGTAATCTCAATATTAATAATATTTAGCTTATATTAATTTCTTTGTTTTCATTTTTGTTAATTAAAGACTGAAAATGTTGTCCTATAAACGTTTTTAGTCTTTTTATTTTTGAAAAATTACAAACAAAAAATTTTGATTTACGAAAACTTAAATTTGAAAAAAGTTTACTTTAATAGTGATTACTTATACTGAACTTGTGATTAAATCTTCAAAGGAGCAAAGACATGATACAAATCAAGGATTTAAACAAAGTTTACGACAATGGTAGTCACGCAGTTAAAGATTTCAATCTAGATATTGAGGACAATGAATTTGTAGTATTTGTAGGACCTTCGGGATGTGGGAAATCAACAACGTTACGTATGATTGCAGGACTTGAAGACGTGAGCAAGGGGACAATTAGTATCAACGATAAAGTGATTAACGATTTACAACCTAAAGATCGTAATATTGCTATGGTCTTTCAAAATTATGCCTTATATCCACATATGACAGTTTATAAAAATTTAGCTTTTGGCTTAAAAATGCGAGGAATCAAAAAGAAAATTTACGACGAAAAAATTCAACATGCAGCTCAAATATTAGAAATTGAAAACCTTCTCGACCGTAAACCTAAAGCTTTATCTGGAGGACAACGTCAACGTGTGGCACTTGGGCGTGCTATCGTCAGAGAAGCTCAAATCTTTCTCATGGATGAACCACTTTCTAATTTAGATGCTAAATTACGAAGTAATATGAGAAGTGAAATCATAAAAATACATAAACAAATGAAAGCAACGACGATTTACGTGACACACGACCAAACTGAAGCTATGACAATGGCATCACGTATTGTCATTTTAAATCAAGGCGAAATACAACAAATCGGTACACCTGAAGAAATTTATCGTCATCCTGTCAATGAATTTGTTGCCACTTTTATTGGTAGCCCATCAATGAATATGATTCCAATGACCTATCACATGGATGCTTGGTACTTCGATGGACAAAAAGTGGCTGATGCTTCATCACTTCAGCTTGCATCGCATGCACAATACAGACTTGGTATACGACCTGAAGACTTACATCTTGTTGAGGATAACGAAATAAGTCATTATCCAATCCAACTGTCTCAATTTACTGTAGATTTGGTTGAGTTAACGGGTTCATACAAATTACTTCACTGTCATCACAACGAACATAAAATTGTAGCAGCTGTAGATAGTAATTTGGATTTCGAATTAGGCCAAACAGTTTCCTTCGGTATAAAAACTAAAGATGCACACTTTTTCGATTCTGATTCAGGCGAAAGAGTACAAGAGGAGGTTTTATCGTGAGTAAAATCAAAAAACAAAGCCTTCAATCCACTCATCAAAAACCTTTGTTAAAAAGAATGTGGGAACATAAAGTACTTTACTTAATGATTTTACCTTGTTTACTCTTTTTCTTGATTTTCAACTATATTCCAATGACAAGTCTTGTTCTGGCATTCAAAGATTTCCGCTTCGATACTGGTATCATCGGCGGTGATTGGAAAGGACTATACTATTTCAAACGATTTTTCTCTGACCCTCGCTGTATTCAAATTATTATGAATACACTAATTATAAGTGGTATGAAATTGATTTTAGCTCTACCATTTCCAATTATTTTAGCCATTATGTTTAACGAAATTAAAGATTCTAAATTAGGTAAGATCAGAGGTCTATTTCAAGGTGTGCTTTATATTCCTCACTTTTTATCATGGGTTGTGGTCATCGGTATTTTCAAGAAATTACTCGCTCCTGATGATGGACTTATGAATCAACTGATCCATCAATTTGGTGGCGACGGGTCGACTTACTTTATGATGAATCCTGAGTATTTCCACACCATCATGTTTTCTAGTTATATTTGGAAGAATGTAGGTTGGGATTCCATTATTTATTTTGCAGCAATTATGAGTATTAATCCTGAAATTTATGAATCAGCTGCGATTGATGGCGCGAATCGTTTCAAACAAATTATACATATTACCTTACCTATGTTAACGCCAACAATTGTTATCTTATTCATCATTTCTCTAGGCGATATTTTAAAAGCAGGGTTCGATCAAATCTACCTACTCAAAACACCAGGTAACGCTAACGTCTCGGAAATACTTGATACATTTGTTATTCGTACTGGTATTGAGCAAGGCGATTTCAGTTACGCAATTGCTATTGGTCTATTACAAGGCGTAATAGGACTTATCGCTGTCGTCATTATTAATAAATTCGCAGATAAGAAGCTGGATACATCATTATATTAAGGAGAATGTACATGTTTAGAAAATCTATGCTCATCTTAATGATTGCAGTCATTTTATTCGTAACAGCATGTAGCAAAGATAAAACGCAAGATGAAGAGAAAAGAAAAGCAGATGCTAAAGGTAAACCAGATACATGGATTGCAGATAGAAAACTAAAAGGACTTGTGTTTCAAAGTGATAACGATGCCTCACCTAAAATGAATAAAGAAGTCGCTCAAGAACTTAAGAAAAAGACTGGCATCACGTTAGAACTCCAAACCGTTTCTAATGAAGATTCCACAGAAGCACTAACGTCTGGACTCGCTTCAGGAGATTTACCCGATTTCATCGTTTATTACTTAGACGATAGTGGACGTCCTGAAATGAAAGTACTAAATAAAGCAGCGAAACAAGGTCGACTCACAGACTTAACAAAAATGCTTAAAAACACAAAAATTTATAGTAAGTACTTCAAAAAAGGATATCTACCAAAGGATACGAAAGATAACATCATGTTTAATAAAGAACAGGATGGAACGTACCTTGTACATATGGGGATCAACCGTCATCCAGGACAAGAAGAACGTCGTACTGTAGGTGGTCCTTACGTCAGAAAAGATATCATGGATAAACTTCATATCAACCCTGCATCTATCAAGACGTCAAAAGATGTTGAAAAACTTGCTGAGAAGATGAAAGAACACCACTTCAAAGATGATAATGGTAAAGAAATCACACCTATTGGCCCAACAGCATGGGGCGGTGACGATCGTACTAAATTCTATAATGACCTTGTTTGGACTGGTCAGTCTGATGAGAAATTTTTAAATAAAGGTAAGAAAATTGTACATGAATCACAAACTGATTATCCACTTAAACGTGTACATTACGTTAAAGACCTTATGAAAAAGGGCTTAATGACGAAAGAGTTCTATACAATGGAAGAAAATAAAGCAAAAGAAGGACTAGTTAATGGTTCATGGGGCATTGTTTCAGATTTACATAACTACGTTACTGAAAACCAAAGTATGAAATACGTTCCACTTGGACCACTCAACACAGTCAAAGGTAAATTTAGAGTTGAAAAGCCATATAAATCAGGCGCAAACGGTTGGGCTGTACCAAGTACGACTGAACATCCTGAAGACGTCGTTAAACTCGCTGATTTCCTTGCAAGTCGTGAAGGTAAATTACTCGGTCAATACGGTATTAAAGGACGTGACTATACTTTAGATAAGAAAGGTAACCCTCATGTTAAACCTGAAGTTTTAAAAGAAGTTGAGAATAATCCAGACGAAGCTAAAAAACGTGGTTTTAGAGGTGCAGGTTCTTATTGGGCAGATCATCTTGGTTATACCGATATCGATAATAAAGCTGATTTTGGTGAAACTGAATACGGAGATAATACAAAAACGAAAAAAACTACTCCTGAAAAGATTGCTGATATGTGGCATTACGATGAAAAACAGAAACACGCCAAAATCGTAAACGGACTCACAGTAAAATCGTTCCTATCTAAATATGAATATGGAGAAGATTTAGAAGTTGCACTCGATGATTATAGTGACGCTATTAAACGTGCATATTATTCTCAATCAGACAAAGAAGCAAAACAAATTATTGATAGTGCTAAGCAACGTTTAGAAGAGGCAGGCTTAAATCAATTTGAAAGATACGTTGAAAATCAAAGAGATAAAAAAAGAACTCAAATCATTTATTAAGAGGTGGCATAGACAATGAAAGTTTCACAAGATAAAAGTGCAATTGTCATTCGTATTATCTCATTAATCATTATTATTGGCTTAGTGATCACAATTATCCTACCGATGATTAATATCTTTGCCTTAGCATTTAACTCTGGGGTAGATGCTCAAAAAGGTGGCATCACTTTCTACCCGCGTAAATTTTCGCTAGATAATTTTAAGGAGATATTTAAACAAGGTACGTTATTAAACGCATTATTCATTAGTATCGCGAAGACAGTCATAGGAACAATATTAAGTGTGATATTAACGGCTATGGCGGCATACGTTCTAACAATCAAAAGTTTACCATTTCGAAGAATCATCTCATTCTTCCTAGTATTTACGATGTTATTCAGTGCCGGTGTTGTACCACTTTATATCCTATTAAATCAACTACATTTAACAGATACATTCTGGGTATACATTTTACCGTCACTTTATAGCGTTTATAACATTTTAATTATGCGTACATTCTTCAATCAATTACCTAGTAGTGTAATTGAAGCCGCTAGAGTAGATGGTTGTAATGACTTTCAAATCTTTTGGAAAATTGTCTTACCCATGAGTAAACCCGTGGTAGCATCCATTACATTATTTAACGCGGTGAGTCAATGGAATGATTGGTTTACGGGGGCATTCTTCGTACGTAATCCAAATCTCAAACCGTTAGCTACTGTTTTACAAGATATGTTAACGAAACAAGCCGCCATTGCAGACGCTTTAAAACAAAAGTCAGGTTCATATGCAATGTTAGACAAGTTGACAATTACAGGTGACTCAATGCAGATGGCAATGATTGTACTATTAACCATTCCAGTACTATTCCTTTTCCCATTCGTTCAGAAGCATTTTGTAAAAGGTATCAATATCGGTTCGACAAAAGAGTAAAGGAGACGAAACAATGACTACAATTCTACAATTAAGTGATTTACATATTGGGCCACACAACGATGAAAAAGATCAAAAAACTTACGATTTAATTCATCATATGATGACACACTATCAACCTGACATAACAGTATTAACAGGTGACCAAATTTGGTCTGAAGGCGTCATTGATTCAGGTCGCGTTTACAAGGAATTGATGGAGTATTTAAATCAATATGATACGCAAATTGCAACGACATTTGGTAATCACGATACCGAGGGACACCTCAAACGTTCAGACTTACGCGATATTGAGGACCAATATTCTACTAACTACGTACAGAAAAATCATAGCCTCATTGTTGATGATAAAGAAGCTTATACAATAGAAGTTAAAAGCAATGACACAGTCACACATGTACTTTATGTCATTGACGGTGGAGACTATAATCCATTTGGCATAGGTGATTATGATTTTATAAGACCTGAACATGTGAATTGGCTTAGAGAAACACACCAAACATATCAAACTCAATTTCAACACAACTTTCAACATAACTTATTATTTACGCATATTCCGTTACAAGAATATAAAGAAGTTGAGAATATTGCTGAATATCATGGCATTTTCAATGAACCCATTGCGTGCTCAAAAATTAATTCCGGATTATTTAGTCAGATGTTATTAAACGGTGATATTGAAGGTGTGTTCTGCGGTCATGACCATGACAATGATTTTACGATTAATTTATATGGTATTCGCCTTAGCTTTGGTCGTGTTGGTGGTTACAATACTTATGGTGATTTACAACGTGGGGCAAGATTAATTGAGTTGCAACCTGACACTATATATAAATCGAAAGTGTTAGAATTTGATGATCGTTTCTAAAAGAACGTTTCGGGCATTATACATTCCTATTTTAATAGAACAACTTTTCATACTCATCATGGGACAAGCTGATACATTGATGTTAAACAGCTATAGCACTGATGCCGTTGCTGCTTCGGGAATGATAAGCCAAATACTCATGCTCATCACGTTTCTAATTACAATCATTCATGTGGGTACAAACATACGTATTGTTCACTTGAAGGAACATCAACCATCAAGTATTTCACAAGAGATTTATCATAATTTGTTATTCAATATCATAGTATCTATCGTATTTACGATTGTGATTGGGCTCGCATTCGAACCTATCCTACGACTTTTTCAAGTACCTCAAGATATATTCAAACTGACCTATCAATTTGGACTGATTATATTGAGTGTACTCACTTTAACGACTTGTCAAATGTACATTGGTACCGTATTACGTGTCATGAATCATGCAGCATCAGCGACACGCATTACTATCATTAGTAATGTGACTAATATCATTCTAAATGGTGTTGTACTCTTTATTATTCCAGAATATGTAGGTAACCCTGTATTAGGAGTCGCGGTGGCAACAGCGCTCAGTCGTTTATTGGGATGTATTTTAGCTTTGATTGCACTGATACAAATTTTCCGTCCACTTAAGCACTACTTCAAGCTGAGCTGGAAGACAATATACCAGGTTTCGACATTAGGTATCCCAACAGCAGGTGAACAAATTTCTTATAATTTTGCACAGACATTTACAACTGCATTTATTGCGATGTTAGGCACTCAAGTCATCGCTGCGAAATCTGTTTCCACTGTACTAAGTGGCCTGTCCTTTAGTTGTGCTATGGCATTTAGTGCTGCTAGCCAAATTTATTTAGGAAAATTTATATCCCGACGTCGTTACCGCACTTTAAAGAAAGTTGTTTTAAAAAGTATTTGGTTTAATATCATACAATCCTTCATGATTATGACGTGTGTACTTATAGGATTTATTGTGTGTGGACGTTGGATAACACACGACTTACAAACCTATCATTTAATTATTTACTATCTTGTTATACTTTTTGGATTAGAACCGATACGTGCAATTAATAATTTAATTGTAGATTTATTAAACGTGGCAGGGGATGTACGTTATCCAGTCACAGTGAGTATTGTCACCACTTGGCTGTTATTATTACCTGGAAGTTATCTATTAGGGATTCATTGGGGATTTGGCTATACAGGAATTATTTTAGTGAGTATTGCAGATGAAGCGCTGAGATTTATCATTATGTATCTTAGATGGCGTAAAGATCGATGGCAAGCACGTATGAAGCAGATTGGAGTATAGATAATTATGTATAAAAGAAATGAACGTTTGAATCTCATTCGTAAACGTGTTGATCAGTACGGGCAGGTGGCCGTAAAAGATTTAGCTATCTTTTTACAAGTGACGCCTGAAACCGTGAGAAAGGATTTAGAAACCTTAGAAAATGATAAACTGATTACACGTACACATGGTGGTGCGATTCAATACAATCATATTAATAAAGAGAAATCATATGCGAATAAGTGGCAGAAACAATCACAAGTAAAAGAACGTATTGCTAAGAAAGCTGCTTTACAAATACAGTCTGGAGAAATTATTGTCATCGATGGAGGGACAACAACAGGGCGAATTCCTCAATATCTCAATGATATTACTCAGACCACGATTGTGACAAATTCTTTGAAGATTGCGGATGAATTGAATCGTGCTATCGAGGAGCAACGAATTCAAGCAGAAGTGATTATGCTTGCTGGAAAGACGAATACTGAACAAGATGTTGTGCGCGGGCATATGACGAATGAGTTACTACAACGTTTTAAATTTGATAAAGCTTTTATTTCATGTGGTTCGTTTGATACGAGTGATTGTTATGAATTTGATTTGGAAGAAGCCCATGCGAGTCACATCATGATTCAACAAAGTCAACTGAGTTATCTCTTAGCAGATAGTAGTAAACGCGATGCGCATGCGTCGTATCGTATTGATGGGTTTAGCGAAATTGATTATATGATTTCTGATTATGCTAAACCGCAGAATATGGAATATTTTAATCAGAAGCATTGGTTGCAGATTTAACTTATTGAAAATGAAGCCTGAGACTTCGTCTTTATTAACGAAAGAAGACGTCTCAGGCTTTATTTAATTTTATGAATGGTAAACATACCTGTTTAACATTCACAGTATAGTTTTTTACCAATACTACGTATTGCTTTAGCTCCCTTGCCGCGGGCATGGCTTGGGAGTGATACAGAATTCTAGAATTTAAGAATTCGTATTATCACCCCCGCAAGGATGATTAGATGTTGAGCCATTTTATGAGCTCAATATCAATCAGCTACTGCGTAGCCTGTCTTTTAAAAATCAACTGACTAACAAGTAGTCTCAAGACGCATGCTATTCCTGCAGGCGTGTCGCTATCAATACTTCGTTATCTGTTAATAATAAAACTTTCATCTTATTATTTAAATATCACTAGAAACCAGTTATAGTAGTAACACTTGAGGCTTTGCTCAAGTATAAGTGCCACTAGCAACGAATATCTTATTCGTTGCAGTGGCACTAAAAAAGCAGTAAACCTCAAGTGTCAAAGGTCTACTGCTTTTATTGAAACGTTGTTTCTCAACGTTAGTCTTTTACGGGCATATAAAAGGGGATAATTGAAAATGACCAATCCAATAAGAACGAAATATATGTGGGGGGGAATGTTCTAGTCGGTATTGATAATCATTTTCAACTAGTATTATACATGACTGAGAATCGTTGTCAATTAGAATCACAAACTTTTTTTATAAATTTCATCTAACATAATATAAACGCTGTCATATCAACACTTCATAGATTTTTAATTTTCCAAACTAAACTTTCATTAATGATAAAATCATTGAGAATGAATTGTGATAAAATAGATAAAGCAAATAAAGAGAAATTATTAACAAATTCATAACAATTAAAGAATACATCTTTTTCAATCATATGCTATTAGATAAGATGTATCATGAGGTGCAAATATGACAAATATTTTAATCGTAGAAGATGAGCAAAACCTTGCTCGATTTATAGAACTTGAACTCACACATGAGAATTACAATGTAGATATAGAAAATGATGGTCGCACAGGTTTAGATAAAGCATTAAATAAATCATATGATCTAATTATTCTTGACTTAATGTTGCCTAACATTAACGGCCTAGAGATTTGTAGACAAATTCGTCAAGAATATTCAACGCCAATTATTATTATCACCGCTAAAGGTGAAACATATGATAAAGTTGCTGGACTCGATTATGGCGCCGATGATTACATCGTTAAACCTTTCGATATTGAGGAACTGCTCGCTCGAATTAGAGCTATCTTACGTAGACAGCCTCAAAAAGATGTCATTGACATTAACGGAATTATCATTGATAAAGATGCTTTCAAAGTTACAGTTGACGGTACACAGCTCGAATTGACGAAGACGGAGTATGATTTGCTATATGTTTTAGCTGAAAATAGAAATCACGTCATGCAACGTGAACAAATTTTAGACCACGTGTGGGGTTTCAATAGTGAAGTTGAAACGAATGTCGTAGATGTTTATATCCGATATTTACGTAATAAATTAAAACCTTTTAATAAGGAAAAATCGATTGAAACCGTTCGTGGTGTAGGGTATGTGATTCGATGATTAAACGTCGTAAGTTAAAATATAAATGGATGATGATTACGACACTCATTACATTTACGACAATATTGTTATTTTGTTTGATTATCATTTTCTTCTTAAAGGATACATTGAGAAATAGTGAATTAGACGAAGCTGAGAGAAGTTCGAGTGATATTGCAAATTTGTTTCATTCTAAATCTTTAGATCAAATCTCACCGCTCGATTTAAATGCTTCGTTAGAGAACTTTCAAGAGGTCATCATTTTTGATGATAGAGGTAAAAAATTAATACAAACATCTAATGAAAATGCCATCAATTATGACAAAAAGGTTGATATCAATCATCCTGAACGTATTCACATCCATAAAAGTCATGGTATCAACTACTTAATTATTACTGAACCAATACATTCAAAGGACTTTTCCGGATATAGCGTATTAATCCATTCACTACAAAATTACGATAATCTAGTGCGGTCACTTTATATTGTAGCCTTAGCATTTGGACTCATCGCTACAATCATTACAGCAGGAATTAGTTATATCTTCTCATCACAAATTACAAAGCCCATTGTGACAATGTCCAACAAAATGAATCAAATCCGACGTGATGGTTTCCAGAATAAACTTGAATTAACCACAAATTATGAAGAAACAGATAATCTTATCGTGACTTTCAATGATATGATGTATCAAATTGAAGAATCCTTCAATCAACAGCGCCAATTCGTTGAAGACGCCTCTCACGAATTAAGAACACCTTTACAAATCATTCAAGGCCATCTCAATTTAATTCAACGGTGGGGTAAAAAAGACCCAGAAGTTCTAGAAGAGTCACTGGATATATCTATTGAAGAGGTAAACCGAATTACTAAACTTGTTGAAGAATTACTGATGTTAACCAAAGATAGAGTGAACAGTAATGTACTTGAATGTGAAAATGTAGATATAAATAATGAAATTCAAACCCGCGTCAAATCACTTCGACAACTACATCCTAAATATACATTTGAAACAGAATTAACTTCTAAACCTATTCACTTGAAGATCAACCGACATCAATTCGAACAATTACTACTTATCTTCTTAGATAATGCGATGAAGTATGATACTGATAACAAATATATAACGATCACTACACAGTTAAAGAATAAACTTGTTAGTATCGAAATTACCGATCATGGTATGGGTATTCCTAAAGCAGATTTAGAGTTTATCTTTGACAGATTTTATCGTGTAGACAAATCACGTGCGCGAAGTCAAGGCGGTAACGGGTTAGGTTTATCGATTGCCCAAAAAATCGTACAATTAAATGGTGGAACAATTGAAGTAAGCAGTGAAGTTCAATCGTTTACTACTTTCAAAATTCAGTTTCCATTACAAAATTAGGTAACTAAATATAATTTTTTGGATAGCTCCATTGCGTCTTTAAATCGAATCGACGAAGCAACTCATTCCATTTTTTAAAATAACGCAGAACCAATCTATATTTGGTTCTGCTTTTTGTATATAAATAGGTAAATTGACTTTAACAAAATTTGAAATAATGCTATTATTATCTTGTAAGCGTTTCAACATTTTTGTGGAGGGTGTAAAAATGACAAAGGACAAAAAGGAAGTTACAGAGGCGCCTGTAAACTTCGGTGCAAATCTCGGCTTAATGCTAGATTTGTATGATGATTACCTACAAGATCCATCATCAGTTCCAGAAGATTTACAAGTTCTATTTAGTACAATTAAAACAGGGGAAGCTCATATCGAGGCTAAACCGACCACTGGTTCAAGTGGTTCACAAGCGGGAGACAGCACGATTAAACGTGTGATGCGCTTAATCGATAATATACGTCAATACGGACACTTAAAAGCAGGCATTTATCCAGTTAATCCTCCAGAGCGTAAACATGTCCCTAAATTAGGAATTGAAGACTTTGATTTAGACCAAGAAACTTTGGAACAAATTTCAGCTGGTATTGTATCAGAACACTTTGAAGATATTTATGACAATGCCTATGAAGCGATCGTCCGTATGGAAAAACGCTATAAAGGACCAATTGCTTTTGAATATACACATATTAATAATAGTAAAGAGCGCGTTTGGTTAAAAAGACGTATAGAAACGCCTTATAAAGCGAATTTAAACAATAATCAGAAAAAAGAACTTTTCAAAAAATTAGCGCATGTTGAAGGATTTGAAAAATACTTACACAAAAACTTCGTTGGTGCAAAACGTTTCTCTATTGAAGGGGTAGACACGTTAGTACCAATGCTTCAACATACTATTACTTTAGCGGGTAATGAGGGAATTAAGAATATTCAAATCGGTATGGCTCACCGAGGACGATTAAACGTATTAACACATGTGCTTGAAAAACCATATGAAATGATGATTTCAGAATTCATGCACACAGATCCTATGAAATTCTTACCTGAAGACGGTAGTTTAGAATTAACTTCAGGTTGGACAGGCGATGTTAAGTACCACTTAGGTGGCGTTAAAACGACTGACTCATACGGTACTGAACAACGTATTTCTCTAGCTAATAACCCAAGCCACTTGGAAATTGTAGCACCCGTTGTTGAAGGTAGAACACGTGCTGCACAAGATGAAACACATCAAGCTGGTTCACCATCAACTGACTTCCATAAAGCAATGCCAATTATCATTCATGGTGATGCGGCTTATCCAGGTCAAGGTATTAACTTTGAAACAATGAACCTAGGTAGCTTACAGGGTTATACTACTGGCGGTTCACTTCACATCATTACAAATAATAGAATTGGATTCACAACTGAACCTGTTGATGGACGTTCAACAACTTATTCAACTGATGTTGCTAAAGGTTACGATGTTCCAATTTTACACGTTAATGCAGATGATGTAGAAGCAACAATTGAAGCCATCGATATCGCGATGGAATTCCGCAAAGAGTTCCACAAAGATGTCGTTATCGATTTAGTAGGATATCGTCGTTATGGGCATAATGAAATGGATGAACCTTCTATCACAAACCCTGTTCCATATCACAATATTCGTAAACACGAATCAGTCGAAATTTTATATGGTAAGAAATTAGTAGAAGACGGTATCATTTCAGAAGACGAAATGAATGAAATAATTGATAATGTTCAAAAAGAAATGCGTGCAGCGCATGACAAAATCGATAAATCAGATAAGATGGATAATCCAGATATGGAAAAACCTGAGTCACTTCAATTACCATTACAAAGTGACGAGAAAGATTTCACATTTGATCATCTTAAAGAAATCAATGATGCAATGCTCACATATCCTGAAGATTTCCATGTACTTAAAAAGCTAAATAAAGTACTCGAAAAACGTAGAGAACCATTTGAAAAAGATGGCGGATTAGTTGATTGGGCTCAAGCAGAGCAACTTGCTTTCGCCACTATTTTACAAGATGGAACTTCAGTTCGTTTAACTGGTCAAGATAGTGAACGTGGTACTTTCAGTCATAGACATGCTGTTCTACATGACGAAGAAAATGGTGATACTTATACACCATTGCATCATGTACCTGATCAAAAAGCGACTTTTGAAATTCACAACTCACCATTATCTGAAGCTGCTGTTGTTGGTTTCGAATATGGTTACAACGTTGAGAACAAAGGAAGTTTCAACATTTGGGAAGCTCAATACGGAGATTTCTCTAACATGGCACAAATGATTTTTGATAACTTCTTATCAAGTTCTCGTGCTAAATGGGGAGAACGTTCAGGTCTAACATTATTCTTACCTCATTCTTATGAAGGTCAAGGTGCTGAACACTCATCTGCTCGTTTAGAAAGATTCTTGCAACTTGCTGCTGAAAATAATAGCACAGTAGTAAACTTATCTAGTTCAAGTAACTACTTCCACTTATTGCGAGCACAAGCAGCAAGCCTAGATTCTCAAGAAATGAGACCATTAATCGTAATGTCACCGAAAAGTTTATTACGAAATAAAACAGTTGCTAAACCAATCGATGAATTTACTTCTGGTGGTTTCAAACCTATCATTACTGAAGAACACGATGCAGAAAAAGTTAAAAAAGTTATTTTAGCTTCAGGAAAAATGTTTATCGATTTAAAAGAACATTTAGAGAAAAACCCTGATGAATCTACTTTACTTGTTGCAGTAGAGAGATTATATCCATTCCCTGAAGAAGAAATTAAAGAAGTTCTAGAATCACTACCAAATCTAGAAAAAGTATCATGGGTTCAAGAAGAACCTAAAAACCAAGGCGCTTGGTTATTTGTTTATCCTTATCTTAAAGCACTTGTTGCTGATAGATATGATCTTAGCTATCATGGTAGAATTCAAAGGGCAGCACCTGCTGAAGGTGATGGAGAAATTCATAAACTTGTTCAAAATCGAATTATTGAAAGTAGCATTAATAATTAACTAGGGGGAAATTAAGTATGCCAGAGGTAAAAGTTCCAGAATTAGCAGAATCAATCACAGAAGGTACCATTGCAGAGTGGTTAAAGAACGTTGGAGATAGCGTAGATAAAGGTGAAGCTATCTTAGAATTAGAAACAGATAAAGTAAACGTTGAAGTTGTTTCTGAGGAAGCAGGCGTACTATCTGAACAATTAGCCGAAGAAGGCGATACAGTTGAAGTAGGTCAAGCTGTAGCTGTTGTAGGCGAAGGTAGTGGTAATGCATCAAGTGGTTCATCAGAAGACACTCCACAAAAAGATGAATCTAAAGATGCAGGACAAACTGAAGATAAATCAGAACAAAAACAAGCTTCTTCAGATAATAAACAAGATAGCCAAGATACTAACAATCAACGTGTCAATGCTACGCCATCTGCACGTAGACATGCACGTGAAAATGGCGTTAACTTAAGCGAAGTTTCTGGTAAAGGAAATGACGTATTAAGAAAAGATGACGTTGATAATAGTCAAAAACAAGCAAGTCAACCAGCTAAAAGTGAAAGCAAATCACAAGACAGTGGTTCTAAAAAATCTAATGACAATCCATCTAAACCAGTTATTCGTGAAAAAATGTCACGTCGTAAGAAAACAGCTGCTAAAAAATTATTAGAAGTATCTAATCAAACAGCAATGTTAACAACATTCAACGAAGTAGACATGACAAATGTTATGGAATTACGTAAACGTAAAAAAGAACAATTCATGAAAGATCATGATGGAACAAAACTTGGTTTCATGTCATTCTTCACTAAAGCAGCAGTAGCAGCACTTAAGAAATATCCTGAAGTCAATGCTGAAATCGACGGCGAAGATATGATTACTAAGCAATTCTATGATATCGGTATTGCTGTTTCTACAGATGATGGTTTATTAGTTCCATTCGTTAGAGACTGCGATAAGAAAAACTTTGCTGAAATTGAACAAGAAATTGCTAACTTAGCTGTCAAAGCACGTGATAAAAAATTAGGCTTAGATGACATGGTTAACGGTTCATTCACAATTACGAATGGCGGTATCTTCGGTTCAATGATGAGTACACCAATCATTAACGGTAGCCAAGCTGCTATCTTAGGTATGCACTCAATCATTACTCGTCCAATCGCAATCGATAAAGATACAATTGAAAACCGTCCAATGATGTACTTAGCTTTAAGCTATGACCACAGAATCATTGATGGTAAAGAAGCAGTAGGATTCTTAAAAACAATCAAAGAATTAATTGAAAATCCAGAAGATTTATTACTAGAATCATAATTCTGAACTAAATATACTCTATAAATACTGATACAGCGGCGTTCGACGTCGCTGTATTTTTTGTATTTAATATTTATTTTAAACTTTGCTTTAATTTAAAGTAAGTTTTTTAGAATTTATAATATAAATGTTGTACTAGGACTACCTAAGTGATAAAATTTAATGAAACTATAACTTAGTAGGTGAGAATATGGAGTTCATGTATAAATATTTTTATAAATTTCCTAAAGAACATGAAAATGAGTATAAGAAAAGATTTGAATCACCAAGTGCAGAGATATTAGAGCTTAAAATCAGACCTTATAGACATAACGAATTATACAATTTATATTATATTCCTACTTCTGAAATATTAAATTTGGTATATACAATAGAAAAAAACAACTCGAATTTGGTGAAATTAACAAGCAACTTGCCGGATGTAGCTACTAAATCTCTGCATCAAGATATTATTGTTAATGAATTGTATTACACTAACCAAATAGAAGGTATTAATAGTAATAAACAAGAGATCGTGCAGAGTATGAAAGAATTAAAAGAAAATCCTAAAAAAGATATACGATTTAAAAGTATGTTAAATTCTTATTTTGGCATATTATACGGTAAAAATAACCTTCCTCAAGTACCAAAAGATATTAAAACTATTTATGAGATGATTGCAGAAGAGGAAGTCGATAATGAAAATAAACCGGACGGCGAATTATTTCGGAATCACCCGGTCAACATTGTTACCTCTACTAATAAAGTTATACATGAAGGCATTACCCCGCATAGTAAAATTGTAAATCATCTACAATTGTTATTAAATTTCTTAAATATACCCAGTAAAATCACACCAATTATAAAAATTGCTATATCACACTATTACTTTGGATATATTCATCCATTTTATGATGGAAATGGACGTACTTCACGCTTTATAAATAGTTTATATTTAAGTAAAGAATATGATGAGCTAACAGCAATTTCATTATCAAGTATGATAGAAAATAATAAAAAAACATACTATGATATGTTCGATAAAACAAACAGTGTAATAAATAAAGGTGAACTCAACTATTTTATTAACAACTTTTTAAGCTTTATTAAGGAAGGACAAGAAAGTTTAATTGAAGAATTAAAAACAAAAAATTCACAATTAGAGTTCGCTTACAAAAAAATTAACGACGATCCTAAATTAACATCATTATCTGAGAAACATAAAAATATCATGTTTATTTTAGCTCAAATTCAATATTTTTCTTTAGAAGACCATACGACAGTACAAGAGCTTTCAACATATTTAAATACTACTAGTCAAACTACAAGAAAGTTGTTAAACGAATTAATCAAAATTAATATTGTTGAAAAGACGGGAGAGCGCCCTGTACTATATAAAGCTATAGATGGATATTTCTAATTAAATTACAGATTTCTATTTCCTATACAACGACCATAGAGTCCGTTGTATTTTTACACCTTAAATATGACTAAAGTATGATTATGTTTATAGTTCTTAGTGCTAAGATATAAGAGTGAAAGAATAAGTCACAGAAATTGGGAGTAAAAATGTCTAATATTGCAATCAAGTTTTATCACATCTCAAAAAGGATAAATAAGCAAATTATTATCAAAAATAGCAATTTTATTATTCCAAAAAATTCCATCACTTTAATAAAGGGGCATAATGGTTCAGGGAAAAGTGTAACTTTAAAGATTATTGCTGGTTTAATGAATTATCAGAATGGGAGTCTTTCTGTTAAAGGACGAGTAAGTTATGCGATAGATTACTTTCCTGACAATTTAAATTTAACTATTAATGAATACTTTAAATTTTTATTAAAAACATACCCATCTGACCAAACACAGGTAAATCTTAATTCCTTTATTCAACACTTCAATTTATCACCATTTTTAACTCAAAAAATTAAAAATTGTTCAAAAGGCACGAAACAAAAGGTAAATATGATTCAGTGTTTGCTTAAAAAAGCTGATATTTATATTTTAGATGAACCATTTTCTGGACTGGACCAAGAAGCTACACAATTTCTATTAGATTATTTAAGTCAATTAAAATCTATAGCTACAATAGTATTAACGTATCACGAATCATTTTTACATCAAAAAATCACTACGCACATTCTTAATATTGAAAATGGAGAATTTCATACTGTTGAAAGTGATATAAACGAAATCTCACAAATTACTAAATTAGTTATTATTAAATATAACGCTAGAATTTCTAAAATTTTATCAAAGTATCATCATCTTAACTCTATTCAAACTGTAGATGATAAGTTGCACATTCAAATTAATGCATCTTATTTGAATACCTTACTTAAAATATTACTTGATCAGCAATGTGACATCATCGAAATAAAGGATGTGACTGGTTCATGATAGCGTTTATTCAATATCAATATAAGAAATACCTTCGCTCTTATCAGTTCATACCGCCGATGATGATTTTTATAACTTGGATTATTATTCAATATCTTTATAGTGGCCAACCAATATTGTCTAGTTATGCTTCAAGTTGTTTGGTGTTGCTTATTATTTCATGTTGGCTTACCATAAATATTTTAAATTTAGAAACGTTAAACGAAAAATATTTACTTTTTATACAGTTTGAGTCTAAACTTAAGTATCTTTTTGGTAAGTTACTATTTATATTTTTGGTAAACTGTATGTTAATTGTTTTTTCGATGCTTTATCCAATTTTAATACATAGTTTTAAGGATAAAGTATCTTTAAAAGAGGCCACACTGGCAATTGCCTTACACATCATTGTTTGTTTAACTGCAACCCTAATTTCTACATTCATTGCGAATATTAATGTGTTATCAAAAAAATATAAGTGGTTACTTATTGCTTTAATCATTTTGGTAAGTATTTTACGTCCATTTTTATTACAAACGTACACTTTTCTTAAATATATATTGTGGATTGTACCACCAATAGGTGACTATATGTCAGTTTATAATACAGAAATACTCGCTCATTTTAACTATCTATCAATAACATTAATTATGATAGTCTATATTTTAGTTTTATTTGGACTCACCATATTTATTTTCTTAAAATCCGAGCAAAAATAAACGTCCTAACCCAATTGGCTAGGACGTTTATTATATTATATATGATTAAGAAAGAAATATAATTTCAATAATTGCAAGAATTACACAAACTACAAATGCAATTGTAAAATATTTAAAACTAGGCTTTTGTTTATTATCTAAATTAGTGAAAACTTGAATACCTGAATAAACTGCAATAAGTACTGTAATTGCAAATAAAATCCATAAGTTAGACATATGTACGCCTCCTTAAACATGTCTTTACATATATTTTAATATATACAAAAATTTTATCCAATGTGTAATTTCAATTTTCAAACAAATGACAATGTTGACTTAAAATAACCCACATAGAATAAACTTTCAGCATATTCATTAGCCTTAAAATACGTTATAATATTGATTATAAAGACAAAATCTAGGAGTGTCAGTTTATGAGCGGACTTAGAAGTGTCACTATAGGGACGAGTGACCTATCTAAAACTAAAGAATTATTTAGTAACATCATCGGATTGCAATATACTGATAAAAATGAAAATGCTTTAAGATTTGGAGATGCTAATTTAAGCCCAGGTACTCGACTACATTTTGTAGAAATTCCTACTAATGATTACATAAATCAACATATTGATAGTGTAGGCTTACGCACACCTTCTGATTTAGGATTAGATGAGTATCAAGAAATCCTCTCAAATCACAACATCTCTTATAGCTCAATGACTGAACTCAATGGTAATAAACATTTTAGTTTTGAAGATGACAATCATCAAACATTCGATATTTACTCAAATGAACATAATACAGGTGTCGGTCTTGGCATGCCTTCATTTGATAGTTCAGTTAATCCACTTCATCAAGTGCAAGGTTTAGGGCCTGTGATACTTAAAGTCAACGAATTAGCGATTACTACATCTATTTTAACGAGAGTATTTGGTCTGGATTTATTCGCAGAGTATTTACCAAGTGAAGACGCCGATGAAAATATTCAAGTTTTCAAAATTGGTGAAGGTGGCTTAGGTGGTGAACTTCACTTATATGAAGCCGATAAAGATATTGAAATGTCTGATGTCGGTCCAGTAGAACAAGTCGAATTCTCAACGCAACATCGTGAAGCTTTTAATCAAGCTAAAGAACGTTTAGATGAAATCGGTATACCTTACCAAACGTTAGAACAAGGGGATTCAGAATCTTTAAGAATCACTGAAAACAGTGGTATCTCATTTATTTACACATTAGAAAAGTAAATCATTTTTTTATAGAGGAAGGTTATACAATGTTACATGAAACATGGAAAGAACGTACACCTATCAAAAAAGTAGAAGTGACAAATACAGATGCTAAGAAATTTACAGTTTCTGATATGTTAACAGTTGGTAAACAATACGATGTTATCAATGAAACTGAAGAGTATTATCAAATTATTGATAACTCTGGCTTAGTGGGCGGATACTTCAAGGACTACTTTAAAGAAGTATAGAACGCGCCATGCAATTGAAGTAGTGATGACTTAACATTATTAATAGGGCTAAGACAGGTCTGTGGAGACTTAGATGTCTTAGCCTCTTTTTATACATAAAGGAAGGGTAACGATGGTACAAACAATTTATAAAAACTCAGATGAATCTGTATTTCAAGATGCGAAAGTGCTTTTTGAATTAAATAAAAATATTTTATTAAAAGGCCCTACAGGTTCTGGGAAAACGAAGCTTGCTGAGACACTTAGTCAGGAAGTTCAACGGCCTATGCACCAAGTCAATTGTTCAGTTGATTTAGATACTGAAAGTTTACTCGGATTTAAAACTATTCAAACAAATGAAGAAGGCCATCAAGAAATTGTGTTTATAGATGGACCTGTAATTAAAGCAATGAAACAGGGTCATATTCTCTATATTGATGAAATTAATATGGCGAAACCTGAGACGTTACCAATTCTAAATGGTGTTTTAGACTATCGACGTCAAATTACTAACCCATATACTGGTGAGGTCATTAAAGCTGCACCAGGCTTCAATGTTATCGCTGCAATTAATGAAGGATATGTTGGGACGTTACCTATGAACGAAGCACTCAAGAACCGTTTTATCGTCATAGAAGTTGATTATATTGATGGGGATATTTTGAAAACGGTGATCAAAGAGCAAAGCCGATTGCAAGATGATCAAGTGATACGACAAATTATCAAATTTAATGAAGATTTAAGAACAATGACGAAGCAAGGACAAATTTCCGAAGAGGCTGCTAGTATACGTGCACTCATCGACTTAAGTGACTTAGCTACTGTTATACCTATTGAACGTGCGATTAAACGTACTATTATCGATAAGTTAGAAGATGAACGTGAGCAACAAGCCATTGTTAACGCAATTGAGTTAAATTTTTAAAGAGGGATACGTATGAGTGATCGTTTTATCAAATTCAACGATGAACAATTAGATGCTAAGCAAGTCATGATGTTACAAGACCTAGCACGATTGCTTTTAAAAAATGAACAAACACAAGTCAAAATCCAAAAATTTCCATATTATAATCCATTTAGCAATACTTTAATCACAAGTTGGTTTTGGTCTCATCGGCCACCTCAAGTTGAACAAGCAGGGCTTAAAACTGACGTACTATTAGCTGCATATGGCTACCATCACATGGATGTAGATATTGTAAACGAAGTCCTACATCATAGTGATTTCCAACATCGTAAATTCTTTCATCAGTTGTTCAAGTTATTGGAAGATGTGCGTATCTTCGACATCATCCGTAACGAACGACCAAGTACTGCTAAGTATATCGATTTACGTTTAAATACGCGAATGGCTTTCACAGATTCACAAATCAATGTGTATAAAACTAAAACTGTTTATACAGATTTATTATTCCTTTATTTAGAGCGTGCCTTTCTAAGTCAAAACTTCTTTGACATACCAACAATACATCCGTTATTTGATGATATTTTAGTTAGCATGTATCAGTATCTGCCTAATATTTTCCAGAATCAATCTTCAGAAGATAATATGTACCTCGCTGAACGTATTATGTACCAAGTTGATGATTTACTCAAAGAAGATATGTTAAATGAATATTATTATTTACCACAAAAGTTATACGAAGATATTCAAACTACTACATTTGACGATTTGAAACGTACAGATGCAAGTCAAACAGATGGTAACGATACCAATAATTCCGAAGAAGATATTGAAACTGCAGAAGCAGAAACAAAGTCAGCGGATAGTCAATCCAAAGGCGGTGCTTATCTAGAAATGGAACTTCATGAAGGTGAAAATAGTGAAGTCATGGCGGATAATGACACAGCTCGAGAAGGCGACAGCACTGATGATATGACCGATATGATGACTAAGAAAGGAAAGGGCTCTCAGAGTACTTTAGATCATGATGAAGGTGGTTTAATAGGCCAAAATCAAGCATTTGCCTTAGAAGGAATCAATAAGAATGTAAAAATTGAATGGAAAGTACCTGATATTCAACCTCAAGACATCATAAATTACCAATCTTCGAAGAATGATGTGCAATATGAGATTAAAGATTTAATTCAAATCATTAAAAAAACAATTGACCGAGAACATGAAGATGAACGTCGCAATCTCACTAAAGGGCGGCTTCAAAAAGATTTAATCAACTGGTTTATTGATGATCAATTTAAATTATTTTATAAAAAACAGGACTTAAGTAAGACGTTTGATGCAACCTTCACACTGTTAGTAGATGCCTCTGCGAGCATGCATGACAAAATGGACGAAACGATCAAAGGTGTCGTTTTATTCCACGAAACATTGAAAACTTTAAATATTAAACATGAAATTTTAGCTTTTAATGAGGATGCCTTTGAAGCTGATGATCGCGAGCAACCTAATATTATTGATGAAATTATTAATTATAATTATTCAATTTTTGAAAAGGAAGGCCCTCGAATTATGTCATTAGAACCGCAAGATGATAATCGCGATGGCGTGGCAATCAGAGTCGCAAGTGAACGTCTTTTACAAAGAAGTCATCAACAGCGTTTTCTTATCGTGTTCTCAGATGGTGAACCATCAGCATTTAATTATAGTCAAGATGGCATCATTGATACGTATGAAGCTGTTGAAACTGCACGTAAGTTTGGGATTGAAGTTTTTAACGTCTTCCTTAGTCAAGAACCAATTACTGAAGATATTGAGCAAACCATTCACAATATCTATGGTCAATTTTCAATTTTTGTTGAGGGCGTGGAACATTTACCAAGTCATTTATCGCCATTATTGAAGAAACTATTGCTGAAGTCCTTTTAAACTTTTGAAAATAGTGGGATGCGTAAGTGTTGGATTGCACTTCGTTTTCTTAATTAGAAGATATTTCGCTTTAACTTTAAAATATGAAAATATTTACATTATATAAGTTTTTAAATTTTCTGAAATTATATAGACTTATAAATCTTAATTATGATAGAATGTTGAATGTTGCATTATTAGATAAAAAGGAGCAGCATTATGAATAAAAATACTTGGATTATAGGTTTTACCTTATTTGCCATGTTTTTCGGTGCGGGAAACCTTATTTTTCCAACAAATCTCGGTCTCGATAGTGGACATTTCTTATGGCCGGCTATACTTGCATTTGCTTTAACAGGTATAGGTCTACCTTTATTAGGTGTCGTCGTAGGGGCTTTAGACCATCAAGGTTATATCGGGGCATTAAAGAAAATTTCACCAAAATTTTCTTTAATATTTTTAATTATTATATACTTAACAATCGGACCATTGTTTGCAATTCCTCGTACAGCTTCAACATCATTTGAAATGACGATTACACCAATTGCTCATACAAATGGAAGTTTAGCTTTATTAATTTTTACTATCATCTATTTTTTAATCGTTCTTTATTTATGTCTCAATCCAAATAAAATGATTGATAGAATTGGTTCATTACTTACACCTTTATTGCTCATAACTATCTTAGCTATGATTATTAAAGGTTTTGTAGATTTCGGAGGGCAGACACCAGATGCTGGTAACACAAAACTGTTCCATTCTGCATTTGGTAGTTTCTCACAAGGCTTTACTCAGGGATACTTAACAATGGATGCAATAGCTTCAATTGCGTTTTCAATGATTGTCGTTAATGCGGTGAAGGCTACTGGCATTCAGCATGCTGATAAGATTTTCAAACAGACGATGATAGCAGGGCTTATCGCTGCTGTAGCTTTAGTTTTTATTTATATTTCATTAGGATTTATCGGTAATCATATGCATGTCACTCCTGGGAAAATGAAAGAACTCACAGCAAACGATCAAAACGTGGGTACTTATTTACTAACTACGATGGCAGCTACCGGTTTCGGTACTTTTGGTAAATACTTATTAGGTATTATTGTTGCACTAGCATGTTTGACTACAGCTTGCGGACTTATTGTCTCAGTGAGCCAATATTTCCATCGTATTTTACCTAAAATCCCTTATAAAGTGTATGTCATTATTTTTACTTTAATAAGTTTCATCCTAGCAAACCAAGGGCTTAATTCAGTAATAACGATGTCTGTACCGGTGTTGAGTATTGTTTATCCAATCGCCATTACAGTTGTCTTGCTCATATTAATTGCTCGTTTTGTTCCAACCAAACCCATCGCTCAACAAATTCCGCTTGTTGTTATAGCGATTGAGTCTATTTTAAGTTTAATCACTACGCAAGGCTGGATTAAAATATCATTTATAGATCATTTACCATTAAAACACTATTCACTTGAATGGTTCCCAATTGCTGTGGTTGCTACAATCATTGGTTATATTGTTTCTTACTTTGTTAAACAAAAGACCATCGCATATCAAAAAGAGTAATACCATAATAAAAATTTAAATATGACTATGTAAAAGGCACTCATAACGGAAGTAATATTTTAGAAGTGCACCCAAAAGTTGGACTTAAATCTAACTTCATGGGATGCACTTTATTTCTACTTCGTGTGAGTGCCATTTTTATATTTATTCTTTTCTCATAGATAACAAGTGTTGCTTTAAATCTTGTTCTAGACCATTCAGTTCTTTTTCAGCAGCTTGACGTTTTTGACGTCCGTCTTGCTGAATTTGTAACGTTTGTTCAATTGTTTCTATGATATCACTTTGTGTTGCTTTTAGTGTTTCAATATCAACAATACCACGCTCATTTTCAGTAGCCGTTTCGATTGCATTCTGTTTAAGCATAGAAGCATTCTGTGTTAGTAAATCATTTGTCGTATCTGTAACGGCTCGTTGTGCTGAAACTGCATTGCGTTGGCGCATTAATGTTAAAGCAATTGCCATTTGATTCTTCCATAAAGGAATACTTGTAAGAATTGAGCTTTGGATTTTTTCAGCTAATGCCTGATTAACATTTTGAATCATACGAATTTGTGGTGCAGTTTGAATCGCAATTTGTCGAGATAATTGCAAATCGTAAATTCGCTTTTCTAAACGATCTACGAATTGTTCCATATCAGCAACGGCTTGAATATCCATTTGATTTTCAGAGTGTTGCACTTTGTCCTGTAACTCTGGTATCGTTTCTGATTGAATCTGCTGTTTCTTACGCTGAGCTGCTGCAATATATAGTGTTACATCATCAAAATATTTTTTATTTTGATCGTAAAGACCGTCTAACAACTCAACATCTTTCGTTAAATTACCTTTATGCTTGTCTAGCTGAACCGTAATTCGATCAATTTGCGAACTTACAGATTGCATTCTAGAGAAAACTTCATTTATAGAAGCTTTCGTTCTTCTAAATAGTCGTTTAAGCTTAGATTGTTTGTTTGGATCTAAATCGTTAGGATTAACAGACTTTAATTTTCCCATTAATTGATTAAGAGAATCACCAACCGGTCCCATATCTTTAGATTGAACTTCATCTAACATTTGATGAGAAAATTGAGACATGCTTTGTTGTAAATTCGTACCAAATTGTAATAAACCTTCATGATCTAAAGGTTTAATTTGCTGACTAATTGTTTCTATTTTTTGTTTGTCTTCCTCACTAAATTGAGGTTCAAAGTCTTGAGCGACTGTTGGATTTTGAGTTGAATTATCTTGAATATATTGATCGAGTGGATGCGATTGATTGCTGTTTAATTCGCGCGTCATCTCATTCATCTCTCCATTTCTGTTATACATCTTTACGACGTTCCTGTTCTAATTTATTTAATTCCATTTCAATATCGAGTCGTTCATAATCTTCCTCATTTAAACGTTTCAAATCTGCTACTAACGTTCGTTTCACTTCATCCAAAGTAATTCGTGTTTGTTCAAGCTTTTGCTTTTCTTCTTTTGACTTTCTTGGCATGCGAGCTAAACGTGTATACGAGTCTACCAAATTGAGTGCATTGTCTAAATGAGAATAAAAGAAACCTTCTACTTTGAAAAACATCCCTGGACGTTGTTTAATACTCGTATATATTGAACGAGAAATACGATAAATATCATTAACCTGTCTAAAATCTTTAATAGATCGTATATTTATAAATGATTTTAAAATGTTTCTAATCTTTAATTGAGCTTGGTTAAGCTGCGCTCTAACATATCTATAGTCTCTTCGCGATAATCCGATTTCATTAAGATATTTACGTGAAGTGAGTCTTTGAGTAGGGAAGTAAGATGCTAAAAAACCAACTATCCCTATAACACCATCAATTAAAAAGGATAAATCCCAAGCAAAAACAGTAACTAACCAAACGACAAAAGCTACTGGTATACCCACTAACACTCCAAATATACGAGAAATGTTATATCTCAAATGTCATCTTCCTTTATATTAAAGTTTAAATCGTTTTAAATTCTGTTAAGGAGTCATCGGTATCTAAATCTTCAATAGTATAATTCGTAACCGATGAAGCAGGTGAAGCACCTTTAATTACCGATTGTATAAATTGTTCTAATTCTTTATTATTACCTTGCGCATATATATCTACGTAGTCTTCAACATTCTGAACTGTCCCTTTAATATTGTATTCTCTAGCGATACGTTCAGTATAGAATCTAAATCCCACACCTTGAACAGTTCCGAAAACTTGAATATGTTTACGTTGCATAATATCACCTCATGTTTTCATTATACGTATTTTGGTTGTAAAAAACTAATAATTGCTATACGTACTATCGGCCAAAAGTATGAGTCTTGAAACTTGATTTTGAATTATGAAAAGTTACAATTGAGGTTATAGGTTTTAAACATGGAAGGGGATTTTGAAATGTGGACAGTTGCAAAGATTAGGGCTGACTACGAAGGTTGGTGGCTATTTAGCGATTGGCCCGAAAAAGTTGTTGAAAGATTAGATTTTAATACCTATGACGACATGTTGGCAAGGTACACAGAATTACTTCAAGAATGTAAGAATTGTTTTGATAATTATGTAGTGGGAAAGTACAATATTCATGCCTTTTACAATAATTGCGACTTGAATTTTTGCGAAGATTGCGAAGAAGATTTACAAATATTTTATAGTTTTATTATTTTAAAAAATAATGAGGTTTATTTTAATCTTCCAAAAATTGATTAAATGATAATTTTCTATAATTGTATTGCAATTTAGCTATGACTAAACTATAATGATTATTAAGCAATTGTTTTATTCCATATTGCAAAGAATATTTGGATTTATCATACATATAAGCACACGTATTTTTTGTAATATGCGAATAACGCATATTGAAAGAATTTAGTCTTGGAGGTTTCAGAATTATGAAACAAGGTACAGTTAAATGGTTTAACGCTGAAAAAGGTTTCGGCTTCATCGAAGTTGAAGGAGAAAACGACGTATTCGTACACTTCTCAGCAATCAACCAAGATGGTTACAAATCATTAGAAGAAGGTCAATCAGTTGAATTTGAAGTAGTTGAAGGCGACCGCGGTCCTCAAGCTGCAAACGTTGTTAAACTATAATAAATAGATTGTAATTATTGACTTTAACTAACACCTTACCAAGATGTAGGGTGTTTTTTATATCAATACATACAGTATCTCAGAAAGAAATGGGTGTTAATTTCTTTCTGTTTTTTTATGCCCAAAAATAAGAATTAAGAGTATCTAATAATTTTTTGCATGTCTGTGTCTAAAAACAGAGTCTCTAATATCTTTTAGCAATTACGATATTCAGAAAAATTCAATTTTAAATTTCATTTAATTTAAAGTAAGTAAAAACGCCTTGGATAGGTTCAGTACATCATCTATCCAAGGCGTTTTCAAATTGTTTTTAATTAAAATTATATTGATAGTAGGTGAGCTTTTACTCGCTCATTTTTCACTATTATTTCGTATCATTTATAATTAATTGTCTCAGTGATTGACGTTTAATCACTTCACGTGCTTTTCCATCTTTTAAGAAAAATACGGATGGCTTTTGCATTTGATTATAATTGGAAGCCATTGAATAATGATATGCACCTGTAGACAAGATAGCTAAGTAGTCTCCTCGTTGAACTGAAGAAGGTAATTTAGCATTTTTAATTATAATATCTCCAGATTCACATAATTTACCAGCGATTGTCACAGTATCATCCGCTTCTTCATGTCTATTAACCAATAACGCTTGATATTTAGCATCATATAACGCAGTACGGATATGATCACTCATACCACCATCCACTGATACATATTTATTAACTTCAGGAATCTCTTTAATTGTACCAACCTCATATAACGTAATTCCTGCTTCACCTACAATTGAACGTCCAGGTTCAATACCAATTTCAGGTAACTCATAATTCAATGATTGTACTGTCTCTTTGATAGCATCAGTAATTTCAGCAATGCCTTCTTCAATAGGGAAACTTACATCTTCCTCAACGTATTTGATTCCAAAACCGCCACCTAAGTTAAGTAAGTCTACCTGTATATCATTGTCAGATAACCAATTCAACACAATCTTAGCCGTTTCAATCATTGCTTCAGTTCCTTCAATTTGAGATCCTATATGGAAGTGAACACCTTTTAATTGTAAGTGCTTAGAAGTTTTTACTTTATTGACCGCTTCAAGTGCTAAACCATGCTTAATTGAAAGACCAAACTTACTATCTTCTTGTCCTGTTTGGATAAATTCATGCGTATGCGCCTCAACACCTGGATTAACGCGTATAACGACATTCACATCATTACTTGCATATTTATCGATTAAGTCAATCTCTTCTAAAGCATCGATCACGAAATAACCAATACCATTTTCTAATGCATATTGGATTTCACGTTTAGTTTTGTTATTCCCATGGAAGTGGATACGACTTGCATCAAAGCCAGCTTCTAACGCAGTATAAAGTTCACCTTCAGAAACAACATCTAATTGTAAATCTTCTTCTTGAACAAGTTTTACCATTTGAATACACGTAAATGCTTTAGAGGCATACGATATATTATATTTTAAACCGCTTTTCTTAAATGCTTCATGATATCTGCGCATTTGAGTACGGATTTGATCTTCATCATAAACGATAGTAGGGGTACCAAAGCTTTGAGCAACCGTCTTTAAGCTTGTACCTTCCATAGTTAATTCACCATAATCATTATATTCTACTGCCATTTATATGTACTCCTTTATTAGAGAATCGTGGTTCATAGCGCTCAGTTGTTCAGAATTCGCGCCCACACCTTTGAATGTAAATTCATCAATGCGTATATCATTATTATATAATACTACTTCATCTTGTGCATGAACTTCGTCATCTACTTCAACAAACATATGACTCATCATTAGCGCTCTAATTGGATAACGTTTTCCGTTTATCATAGCTTCATGTCGTGCCCTTGATTTAAGAATACCATCACCATATCCAACATCAACGACGGCTAATCGTGTATGGTCTTTTGTGGCTTCAAAGGCAAAGCTATACCCACAATAATCTCCGGCATTTACTTCACGTGTCTGAATCACATTTCCTTTAACTGTTAAAGACTGTTGAATACGACTTGTATCTAACTTTCTATAAGGTCTAGACCCGTAAAGCGCAATACCCACACGTGCATGAGTATGATAGGGAAGAACTTGTTGACCTTCTCGATAGTAACTCGCACTATTTTGCGCATGTATCATTTCAAATGTATAGCCTTCCTCGAGCAAAGTATTTAATACATTTAACCAAGCTTCACGTTCAATACCATATTCCGGCACATCAAATTCATCTGCATATCCGAAGTGTGTCCATAGACCCGAAATAATCATTTTTTCGCTATTGTCATTTTGAGCATGGTCTTCCAGAACCTCATGTAGCTCATCTAAATTTTTAAATCCTGAGCGATGTAATAAATTCTCAAACTCTAAATGAACATGAATACCTTTTAAATCCTCTTTGTACTCGTAATAATATACTAAAGAGGGAAGGGTCATGTGAATTTGATATTCTCTTACAGTATCAAAGTCATATACTGCATTCATTAGGAAAATGGTTGCATGAGGTGCGATTTCTCTCACACGTACAGCTTCTTTCAATGACGTAGTACTAAACGTATTAATACCTGCCTTCAAAAATTGTTTCACTGCAAATTCTAAACCGTAATGGTAAGCGTTGTTCTTAACAACTGCCATAATAGGTTGTTCATTTCTAACGTTTACAGCATTCTGATAAAACGCTTCTGTATCTACTGACCAAATTGCTGTCAATTGCCTTACACCTCTTTATAATTTCTTAGTAATTGTTCATAATAATTCGCTACATCAATTAATACCTTTTCGTCAAAATTAAGATGAGAGGTATGTAAACCTGTGACATAACCTTTATCTTTATTCTGAGTACCTACAAATGCAAAATAAGATGGCGCAAGTTGTTGACCATAAAAACTGAAATCTTCACCAAATAAGAACGGGGTAGGTTTATCAATAACTTCTAAATTAGCACCTTCTAAAGCACGTTCAACACTTTCACGCAACTTAGGGCTATTCATTGTAGGTGGGTAACCTTCCTCAAATTTGACTTGGCATTCTACATTAAATAGCAACTGTACACTTTCAGCAATCTTATTCATCTGCTGTTTAACCACGGTTAAATCATCTACGTCATAAGTACGGATTGTACCTTCAAGATAACCATGACTTGGTACAGTATTGATGGCTTCTCCCGCTTCAAAGTGACCCATATGAACGATATTACGTTTCAAACCATTGAGGTGATATTGTTGAATCTGTCCTACTTGAGTTAAAACATGCTGAAGCGCTTCACCACATGAATGACCTTGCTCCTTATCAGCAACATGACTAGATAAACCATCTAAATAGAAGCGATATTCTGTGGCGCTTGCTGTAATTTCTTCATCACGAATAACAACTTTTCCTTCTTCAGCAAAAGGATTCACATGAATGCCGAATACAGCCTCGATAGGATATTTATCGAATGCGCCTGCTTTAATCAATCGATTGGCACCTCCGCCAGTTTCTTCGGCAGGTTGGAAGATAAAGACCACATTATGAGGTAGTTCTCCTTTATCGGCCATCGCTTTACAACGTGTTACGAATAACATCAACGCCGTCGTATGGCCATCATGTCCACACGCATGCATGACATTATCCGTTTTGCTTCTATATTCTACTTCATTTTCCTCAAATATAGGTAAAGCATCAATATCTGCTCGAAAGGCTATAGTATGATCACTTTGACCTTCTAAATAAGCAATAGCGCCCGTTTCAAGAGGGCGGTCGTATGTCACTCCCAATTCATCTAGAAATTGCGTAATATATTTCGTTGTTTCAAATTCATGTAAACTTAATTCTGGATATTGATGTAAATGTCTTCTATGTTTCGTTACAAATTCTAATTCATTCATCTTAATCATTCCTTGTATGAAGTTTTATTCTTTAATTATGTATTTATAACTAGAGGGGGTGCTTCATTTTATAATAAAAAGGTGAAACAAATGAATAGAACCCAACATCAGCGTTCGATAGTATCATTTGCTTCAACCTTTAACATTCATTTATTGGAAAATGACTAACACATAACTACTTATTAATCATTTAACTTTCTTAAAGCAGAGACAATTTCACGTTTAGAGTCTTCAACTTCAGACGTTTGTTTAATCACCTTAGCAGGCGTTCCAGCAACTACAGCACCAGCAGGGACATCTTGAGTTACGATTGCACCAGCTGCCACAATAGCACCTTCGCCCACACGTACACCTTCAAGAATAACTGCATTGGCACCAATTAATACATTATCTTCAATGACCACTGGATCAGCGCTTGGTGGTTCAATAACACCAGCTAGTACGGCACCAGCACCCACGTGAACATTTTTACCTGTTGTGGCACGACCGCCTAATGTCGCATTCATGTCTACCATTGTGCCTTCACCAACAACTGCACCAATATTAATCGTTGCACCCATCATTACAACAGCACCATCTTCAATGATTGCTTGTTCACGTATAAATGCACCTGGTTCAATACGTGCATTAGTATGAGTTAAATCTTTAAGTGGAATTGCTGAATTACGTCGATCCATTTCAATTTCTACATCTTCAATGCGAGTTTGATTTTGTTCATAGAACGGTTTCCAATCATCCGCTTCACAAAAGATAACTTTAGAATCTGCTGAACCAAAGACTTTAAATGATTCAGGGAATGTGACATCATCAAAACGACCATTGACATATACTTTTAATGGCGTTGTTTTCTTAGCATCACTGATATATTGAATAATTTCCTGTGCAGTTAAATGTTGTACCATAGTTTATATTCTCCTTTGTTTAACGTTTATAAATTATCGAAAGTGTAATAACCATTTTCTTTGTGGATTAACTTTTCAGCAGCGCCTATAGCTCCATTTGCGAAAATATCTTTCGATTGCGCTTTATGTGAAATGGTAATCGTTTCATCAGTACCAGCAAATAAAATATCATGCTCGCCAACGATAGTACCGCCTCGAACTGCGTGTATACCTATTTCATCTTTTGAACGTTTCTCAGTTTTATCATGTCGGTCATATACTGGAGTGCTTTGCGCTCTGAGTTCCTTGATAACATCATATAATTTGACTAGTGTGCCACTTGGGGCATCGACTTTTTTATTATGATGTGCTTCAGTTAATTCGATATCAAAATCTTGAAGTAAGGGAACAGCCGTTTCTAAGATTTTAGTAAGGGCGTGAATGCCATAACTCATATTCGCACTAAAGAAAATAGGCATATTTTGACTTAACTTTTCCAATTTAGTAATTAACGTATCCTTCTCACCAGTCGTAGCAATCACCAAAGGTAAATGAAATGTATCATTTAATAATGGAAATAGTAATTCCGGATTAGAGAAGTCAATTGCAACATCCGCATGTGCTTCAGCTTCTGCAATACTGTTGTAATGTGTGTACGGTGTCGATGCTTTAGGAGTTCGATCTATAACACCAACGATTTCATGACCTTTTTCTTCAGCTAATCTTGCAACACGTTGATTCATAGCACCATAGCCTATAAGTAGTATCTTCATGATTGTTCACCTGCTTTAAACTGATCATAAGCTTGCTCTAATACTTTGCGCTCTGCATTTTCTAAAGGAATAAGCGGTAATCTTAATTCATAATTACCAAATCCTAAGTGTGCAGTAAGGGCTTTAATTGGAATAGGATTGACGTCTACTGATAGTGAATCTAATAATTTTCTAATAGGTTCAAACTGTGTTGAAATATCCTCTCCACTTTGTTTAGCATCATATAAATGTTGGAATTCTTGTGGAATAACATTTGCGATAACTGATATAACACCTTTACCACCGCGTTGATAGAATTCAACGACATTGTCATCATTACCACTATATAATGCGAATTCGTCTTGATTAATACGTTGTTTAACTTCTTCCATATAATCAAAATCATTTGTCGCATCTTTAAGCGCTACAATATATTCGTTGTGACTAAGGGTTTCTACAGTTTCAGGTTCGATTGTCATATTTGTACGAGAAGGCACATTATATAAGACGACCGGTAATTTCACTTCATTTGCTATCGTTTCAAAATGTTTAATTAAACCACGTTGATTCGTTTTATTATAATAAGGTGTAATCAGCATAACTGCATCTGCGCCTATATCTTTTGCACGTTTCGATGCTTGAATAGATTTCTGAGTATTATTCGTACCAGTTCCTGCAATAATAGGAACTTTATGATTTACTAATTTCACTACTGTTTCAAGTACTTGTTCTTTCTCTTCATCAGTAAGAGTAGGGCTTTCTGCTGTTGTACCATTCACTATAATCGCTTGAGTTTGATTTTCTAATAAAAATTGTACATGTCTTTCTAATGCGTCGTAATCAACTTCATTATTTGTAAAAGGAGTAGCAAGAGCTACACCAACGCCTTCAAACATGTGTGTCATATTATCGAGCTCCTTTCAAAGTTAAAACTTGTTCTAATACTTGTACTGCGTTTAATGCTGCTCCTTTAAGGAGATTGTCAGATGTACACCATACATGGAATGTATTATCTAATGAATCATCGCGACGGATTCGACCTACAAAGACTTCATCTTTACCTGTAGAGTGAATTGCTAATGGATATTCATTTTTCTCAGGATTGTCTACAAGTACAACTCTGTCATCTTGTTCAAATAAACGTTGAATATCTTTGACCGTCGCGTCTTTATCTAATGTCACGTCAATTTCAATACTATGACTGTCTTGAACTGGTACACGTACACAAGTTGCAGTCACTTTCAAATCTTTATCGTTTAAAATTTTTCTTGTTTCATCAATCATTTTTTGTTCTTCTTTGGTATAACCATTTTCAAGAAAAACATCGATGTGAGGTAAAACATTATTATAAATCGGGTGAGGGTATGCCTCCGGTTCTTTACCATTAGCGCCCTCAGATAAATCTCTTTTACCCTTGATACCTGAGCCTGAAACCGCTTGATAAGTCGTATAAGCCACGCGTTTCAATCCATAAGCATCTTTTAAAATTTTAAGAGGTACTACTGATTGAATAGTTGAACAGTTAGGGTTTGCAATAATTCCACGTGTGAATTTAGGTTCATTCACTTCTGGAACAACTAGGTCTACATCTTCAGTCATACGCCATTGGCTTGAGTTATCAATAACTATGGCACCCGCTTGTTCGAAGAGTGGGGCAAAATGTTCACTTGTACCACCACCTGCACTCATTAACACGTAGTCGAAATGTTCACTTGCTGCTTCATCTGTTAATTCTTGAACGGTATATGTTTGACCTTGGAATTCAACTTTCTTTCCAGCTGAGCGTGCTGATGAGAAGAGTACAAGCTCATCGAAAGGAATATTTTTACGGTCCAATGTTTCTAACATTTTTGTTCCTACTAAACCTGTTGCTCCGGCTACTGCTAATCTTGTCATAATAAAGTCACTCCATTTGTAATATTGGTAATTTTAAGAAAATTCTTAATAAATATATTATATCAACTTTAGATATCAAAGGCTTTGTATAATTCTTCGACTGCTCTTTGACCATTTTCAGCATCAATCACATACGAGATACTAATTTCTGAGGTAGTCGTTTGATAGAATGGTATCTTCGAATTAATGAGAGTCATAAATGCTTTAGAAGCTACACCTGACATATCTCTCATACCTGAACCGATGAGTGAAATCTTAACGTATTCTTCATTGATTTTATAATCTAACGCGTCAAATTGTTCTGATAAATTTTCAAGAATTGAAGAAATTTGATGAACGTCACTATCTTTAATTGAAAATGATAGCTGTAATCCTTCAAGATTCACGATTTGAGAAATCATATCGACATTGACTGAACCTTCTTCTAATTCTGTAAATAATTGAGTGAGTAAGCGATTATCTGGAAGGGGATAACTAATCGTTACGTGCATCATGTGTGTATCTAAAGCTACCCCTGTGACGGCTTTTTTCTCTAATAAATCTGTTCTAGACATAATCCATGTTCCTTTCAAATTTGATAATGTTCTTCCTAAATAAAGCGGGATATCATAGTTCTTAGCAAGCTCAACGCTTCGCGTTTCTAGTACGCCTGCACCAAGCGCGCTCATTTCCATCATTTCTTCATATGAAACATATTCTAAACGCTTCGCATGACTTAATATTCTAGGATCCGTCGCATAAACACCATCAACATCTGTATAGATTTCACAAGGCGTTTGGTTACTTGCTGCTAAGGCTACTGCGGTTGTATCTGAACCTCCACGACCTAGTGTAGTTAATTCGAATTCATCGTTAATGCCTTGGAATCCTGCAACCACAAGTACATCATGTTTTTCAAATGCTTGATTAAATGTTTCTGGATCAATCTCGGCAATTTTACTTTTTAAATGATGGCCAATCGTTTTAATTCCTGCTTGATATCCTGTCATTGCTTTAGCACTTACACCAATGTCATTGAGTACCATTGAAAGGTAGGAGACGGTTTGTTGTTCGCCAGTGGTAAGTAAAAGCGCAAGTTCTTGATCTTTAGGTGTGGAAGTCAATGAAGACACATTTTCCATTAATTGATCAGTCGTTTTGCCCATTGCACTGACCACAACGATTAATTCTTCTCCTTTGTCTACACGTGTTTTAAGCATTTCAGCAATATTTTTTATTTTTGTAAAATCGCTGACGGAAGAACCGCCAAATTTCAAAACACTTCTGTTCAATTTTAGTCCTCCTGTTTAATAAGGAAGGCACACACGATGTAAAAAAAGAGCAAGTTCGGAATGCGCGAACTTGCTCTACATTTATGTACAAGTGATGCACTCCATTATTTAATAATAATGACAAACTTTTAGCTCTTAACCAAAAAGTCCAACGACTCATAACTGCTATTATGAATTGTTTCGGCATCGCACCCTTTCAAAATTAGTTGCTAGCAGGCAAAATTCTAAATTTTACTCATGATTGATGCGCCTCATCAAAATCTTATTCAATTGATATGTGTTTATTATACATAGAGTACATATCTCTGTAAACCAATATGTTAGATTTTTTGAAATATACTGAAAATTTTCGGGGTGAGTTCACTTCATATGTGATTTAATTTTAAGAAATATTTTTATAAGTAGTAGCATTTAATAGTTTTAGTTTTTAATCAGCAAGGGGTGGTGTGAAAGAAGTTTGGCAAAAGAGAGTAAAATCGTTTATTAAAGAAATGCAGTCCAGTAAAACATAAGGTAATACAAAAACCTCTCGAGAATCTTTTGACTCTCAAGAGGTAACATTGCTTCATTAATTATTTTGTAAAACGCCAATTTCTTGTAAATATTCTTCGTAAGGGACTTCTTTAGATAAACCACCTTGTTGATTTAAATCAATCACGCGATTTGCGATTGTATTAATAAATTCGAAGTCATAAGAAGTGAAAATGATAGAACCTTTAAATGATTTTAAACCATCGTTTACTGCAGTAATACTTTCTAAGTCTAAATGGTTTGTTGGCTCATCAAGTAATAAAACATTCGCACTTGATAACATCATTTTACTTAACATACAGCGAACTTTTTCACCACCGGATAAGACGCTTGCTTTTTTCTTAACTTCTTCGCCGCTAAATAACATACGTCCTAAGAATCCACGTAAGAATGTTTCAGTTTGTTCGTCTTCAGGTGCATATTGACGTAACCAATCTACTAAATTCATGTCTACACCATCAAAGAATTCAGAGTTATCTTTAGGGAAGTAGCTGAGCGATGTTGTGACACCCCATTTGAATGTACCTTCATCAGGTTCCATTTCACCAGCTAAGATCTTAAGTAAAGTTGTTTTAGCAATTTCGCTATCACCAATTAAGATGGCTTTATCATTCGGATTCATTGTGAATGAAATGTTATCTAATACTTTTTCACCATCAATTGTTTTAGAGAGATTTTCAACTGTTAATAAATCATTTCCTATTTCACGTTCAGGAGTAAATTTAACATATGGATATCTTCTTGAAGATGGTTGGATATCATCCAATTCAATTTTGTCTAGTTGTTTTTTACGACTTGTCGCTTGTTTAGATTTAGAAGCATTCGCTGAGAAACGAGCAATAAAGTCTTGTAACTCTTTAATTTTTTCTTCTTTTTTCTTGTTTTGTTCTTGAGCCATTTTTTGAGCTAATTGGCTTGATTGATACCAGAAATCATAGTTACCTACATAGACTTTAATTTTTCCAAAGTCTAAATCGGCAATGTGTGTACATACGTTGTTTAAGAAGTGACGGTCGTGAGATACGACGATGACCGTATTTTCAAAATTAATTAAGAAATCTTCTAACCAACTAATAGCAGGGATATCTAGACCGTTTGTAGGCTCGTCAAGTAGAAGTACGTCAGGATCTCCAAATAAACTTTGAGCTAATAATACTTTCACTTTTTGATTGTTTTCAAGCTCAGACATTTTCTTGTCATGTAAATCCGCTTGAATACCTAAACCAGATAATAGGTTCGCTGCGTCAGCTTCCGCATTCCAGCCATTCATTTCTGCGAATTCACCTTCAAGTTCAGCTGCGCGAATACCATCTTCGTCGCTGAAATCTGGCTTCATGTAAATCTCATCTTTTTCTTTCATTACTTCATATAAACGCTCATGTCCTTTAATCACGACATCTAATACGCGCTCATCTTCGTATGCAAAGTGATCTTGTTTTAATACAGCTAGACGTTCATCTTTTCCTAATGAAACATGACCTGTTTGTGAATCAATTTCACCAGATAGAATCTTTAGAAACGTTGATTTACCTGCACCGTTTGCACCAATTAAGCCATAACAATTACCTTCAGTAAATTTAATATTTACATCTTCAAATAGTTTACGATCACCAAAACGTAAACTTACATCAGTTACTTGTAACATGCATTTGCTCCTTTATCGTTATTCTAACGAAGAAATTATATCATATAATAGTAGGAGTTTCGACCTCGTTGCCATAGTAATGATAGAATGCGTGACTCATGTTATAATTGAAAGGAATTTTATCGTATCGAATCATTTATTTTAGTTTGAAAAGAACTATTTATATAGAAGAAACATGAATGAAATTTAAAAATCACATGATTATAAGGAGAACAGAATGGCATTAGATAAAGATATCGTAGGTTCAATAGAATTTCTAGAAGTAGAAGGATTGCAAGGTTCTACTTATTTATTAAAAGGACCAAACGGCGAACAAGTAAAATTAAATCAGTCAGAGATAGCAGAAGAAGATGAATTCGAAATAGGGGAAGAATATAGCTTCTTCGTTTATCCTAACCGTTCGGGCGAACTTTTTGCTACACAAAATATGCCTGACATAACGAAGGATAAATACGATTTCGCAAAAGTATTAAAAACAGATCGTGACGGTGCACATATCGATGTAGGCTTACCACGTGAAGTATTAGTTCCATGGGAAGACTTACCAAAATTAAAAGAATTATGGCCACAAGCCGGAGATTACTTACTTGTTACATTAAGAATAGACAGTAATAATCAAATGTTTGGTCGTCTTGCGAGTGAAACAATTGTAGAAGGAATGTTTACACCAGTCATGGATGAGAGTAAACAAAACGAAATGATAGAAGCACGATCATATCGCTTATTAAGAGTAGGAAGTTTCTTATTGAGCAAAGATGGTTACAAAATCTTTGTACATGAATCTGAACGTAAAGAAGAGCCTCGTTTAGGTGAAAAAGTTGAGGTGCGCATCATCGGTCATAATGATAAAGGCGAATTAAATGGTTCATTCTTACCACTAGCTCATGAACGTCTCGATGATGATGGACAAATTATTTTCGATTTACTAGTTGAATATGATGGCGAGTTGCCATTTTGGGATAAATCAAGTCCTGAAGCTATTAAAGAAGTATTCAATATGAGTAAAGGCTCATTTAAACGTGCCATTGGTCATTTATATAAGAAGAAAATCATCAATATCGAAACAGGCAAAATTACTCTTACTAAAAAAGGTTGGAGTAGAGTAGAAGAATAGCATATTGGGTTAATACTTATTTCTTACAGCACGTAGGGAATAAGTATTTTTATTTATTAAGTAAAGTCCCTTTATTATTTCCATCTTTTATACTTACAATTTCTACTAAAAATCAATTTATAAATCATTATAAAAAACTAGGTATCACGTATAATGATTGGTACAATATTTATATAAAATATTATATATACGTTTTACAGGTTTCAATAAAATCAAGATAAATAACAACTAAGTAAAGTAATTTAGGGAGAGCGACTAGTATTTTTACAATAATACAAAGTACTTAGCAAAAGAACTTGAGGATGTTTAAAATTTTTTAACCAATCCGAAAAACAGTGTCATCATCATTTTAAGATAATAAATTTTAATAAGGGGAGAGGAGGATACATGTATTAATAAAATTACTATAGAGACAATAGAGAAAAATAGTAAATACAAAATTATAAATTTTGATAATTCATATTACATTATAAATCTCAATAGAAATAAAATATTCTACATATTTCCGTTGTTGAATTATATTACACGTCAACCACTTATAGAAGTTAATAAAAATGAGTTGAAAGATATAAGGACAGCATTTATTTCTAAAAATGAGAAAAATAAACGTGACTCATTAAATATCTTAGGGGCTGGGGTAGCTGTTTTAATTGCAACTTTAACAAGGTCATTAATTGATTACTTGAACTTTTCTACAAATATTTTAATTAATATTATGTTTGTATTAATCGCAATTATTCCAATTGTCTTAATAAAAAGTATCGTTGATAGAAAAAAGAAAACTAAGTTAGGTATAGAATTAAGTTATGCTGAAAGCAAAGCATTTATACTGCCAAATTCTAAAGTTTTATTTCAAAATATCATTTATAACTTACCTATTACATTTATTTTCATTGCTACAACATATGGATTTCTGTGGTTAAAACAAACAAATATAATATTTGTTTTGGGAATAATGATATTTCTAACTTTTATCCTATTTCAAAATGTTATTTTATATGCGCAAACGACAATTGATGGAAAGATAGGGGAAATCAAATTGAACCGATAGCAGTATGGATTATAGTTAACTCAATTTTATTTTTCTTAAGTTAACTTATTTGAAAGATAATATTGGGGTTGTATTAAACATAGATATAAAAGGGGAGAAAAACAATCAATTCTATAACAATTGAATCTCTTAAAAAGAACAACAAATACAGATTGATACACAATAACGGAAAACACTATATAATAAACTTAAATCGTAATAAACTATCATTTATCTTGCCATTAATCAATTACATAACGCCTCACCCACTAAAAGAAATTAACGAACGGGAACTAAAAGATATAAAAACTGCGAACATTTCAAAGGAAGAAAAAGATAAAAATGATTCACTGATAGGGTGGACTGCTGGGATTGGCTCATTAATCGGAATATTAACTAAATCTATAGGTGATTATATGGATTTTTCAACTAACTTTATCTTAAATTTAGTAATAGTATTGCTAGTTATCGTACCTTTATTAATATTTAAAATTGTCATCAATAAAAAAGATGAAAGAAAAATTGATATTTCAATAGAAAATGCTCAACGAAGTGCATATGTATGGCCTCATTTTTCTATTTTACTAGCAAATATTTTAATTAGTATATCTTTCTCTATTTTTTTACTAGCTATAATTTATGCGTTCTTATTTATGACTATTTCAAACTTTAGTTTTATTTTCTTAATAGCATTTTTATTTTTTATTATTTTATTTCAAAACAACATGCTTTACTCGTATGTTGAAATCCACGGCAAGATGGGGGAAATTAAATGGAAACGATAGTAGGGAATTCATTATGGACAAAAAATTAAAAAGACAAATAGAAATTATAAGCATAAAAGGTAACAGTAAATATAAATTAATTAAATATGAGGGGAAAAACTATGTTATAGATCTCAATTCTAATAAATTGTCGTACATTTTCCCACTGCTAAATTACTTTACTCCTCATAAATTAATAGAAGTATCATTAAATGATATAAATAATGAAAAAAGTATAACTAAAAATGAAGATAAATTAAATGACGCTTTATTAAGCTTAAGTGTTGGTATAACTGTTATTTTAGGAGTTTTATTAAGACCTTTATTTGATTATGGAAACTTTCCATCAAGTAGAATTTTCAACTTATTGATAATTCTACTAACAAATTTTGCTTTAATATTAACGAAATTTATTTTCGACAAAAGAAAACGTGATGTTTTAGCCTTAAGAAATGGAACTAATGTAAAACTTGCATACATTTTACCTAATTTTAAAATCGTTATTAAGAATACGGTACTTTATTTGATACTTTCTTTTCTATATTTGATGTCTTTAATTGCATTTTATTCTATGGAAAATTCTAATATATTTTTCATACTAACAATGATTATATTTTTGTTACTTATTTTATTTCAGAATATTAGACTATATGGAAAAATAAAGATTTACGGAAAGATATCTGAAATAAATTGAATGAGCTAAGTTATATAAACAAGATTTTGTTCACAAAACAAAGAGTGAAAAATAATCCTTATTATTTTTACTTCTTCTATATGAATTTTTATTTTCAAAGATGTCCAACTATTTATACATCTTTGGTATTATCGTATTTTTCTTTATAATATTATTTCAAAATTCTATTCTCTACGGTCAAACTAAAATTGAAGGCACAATGGGAAAAATTAAAGGAAAATGATAGTTAGTACTGTTTATTTAAAAGAAGGTTCTCAAAAATTAATAATTATAAATTTTAAACACCTTATTTTAGTTTAGACTAATTGCCAAAACGCATTGCAGGATTAATGTCTTGTGATGCGTTTTTTCTAACTCGACATAGTTTTCAATTTCCCAAATTTTTGTATAATCCTCTCCTTTATTACTAGTATTTTATTTAACTAACTCCACTCCAAATTCATTAGCTCACGATAGCCATATTTGGTGGTTCCTTTTCAACTAAATCCCATAAATATAAACTCCATCTATATCTCTATAAAACACGTCATATCAACCTTTAAACATTCTTAACAAAAGATTTACAATTACTCTATTTTTAATTAACAAAAGGTATGTATCATAAAAACTGTAAGAAATACATATAACATTAGGGTTATTTATATTAGGAGGATGTATCAATGAAAAAGTGGCAATTAGTCGGTACTACTGTATTAGGAGCTTCGTTCTTACTAGGCGCTTGTGGCGGTAATAATGGAGGTTCTGGAAGTGGAAGCGATCTTAAAGGTTCTGCAAAAGGTGAAGGTTCATCAACAGTAGCTCCAATCGTTGAAAAATTAAACGAAAAATGGGCTAAAGATCATAAAGACGCTAAAATTTCTTCTGGCCAAGCTGGTACAGGTGCTGGATTCCAAAAATTCATTGCTGGCGAAACTGATTTCTCAGACGCTTCAAGACCTATTAAAGATGAAGAAAAGAAAAAATTAGAAGATAAAGGTATTAAATACCACGAATTCAAAATTGCACAAGATGGTGTAACAATTGCAGTTAACAAAGATAACGACTTTGTTAAAGAATTAACTAAATCTCAATTAAAAGAAATTTACTCTGGTAAAGCTAAAACATGGAAAGATGTTAACTCTAAATGGCCAGACAAAAAAATCAATGCCGTATCACCTAACTCAAGTCATGGTACTTACGACTTCTTCGAAGAGGAAGTAATGGACAAACAAGATATCAAAGCTGAGAAAAATGCTGATACAAACGCTATCGTTTCTTCAGTAACTAAAAACAAAGAAGGTATCGGTTACTTCGGTTATAACTTCTACGAACAAAATAAAGATAAATTAAAAGAAGTTAAAATCAAAGACGATAACGGCAAATTAACTGAACCAACTAAGAAAACAATCAAAAATGGTTCATACGCTTTAAGTAGACCATTATTCATCTACGTTAAAGATAAATCATTAAAAGATAACAAAGTAATGTCAGAATTTATGAAATTCGTTCTTAAAGATGAAGGTAAATCAGCTGAAGATGCTGGTTATGTAGCTTCACCTAAGAAAACTTACAAATCTGAGTTAAAAGAATTAAATAAATTCGTAGACAAACACAAAAAATCAGATAAGAAATCTGATAAAAAATCAGATGACAAAAAATCTGACGATAAAAAATAATAAATAACGTACGAATTTTAAAGGGTTGGGAATTTGTGAAGGTATTTGACAAAGCGGTTAATCAACCGCTTTGTCTGTACTATTCAGCTTCAGGGAAGAGAATTGAGTCATTACTAAATGGTAATTTAATTAGTACTCAACAATTCCCTTTAGCAATTCCCAATCTTTTTTTAAATTATTTTGGGAGATTAAGAAAGAGGGTTTTACATGGCTTCACAAACGAATGTTAGAGAAATGATAGCTAAGAATAATGCTAAAAAGGGTGGAGCAAGCGATAAAATCGTTCCAATTATTCTAGGTATTATTTCAGCTATTTCAATCTTAACGACAATTGCTATTTTATTCACTTTGTTAACTGAGACGATTACTTTCTTTACACGCGTACCATTTTCTAAATTCTTTTTATCTGGTACATGGAATCCTACAGGTTCTTCACCAGAATATGGTATTTGGGCTTTAATCATTGGTACCTTAAAAATTACAATCATTGCCACTATCGTTTCTGTTCCTATTGGTTTAGGTGCAGCTATTTACCTTAATGAATATGCAAGCGATAAAGCACGTAGAATTATTAAACCAATTTTGGAAATTTTAGCAGGTATTCCTACAATTGTATTCGGTTTCTTCGCCCTTACATTTGTAACACCGCTTTTAAGAAGTTTTATACCTATATTAGGTGAGTTTAACTCTATCAGTCCTGGAATCGTTGTTGGTATTATGATTGTTCCAGTTATTACAAGTATGAGTGAAGATGCAATGTCTTCAGTGCCAAATAAAATACGTGAGGGTGCTTACGGCTTAGGTGCAACTAAATTTGAAGTTGCTACTAAAGTTGTTTTACCTGCAGCCACTTCAGGAGTTGTTGCATCAATCGTATTAGGGATTTCAAGAGCAATTGGTGAAACAATGATCGTTTCACTAGCGGCTGGTAGTTCGCCAACTTCATCTCTAAGCTTAACAAGTTCAATTCAAACCATGACTGGATACATTGTAGAAGTCGCAACTGGTGATGCACCATTTGGTTCTGATATCTACTACAGTATCTATGCAGTAGGTTTCACTTTATTCATCTTTACTTTACTTATGAACCTACTTTCACAATGGATTTCAAAACGCTTCAGAGAGGAGTATTAATATGACAGCGACAACAAATTCTAATAATAAAACGTTAATCGACAAAAACAAAGTCGACAAAAATATTTCTACTCGAGATACTAAGAATAAAGTTAACAAATGGTTATTCTTCCTCTGTACGTTAATCGGTCTTGTTGTGTTAGTAGCATTATTAGCACAAACCATCATCAAAGGAGCCGGCCATTTAACACCTGAATTCTTTACTAATTTCTCTTCTTCAACACCTGCAGATGCTGGTGTTAAAGGGGCAGTCATTGGTTCAATCTGGTTAATTGTTAGTATCATTCCAATCACTATTATTTTAGGTATTGGCACAGCTATTTATTTAGAGGAATATGCAAAGGACAATATTTTTACAAGCATAGTAAAAATAAGTATTTCAAACTTAGCCGGTGTGCCTTCAATCGTATTTGGTCTTTTAGGTTACACACTTTTCGTTGGAGCAGCTGGAATGGGAAACAGTGTTTTAGCAGCTGCATTAACAATGTCATTACTTATTCTTCCAGTAATTATTGTTTCAAGCCAAGAAGCAATTAGAGCTGTACCCGGTTCTGTAAGAGAAGCTTCATTTGGTTTAGGTGCCAATAAATGGCAAACCATCAGAAAGGTTGTTTTACCAGCAGCACTACCTGGTATCTTAACTGGTTTCATTTTATCTTTATCTCGTGCATTAGGTGAAACGGCACCACTTGTAGTTATTGGTATTCCTACAATTCTATTAGCTACACCAAGTGGACTATTAGATCAATTCTCTGCTTTACCAACTCAAATTTATACTTGGGCTAAAATGCCTCAAGCTGAATTCCAAAATGTGGCATCAGCAGGAATTATCGTATTACTTGTTATCTTATTAGCAATGAATGCAATTGCGATTCTTTTAAGAAATAAATTCAGTAAAAAATATTAATATAGCTTATTGGGAAAATTGTTATTTCAACGAGGAAAAGATTTGTTTCTTTACAACTTTTCCTCTATATAGAAGGAGTTTTTAATTATGGCTAATTCACAAGTCGCAGAAAAAAATAAATTAAGTGAACAAACTGACAAAACGAATGGTTCAGTCTCTACTATCGTGACTACTGAAAATGATAGAAAAGATACAACACCAGATAGTCAAAAGAATATTGTTTATTCAACACAAAATCTAGATTTATGGTATGGTGAAAATCACGCATTACAAAATATTAATTTAGATATCTTAGAAAACAATGTTACAGCGATTATCGGACCATCAGGTTGTGGTAAATCAACATATATCAAAGCACTCAATCGTATGGTTGAACTCGTACCTTCAGTTAAAACTGCAGGAAAAATTTTATATCGAGATCAAAATATCTTTGATCCGAAATACTCTAAAGAAAAGTTAAGAACTAACGTAGGAATGGTCTTCCAACAACCAAACCCATTCCCTAAATCAATTTATGATAATATCACTTATGGTCCTAAAACTCATGGCATTAAAAACAAAAAAGTTTTAGATGAAATCGTAGAAAAATCATTACGTGGCGCGGCAATTTGGGATGAATTAAAAGATAGATTACACACAAATGCATATGGCTTATCAGGGGGGCAACAACAACGTGTTTGTATTGCAAGATGTTTAGCAATCGAACCGGATGTTATTTTAATGGATGAGCCTACATCAGCACTCGATCCAATTTCAACACTAAGAGTTGAAGAATTAGTACAAGAATTAAAAGAAAATTATTCAATTATTATGGTTACACACAACATGCAACAAGCTGCACGTGTATCTGATAAAACTGCTTTCTTCCTTAATGGTTATGTGAACGAATACGACGACACTGATAAAATCTTCTCTAATCCTTCTGATAAACAAACAGAAGATTATATTTCAGGACGTTTCGGATAATATATGGCAATCATTAGACATAAATACGAAGGTCAGCTAGATGAGTTAATTAAAGATTTACGTCGTCTTGGCCTTCGTGTTTATTTTAATATTAAAAATGCATTAGTGTCGTTAAGTGAGGAAAAGAGAACATTCGCTAGAGAAACCATTGAAAAGGATAGAGAGATTAATCAATTAGATTATGAAATAAATGAAAAAGTGATTATGTTAATTACCAAACAGCAACCTATTGCTACGGATTTACGTATGATGATGGCTGCATTAAAAATTTCAACAGACTTTGAAAGAATGGGAGATAATGCTGCGAGTATCGCGCACATTCGTCTAAGGGTTAAAATTAACGATGACTATGTATTTACACGTTTAAAAACGATGGGTAAATTAGCAATGCTCATGTTGGAAGATCTCAATACCGCTGTCAAAACAGAGGATTTAACGCTAATTAAAGAAATTATCGAAAGAGATAAAGATATTGATGACTTATACATCAATATTGTTAACACAACTTATTTAATTGATAATGATCCATTTGTTGCTGGTCAGGCACATTTAGCTGCTCGACATTTAGAACGTATTGGAGACCATATTAGTAATATTGCCGAAAGCGTTTATTACTATTTAACAGGTGAACATTTCGATACATTTGATTAATAACAAATTATCGCCCCCATAGGCTTTAAGTCTATGAGGGCGATTTTTGATTGGAAAAAATTTTTAATTAGCCTGCTTCAATTTGATCTGTAAGAATTTCTAGTTCTTCGACTAATTCTGAAATATATTTAATCGTCGCTTTTAATGGTACTTCCGTTGTTATATCAACACCTGCTATTTGCGCTAATTCAACTGGTGATTTACTTCCGCCAGCTTTAAGTGTTTCTAACCATTGGTCTACAGCTGGTTGTCCCTCATTTTTAATCTTCTGAGAAACCACAGTACCAATTGTTAAACCTGCAGAGTAAGTATATGAGTACAATCCCATATAATAATGAGGTTGACGCATCCAAGTGAGTTCAACACCATCTGTCATCTCAACTGCATTGCCAAAGAATCTTTCATAAACGTCTAACATAATCTTATTAAGTAGTGGGGCAGTGAGTGACTCTCCTTCATCTACTAATCTGTAAACTTCACGTTGATATGCCGCTTCTAACAAGTGAGTTACCATATTATGATAATACGTTCTAGAAAGTATAGAACCAATGACCCAACGTTTAAATTTAGGATCATCACTACTATTGAATAAATAATTTGCCATTAACATTTCATTCATCGTGGATGGCGCTTCGACAAAGTACATAGATGCTTCTGATTCTAATAAATTTTGATGTTTCTGCGCTAAAGTAAAATGACCAGCATGTCCTAGCTCATGAGCAAGCACAAAGGTTTCAGCCATTTTTCCAGTCCAAGAAATAAATACATATGAATGTGTAAAATAAGGACTCGCGCAATAAGCACCTGTGTCTTTTCCTTTATTTTGAGCAAAATCTATCCATCGATTATCATAGGCAGATTCTAACATTTTCACATAATCTTCACCCAAAACATTTAAAGCGCCATAAATGTATTTTTTAGACTCTTCAATTGAAATATCTGGTTCATAACTAGGATCGATAGATATCTTTAAATCTTCAAATCGTATTTTATCAAGTCCGTGGACACGTTGAATTAACTTAGCATATCTTTGCATTACCGGAGCCAAATCACTCATAATAACGTCTATTTGACGATCAAACATGTCGCGTGTCACTTCTTGGTCTTGTAATAAGTAATCGATCACAGAATCATATCCACGCATATCCGCTTCGATTTTTTCTTGTTGAACTTGCATATTATACGTAGCTGCTGTTGTATTTTGATATTTACGAATTGAGTCGCTAAATGCTTTAAAACTCTTTCTTCTAAATTCGGCATCTGGATTATCTTCGTATTCATTTTCAAAAGTGGCATAATCGAGGGGGTAAGTCATACCATTATGCTCAAATGACTCAAAGTCAATGTCTAAACTTTTGGTTGTTCCATATAATTCAAAAGGACTTCTAAGTGTTGGCGTTAGAGTAGCCAATACTTGTTCTACTTCTGTAGATAGTTGATACGGCTTTCTATCTTTCAACTGTTTAATGAAGTGAGGATAATTCGATTGTTGTTGTAATTGATTTAACATGTCCTCAGGTAAGGCTAAGATTTCAGAATCTACGAATGAGAGTAGGCCTGCTATTTTACCAGACATCGTATTCAATTTAGCATTTACTTTTTGCGCTGCTTCGTTAGTGGCATCTACGCTCACTCTTAGTTCGGGATAATTATAAAGACGATCCAATTGAATTAAAATATCTTCATAATCTTTAAGCGCACGTTCAACTGTTTCAATATCTTTAAGTTGATTTTGATATGTAGATTTGAACGCTTTAGAAGATTGGAACACTTGATTAAGAGTTTGATAAAATGCTTCATCATTTTCAAAAAGGTCTTTCAAATCCCATGTTTCTTGAGTAGGGACATCCTTTCTTAAAGGTAAACCTTGTGTCATTGGGAACACTCCTTTGATATGTATTATCTTTATTATACAAAACTCAAGTCAGAATAACATTTGAAGCGTTTAGAGAAGGCAAGTATTCGTTTAGCAAACATAAGAGTAGGGAATAATTAATTTAAGTATGTGAATAGGAGTAGGACAGAAATAATAAATGATGTCCCAATCTCTGAATATTCTTTAGGAACGTTACTACTCTAGACTGAGTGGTTTAATTCAAATAAATAGTATAATAAAATTATTATTAAATAAACTAACAAGGAGATAGTATTATGACAATTTTTGATATGCCTAATTACTTATGGATTACTATCTTAGCAATGGTTTTATTAACAGTATTCTGTACATTAGTTTTACATAGATGGTTGATCGCCGCAGTAATTACATTTGTAGTTTTAGGTTTATTAGCATTCTTTATTCCTAATTTCCAACACATTTCTTATCAGCCGTTATTAGGTTACGCTGCTTTCTTAGCTTTAATGAGTTTAATCATTAGTTTCTTATTATGGTACTTTACACGTAAATGGAGACGAGAACGTAAGAAGAATAAACTTGAAAAAGAAATTCGTAAATATGAAGATGAAGAAGATTTAAAAATGTTAAGAGGGCGCCATCGTAAATAATATTTTGGAACTCAACGCTGTCTATTTAGTTAGATGGCGTTGAGTTTTTTTGTTAAATTGGAGGGCTACATCGCTTATACTATTATTTTTTCAATGTGACTATTATAATAGGTAAATGACGATAAAAATAATTTAATGTAAAATTTTAATATATAAATAATTAATCCATTTAATACAGAAGGATGTTGCGAAGATGTTTAAAACAATCATTTCAAAAATATTGCAAATGATTATCGTGCTTTTTGTTTTAACAACAATCACATTTATTTTAATGAAATTATCACCAGGGAACCCAGTTAATAAAATTCTTCATCTTGATACCTCTCAAGTTTCACAATCTCAAATCAAAGCTACAGAACATCAATTAGGACTGGATCATTCTTTACTCGGTCAATGGTGGCATTGGTTCAGTCAATTATTACATTTAAATTTAGGTACAAGTTATCAAACAGGTGCTCCAGTATCTAAAGAAATCATGAACTATATTGTTCCAACATTAATCATTACTTTTGGAACATTAATTTTATCTATGCTTGTTTCAATACCTTTAGGAGTGATAGCCGCAATAAATTATCACAAAACTTTAGACAAAATGATTCGAGTTTTAACTTCTTTATCTGTGAGCTTACCTTCATTTTTTATTGGTTTAATATTGTTATTTATTTTCAACCAAAAGTTAAATGTATTACCAACATCAGAGGATGGATCAATAGCTGCGTATATATTACCGATTATTACAATGAGTGTGGGTATGTGTGCATATTACATACGTCTTATACGCTCTAATTTATTAGAACAATATCGGAGTCCAGTTGTAGAAGCTTCTCGATTAAGAGGGATGTCAGAACGTTATATTTTATTTCATGATATTTTCAAACCGACTTTCATTCCTATTATTCCCTTATTAGGTCTGTCAGTAGGAAGCTTAATCGGAGGTACCGTCGTGATTGAAAATTTATTCGACATTCCAGGTTTAGGTTACTTTTTAGTCGACAGTATTAAATCTAGAGATTATCCGGTCATTCAAGGTTGCGTACTCTTTATAGGATTTTTCGTTGTAATCATTAATACGATTGCTGATATAACCACTTTATTTATTGATCCTAAACAGCGTTACAATCAATCAGCTAAGACAAATATATTTAATTTTGCACATCTGAGACATTATAAAAAAGAAGGTGATGATGATGAAGTTTAAATTAACAAAGAAGAATCTCATTTTCTATGTGTTTAGTATCTATATATTTATAATTATCGCCCTTCAACTGTTTGTTAGTAATGATGCAGCTTTTAAAGTTAATTTATCAGAAACATTTGAGCCCATAAGTTTACATCACTTTTTAGGAACCGATGACTATGGTCGCGATTTATTTAGTCGACTCATCATAGGCGCACGAACAACTTTATTTGTTACTTTATTGACTTTACTTTTTACTGTTTTAATCGGCGTACCACTTGGTTTACTTTCAGGCTATCAAAAAGGTTGGATCGATTCGATGATCATGAGAATGATAGATATCGGTTTGAGTATACCTGAATTCGTTATTATGATTGCTTTAGCAAGTTTCTTCCATCCAAGCATATGGAATTTAGTGATTGCCATTACTGTTATTAAATGGATGAATTATACAAGGGTAACAAGAGGGATCGTCAATTCAGAAATGAATCTTTCCTATATAAAGATGGCCAAATTATTTAATGTATCAACTTTTAATATTTTATTTAAACATTTATTACCCAAAGTGTTTCCTTCCATTTTAGTTATTATGATTGTTGATTTTGGTAAAATTATTCTTTACATTAGTTCGTTGTCATTTTTAGGATTAGGCGCACAACCACCATCTCCAGAGTGGGGCGCTATGCTTCAAGCAGGACGTAACTTTATCACATCACATCCAATCATGATCATTGCACCAGCGACATTAATCTCGATCACGATATTAATCTTCAACTTAACAGGAGACGCTGTCAGAGATCGATTATTAGAGAAGAGAGGTGTCGAGTTTGACGCTTTTGAAAATAAAAAATCTTAACATTAGCGATTCTAATAATTATAAGTTAGTCCAGAACGTTGATTTAAATATTTATCAAGGAAAACTTAATGTTATTATTGGCGAAAGTGGGGCAGGTAAGAGTCTCACAGCAAGGGCACTTTTGAAATATTTACCAGAAGGATTAAATATGACATATGATGAGTATGATTTTGGAGAAAATGCTACTAATATGAATCATCTTTTAGGTAAACAAATTGGTTATATTTCTCAGAATTATACGCAAAGCTTTAATGAATACTCACGTCTAGATAAACAACTTATTGCAATATATCGAACACACTTTAATGTATCTAAAGAGGAGGCATTAAAGAACATAATCACTGCTTTAACTTGGGTTAATTTAAATGATTCTAGTATTATTAAAAAATACAGTTTTCAACTTTCTGGTGGTCAACTTGAACGTGTTTACATTGCTAGCGTGCTCATGTTGAAACCTCCACTTATCATTGCCGATGAACCTGTAGCATCTTTAGATGTCGTCAATGGTCATCAAATTATGCAAATGCTTAAACATATAGTTAAAGACCATCATCATACAGTATTGTTGATTACTCACAATATGAATCACGTACTTAATTATGGAGATTATTTTAATGTTATGAGAAATGGTAGCCTTGTTGAATCTGGCTCAATTAATAAACTTACTGAAAATGAAATTACACATACGTATACAAAGCAATTATTAAAATACAAAAACACATTAAGAAAGGATGGAAATCTTTGACTATCATAAAATTTGAAAATGTTCATTTTGGATATAGTAAAAACCATTCTGTTCTTAACGGTGTAAACTTTAAAATCGACAAAAATGAAAAAGTAGGGATATTAGGTGAAAGCGGGGCAGGTAAAAGTACCTTAAGTTCTTTAATATTAGGAGAGTTAAATCCTACGCGTGGACAAGTTAATGTCAATTCAAAACGCGTACTTCCCGTATTTCAGCATGCCTTCGAAAGTTTTGATAGACATTATACAATCCAACAATCTCTTGAAGAACCACTCATATTTTATAATAAAATGAAATCTTCAGATATAAAGCCAAAGTTACTAAACTATTTAGAATCATTTGGTTTAACAGAGCATTTGTTGCAAAAATTTCCACGAGAAGTCAGTGGCGGTCAGTTACAAAGATTGAATATCATAAGATCACTCATTTCTCAGCCAGATATATTGATATGTGATGAAATTACATCCAATCTAGATGTTGTAGCTGAGCAAAATGTTATTGATATTATAATAAATGAAGACCACATCAATCCTAAAACCCTACTTGTTATCTCCCACGATCTTTCAGTTATTCAAAGACTGACGCAACGTGTGATTGTGTTAAAAGATGGAGAAGTAGTAGATGATTTTAAGATTGAGGATTTGTTCGATAAATCACGCCATCCGTATTCTCAATTACTCATCAATTCTATGGAATAAAATAGCAAAAGCCTCTTACAACGTGTTTGATAATGTTCAAACCTTAGTTATTGTAAGAGGCTTTTTAATATAGTTCATGTTTAATTTAACCTTTGATAGCTAAAAAGTTATCTAACACTTTACATATTGCATCATTCGAATTATCAATGACTTTGATATTAGGATTTTTCAAAAATGACTGATGTTCAACCAGCGCATTAGCCACAAAATAACCTTGCGAAGCGTTATCTAACATGTGAATATCATTATGATCGTTACCAAATGCAATATAATCTGTATCTGAACCTATTAAATATTGAATTGTCGTATGTTTATCGATACCTTGAGCGGTCACATCAATATAAGATTCATTAAAGTGATAAATAAGCTCAATACCGTCTGATTCTGTTTTCAAAATCTTAGCAATAGTATCGAAGTCATCAGATTTAATGTTCAAAAGAATTGCTTTAATCGGATCCTTAATGTCATCCATATGTAAAGCCTGTGCAGTACGATTAGGATCGATACGTTGATAAATTTCATTATCAGCATTTAAATTCGTTGAATAATTGAATTTATCATCAATAATATACAACAATCCATATTGTTTAATGAGTTGTTTAATGAGGTTAATATCGTGTTCATTGATTTCCGATATGATTTCGATTTGTCCGTTTTTAGATATAATTGAGCCATTACCACCAATTAAAGTATAATCTGCAAATTCAGGAATCACTGGTAGCAAATCTCTTATAGGACGTGCAGATGCAAATATAACTTTATGGTTTTCATCGTTGAGTTGCATAAGACGATTTTTAATAGATTGGTCAATATGATTACCGTCAAAGCAAATCGTACCATCAATATCGAAAATAAAATTCATGAACGTGTCACTCCAAAATGATAATAATGAATCTAGTATAGCATATCGATAATGTCTTGAAACTAAAAATTACTAACGGAATGATTTCAGTTGAATGATGATACGATGTTTGTTCATGATTAAGGATGTATTTGAAACTGATAAGAATTTTTGAAGTGAGAAACACACAAATAATTTAAACGTAGAATAATAAGGATATAATTGATGATAAGAACTCAGCTTAGAATGAGAATGTAAATGAGGCAAATACTAAAGAGGTAAGCCCCCTATAGAACTATGCACAACTTCCTATAATATATATTATGTAAACTAAAATATTCAAAGCTAAATATGTTCCAATATTTAACGTTATTCATCCTCATTATTTAAATATCTATCCTTGAGTGATTTGTAATTTAATCTGCATCACATTTACTAATCTAATTCATTTATGAACATGCGTGTTGAATCAACATAAAACTAATTCTTTAAACTTCATAAAGATACACAACTCCATTTGCTAAAGATACAGTATTACATATCAACATTCATCATTTAAAATTATAGGATGCCCAATTGCGATTTAAATTTAGAAAACACAAGTATTTAGTCGAAACCCTTAGAAACCCTTAACTATATGTTTAATAAATAGTAGACACTCTATAGGTTTACATAATACTTTTATAATCACCTATTTTGCTGCACAAAGGTATATGACATTATATAAATTGCTAATGTAACGTTTTAAAGTTTCATTCCTTATTATTTTTTAAGTATTGTGTGTTGGTTAACATTTACATTATGACTAAGTTTTTATTTCATAAATCAATGACATCATTATACTAATTTAATAAGCTAAGTTATAAAAACATTATTAAAAATTAATCAATAAGTATTATTGTATCATTTTACTCATATGCTATGATTAATTATGTAGGGTGCAACACGATTTCGACAACTTAGATTTAATATACCTACATTAAGCCATTTAGAGTTTACCAACCCTTCTCTAAACGGCAAAAGAGCATATTGGCTCTATCCCAATATGCTCTACTTTATAAATATATAGTTATTTTTTAATCTTTTTACGTATACGGTTTAATGTCGTGAATAACCAATATTTCACTTTATTAATTGGTTTATAGAAATCTCCAATTAATTCCTCAATTTGAACATTAAATCCTCTCTTGAAGCGATAAACACCATAATCTTCACTATCTTCAGTAAAGTCACCAGATAAACCATAAAAATTATATCTATCGTAGCCATTGTCAAAGCAATAATTAATCATATGCCAATGCATTGCGTAAGGTCCCATGTACTGATTGTACTTTTCTGAAGAACCTCCAGAGAAATAATTGACTTCATAGGCATTAGCAAAGTATACACCTGAAGCTAAATTTAAAATAGATCCATCAGTTTGACGAATTTCACTTGCATTAAGTAATTCTTTTTTATCATGGTCAATCTGTTTATCTAATTCGGCGATTTTTCTTAATTGCTTATCGTTTTTGTTTTCTTTAGCCATCATATCATCACGACGATTTTCTTTGTCATTGAGTGTGTGTTGAACTTTTTCTATGTATTCATCTAAGTCAATATACGCTAATGGCAATAAAACCTTATCACCGTAGTGATTAATAAAGTTATAGAAATACTGATCTGTTTTAGAAACAAATCCAGTTCTAGCTTCAGTTTCACGATATAAATCTAAGAAGATATCAAATTCATCTTTGTCGAGAAATCTCACCTTAATTCCGTAGTTTATCGCTTTATTTATATTTCTTTTACGTTGGCTATCAAATTCTTTTTTCAATGAAGCAGGCGTTTTACCTTCTAAATCAAGCACACCCATCCATCTTACTTGACTAGAAGCATCATACTCTGTAGTGAAACCATGATGTTCATAGCCATGTGATTTTAATAGGTTAACTAAGGCATCATTCTTTTCTGTTAAAGGATTGATGTCTTTATCATACAATTGATACATCCAATAAGGATCTAATTTTACATACAAACATTGATGCTGATGTAAGTATCTTTCTAATTCTCTTAAATAAAAATCAACCAAACCTAAATCTGAATAATCCATGACTGGACCACGGTTAGAATAATATACATAACTTCCCATTGTAGGAATTTTAGAGAAAAGACTTGCTGCGATTACTTTATTATCGTCATCTTTCACACCTAATAATACAACTTGGAACCCATCTGCTTCACGCGTAGCAATATTTTCCTTCACCTGAAAATAATGGCTTTCTAATGATGGATTTTGTACAAAGTTTTCAAATTCTTTTACTGTTAACTCTGTAAATTTCATAATTAGATAATTCCCTTCCTAAAAAAATCTATTTCTTTAACTTTTTAAGTGCGTTGTAGATTGCATACATAGGTTTATTTATTGGTTTGATAAAATCACCTACATATTCAATAACATCAGCGTTATAGCCTTTTTTGAACTTAATTACTCCTACGTCTTCAGCGTTTTCACTGAAGTCCCCACTTATTCCATAAAAATTATAACGATTAATGCCATGTTCTAAAGCGTAGTTAATCATTTTCCATTGAATCGCATAACTACCTGCAAAATGACGGTAACGATTTGAAGTACCACCGGCATAATATACTACTTCAAATGGATTGATTACGAAATAACCAGCTGAGATAGGTAGCTCATTCCCATGTTCTTGCTGTAAATTTTGAGCTTCCTCTATCTTCTGTTGATTTGCATCTAGCTGTTGTTCAAGATTTTCTTTTTTGTTATACGCTTTTTTATTTTCAGGTCGTTTCTCAATATCTTTAAGCGCTTTGTTTAAATCTTTATTTAATACATCTCTCTCAGTATTAAGTTCTTCTAAATATTCATTGAAATCAATATAAGCTAAAGGTACTAATACTCGATCTTTAAAATATTTGAATCTATTGTAATAGAAGCTATCGTCTCTGTCAGTAAACTCTTTTGTTTCTGTCGTATCTTCCATAAATGATCTAAAAATCGGTAATTCTTCTTCAGTTAGAAATCGAACTTTGACTCCATTTTTTTGTACTTTCTTGGTGTTACGTTTTCTTAAACTATCCATTCCATTTAAAACATCTTTTGCTGTTTTATTTTTTAAATCTAAAACAGAATGATATCTCACTTGCAATATAGGATGAAATCCTTTGTGGAACCCTTCATGTTCGTATCCTAAGTCTTCCATTTTATTGAAAAACCAGTCATGTCCTGCATTTTCAATAACTTCACCATCATGGTTTAAATATTGATAAGGAAGATAAGGATCGACTCTTAGATATAGACAGTTATGTTTTTTTACGTATTTACTTAATTCATTAAAGAAGAAGTGAACAAGTTCTTTATTATCATAATCAATTACTGGACCACGGTTAGAATAAAAATATTTGAAAAATTTCATGACTGGTACTGCAGTTAACAAGCAGGCTGCAATTACCTTATTCTCATTATTTTTAATCCCTACAAGATGTGATTCAGTTCCTTCAGCAACTTTGAGCTCATAATTGCCTTCCATCTGAGTAAAATGGCTATAAGGCATTTGATCTGTAAAGTCACCAAATTCTTTGGCTGTTAAATTTGTAAACTTCATTATCATAACTCCCATTTATATCTTTATAACTCTCTTTTTAACTTTTAAGGAATATAGGTCGTTCTCTTGCATATAATATGTAATCATTTTGATTATCCATGTTAACTATATTTCTAATCTAGACAAGTATACAATAGATATTACCAAAACTAAAATATTAACTGATATAAAAATTGTACTTAATTGATAACCAATGCAATATTGAAACTTTTATGTAAAAAATAATATGGACTGAACAAGGTGTCGGTCCATATTATTTTGTGTTCATTTTTATTTTAATGCATTTACGAGTGCTTTACCAATGACTTCACTTGATTGAGGATTTTGACCAGTAATAAATTTACGGTCTTCTTCTAAATGAGATGTAAAGTCATCACTTGCTACGAATCTTGCGCCTTGTTCTTCTAATTTAGATTGAGTTAAAAATGGCACTTTTTCTTCTAATCCCATAGCTTTTTCTTCACTATCTGTAAACGCTGTTAATTGAATACCATCTACTAAATATTTACCATTGCTTCCTTTAACTCCTACAAAAGCACTTGGTCCATGACAAACTGATGAAATAATTTTATCTTTATCTCTGAAGTGTACTAAAATATTTGCAAGCTTTTCATTATTAGCAAAATCAAAGACTGTTCCATGACCACCTGGTAAATAAATTGCATCGTAGTCATCAGCGTTGATGTCATCTATACTTGGTGTATCATTTAAGTGTGATACGAATGTACTATATTGATTTAATAATTCATCTGAAGTTGAATTTGGATCTAAATTAACATGTCCGCCTTTAATAGAAGCTATCTCAACCTCAATGCCTTCTTGAGTTAGAATATCATAAGGTTCGCCTGCTTCTTCTAACCATAAACCCGTTTCAGTACCATCAGGATATTGATTAGTGCTTGTTAGAACGAATAATACTTTTTTACTCATTCTTATTCACCTCTTTATAATTTAATTATGATTTATATTTACCCTGACACGTACTTCATTATTCAATTTATATTGCTATTTTTATTATTGTTTTATAGAGCATCTAAAGTGCGTCTTATACCATTTACATACTGTTTAAATTGATCATCATCATTTTCTGCTAATCTTTTTACAATTTCACTACCAATAACAACACCATCGGCTACTTCTCCTATATCTTTCACATGTTTTTCATTTCTGATACCGAAACCTGCAACAACAGGAACGTCTGCAATGTCTTTTAACATTTGAATTTTATTTTTTAATTCTGGATGGAACTGCCCATTTTCACCTGTTGTAGCATTCATAGTTACAGTATAAATAAAACCTTCTGCTTTTTTCGCAATGGCTTTCATTCTTTCCTTTGAAGTTGTCATAGCAATTAGAGGAATAATTTTAACTTTATGATTTGGAAAATCTTTTTTAAATTTTTCAATAAGTTCAAAAGGTAAATCTGGAATAATTAATCCAAATACACCTGCTTCTACACATTTATCTAAAAATTGTTTCTCTCCATAGGAAGAAATAATATTATAATAAGTCATTAAAATATATTTAGAAGTAATGTCATGACTATGATTGATCAATTCATTAAATATGAAATCTACATTTACGCCTTCTGCTATTGCTTTAGCGCCTGCATTCATAATTGTTGGTCCGTCAGCTACAGGATCCGAAAATGGGACACCTATTTCGACTATATCTGCGCCTGCTTCACTTAATATTTTAAGGTTCTTAATAAAATTCAAATCACCCATGATATATGGAATAAATAATTTACGCATCCTTTTCACCACGACTTTCAATATACGTTCTGATTGTTTCCATATCTTTATCTCCTCTTCCAGAGACTGTCACAACAATTATTTCATTACTTTTCATTTGTGGCGCTAACTTTTCAACATAACTCAGTGCATGAGCGCTCTCAATCGCTGGAATAATTCCTTCAGCTTTTGAAAAACGAATTAATGCTTCCATAGCTTCTTCGTCTGTGGCACTCACGTATTCGACACGTCCTATATCATGATAATATGAATGTTCAGGCCCGATACCAGGATAATCCAAACCAGCTGATATAGAATGTGCTAATTCTATTTGTCCATAATCATCCTGAATAAGATACATTTTAGACCCGTGAAGTACACCTGGTCTTCCCCTACCTATCGCTAATGCATGCTTTTTTGTATTTGCTCCTTCTCCGGCAGCTTCTACTCCAAATAATTCAACATTATCATTAATAAATGGATAAAACGTTCCTATAGAGTTGGAACCACCACCTACGCATGCCACAATTGCATCTGGTAAACGCTCTTCCTTATTTTGTATCTTTGCTTTAATTTCATTTCCAATCACACTTTGAAAGTCTCTTACCATAGTTGGAAATGGATCAGGTCCTAAGGCTGAACCTAATAGATAATGTGTATCATCTACGTGACTCACCCAATATTGTAAAGCTTTATTGACTGCATCTGATAACGTCCCTTGCCCTTCTTCAACTGCAACTACTTTCGCTCCTAGAAGCTCCATTCTAAATACATTCAATTGTTGTCGTTTAATGTCCTCTTTTCCCATAAAAACAATGAGCTCCATATCGAATAATGCTGCTACCGTTGCACTTGCAACACCATGTTGACCTGCGCCTGTTTCAGCGACTAACTTTTTCTTACCCATGCGCTTTGCTAAAAGCGCTTGTCCCAATGCATTATTAATTTTGTGAGCGCCGGTATGATTTAAATCTTCACGTTTAAGATAAATCTTAGCCCCTCCCAATTGTTCTGAATAAGACTTTGCATAAGTAAGAGGTGTTTCTCTTCCAACGTATTCCCTCAGATAATAATCAAGTTCTTCTTGAAAGCTTTGATCTTTTTTGGCTACATGATAGGCTTTCTTAAGCTCAATTATCGCTGGCATAAGTGTTTCGGGCACATATTGTCCCCCATAGTCACCAAAAAATCCTAAATCATCAACTTCTGTTTGAATTTTCATGTCATTCATCCCCTTTTAAGAATTCAATAATTTCCTTCATTTTTGTTAGATCTTTTTTATTATTTGTTTCAATCCCACTCGCAATGTCATAACCCATCTGTCCAAGTTCAATTTGATTAAGTTGTTTTAAGTGTTTGATATCCAGACCTCCAGCAATTAAAAACTTAGTATCTCGAATATGAGTTAACATATTCCAATCAAATACTTTCCCTGTACCACCATAATTCTCTGTGGGTGTGTCTATAATAAATAAGTCCACATTACTCTCGTATTTTTTTATATTTTCATTTAAATGATAATCAGCTGGTAATGCTTTAATTATCTTAATTTCAGAATTTAATTGTTTAATTTGATTGATTAACTTTATACTTTCATTTCCATGTAACTGCATGGTATTGATATCTGTTTCATTTATGATTTCAGTCACTAATTCCAACGTGGGATTTACTACAACTGCTACACGATCGATGCGATGCGGAATAGACTTTGTTAAATGTTTGATTTGATTTATGGATACATGTCTTTTACTTTTAGGAAAATGAATAAAACCTACAGCATCAACGTTCAAATCCTTCACTTTTTCAATATCTTCATCGCTTTTAAAACCACAAAATTTTACTATCATTGGCGTACCTTTTCTAGTTTTAAACTTGGTAAAAATTGACTTAAATCATCACATTTCATTAAAGCTTCTCCAATTAGTAAACCATCTATACCAGAGTTTAAAATGGTCTTAACATCATTGATGCTATGAATCCCGCTTTCAGAAATGTAATGAAAACCACGTCTTTTAGCTTTTAAAATTTCATTTGTGTGTTCCACTTTGGTCACAAATCGTTTTAAATCTCGATTATTGACGCCAATGATTTCTGGTGAAAGTTGATATGCTTTTTTGAGCTCATCTTGATCGTGTACTTCTACTAAAACTTCTAAACCTAATTGTGTTGCATAGTCATATAACTCTTTTAATTCCGTATCTGAAAGAATATTGACAATTAATAAAATAATTGAAGCACCAGCTTTTTTCGCTACATCTATTTGTATTTTATCTATAATAAAATCCTTGCAAAGTACAGGTAATTTGGTTTCTATTGTAAGTTCGGTTAAACGTTCAAAACTCCCTCCAAAGTACTTCTCATCGGTTAAAATAGAAATGACATTAGCTCCATATAACTCATATTCTCTGACTTGAGTATGCAAATTTCTCTCAGGTAATTGATTTAATGTCGGACTTTTAGACTTTATTTCAGCAATAATAGATAAGTTTTTATCATTCTTCAAAGCGTCTATCAGTTTAGTTTTATTGGTAACATCTACTTGTTTAAGTTCATCCAACTTATGCTTGTAGTAACCTTTATTCAACAATTCTTTTTTATACTCTACTATTTCATTCAGTATCGTCATGATGAGACCCCCATCTTCAAATACTGTTTCATAGCTTGTCCACTATCTATGAGATGACGAGCTAATTTTATACCACTTTGAATATCGTTGACTTTTTCAGCAACATAAAGTGCGAGCGCAGCATTTAGTAATACCACATCTCTTTTACTCGACTTATCATTTCCGTTTAAAATATTTATTGTAATTTTTTTATTCTCTTTCGGCGAACCACCGATTAATGTTTCATTTTCAGCCAAAGCTAAACCATAATCTTTAGCATTTATTGTGTATGTCTTGATAGGTTCACCTTGATTAATTTCATAGATAATATTGTCTCCAGATAGCGTTGCTTCATCCATTCCGTTTGCGCCATGAACTACAATTGCTTTTTTTCTACCTAAATCTTTAATGGTTTGTGCAATCTTATCAATTTGAGTAACATCATATACTCCCATCACTTGATAAGTAAGCTTAAATGGGTTAATTAAGGGACCCACTAAATTAAAAATAGTAGGTGTATGAATACTTTTTCTTACTGGTTGGAGATGTTTCATAATCGGATAAGAGTCAGTTGCGCTGATAAATGAAAGACCTCTGGCGTTTAATTCTTTAACAACTTCGTCTACTTTGCATGTTTGAATGCCCATTTCTTGTAAAACATCTGTACTCCCTGATTGAGACGTAACACTTCTATTTCCATGTTTAACTACTGGCACGCCTGCACTCGCAACGATAAATGCAACCGTAGTTGAAATATTAAAACTATTCGAGCCATCACCACCTGTTCCACATACACACATTGCGCCTTCATAAAACGGTTGAACTGGATACATGGTATGAATGAGATGTTTGACTAAATATGTAAGTTCACTTTGTTGCATTTCCTTTTGAGTATAGGAGGTTAATATTTCAATTTTTCTTTCATTACTCACTTTTGGATTGAGTAACAGATTGATAAATTCTTTCATATCGTCTTCTGTTAAATGTTTATTTTCTTTGATTTCTTCTAATAATTTCATTGTCAGTTTCCTCTCGTTGCAATTTTTATAAAATTATTAATGATTTGTTCTCCATTTTCTGTAGCAAATGATTCTGGATGATATTGAATACCATAGTGCTGTCTATCTCTATGTTGGAATGACTGTATACAATCTTCAGTACGTCCAGTGATTTCTAATTCCTTTGGAAATTGATTAGGATTGCTTATGAGCGAGTGATATCGCATAATTTTAAAATTTGAAGGCAGTTCTTGATATAGTGGCGTTGAACTTATTATTTTTAAATTATCGACCTTACCATGCATAATTTTTGTCCCTTGAATCACTTCACCGCCGTAATAACAAGTTAATGCTTGCGCACCTAAACATACACCTAGAATCGGTTTATTTTCGAAATATTCAATTAATTTAATGAGTAAATTATTGTCTAGAGGGTGCCCTGGCCCAGGTGAAATGATGACAGCTGAAATATTCGTAAGTTTAAAAATATCAACATCATCTGGATATTTAACCACTACTTCAGTTCGTTTAGCTACAATATCTACAAGGTTATAAGTAAATGAATCATAATTATCTATTATTAATATCATGGAGTTACCTCCAAGAGACTTTTTGCTTTTAATTTCGTTTCTTCTAGTTCCTTTTCCGGAATAGAATCATAAACTACGCCACAACCTGCTTCAATATCAACCTGATTCTCATCAATTAACATCGTCCGAATCGCAAGTGCAAAATCTAAATTGTGATTACAATTAATGTAGCCAACGCCCCCCACTGTAAATCCCTCTCTTATGCGGATTGGCCTCATATATTCTTTGTATAGCTCTTAATTTTGGCGCTCCAGATACTGTGCCTGTAGGTAATAAACTTGCTATGACACTCATGGGCGATAAGCCTTCTTTTAACTCACCAATAACCTCACTCACGATATGCATCACATGTTCATATTTTTCTATTTCCATTAATTTAGTAATTTTAGAAGTACCTATTTTACTAATTCTATGAATATCATTTCTTCCTAAATCAACGAGCATACTATGTTCACTTCTTTCTTTTTCATCATTCAATAATAACTCACTATTTTTTTCATCTTCTTCTAAGTCCTTTCCTCTCTTGATAGTTCCAGCTATAGGATTCGTATAAACCCAGCCATCTTTTACTTTCACAAAACTTTCTGGTGAACTACCAACAATAATCGGTATATCTTTATTAATGTAAAACATATATGGACTAGGATTCTGTCTCTTTAATTTTTGATAGAGTTGAAAAGTCAGTTGTTGTAAATGATGATGAAAGTGATGTTCATAACTATAAATTCTGGAAGGTACGACTTGGAACATATCTCCTTCAGTAATTTTCTTCTTTAAAGCTTTTATCGTTTCTATAAATTCATCTTCTGGTATATTCACCTTTATTTTTCTGTTTTCAGTGTTAAACTCAATCTTTTCATATACTAAATTTATATGCTTTAAATCTTCAATTCTTTTTTCGACCTCTTCAAATAATTCATCTTTTGATTTATTAGAAAATAGATTGGTTGCTATCACATATAATTCATCTTTGTAGTGATCAAAAACGTAAGTATTTTCAACTAAATAAAATTTCACATCATGATCTCTATGATCTGAAAGCTTTATTTCTTGTAGTTTTTCAAATTCATGTCTCACAAGATCAAAACTACACGTTCCTATAAACCCTGCAATAAATGGTAAGTCTCGCAAGTGTTCATCTTCAATATCTGTATAATATTTGTTCACGAGGCTTTTTAAATAGTCATATGGTTTTTCTGTCACTTCTTTTTCTTCATATTCAGTTTTTATCATTAATTGATGATTATCTAATGTGACTGAGCCAAAATCATCTAACACTACAATAGAATATCTTCCCTTTAATTTATCTTGGTTCGTACTCTCGAAGATAATTTTTGATGTTTTTAATTGCGCTAATGCTTCTGGTGTAATCTGAGCATTTAATTTTCTGTAAGCTATATCCATAGTTATCCTCCTTTTAATAAAAAATCAGCATCCTCAAATAGAAGGACGCTGACGCGTGGTACCACCTTAATTAGTTGACTATTCGAAACACAATCAACTCACTCATTTTATTAATTCACTTTTATCCACAAAACCCAATTTCTCTAAAGAGGGTGTTAGTTTCCATTTACCACTAACTTTCTTATACTACCGATTCTTTAGATACTACCTTTTGCTTATAATTAAAAAACACCACAATAACGCTTATCATCTGTAAGGACGCGTTACCGTGGTGCCACCTTAGTTAACAAATTTTATTGTTCACTTTAAAATATGATATTTAAATTTGAAAGCCCAATTCGTCTATTATACTGTGCTAATTTACATCCACCATTAGCTTTCTGATTTCTACAAAATATAATAGCTACTTTTACAATCAAATTGTCTGATATTTCTAATTATTTAGTATCATACCTAGATAAATCTATTTTGTCAACTTGAATTAATATAATTTATTTATTAATTGGCGATAAACAATACGCATAAAGTAAATTTTGAGTAGCGGTTATTGAATCGATATGCGTTCTTTCCATTGCGTGTGAAGATTCTATTCCAGCTCCAAATAAACCATGGCGTATGTCGACTCCTGCTTTTAAAGCTGCTGATGCGTCAGAACTATAGTAAGGATAAATATCTATCTTATAAGGAATATCGTTTATTTTACACAAATTAACCAAATGATTTTTTAATGCTTTATGATATGGACCAGAACTGTCTTTTGCACATATTGAAACTGTATATTCATCTGAAGACTGCCCTTCTCCAAGTGCTCCCATATCAAGCGCTATAAATTCTACAATACTATCTGAAATCGTAGCATTTGCTCCGTAGCCTATTTCTTCGTTGTTAGAGATATAAAATTGTGTGGTATGTGGCAATTTGGTATTTTCTTCTTTAAGCTTTTTCAATAATTCTATTATAATTCCAACACTAGCTTTATCATCTAGATGTCTAGATTTTATAAAGCCTGAAGAGGTAATGATCGTTCTTGGATCAAATGATATAAAGTCGCCTACTTCAATACCCAAATCTCTTGTTTCTTGTTCAGAACTGGTGATTTCATCAATACGTACTTCCATGTGTTCACTATTTCTTGGTATTTTATGATTATCTTTATAAACGTGGACACTTGTTTCATGAAGACATATCGTACCAGTATACGTTTGCCCTGTTTGTGTCTGAATTTCACAATATTCTCCTTCAATTGCGTTAAAATGAAATCCGCCTATTAAATCTAATGCTAATCTACCGTTCTCTTTGATCTCTTTAACCATTGCTCCTAGTGTATCTACATGAGCTGTGATACATCTTTGCTCACTGTTATTAAGACCATCAACCGTAATAATTAACGCACCTTTATTAGTCAATTCTGTACGGTAACCTAGATTCTCAGCTAAATGTTTCACATAATTGATTGCCTCTTCAGTATTGCCAGATGGACTATTAATTTCGGTTAATTGTTTGATTGTTTCCATAACATGAGTCAACATTATACCCCCTTCTTTAAATTACATTATATTTTAAACTAAATAGTCTATTTAATCTAATAAGTACTAGCCTCTTTAATTATGTTGATTACATTGGCACTCTCATATACAATATTACTATTCTGAAAATTTCGAAATAAGGTGATTTTAGATGCAACAAATCCTATTTGTAGGTCTAGGACTTATTGGTGGTAGTTTAGCGAGCAACTTAAAATATTATAATTCTAACATTAAGCTTTTAGCGTATGATGCTAATGAAACACAATTAGACAAAGCATTGTCCATTGGAATTATCGATGAAAAAATAACTAATTATCAGTATGGCGTAGAAAATGCAGATATCATTATTTATGCTACTCCTGTAGAACAAACCGTTAAGTACCTGAAGGAACTACCTAATTATAAAACTAAGCCTCATTTGATTGTAACTGATACGGGTAGTACAAAATCTACAATCCAAGCTTTTGAAAAAATATTGTTAAATAATAATATTCATCTTATCGGCGGTCATCCTATGGCAGGTAGTCATAAATCTGGCGTATTAAATTCGAAAAAACATCTGTTTGAAAACGCATATTATATCCTGGTGTTTAACGAAAAAGATAATAAAGCGTCAGCTGAATATCTAAAGAAATTATTTAAAACTACATTAGCTAAGTTTATTACTACTAATGCTAATGAACATGATTATGTTACAGGTATAGTAAGTCACGTCCCTCATATTATCGCTTCTAGTTTAGTTCACTTAAGCGCTAATCATGTCAGTCATCATACTTTAGTAGAAAAATTAGCTGCCGGTGGTTTTAGAGATATTACTCGTATAGCTAGTAGTAACGCTCAAATGTGGAAAGATATAACTTTAAATAATCAAAATCATATCTTGTCTTTGCTCCACGAACTAAAATCTCAAATTACCTCTTTCGAAAATATGATTATCTCTAAAAATGCAGAAAATATTTATGATTTTTTCGCAGAGGCAAAACAATATCGTGACGAACTACCCGTTAAACAACGTGGTGCTCTATCTATTGCGTATGATCTATATGTAGATATTCCGGATAAAGCGGGTATGATTAGCCAAGTTACTCATATCTTAAGTTTACATAATATTTCTATAAGCAACTTAAAAATTTTAGAAGTGCGTGAGGATATCTATGGTGCTCTTCAAATTAGTTTTAAAACTCCAGAAGATCGTGAACGTGGCATTGAAGCGTTAAAAGACTTCGATACGTATATTGAATAATATTTATCCCCTAAAATATTGCAGAACTTTTTGCTTGCAACTATTTTTAGGGGATTTTTTAATGTCTCTATTATTCATCACCTACATTTTATGTCCAGCCATGAGACCTAATCGACCATGCTTTGTTCCAGCTTCAGTATAGGAAGTAGCTTTAGAAACAATACCTTTGCCATACTTCAAATGTAAATGGTCAATTGTTTTAGCAAGTTTTTCATCTCTTTTGCGTTCATATTCGTCGATAAATAAATTAAGTTGGCGATCTTGCTCATCAACAAATTGTGTCAAAGATATACTTAACGTTCTATAAAGTGCATTTTTATCACATAATCGATTGGCAAAATAATTAACCACCTTGAAAATATCCCTTTCTAAATTTGTAGGATCTTCCAAAGTATATTGTTTGTGTACGCCTCCTTCATCAGCATAACCAAAGGAAAAATGAATTGTACGTGCTAATTTTTTTTGTGCTCTTAAACGACTTGCTACATCTTCAATAAGTTCTTGCATGACTACTTTCGATTCTTCAAATTGATAATCTCTCATTAAAATTTGACTTTTACATATTGAAGGGTTTGTAACTTTATATTTTTCTCTTACTTTGCTTTGATCAATACCATTAGCATGTAAATGCATATCTACGCCTAACACACCAAAATCTCGTTTCAAATAGCGATATGGATATTTTGCTAAATCTCCAATCGTAAATATGCCCCTTTTGTTCAACTTTGCCTCCGTACGTCTATTAATTCCCCAGAAATCTCTTAAAGGTTGAATTGGCCATAACTTTTCAGGTACATCTTGATAGCGCCACTCCGCAATTCCATCTTTGGTATGCTTTGCCTCTATATCCATAGCTACCTTGCTCAATAGCATGTTGGAGCCTATCCCAACAGTACAATGAATACCTGTCTCTTCTAATATTTCTTTTTTTAATCTTTCACAAAATGCATAAACCGTGGAACTAAATCTATGATAACTATCAGTAATGTCCATAAAGAATTCGTCAATACTATATTGATGTAAATCTTCGGGTGGCACATAACGTAAAGCAATTTTCGAAATAGCAACAGAAACATTCAAATATTTTCTCATACTTGGATTAATAATATAAATATCACTACGATGTGGTATTTCAAAAAGTCTTGAGCCTGTTTTAATCCCAATTTCCTTCAATTTTGGTGTCGCTGCTAATACCACTGAACCTTGTCTTTTAGTATCGGCTACGACTGCCAATTTCGTTTCTAAAGGATCTAACCCCTTTTCCATACACGAAACACTCGCAAAAAAGCTTTTCTGATCAATACATAATACATCTCTATCCTCTAATAGATTATAGTCATACATAACTACGCCTCCCTTACAAAATCCATTATATACGAACGTGAGTTCTCATTCAATAAAAATAGGAACAAATGTTCTGTTTTATTATGAGCAAACCTTCAGATAACTTTCATGCTATACTAAAGAAGAACATTTCAATTCATTAAGGAGGATGTTATATATGCCTATCATCAACGTGAAATTATTAGAAGGACGTACAGATGAACAATTAAAAAATTTAGTGACTGAAGTGACTCATGCTGTTGAGAAAACAACGGGAGCAAACAAAGAAGCGATACATGTGGTCATTGAAGAAATGGAAAAGAGTCACTATGCAGTTGGCGGAGTAAGAAAATCTGATCAATAAAACGCAAAATCCCTGAAACACGAAGCAGGTTATCATATCTACTTCGGTCTCAGGGATTAAATTAATTTTTATCAATTATTTATTTTTCTCATCATCTTAGTTATTATCATCAAAGAACTCTTGGATTGCTTTTTTGTTCTTCTCTTTATCGATTTGCAGTGCACTTCCGTCATTATTCGTATTAATATCTTGATACGTATTCTTAACAGGCACTGTTAAAGATTTAACATCTTTATCTCCTCGAATACCAAAACTTAATCCAGTTTGGAAAATAGCTGAATTAGGCATGTCCGTATTAACATAACCTCTCAAAATACCTGCAACTTTCGGCAGTTTTGCAACTGTATTAAAATTCACTAACTCTTGTTTTAAAGTTTGCATTACTTGTTGCTGGCGTCGAACACGACCGAAATCGCCTTCTGCGTCATGACGGAATCTTGCATAACCTAATAACTCTTTACCATTTAATCTATGATGTCCTTTTTTCAATGATACTCCTATATTGGCAGACATATCCTTTTCTACATCCATAGGAACACCATTAGGTTCTAATTCATCAATCATTTTTTCAAATCCGGTAAAATCTACAACTGCATAATATTCAGGATTGATACCTAAATTTTTATTAAGTGTTTTTCTTAATAGTTCAGGGCCACCCAGTGAGTAAGCAGCGTTAATCTTATATTTGTCATATCCCGGAATATCTGCATAAATGTCTCTCATAACAGACATCATTTTCATTTTTTTATTTACATAATCATATTGCATGACCATGATTGAGTCAGTACGAGATTTCCCGCCTTGTGCTTTATCCGCACCAAGTACAAGCACAGAAATCTTACCATCATTTTTTACGGCGCCATTAAATTTATGCACCTTGACATCTTTTGCATGTTCTTTAGCATATTTCATACCACTATTGTATTGATGTACGATATATACAATGAGTGCAATAAGAATGATGAGGAAAATTAAAATGATAAAAGGTAATTTGCGTAGTCGTTTGTTCTTTCGTCGCCTAGAAGGTGTCGATGTTGTGCCTGTGTGACGTCGATACTCTGTTTCTCTATTATCCTTCTGTTGTGTCATATTTACCTACCTTATATCTTCAAAATTACATACCTATATACTATAATTAATATGTATTAACGTTATAGAAAAAGTATTCAAATTGCAAGAGTTTTTTTAACAAATGGTACTAAGGTCCAATGAAAGGATGTCACAAATGAACATTAATACGGCATACTTTGCTGGTGGCTGTTTTTGGTGTATGACTAAACCTTTTGACACATTTGATGGTATTGAAAAGGTCACTTCTGGTTATATGGGTGGACATACTGAGAATCCTACATACGAAGAAGTAAAAACCGGTACTACTGGCCACTTAGAAACAGTAAAAATAGAATATGATGTAGCTCTTTTTTCATATCATAAACTATTAGAAATATTCTTTTCCGTTATTAATCCATTAGATGAAGGTGGACAATTTCAAGATAGAGGTTCTCAATATCAAACAGCTATCTTCTATTCCAATAAAGATCAAAAGAAATCAGCTGAGGAGTATATTGAAAAACTTCAAGACAGTTTAAACGCCGACAAAGCGATAGCGACTCGAATCTTACCCGCTTCAACATTCTACGAAGCAGAAGCATACCATCAAGATTTCTATAAAAAGAATCCCGAACGCTATGCAAAAGAACAACAAGATAGAGCAAATTACTATAAATAAGATAAATAGCGATTGTAATGAATAAACAAATTCACTACAATCGCTATTGTTTTATTTATGTCTAATGACTCTCATAACTTTTAACATACTTTCCCACAAGGAACTATCCTTTCGATAAACTAAAAATCTTGGTTCCCAGTTAGGTCCATACTTTTCCTTATAACGTCTTAAACCTTGGAATCGATATAATCCATTGAAATGTTCGAACACTCGTCCTGCTAGACGTTCTCTTAAATAAGAGTAATGTAATTGCCCCACATTTGAAAGTGTAGCCATTCCCATATTAAACGCTTTATATCCCTTTTCTTGACCCCATAACAACATATGAAGATAAAGTCCGTCCATTAGAGGCAGATCAAGTTCAGGAAGCCATCTAATTAAATCCACAGAAATAGCATCGTTGAAATGTGTCGGCATCAGACTACAAAATGCAATCATCTTACCATATTGATCTCGCATGACACCAATTGGCGCTTTAGAGAGATAAGGTTGTGTAAATTGTCCTACAGAAAAATGCATTTCATCTCGTCCATCTAACCATCTATCACTGACATATTTAAGTTCATTAAAGAAATCTTGTGAGAACGGTGGTTCAATAATTTCAAAAGAGATATTTAAATCTTCAATTTTGTTTAAAGTTGCCCTAAAGCCTCGACGTTTTTTACCAGAAGTCGTGAAAGTGGTTAAATCAATAATTGCTTCCTCTCCCAATTTGAAAAATTGATTTCCAAAATTGTGATAAAGTGGCATGTGACGATCACTAATTTGATAGAAAATAATATTGTAACCACGATATTCAGCAAATTGATAAAATTTTTCCAATAAAGATTCAAATGTGTTGGGATCTCCAATTGGATCGCCTAGTACTACTAAAGTATTGGATTTATAACGGTACATAAGAAATGCTTTTTCATTTTCATCGATAAAACAATCTTTATCTCCACTATAAACAAGATGACTCAAATAATTTCCACCATATTCATGAATAATCGACTCACAAATTGATACATCAGTCATACGATGAGGTCGCTCGAATTTATAATCGAAAAGCCACGCAATTAAACCAACAATGAGAATTACAATTAAAATCGTAATCCAGAAGTAATATCTTAATAACGACGTATCTACTTCTATGTGATAAATATCTAATGCATAGAGTGTTTCTGCAATTAGAAAATGATTTAAATATAAAACAATTACACTCACTACTAGCATTAAAACTAACTTTCTGAAACGGAAAGGTCGTTTAAGGACTTGCGCACGACGATAAGCTAAAACTAATAATACAAAAATAAGCACAAGCCAAGTTAATAATAAGAACGACGCATACGTGTAAATTGTAGCTGCAACAATTAATATAATAGAAATCATCGCAAAGATAATCGCACGTCGACTCTGTTTAAAAATACCTCTCACGTTCAAGATAAGTAATAAACAAGCACTCGTATGAATGGCTAAAGTGATATAGTAAGCAAAGTGATTATCATCATATAAGCCGTCATAAACAATCGTTAAATTATTAATAAAGAAAATTAAACTTGTTAAAAATACTAACGTTGCTAATGAAAATGAAGGTATTTTAGCTAAAATGTCTTTCTGATAAGATCTTAAAAATGACGTAAAATCTTTCGCAGGAACATAATATTTCGAACCTTCAATATATTTCTTAGCAGTTGTACCAAATTCAAAGGTAGATAGTACAAGTGCAATAAGTACTGGCACAAAATAATACGCAAATCGATAAAGTAGTAAAGCTAAAAGTATTTTTTCTTCAGATACGCCTAAAGATTTAAGACCAAGTAATACAACTAAATCGAAGGCCCCAAATCCACCTGGAATGAAACTGACTAAACCAGATAATGCAGCAATGACGAAAATACCAATAAACGTCATAAATGAGACGTGAATACCAACGATAAGTGCAGCAAAGTAAAGCACTGTAGCTGCCGCCATCCACTCTATACAAGATACAAGTGTACAATAAACACCCATATAGCGATTAGACTTATCCGCTGGTTTAACAATTGTATAAATAATAAATATTGGGAGGAATAACGCCACAATATATAAAATCCAACGTACCCATGTGATTTTATCCATCATGTGTGATGCATTAAATACATGGAGAACGACTAATATGGACAAGAGACTAAGTCCGGTTAACATGGAAATTAATATAATTGAAATATAGTGAACGAGCTTTTTAGTATCATGTGTATAATTTTTATATACGAAAGCTCTAACCCCTGCGCCAATAAAGCCACCGAAACCTACAATCGCATTTAAAGCATTGATAATATAACTTACTCTTAATACTTTCGGTATCGGCATTTGTAATTTTAGTGATTTGACTAAAATGATGTCATACAGTGACAGGAGGATTAATGAAGCACCGCCACCTGCAAATAATAAAACAAGCCACACTCGATTAATTTTGCCAAATTGCATCAAAGTATCCTTAAAGTTTATATGCGATAGCTCACGATACAATGTGAAGATGACAAAAATGAATAACGCTGTGGCAAAGATAAATTTTAATATGGAAAATAATTTACTTTTTAATTCTTGCGTCATTTTTTCACTTCAATTCTAATTTAAATCTATTACATGTCAAAATATATCATAAAGCCAGCCGTTATAGAATATAAATTGATAGATATGTATCTAACAGAATTGTAATGCAAAGTAAGATTACATGAATTTGATGAAAATTTTATGCAAAACAGGTAAGTGAATCCTTTGAAAACAACTTGTTAGACACACAATTTTAATAAAAAAAGAGCGGGACGACGAATATAATTTAACAAAATTATATTCGTCGTCCCGCTCCCAACTTGCACAGCTTTAAGACTAAGATATTAAATGATGTCTCAACCTCGATTAAACACCACAACTAATCAGTAATTTCTTCTTCTTGTTTGATACTATAATCCCCAGCATCTTCCCCATAATAACGGTTATATCTACGTTTAAATAGTAAGAAGATATGAGAAACTAATACTTTTAATACAGCATAAAATGGAATACCAATAATAACACCTACAACACCCATTAAGTTACCTGCACATAGCAAGATAAATATAATTGTTAATGGATGAATTTTTAACGTTTTACCCATTACGTTAGGTGAAATAAAGTGTCCTTCAAAGAATTGAACAAGTGTCCATACAATGGCTAACTTAAGCAACATTAATGGAGATGTAATAATTGCGATAACAATTGCAGGAGAAATAGCAATTGTTGGTCCTAGATATGGAACAACACTTGTTACGGCTGCAATACTTGCTAAAACTAAGGCATATTTTAATCCAATAATGGAATAACCTATAAATAATAAAACACCAATACAGAATGAAACGATAATTTGTCCTTGAATATATGAACCAACTTGAACGCTCATTTTTTCAAGTAAATCATGGAAGTCTTTTCTGAATTTTGGAGGCATAATTTTTGTAGTATAGTCTTTGAAGCGATGACCATCTTTTAACATAAAGAATAAAACGAAAGGTGTCGTTACTATAACTACGCCTACGTTTGCTACAGCCTCTGCAAATGATGCAAGTTTCGAACCAAAGCCATCAAAGTAATCTGATAACATCGATGGAATTTTCTTCTGAGCTGACTCTAACCAATCATTAATTTGGCCCATATAGCCAGATAGAAGTGAATTATTTGTAATCTTATCTACTGATTGAGTGATCTTACTTAAATAATGTGGAGAGTTCTTAATGAAACTCTCTACTTGTGAACCAATTAATGGAATAAGTAAGTTCACTATCAACGTAATAATACCTACTATAGCAACATAGATAATTGTAATACCAAGTAATCTAGGTATTCGATAACGTTCCATTAAATTCACAATTGGATTAAATAAATAGAATAAGACTAATGAAACGATAATAGGTGCAGCAATCGTGTTAAAAACAATTATAAATGGTTCAAACACATAAGACACTTTATCAAAGATAAAAATGACTATACCTAGTAACACAAGTGCAGTTAAACCGTAAATAAGGTCATTGCCACCTAAAAATCTCATAAATCTTGATTCAGAAAAGCTAAAAATATGTTTTTTCTTTTCACTGGACTTATTTTCATTTGTCATTAAATTCACCATACCTTACATTTATAAGTCAATTGATATTGAGATTTGTATTAAGTTAGATTAATAAACGAATTTGTTTAAAAATACAATAATCATCATAACACAAAACAATTAAAGTTAATCATATTTGTTTGAAAATAGTAAAATAAATGAGCCATTCATTCATCGTTTGATATTTATTTGTGCTTCAAAATGATAAATATGTAATGCGAGATATACAATCTCAGATTCATCTATAATGACGTCAAATTGTCTTTGAATCATTTTCAATATTTTATAAGCAGTATTAAAACATTGCGGATAAAGTTGCTTAACCATAGAAATAAAATTGTCCTGAGCGGCGACATTTTCACCTTTAGTTAATCTATAAATTAAAAATTGTATGTGTCTGATAAAACGCTGATATTGAATTGTAGTTTTATCAATTTCGTGATTTAAATCCGTTTCAATAATAGTCATAATTTTACTTATCAATTTATTAATTACTGATATATCATGCATGGATAAATCTTCAGAATTAGAAGCTATATGCAATGCAATAAAGCCGATTTCATCTTCAGGAAAATATACATCTAATGTCTGGTTCAAATTATTAATCACTTGTTTAGCAATTTGATAAGCATCACTATATAAATGTTGTGTTTCTATTGCAAAAGGATTAGAAATCACTTGGTTTTGTTTTAATCTTTTATATGCGAAAATAATATGATCCGTGAGTGCTACAACTAAACTTTTATCATCAGTTCTAATCGCAGCATCAGAGATAATATTAACTGATTCAATTACTGCTTGTACAACGTGGTCTTCTCCCATTTCAACCAACGTTTGATAGTGTTCTTTTTGTTGTTTTTGTTCTAATTTATAAACCTTTTCAATGGAGGCACTATCATCTAAAGTCATCCCCACTTTCTTATTAAACCCAATCCCTTTACCAATTAAGACAACTTCATGATTATCACTTGTGCATATGATGACGTTGTTATTTAGTGTTTTGGTTATCTCATATCTACTCATCATAATCACCTTTCTATTATCATTAGTAAGATTATAATGCTATTTTTTGAAAATGAAAAGCGACTTATGAAGGCACATATGTATCATTCATAAATTGAAATTGTACAACAAAATGTATCATTCGATATTAAACAAAAAGAACGACTTGATAAGCATATGAATGCCTCAAGTCGTTACGTTTACTTCATTATTTGTGATTACGAGGTATCTTACCTTGTTGTCCCCATGATTCAATGCCAAATAAGTTGATTTCTAAATTTTCAGGTTTAAATACAGGTTTCTTACCTTCTTTACGTTGTTGCTGATAATCTTTCATCACAGCGAAGGCTATATTAGATAATCCGATAATCGAAATAATATTTACGATAGCCATTAATCCCATAAATAAGTCGGCAGTGCTCCAAACCGTTTCAGTTTTCGCAACTGCACCAATAAATACTAAAAGAACAACTAAACATCTAAAGATAAATAATACTGCTTTATTTTTAGATAAAAATTCGATGTTTGATTGACCATAATAGTAGTTACCAACTACAGATGAGAATGCGAATAAAGTAATTGCAACTGTTAAGAAAATACCGCCAGCAGAACCTAAATGTTCATTTAGTGCTGATTGTGTAACAGCCACACCTTGAGGTGCATTTTCTCCAAATTTCAAGCCAGAATATAACAGAATCATAATGGCTGTAGCTGTACAAACTAACATTGTATCAAAGAACACACCTAATGATTGAATTAAACCTTGTTTAACTGGATGCGGTACAGCAGCTGTTGCTGCAGCATTTGGCGCAGAACCCATACCAGCTTCATTTGAGAATAAACCACGTTTAATCCCTTGAAGTATAGCTGCACCTACAGCACCACCAGTGACTTGTTGTATACCAAATGCACTTTTAATAATAGTGCCAATCATTGGAACGATTTGATCAATATTTAATAATAAAATAACGAGTACCATTCCTATGTAAATGATTGCCATGATAGGTACGATGAGTGATGATAATGTTGCAATGCTTCGTACACCACCAAAAATGATAATAGCAGTGATAACCGCTAAGATAATACCAGTTATAACTGGACTCACATGGTATTGCGTATTTAGAGACTCTGCGATTGTATTAGATTGCACTGTATTAAATACAAACGCAAATGTAACCGTGATTAATGTCGCAAAGACAATACCTAACCATTTTTGGTTCAACCCTTTTGTAATGTAATAGGCTGGACCACCACGGAAACCGCCCTCTTTATCATGCACTTTATAAACCTGTGCTAATGTTGCTTCCATAAATGCACTTGCTGCACCAATAAATGCGATAATCCACATCCAAAATACTGCACCAGGTCCACCTAAAACGATCGCCGTAGCTACACCGGCAATATTACCAGTACCTACACGTGAACCAGCACTAATCGCAAATGCTTGGAAAGGTGATATTCCTTTTTTACCACTACTTAATGTCTCAGGTTTCTCAGTGAGTGCTCTAAACATTTCAGGCAACATTCTTAATTGGACAAATTTAGAACTAATTGTAAAGAAAAATCCTGCTGTTAATAGTAATCCAATAAGATATTGCGACCAAATCAAATCATTCCCGACTTGAACAAAAGATTTAAACCAGCCAGGAATCAAATTATCGAAATCTTGCAAATCGAATCCCTCTCATCCTCTTAAATTTATTCTCTTAAACGCACCAAGAGATTTATGCTACTTTTTTATCATCAAAAAAGTTTTACTAGTACTGAATCAGTACCGTATACCTAACTTTTTGAATCCTCAAATTAAACATAAATCCCTTGTGAATTTTTTAGTTAAGATTATTAAGAATAATTTTATCATTTTATTATGCGATTGCATATACTTTTTTTATTCTAAAACCATACTTACAACTTGTCCAAATTCATCTACATCGATGATAAATGAACCATTCGTATATTGTTCAGACAGATGAACATCAGTAATACTGCCCGATTCTTCATTACTATTTGAGAAAATTGTGTACGTTTCTTGATTTTCTCTCACTACAGCTGCATCGACAATGCGGTGTGGATTTTTCTTCAGCTCTTTTAATAAAGTAATACCGCGTTGAGCACGTTTCGCTGCTTGAAGCACTTTATAGCTAATACGTTTAATAGCGCCACGTTGTGTAACCATAATGATTGAATCAGATTCATTTACCTCTTCAGTCATCACCACATAATCTTCATCTTTAAGATTAATAGATTTAACACCTGCTGCTCTTAGACCTGTGTCTGATAATTCGGCTGTAGAATATGTAAGTGACATACCTTTATTAGTAATTACCGTGATAAGCTGATCCGATTCTAAACGTACCACATTGATTATTTCATCTTTGTCTTTCACTTTCATACCTACAAGTGGCTTATTGAATCTTGTTGTTTTAAATTGAGAGACACTACTCTTCTTAATCATTCCATTTCTTGTTGCCATTACATAGAAAGCATCATGATTAAAATCTTTTTCATTATAAACATTAATCACTTGCTCATCTTCGTCGATAGGAACAATTTGTGAAACGTGTTGACCTAATTCTTTCCAACGAATATCAGCTAACTTGTGTACTGGAATAAATAGATAACGTCCTTTGTTAGTAAATACTAATACTGTATCTTGAGTATTTACTTCTTGATATTTTAACAATCTGTCTCCGTCTTTTAATCCAATTTCAGTCACACCGCTCGCGTTAAAACTACGAGTAGATGTACGTTTGATATAACCGTGACGAGTAATACTTAAAATGACTTCCTCACTAGGAACCATAACCTCTTTATCGATTTTAATTTCAGAAATCTCAGCTTCAATTGCTGATAAACGATCTACTTTGAATTTTTTCTTAATCTCATTGAGTTCGTCTTTGATAACTGTTAATAACGCGTCATGGTCATCTAAAATATTTCTTAATTTTTTAATTAATGCTTCTAATTCGTCATGTTCTTCTTCTAGTGCCACGATATCCGTATTAGTTAATCTATACAATTGTAGCATGACGATGGCTTCTGCTTGTGCTTCAGTAAAATCAAACTCAGCGACTAAATTATCTTTAGCATCTTTTTTGTTCTTAGAATTACGAATTAAAGCAATCACTTCGTCTAAAATAGATAAAGCTTTCATTAAACCTTCAACGATATGCATACGTTTTTCTGCATGATCTAAATCATAACGAGTTCGATTAGTGACAACTTCTATTTGATGATTTAAATAGCTTTCAATAATTTCTCGTAATCCCATTAATTTAGGTCTACCATCACTAATAGCGACCATATTGAAATTATAAGAAATTTGAAGATCAGAATTTTTATATAAATAGTTTTTAATCGATTCACTATTTACATCTTTCTTCAATTCGATAGCAATACGTAAACCAGTTCTATCTGTTTCATCTCGAACTTCTACAATACCGTCAACTTTTTTATCTGCACGAAGTTCATCAATGCGTTTAACTAAACTACTTTTATTTACTTCATAAGGTATTTCAGTAACAATAAGTTGCTTTCGTCCACTTCTTAACTCTTCTTCATCTACACGTGAACGAACGACTATTTTACCTTTACCAGATTCATAAGCTTTCTTAATACCATCAACACCCTGTATGATGCCACCTGTAGGAAAGTCAGGACCTTTAATATATTTCATTAATTGACTCACAGTGATATCAGGGTTATCTATGTATTTCAAAGTAGCTTGAATGACCTCTGCTAAATTATGAGGTGGAATATCTGTAGCATAACCAGATGAAATACCAGTAGAACCATTAACTAGAAGATTCGGGAATCTTGAAGGTAATACCATTGGTTCTAAAGTTGTATCATCATAGTTTGGAATGAAAGATACAGTTTCCTTATTAATATCGCGTAGTAATTCTTCAGATAACTGGCTTAATTTAGCTTCTGTATAACGCATAGCTGCAGGCGGATCGTTATCAATACTACCGTTATTACCATGCATTTCAATAAGTACGTGACGTAGTTTCCAATCTTGGCTTAAACGTACCATTGCATCATATACTGAAGAGTCGCCATGAGGGTGATATTGTCCAATAACATCCCCGACTGTTTTAGCACTTTTACGGAAATTCTTATCAAATGTATTACCACTTGAATACATTGCAAATAAAATTCGACGTTGTACTGGCTTTAATCCGTCTCGTACATCGGGTAATGCACGCTCTTGAATAATGTATTTACTATAACGACCAAAACGGTCACCGATAACATCTTCAAGTGACAAGTCTTGAATTATCTCACTCAATTCGTTTCCTCCTCAACATATTCTTCGTTCTCTAATACTTGAACTTCTTTATTATCTAAGATACTTTGATCTTCTTGCATACCAAACTCTACATGGCTTTCAATCCATTCACGACGTGGTGCAACTTTGTCGCCCATTAGTGTCGTTACACGTTTAGATGAGCGCACTTCATCTTCAACCTGTACACGTATTAATGTACGCGTCTCTGGGTTCATTGTTGTTTCCCATAGTTGTTCCGGATTCATCTCACCTAAACCTTTATATCTTTGTAATGTAAAGCCTTTACCCAATTGCTTTTGTAATTTTTCTAATTCATCATCCGTCCATGCGTATTCTACTTTTTTAGATTTACCTTTTCCTTTTTCCAATTTATATAAAGGAGGCAACGCTATAAAGACACGACCTGCTTGTACAAGTGGCTTCATGTATTTAAAGAAGAATGTTAATAGTAATACTTGGATGTGCGCACCATCTGTATCCGCATCGGTCATAATAATTATACGATTGTAATTACTATCTTCAATTTTAAACTCATTACCTACACCAGCACCAATTGTGTGAATGATTGTGTTAATTTCTTCATTCTTGAAGATATCTTCAAGACGTGCCTTTTCTGTATTAATAACTTTACCACGAAGCGGTAAAATAGCTTGGAATTTACGGTCACGCCCTAGTTTAGCAGAGCCACCAGCAGAATCGCCCTCTACAAGATAGAGCTCATTTTTATCAGTGTTTTTACTTTGAGCAGGTGTTAATTTACCAGATAGTAATGTATCTTTGCGCTTGTTCTTTTTCCCAGAACGTGCATCTTCACGTGCTTTACGTGCAGCCTCTCGAGCTTGTTGCGCTTTAATAGCTTTTTTAACTAATGATTTAGAAAGTTGTCCTTTTTCCTCTAAGTAGAATGGCAATTTCTCAGATACAACTGAATCAACAGCACTTCTAGCTTCAGAAGTACCTAATTTAGATTTAGTTTGGCCTTCAAACTGTAGTAATTCTTCAGGGATACGTACAGAAATGATTGCAGTCAATCCTTCACGTATATCATTACCATCTAAGTTTTTATCTTTTTCTTTTAATTCATTAATACGACGCGCGTAGTCGTTGAACACACGTGTCATCGCAGTTTTAAACCCAACTTCATGTGTTCCGCCGTCTTTCGTACGAACGTTATTTACGAAACTTAGAATACTCTCAGAATATTGATCGTTATACTGGAAAGCAACATCTACTTCAATATTGTTCGCTAATCCTGAAAAAGTAGTAACGTCATGTAGTACTTCTTTACCTTCATTGACATAACTAACAAATTCTTTAATACCTTCTTCGTAATGGTAAACTTCTTCACGTTCTTTACCACTACGTAAATCAGTAAGCGTGATTTTTAAATTTTTTAATAAAAACGCAGATTCTTGTAAGCGTTCACTTAAAACATCAAAATTAAATGACGTTGTCGCCTTAAATATCTCTGGATCAGGTTTAAAAGTGACTTTCGTACCCGTCTTTTTAGTTTTTCCTTTTTTATTCAAACCTGTCGCAGGCATTCCACCATCTTTAAAACTTTGAGTATAAATATTTCCATCTCTATGTATTTCAACTTCTAACCATTCACTCAAGGCATTAACAACTGAGGCACCTACACCATGAAGACCACCTGATGTTTTGTAGCCGCCTTGACCAAATTTACCCCCAGCATGCAAAATCGTGAAAATGACTTCAACAGTTGGTTTACCAGAGGCATGGATACCTGTAGGCATCCCACGTCCATTATCTTCAATTGAAATACTGTCATCTTTATTAATAGTTACAGTAATTTCATCACCATAACCGTTTAATACTTCATCGACGGAGTTATCGACAACTTCATATACGAGATGATGTAATCCACGTTTATCAGTTGATCCTATGTACATACCAGGTCTCTTTCTAACAGCCTCAAGGCCTTCAAGCACCTGTATAGAATCATCTGAATAAGTATTTTGTTTATTCATTGCCAATGATTTCGCCCTCCTACAAACGTACGTTCGTTTTTAAAACTATACAATAGTTATTCTTATATAAATTGGCTTAAATTGCAAGTATCATTTATATAATCAAGTTGTTTTGATTGCAGTAATTCAATAAATTGAATTATCAATGTTCTAATTGTTTATGAATATGGTAAAATGAAGCTAAGTCACTAAAGGATGTGTAAGTTTTATGATGATTGTCGTCATGTTAGTTTTAAGTTATCTTATCGGTGCATTTCCAAGTGGATTAGTAATTGGAAAGTTATTCTTTAAAAAGGATATTAGACAATATGGGAGTGGCAACACTGGAGCAACAAATAGCTTTCGTGTTTTAGGGAGGCCAGCTGGTTTTGTAGTAACATTTCTAGATATTTTCAAAGGATTTATTACAGTCTTTTTCCCATTATGGTTCCCAGTACATGCGGACGGAGTGATTAGTACTTTCTTCACTAACGGGTTGATTGTAGGGTTATTTGCAATTTTAGGCCATGTGTACCCTATCTACCTTAAATTTAATGGTGGCAAGGCTGTAGCTACAAGTGCTGGAGTAGTACTTGGCGTTAATCCAATTCTACTCTTAGTCTTAGCAATTATATTTTTCAGTGTTTTGAAGATATTCAAATATGTTTCATTATCTAGCATTATCGCTGCTATTAGCTGTGTCATCGGCTCTCTTATTATACATGACTATATATTGCTCGGAATGAGTGGACTTGTATCAATTATACTCATTATTCGACATAGAACAAATATTGTTAGAATTTTTAAAGGTGAAGAACCTAAAATTAAATGGATGTAACTTAAAATTTGAAATTCAACACTAGAGGTATACTTACTTCTAGTGTTTTTATTTTCAAAAATTATAGAACGGCTAAACTCAGTGTTTTTTAATACGCTTGTAGGCTGTATAAATTATCTTTACATTTGTGATGTGCTATAATGCGAATATTATTAAGAATTTAAATTACATTTTAAATATAATTAATACTGAAGGGGTGAAAAAATGAATATTGAACTTACAGATGAAGCGGTTAATTGGTTCAAAGATGAACTTGATTTGCCAGAAGCTAATAAAGTACTTCAATTTTATGTAAGATATGGTGGAGAATTTCAACTTAAACAAGGATTTAGCCCTGCGTTTAATGTCGAGCAACGAGAAGATATAGAAATAGGTTTTGAAAAGAGCTACAATGGTTTAAATGTTGTTGTAGCTGAAAAAGACTTATGGTACTTCCAAGATGATGAAATCAAGGTAGATGTTGTGAATCATGAAGATGAAATATCATATAGTAAAAAGTAAAAAAACGACCCGCTTTTGAATCACCCAGAAGCGGGTCAATTTAATATTTATAAATTTTCGATGCCATGTTTTACTTCTGCATCTTTACCTTCTTGATTTAATTCGGAAACTTTACTATAAGTTTCATGCCATTCAGGGAAATAACGATCTAGACGAATAGGTCTAAAATTATCAGCTTTCATACAAATTAATTCAGTTGATCCTGTAGTTGCCAGTTCACCTTTTTCATTGTAAACCTCATAACAATATAAAGAACGTAGTCTTGAATACTTTTCAACCCACGTTTTAATCGTTACTTTTTCAGGATAAAAAATAGATTTCTTATACTTGATATTTAAATCAGTTACAGGAGAAATGATACCTTCTTTCTCCATATCAGCATAGCTAAATCCCAGTTTTCTTATGTAGTCTGTTCGAGCAACCTCAAACCATGTAGCATAGTTCCCATGATAAATAACTCCCATTTTATCTGTTTCTTGGTACCTCGCTTCAATTTCAGTCAAACTATAAATCATATTAATAAGTCCTTCTTTCAGCTTTTGTTTCTTAGTTATATTGTAAGCATAACACAAAGAAGCCGTGCCAACATAAACGTTAACACGGCAAGTGGTTCAACTTAACACATACTTAAATTATTATGAAATAAGATTATTGTGCTAATTTATTTCTTAGTACCATTTGTAAGATACCACCATGACGATAGTAATCTAATTCTACTAATGAGTCGAAACGTACGATAGCTTCAAAGTCTACAACATCGCCATTTTCTTTTTTAGCATGAACTTTAACTAAGTCATGTGGTTGAACATCTTCAGTAATATCGACTGAGATTTCTTCTTTACCATCTAAACCTAATGACTCTGCAGAATCACCTTGTTGGAATTGTAATGGTAAAACACCCATCATTACTAAGTTTGAACGGTGAATACGTTCGTAACTTTGAGCAATAACAGTTTTAACACCTAATAAGTTAGTACCTTTAGCTGCCCAGTCACGAGAAGATCCCATACCATAATCATTACCTGCTAATACAGCTAATCCAGTACCATCTTCTTTATATTTCATTGCAGCATCATATATAGGCATAATTTCTTCAGTTGGCCAATAAGTTGTGAAGCCACCTTCAGTACCTGGAGCTAATTGGTTTTTAATACGAATATTTGCAAATGTACCTCTTACCATTACTTCGTGGTTACCACGACGTGAACCATATGAGTTAAAGTCACGAATAGGTACATCATGATCTAATAGGTATTTACCTGCTGGTGTATCTTTACCGATAGCACCTGCTGGAGAAATATGGTCAGTTGTAACTGAATCACCAAATTTACCCATCACACGTAAGTCTTTAAGTGGTTCAATAGTTCCTGGTTCTTTAGATAAACCTTGGAAGAATGTTGGATTTTGAATGTATGTTGAATTTGGATCGAAATCATATAATGGTTCATCAGTAACATCGATTTCATTCCACATTTCATTATTATTATATACATTTTTGTATTCTTCTAAGAATAATTCTGGAGTAACGACACTATCAACAGTATCTGAAACTTCTTTAATTGAAGGCCAGATATCTTGTAAATAAACATCTTCTCCATCTTTACCTTTTCCAATTGGTTCATTTTGTAAATCGATATCTACCGTACCAGCTAATGCATAAGCAACAACCAATTGAGGTGAAGCTAAGTAGTTAGCTTTTACTAATGGATGGATACGACCTTCGAAGTTACGGTTACCAGATAATACTGAAGTTACTAATAAATCTTCGTCCGCAACTGCTTTTTCAATTTCTGGTAATAAAGGACCTGAGTTACCGATACATGTAGTACAGCCATAACCTACTAGGTTGAATCCTAAATCATCTAAGTATTCTTGTAAGCCAGAATCTCTTAAATAACCTGTAACAACTTTTGAACCTGGTGCTAATGAAGTTTTAACGAATTCAGGTACTTTAAGACCTTTTTCAACTGCCTTTTTAGCAACTAAACCTGCACCTAACATAACGTAAGGGTTAGACGTATTTGTACAAGATGTAATTGCAGCAATTGCAATGTCACCAGTTTTCATTGTTGAAGTTGAACCATCATTGAATTTAATTTCTGCTTTTTTATCAAATTCACTGTCATCTAAACCATGACCTTGGTTGCCTGCAGGAGCAGTAACAGATTTTTCAAATTCAGTCTTCATGTCACTTAAGAAAATTAAATCTTGAGGACGTTTAGGACCAGATAATGAAGCTTCAACTGTAGATAAATCTAAGTCAATAACATCAGTATATTCTGGGTCTTCTTTTTCAACATCAAAGAACATATTATTTTGTTGTAAATATTCTTTAACTAATTCAATATGGTCATCTTTACGACCAGTTAATTTCATGTATTTAAGTGATTCTTCATCTACTGGGAAGAAACCACAAGTTGCACCATACTCAGGCGCCATGTTAGCAATTGTAGCACGGTCAGCTAATGGTAAATGTTGTACACCAGGACCGAAGAATTCTACAAATTTACCGACAACACCTTTTTTACGTAACTCTTCAGTAACACGTAAAGCTAAGTCAGTTGCTGTAGAACCTTGTGGTAAAGAATTAGTTAAACGTACACCGATTACTTCTGGAATTGGGAAGTAAGATGGTTGACCTAACATACCAGCTTCAGCTTCGATACCACCAACACCCCAACCTAATACGCCGATACCATTGATCATTGTAGTATGAGAGTCAGTACCTACTAAAGTATCTGGGAATGCAGTTTGTTCACCATCAACGTCACGCACGTGGACAACATTAGCTAAATACTCTAAGTTTACTTGGTGTACGATACCTGTTGCAGGTGGTACAGCGTTATAATTATCAAAAGCTTTAGTAGCCCAGTTTAAAAATTGATAACGTTCATAGTTACGTTCAAATTCTAATTTCATATTTCGTTCTAAAGCATCAGGGTTTGCATAGCTATCTACTTGTACTGAATGGTCAATAACTAAATCAACTGGTACTTCAGGGTTAATTTTATTAATATCTCCACCCACATCATTCATAGCTTTACGTAATGATGCCAAATCTACTACTGCTGGCACCCCTGTAAAGTCTTGCAAGATTACTCGAGATGGTTTGAAAGGTACCTCACCTTCGTTACCTTCTTTACCAAATTCACTTAATGATTTAATGTGATCGTCAGTAATTACAAAGTCGTCTTCTTGACGTAATACAGATTCTAACAAAACACGAATTGAGTAAGGTAATTTTGAAATTTTAGTTAAACCTTTTTCTTCTAATGTCTTTAAATCATAGTAAGTGTATGACTGGCCATTTAATTGGAAATGTTTCTTTGCTTGTTCTTTAAAATTAGAAGCCATTTAATATCCCCCTTGATATTTCTATATATTTATATGCCGTTAATTAAATTGTATTATTATATGTTTATCAAAACAACTGTGTAACATCATAAAAGACACTATTTACGTTTCGCATTTTTAATCAGGTAGTATAAGTAAAAGTTATCATTGACTGTTAGTGCAATAAGTAAATATTATTAATTGAGAATGGTTATCAATCCCAATTAAAATGAACCTTTTTGCTTTTCAAAAAATTTAATAATAAAAAAACCTATAGTATGAATTAATTTTCATACTATAGGCTAAAATTTAACTATTCTTCTTTTTCTTTATTTCTTCTAGCTTCTCTTTTTTCAAGAATATCTGACTCATAATCTTCTTGTTGATATTTAACATAATCTTGTAAACGATGTTTATTTGGAGTCAGTGTTAAACCAAGGAACTTACGCTCTTGATTGGCATCTTTATAGAAACTAATCATCATCATTATGACGACGAACGAGAATGGGAAGGCACTAATAATCGCAGCACTTTGAATAGAATTCAACGCTTTTGAACCATCACCGCCACCAGCTAGTAACAGTACGAATGCAATTAGAGCTTGTGCAATACCCCATGTAACTTTAACTAAACTACTTGGATTTAGAGAACCAAATGTTGTTTGCATACCTAAAACGAAAGTAGCTGAGTCGGCAGAAGTAATAAAGAATGAAGCAATTAATAATAATGCAATGATAGATAGTATCGTACCTATTGGCATATGATTGAATACACCGAATAGTTGCGTTTCTGGTGACATTTTGAATAATTCAGGATGTTTTTTACCTGTTTCAATACCTAGTACACCAAATACACTGAACCATACAAAGCTTACTAAAGCTGGAACTAATAATACACCTGAAATAAATTCTCGGATTGAGCGTCCTTTTGATACACGGGCAATAAATACACCAACAAATGGACTCCAACTTAGCCACCAACCCCAATAGTATAGTGTCCAAGTAGACATCCAATCACGTTTTTGGCCATTTAAAGCTGCAGTATCAAAACTGTTGAATAAGAATGTATTAAGTAAATTACCAGTTGAACTAGTTAACATATTGAGTATTAAAACTGTAGGCCCAATAATTAATGTAATAATCATTAATATAGCACCTAAACCAATATTTAAGTTACTTAAATATTGAATACCTCTACTTAAACCAGACCATGCACTTGCGATGAATAAAATAGTAACAACTACAATAATAATCCCTTGAACTAATGTATTGTTAGGAACTTTAAATAGGTAATTTAATCCGCCATTAATTTGTAAAGCTCCCATACCTAAGGAAACTGCTACGCCGACTAAAGTAGCAAAGACAGAGAGAACGTCGATGAATGTCCCAATAGGTCCTTCAACTTTATCTCCTAAAATCGGACGTAATGTTCTAGAAATCAACCCAGGTTCATCTTTACGGAATTGTGCATATGCTAAAGCTAATGCAACCACACCGTATATAGCCCATGCATGGAATCCCCAATGGAAGAATGTTGATCTTAAAGCTTCAGTATAAGCTTGAGTTGTTTTAGGATCAGCTGTTGGGGGTGCAGCAAAATCGGCCATTGGTTCAGCAGCACCATAGAAAACTAATCCTATTCCCATACCAGCACTGAATAACATTGCGAACCATGAAATTGAGTTGAATTCAGGTTTGTCATGAGGTTTACCTAACTTAAGTTTGCCGATTGGGCTGAAAATTAGGAAGATACAAAAGAAAACAATAATCGTAGTAAGAATTAAGTAATACCAACCTAATTTATTAGTAATCCACATTTTAATAGCATTTGTAATGCCATCAAACTTCTCAGGCCAGATTGCACCTATGAGTACGACTATAGCTACTATAATCGAACTATAGATGAATACAGAAGAAAACTTCTTATTCCCTCTTTTTTGAGAAGAAGAATTCATAATTAATTACTCCCTTCATCCAAATATTTAATTTTCAAAGTAGTAAAATTAAATAATTATATTTTTATCTTAAAAAATTTAACTTTACTAATACACTTCTACTAGGATATCAAACGTCTTTTTCATAATCAAATTTGCATAAATATAGCATTTGCTAAATTTATTATATGTTGTATAATTAGTCTTACATTTTACATAGAAAGGGACTATACATATGTTAAAGGAATTTAAAGAGTTCGCCCTTAAAGGTAATGTATTAGATTTAGCAGTTGCCGTAGTAATGGGCGCAGCATTCAATAAAATTGTCACTTCATTAGTTCAGTTCATCATTATGCCTTTAATAGGTAAAATCTTCGGTTCAGTAGATTTTGCTAAAGATTGGTCTTTCTGGGGCATAAAATATGGTCTTTTCATACAATCAATCATTGACTTTATAATTGTTGCTTTTGCTCTTTTCATCTTTGTAAAAATTGCTAATACAATTATGAAAAAAGAAGAAGAAGAGGAAGAAGTAGAAGAAAATACAGTTTTATTAACTGAAATCAGAGACCTATTAAGAGAAAAAAATTAATAAACATTTAGCCGCTATGGTTGGTTTACTTCATAGCGGCTATTTTTTGTCTTCTAATTTCTCTTAAATTGTGTGTTGCTTTGGTATTGATTACTTGAAACCTCTAGTATTAATGGTATCCTTTGTTTTAATTCACTAACGTGAGAGATTATTCCTACCATTCTCCCCGACGATCTTAAATTGATAAGTGTATCAAGTGCTGTTTCCAACGTTTCTTGATCTAATGTGCCGAACCCTTCATCAATAAACATTGATTCTAAAGTAATACCTCCTGATTCTTGTTGCACGATTTCGCTTAATCCTAAAGCTAAAGCAAGAGAAGCTTGAAATGTTTCTCCGCCGGATAAAGAACTGATATGTCTAGATTTATTAGAATGAAAATCAAATACATCAATCTCTAAACCGCTAAACCCTTGTGAAATTGCTTCTCTCCTAACTAATTGGTATCTATTACCACTCATTTGTAATAGTCTTTGATTAGCTTGGAAGATAATTTTCTCTAAATAGTAAATCAGTACATAGTTCTCTAAAGTTAATTTGTGACTATTTTTACCAGAAAGTATTTCAGTTAACAGAAATATCTCTTGTTGTTCTTTTAATTCATCATTGAGAATCGAAATAAGTTCTTTGATTTGTTTGATATTCTTAAGATTAGTTTCATTTTTATAATCTATCGTTGCAATTTCTGAATTAATCTCATCTAGTTCTTGTTTTTTATTAATCAATTGAGCTTCAATATCTTCTATATTTGATAATTCTTTGCCGTTAACAAGTTTTTCCAAGCGTTTTATTTCAAATTCATAGTTTTGATATTCAATATTATACTTATTTATCTCTTCTTCAATCGTTTGCTTTTGATTACTTAACTCAATTGTCTCTTCTATTTGTTCATAAGTTTCAAAGCCAATACGCTTCATTTCTTTTTCAATATTATTTTCAAGTTCTGTTTTTTCATTGTTTCTTTTTTCTAAATTATTATTAAAGTTCTCCACATTATTTAATTCAATGGTTAAATTACTTTTATTTTCAGTCAATTGATTTTTAATGTCTTCTAAATGAGTATTGAACGAATGTAATTCTTCTTTTCTCTTTTCATAGTAGTCTTTAAATGTACTAACCTTTTCAAATTCTGTACTAGCTTCAAAATCATTGAGTCTAATATTAATTTGTTCAAGTTGAGCTTTCTTATTATTTATCTCTAAATCTAATTCGTGACGACTTTTATCAAGATCTTTTTCTTTCTCATTAATCGATTCTAAAAATTTATTTTCTTCTTGTTGTTTACTTTTAACATCTTCTATGTGTGCTAACTTAGTTTTGAGTGTCTCTATATCTTGTGTTTCTTGAACCTGAAAATCTAACTCACTTTCTCTATTTTTTAATTCTTCTCTTCTACTTTCTAATCGAATTAATGTTTCTTTTAATGCGGTTTTATTATTTTCAAGTTCTTCAATCTGTTCTTTCTTTTTAGCAATTGACTCAAAATCAATATGTTCACCTAAAGATTGAATTTCATTACCACAAATTGGACAAGTGTCACCTATAGAAAGAGCTGATTTGATTTCTTCAATAAATGTTTGTTTATCATTGAGATCAACATTTGTAGCATCCACTTTAGCGATTAAAGACTTAATATTACTATATTTCTCATTCACTTCTTTAATTTTTTCATTATTTTCCTGTCTGTCTCGTTGAATTTTCTTAAATTGTTTTTCTTTTTCTAAATATTTTTCTATGTCCTCTATTGATTTTTTAAGTTCAACTATTTGTTGAGAGTATTGATCTATTATTTCATAATCTCTCGTCTTCCCATTAGATTGGTTTAATAAATTTTCTTTTTCAGTTTTAAAATGTTTATGCTTTTCTTCAAGTTTGCCTATTTCTTCAATTAATTCCGGTTTTCGGTTATAACTTTTTATGAAGGTATCGGCATTATTATAAAAATTAGCATTCAATTTAAGATAATCATTAATTTTTTCAAACTCTTTTTCTTTAGGCTGTAAAGTATTAAATTCATTTTCTAGATTTCTAATCTTCTTTTTAAAATTTTCCGCCTTAATCTCAGCTTTTTCTATCGCTAATTTTAATTCTTCGATTTCACTATTCACTACTTGTTCTCTCTTAAAAGAAGTGATTAGAATATTTGATTCATTTATTTTATTTAGTTCAACCTTTAGTTCTTTTATTTTGTCTTGTTCTTTCTTTAAATTTTCAAATTGTTCTTTTTGTTGGTTTAAAGCTTCAATATTTTGCTTCAACTCTTTATTTAAATTATATTTATTAGATATTTCTTCTACTTCTTTATTAACTGATATCTTCTTATCTTTATAATCTGATAATAACTGTTTACCATATTCAATAAAATCTGATGTCTTTTGAATAATTTTATCAGTTTGAGAGCTATCTATTTCTTTTAACTTTGATAAATTATCATTTTCATACGTAGCGAGACTGTTCCATAAATGATTGATTTGATTATATCTGTTTTCAATTTGAAGTTTTTCATTTTTAACACTATCCATTAAATAACTTCTTATTTCCTCAAAACGTTCACTATTAAATAATGTTCTAAGAATAGATTGCTTATCTTTACTATTTGATTGAAGAAATTTTTTAAATTCACCTTGAGGTAATATAAAGAGTTGACGGAATTGCTCAGCATTCACTCCCATTAATTGAACAATAAATTGATTTCCAGCATTCACTCTACTTTCTTTCAATTCATATTGATGATCAATTTGTTCATAAATATCAAGTTTTGCGTGCGTCTTTGTGGTGTTTCCTTCCTTTATAAAAGGTGCTTCTCTATGAACTTTAAAAATCTGATTATGAAGTTTAAACTCATAAGTCACGCTCATAGGTGATTTACCATCAGCAAAATGACTTCTTAAGTCATCTTCTTTTCTATTTTCAGTAGAAGCTTTACCAAATAAAGCATATACAATGGCATCAAAAATCATAGTTTTACCAGAGCCTGTTTTACCACTAATTAAAAATAACTGATTATTTTCAATTTGGCTAAAGTCTATTGTCTCATTAAGGAAAGGACCAAAGTTATTTAATTGGAGTTTGATTGGTTTCATAATTTAAACTTCCTTTCCCATAATTTGATTTAAAATATCTGCAACTTTTTTTGACTGGTTTTCACTCATAGTTTCATTCGTCATCGTTTCATAAAAATTTTTAATAATCGATTGGTCGTCTTGTTTTTTTATCTCTATATTTCTATATTCTTCATTAATTTCAAAAGTTTTATTAGTTAGCGCTAATGTATTTGGATATATTTGCTTTAATTTCATCATAGGATCATTGATGTGAGACATATTCGAGAGTTTAAAATGTATATAATTATCTTTATTTTTGATTGGTAAACGCTCTTGAATGACATCATCATAATCTCCTTCTATGACTTCTAACTCACGTAAAGGTTTTATTGGTACAAATGTATCTTCAATATCCTGCTTCTCTTTAATACGAACAATTCGGTAACCTTTCGCTTGATTAATTTCAGAAAATGAATATTGTAACAATGAACCACTATACTTAATCGTATTATCATTAATACTAAAAGGATGATGTAGATGACCAAGCATAACGTAATCAAATTGTTTAAAAGATTGTTTCTCTACCGATTCAACAGTTCCTATAGTTAGAGGTCTTTCGGATTCAGAAGTTTTACCACCTTGAATAGTTAAATGACCAATAAGAATGTTAACTTTGTTACGATCTATACTTTGACTCATATATTCTAAACAGCTATTCAAAGCTTCTTGATGCGTTGATATGTCCTTATCTTTGAAAAAGTCTTGTACTTCACTCACAGTAGCAAATGGTAATGTGAAAAATTGAATACCATTAATCTCAATAGGCTTATGAATATCTTCTAATTTCGTCCTTATGTATAAATGATTGCTTTCAAACCACGATGCACCATAATTCAATCTTTCTTTTCCATCATGGTTTCCACTAATAATTATGATAGGTAAGTGAAGTTTGATATTCAATTCCGCAATTGTATCTTCAAGTAAACCCATTGTCTCCTTACTAGGATAAGATGTATCGTACAAGTCACCTGCAATAACTATAACGTCAGGTTTCTCCACTTTCATTTGATTTACAAACTGAGTTAACACGTATTTTTGATCTTCTAACAGTTGTTTACCATTTAATATTTTCCCAAGATGCCAATCAGCCGTATGTATGATTTTCATATTCATCCTCCTAATAAGAACGTTTGTTCGTATTTTTATTGTATAATCTTTTTATCATACTTTCAAGTAAAAAAGCCACTTATCAAATCTGATGACAAGTGGCTTTTCCCCCATTATTTAACTAATGATTTTTTTAATTTTTTATACTTATAAAACATTGCTAATCTCCAAGGCACAATCATACAAAATGCTAATAAGAAAAACATACCAGCAATTTCTCCAGGATCAATTTCGTTACTAATAAAAATTTTGATGACTGTTCTTATGATTAATAAAGAAATTAAGATAACAGGAAAAGCTTTAGAGCGTTTCATATAAATTTCGCTACCTTTTACTTCAAATCTAGATGTCCAAATTAAAACCGTAGAGAAGAGTACGCCTAAAATTAGCGATTCCAACATTTCCATTCCAGTTAGTCTGAAATATGGAATTATATACATTAAAGCTCCTGTCGCCATAAAAAATGGAGGTAAAATGATTTTCTTTTCATTAACAGGAAACTTTTGAGCTTTCATTCTGATTACAATTACTACTGCACCCATTAAAAACGCGACTACAATAGAAAATATTAGATAAGCCAATTTGACACCTTCTTATGACATAAACTTAATACTCTTAATTCATCACATGATAGTATATCACTATCACTATATCAATGACTACTTTAAACTTTCTAAAAATTAAAAAGTTGAATGATTTAATTTGTAAAAATTGCTTATGGAAACGCTAGGATTGAGAGAAACTTGTATTAGTACACTTTCAATTCTGAGAACTCTCCCCAATGCGTTAAATGCGACTGAAAAATTAAATGATATCCCAACTTCTTAGAAAAATAAAAAATCGGACGTCACAATGCTATATATACACTGCAACGTCCGTCATAGTAAATTTTATTTACCTTTCATGTTTTGATCCATGTTTTTATTCATCATTGTCATCATTTGATTAATTTTCTTTTGTGATGGTTTTTGACCCATTTGCATCATCATCATACGTAGCATTTCTTCATTGATAGGTGGGTTTTTTTTGAGGTAATCCATCATATATTTTCTTGCTAGGAAGAAACCACCGATTAATCCTATGATAAGTGCTAAAATGATTAAAATTATTGCTAACCAAGTTGCCATTGTTTCACCCACTTTCTTTATCCTACTGAATTTTACTAAATTCACTTAGTTATTTCAAGAGCTTCTTTAAGACTCGTATATGCTATTCCAAAAGTTATGATAACAAATTACAGTTTTACAACACAATACAATCATCAATAATAAAATAAAAAGGTTACTAACTAATAAACTTTAGCTAGTAACCCAAATATAATATTGTTTATTTTACAATTCTAAGTATTTATTTACTTAAAATGTACGAATTTGATTTAAAATATTTTCTTTAGTGAAGCCATATTTTTCAACGACTAAATCTCCTGGAGCACTTGCGCCAAAGCCATCAATACCGATAACTTTACCTTCAGTACCTACATATTTATGCCAACCAAGTGGAGAAGCCATTTCTATAGCCACACGTTTAGTAATAGAAGCTGGTATCACTGATTCTTTATATTCATCAGATTGTTGTTCAAATGCAAACCAGTTTGGCATAGATACAACTCTAACACCTTTCCCTTGTTTGTCTAAGTCTTTGGCAGCTTCTACTGCTAAACTTACTTCTGAACCAGATGCTAATAATAAGTATTCAGGTTCTTTTTCAGTTTCAAATACTACATATGCACCTTTACGAACTCCTGCTTCAACAGTACCTTCTGCAATATCTAATGTAGGAAGATTTTGACGAGTTAATACTAAAGAAGTTGGTGTATTTTCAGATTCAAGTGCAACTTCCCATGCAACACGTGTTTCATTACCATCAGCAGGACGAATAACGTTCATATTAGGAATTGCACGTAAACCAGCTAATTGTTCAATAGGTTCATGAGTTGGGCCATCTTCACCTACTGCAATCGAATCATGAGTGAATATAAATGTTGAATTAAGACCCATTATAGCTGACAATCTTAAGGCAGGTTTCAGATAGTCACTGAATACAAAGAACGTTGCTCCATATGGATGTAAACCACCATGAGCGGCCATTCCATTTACTGCTGCACCCATGGCAAATTCACGTACACCAAACCATATGTTTTTACCTTCAGGTGTTTCTTTGTCATAATCTTTGGCTTCTTTAACATTTGATTTATTTGAACCTGCTAAATCGGCAGAGCCACCGAAGAATGATGGTACAGTTTGACTAAGTTTTTGAATAATCTCTCCAGAATCTGCTCTAGAAGCTCCTTTATGATCTAAATCATATTTTGGTAATTCTTTTTCGTAATTTTGAGGTAATTTACCACTGATAGCTAACTTAAATTCTTCAGCTAATTCAGGGTATTCTTTACTGTAGTCCTCTAATTTAGCTTTCCAAGCATCTTCATTTTCATTTGCACGTTTTAGCATTGTAGTTTGGAAAATTTCATATACTTCATCTGGCACGTTGAAACGTTTTTCAGGATCTAAACCATATGCTTCAAAAGTAAGTTTTCTTTCATCTTCTCCTAATGGTGCACCGTGAACACCATTTGAACCAGCTTTATTAGGTGAACCAAAGCCAATTACAGTTTTTACTTCAATAATTGTTGGACCTTGTTGTGATTTAGCTTTATTAATAGCATTATCTATTTCTTCCAAGTCATTGCCATCTTTCACTAAGATGTAATTCCAACCATATGCTTCAAATCTAGATTTTGTGTTTTCAGAGAAAGATTTATTTAAATCTCCGTCTAAAGAAATATCATTAGAATCATATAACACAATTAACTTATCTAACTGGTTATGACCAGCAAATGACGCTGCTTCATGTGAAATTCCTTCCATTAAATCTCCATCTGAAGCTAACACATAAGTATAATGATTAACCATATCATAATTGTCTTTGTTGAATTTACCAGCCAAATGATTTTCAGCTAAAGCCATTCCGACTGACATTGCAAAACCTTGTCCAAGAGGGCCAGTTGTAACTTCTACGCCATCTGTATGTCTGAATTCTGGGTGACCTGGCGTCTTAGAACCCCATTGTCTAAATTGTTTAAGTTCTTCTAATTCTAGACTGCCAGATACGTGTAATAAACTATATAGTAAAGCAGACCCGTGACCTGCTGATAAGATAAATCTATCTCTATTAAAATAATCTTTAGATTGAGGATTAAAATTCAGATGACGTGTCCATAGTGTATATGCCATAGGAGCTGCTCCCATAGGTAAACCAGGGTGTCCTGAATTTGCTTTCTCGATAGCATCTATACTAAGCGCACGTATCGTATCGATAGCTAATTGGTCTTTTTCATTAAACATCGTTGTGTCTTCCCTTCTTCAAATAATATCTATATTTAATTATAACTTATTTTAAATTAAAATGATAAAGAAAAATCAGATAAATTCACTCACATCATATGATGAATAAACAATATCAATTCATTTAATCTTTTCCTTTATTTTCTCTTTCGGCCTGTATTTTCTTAAGTTTTTCAGGTGTTACATCATTACCTTCAGGGTCTATTACTTTAGTATTTTCGATTTGTTGTTTGAATCCCTTTCTAAATGAATCTAAATATTGTTTTCTTAGCTTTGATTGTTCTTTAGCCTCTGCTTCAGTTAAACCTTTTTCCTTCTTTTTCTTAGCTAATTCATTAATTCTGTCTATATTCAAATCTTCCTTAGACATATATTGCAACTCCTTTTTAATCAAATTACTTATTAAAGATGCTTATTTAATATTTTACGATGAGTTTCTATAAATATTATAGAAGTAAAATTCTTGAATAGAATATATCAAAAAAATGAGCATAACCAAATCGTTACGCTCATTTCATCCATCTTAATTCATTCTTTTATAATAGCTTTAATTAACTAATGCGAACACTGAAGTGTCATTTTGTTCGCTATTTTGTTTATATTCAACTTTATCATTAGTTTTATTATTATCTTTTTGATGAATTTCATGATCCGTCATTTCGTACGTTTGTTCTGAATGGGCGCTTTGATTCACACTTAAAAAGAATGTTAGAAATACCATGCAAGAGACGAGTACTACAGCTATATATATTAAAAACTTTTGTTTTGTATTAGTTAACATCAATCTCACTCCTAGAACGTTTGTTTGTATATTTAATTTACCAGAACGAATGTTCTCTGTCAACAACAAAACGAACAAACGTTTGTTTTTATTGTAGATTAATGCTATAATCAAATTAAATAAAATTAGGGAGTGCCTATATATGAGAGAACTAACTAAACGACAAAGTGAGATTTATGATTACATTAAACATATTGTTCAAACAAAGGGTTATCCACCTAGTGTTAGAGAAATTGGTGAAGCAGTTGGCTTGGCATCTAGTTCCACAGTACATGGACATTTATCAAGACTAGAAGAAAAGGGCTATATTAGAAGAGACCCTACAAAACCAAGAGCCATTGAGATAGTTAGCGAACAATTAGATGAAGTAAATGTAGAAGAAACCATTCACGTTCCGGTAATTGGTAAAGTTACAGCGGGTATGCCAATCACAGCAGTAGAAAATATTGAAGAATATTTCCCATTACCAGAACATTTAACTTCAACGCATAACAGTGATATCTTTATTTTAAATGTAGTGGGCGACAGTATGATTGAAGCTGGAATTCTAGATGGCGATAAAGTGATTGTTCGAAGCCAAACGATTGCTGAGAATGGTGATATCATTGTTGCAATGACAGAAGATGAAGAAGCTACAGTAAAACGTTTTTATAAAGAAAAGAATCGTTATCGTTTACAACCTGAAAATAGTACTATGGAACCTATTTATTTAGATAATGTCATAGTAATTGGAAAAGTTATTGGATTATACAGAGAAATGTAGTGATTAATTACTATTCTCTCTAATAAGACCTCCTTTATCATATATAACTCATATAACATGTAAAAAGACTAGGCAGTTTATTTATCGAACTACCTAGTCTTTTGTTTAGAACCTTTTTTTAAAATATCTTTGACTTTATCCAATACATCGGGTTGTTTTTCATTTTTAGTTGTCATATATATCTACATCCTTACAACATACAAATACCCCTATATCTTTTAGATAAACGTTTATCCGGTATAATCTTCGGTCCAAAATGGTTGTTTATCTTCATTAAAGTCAACACCTAAACCTAAATTCTTATAATGCGTATTGAGTATATTCTTTCTATGACCTAAGGAATTCATGAGTCCCTCGTGAGCATATATACTACTTACTTGCCCGTAGGCCAGGTTTTCTCCTGCTGCATTAAAATCTATATGGTCCATTTTCAATCTATCAAATGGAGAGTTCCCTTGTTTATCGGTATGATCGAAAAAGTGATCTTCAGACATATTGACACTGTGCTTTCTAGCAGTATTAGAAATTGCGCTTGAATATTTCAAAGTATTTAATCCATGTTGTTTACGTTCTGAATTAACTAAATCAAAATCTTGTAATTCAAAACTCTTTTCAAGTGATTTAGAAGGAGCTCCATATTGATTTCGTAAACGATTCTCCATATTTTCACTTACTTGCAACAATGAGGTTACCCCATTACTTTCATGTTTATCATAGAACACCGTCGTGTATACATGATCTTTGTGGAACACATCGTACTCTTTATTTTTAACTTCGAAACGATATCTCCCTTTATTAATATATTGAATGGGGTTTCCTAACCGAGATCTAACAGTTTTTTTAGGTGTTGCATATTTTATCTTTGATTTTGAAGAAATTAAGTTCTGATTTGTATACATCGCATTAACTCGATTTTTAATATAGCTAATCATAATAAAGTTATTATAATCTTTGTCGTAATACGTATACCAATTTGTTCCATACTCATTGGAAGTCACACGCTTTTGATGACCTGATTTATTTTCAACATCTTTTTTAGTCATATTCATTTGAATATTGTTAATTGCAAATTCTTGTTTATTTGGTATAGCTAAAGCATTTTCACTACTGTTTGTATCATCATTTAACCAAATGTCTACTTGGTGTCGAACCTCATTTTGAAAATGAACCAAAGGCGCTATTTCTTTAATCGGAGTGAATATAACAACACATAATAAAACTACAAAAAATAATAGAAACCTTTTAATTATTTCCACCTACTACTTCATATTAGTCTCTATCACCATTAAAAATAGAGTTTCTCACAATGACATAGTCAACAGTTCTTAGTGATTTCAAGTCTTTACCACCTGCATATGAAATTGAACTTTGTAAATCTTGTTGCATCTCAGTTAAAGTATCTTTAAGTGAACCTTTATGTTCTACAAACATCTTTTTACCTTCAACATTTTTATGTTCACCTTTTTGGAATTCTGAAGCACTACCAAAATACTCTTTATATTTTTTACCTTCAAGTTCAACTGTTTCACCTGGAGACTCTTCGTGCGCCGCAAATAGTGAACCAATCATAACCATTGATGCTCCAAATCGAATGGATTTGGCAATATCACCATGTGTTCTTAATCCACCGTCAGCTATAATAGGTTTTCGTGCTGCTTTACTGCAGATATTAAGTGCAGCTAATTGCCAACCACCTGTACCAAATCCTGTTTTAATTTTAGTGATACAAACACGTCCTGGTCCAATACCTACTTTAGTGGCATCAGCACCTGCATTCTCAAGCTCTCTAACGCCTTCAGGTGTGCCAACATTACCAGCAATCACAAAGCTTTCTGGTAAATATGTTTTGATATGTTTAATCATATTAATTACAGAGTCTGAATGACCATGTGCAATATCGATTGTAATATACTCAGGAACTAGAGATTCTGAAGCGAGTTCTTCTACAAATTTAAATTCATTATCTTTCACGCCAACAGAAATTGAAGCAAATAGCCCTTCATTTTGCATCTTTTTAATGAAAGGAATACGTGCTTTCTCATCGAAACGATGCATAATGTAGAAATAGTCATTTTTAGCAAACCATTGAGCTAATTCTTCATTCATTACAGTTTGCATATTTGCAGGTACCACAGGTAATTTAAAAGAACGTGGTCCGAACTTTATAGAAGTATCACATTCTGAACGACTATTAACGATACATTTATTTGGTATTAATTGTATATCTTCATAATCAAAAATCTTCATTTTTTTCTTTTCCCCTTACAATAGAAAATTTTAAATAGGATTAATTTATTAAAACCGAATAATCTCATTAAAAATACTTATATTATTCAGTTATTTATATCCTTATTAACTGTACATTGTTTTTCGACTATTGTAAATGGACTAAAGACTTATATTAAAATTACCAGCTAGATTTTTTAACGCCAGGAATTTGACCCTTGTGCGCATGTTCTCTAAAAGCAATTCTAGACATTTCAAATTTACGTAAAACGCCTCTTGGTCTACCAGTGACTTTACATCTTCTAGTAAGTCTTGTAGGAGAAGAATCTCTTGGGAGTTTTCTTAAAGCTTCGTAATCACCTTTTGCTTTTAATTCTTTACGCAACTCATAATATTTTTCTACAAGTTCTTGTCTTTTTTGTTCTTTTACTACTTTAGATTTCTTAGCCATTAAAATAACCTCTTTTCTATAAATCGTAATTATTACGTTTTATAGAATAACATAAATTCTCATTTATACAAGTAAAAAATTTCTTTTAACAATCATCATACATGTCTTCTAATTTACCCGTCTGTCATTAAAAACTATTTAAGCAACAAAAAAGTCTCTTCCATAAATTACAGAAGAGACTATCAATTTCAAATTGTCGTATTTGAAAGATAAGAAAATTATTTAGTTTCACGATGTAACGTATATTTATTTAATCTAGGGCAGTATTTTTTCATTTCAATACGTTCTGGATTATTACGTTTATTTTTAGTAGTAATATAGTTACGATCGCCACATTCAGTGCAAGCTAATGTAATATTTACGCGCACGTTAAACACCCTTTCTAATGTTGTTAGGAATTCTTACGATTTAAAATTCTACCATATTATATGAAGGTGTGCAATCTAATCATTTCAAATTAATTATTTAAAATTTTCATAAGTTTCGTCTTTTTCAGTTTCTAAATCAATTTGGTTGATATCGATGTCTAATGCTTTAGCTACACCTTTACCATATTCTGGATCAGCTTTATAACAATGACGTATATGACGAATTTTCACATCTTCAGTCACCCCGTCCATCGCATTTGCAGTATTAGTAAAGATACGTTCTTTCGCATCATCTGATTGTAAACGGAATAACTTACCTGGTTGTTCAAAATAATTATCATCATCTTGACGGAAGTTATATTCATAACCATCGCCATCAGTTGGGAATGGCGGTTTCTTGAATTCAGGTTGTGAATCATAAACACCTTGGTTATTAGGATAATAGTGCGGCCCTCCACCTTGGTTATCATCTAAGAAACGCATTTGACCATCACGACTAAATGGGCATAAGTTCTCTACGCCAACAGCTTTAGGTTGATTAACAGGAATTTGCCAGTGGTTAACTCCTAATCTATAACGTTGTGCGTCACCGTATGAGAATAATCGACCTTGTAACACTTTATCAGGTGAAAAGTCTAATCCAGGTACAATATTTGTAGGTGCAAATGCGGCTTGTTCTACATCCATAAAATAGTTCTCAGGATTGCGGTTTAATTCAAACTCTCCGACTTCTATTAATGGATAATCACCTTTGTACCATACTTTAGTTAAATCAAATGGATTGTCTGGATGATTTTTAGCTTGTTCTTCTGTCATAACTTGGATATACATTTTCCATTTAGGATAATCCCCTTTTTCAATGGCATTGTATAAATCTCTTTGAGAAGAATCTCTATCCATTCCCACGATTTCAGCCGCTTCTTCATCAGTATAGTTTTCAATACCTTGTTGCGTTCTAAAATGGTATTTTACCCAAACGCGTTCACCTTCGTCATTATACATTGAATACGTATGGGAACCGAATCCATGCATATTACGGAACCCTTTAGGCATACCACGATCTGACATTAAGATTGTAACTTGGTGTAATGATTCAGGGACCCCTGTCCAGAAATCCCAGTTGTTTTGAGGACTTCTCATATTTGTTCGAGGATCACGCTTCACAGCACGGTTTAAACTAATAAATAATTTTGGGTCTCTAAAGAAGAATACAGGTGTATTATTTCCTACTAAATCCCAGTTACCATCTTCAGTGTAGAATTTTAAAGCAAATCCTCTAATATCACGTTCTAAATCTGCAGCCCCTCTTTCACCAGATACTGTTGAGAAACGTGCAAACATTTCAGTTTGTTTTCCAACTTCAGAAAAGATTTTAGCGTTCGTATATTTTGTTATATCGTTTGTCACTGTGAAAGTACCGAAAGCCCCAGAACCTTTTGCATGCATACGACGTTCTGGAATAACCTCGCGATCAAAATGTGACATTTGTTCTAAATAATAAATGTCTTGCATCAATAAAGGACCACGTGGACCAGCTGTCATACTATTTTCTCTATCTGATACTGGTGCACCAAATAAGCCCGTTAATTTCCCATCTTGTTTTGACATTATAAGTTCCCCCTCTTATTACTTTTAATAATAATTACAATGTAATATACATTTTAATTAAACCCGTTTTAATAAGCAATTAAACACAAATTCACTACGTATTAGAATTTTCACAGAAATTTTAAATATTTTTTCACTTTAAAGTGCTAAAAAGTTATTGAATACTCTATCTAAAACGATTAAAATGGTGGATATATTTAATTAGATGGGAGACACCATATGGAAGATAACAATATGAAACGAAGTCTCAATTCGAGACATATATCTATGATTGCAATTGGTGGCGCTATCGGTACAGGTCTATTTGTAGCAACCGGCAGTGTAATTTCACAAGCTGGGCCTGGCGGTGCAATATTAGCCTACATACTTATTGGAGTTATGCTTTACTTTTTAATGTCATCTATTGGTGAATTAGCGACATTTTACCCAGTTTCAGGTTCTTTTAGTTCCTATTCTACCCGCTTCGTTGACCCTTCTTTAGGTTTTACTATGGGTTGGCTTTATTGGGGAATGTGGTCGCTTGTAACAAGCGTGGACGTCATTGTAGCTTCAAATGTTTTGCAATTCTGGGATGTATTTAAAGTATTAAGTCCTTTAACTTGGAGTTTGATATTTCTAACATTCATTTTCTTAATCAATATATTTTCAGTAAAAGCCTTTGGTGAAACTGAATTCTGGCTATCACTTATTAAAGTCATTACGATTATTGTTTTTATAATATTTGGTATATTAATGATTTTCGGTATATTAGGTGGCCATTCTTATGGTTTTGAAAATTATACTAAAGGACAAGCACCATTTGTTGGAGGTATATCAGGAATATTGAGTGTGTTACTTGTAGCCGGATTCTCTGTTGGAGGTACCGAAGTTGTTGCAGTAACTGCTGGAGAGTCTAATAATCCTCAGAAATCTATGCCTAAAGCGATTAAACAAGTTTTCTGGAGAATTCTTTTATTCTATGTTTTATCTATCGCAGTTATCGCGGCAATTATTCCATATACAGATCCTTTGTTACTCAATAAACACGAATCTGTTTCTCAAAGTCCGTTTACAATCGTATTTGATAGGATTGGCATTGCGTTTGCGGCATCAGTGATTAATGCTGTTATTTTAACTTCATTGTTATCAGCTGCGAACTCTGGTATCTATACAACGAGTAGAATGCTATTTTCATTAAGTGCAAATGGTCAAGCTCCTAAATTTTTCGGTAAGTTAAATGACAAAACTAAATTACCAATGCGTGCGTTAGTTACAACTTATGTATTAATTGTGCTTGTCATTATATACGCAAATTTTAATGCTAACGCAGTGTTTAATCTTCTTAATATCATTGGTTCAATGGTTATAGTTGTATGGGGATCAAGTATATGGTCTCAAATTAGATTACGTAGAGCTATTAAACGCCAAGGTAAGAATCCAAATGAATTACTGCCTTATAAAGCACCATTTTATCCAGTTGGTCCAATTATAGTGATTATTACATTGTTATTTTTACTATTAGGTAACTCGTTCGGAAGTATTATTTCAGGCGATTTCTTAAGCGTATTAAGAAACTTTATGCCGATCATCATACTTGCAATTATTTATTTTGTTCATAAAGTTATTAAACGTACACACTTTGTTAAATTAGAAGCGATGGACTTAACACCACACAATTATAAAGATTAATTTTTAAAAGCGATGATTCATTTTTGAATCATCGTTTTTTTATTACAATATTCAAATTTTCTTATTCAAATTTTTGAAAACAAACTTTTCTAGCGCTAACTTTCAATATTTTATGTTTATAAGTAATCATGTATAATATAAGTAATAAAACGGTTTAGAGGTGGATAACATGGTTGGACAAACTAACTTATTTGATGATGTTATGAAACAGGATGAACGCTTTGTTATCGTCGTACAAGCACTAGAAGAAAAAAACGGTAAGTTATTGAAACGTACATTAAGAGAATATCCTAGTTTAGAACATAATCAAATGAACGATTTATTTACGCATCTAAAAGAAGTATTCTTAGATGAACCTTTTGAAGAAAACCAATCAGCCTTTAGCATTACTGTATATACAAACCTAGATTATGCTGCTGATCAAGTTTATGCTCATGTGAAACGATATAAAGGTAAACATGATTGGACGCACACAGCTAAATAAAAATAAAAAAACAGACTTAGGTTATTTGATAAAAGTGTACCCTTTGGGTTAGAATTTCAGTCTAACTTTTAAGGTTCAGAGCACTTCTTTTCAAACTTTACCTAAGTCTTATTTATATTTTAAAGCAATGTCTTTAATAAATGTGGAATTCCATTCGAATTATTATCTAATGTAACTTCATCAGCTAGAGCTTTCAGTTCATCACTTGCATTACCCATAGCAACTGAATAACCAGCAACTTCAAACATAGATTGGTCATTCAAACTATCACCAAATGCAATCACTTCTTCTAAACCTATATTCATTTTATTACAGAGCGCTTTGATTGCATTCCCTTTCGACACATCTTTCGCCATGAACTCTAAGAAGAATGGCTTACTAGTTGTAACATCAATGTCTTCGTTGAAGAAACCATTTAAATCAATACGTGCTTCAGTGATATTACCTACATAATCGACACCCATAACTTTTGGGACATCATGTTTAATGTAAGTCTTAATGTCATCAACGCGTTTCATTGGCAAGCCAGTTAATTCAGATTCAATATTCATATACTCATGATCACTATCATGAATAATATAGCCATTATCATAGGTTAAAACTAAAAATCCTCTATCTCTACAGTAATCAACAATTAAATCAAAGTTTTCCTTAGAAACTGTTTTGCTCACTTCAACTTCTTCGTCAAACATTCTGATCGTTTTCCCACCATTATAACTAATAATAAAACTTTCATTGTGGTTTAACTTTAAATCTTTAGCTACTGGAATCATACCTTCTGTAGGACGGCCAGAAGCTAAAACGACACTGTATCCTTTTTCTTGAATATCAATTAAATAGGATTTAGTTTCAGGTGAAACTTGATTCTCACCATTCATTAGTGTGTCATCCATGTCTAATACTATCATTTTATATTTACTCATATAGCAATAGAACTCCTTCCATGACATAGTCAAAACTCTTTCTTAACTATATTTTACAACAGTTTAAGACTTTTGGTACACTACTTCATCTATCACGCCTACTTCGTTAATTGTAACGAGTTCAGATATGCAATTTGTCACTTTATCGCGCAATGTTCTTACTAATTCTCCACTATATTCTCTAGGACTCAATGTTAAAATTGTAGGACCTGCTCCACTTATGACAGTAGCATATGCATCGTGTTCTCTTGATATTTGTCGTACCTGTTCAAACTCCGGAATAAGATGCTGTCTATATGGCTCATGAAAACCATCTTGTTCCATCATTTTACCTGCCAATTTATATTTATGTTGAATTAACGCACATATCATTGTATTACTTATAGCACTATTTTGAACCGCAGCCTTATGTGAAAAAGTTTCTGGCAATGCATTTCTAGAGTCTTCCGTTTTTAGTTCATAAGGTGGAATTGTTATAATAATGTCAACTTTTGGTACATCAATGCGTGCCACATCTGTAACTTTAGTATCAGGATTGTAATAACCAGATATAAGTCCACCGTAAATCGTAGGCGCCACATTATCAGGGTGACCTTCAATTTCTGTCGCCAACTGTAATAACTCATATTGCGACAATTGAATATTCCCAAAGTAATTAGCGATATATAAAGCGCCCACTAGCGCTGAAGCAGAAGAACCAAGTCCTCTAGCTAGTGGGATATCACTTCTCATTTCAATTTGTAAACATGGCAAAGTTACATTAAATTTTTGAGCAACTTCTTGTGCTACTTTATATATATAATTACTTTCATCTTTTGGAAGGGACTCTAATTCTGGACTATAATATAAAAATTCCCAATCTCTACCTTCTATTCTTCTAATAGACATATAGAGATATTTATCTAATGCCATTCCAATAGAATCGAAACCTACACCTAAATTAGCAGTTGATGCCGGAATTTTAAGTTTTAAAACTTCTTCCATATCAAATTGCCCCTTTAATATAACTAATAATACTATCCTTATCATTTGGTAACGGTTGAATTGGATTGTCTAATAATGAGATGGCTGTATCAGGGTCTTTTAAGCCATTACCAGTGAGTACAGCTACGACTTTCTTACCTTTAGGCAACTTACCTTTTCTATGAAGTTTGATTAATCCTGCAATAGATGCATTACTTGCTGGTTCACTAAATACCCCTTCATTCGTCGTCATTAATTGATATGCTTCTAAAATTTCTTCATCAGTCACACTATCAATTAACCCATTTGATTCATCTAAAGCTTTAACTGCTTTTTGCCAGCTTGCTGGGTTACCAATTCGAATAGCTGTTGCAATTGTTTCAGGGTTTTTCACAACTTTGTTTTGAACAATTGGAGAAGCACCTTCTGCTTGGAATCCAAATAGTTGTGGTAATTGCGTCTTTTTCTTGTCATGATATTCAACGAATCCTTTCCAGTAAGCAGTGATATTTCCAGCGTTACCTACTGGAATTGCTAAAACATCAGGAGCTTCACCATCAAGTTGTTCGACTACCTCGAATGCACCTGTTTTTTGACCTTCTATTCTAAAAGGATTGACTGAGTTCACCAGTTCAATTTCTTTGTTTTCTGCAGCAATTTCTTTCACTATTTCTAAAGCTTCATCGAAATTACCCTCAATTGAAACAATTTCAGCACCATACATTACTGCTTGCGATAACTTTCCTAAAGCGATTTTACCTTCTGGAATCACTACAATTGCTTTTAAACCAGCACGTGCTGCATAAGCTGCTGCTGAAGCAGAAGTATTTCCCGTAGAAGCACAAATAACTACTTTCTTGCCTTGTTCTTTTGCCTTAGTTACCGCCATTACCATTCCACGATCTTTAAAAGAACCAGTAGGATTTGCACCTTCATATTTCACATATAATTCGATATCTAATTTTTTTGAAAGTTTTTCACAATAAATGAGCGGTGTACTACCTTCATTTAATGTAAGTTGTGGTGTTTCCTCATTGACTGGTAAATATTCGCTAAATTCTTTAACTAAACCTTGCCATCTTTTCATATTTATTAAACTCCTTCTACAGGATAAATTTTTTCAACATTGAATCCTGCTTTATTTAACACATTCTCTGGAGATTGATCTAGACCAATAACGATAATTGCTACTGTTTGATCATCTCGTTCAACCATCTGTAATGATTTATGGAATGGTAATTGTGCTTTAATTTCATTTTCAAGTTTATCTATAGCTAAGTTGTTACGTTGCAATACTATGTAATAATTTAACTTCTCTTTAATTGCTACAGGTTCTTCACCATCCATCATTTCCCTTGTTTCATCCGTTTTTAATTCAAAATGTGGTGGTAAAGTGTGAAGATTTGACTCAAAGAATAATGCTACATTGAGTAAATCACTTACTACGGCACTACCTGTAGCTAAACTACCAGCACCTTTACCATAAAACATTGTGTCTCCAACGGCATCTCCAATTACATAAATAGCATTATATTCATTCTCAACAGACGCAAGTTGATGTGTTTTGTGAATGAGTGTAGGTTCGACAGATGCGTTAACTCGTCCATTTTCATAAGTCCCTTTACCAATTAATTTAATTTTATATCCTAAGTCATTAGCTGCATTAATATCTGATAAAGTTGTGCCGCTAATACCTGTTAATTTAACGTCATTCAATTTAATCACTTGGTTAAATGATAGATAAGATGTGATGACTACTTTCCTAGCTGCATCTACACCTTCTACGTCATCAGTAGGGTCCGCTTCGGCAAAACCTAAACGCTGTGCTTCGTCTAATGCTTCTTCAAATGACGTTTGCTCACGTGTCATTTTAGAGAGAATAAAATTAGAAGTTCCGTTAAGAATACCCATAAATTTAGAAATATTGTTAGCATTTAATCCATTATTAATAGCATTAACAATAGGAATTCCACCTGCGACACTAGCTTCAAATTTTAATGCTACATGATTTTGTTCTGCTAAATCTTCTAAAAGTTTTAAATGAACTGCCAACAAGTCTTTATTCGCGGTGATGACATGCTTTTTCCTTTTTAATGCTGTTCTTAACCAGTCTACGGTTGGTTCTATACCTCCCATCACCTCAACTACAATATCAATTGATTCATCTTCTAATATCTCATTAATATCTTCTGTTAGATGATATTGACTAATATTTAACGGACGCTTTTTAGTTGTGTCGCGCACTAAAATATGCTTAATGACGATATCCTTGTTGATGGTGTCTTTAATTTGTTGCCTATTCTCCTTAATGATTTTTACAACACCTGATCCGACAGTTCCCAAACCAAGTAATGCAATATTCAATTCTCTCATATATCATACCTCCGTTTGTGCTTTCGAGAAAAACAATTGTACTGTTGAAAAATACTAGATAATGGTTTAGTATAAAATCATTCTTAATTTTTGTAAAGTTCTTAATATTGAAAATACAAATCTATAGTACCATGCTTAATCAGAAAACTGAATAGAATTTTCTGATTTTTTAGAAAGGTTGATAACTCATGAAAGTTGCAAAATTCGGAGGTAGCTCTGTCTCCAATGCCAAACAAATTAAAAAAGTATTAAAAATTGTAAACGAAGATCCTGAACGAAAGATTATCATTGTCTCTGCGCCAGGTAAAAGAAGTAAAGATGATATTAAAACAACTGATTTACTCATCCGTTTATATGAAAAGGTATTAAACGGAATTAATTATCAGGATAAGAAGAAAGAAATTATTCAACGATACGCTGATATTGTTGAAGATTTAAAAATGGACGATGAGATATTAACCACTATTGATGAAACGTTAGAACTTTACATTAGTCAACTTTCAGATAAACCTTCTCGTCTTTACGATGCTTTAGTTTCTTGCGGTGAAGATTTTAATGCGCAATTAATTGCTAATTATAATAACAATCAAGGGATACCAACACGTTATATTTCTCCTAAAGAAGCAGGTTTAATAGTGACTGATTTACCACAACAAGCTCAAATTTTAGATTCTTCATATGAACATATCTATAAATTACGTGATTATAAAGAAAAACTTATTATTCCAGGTTTCTTCGGTATTTCTAAACAAAATGACATTGTTACATTTCCTCGAGGAGGTTCTGATATTACAGGTGCAATTATTGCTAGAGGTGTGAAAGCCTCTATTTATGAAAACTTCACTGACGTTTCGGGTATTTTCAAAGCAAATCCTACAATTATTGATCAACCAGAATTAATTGAAGAAATTACTTATAGAGAAATGCGAGAATTGTCATACGCAGGATTTGGAGTGTTTCATGACGAAGCTTTGCAACCGCTCTATAAAGACCGAATTCCAGTTGTTATTAAGAATACGAATCGCCCAAACGATAAAGGAACATATATCAGACATGACAGAGAAATTAATTCAGACAATGTTATTAGTGGTATTAGCTGTGACAAAGGATTTACAGTCATTAACATCAAAAAATATCTAATGAATAGACAAGTTGGCTTTACAAGAAAGATTTTAGAAGTATTAGAACAATTTAATATTTCATTTGACCATATGCCATCAGGAATCGACAATATCAGTATTATTATGCGGAGCAATCAACTTAAAGGAAAAGAAAGTCAAGTGTTAAATGAAATACGTAAACGTTGTGAGGTTGATGAGTTGAGTGTCGATCATGATTTAGCAATACTGATGATTGTCGGAGAAGGAATGAACCAAGTTGTTGGTACTGCAAGTAAAATCACTCATGCACTTTCAGAATCCAATATTAATTTAAAGATGATTAACCAAGGTGCCTCTGAAATCTCAATGATGTTCGGTATTCGTGAAGAAGATGCAGAGAAGGCTGTGCTTTCTACTTATGAATTTTGCTATCACGGTGTCTGTTTAAAAAATTTATGTTCTTAAAATAAAAAAAGATTTCTACAAAACATATACTACTTCACTCTATAATCTAAAAAGTGTGTATGTCGTAGAAATCTTTTTATGATGTCTTTCTATTATTAATAACCGCTTCTTCAATACGCTTTTCCCCTACTACTAATTTCAAGATATAAAATTGGTAGTAACTCAATGCATCTATAACTGCTTTATAATTTGAAAATTGATGATACTCTTGATTATCCATCAAATCATACATTAAAACTATTTCTGGTTTAATATAATCTACGTTCCAATTTAATGAATGAAAATATATATTATTCTTCGGTAAACGAATACTACTATCTAACCTAAAAATCCACTCATCATTTACCACATCGTAAACAAAAATATTAAGTACGATATTGTTATCTTTAAGTATCTCAACGTGTGCAACTTCTGATAGCGAAGGTCTCTCAGTTTGATGTGGAGAATGACCTTTCCCATAATATTGTATTGAAAAGTCTTTAGGAATCACTTTAATAATTTCAATTAATTTTTTACGTTCCACACATATATCAACTTTGGACGGCAATTTAAACTCATCATTTAAAAATAATTGCATAGCAACAACACCATGAAATTTAAATGAGTGCGAGGACGTTTGCATCAAAATTTGAACAAGGTCATCTACAGCATTTCGCTCTTCTAATTTCATTCAACCACCTCCTAAGCAAGCGCTTTCATAACTTTAATTATACATTTGAAGTACTTAATAATCAAACGCAGATTTGTGAACATTTAGTAAATTAAAATTAAACTATTTGTAAAAAGTAAAAATTGAATCTTTATCACATATCATAAAGATTTGAATAAACAATTATTTGTATTCTGATAACAATTTTATAATTCTTAAAATTTTGTAAACATTTGTCCTACTCACTATTTAATTAATCATATTCTCTTCTCATTTTTATTGAACTCAAATTTTAAGACGTTTATAATTTATTTTGGCAATTAGAATTTAAAATTTAAAGATTCGGGTGAATATTTATGTCTGTAACGGTCATTTTATCTGTAATTATCATTATTTTAGTAATAGCTCTATTCCTAAATCAAAGATACATGAAAGATAGAGTTGAGACGGAAGAATATGCTAGAAATCAATTAATTGCAAAAAATTCTATATTAAGCGAGGAAAATTTATCATTAAAGAATCAAATGTTGAGTTCAAATAATGATGTTGGCCATCACGCTTTTAAAAATGCGAAACGTGAATTACAAAAGATTTTAGATCGTTTTATAGAACAGGGTCGACTAAAATCATATACAATTATTCCTACAAGTAATTTAGCTATTAAACATCCATTATTTGAATATGCGCGTTCCTTTGATTTCATAATCATTACAGAAGTTGGTCTGATTAACGTAGATGTTAAAAATTGGAATCAAAAAACATTCTATCACTTTGATGTACCAGACAAACACGCTGAAGAAGGAAGCAATCAATATAGCACTGATAAAGTAGTAGGTCATTACATCAGTAGTAGATATCACAGCCAATTTAACACAACTCGTAGTGGTGTTTATACATTCACTGAAATTCTTCAAGATAATCGCGTGATATATGAATTCTATGACCATGATCCATATCAACAAGCTGCAAACAATGCTAAGGCATTGAAAGATCAAATTGAAAAGGATTACCAGTTTAAAATACAAAGTATCGGTGTGATTTACTTCAGTGATGGAAGTGTAAATATCATTGAAGGTTCTGACGAAAGTGATAAATATGTAGATACAGTCTCTACGCGTTCTTCACTTGAAAAAGTCATAGACGAAGCTGTGCAACTTTCTAAACATCCACTTAACGATAATCAAATTGAAGAAATATCTAACAGTTTCAAACAACATATGAATAACTAAATAAAGTTGCATTCTTAAATCCTAAATAATGAAGTACAATAGTTAAGCCTAGAAGCATTCGTTTGAAATCTTCTAGGCTTTTTCAATTAACTTAACTCCATAAGTTCACTTTATTCTGTTTTGCCTTGTTTTGAGCTTTAATCAATACATCTCGATATTTACCATTAGGCGAGTAATATTTTTCTCTAGCTAGACCTTTTTCAACCAATTCTTCATTGAACATCCTTTTATCGCTTATCCATACATATGCTAAAGTTCGTCCATATCTATCATTTTTTTCTTTATCATACTCTAAATAAACATTCTGATGCGTTAAAGCTTTCTTCGTATAATTTGAAGCCTCTTTCCCATAAGGTTGAACAGGCGTATTGGGTTTAACGGTTTCAGGGGTATCCATACCTATCATTCTCACCTTGATTTCTTTGCCATCTTTATTGGCTACAAAAGTATCCCCATCCACTACTCGTTCGACATACACTTTGTCTTTACCTTTTAAATCAGTACTTTGGTTCTGTTGATTTGTTCCAATTTTACTAAAAGGACCGGAATGATTGATCAATTGGAACATTATTACAATTATCGCAATAAGTGCAAGAACAATCAGCGATAATGATTTTTTCGATTTCATAGTTGTCACCTTACTTCACTTTATATACTGATTAATGTTAATTAAAAATACTTTCACAGTCAATATTGATAAAATAAAAAATATTGATTGAAAACGCTTGTTATAAACTTATTTTTTCAAATGAGAAGTGCATGGTATAATACAATACGTTAGGAGTGAAATAGATGGATTCATCTAATGAAAGTAAAATATCTTTAATCGCAATTATCGTAGCTATTATTGTTGGCGTTATATTACAAATAGTCTTTAAGTTACCAATTATAGTAAGTGTAGTTGTAGCAATATTACTAGGTATCTTAGTCGGTTTTATCGTGTACCTTATTCAATCTACGCTTAATAAAAGAAAAAAATAGAATTTCAAATTAATTAAATATCTCGAAAATAAACACCTTCAAAAGATTATTCAAACTATCTTTTGAAGGCGTTTTTAACTTTTTCAGCAATTTCCCTATTATATTCTTGAAATCAAGAGTAAGTAATCTCAATAGTGGTATAGTTACATCATACTAAAGTGGCCACTTTACAACTTATTCAAATAGGAGGTACAACATAATGGAAATTCTTGATTGCGTGATTGATACAAATTCAGCAATTTATATAGTGAAAACGACAGGCGGTAATGTGTTTCATCATACATTAAGTACTGATACACCCACTAAAAAAGTAATAGAAATTCTAACTCTTTTATCAGATCATATTGATAAATCGAATCAAACCAAGCTTAAAATATAAATAATCAAATTTAAATATATATTTTAACGAACTATATCCAACCTTTCGCCGTAGCTTTTTTCCATGCATCAAACCGATTGTCAGAATATAATTTATCGATAATTGTACTTGTGTAATTTCGAACTGTGCCATCAGAAAGATATAATTTTTCAGCAATTTCTTTGCTACTTAAACCATTTCCTATTTCCCTCAGAACGACTTGTTCTTTATGTGTCAATGGATTGGATTCTTTAAATAGAGAGGTCATTAATGATGTACTGTACTCTTTTTCACCATTCATTACGTTATAAATTGTACTGACCAAGTCTTCTACTGAACGTTCTTTAAGTACATAGGCATCCACACCATTGGCGACAGCTTTCTCAAAATAACCTGGTCGCTTAAACGTCGTCACAATAATCACTTTCGTATTTAATCCTTTAGCCCTTATTTGTGCCAAAATTTCTAATCCTGTCATGCCAGGTATCTCAATATCTAAAATAGCCACATCTGGTTTTTCATTTTCAATAAATTGAAGTGCTTCCTTGCCGTTTTCAACATCTTTCAAAACCTTCATTTCCTCATTTAACTCAATAAGCTGAACCATCGCTTTTCTAAGCATAAGTTGATCTTCTGCAATAATTAGTGAAATCACATTAATTCACCCCTTGGTATCGTCACGACCACGGTTGTTCCATTTTCAGATTTAACAGCCACCTTGCCATTTAAATATTCAGCTCGTTCTTTAATACTTCTTAAATGACATGCTTCTTTATCTTTTATGCCAACGCCGTTATCTTGTACGATTAATTTAATTTGCTGATGTTCTTCAACCAGTTGCCCTATGACTTCTGTAGCATGGGCGTGTTTAATCACATTATTAATTGCCTCTTTTAATATCATGGATAATATTGACTGCTTAGCAGGGTTTAATGACTTTGCTACGCCTTTATTTTTGAAAATAAACTTCAAATTCGCATCACGTAAAATCGTCTCTACCGAAGACACTTCCTCCTCGAAAGATTGTACCTTTAAATCATCAACAATTGAACGAACTTTATTAAGCGTTTCTCTAGAAAGTTGATTGATAGCCATCATTTCTTTCTTAGCGGATTCTTTATCAGTATCTATGAGTTTCGCAGCTAATTCAGACTTTAAAGTCAAACTTGCAAAGACATGTCCGAGTGTATCATGTAAATCTTGACCAATACGATTACGTTCTTGTTCCGCAATTAACACATTAATATAGCGGTTCTTTTCTTCAAGCTCTTTTCGAACTTTGCGATCCTTTCTAACTTGAAAATTTCCAAACATAATCATTAAAATGACGACATAATATATAATCACCATATAAACTTGATCATGATGCATAATATAAATAAACAAAACACAAATAATCATTGTGATGATATAGCTTATAAATTCTTTTGATTTCAATCCCACATCGAAAATGAAGGGCAATGCAAAGGCACTATAAAAGAAAAACATACTTAGTAATGGTTCATAAGCATAAACGAAATACATAATACATACATAATGGATAAGCAGTAAGATATATAGATGATTTTTATTCAACTTAGTGTGCAGCAGAACGAGCATTAAATATGAAACCGTAAAAATGGATAAAGCGATAAAATATATCGACTTATTAAATATATGTTCAGAATCAAATAAACCAAAAATCGGAAATATTAAATAAACTAGTGAAGAAATTTCTCCCATTTTAACTCCGAAACTACGTTTTACGTTCATCTATGACACATCTTTCTTTTTATTAATCAATAAAGCAATACTCAAAAAAATTATACTATAAAGAATTAAAAAGCCAAATGACGTAAAGTTAATACCTTTATCCTTCCCTAGATCTAGTGCTATTTGTTTTAAATGATACGTTGGCATCTTTTTCGAAATGACTTGTAACCAATTGGGAAAGGTATTGACTGGAAACCATAAGCCACCTACAATGGCCATCGCTATATTGAGTAAATTTGCAACACTACTTGCCTTCTGAATATCATTAAATTGAGCTATAACTAAACCAAATGTTAAGAACAAACTCGCTCCTATCCATAAAACAACACTTGATAATATCCAATTTATGAACTCCATATTTACATTTTTATAAAAATGAGCAACCATAAAAATAATAATAATTGCCACTAAAAATTGGCACATCGTCTTTAAAACTTTAGCTAAGTAATAATGAACAGGTTTCAAAGGCGTAGACATTAAATGTTTATACCAACCATTGTTTCTTTCTTCTATCATATCTAAAGGGAACGACATCATACAAAAATTCATCAAACTAAAAACTGTCATACTATACATATATTCTTTATAAAACGGTTTTTTAGCTTCCTCTGGTAAATCTAATAACGAGGTAAACAGTAAGTAAAATGCGACAGGTAGGAAAATAGACATAAATAGATATAATTTTTTCCTAAACATGATTTTAATTTCTGTTTTTAAAAATGTATCTAACATTCGGTCATCACTCCTTTTTGATTCTCAATACCTGAAAACACGATTTCCAATAATGACAATTTATGAATCTCTATTTTGTTTAAATCGAACTTATACTCTATTAATTTCTGGATGACTGCTTCAACTTGATTCGTTTTTATCTCATAATGATTTTTTAACTTTTTAATATTGAACGCATTCTTTAGGTCATTAAATAATCCTTCATCAAGAATTGGAAGTACGATGATTGAGTTATTTTGAGTGTTTTTAATATGTTCAGGAGAATCGTCGAGTTGAATTTGACCCTGATCAAGAAGAACTACTTGGTCAGCCATTCTTTCGACTTCTTCAATGTAATGAGAAGTATAAAGAATGGTGACATGCGCTTGCTTAAGCTTTTCTATGATACTCCAAAAATGTTCTCTTGTTTCAATATCCATCCCTGACGTTGGCTCATCAAGTATCAAAAATTCAGGTTGACCTACTAATGTTAAGGCGAAATCTAGTATCCTCTTCTGACCTCCAGACAACTGACTCGTCATTTGGTTCATCTGCTTGTTATTAAATTGTGTAATATTGATAAATTGCGGAAGCGAAATAGGATTTTTATAAAATGATTGATGCAAGTGAAACAATTCCTTTACTTTGAACAATTTAGGAAAATTCGTTTTTTGATATAACACACCCATATGATTTGTATCAATCATCTTCGATTCATCAACAATATGCCCTACATCACTCTGTATGTTGCCAATCAGGATATCGATAAGTGTTGTTTTCCCTGCTCCATTTTTCCCTATTAATGCCGTACACGTATTTTCTTTTAACTTAAGACTGATATCATTAAGAACTTTGTTGTTATTAAAGGACTTTGCTAAGTTTTGTAACTTTATCACCACATGTCACACCTTTGCTATAAGATAATTCTAATTTAGCATTGAGTCGTTATGATATTTAGTTCATTTTGTCACGATTTGTATGTGACATTTGTCATGAAAATTCTGTTAAGTTTACATAATATTTCTATGTACAACAAAAAATTCCCGCTAATAGAAAGCAGGAATTCTAAGTATTTTATAAAATTGGAGAAACTAATTTAGCTAAATCTTCCTTAAATTTAATTGATAACGGACGTTGATCATATTTTTCTTTAGTAAGTAATTTAGATTTTTTAATATCTTCTTCAAAAGCTTGTCGCAATTGTTGCGCAATCTCCCTATCATAGACGAATGCATTGATTTCAAAGTTCAACTCGAAACTTCTAAAGTCCATATTCGCACTACCTATTGAAGATACTTCATCATCAATCATAAGAATTTTGGAATGAATGAAACCATTCTGATAGGTATAAACATTCACGCCACTATCTAATAAATCTGCCGCATTTGAGAATGTAGCCCAATAAACAAATGGATGGTCAGGTTTACATGGAATCATTAAATTAACTTCAACACCACTATTTGCAGCCATTTTCAGCGCATTAATATAAGATTGATCCGGTATAAAATACGGACTTTGAAGATAAATTGACTTTCTAGCGCTCATAATCATTTTCGTATAACCGTATTCAATTTGATGTAAGTCGAACGCAGGCCCACTTGAGGCAATTTGTAATGCTTTGTCACCTTTTTCGCCTGTCTTTTTAGGGAAATACTTTTGATCATATTCAAACTGTGGACGATGTGCTTGAGAGTTCCAATCTAAAATAAATCTTAATTGTAACGCATCCACACTATCACCTTGAACACGTAAATGTGTATCTCTCCAATAGCCAAGCTTACCTAAACCTAAATAATCGTCACCGATATTGAATCCACCAATATAACCTATTTGGCCATCAATAATAATGATCTTTCTGTGATTTCGATTATTCATTCGAAAATTGACAAGTGGAAATTTTGATGCAAAGAATGCTTCAACTTCTCCACCTAAAGATTTGAATTGCTTAAATTTAGCCATATTGACTTTTTTAGAACCCACATCATCATATAATAATTTAACTTCTAAACCTTCTTTAAGTTTAGTTTCAAGCGCATCTATAATCTTTTTCCCTAAACCGTCAAGTTCGAAAGTGTAATACTCTAAATGAATGTAGTCTTTCGCATTATAAATATCTTCTATTACTTTGTCATATAGTTTATGACCATCTGTAAATAAGTCAATTTTATTATTTTCAGTTAGAAAAGCATCTTGTTTCATTAATAACATACGAATTAAATCGTGATGTTTCTCAACTTGGTCATTCGTAGATTCAAAATTTAATTTTTCGAAACTATCAGCTTGAGCTTTTACTAAATCTTGAAAGGCATCTAACTCTTTACCATTATTTTTTTCCATTTTCTTTTTAGAAACGGTTCTGCCTAAGAATAGATATAGAATGAAACCGATAATCGGTAGTATGAAGAGAACAAATAACCAAGCCCAAGTGGAACTTGCACTTCTTCGATCTTTCTCTAGAAAAATAATGACAAACGCAAGTACTAGATTAATAATAAATCCGAGTACTAATATGATTGTTAATATAGTACCTAAATATCCAAAATCCATGAAATTGTACTCCTATATGTATTTCCACTCAAAATGATTCAAGTGGATAATTTAATTTTACTACTCTTGAGTGACTAATGTTAACACAGCGTTATAGTCTTCTTCTATATTTGGAAACTTACGTTCCTCAACTTGCTTAATCGAAATATTTAATAATTTGTATGAACTCCCATCATCAGAACGAAGGAAATCGTTAACACTTTTTTCTAATCTTTCTAAAGAGTCTTCAGTAAATGTTTTAAATTTAATTTGTTGCATAAGGTTCATTCCCCTTTCTCTATGTTGATTAAATGATAGAACTTTTCATACAAAAATTCAATTATTATTAAGACAATCAGATGTGATGAAATGAACTTTAATAGGTTGTACGGAATATATTTGAATTTAAGGTATTATGATGTATAATAACAACATTCGATTAAATATTCAGAATTATCTATCTTTTACTATAATTTATTAGTTTATATTTTCTTGATAACTACCTCTTATTTATAAAGAATTTATTTTCTAATAAAAGTTAGAGCATGAAGATAAGTTGGAAAATATTGCAACATGGATTTAACTTAGGAGGGAAAGTTAATGATTTCATTTGAAAATGACTACCTAGAAGGTGCACATGAACAAGTCTTAAAACGATTAGTTGAAACAAACAGAATTCAAGCTGCTGGATACGGATTTGATGACTTCTCAGCACAAGCAGCTGACAAAATTAGAGAAACAATACAATGTCCTGATGCAACGATCAGATTTTTAGTTGGCGGAACTCAGACGAACCAAGTTGTCATCAATTCAATGTTAAAAAGTTATGAAGGTGTTATTTCAGCAGATACTGGACATGTCGCTGTTCATGAAGGCGGCGCAATTGAATTTAGTGGGCACAAAGTGTTAGCTATACCATCAAGTGAAGGTAAAATATCTGCCGAGGGTGTTGAAGCGTACTTAGATACTTTCTATAGTGATTTTAAAAGAGAGCACATGGTCTTTCCAGGAATGGTTTATATTTCACACCCAACTGAATATGGAACATTGTATACCAAAGATGAATTGAAAAGTTTGGCAAAGGTTTGCAAAAAACACGAGATTCCTTTATTTATGGATGGCGCAAGACTCGGTTATGGTTTAATGAGCGAGAATACCGATGTCACAATAAAAGACGTCGCAAATTACTGTGACATCTTTTACATAGGTGGTACTAAAATTGGTGCATTATGTGGTGAAGCCATTGTATTTACTAAAAACAATGAACCTAAGAATTTCACAACAATTATTAAACATCATGGTGCGTTATTAGCTAAAGGTCGCTTAACTGGCATACAATTTTTAGAATTATTTACAGATGATTTATATTTTAAAATTAGTAAACATGCCATCGATATGGCTAAGAAAGTTAAAAAAGGATTTTTAGATAAAGGATATCAGTTATATTTTGACTCCCCTACGAATCAGCAATTCTTTGTGATAAGTAACGATAAAATTAAAGAATTAGAACAAAAAGTTAAATTTGCAATTTGGGAGAAGTATGACGATAATCACCGCGTTGTAAGATTTGCGACAAGCTGGGCAACTACCGAAGAAAATGTAGAAGAGTTATTGAAGTTAATTTAATATATCGTTTTTAAATTTGAAGCTATTATATCGAATGGAAGTTTGTGTTAAAAAGATTTCGTCTATTCTTAGTTTACTTTGAACGTAAAATATAGTAATAAAAAGTAAACGTTTTAAATATTATAAGAATTCGACGAAATCTTTTTTATTATGTTTGTTTTCTATTTCAATATTTATTTTTAATAAATATATAAAGTAAAGTCATAATTGCAATTCCATTTAAAAATTCTAATTTTTCTTAAATTGTAGTTTCTCTGATTTTAATTTTCATAGTAATACCTTTCTAAGTGAATTATTTTTATTAATTTGATAAATACAATCTTAGTTACTTATTCTTGTTATTACTTGTTGATATGCTTCAAGTACTTGAGGATATAGATAAATTACCCTAGATCCAATGCGACGAGTTATTTTCACTATTTCTGGTTCACAGACTATTTTATTTTGAAGTGTTGATTTACTAAGTCCTGTTATCATTACCAAATCTTTAATATCTACCGAAGCATATTGTCTTTTATAATTTTGTAGTATTTTTTCTAATTTATCTTCAACTAATTTATGCATAAATTGATCATCTATATGAATAGTTATATTACTCATGCTGTATCACTCCAATGTTATAATTTTAATTGAATATTTTATATTATCAATATCACTTATAAACGCAGATGTTACTTTAACAATCACATTATCTATTGCTGGCATGATTTGACTAATACATTAACAATTTGATCATCAAAATTTTGCACACCAAATTCATTAAGCATTGTACGCGTTTCATTCTTCATTTGAGATAAAGCTTTTTCTGCTTTTAGTTCTTCATTTTCTTTTAACAGCTTTTCCAACTCATATTGATTCTTTTGGTCTTTATTCATCTTGGCTAGTTTTTCAGCTTCCTGAATTGCATCTTTCATACGTTCTTCAGATTTTCTTCTTTCTCTAGCTAGACGGTCTTTAATCATTTGAGACACTTCTTCTTGAGAGAATGTTTTCTCATTTTGTTGTGCTTGTTCATCATTATTTTCTAAATTCGTATTGCTCTTTGTTTCTTCAGTAATATTACTTTGATTGTTTTCCATGAGATATACCTCCGTTTATAGTCTGTCGACTGCTTATTCCATACTTGCTTTTATAACGTCATCAGCACGTTTTGGACATAAAAAATAACCTTCCGTAGAAGGTTAAAAAAGTGTATAAAAATAGCACCACTTTCTATTTATATGGGTAGAAAGGATGCTATTTTTAATACCACGCATATAAATATTTAATAGGAAATTTATCTTCCTCAATAAAATCTAAGATTGCAAGAAACGATTTATTTCTATAAGTTAAAATATTTTTTTTAATTTCTAATTTAGACAAACTATATTCTTTTACTTCTGAACTTAATTTATTAACAGCTATCTCGCCTTTACCGTTTTTGATGTCATCTTGTGGTACATATTCATATCTAATAATTTGTTCATCTTCATATAATTTTCTTAATATAAGCACCTGTTTCACCTTACTTATTCAATATATCTTGAGTAATCATATTTTCTTTCCACAATTTTATGAGCGTCTATATACTTATAATTATACTTATTCAATAATGTTCAAAGGCTTCATGACGTAATAGAACCAAGTCTTGCTCTTTAATATTTTTACCTTCTCTCAAACGCTGCCAACTTACAGTAATATAATAATCTGGATGAAATCTATTAATACCACCATCTAAACTATATTTGTTTATAAAAAGATGCTCATATGCTCTTTTCACTAAATTTTTATTTAATTTGGTATTTCTAGAAATAATATCAATTTCTATTTTCTTATTTCTTCGTCGTACTGACTGATAATATGCATTAGCATGCTTATTTCTCTTTTTTTGATAAGGATCATTTGTATCATTTAACGCTCCTGAAGGTTTTGGTATTCTTTCTATTTGTTCTACCTGATACTTATATGTATTTTCTTTATAGAATTTATCTCGCCAGTTTCCCACATGTGGTACTGTAGTACTCCTACACCAAGGATGCATTGGTGGAGCATTAATACCAGGTATCATATCTTTAACTTTAAATACTTTGCCATTTAAAGAGTGACATATTTTAGATGTTTTTTTGTCTATTTTAGCCACATATTTATATTCGCCATCTTCACCTAATTCTTTTAGATAAGTTAGCTTCTGTGATTCAGTTTGAAGACTGGCTGAATCAGTAACTAATAATCTACTAAAATTATAAGTTGTGGTATTTGTTTGCCTCATCGCTAAATTCTCTACGCTTCACATATTTAGTAACTAAATATGCAAATCAAGCGGTCAATCAAATTTCATTCTTTTGATACTGAATAATAGAATCTTACTTCAATGCTTTTTAATTATTTAATTTTTCTTACTGTTCTTTTATTGAGTCTGATAATAACTAGTGTAATAATGAGTGCTAATGTAATATGAGTAATCCTATTGCCCAAAAAGATATTTAACCAAAATAATAAAACTAAAATTATAGCGAGTCTTTTCATTTCCTTCACCTACTAAAAATAATATTTCATTCACATAGAAATCTCTTTCAAAATAGCTTCACTCTATCCATACTTTAATATGATCTATTTTTCAAAATGTAACTGACCAAAAGGATATCATCATGTCAACTCAAGCCATTTATAATCAACTCGCATCCGATTATGGAGAAGGCTTTACTATAGACGAATCCCAATATTCAACTCCGAAATTAAACTTTACTATCTACGTTTAATTTCGGGGTTTGTTATATAATGAGTACCAGTTGCTAGAGATAAATCTTTAACTATTACAAATTTAATTCTTCTTTTAATGCTCTTTGTAATGTTTGACTAAAATTAATTCCTTGTTTTTTTCCAATAACAACTAAATAGTTTGGTAATGTTACCATTTTATTTACTGTTTTATTTTCTTCTTTTATTCGGACTAGATTAGTATCCACACTAATTAATTGCAATTGGTCATCTTCATCTATCATCTTATATAAATCTTTATGTGTTGAAGGATTAGGAATAATGTCGCCATCATCTTCCATTACTAATAAATGACCTTCAAGAGCATCTGTAGCCATTTCTATTGCTTCTTCTATCCCCTTACCATAAGTCAAAGCTCCAGGTAAATCTGGGAATGAAACGTTATAATCAGATCCTTCTTTTTGCAATAAAGCATAAAAATGATATTTCATATTTTATACCTCCTTTATCATAAGAAGTTAGAGCTTAGGACATAATTCCCAAGCTCATCTTTATTTTGTAAAAGAAAAATTCTATCCCATATGTAGCAAGATATAGATCTTTATTTTATCTTTCATCACTTTGTTCTAATTCTTTTTGATAATTATAAAGTTTTTCGGCAGTTTCTAGAGTTAAATTTTTAACTTTGCTTTTACCATTTCTCAACTCACTTATACCGCCATAGGAAATGTCAGTATCTCTTTTAATTTTATAATTCGATATTTCTTTATTGTTTAGCAATTTTTCTATAACTATATATATCATTAAACTGATTCATAATTTAAATAGGAAATGAAATGAATATTCTATTATTTACTTCTTATTATATTTATGATGAGCAAAATTAAAGTCACTACATTAATATAAAAGGTTAACTTTCTTCTCAATTCTCTTGTCATAAACCTCACCTCCATATATATAATGAGGTAATGGATTTTTAGCCCTATACCTTTTAATGAACGATTTGATAAAATTAAGTATTTGAATTATTAAGCCAGCTACATCTATTCGATACTTTAATTTTTCAATTCGTTCTTTTTAACTTCTTTTTCATTTCCTTCTCCTTTCCTTGTGGTCAACTTACCATGACGGTAAAAGTACAGCGTTAATTCTTGCAAAATTATCTAATGCTTTAAGTGATCGTTCTCTAGCATCAGGGAAATAATATAATTCTTCACCAAATGCACCATCATTTGCGACATCTCCAAAATAATAGTTATCTTTAGGCGTATCATAAATCACGTGCCATGCTTTTTTCACCTAAAGGAATACAGATAATGCATTCTTTATCATCAACAAAGAAGTGTGCTGAAGCAGTTGAAGTCCAATCTTGAATGTAAGTTTTTTTATAGTTAACATTCTGTTAAGTCGTACTGTTTGGATTGCCAGTATCATGGTACACTGCAAAAATTGGGCTACCTGTGTCTAATGGTTGACCTGTTTGTCTTGTTCCATATGGTAATAAGTCTTTATAAACTGGAATTCTATTTTAATCACATAAAAATCTCTTTCAAAATAGCTTCACTCTATCTATACTTTAATATGATCGGTTTTTTAAAAAGTAACTGATCAAAAGGATATCTTTTCACAACGCAAAAAAAGAGCCAAGACAATTGTGTCTCAGCTCTTACCCCTTATTGTGTTTCCCCTGTTTTGTTTAGCGCTTTAGTATTGTTTCATGTACTGCTCGCGTTCCCATTCAGAAACTTGAGTTCTGTAGTAATCCCATTCAATGGATTTAGAGTTAATAAATTGATTGTAAATGTGATTACCTAAAGCGTTTTTGATTGAAGTATTTTCACGCATTGCTTTTAATGCAGTATATAATGTTGAAGGTAAGTCTTGGATGCCAACTGCCTCACGTTCTTCACGATTCATTTCGTAAATATTTTGGTTTACTGGTTTTGGTACTTCTAGTTTGTTTTTAATTCCATCTAATCCTGCTTCTAAAATTGCTGCTAAAGCCATATAAGGGTTAGCTGCTGGGTCAACTGAACGTACTTCGATACGAGTTGATAAACCTCTTGAAGAAGGTACACGTACTAATGGAGAACGGTTTTTACCGCTCCATGCAATGTAACATGGTGCTTCATAACCTGGTACTAAACGTTTGTATGAGTTTACTAATGGGTTACATACTGCAGTGAATCCACGTGCATTTTTAAGCACACCTGCTGTAAATTGGTAAGCCGTATCAGTTAATTGCATTTCACCTTCTGGATCGTAGAATGCATTTTCTTTACCTTTGAATAATGAAACATTAAAGTGCATTCCGCTTCCGTTTACACCGAATAATGGTTTTGGCATAAATGTCGCATGTAAGTTATGCTTACGTGCGATTGTTTTAACAACAAGTTTAAATGTTTGAATGTTATCACAAGCTGTAACAGCATCAGCATATTTAAAGTCAATTTCATGTTGTCCAGGTGCAACTTCGTGGTGACTTGCTTCGATATCGAATCCCATATCTTCTAATTCTAATACGATGTCGCGACGGCAATTCTCACCTAAGTCTGTTGGTGCTAAGTCGAAGTAACCTCCATCGTCATTTAATTCTAATGTAGGTTCACCTTTTTCATCTAATTTGAATAAGAAGAATTCTGGTTCAGGCCCTAAGTTGAAATCTGTGAAGCCCATATCTTCCATTTCTTTTAAGACACGTTTTAAGTTAGCACGAGGGTCACCTTCAAATGGTGTACCATCTGTTTTAAATACGTCACAGATTAAACGCGCAACTTTACCTTGACCTGCTGTCCATGGGAAAATCACCCAAGTATCTAAATCTGGTTGTAAATACATATCAGATTCTTCAATACGTACGAAACCTTCGATAGATGAACCATCGAACATCATTTCATTGTCTAAAACTTTTTCTAATTGGCTTACAGGAACTTCTACGTTTTTAATTGTTCCTAAAATATCAGTGAATTGTAATCTTAAATATCTTACGTTTTCCTCTTCAGCAAACTTACGAATATCGTCTTTTGTAAAACTACGTTTTGGCATGGTTTGAATCCTCCAAATTTTATTTAATAAATCTTGATAAGTCACCACGATTTATTGGTAATGTTTCGCTACGCGGTTTCTGCGTTGCATCTACAATCATTCTTTTTCTAGTCTCTTGTTCGTCTGTAGTTAAGTGATCTTGGTCATCAAATATGATTTGTTTAATACCTTTGATATTAAATCCTTTCTCAATTAAACTCTTAATTTCTAAAAGGCGGTCCAAATCATTCATTGAAAATAACCTTTTGTTTCCTTGAGTTCTTTCTGGTGTAATGAGTTCATGTGTTTCATAATAACGAATTTGTCTTGGGCTTAATTCAGTTAGTTTGCTCACAACACTCATAGAGAATACGGCCATGTTTCGTCTGATGGAATCGTTAGACTGCACTTGTACCTCTCCTCTACTTTTGAACTTGACACTAATTTAGCATAGATTTACTTATAATACAAAAGTATGTCAGGTTTTCTTACATAAATACTTGAAACCTTATCATATCAACATTTCAAACCAATGTTCCAATTGAAAAATGAGTTAAATTTCAAACAACATCTTATAATTTCTAAATTAATTTTATAATTTTCTGACAAAAACTTCAAATAAATACAAAACTCTCTAAATGTCTTATCATCTAGAGAGTTAAAGTCCTACTTTATATTAAATTTTGCTCATTTAATTGAATGACTGCACGAGTTACAGCTAATTTGACATGTTCATATGTTAAACCGCCTTGCACATAAGCTTCATAAGGAGGTCGTATCGGTCCATCCGCAGATAGTTCAATGGATGATCCTTGTACAAAAGTTCCTGCTGCCATAATTACATCATCTTCATACCCTGGCATATAACTTGGCTCAGGACTAAAATGTGCATTAATAGGCGAAGCATGTTGAATACTTTGACAGAAAGATATCATTTGTTCTTTCGTATCAAATTGTACAGTTTGTATTAAATCTGTACGCTTCACATCATATTTAGGTGTCGTTTTCATATTTAATTTTTCAAGAAGGAGGCTAGTAAATAAAGCACCTTTCAAACTCTGGCTCACTACATGCGGTGCCAAGAAAAATCCTTGATACATCTCTTGTAAGGAATTTAAAGACGCACCCGCTTCTTTACCAATACCTGGCGCAGTTAAACGATAGCCACAACGCTCAATTAAATCCTTACGTCCTGCAATATAACCACCGATTTTAGCAAGACCACCACCGGGATTCTTAATTAGCGAACCGGCAATTAAGTCAGCACCAACTTCGATTGGTTCTTTATCTTCAACAAATTCTCCATAACAATTATCAACGAAAATAATAACATCTGGATATTTGGCTTTAACTGCTTCGATTGCTTCTTGAATTTCATCTATTGGAATTGATGGACGTTGATCATACCCCTTAGAACGTTGAATGGCTACCACTTTAGTTTTTTCATTAATCGCTTCAAGTACATTGGGTATATCAATCTTGCCATTATTTAATTTCACTTCATTATAATGAACACCATGTTCTTTTAAACTTTCAATTCCATTTCCATTCACACCAATAACTTCTAACAACGTGTCATAAGGACTTCCGGTGATATATAATAATTCATCATCATATTTCAAATTACTTTGGAGCGCTAATGTAATTGCATGTGTACCTGAAATGATTTGAGGTCTTACTAGCGCATCTTCAGCTTTAAATGTATGTGCGTAAATCTCTTCTAAATGGTCCCTTCCAAAGTCATCATATCCATATCCCGTGGATCCTTGAAGATCACTTTCTGTCGCTTTGACATGATGAAAGGCGTTAAGCACTTTTTCTTGATTGATTAAGGCATTATTTTCAATTTCTTTGAAATATGGTGCCAAGGTCATCTCAACCTCTTCAATCAATTGAGTCATTTCTTCCATATTTTTTCTTCCTTTATCATTTTTTGTAGCCTTTAACGCTATACGTTTCATTCTCCTCATTAAAATAAAGCTCACTCACTAAGGTATGCTGCTTTAAGAAATATAATCTGTCCGCATTAACGCTATCCACAGTTTCCTCATAATATTCTAAATTGCGTTTAATCTCATCAATCATTAGTGATTTCACTTTTTCTTTATCGTTTTCATTTCTGCTTGATACAAAGACATGTGGAGATTTAGAAACAGGTACTTCTGTATCTTCACCACATAAATCCTTTTTATTGAAAATTACAGCTTGAGGAATTTGATCCATATCTAAATCATTAATTAGCTGATTAACTGTATCATATTGTGAGCGATATTCAGGATGACTCGCATCGACAACATGTAATAATAGGTCAGCACCTTTCGCTTCTTCAAGTGTTGATTTAAATGCTGCTACTAATGTCGTTGGAAGTTTCTGAATAAATCCTACAGTATCTGAAATAATCAGATTAAATCCTTCATTAATTTGAATTTGGCGTGTTTTAGGATCTAATGTTGCAAATAATAAGTTCTTTTCATATGTTTCCTCATTAGCTAGGACATTGAACCATGAGGATTTACCAGCATTTGTATAACCAACTAAAGCAATCTGGAAAACTTGATTCTGCTCACGTTTATTTCTATATCTTTCACGATGTTCAACTACAGTTTGTAATTGATGTTTAATTTCATTCATACGGGTTCTAATATGACGACGATCCATTTCTAATTTCGTTTCACCAGGACCTCTAGTACCTATGCCGCCACCTAAACGAGAAAGGCTCTTACCATGCCCTTGTAATCTTGGTAAAAGATAATCAAGTTGAGCTAATTCAACCTGTAATTTACCTTCTCTACTTCGTGCTCTTAAAGCAAATATTTCTAAAATTAATTGGGTTCTATCGATGATTTTAATGCCCAAATTATCATTTAATGTTTTAGATTGTGCAGTTGTCAATTCATCATTCGTCACAACAACATCTATATCATGAAATTCGATAAAAGCTTTAATTTCTTCAATTTTACCTTTACCTACATAATATTTATGATCAAATTGTTCTCTGTTTTGAGTGATTTGACCTTTAACATTTAATTGGCAAGTTTGAGATAAAGCTTCTAACTCTTCCATCGTTGAATCAAAATTAAATTGATTATCCGTTTGAGCATGTACACCGACTAATACAGCAGTTTCTAATCTCTTCTTTGTATCATGAGTTGATTGCTGTGCCATGATATACATCTCCTCTATAAAAAGTTACTCAAAACATTCTATCATAGACTTTGAACAAAGACTATAGAGTCAAATTATGTTAAATTTGAAGTATATCGAAAGGGTGATAAATATGGAAACGATTTATGATTTTGTAGTGCAAAAAAATAACGGTGAAAATTATAAATTAGAACAATATAAAGGCGATGTAATGCTCATCGTTAATACTGCTAGTGAATGTGGTTTCACCCCACAATTTGAAGGTTTACAAAAATTGTATGATGAATACAAAGATAAAGGTTTCGTTATTTTAGGTTTCCCTTGTAATCAATTTGGTGGTCAAGAACCTGGGTCAGGAGAAGAAGCAGCTCAAAATTGTAAAATCAATTATGGCGTAACCTTCCCTATCCATGAAAAAGTAGACGTAAAAGGTGAGAATCAACATCCATTATTCCGCTATCTCACTGACGCAGCAAAAGGTATGTTAAATGAAAAAATTAAATGGAATTTTACTAAATTCTTAGTCGACCGTGAAGGTAACGTTGTTAAGCGTTTCTCTCCACAGAAAAAACCTGATCAAATTAAAAGTGAAATTGAAAAATTATTATAATCAGACTGTAGATTAACACTTCTACTCATTATCGCGTTATGTACATTTAGCTCATTTAAAAGTAATTTCTATTTGTGTATAACGATTATAGAAAATATATTAAATTTCAATAAAATAGAAAAATGCTTCATGTAATGTATGACTAACGAAATCAATCGTAGATTTCAAGCTATACATTGCATGAAGCATATTTTTTATTACAAACATTTCCTTGGTTTGTTCTAAAGTGCTAGGCGTGTTATACCATTATCTTCAATACTTAAATGTAATTCACTGATAAACTTCATGAATCATACACTTCCGCTTATCAATGAAAATGCAAAATTAATGCACTTTGATTACAACTCTTATTCTTCACTTTTTTCTTCAGCTGATTCTTCAGATTCATTATCAACTGTAAAAGTGCTGATCGCATGTTTGTAAATCAGATGTTGTTTGCCTTGAGAAACTAAACTTACAACATATTTGTCAAAGTCTTCAATAACACCTTTCATTTGAAAGCCATTTAAAAAGAATACAGTGACTTCAGTTTTTTCTGCTTTAAAGTTCTCTAGTGCTTGATCTTGGATGTTTTCGTTTGCAATCATGTCTAGAACTCCTTTTATTTATTTGGGTTGTAATCTCATCTAACATCATCTGAAGTGACATCGTTTCTTTATTTAACCAGTGAACATTCATTTTATTCTTAAACCAAGTCAGTTGGCGTTTAGCATATTGTCGTGAATGCTGTTTGAGTTTCTCAACAGCGTCATCCATTTTCATGTTGCCTTTGACTACAGGTACAAGTTCTTTATAACCAATCGCTTGCATGCTTTGGCTTGTTTCAAATCCTTGTTCCACGAGTTGTTGCACTTCTTTAAATAATCCGTGACCCAACATAATATCGACACGTTTATTTATTTTAAAATATAATGTTTCGCGCGACATTTCAATCCCTATTAATAATGTATCATAATTTTCAGTAAATTGTTGTACTTTCTTTCGAGAACTTAAAAGTTTTTTTGTTTTTAAATAATATTCTATCGCTCGCAATACTCTTTTTCGGTTATTAGGATGTATATTCTCTGCTGATTCACTATCAAACGAAGCTAAATAATGATGTAGCTCCTCATTGTTATATTGTTCGAGTTCTGCAAGTTGCGCATGAACAATTTGCATTTTTTCAGGGGAGACTGTTTCATCTTCGAAAGCATAGTTGTAAAGCAAAGATTGTATGTAAAGTCCTGTGCCTCCAGCGATGATAGGTAATTTCCCTCTATTGATAATATCTTCAATACAAGCTTCTGCTCTTTTTTTAAATTCATACGCTGAAAATGATTCATCAGGCTCTAATATATCTATCATGTGATGCGGAATGCCATCCATTTCATCACGAGTCACTTTAGCAGTTCCAATATCCATATGTTTATACACTTGCATGGAATCTCCACTAATCACTTCACCATTGAATTTTTTAGCAATTTCAATGCTTAATTCAGTTTTACCTGAGGCAGTTGGACCTACAATTACAACAAGAAATGGCTTGTTTTGATTCGTCATTTCATTATTCACTCGCTTTATTTTTCTTTAAAATTTGTTTTTCTATCCATTCAAACATATGTTGCCAAGTCATTTGATAATCATCTTCAAATAAAATTTCATGTCTTTTATTTTTATATAACTGCACAGTGACATGATTTATACCTGATTTCTTATACAATTTACCCAATTGTCGAATGCCCTTTCCATAATCACCAAATGGATCTTCTTTACCTGAAATGAGTAAGATAGGCAAATGTTTGTTTAATTTCTCAAGAGATTTACGTTCTGTTGTCAGCATCATATACTTCACAGTTTGATAAATGAGCTGATTCGACACTCTGAATCCACAATATTCGTCTTGGACAAATTTATCTACTTCATCGCGCTTTGTTGAAATCCAATCACTCTCAGTTTCAGGATTCTCGATACGCTTGTTAAATGATTTATTGACTAAATTATTCACCCATTTCACACGTCGACGCTTACCTAATATTACCGTAATAAGTTTTAAGGCGAATGTTGCCGGAATACCTTTCCACTTCGGAAACATTCCTGTACCAGTTAAGATTAATCCATTCGCAAATTCTGGATATCTGACTACAAATAATCTTGCTATGATAGACCCCATAGAATGTCCTAATACAATATAAGGGATTGAAAGTTGTGAACCGTAAAGTGTTTCCACTATTTCATAAGCATCATCAACAATCTGCGACATATTATCAAAGTGGCCTCGCTCTACCTCATCAATATCCTTACCATGTCCACGGTGATTATGTCTCAACACATCATATCCCTGTAAATTTAGGGCATAAACTAATTCGTCATAACGGTCCATATGTTCAGCCATTCCATGAAAAAGATGAACAATTCCTATGGTACTTTTCTTAGCCTTATCCACTTTAACCTCAATCATTGTCCCATCTTCAACAGTGATTTTAAACTGACTTTGACTCATAACATATGCCCCCTAACCTTCCTAATTCACTTTAATTCAATATTAGCTTAAAACTATTTTATAAATAATATACCGTGTGAGTGATATGTAATCAAATCGTATGCATAGCGTTTCTTCGGTCATTTTACTTTTATTTTCGAAAAATAAATTAAATAAAAATTAAAAAACTACTTGCAGAAAATGGAATATCCAAAAATCTACAAGTAGTTAGATTTAAATATCAATTGATACTCATAAATAATATCATTTATTCTTTAACAGCTGGTTGGTCGTTACCTGTGCGAGCTTGGTCAATCGCTTCTTCAACTTCTTTAGTGTAAGTTTCTTTCTGAGCGTCAGTATAGTTCAACATATCAGCCATGACGTTAATTACTGCATCTTTATAATCTAAAACATCTTGAATATTGAAATATAATTTACCTGAACGACGTACTAAGAAATCTGTAGGTTTATAAACCATTTCTTGTTGGATACCATAAACTAATTCTACATAAATTTCTAATGGTAAATTACTTTCGTGATATTGTGCAGTTTGTGCAATATTGAATAAATGATCGACGTTTGAACCATATTTACTAGCTAACCGACGCGCAACATCTTCATCGATGCCGAAACCTTTTGCTGCATCAACTTTTTGGTCGACGAAGTGTTTAAAGTTTTTACTTCCGCCTACGTCACCGCCAGAAATTTTAAGATACTTAGTTGCACATGGTTCAAATTTAAGACCGTATTCTTGTTTTAAGCGTTTCGCTAATAGGTCAACAATATCTAATGCCATGTGACGGTAACCAGTTAATTTACCACCAGCGATTGTTAATAGACCAGATTCACCTTCCCAAACTTCATCTTTACGTGAAATTTCAGATGGGTCTTTACCTTCTTCTAAGATTAATGGACGGACACCTGCCCAAGTAGATTCAATATCTTCATCTTTAACATCAACACTTGGGAACATATAGTTAATTGCATCGATGAGATAATCTCTATCCTCTTGAGTTGTTAATGGTGTTGCTTTCTCATTGTCGTAGAACGTATCAGTTGTACCTACATATGCTTTACCTTCACGAGGAATAGCGAAAATCATACGACCATCTTTTTCAGTATCGAAATAAACAGCTTGGCCTAATGGGAATTTAGATTGATCGATAACCACGTGTACACCTTTAGTTAAACGTAGTTGTTTATTATTACGAGCGTAGTCACCACTTCTAACTTCATCTACCCATGGACCAGAAGCATTGATGACTTTTTTAGCTTTAATACCATAAGTTTCGCCGTCAATCATATCTAGCACTTCGATACCATTTACTTTTTTATTTGAATCATAAGTGAAATGTTCAGAACGTGTATAGTTAATGATTTCAGCGCCTTTTTCGGCAGCTTTTTTCATAACTTCAATAGTTAAACGTGCGTCATCAGTACGGTATTCAACGTAATAACCGCCACCTTTTAAGCCATCTTGTTTTACTAATGGTTCTTTATTTAAAGTATCTTGTCTAGATAACATTTTTTTACGTTCAGATTTTTTAACGCCCGCTAATCTATCATACATTGTTAAACCGATTGCAGTTGAGAATTTACCAAATGTACCACCTTTGTGCATTGGTAAAAGCATCCACTCTGGTGTTGTTACATGTGGACCATTTTCGTAAACAATGGCACGTTCTTTACCAGTTTCAGCTACAACGCCAACTTGTAATTGTTTCAAATATCTTAATCCACCGTGTACAAGTTTAGTTGATCTTGAACTTGTACCTTGAGCGAAGTCTTGCATTTCTACTAAAGCTACTTTCATACCACGGTTACTAGCATCTAAGGCAATACCTGCACCTGTAATACCACCGCCGACGATAACAACGTCATATTCGTTTTCTCTTAAATTCTTTTTAATATGATCCCTTTTCAATGTAGATAATGCCATTATCTAACGCCTCCTAAAAATAAATAAAAAACGAGACACCTATCCCACAAAAACATTTAATTGTTTTGTACGAACAGATCTCTCGTTTCTCGATTTTCTTATTAACTTAAATTCAGTATAACACACTTAAGAAAATCAAGTCCATTTAATGCTCACGCTTACTTCAAAATTTTTGCTTAATCTTCTAATTTGAATACTTGTGTTGCTTCTACAGCTTTTTTCCAGCCTTTATATAACTTAGTACGTTGTTCTTCTTCCATTTTTGGTTCAAACTCGGTTTCAAGTTTCCAACGTTCTCTGATATCTTCTTTATTGTCCCAGAATCCTACTGCTAATCCTGCTAAATAAGCAGCACCTAATGCTGTAGTCTCTTGAATTTCTGGTCTTTCAACTGCTGAATTTACGATATCAGCTTGGAATTGCATTAAGAAGTTATTTTTAACTGCGCCACCATCGACACGTAAGTTTTGAACTTCAATACCTGAGTCTTTAGACATTGCTTCCATAACATCACGAGTTTGATAGCATAGTGATTCTAATGTTGCGCGGATGAAATGTTCTTTTTCAGTACCACGTGTTAAACCAAAGAAGGCACCTCTTGCATCTGAATCCCAATATGGCGTACCTAAACCAACAAATGCTGGAACCATATAGACACCTTCAGTTGAATCTACACGTGAAGCATAATTTTCGGTTTGAGGTGCAGAATTGATCATTCTTAAACCATCACGCAACCATTGAATTGCTGAGCCTGAAACGAAGATTGAACCTTCAAGCGCATAATTGACTTTGCCATCAAGACCATATGCAATTGTTGTCAATAAACCACTTTCAGATTTAACCGCTTCTTCACCAGTATTCATTAACATGAATCCACCAGTGCCGTAAGTGTTTTTCACGTCACCGCGGTCGAAACAAGCTTGACCAAATAATGCTGCTTGTTGGTCACCTGCAATACCTGCAATAGGAACTTCTTGTCCAAAGAAGTGATAATCGATAGTTTTGGCGTAAATTTCACTAGATTCTTTAACTTCTGGAAGCATTTGTTTTGGAACATCTAAAATTTCTAATAGTTCATCGTCCCATTTTAAATCATGAATATTAAACATTAATGTACGACTTGCATTTGTATAATCAGTAATATGTGCTTCTTTACCAGATAATTTCCATACTAACCAAGAATCAATTGTTCCAAATAGTAAATCGCCATTTTCAGCTTTTTCTCTTGCACCGTCAACATGGTCAAGAATCCACTTCACTTTAGTACCTGCAAAGTATGGATCTAACAATAGACCAGTCTTATCTCTAAATGTTTCTTCGTATCCTTGGTCTTTCAATTCTGTACAAATATCTTGTGTTTGACGAGATTGCCATACGATTGCATGATAAATTGGACGTCCTGTATTCTTATCCCAAACAACAGTCGTTTCACGTTGATTTGTAATACCAATCCCTTCAATTTGGTTAGCTTGAATGTCATTTTCATTCATTACTTCAGCCATCACTGACAGCACAGAAGTCCAAATTTCATTTGCATCATGTTCTACCCAACCTGATTGTGGAAAATGTTGTTTAAACTCACGTTGAGAAACACCTTTAATTTCTCCATCTTTGTTGAAAAGAATCGCACGTGAACTTGTAGTTCCCTGATCGATTGATAAAATATATTTTTCCATAGGTTTTGACTCCTTTTGATGTAATTAATAATAAGTAATAAAGTAAAGTTGGTATTTAAAATTTCATTAAAAAAGTATCAACCATTACATCTATACACAAAATTGAGGTAATTTAATCCCGATATTTTAAAATTATCCTTCAATTATCCCTATCAATTAGTAAATAGATTCGATGTCACCTTTTTTAGAGGATTTATTAATAATTAATCCTAATACTAAAGTAATAACAACTAAGACGATTCCAACTGCACAACTCACGTTAAATGTTTGTTTATAAAACACTTCGTAAACCACAGCGCCCAGCATACCACCAGCAATTGGACCTAATACAGGCACAATAGCGTATGACCAGTTAGAATGACCTTTACCTGCGATAGGTAAAATAGCATGTGCAATACGAGGACCTAAATCTCGAGCAGGGTTAATCGCATAACCTGTAGGTCCCCCTAAACTTAAACCAATTGCTACAATTAAAGCACCTACAATAAGTGGATTTAATCCATCAGCAATTTTATTAACACCGATGAATAATATGCCTAAAGTTAGAGCCATTGTACCAATAATTTCACTTAAGAAGTTAGCAAAATAGTTTTTAATTCCAGGTGCTGTAGAGAACACGCCTAATTTGACTTCTGGCTCTTCAGTAGCTTTCCAATGTGGTAAATACATTAACCACACAAGTGCACCACCGACGATACCACCTAACATTTGGCAAACAATATAACCAGGAACTTGTGCCCAACTGAATCCGCCATCCATTGCAAGTGCAATTGTAACAGCTGGATTTAAATGTGCGCCAGAGAATTTACCTACGGCATATACGCCCATTGATACGGCTAGACCCCAACCTGCAGCGATTACAATCCAATCTGCATTGTTGCCAGCACTTCTTTTCAAATTAACGTTTGCACAAACGCCACCTCCGAAAAGAATTAAAATTGCAGTACCTAAAAATTCTGCTAAATATGCATTCATATCATTTCCTCCCAAAAAACAGAGAGACCCCTACGTTAGCGATATTAAGCTTGTAGAAATCTCCCAGTCTCTGTTCTATTATTAACTTTTAAACTTGATATAATTTTACTATCGACTTGTAAGCGTTGTCAATGACTTTGTAAAAAATTTGTCATAATTAGTATTTAGAATTATAAATATAGCTAGCATTTATTTATATCCTAGTAACTAAATTTTCGAGAAATTTATATTTTTGATTTTAAATTTTAAAGTAAAAAAAGAATGTGCGATATTTAAAATGAGTAGATCCTTTCAAATATCACACACTCTCACCTTTTTGGTTATTATCATTTACCAAAGTTTTTGATAGCTTGTGGTTACATATTTCGCACCACTTGAAACGGCTTCTTGTACTTCATTTTCATCATTAATTAAACCGCCTGCAATTACCGGTGTTGAAGTTTCTTTTTGAATTTGGTTCACTGCTTTACTTGCAATACCGGGTAACACTTCTACGAAATCAGGCTCAACTTTCTTGATTAATTCAATACTTCTCGTTAACGCCTGACTATCTATAATAAATACTCTAAAGATTGTTAAGGTATTTAGAGATTTGGCTTTTCTAATAACCTTTGTTTTAGTTGAAACAATACCTTTGGGCTTATATTGTTGAATGATATATTCACACGCAAATTCATCATGACTTAAACCTTTTATTAAATCAATATGAATATAGCATGCTATACCTTGACGTTTTAATAGTTCCATTATACTTTTCAAATGGCCAATGTGCATATCTAATAATACACAAGCTTTATAATCTGTCTTTGTTAATCTTTCAAGATCTCTCATATTTCTGATCGCTGGCAAAATATTTTCTTTCAAGATAGCAGCTCCTCTACATCACTCGTTTAAATAGTTTTTCGAGTTCATAATTTGAAAAATTGATAATAATCGGTCTGCCATGAGGACAAGTAAATGGATCTTCAGCTTCTCTAAGTTGATCAATTAAATCTGACATTTCATTATTTTTTAAGTAATGATTTGCTTTAATAGACTTTTTACAAGACATCATGATTGCAACTTCTTCTCGTATTTTTTTAACGTCTACTTTTTTATGTTCTAATACTAAATTAATCATATCTTTAATAATTTCTTCAGCATCGCCTTTAGGGAACCAGACAGGATAACTATTTACAATATAATCATGTCCGCCAAAGTGTTCTAGATGTACACCAACTCTATCTAATTCGTCTTGATATTGATCGATAATCATTTGCTCATCTTTTGAAAAATGGAACGTAAGCGGAATCAATAGATTTTGGACTTCATTGGTAACTTCGCCAATTTTCTCTCTAAAGTATTCGTACTTAATTCTTTCTTGTGCTGCGTGTTGGTCAATCATAAACATTCCATTTTCGTTTTGAGCAATGATATATGTGCCATGTACTTGTCCGACAACTTCCATATAAGGAACACGGCGATGAGGCGATTTACTTATAGTGCCTTTAATATCATCTTCTTTTGCAAATGATGAATCTAATTCATTGTATTGATCATTTTCAATTTCATTTAGAATATCTTTTTGATTTTGGAAGTAATTATCTTCACTCGTACGTTGTATATAGTGAGAGGAATCAGAATTAGAATTTTCTACATCAATCGTCGAATTGTCATATTCATATTTTTGGCCCGAATCTTCATTTACTACCGAATTATCGCTATCCGAACGATATCCATTTTCAGAAGATTGATATGATGAAGCTGATTGATTAGACGCACTAGAATTATTTCTTTTTTCAAAATCCATTTTCTGCTGTTCAAATGATTCAAGAACTTTATTCTTTTTAGGTGAACGGTCAAAATCATTTTGAGGAATTAATATTCTGTCTTTAAACGCCTCTCTAATTTTTTCTACAATTAGAGCAAATAGCTGTTCTTCTTTAGATAAACGTACTTCAAGTTTAGTAGGATGTACATTGACATCCACTAATATAGGGTCCATTTGAATATTAATGTAGCAAATCGGATATCTCCCAATTGTCAGTAACGTATGGTAACCCTCGATAATAGCTTTATTTAGCAAGAAATTTTTAATGTACCGACCATTGATAAAAATTGAAATATAATGCTTATTGCTTCTTGAATGTTCAGGTTTAGCTACGAAACCTTCAAGATGATAATCGCTTGTGTCTCCAGAAATGTGAACTAAGTCTTTAGCAACTTTCATACCGTAAATTTCTGCCATCACTTCATTTGTACGCCCTGATCCATTCGTGCTTATTAAAGTTTTACCATCTGACACTAAAGAAATTCTAATATCAGGATGACTCATCGCCATTCTATTTACTATATCTGTGATCTTTCCTAATTCGGTATATAGACTTTTAATGTATTTCAGACGTGCTGGCGTATTATAGAATAAAGATTCTACTAGAATATCTGTTCCTTTTTTAGCTTTAGCAGGCTTACTGTTAATAATTTCTCCATTCTCTGCATATACTTCGAAGCCATTTTCATTATCAGTACACGTTTTCAATGTAACTTTAGCCACTGAAGAAATACTTGCTAAAGCTTCGCCACGAAATCCTAATGTTCTGATATGAAATAAATCATCATCAGCATCTATTTTACTAGTTGCATGTCGATGGAAAACTAAGCCTAAATCATCTTGTTCAATACCAGTCCCATTATCTACTACTCTAATTGAAGCAACACCTGATTGTTCCACTTCAACATTAATTTCAGTAGATTCAGCATCTATGGCATTTTCTAACAATTCTTTAACTACAGAACTTGGTCTTTCCACGACTTCTCCAGCTGCGATTTTATTAGCCAAAGAGGTTTGTAGTTCTTTTATTTTTCCCATTGTTTACACCTACCTCTATCTTAATTGTTTCTGTAAATCACTTAATTTCACAAGTGCTTCTATAGGCGTCATATTGGATAAGTTTAAATTTTTAATTTCTAATTCAATTTCACTTTGTTGATCGTTATTTTCAAATAAATCAAATGAGGCTTGTTCAAAATCATTTTTAGAATTTATTGTTTTTTCGGCATTAATAGAATTATTACTTTCATTAGTAGAAAGACGACCTTCATGATTATCTTGAGATAATTCATTAGGCATGATTTGACCTGAAGGTTTTTGTTCAAATTCATCGAGTATAATTTGAGCTCTATTAATCACTTCTTCTGGTAAATCAGCAAGTTTCGCAACTTGAATACCGTAACTGTCATCTACCGCACCATCTTTAACTTTATGCAAGAAAATGAGTTCTCCCTTATATTCGTTAGCAGCCACGTGCACGTTCTTTAAACATGGAAGCATCTGATCTAAGGAGGTCAATTCGTGATAATGCGTTGAAAATAGTGTTTTAGCATGAGAAGTTTGAGCGACGTATTCAATCATGGCTTGAGCTAGAGCTAGCCCATCATATGTAGAAGTCCCTCTACCAATCTCATCAAAAATAATTAGACTATTCTCAGTAGCATAAGTTAAAGCCTTTTGCGCCTCTAACATTTCTACCATGAAGGTACTTTTACCTGATACTAAATCGTCTGCAGCACCAATCCTAGTGAAGATTTGATCAAATACAGGTAATACAGCAGAATCACATGGTACATAGGCACCCATTTGAGCCATGATACTAATAATAGCAACCTGTCTCATATACGTAGATTTTCCAGACATATTTGGCCCTGTAATAAGATAAATGAATGTGTCATTGTCTAGATTGCAATCATTTGGCACATAATCATTATGATCCATCACGCGCTCTACAACCGGATGTCTAGAGTTTTCTAATTTTAAAGTTTTATCATCACTAAACGAAGGTCGTACATAATTATATTTTTGAGCAATTTCTGCGAAACTTTGCAAACAATCTAATTCAGAAATAATTTTTGCTTGTTTTTGTAGTCTTTCAGTATACGTTTTAATATGTTCTCTTAATTTAACAAATAATTGATATTCTAATTCAATTGCTTTGTCTTCTGCTCCTAAAATAATGTCTTCTTTTTCTTTAAGTTCATCCGTTATAAATCGTTCGGCGTTGGACAATGTTTGTTTGCGATTATAACCAAATTCACTAGGTTCAAACCCTTGTAGATTTGCACGAGTAATTTCAATAAAGTATCCAAAAACTTTATTAAAACTAATTTTTAAAGACTTAATTCCTGTGCGAGCACGTTCTTTCGCTTGTAACTCTGCTAACCAAGTTTTACCATTCTTAGAAGCTTCTAAATACTCATCTAATTGCTCATTAAATCCAGTCTTAAATAGACCACCATCTTTGACTGAAATAGGTGGTTCTTCAACTAAACTTTCCTCTAAAAGTTCTAAAAGATCATCGAGGGGTTCTAATTCACTAAATTGTGATGTGGTCTGAGCATCTAATTCGTTGAGCAATGCTTTAATATTAGGAATTTCTGAAATCGAATGTTTGAGTTGTATCAAGTCTCTTGCATTCACATTACCATAACTGACTCTGCCGACTAATCGTTCAATGTCATAAACTTGATTTAAATAATTGCGTAGTGTATCTCTCTCAATAAAACGATTGATAAATTCCTCTACGATGTTCAATCTTTCGTTAATTTGATTTTTGTTAATTAAAGGTCGATCAACCCATTGCTTCAGTCGTCTTGCACCCATTGGCGTTTTTGTTTCATCCATTAACCAAAGTAATGTACCTTTTTTCGATTTAAGTCTAATGCTTTCAGTTAGCTCTAAATTTCGCTTAGCATAGAAATCCATTTTCATAAAATCAATTGCCGCGTATTCAGCTACTTCTTCAATATGTGATAAATCTCTTTTTTGAGTATGATGTATATAATCTAACAATAATTGTGTGGACTTGAACATTTGATTATGAGTTAACTTGTTAGTGTTATACTGCATTTCTGAAATATTCTCACGTACTGTAACTGTTTCAGTTGTCATGCTTATTTGACGTTTTAATTCTTCTGGCAATTCTTCATTTACAACTATCTCATTAGGATTAATTGTCGTAATTTCATTCAGTAATGTTGCTTCATCTTGAAAATGAGTAGCCTTAAGTTCTCCGGTAGAAACATCACAATAACTTAATGCATACACTTCATCTTTAACAAAACTTAGAATATAATTGTTTTGCTTTTCGTCCACGCCGCCTTGTTCCATCACTGTACCCGGCGTGACAATTCTAACAACTTCTCTTTTTACCATGCCTTTAGTCTGTTTAGGGTCTTCCATTTGTTCACATATTGCAACTTTATAACCATTGTTGATTAATGTCTCAATATAGCTATCAGCCGAATGATAAGGTACGCCACACATAGGGATAGGATTTTCTTTTTTAGCATCTCTCTTTGTTAAAGTAATTTCAAGAACTCTTGAAGCTTCTTTCGCATCTTCAAAGAAGATTTCATAGAAATCGCCGAGTCTAAAAAATAATAAACAATCGTCATATTCAGATTTTATTTTTAAATATTGTTGCATCATTGGTGTTACATTAGCCATTTCTATTTTCACAACCCTTATTTATAAATATTTTTCTTATTTTAATTTTTTTTACATACGCTTTTAACTCATACATTTTAACATATATAAATACAACTCGCTTAACCAAAAAAGTGTATAAAAAAGTACGCTTTAACATGAGACAAAATTGTTTTAACCCCAATATTTAACCCCTCACTAATAAAGCGTACCTGTAAATAAATCATTTCTTATTAAATTTATCCAATAGACCACGTCTTTTCAAAACAATAAGTAATATATAACTTATTAAAGAACCTATAACACTTGAAACTATAAATGCTATCATTAATGGTCTAACTAAAAAGTTATCAAAATTCATAAACCATGCTAAAGGAATACACATTAAACTTCCTATTACTCCGGTTCCCAATACTTCTCCCACAGCTGCCATAAAGATATGTTTTCTATACATATAAAATAAACTAGAAAGGAATACCCCAATCATGCTTCCCGGGAATGCAAACACACTACCTGTGCCAAAACTCACTCTGAAAATTGAGGAAATAAATGCTTGAGCTAAGCCATACCATGGTCCAACAAAGACTGCACATAATACATTAATAAAATGTTGAACGGGTGCTGCTTTAATCGGTCCTAATGGTATTACGATAAGACTACTAAGTACTATATTAATAGCTATCAAAATTGCGGTTATAGTCAATTTCCTTACTTTCATAGCATTTACTCCTCATTTAGAATTTACTCTTTATGTTCTCGTTCATTATGTTCATTAAGTCGGTCTTCCATTGTTTTAATCATCATCTGTAGCAAATCATTGGCATCATATTGTGCTGACCTGAATTCTTCAACTATTGGCAATTGATTAATTTCATCTTCAATATGATGAATTTGATTCTCTGATTGCTGAAATGCGTTATCTTTACCATAATTTTGAAAATTAACGGATTGTTTTTGTTGCTTTTTAAGATTTTTCATCTTATTTTCAATTGTTTTATTATTATGGATTTGCTTTTCAATAGTTTGGTAATCTTTAACAATCTCCAAATTATTAATTCGATTTGCAAGGGTATCAGCATGTTTTAAGATATCCTCTTTTGAATACATACTATTGAACCACCATCTCACTTTGATGTTCTCCAACAAAAGTTCCATTTAATGAGTACTGTTTGGCTTCATCAATTTTCACATCAACAAGTTTTCCAATCATTTCTTTTGGAGCTTTAAAGTTTACTAGTTTATTCTTAGCAGTGTATCCAGCTAATACAGTATCATCTTTTTTACTTGAACCTTCACATAGTACTGTGACAATTTCACCTTCATATTGGCTCATTGCTTTTTGAGAGTACTCTCCAACTTTTTTATTTAATCTTTGTAGACGTTCCTTTTTAACTTCAGTTGGAACGTTATCTTTCATTTTTGCAGCTGGTGTACCGTCTCTTTGTGAATACAGATAAGTATATGCATGTTCAAATTCAACTTCATCATATAGTGATAATGTTTCTTCAAATTGTTCTTCTGTTTCATTTGGATAACCTACGATGATATCTGTGGTTAGAGCAATATCAGGAATAGCATTTTTTATTCTACTTACTAAGTCAAGATAACTTTCTCTAGTATATTTGCGTCCCATAATTTTTAAAACAGCGTTATTACCAGATTGAACTGGCAAGTGAATATGTGGAACGATATTACCACCATTAGCAATGACTTCAATCATGCGATCTGTAAAGTCCCAAGGATGGCTTGTAGTAAAACGTACTCTAGGAATATCAATTTTAGAGATGTCCTCTAATAAGTCACCCAAACCATAATCTAATCCTTCAATATCTTTACCATAAGAGTTAACGTTTTGTCCTAGTAAAGTGATTTCTTGATAACCTTCCCTAGCTAATTCTCTCACTTCATTAATAATATCTTCAGGACGACGACTACGTTCCTTACCTCTTGTAAATGGAACAATACAATATGTACAGAATTTATCGCAACCATACATGATATTCACCCAAGCTTTGATGCTACCTTCACGTACTTTAGGTAAGTTTTCAATTACATCGCCCTCTTTAGACCACACTTCAACTACCATAGCTTTTGATAGATAAGCTTCTTCTAAAATTTCAGGCAAATGATGAATATTATGTGTACCAAAAATCATATCTACATTTTGATAAGATTTCAAAATCTTATTCACTACGGATTCTTCTTGAGACATACAACCACAAACGCCAATTAGGCACTCAGGGCGTTCTTTTTTAAGATGTTTTAAATTCCCAATCTCACTAAACACTTTGTTTTCTGCATTTTCACGAATCGCACAAGTATTAATTAATATAACGTCAGCTTGATTAATATCTGAAGTCGCACTATAACCTAAAGCTTTCAATATCCCCGCCATGACTTCGGTATCATGTGCATTCATTTGGCAACCATACGTTTTAATTAAAAATGTTCGTCCGTTACCCATACCTTTATATTTTTCATCAATGTGGAAATCTCTGTTATATTGTACTTCTTGTTTCCCACGTTTCTTTGCTTCTTTCAAACTTGGCGGTTGATACACTTGTTCAAAGTATTTGCTATAGTCTTTTTCAGCTTTGCGATCACGTTCAGCTAAAATATTTATCGTACCAGCTTTTCTTTGTTCTTCATTCACTTTGAAAAATCCTTTCTATATGCCCATAATCATTATTTCATTATATTAAATTTAAGATTAAAGTGCAAAAAGACGCTGACATATGCTTTTGAAAAATTTTATAAAAAAAGAGCGCGAAATCAAACTTAAAAAAGATTAATTCCATGCTCTCGCCACAAATTTATTATATTTATTCATTTTCAATCTACTAATTGAAAAACTTTATTCTTGATCATATTTACCTGTTAACGTTTCTATCTCAATACCTTCAGGCACGTGATAGAATTTAACTTGACTAATAATACTTGGACATTCTAGTTCAACCATTCTTTCATTAAGTTTTTGAATTAAGATTAAACATTCGCTCATATCACCTTGAACTGTCGTTTCTAATGGTCCAACTCTATAATGCAAACCTGATTCATCAATAATTTTTATTGCTTCATCAACATATGGAATCACATCTTGGTTGTTAGGCGTTCGCGGAACAATTTGTACGCTCATCAATGTATCATTCATTATACAAACACTCCTCTTCGTTAAAATATTAATACAATCCTATTTTAACATGATGAAAGCAAGTATCATTTTTTATTAACTTTTCATTGTACTTGCTGAATTGCTTTAGAAGTTGCGTCAGCAAAATCATACATTAAATCTCCCCAATTATCACGATTTTCTCTACTTTTACGCGAACTTTTATGATTAACGAATAATGATTTTCTTAGTTCAGAAGTTAATTCTAATTGTACACCTGCATCATTTTTAGTTTGGTTTGTGATATTTCTATTTTGAGTCCCAGCCATTGTATGCGGCGCCCCTTCGACTTTAATACCTATATCTTGTAAAGTTTCACTTAAAATATCAATAAGTTGATAATCATCGCCACCTATATATACTACGCTCTCTTCACCCTTACATCCATGAACTGTTATTGCTCTTTCACTTTTTTTCACTAAATCTAAAGCTTGTTGGTTGTCATAATGGGTGGATGTGACATGTAATTCATTATTACCTTTACTACGGATACCTTTGAATGAAAAGTAATTATACCCACCTTTTTCAGCAATAACTTGAGCCAATTCAGTTGTACCAGGTTCAATTCCGCCCCCATGAATAGCTAATATTGAAACATCACTGTCTTTATCTTCAATTTCAATCTCCCAATCTTCATTTTCAATTGTCTTTTTTTCCAATATTTTCATTGATTTAAATTTGTCCATAGTAGCCTCCCTACAACAACTTTTACGTTATCCATTCCCCTAATTTTCAGTTTGAAAAGTGATTTACATAATCTAAACGCTTTTAATTGATTTTTTAAAATCTCAAAATTGGTGTAAAAAAACTGAGCGCACAAAAAGCACTCAGTTAACTTATAATTTATACGAATTGCGCAGTTAAATCATTAAATGTCTCTTCAGATATATGAATATCCTTTTTAGCGAGAGCTTCATCTTCTAATTCGTCAATTTGTGATTCATAAGATGGTGTTTCAGTATCTTGGTATACAATACCTTTAACTAATGATTCATGTTCTAAAACAGTTTTCATAGCTAATTGCTTATCTGATGTATCATAGTTCTCAATATCATCAATATTAGTTAAATGTTCTTTGAACCAATCATATGTGTTTACTTTGTTATACGTTACACATGGTGAAAAGACATTTACAAATGAAAATCCATCATGATTAATAGCATCTTCAATCAATTTCGTTAATGCTTTAATATCACTTGAGAAACCTTGTGCTACAAAAGTTGCTCCAGAGGACAACGCTAATTCAAGTGGTGCAACGTTTTTCTCAATATTTCCTTTAGGTGTAGTTTTAGTTACAAATCCTACTGCTGATGATGGTGATGTTTGTCCTTTAGTTAAACCATAAATTTGGTTATCCATAACGATGTAAGTCATATTCATGTTACGTCTTAATGCATGAATCGTATGTCCCATACCGATGGCATAGCCGTCGCCATCTCCGCCTGAAGCAATTACTGTTAAATCTTTATTAGCCATTTTAACGCCTTGGGCAAGAGGGAGTGCACGTCCATGAATTGCATGAACGCCATATGATTTAATATAACCTGATAACCTACCAGAACAACCTATACCAGTTATAATTGCAACCTCTTCTGGTTCTAGGCCTACATTGGCTGCAGCTTTTTGTATCGCAGCTTGTACTGAGAAATCACCACATCCTGGGCACCAATTTGGCTTAACATTGTTTCTAAAATCTTTAAATGTAGCCAATTAAACCAACTCCTTAATTTCCTTAACTATTTCTAAACCTTTTGTTTCAATTTCATGAGGTAAGAACGGTGTACCGTCATATTTAGTTTGATTAACTAATTTATCTTGTAATTGGATATTCATTTTTAAAATACTGGATAATTGTCCTTGGTAGTTATGCTCGGCTACAACTACTTTAGAGGCTTTATCAATAGATTGTTGAATCGTATCTTTAGGGAAAGGATGTAATTGTCTAATTTGTAAAGTATTCACTTTAATGCCTTGTTCTTCAAGACGTTCGGAACCTTCCATAATCGCTCCTTTACTAGAAATAAATCCAATATAAAGAATGTCGGCATGTTCATGTCTTTCATTTGATTCAACAGGTTTTTCGATAACTAGATTTTCAGTTTTACGCATACGTTTTTCCATTTGAGCTTGGCGATTAGAAGCCGCTTCACTAGGCTTACCTTCTTCATTGTGTTCAACCCCAGTTATATGGTGGATACCGCCTTTAACTCCTGGAATTGGACGAGGAGAAATACCGCTTCCAGTTAATGCGTATCTTCTGAAGTAACTCTTATCATCTTCCTCACGTTCAATATCAGACTGAAGTAATTCACCACGTTTAATTTCAATCTTATTGTAATCAAGCGCTTTAACAGTTTGTTTACCTAAAGAAAGTTGTAAGTCACTGAGAATAATAACAGGACATTGATATTCTTCAGCTAAATTAAACGCCTCTACAGTAAGATAAAATGCATCTTCAGCATCTGTAGGCGCAACAACTATTTTAGGAATATCACCATGTGTACCATAAATCATTTGCATTAAGTCAGATTGTTCTTGTTTAGTTGGTAGACCAGTTGAAGGACCTCCACGTTGTGTATTAACAATAACGAATGGTGTTTCAGTCATACCAGATAACCCTATTGATTCCATCATTAGTGATAATCCCGGACCAGAACTAGCAGTAAATCCTCTCACACCAGCATAATTGGAACCAATAGCCATTGTTGCAGCTGCAATTTCATCCTCTGTTTGTATGACAGTACCACCTACTTTAGGTAAATTAGCAATCATATACTCCATAATTTCAGACGCAGGTGTAATTGGATAAGCAGCCATAAATTTAGAGCCTGCTGAAATAGCACCTAAACCAATAGCATCATTTCCTACCATGTATAAATGAGGATTTTCATTATTTTCCTCTAGTTCAAAATCACCTTCAATAGCATTTAATTGCGCTTGCATTAAACGATATCCTTCATTTAATGCTTGGATATTCATTTCAACTACTTTTTCTCCTTTTTTAGAGAACATATTAGTAATTAATTCTTCAAAAGTTGAAGTATCTAAGTTCATCAATGCTGAAGTAGCACCTATAGCGACCATATTTTTCATGAGAGCTGTACCAAGTTCTTTTGCAGTACTCGTAAATGGTAAATCAATAAGTTGTGCTTTGCAGTCTTCCGGCTTTTCAGGTTTAGCTTTAGAATCAGCAATGATAATACTATCGTTTCTCATTTCATGATGATTGAGCTCAATCGTTTCTTGGTCAAATGCAACTAAAATATCTAAATCATCACTTATTGCATGAACAGGCGAAGTTGAAACTCTTATTTTATTATTCGTATGGCCACCTTTAATACGGCTTGAAAAGTGTCTATAACCGTATAAAAAGTATCCCTTTCTATTCATTGCGGTGGCAAAGATTTCACCAGTGGATTCGATCCCTTCACCTTGTTGTCCGCCCACTTTCCATGATATTTGTGATTTCATATCACATGCCTCCTGTGGTTATAATTCATAATTAATTTTAACAAAAGAAACCACCGTTTTACTATGTAAACAGTGGTACAAAATTAAATTCATACTAATGGACGATAACCTATAAACGTTGTAATCATAGGCTTTTATCCTTGGAAAGGATGATCGTCATTAATTAATATTCTTTCAATTTGAGTTGTCTTTCCTTCTTTATCTATATCAATAATTACTCCAGACAATACGCTACGGCCTTCATCTGGAACGACATGTCTTTGTGGTAAGCTCGTGATAAATCGATGAATGACTTCGTCACGATTAATTCCTAATATACCATCATAGTACCCTGTCATACCTACATCAGTAATGTAACCTGTTCCCTTAGGTAAAACACGGTTATCAGAAGTTTGTATATGTGTATGCGTACCCACGACTGCACTAACTCTTCCATCTAAATACCATCCCATAGCATTTTTCTCGGAAGTCGTTTCGGCATGAAAGTCTACGAAGATATAAGGTGTCACTTGTCTTGCTTCTTCGATAAGTTGATCAGCTTTCTTAAATGGATCATCAATATCTTGCATAAATGTACGCCCTTGTAAATTAATAATTGCTAATTTAATTTCATTGATTTGAATAAAACGCATGCCAACTCCTGGTGCTTCTTCCGGAAAATTAGCAGGCCTTACCATGCGATTCGCATTATCAATAAATTCGTAAATCTCTCTTTGACCATATGTATGATTACCCATCGTCATGAAATCTACGCCTTCTCTTAACAATTGCTTATATATTTTCTCAGTGAGTCCTTTTCCATGTGCTGCATTTTCAGCATTTACAATGGATACTGTCGGGTGATAGCTTTGTTTGATTTTAGGTAGATAAGTGGAAATCGCATTTCTGCCGATTTTACCAACGATATCCCCGATAAACAATATTCTCATAAATCGTTCATCCTCTCATAAAAATAGTTTAATAGATACCACCGTATAATTAAAGTATTCAGTACAAATTAATTATTCTGAATATTAAAAGACTTTTCTTTTTCGAATTTATTAATTATGTTAGTATGAAGTTAATAAAATTCTAGGAGTTGTATATAACACATGTCTATTAATATTGATCCTGAAAAATTTGCAGAATTAGTAGTAAGTTCTAATCCAGCTAAATCAGATGAGCCTGAAGATATCGCTAAAGAAAGTTTAACTTTATATATTAACGCTTACCGTTTAGCTGAGAGATACTCTAACATAGCTACTAATTGTTATGACACAGCTGAAATCATTAGAGAAATTAATGATGCAGATTTACAATTAAAATAATTTCAAAATTGATATATCAACTATAAACATTGTAATTTAAAATCAACCTGTCAGTAATGTCTTTTTCGACTTTATTGGCAGATTTTTTATGTATTTTTTAATTTTAATTTTTTTAAGACCCATACATATCCTTAAGTATTTGTCTGAAATTGAAATTAAAATTAAATGTCACTCACTTCATTATAATTGAATCTGCGCTTTAAGCATAAGAGCCACTAACCGATGAATCGGTAAGCTTTTGGTAATACTTGAATCTACGCTTCATGCATAAGAGCCACTAACCGATGAATCGGTAAGTGGCTCTAATAAATTATTTTGCATATTCTACTGCTCTAGTCTCACGAACAACTGTCACTTTGATGTGACCAGGATATTGTAATTCTTCTTCGATTTGATTTTTGATATCTCTAGCCAATCTATATGATTTTAAATCATCAATTTCTTCAGGTGAGACAACGACTCTTATTTCTCTACCTGCTTGAATTGCAAATGCTTTCTCAACTCCATCATAACTTTCTGATAACGCTTCTAGTCTTTCTAATCTTCTAATATAGTTTTCAAGTGTTTCTTTACGTGCACCTGGTCGAGCTGCTGATAAAGCATCAGCCGCCGCAACTAATATAGAAATTATAGAAGTCGGTTCTACATCGCCATGATGTGAGTGTATCGCATTAATTACTGTTTCATTTTCACCGTATTTCTTAGCTAATTCAACACCTATTTCTACGTGACTTCCCTCTACTTCGTGGTCAATTGCTTTACCAACATCATGAAGTAAACCAGCACGTTTGGCTAAAGTGATATCTTCATCTAACTCAGCTGCTAACATGCCAGAGAGATGCGCCACTTCAATAGAATGTTTAAGAACATTTTGACCGTAACTAGTACGGTAATTTAATCTACCAAGTATTTTAACTAAATCCGGATGCATATTATGAACATTTATTTCGAATGTAGCTTGTTCACCAGCATCTCTAATGATATCGTCAACTTCTTTTCTAGCTTTTTCGACCATATCTTCAATACGTCCAGGATGGATACGACCATCTGAAACTAAATTCACTAACGCTGTTCTAGCTATTTCACGTCGTATTGGATCAAAGCCTGATAAAATAACCGCTTCTGGAGTATCATCAATAATTAAATCTATACCAGTAAGCGTTTCTAATGTACGAATATTTCGACCTTCTCTACCAATAATTCGACCTTTCATCTCATCATTAGGTAAATTAACAACTGAAACGGTTGACTCAGTTGTATGATCGGCTGCTAATCTTTGTACTGTAGTGGCAAGTAATTCTTTTGCTGTTTTATCTACTTTTTCTTTCGCTTCTTTTTCTTTTTCTTTAACAAGTATTGCAATATCTTGTGACAGTTCTTCTTCAACTCTGTGAAGTTGTTCGTTTACAGCTTCTTCTTGAGTGAGACCGGAGATGCGTTCTAATTCTTGTTCATGCTTCATTATTAATGTTTGAACACTACTCTCTTTTGCATCTACTTGTTGTTGTCTTTCTTCAAGTTTTGATTCTTTCTGTTCTAAAATCTCATCTTTTTTATCTAATAGATCAGATTTTCGATCCAAGTTCTCTTCTTTTTGAAGAAGTCGGGTTTCTTGTCTTTGAAGTTCACCACGTCTTTCACGCAGTTCACTTTCTGCTTGTTCTCTTAAAATTTGGTTTTCTTCTTTTGCCTCTAGTAATTTTTCTTTCTTAATATTGTCAGCTTCTTTATTAGCATGATTGACAATATCTTCGGCAGTTTGTCTCGATTGAACTTGTTTTTGGTGTAATAAATTTCGGGCAACGACATACCCTACAACAACGCCTAGAATAATCCCCAGCAAAATGAGTAGGAGGCTTAATAAATTCACATAAACACCTCCTTTATCTAGGGTTTGCTCTGTATATCAAAATCAATATGATTATATGAAATTATATAAGAATCATACACACTAATTGTACGTTTTTCGACAGAGAAGTGTCAAGATATGAAATTGCACTATAACTCATTTGAAACCTTCATAGTTAATATTAGAATTAACCAATTTTTAATATAAAAAATGGACAGCTATTTAGCCATCCATTTCAACGTTTTCTATGTTATGTGAATAGATTACTCTTCATCAAATAAAGTTTTAGGCGTATCTTCTTCAGATTCAGTTTCTTCAACATCTCCATCAAAGATACCTAATTTTTCACGTAGTTTGCGATCAATTTCTTCTTTAATTTGAGGATTTTCTTTTAAGTAGTTTTTAACATTTTCCTTACCTTGGCCCATTCTTTCCCCATTATATGAGTACCATGCACCAGATTTATCTACAATGTCGTTTTCGACACCTAAGTCAATTAATTCTCCTTCTTTAGAGATACCTTGACCATACATGATATCAACTTCTGCCACTCTGAAAGGTGGTGCAACTTTATTTTTAACAACTTTAATTTTTGTTCTGTTACCTACAATATCTTGACCTTGTTTTAATTGTTCTGCTCTTCTTACTTCTAAACGTACAGAACTATAGAATTTTAATGCACGACCGCCTGGTGTTGTTTCAGGGTTACCGAACATAACACCAACTTTCTCACGAATTTGGTTAATAAAGATTGCAGTTGTATTAGATTTAGAAATTGCACCTGATAATTTTCTTAACGCTTGAGACATTAATCTTGCTTGTAAGCCGACATGCGTATCTCCCATTTCACCTTCAATTTCAGCTTTCGGTGTTAAGGCAGCTACAGAATCGACAACTACAATATCAACGGCACCGCTTCGAACAAAAGCTTCAGCAATTTCTAGACCTTGTTCACCGTGATCAGGTTGAGATAAATATAGATTATCAATATCTACACCTAATGCTTGAGCATAAACAGGGTCAAGCGCATGTTCAGCATCAATGAAAGCTGCTACGCCTCCATTTTTTTGTACTTCTGCAATTGCATGTAATGCTACAGTTGTTTTACCTGAACTTTCAGGTCCATATATTTCAATAATTCTTCCTTTAGGATAACCACCTACTCCTAGTGCGTTATCCACTGTGACAGAACCACTTGATGTGCTTGAGACTCTGCGACCTTTATTATCGCCTAATTTCATTACTGCACCTTTACCAAATGATTTCTCCATATTTTTTATTACTGTATCTAAAGCTTTTTGACGTTCATTATCCAAAGCGAGACCTCCTAATTCAGAAAGTAATCTGTTTAATATCTTACCCTTACTATACAAGCTATCAAATCAAAACACAAGCATTTTGCGAATATTTGTTCGTGTAATTTGTGATTTTACCAGAACAGAAACGAACAAACGTACTTATATTTTGCACTAAAAATGAATTATTCTTGTTGTTCGAACCATTTTAATAATCTTATCATCGCATAATTTTGACTTCTGTTTCTTAATAAATTTCGACTTTGAGCCATTTTGAAGGTATCTATATTCAAGTTTTCACCATCATATATCGCTAAATATACCTCTCCGTCTTTATTTAATAACACAATACCCAATTCTGTTTGATATAAATCTCTTACATATTGAGCTGCACTTAAAAGCTGAGCATGTATGTTTTCATCATTTTCTACAAAAACAGAACTATGCGGTAAAATGCCTTTAAGTAAATTGTCTGTATCTACATTTTTCAGCCTTGTATATAGCGCACCATTGGTTACACCATCGTATATTGCGAATGTACGTTTCACCTTAGACATAACCGATTCTTCAATCGTAATATCATCCGATCCAAAGTAATATTCTCCTATTCGATTAAGGATTTCCTTCTTAATAGGTTGGATGAGTTTCTCACATTCTGTTTGCGTATCTGCGTTAGCTGTTAATCTAATGTATACTTCGTGTGTCCCTGCTAAAGGTGCGATAGTTGGGTTTGACTGATTGTCTATAAGATCCATCAATATCGTTTCAACTTTAGATTCACCAATACCTGCAAATCTTAATAATTCTGAAAAGATAACCCTGTCATCATCTAATAAGTAAGGCAATAGCTCATTTTTAGCCATGGGTTTCATTTCTTTAGGTGGACCAGGTAATAGCACAACTTTTTTCTCTTCTTTTTCTACTAACATACCTGGTGCCATACCTGTTTTATTAGGTAATACTTTAGAACCTTCAATGACTAAAGCTTGTTGTTTATTATTTGGAGTCATCTCCTGACCTTGTTCTCTAAAATAACTTTCAATGTAACTTAAAGATGATTCATCAGTAACTAATTCTCTGCCCAATACTTTCGCTACAGTATGTTTTGTTAAATCATCTTTTGTAGGACCTAATCCTCCAGTTAAAACAAGTGTATCAAAACGCTCTAGACCTTGTTTGATAACATATTCTAATCTTTTAGGATTATCACCAATAACTGTATGCTCAACAACACTTTTACCAATACTATTGAAAAGTTTAGAAAGATATTGACCATTTGTATTAGCAATTTGGCCTAAAAGTAATTCAGATCCTACAGCAATTATTGAAATTTTCATTGAACTTTTACCCCTTTATCTATCGATTTCCACAATAAATTCATTATATATTTTTTAGAGTTATAAATCTAAAATAAGCGTTTAAAAAGTGCACGTGCAATTCAGATATCTACTTCTAATATATTAAAAAAGGCTGAGATAACTAACGATATCTCAACCTCAAATCTAAACATATTAAATTATAATTATTTTGATTGTTTAAAGACGTCTCTACCTTTATAAAAATACTCAATACCAGAAAGAATAGTAAAGAATACACCAATATATAATAAAGTAACGCCTAATGGGAAATGAATAAAGTGTACAAGTGGATCACCTAATAATATCCAGATAATTGCAACCATTGTCACAGCAGTTTTAATCTTACCTAATTGACCTGCAGCACTTACAAATCCTTGTTCAATTTGTAACAAACGGAGTCCTGTCACAGCAAATTCACGTGCAATAATAATGATTGCAACTACTGAGTTTGTAAAACCTAATTGAACCATTACTATCAACGCACTTGCAACAAGTAATTTATCTGCAAGAGGGTCTAAAAATTTCCCCATATTCGTTACAAGTTGCCACTTACGTGCTAAATAACCATCCGCAAAATCACTCAACGAAGCAATAATAAAGATGATTGCACTGATTAAAATTTCAATTCTAATATGATAACCGCCAAGGAAGGAAACTTGTCCAAATCCGAAGTCTACTAACGCAAATAGAATAAAAACGGGTATCAATATAACTCTAAATACCGTAATCTGATTCGGTATGTTCATTTTAAATCCTCATTTCTAAAACTTTATTTATTTACAAAATTAATACTGCAAGTATCCAAATAATTAAAGATACAATAACAATCATACCTATTAACATGACAAGTTGAATGGTTTCTTTCGACTTGCTGCGATAAGAAGGTACTTGACCATTAGAAAAAGTTGTCATCAATTGATCCATTTGATGCTGATTGCTAGGTATTTCATCTCGATGTGCTTCAATCAGTTGATTAGGTTCAATATTAACAACATTGGCATATTTTCTAATAAATCCCTCTGTGTAATCTTTTTTGGCTAATAGGTCAAAATCATTATTTTCAATATGTATCAAAGTCTGACGCTTAAGCTGAGTACGTTGCTCTAATTCATTTAACGTCATACCCAATCTTTCACGTCTACCTTTTAACGCTTCACCAACCGTTTTCACACAAAGTCCTCCTCACACTTATTCAAAGAAACCAAATCCCCCACCGAATGGGTCTCCAAATTCTAAACTATTTTTACTTTGAACCGTTTGTTTCTTCATTTCATCATAATGTATTTCTTGGTTCTCATTTTCTCTCAATTCTATAATATAGTCAAAATCATCCATACTGTAGTTACATGCTTCAACGAATAAATCCGGATGCTCTACGACCTTGATGGATGGCAATGTCATCACTTCTCTAACTAGGTCCTGATGTTTAGGGTTAGACTCACGAGCTGTCACAGCTCCATCAATAATATAGACATGGTTTGACTCATATTCACCCTTGATAAGTGAACTCCTTACCGTCTGTTTAATTAAAGTAGAACTTATGAATAACCATCTTTTATGTGCACAAACGCTTCCTGCTACAATAGATTCTGTTTTACCAACTCGAGGCATGCCTCGAATACCTATTAATTTGTGACCTTCCTCTTTGAAAAGTTCAGCCAAAAAGTCTACAAGTAAACCTAGGTCTTCTCTTTCAAATTTAAATGTTTTCTTGTCATCTGCATCTTGCTCTATGTATCTACCATGTCTAACCGCAAGTCGATCTCTAAGTTCAGGAATTCTTAATTTAGTAATATCAATTTCATTGATTTCTTTGACAATCTGTTCAAAACGTTCAACTTTCTCAAGTTTATCGGTTTTGATAAGTAGACCCCTTTTACCTTGATCAACACCATTGATTGTTACAATACTAATTCCTAGCATACCTAGTAAACTTGAAATATCACCGAGTAATCCAGCTCGATTGATAGTAATTTCATATTCTAAGTACCACTCTTTTCTTTCTGCAACTGTCATGATTCGACCACCCCTTGTTTACAATCACGCACTTGAAAGCTATTCAAAGTTTGATTTAATCACATTATAACATCGTTTATGAGAATCGCACTTAATAATTGTATTAATTTTCTTATAAAAATAAACAAGAATGATTAATCAAAGACAATAAATAGAAAGCTTCTATCCCGTAAGAGTAGCTAACTTATAAATACCAACCGCCATTAACTTTTTGAACGGTACCTGTAATGCTTCTAGACATTGGATGGCATAAATACGCACAAACGTGAGCAACTTCGTATGGTTCAATCATTCTGTTTTGAGGCAATTCTACTACAATAGATTCCATTTCTTCTTTAGACCACGCATTGCTCATGTTACCAGAGACAAAGCCAGGTGCAATTGCATTTACTGTCACTGAAGTGAGTGCCAATTCTTGGCTAAGTGCTTTAACGAAACCAATCTGAGCACTCTTCATTGCAGAATAAATTGATTCCATACTAGCACCTGTTTCTCCCCATATTGAAGAAATCACAATGATACGTCCATTATTACTTTTTCTTAAAGTATCAACAAAATATCTAGATAAACGAATAAATTGTCTTACATGAAGGGCATAACTATAGTCTATGTCTTCATCACTCATATCTTGCAACATACCATATAAGGCAGTTCCACTCGTATATATGAGGCAGTCTATATCATTGAGATGCCCGAAATATTCCGATAATGTTATATCTTGAGCTAAATCACATTGGATAAATTCTACATTATTATTTTTATACTTTTCTTTTAATGAAGTTAAATCCGCAGTGTTGTAATGAATAATCACTTCATAACCTTCATCTAATAAGCGGTCTACAATTGCAGTGCCGATACTACCTGAACCACCAATTACTAGCGCTTTCATTACTCTTTCAGCTCCAAACGACTATCAACAAGATGATCAAAGTCAAGGAATAGCTTAGATGTTTCATTTACACTTTCTAAAGTAATATTTTCAACAATCTCTAACATATCGAAGACACTCACGCCTTCGAAATATAACTTTGCATATTGATTCGCAATATACTCAGGGGAGTTTAAACTAGAAATAAATTCGCCGATAAATTGTTTTTTCAATAAATCAAACGCTTCTTGATCCGCTAAATGTCCTCTGTATTTCTTAAGTTCATTAATTAATAATTCTTTCAACTCGTCGGGGTGTTGTGTCGCACTCGTAATAATAGAAAAACTGTAACTTGGTTCTAATACAAATTGGTAACCAAACGTTTCATCGATAAGATCTTTGTTTAACAAATCTTGATAAAAATCTGTTTCCTCGCCGAAAATCAACTCATAGAAAAATGTCATTTCTAAGTCTCTTTGAACGTATTTTTCTGAGCTTTCATTGAGTGGTTGATTTTTAAATCCTAGCATGAGTCGTGGCGATTGTAATTTCATCTTTTCAGTTACAGTATGTGTATTGACTTCTTCCGGTTCTTTAATTTGTGCACGCTCTATCTGAGGTTGATTAGTCTTGTTGCGTTGCTTTTCATGATTATCGACTAAATCAACGATACTTTGAGGATCAACATCGCCTACGACGAAGAGAACCATATTGGATGGATGGTAAAACGTTTCGTAACATAAATATAAATCGTCTTTAGTTATGTCATAAATACTGTCTACACTTCCAGCAATATCAACTCGGATAGGATGTTTAGAGTACATAGCTCTAAGCGTATTAAACATCAATTTATAACCAGGTTGTTCTTGATACATTTTAATTTCTTCAGCGATAATGCCCTTTTCCTTATTTACAGTTTCTTCAGTAAAATACGGTGTTTCAACCATGGTTAATAAACGCTTAATATTACTTTCGAGGTGATTTGTAGCACTAAATAAGTAACTTGTACGATCAAAGCTAGTGAAAGCATTTGCCTGTGCATTTTCTTCAGCAAATGCTGTAAATAAATCTTCTTCTTCTTTTTCAAAAAGTTTATGTTCTAAAAAATGAGCTACGCCGTCTGGAACCTTTACAAATTCATTACTACCAAGAGGTTTAAAGTGATTATCTAACGAACCAAATTGTGTTGTATAAGTTACAAATGTTTTTTGAAATCCTGGCTTAGGTATAATAAACAGTTTTAGTCCATTATCAAGTTCATGTTCAAAAACCTTTTCATCAATAAGTTCATAATTATGTACTTTCATTATTCACTTTGACCTCCCTTCGTTAAAACATAAATGGTATCAAGGACAGCTTCGTTAGCTAACTCAATTACATCTTCTTTTGTAACCTGATTAATTGCTTTAATAAAGTCTTCATCAGATTGATATTCGTCTAATAATAGTTGATTATGTAGCAATTCAATCATGCTTTTAGGTCTATCAGTAGATTCATGTCTGTGTGAAATAATAATTTTTTTAGCTAATTCTAATTTAGTTTCATCAAATTCACCATTTTTTAATTTATCGAATTCTTCTAAAATGGTATCTTTCGCGCGTTCATATTTATCAGCAGATACGCCACTTAAGACAAATAAGAATCCATTTTTACCATCAATTTGAGAATGGATTGAATAAGCTAAACTTTGCTTTTCACGAACTTCATTGAACAATACTGAAGAGGGATCTCCACCAAACATCATATTAAACACGACAAACGCATAATAATTTTGTTTACCATAGTAGGTTGGGAATCGATAACCAAGATTAAGTTTTGCTTGGTCCACTTCATCTTCTTCAATAATAACCTTTGGCGAACCAATATGATTTATTTGTGTTAATGGTGAACCCTTTTCTAACTCAAACGGTTTGATTTCAAAGTTATTTTGGATTAAATTTCTCGTTTCTTGTTCGTTAACATTTCCTACTACGTAAATTGCACATTCATCATTATGTATCATGGATTTATATGTATCATACAAGTTTTGAGCAGTCACTTGTGGTATTTGTTCCAATTGACCCGTAGCAATATATTTATAAGGTTCATCTTTAAACATATAATTCATTAATTTTAAAAATGAATATTGCGCCTTATTATCTGTCATTGCTTCAATTTTCTTAGTAAGGAGAGATTTCTCTTGAGCCACATATTTTTCATTGAATTGTTCATCTTCAATTAAAGGGTTCCATATTAACTCTTTCAGCATTTCTAATCCCTTTTCAAATAGAGGCGTAGAATCCTTCAAGTAACGCTCATTCACAATTTCTAGAGAAATAGTAATGACATGTTTATCTTTAAATTTAGTTACAAAACTATTGATATAAGCCCCATATAAGTTTGACAAATGTCTATTTAACGCTTTGTCGTTAGGCCATTTTTGAGTAGCACGTACTAATACTTTACTTAGAATGGAACGAGATGTAATCGTTTCATAATCTAATGGTGCCATGAATTTAAATGTCACCATCGTTGTTTTAAATTTTTCAGTTGGTAAAACATTGATATGTATATTTGAATGGTCATGGTTCATTGTCTCCAAATGCCATACCTCCCTTTTCTGTAAAAACATTTACTATTTAATTTTTATTAACTTTAAACTTAACTAAACTACTTTTAAGATAGTTTAAAGAGTATAAGATGGGTTGTCCATTTTCATCATAATGTACAACTTTCAATAACATTAAACCTTCGTGTGGCGACGCGTTGAGCACTTCAGAAATGTGTGGTTCGTAACTAATCGCTTCTAAGTCCATTTCAGCATGAGTCACTTCGTGTCCTGTGGCATCTTTAATGGCTCTTAACATTGATCCGTTACTTTTCTGATAATCTAAACAAGTTAAGTATTGTTTCGCAATTTTATCTAAACAATAAACGACAGGTTTATGGTCAGCAGTTCTCAATCTCTCAATGATAGTGACTGGTTGCTTGGTTTCTATTCCTAAATGTTCTGCATCTAAGATTGTTGCTGGTTGTTCATCAAAATTTAGATACTCTATACCTGCTTTATACCCAGCTTCTTCAATCATAGTACTAATACTTATTAATTTGTCTAATGGATAAAAGAAGGGAGGTTGTGCTTTAACGCTTGTCCCCTCTTCAAAATTATCCGTGACTATTTGTTCTGTGATTAATTCACCAATGCCGTCATAAACATCATCAGTTTTAACATTTAATGCACGTGCAATTGATAAATTACTAGGTAACTTACCACCGTTTTCTAGCTCACCATTTTTAATCATATTTAAAATATATTGTTTTACTCTATATATAGCATTCATTTCCGACATTTTTACACCTCATCATTATCTAAATCAACTAGAATTTGTCTAGGCTTGCTCCCTTTTTGTGGGCCTATGACCTGATTACGTTCTAAATCGTCCATTAATCTTGAAGCACGATTATACCCAATTCTAAATTGTCTTTGTAATAAAGATGTACTAGCCTTCTGTTGTTCTATAACAAATAAATAGGCTTCATCGTATAAAGAATCTTCACTTTTCATCTCTGATTTATCGACTGGTGCATCTGGTTCCATTTCTTTCACATAATTCGCTTGTTGTTGTTCTACAACATAATTGACTACGTCTTGAACTTCTTTGTCACTCAAGAAAGCACCTTGAATACGTGTTTGCGTAGACTCTCCGTTACCTATATATAACATGTCACCTTTACCTAGTAATTTTTCAGCACCGCCAGAACCAATAATTGTTCTAGAGTCTGTTTGTGAACTTACCGCAAAGGCAATTCTTGATGGAATATTATTCTTGATAATACCTGTAATGACATCAACTGATGGTCTTTGAGTGGCTACAATTAAATGAATTCCAGCAGCTCGGGCCATTTGAGTAATACGTTGAATCGCATTTTCAACTTCTTTTCCTGCAACCATCATTAAATCTGCTAACTCATCTACAATTACAACAATGTAAGGTAATTCGGATTGTTTCTCTTCAAGTTCTTCATTTTGTTTACGAATATATTGGTTATAACCTTCAATATTACGTGTAGAAGAATGTTGGAAAAGATCGTAACGACGTTCCATTTCAGCAACTACTTTTTCTAGAGCCTGAGATGCTTTATGTGGGTTCGTAACAACTGGTATAAGTAAATGTGGTATACCATTATATACGTTTAATTCTACCATTTTAGGGTCAATTAACATAAGTTTTACTTCATGAGGCTTTGCGTTAAGTAAAATACTTGTGATGATACCGTTAATACAAACTGATTTACCACTACCTGTTGAACCTGCAACAAGTAAGTGTGGCATTTCATTTAATTGGATAGATACAGGTTCACCAGAAATATCTCGGCCTAAGCCGACTTCTAACTTATGTTGTGAAGGGAATTTCTCTTCTAACACTTCTTTTAAAGATACTAATGAAATCTTATCATTTGGTACTTCAATCCCCACTGCAGAACGACCGGGTATAGGCGCTTCAATACGTACATCTTTAGCAGCTAATGCTAAAGCAATGTCGTTGTGTAAGTTAACGATTTTACTTACTTTAACACCTTGGGCTGGTTGGATTTCATATTGAGTTACTGCAGGACCGATTTTAATTTGTGTGACTTTCGCATTGACACCAAAGTTTTTCATCGTTGACTCTAATACTTGACCTTTGCGCTGAACTTCAGCTTTAGAAGTTGATTGTTGTTTCACAGGTTGATTAAGTAAAGTTAAAGGTGGCACAGTATATTCGACATTAGCCACTTCTCCGGCTTCTGAAATAGAACTTTCCCCGTCGTTGTTATTATTGATTTCCTGTTCTGAATTCGTCGAAACATCTTTTTTATGATTATTTTCTTGTGAATTTGATGTTGTTTCGCTGCTTTTAGCTTCATTGTCAAAGATTCGTTTTTTACGCTTATTCGGTTGACTATTGACTTGATCCTCTTGTTCGTTATGTCCATATATAGGTATATCATTCGTTTGTCCTACTTCTGGTAAATCACTTACATCTTTAACTTGTTCGTGTTGTAATCTCTCTTGATTTTTAGTACGTTTCTTTTCTTCAGCACGTTTAGCTTTTAATTGTGCGCGTTCTTCTTTTTTAGCTTTATTTTGTTCCCTTTTTTCTTTAAAAGACTCTGAAGCATTTTCACTTGAAGACTTCATATTTTCAAATAAATTTTTAGTCACATCTCTATGTCTTAAGTTCATTAAAAGAATAATACTTGATGCCACTAATAAAATCGTAATAATAATAACTCCTACAATAGAGATGAGCGGAATAAACAACTTAAGTAAGTAAAAACCAATGAGTCCTCCACCAAAATTTGGAAAATGCGTATGTTCATATGATCGATATACATATGAAAGTACTGGTTCTCTTTCAGATGAGATACCTTTTGTAAAATGATAATAAAGTTGTGCTATAAATAATAAAGCTAATTGTAAGATAATTGCCCCAACACTACGACGCGTTTTAGGAATCTTTTTAGAGTATGTAATAAAACCTGTTGCTAGGATTACTAAAATATATGTTAAAAATCTACTCATTCCAAATAAATAATTAAAGAAACTATCAATCATTCGACCAACTATGCCTAATTGAAAAGCTCCTAAAACGACAAGAATGACAATGGAAATAGCAATTAAATAGCGTAACGGACTTTCATTTTGTTTTCTTCTCTTAGAGTTTTTACGCGTAGCATTACTTTTCTTTCTAGTCGTTGTTTTTTTCTTTGCTTGTGGCAAGATTTTACACCTTCTTTTTTAATCTTTCACAGTTCTCCATTAGGTCTTATGACACCTATTTCTTATGTATATATTTAATAAGATGAAAGAGGCAGGAACAATTTAAATGTTTAAAGTTAATTTTAATCGTCCATATCTTTTGTTTCGATATAAAGTGAACAAAATTAAAATAACCTAAATGTAGAACATCATCATCTTTATGTTACAAAGTGATTGTGTTTTACTAAATTGTCCCAACCTCTTTAAAATATTTTTTATTTGGATTATATCTCAGAAATAACTGGAATAATCATTGGACGTCGTTTCGTACTTTCGAATAATAGTTTACTAATTTGATCTCGCATATTTTGCTTTATTTCAGACCATTCAATACGTTTTTCTTGTAAACCTGCTTCTACAATTGTACGCACTTTTTCTTCCGCTTCATTTAATAATTCTTCGCTTTCTCTAACATAAACAAAGCCTCTTGATTGTATTTCAGGACCTGCTGCAATTCGTCTGTTTTTAGGATCTAACGTTACCACAGCAATGAATATTCCATCTTCTGCTAATAAATGACGGTCTCTTAATACGATGTTACCTACGTCGCCAACACCAATACCATCAATAAGTACATTTCCTGAATTTACTTTTTCATTTAGAATCATATCTTTACCGTCATAATTAATAACGTCGCCTTTTTCTACTAAAAAGATTTTTTCAGGAGCAACACCTGACTCAGCAGCTAATTTAGCGTGTGCAATTTGCATTTTAAATTCACCTTGCACAGGGATAAAATATTCCGGTTTCATGATATTTAACATCATTTTTAATTCTTCCATACAACCGTGACTTGAAGCATGAATCTTCTTATTGTTAGGAATGATGTGGGCACCGGCGCGTACCAATTCATTTAAAGTATCCGCAATGATGACTTCCATATTCGCTGAAGCTGTAATTGCTAAGAAGACAGAATCGCCATCTTCGATATTCATAATTTTATGTTTCTTTTGAGCCATTTGACTTAAAGCTTCGACAGGTTCTCCTTGCATGCCTGTGGCAATGATAATGACTTCATTCTTAGGATAATTATCAACTTCATTAATAGGTATTAATAAGTCTTTAGGTATATCGAAATATCCCATCTTGCGGGCGATATTAAATGAACTTTCAAGTGAACGACCTAAGAATGATACTTTACGATTCAATTGACTCGCAATATTTAATACTTGTTGGATACGTATAAAATTAGACGCATAGCAAGAGACGATAAGTCTTCCTTTTACTTTAGCAAATGCATCATACATATGGTGTTCGATGACATTTTCAGGTGTATTGTAGCCAGGCTTTTCAGCTTCAGTAGAATCACTGATTAATGCAAATACTCCTTCATCACCAATTTCAGCCATTCGTTTCATATCAGGTGCATACTGACCATGTAAACTTTGATCAAATTTAAATTCACCTGTATATACGATAGAACCATATGATGTGTGAATACAAATACCTAAACTATCAGGAATGCTATGTGTAGTATTAAAGAAACTCACGTTTACATTTTTAAATCTCATTACTGAATCATGATTAACTGTATAGTAACGCACTTTCTTTTTAATATTACGGGCCTTCATGTTTTCTTTAATAAGTGCGATTGTCAACTTAGAACCATACACTGGTGCATCAATTTGTTCTAACACATAACTCACTGCACCAATCGCGTGTTCATGACCATGAGAAAGGAAAATGCCTTTTAACTTATCTTTATTTTCAATGACATATTGAATGTCAGGAATAACAATATCTACGCCTAGCATTTCATCTTCGGGGAACATTAATCCCGCATCTAACATAAACATTTCATCGTCTACTTCAACGATGTACATATTTTTAGCGATTTCGCCTACACCACCGAGTGGTATGATGCGAATATCTTTATTTTTTTTCTTTATTAAACTCAAAATGTTACCTCCTATAAATAGTGACCCGTCCATATATAAACTCATCATTTATTATAAGTTAAAATAGGCGTGATGTACACTATTAAAGCACGGTTGACCATCTTGAAGATTTAAATTTTATTTTTCTTATACGCTTAATCAACCTTTGTAAATTGGCACGATTCATTTTTAATAGCCCAAAATATGTAAAATAAAAAGATTGAGTACTCCATTAAGAATACTCAATCTTAACCATTCACTTTATTCTTGTGTTAAAGCTTTATGAGAAGCATTTACTCTGCCTTGCTTGTCTATTTCAGTAATTTTTACTTCAATCGTATCACCAATATTTAATACATCTTCAACTTTATTGATTCTATCTTTAGAAATTTGAGAAATATGAAGTAACGCATCTTTACCTGGGAATAACTCTACGAAAGCACCATATTTTTCGATACGTTTAACTTTAGCATGATATACTTGGCCAACTTCAGCTTCACGTGTAATTTCTTCGATAATTTCTTTCGCACGATCAATCATTTCTTGGTCTACAGCACCGATAAAGATTGTTCCATCTTGCTCGATATCAAGTTTAACGCCTGTTTCATCAATAATTTCATTGATTTTTTTGCCGCCAGGTCCAATGACATCTCTGATTTTGTCAGGTTTGATGTGCATTGTAACAACTTTTGGAGCATAAGCACTTAATTCTTTACGTGGTGCATCGATTGTTTGAAGCATGTGATCCATAATAGCTAAGCGTCCTTGACGAGCTTGTTCAAGTGCTTCTTCAATTACTTCTCGTGTTAAACCATCAATTTTGATATCCATTTGAATAGCAGTAATACCTTCTTTAGTACCCGCTACTTTAAAGTCCATGTCACCAAGTGCATCTTCCATACCTTGAATGTCAGTTAAAATTGTATAGCTATCATCACGTGTAACGAGGCCCATGGCTATACCTGCTACAGGTGCTTTAATTGGTACACCAGCATCCATTAACGCAAGTGTAGAACCACAAATTGATGCTTGTGAAGAAGAACCGTTTGATTCTAATACTTCACTTACAATACGGATTGTATATGGAAAATCAGTTGTATCAGGGATGATATAGCGTAAAGCTCTTTCACCTAATGCACCATGACCAATTTCACGACGTCCAGGCGCACGAACAGGGCCTGTTTCACCAACAGAGAAGTTAGGGAAATTATAATGATGCATGAAGCGTTTTTCTACTTCTGGTCCTAGACCATCGATGAGTTGATAATCTCCTAATGCGCCTAATGTTAAAACAGATAGTGCTTGTGTTTGTCCACGTGTAAATAATCCTGAACCATGAGCTCTCGGTAAGAGTCCAACTTCTGAGTCAAGTGGACGTATTTCATCTACTTTACGACCATCCGGACGAATTTTTTCATCAGCAATTAAGCGTCTTACTTCTTCTTTTACGAGATCATTCAAGATTGAGTACACTTCATTGATAAGAGATTCATTGTCTGGATCTTCTTCATCTATAAAATGTTCTACGACTTCTTCTTTAAGTGCATCTAAATTTTCATCACGTTGTTGTTTATCAAATGTTAATACTGTATCTTTTAAACCTTTTTCTTCAGTTAATGCTTTTACTTTTTCAACTAGCGCTTCGTCACGTTCAACAGGAATAAATTCTTGTTTTACTGGTTGAATATGATCAATAATTTCTTGTTGGAATGCAACTAAACGTTTAATTTCTTCATGTCCGAAGAAGATTGCCTCAAGCATTTCGCTTTCAGTGATTTCACTAGCCCCTGCTTCTACCATGTTTACAGCATCTTTATGACCAGCCACTTCTAAGTCTAATCTAGAAACTTCCTTTTCAGAAACTGAAGGGTTGATGACATAATTACCGTCAACATAACCTACATTGACACCTGCAATAGGTCCTTGGAAAGGAATGTCTGACACACTTAAAGCCATTGAAGAACCAATCATTGCAGCCATTTCAGGTGAACAATCTGGATCAGCACTTAGAACAATGTTCATAATTTGAACATCATGTCTGTAACCTTTTGGGAATAATGGACGAATAGGTCTGTCGATTAATCGTGCAGTTAGTGTCGCTTCATCTCCAGGACGTCCTTCTCTTTTTTTGAATCCACCAGGAATTTTACCTGCCGCATACATTTTTTCTTCATAATTGACTGTTAATGGGAAAAAGTCACCATCTCTAGGTTCCTTTGAAGCAGTAGCAGTTGATAACACAACTGTATCTCCATAACGTACTAAAACAGCACCATTAGCTTGCTTTGCTAATTGACCTGTCTCAATAGTTAAAGAACGACCAGCCCATTCAGTTTTGAAAACTTTCTTCTCTTGAGACATTATGAATCTCCTCTCTTAATTCTATTATTTACATCATATCATTTATTTACTCAATTTTATATTTTTTATTATGTGTGATAATAAAAAAAGGAAAGTACCATCCAACTGGTGCTTTCCTCTGACTGTAGACAAACCCTTTCACTCTTTGTCGTCTTATGCATGCCTAGCTCATTTACTATTAGTAAAATCCCGTCGTTATGCATTTCGACTCCTCGATTGAAAAGGGCTTTCTATCAGTCATCTTAATTAAATTTATTTTGCCGTAAAATATACAAAAGTACCATCCAACTGGTGCTTTCCTAATTCTATATTAAGATTAACGACGGATACCTAATGATTTAATTAATTCACGGTAACGTTGAATATCTTTACTACGTAAGTAGTTTAATAAGTGTCTACGACGACCTACCATTTTTAATAATCCACGACGAGAATGGTGGTCTTTTTTGTGTTCACGTAAGTGTTCGTTTAACGCAGCGATTTCTGCAGTTAAAACAGCGATTTGTACTTCTGGTGAACCAGTATCTGTTTCGTGTACACGGTATTCTTTAATTAATTCATCTTTACGTTCTTGTGAAATTGCCATAATCAATTTCCTCCTTAAAATTTTTTACTCCTTAATCTGAGTTAGGCGTCGGAGACTCGACCTACTAAGAAAAAGGTATCTTAGAAGTGAGTTCGGGACAAAAGTGTTTAAGGTTTAAGCAGAACCGAACGATGAGCAAAATTGTTTCTCAAATTTTGCCGGGTTGTGAAAGTTACTGCCGAAAATCCTGCTTTTGGGACGCCGTTAATCGGTTCCCCAGAGCATAAACTTTAAATTCCCTACTCTTTTCTTCCTCAACTTTAAATATTATACGATATATCATCACCGAAATCAACAGATAATAAATATTTCGCTTTAGCTTTATCTTCATTCATCTGTTCAACTAATGGATCTATGCCCTCAAATTTAACTTCTGGTCTTAAGAAGTGATGCCAATAAACTGTAACCCTTTCACCATAAATATTTTCATCAAAGTCAAAAATATTTACTTCAATCACTACTTCAGCTTTAGCTGGATCATGGAATGTAGGTTTTACTCCCACATTGGCTACCCCTCTATACAATTTACTCTCTGGACCTATCTCCATACTCACGGCATAGACACCTTTTTTAGGTAGCACGTAATCATCGTTCGGTTGTACATTAGCTGTAGGGAAACCAATCGTTCTGCCACGTTTTTCTCCTTGCACAACTGTGCCTTTAATTCTATATAAGTAACCTAACGCTTCATTTGCTTTTCTTAAATTACCTTCAGTTAATGCCTCTCTAATAGCTGTTGTAGATATCTTTTCAGAACCCATTTCTTGCTTACCTACAATGGTAGTATTGAATTCTTCAGATTCTTGTAAAACAGTCATATTCCCTTTACCAAATTTACCAAAAGTAAAGTCGAAACCTGCAATCACTTCTTTAACATGATTATTAATCACATATTCTTGAATAAATGCTTCGGAAGTTACATTTGCAAATCTTGAAGAAAAGTTAATGACAATACAATAATCAATATCATGTTGCGCAATCATTTCCAATTTATCTGAAAGTGGTGTTAAATATGTTGTACGTTTACGCTCGGGATTTAGCACTACTGATGGATGAGGGTCAAACGTCATTACAGCTTTTTTCAAATTACTTTCTTTGGCTTTACGGTCTAAAGTTTGAAAAACTTTGTCATGACCTCTATGCATACCATCAAAGAAACCAAACGCCATCGCTACATCTTCATTGATTAACTGTTCCTTTTGAATAGGATGGGTTACTTCTATCACTTTCATAAATAAATTGCTCCTTTAGTTAAAAACTTTTTTCGGTTTAATTTCGTGCGCTTTTTCCGGATGAATCATATATATAGCAAGCGCTTTATTTGTGTGGTTATCGATAAACACAAATTGCTCCTCAAATTCATACTGAAATTCATGACTATTGAATTTCTGACCATTTAAGATCCGCTTCTTGAGTTCATCATCACTGACTTCAATGTGTTGTAATCCTTTCAAACCATATTCTATAGGAAACAACTTTTCTTGTAATGAATCATGCTCATGCAATACTTTAATTTGATCAAGTGTTAAACTGGCCTCTTGCTTAAAACCGCCTGAAGCGATGCGAGTTAAAAGTGACATATGCGCAGGAAAGCCAAGACTGGCACCAATATCAGTAGCTAAAGTTCTAATATACGTACCCTTACCACATGTAACTTCAATATCGAAATGACACTGTTCACCTTCGAAGGTTAGTTCAGAAATTCTTTGAATAGATTTGATATAGACGTGCCTGATTGGTCTTTCTACTTCCTCATTATTTCGAGCATATTCGTATAGCTTTTTACCTTTAACCTTCACTGAAGAATACATAGGGGGAATTTGTTTTATAAGACCTAAAAATTGCTCAAGCGTATGATCTATGTCTTGTTCTGAAACATCTTCTGCTTTAATACGCTTAGTTTCTAATATATCCCCTGTTTGATCTTCAGTAGTCGTACTCATGCCTAGTGTGACAGTTGCTTTATACGTTTTACCCATATCCATCACGTAATCACTGATCCTCGTAGCATGACCTAAACAAATTGGAAGTACACCATTTACTTCAGGATCAAGTGTACCCGTATGTCCAATTTTCTTCATTTTTAAAATCTTTCTTAGTTTAAAAACAACATCGTGGCTTGTTAAACCTCTTTCTTTAAATACAGGTAATATACCGTTATACATTTTGTCACACCTTTTACTCAACGTTACTTTAACCTTAATTATTATAACATCTCTTAAACTCTATTTGACTGAAAATAATACATAAAAATAGTAGGTAGTCATTCAACAATTTCTTTTGTGAATACGCGTACCTACTTTCATAAAAGATTATTTATCTTCTTTGTGTAAATCTTGAATCATACGTTCAATTTTATTACCGTATTCGATTGATTCATCATATTCAAATGTTAAATCAGGAATAATTCTTAAACGCATTCTTGAACCTAACTCGGATTTAATAAAGCCTTTCGCTTTTTCAAGTGCCTTAAATGTATTATCGACTTCTTTTTCGTTTCCTAATACAGTTAAATAAACTTTTGCTTGCGATAGGTCATTCGTTAATTCAACATCTGTAATCGTAAGAAATCCAACTCTAGGATCTTTTACTTTAGTGTTTACAATATCCATAATTTCTTGCTTCATTTGTTCGCCAACACGTTCAGCTCTCATATTACTCATCTTCATTTCACCTCTTTTAATATATTTATTTTTTAAAATTATCCACGCTCAAGTAGATTATATTTTATTAAATAATGCGCTTTTTAGCAATGTGATTGATTCAAAAATCTCCTCCCTATTTGTGTTTAATAGCGAGGAGATTGGAATGATATTCTAATTCATTATCTTTGGATTTCAACCATTTCAAATGCTTCGATAATGTCGCCTTCTTTAAGGTCGTTATATTTTTCGATGGTAATACCACATTCATAACCTTGAGCTACTTCTTTAGCGTCATCTTTGAAACGTTTAAGTGTATCTAACTCACCTTCGAATAAGACAATACCATCTCTTATAACACGTACACCTGCGTTACGTGTGATTTTACCTTCTGTTACATAACTACCTGCAATTGTACCAACTTTAGATACTTTGAATGTTTGACGTACCTCTGCTTGTCCGATAACTTGTTCTTCGTATTCTGGGTCAAGTAAACCTTTCATAGCAGATTCGATTTCTTCGATAACATTATAGATAACACGGTGTAATCTCATATCAACATTTTCCGCTTCAGCAGCACGTTTTGCACCTGCATCTGGACGAACGTTAAATCCGATAATAATACCGTTAGAAGCATTTGCCAATGTCACGTCAGATTCATTGATTGCACCGACAGCTGTATGAATAATGCGTACATTAACGCCTTCAACATCAATTTTCATTAATGAAGCTGCTAATGCTTCTACAGAACCTTGAACGTCACCTTTGATGATTACGTTAAGGTCTTTCATTTCGCCTTGTTTCATTTGTTCAAATAAGTTATCTAATGAAACATTTTTACTTTCTTGACGTTGCTGAATTACACTTGCTTCATGACGTGCTTCACCAATACGGCGTGCTTGTTTTTCATCACTAAATACAACGAAACGATCACCCGCAAGTGGCACATCATTGATACCAGTAATTTCGACCGGCGTAGATGGGCCAGCTGATTTAATACGTTTACCTAAATCATTTACCATAGCACGAATACGACCATACGTATTACCGACTACAATTGAATCTCCAACATTTAAAGTACCATTTTGTACTAATAATGATGCAGCAGGCCCACGTGATTTATCAAGTTCTGCTTCAATAACCGTACCGACAGCACGTTTTTCAGGATTTGCTTTTAATTCTTGAACTTCTGCTACTAAGCCAATCATTTCAAGTAAATCTTCAATACCGTCTCCACTTAAGGCTGAAAGTGGTACGAAAATTGTATCGCCACCCCAGTCTTCAGGGATTAAACCGTATTCAGTTAATTCTTGCATAACACGATCTGGATTAGCTGTCGGTTTATCAATTTTATTTACTGCAACGATTGTCGGTACTTCTGCTTCTTTCGCGTGATTAATCGCTTCGATAGTTTGTGGCATTACGCCATCATCTGCTGCTACAACTAGAATAGTAATATCAGTGACTTGTGCCCCACGTGCACGCATTGTTGTAAATGCAGCGTGTCCTGGTGTATCTAAGAAAGTAATTTTCTTACCAGCATTTTCAATTTGATAAGCACCGATATGTTGAGTAATACCGCCTGCTTCTCCTTCAGTTACTTTAGTATGACGAATAGAATCTAATAAAGTTGTTTTACCATGGTCAACGTGTCCCATGATTGTAACTACAGCTGGTCTTTCAATTGCATCTGGATCTTCGCTTTCATCATCGAAATAAATCGATAAATCTTCCTCATCAATGACAACTTCTTGTTCGATTTCTACACCATAGTCTTCAGCAATTAATTCTAATGTTTCTTCATCTAATGATTGGTTAATATTAGCCATGATACCTAGTAAGAATAATTTCTTAATAATGCCTGAAGATTCAACATTTAATTTTTCAGCTAATTCGCCAACTGTAATTCCTTCTTGGTAAGTGATTTTAGAAGGCATTTCTTTTGGTTCTGAAGTTTGGTTTTGTTGTTTATTATTCTTGTTGTTCTTATTATTTTTATTGTTTTTATTATTCTTATTTTGTTGCTTGCCTTTGTTGTTTTGTCCGTTTTTCTTGTTTTGATTAGATTGTTGGTTACCTTTTTGTTGTTGGTTATTTTTGTTTTGTTGTTTGCCTTTATTGTTTTGATTTTGTTTGCTATTAGATTTTTGGTGATTATCTTGAGTATTTTGTTTGTTGTCATTATTTTGTTCTTTTTTGAACTTTTTGTCTAAAGCTTTAATTTGGTCGTCTTCTAAAGCTTGCATATGGTTAGACACTTCAACATTCATACTTTTTAACTCATCTATAATCTCTTTACTCTTTAGATTCAATTCTTTCGCATATTCGTAAATTCTTTTTTTACTCATATAATCACTCCTTACGATATTCATCTATCATTGATAACAATTTTTTTGCAAAACCATTATCGGTTACACCAATATTTACTCTCTCGCCTTTACCAAGTGCTATCCCTAATTCAACTCTCGTTCCAAAACTTCTTAGTGGAATTTGATTGCTCTCGCTCTTATTTTTCATAACTTTTAATGTGTTATCAGAGGCATCAGTTGCAACAATGACGAGTTTAATTTTATTAGTTTTAATGTCGCTTAGAATTACAGATTCTCCACTTTTTATTTTGCCTGCTCTCATTGCTAAACCAAGAAAATTAAATATTTGATCTTTCGTCATTTAGGAATCTCTTCTCTATAGATTAAACGAATAATTTCTTTATATACTGGTTCAAGTGTTTCTTTAGAAGCATTGAAATATTTTTCAAGCAATTCTTTTTGTTGTGCCTTTTCAACTAAAGGAACATCTTTAGAAACATATGCGCCACGACCTTGTTTCTTACCAGTCGCATCGGCAAATATTTCACCTTCTTTATTGATGACTACACGAATCATATCTTTCTTAGGATGCATTTCGTTAGATATAATACATTTTCTCATTGGAATTTTTTTCTTCTTCATAAGTAGTCACTCCAATCTATTCTTCTGTATTCTTATCTTCTTCTGTTTCTTCATCCGTTTCTGCAGCTAATTCTGCCGTAGTTAAGTTAGATTCTTCTAAATTAACATCATCAAATTCTACATCTTCATCGCCAGTGTTAACAATTTCATCTGCTACTTCTTCTGACTCAATGATTGGGTAAATACCTGCTTCACGTGCATCTGTTTCAGATTTAATATCAATCTTCCAGCCTGTTAACTTAGCAGCTAAACGAGCATTTTGACCACGTTTACCAATTGCTAAAGATAATTGATAATCTGGAACTACAACAACTGTTGATTGATTGTCTTCGTCTACAATCACTTCTAAAACTTGTGATGGACTTAAAGCATTTCTTACGAATACTTTCGGATCTTCATTCCATTGCACAATGTCAATTTTCTCTCCACCAAGTTCTTCTACTACCGCTTCAACACGTGCACCTTTAGAACCTACACATGCGCCAACAGCATCAATGTCAGGATTTTCTGAATATACACTGATTTTAGAACGGTCACCTGCTTCACGAGCAACAGATTTAACAATCACTGTTCCATCATAAATTTCTGGAACTTCTTGTTCGAATAAACGTTTTAATAAACCTGGATGGCTTCTTGAAACATAAATTTGAGGACCTTTAGTCGTTTGTTCAACTTTGTTTACATAAACTTTAATTCGTTCATTAGGAATATAACTTTCATTAGGGCTTCTTTCCGCTTCTGATAATACCGCTTCAATACGACCTAAGTTTACGTATACATAACGGTGGTCAACACGGTCAATTACACCTGTTAAGATATCTTCCTCTTTATCAATAAATTCATCGTATAAGATTTCTCTTTCAGCATCTCTTAATCTTTGCATCACTGCCTGTTTAGCTGCTTGCGCACCTACACGACCAAAGTCTTTTGGTGTTACATCTTCTTCGTAAATATCTCCAACTTCATAAGCAGGATTTTTTACTAAAGCTGTACTTAAGTCTACTTCTTCTCTATCATCAAAAACTTCTTCTACTACTTCTTTACGTGCAATAACTCTAAATGAACCTTCGTCCATATTTAATTCAACTCTAACATTTCTTGCACTGTCGTAATTTTTCTTATAAGCAGTAATTAATGCTGCTTCAATTGCATCGATAAGTACTTCTCTAGGAATTTTCTTTTCCTTTTCCAAATATTCAGTAGCTAATAATAATTCATTACTTGACACAGTTTTTCCTCCTCATCACGTTAAATCATAACAGCGTGACGTGCTTTTGCTATTTTATTTCTTGGTATTTCAATTTGTTTTGTTTTAGATTTTTCTTTTACTTCCATAACAATATTGTCATCATCAACAGATTGTAAAATGCCTAACCATTCTTTCTCGCCTTCAATTGGAGCATAAAGTGAGATAAACACCGGTTGAGTTACCGCATTGTGAAAATCTTTATCTTTTTTAATAGGTCTTTCTGCTCCTGGAGAAGCCACATCAAGATAATACATTTCAGGGATAGGGTCATTTTCATCCATAGCTTCACTAATTTTTTCAGAAGCTAGCGTACAATCGTTTAAATCTACACCGCCTTCTTTATCAATGGAAATTCTTAGAAAACGGTCTTTACCTTCTTTAACATATTCAATTTCAACAAGTTCAAATTTTAAGTCGTCTAAGATAGGTTGAATGATTGATTCTACTTGTTCAGTAACTTTACTCATACAGGCCTCCTTTTTTGGCAAATAGAAAAGAGCGGGTATATGCCCACTCTTCTGCCTGAGTTTAATCATTTTTTACGCAATTTAAGTATATCATAACTATTGATACTAAACAAATTTCATCAGATGTAAATAGATGTGTTGTACTTTATTTGTATTTGAAAAAATCTTTTTCATTAAATCATTACATATCAAAGATTGAAAGTTGTGCTTTATCTGGTAAGTCAGGTAATGAGCCCATTTCATCTAAGTAATCAATAACTTTTTGAGATAAACCGGCCTTCTTATTTAAATCTTCTTTAGATAAGAATGGTCCTTCCTCACGTGCTTCTACAATTCGTTTGGCAACATTTTCACCTAGTCCTGGAACTGCCACGAATGGTGGGATAAGCGTATCTCCTTCAATAATGAAGTCAAACGCCTGACTTTTTTCTAGACTGATGGGTTGCATACGATAACCACGATGTGCCATCTCATTCATAATCTCAAGTACAGTTAACACGTCTTTTTCTTTTTTACCTAAATCCATATATCTTGAATACATGTCTTTAACTGTATTACGAATACTTGTTTTATCTTTAATCATAGTAATGAGATCAAAGTCAGAGGCTCTGATCGTAAAGTATGCTGCATAGTAATATAATGGATGATGAACTTTGAAATAAGCAATTCTAACCGCCATAAGTACATAAGCAGCCGCGTGTGCTTTCGGGAACATGTATTTAATCTTACGACAAGAATCTAAATACCAGTCTGGCACATCATTTGCCTTCATCGCTTCAACCATTTCATCAGTTAAACCACGACCTTTACGCACAAATTCCATCGTTTTAAATGCCATTGATGGCTCTAAACCAGCATACATAAGATAAACCATGATATCGTCACGACAGCCTATAACGCTTGATAAGTCACAAATACCTTGTCTTATTAACTCTTGCGCATTTCCAAGCCATACGTCAGTACCGTGAGATAATCCTGATATTTGAACAAGTTCTGAAAATGTCGTTGGCTTTGTATCTTCCAACATTTGTCTAACAAACCCTGTACCAAATTCAGGAACACCAAAAGTTCCTGTCTTACATAAAATTTCATCTTCCGTAACACCTAGACTTTCAGGGCCACTGAAAATTTGCATCGTGTCTTTATCATCAACTGGAATTGTTTTAGGATCTATGCCAGACAAGTCTTGAAGCATACGAATCATCGTTGGATCATCGTGTCCAAGTATATCGAGTTTAAGTACATTATCATGGATAGAGTGGAAGTCAAAGTGTGTTGTCATCCAAGCCGCACTTTGGTCATCCGCCGGGAATTGAATCGGTGTGAAATCATAAATATCCATGTAATCTGGTACTACGATAATCCCCCCTGGATGCTGACCTGTTGTACGTTTTACGCCTGTACATCCTTTGACTAATCTATCAATTTCTGCACCACGCTTATGAATGCCTTGGTCGTTCAAGTAGCCTTTGACAAATCCGAATGCTGTTTTTTCTGCTACTGTACCTATCGTTCCAGCACGGAATACTTTGTCTTCACCAAATAGTACTTTCGTATAGTTATGTGCATTCGGTTGATATTCACCACTAAAGTTTAAGTCAATATCAGGTACTTTGTCCCCTTTGAATCCTAAGAATGTCTCGAAGGGAATATCCTGTCCTTCCTTAATTAAATCATTTCCACATGTTGGACATTTTTTATCGGGAAGGTCAAACCCTGAACCTACGGAACCATCATCGAAGAACTCACTTGTCTTACAATGAGAACAGATATAGTGCGGTGGCAATGGATTAACCTCAGTGATTTCAGTCATCGTTGCTACGAAACTTGAACCTACGGAACCACGAGAGCCTACTAAATATCCATCATCGAGTGATTTCTTAACCAAACGTTGGGAAATTAAATAGATAACTGAGAATCCGTTACCGATAATACTTGCCAATTCCTTCTCTAATCTATCTATAACAATTTGTGGTAAGTCTTCACCATATAATTTTTTAGCATTAGAATAGCTTAACTCACGAATTTCATCATTCGCGCCTTCCATTCTCGGAGTGAACAATTTATCTTTAATTGGCACGACTCTCTCAATACGATCAGCTAACTCGTTTGTATTTTTTACAACAATCTCGTGCGCTTTTTCCTCTCCTAAAAAGTGAAACTCATCTAACATTTCATCAGTTGTTCTAAAATGAGCTTCTGGTAATGTAGAACGATTCAATGGATTACCTGGTTGAGAAGCGATTAATATTTTTCTCGCTATCGCATCATGTTCATATAAATAATGCGCATTACCTGTTGCAATAACGGGGATGTTGGCACTTTCGCCAGCTTCAATTAATCGCTTATAAATCTCAATCAATGTTTCTTTATCTCTAATCAATTCTCTATCCATTAAATCTTGATAAAGGGCTGGCGGTTGAACTTCGATAAAGTCATAATACTTTGCAATTTTTTCAACTTCTGATTGATCTTTCTGCATTACTGCAGTAAATAACTCACCTTCGTCACATGCTGTTCCCACTAATATTCCTTCTCTATATTCATTTAAAAGTGAACGAGGAATTCGTGGAGTACGATAATAATATTGAACTAAAGAGGCACTAACAATCTTAAATAAGTTTTTAAGTCCTTCTTGGTTTTGAACGATTAATGTGACATGTGATGGTCGAGCTCTTTTATATGCATCTTCATTCGTAAGTTTTTTATTAATTTCGTTATGGTTGTTAACACCTAGCTCCTTCATTTGTTGAACCATTTTAATGAAAATGTAGGCCGTAGCCTCTGTATCATAAATGGCTCTATGGTGTTGTGTGAGTTCGACGCCATACTTTTTAGCAAGGAAATTCAAACCATGTTTACCATACTCTGTATTAATCGTACGAGAAAGTTCGAGTGTATCAATGACACCGTTTGTTGATGGACCGAAACCTAAACGTTCATAACCTGTATCGATGAAGCCCATATCGAATGACGCATTATGCGCTACAAAAATGGCGTCTCCAACCCATTCTTTAAATTCAGTTAATACTTCTTCAATTTCCGGCGCATCTGTCAGCATATCATCAGTAATATGCGTCAAATTAATGATTGTTTCTGACAAACGTTCATGTGGATTACTAAAACGTTCAAATTTATCAATAATTTCACCATCATGTACTTTAACTGCTGCTAATTCAATAATTTTATCGTACTGATTGGATAGACCCGTTGTTTCAACGTCGAACACGACATACGTCGCATCTTTTAAATTACGATCAGTTGGTTTGTATGCAATAGGAACGCCATCATCAACAAGCATGCCTTCCATACCATAAATCATTTTCAAGCCGTGTTTCTCAGCAGCATTATGCGCATCTGGAAAGGCTTGTACAACATTGTGATCCGTGACCGCAATCGCAGAATGTCCCCATTCCGCAGCTTGTTCTACATATGAACTTATATTTGGAATACCATCCATTTGACTCATCGCTGTATGTAAATGAAATTCAACACGTTTTTCGTCTGCTTTATCTCTTTTCGGAGTTTTCTTGATTTCCTCAATGTCAGACATCATCATCACTAAATCACGAACGAATGAATCTTCTTCAATTCGACCTTGAGCTCTTACCCATTTACCTACACTAAGTGCTTTGAAATGATCTAAATCATCTTTATTTTTACGTGTAAACATTTTTAAAACTAGAGAATCCGTATAGTCTGTAACTTTGAGTTCTACAATATGACGTCCGCTTTTTAATTCTTTTAAGTTAATATCGAAGATAACGCCCTCAATGGCTACTTTAAATTCTTCTTCAATGATAGACTCAATTGAACGCAGATTTTCAACTTGGATAGGCTTACCAATTTGACATTTATCAACAGTACTTTCGTTGTTGTCCTGTTGTTTGGCTTTTTCAGCTTTCATTTTTTCTAATTTCTCAGTTGCTTCTCTAGCGCTTTGTTCATCTTCTTGTTGAATATGCGCTTCTAAAGATGCTAAATCATCATCATGGTTTGACGTATCCGTTTCAAATACAACTTTATCGATATTGAAACCGCATTTTTGGAATGCTTTTACTAAGCTGCCGTTACACCCTTTATCGAAGTGATTACGTTCAATATCATTAGAAACTAAAACTTTAATGACGTTGCCAGACATAATCAACTTCTTCTGTTTAAGTTGACCTTTCACTTTAGGTGATAATCCAGTTTGATCAATACAATGGGCAAAATATTTTAATGCGTGTTCATCTTGGTTATGCGTGTCTTTAATTGAGAAATGTATTGTAACCGTGGCTATTTCTTTGAATTCTTCTTCAATTGCATGAGTAAATAAAAGATAATCTTCATGAGAGAGAAAGCGTGGTAATGAAATTTGAAACTCCCATGTTCTGTTTTTGTTGGAAACATCAATGCGAGTCAGCTCTCCTTCTTGAAGAATGTCAGACTCTAATTGATTTGATATTTTAATTTGATCGGCAAGTACTTTGAATTTTTCTTGATTTGTCATTGCCAAAATAATAACCACCTTAAATATTTAATACTTTTACTAAAAATAATTTAACGTATGCTTTGTTTGGAAATATTTCGATTTTTATGCAAAAGTGTTAAAGCAAATTTGATTCATATTATACTACTCATTGAGTTAATTTTCATGAGAAATTGATTGAAATTTAAACAATAAAGAAGAGCAGGTTAGAATCCTTATTTAAGAATTCGTCATCCTGCCCTATTTAAGTTATTACAATCATTTCATCATTGCTTATTTTAAATTTTCATATAAACTTTTTAAATAGTTTTCTAAATCATCAATATGGACGTCTTCACTTTCACCGTTTAAGCGTTGTTTAACTTCCACGATGCCTTCACCAGCTCTTTTACCGACAACAACACGGAGTGGTAGACCAATTAGATCGGCATCATTGAATTTCACGCCTGCTCTTTCTTGTCTGTCATCGTAAAGAACATCGTATCGTCCATTCAGTTGAGAATAGAGTTGATTACCTAATTCACGTTGCTCATCCTTTTTAGGATTAATCGTAATAAGGTGTAATTCAAAAGGTGTCACTGATTTAGGCCAAATAATACCATTCTCATCGTTATTTTGTTCAACAATTGCACTAAGTGTTCTAGAGATACCAATACCATAACAACCCATAATTAATGGTTGCGCTTTACCTTGGTTGTCTAAGAAAGTCGCATTCATAGCTTCTGAATATTTTGTTCCTAATTTGAACACTTGCCCTACTTCGATTCCTTCAGCAAATTGAGCTTCTCCAGAACCATCGCTTAGCATTTCGCCTTCTAAAATAAATCTAAAATCACCATATTGATCAATTTCAAAATCTCTTCCAACATTCGCATTCACATAATGATAACCGTCTTCATTAGCACCTACGACAAGATTATTTAAGTCTTGAACATAATTGTCTGCATAAATTTTAATTTCTTTATTATGGATAGGGCCAAGAGAACCTGGATTTGCGCCTACAAGATTTACAATTTCATCTTGAGTAGCCATTTCTACATGGTCTGTTCCAAAAAATGATTTTAATTTAACATCATTTAATTCATGATGGCCTCTAATAAGAACCATGATGAATTCGCCATCCACTTTGAATATCATTGTCTTAACAATTTCATCTAGCGGACGATTTAAGAAATCTGCTAATTCTTGTGCAGTTTTAACATGAGGTGTTTCAATTTTTGTTAGTTCTGCTGTTTCGGTATGTTTTTTAGAAGGATGATAAACGACTTCTGCCTTTTCAATATTAGCAGCGTATTCACTTTCATTACTATAAACAATCGTATCTTCACCGATTTCACTTAATGCCATAAATTCGTGTGTGTGATTCCCACCAATCGCTCCGGAATCAGCAACGACTGGACGTGCATTAATACCAACACGTTTAAAGATTCTGCTATATGCATTATACATGTCTTGATAAGTCGCATCTAAAGAAGCTTCATCTGCGTGGAAAGAATAAGCATCTTTCATAATGAACTCACGACCTCTAAGCAAACCAAAACGTGGTCTCTTTTCATCACGGAATTTAGATTGGATTTGGAATAATGTAAGAGGTAATCGTTTATATGATTTTAACTCATCTCTAACTAGAGATGTTACAACTTCTTCATGTGTAGGTCCTAATGCGAATTCTCGTCCATTTCTATCTTTTAAGCGCATCAATTCAGGACCGTATGCTCCCCAACGTCCAGATTCTTCCCATAATTCTGCTTGTTGTAATGCAGGCATCAGTATCTCTACCGCGTCTATACTTTCCATTTCTTCACGCACAATTTTAGAAATATTATTTAAAACGCGTGTTGCAAGTGGTAAATAACTATATATTCCACTTGTACTTTGTTTAATTAACCCTGCTTTAAGCAATAATCTATGGCTTAATGCTTCAGCTTCAGCAGGAACTTCTCTCATCGTTGGTATAAATACTTTAGATTGCTTCATTCTCTATTTTCCTCCCTAATTATAAGAAATACCGTTGTATGTCATTCCACGTCACTATTATCATAATGATAACTACAAATAGTGCACCTGTTGCAATAATTGCAGTTTCAGCTTTTTTATTTATTGGCTTTCTGAAAATGGCCTCATATAATACAAATAAGATTCGACCACCGTCTAACGCTGGTATAGGTAATAAATTCATGATACCTAGGTTTACACTCAATAGCGCTGTATAGCCTATTAAGTTTATAATACCAGACTTAACTACTGAGTCCACGTTATGGTAAATACCTACAGGTCCATTGAGCATGTCGAATGAGAATCCACCTGTAAAGATGCTCGCAATCATACCAACAACCGCTGTAAAAATTAATTTACCTTTATCAAAGAAATTATAAATTCCATAGCTAATTGGCTTGAATATGCTATGTTCCGTCTTAGGTGCAAAACCAATTTGATAGCTCGTTTGACTCTTATTCTTGCTAATTTTAGTATTTACTTTTTTAGGTTCCAGTTGCATCGTTTTTGTATGATGATCTCTTTGAACTTTAATTGTTGTTTTAGATGTTTTGTTTTCATCTAAAACTTTTTTGATTTCACTAAAATCTTTAATTTTATGGCTACCGATTTGAACTATTTTATCACCTTTATGTAGTCCAGCTTCATCGGCAGGTGAATGCTTCACTACTTCTCCAATTGTATTCGTAGGCGTCCCTTGATAATATGCTAAACCTATAAATAGAACCAATGCTAAGATAAAGTTGAATAGCGGTCCTGCAAATAATGTTAAAAACTTAGGGAGTGGTTTCTTATGTGCAAATTGTCTATCTCGTGGTGCAATTTGAATAAGACTACCATTCTCTACGAAATATGCTTTTTTAGCTATAGGATAGTGATGTCTTTCATCGTCGTACGACGTAATTCCTTCAATATATAAATCATCTTTGAAGTCACATTTTTTAACTTCTATTGCTTCGATTTGTTGGAATTTATGTTGGTCATCTAAGATGATATGCGTAATTTCATCATTATCGTTTAATTTTATCTTCACGTTCATACCTGGTTGAACGGGTGGTTCTTCTAGACCATCACCAGCCATTCTGACATAACCACCTACAGGTAATAATCGTATCGTATATAATGTTTCATCTTTTCTAAAACTAAAAATTTTAGGCCCCATGCCGATAGCAAATTCGGGACACATGATACCTGATCTCTTCGCAAAGAACATATGACCGTATTCGTGTACAGTTACGAGCACGCCAAATACGATGATAAATGCAACTACTGTTATTAAAATGCTCATGCGCTACACCTCTATTGATATTGTGTTTTAATTTTTAAAAATAATCTAAGCATTGTAATAAATTGGCAATATAAAACATTATAATACGCTTAGATTCATTCTCAAATTGATATGTATAGTTGTCGTTTGAAATTTAAAAATGTGGTAGTGATTAAAAGGAGTTAAGAAATATTGATTACGCCTCAATATCTCAATAACTCCTTTATTATAACATCTATTTTATTTTATAGACTGTGCGATTTAAATTTGAATTAATAAAATATTTAACAGTGGTAAAACAAACATGAAACTATCAAATCTGTCTAGAATACCACCATGCCCTGGAAGAATACGACCTGAATCTTTCACACCAAAATGACGTTTAAATCCAGATTCAACTAAATCACCTAATTGGCCAAACATACTCAATATGACTGTGATAAGTAATAAAAGCCAAATATTTAATTGGAAATTAACGAAGAATTGCATAATTAAAGGGACTAGCAAACTACAAATAATTCCTCCGATAAATCCTTCGATTGTTTTGTTCGGACTAATGACTGGCCAAAGTTTATGTTTACCCATTAAACGACCAAAAATATATGCCCCTGTGTCAGTTAACCAAACGATTAAGAATGCAAATAATATGTAATGTAAACCTTCTGAACGAGTTTCATAGAAATACATAAATCCAATACCTACATATGCTACTGTCATTAAACAAAATGCTGAATCCATGAAACTAAATCTATTTTTAGATAATACAGTATAACTTAGCAGTATAAAACTCATAGCAATTAAACTTTTGAGTTGAATCGTTTGAACCCATTCTCCCGCATCTTGAGGTAACATGATAATAATCAATGCGAGTGCACTGATCAGTCCTGGTATAGATAAGAATTTGATCATATTCATGTTTAATAATTCTTTTAAAGCAATTAATGCTAACAAGTAAGCAAATAGCATTAATACCATGCCACCTTTAAGAAGGATAGGCAAGAATATTAATAAGGCTATAATTGCAGTTAATGTTCTTACTTTCATACTCTACTCCTCACTTAATCCCCCAAAACGTCTTTGGCGTGATTGATAAATTTTTATACATTCTTTCAATTCATTCTCATCGAAATCTGGCCATAACTTTTCATTGAATATAAATTCACTGTATGAAGCTTGCCAAATTAAAAAGTTACTAATTCTCTGCTCACCAGAGGTACGAATTAATAATTCTGGATCAGGATAATTGTGAGTCATTAAATGCTTATTAAATAATTCTTCATCTATAGCATTAGCACTTTGATTATTGGTTTGTAATTCTTCATAAATCTCTTTCATACTCTGAATAATTTCTGCACGTCCACCATAATTTATAGCAAAAACAAGTGTTAGGCCTGTATTATGTTTTGTCTTGTCTTTGGCATAATCAATTGCTTCAATTGTGGATTTAGGTAATCCATTATTAAACCCAATCGTTTCGACTTTAACATTTTTCTCAATTAATTCTGGTAAAAATGTCTTAAGGAAATTAACAGGCAAATTCATAATATAATTAACTTCGCTTTCAGGTCTAGACCAATTCTCAGTAGAGAAAGCATAAAGTGTTAAGTACTTAATACCAATATTACTCGCTTCTCGAGTAATTTTCTTGATTGTTTGCATCCCTTCATAATGGCCTTTAATACGTGGCATTTTACGTTTTTTAGCCCATCGACCATTTCCATCCATAATGATAGCAACATGTTCAGGTATATTATGTAAATCTAAATCATTGTCTAGATTATTCTCAGTTTTATTTTTATTTTTTAGCTTTTTAAACATGGTCTTTCCTCCGAGCCTGATCATCTCTGTTTTATTCTATACGTTAATTAAACAATCATCTATCATTTTATCATACTCATTTATTCCATTGAATAAGCAAATAAAAAAACTGTACCAAAGTCCTACTCGGTACAGTTTAGACTAAAAAGATTATTGGTGTCTAGAGGAATAGTTATAAAAACAACTATACATTTAAATCAATTGATATGATTTTATTATTATGACCATATAAGGTGTCCTATGACATCAATATCTTAAATATTTTATTTTTGAAATTATGTGATTAAACAGACATAATATCTTTTTCTTTGTCATCTACTAATTGGTCAATTTCTTTAATTGAATTATCAGTAGCTTTTTGAACATCATCAGTTTGACTTCTTAAATCATCTTCAGTGATGTCTCCATTTTTCTCTTGTTTTTTAAGATGATCATTGATGTCGCGACGAATGTTTCTAATTGAAACTTTTGCATCCTCACCAATTTTTTTAACATCTTTAACTAATTCTTTACGTCTTTCTTCAGTAAGAGCAGGAACTGAAATACGAATTACTTCGCCATCACTAGTTGGATTGACACCTAAATTTGCTGCGATAATCGCTTTTTCGATGTCATCTACAGAAGTTTTATCGTATGGTGAAATCACTAACAAACGTGCTTCTGGCACACTAATACTTGCTAGTTGTTGAACAGGCGTTGGCGCGCCATAGTAATCAACAGTTACACCGTTTAATAAGTTTGAATTTGCTCTACCTGCACTAATATTAGCTAATTCACGTGATAAGTTGTCGATAGATTTTTGCATTCTAGCTTTTGTATCTTTAATTATGTCACTCATTTTTTACACCTCTAGATTATTTTGTAATCAACGTTCCGATTTTTTCACCCATTACGGCACGTTTAATATTTCCTTCTTCCATAATTGAGAATACATTTAATGGAATATTATTGTCCATACAGAATGATGAAGCTGTTGAATCCATTACTTGTAATCCTTCTTGTAACATTTGTATATGTGTTAAATGTTCATATTTAACGGCATTTTCATCAACTTTAGGATCTGCTGAATATACGCCATCTACATTATTTTTACCCATTAAAATTACATCTGCTTCTACTTCAGCCGCACGTAAAGCTGCTGTTGTATCTGTTGAGAAGTAAGGGTTGCCAATACCAGCTGCAAAGATAACAACGCGTTTTTTCTCTAAGTGTCGAATTGCACGACGACGAATATATGGTTCAGCAACTTGTTTCATTTCAATAGAAGTTAAAACACGTGTATCACAATCTAACTGTTCTAAGCTATCTTGTAAAGCTAAAGCATTCATCACAGTCGCTAACATACCCATATAGTCAGCTGTACCGCGATCCATACCTAAGTCACTACCTGTTTTACCTCTCCAAATATTTCCGCCACCAACGATGACTGCGATTTCACAGTCCATTTTAGCAACTTCAGCAACTTGTTTTGCTACACTTTTAATGATGATTGGATTAATACCAAATCCTTTATCACCTGCTAATGCTTCACCACTCAATTTCAAGACTACACGTTTATATTTAGAAGTTTGAGCCATTTTCTTATCCTCTCTATAGTAAAAATATGTAAAAATATATAAGTAAAGAAGACACGGATGGCTTCTTTCTATAGCTATGCAACTAATAGAAAGGAAACGTAATAGGTGTCTTCTTCCTTGTTAAACTTTATGACAGATTATTTCATTTGTCCTTTAACTTCTTCAGCGAAGTTTTCTTCGCGTTTTTCCATTCCTTCGCCTACTTCATAGCGAACGAAGTCAGCAAGTTGACCACCTTTTGATTTTAAGAATGCTTCAACTGTTTCATCTGGGTTTTTAACGAAGTTTTGATCTACAGCACAAATTTCTTGTAAATATTTACGTAAACGACCTTCAACCATTTTTTCAACGATATTTTCTGGTTTACCTTCGTTTAATGCTTGTTGTTTTAATACTTCTCTTTCGTGGTTGATTTCTTCTTCGCTTACTTGATCAGAAGAAACATATTTAGGGTTGATTGCAGCAATGTGCATAGCTACATCTTTAGCAGCTTCTTCATCAGTAGAACCTTCAACAACAGTTAATACACCGATGCGTCCACCCATGTGTAAGTATGCACCAAATGCATCATTGTCAGTTTTAGTTCTGATAGCAAAACGACGAATGCTTAATTTTTCACCAATTGTAGAGATAGCCTCTTTCATTCTTTCATCAACAGTTTTACCATTAGATAATTTAGTTTCCATTAAAGCATCAACTGTTTCAGCTTTACTATCAAGAATTTGGTTAGCAATTTCTTTAACTAATTCTTGGAAACCTTCATTACGAGCAACGAAGTCAGTTTCAGAGTTGATTTCAACGATTGCTGCTTCGTTTCCTTTAACTTCTACGTGTACAAGACCTTCAGCTGCGATACGGTCAGCTTTTTTAGCTGCTTTAGCAATACCTTTTTCACGTAAGTAGTCGATTGCTTTATCGATGTCTCCATCAGTTTCAGTTAGCGCTTTTTTACAATCCATCATACCTGCGCCTGTTTTTTCACGTAATTCTTTAACAAGTTTTGCTGAAATTGCCATTAATTATTCCTCCAATGTATATAATTGTATTTATTGATATACCCAAATTTTACCATTATTTTAGGTTATATTTCCAATACTCTATAATTATTTATTTTACTTTTAAAAAAAGGTGATAAGCATTAGTATCTTATCACCCATTTAAACTATATCTTAGTTTGACTCAACAGAAGTGTTGTCTTCAGTTGTTTCTGCTTGTTCAGATTCTTCTTTTTCATCTAAATTGATGTTTTGTTCTGCAGCTACTTCTTCATTAGATACACCTTGTTGACCTTCTAAGATAGCATCTGCCATTTTACCAGTTAATAATTTAACGGCACGGATAGCATCATCGTTTGCTGGGATAACGTAATCGATTTCATCTGGATCACAGTTAGTGTCAACAATACCTACGATAGGAATATTTAATTTACGTGCTTCAGCAATAGCGTTGCGCTCTTTACGAGGGTCAACAACGAATAATGCTTGAGGCATTGATTTCATATCACGAATACCGCCTAAGAATTTAATTAAACGGTCATATTCTTTTTTAAGTTCAACAACTTCTTTTTTAGGTAATACTTCGAATAAACCGTCTTCTTCCATTTTCTCGATTTCAGAAATACGTTTAATTCGTTTAGAGATTGTTTTGTAGTTAGTTAAGATTCCACCTAACCATCTTTGGTTAACGTAGAATTGACCAGCACGTTCTGCTTCAGCTTTAACTGATTCTTGTGCTTGTTTTTTAGTACCTACGAATAAGACTTTACCGCCATCTTCAGATACTTGTTTGATGAAGTTATAAGCTTCTTCAACTTTTTTCACTGTTTTTTGTAAATCAATGATATAGATACCATTTCTTTCAGTGAAGATATATTTTTTCATTTTTGGGTTCCAACGGCGTGTTTGGTGACCGAAGTGAACACCGGCTTCTAGTAATTGTTTCATTGAAATTACTGCCATTTTAAAATTCCTCCTATTGGTTATTTACCTCCATAACTAACTCATATAAAGACAAATAGATTGATTTGCACCCTCTATATTTTAATTAATTATGTGTGTATTGGCTTTATAGCCGTCATTTAATATATCATAACTCACCTTGAAACGCAATGACTTTCTAACAAGATCATCACAATGAATTTATGAACAAATTAAAAGAGTATCGCTTTTCAATTGCTGACACTCTTTTAAACTTCTCATATCTAATTCGCTTATTTTGTTCTTTCTAATTCATCAAGGAATTTTTCTTTTTTAACTTTAATGAAAGTACCTTTCATACCTAGTGAGCGTGATTCGATGACGCCGGCACTTTCTAATTTACGTAATGCATTGACAATAACAGATCTAGTGATTCCAACACGATCAGCTACTTTAGATGCAATAAGCAATCCTTCATTTCCACCTAATTCTTCAAAGATATGTTCGATTGCTTCTTTCTCAGAATAAGAAAGCGAATTAATCGCCATTGTGATTGCAGCTTTATCACGAGCTTCTTTTTCAACTTCATTATGTTTCTCACGTAAGATTTCCATACCTATTACAGTTGCAGCGTATTCACCTAAAACTAGGTCGTTCTCATTGAAATCGTCTTGAACGCGACCTAAAACTAATGTTCCAAGTCTTTCTCCTCCACCTAAAATTGGGAAGATTGTTGTTCTACTATTTTCAAATACGTCTCTATTTTCAGGAGGGAAAACAGTTAACACATTATCAATATCAATGTTAGATTGCGTTTGTTTTACGTCCATAAGTTGTTCAGTATATTCAGTTGGAATATGTCTTTCTTCTAACATATTTATGATTCGGTCACTCTTTAATAATTCGTTAAGACTCGACCCTAAAATTTTACCTCTTCTCGAAACGATAAATACATTTGTTACGGTAACACTACTAATAGTTTGGGCAACATCCTTGAAATCTACTGCAATGCCTTTATGTTTTTGTAATAACGTGTTTAATTCTCTAGTTTTAGATAATAAGCTCATAATTTTTCTCCTTCTATTTATATTATAAAATAAATGCACTTAAATCCTTATTCGTTGAGATTGTTTTTAGTTTATCGTCAACATATTGTGGTGTTATGTCTACAACAGCATGTGGCATGTTTGGTGCTTCAAATGATAAATCTTCAAGCATTTTCTCTAAAATTGTGTGTAATCTACGCGCACCGATGTTGTCAGTATCTTGATTGACTTGGTACGCAATTTCAGCTAATCGTTTAACAGCTTCTTCAGAGAAGTTGACTGTCACTTCTTCTGTTTGAAGCAATGCTTCATACTGCTTGATTAAAGACAATTTAGGTTCAGTTAGAATTCGAACAAAGTCATCAACTGAAAGGCTTTCCAGTTCCACTCTAATTGGGAAACGACCTTGCAATTCTGGAATCAAATCACTAGGTTTTGATACGTGGAATGCACCAGCGCCAATAAATAGCATGTGTTCAGTATTTACAGTACCATACTTCGTTTGTATCATGCTACCTTCAAGAATTGGTAAAATATCACGTTGAACCCCTTGTCTAGAAACATCTTGACCACTATTTTGATTATTTGTCGCAACTTTATCGATTTCATCAATGAAAATGATACCCATCTGTTCTGCAAGCTCTAGTGCCTCTTGATTTGCAGTTTCTTGATCAATAAGTTCGTCAGCATAGTCATCAGCAAGTATTTTTCTAGCAGTTTCAACTGAAACTTCACGTTCTACCTTTTTCTTAGGCATCAATTGGTTCATCATATCTTGCATTTGTTGATTTTGATTCGTGCCTAACATGCCCATAGCTGCTGGATCTTGTTCTACTTTAATTCTTACTTTTTCTTTTTCAAGTTTACCTTCATCTAATTGCTTTTTAATTTCAGAACGTTTAGTTTTAATCTCTTCAGTAGGTGGTTCTTCCTCTTCTTCATTATTTTGTCCGAAGTTTGGAATCGCACCTCCAAAAAGATTCTCTAGAGGGTTATTACCTTGAGAAGCTTTTTTCTTCATACTTGGAACTAATAATTTAACAAGTTTGTCGTTAGCTTTTGAAATAGCTTCATCTTTAACTAAAGCTTTCTTCTCTTCTTTAACCAAGCGCACTGCTACGTCTACTAAATCTCTGACCATACTTTCAACATCTCGACCTACATAGCCTACTTCAGTAAATTTAGTGGCTTCAACTTTGATGAATGGTGCACCAACAATTTTCGCCATACGACGAGCTATTTCGGTTTTACCTACACCTGTTGGCCCTATCATCAGAATATTTTTCGGAGCAATTTCTTGTTTAGCTTCTTCGTCTAATAAACTTCTTCTATAACGATTTCTTAACGCAATTGCAACTTTTCTTTTAGCATCATCTTGTCCTACTATATATTCATTTAATTTAGATACGATATCTTTTGGAGTTAATTTAATTCCATTAGTATCCATGTTTTACATTCCTCCATCTTGCTACTTTGTATCAGTCATTCATTTCCATTAGTTCTTAAAATTAAACTACAACATTAACCGATACTACAACGTTTCAACAATAATGTTATCATTCGTAAACACACAAATGTCGGCTGCGACTTTTAAACTTTCATAAGCCATTTCCTTAGCAGAAAGTTGTGACGCATGACGTTTAAGTGCACGGCCTGCACTCAACGCATAATTACCTCCTGAACCGATTGCGATTAAGTCATCATCTGGTGCAATCACTTCGCCTGTACCACTTACAACGAGAATAGCGTCTTTATTCATTACGATAAGCATCGCTTCTAATTGACGTAATTGTTTATCTCCACGCCATTCTTGTGCTAATTCAACTGCTGCTCTTTCAAGATTACCGCTAAATTGTTGAAGTTTTGTTTCAAACTTTTCGAATAACGTAAATGCATCAGCAACGCTTCCAGCAAAGCCAGCTAACACTTTACCTTCATAGAGGCGTCTCACCTTTCTAGCAGTTTGTTTCATAATAACTTGCTGACCTAATGTGACTTGACCATCACCTGCCATAGCCGCTTCACCATTATGACGGACAGCATATATTGTTGTTGCATGTAAAGAATTACTCATAAATTACTCTCCTTTTTTTGCTCGAGGATGTGCGTTTAAATATACCTTACGAAGTTGTTGGTTTGAAACATGGGTATAACGTCCAGTTGTTGATAAGTTTACGTGTCCTAAGAGGGATTGTACTGTTCTTAAATCAGCACCTTGATTTAACAAATGCGTCGCGAATGTGTGTCTAAGCTTATGTGGATGAATATCAGTCACTCCCGCAGTACGTTTGACAACATCGTTGAGTACGTATCTCACACCACGTTCAGTTATCGGTTCGCCTTTCATATTAACAATTAAATATTCATGATCTACCGCTTTTCGTGGCTGAAATTCATCTAAGTATCTCTCAATACTTTGCTTACAAAATTCGCCAAATGGGATAAAACGTTCTTTATTACCTTTACCTAATACCTTGACACCAGGCAAATTCATATCTATATCTTTAATTTTTATATTAACTAATTCAGACACACGTATACCTGTTGCATATAACAACTCGATAATAACCCTGTCTCGCATGCCCTTAGTACGATCTTGCTCTACAGTTCGAAATAGTGCTTCCATTTCCTCTTCGTAAAAGAATTGAGGAAGATACTGTTCTTTCTTAGGGTGTACAAGTTGAACAAAGGGGTTTACTACAGATTCATCTTGAGTCATCCAATATTCATAGAAAGTACGTAATGTTGAAATTTTTCTTGAAACAGTAGTCCTTTTTAAATTATTTGAATATAAATAAGACAAATAATTTCTAGCATCTTTATATTCAAAAGTAGTTAACTCTAAATGTTCACTATTTAAAAATTCATTAAACTGAACTAAATCATCATGATATGATTTCAAAGTATATTCAGAAAAATTTCTTTCTACCTTTAACATATATAAAAATGTTTTTTGGATTTCATTCAATATAATTCCCCTCCATCATATTGCATTGTAGCATATGAATGATAGGGCATACAGTAATTTGATAACCAATTCAAAATCTTTAGAGAATTAATGTCAAAAATTTTATAAATCTTTCAAATATACAGTAAAATAGCATTATTTATTTTTTTGATAAAAACCTATGCTTTTTCGACAAAACAACAAAAAAACTAGGTAGCAAATTTAATCTACTACCCAGTCTGTCTATTCTACTTTTAAAGTGTTTGCTTATAGTTGTCGAGATATTCTAAAGCTCTGTTCGCTTGAGCCTCATATCTTTCCTTTTTGTCTTTAATACGTTTTTCTAATGATGGTAATAAACCGAAGTTTGCATTCATTGGTTGGAAGTTTTTCTCGTTCTTAGCATGAGAAATATAATAAGCCATACTACCTATCATCGTTTCTCTTGGGAAAATGACTTCACCTTTACCTGCAAGTTTGTGAGCAAGGTTAATCCCAGCAACTAAACCACTTGCGGCACTCTCTACATAACCTTCTACACCAGTCATTTGACCTGCAAAGTACAAGTTTTCATGCCCTTCAAGTTCGTATTTTTCATTTAATACATCCGGTGAGTTAATAAATGTATTACGATGCATTACACCATATCTAACTATATCCACATTCTCTAATCCCGGGATAAGGCGAATAACTTCTTTTTGAGCTCCCCATTTTAAATGTGTTTGAAAGCCAACAATATTATAAAGTGTGCCAGCTGCATCATCTTGTCTTAATTGTACAACTGCATAAGGACGTTTACCTGTTTTAGGATCTTCTAATCCAACCGGTTTCATTGGACCAAATAACAACGTTTTACGTCCTCTTTCTGCCATAACTTCAAATGGCATACATCCTTCAAAATATTTTTCTTTTTCAAACTCATTGACTGGTGCTACTTCTGCTTCTAAAACAGCATCATAAAATCTATTAAATTCTTCTTCAGTCATAGGACAGTTTAAATATGCCGCTTCACCTTTGTCATAACGAGATTTAAGATACACTTTATTCATATCAATTGTTTCTTTTTCAACAATTGGAGCAGCAGCATCATAAAAATAAAGTTGATCTTTACCAGTAATATCAACAATTTCTTGCGCTAAATGTTCTGTAGTGAGTGGACCCGTAGCAATAATAGTATAACCTTCAGGTATACTATTAACCTCTTCATTTAAAACAGTAACATTCGGATGATTTCTGAGTGTATCAGTTATATAACCAGCAAAATCATGTCTATCTACTGCTAAAGCTCCTCCAGCAGGAACACGCGCCTTGTCTGCAGCTTGTATAATTAGAGAGTCTAGACGTCTCATTTCTTCTTTAAGTACACCAACCGCATTTGTAAGAGAATTCCCTCTCAATGAGTTTGAACATACAAGCTCAGCAAATTTATCAGTATGGTGTGCAGGTGTTTGTTTAACTGGTCGCATTTCAATTAAGTTAACTTTTATTCCACGTTGCGCTAATTGATACGCAGCTTCCGAACCAGCTAAACCAGCCCCAACGACATTAACCGTTTGAGTCATCATTTTCCTCCTAATTTTAAATTTATCTATTTTTGAACTTCTTCTTGATAGTCACAATTTGAACATACAACTTGACTACTTCTACCTTTTTTCTTATCAACTAAGTAATGGTTACATTTTGGACAATCTCTGCCAACTGGTTTGTCCCAAGAAATAAAGTCACAATCAGGATATCTGGAACAACCATAAAAGACTCTGTTCTTTTTGGATTTACGTTCTACAACGTCTCCTTCATTACATTTTGGACATTTCACGCCTATAGATTTAACAATAGCCTTTGTATTTCGGCAATCAGGGAAATTCGAACAAGCCATAAATTTACCATAGCGTCCCATTTTGATTACCATCGGAGCACCACATACTTCACAATCTTCTCCAGCAGGCTCATCTTTAATTTCTATTTTCTCCATTTCTTCTTCAGCGCGCTCAACATCTTGTTTGAAACTATTGTAGAAATCACCAACAACCTTACGCCAATTCATGTCGCCTTCCGCAATTTTATCTAGTAATGTTTCCATATTAACTGTAAACTCTACATCAATAATTTCTGGGAAGTATTCTTTCACTTGCTCATAAACGATTTCTCCTAACTCGGTAGGAACAAAACGTTTACTTTCTAATTTAACGTAATTTCGTTTTTGAATGGTATCTATTGTTGGTGCATAAGTAGAAGGTCTACCAATTTTCAACTCTTCTAAAGTTTTAACTAAACGTGCTTCAGTATAACGAGGAGGTGGTTGAGTAAAGTGTTGAGCAGGTTCGATTTGAGTAGCTGTAACTTTATCTCCTTCCTCAAGTTTCGGAAGTTTGTTCTCTTTCTCATTATCTTTGTCATCTTTAGCTTCCACGTACAACGTCATGAAACCTTTAAATTTAATAGTTTGTCCATTAGCTCTGAATTTAATGTCATTCTGAGTGACGTCTAACGCGATAGTATCTAGTATAGCTGGAGCCATTTGACTTGCTACAAATCGTTCCCATATCAATTTATACAAACGATGTTGATCTCTAGTCAAATATGGTTTCATATCATCTGGTGTTCTTAAAGCACTTGTAGGTCTAATTGCTTCGTGAGCATCTTGATCACCTTGTTTACCAGTTGCCTTACGTTTTGAAATATACTCTTTACCGTATTTATCAGTAATATAATTCTTCGCCTCAGCTTTTGCTGAGTCAGATATACGAGTAGAATCCGTACGCATATAAGTGATTAAACCAATAGTACCTTGACGTTTTAAATCAATACCTTCATATAATTGTTGTGCTAACATCATTGTTTTACGTGCTTTAAAGTTTAATTTACGTGCAGCTTCTTGTTGAAGCGTTGAAGTAGTAAATGGATTTGCTGGATTACGTGTTTTTTCTTTCTTATTTACATTCGTAATTTCGAATTGATCTCCATCCAGTGCTGCAGTAATCTTTTCAACATCTTCTTTTTTATTTAATTTATATGGCTTATTTTTATAATGAAGGAATTTGGCATTAAATTTAGATTTTTTATATCTGAATTCGCCTTCAATTGTCCAATATTCTTCAGGTTTGAAATTTCTAATTTCATTTTCTCGATCGATAACCAAACGAAGTGCTACTGATTGGACACGTCCTGCAGATAATCCCTTCTTCACTTTCTTCCATAGAACAGGAGAAATATTATAGCCTACTAATCTATCTAAAATACGACGGGCTTGTTGTGCATCCACGAGTTCCATTTCAATTTCTCTCGGATGTTTAAAACTATCTTTAACCGCATCTTTAGTAATTTCATTAAATACGACTCTGTTTTCTTTTGAATCTTCTAATTCTAAGATTTTTGATAAATGCCAGGCAATCGCTTCACCTTCACGGTCAGGGTCACTTGCAAGAAAAACTTTTTTTGCCTTCTTCGCATGTTTCTTTAAATCTTTGACGACCGGCCCTTTACCGCGAATTGTAATATATTTTGGTTCATAGTTATCTTCAGTGTCCACACCCATTTGACTTCTAGGTAAGTCACGAACGTGTCCCATTGAAGCAATAACTTTATATCTTTTTCCTAAATATTTTTCAATGGTTTTAGCTTTTGCAGGCGATTCAACTATGACTAAATTATCTGCCAAAGTGATTTCCCCCTTGCAAATTGAATTACTAAAGATAAATGATAAACGCTTAATTTTGTGTTTGTCAACGTTTTAATTTTTAATTTCCAATTTTGTTTGAAATATTATTAATTTTGTCACATAAATCTTTAACTAATTTAATACATGTCTACACTGATTAATCGCAAGTAACTCAATGTCTGTTTAGAATGTATAGTCTGTTAAAATGCTGCTTTCATCTAATACGACTTGAGCACCTTCTTCTAATCTAAGTAAATTTCCCTTTGTCATTTGATTAAACATGGATCCAGGTAACACATACACATTTCGATTTTGTTCTAAAGCACAATCAACAGTAATTTGACTGCCACTTTTTTCTTCAGCTTCCGTAATAAGTAAGCCACGTGAAAGCCCACTTATCAATCTATTTCTTTCTGGAAATTTATACTTACTGATTGCTGAATGAGGAGGATATTCACTTAATACTAATCCACTTTTTTCAATCTTATCTCTTAATTGATATGTGGATTGAGGATAGTGATAATCATGACCGAATCCCAGAACTCCTATGGTGGGTAAATGGTATTTGAGAGCGACTTGATGCGCTACACTATCTGCGCCGTATGCTAAACCAGAAATTATAGTCATTTGAATTTGTTGAAATGAAGGAAAAAGATACTCTAAAGCTTGTGTCGTATATGAAGTAGATTTACGAGAGCCGATTACAGCTAATGTATGAGGTTGATTAAACAATTGTTTGGTTCCTTTATAAAAAATTACGTATGGAAAATGATAGATTTCTTTGAGAAGTAAAGGATAATCTTTGTCATAGTAAGTCACATATTTTAGTTTTATACGTTTCATATAGTTGTATAAATACTCAGTTTTTAGCATTTTAAATTGATCAAGTTTTCTTTGCAATGCGTGGGAATTTTGTTTTAATACCCAATCTTTTATAATATCCATTCTTGTTTGTTCATTTTCCAAGGAAAAGTCAGGATAGAAATCAATGATTTGATGTACTTGCGTTGTAGTGAAATTAGCCCAATAAAGTTTTAATAAAGTGTGTTGAATCAATGGCATTACTCCTTTAAGAGTATTATAGCTGATGATTCAAGAATGTGTTGTTACTGTTTAAATACATTTAGCTCTTATTATTTAATGGAATTGTAAGGAGTAATTTTCAAATATGTTAATTTCTAATCAAATGACTTAAATTCTAGATGATAAGACGAGTTTCTACTATTATATATAGTCCTTATAACTTTTAAGATATGCCCATATAACTTAAAAAGCCCGAACCCTAATAAGAGTTCGAGCTATCAATCATAACTTTTTAGTTATTTATCAACTGTTAATAATTCATCATAGATTCCAGCTTTTTTAGCTGCTTCAATTAATGTTGTACCAATTTCTGATGGAGTATCTGCAGTTTCTACACCACAATCATTAAGTGTTTTAATTTTTTCATCTGCAGTACCTTTACCGCCAGAAATAATCGCACCAGCATGACCCATACGTTTACCTGGAGGTGCTGTTTGACCACCGATGAAGCCTACAACTGGTTTATTCATGTTTTCTTTAATCCATTGTGCAGCTTCTTCTTCAGCAGTACCGCCGATTTCACCAATCATAACTACTGCTTTAGTTTCAGGATCTTCATTAAATTCTTTTAATACATCGATAAAGTTAGTACCGTTAACTGGGTCACCACCGATACCAACAGCTGTTGTTTGACCGATACCTTCTTCAGTTAATTGATGTACTGCTTCATAAGTTAATGTACCTGAACGAGATACAACGCCTACGTGACCTTTTTTGTGGATGTAACCAGGCATGATACCGATTTTACATTCATCTGCTGTGATAACACCTGGGCAGTTTGGTCCTACTAGACGTGTTTTACGACCTTGTAAGTAACGTTTAACTTTAACCATGTCTACAACAGGAATATGTTCAGTAATACAAATTACCATATCTAAATCAGCTTCAGCTGCTTCTAAAATTGAGTCAGCAGCGAATGGTGCTGGAACATAAACTACAGATACGTTAGCGCCAGTTTCATTTTTAGCTTCTTGAACTGTATTATATACTGGAACACCTTCTACAACTTGTCCACCTTTACCAGGTGTTACCCCTGCGACAATTTGTGTTCCATAATCAAGCATTTGTTTTGTATGGAAAAGGGCAGTAGACCCTGTGATACCTTGTACCATTACTTTCGTATTTTTATCAATAAATACACTCATCTTAGTGCTCCCATCCTTTCCTTACGCTTCTTTGACAAGTTTAACAATTTTTTGTGCGCCTTCAGCCATTGTAGCTGCTGGTTCGATTGCTAAACCTGAATCGTTTAAGATTTCTTTACCACGTTCAACATTTGTTCCTTCTAAACGTACTACTAAAGGTAAAGTTAATTCTACTTCTTTAACTGCTGCTACGATACCTTCTGCGATAACGTCACATTTCATGATTCCACCAAAGATATTTACAAAGATACCTTTAACATTGTCATCACCTAAGATGATTTTAAATGCTTCAGTAACTTTTTCTTTAGTAGCACCGCCACCAACGTCTAAGAAGTTAGCTGGATTTCCACCAAAATGATTAATAGTATCCATTGTTGCCATAGCTAAACCTGCACCGTTAACCATACAACCAATGTCGCCATCTAAAGCGATATATGATAAATCATATTTAGATGCTTCAATTTCTTTTGGATCTTCTTCTTCTAAATCACGTAATTCAACGATATCTTTATGTCTGAATAAAGCGTTGTCGTCGAAGTTTAATTTAGCGTCTAGAGCTAATACTTGTCCATCACCAGTAGTTACTAGTGGGTTAATTTCTACGATAGAGCAATCTTTTTCGATGAACACATTGTATAGTGCGAGTAAGAATTTAGTTGCTTTACCAATAGATTCTTTAGGAATATTAATGTTGAAAGCAATACGACGTGCTTGATAAGGTGATAAACCTACAACTGGGTCGATTGTTTCTTTGAAGATTTTTTCAGGTGTGTTAGCTGCAACCTCTTCGATTTCAGTTCCACCTTCTTCAGATGCCATTAATGTAACTTTGTCTGTTGCACGATCAATTACAAAACCAACGTAATATTCTTTTTGAATATCGCAACCTTGTTCGATATATAAGCGTTTAACTTCTTTACCTTCAGGTCCTGTTTGGTGAGTAACTAATTGTTTCCCTAATAATTCGTTAGCGTAAGTTTCAACTTCAGATAGTGATTTAGCAATTTTTACACCGCCTGCTTTACCTCTACCCCCAGCGTGTATTTGTGCTTTAACCACATATACATCTGAATCTAATTCTTTCGCTTTTTCCACCGCTTCTTCAGCAGTGAATGCTACTCGTCCTTCTGGAACTGCTACGCCCATAGAACGAAATATTTCTTTACCTTGATACTCGTGGATATTCATCTTCCATCCTCCTGTTTCTTAGGTTAAGTTCCTTTTTAATTATAAAAAATGAAAGCGCTATTGTAAACTGAAAGACCATATTTTTTGCAATTAAATCAAAATTCAAATTATTTAAACAAAGATTTGATAGGTTCAAAGGATTTACGATGTTCATTTATTACACCATACGTGTCAATTGCTTCTAAATGTTGTTTTGTACCATAACCTACATTCTTCTCAAATCCATAATCCGGAAAATGGTTAGCCAATGCTTTCATGTAATCATCTCGATATTCTTTAGCCATAATACTTGCTGCAGCAATTGAAACACTTTTAGCATCACCTTTAATTATTGACGTTTGCGGAATATCATTATCAAGTTTCATTGCATCAATAAGCAAATGCGTAGGTTGTTCATCTAATTGAGCGATTGCACGTTGCATTGCTACTTGCGTCGCTCGATAAATATTTAATTCGTCAATCTCTTCTGAACTCGCAATTCCATATGCATAGCTTAAAACGCCAGCTTTTAAGTCATTGTTCAAGGCTACCCGCTGTTTTGCTGGCACCTTTTTCGAATCATTTAAACCTAAATAATGATGGTCTTTATTAAGAATTACAGCGCAGGCAACAACGGGACCAGCCAAAGGTCCCCGCCCCACTTCATCAATACCACAAATAAGTGCATTGCTATCATGATTTAAAATATTATTTTCATATTGAGTCATTTTTTTGTAATTTTCTTCAAGAGTTTGTTGTTTAATCAATTGCTTCTTGCGAGAATCTAAAGCTTTTTGTACACCTTTTCGGGAATCTTGATGTGCTGAATGTGCTTCTAATTCTTCTAAAGTATAAACTAAAGCAAGCTGTTCCTTTATTTCTTTAATTGTTTGAGTCATTGTCAACGTCACGCTTCATTTCTTTTAAAATATCGAAACAATAAGTTCCTATTTTAGCATTTCTCGTATCGTTAATAATTAATTCTATGACTGATTCATAGTCTACTTCATTCCCTTTTTGAAGAAGGCCTCTACGACGTCCAATTGCATCGAACCATTCTAATATTTCCGCTTCTTTATCAACGTCAATATTATAATGTTGCTTTAATCCCTCTAAATCATGCTCGATCATAAAATTTAGACCGTAAATCGCAACTTCATCCAAATGAACAATACTATCTTTAATTGCACCCGTTAAACTTAGTTTCTTCCCAACTTTTTCATCTTCAAATTTAGGCCATAATATACCTGGAGTGTCTAAGAGTTGGAGAGATTTACCAACTTTAATCCATTGTTGTTGCTTTGTAACACCAGGCTTATTACCTGTTTGTGCAATACTACGATTTGCCAATTTATTAATAAGTGTTGATTTACCAACGTTTGGAATCCCTACTATCATTGCACGAATTGCACGGGGTTTAAGTCCTTTTTCTTTTTCACGATCAAATTTTTCTTTCGTAGCTTTAATCGCTTCTGCTTCTACATTTTTTAAATTTTTACCGTGTTTAGCGTCTACAGCAACAGGATAAAACCCTTGATCTTTAAAATAACTTTCCCATTTCTCTAATTCTTTCAAGTTAGTCATATCTTTTTTATTTAAAATTACTACTCTCGGTTTTTGTTTTATGACTTCATCAATCATAGGATTTCGTGAACTATATGGTATACGTGCATCTACTAATTCAAATACAACATCTACTTTTTTTAATTGTTCACTTACCTCTCTTTTAGCTTTCGCCATGTGTCCTGGGTACCATTGAATTGCCATGTTTGTCACCTTACTTTCTAATTCTTCTTCAAATATGTAATTCATTTCAACTTAATAATTATACTTTAATTTCAACTCTCGAACCACTTTTAGTGTAACATGCGTTCTTCCCACTTTTTAAAATAAATTGCAATATCAATCAACCAAAATTTAAGGTTATGTTAAAAATGAAGAGTCTAAGATACAATCACTTTCATTCACTCAAACAATAACCTACAATTTAATTGAAGATTAAGAATAAATGTGTATTGGAAACATCGTATTTAGGAGAAAATAATGAAGAGAATTTTAAGCTATAGTATATTATTTATAATTTTATCTATTATTGGACATAGTTACATTATTTTCCGTTTTTATCATGACGGAATATTATCTACTGGACCCAATGATGGCATGGAACAAATGGTACCAATACAAATGTATCTGTTTAATCAATGGAGTCAAGGTAATATATTTTATTCTACTAATTTTGGCTTAGGTGGAGACTTTTTTACGGACTTAAGCTATTATTTTTCAACAAATATTTTATTTATTATTAATGTTTTAGTCATTCTCTTCTTAAAATTATTTATATCCCTTGATACACACCAAATTATGTTTTGGATGAACAATGCACTAATAATATCTGTAATTAAAGGTGCAATCGCTATGTATTGTACTTATCTTTATGGGAAACATATCACTAAACATAAAGTTTTAAGTATCTTTATTGCGTTTATATTTGTCGTTTCACCGCTTTACTTTAGATTCTCAGCCTACTGGCCATTCTTTAGTGATGTATTTATTTGGCTGCCATTATTTTTATACGCTATAGAACGTGTATTACAACAACGTAAACAAGGATTATTAATAGTCACAATTACACTCATCCTCGTTAATAATTTCTATTTCGCTTATTACTTTTTTATTATTGGCACAGTTTATTCGTTTATTCGAATTATCTTTCGACATCCTAATGATATTTCAACGCGCACACAAACTTTTCGGGTGTTACTAATATCTGCACTGCTCGCTTTAGGCAATAGTTTGTTTATATTCTTTCATGGGGTTCAAAGTTTTATGAATAATAGACGCGTCTCTTTTTCAGGTCATGTTCCTTTATTTGAAAAATTAAATATAAACACAAATATATTTTTCGATAATTATCTTATCGTTATACTTTTCATAACAATTCAAGGGATTTTAACATTTAGATTATATAGACATTTCTATTATCGTTTGTTTGCAATTATAACAGTCATCCTTATCATTTTTACATTTATACCTTTTATTGACCAAGTGTTTAATGGTTTTTCAGCACCACAAAAAAGATGGCATTTTATTTTAGCTTTTTCATCGTCCATCTTAGTTGGATTATTTATTAAATACTTTCGAACTGTCAGTATTAAATCATATATTCTAACAAGTTTGATATCTCAGTTTGTCATATATGTGAGCGCCTACTGCTATCATAAATATTTACCATGGTTAATTCTTGTTCCTATTGTTTCAATGATTGGATTGTTAATTTTACTTTTAAAGGAAAGAAAGGTACGCATTCAACTTACATACATTTATATGATTTCTATTATCGCGTTAAGTATGATGGTGAGCTTTGTTTTCATTAAAAATCAAATTTACTTTGAAGACCATCAAAATCGCGCAAATACATTTTATGCAAATTCTAGTCTATATAGTTCTGAATTACAGAGGGCTTTAGTAAAAGAAATGAAAGATAATAAAAAAGAAGATGAACGTATAGATTGGCGCGTAAACGAACAAGATAATACACCTATGTATCAAAATTTCAAAGGGTTGAGCCTTTACTCAAGTATATTTCATCATAATATTTTAGATTATTACTACGATAGTCTAAAAATTAACTTGGCTGAAGAATCGTTAAGTCGCTATCAATCAACGAATGGTAGACAAAATATTGATAGTTTATTCTCTATAAAATATCTTATGTTAAAAAATTACCAAAATAACGTACCTAGTTATTTCAAAAGGATTAAAACGAGTGGACAGTACAACATTTATGAAAATCAACTCAATTTACCAAGTGTAAAAGTGACAAATCGTCTTTATAATAGTAAAAATCTTAAAACGCCTCTTGATCGTGAGCATGCGATGCTTAAAGGTGCAGTCGTTGATTCAAAAGGTGAAAACTTTGAATCTCACACGCCAAATTTACTAAATGATGCACATATAACAACTAAAAATATAACTAAAGTGAGTCGCAACACCATTAAAGTAAATCGTGAGATGGGTTCAATCAATATTCATTTGCCTAAAAAGCTTCGTAAACAATATAAAGATTTCTATTTAACTGCTTATATTAAAAGAGGCAATCCAGATAGTAATTACACAGTAAATGTTAATCAGTACTTGAATAATCGTCTTTATAATGATTCCGTTTATCGAATTGGTGTGGATACTCAACTTTATAGAACGCAACCTGATAAAAACAGTGATATTAATATTCAATTATCTCCTAAAGGGGCATTTAACTTTAAACTGTTAAATCTAACTGGTGAAAATTATAAAACACTCAAAGACATACACCATAAAGCAAATTTCGATATGAATTATAAGGACATTAAAAATGGCATCAAAGTCCAACTCGGCAATCATCCTAAAGGGCTAGCTACGATTAATATTCCTTACCGAGATGGTATGCGTGCATATATCAATGGTCACAAAGTAGATGTCAAAAAAGTAAATTATATGATGACTGGTGTTCCAGTAAATAAAAATGATAAAACAATTATCATTAAATACGAGCCACCGTTTTTGAAAATAATGATATTCATTTCATTTATAAGTATCATTTTTAGTATGATATATGTAAGAAAATCGAATTCACCAAAAAGAAAGATGAGGATTCGCCGTGATTAAAAAATTATGGGAAACACCAATAAAACAATTTTGTTCAATATTAATACTCAGTTGTATACTTTCTCTTATACTATACCTACCATTTATTTATGAATATATAACTAAGGGCGTCATATTTAGTGGTAATGGTGATGGCTTTAGACAAATGATGCCCTTTCAAATGTATCTTTATGAACATTTCACTTCTCTTAAAGGCTTTTATGATGCATCTTTTGGTTTAGGTGGAGATTATGTTAAATCACTGGCATATTATTATTCCATGTCACCACTCATGTGGATTAATTTCGGATGTATTTGGGTGCTAGAACATTCATTACACCTTAATCCTCATGACATTAGTTTCTGGCCTACTAACCAACTCGTTATGGCATACATACGCACAGTTGTAGCACTTATTTTTAGTTTTTATTTATTTAATTATTTAAAATTCAAACCCACATCAATGTGTATTGCTACAATTCTATATGGTATGTCCACAGTTATGACTTATTATAATTTTACATGGTCATTTTACGGCAACTTACTGATTATGTTACCTATGTCAATTTGGGCTATGGAACGTTTCTTTAAAGAACGCAAAATAGGATGGTTTATTTTTGCGATTGCATATACTCTATTTACCAACTTCTATTTTAGTTATTACGAAGCGGTCGTATTAGGATTTTATTTCATTTATCGACTTATTGCAGTACATCCAAAAGATATTGTTAATCGTTGGCAGAAATTTTACATATTAGTTGTAGCTACTGTATTAAGTGTGTTAACAAGTATTTTTGGTTTATATACTGGCGTTTCTTCATTTTTAAATAATGATAGATCTCAGAATCCTAAATTTGGTATTACCTTTCTAACCAATTTATTTGAAAAAAATTACAATATATTTACTGATGGTTTCTACATCACCATTTCAATTATTACTATAATAGCTTTATTCTCATTTAAGTTATATCAACACTATTACTATAAACTCTTTGCAATAGCGACTTGGATCCTTTTAATCGGCTCTTTATCACAATGGTTTGATAGTGCTTTTAATGGCTTTTCATTACCGCAAAGACGATGGGTTTACTTTTTAGCATTATCATCAGGCGCTTTAATTGCACTTTTCATACAACATTTAAGCGAATTATCTATTAAAAAATATTTAATCATAGCCCTACCATTGTTTATTTATAGTTGCATTTACATAATTATTACTGAGCGTTCGGTCAACTGGATGTATATCGCACTAATGATAATGATACTTCTTGGATTATTAATTAAACGAAAATCTTTATTAAGGAGAAAATCTATTTCAATAATATTAGTGCTATTATTTTTAGCACAACAAATTACCATGGTACATGATGCTAAAAAAATAACTATTGAACCTTATCAATCAGAGTTTAAAACAATTAGTGATTCATCATATAGAAGTAAAGTATTGAATCGTAAAATTAATCAAATGACAAAAAGTAGTCATGACCCTTCAAAAAGATTAGATTACTTTTCATATTATGCTTTGAATTCCCCGTTTATTTATCACTACAACGGAACATCTTTATATTCAAGCATATTTGACGGTAGTATTTTAAATTATTACGATAACACGATGCAAATCAATATGCCTGCTGATAAAAACAGTACGTATCGTTATTTAGGTAATCGAGCTAATTTAATGGCATTATGGGACGTACAAGATAGACTTAGACATCCTAATGATTTAAATATGCCTTTTGGCTTTAAAAAGAAAGCGCTTATCAAAGATGGGAAAGATCAATGGATTCATTCAAAGAATACAATTCAATATCCTAGCGCTCACATAACCAATAAAATTTATAATGCTAATGATTTAAAATCACCATTAGACAGAGAACAAGCCATGCTTCAAGGTGTGGTATTCAATAATAATAAGCGCGCAAATACCACGTTTAGTCCTAACAAAAATCTATTAAATGATGCTCAACTACAACTCAAAGATTCCAAATGGGAGAAGAAAAATCAGCTAAACGTAGATAAAAATAATGGTGGCGTTCAACTCATTTTGCCTCAATCCTTAACTAAAAAATATAAAGACATGTATATCGAAATGGATGTTGAACTACTCACTCCTGATAAAGAACATAGTATCGGTGTAAATGAATATACACAAAATAGAAATGCACTTTCATATAAATATCGACGCTTCATCACACCTGTAACAATGCGGGTTAAAGCTTCAGACAAACTTAACATTCATATGTCTAAAGGCATTTACAGATTTAAAGTTAAAGGTATTTATGGTGAAAATTATCAAACGCTTAGAAAGGCCTCACATGATTTAAAATGTGTTAAGGTGAAAAAAGAAAGAAATGGCTATACGATGACTAAAAATAAAAATGATAGTGGATATATCGTTCTTCCGATTGCTTACGCAAAAGGTATGAAAGCGAAAGCAGGAAATCAATCTATAACGGTAAAACAAGCGAACGGTATCATGACTGCTATTCCAGCTAAAGCTGGTCAATCAACAATAAGATTGACTTACACACCGCCACATTTTTATTTATTAATTATCTTAAGCATAATTGGAATTCTATTAAGTATCATTTTTGCTCGAATAATAAAGAAAGATAAAATTTAATAATTATGATTAACACTGCGTTGACTTTAAAAAGTCGACGTTGTGTTTTATTTATAAAACTTTGTCAGCAATTAACATTCAAACGAAACAAAAAAGCTTTCAAACACCTTTGATTAAGATGTTTGAAAGCTTTATCTTTATTACAAGTTACAGATAACTTGTGTTGAAAATGTCGAGTTTGCTGATTAACGAATTTCTTGGATTCTAGCAGCTTTACCACGTAAACTACGTAAGTAGTATAATTTAGCACGACGTACTTTACCGCGACGTTTAACTTCGATTTTTTCGATTTTTGGAGTGTGTAATGGGAATGTTCTTTCCACACCTACACCTGAAGAAATTTTACGAACTGTGAAAGTTTCAGAAATTCCTCCACCACGGCGTTTAATTACAACACCTTCGAAGACTTGGATACGTTCACGTGAACCCTCTACGATACGAACGTGTACACGTAAAGTGTCACCAGAACGGAAAGTAGGTAAGTCAGTACGTAATTGTGATTTAGTTACTGCTTCGATTAACTTATGATTACTCATTATAAATTCTCTCCTTCAACCTATGTTCTTGCCTAGACAAATGTATAGCAGCGGATCATAGTGATTTTAGTGTTTTTTCACACTTAAATTATGTTAGCATAACGCTAATTGTTTTTCAATTGCTTTTTATATGTTTCTAAAATTTCTTTATCATTATTAGTAAGCTCATATTTTTCTAATAAATCTGGACGTTTCTCATAAGTACGAATTAATTTCTGTTTATGTCGCCACTCCTCAATATGTGCATGATTTCCGGATAATAAGACATCCGGCACTTTCATTTCTTTATATTCTCTTGGTCTTGTATATTGTGGAAATTCTAATAATCCATCTGAAAATGAATCATCTTGATGAGAAGCTTCATTACCTAAAACCCCTGGAATAAGACGAACAATCGCATCAGTCATAGTCATTGCAGGCAATTCTCCACCTGTAAGCACATAATCTCCCATAGAAATTTCATCAGTAACAAGATGCTCTCTGATACGTTCATCGTACCCTTCATAATGACCACAAATAAATACAATATGTTGGGCTTCACTCAACTCCTGCGCGATCTCTTGAGTGAAAGGCCGACCTTGAGGACACATCAATATCACACGTGTATTTTCATCTCTTTTCAAATCTTGCATAGCATTAAAAACAGGTTCAGGTTTTAACACCATTCCTTGACCTCCACCAAATGGATAGTCATCAACCTGATTATGTTTGTTAACTGAATAATCTCGAAAATTAATAGCATTTACGTCAATAATCTCTTTATCTTGAGCTCGCTTTAAAATTGAATGGTTTAAAACGCCCTCAAACATCTCTGGAAACAACGTTAAATAATCGATTTTCATTAATCTAGCAATCCTTCCATAGGCGTAATTCTAATTGATTTCCCTTCCACATCAATGTCTTTTACAACATCTTCAATATAAGGAATGAGATATTCTTTATCACCTTTAACGACCCACACATCATTTGCGCCTGTTTCGAAAATATTAATTACTCGTCCAATTGGCGTGTTGTTATCATCAAAAACTGTGCAACCGATAATATCAGAATAGTAATATTCATGTTCATCTAATTCGATATCCTCATGGTCACGTTCTTGATACAAATAATCCCCTTTTAGATGTTCAATGTCGTTAATATTATTAATTCCTTCAAACTTCAACATGTGAAATCCCTTATGTATACGGTAAGAAGCTATAGTATATTGGATATCGTTATTATTATGTTTAACAATTAAATTTTCGCCAGGTTGAAATCGCGTTGCAGTGAAATCTGAGTTTGATTTTACTTTAACTTCGCCTTTAATACCATGCGTATTTACGATTTGGCCTACTTCTACTTCCATCTAACGCCCCTCCTAGTCGATTGATCTCTAGTTTTTTCGAAAATGAATCAAATATATTCTAACATGTTAGTGTTGATTTATTAAAAAAGGACGCCATCATTGGCGTCCACAAACATAAGCTAATTATTTAGCATTTTTTTGTTCATCGAATTTTTTCAAAATACCTTCTCTTGATAAGATATTGTGAACTGTATCAGTTGGTTTAGCACCGTCATGTAACCATTTTAAAGCTAACTCTTCATCGATTTTAACTTCTGGTGCATTAACGTGTGCTGGATTATAAGTACCTAATTGCTCGATGATACGACCATCACGTGGTGAACGTGCATCTGCAACTACGATACGATAGAATGGGTTTCTTTTAGAACCTAAACGTGTTAAACGAATTTTAACTGCCATTTAAATTACTCTCCTTTATGTTTTATCATTTTATTTTCTACAAGAATAAATAATAACAGTTACACAAATGTTTGTAAAGACTTTTTTCTTTACCAAATCTAGATTTATGAAATAAATCGTAGATTTGGTTATGCATGAGCTTTAGCTCAGGCGTTCAACACCAAAACAAAGCATCGAACAGCCACTACAGCCGTTCGATGCTTTATCAAATAATATTAAAATGGTAAGTTCATACCTTTAAGCATATTTTGCATTTGGTTGCGTTTGGCTTTCTTACCTTTACCGCCACCAGTAAATTGTTTCATCATTTTCTTCATATCATTAAATTGTTTCATTAAACGATTCACTTCTTGTAATGAACGACCTGAACCTTTAGCAATACGTTTCTTACGAGAAACATTTAATGTTTCAGGATTTGAACGTTCTTTCGGTGTCATTGATTGAATAATAGCTTTAATATGATCGATTTGTTTATCACTCATATTTAGCTTATCCAATCCTTTCATTTTGTTCATTCCAGGAATCATTTTCATAATATCATCTAATGGACCTAAATTTTTAACTTGGTCTAATTGCTCTAAGAAATCATCCAATGTGAATGAAGAGTCACGCATTTTCTTCTCTAAATCTTTAGCTTTTTCTTGGTCTACGTCTTGTTGAGCCTTTTCAATTAAGCTTAAAACGTCACCCATACCAAGGATACGAGAAGCCATACGTTCAGGATGGAATAACTCAAGGCCATCCAATTTCTCACTCATACCAACAAATTTAATCGGTTTCTGAGTTACAGAACGAATAGATAATGCTGCACCACCACGTGTATCGCCATCGAGTTTAGTTAATGTCACGCCTGATACATCTAATTGATCATCGAATGATTGCGCAACGTTCACAGCATCCTGACCAGTCATCGCGTCAACAACTAACATGATTTCATCAGGTTTAGAGATTTCTTTTACCTCTTGTAATTCGTTCATCAATGCTTCATCAATATGAAGACGACCAGCAGTATCGATAATAACAAAATCTAAATGTTCCTCTTTTGCATGTTTTAATGCATTTTCAACAATTTGTTGAGGTGGTACTTGGTCACCTTCACTATAAACAGGTATGTCTATTTGTTTACCAACTGTTTGTAACTGATCAATCGCTGCTGGACGATAAATATCTCCTGCAACTAACATCGGCTTTTTGTTATATTTTTTACGCATTAATAAAGCTAATTTACCTGCAGTTGTTGTTTTACCTGCACCTTGTAAACCAACCATCATTACAACAGTTGGCGGTTTATTAGCCATTTTGATTGATGTATTTTCGCCACCCATCAAACTTGTAAGTTCTTCTTGTACAATTTTGATGACTTGTTGGCCAGGAGTTAAAGATTGCATTACATCAGAACCTAATGCACGATCTGACACTGTTTTCACAAATTCTTTAACTACTTTGAAGTTAACATCGGCTTCTAATAATGCAAGTCTTACTTCTCGCATCATTGTTTTGATATCCGCTTCAGTGACTTTCCCTTTACCACGCATCTTTTGCATCGTGGATTGCAAGCGTTCGGATAATCCTTCAAATGCCATAACTATTGCCCTCCTTTTTGAAAAATAATGACTACTCTAACTCTTCTAATTGTTTAATATATTGTTTAAGCAAATCAGGTTGATTAAGCGATTGTTTCATTAAGTTATAAATTTCTTGACGTTTTTCAAATCGTCGATATAAGCCTAATTTAGATTCATAGTCTTCTACTAAATCGCCAGTTCTTCTTATATTATCATAAACTGCCTGTCTACTCACTTCAAATGTATCAGCAATTTCACTTAGTGAATAATCTTGTAAATAGAATAATTCTAAGTAGTTTCTTTGCTTTTGAGTTAATAATGATTGATAAAAATCAAACAAATAATTCATTCTAAGTGTTTTAACTAAATCATTTTGGCCCATCTTGTGTACCTTCTTCAGTTTCGTTAGATGATTCCACTAATTCATCTGGAATATCTTCATTTTGTTCAATCATATCGGCAAATAAGCCATAAACGTAACTTTCAGGATTAAATGGTTGTAAGTCGTCTAATTTTTCTCCTAAACCAACGTATTTAACAGGAATGTGTAATTCGTTTCGAATGGCAAGAACGATACCACCTTTAGCAGTACCATCTAATTTAGTTAATACAATACCCGATACATTTGTAACTTCTTTAAATGAACGTGCTTGTGATAATGCGTTTTGTCCAGTAGTCGCATCTAAGCATAATAATGCCTCGTGAGGTGCATCTGGAATGGCTCTGCTAATCACACGTTTCATTTTATCTAACTCTTGCATTAAGTTAGATTTATTTTGTAAACGGCCAGCAGTATCACAAATTAAGATGTCTACACCTTTATTCTTCGCAGCATTAATAGCGTCATAAACGACAGCAGCAGGGTCAGAACCTTCGCTTTGACTCACAACTTCTACGCCTACACGTTCTCCCCAAACTTGTAACTGTTGAATTGCACCAGCTCTAAATGTATCACCAGCAGCTAACATAACTTTCTTACCTTCTTGTTGGTAACGATATGCTAATTTACCAATCGTCGTTGTTTTACCTACACCATTGACGCCTACCATTAAGATAACGTTTAATCTGCCATCTTCAATATTCATCGCTTCAGAATGTTCATCTTCTTGATGATAAATTTCTACGATTTTTTCAACAATAACTTCACGTAAGTCTTCAGTTTCTTGAATATTACGTCTTTGAGCTTCAGTACGTAATTCATCTGTTAATTTCATTACAGTATTAAATCCAACGTCTGCAGTAATTAACATTTCCTCTAGTGCTTCGAAGAAATCTTCATCGACCTTTCTGTAACGCGCAATTAAATTGTTTAATTGTTCTTGGAAATTTTGTCGAGATTTTTCTAAACCAGCTTTGAACTTGGCACCAATTTTTTGTGCTTCTATTTCTTCAAAGTCTTCAATAGATATTAAGCCATCTTCATCGAAATCTGCTTCACTCAGCTTTTTCGGCTTTTTCTTAGGTTTAGAATCTTCAGCTGTTTCATTCAAATTCAAGTCATCTGACTCAGTGGATGTATCAGAGTCACTAGATGCGTCTGATTCCACATCTTCGGTTAACTCTTTTTGAATATCGTCTTCACTTTTACCAGAAAATTTATCCTTTAAGCGTTTAAAAAAGCTCATGCTTGTTCCTCCTTCATAACCTCATCTATAGTATTTAGGTTAACGCTAACCAGTTTAGACACACCTGATTCTTGCATTGTCACACCATATAAACGATCTGAAAATTCCATCGTTCCTTTGCGATGCGTAATTACTATAAATTGTGTCTGCTCTGATAATTCATTTAAGTATTGTGCATAGCGAATAACATTTGCCTCATCAAGCGCAGCTTCTACCTCATCTAGTATAACAAATGGAGCAGAACGAACCTTTAGAATTGCAAATAATAATGCTATAGCACTTAAGGCGCGTTCCCCACCACTTAATAGAGAAAGGTGTTGAAGCTTCTTACCTGGAGGTTGAACAATGATATCCACTCCAGCAGCTAAGTAATCATCTTCAGTCAAACGTAACTCGGCTTGACCTCCACCAAACAACTGCTTAAATACGGTTGTGAAGTGCGACTGAACTGCATGGAATGTTTCTTTGAATCGCCCTTCTACCTCTCTATCCATTTCGTTTATAATTTGCTCTAATGTTTCTTTCGCTTCTCTTAAATCAGTACGTTGTTCATTTAGGAACGTATATCGTTCATTTAATTCCTCAAATTGTTCAATCGCATTTAAATTGACTGGTCCTAATTCATCAATCGACATTTTAGTCAATTTCACTTTTTTACGCAGGCTCTCAATCGGTTCGTCAGATTCATATAAAGTGCGTGCTCTTTCTACTGTAAGTTGATAAACGTCGTTGAGATGGTCAATTGCATGGTTAATAAGTACATCTAACTTCGATTGTTTCGCTTTAATATCTTGGTAATGATTTTCAATTGATAGAATATCTTGGTGACATTCTTGAAGTTGACTTTCATTACGCTCAATCGTCTCATTCAGTTCGATACGTTGTTGTTTAATGTCTGTAAGTTGATGGTTAAGACGATCTCGTTCTTCTTCTTGTTCTTGAATTTGAGATTTCAAGTTCTCAAAGGCTTGTTCGCCCATCATTTCATCCGAATTGAATAGTCTGATTTTCTCTTGAACATCTTTAATTTGCAGTTGTGTTGATTCATATTGTTTATCTAATCGCTCAATTGCTTGTTTTTGCGATTTAATTCTTTCTTTGACTACTGCTAAATCAGATTGCTTTTGATGGAGTTGTTGTTGAGTTTGCGTCGTTGATTCTTTTCCTTCTTTAGATAATTGAGTGTAACGCTCAATGTCACTTTCCAATTCACTCAATTGTTGCTGTATCTCTGAAAGTCGAGTTTGTTTTTGCGTTAACGTTTCTTTACTCTTATCACTTTGGTAACCATCATTTTTCTCGAATTCAAACTCTTCATGTTCATTTTTAAGGTGCGTTTCTTGCGTTCTTAATCGATCTAACTCAAGTTCATGATGGTGCACTTTTTCTTTTAATGTATTATATTGTTGACTCGCATCGAAATATTGTTCACTTAATTTTTCGGCTTTGTCTTTTTGCTCTTTAAAATGACGTTCAAATTCGGCAGTTTGTCGTTGATACGCTTCAAGTTGATGACGCATTGTCGATAATTCATCTTTTTGTGAGAGAATACTCTTCGTTTTACGAGCGCCACCACCTGTCATTGATCCTCCTGGATTCACGACATCTCCTTCTAACGTAACAATTCGAGTTCGATAGCGAATCGCTCTAGCTAAATCATTTGCATGTTTCAAATCATCCACAATAATAGTATTTCCTAATAAATTTTCAACGATACTTTGGTATTTAGATGAAACCTTCACAGCATCTGAAGCAATATTGATGAAACCATCTGTATTACGAGCAATATCTTTAATATCTGAAGCAATTTGACGTGGTTTGATAACATTCAATGGTAAAAATGTTGCTCTACCTAATCCACGTTGTTTTAAGTATTGGATGGCTTGTCGGCCATCTTTTTCACTATCCACAATCACGTGTTGGAGAGAGGCGCCTAAAGCTGTTTCAATTGCTTGTGTCATTTGCGATGGCACGTCGATAACCTCTGCTACCGCACCATGAATACCATTTAATTCATTATTTTTTGCTTTTAAAATATGTTTAACACCATTAAAGAAATACGTATAGTCTTCTTCTTGGGTAGCTAAACTGTCAATTCTAGATTTTAATTTTTCATTATAACGATACGCCTGATAAAGTTTATCTTCATATTCTGATTGAAGCTTTTTAGAAGCTGTTAATTCTTTTTCTAGACGATTGATTTGTTGTTCTGCTTCAGACATCTCTTTTTTAGACGCTTTGTAATTCTTTTCAGTTTCAGTGATATTATTCTGAATTTCTTTTAACTGATTAAATGCTTCAACTAATCTTGAATCTAATCGAGATTTCTTCGCTTCATTCTCATTTATCGTATGTTCCAAGAAACGAATATCATTATTAACGTCAGATTGCTCAGACATTAATGTATAATAATTATTTTTAATTTCTTCTAGCTTTTCATCATGTTGTTCATCAGAAACATAAAGGAGTGACTCTAAATCTTGTACTTCTTTATTTAATTGCTTTTGTTTATCCTTTAACTCACTAAGTATCTCTTCATTTTGACGTTTTTCTTCATCAATGGATTTAATATGTTCATTTAGATTCTCTAATTCTTCTTCATATCTTGCATTCGTTTCTGATTGGTTCTTTTTACGTTCTTCTAATACGTTCAACTTACCAGCAAGTTGTTCATATGTTTCTGTTGTCTTAACCAACTCATAGTTTAACTTTTCAATATCATGGTCAATCTGTTGACGTTCGCCTTTAAACTTTTGCAATAACTGGTTAATTTGCGCTTGTTGTGCCTCTTTATCCGCTTGTTGACTCTTTAACTCGTTCAAACGATTGTCTAATTGGCGATTATCTTCATTATATTGATCAATGTCGTGCACTGTGACAATAACATCGCTTTGTTCCATTTGTTTAGAAAGTTGTTGATACTCTTTTGCAATGGCAGCTTCTTCTTTTAATGGTTCTACACGACCTTCCAAATCATACAAAATATCTTCTACACGAGTTAAATTGTCCTCTGTGTGATCCAATTTATTGATTGATTCAGCTTTACGTTTTTTATATTTTAAAACCCCTGCTGATTCTTCAATAATTTGACGACGGTCAATCGGTTTCGCATTTAATATTTCGTCTACTCTGCCTTGAGAAATAATACTAAACGCTTCTTTTCCTAAACCTGAATCTAAAAATATTTCAATAATATCTTTCAAACGAGCACGGTCGTTATTCAAATAGTACTCACTTTCGCCACTTCTATATAAACGACGCGTAACCACTAACTCATCTGAATCAATCTGCAATTTCTTAGATTGGTTATCTAATTTTAATTTTACTTCAGCATAATTTTGAGCTTTTCTATGTTCTGCACCAGAAAATATAATATCTTCCATCTTAGCGCCACGTAATGATTTCGCAGATTGTTCACCTAGTACCCATTTAATTGCATCAGTAATATTACTTTTACCACTACCATTAGGTCCAACAATAGCTGTGACGCCCTTATCAAATTGGACATTCGTATGGTCGGCAAAAGACTTAAATCCTATGGCATCTATCGATTTCAAATAAACCATCTTATTCTCCTTATCCCGTTCCTGTTGAGTTTATCAGCACGACACACGTCATCTCTTCTTCTTTTCACTTATTATTTATTAAACGAAAGTTGAGATAATTAATGATGTCTCAGCTTCTCATTCTTTTTCATTGACTTATATGCTTGTTCTGCTGCCTTCTGTTCGGATTCTTTCTTCGTCTTTCCTTTACCTTCCGCAACTGCTTTATTTTCCAAAATAACTTCTGACGTAAATAATCTATGATGCGCCGGACCTTCTTCTTTAATTAAACGATAGGTTACATCGCCTTTATTCTGACGGTGCACAAACTCTTGAAATTGTGTTTTAAAGTCCACTACACCAACTAATTCATTATCTTCGACATATGGGAAAATGACTTTCTCAGCAAATGCCCATACAGTCTCTAAACCTTGATCTAAATATAAAGCACCTACAAATGCTTCGAAAGCATCTGAAATGAGTGAAGGTCTTGTTCTACCACCTGTTTTCTCTTCACCCTTACCTAATAAAATGAGCTCATTCAAATCAATTTTATTCGCAAATATTACAAGTGAGGGCTCACAAACAATTGTTGCACGCATCTTTGTCAGATTACCTTCTGGCAAATGAGGATGCTTATCAAACAAATAGCGTGAAACCGTCAATTCTAATACCGCATCACCTAAAAATTCTAAACGTTCATTATGATCTAATCTATTCATATTAAAATCATTAATAAAGCTCGAGTGTGAGAACGCTTGTTGATACAAATCGATATTATTAAAACTGAAACCCCACTCATTCATTTTATTAGTAAATGTTTGTTGGAAATCTTTGACCATGTCTATCTTTTTCTGGTTAGCCACTGTCTAACCTCCTTGTCCAAAAAATTAAATTTCAATATACCTTAATTTTACGTGAAAATAAAATAAAACTAAAGAAAAAATCTGAGCCGACGTGAGTGACGACTCAGATGTAAGTTTTATTATTTTTCCAAGCTATTGATGTACTTAACAGCATCACCAACAGTGTTGATTTTTTCAGCTTCTTCATCAGGAATTTCAGTACCAAATTCGTCTTCTAATTCCATTACTAATTCAGCGATATCAAGTGAGTCAGCGCCTAAATCATCTTTGAAAGATGCATCTTCAGTTACTTTATCAGCATCTACACCTAAACGGTCAACGATGATGTCTTTTACTTTATCGAAGTTTTCCACGTCGATTCACCTCCTTTAAAAGCGTCTATCCATAGACTACTATATTTTCCCATTTTAGATTCTAAAATACAAGTACAATTTTTAGAAACACTTAGCACTTTAGTGCTTAGTGTTTCTTATGCATGAGCTTTAGCTCAGGCGTTCCTTTTTACTGCACTTTAGTGCTTAGTGTTTCTTATGCAGTTGTGCCAACAACTGTATACCATACTGCACTTTAGTGCTTAGTGTTTCTTATGCATGAGCTTTAGCTCAGGCGTTCCTTTTTATTGCGCTTTAGCGCTTATAAAGTATCACTTTCATTTCAATGATTAGTGATACTTACACAATGGTACAACCATTGTGTTCATTTTAAAAAGGATTACAATAGACGAAGCCTATTGCACAAGAACTACAAATTGTTTTCTATAGAAAACAAAGTAGTGTTTTACATATACATTCCGCCATTAACGTGAATAGTTTGACCCGTAATATATTTCGCTTTATCTGAAGCTAAGAATGCGACAGTATTCGCAATATCAGTATCTTCACCGAAACGTGCCAAAGGAATTTGTTCTAACATTTGATCTTTAAGCTCATCACTAAGCGCATCTGTCATATCAGAAACAATAAATCCAGGCGCTACGGCATTAACAGTTATACCACGTGACGCAAGTTCTCGAGCAGCTGATTTAGTTAAACCAACAACACCTGCTTTAGTAGCTACGTAGTTTGCTTGACCAGGGTTTCCTACTGCGCCAACAACACTTGATAAGTTAATAATTGAGCCACCACGTTGACGTAACATTTGAGGTGTGACTTTTTGAATGCAATTGAATACACCTTTCAAGTTTGTATCAATCACGTCGTCCCATTCTTGTTCTTTCATACGCATTAAGAGATTATCTCTTGTAATACCAGCGTTATTAACTAACACATCAACAGAACCAAATTGACTTACGACCTCTTTAATCATCGCCTTAACTTCATCGCCGTTTGCAACGTTAGCTTGGATGGCAAAGCTGTCTACACCTTTAGCTTTAATTTCTTCAACCACAGCTTCTGCTTTGTCTTTACTACCTGCATAATTGACAGCAACGTTGTATCCTTCTTCAGCTAATTGTAATGCAATACTACGTCCGATACCACGTGAAGCACCTGTTACTAAAGCACTTTTACTCATTTTCATTCCATCCTTTCACATCTTCAAGTGTTTGAATTGAAGTAATTTTAACGTCTCTATTAATTTTCTTGATTAATCCTGAAAGTACCTTTCCTGGACCAATTTCAATAAAGTGATCTACGCCTTGCTCAATGAGCCACTCAGTAGATTTAATAAATTGAACGGGAGAATATAATTGTTTAACCATATTATGTTTAATTACTTCTGCATCTGTTTCACCTTGAGCATTATAATTCTGCACAACAGGAAACTGAGCATCATTCCAATTAAATTGATTGATATAAGAAGCAAAGTCTTCTTCTATCACGCTCATCATTGATGAATGAAATGGACCGGAAACTGCTAAAGGAAGTACACGTTTTGCCCCTAAAGATTTTCCTTCTTCCACTAACTTATCAATAAGTGTTTTGTGACCTGAGACCACAATTTGTCCTGGTGAATTAATATTAGCTGGTTCAATTAATTCATCCTCATTTGATAAATCCTTACAAATCTTGTCTACTTCTTCATAATCTAAACCTAACACAGCAGCCATGCTACCTACACCATTAGGAAACGCTTGTGCCATTAATTGACCACGTTTACGTACAATTTTCACTGCATCTTCAAATGAAAGTACACCACTTGCTACTAAACTTGAATACTCTCCTAAACTATGCCCCATAGTATAATCAGCATTTAAATCTTTTAAAGCTGTTAATAACGCTACACTATGAGTGAGTAACGCTGGTTGAGTATTTTCAGTTTCACCTAATTTACCTTCTTCATCAGTAAACATTGTTTCTAGTAAATCGAAGTCTAGTGACGTTTGTGCTTGATTTAAAATTTCAGTCGAACGTGTTTCTTCATTATATAAGTCGCTCGCCATTCCAACTTTTTGAGCACCTTGTCCTGGAAAAATAATTGCTGTTTTACTCACTTTTTCCACCTACCGTTTCCCTCATTGTTTGTACTATATTTTCTTCACCAGCGATTTTAGCTTGTCTAATCGCTGAATAAAATGCTTTAGCATTAGAACTACCATGCGCTTTGACAACAGTACCATCTAAACCTAATAGCACTGAACCACCATATTCAGAGTAATCCATTTTCTTAGCAAATGTTTCTAAATCTTTTTTAAGTACAGCACCTGCTAATTTATTTTTTAAACTGCCCATAATCGTTTCTTTTAACATTTTACCAATAGATTTTGCCGTACCTTCTAAGTTTTTCAACACCATGTTTCCAGTATAGCCGTCAGTAACAACGACATCTGTATTACCATCCATCAATGTTTTTGCTTCTATATTGCCTTGGAAGTTGAAAGAATTATTTTTTTCGAATAATTCATAGGCTTTTTTCGTCAATGAATTACCTTTCGCAGCTTCAGTCCCAATGTTAAGAAGTGAGACTGATGGATTGTTAATACCGCGAATCTTCTGAGCATAAATATTACCTAATTGTGCGTATTGTAATAAATGTTCAGCTTTAGCGTCAGCATTGGCACCAACATCTAAGAAGACAAATCCTTTACCGTCTGTAGTAGGTAATGTGACAACAAGTGCTGGTCTCGCTACGCCTTTAATACGACCAACAATAAATAGTCCTGCTGACATTAATGCCCCAGTATTACCCGCAGAAACACAACCATCCGCTTCACCAGATTTGACTGCTTCTGCCATTTTAACCATCGAACTATCTTTCTTACGTTTAATTGCACGAACTGGCTCATCTTCCATTTCAATTTTTTCAGAACAATGTCTGAAATCAATACGATCATGATTTAAATTATATTGTTCTTTATCACCGAAAAGAATAATCTCTAAATCTTTAAAGTCTTCTACAGCTTTTTTAACTGCATCGAGTACGATACCTGGCGCGTCATCTCCGCCCATCATATCAACTGCAATTTTAACCATTGAATTCATCCTCACTTATATAGAACATTTTAAATTTCCCTTTAAAAACTAACTTGTCTTTAACAAATGAATTTACTTCTATTACATAATGTTTACTTGTTTTATTTATTACTTGAGCTTCTGCTCTTACCGTATCATTTAATTTTACTTTTTCGACAAATTCAACCTGACTTTCTTGAGTCAATACTGTTGGATTATGTATAAGTGCTACGCATAGAGAGTTTGACTGAGCAAAGAGAATATGTCCCCTTGCGATTTGTGTTTTTGCAAAAACGTAGTCTTCAGTAATTTCTATGAGAGACTGTGCTTTTACATCTGGCTCTACTTGAATTAAATCACCAATAATTTCATTGGCTTCAATAGACTTAATTTGTCCATAATTCTGTTCAGCCACAAGTTTAATTCTCTTGCGCAACTCTGGAATATTTAAATGCGTACGGTCTAAGCGAATCGTCTGAATACTAACATCAAACTTTTCACAAAGTTCATTATCTGTAATAAAGGGGTTGGCTTCAATTGCATTTCGAATTGCTATTCTGCGTTCGTCTTTCTTTAGCTTCAAACTCTCACCCCTCAATTTAGTACCAAGTCTTAAATATTCCTCACATATCATAACACTTTCTTATTCAATTCCTCAACAAATAACTGCACTGTGGTCATCTTTTCTACTATAAAAAAATTCTATCATTTAAATATGCACTATAGCCTGTGCCCTGTGGTTTCAATCCTCGGCTAGCACTTTCCGTTGACTTTCGCTTACGAAAGCCTCTTTGCTGGGGCCCCAATCCCCAGCTTGCACTGCCTGTTGACTTTCGCTTACGAAAGCCTCTTTGCTGGGGCCCCGATCCCCGGCTTGCACTGTCCGTTGACTTTCGTTTACGAAAGTCTCTTTGCTGGGGTCCCGCTAGTCAAAGTTTGTATCTAAGAGGTTGTTTTGGATGAAGTTTCTGAGTTGTGTGTAGTTATTTTGGAAGAATTGACCGGTTTGTATGAGTTGGGCCGCTTCGTCTCTAGCGACTTCGAGCATGCGATAGTCTTCAACGATATTAGCTACAAGGAAGTCTGGAAGTCCGCTTTGTTTTACGCCAAAGAAGTCTCCTGGTCCACGCATTTCTAGATCTCGTTCGCTTAGTTCGAATCCATCTGTAGTTTGAGTCATAATCGTCATTCTCTCAATACCTGTTTCAGTTTTAGGAGAGGCAATGAGCACACAATAACTTTGGTGTTCACTTCTACCCACACGACCACGTAATTGATGAAGTGTTGATAATCCAAAGCGATCAGCATCGTAAATCATCATAAATGTTGCGTTAGGTACGTTAACACCCACTTCAACAACAGTGGTTGAAACTAAAATATCTATTTCATGATTACTGAACCTCTGCATCACGTCATCTTTTTCTTCAGCAGTTAATTTCCCGTGTAACAATCCAACTTTTTCAGTTCCATAGTATTGTTGCAACGATTCATACAGGGCCACCACATTCTGAACATCTTCTAAATGTTCTGAGCTCTCAATCAATGGACATATCACATAGGCTTGTCTACCCTTTCGCAATTCACTTGTCATTTGTGTTAGCACTTGATCATATCGTTCATGTTTAGCCCAACTTGTGATAATAGGCTTTCGCCCTTTAGGCAATTGTTTAATCGAAGAAACATCCATTTCTCCGAAAACAGAAATCGCCAAAGTACGTGGTATTGGCGTTGCTGTCATGAAGAGTACATTGGTCATCGCGCCTTTTTCTCTTAATGATTGACGTTGATTCACACCAAATCGATGTTGCTCATCCGTAATAACTAGGCCTACATTTTCAAAAATAACATCGTCTTGAATAAGCGCATGTGTACCTATTAAACAATCAATTGAGCCGTTCTCCAACTGCTCTAAAAGAATACGACGCTTCTTACCCTTAACCGAACCAGTTAAAAGTGCAACATTCATCGTATCTCTAAATAACTCTATTAAACTTTCCGCGTGTTGCTCTGCCAAAATTTCAGTCGGTACCATTAATGCGGATTGATAGCCAGCTGTCTTTAAGGCATACATACAAATAGCTGCTACGACTGTTTTACCAGAGCCGACGTCACCTTGAAGTAAACGATGCATTCGAATTGGCGCCTTTAAATCTCTAAATATTTCATTAACACTCGTCTTTTGAGCGTCTGTTAACTCGAAAGGTAAATGGTCTATGAATTCCTTAACTTTATTGATATCATAATCAATTTCAATTGCCTCGTCTGAAGTTTTCTCCAATCGATTCAACCATTGCATACGCAATTCAAACATAAAGAGTTCCGTAAAAGCATATGTACGTCTTGCTCTTAATAAACTTTGTTTATCTTTAGGATGATGTAATGTGCGGAGGGTGTATTCTAATGTTTCTAATTTGTACTTTTCTCTTAAATCATCGGATAACCATTCATGTATCGTTACGTCCTCTAACGCTTGTCTGATATTATCTCGAATTTGTTTCTGCTTAATTCCCTCTTTAATACGATACACAGGTTCTAATTGAACGTCATCTTGAGTCGTTTGTTCATTAAAGAACATGCGATTTCCGTTGATTTCTTGCTTAGCACGATTCCATTTACCTTTGACGGTAACAGTACCATGTAATTCGATTTTCTTTTTTAAATAGGGTTGATTGAAAAAGACACACTTCACAGCAATATTGTTTACCATGATGTGAACAGTTAATTTGGATTTATTTCTACCAAAAAAAGCTACAGCAGGCGTTGAATAGACTTCACCTTGTACTGTAACAGTGGATTGATCTTCAGCTTGATTTAAATCAATGACTGTATTGTCCTCGTAACGAGTAGGTAAATACAATACAAGATCTTCGACGGTATGTATATTTAATTCTTCTAATAGTGTTAATCGTTTGGGACCGATGCCCTTAATTTTATCTAGAGTGTAAGGACTCTCGATTAAATGCACTTTTGTCATGATCCATCACCTAATACTTTTTGTCGTTTTCATTAGTACTTAAATTATATTCTATCATGTTCATCGTAATAATTTGATTGACACGTATTATATTTTTCTTCACTCACTTGGAATATAAAAAGGCGCCCGAAAAGTTAGAATTTTGAGCCAACTTTTTGGGCGCTTTCATAATGGAAATATTATCATCAGTCCATCATCACTGATTTGATAAATTTGAAATGATTATCTTACCTCACATGCATAATTATCTTTATCTCTATCTAGTTTTGGTTGATATGCTGGATGTCCTTTTCTAACACCATGAGGATATTTTTTTCTTAAAGCAGTACAATTTTTAAAATATTCTTTTTTAGCTTTAGCTCTTGAAGATTTTTTTGATTTTTTAGAAGAATAATGCGTTATTGATTTTTTGGTAGTAGCAGTGTGCTTAGCTGTTTTAATATTTTTCGCTGAAGTTAAAGACGTGTTGACTGCGTTTTCTTCACTCCAAATATTTAATTTTTCAGTCTTCGCTTTTGCTTCACTTTCTCTAATCATTTTTTCATAAGTATTGTTTGGTGGGTAAACGTATTTAACCCTAGCAAGACCATCTCTTACAAGTGCATTGTTTACCATTACGCCGTCAGCATAGACATAAGCCAAATATCTTCCGTATTTATCAGTTTTTTGACCTTTGTCAAATTCTACTTCAATTTTTTTGGCGTTCGTCATCATTTTAGTAGTAAACGCACTTGCCTCAGGACCATATTTTTGAACTGGTTTTCTTGGGTCTTTCGTCTCTGGTGTGTCAATAAGTAATAATCTAAATGTTGCCACTTTACCTTTATAATTCAACTTTACTGTATCGCCATCAACCACTTTTACTAATGTAGCTTTCTCTTTATGTAATCCATTTGCTGCTTGTGCTTGGTTGAGGTTTAAAGATTGTCCTAACGTAGATAACAGAATAGTGAATATAAGAATAAGTGAGAAAAAGTGTGTAGATTTTACATTATACTTTCGAGTGACATACTTTTGAACAGAAATAACTACAGAACACAAAGTTAAAAGTAACAATAAAAAAATTATCTTTTCCATTTTACACCTCTATTATTTGTAATATACATTCATTTTATAACATTTTAACCATAATTAGTGTATATTTTTTGTAAAAAAAGTATTTAGAACTTAAATGCGACACTATATATGTATTTTGATTTTTTATTTTCTATAGTGGATTTAAAAATATGGTAATATATCTTAAATTTCAAGATATAAAATTAAATAAGCTCTTAAAATGAATTACGTTAAAAATTCATTTTAAGAGCTTTTATATAAGTGTTATGCCTTGTATTTATTTATGCTTTTATTCAATTTATTTTCTAATGTCATGAATATGAGACATTTGTTCCATTCTTTTTTCTGCAAAATGTTGTGACGCTTCAAGTGGTGTTTCGTTTTGTTCTTTAGAAATATCAAAGATGTGTTTTAATATTTGATCTATACCTTCAATACTTTCTTTTGCACGGTCTTCATTGTAGCCATTTAATTCATCCGCAGTATTGATAACCCCACCACTATTAACAATATAGTCTGGCGCATATAAAATACCTTTATCTTCTAACATTTTACTATGTGCATCTTCATCTTTTAATTGGTTATTCGCAGAGCCACAAACTGCTTTTACTTTTAATTGAGGTATCGTATCATCGTTTAAGATACCGCCGAGTGCACAAGGGGCAAATATATCTGCATCAACTGAGAATATATCATCAGGTTCTACAAATTGAGCATTGAAATCATCTACAGCACGTTGTGCATTATCTTTATTAATATCAGTGACAATTAAATTCACACCATCTTCATTTAATAAGCGACATAACTCATAAGAAACATGGCCAACACCTTGCACGGCAACAGTTTTACCTTCTAATGATTCATTTTCAAATTTTTCTTTCGCTGTACGTTTCATAGCAATATAAATACCATACGCAGTCATTGGACTTGGGTTACCTGCAGAACCAAATGATTTACTTGTACCGCAAACATATGGCGTTTCTTTATAAATTAAGTTCATTACATGTTCTGAAGTACCAACATCCTCAGCTGTATAATAACGACCATTTAATGTATTAACATAACGTCCTAAAGCTCTATAAAATGCTTCTTCATTTTCCTTATCAGGAGCTCCCATCACTACTGTCTTACCTCCGCCTAGGTCTAAGCCAGCAGCAGCATTCTTATAAGTCATTCCTCTAGCTAAATTCATAGCATCTTCAATGGCTTCTTGTTCTGATGCATAGTCATTTCTGACACGACAACCACCTAATGCCGGACCAAGCGTTGTATCATGAATACAAATTATTGCTTTTAGTCCTGTAGCTTTATCTTGGCAAAAGACGATTTGTTCATAATCTTTTTGCTCCATTGTTTCAAAAATCATTAAGAATACCCCTCTCTTATAATTAATATCCATCAATTCTCTACCCTGACATCTCGCTATTAATCTCAATTTAAAACACACACAATATTAGTTATATTAAGAATTATAAGAAAATTTTAAAATCAATATAAATGTTATTGTTCAAAATTAAAAACGGTAACTTCTATTTCATTTAAAAATAGAAATTACCGTTAAATATTAATCATTCAATTTTATTTTAAATACCAAATAATTAACTACTCGACTGCAAAGAAATATTGATAAATCGGTTGTCCGCCCTCATGTTGTTCAATTTCAACATCTGGATACGTAGACTCAATCCATTCAATCAGTTGATCAGTTACACTTTGATTAGAATCTTCTCCAATAATCATAGTTAAAATTTCACTATCTTCAGATAAAAGTTTTTCAAGTAATCCTTTAACTGCCGTAAATTGATCCGCATCACTTGTCACAATTTTATCTTCTGCAAGACCCATAAATTCGTCTTTTTTAATTTCAATTCCATCAATTTTAGTGTCTCTCACAGCGAAAGTTACTGAACCAGATTGTACTGTTTCTAAAGCTGTTTCCATATGATTTTTATTTTCATCAAGAGATGAAGCTTCATCATACTGGAATAAAGCTGTGATACCCTGTGGTATAGATTTAGTAGGAATAACAACTGTTTCTGCATCTACGATACTTGCAGCTTGTTCACTAGCCATTAAGATATTTTTATTATTCGGTAAAATAATCGCACGTTTACATTTCGACTGTTCTATTACTTTAACAATGTCTTCAGTTGAAGGATTCATGGTTTGACCGCCACTTATAATGTGTGTTGCTCCCATTGATTTGAATAATTCAGAGATCCCTTCGCCCATAGAAATAGTAATAACTGCCGTTTCCACAGTTTGAGGTGCATCTTGATCTTTACGATCTTGACCGTTTTGTTCTTTTCGAATAACTTCTCTATGCTGTTCTCTCATATTCTCAACTTTAAGTTTAATTAATTCACCGTATTGTTGGCCATAATTAAAAACATCTCCAGGATGTTCGGTATGAACATGGACTTTAACTATTTCATCATCGTTAATAACAAGTAATGAATCTCCGAATTCGCTCATATCATTACGAAATTCTTGTTCTTCAAATGGTTTTTTATTTTTACCGAAACGTACCATCATTTCCGTACAATAACCATAAACAATATCTTCAGTATTAATTACACCGTGAAAATCATGATCCTCATTAACAAGTGTTTCAGTATCTAATTTTGGAGTTTTAGCTTCAACTTTTTCTCCTTTTAGACCTTTTAAGAAACCTTCATAAACGCATAATAATCCTTTACCACCACTATCAACGACGCCTACTTCTTTTAGAACAGCTAATAAATTAGGTGTATTATCTAAAGATTCTTTTGCAGCACTAATCGTATGTTCCATTAATTCAACACAATCTTCAGTATCTTGAGCTTTTTCAACTGCTGCTTGTGCAGCGTCTTTAGCTACTGTTAAAATTGTGCCTTCAACAGGTTTCATGACTGCCTTATATGCAGTTTCTACGCCCGCTTGAAAACTGTCAGCGAGTTGTTGCGCGTTAATTTCCTTTTCATTTTCAATATTTTTACAAAAACCTCTAAATAATTGAGAGAGAATGACGCCTGAATTACCGCGTGCGCCCATAAGTAGTCCTTTAGAAAACGTTTTTCCTAATTCTCCGATATTTTGAGATAAATTATTTTCAACTTCTTCTCGTCCTGAAGTAATGGTTAAATTCATATTCGTCCCTGTATCTCCGTCTGGAACAGGATACACGTTTAATGAATCTACTAAATCTGCATTATTTGATAAATTTTGAGCCCCTTGTATAATCATATCGGCAAATAATTTACCATTTATTTTGCTAATCATTTCACGTTGTCCTCCTAAAGCTTTTTGCCTGTATCGTTTACACGTACACCTTGTACGAAAATATTAATAGAATTTACTTTTACGTTTAGTGTCTTTTCTAAGGTATATTTAACTGTCGATTGCAGATTGCTAGCTACTTCTGATATTTTCACACCATAACTCACAATAATGTACATATCGACATCTATTGTTCCATTTTCTTCTCTTACTTTGATACCTTTAGCATAATTTTCATGACCTAGAATTTCAGCAATACCATCCCTTACTTGCTGTCTAGAAGCCATACCAACTATGCCATAACTTTCAACGGCCTTTCCACCTACCACTGATGCTATCACTTCATTTGAAATATCAATTTTACCGTAGTCGTTTGAGATTTCTAATGTCATTTTCATTTCCTCCTGAAAATTACAAGGTTTATGTTATATGTTAAAGGTATTTAAATTTCAATTTAGGTCTTTCACATATGATTTCAATTAAAATTCTTGAAAATTAAAAAATTACCGATGTTCAAAATATCATTGAACTTGTTTTAATTACGATATCATTAATTACTATTTATAAATTCATTGTATAAATTTAACTATATCTTTACAATATCATACTATATAACTCCACAGCTTACAATTATACCATAAATAATGGTTGAATAACGTTGTGATTTGTATTTATTTTAACTAAATATTGCTCTAAAGACGTATATGTGTTATCTTATTAAAGTATATAAGTAGTAATGTGTATTTATATTTATTAAAGGAGGTACTTTCATGGGTAAACAATGTTACGTAACAGGTCGTAAAGCTTCGACTGGTAATAATCGTTCACACGCTTTAAATGCGAACAAACGCAGATGGAACGCTAACCTTCAAAAAGTTAGAATCCTTGTAGACGGAAAACCTAAAAAAGTTTGGGTTTCTGCACGTGCTTTAAAATCTGGTAAAGTTACTAGAGTTTAATAGCTTGTCGACAAAGTAAAAATGATTAAGCAGACTTATAGAAAACCCTTCTCAATCGAGGAGTCGAAATGCATAACGACGGGATTTTACTATTAGTAAATGAGCTAGGCATGCATAAGACAACGATGAGTGAAAGAGTTTGTCTACAGTCTGGTTTAATAAATATAATGCACAAAAAATGACCTTATGTGGAGGATCACATTTTTAAGACCTTAAAGGCGCTCAGCCTCTAAGGTCTTTTTTAGTTTATATTAACTTTTCCATTAAAACTTCAATCTGTACTACGCATCTGTAAAACTTGACCTTTTTCAACACGAACTGTAGCAACATTATCTACAATTTCATTTGAAATGGTTAATGTCGAACCAACTTCTAGCTGTTCATGATAAAGATTATACTTAAACCCATCTAATGATAATATAACCTCACCATTTAATGGAATGAATGAAATATATGGATAAGAAGTATCTCTCTTGATTCGATGCTCCCCTACATCTATGAGTGTTATATCATTTTGTATATCAATCACTCTAAGTTGAATGTGTCGTTCGAGATATTGTGATTTCTGTAAAATTTGAACCACGCCCATGAAATGATCTAATCTTCCACCAGTTGCTCCGTATATAATAATCTCAGAATACCCTTGTTCAACTGCTTTTTCTACGCCTAAAGCTAAATCGGTATCATCTTTTTCTGCTTTAACAGGATGGATATTCAATTGATTCTTTAATATTTGACGTTCCTCATCATTTACAGAATCGAAGTCACCTACTGAGAATACAGGTTCAATACCATTTTCAATGAGTACAAGCGCACCTCTATCGACACCTGCCCACTTTGCACTCTTTTTCATTTTAAAAAGAGATTGAGGCAATAGTCGCTGAGAACATAGTAAATTGATTTCCATAACATCAACCTTTCAATGTTTCAGTTACTTGTGCATAATTGTCTTGTTTAAAGAAATATGACCCAGTTACTAACATTGTAGCACCCTGTTCAATACAAACTTTGCTCGTTTGATCGTTGATACCACCGTCAACTTCAATATCAAAAGTTAAATTATTCTCATGTTTAAGTTGATTAAGTTGTTCAATTTTATTAATACATTGTTCGATGAAAGACTGTCCTCCAAATCCAGGATTAACAGTCATAACCAAAACATAGTCCACATTACTTAATACTGGTAAAATTGTTTCAACTGGCGTGCCAGGGTTAATCACTACACCTGCTTTTTTATTCAATTGTTTAATTTCTTCAATTGCACTATGAATATGTGGCGTAGCTTCAACATGTACCGAAATCATATCAGCACCATGTTCTGCAAACAGCTTTATATATTTTTCTGGTTGTTCAATCATTAAGTGAACATCTATAGGTAAATTCGAATAGCTTTTGACAGCGTCTAAAAGTGGTATACCTATAGAAATATTAGGAACAAATTGGCCATCCATCACATCAAAATGTAACCCATCAACATTCGCTTTTTCTAATTGGTCTAATTCTTCTTTTAAATTTAAAAAATCAACTGATAAAAGTGAAGGTAAAACTTTAACCATTTAATATCGTACCTTTCTATTAGAGATTTCATTAAATAACTGTAAATAATGATCATATCTAAACTGAGCAATGTTTCCCTCTTCTACTTGATTTTTCACATTGCATTTTGGTTCCTTAATATGATTACAATTTCTAAATTTACAACTTTGTCCTGATTCTTTAATATCCACAAAATAATTCTTTAAATCATCTTTCTCTATATGATCAAAGTCGAGAGCACTAAATCCAGGTGTATCGGCAATAAATCCATGACTTCTTTCATATAATTCGACATGTCTTGTCGTATGTTTACCTCTATTGAGAGACTTTGAAATATCATTTGTTTCAAGGTTTAACTCAGGTTGATAGTGATTAAGAAAAGTTGTTTTACCGACACCGGATTGACCACTTAATACGATTAAACCTTTACGCCATTTTTCCACAATTTTTATTTTATCATCTTTTTTTCCAATAAATTGCGTAGAATAACCTATATCTTCATATATCTTCAACATATCTTCAATGTATTCTATTTCATCAGATGAAGCCAAATCTCTCTTAGTAATGAGTATTCTTGGTTCTAGATGATATGAATGAGCAATAACTAAGAAACGATCAAGTAATTGTGTTGAAAATTGAGGTTCTACAGCACTCATCACTATGACAAGTTCATCAATGTTACTAACAGGCGGTCGCTTAAGTTCATTTTCCCTGTCATGTACATGATGGATATAACCTTCTTGTTGATTCTGAACTTCAAAATCTACGATATCTCCTACTATTGGAGAAAACTTCTTCTTTCGAAATAAGCCACGTGGTTTAGTGTCAAAACGAACACCTTCTACATCTACTTGATAAACACCACTTATTAATTTAACGATACGTCCAGTCTTCAAGTTGACACCTCTCTCATTTATTTTACTCTCAATATTATATCAAAATCGCTATGAATATAATATGTAAAACCTTAGTTACCTTGATTCTTCCTATAGTAAAAATTCGAAAATATATCTTGTCACTGTTCATTTCAAGTGCTAAGATTTGTACATCTGTCAAAAAGGAGCGTCAATCATGCCTTATTACAAAACAAATAGGCACATTAATATAATATTATTTATTGGCATTATGCTAGTTGCAGCAAATTTGCGAGCGCCAATAACATCTGTGGGCGTAGCTTTGCCATCAATTAAAGACACATTACATACAACAAATAGCGCACTTAGCTTTATGACTGTTGTTCCTCTCATTGCATTCGGCATCGTCTCTTTTTTCGCATCTAAAATTGGAAATGCTTTCGGTTTAGAAAGAACCATCTTTGTTGCTTTACTATTTATATTTATTGGAATTATTATAAGATCTATCGTTGGACTGAGTTGGTTATATGTTGGAACAATTTTCATTGGTGTGGGTATCGCATTTGGTAACGTCCTTGCCCCAGCAATTATTAAAACTCGCTTTCCAGTATATATGGGGACGATGATGGGCTTATACACTGTCGTTATGAATGTTGTCGGTAGTTTAAGTTCTTCAATTATTAGCCCATTAACAACACATTTTAATTATTCTATTGCTTTAGGAATTATTGCAATCATCACCGCAGTGACTATAATGATTTGGGCATTTCAGTTGAAACAACAACCTCCCGAAGCTGTTAGTAACGTACATAGTCAAATCAATGTATGGAAGTCATTACTTGCATGGAGAGTAACAGTATTCATGGGCGCACAGTCACTCGTTTTTTATACAATCATTAACTGGTTACCAGAATTACTTACAGATCATGGTATTCCATTACAAACATCAGGTATCTATGTTTCATTATTGCAAATCGCAATTATACCTCTAACTTTTGTAACGCCAATTGTTGCTACGAAAATGAAATCCCAAGTACCTTTAACTTTATTAACAAGCATACTCTTTACGATTGGTGTATTATGCTTCATCTTTGTTGATTACAAGTTCGTCTTGGTTGGCATTATACTCATTGGCGTAGCAAGCGGTTTAGCATTTGGATTAGCCAACACATTATTTGTAGTAAGAACCGAAAGTGGTCAAACGGCTGCTAAACTATCAGGTATGGCGCAATCAGTTGGCTATCTACTTGCAGCAATCGGTCCTTTCTTATTCGGAATTTTTCACGATTGGACGCATCAATGGACACTTTCACTCTGCGTTTTATTAATTGTATCCTTACTTATATTAGTATTCGGTACAAAGGCAGGTAGCCAGACTACAATTGAACAGACCAAAGTGAAATAAAAATTATTTAAATTATAATAAAAAGCATCCCTTTATACGTTAATTTTTAAAATTACATACAAAGGGATGCTTTTATTTTTAGTCATCATAGTCGACATCTTTGTCTGCGACAATTTTATCGTCTACGCGCACTGTATAGCCTGCTGTTTTACCTTTTTGAATTTTTAAAGGTATGCTAATTGTCTTATCTTTATTAATTTTATAAGTTTGAGATACAGAACTACCGCTATGATCTTTATCTCTAATGTATACTTCTACTGTTTGACTCTTACCTTTACTACCTGAATATGGTACTTTTACGGTTTCGTTGGTTGTTTTAACATCTTCATCATCACTATCGTCTTCTTGTTCACCTTTTGATACAGTTAAATGGATAACAGATCCTTCATCGATAGACTTATTTTTAGGTGATTGTGAAATAACTTTATCTTTCTTAACTTTATCATCATATTCTTGAGTTGCTTGTACTCTAAATCCTTTAGATTCGAGTTCTTTCTTAGCAGTTGAGTAGTCCTTATTTTCATAATCACTGACGTAGACTTGTCGTACACCTAATGATTCATAAATCTTAATATGATGATCGTTTAATGCAACTTCACTGTTAGCAGAGATATTTTGTTCTGAAATCAGTCCTTTTTCAACAGAACGACTGTAAGCTTGTTCAACATCAATATCTTTTAATCCTAAATCTTTTAATTTACTGAGTGCTTTCTCTTTTGGCAAACCAACAAGATTAGGCATTTTTACTTTTTTAGGTCCTTTAGATAAAACGATATCAATGGTATCTCCTTCTTCTACACGTTCACCACTATTTGGATCAGATTTGATGATTTGGTTTTCTGGGTATTTATCACTATAACTTCTTGATATGTCCCCTAAAGATAAATGATGATCTTTTAGAATTTGTTCCGCTTCTTTTTCAGTTTTTCCTGATAAATCTGGCATTTCTTGATATTTATTACCAAATAAACCCATTCCTATAAATCCAATTAGACTAGCAAGTAACAATACAAAAATTAAAGAAAGCACAATAATTTTCACTTTCGAACGTTTCTTTTTATTGTGAGAAGGATAATAGCGTTCTTCTGGTGATTGGAATTCTTGTTGACGTGCTGGCTCATTCACAATTGGAATTTGCATTGTTTGGTTTAAATCATGCTCTCTTTCCGAGCTTTTCATTTTCTTATTTAATTCATCTCTGGTTAAAGGAACCGTTTTCGTTTTATCTAGTTCATACTTACTTTCATTCACACGATTTTCGTGCAACGCGCTTGATAAATCATCATACATTTCTTGTATAGTATGATAACGATTATGTTTATCCTTTTCAGTAGCACGCAAAATAACATTACTGAGAGACTGCGGTACTTCTCCCCGCTTATCAGTCGTAATATTAGGGATAGAATCTTGAATATGCTTAATAGCTATGCTTACAGCAGTTTCTCCATTGAAAGGAGGCTCGCCCACAAGCATTTCATATAACACAATACCAATAGAATAGATATCTGTACCTTCGTCTGTAGACTCACCTTTCGCTTGTTCAGGCGAAAGATATTGAACAGTACCTAAAACATGATTCGTTTGTGTAAGTGATGTCTCACTGAGTGCCTTTGCGATACCAAAATCGAAAATTTTAAGTGTTTTATTTTTATCTATTAAAATATTTTGAGGTTTAATGTCACGATGCACAATCCTCATGTCATGGGCATGTTTAATACCGCTTAAGATTTGCTCTGTAAATTTAATAGCTGTTTCTACAGACAGTGGACCATGATTATGAATATATTCAGCTAGCGTTGGTCCTTCAATGTACTCCATTACTAAATAGAAACATTCATCTTCTTCATCAACATCAATCATACTTACAATATTGTCATGCGAAAGTAAAGATGAATTATGTACTTCCCTTTCGAATCGTTTTAAAGTTTCCTCTTTTTCACGAGGCGGGATAGAAATCGCTTTAATTGCGACTTTTCGATTAAGTATTGTATCCTCAGCTAAATATACAATACTCATTCCGCCGCCACCAAGTTTGTCAATCACTTTATAACGATCGCTAATCATCTTTCCAATCATACTTTATCACCTTCCATAGCAGAAAGTATAAAGCTGACATTATCTTTTGAATCATGAGACATAGCGAGTTGCATTAGCCTCTCACCATAGTCATCAATTGATCCTTCCTGATTGAGTTCTTCTTGAATTTCATAATCTCTTACATAGTCCGTTAGACCATCAGAATTAAGTAAAAGAAAATCATAGAAATGTGTTCGCTTTACAAATAAATCAGGAGATACACGTTTATCTGTACCCATGACTTTAGTAATAATGTTCCTTTGAGGATGATTGAATGCTTCATCTTCTGTGATTTGGCCAGTAATAAGAAGATGATTTACAAATGAATGATCACTTGTAATTTGTTCGATTTGTCTTTGATTAACGACATATGCACGAGAATCTCCAACGTTAGCTACAACTACCTTTTTATCATAAACAATCGCACATACTAGCGTTGTTCCCATGCCATTATATGCAGGATGCTCTTGAGCGTAGTTATACAATTGAAAATTGATATCTTTAATGTTTGAACGCAACCATGATTCAGCTTGATGGATTTCGATAAGGTTTTCTTCTTCAAAACGTTTTTGAAGTTCATTTGTAACGAATTGACTCGCAACTTCACCTGCTTTATGACCACCCATACCATCGCATAATACCAACAATTGTTGATGTGTTTGATTATAAAATATACCGCCAGCGTCTTCATTTTTTTCTCGATGTTGTCCAGTATCAGTGAAAAATTGTGCGTTTAACATATGTCTTTACCTCGTTTCTACTTGTCGTTCCTTTGCCCTTAATTGGCCACACGCTGCATCAATATCTGATCCTTGTTCACGTCTAATTGTAGCATTGATTCCTAATCTCTTTAATTCTTTTTCAAACTTGAAAATATCTTCTCTCGGTGTTTTAACGTAATTACGCTCTGGTACATGGTTCACAGGGATTAAATTCACATGACAGTTAAGATCTTTAATTAGATGTGCTAATTCTCTGGCATGTTCCAGTTGATCATTAACGCCACCAAATAACCCATATTCAAATGTGACACGTCGATTTGTTTTTTCTTGGTAATATTGAATAGCTTCCATTAACTTTTCAACATTATAAGCACGATTAATCGGCATTAATCTTGAGCGGATTTCGTCCTTAGCACCATGAAGGCTTACTGCAAAATTAATTTGAATATCTTCTTCCGCGAAATCATAAATACGAGGAATGATACCTGAAGTTGAAACAGTAATATGACGTGCTCCAATATTTAAACTGTTGTCATCGTTGACAATTCTTAAGAAATCCATCATTTCATCATAATTTTCAAATGGTTCACCAATACCCATTATAACAATTTGAGATACACGTTCATCTGTTTCATCTAAAGCTTTTTGTACGGTTAACACTTGAGATACTATCTCACCAGCTTCTAGGTTACGTTTTAAACCACCTAATGTTGAGGCACAAAATGTACATCCGATACGACAACCAACTTGCGTCGTAACGCAAACAGAATTGCCATATTCATGTCTCATCAACACTGTTTCGATTGTATAACCATCTTGTAACTCAAATAAAAACTTGATTGTGCCATCCTTACTTTCTTGTTTTACAACTGTAGTTAGTGTCGTCATTGCGAAATTATCTTTTAATACTTGACGCAAATCCTTTGATAGATTTGTCATTTCATCAATACTATTTACGCGTTTCTGGTATAACCACTCAAAAATTTGTTTCGCTCTAAATTTTTGCTGACCATGGTCAATGAGCCATTGCTGCATTTCATCATAACGCAAAGAGTAGATTGATTGCTTTTCGAAATCAGGTAAGAACTTGTTCTTTTTCTTTTTTTCTGCAGTAATCATCCTTAACTTTCCTTTCTTCTAATTTGAGTTATAAAGAATCCATCTGAGTCAAAATCTTGAGGGAGTATTTGTAGTGTATTGACTTCCTTTCCAGTAACAGGGTGTTGGAAAGGTTCAAATTCAAACTCTTCATTTTGCTTTAAAAATGTATAAATTACATTTTCATTTTCCATTTGTTCTATTGTACATGTAGAATACACAATTGTTCCACCAGGTTTGATATTACGTTTAATATTCTCTAATATTTGTAACTGCAATTCAACAAGTGATTGGATACTTTCTTTCGATTGTGTATATTTTATTTCAGGTTTATGTCTTAATACACCTAAACCACTACATGGTGCATCAACAAGTATCTTGTCATATGTCCGAGTATACGGTTCAGTTGCATCATGTTGAAATGCGCTAATATTATCTAATTTTAATTTTTTAATATTAAAGTTAATTAAATCGATTTTATGAGTGTGGATATCTGTAGCATCAACATGACCTTCAGGCGATAATATTTCCGCCATATGACACGCCTTACCACCGGGCGCACTGCATGCATCTAAAACAACATCATTTCTACCTAAATTCATGATATGAGCAACCATCATAGAACTTTTATCTTGAACAGAAACATAGCCATCTTTAAATGCTCTTGAATTGATAATAGGTTGACCAGTGATATGAAGACAGAACGGTAATATTTCATCTTTCTCTACTTTAAATCCTTCTTTTTCTAATTCAGCAACAATTGAATCAACTGAACCTCGAGAAATATTCACTCTAACAGTCGTCTTTACTGGTTCTAAAAATGATTGCGCAATCGCTTCTGTTGTTTCAATACCATGGTGTGTTACCCAATGATCAACTATCCATTTAGGAATACTATATTTAATAGCAATACGTTTCTTGTCGTCTTTAATTTCATCAAATTGAGGCAACTCACTTCTCATGATTGAACGTAATATCCCATTAACAACATTGCCGTTGTGATAGCCACCTCTATGTTTTGCAATATCTACTGCTTCATTGATAATGGCATGATCAGGAACTTTATCCAAATAAACATATTGATATATACTCATCCATAATAGTTGTCGCATCCAACCTTTAATTTTAGTTTTGACAAAAGGTTTCAAGATATAATCTAATGTATACTTTCTTTTAATAGTTCCATAAACAAGTTCTGTATATAAATTCCTATCCACTGTTGAAATCTCATTTGAAGAAAGGACTTCGTTAATTTTTAAATTACTATATGCGCCATCATTGAGAACCTGTTGAATGGTATCAAAGGCATATCCTCTTACTGTATTCATCATATCAGTTGCTTCCCTACTAAGGACTCTTGAACACCACTTAAATAGTTAGCAACAGGCATACGTTTTTTACCAGCAAGTTGAATTTCTGTCAAAGCAATCGCGTCATCTGTTCCTGTTCCAATGATCATTGCTTTCTTTGTTGTGTCAATAATAGTTCCAGGTGTCCCTTTTTTATTTTTTATTACGTGAGCTGCATAAAGTTTAAGATTTTTATCGTCCATCGTCGTATAAGCCACTGGCCATGGTGATAATCCACGAATATGATTGTGGATGGCTTGTGCACTTTGATTCCAATCAATTCGCTCGTCTTCCCTACTTATATTTGATGCAAATGTTGCTTGAGTTCCGTCTTGAGGGATGCTTTCATTTGTACCATTGATAATAGAAGGAAGCGTATCTTTAAGTAAATCGGCACCAAGAAAGCTTAATTTATCATGCATTGTTCCAACGTTATCTTCTTCTTCAATACTTATAGCTTTTTGAGAAATAATATTACCCGCGTCGAGTTTTTTTACCATATACATAATTGTGATACCTGTTTCCTTTTCACCATCAATAATAGCCTGATGAATAGGCGCCCCGCCACGATATTTAGGAAGAAGTGAGGCGTGGACATTAATCGCACCTAAACGTGGTGATTCAAGAAGTGATTCGGGAAGTAATTGGCCAAATGCAGCTGTGACAATTAAATCAGCCTCAAGATTTAATAATTCATCAAGTTCTGAAGACCCTTTTAATTTTTCAGGTTGATAAACTGGAATATTATGTTCAACAGCCACCTTTTTTACAGGGGATGGTGTTAGTAATTTTTTACGTCCTACTGGGCGGTCAGGTTGCGTCACTACTGCAATGACCTCATGTTCAGCAATTAACATTTCTAATACTTTAGTTGAAAAGTCAGGTGTTCCCATAAAGATAATCTTACTCATTTTCAAAATATGCCTCCACTTCATCTTCATTTAATAAACGATTTGCTTTCTCAGTAAAAAGGATACCATTCAAATGATCTATCATATGTAGAATCATACGAGCCACATCATCGTAAGCAGTCAGTTCAACTTGATTGCCATTAACATCAGAACTTTGTATCACAATCATTTTACTTCTATTAACTTCACCAAAAGTATTTGGTAGCGTAATTGAACCTTCTAAATCAGTAATCATTTCATCTGACTGACTTTGGACTACAGGATTTATCAATTGAAGAAGACCATCCATCTCCATATCAATTAATGCCACACGTTGATTAACATTAATTTGAGGCGCACATATAGCGGCTGCTTCTTCCGCATACAATGTATCCTCTAAATCCTTTAGTAACAGGCTTAAGTTTTCATCAAATTCGGTAACAGGTGCTATTTCTTTTTTTAATATTGGATGTGATGATTTAACCAATTTCTTTCTTGTCATGATTATGGCTCCTCATTAAAATTCATCATATCATTATAACTTACTTGTATTGAAATTGCGACCTTTCTTAGGAGTGTCTTTATAGATATTTTAAATTATGCAACTTTAGACTGAAATTTATTATTGTGAAAGTGAATTAATTGATTTTAATTTTGTAAATAATAGAATATTAAGTAAGGAAACAAGTTACTAAACATAGCAAACAGAGGTGAATATAATGGAAGTAAATAAAGTGATTTATATTTTATTAGCAGTATTTTTAGGTAGCTTTGGTATTCATAAATTTTACGCTGGCAAATCATTCCAAGGAATTATGCACATTTTATTCTGTTGGACAGCTATCCCTCATATCTTAGCTATAATTAGTGCAATATTAACACTATTTAGACCAGCAGATGAAAATGGTAATGTAACAATGTAAGAATATTAAACAAAGTGGCGTATCAATTTTTAAAGTTGGTACGTCACTTTTATATTATTATGAAATTATTTTAAAAATTGTAAGATTAAAGTGATTAAGCTTAATACAGATGGTATAGTTAGACCTAATAAAAACCTTGATGTTTTGATTTTATTTTGCTCAATTTCTTGTTTAAATAAATGAAGCGCATTTTCAATCTTAAAATCAATATTTACAGATTGGTTTTCTATTTCTTTTTTTAATTCTTTTGTAGTAAGTGTTAATCGTTCAAACTTTTTATTTCCAACCTCAAACTTTTGATTCATTTCCTGACGCAGTGATGTGAACTTCTGGTCCATTTTTTGGTCCATCATTGTGAACTTCTGGTCCACACCTTCAAACTTTTTATCCATTTTTTGGTCCATCATTATGAATTTCTGATTCACAGCTTCAAATTTTTTGTCCATTTTTTGATTCATCGAAGCGAACTTCTGGTCCACGGCTTCAAACTTTTTATCCATTTTTTGGTCCATCATTATGAATTTCTGATCCACAGCTTCAAATTTTTTGTCCATTTTTTGATTCATCGAAGCGAACTTCTGGTCCACGGCTTCAAACTTTTTATCCATTTTTTGGTCCATCATTGTGAATTTCTGGTCCACACCTTCAAACTTTTTGTCCATTTTTTGATTCAGCGAAGCGAACTTCTGATCCACAACTTCAAATTTTTGATCCATCAATGTGAACTTTCGATTATTAATTTCAAACTTTCGATTTAGGTCTTTATGTGCCAACCCGAAATTGTAATCCACAACTTCAAACCTTTTGTCCATTTTTCGGTCTAGATACGTGAATTTATTCTCCAATTTTTCAAGTTTGTTATCTATATTTTGATTCATAAACATAAACTTATTGTTCATCTCTTTATTAAGCCTATCAAAGCGAAATGTTATGTGGTTATTCATTTCCTTAAATCTTTGATCAACTTGATTAAATCTTTGATCAACATTTATGAATAATTGATTATCTATTCTATTTTCGAATTTCATTAATCGTTGATCAACATTTTTAACTTTCAGATTTACATTTTCAAATCTACTATTTAGATATTCTTTAAATTCTTCATAAGGATTTGGCAAAATTTGTGTTTTTTGCATGGTATTTACCTCCATTAATAAAATTTTAGATGCTGATGACTTGATGGTGGAGTAACTATTTATTTTATTAAGGGAATATTAAACATAGTGTTTTGGTGAAATCACACCCTATTAATATTCAAATTATACCACGTTGTAAAAATTTATAATAGTATATTTTTTTGTTTATATAAAAAACCTGCTCAATTAAGAGCAGGTTTGATTACTACATTACATCATCATTTGAGGATTAATATCGATTTTTAAAGATAATTTCTCTTTTACGTATTGTTCATGATAATAATCATCTAAATATTGTAGTGCATGATGTAACTGTGGTTCTCTTTTATACTTCACTAAAATTTGAAAACGATATTCGTTATTAATACGTGCTAATGCCGCAGGTGAAGGCCCTAGAACTAAAGCTTTATCAGTCAAATGTTGTAATAAAATCTGATGTATATGTTTGGAAGCTTCCATCACTTTTTTCATTTCTTTATGAGAAATTGTAAAATTAATTAAGAAATAATATGGTGGGTATTTACCTAATTTACGATAATTCATTTCTTTTTGATAAAAAGTAAGGTAATCATTTAATTTAACATCTTCAATCGCATAATGATCAGGATTATAAGTTTGTATAATTACCTGCCCTTCTTTCTCATGACGTCCAGCTCGACCTGAAACTTGTGTTAAAAGTTGATAAGTCCGCTCGCTAGCTCTAAAATCAGGTAAATTAAGCATTGTGTCTGCATTTAATACACCTACAAGTGTGATGTTAGGATAATCTAAACCTTTTGCAATCATTTGTGTTCCTAATAAAATATCTCCGTTTCCCGCTTCAAATTCATTTAATAATTTCTCATGTGCACCTTTTCTAGACGTTGTATCAACATCCATACGTATAATTCTTGATTCTGGAAATTCTTGTTGCAATAATTCCTCGACACGTTGCGTACCTGTCCCAACTTGTCTTATGTGGTCACCTTCACAGTTAGGGCAAATATTCGGAGGTGTTTCTTGGTATCCACAATAATGGCATTTTAGTTGATCCGTCGTTTTATGATAAGTCAAAGAAATATCACAGTTCGGGCATTGCGGTACATAACCACAATCCCTACATAACATAAAGGAAGCATAACCTCTTCGATTAAGAAACAAAACAATTTGTTCTTGTTTGTCTAAACGATCTTGAATTGCATTTCTAAGTTCATTAGAGAACATAGAGCGATTTCCTTCACTTAACTCTTCACGCATATCTACTATATCAATGTGTGGTAACGCTTGATTATTCACCCGATTTGGTAAAGATAATAATTCATAAACATTTTTCTCTGCTCTAGCATAAGATTCTAAGCTAGGCGTTGCACTTCCAAGTATTACCGGACATTGATGATATTGACTTCGCCACTGCGCTATATCTCTCGCATGATATCTTGGATAGTCTTCTTGTTTATATGTAGATTCGTGTTCTTCATCAATAATGATGATTCCTAAATTTTTAAAAGGTGCAAACACACTTGAACGCGCACCAACACTCACACGAGCACGACCATCTCGAATTTTCTGCCATTCATCATAACGTTCCCCGTTTGACAAACCTGAGTGAAGTACGGCGACATCATCTCCAAATCGGCGTTTAAACCTTAATACCATTTGAGGGGTTAAAGCAATTTCTGGTACTAACATCATTGCTTCTTTACCTTTATTCAAAACTGTTTCAATCGTTTGTAAATAGATTTCAGTTTTACCTGAACCTGTCACCCCATGTAGTAAAAATGTTCTCGCTTCTTCATTATCGATTTTATTTTTTACTGCATCATAAGCTTGTTGTTGATCTTGAGTTAAATCTCTTTTTTCTTCTTGTTCAAATATACGATTTGCAAAAGGATCACGATGGACTTCAGCATCGTATTTTTCTACATATCCTTTTTTAATCAGGGCATCTAAACTTGATTTAGAAAAACCCATCTCTTCTATCTCTTTCAGAAACACCGTACGATGAGATTCTTCTAATAAAAACGCATATAAATCATACTGTTTTGCATATTTCTCAAGTAAACTTAATACATCATCACCATTATAATCCTCTATAACCGCTACAGCTCTTTGCGTTTTCTTTTTAATATTTTGAGATAATATCGTTACTTCTTGAACAAGATTTTCTTTCATTAGCGTAAACATATCATTTAAATCATCATTTTGTTGTGCATCTTTATATAAATAGCGACCATCTTTATTAAACTTTTTTAATATTGATTCGGATATATCACTACCTTTTATCACTTCAAATGCTTTACTATACTTTGCTTTAATTGCACTCGGCAACATCGCTTCTAACACAGAAATACGTTTAGTAACGTGATAGTGGCTCATCCACTCACTCAACTTTATTAATTCAGCTGTAAGTTCAGGCTGAATGTCCTGAACTTCTTTAATCTCTTTAAGTTTTGAGATTTCAACACCTTGATCTGGTTCATTTTGAATGTCCATGACATAACCTTGAATTGTCCGAGGTCCAAATGGAACTATCACTCGTACACCGATTTGTATTCCATCTTCTAAGCGTTGCGGTACAATATAATCGAATTTGAAATCAACACTTTTGGATGGTATATCAACAATTACTTTTGCAATCATTATTGCCACCTAGTTTCTAATTCTTCTAATATTTGTTTCGCTAATTCTACTTTTTTACCTTTCTTAATATTTACCATATCTTTATTTTTAAAATGCATTGTTAATTCATTATCATCAGAACTGAATCCGATAGACTGGTCTCCTACATTATTTGAAATAATGACATCTGCATTTTTTCGTGCCAATTTATCTTGTGCGTAGGCTTCAATGTTTTGTGTCTCAGCGGCGAAACCGACCAAGTATTGATGTCGCTTATTGTCACCTAAATATTTTAAAATATCCTCTGTACGTTTGAATGTGACAGATAATTCTCCTTCTTGCTTTTTCATCTTATGTTGAAGCACATCTGTAGGAGTATAATCCGAAACAGCTGCTGCTTTAAAGACAATATCCTGTTCTGCATATCTTTCCTTAACAGCGTTAAACATATCTTCAGCGCTTTGAACGTGTATCACTTGCATGCCACTAGGATCTGACAATTGAGTAGGTCCAGTAATTAAGATTACATCCGCACCTTTATCTCTTAAGGCTTCAGCAATTGCAAAGCCCATTTTCCCTGAAGAACGATTTGACACATATCGTACCGGATCAATGACTTCAACCGTTGGTCCTGCTGTCACTAGTGCTTTTTTTCCTGAAAATGAACTCTTAGATTTCGCTTCTTTATTATCGAAAAATTGATGAATCACAGACACAATTTGTAAAGGTTCTTCCATTCTGCCTTTAGCTACATAGCCACATGCTAAATAACCATCTCCAGGTTCTATAAAGTGATAGCCATCTCCTTTTAAAACAGCAATGTTATTTTGCGTACGAGGATTCTCATACATATGAACGTTCATTGCTGGTGCTACAAATTTAGGAGTTTCTGTAGCTAATAAAGTAGAGGTAATCATATCATCAGCGATGCCTACACTTAATTTAGCAATAGTATTTGCAGTTGCAGGTGCAATAATGATTGCATCTGCCCAGTCTCCTAATGAGACATGTTGAATCTCTTGAGGTGTTTCTTCCTTGAACGTATTTGTATAAACAGGATTTCTACTAATTGCTTGGAAAGCAAGTGGTGTTACAAATTCTTGTGCATTATCAGAAAGCATGACTCTTACTTCGTAACCAGATTGAGTGAGCTTACTTGTTAAATCAATTGCTTTGTAGGCTGCGATACCCCCGGTTACAGCTAATAAAATATGTTTCATGTTTAAATCTCCCTTGATACTATACTTAAAAACATACATTTCACTACTTAGAATTTAAAATTCTTGTTCATTTAGTGCGTAATAACGTACTTTAAATTTAATTTAATTATACACAAATGCGTTTCATTATTAAAAAAACACACCTTATTCAATTTATGGATCACATATCTAAAACATGTGTCCTCAATAAGGTGTGTCAAAATAATAAGTTGAAAATATCAATCTTAACCTAAATACTCTTCAGGTATAACAGGAACGATTTTACCGTCAGCGATTTCTTCTAAAGCTCTACCTACAGGTTTAGCTGAATGATAGTTTTCTAAAAGTGCTGTTTCGTGTTTTTCATCTAATTCACGTGCTCTTTTAGCAGCAGTTGTCGCAATAAGATATTTAGAATTAATTTTAGCAGTAAGTTGATTTAACGGTGGATTTAACATTATTTTTTTGCCTCCAATAACATTTTTCTATATTTAGCTTCGATACGTTCTCTTTTCAAGTGTTCAGCTTCTACGATAGACTGAATTCGATTCTTTGCAAGTTCAACTTCATCGTTGACTACTACGTAATCGTAAAGATTCATCATTTCTACTTCTTTGCGCGCTTCATTAACACGGCTTTGAATCTTCTCATCTGATTCAGTACCTCTTCCAACTAAGCGCTCTCTTAAGTCGTCAAGACTTGGCGGAGCAAGGAAGATGAACAGTGCATCAGGGAATTTCTTTCTAACTTGCTTTGCGCCTTCAACTTCAATTTCTAGGAACACATCATGACCTTGATCCATAGTATCTTTCACATATTGAACTGGTGTACCATAATAGTTTCCAACGTACTCCGCAAATTCAATAAATTGATCGTCCTTAATTAACGCTTCAAATTCTTCTTTCGTTTTGAAAAAGTAATCTACACCATCAACTTCACCTTCGCGCATGTTACGAGTTGTCATTGATATAGAATACTTATATGAAGTAGTGGGATCATCAAAAATCTTTTTTCTTACAGTTCCTTTACCAACACCAGAAGGACCTGAAAGAACAATTAGCAATCCTTTTTCATTATCCATGCCTTACGACCTCTCTAAGCTATTCTTCTATTATTTAAATATAATATCATACCAAACTAATGAATGTATAGGAGTACTTTTATCTGAAAGATAATTAGTACTCCTTAATGCATTAACTTTAGTTAATGTAAACCTTAAAAATTGATGTTAATCATTTAGTGACTCTTAATGCATTAACTCCAGTTAATGTAATCCTTTTTATTTTCTGAAAGATAATTAGTACTCCTTAATGCATTAACTTTAGTTAATGTGATCCTTTTATTTTTAAAAACAGCATACTTATATCAATACTTTAACAATGACCATACTGTTTACGCATGTTACAATATGATGAATGAAAAATTTTAAGGTGGCAGATAGTTATGGCATACGATGGCTTATTTACTAAAAAGATGATCGAATCACTACAAGATTTAGTTTCAGGTCGCATTCATAAAATTAATCAACCAGAAAACGATACAATAATTATTGTAGTACGACAAAATCGTAAAAATCATCAGTTACTTTTATCTATACATCCAAGCTTTTCAAGATTACAAATTACTAATAAAAAATATGACAACCCATTTGACCCACCTATGTTTGCACGTGTGTTTCGTAAACATCTTGAAGGTGGCTTTATACAAAATATACGACAAGTCGGTAATGACCGTCGTGTAGAAATAGACGTTCAAAGTAAGGACGAAATTGGCGATACAATGTATCGAACAATTATTTTAGAAATCATGGGTAAACACAGTAATCTTATACTAGTGGATGAAAATCGCAAAATCATAGAAGGTTTTAAACATCTCACACCAAATACAAATCAATATCGTACTGTAATGCCCGGTTTTGAATATGAAGCTCCACCAAGCCAAAATAAATTAAATCCATATGAGGTTTCAGGTCAAGAAGCATTAAAATATATTGATTTTAATTCAGGTAAAATTTCAAAACAATTATTAAATACATTTGAAGGTTTTAGTCCGCTTATAACAAATGAAATAGTCAGTCGTCGACAATTTATGACACAAGACACATTGCCTGAAGCTTATGATGAAGTGATGGCAGAAACGCTATTAGCGCCAGTTCCCCTTTTCCATAAGAATCATGAAACAGGTAAAGAAGATTTCTATTTTATGAAACTCAATCAATTTTACGATGATATAGTACAGTATGACTCTCTTAATGATTTACTCGATCGTTATTATGATGCTCGAGGAGAGCGCGAACGTGTCAAACAACGTGCCAATGATTTAGTAAGATTTGTGCAACAGCAATTACAGAAACAGCAAAATAAATTGAGCAAACTAATAGACGAATACGAAAGCGCTAAAGATAAAGAAACCCAGCAACTTTATGGCGAACTCATTACAGCGAATATTTATCGAATTAAACAAGGCGATGAGTCGGTAACAGCATTAAATTACTACACGGGAGAAGAAGTTACAATTCCACTTAACCCAACTAAATCACCATCAGTCAACGCACAGTATTATTACAAACAATATAATCGTCTTAAAACACGTGAACACGAACTTGATCATCAAATTCAATTAACAAAAGAAAACATTGATTATTTTTCTAATATTGAACAACAACTAGATCATATTACTGTTGATGACATAGATGATATTCGTGACGAATTAGCTGATCAAGGCTTTATGAAACAACGTAAAAATCATAAAAAGAAGAAAAATGCTCAAATCAAATTACAAACTTATCGTTCAAGTGATGGCGACACAATTTTAGTAGGTAAAAATAATAAGCAAAATGATTATTTAACTAATAAAAAAGCTCAAAAATCTCACATTTGGTTCCATACTAAAGATATACCAGGTTCTCACGTTGTCATATTAAATAATCATCCGAGCGAAGAGACAATCAAAGAAGCCGCAATGATAGCGGGTTACTTTTCTAAAGCGGGAAATTCAGGTCAAATACCAGTTGACTATACAGAAATTAGAAATGTTCATAAACCTTCAGGTGCAAAACCAGGCTTTGTAACATATGATAATCAAAAAACGTTATACGCAACGCCTGATTATGACAAAATACAACAAATGAAAGAATCATAAAAAAATAAATTCCGTATGGCTCTGTCATAGTGTGCCATACGGAATTTTTTAAATTGCTGATTTATTCTGGTAATGCGAGTTGGAAACTTACGCCGAATTTATCTTGTACCCACGCAAATTCTCTAAATGGTGGCATCTCTGTTTTAGGCATTAAGATAGCGCCTTCCTTTTTCAAGCCACTAAATAAGCGTTCCATTTCCATCGCATCCTTAACAGTGACATATAATGACATCGCAGGATTCATAGGTAACTCTTCTCCATTATTAGCGTCAATCGCCATGAAAACTTGTCCATTCAATGTAAATATGGAATGTTGAACTGTTCCAGGTGTACCTGGACCATCTTCATCATATTTCACCATAGTTAATATTTCGCTATCTTCAAATAAACTTGTATATAGATGAATTGCTTCTTCAGCTTGATCATTAAACATTAGAAATGTAGTAATTTTAGGTATTTCCACTTTGTATCTCCCCTAGTTTATATATTTTAATTACTTTACCAATTTAAGTATCTCGTATATTATTTTAACATGATAACTCTTACAATGTAGAATATCGTAAAGCTACAACGCAAATTTTAAAATCTATAATAGAATCACTACATTTATATCAATTAATTTAATTCTTTCATCACATATTAAATTTAAATATAGAAACATTTCATAAGGAGGCATGATTTACTATGATTATTCACTATGGTTTACCTTTATTAATTTTATTAATTGTCTTACTCATTGGTTGGTTACTGATTAAAGTTTTTATCCGATGATTGTGAGTAGGACAGAAATATTATTTAGTAAAATTATTTTCATTGTTCTGCATCCAACTTGTATTATCTGCAGAATTTCTTAAAAAGTAACTCTCTATACTAGTGCCCAGACAGCAAGAATGTTTAGAACCGAGAGAATCTTGATATAAATTCACGTTCAATACAAGTATTTACTGCCAATATATCAAAGGAGACTGAGATATCATTTTTATCTCAGCCTCCTTTTTAATTTCTATTTACATTTATAATTGACCTTTATGACGTAAATTTTCTTTAGCACGTTTAAATATATCACCTGAGTGCGTAAAAGCATCGTCATCTATTGATTTAGATTCAGAAAAATTTTGGATGCTTTCATCCACACTTTTTACAGTTTTCGGGGTTCTATAATCATCTTGTCTCTCTAAAAATTCATTACAATGTTTCATAATGATGTACATGTGATTATTATCATTGTTATGAGCCATTTACTTTCCCCCTTTATATAAACATATATTATGCTAAATTGTCTCTCCAATCAACTAAAGTCTGAATATCTTCTTCAGAAATTTTCCCTTCTTCTCTAGCAACCTCAATCAATTCATTATAATTACTTAAAGTATAGAAAGGTATACCCGCTTCTTTAAATACATCGTCTGCCTTTTTCAATCCATATGTGAAAATGGCTACAACGCCTAATACATCAGCGCCTGCGTCTCTTAAAGCTTCAACAGCTGTAACTGAAGAACCACCTGTGGAAATTAAATCCTCAATGACAACGACTTTTTTACCTTCACTTTTTGCACCTTCAATTTGGTTTTGCTTACCATGGCTTTTACTTTTCGAACGTACATAGTTCATAGGTAATTCCATTTTTTCAGAAAGATACGCAGCATGAGGAATACCTGCAGTCGCTGTTCCTGAGACAATTTCCACTTCAGAAAAATGTTTCTCTATCAAGCGCGCTAATCCATCTCTAATCGCATTACGAACTAAAGGATAACCTAACGTGATACGATTATCACAATAAATTGGGGATTTAATCCCAGAACTCCATGTATATAAATCATTAGGAGATAATGAGACCGCTTCTATATCTAATAAAGCTTTTGCAATTTCTTTAGCCATTTAACCTAACCAACTTTCTTTGATATTTTGATAGCTTGATGCTGGATCATCACTTTGAGTAATAGGTCTGCCAACAACAATGTGTGTAGAACCTAAGACTTTAGCATCTTCCGGGGTTGTGATACGTTGTTGATCATTTTGCGCAGCACCTTTAGGTCTAATTCCGGGCGTTACTTTCATAAATTCAGGACCTAACTCCTGTGAAATTAATTCTGCTTCAAGCGGTGAGCACACGACACCATCCAACCCAGCTTTATGTGTAAGGCGTGCATAATGAAGTACTGCTTCTTCAATACTAGTTTGAATATTTTGTTCCTCACGTAATTGTGCTTCTGTGGTTGAAGTCAATTGTGTCACTGCAATAATTTTAGTATCAGGGTTATATTTTCTTAAACCTTTTTTAGCCTCTTCCATCATTTTCAATCCACCAGCAGCATGGACGTTGACCAAATCCACATCTAAACGTGCCAATCCTTCCATTGCTTTACTGACTGTATTGGGAATATCATGCAATTTTAAATCTAGAAAAATATCATGCCCTCTCTTCTTAAGAGATTGGATAAATTCAGGTCCAGTTTGATAAAACAATTCCATACCAATTTTGACACATAACTCTTCGTCGAATTGATCTAAAAATGTATTAACTTCTTCAGCAGATTTAAAATCTAACGCGATGATTGGTAAATTTCTCATTTAAATTGCTCCTTCAATCGCTCATTCTTTAACGTTACATGTTTCTCATTGTAAACGTCATACTTTCAATCACATTAGTTAATGCGCTTGCAGTATCTAATGAAGTTAAACAAGGCACCCCATTTTCAACAGTCGTACGACGAATTTGGAAGCCATCACGTTCAACTTCTTTACCTTTAGTCATTGTATTAATAACAATTTGAACTTCACCATTTTGTATTCGAGTGAGTAAGTCATCCTCGCCACCAATTTTTCCTACAACTTCAACAGGAATATCATTTGATTTAAGTTTGTCTGCAGTACCTTTAGTAGCTAAGATTTTATAACCTACTTCATTTAAGCGATGTGCAATTTTCACAATTTCATCTTTATCTTTGTCACTTACTGTCATCAATACAGTACCATGATCTTTAACTTCTACACCGCTACCTGTAAGCCCTTTGAATAGCGCCTTTTCAAGAGTAAGGTCTTTACCCATCACTTCACCAGTAGATTTCATTTCAGGTCCAAGCGTTATGTCCACATTCTTCAACTTATTAAAACTGAATACCGGAGCCTTAACAAAGACACCTTCTGAGTAAGGTTGGATACCTTGTTGATAGCCTAATTGGTCAAGTTTCTCACCCATGATTGAACGCATAGCAAGTTGTGCCATTTGAATGTCAGTAATCTTACTTAAGAATGGTACTGTACGACTCGAACGAGGATTAACCTCTAACACATATACACCATCATGTGCGATAACAAATTGGATGTTAATTAAACCAATAATGTTTAAACCTTTGGCTAATTTAATCGTGTAATCTTCAAGTGTTTCGATTTCTTCTTGTGTCAGTGTTTGTGGTGGATAAACGGCAATTGAGTCACCACTATGCACACCTGCACGTTCAATATGTTCCATGATACCAGGGATGATGACTGTGTCCCCATCGCAAATAGCGTCTACTTCTATTTCTTTACCAGTTAAATAACGGTCAACGAGAACTGGATGTTCAGGGCTTGCTTTTACCGCTTGCGTCATATAATTTTCCAATTCTTGGTCGTTATCAACGATTTCCATTGCACGTCCGCCTAATACGTATGATGGACGAACAACAACCGGATAACCGATCTCACGCGCATTTTCAAGTGCTTCTTTAGGTGATGTTGATGTTTTACCTTGTGGTTGTGGAACATAAATTTGTCGTAATAGTGCTTCAAATTCTTTTCTATCTTCAGCTCGATTTAAATCTTCTAATGATGTTCCTAAGATTTGAACGCCGTGTCTCGCAAGTTTATCAGCTAAATTAATCGCTGTTTGACCGCCGAATTGCACAACGACACCCTTAGGTTGTTCTAAATTAATGATATTCATGACATCTTCTTCAGTTAATGGTTCAAAGTATAATTTATCTGAGATTGAAAAGTCAGTTGAAACTGTCTCAGGGTTATTATTTACAATAATAGCTTCGTAGCCGGCCTCTTGTATCGCCCATACAGCATGTACAGTGGCATAGTCGAATTCTACCCCTTGTCCAATTCGAATTGGTCCAGAACCTAATACAAGTATTTTTTCTTTATCAGTCACGATTGATTCGTTTTCAGTTTCATAAGTTCCGTAATAATAAGGTGTTGTAGATTCAAATTCTGCCGCACATGTGTCAACCATTTTATACACTGGTTTAATGTCATTTTTCACACGTAATTGGTAAACCTCTTCTTCGTTCATATCCCAACGATGCGCGATGACTCTATCACTAAAGCCATAATCTTTCGCATATTTAAGATATTCTAAATCGCCTTGATGTTCTTTTAATTCATGTTCGATATTAATAATATTTTGGAATTTATTTAAGAAAAAGTAATCGATTTTAGTCATTTCATGAATTTCTTCTAAAGTCGTACCTCTACGAATGGCTTCGCCAATAAAGAATAAACGTTCATCATCTTGATGACCAATACGTTCTTTAATGTAATCTAAATCAAAGCTTTCTCCATTTGGTAAACCGAGGTGATGAACACCATACTCTAGAGAACGAATCGCTTTTAATAGTGACTCTTCATATGTACGTCCGATGGCCATAACTTCACCAGTAGCTTTCATTTGCGTACCCAACTCACGTTCACCCTTTTCAAATTTATCGAATGGGAAACGTGGAATCTTAGAGATTACATAATCTAACGTCGGCTCAAAGGCTGCATATGATGTACCAGTTATCGGATTCAACATCTCATCTAAAGTTAAACCTACAGCAATTTTAGCTGCTAATTTCGCAATAGGATAACCTGTGGCTTTAGAAGCTAAAGCTGAAGAACGTGACACACGAGGGTTTACTTCAATAATATAATAATTTAAAGAATGTGGATCTAACGCAAGTTGGACGTTACATCCTCCTTCAATACCTAAAGCACGAATCACTTTCAACGATACATCACGTAGCATTTGATATTCTACATCTGACAATGTTTGGCTTGGTGCAACTACAATCGAATCACCTGTATGTATACCAACTGGGTCAATATTTTCCATATTACATACGACTATTGCGTTATCATTTTTATCACGCATCACTTCATATTCAATTTCTTTAAATCCTGCGATAGATTTTTCAATTAAACATTGTGTGGCTGGACTATAATGTAATCCGTTACTTACTACTTCCTTTAAGTCAGCATCATTGTAACAGATACCGCCACCAGTACCACCCATAGTGAACGCAGGTCGTACGATTAATGGATATCCCACTTGTTCTTTAAATTCAAAGGCTTGTTCTACTGTATTAACAATATCACTTTCAGGTACTGGTACATTTAAATCATTCATTAATGTTCTGAACATTTCACGGTCTTCCGCTTGTTGAATTGATTCTAGTTCTGTTCCTAAAAGTTTGACATTATTAGCAGCGAGCACGCCACTATCATGTAGTTGTATCGCCATATTTAAGCCAGTTTGACCGCCTAATGTAGGTAGTAATGCGTCTGGTTGTTCTTTTCGAATGATTCGAGCGATAAAGTCATGTGTTAATGGTTCGATGTAGACTTTATCTGCGATTTCTTTGTCGGTCATAATGGTTGCAGGGTTGGAATTCACTAAGATAACTCGATACCCCTCTTCTTTTAAAGCAAGACATGCTTGTGTACCTGCATAGTCAAACTCTGCAGCTTGACCAATAATAATCGGTCCAGAACCTACTACTAAAATTGTTTGAATATCATCGCGTTTAGGCATTTAAATGACGCTCCTTTTCTTTGAATTCATTCATCATTGTTATAAACTCATCGAATAAATAGTTTGAATCACTTGGTCCCGGTCTTGCTTCAGGGTGATATTGAACTGAAAATGCAGGTAATTGTTTATGTCTTAATCCTTCAACAGTTCCATCATTAAGTGCAATGTGTGTCACTTCTAAATCAGTATCTTTAAGCGAATCACGGTCGATAGAGTAGCCGTGGTTTTGACTTGTAATATCAACTTTACCTGTTCGTAAATCTTTAACAGGATGATTAGCACCACGATGTCCGAACTTCATTTTGAAGGAAGTGGCGCCTTGAGATAATGCGAAAAGTTGATGTCCTAAACAAATACCGAAGAAAGGAATTTTGCCTAAAATACCATTAATCATTTCGATTGCGACTTCAACTTCATCGGGATCTCCAGGACCATTTGATAACATGACGCCATCTGGAGACATACCTAAAATTTCTTCTGCCGTCGTATTATAAGGCACAACCGTTACGTTACAACCACGCATATTTAACTCACGAACAATGTTTTGTTTCTTACCAAAGTCGAGCAATACGACGCTTAAATCTGAACCTGTTGAAACATAAGGTGTCTTCGTTGATACTGTTTGAACTTCATCTCTAGGTAGTTCAGCAGTTTTTAAATGTTCAACAAGTGCATGAATGTCATCTTTATTGTCTGTAAATCCAGCTCTTAACACACCATGTTGGCGAATCTTACGTGTGATACTTCTTGTATCCACTCCAGAAATGCCAGGAATATGATATTGAACAAGTACTTCGTGTAATGTTTTTTGATGTCTGAAATTGCTAGGATGTGTGCTTGCTTCTTTCACTACTACACCATTCAATGTCGGTGTTAAAGATTCGAAATCATCACGGTTAATACCGTAGTTTCCAATTAATGGATATGTAAATGTGATGATTTGACCTGTATATGAGGGGTCAGAAATTGTTTCCTGATACCCCGTCATTGCAGTATTAAATACGATTTCACCTATTGTTAAATCATCAGAACCTAGGCGATATCCTTCATAATAAGAGCCGTCTTCCAGTACAAGATAACGTTTTTCAAGCATCTATTTGTCCTCCTCAAATACTACTTCACCTTTAACCATTGTTAATATTGGATTGCCGTATACTTTACGACCAATAAATGGCGTATTATCAGCTTTAGATAAGAAATCTTCACTTTTGATTTCTTTTTCGCTATTTAAGTCAATAATTGTTAAATCTGCATAGCTATCTTTATGCAATTTACCGTAATTTAAATTGAAAATTGTCGCCGGTTTAATTGTGAAATAATCGACTAATTGTTGAAGTGACCAGTTACCTCTTCTTACAAAATGAGTGTAAAGTAATGGAAATGCTGTTTCACTTCCGACAATACCAAATGGCGCTTGTGTCATTGGTTGATCTTTTTCTTCTTTTGCGTGAGGCGCATGGTCAGTAGCAATACAATCAATTGTGCCATCTAATAAACCTTCTAATAATGCTTCTCTATCTTCTTTACTTCTTAAAGGTGGATTCATTTTATAATTCGCATCGTCACCTGGTACATCATTTTCAGTTAAAAGTAAGTGATGTGGAGTGACTTCGGCAGTTACATGGATGCCTGCTTTCTTAGCATCTCTAATCACACGAACACTTTCTTTAGTTGAAACATGACATACATGGTAATGGCAACCTGTCGCTTCAGCTAATAACACATCTCTTGCAATTTGAACTGACTCCGCAATGTTAGGAATACCTGGGATACCTAATTCTTCACTACGTTTACCTTTATGCATTGCTCCACCATAAATTAAACTATTATCTTCACAATGGGCTACAATTGGTTTTTTAACTCGAGCTGCTTGTTTCATAGCCGCGTACATCATACTTGCTTGTTGAACACCTACACCATCATCAGTAAATGCAAAGACGCCTTCAAGTGCTAACTCTTTAAAGTCTACAAGTTCTTTACCTGCTTGTCTTTTAGTGATAGACGCGTAAGGTAACACACGTACTTTAGCTGTCTCAGAAATTCGTTCTCTTAATTCTTTAACATGCTCAACTGAGTCTGGTACTGGTCTTGTATTAGGCATTGGGCATATAGTAGTAAACCCACCTCTAGCTGCTGCTTTCGTACCAGTTTCAATTGTTTCTTTGTGTTCCCCACCTGGTTCACGTAAATGAACATGCACGTCAACAAATCCTGGTGCGATTAAATTACCTTTAGCATCAATCACTTCAATATTTGGTGATGATGAATTGATTTTACTACTAATTGTTTTAATACGTTTACCATCAATTAAAATCTCAGTATCTTTTAAGATTCCATTTCTTAAGATCTTTCCATTTTTGATTAATTTCATATTAAAAATAACCCCTTCCTATTTTAAAAGCGCGCTAATGACTGCCATTCTTAAATACATACCATTTTCCATTTGTTTAAAAATACGAGATTTAGGAGCTTCTACTAAATCACTCTTTATTTCAACTCCCCGATTCACTGGAGCAGGATGCATAACAATGGCTTCCTCTTTTAATTTATCATATCTTGCCTGAGTTAACCCATATTGTTGATGATATTCTTCAGCAGCAAAATTTGCTTCACCTGCAATACCGTGTCTTTCATGTTGAACTCTAAGTAACATGACGATGTCCACTTGTTCAATCACATCATCAATATTAACGTATGGTGCCTCTAATGTATCATCTACCCATTCTTCAGGACTAGAGAACATCACATTTGCACCTAGTGCTCTCAAACTATGATAATTACTTCTTGCGACACGTGAATTCTTAATATCTCCACAAATTAAAATATTTAAATTATCAAAAGAACCATATTCTTCATAAATCGTCATAATATCTAGCAAACTTTGAGTAGGATGTTGTCCGCTTCCGTCTCCTCCATTTGCAACTGGAATGTTTAAATTTTCTAATTCCTCATAATACGCATTTTGTGAGTGACGAATGACTAATAAATCCACACCAATACTTTCTAAAGTTTTACAAGTATCGTATAAGGATTCTCCTTTTTTAACAGAAGAGGTACTAGTCTCGAAACTGATAAGGTTTAATCCTAGTTTTTTTTCAGCTACCTCGAAACTACATTTTGTTCTTGTTGAATTCTCGAAGAATAAGTTAGACACATACTTATCGTTGAATTGAGGTAATGCTTCTTCTCCTGATTTATATTTGCTAGCTGTAGTGATTAAATCATAAATTTCCTCTGTTGATAGGTGTTCCATTGATAATAAATTTTTCATAAAGCGCCCTCCTAATGGATTAAATCTTAATTTTCTTCTTTTTTATCTTTTGGCAAAATTAAATTTAAAATAATTCCAGAAAGTGCGGATAGTGCCATACCTTCAATTTGCAAATTAACGCCGATTCCTTTTAAATTAATCAGTAAATTTCCAATACCTACTACAAGAACTACGGAAGCGATAACTAAGTTACGGTTATTTGAAAAATCAACGTTACTTTCAACTATCATTCGTAAACCACTTGCTGCAATAATTCCAAAGAGTAAGATTGACACACCTCCCATGACAGGTGTAGGAATGGATGAAATCAATGCTGTAAATTTACCTATGAATGCAAGCACGATGGCGATAACTGCTGCACCACCAATGACATAGATGCTATAAATTTTAGTGATGGCGAGTACGCCGATATTTTCACCGTAAGTTGTACTTGGCGGTCCACCAATAATACTTGCGAACATAGTTGAAATACCATCACCAATAATTGATTTATCTAACCCAGGATCTTTGAAAAAGTTACGACCAACAATCTTATTAATCACCATCTGATGTCCGATATGTTCACTTACTGTAACGAATACTACCGGAATCATGACAAGTACTAATCCTAAATGGAAGGATGGCGTATAATCTTTAAATGGTAAATAAATATGTGGAAAATCTAACCACTTAGCTTGAGCGATGGGTGCGAATTTAACTAAGCCCATAAATATAGAGACGATATAACCTACAATGATTCCAATCAATACAGGTATGAGTGATAAAAATCCTTTAAAGAAGCCTTGTACCACGATTGTGACAATCAACGTAATCATTGCTACAAGTAAATAACTTAAATTATAACCTTTCATGTCTGCAGAATTCTCAAACATTGCCATATTGACAGCTGTCGGTGCCAAACTTAGTCCGATAACCATAATGACTGGTCCTACTACAACAGGTGGTAACAAATGCATTAACCAACCTGTGCCACTTAATCTAATAAATAATCCGATGATGACGTACATCAATCCACTCATAAATAACGCTACGAGCATGTCACCTAAACTATGCGTACTTAAACCTGTAATAATAGGTGTGATAAAGGCAAAACTTGAACCTAAATAAGCGGGTATCTTTGCTCTAGTTATCAATATGTAAATCAGCGTCCCAATACCTGACGCAAGTAATGCTGCTGATATAGGTAGATGCGTTAAGAATGGTACTAATACGGTTGAACCAAACATCGCAAATAAGTGTTGTAAACTTAAGAATGCCCATTGTGTTGGTTTTGGTTTGTCTCTGACATCAAGCACCGGTTTAACGGTACGCTCAAACATTTGTTCATTTTCCATGTTCTTCATTTCCTTTCATAAAAAAATCTCTTTACATCAGTGAATGCAAAGAGACTAAAGCGAAATGGATATATAGCGAATTGTTCATTCGCCCACCACATTTCTAATGAAGTATTCCGTTAAGCATGTATTAAATAACGTTTCATTTGTTGATGCTTACATCATTTATTTACCGTTACTTAACTTATTAACTTCACCTTTTTCAGTCTCTCGTACTGCTTTAAAAGGGATATTATTCAATTATGACTGCATTTTGATCATCAATTTCATCTAAATAAACTGAAACGGATTCATCTCGTGCAGTTGGTATATTCTTTCCTACAAAATCTGCTCGAATAGGTAGTTCTCGATGCCCTCGATCGACGAGTGTTGCAAGTCCAATTTTGACCGGCCGAGAATGTAAGAGTATAGCATCTAGTGAAGCTCTCACAGTACGACCCGTATATAACACATCATCAACAATGACCACAACTTTGTCTGTAATATCTATATCGATATCAAAAGCTTTGATGTCTGATTGCTGAGAGACATTGTCGATATCGTCACGAAAATGTGTGATATCAATTGTTCCAGTTGGCACAACTTGTTGCTCAATAGAATGTATCTTATCTTGGATACGATTTGCTAAAAATGCACCTCGCGTTTTTATACCTAAAAGCACTAAATTATCAGTGCCCTTGTTATACTCTAAAATCTCATGTGCGATTCGAGTGATAGTACGTTGTATTGCAGCTTCATCTAAAATGACTCGTTGTGACATCGTTTCACCTCTTTTAAAATGTGAAAAAACCCCATATCTTTAATAAAGACATGAGGTTAAGGTTACACTTAAAGAAATTAAATAACTTATCGTTAATGAAATTTCTTTATATATAGTTACAGAATTTCGTTGAGATTGAATACAGTTGGTTGCATTCTATAACGAAATCCCTTTAAATGTATACTTATTCCTAATTATCATGTCTTCGAAGCCTCTCTGGACTTTCAATTAAAGACTACGCTTTTCTATATTTAAACTGTTATAAGTTTAAAGCTTTTTAAGAAATAAGTCAATACATTCTCTAAAACGATTAGAATAAGCGCACATTAATTTATAAATTGTCGTCAAAATCTAAATATGTGTATCAATGGCGTTTCTAATGGCAAAAGAATACATGTGAATGAAAGTATACGATAAATAAAAATGGCTTAAGACAATTTCTAATTTGAAACCATCTTAAACCATTTATTTACATTTATGCATCTCTTCGTCGAATATCTTCTAATAAATCTTTAAATTCTTTTGGTAATTCTGAACTTCTTTCAATGTATTCATGAGTGACTGGATGTTCGAATCCAATTACACCTGCATGTAAGGCTTGTCCACCAATATCTAATGTTTTCTTAGGACCATATTTAGGGTCTCCAACAAGTGGGAAACCTATATATTTCATGTGCACACGAATTTGATGTGTACGGCCAGTTTCTAATTCACATTCAATTAATGTATAATCTTTAAAATGTTCTAATACATTAAAGTGTGTGACCGCATCTTTGCCATCGTCTACAATAGCCATTGCTTGACGATCATTTTTATTTCGACCTATTGGTGCATCTACAGTACCATAGTCATGCGGAATATTCCCATGTACTAAAGCTGTATATTTACGTTTAACAGTTTTATCCATGAGTTGCTCAACTAAACCACGATGCGCAATATCATTCTTAGCAACCATTAATAAACCTGATGTATCTTTATCAATTCGATGCACAATACCTGGACGAATTTCACCATTAATTCCTGATAAATCTTTAATTTGATACATCAAACCGTTTACCAATGTACCTGTGTAATGACCTGGTGAAGGATGAACTACCATCCCTTTAGGTTTATACACAATCGCCACGTCTTCGTCTTCATAATAGATATCTAAGTTTAAATCTTCTGGTTGAATATCCGCTTCTACGACTTCCTTTTCCGTGACAATAATATGATCATTCAATTTAACTTTATAATTGGATTTAATCACTTTATCATTTACTTTAACTAAATCTTCTTTAATCCAATCTTGAAGTTGACTACGTGACCACTCATCATTCATTTCAGATAATAGTTTATCTATACGTTGACCGACTTGACTTTCATCGGTAATCTTAAATTCATATGTTTCCAAGTGTGAACCTCCTTATCCCTTTTTAGTGGTATCTTTCAATAGTGCAATAATGACAAAAATCACACCTATCGTTAAACTAGAATCTGCTATATTAAAAATAGGAAAATCATATCCAAAAATATATGTATCTATAAAATCGACAACCTCACCATTAAAAACGCGATCGATAAAGTTACCTAATGCACCTGCAAATAATAAACTAATTGCAACTTGCATAAATAAATTATATTTAGCTTCTTTAATATAAAACAGCACGAGAACGACTAAAATAACTAAAGTGATAATGTAAAAAAATCCCATTTTACCACTCAAGATTCCCCAAGCAGCTCCGTTGTTTCTATGTGAAGTAATATTTAAAAAATGAGGAATAACTTCATAGGAATCACCTATTTTCATTGAAGTAGCTATGATCCATTTTGAAACCTGGTCAAAAATAATGATTAAAATTGCTATAAGAAGTGAGATTCCAATATAATATTTCTTTTTCATTCATGTGCCTCCATTCAATACAACGTCCCTTTTTGACAACACCTAATATTATATCCTACTCAATGGTATAAAAAAAGGTAATGGGCCAGAAATATAATTCAGAAAAATTAATTTTGTCGTCCCACCTTTTCATGGATAAAGTTATCAGGGAAGCCTATGATTTCAGTGCTTATATTCATTGTTCTGTGATGCGATTAAATCTGAAATATAAACCATCTGGCCCTTTTAAATCCTTGTGTGTAGTTTCTGGATAATGGAAATCTATCATCGCCAAACCGTAAGTATTCTCATTATCTACGCGTTTTGTCCCAGATAACCATTGATTCATTGCTAAGTGATTATAGTAATGATTTGAAGCTAAAAATAGAGAATAATCATCCATGTATGCTGATTCCTCTAAACCAAAATAATTAAGATAGTATGATTTAATTTCTGAAATTCTAATCGTCTTGAGATGCAAGGAGCCTAATTTGGCCTCATCTGGTATACCTTGCCATCCTTCGTCAGAAACTTCTTTTAATAATCTAGGCACATTGACAGGAATAATATCCATTTTCACTCTGTGGTCTTCATCATAATTCCAAAATTCAAAATCATGATCAACATAAAATTTTAATGAATTACCCTCTGGATCTTCAATAAACAATGCTGTACCTACACTTTGCTCCCCACCATTTACAGGTATTTCAAAATCACTTAATTGTACTAATAAATCAGCTAATGAAGATAGCTCTGGTAACAAGATTCCTATATGAAACAGCCCAGCTTCAGACATTAAAGGTTCTCTTCCATTATGAATTTCATTAAATGTAATATATTGATTCGCATGGCCAACTTCATATTGAACAGTCGTCATAGATTCGTTAACAAGATTAAATCCTAAAACTTCTTCATAAAATGCCTTAATCACTTGCTTATCTTTTATATTTATTGTTACACCATTAACAAAATGTGCATCTTTACTATGAAACATCCTACTATCCTCTCAATTTCCAATCACTCTTTATATGTAAAACAATGACTTCACTATTATCATATTTTTAATATTATGCCTAAAATTACACATAAATTCAAATTTTTGCTTTAAAATATTTTGTTTAAAAGATTTTTGAAATGTTAGAGAATTTGAAATTAAGAGATTCACTTAGATGACTTTGTATTGTCAATAAAATAGATCTAATATTCTTTGTCATAGAATCTTTGACCAACTATAAAAAAGAAGCCAATGAGCGTAGGACAAAAATACATTTTATCAAAAATTATTTTTGAAGTCCCAACCTCATCGGCTATTTGCATTTATTTTAACTCATATTCTTTTTTATAATGTTTCGGTTTTTTATCATATTTATCTTTTAAAACAGCATCTCCCGTCACTCTATTTCCTTCGTCAAGAGAATAAGTATATGTGTTATAAGGTTCATCTTTAAAAGTGACCTCTAAATCATTATATCCAGTATTAAATGTATGAATGTTTTCTTCTTTTTTAATTTTTTCTTCCCAACCTTTATGTTTAAAGATACGATGAACTCTTTGATTAAGCTTGTTTTCTTCGTGTTCTTCATGTTTTTTATACATATGTATTCCTATACCAACTAATATTACAACAATTATTAAAACAATTACTACAAGTCCTAAAATTTTAAATATTTTTTTCATTTTAACCTCCTTCAAACATTTTATTCTTTAATATTTAGTAAAATTAATTATTGGTTTTCTTTCACGATATAAGTATTAAAGAAAATGTTCAAATAATAAGAGGTTGCAAAGTATACAAAATAAAAAATTAATCATTCGTTTATTGTGAGGTTCAATTTTAATAACAGACTCTATAGACGCTCAAACGTAGGAGCCAACCCGAACTGATTCCTTGAAAAATTTCAATATATCAACTCATAAAAAAGACACAAACGCCTATATCACAGCGTTTGTGCCCTTATTTTTGAACAATAACCTATCAAATTAGGAATACTAAACTAACGTTTTAACTACTTCTTGGCAACGTGGGCAAAGGTGATCAAGTTCGCCTACGGAACCTAATTCTTCGCTATAGTTCCAACATCTTTCACATTTTTCACCTTCAGCATGTTCAATACGAATGTCACCATATTTGTATGAAGTGCCATTTTCAACTGTATCAACAACTTCTACTTGAGAGACAATGAATAATTGTTGAAGATCATTAAATTCTTGTAAGAATTCTGTAGCTTTAAAGGATTCGTTGTTACCGATAATAACTTTAGCTTCTAGTGATTTACCAATCACTTTCTCATTACGCGCTTGTTCTAGCGCACGGTTTACATCGTCACGTAAATCCATCAAAGTATTCCATTTATCAAGTAACGTTTTATCAACGTCAACCACTTCTGGCATGTCAGCTAAATGAACGCTTTCTTCTTTAACATGAGGCGTATGTGACCATACTTCCTCAGCAGTGTGTACTAAGATTGGAGCGAGTAATTTAGTCATATCAACTAAAATTTGATATAACACTGTTTGCATGCTGCGACGTTTGTGAGAATCTTTTTTCTCAATATAAAGGATGTCTTTACCATAATCTAAGTAGAAGTTACTTAATTCAACGTTAATGAAGTTTTGAACTTCTTGATAGATATTTAAGTAATCGAAATTCTCATAATTATTGATTGTACTTGCAGTAAATTCACGTAAACGATTAAGTAAATAACGGTCTACGTCTAATAAATCATTTTCAGGAATACGATCAGTTTCAGGGTTATAGTCATTAATATTACCTAGCATAAATCTTAATGTATTTCTGATTTTACGATATACGTCAGATGTTTGTTTTAAAATCTCATCAGAGATACGTACGTCAGCTAAATAATCTGTACTACTTACCCATAATCGCGCAATATCTGCACCTTTTTGTTTTACTACTTGGTCTGGAACGATAACGTTACCAAGTGATTTACTCATTTTCTTACCTTCTCCGTCCATTACGAAACCGTGAGATAATAAGAATTTATATGGTGCTTGACCTCTTGTTGCAACTGCAGTAGTGATTGAAGAGTTAAACCAACCACGATATTGGTCACTACCTTCAAAGTATAAGTCAGCTGGGAAGCTTAATTCAGGACGATTTTCTAGCACGCCACGGTGAGATGAACCAGAGTCAAACCATACGTCCATGATATCTGTTTCTTTAGTAAATTCACCATTTGGACTACCTGGATGCGTAAATCCTTCAGGTAATAAATCTTTTGCTTCTCTTTCAAACCAGATGTTTGAACCATGTTCTGCGAATAAATCAGCAATATGATTGACTGTTTCTTTCGTCATGATGATGTCTCCATTTTCAGCATAGAATACTGGTAATGGAACACCCCATACACGTTGACGAGAAATTACCCATTCACCACGGTCACGAATCATATTATAGATACGTGTTTTACCCCAATCGACTTTGAAATCAGTATCTTCAATCGCATCAAGAATATCTTGTCTTACTTTACTAATTGAAGCAAACCATTGTGGTGTTGCTCTAAAGATGACAGGTTTTTTAGTACGCCAATCATGTGGGTAACTATGAGTAATAAAGTTCAATTTAAGCAGTGCGCCCTTTTCAGTTAAAAGGTCAGTGACAGCTTTATTGGCTTTATCATAGAACATACCTTCAAATTGTCCGCCTTCTTCAGTAAATACTCCTTTGTCGTCTAATGGACTAATCACTGGCAATTCATATTTTTGACCAACAATGTAGTCATCTTCCCCGTGTCCAGGTGCAGTATGAACACAACCTGTACCTGCATCAGTTGTGACATGATCACCATTGATAACAAGTGACACACGATCTAAGAATGGATGTTGTGCTTCTACATATTCTAATTCTTTACCTGTAAATTCCTTTTCAAGTTGAATAGATTCTTTATCCCATTCTAAAGCTTCTGCTACTGTTTCAGATAATGCTTCCGCAATAATGTATTTTTGTCCATTAACATTGTATTGACCGTATTTAAGTTCTGGATGAACTGTAATGGCAACATTTGATGGAATTGTCCATGGCGTAGTTGTCCAAATAATGAACTTAGCATCTGGATCTACGACACCTTTATCATCTTTAACGTCAAACGCTACATAAATTGATGCAGAACGTTTATCATGATATTCAATCTCCGCTTCTGCTAATGAAGATTCACTTGAAGGTGACCAATATACAGGTTTTTTACCTTTATAAATTAAACCTTTATCTGCCATTTCACCGAATAATCTAATTTGTGCCGCTTCATATTCAGGAGTGAGTGTAATATAAGGATTATTAAAATCACCACGCACACCTAAGCGTTTGAAATCTTTCTTTTGAATATCAACTTGTTTAAGTGCGAATTCTTTACATTTTTCTCTGAATTCAGCAATAGACATTTTTTTACGATCTACACCCTTTTTAGTTAAGGCTTGTTCAATAGGTAAACCGTGTGTATCCCATCCTGGAACATATGGTGCATAAAAACCTTGCATCGTTTTATAACGCACGATAAAATCTTTAATAATTTTGTTAAGTGCATGTCCCATATGTAAACTACCATTAGCGTATGGTGGGCCATCATGTAGAATATAAGATTGATTTCCTTTGTTCTTTTCTAATGCTTTTTGATATTGATCTTCAGCATCCCATTTTTCCTGAATTTGAGGTTCTTTATTAGGCAAACCACCTCTCATTGGAAAGTCAGTTTTGGGCATTAATAAAGTATCTTTGTAATTCATTCTGTTCACTCCTTCTTATGATAAAAAAAGAACTCTAAGTTCAATCAACAGGGACGGCTTAACCGCGGTACCACCCTGTTTAACTCAACTTAGAGTTCTCTCTTAAAGCATATTAAAAATAAAAGCCAGTGATATAAGAAACAAACATGATGTTAGGCTCTCACCATTTCCTAACTCGCTGGAATATGTTAACTGCTTCTTACGCGTCTGTCTTTCTATATCATATCAATAAATTGTTATTTAGAAAATGCATTTTTATAACAAATAAGTTAACAAGGCAACTGAACATGCATCTTTTTTATAAAAACTATCCTGTTACCTATCAACCTTGCCTCAAATCCATTATTGGTTGTTTGAAGTTGAATTTGATGATGTTGATTGAGAATCTGAAGCATTTGCTGATTCAGATGTTGATTCATTATGATTAACTTGCGCATCTGATTGACTATTTTTCATTGCACGTTCTTCAGGTGTTAAATCATTATCATTTAAATGATGAATATCTTCTAAAGTCACTTGTTCAGCATCTAAATCATAATTTAATAAATAATCCCAATCTTCACTCTTAAGTAAATCAAGTTGTGCTTCCACTAACATGCGGAAACGAGATCTAAACACTTTAGATTGACGTTTCATGTCTTCCGTTTGGAATGAAAGACGACGTGCTTTTTCAATAGCTTCATTCACAATTTTATCAGCTTGAACTTGTGCTTTAGCTAGTGTTGCTTCAGCATCTTTAGTCGCTGCAAGTTTAGTTTCTTCTCCTACTTTTTGTGCTTGAATTAAAGCATCACTTACAGATTGGTGAACATCTTGATAAGATTTAATATTTGTATCTCTGTCTTCAACTACTTTTTCAAGTTGCTTTTTATCTTCTTTAAGGCGTTCAATTTCATTGCTTAATTGATCTAAGTAATTTGCCACTTCAGTAGGTTCTAAACCGTTCTTCACTCGTGTAAACTCTTTATTCTTAATCTCACTTGGTGTGAAAGGCATGTGATATCCTCCTTGTTTCATCACTATACTATTTAAATAATGTTTGATAGGTAATGTGTAATTTATCTTTTTTAGTTCTTCCACCAATTTCTGTGATTTGGGCTCTACCAAATCCTTGGATAGAAAGTAAATCATTCTTCTCTAATTGAAAGTCAGGTGTATCTACAATCGTGTGATTCACTTTGACTCTTTTCTTTTCGATTAATTGTTTCGCTATATTTCGAGATTTACGTATCATGTCTTTTAATACAACATCTAATCTCAACGCACTCACAGTAGCGCTTTGAATTTTCCAATTCTCTTCTGATTGTATCATATCTTTTATAGGAATAGAATTAAGTTTAACTGTGGCGCCTTTGATACGCGTTAGTTCAAACATGATATAAGATTCTAAACGCTTTGTCAAAATAAATTGTATCTCATCACCTATCATAATATCACCAAGTTGATCTCTTTCAATCCCCAATGACATTAATGTTCCAAGTACGTGTTGATGTTGTATATTCACAAACTTCTCTGGATAATCTATTTGAAGGAGCGAAATTTCATAATCTTCTTCTTGTGGTTCATAATAGGAAGGTGCAATGATAGCACGTTTTCTTTCAGCATGTGGTCCCCCGTTATAAGTCACATTTAAATCTTCATAACTTCCTACAATTACTTCTAATATATATTGCCCTCTCGGATCTAAAAATGCTGTAAGCACCGGTGCATAATGACTATCCGCTTGTTCGCATTTATCCATCAATTGATCAATTAATTCTTGCTCTTCATTTCTAAAGTGTTGATATATATCGATGACAAACACCTCCTACCGTTCTATTATTTTTCTGAAACGGATTGATTACATATATAATTTGAAATGTTCAAACATGTACATGATAAAAACGAGGTCAAAGTTGTTGTATACTTTGCCTCGTTTACTACATGTATATTATATTAGAAGACGCTTCAAGTTAAGCCATATGTGTAAGAATGATATTAAAGATCATTAATAATCCACGTTGGAATAAAACTAATACAATGATTGCCGCAATTGAAGAAATATCTATAAATCCAATGGGTGGAATAACTTTTCTGAAAGGTTCTAGGAAGGGTTCATAAATCTTCCCTAAAAATTCTCCAACTTTAGATTCTCTGATACTAGGAACCCAAGAAGTGAAGAAATAAACAATCATTCCTATATAATAAACTTGTACTAAGAATAAAATAAATCGGAATATTGTACTAAGCAAACCGATATCCATAATTTAACTCCTTATTCGTAATGTTGCTCCATGCTTTCGATATGATCAGTTATGCTTCCAGCAACTTCCACGTTATCAGGTGTACATAAGAAAATATCAGTACCTACGCGTTGGATATCTCCACCAATGGCATAGACTGTACCACTTAAGAAGTCAATAATACGTTTTGCAGATACTTTATCAATACGTTGTAAATTAACTAATGTAGCACGTCTATTTTTCAACTCATCAGCGATATCTTGAGTATCTGAAAAAACGCGTGGTTCAAATAAGCACATTTTTGAACTTTCCTGCGTTGAATAACTTTGAGACGATTGGTTCATAGTGACAACGTTACGAGAATTACTCTTTGAATTATTATTCATACGATAATTCCTTTCCTCAGATGTAGCATTTTGTCTGTTTGTACTCTTTTGTGGTACAGATTTAATCGCATTTTGTCTACTTATATTATTTTGTGTTTGTGCTGGTGTCGTATTTTCATTGCGCGACTCCACATCACGATCTTGAGCACGCTCGCGTGATCTAGCAGATTCACGTTCTTCTGGCGCTTCTACTTCTTCTTCATCTTCTACTACAAAAAATCCATTAAATAAATCCTTCAAAGCCAAGGGGCTCACTCCTCTTCTCCTACAAGTTTAGTCCCAATTCTGACAAAGGTTGCACCTTCTTCAACTGCGATTTGATAGTCATTACTCATTCCCATCGATAATTCAGTACATGGTGCATGTTCTAAATTGAATTGTTGAATTTCTTCTTTTTTATGTCTTAAATCGTGAAATATTGATTTAATGTACGAAGCATCATCTGTTAGTGGTGCCATAGTCATTAAACCAACAATTTTGATGTTCTCATAATCTTTTAATTCATTTAAAAATTCATTAACTTCGTCTAAAGCGATACCATGTTTTGATTCTTCCCCAGAAACATTCACTTGCACAAAGCAAGATATGACATGATTTGCTCTTTTATTAATCTCCTTAGCTAAACTTAGGCGATCCAATGCATGAAAATAATCAACTTCATTGATGACGTCTTTGACTTTCCTAGATTGTAAAGAGCCAATAAAGTGAAAAATAGCGTCATCAGGTAATGCTGCTTTCTTCTCTTTGAAGCCTTCTAATCTATTTTCACCAAAGTGTCTAATGCCTGCTTGATAAGCTTCTTTAGCTCGCTCTATTGTAACATACTTTGTCACAGCAATCACGTGAGGTTGTGCTGAAATGGAATTTTTTTCAATATGATTGCTAATTTCTTCTTCAATTTTGTTTAAATTCTGTTTGACACTCATTTGAGTTCCACCTCACTTTACTTTCGTCCTATAAATGCTAACATACGCCCAGTGTTTCCCTTTTCAACTCTATAAGAGAAAAATAGTTCTAAGTTCTCCGAAGTAGCATAATTGGTAATATAAATATTCTCAGAAGGCACACCAGCTTCTTCGAGTAACAATGCATTCGCTTTTTTCAAATCAATTCCATGTCTATTTTTATCACGAGTATCAATATATTTTGAGGTATCAATCGTTAGCGTTTCAAATTTACTTTTAATGTCATCATTAATTTCGTATGTATTAGACGTTGATGGTCCGATGACAACCTGTAAATCTTTAAGGTCAAAGTCGATTCTTTTTACCATCTCTTTGACAATTTCACCATACGTACCTCGCCATCCTGCATGAGCTAAACCCACATATCCATGACTTTCACTATAGAAATATACTGGCACACAATCTGCATAACACATCGTTAATAATATATTCGGTTCATAGGTATATATACCGTCTATACCATATAAGTTATCAGTTAACGCTTTAATATTTACCCCTTTATGATCTTGTGTGATTTTAGCGACTTTATTTTCATGAGTTTGTATAGGAAATACCCAGTTTTCTCTATCGAAACCAATGTCACTAGCTAGCATCTTTTGATGCTCGGTAATATTATCTTGATTGTCATCAACATATCTTGCCATATTAAACGCATATTCAGGATAAAGACTTAAACCATTCTCTCTTGTTGTGAAACCTAACTTAATATTTTGTGAATGTTTTACGTCATAATCTAAATAATGTTCTTTCTTTATAAATCTTTCCACCATCATGTTTCACCACCATACGAGAATGTAATTTAAAAGATTGCTAGTCATCATCACAATAAAGTATATTATAAAACTATTATATATCATCTATTCTTACATTTAAACTGCAAGTATATGTATGAGTTTACTTATTTTTAAAGGATGACATCTTACTCACTATTTAAACAAATATTATTTGCTAACCTTCTTCAAATTTGTAAAAAGTAAAAAGCACAAACTAAAAAGCCATCAGACATTTAACTGATGGCTTTTTAAGTGAGTTGTTAAGTATATATTAACGTCTAGTTCTTCTAGAACGTCTTTCTTCTCTATTTCTAATAAAGCTAGGAATATCGTCATCTTTAGTAGTATGACTTCTTTCGCTTACACCTTCTGAAGCTTGTGAGCTAGAAGAATTTGTAGCAAATGAATCCTCTTTCGGTGTAGAGTGACTTTGGCTTGTAGAACCACTGTTCACGCTTGAACCGAAACCAGTGCTTGTAGACTTACGACCTTGAGAAGAAGGTTTATCTTCAAAGCCTGTTGCAATCACTGTAACAACAATTTCATCTTGTAGTTCAGGATTAATAACTGTACCAAAAATCATGTTTACATCTTCATCAGCTGCATCTTGAACAATATCCGCTGCTTCTTGAGCTTCGAATAATGAAAGTGATTCTCCACCTGTAATATTCATTAGCACACCTTGTGCACCAACAATTGAAGTTTCTAATAATGGAGAAGAGATTGCTTTTTTAGCTGCTTCTACTGCTCTATTTTCACCAGAAGATACACCGATACCCATTAATGCAGAACCTTGATTTGACATAATTGTCTTAACGTCAGCAAAGTCTAAGTTCACTTCACCAGATACTGCGATTAAATCTGAGATACCTTGTACACCTTGACGTAATACGTTATCTGCTTCTTTGAATGCTTCCATCATAGGTGTTGATTTATCAACGATATCTAATAAACGATCATTAGGGATAACGATTAATGTATCTACTGCTGCTTTCATAGCTTCAACACCAGCTGCTGCTTGTGTTTGACGCTTACGACCTTCGAAGCCGAATGGACGAGTAACAACACCTACAGTTAAAGCACCCATCTCTTTAGCAATTTTAGCAACAACAGGAGCTGCACCAGTACCAGTACCGCCACCCATACCAGCAGTTACGAATACCATATCTGCACCTTGGATAGCATCTTCAATTTGTTCACGAGATTCTTCAGCTGCTTTTTTACCAATTTCAGGGTTAGCACCTGCACCAAGACCACGTGTCAATTTTTCACCGATTTGGATTTTTGATTCTGCTTTAGATAAGTTTAAAGCTTGTCCGTCTGTATTGATTGCGATAAACTCAACGTTATTCATACCATGGTCAATCATACGATTAACAGCGTTGTTACCGCCGCCACCTACACCGATGACTTTCAATGTAGCTAAATGATTAAATCCTTGTTCAAATTCTAACATTTAAATTTCCTCCTAGTCTTAATGGCCAATAATCATTCAAATAGAGATTTCATTAATTTTTTAAATTTACCTTCTTCTTTTTCTTTACCTTCTGATTGATGATGTTCATCTTCGTGTTGATTTACGCGGTCTTCGTATGTTTCTTCATGAGGTGCTTCAGGCTCTTCCTCATAAGTATCTTTCTTATTTGATTTACGTTTAAACCAATCAAAACCGCTTGATTTAGATTCGTTATCTTTATCATTAGACTCGATAACTTCCTCTTCAAATTCTTCATTATCATGATAACTAATTGTAACATAATCTAATAACTCGTCAAAAGCGATACTACTAGAAATTGTTGAAATTGCAGAAGAGAATTCAGGTTTTCTAATTCCCATTTGTGAAGGTGTATGAATTCTAACTTTTTCACTTACCATATCTTGTAATAATTCTTTTACTCCAAGTAGGTTAGCAGAGCCACCTGTCACAATAAATCCGCCATTTACTTTTGTTAAACCAAGTTCTTGAAGAACATCGAATACTTCAAAGAATATGTCTTCAACGCGTTGCTCAATAAAATCGCTTAAGTCCTTTTGAGTATATTGAACATGTTCTTCACTATCAATTTGGTCTACTGAAAATACATCCTGCTCTGAAGCTGAGTCATAGAAAGCATGACCATATTGATGTTTAATCTTCTCGGCAGTATCATATGTAGTATTTAAGCCTTGAGCAATATCATCTGTAATATCACGTCCAGCCATTTCAATAGAATCTGCATCTACTAATTCGCCACGTTCATAAAATGCGATTTGAGTTAAATCTTCACCAATATCGATGACACATGCGCCTAACTCTTTTTCAGTAGCTGTCAAAATAGATCCATAGTTATAAGCATCAGAGTAAACATCTAATACGTCAACACCACATGCTTCAACACATTTAATCATATTGATTAAAATAGATTTTTGAATGGCTATCACGCCTGCATCTACTTTTAAAGAGTGTCTTGCAATTAATTCTTTAGGGTCTGAAACTTCATTATCTTTATCTACCACGAATCGGATAGGAAAGACATTGATAACTTCTGTCTCAGCTACATCATTTTTATCACGGATACCATCTAACACCGTTTCGATGTGTGTTCCATTAATTTCAGTATCTTCATAAAATTCAATTTCATTTGATTCATCGTATACTTCGGTACCAATGATAGGTAACTTCAAGAATACTTCTTTTATATCTACACCTGAGGCAATTAAAGCCTTCTTAATCGTATCTTTAATTGCTTGTCTCGCAATATCGAAATCGTCAATCAGACCATTTTTGATACCGCTAGTGTAGGTTTGTCCTGTACCTATCACATTTATTCCATTGTGAAATTTTTCGCCTACTATTGTTTTTACACTTGATGAACCTATATCTATACTTACATAGTAATGTTCCTCCATAGATAGGCACCTCCTGACAAATTACTATTAAAATACACTATGTTTAGTTTACAATACGTTGAATAGCTTGTGAACTATAAACACATACTATTACCGAATTTTTTTAATTATTATCTTTTGATTGTTTATTAATTTTATTCAATACACTTTGTAACTCTTCTTTTGCTTCACTTTCTTGTTGTGTCGATTTTGTTACATTCTGATCAGTTTCTGATTCAGCTCCTGATGAACCTCCATAAGGAATAAATGATGCACCTACTGATAAATCAATGTATCCATCCGTTTTAAGGTTACCAGAATCGTCTCTACTTAGCGATTGAGACATCTGCGGATAATATTTCATTTTATTAGCAATTGTTGTAATATCTCCTACAACTTGAATATCATCCTTTGTAAAAATCTTTATTCTATTTTGCTTATTCTTTGCTGGGGCATAGCTTACTTCAGCAATCATGCTCCTAACTTCTGGAGACATTTCAGATAAAGCTTTAATCATATTTGTTTTTTTGTTGCCTTTGAAACCGTCAATGATTGGACCATCGTGTGAAACATCATCACTATAGTCTTTTAATTCTTTACCGTCTTCGATGATTGGCACATAATTATCTTTGTTTTTTTCTAAACCGACTACCTGATACTCTGTCACTTTAACATTTAAAGTATTAGGTAATTGTTTATGAATTTCTACGTCTTTGATTAAAGGGTTTTTCTTTAAATTATTAATTGCTTTACGTTTACTAAACGTATACATTCTAGAATGAGAAGTAACATGAAGTTCTTTATTAATTTTACTAGTACTCACGTTATTATTACCCTTTACATTCACATTTGAAATCTTGCTCAGTGGTGTGAACATATATAGTAAGAAAATAACAATCAATAGTACTAATAGCGTAATAATTGTATATTGAATCCTCTTATGTCGTTGTCGACGTAACGCTCTTTTTTCTTCAAGCGTCATAGGTCTATTAGGCTCGACCTGTTGATCTTTATTACCTGACGAACGCTTATTTTTATTTATAAACGGTAATGAGCCAAGCAAACCTTTCTTTTTATCCTCTTTTTTATCTTGCGCATTGTCCTCAGTTGATTTGAGTTCATTATCGCTATCAGAAGAAGCCTCTTTATCTTCTTGTTGATCAGTCTCGTTCTTCTCTTCAAGATTGTCGTTATGTGCTTGTGATTCATTGAGATTGTCATCACTATCCACATCGATCGTCTCATCTTGTTTAGTATCATTACTTTTATCTAAGGCATCATGAGGTGAATCTTGATTTGAACTATTCTCAACATTTCGTTCTAAATGCTTATCTTGAGTATCGTCCTCTCTTTGATGTTCATGATTTGCCAATTCCTCTTCGTTCACTTTATCGCCGAAACGTTTTCTTTTACGATTTCGAAAGTCTTTATTTCTTCTGAAAAGCCCTAAATCATCGTTATCGTTTTCTTCTCTTTGATGTGAAGTGAAATCTTCTATACGCGACACTTTATCATTACTATGTTTATTTTTTTCATCCATGAGCATTCACACTCCTTAATAAGATGGCAAGTGTGCTCGGAATCTTTCGATAAATTTCTCACCACGTTCTTCAAATGTATTATATTGATCCCAACTTGCACAAGCTGGTGATAGTAACACCACATCATTTGGTTCAATTACTTCTTGAATCTTATCAACAGCATCTTCAACGTCTGTAGCTTTGATTACGTATTTACCTTGGCTATTACCTAGTTTAGCAAACTTTTCCTGAGTTTCGCCAAAAACAACCATAATACGAACGTTATTCATATATGGAATTAACTCATCAAAGTCATTGCCTCTATCTAATCCACCACATAACCATATAATAGGTTGTTTAAATGAATTTAAAGCAAATTGTGTAGCTAAAGTATTAGTTGCTTTGGAATCATTGTAGTATTTATTCGTACGATTTGTACCAATGTATTGAAGTCTATGATCAATTCCTGAGAAAGTTGTCAGACTATCAACGATGGCTTTAACTGGTACGCCTGCCAAAATGGCAGCTAATACTGCAGCCAAAATATTTTCTAAGTTGTGCTCGCCTGGTAAAACTAAATCTTTAACATTTATGATACGAATGCCATTATATACAATGAATCCGTCTTTAATATAAATACCGTCCACTTCTTGCTGAGTAGAAAAATACATGGTTTTCGCCTTAAGATTTTCTGACTCAATTAAATGTCTTTGATGATAATTGCAAATTAAGTAATCATCTTTAGTTTGGTTTTTATAAATTTGTTTCTTCGCGTTTTGATAGTTCTCTAATGTTTCATGATAATCGAGATGTGCTGAGTAAATATTAGTAATAATTGCAATGTGAGGTTTATACTTTTCAATCCCTAATAATTGGAAAGAAGAAAGCTCTGTAATTAAATATTCATCAGGACGAGCCTCTTGAGCGACTTTAGAAGCAACATATCCAATATTTCCAGATAGACGACCTGTTAATACACTTTTTTTAAACATATCACCGATAAGTGACGTGACAGTTGTCTTACCATTTGTACCAGTTACTGCAATAATTGGCGCTTCTGATATAAGATAACTTAATTCTACTTCAGTTAATATTTTTAATCCTCTACGTACAGCTTCGTCGATAATTGAAACAGTGTAAGGTATACCAGGATTCTTAACAATAATTGGATTATTATCTAGCAAAGATAAAGGATGTCCGCCGCTTACAACTTCGATGCCCATTGATTCGAGATCTTTAGCGTGTGCATCCTGTGAAAGATCCTTGCCATCATTCACGATGACATTCGCACCTAATTTAGCTAATATTTTTGCTGCTTCATATCCACTTTTAGCTAATCCTACTACTAGAACATTTTTATTTTCTAATTCTGTGTAATTTAGCATTCTAATGCACTCCAATCCATAATCCGATTAATCCTGAAATTAAACCTACCGTCCAAAATACAGTTACAACTTTCCATTCTCCCCAACCACTTAATTCGAAATGATGGTGAATTGGACTCATTTTGAAAATGCGCTTTTTAGTTAATTTATAAGAAGCAACTTGTAACATCACTGATAAGGTTTCAATAACGAAAACTAAACCGATAAATATAAGTGACAGCTCTTGATTAAGCATGATTGAAATGGTAGCAAAGATACCACCTAAAGCTAAACTACCTGTATCACCCATAAATACCTTTGCAGGATTTAAGTTATAAGGAAGGAATCCTAATAAAGCAAACACCATGATAATACAGAATATACCAATAGCTGGTGAATCAAGAATAAAACTCATAATCGCATACATTGCAAATCCTATAATAGATAATCCTGTAGCTAATCCGTCTAATCCATCAGTTAAATTCACCGCATTTGAAAATCCAACTTGCCAGAAGACAATGAATAAGACATAGGCAAATGATAATGGGATATCGAAGTTAGAAAATGGAATATGTAAATTTGTAGTAAAATTGATTAAATGAAATACGTCACTTAATACAAAGAAAATAACTGCAATTATTATTTGAGCTAAGAATTTTTGTTTACTTGTTAAACCTTGGTTGTTCTTTTTAACTACAATAATGTAATCATCAATGAATCCGATTAATCCAAAGCCTATAGTAACAAATAATAACAAGATGATTGGATTTGATTTATCAACAAAAATAATCGCAATCACAGAAGTAATAATGATACTAATTAAAAATGTAAGCCCACCCATCGTAGGTGTTCCTGTTTTTTTCATGTGGCTTTGTGGACCTTCTTCTCTAATGCTTTGTCCAAACTTCATTCTTTTTAAAGTTGGAATAAGCACTGGAACTAATATAAATGTTATGAGTAGTGCGATGATCGCATATATAAAGAACATATGAATCTCCTTTTCTTCACTTTCTAATTTTTACTCGTTTGATTGTAAATAACCTTTAATAGTTTATCAGTTTTCTCTTTGTTTTCATATAAAACTTAAAATATTAATAAATAAGGTTGGGACCATTTCTAAGTTAATCCCTAAAATGATAATCCCAACCTCATTTGTTTACTCAGTTCCATTAACTATCGTCATTGGAACTTGATTTATTATTTGAATTGCTATTGGAGTCTTTTTTAGAGTCAGAACTTGAACTATTCTTTGAATCTGATTTTGAAGATGAGTCTGATTTATGCTTATCTGATGATTTATCGTCAGATTTTGATTGTTTATCAGAACCCGTATCGTCAGACTCGTCATCGTTTTCATCTGTCTTGTCTGCTGATAAAGTTACTTCAATTTTGTCTTTACTTTTCAATGTTTGACCTTTAGTTACATTTTGATTTGTAACGAAACCATTACCTTTAGTTGAAACTTTGATGTGGGTCAGGTCTTCGAATGCTAACACATCTTCCTTAGTCCAACCTGTCATATCAGGCATTGTTACATCACCATCAGTGAGTAATAATACTTTACTGTGTGGCAATATTTTAGTGCCTGCTTTTACAGATTGCGCTTTAATTTGTTTGCCACTACCGATTGTAACTGGTTTAAGCGATTGAGCATTCAAGCTATCCTCTGCTTTTTGCATTTCTTGACCTTCAACATTCGGTACCTTGCTGTAATCTGCTTTTGATGTAGAGTCGCTTGATTTACCAACATTTAGATACTTAAGTGTATTCTCCATGATTGGTTTAAATGCTTTACTTACACCCATTTCATAAGCTTCTTCATCATTTTTCTGAGCTAAACTCATACCAGCATAAACAATGACTTTCGGGTTCTTCTTAGGTGCATCACCGATAAAGCTTACAAAGTATGGATTTTCACCTTTAACGTAACCTCCACCATTTGAATCGGCCACTTGTGCTGTACCTGTTTTACCCTCAATATCATAGCCTTTAACACGATAATTCATTGCATGACTTTGTTTACTGTTAACAACTTTATCAAGTTCGTTTTCTACTTTTTTGGCTGTATCTGCAGTCACTGGTTTACCTGCATATTGTTTTTCCCCACTATAGTAATTTTTCTTAGTGACAGGGTTGTCAATACTACTAACAAACCAAGGTTTTAGCATATTTCCTTTATTAAAGAAAGCTGATTGCGCTTGAATCATTTGTACCGGCGTTACTGTCGTAGATTGTCCAAATGCAGTTGTTTTTTGTTGCAATTCATTAGACCAACCAATATGCCCAGCTGCTTCGCCATCAAACATTCCACCTGTTTTTTTACCAAATCCAAAGCGTTCATACCAAGATTTCATTTTATCTGCGCCTACTAAGTCTTGTAAGTGCATCATCAATGTATTGGATGAATAAGTAAATCCTAGTGACATTGGGATTCTACCCCAACCTGTTTTATTCCAGTCTGAAATCTCGGAGCCCATGATGTCTCGATGTCCTGACTTATATTTTTCATCTGGTTTAAACTTACCTTCTTGAATTGCTGCAGCTAAACCGTATGTTTTAAATGTTGAACCAGGTTCATACGTGTTTTGATATAAGTCATTTGCCCACTTTTTACCAAAGTCTTTTCCTGTTTCTGGATTAAAAGTAGGACGCTGACTGTAAGCGAGAATTTCTCCTGTTTTTGCATCCATCACTACAGCGAATAAGTCTTTAGGAGCATATTTTTCTACCATACCATCGAGCGCTTCTTCGACGAAGACTTGAATATTAGAATCAAGTGTTAAATGAACGTCATCTCCACGCTTAGGTTGTTGTTCCTTTTTAGTATTAGGAGCAATATAACCCCAAATATCTTGAATATATTTAAGTGCGCCTTGTGTACCGTTTAAATAACTATTGAAAATCTTTTCAACACCTAATGCTCCGTTTAATTGGCCAGTGTCTGGATCTTTTTGTGCCATTCCAATTAAATGGGAAGCAAAATTGCCATTAGGATAGAAACGTTCTGTCTCTGGATATAGTGAAATACCAGGCATATCCATTTTTTCAATTTTTTCTTTATCTTGATAAGTCAGATTTGTACCTTTTTGACCGAATTCCACTTGGAAGGCTTTTTTCTGATTTAAACGTTTTTCAATTTCACTAGGTTTCATATCTATAACTTTAGATAATTGTTTTGCTGTTTTCTTTTTATCAACGACATGACGTGGTTTTTTACTATTCTGACTCGCCTTTTTATCCACGACTGCTACTACCTTGTATCTTTCGACATCTTCGGCTAGAACTTTACCATTTCGGTCATATATCTTTCCTCGTTCTGGTTGTTCCGAATTTTTTACTAAATACTTTTCATTTGCCTTCATCACTAAATCCTGACCATTAGAATGACCAGTAATCATAATGTATGAGAACCTTAAAACCAATATAAAAAAGAGCAGTCCGAATAAACCAACTAGTAGGACTGCCCCTATTTTATTTTTTTTAATTTTAATTTTTCGCTTCGCCATTATTACGCACTACCTTTACATTGTCGTTCTGTAGGCTCATACCTTGTTTTTTAGCCTTATCGTAAATGCGTTCATAAGAAGAGTTTTTCTTGATTTCAGATTTTAATGCGCTGTTTTCACTAGATTGTTTCTCTATTTTTTGATCTAAATCTGCAATTTTTCCTCGCGTGTCGTACGCATCCATTTTTAAAGATAGCATATATATACTAATCATGGCAATTACAGTAATAAGTGTTATGTATAAAACTTTTTCGAATCTAGTTAATTGTACAACCACTTTTCTTTTGACTGTTTGTTTCTCAGGACGAGATTGCGGTTGTCTTTGTGGGATACTGGTTTGTGTTGCTTCATCATAGGGTTGATAAATTTTTTCTACAGCCATTTCAATTACTCCTTATTTTAAAATTTCTGCAACACGTAGTTTTGCACTACGCGCACGATTGTTTTCGTCTAAATCTTCTTCAGTAGCGGTTATCGGTTTGCGATTTACACGTTTTAATTTCGGCGAGTATGCTTCAGGAATAATTGGTAATCCTCTCGGAACTTCCGGTCCTTTTTCGTACTCTTGAAAGATTTGCTTACATAAGCGATCTTCCAATGAATGGAACGTGATGACCGAAATTCTTCCGTTCACCTTTACATTTTCAATTGCTTGTTCAATTGAATCTTCAAACGCGGATAATTCATCGTTAACAGCTATTCGAATTGCTTGAAAAACTCTCTTAGCAGGATGACCGCCTTTACGTCTTGCTTTCGCGGGTATGCCTTCTTTGATGATATCGACAAGTTGTAAAGTCGTCTCAATCGGTTGTTGTTCACGATTCGCTTCAATTCTTCTAGCAATTTGCTTTGAGAACTTCTCTTCTCCATAACGATAAAAAATCTTAACTAATGCTTCGTAGGACCATTCATTCACTACTTCGTATGCAGATAATGATTGAGTTTGATCCATACGCATGTCTAATTTCGCATCATGATGATAACTAAATCCTCTTTCAGGGACATCTAATTGTGGACTCGAAACGCCGAGGTCATAATAGATGCCATCTACCTTTTCAATGTTGAGTTCTTTTAAAATATTCGTTAATTCTCGAAAGTTGTTATGAACAAAAGTGACTTTGTGCAAATGTTCTTTTAAAACTTCCTTTGCATTTTCTATGGCTGTTAAATCTTGATCAATCGCTATAAGTCTACCTTCATCATTTAATTGATTAAGTAAATAAAGGGCGTGCCCTGCACCACCAAGCGTACAATCAACATACACACCATCTTCTTTTATATTTAAATAATCAATGGTTTCGTTTAACATAACGCTGACGTGATGAAACACTTTAATTCCTCCATTTAAAAATCAAAATCTATTAAATCTTCAGCAATATCTTCGAAACTATCTTCAGATTCTTCATAGAAATCGTTCCAAGTTTCTCTGTCCCAAATCTCAATACGATTTGAAACCCCAATTACTGTACATTCTTTGGTTAAATTAGCGTATTTCCTTAAATTTTGAGGAATGTTAATACGCCCTTGCTTATCTAGTTCAACTTCAACAGCACCAGAGAAGAACATACGCATAAATTTACGTGCATCTTTTTTAGTCATAGGTAAGGTCTTCATCTTCTCTTCAATTTGTTGCCATTCTTCAAGCGTGTATCCAAACAAGCATTTATCAAGGCCTCTAGTGATAATAAAACGTTCATTTAAGTCATAACGAAACTTGGACGGTATAATCATACGTCCTTTTGTATCTAATTGATGATCGTATTCTCCCATGAACATTTTTTATCACCTCACCTTATTTATAATTTACCACATCTCCCCACTATCCTCCACTAATTATGCAAAAATAGTTCAAATTATTTGATCAAACACAAAAAAGCCCATTTTATCGAAAAGATAAAATGGGCTTAAACGCCGTTATATCAAGGTTTTATAATAATATGATCAAAAGTGTAATGAAGTGGTGGATAGGTGGAGGGACAGAACACATTTTTCCCAAAATCATTCATAATTTGTAATGAATTCCAAATTCTTTCTTGTAATCCACCCATTGGATGGAGAACTTCATTAATTTCTCTAAATTGACGCATGCTAATATCATTTTCTCTTTCTACATTTAGCAAATACCGTTTTAATAAGTAATCGTATTGTTTTTGATGAATTTCATTATTCTTTTCAATTAGCATTTCATTATCATGGTTTCCAGCAACTTGTAATTTGAGTTTATCTGTAAGTTGCTGTTGTTGAACTTTCATTTCTTCCACTTGTGAAATAAGTTCATTAGAAGCTTGTTCACGTACAAATCGTTGTCTATCATTCTCCACACCGTTTGAAATAATTGTTTCGGTAGTTAAATCATATTGAGAGAGCAATTTCTCAGTTCTTTCATACATATAACTTATTCTTAATCTTGGTAATACTATTGGCATTTCGACTTTTAAAAGTTGAAAAACTTCTTTAAGTTCGGCCCAATACTTAATTTCACTTGGTCCACCAATAAATGCCACTGTATTAAACAACCATTCTTCCATTATAGGACGTGTTACTACATTATTAGATATTCTTTCAGGTTCATTATCAATGATTTCTAATAATTCTTCTTTTGAGTAACTATTTTCAGATTTACTTGTAATAAACTTCCCATTTTTATAAGTTAGCAACTGTCTCATGTTATCTTCGTGAATGAATAAATGAGTATTTGTCTCAGTTTGAATCATAGGAGTTAAACCTTGCGCTTCTGTATTGTTTTGTGTCTCACGAAAAGCTTGATCTAACTCGTCGTGCTGTTCTAACATTTCCTTAAGAATTGGTCTTTCCATACGTCTTAAATCTGTATATTGTGCATCTATAAACAGAACGCCATATTCTTTAAACACCTCATGTAAAAGGCCTTTGAAAATATCGGTCCAGTTATTATAGCGATGAATTATGTTCTTGCACATTTCATATACTTCTAAACTATGCGTCGTCTCCTTTAATTCTTTAAAAAAGCTATCTAACGCATCAATCAAAGCATCTTTATCAGGAGTAAAACGAGAGACATTACTTTCAGGTGGAGTCATAGTATGATATTTGATTTTATTAAGAGAGGCTTTTTTATCATTGAATACATAGGTATGATTCACTTCATCAAAATCATGATCCTCTCCAGCAATCCAAAAAACAGGAACAATTTGTTTATGATATTGTTCTGACAATTCATTACACAGCGTTACGATTGAAAATATTTTATGAAAAGTATACAAAGGACCACCAAACAATCCTGCTTGTTGTCCACCAATGACTACTTTCGCACCATTTGCCAAGGCATCTATGTTCTCAATTTGTTGTTTTGTTAAATCCAAATCATTCATATAAGATTCTATGACTTGGGCTAACTCTGCTTCTCTTCCATTATTTGGCGTCGCTAATCTTCTTGCAAAGCTATCTTTCTTACTTGCATCGTATTCGAAAAATCGTGTGATTTGAGAATCGCCGTTTTTTATTTTATTGATAAACTGATTATCTTCATTTAACTTTATTACATTGCAATTCATGTTTTTACTCCTTCAGTAGCACTATTACTCATATAGTATAAAGACTAAGCGCTTTGATGACAATTTAACGGCTTAAAAGAATTTATATAAACACTTATTAAAACTTAAAATTTCTATTATTTTAAATAAATGAAACTTACCTTTAAAATAGGGTATAATAAAGAAAAGAAACAAAGGGGGATTAAAATATGAGTGAGGTAAAACATTTAGAGATCAATTATAAAACAGACGAACTTTTCGAAGATTTTAGAGAGTTCGGAAATAAAGATCTTTATATGGTTGAAGAGTTAAAAGGACAAATGATTGACGCAAGTTCTGACTCACCTTTTTATGGTATCTTTGTCGGAGATAAATTAGCAGCAAGAATGGCATTGCTTGATAAAGGTGAAGCTGAAGAAACCTATTTCCCAGATTGCGAAGACTATATTTTATTATGGAAATTAGAAGTATTAGAGAAATACCAAGGTCGCGGTTATGCTAAAAAACTCATCGACTTCGCTAAGGAAAAAGACAAACCAATTAAAGCAATTGCGCGTAATAATTCAAAGGATTATTTCTTGAAACAAGGTTTTGAAGATGTAGAAGCTAAAAATCCAGAAGGTCATGATATTTTAATTTGGAAACCGTAATTATAACTATGCCTTTGATTAAAGTGAACATTGTAATTTAAATTCTTTGTTCAAATGTCATTAAAAAACTGAATAAAAATGTCTTATTATTAATTGATAAATAACGCATTATTACAAAAATAGCCCTTAAAATGAACTTTTAAATACACTCACTTTATGGGCTATTATTTATGTGTAATAATCTTACGCTATCATTTTTTGTCGGAAAGAAATTAATTTTCATTTTCTCATTTATTATTCAACTATATCGATAAGTTCTGATAAATCACTTATTTCATAATGTGGTTGAATATCAGTTTGATTTATTTTATTCCGTTTATTAAACCAACACGTTGCAATATTTGCATTTAATCCTCCCATAATATCAGAAGTCAATGAATCCCCAACTATTATTGATTGTTCCCTTTCATTTTCTCCGATTTTTTCGAAAATGTAATCAAAAAACTCAGGCATAGGTTTTTGATAACCTGTTTGTTCCGAAATAAAAATCCCATCAAATATCTCATTAAAATTTGTCTGTGCAATTCGACGCTGCTGCGTTATTGTCACTCCATTAGTAACAATATATAAACAGTGATTGTGTTGAAGCTGTTCGATTGTTTGAATAGTATGATCAAAAAATTTTAAAGGTGCTTTGGCTAATTCGTCTCGAAATATTTCATCAGCTTCTTTACCATTAACTTCAATTTGATAGTCTTTAAAATAATTGATGAATCTGTGTGATAAAACTTGTTCTTTAGTTAATTTATTTTGTTGAAAAGCTTCCCAATGCGCTTGATTGACCTTTCGAAAATGTAGAAAATCTTTTTCACTAGGAAAATGGTGATACTGATGTGCCATATTATAAAAAGCCTTCTCCTCAGCATCAAAAAAATCTACAATTGTATCATCAAAATCTAAGAATATATTTTTATATGTCATTACTAATTCTCCTAGTCCAAATATGATTAAAGTAGTTCATACATTTCATATTATCAAATATTTTGACATTAAAAAAAGACCAGAGCGCTTGCCCTGGTCCATTTATATATTAAGAAAATTAGAATCCGAATACTTTACCTAATAAGCTGATTCCATTTTCTGCAATTCCTACGATGCTTGTACCTAATTTTGCCCAGTCTTGATCTTGTCCTGCTTTAACTGCATTTGCAATTGCGTCTGCTAATTTTGTCATGAAAATCTCTCCCTAACTTTTAATAAGATTGATAATTTAGTGTGAAAATTAACCGCCAAATACTTTGCTTAATAAACCAATACCATTTTCAGCGATACCAACGATACTAGTTCCTAATTTTGACCAATCGTGGTATTGTCCTGCTTTTACTGTATTTGCGATTGCGTCTGCTAATTTTGTCATGAAAATCTCTCCCTAACTTTTAATAAGATTGATAATTTAGTGTGAAAATTAACCGCCAAATACTTTGCTTAATAAACCAATACCATTTTCAGCGATACCAACGATACTAGTTCCTAATTTTGACCAATCGTGGTATTGTCCTGCTTTTACTGTATTTGCGATTGCTTCTGCTAATTTTTCCATTCTTATCTCTCCCTTTAGTAATTGATTATTGTAATATTTGTAATTTGTTTAACTTAGAATCCGAATACTTTACCTAATAAGCTGATTCCGTTTTCTGCGATTCCTACGATGCTAGTTCCTAATTTTGCCCAATCGTGATCTTGTCCTGCTTTTACTGCATTTGAGATTGCTTCTGCTAATTTAGTCATGAAAATTTCTCCCTTTCTTTATTTAAATTTATTTATTATCCACCGAATACTTTAGTAAGTAAGTTAACACCATTTTCTACGATATCTACAATGCTTGTACCTAATTTAGTCCAATCGTGATCTTGTCCTGCTTTTACTACGTTTGCGATTGCGTCCGCTAATTTTTCCATGTTAATCTCTCCTTAATATTTGTATTAATATTTAAAATTAAGCACCGATTAATTTAGAAATAACAGTTACACCGTTTTGAACGATGTCTACGATGCTTGTACCTAATTTAGTCCAATCGTGGTTAATACCAGCATCTACAGTATTTTTAATTGCGTCGAATAATTTTTCCATTACAAACACTCCTTATAGTATATTAGAATAATGCGTGAGTTAATTAATTTAAAACGATGAATGAACTTGTGTTGTTTGTTTATCTATCGTTTTGTTACTTATACTATAAAGCCCATATGGCACAATTTGTTCATATTTTCTTAAGACGGCAATTAAAGGTCATAACTGTCGAATGTAAACGTTTACACAACAGTTTGGCATTCGTCACTGTATTGTTTGCAATTTAATTGTTAAAAATTCCTTGCATCTTTACAATTAATTAACATTTAAGGATAAAATGCACTACTATAGTGAAAAATATAAACATTTTTTATAAGTCAGCTATTGCTAAAAGCCTCCTGTTTAGATATAATAATTCTTGTGTTAAAAAATGTCCTGGTAGCTCAGCTGGATAGAGCAATGGCCTTCTAAGCCATCGGTCGGGGGTTCGAATCCCTCCCAGGACGCTATAGAATTTTTTAAAATAGCCGAAAAGCCTTTAAATAAAGGGTTTCGGCTATTTTATTTTATAAGTAAATCTAAAAAAATATAACTATTTTGACACGTATTTGACACGTGGCAATACATAAAAAGTGAAGCTATTATAATAAATGAGGGGGGATTCAACTTTAAATTATATATATTTTAAAGTTAGAACGCTGTAATAAAGGTGTTTATTTATTAAACTTAATACCAAACTATATAAAATGAATTTTTAGGAACCCGAGTCCATAAATTTTATAGAGTTTTATAATGATGTATAGGAAGGAGAATTCTTATGGAAAAAACAATTGGCTATAATAAAATTACTACTATTCTCTTTTTCTCAGGGATACTAGTAATGTGTAGTTTGTATACTGCACTTCCATTAACTGCTACTTTTTCTAAAGAGTTTAAGGTAACTGAAGGTTTTGCTGCTTTAAATGGTGTCGTTTTCTCTGTAATGTATTCAATTAGTTGTCTGTTCTATGGAACAATTTCAGAAAAGTTCGGACGTATAAAAACTATTGTTTTTAGCTTGGCTGGTCTTACTATCATTTGTCTTTTAATAGGCTTTGTTAATTCATTTACTTTACTTTTGTTACTAAGGGCGTTTCAAGGGGTTTTTGCAGCATCATTTTCTCCGATATCCATAACATATGTAACTGAAACTTATACTATATCTAAACGTGTTACCGCTATTAGCTTTATAAGCATAAGTTTTATGTTAGCTGGTATTATAGGTCAAAACTTAAGTGAATTTATCATAAGTTATTTTGATTGGCATGTTGTTTATTTTGTGTTGACAGCTTTCTATGTATTATTATCTATTTCTATCCATAAATATGTTCCTGAAAGTCCTATTAAAAATGCTGACATTAAAGTAACTCATTTTTTAAAAAACTTTAAGAGTTTTAAAACTAATCTTTATGTACTATTATGTTACGGAATTTCCTTAACTTTATTGATAATTTTTATAAGCATGTATGATGTTTTTAATAGATATATTTCTTCAAGCGATGTTGACGCTTCCGATATGTTAGAAAGTAATGCTAGACTGTTTGGTATTGTGGGGATGTTGATTGCATTATTAGCAGGTAGAATTAGTGAAAAGATTGGCGTTAAAAATCTTATAATAATGTCATTAGTAATGATTTCTATATGTTTAATTCTAATGCCGTTTTTAACAAATTTAGCAATGCTAGTTTTTTTAAGTGTCATTATAGTAAGTGGTGTAGCTTTTGCAATTCCTACTACTATTTCCGAAGTAGGAATTTTGGTTAATGAAAACCGAGGCTTTTTCCTATCAGTGAATACATTCATTCTATTTTTAGGAACAGCAATCGCTCCTGTTTTAAATATATTTTTACAAGGCTTGTCGAACTTCAAACTACAATTTATAGTTATTTTTATTATAAGTTTCATTGCACTCGTTTTCTCTATCTTTTTACCTAAACAAACTTCAAAATAAAAAATAACCACCCAAGTTTTAAATGGGTGGTTAAAAATATTGTCAAGTAAAAATAGCAGAGCCACGCTCAAAAAGAGCGTGGCTAGAAAGATTATTTAATGAGATAAATTCGAATGGAGAAAAGGTCTCCTCTTTAGATATAACAAAAATTTAGGGCAGTCGCTAGGACTACCCTTGTATAATAAACCCGCTTAATATAGTTATTTCCACTTTATCTTTCCGTATAATTTCTCCTCTTTTTTTATTCGCTCTTGTTTGTCGGTAATTTCACCCAAAGCGCAATAAAAATAACCAGCATTAGGGTTAGTAGGATATTTAAATTTACCCCACCACAACTTTTTCTTTGTGTCTTTGTATAATTGAACAACATCTACCCAATCATCTTTTCCGTACAACCAAGAACCTTTTTCCACAATTTCACCATTTGGTTTTTTTCTGACTTTAATTGTTGTATTCGGGTAAAATCTACCCTTCCAATCCCATGTTTTTTTTACACTTTTAACTTTACCAGCACTTGCGCCTCCAATTGGCTTACCATTAATAGCGCTTGCTATTGATTTAGTAAAAGGTTTTAAATTTTTCTTAATATACTTCATATCTTTATTTGAAGTAATGAAACCTAATTCGACAAGTCTATAGTCAATACCTATGTCATTAGCAACGTTACAGTTTAATAAATCGTTGCGTTGTGTTATACCTCTTATAACTCCAATACTTTCTTTTAGTGCGTTTTGAATGTTTTTATCTATTGTATTAGCCGGATAACCTGCAGGTATTATAGTGTGACCGCCTGTGGCTTTAGGTCCTGCGCTGTCTAAATGAAATTCAACAACAGTATCATAGCCTTGTGATTTTACCCAATATAAACCGTAGTCTTTGTGATTACCTACACGTTGACCATATGCCGTATCTTGATACATATCTTGTTTTTTACCGTATATTTTTACAGTATGTCCTGCGTCTTTAAGATAATTTGCTACGTTATCAACAATATTTTTTCTAATGAAGTCACGTTCATTAGTGTCGTTACCAACAGCTCCAGGATCATTGTATCCATGCCCTGCAACAATCATAATCTTTTTCTTTTTAACGTTCTTAATCGGTTTAGGTTTAACCATTCTCGCTTTAGTTTTACTTACAATAGTTTCTTTTCCGTATAAAGGCTCAATAAAATACATATCCTTGTGGTATTCGTGATAAATAGTTTGTGCTACCTCTGGTGGATTATTTTGAGCGCCCCCATACCAGTTTTGATCTAAACTATAGAAATAGTTTTGAGTTGCACTTTCAATAATTGCGACATGCCCTGAACCATTACCGTATTCATAAGGAAAAATAACTAATGTACCTTTTTTAGGTACATATGAGCTATAGTTTTTAACCACATTAGCATATCCGTCAAAGTTGTTTGCAAATGGTATATCTTTCGCATATAAACCTCTCAGTGCGTGACCAGTAACGTAGTACCAATATTGGTTTGCCAAATCGAAGCATTGTGCACCATATACTCCGTCGAAGTCCCACCAATAACCTTTTAACTTTCTTAAATAAGCATGTGCTTGTGCTCTTGTTTTATTAGTCACTATTCGTTACCTCCTATAGGTGCTTTGCCGTTTGTGTTTTCTGTCCCTGCTTTAACTTCATGTATTTTTTCTTGCCCTTTTTTAGCTGCATGAGTAAAGTTATTATTCTTCCACCATGCCCAAAGTGAGAACACGCCTGTAATCACAGTACTTATTGTCATCTCATCAACCGGAATAGGCGAAATGTGATTCATAGCTAAAATTTGGTTAACCCAAGCTAGTATTAATAAAATAGTTCTTACTAGTGTTCCGTTATCTATTTTCATTTTCCATAATCTCCCTTTAATAAATTAAAAAGCCGACGTATATACGCCGACTTAAAAAAGTAATTTTGCTAAACCGAAAGCTGCACTTATAACCGTTGCGCCTCCACCGATTAATGCAATTGTGATATTCGTATTATTCTTTTGTCTCTCTTTAACCGAGCCTTTGACTTCTTCAATATCTTCTTCATGGTTTTTAACCACAAATTTTATTTCTTTGATTGCGTCCCATTGTTTACCGTTGGTTTCGTTCAACTGTTTCATTTGTTGGTTTGTATCTTTTTGCACCTCATAAGATTGTTTCTGATATGCGTTGCCCTCTGCTATTTTCTCACTCAACTTACCATAATTAATTGTATGTTTTGAATCGACATTGTTTATTCTATCGATTAATTCTTCTCTTGATTCTTGCCACTTTGCTTCAGTGACGAAGTGCTTATTTTCGGTCATACAAATCTGCGCCCCCAAGGAAACCGATTATTCCACATACAATTGTAAAAATTGTGAATTGTAGTGTTGAAAGCCAATTGATTGCATGGTAAATACTAGCCGAGGTCATTAAGAAATATACAAACGCACTTCCAAAGCCACCTATAAACAATAACCAGTTACATGTATTATTGATATGATGTTTAGGAATAAAGTAAGCGGACAACCCTAAAATCAAACTCACTATCATCATAATAATGCCCCATATCCATATAGGTAAGATGTGATGTAGTGCTAAGTAGAAATCACTATCACTTAAAACATTTTCTTGTTCTTTTGCAAAAAAGAAACCTCTAGAGAAACCTAAACCTGCTATACCTTCTATAGCAACGAATAGTAGAAGTCCTTTTGTATCTTTTTGTTTATCCATATGCCACCTACTTTATTTAATAATAAAACCCCAAGCGTTAGGCTTGAGGTCGTTTATATTCTTCTCCTGTAATATCTTTATACTGGTCTGCAGTAATCCAGTTGTATTTAACCGTTTCTGCTAATTTTTCTTTAGTAAATAATTTCATGATATATAAATTTTTAAGAGTTACGTACATTTGTAATCTCCTCCTGTTGTTGAAGTAATTGGTTTGTTAAGCCTGCAATCGCTTGTTCTAACATTTCTAATCTAGCGTTATGCTCTAGATCATTCATGAGTAATTGTGCAATTGTTTCAGATGTAGCGTCTGGTTTAACTTCTACTGGCTTTTGTGATTTCAACCATTCTTCACGTGTAGCACACACCCATTTATTACCATCAAAGTGCATAGGCTGATATCCTCCAGCTGGTGGTGGTGTTTCAGTCCATTCATCTTTTGGATATTGATACTCTCCATCTTCACCCTTAAAAGCTAAGTAGGGTTGTCCGTTTGTAAGATATACTTGTTTAAAGTCCATTCTGTGTGCCTCCTTTATAATGGTATAACTGCATTGATTGGATAAAAGTCATCTGCAGTCATTAAACTATTTGAAAAACTGACTCCATCTAATCTTAGATCACCTGAAGTTGTAACACTCCATCGGGCAATTGTTGCATTACCACTTTTAACTGAACTGTTCTGTACAAACGCTGAATTCATCGTCACCTGACTTGCTATATTACTTGGTAACGTTGCTATAGCTACCCCACTAGTAGTTATGTTTTTAACTGCGCCTTTGAATTTTAAAGTTACATCCCCGTTGTTATTAACCAGCTTATATTGAGGTGTGTAACCAGTTGAATAAGGTTGAACACCGTTACTTAACACTAAAGGTAACCAACCTGTGTCAGAAAATGTAGGTTGTGCGTTCATTAATTGCCAACTCGACCACGTTGAGTTTGTATAAGTCATAACGTAAGTATCTTTTGTGTTATAAGGCTTCAACTCAATACGTTTGATAGTGTTGTCTGCTCTTGAAACTACCTCTAAGAAACCGGCAGGGACAGGCGCATTAATAAAGTTGTTGCCATAATACATTCCTGGCTTCAAACTATTTAAAACTGTAGTAGAACTTAAATCTAAACCACTCACACTTGTTAGCGTCCCATCATCATTTGTTAGTTTATATTTTTGCCAATTTAAAGTCTTACTATAGTCAGGGTTTACTAAAGACCAACCCTGCCAAGTACTCAAATATTTCATATTAATATATAAGACATTTGAGTTGTATTCTCTATAAATAGCCCATCCTGCTGAACTGCCTTGATTATATACATTTATATATCCAAACTTACTTCTTCCGTCTGGGGTGTTAATTAAATTACTACAATAATAAGGACCTGTATTGCTTATATTATTCAATGTATTCATATCAACGACATCTTTAACTGTTACTATGGATCCATCATCATTAGTCAATTGAAATTTCTGCCATTTAAGTGCATTGAACTGATTAGGTAAATCGGCTGTCTTAACAACTTGATTGTTTTTAATGGCGTTCAACACATCATCTCTTGCTTGTGTAACGGTGTTAACAGCGTTATTACTAGTTGTTGTTATACTATTATTCGCATTTGTAGCTGTGTCGTTCACATCTTTTTTAGCTTGAGTGACAGTTGTGTTGATTTGTTTTAACCCGTCAGCTAAAACGTTTTTCATTTGTGCCACATAATCTGAGCCGTTTGCGATAGCGTCCTCAATATCTTTGACACGTTGCTTAATTTCGTCTTTCAACTTATCAAACATACGAATATATTCAATTTTCGTAACAGCTGAAACGCTATTGATCAATGCGTCTTTAACCGTGAACTTGAATTCATTCAATACAGCTGTGTCTGCTTTCGTTTCTGGCACTCTATTTCCTTTATGCACGCCAATGTACATTTGACCTGTAACAGTTGAGTTGTTGACTGCTTTTAAGTAATCATCTGGAACAGTTAAACGTACCAATCCTTTAAATGGGTCTACATACTCAACATCTAATTGTCGACCATAACTATTGCCGTTTTGGTCTGTACCTTCTAAATACACATAAGTATCAACGTTCTCATCACTGATTTGTAACGGGAAGTTATTTTTGCTTATCGTGAATTCTAGTACAGCCGTATTAATATCAAGATTATAAAAGACGATACCTGAATCAGATACCGTCTTTTCATAAGGCTCGTCATATAACGTTAAGCGCCCAACCTTTTTGATTTCATCTTGCATTAGCCTACACTCCCTTTATTGAATAGTGAAATTGGATGAACGTAACAAACTGCTACTCCGTACCCTTTTTCTTGTGAATAAGGTGTAGTGACTTGCATAACTCTGTAGAAGCCATTGACATTATCTTTTGTACCTACACCATTGTTAGGTTTAATATAATCATTAGCGCTTACTGTTTCATCCACACGAATAAATACTTGTCCGATTAACCCTATAATGTTCCATTCTGGACGTTCAGAGCGAGAGAGGTATTCTTCTTCATCATAGTTTTCGTTAAAGTCAGGGTTGGGTATAGGGCGTTCAACTTCTTCGGAATACACGTTACCTTCGTCATCTTCCCATGTGTGTTCCTCAGATTGTGTGAGCGTTACGCCGAATTCATCTTTTAGATATTTATCTTTGTGGTGGAACATTTGGTCACCTAATACAACGCCCGCTGTACCGGAAACAACACCAAGTGGAATATCATTTGTTTGTGCTTTTCTTACGTAACGACCGTCTAAGGTAACAATTGTACCAGTAGGGATAGGTTGTCCGGATTGTGATTCAAAATACTCGGCATAGTCACCAAAGTTTTGACCGGATTGTACAGTCCCTTTAGTTCTAATATTCCCGCTTGTACTCACCATATCAATCGTTGTAGCTGATTCTTTTGGTGTGCCGTCTGCGTTATAGCCCATTTGGAAATGATAGTTACCTAATGACTTCACACCTCGACTGTTTACAATAGTTTGTACATAGTTTGATGGATTAGTCATACTTTCAAGAGAGTTCATAATCCCTGAACGTGAGCCACTAGCTGTACTATTCGCACCAACACCTAATAACCATGAACGGTTACTTGTTGCAAAACTATTACCAGTTGTCGCCATAACTGCTGAACGTTGAGCAATTGCAGCACTCCCCGTTGCACCACCTGTAAAGCCACCTTTATGAACAGATGGAACATAGAAATATTCCTTTCCTGAAATCACTGCCGCACGATTATAGTTTTCTGCGTTCACACCGATAATCTCAGCTGTGTTGTTGTACATCTCAATTGCGTTACCTGTACCTGTACCTTGTAAGTTACCTCCGATGATTTTAGTGTCATACACACCGCCGCCACCTGCGATACCGATATTTTTAGATGATTCAACAATGTTTACATTGCTAATCGTAACTTTCTTAGGTCTGTTCGCACCACCGAAGATTTTAATATCAGCCATTGCATTACTAAAGCCACGAATATTAATATTGTTTAAATTAACGTTTTCAGCTCTGTACTGAACAACAATCACAGGCATACCTGCCATGAAGTTGCCATCTCCAATAGCTGTGAAGTTATTAATATTTACATTACGGTAAGCACAAACAACTAATGCACGTGGTGTAGCACCTTCATATGCGCCATTGTATTGTGGATATAAAGCAACACAGTTGTTAAGTGTGACGTTGTAAGCTGTTTTAGATTTAGCGTCTGTCGCTTTATGGTGTCCGATATGACGAATATTATAACTTCTAATGCTTCTAATATCTAAATGGTTATTAAATACGACATCACTTGCAGCACTTGTCGGCTCATGTGCTTTAATTTCTAAACCACCGAAACAATTTTCTGTTTTGTTATTTGCACCAAAGACATGTTGTGATCCGTCGTCAATCTCCATACCGTTATGGTTACCACTGTCAGGTGTAGGATCATGTGAATAGTTATTTGTAAGTAATAAATATCTACTATGGTGTGTCGTAATACCATCATCACCGAAACCTGTTGCTTCACAGTTATCGATATGAATATATTTACTTTCTAAGGCTTCTTTCACTCTTACACCGTCACCTGCGTAATAATAATCATCGCTAGCATATGTCACATCAAATGAATGTAATAAACTATCGTATGATTTAATGCGACGCATAAAGCCACCTTTAACACCTGCAAAACGAATGTTACTAGAACGTGAGCCCCCTGCAGGTTGTAATGATTTATTTTGTCTAAATTTATTACCGTCTATTGTAAAATCTTCTACACCAATATTCTCAGCTGTACCGTCCATATATAAGTTAGTGATACCAATCGTTTCAGCGGGTGCGTCATCTGCAATTCTTAAGAATGTAATACCCTTACCTTCACCACTTAATATAGTGTTGTTAGGAAGTTTCAAGCCTTTAATAACATACGTGCCTGCTGTCATATGAACGTGTACGTTACCTTTACCAAAAGCTTTAACAAATGCTTGTGTTGAATCTGTTTGACCTGTAGGATCACCGCCGAAATCATTCACATTAACAATACGTTCAATTTTAGTGTTTAATAAGTTATAATTTTCCTCAATTTTATTACTTAACTTACTAAAATCAGCGTCTAAACGTTGAGAAAGTAAATCTTTTGCCACTCCGTCAGTCGTAACACGTGAGTTTTTAACTTCTGCAATTCCGTCACCGTTAGCACCAATAACCATATTGTCATGTTCAGCTTTAAGTTTTTTAATAGCCTCATCAATTGTGTTCGAATAATCTGTTACATAATCAATCTGATTTGCATTGTGCGCGTGTTTGTCTGTTTTCTGATGATCAATTAATTTTTGTTTCGCTTCATCAAAGTAATACTTTAATTCTCTGAAATTCTCTATTGTATATCTTCTGAACACTTCACCTAATTCAATAGGAAAATTAAATTTCATTTCCTCACTCCTTATTCAATCCACGTGTATTGTGAATAGATGTAATCTGTTGTTGTCCAATTTGAATCTTTATTGTAGAAATATAGTGTGCCGTCAGGTCGTAATGTCACAATACCTGCTTGCCTTGTGCTAGGCGTACGTACATAAAATGATTGTGGTGTTAACGGTAAATCAAAATCATCTGACAGTGTAGTTAATAGTTGACCGTCTTTTACATTACTTGCATTAATTCGAATACTTTTCACTTTCAAATCAAATAGTTCAAGTGTCTTGTATGAACAATCAAAACCTTGTGGCGTTTCATCTTTAAAAGCTGTATTTTGTGTTGCTGGTTTGTCTAAGTTGAACTTAGTCCAGTCATCAACACTTGTACCTGCAATAGCGTCAACATGCGTGACGGGATAATACCTATCTCCGTCATTATCTTGTAAGTATCTAATATTAATCTCAGTCATCTGATAGCACCACTCCCACAATATCTGAATAGTTTTTAGGCATAGAAATAGTGGCACCTTTACTCAAAGCACCACTTTTAACTAAGCTATTTACATTTTTAATATTTCTATTAATTTGATTTTGTATCTGTACGATATCTTTACTTGCATTACTAAACTCAACTTGTACTGATTCATTCACATATGCATGTGGTGCCGATAGCTTCACAACTTTCAAATCTGTATTGAAACCTAACGGCTTGTGTATGAAACGTATCATGTTGTTATCTTTGATTTGTTCTAAACCTAAATAGTTTGTTGCAAGCTCCACTGTTGGTTGATCATTGAGTTGTGCTTTCAAACTTTTAAGCAACATATCATTGTCTAGTGCCGTATCATCAAACACAGTTGGAGCGACCATTTCCCCGAAAATATCATAATTTGGAGACTTGTACTCTTGATATGCGTAATACATGTCCTTTCCACTAAGTACTGCTGTAAAGTTAAGTACCGTTGATTTTTCAGTACCTACATACATGCACGGTTTAGACTTTTTATAATCCACACCTGATTTCTTACCAGTGAACACAACTTTAAAGGTATGTGTGCCTTTCGCTAAGTTTTTACTAATTGTGATTTGTTCTGATTGAGCCGACTTACTGTAACACTCATAACTACCAACCTTTTTATCATCTAGATAAACATCAACTAAACCACCTTTAGCCATTTTCTTAAGTGTCCACACTAGCGTTTCATTACCCCACTTACACTCAAATTGTTTCGAATAGCTAGCACCAACTGTTGTTGTCGACCACGTACCTGATTTATCAAATGTACCTGAATAGGTTAAGTCTTTAGGCTTAATTGGATTATAGTTTTTCGTGTCTGACTTCTCTTTCTTTTTACCATAACCTTTAATAACTGTTTTAGTATCTAAGGTGGATATCGTAGCGCTGACCTCATCTGTATTGTAGTGATAGATGAATGGTTCGTCTGACATTTCATAAAAACTTGCATCGTCATGAATGTAAATCGTTTTATTATCTGCATAGTAGATATAACCAAACAATTCAGCCCCTTCAGTTAAATACTCCATACCGTTTTTATTACCTAACTCATCGACTGCGACACGCTCTTTAAATGTCCCTTTAATGACAAAAGTAAAACCTAGTTTATTCCCTTTGAAACCAAAATCTAAGTATTGTTGTAAAGTGTATGTCGGTTTAGCTTCATCGTTATTTGAATCTTCATTGTCTGAGTTCATTTGTTCATCGTCTACATCTTTATCAATATAATGGTTTTGAAATTCCATAAAGATGTGTTTCGCAGTGACTTCATTTGAGATCATTACGCCATCATACTTAATTGCAGTGGACTTAATTACATATGTTTGAGTCTGATAAACTACATACATTTCATTTTTAACATTATTGAATATATCCTCATTCAAATTAGTTTTATAAATAGTGAAGGTGAGGGAACGTTCATTATTTTTTTCATAATCATATTTAAAGGTACTATAATCAATATCATTTAAGATTTCAGCATATGTACCTTCTTTGTTTTTTAAAACAACATGATCCATTCTCTCACCTACCTATAAATATAATTAAATACCCATTTAGAATTTGTCTTACCTAAGTTACTTCCTGTAATTTCAATCTCGTTATAGCCTGGTGCAAGTGTTAAGAAATTGAAATTCGTATCAATACCAACACGCTGACCATTTAAAATAGGATGTACACCCTGCAATATTAAAGTTTGCTTACTAGTAATAGGTTTTGTATATTCAAATACATCGCCTGTAGTAGTATTCGTTAGTTTAAAACCTTTGGGCGCATCCACATTTAAATATATATTGAGATGGTGCCTCATAATCGGATTGATTACATCGTCCGACCCATTATAAATTTTGAATCCTGAAGTTGTATGATTGTACTTAATTGAATCATCAACCACTAAACCACTCTCAAATTGCCATTTGCCATTAGATAAAGAAAAATTATCAGTGGCATATAGTGATTCAGAATAACCTTTATAAACTGAGAAAGTCAATTCAAACTTAACTGCCATATAATCCCCGTAATCTGGACTAATGTCAGGGTTTTTGACAGCATATTTAATGTTTGGATTGTCTGAAGTTATAACATAATAAGGTTTTCTCTTGTTGAATATACTTCTTAATTTATTTTCTGCTAAAGCTGCGTCAATGAGGTCTAATCCATCATATCCACATTTAACAACTAAACTAAAAGGTGCAAATGAAACAGAGCCCGGAAGCTCTCCATCTACACCTTTAATAGTTATATTGTCGTTATTTGAAGTAGGAAATGACGCTTTAGCTTCTAAAAATAGGAAGTTAGGAAGTATATCATTGATGTTAACTGTACCTTCATCAGTAATGATTTTTAACCATCTATTTTCATTCATTCTTTACCTCCGTTTTATAATCCCATATTAAAAGCTGTTTTTGAGTAACGATCGCCTTGCAATTGAGATAATAACTGTTCTGCTGTTCTTGGGTCTGTGCTTTTACTTGGTTGTTTAAGTAGCCCAACAATAGCTTCTGTTAAACGGTTATTTCTATCACTCATTGCTACCATTTGGCTTAATAGCTTTTCAATAAGTGAATTATCGTTGTTAACAGTTACATTTGTAGATTTGCTATCCATTCCTACATAACGCATAGCTTGTTCTATCAATTGAACAGCTCTGTTACGTTTTGTTAGAGGTACAACCATTTCTGGTTTGTTACCTTCTCCAATTTCAGCTATTTGATGCTTAGTAACTAGTCCGCCATTCTCATAACCGTGACCATGACCAATAACGCTTAGCATTCTACCGCCATACGTTCTTTTTGCATATCTTATTCCGGCGAGTAAGTTATCTAAACCATTTAAGATATTGCCATGACCTGGGAATTTATTAGCTCTAAATGTGCTAGGTACAACCTGTACTAAACCTTGAGCCTCATTACCTCCACTATTGATGTCAATTACTCCTTGATGCGCTCCAGCATTCCCTCCACTTTCAGATTGAATTTGTCTAATCCAAGCATTTACATACGCACTAGATGCCGGTAAACCATTCATTTTTAAAGCTTTGATGACTTCAGGTCGCCATGCACTTGCTGCACGACTTCCGCCACCTTTACTACCATTATGTGTTTTCAGCCATTTCACTGGGTCGATTGAATGGCCTGTCATAGAACCAAATCCGTGTTTATTCATTTCATAGTGAAGGTGAGGCCCTGTACTTGAACCTGTACTACCCGAGATACCTAATACCGTACCTGGATGTACATGTTCACCATTTTTAACTAGCCATTTACTTAAATGACCATAAATAACGTCGTATGGTTTACCTTCAACTACGATATGGTGACCGAAACCTACATTACCTGTATCTTTTGTTCGTGCAATACCTGATGTTGTAGATTGTACTTTCTCATAATGGTAAGGCAAGTCGATACCTGGATGAGCCCAATGGAATGCATAACCCGGAGGCGGACCATTAGGGCTATAAGGTGTAGTAATATTGTCTAGATATTTAATATATCCACCGTCACCATCGCCACCATAATCTTCAAACCATTGTTTTACTTTATCTACTAATGATTTTTTTAATTTTTCATATGATAGCTTAGCCATCGTAACTGTAGTGTTAGCGCCTTGGCCGAAGTTAACCTTCATGAAGTCCATCACTTTATCCACTAATTTGCCTGGATGTTCTAAGAATTCTCCAACGTCTTTAGTTACGCCTTTAATACCGCCCCATATACCCATTGCAGCATCTTCAGCACTTTCAAGGGCATCTGTGCCGATTTCTTTGGCCTTATCTATAACGTTTTTAGTTTTATCTTTGGCTACGTCTTTTGCATGACTAGTACCTTTAGAAGCACCTTTCAACATACTTTGCGCTACATCTTTAGCACTATCCGTAATATTCTCTAACCAGTTTTTCTTTTTAGATCCACCTGCAAATCGAGGTATCATACCCATATTCTGCATTTTCTTAGTGTCTCTAGCATTTATAACGCCATCACCTTTATTAAGGTGAACGATTGTGTTACGACCTTGAGGAGCTTCTAAACTACCATCAGCTCTATGAATGACTTCTTGAACGCCACCGCCTGCAGCGTTACCTGAGCCTCTATCATTAACAACTGCTAACGTTGGTGAAGATACGCCACCATTTGAGTCAGTCGCAACTGAGGCCCCGCTATAAGTACCTGTTGACAACGTAGGAATAGGTTTGATTAAGTTCTTATCAGTGATAGCTTTAGAAATCTTGTTAATACCACCAATCATTCCGTTTAATCCAGCTATCGCTTTATTGGCAACAGACTTACCTAAATCTGCTGCAGCATCTCCCATATCTTTTCCTACGCTTCTAATCCAACTAAGTGTATTGCTTAACCAAGTTTTAAAGCCTTTATATACAGATTTCGCATTTGACCATGCGTCTGATGAAATACGGTCAAAACGATCATGAGCTTTGTCATACATGCTTCCAGTCCAAGATTTCAAACTACTATAAGCGTTCCCAAACCATTTAGATGTACCTTTATACACTGATTTAGAATTAGACCAAGCTGTATCTGAAATTTTGTTCCATCTAGACCTTGCATTGCTTAACATATTTCCCATGTTGCCTTTTAAGCTTTTAAATGCATTACCAAACCATTTAGATGTACTTCTAAATACTGACTTGGAATTACTTGATGATGTATCTGAAATTCTATTCCAATACTTACGTGCATTACCTAACATGTTGGATAGATTTCCTCTAGCATTGCCTGATGTTTTACCAAACCAAGTTTTTACAGAACCAAAAATGTGCTTAGACTTACTAGCAATCGTACTACTCATTGACCCCCAATGTTTACCTGCGCTATTTTTAGCACTTTTAAAATTAGAGATTGCGTTTGAAGTTGTTTTACCTAGCCATGATTTAGCATGACCATAAGCAGTTTTTGTTTTGCTAGAAATAGTACTGCTAATGTTACCCCAATGCTTACCTGCACTGTTCCTAGCGTCTTTGAAATTGCTAACTGCATTTTTAGTAGTCTTGCCTAACCAGTTTTTAGCGCTATTGTAAGATGATTTGGAATGTTTAGCTATTGTAGCATTCACATTACCCCATGCTTTAGATGCTGAACTGCCTAAGCCTTTAAACCACTTTCCTGCACCTGACATGAGTTTTCCGAAGTGTTGAGCATTTTTACCCATCTTGTCCCAAGCTTTTTTGCTATCAACAGTTAAGCCGTGGAACCATTTTTGCATACCACTCATTACTTTACCGTTAGACAGGTTGATTTCTTTTTCTACATTCTTATTAGACTTTTTAACATTGTTTAAAGTGGTACGATGATGCGCATTAGCTTTCTTAACATCTTTGTTGTATTGGTCCTGTGCTTCATTAAGTAGCTTATTCTTTTCTTTCTTAGATAGACCAACCATTTGATTAATCTCATCTACTTTAGCATCATATTTCTTTTTCGCATCTTTAATAGCTTGCTTTCGAGCTTTAATTGATTCTTGGATTGTCTCAGAAGCTTCTTTAATCGACATTGCTCGACGGTTAGCCGACATACGCGACATAATACGTTGTTGTTCTTTTTCGCCTTTAGATAAAGACTTAACAGCTAAGTTGTTACGCTGTTCATATAAACGTTGTAACTCTTTAGTTTCTGACTTAGAAAGCTTTCCGTTTTTAGCTGCTTTTTCTTCTAGAGCCTCAATACGTTTATTTAATTCTTTAGCTTTTCTAATTCTGATGTTGCCTTCTTCAGTAGCTTTTTGCAAAATCGCTTGTTTACGTTTTTCAGATAACGCTTTAGATCCATCTAACACGTCATGGTCAAGTTTAAGCTCTTTGGCTTTTCTCTTTTCAAGCTGACTAATTAATTCTGAACTCATTTTTTTATTAATAGAGATTAATTCATTTGCTTGTTTCTTAGTAATTTGACCGTGATTATAACGAATTTGTTCGAATATTTTATCCGACTGATCTGAGTATTTAACGTATGTACCTAAAGCGCTTTTAGTTTCTTTAGAAACACCTTTACCTAACACGTTAACCTTATCTGAGGCTTTAGATGCTGCGGAATGTATTCCATTAAATAATTTATGAATACCTTTAAATAACAATCCATCTTGTAAGCCTTTAGCCATGTCATTTTTGAAATCGTCCCATGCTTTACCCATATTAGGAATCCAAGAAAAATCAATACTTTCTCCTACTTGATTAACAAGTTTTCCCATATCTGAAAAGCCTCTACGGAACCAGTCCATTTTTTCATAAGCTACGCCAAATATAGTAGTTGCAATAGTTAAAGGAATAGTTAACTTACCTAAAAATTTAATTCCTACTGAAATTGCTCTGCCTAGTCCACCAAATCGATCAATCGTTGTTAAAAGTGAGCCTCCAAGTCTACCAAACCAACCTGATGCACCTTTACTTGCTTTACCTGATAAAGCTAATGATCCAGCAGTTTGAGTATTGGCTTTAGCGTTTAATTTAGTTTCAACTGTATTAATAGCCATTTGTCTATTAAGAGAAGCATAGCCTTGTGCGGCTTTAGATACTGCACCAGCTAGCAAACCACCAGCTACTAACATAGGCCCAATTGTAGCGGTTAAAATAGTTAGGGCTATAGCTGATTTACGTACCCAACCAGGTAACGCTGTAAAGCCTTCAGTAAATTTCTGAACGAAGCCTGCCGCTCCTCTAATTGCAGGAGTTAAATCGCTACCGATTTTAATACCTAAAGACTCAAAAGCTCCTCCTAATTGTTCAAGTGCACCTTTTAAGTTGTCTCTCATTCGTTTAGCAGCTTTTGCACTTGCACCGTCTGAGTTTTGTAATGACTTACTATACTTATTGATTTTATTAGGTCCTGCATCAATTAACGCTAAGAAACCACTTGCCGCCTCTGTACCTACAATTTGAGCTACGTTAGCAAGTTTTTGTTCCTTAGTCATTCCTTTCATGCCATCTCTAAACTGCTCAATTAGTTTAGGCATGCCAACAAATTTACCTTTAGAGTTAGTTAAAGAAACACCTAACTCATCCATAGCTTTTTGAGATTTCTTAGTAGGATTAGATAACCTAATGAAAGAGGCACGTAATGCAGTACCAGCTTGAGAGCCTTCTAAACCTGCATTTGACATAACTTCGATTGCGGCTGACGTATCTTCTAGGCTTATACCTAATGAGTGTGCAGGCGTACCCGCATATTTAAGTGCATCGCCCATATAGTTAATATCTGCAGCACTATCATTTGCAGCAGTCGCTAATACATCGGCAACATGTCCTGAGTTTTCGGCTTTTAAGTTAAAGGAATTAATAGATGATGCCATAACTTGAGCTGTAGTCGCCATATCTGCACCACTTGCTTCTGCTGCACTAATAACACCGGGCATAGCTTTCATAACTTGGTTTGCATTAAAACCTAATTGTGCAAGCTCATTCATACCTTTAGCAACTTCTGAGGCTGATTTTGATGTTTTAGCACCTAACATGACCGCTTCATCTGACATCGCTTTTAGTTGTCTGCCACTAGCTTGAGAAACTGCACCGACTTTAGACATTTGTTCTTCAAAGTCTGCACTTTTCTTAACTGCTGCACCTAAACCTAAAGTTAAAGGCGTTGTCACACCAACCGTCATTGAGCGACCTGCTGAAGTCATCTTTTGACCCATCACACCAAATTTCTTACTTACATTATCAGCTTGATTGGCTGTTTTAGTAAAATGGCTATTTGATATAAGTTGTTCTTTATTAAACGCGCTCATATCCGCTTTAACTTTACCTAAAGAACGTTCTAAATTATTTAATGATGTACGTTCACTGTTGACTGCTTTTTCTGCTTTAGCTAAGTTCGCACTATGATTTTTAATCGTGTTGTTTAGTTGTTTATACTCATTCTCTGCTTGTTTTAATTCTGTATTCGTTTTATCATAAGTTGACTTAACTTTATCATTAGAATTCGATAATTCTTTATTTTGAGATCTAAGCTTTTGAACTTGCGCGCCTTCTTCTTTATATCTTTGCACTAGCTCTTTATGCTTAGTTGCCTGTTTTTGAACAGCATCATTGGCACGTTTAAGTTGAGATGTGGTCGCTTCAGTATTATTTTTTAAATCTTTTTCTGCTTGTCTAAGTTGTTTTAATTTTTGCCACGCTTCATTACGACGCTGATTTGTACGCTTATATTGGTTTTCTGCTTTTTTAAGCTCTGAATTGTTTTCTTTCAAAGCTTGATTGGATTTATCTAAAGCTACTTTATCTTTTTTATTCGCTTCGGCTAAATTAAGATAGGCTTTTTCTACGCCTTTAATCCTAGTTTGAGCTGTTTTATAATCCGAATTAAGTTTTTTAAGTTCACTTTCAGCTTGATTAAACATCTGCTTTTGAACTTCCAAACGATTAGATAAACCTTTTATTTGAGCTTCATACTTAGCCATAGACTTTTCAGACTTACCAAAAGCTGAAAGGTTAGCTTTCATTTCGCTATTTACAACGCCCAATTGACGTTTTAATCCTTTCATTCCTTCTTGTACGCCTAAAGAATCAAGCTTCATCTCTAAGGTTAAGCCTTGCAACTTTTCCTCCATGTTTGCCCTCCCTTCTATCCACCGAATAAGTATTTAAGGTCTGTGCCTGTATATACTTTTTGTTCGGCTTCAGATTTTTCTTCCTCTTTGTTTCCTTCATCTTGTAAGACTTCTAGCAATTGGAAGTATGGTTGTTCTTTTACTTCGGTGAGCGTCCATCCGTATTGCTCCATACAGAAACGTTGGATCTTTTTAATGTTTGATAAAATTTCTTGTGATGTTATTATTCTTCTGTCTTTCCCACTTCTTCTGATGCATCTTCTGAATCTGATTCATCTTCGCCTTGCACTTCTCGAAACAAGTCGTTTACAACTTTTGAATAAGTTTTTGTGCTCATATTTTCTAAAATAGATTCTTCAGTTAAGCCTTGATCTGCGAAGAAATCAACAACTAATTGACGTTCCATACCTCTTACTTTTTTAGTATCTGGATTAGATTTTTCATTTTCTTTTTCAACTTTAGCCATAAAATCCCAAAATTTTTCCGCTTCGCCCATAGTTACAAAATCTTTTTTATAGCTTTCAGTTTTTCCAGTTTTAGCGTCTTTAATTTCAAATTTAATCATTAATATTTCTCCTTTTTATCAAATAAAAAAGACACAGTGTATTACTGTGCCTTCGATTTGCTTTTAGATGGTTTAGTTTTAAATTCTGGTACGTCTATTAATTCTGATTGTGCATTATTTTCAACATGTGCAACTTTAAAAGTGCCTTTAGGGTAAGTTGTATCTGGCTCTAAGTCATGAATCGATACTTTAGTCGTACCATCTTTATTTAACTCTGCCTCTCCGACAACATTACCTTCTTTATCAAATACTTGTAATTTAGTAGACATATAAATCACCCTTACTGTTCTGAAGTAACTGTAGCACTATTTGTGTTACCTGTTGCGCTAACATTTGAAGGTGCTGAAACTGATCCGTCAAAACCAACGAATACTTTTTTCATGAATTCATCTGCACCTTGTTTACCTTCATGGTATCCGTAAACAATACCTTTAGTGTCTCCATCTACTTCGATGTTACGGTTCATCCAGTCACCAGTTAATTTAGTAGTTTCTGGTTGTTCCTCTTTTTCACCTTTAGTTTTGAATTCCATAGAATCTAAACTGAAAGTACCTTTCATTAATGCACAGTATACTGGCTCACCTGTCATACCGTCTGCTGATTCACCAATCACAGTAACATATGGTGCTCTAGTTTCTTCACCAACCCATGCTGTACCGTTTTTGTCTTTTGAACGTCCTAATACTGCGTTTAATTCTTCACTAGGAATATTGAATAGCTCAATATCAGATTTAACTTCGTTCGTACCTTGTTTTTTCATCCAAACACGTTTGTTTGAAGCAAACATATCAACCATATCAGGTGCTAAACCTGTTACGTTCATGTTTACTGTACCGCCGTTTTCATCTTCCCAAATATGTTTGCTAATTACTTTATCCGCTTTGTCATTGAATACACCGACATGTAATCTTTTAAAACCTGCTACATATGAACCCATAATGTAAATTCCTCCTAATTTTTGATATAAAAAAAGCACATCTAAAAGATGCGCTCACCTTTATAAAATTGATTTTTTGGTATGCCCCTATATCGTCGGGACATGACATATCGTTTTGTCTCTTTAAAATAATCGTCCAATTGGCTTGAGGTTTGGTACATATTCATTTGAAATAATAAATACCTAATCCTCTTAGTTACATCAATCGTAGTTTGATGTTTATACGTTTCTACATCAACTTGTACAAAATAGCTTTCGCTTAAATACTTATCAGAAACAAAGCTTGATGGATCATCATTGATAGGTGTCAAAACTACGAACGGTTTAGAAGTATCTGACGTTTCAGGGACTTCATAGTAATACACTCTAGAGCCTATAATCTCCTTGAGTTGAGCATCAGACACAATTAATTCTCTTAATATATTCAGTATATTCACTTTATCTGGTCAACTCCCTTTTAATTATCTCTCTATACCTGTATTGGCTCGCTTGTAATGCCTTCGCTATAACAGCGAAACCTCTAGGCGTGTATTTCTTACCCTTTCTCGTATAGCCATGTTCATTTAAATGTATTATGTTTTTTCGGTTCATTGGACCGACCCACTCGATTAAAATAGCCCTATCATAGATAGAACCTTTAGAATATGGCTTTGTTTTTGTCATCTCATCAATTGAAGCTCCGGTATCTTTGAAACTTTCAAACTCTTTTTTTAAAGTATTTAAAAAATAATCGGAAGCCTCGTTTAAAGCTTTATCGCTTTTCTCACGCATTGCTTCTCTTCCGTATCGGCGCTCAATTTGTTTTAAAACTTCGGACACACCTTTTATTTCTACGCTCATGTTGTGCCTAGAACCATAGTAATGAAGCCTATTTCCGGAGTATCAAGTCGAATATCTTTAATGTTATAAATATCTTGCTCTAAACGGTAATCTTCTACTTTAACTTTATGTGTAGCTCTAGGTATATAAGTTTGTAACGGATCACGTATAACTATAGTTAACCCTACCTCATTATTTGCTACGTCTAGAACTTCACTATCACGCATAGAAGGTGCGTACGTTTCTGCAAAACATTTAAACAACTCATCCTTTTCAACTTCATCAGGATATGGGCCATCATTAACATATGTGAAGAATTGTACTGGCGTACGAAAATCTCCCGACTGTAGTTTTTTACGCTTATAAATCGTCGTCGCCATCGTTATAGTCCTCCTTCATCACTATGTTTTGTATTCCGAAGTTATTTAATTCAGTAGAAAAGTTTTTGAGGAAGTATTGAAGCTGTTCATTATAAACGTATCTTGTACGTTCAAACACAAGCTCTTTACCTTCCTCATTTGTGTTAATATCAAACTCACCGTAGTCTCTCTTTAAGACTGAATACGACATATCTAAGTCGTTTTTTAATCTCTCATCTTCAGCTGAATGAAAGATATGCATACGAGATTTAAATTGTTCTAAGATTTCGTCGCTTATCATTTCATCACCCCTATTCCGTAGTGACAACTGCTGATCTTGTGTTAGCAGTTACGTCAACGTTTTGGGGATTACTTGGGTGTAGCTGAAGATTTTGGCGCGTTAGCTAAATCTAATTTATGAACTGCAGCTGCTTTATTATCTTTTGCTTTACCATAAGCAAATTGTTTAGCAGTGTATAAGTCTAAATCTTCTAAAGCTAAAGTTTGGTCAAATTTCTTAACGTTAATTCCACCACCTAAGTAAGCATCGTAACGACCTTTAACAAATGTTAATACTTGGCCTGCTTCTTGAGCTACAGACTCAATTACATTTAAATTGAAAGGTAATGCAGTTACATAAACACCTTGAGCGTTTAAATGTGTGTATTGAGCTTGAATATCAAATGCGTCACTAGGGTTAACAACTAAGTTAACGTTGCCTTTAACTGCAACTGATTTTCCTTTTTCATCTGTAGAATGGTATTTAAATACTTGAGTTAACTCAGCTACAGTAGTGTCTGGATCTTTGAATGTTAAAGTAGAGAACGCTTCTTTAACTGGATAAACACCACCAGTTACAGATACACCATCTTGTACTTGACGATTTAATCCAATAGGTTGTTCTTTACCTGTACCTGCTAAGAATGCAGCTTCTAAAGCAACAGCGAACGCTTCTTCGATTTGTAAACGTACAAAACGTTCAATCCATGCAGGCCCGAAGTCTTCTAAGTCTTTAGGTAATACAACAAATGCTGTCAATTTGTTTTGGATAGCTGTTTCATCGCTGAATGCAGCATCTAATTGACCTTTAATTTCACCAAAGATTTGACCCCATACTGCAGTACCTGATGTTTCAGATTTTAAGAATTTTAATCTTAGTCCTGCATTTTTAAGACCAATTTCTGATAAAAGTGGATGTTCAGTTGTTAAATTCTCAAAAATACGGTCAATAGTTTCTTCAGGGATTAAAGTTTCCTCTTTATACCCTACATTTTTGTTAATTTCATTATAGAACTTACGGTCTGCAGCATTTAGTTGTTTATCATTAGTAGTTAATGATGCCACTTTTTCCGCTTCTTGAGCCGCTTGTTTTTTAGATTCTTCGAATAATTCGTTAAGCATACCTTCATATAATTTTGCTTGTGTTTCTTCTGACTCGCCATTTTTAATTGAGTTAATTAATTCTTGACGAGCTGACTTAAAGTCTTCCGATAAATTAATAGTCATTGATTATGACCCTCCTTATTTTTTGTAATTAAAAAACGAATCTACCAAAGCCATTTTTAGCCGATGGAGTTTTCTCCTCGTGCTTTTCAAGCTTTTTAGATTCGTCAATTTCTTTATTCATTAAATTGTATAGTTTCTCTGCGATTTCATCCGCATCGAAATTAACTTGTGGTGCTGTCGCCTTAAGTGATGAAATGCGATTTTTTGCATCTTCAGAAATCATCTGACCTGAGTTAGCAACAAGTTGTGGTGTGTTTTCTTCGAACATTTTCGCATCTGCGAAACCTTTTTCGACTGCGTCTTGTGCATTTAACCAAGTTTCTTCATTCATTAGATTTAAGATAGTTTCTTCTGATAAGCCTGTTTTAGCAATATATGCGTTTGCAATACCTCTGTTAGTACCGCTTAGCATTTCAGAAGCTTTGCTCATGCCGTTACTATCTCCAATTGCTACAGTCCATGCGTTATGAATCATCATTTGAGCAGTTGGGCTCATTTCTACATGGTCGCCAGCCATAGCAATCACAGATGCAGCACTTGCAGCAACACCTACTACTTTAACGTTCACTTTTCCAGGGTACGCTTTTAATGTTGTATAGATTTCACTACCTGAGTAAACGTCTCCGCCACCACTATTGATGATAACTTCTAAATCTTCATTGTCAGAAGGTAGCGCATCAATAACGTCATTCGGTGAAGTTGCGTCCATTCCTAAGAAATCATACACCCATTTATCATTATTTGGGATAATTGCGCCTTTTACGTTAATCTTCGTCATTTGTCTCACCACCTTTCAAAGCGTTCTCACTATTAGAAGTGGTATAGTTTTTCGTAACAAAGTATTTATCCATGTTAGGGTCATCTGATGGATCTTCACCTAACAAAATAAGCACTTGGTTTGGTGTAAATGTGCTAGATGACACTAACTTGTCTATGGCTTCAGCCATTTCTAGAGGATCTTTCTTGTCTATACTGATTGCTTTAATTCTTTTACCTTTTAAGAGTTTGTTTTTAGGTATCAATTTCGCATTCAATTCGTCCTCAATCTTCTTAAGTAAAGGTTTAATACAAAACTTAATGTATGACTCCATAGCATTTTCCAAATCAGCCATGTCACCATGTATTAATGACGGTGGAATACCAAGAATTTTAGCAACTTCATCAATCATTGCCTTTTTAAGATTTGTAATGTCACTGAATGGCGCCGAATTACCTTTGTTCGCATTACTTGACTCTGTGTAATCAAACATATTAGTTAAAGGTGCCACTGCGACTGAATTTTCCTCAAATACTTTAAGAAGTTTATTAACGTACTCTTGCACTTTTTCTTGTTCGTCTTTTTTACCTATCTTAGATGTGTCCATTTTAAGCACACCACGAATTTGATAGTTACGCATTTGTGCTTTTATCATACGCCCAAAGATTTCACCATAGTCACCGAACATATCTTCTATAAAGGTGTTTAATTGATTGTTGTTGTATGTAAGATATATAACATCATCCATCAAAAATGAACGTTCAAATTCATACTCACCAATCGTGACGCCTTTAAAAATGTCAGGGTACAAAGCATACTCAACACGTTCAAAACTATCAGCAATCAATAAATCTTTAGTGTCATTTACGACAATTAAAACTTCATTATTATAAATTAATTTGTATATTACCCTTTGCCAAAAATCTGCTGCTGACATATCGGTATTAGGCCTAACGTTTAACTTATAAAATGTATCGTCTTTTATAGCTTTATGATCTTGAGTCACTTTGAAATTAGTTTGCGATAATGTTCTTGCAATAAACTCAATACACGTTTGTAACGTTGTACGTTTCAAATATGCGTTTTTTGTATCATCTTCGAACATATCTAGGTCATACATCCAAGTTAGCTCTTTATTACGTCTAAGAATGTTGTCTAGTAAGCCCATGTTTTACCTCCTCCCTTAAAAATTAATTGCGTTTAAGAAATCTAAGCTATCATTCATATCAACTTCTAACAGCTCATCTGCTCTATATAACGCATGCACCAACGCTTGAAAACCATCTGTCTTACGTCTCACTTCATCTTTTTTAATATATTCTTTATTGCCATCTGGCTTTATCTTCACTGCAACGTTATTTGTGTACCAACGCATAAGTGGGTTGTCATCGAATACAATATGATGATTAGCGAACATGGTTTCAATTCGAGGTGCAAGTAATGATTGGATTGCTCTAGGATTTTTAATTACTTCAATTTCAATGCCATAATCTTCAAATAAAGGTCTCAGTAAATCCATTCTAAAGTTATCGGCTATAACTTTTTCTAGTCCATACGTTTCACGCATACGGTCGAACCATAGCACTATATGGAGAGGGTCTATTGATGGCTCATCAACAATTGTTAACAAACCTTGTTCTTCCCAATCGTGGATAGGTGCTTTCAACTTCACTGAATCTAAAAAGCCTTTACGTACAAAGGAATGAGATTTCCAAATGTAATCATCACCATCACGGAATAATAGTCCTACTGCTGCAAAGTCTTTAATACTTGCATAGTCTAAACCGCCTATACATTGTTTTCTTTCGAGAATTGGAAACGGTCGGTTTGTAGCTATAATTTCCTCCCATGGTGCGACAACTTTCTCTAAATCAACCTCAGGTAGATTCATCCGCTTTGTCATAAACTCTTGACGCTTCGTCGGACTGAATGACATTTCATTGTATTGGTTTTTAACCTTTCTAAATAAACCTTGTGCGTAATCACTCATAGGCTTACTAAACATTGGATTGGCTTTCTCCCACATTTCTGGATTATCAACCTCTAATGGATCATCTAATTTACAGATGAAAGGGAATAATCGGTCGTCTGGTGTTTCACCATTTAAAATAGACATTGAACGCTCTTTGAGTTTGTCTAAGAAGCCCTCACGCACATATCCATCTGTACCGATGAAAAATTCTCTAGGCCATTTAACTTTACCTAGCCCTGAACTAAATACATCAACGGTTTCACTATCCTCATATCTGTGTACCTCATCATAAATCACACAGCCTTCTCGTCCACCGTCTTTTGTTCCGGCGTTAGATGTTCTAAATCTAAAGCGTGATTTTGTTTCTGTATCAGTTATCACTAGCTTAGTTAAATAGAACATATCTTCTAATTCATTACGCTCAATCATATTGTAGGCTTCTTCAAATGACGTTTTGGCTTGATCTTCCGAATTGGCTACAACTGAAATATCGTAATTCGGCACACCGTGAAGATAACTTATGAAGTAGTTAGATAAAGCTGTAATTAATCCGTTTTTTCCTCCACCACGTCCAAGCGTAATAAAAAACTGCTCGTAGAATAAGAAGTTACCTTCTTTCTCGAACAGAAATACAAAAGGGACTATGAATTTTTGGAATGATTGCAATGGGAAGTACCATTTTTCAGTAAATTTGATGAAGTTTTCAATTTGTTCCTCATCAAAATATAGGTCGTCACGACTTAAAATGTGTTTTTCTAAATAAGCTATGAGCAAGATACGTTCTTTATTAAGAAGCACTTTGCCTGTTTTCCAAAGATTAATATAGTCATCAACGTGCTTATTACGTATCATACTAAACCACGTCTTGGTGATGGCTCATCTTCATTTTGCTTATTCAGTCCTAACGATTTTTCAATCGAAATTAGCGATGTATTGACTTTATTTTTCTCAGCAATAGCCGGATTAGGTTTTAGGAATGTTTGTGAAGCATTAACCGTCTCAACCATTAAGCCTTTTGCTTTAATATCTTTGTCTAAATCGTAGAAAATTGTAAGTAAATTTAAGTAGCGCTCAACTTTTTCGACTTGAACTGGATTGTCTTTTTCTATCTTTTCAAGCAGATAATTCTTGATTTTGGCTTTATTTTTCACTTTTTAACCCCCCTTTTGTATAAATTTTTTATTTAAATCTGCGGAGTAGATTCCCTACCACCGGTTCCCCGCGCGGTTTTCTTCCCAAAACTTTTAGACCGGGGGGGTATTACAGAATTAAACATTTATTTTATATAAGTTAAAAGTTTTTTACCATTTTTCATCATTCCATTTTGGAATTTTATTTTTATATTTTGTTTTAAAATTTCTGTCATGAATTTCATTGTGGCACTCAACACAAAGCGTTTCTAGGTTGTCACTATCCAATGCATATTCTGGATGGTCTGCTAGTTCTTTAATATGATGTACTACTAACTTTATCTTCTTACGGTTATTCTTCTTTATCTCTAGTTCATCTATAGTGACCTTACCTAGTCGTTTACATCGTTGGCATTCGAAGTGATCACGTTGCATGACCTCACTGCGTTTGTCTCGCCATGCCATTGAGTTGTAGAACGTACGACGTTGCTCTTTAGTCAGTGCCATTGACTTGCTCCTTTGTTATGCATAACAAAAGACACACCACGTTAGTGATGTGCCTCATGACTAAGAATATAATTTGTTGATACTATCATATTACTACAGATTTGTAAGCCTTTTGCACAATCTTTGCACAATGTTTATTTAATACCTGCATGCATAGCTACTGCTTTAACATAGTTCTTTCTTATTGTTGTTACTGTATTACGATGCATATGACATGCTTCACCTATCTGATCCATCTTAAGCTTATGGTCTTTGTTCCAATACTTCAATCGTATAACCTTCTTATGTTCTTCAGGTAGTTGCTCATACACATACTCCACTGCTTCAACCATTTCTTCTAAGTTACGTAACATCTTATTAGTTAGTAATCGTGTAGCCATTAGTTCTGTAGTTCTTACTGGCTCACCTTTCTGTAATGGTCCGTACACAATGTTTGTGTCTACCTCTTTAGTTGGATTAAGTATCTCTAGTCTTAATCTGTTAATCTCTTTCTTATTCTCGTGTAGATTATATATCTCTGATTCAATATACTTGAATGTTCCTGGTTTAATATCATATGCAGTACTCATCTACTACCTCCACTACTTACTTTTACTATTATGATTATTATAATATCTCAAAGCGTTAATATAATAATCACGTTCCTTTATCATCTTACGTTGTTCGTGTTGTACACCCATAGAAATGAGTAAGACTATAGCTAATAGTATTGAAGTAATCATCCACATATATGACTAACCTCCATTTATATTTTAAATTTTTTCTTGAATTCTTTATTAAAGTCGTCTAAGTAACGTTCGTATACTACTAATTTATCTTTGTAGCTTTGATTTATAATTTTATCTTCAACATCTGTTGAACCTTTTTCTAAGTGAGACTGTATTTCTTGATCTAACATATTCAAATCATCGCTCATAACCGAATCGATGCTTATCGTTTTCTTAATAAACTGTTCATCAAAACAAAATTGATTTACACTAAACAAGTTATTAAATTCCTTTTTTAAACCTCTCATTTTTTCCAAGTGATAAGAAAGGTTTATCAGATAACGAAAATCTATATATTCTTTGTAACCATTAATAATTTCTTTTTCTAATTCATACTTCTTTAGAACTTGAACATCTTCATATTTTAATGTTTCGGGTTGAAGTATAGGTGTTGCATATGATCCAATAAACATTTTCGCTGCCTTATACACATCTGAATATATCGGATATATATTAATGAGATTAGCTTGTTTACGATTTAAATTAGCATCTACAATAAATCTTATTATTTCTTTTACTGTGTACAAAGCGAAACCTCCAGCTAATGTGTATATCCCGCCTAACAATTCATGATTCATTTCACTCACCTCTAATTATATTTTCGACAAAGGAATCTATTAATTTATAAGTTCCAAATATAGCCAATGTATTGATTATAATTAAACTAGTACTAGAAATGAATAAAGTTATTATTAATGCTATCAATATTACGGTTAAATCGTAGACAAAGTTCACTATTCACTCACCTCTGCATTCAAATGAATATGATCATAATTTTTAAAATCTAGTGGCGCCTTATCCACTTCATCATTCGCGCTTAACTTGTAATACAACTCTCTACCCAACCACTTACCTAACTCATACACCGAGATAGTAAACCAAATCTTTAATATACGTTTAATCATTTCCCTAACACTTCCTTTATACGTTCCACTATATCTTTATTCTCCTGTGCTTCCGTATGCTCCTCTGTCGCTTTCATTTTCAAACTCCTTAACTTCTTTGGGTGTAGGATATACAACTGGTACTACAACTAACTGAGCTAGTCTTTCACCTTTTTCTACTGTGATGTCTTCATCACCTATATTGTCTGTGATGATACCTATTTCTTTATGATATGTTTTGTCTATTGTTCCTAGTGCTACACGTAATTTAGTTTTAAGTGATTTACCTGATCTAGGCCTTACTTGTGCCTCATATCCGTATGGTAAGTTGATTGCTATATCTGTTTTAACTATTGTTGTTGTATGCGCTGGAATAGTGATTGTTTCTGATACATATAGGTCTAAACCAGAGTCACATTCATTAGCACGCGTTGGCATTGTTGCGTTTTCTGATAATAATTTGATTTCTAGTTGATTAGTCATTATTCTTCCTCCAATTGAATTAGTATTTTAAAAAGTAATGCGTTGTTTAACAAATTAATTACAAAGCCGAATATTGCACTATAGATAATTATCTCCGCTGAATTTCTTATAATAAAATTACCTTTAGGTTTAGCTATATATTCTTTTGGTTTTACTACTTTTCGTTCCATCACTATCACACTCCTCATCGTATTTACTTGCTTTCTCATACACTCACTCTATCTCACTTAACAACGTCTCTGTATCTTCGCCTGTGAATGCACCTGTACTGATGATTGCCTGTTCAATTTGTTCGCGTTTACTCATTTTATTCGTCCTCCCAGTATTTGATTAAGATGTGTGAACAGTGTTGTTCATAACCTTCAACCCAAATAGATTGATACCCACAGACTTGATATTCTTTAATGTTATTTTCTTTTACAAACCTATTTACAAGATCGTCTGTTTTTGTTGCTTCCTGCTCAAACTCTTTAACTTTCCACATCACTATCACTCTCCAAATCGTTCATTTTATCTTCAATAACGTCTATTAAGTCACTATCCGAAAAATTATCTACATCATTGTAAATTTCTACAATCTCATCAAACGCCCTAGCCTTGCGTTTTAACTCTTTGACATATTCTGGGCTTGTAATACTGTGATTTTCAACATTGATTTGTTCTAAAAATTCATTTGTAACTGCGACATAACCTTCTCTTAAAACATTTCCGTTACCATCACTAAAAGTCATTTTTACTAATTCATCCACTTTTCATATATTCTCCTTACACAGTATGAAATACATGCACCAACTAAAAGCAAACATAATGTATGAAGTATATCCATTTTAATCACGCTCCAATAAGTGAGGGTGTCTGTAAGTGTTGCCAATAATTTGTATATCTTTATCAATTTCCCACAACTGTTCTGACACACCTCTGAAATTCACTTTAAATTGACCTTCATCGAACTCGACTACACCTAGTTCTTCACTATCAATATTTTTTACAATATCTTTGTCAAATATTTCTACACCATCAAAATCAGTTAATCCAGATGAATAAACCAGATGTTTTTTTGATGTTTCTAATACGATCATACCGTCAGAAACTTTAACATCACTATCTAATAACGGGCTAATTTTTAATAAAAAACCCCACTTATCACTATCGATCTGTAACCATTTATCTCCGTTTTTTACATACGCTCTTAATTTAGGCATCATTTTAATCCATCCCCTTTAGGTTTAAATACTACGATCGCACTTGGAAACGGCGCACTGTTTACCGCCCCTCCGAATTTTATACGACCTTTTAAAAATTTTATGTTATATGCATTGTTAAAGATGTAATCGTGCCAATACGTCGTGTCTGTTCTTGCTGGTATCAAACAAACAACTGTTGCACCTTTAACACTTTCCTCATATGCTTTCTTAATCCAATGTTTTATGTTGCGTCCATATGGTGGATTCATGAAAACTATATCTTTAGACCAATCTTTCGTTAAACCGTCGTCTTCAATAGTGAAATATTTATCACATTTAGCATTTTCATGACTTGCACACGGATCTAAGGTGAATTGATATTTTTCATTCAACTCGTCGAATAAGTATTGAGGTGTATACCACTCGTTCGACTTCGAACTAAAGTGAACGCTCATTCCACCATCTCCCCGTTACGCCATAGTAAAATCATTGTGCCGTCTACTTTCAAAATATGAAAAGATAGTATTTTAGTTAAAACGGGTGTTTCTTTTTGTATAATTTCGTTTATACTTGCATACCTATGCTGATAAATATGTTTACGTGGTTTTATTGTTTCCTCCTCAACAACTTGCACTAAATAAGGTAATATTGTATTTTCTGTAACTTCTATCTCATCCTCAACTGTGAAAGTATCATCTTCAGAAATCCAACCATGTGAACAAAATTTTCCTTCAGTATCAAATACTACTTCACCATTTTTATGTCGACATTTAAACACTCTTCTTTTTAAGCTGGTTTCTTTTGCATATTTTATTAATTCTTCTAGATTCATTTGCTTTTCTACTTTAATCTTTGGCATTATTTCTCCTCCTCTACGCTTGCGTATCTTCACTACTTAAAAAATTATATTCACTATCAATGCTGTATTGCTTGATTTCTTCAAATTCCTCTTTAGTGATGTTTATGGTGTTGTCATTGCTATCGTAAATAGTGTATGTGCCATCTGTTTGTATTTCTTTTATCTTGACCATATTTAATCCTCCAATTCCGCAATAGGTACTTTAATAGCGACAATCGTGCGTCTGTTCGATTTGTCTGCTTCATAAGCTCTTTTATGCGTTTCTGTGATACCCATCTTCTCTATAATTTCGTTTGCAGTTCCTGCGCTTAATATCTCATCACCTTTATAAACAACGTACTCATATTTTGCTTTAACGCCCATCGTCCTCACTCCATTTTTCAATTGCTCTGTCGATATACCAGCGTGCTTTTTTAAGATCTTCCACACCATTTTTATAAGGTGAACGACTAATATACTTGGTTGCATTACCTATCACAAAAGCTAATTCGGACGGATATTCTTTTGTTATCATCTCTATTACATCTATGATTTCTATATCTCCATACGTATAATGTGGTGGTTGATTTATCATGTCTGTCATTTCTTAATCCTCCCGAATAAATGTGTAGTTCTCATAAGCTCTTAGAACCGTTTCTACGCCCACTTTTACATTTACGTATGATTTACCCTCAAAATTAAAATTAAGGCTCTCTACGGTCCCCCAGTGGCTATATGAAGTATATGGACTTTTAAACCAAATACTATCTCCTACTTTAAGGTCCTGAAATAATGTGTTTTCCAATTATCTAGCCACCTTTTTAGGGAAAATATCGTTTTCCATTAAATGACTGCACCACTTACCCCTACCGTGTTTCTGTGGCACTGTGAATAAATGAGGTTTCTTACGTCTAAGTTCTTCCATTCTTCGTCTTTGGATACGTTCTTTTAAACTTTCGGCTTCTTCCATTTCATTTAATCGTTCCATTCTTTTTAATTTATCCCATTCCTTGCGACGCATACCTGCTGGTGCTTCTATAGCTTCGTTGTAATCCCAACCTTTTTTAATTCTTTGTCTAACAACGTAAATATCGATAAAGTTTTCTTCCATTTTTTTCATCTTTTTCAGTCATCACAAAAGTTTGTTTGCCCACTCTAATATTTTTCATTTACTCCACCTCAACTAAATCTATAAACTCAAAGTTCTCATTCATCAATTCTTTTTCTGGGTTCTCCGCAATCACATCGAGTAATTTCTCTTTTTCATCTTCTACAGTAGTATGCTTATTAAGCCATACCGGAAACTTGCATTTGATTTTCACTGTAGCGTTTACCGTGACGGTTTCCTCTCTAGGTTCAGTCATTCTTCTCCCTCTTTCTCTTTCGTCTGACTTTTATTAATTCGTCATATTCGATCCATTCAAGACCTGTATATTTAGGTGCTTTACATATCCATGTGAGCTTGACGTCAGGATATTTATATCTGAACAACTTAGCTTTCAACTTTGCTGTATCTGTTGCCATTCCTTTAACATCTATCACTTCGACTAGCTCTCCATCTAGGTATAAGGCAAAGTCTGCGATGTATTCTGTCTTGCGTTGTTTACCAAACTTAGGAATTAACTCGTACCTTGGTTGTAGTTCTATTCGGTTGTAATACACACCATTCATCTTGTTTTCTAAGTGTTTATAATAGTCACATTCGACTGCGCTATCGAATACTATTCCGTTGTATTCTGTTTTCTTAGCGTTGTATTTACTCATATGCCACCTCAAAATAAATAGTCATCAATCGTGGTTTGTTGTTGTAACTCTTCCTTGCGATACAATTTATATTTACGTTTTAACTTGTTAAGCTCTTCTTTGGTTACATTGCCATTGAACACCTTTTGAAAGTGCATACCTGCATAGTTGCCGATATTGAACATATCTTCTGCTAAAGGTATGACACTGCACATTTTCCAACCGTCTATGGTATATAAGTAATATTTGTCTTTATATCCCTCACGTAGTCCCATCACTACACCTCCACAATCGGTTGTCTGTAAGCTTTTTCTTCTAATTTGCTATTAATTAAGTTGTTCAATTCCTCATCATCTTTCGCCCAATCAATCATCTTTTGAGCATACAGATCACTGCATTTCAATATCTCTATGATGTTTTCTTTCGTTACCATGCGTCACGCTCCCTAAAGTCATCGCCTAGCACTTTTACTGTTCTAGCGTTATGTTTCATTCTTGAATTGATACGCTGCCAATTCATATCTTGATTTAAGTGTTTATCACTAAAGTTAGTAGTAAAGATGTTATTTTTGCCTACTCTGTTATCTACTATGCTAAATAGCTTATTGAGTGTATGTTCTGTGTTTTCTACGCCTACATCATCAAGTACAAGCAAATCTATATTACTTAATAACTTAACGAGTTCGTCTGTCGTCTCAGTCGCATTTTTGTTGTAAGTCGCTTTAATACGTTCCATAAGCATTGGAATGTGCATAAACGCCACCGAATAACCTTCATTTTTTATTGCCTTTGCTATGGCATAGGCTAGATGGCTTTTTCCGGTACCATATGAGCCCTGTAATATTAATGACTTAGGTTTATCCACTGAGAACGTTTTGACGTACTCTATAGCCGTATTTTTAGCGTGTGTTTGTTGTTCGTTTTGTGGTTTGTAACTGTTAACCGTTGCTCCTTGTAATGAATGGTTAACAGTGGATTGATTAAAGATATTGTTAATATATTTTTGCTTACGTTTTTTCTCTGCCTCTTTACCAGCTTGTATCATTGTACAGTCACAACCATGTCTGAATTCATGTCCGTTGCTAAATTTGTAATAGTCGTAGGTGTTACCACATTTATTACATTTAAGATTACGCTGTTCTTCTACGATGTTTTGGCTAGGTTTGATATTTCTAGCTAGACTTTCCATAGATTGCATTTCATCACTCCTAATCCCAATAGCTAGGATCGTATTTCATTCTTTCTAGTTGATCCATTCCACTCGGTTGTAATTCTTGGTTAAGGTAACCCTCAAACTTAGTCCCGAATAACGTTTCAGGTCTTAGGTACTGATTCATTTTTTCGTCGTTTAACCATTGTGAAGTCATATTATCTATGACCTTCCTAAATTCGTTTTCTGTAAACCCTTCGTTCCACCGAGCTTCTATACATCTTTTAGTTTTACCAGTAGAATGTTTATAATGTTTTCCAGTTTTCAAATTGAGATAGTCTACTATATTTTCAAAAGGTATATATTCTTCTTTCCTTTCTTTTTTCTTTCCTTTTTCTTTTTCTTTTTCTTTTTCTTTATTCCATAGACTATCTATACTGTATGGATAGTCTATGTGAGAGGTATTTTTTTCTAAACTATTCACATAGTCTAAATATTGTTCAATAAAGCTAATTTCTTTTACATTGTCTAATTCTTGTTTGATACGGTTAACAACTTTTTCCGAATTATTCCAATTAAACTTAGCCCAATTTAATATAAAAAGTTCTTTTGTATTCTTTGAATATTTTATCTTTCCGTATTCTACGAATCTGTTTAATAGCTTTTCTACAGTTTCGCGATTATATCCAGTTTCTAACTCAATAACCCTATATGGTAATTCGTATATTCCACATTGAGAAGTTTTGCTGTTAGTCATGATATACAAGTAAAAATACTTTTCTTCTGGGGTGAGGTCTAAAACAAAAGCGTCTTGCCAAAATTCTACATTAACAAATCTATGCTTCCCCATTTCTGATCACCTCATCAATCTGATATAACAATTCCTCCTCGAAAACTTTATAAGTTTTGGCTTGTTTAGCTACATCAATAGGAATATCAAAACTGTCAAAATTTTCACTCCACATTCTCATAATTTCTTTTAACTCAAAATCTCTATAAAAAATGTTTCTATTTTTAAAAATTCCTCTTATATAACTACTTTTTTTAATATATTCTGCTACCGGGTGTTTTTCGTAGTAAGCAATTCTTTCGATTTTATCGAATACAATATTACTATCAGATTCTTCATAAGCTGCAAAAGCTTTATCAGTAGCATAGACTAAATCTTTAAAATCATACTTCATTAACCAGCGTTTTAGTTTTTTCTTACCTACTTCCGTTATTCTTGTTGATAGAGTTTCTTCAATATATTCGGTTAACATATCTACTTTATGATTATCTAAATTAATCAATTCTTTCTTCCATTCCATCATTTGTTCTAGTTGTTTTTTACGTTCATTCAATAAAATCAATTCGTTATGTTGTTTTTCTAATTCAGATTTATCACTTAGTTTTTTGTTTCCTTTTCCGTTATTACACTCGAAACATGAAGTGATAAGGTTAGATATATCGTTTGAACCACCTTTAGAAACTGGTTCTATATGGTCTACGTTCAATACAACTTCAGGCGCTGATTTTCCACAATATTGACATGTGAAATTATCTCTTTTAAATACTTCAAATCTTGTTTTATTAGAAACATTTTTTCTCTTACTCATCTTTCTCACTCCCTAAAAGCTCAGAAACAGTTATGTTCATATCATCAGCTATTATTCTTAACCGTTTAACGTTGGGTTTAGTTAAGTCTTTTTCCCACTTTGATACTATTGATTTATGTGCGTTAAATCGTCGTCCAAACTCTTCCATTGTTTCTCCTAGATTCAAACGATGTTCTTTAATTCTTTGTCCTGAAGTCATTTCTATCACTCCCCGTACAATATCCATTCTGGTGTTGTTTTGAATTCTTCTGCCATTCTTCTCACAGTTTTCATTGGTGGTAATTGCCAACGATTCTCCCAACGGTTTACAGATAATTCACTAACTCCAACTCGCTTACCAAATCCTTTTTGTGTCAAATTGTTATTGTTTCTTAATTGACTTATCCTAAATGCGATTTGTATTCTGTCATCAATTGTTATCATTCTTGATTTCATTCTTTCACTCCTTTCAGCATGTTATTTAATTTATCGTCAACTTTAATCCAGCTATTTTCTAAGTGATATAATTTATCGAATGTTTCTACACCAATGTTGTGCTGTTGTGAATGATGTTCGCGACAAAGTGCCAAAACTTCATAACCGTAATGATCCATTGATTTGCGATTAGCACCACGACCTATTGCGTAGTGATGTGCAAGGTCAGCGTTTGATTTCCCGCATAGTACACAGTTTCGATTGACCGTTGCCCAGTACAACATAGCTTTATCTCCACTTAGCAATTTGCTCGTTTCTACTCTCATTGGTATTTGATGATGGAACATAAAAGCTATAATCAACTCTATTAATTCGCTCGCTATTCTCATTGAACAATTACTTAAACTTATTTCGTTATAACCATTCATTATTTCTAATTCTGCTTGAAATCTTTTCCTTAACGAATCAACAGGCTCTCCCCAATGAAGTTCAATATCTCTACATAAAGCAAAAATCTTTTTACGTTGTTCTATTGATAATTTTTTGTTATCAGGTACTTCAACTTCTGCAATGAGCGAGTAACCATTTTCTAATAAGTCGATATGACTTTGTTCTAATTCAACACCAGTAGCAACGACGGAGTAAGTCCCGTCGTTATCTCTTTGGTATCTTGTAATTCGTTGCATTTAAATCAACTTCTCTACTTTGTATTTATTGCCATCTGTATCCGTTAACTTTGAACAGTTGTCTTTTAAACGGCCACTTACATAACCATGATTGCGACCTAAAAACTTACTAGCTCTACTCATGCTGATAAATTCGTATTCAATACCTAAGTGGTTCGTTAGTTTTACAGCCATATTGCTAGTATTAAGACCGTTTTCAAACGCGTGATTAGTATTTTCTTTATAAGTACACCATTCAAGATTTTTAACGTTATTATTTTTAGGGTTGCCGTCTATATGATTAATACATTCTTTTCCTACAACAGCTGGTATGAAAGCGAAAGCTACTAATCTATGAACTAGAAAATCTTTACATTTACCACTCTTCCAAAGCGTTACTCTTACATCTCTACCATTAGGCGTTTTATCTTTTAAATAACGTTGTTTCCAATGTCTAACACCGTGTTTTTCGGTATAAGTTGTTTTATATTTATGAGTTCTAATTCTTCCTTTATTGCTGACTTCGTAAATGCCTTCGTAACCAACAACATCTTTCCAAATTTCTTTCATACAAACACCTCATCAGAAAGGAAGATCTTCCGAACTAATATCAATCGGTCCATTAGCATTGCCAAATGGGTTTGATTGTTGGCTCATTGGTGTTTGTTGTCCACTAGCTTGTTGCTCGCGTTGTTTCATTTCATCTGTTTTAGGTTCAGGTTTATTTACAATTTCGTCACCCTTGTTCCAAGTTTTTACAAAAGATAATCTGACAAAATATCTGCCTTGTTCTTCGTTGAATTTATTTTTAAGTACGATTGTTCCCATTTTGTTAATTAATCTGTCTGTATCGAAAGTTAAATCAGGTAAGTTAAGTTGAATTCCTAATCTACTTAATAATTCAATATACTGTCTTTCTTGGAAATCTTGTTGGAATGGTGGTACGAATTGATTGTGTTTGTATTGCTTACCTTCATTGTTTTCAAATACGATTGTGAAATATCTTCCTTCTTTGTCGTTAAATTCAACATCTTTAACTTTTACTGTGAATTCTCCTGCTCCTAAGAAGTCTCCACCTTTCATAAAAGCTTCTTGATTAGTTTCTTTAGTGTATTGCGCTTGTCCTGTAATTTTCATAATTTTATACCGTCCTTTTAATTTTTTTAGTTTCCGTTTCTAATTGCTTCTACTACGTCTGTAATGCTAGGGTTTGCAAATTTCTTATTATTAATTGTTATGTTGCTTGCATGTCTAATTTTTGTTTCAAACAAGTTAGAGGGTTCAGCATTAAGCACATATTCATATGACTTTTGACCGTTTTCCTCATGTTCTTCGATAGTCATTCTTGCTAGAACATCTGATTGACTTACAACCGCTTTTCTTATTTGATCTTGTGCTTCAATCGTGATAGTGGGATTAATCGTGCTGCCTTCATCGTCTTTATCTTTGTTGATACCTTCATGACCACTTATCGCTAAATGAAATTGATATTGTTCTTGTAACTTAGAAACATATCTGTACATATGCACAATGCGTGTTGCACACTCTCCCCAATCATTAAATGTAGGTTTCTTAGTCTTACCGTTCATGATGTCATCTATAGTGATGTCACGAAGTTTTTGTATCGTTTCGATTACAATGACATCGATTTTCTTTCCGTTATCTCTAAGTTTTTCGATGATTTGAGGTAACATTTTTATTACATAAGCAAAGTGTTTGTAATTTTTTATCTGTACAACTGCACCGTCTTCAGTTACTGTTGTTCCATCTTCATTAATATCAAGCACAAGTGCGTTGTTATCTTTGGTTAAAAAGGTTGTTTTACCTGTACCGAATTTTCCGTAGATAGCGAACTTATAAAATTTGTTAGTATTTTGTTTGCTGATATCTTTAACCCCTAGTTGAGTTAGGATATCTTGTTCTTGTTTTTCTTCAGTCATCTATCTCACCCTCAAACTTCTACTTTGTTTTAGTTCTACTCCTTTGAGTTCCAAACCACCTTTAATAGCTTTTAACAATTCTTTTTTATCTAGCTTAGGTTTTTGTTCAACGTAATATTGTTTAGGTATTAAACTTTCATCTGTGACATCTAAGCTAGGTGGATTGTTAGCGATGCTATAACTATTCAATGCTGTCTTGAATTTCTCTTTGCCTGTTTCTTCCATGACTTGTTGTAGTGTTTCTTTTAAACGTTTGATACCATTTTCATTAGATGTTTTACGTTGTTTTAAACGCTTGATTTCTTCATCTATTGCAATATTGTCAGTTTCTAATGATTTGATTACCGCAACATAACCGTCTGCTTTATCCTCTAAGGCGTCGTTGATACTATCTAAAGTATCTTTTAAAATTTGTTCATCTTCTTGTTCTGCAATAAGTTCATAAATTTGTTTATAGTTGTCTTTTAAGATGAATAAACTGCTCATTATTTAAAACACCCTCTCTTAAAATGCTGATTGATTCTTCCATAGTTTTAATCGTTTTATCTAAACGAATACATGATTGTATTTGTTCTGTATAATCTTTTCTTAACTCTGCGTATCTATCGCACATATCCTCGTACTGTCTATTTAAGAAATCATAATCGCTACGTAAAAAATCTAATTGAACAGATTTGGCAATAAGTTGAGAATATTTTTCTTTAGGCAATCTAATTGTGATAAACTCTTGCATTTCTTCTCCTCCAAAGGTATATTTGAATTGTGTATTTTATTATTGATTCGATTTTTGACTGTTAGACGTTGGTGCGTCTTTCAGTCTTTTTTATTTTTAACCACTCATTCCAAAAGAATGTACTTGCGATAAAAACTAAGATTGCAACGCCTATGATTGATGTGAAACCACCTCCTACAAGTAATGTGACGATCATCGCGAGTATCATAGTCATATAGCTCAATAGGTATTTCATTTAAAGTTCTCCTTTACAATGCCGTTTCCGATATCAATATATTTTGTTTAATAAACTCGATTCCTGTTTTAATTTCGATGTAACGTTTGTGATTCTTTCCGAATCGATACATACAAGATTGTTGAAACTCTCTGTTTGAATAAACGTGTTTTTCTAAGTCGTTCTTAGAAATTCCGCTCACTTTTACAAATTCGTTTGCATCTGCAAAGCCAATGTATTCCATCGCTATCACTCCTTGATTTGTTTGTTTGATTGTGGGTTAATATATAAATTTATCTTTCTGCTATACTCCTTATGAGGAGGTGATAAGTATGGATATTAAAGAATTAAAGAATATTGACGTTTTGTTAAAAATGATTAATAGTGATTTACAGACAAAGCACTCTTATAAGATTGTTTGTAGATATAAAGAATCGTTAGTAACTATAGACTTTGTCCTACCTTTTCAGTGGAACGATGAATTTTATTGTTACGAACCTAAAACTATAAACTCTCGTCAAGATGATAAAGAAAGAGTGTATATAGAATTAAATTCTCAATACCAAGCAACGAAAGATATTTCAAAATTTAAATTTAAACAATTGCTCGATCATTATAAAAACCAACAAACTAATCATTTAATGCTTTATCTATTAGAAAACTATGATTTTTACAATTTTGATATGAATTTCTCTGATTATGCATATAACATCCAATCTTTAGATGGAAAATGGAAACTACCAATTATAAAACTCGACAACAATTTAGAGTTCATATCTTTACATTTGATAGAACATGAACAAAATTAGACTCAAATTCCAACTTTGCATGAACAAGATTAAGGACCGCATATGCTTCCTCATATGTTGGTTCTTTTTTCTTTATAGATTGAAGAATTTCATTAGCAAGCTCCTGATGTTCTTGTGGGTAAAATTCTTCGAATGCTTGTTCTTTCAATTTGTAAACATTAAAAACCTGACTTCTACTCATCTTTTTTTCTTCCATCATTCCACCTCCTTTAAGTTGTTTGTTCGATTGTGGGGTTAAATTTCAATTGCCGATGGTCTAACATCTTTGATAAATTGAATTGCTAGATCTACGTCTTTACGTTTGATGTGGTTGTTAGGTGCGTTACCTTTCATGCCTAAATGTTTCTTAGATTTAACTAGCAATTTTGATTTAACTTTTCCTAGTTGGTGTCTGTACTCTTCTTTCGCTTTTTTGTTTGCTAGGGCTTGTTCGTACACATCTCCGATTAAGAACTCATCGAGTGTCACTTGAATACCAGCTTTACCTAGAATTTGTTCAGCTTTAGACTTGATAGCAAACTTAATAGCATCTATATCTTGTGGAGTTACATATTCTCCCTCGAATTTATTGTTTAATTCTTCTAATTTCTGATTGCTCACTTGACCTGTTGAGATTAAGTAGTCGAGTTTGTCACTCACTAACTGTTCAATGAGTTGGTTCATATCATCTAATGAAGTAATTCCATATGCACTTGCTAATTCGTTATGTTGTCTTTCTACTTTGATGAAGTAACCTCTGATTTTTCTTCCTATTTCGCTACGTTGTATCATTGAAATTTCTTTTGCCATGTCGAGTGTCATGATGTGATCGAGTTGTTCATAAGTACGTAGTCTTTTTTGACTTTGTACTTTTACACTTTGAATGATATAGTCGATATTTTCTTCAAAACCGTATGCAATCATTCGTTCCATCCATTTATCATATTGAGTTCCGATTTCTAATCCTTTGTGCAATTCACGACCACTTACTGCAACTGTTCCATCTTCATTACGTTTTAAATTGAATAGCTGTTGAATTTCATTCATTAACTTTTCACCTCTTCTTTGATTTCTAAGATTTTCGCAATTCGTTTCTTTTGTTCAAATGCATCTCTACGTCCACGTAAGATATCTGATAAGTAAGCACTTGAAATACCTAACATATCTGCTAGTTGCTTATTCGTGATGTTACGTTTAAGTAATTCCATTCTTACTTTCATGCCGAATTCTGTTGTTGCCATGATTACACCTCCATTAACTTTTTTACTAAGCATATAAATTATCCATTGAATTAAAATAACTTTTGTGCTAATATTTAAGCATAGCTTAATAAACCTATAACAACGCAATTAAGCACTGTTAAATCAGTTGCTGTCACTCGTTCCCCAACGAATATTTGTTATTTGTTTAATGGCTAAATTTAAAGCTTAAATACAGTATAATAACTTATATGCTATTTGTCAAACTAAAATAACAAATAAGTTAACTGTGATAGGAGAATTTTATGAATTTAGTACAAAGAATACGCAACTTATGTAACTCACAAAGCTTGACTTTTGCTGAATTAGAGAGGATTTTAGGTTTTTCTAACGGACAAATAAGAAGATGGGAAAAAACTAAACCAGGAATTGATAAAATTCAAAAAGTAGCCGACTACTTCGACGTATCTGTTGACTACTTATTAGGAAGAGAAAAAGATGAATACGCTGGCGAGCAAGAAGATGAAGAAATTCGTATTATGCATCGTGGCGTAAAAAACATGACTAAAGAAGATAGAGAAAAAGCATTAAAAATGTTTGAAACTTTCTTCGATAATTGGGACGAATACACTAAAGACAAATAAAGGGGATTTTATTTTGCATTTTGTATATCAAAATTCATTTTTAAAAGCAGCACGAGCTGTAAGTGCATTAATTGAAACTAATTATATAGATAGATTCCCTTTACCTATTAAAGAAATAATAGAGAATGATAGTAATGTGGAATTATTTACGTTTGAAGATTTTTGTAATATGACTGGATACACTTTAAATGAATTACAAACATATGGTGGTTCTGATGAGGCTTTTCATATTAAAAAAGGAAACAAGTTTGCCATTATTTACAATGATGATGTATATCACAGAAGATTACGTTTTACATTAGCCCACGAATATGGTCACTATATTATGGAACATGATGGAATGAGTTATAAAAACACTCCAATTTTCCAAGATGCACAACGAACTAATATAGAAGAATATGAAGCCAACTCGTTTGCTTCATGTCTACTATTTCCTCTTAATGTACGGTATAAATATCGTAATGTATTAAATGAATATGATGTGGCAGACCTATTCGAAATTAGTTATCAAGCAGCGAAAGTAGCATTAGATATCTTTGATGAACACATGGACAGTGGATTAGAAGATCATATTTCAATGTTTGAACATAGGCACATGGAAACTTATATGTCATTTCTTGAAGAAATGTTAGGAGAACAGTTGGCAGAATATAATCACATAATGAGAACAGAATATGGTTATTAAATAATATTAATTAAAGGAGTTTAAAAATGAAATTTAAATTATTAGGAACGGCAATATTATCATCAGCATTATTATTAACTGCATGTGGTCAAGATGGGGATAAGTCGAATAAAGATGATAATAAGAAGTCTGAAAGTAAGTCAGCTAAAAAGTCTAATGATCCAAAGAAAAATAAAGATAAAAAATCAGAAGACAATAAAAAGAAAGATAGTAACAAAGATAAAGGTCAACCAAGTGAAGACACACAACAAAATGAACAGTCTAATGAGCAACAAACTCAACAAAATAATACACAGAACAATTCAAATCAAATTAACCAACAACAAAACAATCAACAGGCACAACAATCTAATAGTAAAGAGCCTACAAAAGAAGAAATCGCAGAATGGGATAGACAAAACGTCAAGGGTGGTACCGATTACGGTTTAATAGACCCTAAAGAAGCTAATGAGTCTTCACAATCTCAAAATGAAGAACCTGATGAATGGGTTAAAGGTCAAGAAGAGTGGGCTAACGCTAACCAATCACAAAAAGAAGAAATACGTAAGCAAGACGCAGAAAAATATGGTTATGAATATGACCCTAAAAATTACGAGGAATAACAATCCACCCTTTTTTCATTACGGCAACTGCTCTATTACATTTGAACCGTTGAGGGTATATGGATATAAAAATATAGAACAAAGGAGGTTGAGGGATGGAGGAAGCTTGTTAGTTTCAAGAGCTATCTTTAATATTGACTAATAAAGAAAAAACATCTATAATGCAAGTATGAAATGGTCATTCTTGAAATGACTCGGAAAAGCCTTCATGCTATGCATGAGGGCTTTTTTCGTTGAAAGGATTATCTATGAGAGACATTGAATCAATAAAAACATTACTAGAAACTTCAATTTATAATAAACCACATTTAAGTTGTGAAGAACAATTAGTTTTATTGGAACATCGTGGAGTGAAAATAGAAAATAAAAAATTTGCTTTGGAACAATTAGAAACAATATCATACTACTCGTTAATAAACGCATATTCTCCTCTTTTCAAACAAGAAAATGGACAATACGAAGGAAATGTTACATTTAACGATTTTTATATGTGCTATAAATATGACACTCGTTTAAAGAATATAATTTTTAAGTATATAATACTAATAGAACAAACTTTAAAAACCAATTTATCTGCCACTGTTGCTAAAAATTATGGTGTTCAAGAACCCACTATTAAAAGAACGTTTACAAACAAAAAAGGGAAGCAAATTACAGGATATGATATAAGAAATTCATATTTAGATGCTAAAAACTATGATAGAAACAACAGTTATAGATCTGGTCATTTACGCCACCTATCTAAATATAGAGATTATTTAAAAAACGATTCCATTAAGCACTATAGAAACAAACACAATCATATCCCTCCATGGATATTAATAATCCCCCTTAATTTTGGAGAAACGATTAAATGGTTTTCGATTTTAAAGCCTAAAGACAAGCAATCGGTCGCTTCAAAAGTATGTGGTTTGAAAACTGATAATTCATTAAAAGACGTTGCTATGCCAATATTAGAAATCCTTAGACAATATAGAAATGTCATTGCACATGGACAAAGGTTTTATTCGTTTAAATCCAATGAAGATACTGCTCATTTATCATTATCTTTTGTAAATTCGTTGCTTGAGTATGATTTTATAGATAAAACAAAATATAAAAAAGGGATTGGAAAAAACGACCTGTATTCATTAATTATTTCTATTATGATTTTTACCAAACCATCTGGAATTCGAAAAAAATTCATTGAAGAGTTAAACGTTTTATATAAAGAAATTGAAAAGTATTGTAAGTATAATTTGTTCGAAGTAATAGGTGTAACTCAATACGATTTAGAGAAATTATACACTCTAAATAGATTGCTTAAAGCGTTATAATATTTCAGGGTAGTTCACCTACCCTTATTATTTTTTTATCTTTTTAGGGGAGGAATAGACAAAATGGCAACATTCACAGTTAATAAACGTAAAAATAAAACAAGTTCATCGTGGCAGTACGACGTTAAACACCCTAGTTTAAAATCGGGGAAGAAACGTAAGTCTGGATTCAAAACTAAAGCAGAAGCCACTAATGCAGCGCAACAATTAATTAGAGATTTAGAAGATGGAAAGAAAGTAAATAACAATAAAAAATTCAAAACTTATTATTTAGAATGGCTTGTAGCTAACGGTAAAGATAAATTATCTATCAAACAACAATACTGGTACGAACATTCACTTGACTTATTTCTCGATCACTTCGGCGAAGATATCATGATCAAACACATTACTCGTAATGAATATCAAAAATTTCTTACTAACTTTGCCAATGGTAGAACGTCAGAAACGGTTAGAAAAGTTAATTTATTCTTATCTAATTGTTTAAAAGACGCCGTATATGACGGTTATTTGACTAAAGACCCCACTTACAACGTTAAAGCAAAAGGTACAAAAAGCGCTAAAAAAGAAGATGTTAAATTTTTAACAATTGAACAATATGAGGGGTTGAGAGAATATTTCAAACTAAAAAGTGATAAGAGTAGCATTATGCTGTTTATTCTTCTGATTACAGGCGGACGCTTTTCAGAAGTTAATAGAATGACTTATGACGATCTAATCTATCAAGATAACGCTATTCATTTACCAGGAACAAAAACAGTCACATCAGATAGAATTGTTGAAGTGTCGAAAAGTGATTTGCTTTATATTAAATCCGCTTTGCTACATCACCCAAGACGTAGAGATAATATTATTTTTAATCTATCGCACAACGCAATTTCAAAAGTGTTTAGAAAAGCCAAAGGCAAATTTGAAATAGATAATGAAGTAACCCCTTATTCTTTAAGACATACACACGCTAGCTATCTATTAAGTAAAGGTATACCAATTGAATATATAAGTAAGAGATTAGGACACTCTAACATTGGAATTACTCTCGATGTATACACACATTTACTCGACGAACATAAAAAAGAACAAGGTGCACGTGTCAGAGAATTATTTTCTTGACACATATTTGACACGTGACGTGTTAAACCATTGTTATATCAAAGTTGTTATATGGACTCCCAGGACGCTAATTGATTTCATAACAGTTTACGAAGTCCGCCATCGCGGGCTTCTTTTTTATGTCTTATTTTTTATAAAAGTGTTTATTTAACTTTAACTTTTATCCCTAACTGTCGTTTAAAGTTGCAAAAGTGTATGCCTAATAAAAAAGTTACCTACTCCTTTTTGGATTAGGCAACTTCTACCATGCTTAACTGTTTAAATAACTATCTTAACTGTATCGATAACTTTATTTTCTCTATTTCTAAAGTTTAGTTTTGCTTGCTTATTCGTATCATCAATAAGCAGTTCGGCAAATGTCTCTTCTATATTACTTCGTGATTGTGAAATACTACCTGGATTAATGACGTGAATTCCACCAATATTTTCATATTTAGCTATATGAGTATGTCCATAAAATGCAAATTGACAAGCGAGAGATTTAGCCTTTTCAGCAAGTTTCATGCGTGTGCGATTAACATCATAAAAATGACCATGTGTATAAAAAGCTTTAATACCGCTATTTTCAATTATTTCTTCCTCAGGAAACTCAGGATAAAAATCACAATTGCCTTTTACTCTATGATATAAACTTAATTCCGTATCATCATATTGAAGTTGAGAATCTCCTAGATGAAGAAATACATCTGCGTCTTTGTGCGCTTCAAACACTTCATATAGAATCCCTGCTTCATTATGATTATCACTCACTATAATCCATTTAGACATGGTTCTCACCTTCTAAGTATGCATTCAACTTTTGAATCGCATTACTTCTGTGACTTATTTTACTTTTTTCTTCATTAGATATTTCTGCCATAGTACGATCTTTATCAGGTACAAAGAAAACGGGATCATACCCGAAGCCATTCTCTCCTCTTCTTTCGCGAGTTATTTCACCAGAAACTGTTCCTTTAAACGTTTTGGTTTCTTCATCTGGGGCACTCATGCTAATAACACAAACAAATTGCGCACGACGGTCGGACTCATTTTCCAAATTAGATAATAACTTATCAATATTGGCATCGTCGCTCTTATCTAAACCTGCATAACGTGCGGAATATACGCCAGGCTCCCCATCAAGTGCGAAGACTTCAAGACCACTATCATCAGCAATCACTCGTTTATTAAGTGCTTTAGCCGCTGCTTCTGATTTTAATATTGCATTCTCTTCAAACGTCGTACCAGTTTCTTCCACATCGAAGTCTTGAATCAGTTCAGAAATACCAATCACGTGATCATCTTTAAATATAGCTTTAAAGTCATTAATTTTACCTTGGTTATTTGTAGCAATGACAATATCTTCCATAGTCATCGGTTCCCCCATTATCTAGTTATCTAAAGTAATTCGTTCAACATGTACATTCATCTTTAGCCATTCAGCAATAATGTTCTCGATATGTGTCGTATCTCCAGTAGCGAAGAAACGGTGTTTTGGATGTTCAGTATAACTTGCATGTTCGTTACTGAATGTTAATAATGCGCTCACTTCACGTGCCGTTTCTAGTCCAGAAGAAATAACAGTTTTTGTACCGTCAAAGTAATCATAAATTGGTTTATAAAGTAATGGATAATGCGTACAACCTAATATGACTGTATCTGCATCACTATTTCTCCATTGTTTCAATGTTTGGTGAATGACAATACTTGTAATCGTTGGGTCGTTGTATCTCATTTGTTCAACTAATGGAACGAAGCCTGGACAAGCAACACCGTATACATTCACATTGGGATTAATCTTTTTAATATGTGTACGATATGCTTCAGATTTAATTGTACCTTCCGTACCTAATACTAATACATTTTGATTTTTGGTCGTCATAATGGCTGTTCTTGCACCAGGTTCAATAACGCCAATAACAGGGATAGGCAGTAATTTTTGTAAATGTTCCAATGCGACGGCAGTTGCAGTATTGCATGCAATCACTAACATTTTGATATTAAACTCCATTAATTTTTGAGCTATTTCAGTAGTAAACTGTTTCACTTCTTCACCGGGTCTAGGACCATATGGACATCGGCCGATATCACCAAGATAATAAATCGTTTCGTTAGGTAATTGTCTCATTATCTCTTTAGCTACCGTTAAGCCTCCTACACCGGAGTCAATAACACCTATAGGTTTATTCATATGTCTTCATCCTTATTTTTTCAGTTAACTTTCATTTTATCACAATGGACTTTCGCTGTTGATTATTACGATTTTTGCTTCAACATTTATTTTTTAAAATAACCGCAATATCGATGAATGTTATTTTTAATCATTCAATCTTTCAAGCCTTTATTTTCAAAATTAAATAAAAATACAAAAAACGACTAAGACTTGATAGCCTTAGCCGTTACATTATATATATTAATCTACTTTGTGATCAGAACCGAAGAATGATTTAAACATATGGAATGAAGTTTCTCGGTTTAATGCTGCAATTGAAGTTGTTAAAGGAATACCTTTAGGACAAGCATTCACACAGTTTTGAGAGTTACCACATTCTTGTAAACCACCTGTGCTCATTAATGCATCTAAACGTTCATCCTTAGTCATTGAACCAGTTGGATGTAAGTCGAATAGACGTACTTGTGAAATCGCTTGAGCACCTACGAATTTATTATTAGGTGTTACGTTTGGACATACTTCCAAGCAAACACCACAAGTCATACATTTAGATAATTCATATGCTGTTTGACGTTTTTTCTCTGGCATACGTGGTCCTGGTCCTAAATCATAAGTACCATCGATTGGGATCCAAGCTTTCATACGTTTTAAGTTGTCAAACATTCTTGAACGGTCTACTTGTAAGTCACGAATCACTGGGAATGTGCTCATTGGTTCTAAACGAATAGGTTGTTCTAATTGATCAACGATGGCAGAACATGATTGTCTCGCACGACCATTGATTACCATTGAACAAGCACCACATACTTCTTCAAGACAGTTCATATCCCAAGTTACTGGTGTTGTTTTTTCACCTTTTGCATTCACTGGGTTACGTCTGATTTCCATTAAACAAGCGATAACATTTAAATTTTCTTTATATGGAATTTCAAATGTTTCTTCGTATGGTTTAGATTCATTATTGTCTTGACGTTTAATAATTAATTTAACCGTTTTTTGTTTAGGTTGTTGATTCTTTTCTTCTGTTTGTTGATTACCTTGAGTGTCTGGAGTATTTTTTACTGATTGTTCAGCCATTATTTTTTACCTCCTTTAGACTTACTAGTGTAATCACGTTTACGTGGTGGGATTAAACTTACATCTACTGGCTCGTAAGTAAATTCTGGTTTTTCAGTTCTACCTTTGTAATGAGCCATTGTAGTTTTTAACCATTCATCATCGTTACGATCTGGGAATTCTGGTTTGTAGTGAGCACCACGAGATTCATTACGGTTGTAAGCCCCAATAGTAATAACACGTGCTAATACTAGCATATTCCATAATTGACGCGTGAAGAATACTGCTTGGTTACTCCAAGTTTGTGTATCTTCCATATCGATATCTTCATAGCGTTTCATTAATTCTTGAATTTTCTGATCTGTTTCTAATAATTTATCATTTTCACGTACTACTGTTACGTTGGCTGTCATAATTTCACCTAGTTCACGGTGAAGTTTATACGCATTTTCAGTACCACGCATATTTAACAATTTATCGAATCGTTCTTGTTCTTCTTTTACGCGTTTTTCGTAGATACTTTCATCTAATTCAGTATAAGATGTCTCAATATCTTGAACATATTTGATCGCATTTGGTCCAGCTACAGTACCACCATAAATTGCTGATAGTAATGAGTTGGCACCTAAACGGTTACCACCATGTTGAGAGAAATCACATTCACCAGCTGCGAATAAACCTTTGATATTCGTCATTTGATCATAGTCAACATATAATCCGCCCATTGAGTAGTGAACCGCTGGGAAAATTTTCATTGGTACTTTACGTGGATCGTCACCAGTGAATTTTTCATAAATCTCAATGATACCACCTAATTTAACATCTAATTCATGTGGATCTTTGTGAGATAAATCAAGGTATACCATGTTCTCGCCATTGATACCTAATTTTTGGTTAATACATACATCAAAGATTTCACGTGTGGCAATATCACGAGGTACTAAGTTACCGTAATCTGGATATTTCTCTTCTAAGAAGTACCATGGTTTACCATCTTTATATGTCCAAATACGTCCACCTTCACCACGAGCTGATTCACTCATCAGACGTAATTTGTCATCACCAGGAATAGCTGTTGGGTGGATTTGGATAAACTCACCATTTGCATAAATTGCACCTTGTTGGTAAACAATTGATGCAGCTGAACCTGTATTAATCATTGAGTTCGTTGTTTTACCGAAGATGATACCAGGGCCACCTGTTGCCATGATAACGGCATCAGAACCAAATGATTTAATTTCTGATGTTGTCATATTTTGAGCAACGATACCTCTTGCAGCATCTTCATCATCTTTAACGATACCTAGGAATTCCCAGCCTTCGTATTTCGTTACTAATCCATCTACTTCAAAAGAACGAACTTGTTCGTCAAGTGCATATAATAATTGTTGCCCTGTCGTAGCACCTGCGAATGCTGTTCTGTGGTAAAGCGTACCACCGAAACGTCTAAAGTCTAATAAACCTTCGTTTGTTCTACTGAACATAACGCCCATTCTATCTAATAAATGGATAATTTTCGGTGCCGCTTCAGCCATCGCTTTTACTGGTGGTTGGTTAGCTAAGAAGTCTCCCCCATAAACAGTGTCATCGAAGTGAATCCACGGAGAATCTCCTTCACCTTTCGTATTAACCGCACCATTGATGCCCCCTTGGGCACAAACAGAGTGCGAACGTTTTACAGGCACTAATGAGAATAAATCTACATGCGCACCTTGCTCTGCCGCTTTAATTGTTGACATCAGACCGGCAAGCCCTCCACCGACAACAATAACTTTTTTCTCTGCCATAGAAATGTCACTCCCCTGATATTATAAATCTAAGACTTAAGTTGAAATGTTTCTCAATTACATAAACGCGATAATAGCTGATACACCGATATATGAAACCACTAAGAATACAATTAATGAAATCCAAGTGAATACACGTTGAGATTTCTTAGATTGTAAAAAGCCCCACGTCACACAGAATGACCATAAACCATTTGCGAAGTGGAATACCACAGCAATAATACAAATGATATAGAAAATTGCCCATAATGGATTTTTCAATGTTTCATGCATCATATTGTAATCTACTGCTTTACCGAAAAATGCTTTCTGTAAGCGTGTTTGCCATAAGTGCATTGCAATAAATACGAACGCTAAAATACCACTAACACGTTGGAAAAAGAACATCCAGTTTCTGAATAAAGAATAATGTCCGATGTTTTCCTTAGCAGTAAATGCAATATGTAGTCCAAATAAACCATGGTATAACAATGGAATGTAGATAAGTACAAATTCAACCACTAAAAGAAATGGTAATGATTCCATAAAACCAGATGCTTTATTGAAAGCTTCTGCGCCTTGTGTTGCTTGATGGTTTACCAATAGGTGAACAATTAAAAATGCACCGATTGGGATAATACCTAATAACGAATGAAGTCGTCTAAGGTAAAATTCGTTTTTTGATTGAGCCAAAAGGAGTCCCCCCTGTGAAACAAATAATTAAATTTGCTAATTCCCCCAAAATTGTATGCAATATGCCCCGAAATTCCATATAAAAGACTAGCATACATTTACTTCTTTATTTTGTACTTGCACGCCAAAACATCACAAAGAAAGTAAATGAGTTATGAATCCACACACAAGTATTGCTTAAAAAAGTAAAAGGCTAGTGATTTAATAGAATTCTTTAATAAAGATGTGACGACTCATGGCTGTTGTTATCAATACCTAATTGATAACACTTCTCATTTAGAAAACGCTTCCACACAACCTTAAAAAAATTAGCTTTTTGTTAACCATATTGTAACATTATTTCTAGTATTTTTGGGCATGAGAATAATTCTCACACCCATTTTTTTAAATTTTTACTTATTTTGTAGGGCTTGTTGTAGGTTTTTCGCAACTTTTTCTGGTAAACCAGATTTTTTTAAATCATCTAAGCTGGCTTCTTTCATCTTCTTAATAGAGCCAAATGTTCTTAAAAGTGTAGTTTTTCTCTTGGAGCCGATACCATCTACATCATCCAATACTGATTTGAGTCCAGTTTTTTGTCTAGTTTGTCTATGAAATGTAATTGCAAAACGGTGTACCTCATCTTGTATTCGATGAAGTAAATAAAACGCTTGGCTATTTTTCTTTAATGGAACAACTTCTGCACTTGCACCATAGAGTAATTCTGATGTTTGGTGTTTATCATTCTTTTGGAGACCAGCGACAGGAATATCTAATCCTAATTCATTTTCAAGGACATCCATTACCCCATTCATATGACCTTTACCACCATCAACAATAATTAAATCTGGTAATGGAAGACCTTCATTTAATACACGCGTGTATCGACGTCGAACAACTTCGCGCATTGACTTATAATCATCAGGGCCTTCTACTGTTTTAATCTTATATTTACGGTAGCCTTTCTTATCTGGTTTACCATCTACGAATGTAACCATCGCAGAAACTGGATCCACGCCTTGAATATTAGAATTATCAAAAGCTTCTATTCTAATAGGTGTTTGAATTCCCATACGTTCACCTAATTCTTCAATCGCTTTTACTGTACGAGATTCATCTCTCGCAATCAATTCAAATTTATTCTCTAATTGGACCTCGGCATTATGATTGGCTAAATCAATCATTTCTTTTTTGCTACCACGAGATGGTTGAACAATTTTGGTATCAACCACTGATTTAATAATATCTTTATCAAGATTTTTCGGTACATGAACTTCTTTCGGAAGGATATGTTGATTGAGACTATAAAATTGACCAATAAATGTATAGAACTCTTCTTCTTCCGTCTGCTGAATGGGTATCATCGTTGCATCGCGTTTAATCATATTTCCCTGTCTGATAAAGAATACTTGGACACACATCCAACCTTTGGACACGCTATAACCAAAGACATCTCTAATCGTATTATCCGTAGACATAATTTTTTGTTTCTTAGTTAAATTATGAATATGTTGAATCATATCACGATACTCTTTCGCTTGTTCGAAATCGAGAGATTCACTCGCTTTAGTCATTTTATCTTCGAGATTATTAATAATGGTTTTATCTTCACCATTTAGAAAGTCCGTAATTTCTTTAGTCATTTGAGCGTAGACATTTAAATCAACATCATACACACATGGACCCATACATTGCCCAATATGATAATATAGGCATAATTTATCCGGCATATTATCACATTTTCTAAATGGATAAATACGGTCTAGTAATTTTTTAGTCTCTTGTGCCGAATAAGCATTGGGATAAGGTCCAAAATATTTCCCTGTCCCTTTCTTTACCGTACGAGTCACTATAAGACGCGGATGCTTCTCTTTTGTAATCTTAATAAATGGATAACTTTTATCGTCTTTAAGTAATATATTGTATCGTGGCTGATACTGTTTAATTAAGTTTAGTTCCAATAACAACGACTCTGTTTCACTAGACGTGACGATAAACTCGAAATTTCTTATTTCACTTACGAGTCGGGTTGTTTTAGCATCGTGCGCACCAGTAAAGTAAGAACGTAGTCGGTTTCTTAACTTTTTCGCTTTCCCCACATAAATAACCTGAGCATTTCTATCCTTCATTAAATAGCAACCAGGTTCTAAAGGTACGACATTGAGTTTTTCTTTAATTTTCTTTTGATAATCCTCCAATGGCCTCCTCCTTTCTTCAATTTTTTGAAAATAAATGTTCCAATAACATAATAAAGCTGGAGCATTTACTTAATGAAATGCCCCAGTCTTCAGTCATCTATTTCTTATAGGTGTTTATCTAATACTTCTGCTAAGTTTTCTTTAGGTTGGAAACCTACAACTTTATCAACTGGTTGACCATCTTTAAATACGATTAAAGTTGGAATACTCATTACTTCGTATTTCGCAGCAGTTGATGGGTTTTCATCAACATCTAATTTTAAAATATCAGCTTTACCATCATAGTCCCCAGCTAATTCTTCTAAAACTGGAGCGATCATTTTACAAGGTCCACACCAAGTAGCCCAGAAATCTACTAATTTAACGCCAGATTCAATTTTTGTATCGAAATCAGAATCAGTTACTTTTACGATTGCCATAAATGCCAATCCTCCTTAATTTTTCAATGATGAGCAAATTATAACAGACTTTAAGCGTAACTGCATTGCTATTGCTCAATTAAAGTATTGTTATCGTTTTGCTCTATCATATCATTTTTAATTATCAATAATACTGCGTTCATTGTACGTTATTTTCTCAAAAAATCAAATGCAGTGCTCTCTCAAAATCAACAACACTTTATTTAAGTTCTGCTACAGTAACACCAAATCCACCTTCACTTGGCATACCACCTCTAAAGTTGCTTACACTTTTATGTTTTTTTAAGTGCTGTTGCACACCTTTTTGAAGTGCGCCGGTACCTTTACCATGTATTATATAGACTTGCTCGTAATTACTTAACACTGCTTGATCGAGGTATTGATCCAATTCCGTTAACGCTTCTTCATAACGATAACCTCTTAGATCAAGTTCAGTTTTGATCGTTTGTCTATTTTGGCGAGTGACCATTTTCGTCGGTTTTTCTTTTTTCTTCTTCGTTTTCTCTAAATCTTCAATAGGTAATTTCATTTTAATAATACCCATTTGTACTACTGCTTCATCTTCGCCTACGAGTTCTAGCACTTCCCCTTTTTGACCATAGGATAGTACTTTCACTTCATCACCAGCGTTGATCTTATCGTATTTCTTCTTCTGAACATTTTGTTTAATTGATTTTTCTTCATATTGTTCATCCAATTGCTTTTTCTTATCAATTAATTCATGTTCTTTAACCTCAACGCCTTTATTATCCCTTAAATCTCTTAATTCTTTAAGAATTGAGTCCGCTTCTTTAGTTGCTGATTTCACGCGTTGATTTGCTTTTTCCTTAGCTTCGTCCATTAATGATTTTTCGTAATTTTGGTATTGCTGATATTGTTTTGATAGTGCATCGTGCGTTTCTTGAGCTTCACGTACAAGTCGATCTAACTCAATTCTTTGTTCATCCACACGTTTAGAATTTCTCTCCAATGATTCAATCATTGAATTGATTTCTTGTTCATCTGTACCAATCATTGTCTTCGCTTTATTAATGATGTTGAGGCTGAGACCTAACTTTTTAGAAATATCGAATGCATTAGAACGTCCAGGTACACCCATCAATAGTTTATAGGTCGGACTTAACGTATCCACATCAAATTCAACACTCGCGTTCATCACACCTTCACGATTGTAACTATAAGCTTTCAATTCAGGATAATGTGTTGTCGCCATGACAAGTGATCCTAAGTTGCGAACGTAATCGAGTATACTCATTGCTAAGGCAGCACCTTCACTCGGATCTGTTCCAGCTCCTAATTCATCAAATAATATTAAGCTATTTTTATCTGCTTCATGTAAGATCTCGACTATATTTTTCATATGAGAAGAAAATGTTGATAGTGACTGTTCTATCGACTGTTCATCGCCAATATCGCAGTACACATTTTCGAAAACACTTAACTGACTGCCATCTAAAGTAGGTACTAATAACCCTGATTGCGCCATCACAATAATAAGCCCTAGCGTTTTGAGTGTAACTGTTTTACCACCTGTATTCGGTCCAGTAATAATGACCGTTTCCACATCATCAATAAATTCAATCGTGTTCGCAACGACTGTTTCCTTATTTAATAATGGATGAAACGCATTAGGTAAATAAACCGTTCGTTCCTTTTTAAAAGTAGGTTTCGTCCCCTTAATTGAACGTGCATAGCGCGCTTTAGCCGTTAAGAAATCGATTTGGCCCATCACTGATTCAGCAATGAGTAACGCATCAGCCTCTGCAGCTACTTGCCCAGTCAGTTCAGTAAGAATTCGTTCTCGTTCTACCGCCTCATCATTACGTAAACGGCTGATTTGATTATTCATTTCAACTACAGAACTCGGTTCGATGTAAAGTGTCTGTCCAGAAGCTGATTGATCATGAACAATACCATTGAAATCTTGACGATATTCCGCTTTGACAGGAATCACATTGCGATCATTTCTAACTGTTACAATCGCATCAGATAATTTCTTTTGATTACTTTGACTTTTAACAATACGGTCTAAATTTTGACGAATGCGTTGATTTGTACTAGAAATTTTACTTCTAATTCCCTGTAATGCATAACTTGCATGATCAAATAAATCATATGTGTCACATTTATCTTTAATTTCTTGGAATAAATCACTCAATACAGGTAGCTGATTCATTTTTTCGTCTAAAATAGGATACTTTACTTCTTCATCTTCTTCTAAAAGTTGGTTATAGAATGTCTTGAATTGATTTTGTACTTGAATCAATCGTTTAATCACATTGAGTTCTGTGACATTCAGTACGCCACCAATATTCGCTCTATGAATGAGTGGTGAGACCTTTGCTAGGCCACTCAAACTTGGTAAACGATGTTTATTGTAGATTTGAGAAATTTCATCGGTTTCATTAATTTGAAATTCTACCGTATCAAAATCTGTCGCCGGAGCCATTTGCTCTACCTTTTCACGACCTAAATCACTTATCGTTTCTTCAGCGACGAATGATTTAATTTTATCGAATTCCAAGACATCTAATGTTTTCTGTCTCATGCAATCCCTCTATTTCTTCAATTTAATATTATTTTCAATGAATGATTTAAACGCTTCTCGTGATAACGTATTAATCACTCTATCTTTTTTAACAAAACCTTTTTGTGCAGTCGCAACCCCATATTTCATAAATTCCAAATGATTCGTATGATGAGCGTCCGTATTGATAGTTAACTTCACATTTGGGTATTTACGTACCGTTTCAGCATTGAGATCTAAACGCTTAGGGTTCGCATTTATTTCTAAAATGGTATGAGTTTCCTCAGCAAGTTGCATCAATTTCTCTATATTAGGTTCATAACCAGGACGTCGTCCAATAATTCGGCCTGTTGGATGAGCGATATGACGAACATATGGATTTCTACATGCCGTTTCTAATCGTTTCATAATTTCTTCTTCAGATTGATTAAAACTTTGGTGAATCGCGGCAATAACATAATCAAGTTGTTTTAGAACGTCATCTTCATAATCTAATGAACCATCTGGCAAAATATCCATTTCCGTACCTGAATATATATCAATGTCTTTATATTCTTCATTTAACTTTTTAATTTCTTCATTTTGGCGTAGAAGACGCTCAACCTGTAATCCATTTGCAACTTTTAAACTTTGAGAGTGGTCTGTAATAACCATAAACTGATAACCTTTAGCAATATTTGCCTCAATCATATCTCTAATTGAAAAAGCACCATCACTATAGGTTGTATGCATATGAATATCACCATTAATATCATTTAATTGAATGATATCGCTTAAATCTTTATCAAATTCACTACCATCTTCACGCATCGCTGGTGCAATCCAATTCACATTAAAGTGTTGATATATTTCTTCTTCACTCTGGTACTGTAATAAATTTCCATCCGCTTGTTCAATTCCGTATTCACTTACTTTTTCATTACGTTCCTTAGCTAATTGACGGATACGGATATTGTGATCTTTTGAACCAGTGAAATGTTGAAGCGTATGATAAAAAGCTTCAGGTTCTATCAATCTGAAGTCTACACCAATCGTCTCATCGTCATATGATAACTCTAAAGATACCTTCGTATCTCCTACCGCCACTTCTTTTATTTTATTAGGGATTTCAAGCAATTGTTGTTGTACCTTTTCCGGAGCGCGCGTGCTAATAATAAAATCTAAATCCTTACTCATTTCTTTGTAACGTCTAAAACTACCCGCTGAAGAATAATTATCAACATCATCCAATTGTTTAATAAATTCAATGATTTCATTGTTTAATCCTCTCATTTGGTCAATCGGGTAGCGTTCTTTTTTAGCCCCCAGAGCTTTAGCCGCTTCTAAAATATTTTGTTCTGTTTTCTTAGCGAATCCACTTAATTCACTTACTTTTCCCTCTTCACAAGCCTTTTGTAAACTTGCTTTATCAGTGATATGAAGCTCTTTATATAATTTAGCTATTTTCTTACTACCTAAGCCTTGAATCTTCAATAACGGGACTAAACCTTCAGGCACTTCCTTTTGTAGTTCTTCTAGAGCTGTAGATTGACCTGTTTCTCTATATTCATTAATAACGTCCCCCACACCTTTACCAATACCTTTAAGCTCTGTAACATCCTCAATTTCATCCAGTGGACGTTCATCAATTTCTAAACTTTGTGCTGCCTTTCTATATGCAGATACTTTAAAGGTATTTTCACCTTTTAATTCCATATAAGTTGCTATTTTCTCTAATAATTGAATTACATCTTTTTTAGTCATATACATCTCTCCATAAAAAGAAGACCAGGACACAACATCAAAGTTCGCTCTTGTCCTGACCTCATATCATAGTTTATAAATTTAAAATAAAATGCGATACAAACGGCATATTTAAAATCCATCGTTTACATAATAGTGATTGTGAAATTTGGTTCTGTATAAACGTATCTGGATACAGAGAAATTAAATAAAGTCCAATTTGAATGACAATCAAACTCATTAATATCCCTAAGATCACTCCCATTATACGACTTACTAAATGTAGTTTCTTATACGCCACTATCTTATCAAATGTAACAATAATTAGATACAAAATAAGCTTGACCAAAATCACTAATAAAATAAAAGCGACGATATTTTCAAACCTTTGTTGCAATGAATTAAAATGAATTGCATACTCTGTATCATAGGCAACTGTTTTAGGAAACGGTAAAAAAACAATCAGCCTCTTTGCAATAGGTTGATAGAATTGATATGCAATCCATAATGATACAATTGAAGAAATAAAATGTAATGTCGACAACCAAATGCCTCTTCGAAAACCAATCACCATGAAATAAGCAATGATGATAATAACGATGAAATCAAAAATCATCTATTCTTCACTTTGTTTTAATTGATTGATTTCTTGTTGTAATCGACGATTTTCTTCTTCTAGTAAAACCTTTTCATGCATAATATTTACTGCTGTTAAAATCGATTTGCGTGTTGTATCTAAGCCTGCTGATTTTTGACCTAACTCTTGCATCTTCTCATCTACAAGATGTGCAACATAACGGATATGTTCAGGACTATCTTCGCCAATAATTGTGAAATGTTTATCGTTAATCGTAACATTTATTCTATTTTTAAATTCACCCATATTTAATTGCTCCTGACCTTATATTTAAATGATTTTAACTTTCTTTAGTTGATTTCTCAAAGAGGTTCGAACATCACCGTTTATCATGACCTCATATGAGATATGTACTTTTTTACTTATCAACACACATTATACATGAGAGTATTTAATTATGTAAGTAGCTGTTAACAAAACATTGAAACGACCAACTCGTGTTGATGATGTAATCTAAAATTAAGTTGTTTGGCTTAAATGTTTTCATTAGTAAAATTTGATAAAATGTAGAAATACGTAGTTAAAAGTGAGGATTGAAAAATGGGAAATGTCGTTCATAAATTAACACAAAACGAAATTCAAAATTTAATGTCTAAAATACAATTTGAAACGAGCAATTTGCCTCAAGGAATGAAAGCAAGAACGAAACATCAAAACACAACGATTAACATTTATAACTCAGGTAAAGTGATGTTTCAAGGGAAAAGTGCTGAAACAGTAGCGCTACAATTGTTGCCAAATGACGCTTCAGCTACTCCGACAGCTTCAACTAAGCCATCAACTAACGTTTCATCTACTATTAAATACAATTCACATAATTGCATTGGCAGTGACGAAGCCGGTAGTGGCGATTACTTTGGGCCTTTAACTGTCTGTGCAGCCTATGTTTCAGAAAAAAACGCTCAAGTATTAAAGACACTTGGTGTCGATGATTCGAAAAAATTAACCGATACTAAAATTGTAGAAATTGCAGAGCAATTAATTACATTTATTCCTCACTCATTGCTTACACTTGATAACGTTAAATATAACGAACGTCAAAAAATGGGCTGGTCACAAGTTAAAATGAAAGCAGTTCTACATAATGAAGCAATTAAAAATGTTACTCAAAAAATTGAAATCGAAGACTTAGATTATATCGTTATTGACCAATTTGCTAAACGAGAAGTGTATCAACATTATGCGCTTTCTGAACTACCGTTTCCTAAAAAGACTAAGTTCGAGACGAAAGGTGAATCTAAATCTTTAGCTATTGCAGCCGCAAGTATTATTTCTCGCTATGCTTTCGTAAAACATATGGATCATATCACACGCCAAATTAATATGGATGTTCCAAAAGGCGCAAGTAATAAAGTAGATTTATTCGCAGCAAAGGTCATACAAAAGTATGGAATTGGTAAACTAGATGCTATTTCTAAAAAGCATTTTAAAAATCGAGACAAAGCACTCGCTTTAATCGATAAAAAATATAATTAAACAGATAAAAGCTGAGATATCACTCGATATCTCAGCTTTTTAACATATTGGCAGTGATAACTGAAAGTGCGCTTATGCGCTTATATGAAGCTTCTTTCAATTCTAGTCATCACGCTCCAATTATCTAATTGTTGCACCTTGTTGTTGAAGTGCTTCTAAAATTTTATCGTGTACAGCAGTGACACGTTCATCTGTAAGTGTATTTTCTGTATCTAAATAACTCAATCTAATCGCAACTGATTTCTTACCTTCCTCTAAATGTTCACCTTCGTAAACATCAAATACCAACGTATCGTTTAAGATATCTTCACCATTTTCATGAATTGTAGATAATAGTTCAGATGCTGGGACTTCATGATTCACTTCTAAGGCAATATCTCGAGTGACACCTGGGAATCTAGGAATAGGTTCATAATTGATATAACCTACAGAAACGTTCATTATTGCATCATAGTTAAGTTCAAACACATACGTACGTTTTAAATCATTGTCTGCCGCTAATGTTGGATGCAATTCCCCGATAAATCCAATATCCTCGCCATTTAAAGAGACGATGGCAGTTCTACCTGGATGTAATCCATTGATTTTACCTGCGCGATAATCAAATTTGAGGTTTAGTTTTTCAGCAACACGGTCCACGACACCTTTAGCTAAGTAGAAATCAACAGTTTCTTTCTTACCTTGCCAAGCATGATTCACATATTGACCTGTTAAGATACCACTTAAGTATTCTACTTCATCAGGTAATTCTCCTTCTCCATTACCAAAGAAGACACGACCAATTTCATATAATTTTACGTCTGTATTTTTACGAGCAACATTATATGCTACAGCTTCAATTAAATGTGGTAAAAGACTTTGTCTCAAGGTAGAATGCGCTTCACTCATTGGCATCAATAGTTCTATAGTTGAACGATCTTGTAATGCAAAATCTTTAGCATGGTCTTTAGATACTAATGAATATGTGATGGCTTGATCAAGCCCCGCACCTTCTAAAGTGTCTTTAACGGTACGTGTTTTATACTGACGGTCCGTAAGAGAACCACTCGTTACATCATCAAAGACTGGAAGTGTAGACGGAATATTATCGTAACCGTAAATACGTGCAACTTCTTCAATTAAATCTTCTTTAATTGAGATGTCTTTACGACGTGACGGCACATTCACTATCAATTGACCATCTTTATTTTCAGTGTCAAAACCGAGTTGTTCAAAGATATTAACAATATCTTCATCACTTAGACTAAATCCAATTGTTTGATTAACCTTATCAGCAGTAATTTCAATTGGAGTAACAAATGAACCTAAATCGCCAGCTGATACTCTATCGCTTAGGACTGTTCCAGAAGCATACGTTTCTAGTAAATAACAAGCTCTGTCTACAGCTTCATCTACAAATTCTGTTGCTATACCCTTTTCAAAGCGACTTGAAGATTCGCTTCTTAAATTTAAACGACGAGATGTATGACGAATTGACACTGGGTCAAAAATGGCACCTTCTACTATAACATTACGTGTTTGATCCGTTACTTCAGAGAAATCTCCGCCCATCACACCACCTAAAGCAATCGGTTCACGGCCGTTTGTAATAACGATGTCCGTATTTAAAAGTTGACGCTCTACATCATCTAACGTTGTCATCTTCTCATCTTCATTCGCTTGTCGTACTTCAATCATTTTTGAACCAATTTGATCTTGGTCAAACATATGAAGAGGTTGACCATATTCTAATAATACATAATTAGAAATATCTACTACATTATTAATTGGTCGAATGCCTGCTTTCATTAAACGTGCTTGCATCCAGATTGGTGATGGTGCAATTGTGACATCATGAACAACTCTTGCACTATAATAAGGTACTTTGTCCTCATTTTTAACGGAAACTGATAATTCATCTTTCGCAGAAATACTACTTTCTTGACTAGAAGTTTGAGGTTTCGCCATGTCCGTTTGATATAATGCAGCAACTTCATATGCTGTTCCTACCATGCTTAACGCATCCGCACGGTTAGGTGTTAAATCAAATTCCATGACTTGATCATTAAGATATAACGCTTCAAGGGCATCTGTACCTGGTGTGACTTCTGTAGGGAAGACGAAAATGCCATTTTCAAATGCTTTTGGCGTCACATGACTTGAAATACCAATTTCTTGTAAAGAACAAATCATACCTTCAGAACGTTCACCACGTAACTTCGCTCGTTTTATTTTAACGCCACCTGGTAAACGGCCACCTACTTTTGCGACAATCACATATTGACCTTCGTCAACATTTGGCGCACCACATACGATTTGAACTGGTTCGTCCTCACCTAAATCAACCTGGCAAATATTTAATTTGTCGGCATCTGGGTGTGGGGATTTTGAAACGACATAACCTACCACTAAATTTTTAATATCTTTTGTATAATCAATAATATCGTCTACTTCGATACCAGTTCTTGTAATTTTTTCAGCTAAATCTTGAACTGATTGGTTTACATCTACGTAATCTTTTAACCATTCATTTGAAATCAACATTACTGGTCACCTCTATCTTCCACTGCTTTAAATTGATCTAAGAAACGTACATCATTTGTGTAGAAATGACGAATATCTTCAATACCATATTTCAACATTGCAATACGATCTGGACCCATACCGAATGCAAATCCTGAATATTCATTAGAATCAAATCCAGCCATTTCGAGTACATTAGGGTGTACCATTCCTGCACCTAAAATTTCAATCCAACCGGTATGCTTACATACGTTACATCCTTTTCCTTTACATTTAAAGCAAGAAATATCTACTTCAACAGAAGGTTCTGTGAATGGGAAATAACTTGGGCGCAAACGAATTTCGCGTTCTGGACCAAAAAGTTTTTTCGCAAGTAGGTCTAATGTCCCTTTCAAGTCACTCATTTTAATATTTTTATCGACGACTAAACCTTCAATTTGTGTAAATTGGTGACTATGTGTGGCATCATCTGAGTCACGGCGATACACTTTACCAGGACAAATAATTTTAACCGGACCTTTGCCTTCACGTTTTTCCATTGTTCTCGCTTGAACTGGAGACGTATGTGTACGCATTAAAATTTCTTCAGTAATGTAAAAACTGTCTTGCATATCTCTTGCAGGATGAGATTTAGGCAAATTCAAAGCTTCAAAATTGTAATAATCTTGTTCAACTTCATAACCATCAACAATTTCATAACCTAAACCTAGGAATAAATCTTCAATTTCTTCGACCGTTCTTGTTAACGGATGTTTAGAACCAATTTCAATATGTCGACTAGGTAAAGTCACATCAATAGTTTCTTCTGCAAGTTGTTGATTTAATTTTTCTTCTTTAAGTATATTTTGTCTTTCATCTAATTCATTTTGAATCGTTTGACGTAGTTCATTCACTTTTTGTCCGTAAGCAGGCTTTTCTTCATTAGGTAAATCTTTCATATTCTTCATTAATCCACTTACAGAGCCCTTTTTACCTAAATACTTAACCTTCACATCTTGTAATGCACGTTCATCATTAGCTTCATTAATATCGACAAGCGCTTGTTGTTTTAACTCAGCCATCGTATCATTTTGAGTCATGACCAAACTCCTCCTTTTTAAATGCCACTTTTCAATTTTGATTTCGGAAAATAAAACACTCAAACTTCAACATCAAAAAAAGCTTCCACCCCAAATCAAACTGGGACGAAAGCTTTCCGTGGTACCACCCAAATTTATGCATAAGCATACACTTGTAAATCTATTGATAACGGAATGACAATTCCGACTTAAATTTCTTTAAGTAACCAAAAAGATGAAAAAAATTATTTCAGGTTGGAATAACTTTCAGTCGCGGTCATTCTCCCTTGGCAACCCTTTAAATAATTTACGTCTTTTTATTGGCAGTTCATTTAGTTGTTTAAGTGATGTTCAAATTGATGATGATTGCTTTAATTCTTATAAATTTCATTCATTATTATAGCCGAACTTTGAACATAGGGTCAACCTTTCAACTGATATAACAGTATACTTCCAGCAATAGCTACATTTAAACTTTCCGCTTTACCGTAAATTGGAATAATTAAATTTTTCGTTGTTTGTTGTAACAATTCCTGATTAACCCCTTCGCCTTCATTGCCTAATAGCAAAGCGAAAGTTGATTGAGCTTCTATTTCTTTAAAGCTCACCGCATTTTCAAGTGCAGTACCGTAAACTGGACCATCAAAATTGTTCATGTAGGTCGCCAAATCTTCCGTTACAACTGGAATATGGAAGATGCTTCCTTGACTTGCACGCATGACTTTATCTTGATAAGGATCAGCAGTGCCCTTTTCCATTACAATTAAATCTAAACCTGCAGCATCAGCCGTACGAATGAGCGTGCCTAAGTTACCTGGATCTTGAATGCGATCAATTAATAACACTTGTTGTGCTTTCGACACATCATATTGTGGTTTATCAATCACTGCAAAGAAACCTTGTGGCGTAACAGTACCTGATAGCGCCTCAGCAACTTTCATATTAATTTCATACGTTTCATTCGCATAGTTTAAAAGCGCCTCATCGGTTCTGTCTGGTTCTATGACAAATAATTGTTGAATCGTAATACCGCTTTGCTGAGCCTCTTCAATAAGATGAATACCTTCAATCAAAGCCTGTCCTGTTTTATCACGGTCACGTTTCTTTTTTAATTTATTGGCATTTTTTATTTTATTATTTTGAGCAGACGTAATTTGTTCCATTATACAGACTCTCCAACTCTTAAAGTGATGTATATATTGTAATTCAATTTGAGCGGATTTCAAACCATACATTCATTCTATTATCAACTCAATGGTAAAAAATAAAAGCAAATCGGGAGCCTATTCAATTGGAATGACTGCATCGACTTGCTTCATAGGATTGCATTTAATATTTTGAAAATAAGTGTATGTAATTTAAGCTATAACTTGAACTATATACATACTCATTTAAATGATTACTTAAAATATTGATACCCTATATCGTATTTTTTTACGACATTTTCAAGAATTGGACTCGTAGCATCTGCAGATTGATGACGCACATTTTTGTGTGCTTTCCTAAATACGTCAGATTTCAACCAGTCTGTAAATGCTCGCTCAGATTCCCATAAAGTTAAGATTTTCACTTCATCAAAGTCGTCTTGTTCTTGCGTTTTAGTAACAAACATTCCTTTGAAACCTTCTAATGTTTCAATGCCATGCCTCGTGTAGAATCTTTCTATAATACCAGTTGCTGTACCTTTGTCTAATTTTAATTTGTTTTCTGCCATAAATTTCATGATGTTTTCCTCTTTTCTGTTAATTTATTTTGACTAATTTTGCGACCACAACGATTCTTCCAGATGTTTGATTATAAGCATCCTCACATGTTGATAAGGTCACTAACTTATCTTGATTACTGACTTCAACATGAGATTGAATCACTGATTTTTGTTTTGTTTTATTTATAAATTGTTGAAACTCTGAGCTTGATGCGAAATCTGTTTGAATATAGTTATCTTTGGTCGTAGTTTGATAAGCACTAAATACTTGTAGCTTATATTTACCATATTTCGTATCATATTGAATGTCTTGATGACGATGATAATATTCTTGTTTTAAATATTTTTCTAGAACATCAAACATCGTGTCATCACCCATATGATGACCATAAATAATTGTATTTAAGTTTGGATTCTTCACAGAATTCCTATAATCCATGAAAATACTGCCCTTACGACTCTTCTCATGTTCGAAATCCTGCCTCAAATATTCATGATTTGTTTTACCTTGTAGCACAGGATAATTTAACGTAGTCCCTTTAAGCTGAATCCAACCCACAATATCTTTATTAATTGCTTCTAATTTATTAAATTGAGGTCTTGTTTCACTTTTAGAAGTTAAAGACTCAAATTGAAATTCCTTCTGAAGTTCAGCGTAACGCTTAGCTGAAGCCTTATCTTCAAGATACGTTTTCACTAATTGATAACTAAAAATAATGATGACCACAATTAATATGATTTGAACGATTCTTATGATTTTAGTCACTTGATGGTATCACCCTTTTTCTACAAATAATCATGCCACATTCATCATCCTGAATAATTTTAGTGTCTATTTGGTACATTTCTTTTAAAATCTTTTCATTAATTACTTGGATTGGTTTACCTTGTGCAAGCACACCATCGGTACTCAAACATATGACTTCATCACTGTACTCAATCGCTTGATTAATATCATGAAGTACCATAATAAATGTAATGTTATAGCGTTCCTTCAAAAGTCGAATTGTATCTAAAACTTGATATTGATAATGAATATCTAAATACGTCGTTGGTTCATCTAGTAATATGTATTGTGGCTCCTGAACGAGAGCTGTAGCCAGAAATACTCTTTGAGCTTCTCCACCTGACAAAGTAATTAACTTTTTATGTTGTAGATGTTCCAAATTTAATTGTTGAATAGTATATTGAATAATCCTTTCTTTATGTTGATCTCTATTCAACACACTTCCATAACTATAACGACCTAATTCAATATATTCTCTCACTGTAAAACCTTCAGGAATTTTCATCGTTTGATGAACCGTTGCGAGTTCATGTGCCAACGCCTTTTTACTAAACTTTTTTAAATCCTGTTGATTAAGATAAATTACTCCAGACGAAGGTTTCAAATTACGAGAAAGTAATTTCAATAATGTTGATTTACCACAACCGTTGGGACCTATAATTGAAGTGATGGCATTTGAGCTAAATGTTAATGAAAGATTTTTAATGATTTCTACTTCATTCTTATATTGAAAATGAAGTCCCTCAGTACGCATCATTAACCGCTCCTTTACAAATGAGATAAATTAATACGGGGCCTCCAATCAACATCATGATGACATTAGCCGGTATTTCAAGAGGTGGATGAATCGTTCTACCTAGCAAGTCAGTCAATACTACAAACCATGCACCAATAATCATGGATAGTGGAAGGACTTGCTTATAATTTGCGCCTATAAGTTTCCTTACTATATGAGGAATGATTAAACCGACAAATGCAAGTGGCCCTACAATCGCAGACGATGCACTTGCTAGAAATACTGCAACCATTCCAACTATTAATCGATATTTTGTAATATGGAAACCTAAATTATTCGCTTGTTTCTCCTCTAAAGCTAATAAATTTACCTTAGACATTAAAATGATTGTCATGGCTAAACCTATCACTGCTGAAAGCACAATCATTTTGACATCATTCCATGTTTTCATAGTGAAACCTTGAGGCATTTTCAAAAATGGATTCTGAGCAAATAAATCTAACAAACCAGTTAACATTGCAAACATGGCTATCCCAATCAATATCATTCGTGTCGGTAGAAGTTTAAACTTAACACTTAAAATGAACAACATTAAAAATGGTAGCATCCCTCCAACAAAACTAAGTAAAGGAATATAGAAAAAGAGTTGCGGTGCAAGTAATAATAAAACCGTTCTAGCTACCAAAGCTCCGGAAGATACTCCGAGTAGTTGCGCTTCAGCCAAAGGATTCTGTAATACTGCTTGTAGTAAAGCTCCAGAAGCTGACAACATGGCTCCTACACATAAGGCAATCAATATTCTAGGTAATCTTAAATCTATAATGGTATCTATATTCGACGCTTCCCCAGTTGAAAGCTTCTGAAGTATGTCTTTAAAATGGATTGGTATCGTACCTATTACAAACGAAATATAGATGGTAATACAAAGTAAGATAAGTGAAATAATAACTAATACTCTAGGATGTTGTTGAAACATAATTATCTCCATTACTTTTTATAAAATAGATTATAGAGTTGTGTCATGGCATCATCAGCATCTACATTCGCAGTGATGCCAAATGGAATTTCTTCCAAATCATAGACTTGGTTGTTCTTTACAGCTTTAAAGTGTTTCCAAATATCATTTTGTTTAAATTCTTTCTGGAACATTTTTTTAACTTCATCGGGCATACCATGTGGGAGTCTCAATATGATATCTGGATTGACGTTGACAAGGTGCTCTGTATTCGAAGAAATATATTGCTTTGAGTGATCTTGAATGACATTTTCTCCCCCGGCAATTTTCACAAGGTCTCCAATATAAGATTGATCTGTAGCTACTAAATAACTTCCTGGAATCCCCATAAGAATCAATACTTTAGGATGTTTCTTCTCTTTCGCAACTTTACTTTCAATATTTGCCTTTACAGTATTAAGATGATCAATCAATTCTTTAGCTTTTTTCTCTCTATTAAATTGCTTCCCTAATTCAGTTATAGATTTTTCCATCCCATTTAGACTGTCATAATCATAGAAATAACCCTTCATATTCAACTGTTTGTAAAATGGTTTCATCTCATCTTTAATAGTAGAAACACTTAATACATGTGTTGGATTTACTTTTTTAACCGCTTCTACACTCGGTTCCATTGGTTGCCCTACTTCAGGTACATTTTTATAACGTTCTGGTAATTTCTTATATGAAGTTGGTTTACCGACTATTGGCAAATCGAGTTTATCAAGTGTCATTGTTAATGCTACTGTAGTTGGTACGATTCGAAATTCTTTTGTTTGCGCACTATCTTTCTTTTTATCTTTACCACTAGAGTCACAACCGCTTAGTAAAATGATAAATATTATTAAAGTAGTAATTAACCTGGTTATTTTCATTTTTTAGACTCACTCTTTCTATTAACAAAATATGTAGCTATTAGTACTAATAATGCCAATAAAATTAGTGAACCTAAAATTACATATGTCTTTGTATGATGCGAAGGTTTCATTTCTTTAAATTCCTTTTTAGGTTGAGGTTTCTTATCGGCATCTCTATTGAAATTCGGATTTGGTTTATCTTTTTTACTTTGAAAAGGATTTAACTGAGTTGGATGACTTGGTTTAGACTTTGTGTGAGTATTTCCAAATGAAGGTGTCATTGGAAAATGATTGTTAGTAGTTATTGCGTTAGAATTACCCATACTATCTTTGAACAATTGATGTTGATTTTCGGGCTTTAACGTTTCTTGAGAAATAGGTTTCTTTTGTTTTGAACTTACATTATCTTCTGGAATTAAAGTTTGGTTAGACAAAACGTCTGAATTTTTCTCAACATTATTATTTTCATCAAATTTATTACTATTTAAATTGCATTCTTTATCGTCACATGTATTTACTTTGTTTTTATGATTAATTTCCAATTTATCTTTATTAGTCATAACGATATACGTCACATAATGATGGTCATATTTTAATGAAGGTATATTGATATGGATACGAGACTTTATTTCTTCTTTTATGTCATTGATAGGCATACGTATAGTTATAGTATCTTTGTCTTTATCCTCATCAGTTGTAGTTATTTTTAATTCTTTATTTTTTTGATAAAAGTGAAAACTCTGCCACCATTTTCTATTTAGAATCGTTATTTCGAAATAGGTTTTCCCATCGATATTTACTAAAAATCCAGGATGATCAACATAGTCGTTCATGTGCGAAGGTTCCTTATCATTTTGACGTCGCACATAAAATTGCACAGCTTGTTTCTTTATATCTTTATCATTATGTATTGTGGTATCAGTCTTACCATTTTTTATTTTTCTTTCTATATAAGAATCGGCTGATGATTGAGTCTCATCATCAGCCTTAGCTAGATATGTGTGATTTTCATTTATTAAAGTTACGCATAAAGTCAAAGCGATAATAAAGTTTTTCGCCTTTATACGGCCCCATTGATTCATTATTGGTTACCTTTTTTCAACTTAAATGTCATAACTGAAATTGTAATCAATGCAAATAAAGAAACAATTGGAATCAAATATGTATATGTTGGAATTCCACCACTAGTTTGAGGATTTTCTACATTGGATTTATCTTGCACGATATTTGGTGAGCCAGTAGCTCCCGAATCTTTCCCATCAAATTTAAAAGTAATATTGTAATGATGGTCATATTTAAAAGGTTTACCATTTACTGGTTCATTAATATAAACAGAGATTGTACCATTCACTTTACCTGAAGCTTTGCTTACTTCAAATTCTGACGTTCTAATATCTTTACTGGCATCTTTATTAATGATTTTTTCTTTGTGACCATCGATACTCATTCCAGTAATCCAATGACTATGATTGACTGTAATTTGAAGTACCTTTTTACCGTCTTTTTCAATTAATTTTGCTGGCTTTTCAAAATAATCATTCGCCATTGAAGTATCATTCGTATTATATTTGAGAACTTCGAAATTGATTGATTTCCCTTCAGCCGCATGACTTACATTTGGAACCCAACTAAATAAAAATATAAATAAAACTAGGATAAAACTTAGTGATTTATATGTCACTTTCAATTCAATAACCTCCATGAGAGTGATGAATGTAAACACTTTCCACTCTAATTCTTGTTAAAAGAATAAATGATAATAGTTATCAATGTCAACAAAAATTTGATAATATTTTTAATTAGTTGTTTAATGCTTGTGAAATATGCTAATATATTGTTTGTCCATTATCATTTGATAATGCTCTATTTCACTCTAATTCTATAACTTCTCAAAACACAACTGAGAGAACTACTTATCAAAGGAGAGAAAAGTTATGAACAAACCTAATCATTTTTCTAACAACACCCCCACAAAGAAAAATCATTACTCAATCAGAAAATTTACAGTTGGTACTGCCTCAATTATTGTAGGTTCATTCTTATTCTTCGGACAAGCACATGCTGAAGAAAATCCTCAAGGTACGACTGGTACTGGTTTCCAAAGAGAAACTGTAGGAACAGTTGAAACAACTGGTCAACCTGCTGCTGGTAATCCTGGAACTGCTACACCTGCTCAAGGCGCTCAAAACGATCAAAATAATCAAGCTGGCGGAGCACAAACAGGTACACCTAATAATGCGCAAGATACTGGTGCACCTGCTCAAGCTAAACCAGAAGCAGGAACAACTCCAGCAGGTAATCAAGCTGAACAAAATGCTGGTACACCTCAAAATAATCAAGCAGACGCTTCAGTAACGCCTGCTCAAAGTGCTGGTCAACAAGGTCAAGGTACACCAGGAGCTGATCAAAACGCTACTACTGGTCAACAAACTGGTACAGCTGCTCAAGGTGCTGATACTAAACCAGGTGAAAATGGTGCTGGAACTGCAGTAACGCCTGCTCCAACAACTGGTAATAACAATCAACAAGATCAAGCCGGAGCAACAGGAGGCACTCCAGCTAAACCTGATACTACTGCAGGTCAAGACACTGCTAAACCAGGTAACACTGACGCAAGTCAAACTCCAGGTAACAACCAACAAGGTCAAGATACTACACAAGCTGGCGCATCAAAACCTGATGCTTCTACTCCAAATACAAATGCTGAAGCTAAACCTACGCCAGGCACACAAGGTCAACAAACAGATCAAAACAATCAAGCTGGCGCTGGTACTACAGTAACGCCTGCCCCTGAAAATAATACTCAAGCTGGTCAAGGTGCAACTGGAACTCCTGCCCAAGGTACTGAAGCTAAACCGGGTAATGACCAAAACGCAGGTACTGGTCAACAAACTGGTACGCCTGCTCAAGGTACTGAAACTAAACCGGGTAATGATCAACAAGGCCAAGGTGCAACTGGAACTGGTACACCTGAAAACACTAAACCAGGTGAAAATGGTGCTGGTACTACAGTAACACCTACTCCAGGTGAAAATGCAGGTCAAACTAAACCAAATGGTCAAGAAAATCAAGAAAAACCAGGTGCACCTGAAACCGATCAAAATGCTGGTACTGGTCAACAAACTGGTACGCCAGACCAAAATAACGCTGGAGACACTACAGTTAAACCACCTACTGCTCCTGATCAAGGTACTGAAGCTAAACCTGATACTCAAACTAAACCTGATGCAACTACACCAGACCAAAATGGTACTGGCGCACCAGGACAAGACGCTGGTACTAAACCTGGTACTACTCCTGACCAAACACCTGGTAATACAGAACAACAAGGTCAAGGCGGTACTCAAACAGGTACAACTACACCTCAACCGGGTACAACACCTGATCAAAACAACCAAGCTGGTGCTGGTACTACTGTAACACCTGCTCCTGAAAATAATACTCAACCTGGTCAAGGTACTGAGACTAAACCAGGTACTGACCAACAAGGTCAAGGTGCGCCTGACAACACTAAACCAGGTGAAAATGGTACTGATAATACAGTAACACCTACTCCAGGTGAAAATGCAGGTCAAACTAAACCAGATGGCCAAGAAAAACCAGGTACGCCTGGAACTGATCAAAATGCAGGTACAGGTCAACAAACTGGTAAGCCTGATGAAAATAACGCTGGGGACACTACAGTCAAACCACCTACTAATCCTGATCAAGGCACTGAAGCTAAACCTGATACTCAAACTAAACCAGGTACTACAACTCCAGATCAACATGACCAATTAGGTGCTGGTGTTAAACCAGGTACAGGTACAGATCAAAATACTCAAGTTAAACCAGATGATGAACACAAACCTGATACTACTAAACCAGGTACTGGTCAACAAGAAGGACCAACTCCTGATAAAAATAACGGTGGAGATACTACAGTTAAATCACCTACTAAACCTGATACTCAAACTAAACCAAGTACTACAACTACTCCTGATAAAAATGACACTGACGACCAAGATGTTAAACATCACGTAACAACTGTCGGCGATGACAAAACAACAACTACAAATATTAAAAAAGAAAAAACTGAATTACCTGATACTGGTGTAAGTAGTGAAGCTGCTTATACTACAACTGTATTCGGTACAATCTCTTTAGCATCTGCACTACTTCTATTCAGAAGACAAAGAAAATCATCTAAATAGTTAGATAATCATAGAGACGAGTTAATCATTTGAAAGATTAGCTCGTCTTTTTATTTGGCGTAATATAATAAAAAAATAATATAAAAACTATTCACTTAATTTTCAGTTAGTGTATAATATCTATGTATTAATTGATAAATGCTATCAATTGAAAAATTACATAGGAGTTGTTAACAACATGAAAAAACAGCATAGGAAAAATACTTTTATTTTCAAGAATAACTTTTCAATTAGAAAACTTAAATTTGGTGTAGCTTCAATCACTTTAGGTTCAGCACTCATTATCGGTGCTCATCAAGAAGCTAAAGCCGATGAAAATTCAGGAAACCAAAATGATAATGTATCTACAAATCAAAATGTTCAAAATAAAGATCAATCAACTCAACAAGTACAAAACCAACCTAAAAATACATCAGCTACACAAAATTCAAATACTCAAAATAATCAACCTACTACTGTTCAAGACCAAAACGCTCAAGCTAACAATACAAAAAGCGATTCTTCACAATCAGCTGAGCTTTCAGAATCATTAAATTTCCAAGTTCAGAAAGATAAAACGAATGAAGTTTCTCACATGGATCAATACGTTCAACATCCTGGTAAAGTAATTAAGAAAAATGATAAATACTATTTCCAAATTACGCTAGAGAATGCTTCTTGGTGGAAGAGTTTTCAATTTTTTGATGAAAGTGAGACAGAATTACCTACTACAGTGGTAGATGATAATACTGAAAAAGACACTAAAACAGTTAACATAGAAGTAACTCCTGGTATGAATAATATTATTAGTAAAGTACATATTGTAATACCAGCATTAAAATATGATCACGAATATACAACACATATTGAATTAGAAAGTGTCATTCCTACTATTGAGGATCCAGAACCAACAACTCCTCAAGAGCAACCTAAACAAAATGACACTACCCAAGATCAACAACCTGCTACTGATAAAACTGAAAGCTCTACTCCTGAAAAACCATCAACTTCAGTAAGCAATACTGAGACTCAAAAACAAGATACAAAAGTTGACGCACAGTCTAAGCAAGATGAAACATCTAAAAATCAACAACCTGCTACTGATAAGACTGAAAGTTCTACTCCTGAAAAACCTACAACTTCAGTGAACAATACTGAGACTCAAAAACAAGATGTTAAAGCTGAAACACCGTCTGAAACAGGTAAAAAAGACGACAATAAAGTTGAAAAACCTACAACAACTCAAACTGACACTACTTCTAAACAAAACAAATCGACTACTAACCCTTCAGAAAAGGATAGAAAGGATAAAAAAGACAAACAACCTAAAAAAGATAAGAAAGTCAAACAACCTAAAAAAGATGTTAAAAATCCCGTTACAGGTGGCAAAACAGGTAAAGATTCTGGTAAAGGAAGTAAGAATGGTAAAGGTGACGACAAAGACCGTAAAGGTGTTAAGAAAGAGAAAGGTAATGATAAAGACTATAAAAATAATCAAGTTTCAAAAACAGACACTGTAAAAGATTCTAAAGTTAATAAAAATGATAGTGATTCAAAATCTACAAATGAATTACCTCAAACTGGTTCTCATAAAGAATCTAATAACGGCGTAATATTTAGTCTAATTGCACTATTCTCATCATTATTCTTTATTAAAAGAAAAAGTAATAAAAATATTTAACATTATTTAGACCACTATAACAAGTACATCATTAAGCGATGTACTTGTTTTTTAATTGCACAAATAAAAATATAAAATATTTTAAAAATACTATTCAATTTAAAAATAAATAGTGTATAATAATCTTAAGCTAATTGATAAGGTTTATCATTTAGAAATCTATCTTAGGAGTTGTTAACAACATGAACAAACATCAGAAGAATCATACACTAAGGTATGCCAATTACTTTTCCATTCGTAAATTAACAGTTGGCGTAGCTTCAATCACATTAGGAACTGCCCTCTTCCTAAGTTCAAGTCACGATGCACAAGCAGCAGAAAATTCATCTACTCAATCAGATACTAAGACAACAACTACTACTGGTCAAAACAGCGACGGTACACCCCCTACTGGAACAGCTACAACGACTAATACGTCTAATCATAAAAACCAAGCAGATTCATCGCAAAACCAAAACAACATTCAACCATCGACTACACCAACAAACAATTCAAGTTCACAAACAACAACCAAACCTAACAGCCAATCAGACAAAAAGATTACCGCTAAGGACTATCAAGCTACAACTTACAAGAATCTTTACGACGATGTAGTCTACGATAAAAGTAAATTACATAAAGAACTTCCGCTCTTCGTAAGTGGTCACTTTAGAAATGCGATGAACAATGAAGAAACTTCTCTTTATGAAGGTGCGCTGAATCCTAACGTTAAAATTGAAAAAGTAAATGATTTATATAAATACACTGTACGCTTACACCCTGGAATTGCAGATGTGGGTGGCGAATTTTATGACTTTGACCTTTTCAAAATGGAATACAAAGACCAACCATTAGAATTAAGAACAATCAATGACAAGAATAGAATTAAAGAATTCTCTGTAACTTCAAAAGATTTATTAGAAAAAATCCAACTTACTGGTACGACTAAATATCCGGAAAATGTTAATAATCCAAGCAAAGGTCGAGACCAAGCACATGACGTAACACTTCAATTGTATTATGACAGTGCTCGAAAATTTAATGATGCGCTATGGAACGACCCTAAAGAAGTACCATCAAAGCCAGCTAAACCGGCTAAAGCTACACCTTCTACAACACAAACAAAACCAGCAAATCAAACAACAGCATCGACTCAATCATCTGTAGCAGATCATGAAGTCGAAGCAAACAAAGTTCCTAATGCATATCCAGTTACAATTCAAGGTGAATTAAAATATCAAAAAGATAATTCTCAAACTTCTACTTATGCTAATTTGTTTGAAAAAGACGTCAAAGTTGAAAAAGATGGAGACAAGTTCAAATATACTTTTAAAGTAAAAGAAGCAAACGGTAACACACTTATCACAAAGAGAACGAAGTATCAATTCTCTAAAATTACTCACAACGGTGAAAATGTACTATTAACTGAACAAGCTGATAAAGTGAAAGAAGCAGTTTTAACTACGGATAAATTATTAGATAAAATTCAACTTAAAACAACTGTAGTTTCTAAATATGACAAAGCTGGTAATGAAGTAGATACTACCCTTGATCTCGACTTCCCTATTGTGGAAAAACCGCAGACCGATACTACTAACAATGCAACTACAAATACAACTGAAGTCACTCCTGTCAAAACAGAGTTTGAAAATGCAACGCCAACGCCTACAGTATTAAAAGATGAAAAAGCCGTTGATTTCTCTGTACTGAAAAGCTTAAAAGATCAACCGTCAGTATTGGAGAATTATATTCAAAAACCTTTCAAAGTAGCCGTTGATGAAAAAGGTAATCAACTTGTTGTTCTTACATTAAACAATGATTCTTATTGGAAAGAATTTAAAGTTGAAGGTACACGTGCAACAACAATTGCTAAAGATAAAGAACATGATACACGTACTATCACGTTCCCTTACGTAGAAGGTAAGAAAGTCTATCAGGCGTTTGTAAGCGTTGAAGTACCTAAAATCGGTTATAAAGGAAATTACAAAATTAGAATTGTAAATAATGATCCGAAGAAAGAGCCTGAGAAAGTATCTGAAAGAATCCCGAATAAAGAACCTGAGACACCACACATGAAGGATCCGAATAAAACACCAACTACACCAACTCATAAAAAGGAAACAATCAAAATCACTAAAAAAGACGAGACAAAAGTGAAAGGTAAAAAGACTACTAATGATGACAAGTCTAGCACTAAAAATAAAAAGCATGAAACTAAACATCAATCAGATAAATCTAAAACATTACCTAATACTGGTGTTGATACAACTACACCAACAATTTGGGCAAGTGTATTATCATTCTTCGCAGGTGTATTACTGTTAAAACGTCAAACACGTAAAAGTAATAAAAAACACTAATTTCATAAAGCATTCATCATAATTTGATGATGCACAATGACCTACAGTTACCTCTATCTAAAGCTGTAGGTCATTCTTATAAATGGGTATAAAAAAATCCAACAACCTCATACAGATTGTTGGATAAAAATAAATAAATTCTATATTATTTAGACACGATTTCTTCACCATTGTAAGAACCACAGTTTTTACATACACGGTGAGATAATTTGTATTCGCCACAGCTTGGGCATTCAGTCATACCAGGTACTGAAATTTTGAAATGCGTACGGCGTTTATTTTTTCTAGTTTTAGACGTTCTTCTTTTTGGTACTGCCATGATTAATCCTCCTTAGAATAGACACTTAATTCAAAATGTCAGTTCAATTAATACTATTATATCATTAATTAAACTGCTATTGCTCTTTATCGTATAATTGTTGTAATTTCTGAAGCCTTGGATCAACTTGCTTACTTTCAGAATCATCATTATCTTGTTCTTGTTGAACTTCAATCAATTGATCTTCATCAATGACTTCCCAACCATTACCTTCTGTTAGCATATGATTGCTATTTTCAGAGAAGGCGCGCATAGGTTTTTCAATAATTACAAGTTCTTCAGCAATGTCTTTAATATTAATCATACCGTCGGAAACAAGATGATAATGTTCATCTTCTTGTTCTTCACTATCGATATAATCATTATAGCCCTCTAAGTCAAAAACTTCTGAAGTTGTTACATCTAACGGCACTTCAACTGGTACAAGTGTACGTGCACAAGGCATCGTATATGTTCCAGTCACATGCATATCAGCAATGACTTCATTGGATTTCACTGTTAATTGGCCTTCAACATTTATTTCTGATAGATCAATTAAATCTAATGATTCTTTCAAATGATCAAAATGAGCCGTTTGGTTAAACTCAAATGGCTTACCTTGATACTTTCTTAATTGTGTTATTGACCATTTCATATGGCTTCACCTCTAACAAGCACAAAATTTATTTTAACTTTCCCAACAAAAGTTGTCAAGATTTTTTCTTAACATATATAGTTCTGTTACAATACTAATGATGAATACTGAAAGGACGAATTGCAAATGAAAAGTGTTGGCCTCATTACTGAATATAATCCTTTTCATAATGGGCATTTATATCATGCTCAACAATCTAAACAACGCTCTAATTCAAATGTAACAATTGCGTTGATGAGTGGCAACTTTGTTATGCGTGGTGAACCTGCCATCTACAATAAATTCACTCGAACTGAAATGGCGCTCACAGGCGTTGATTTAGTGGTTGAACTTCCGCTTCTCGCTAGCCTATCTTCGGGTGATACTTTTGCGGAAATGGCTGTGAAAGTGGCGCAATACCTTGATATCGATACCATTTCTTTTGGAAGTGAAAGTGCAGATTTGAATGATCTTCAACAACTTGCAGATCAAATTTCAACTTTAGAAAGTCATCCTGATTTTAAAAGTAAACTTAAAGAAGGCAAGAGTTATCCTCGTATATTAAGTGAACTCACGGATAGCCATGAACTCTTACAATCCCCTAACAACTTGCTAGGAATGAGTTACCTTAAAGCAATCAATCAATTCGCGCCTCAAATAGAAGCGATGACAATTAAACGAGAAGGTTCACATCATCACCATTCAGAAATAACGCATCATCAATTTGCGAGTGGTACATCGATACGTCAGTCTCTGCTACAGGGAAATCATCATTGGCGAAACGTCGTTCCACAAGTAGCTCATAATTTATATAAATCACCACATGTTTCAGCAGAAGATACATTTCCGTTCATTAAATATCAATTAACCGTGCAACATCAAGAAGACTTGAAATCCATATATAATATAAATGAAGGATTTGAAAATCGATTGAAATCAATGATTCAACAGAGTCATTCATTTAAAGCGTTTATGCAGAATCTTAAAACTAAACGTTACACTTATACACATATTCAGCGCATTCTTATGACCATATTATTGAATATAAAGTCTCAAGATGTACATAAAGATATACATGCTGTAAGAATATTAGGAATGAACGACGTAGGTAGAAATTATTTAAAACATTTAAAAAATAAATTTCCTGAACGTCAATATATTACCAATATTAACCAAAAAAATGCCCACTATTTCCAAAATGAAATTAAAGCAACACACGTGTATAATTTAATGAGTCATCAAACACAAACCGATTTCAATACACCCATCATACGTAAATAAAACCATTTCAACCCGAACCATACAGCAATTTCAATAGTTATTGATTGCAAAGCTGGTACACGTTGAAATGGTTATTTTTTAAACATCAAACTTGTCTTTTAGCGCCTTCTCTACATGTGGCGGCACGAAAGCTGAAATATCCGCTTTATACGCTGCTACTTCTTTAACAATGCTTGAACTAATAAACGAATATTTAGTACTCGTCATCATATACATCGTTTCAATGTCACTATTCAGTTTTTTATTCATCGACGTCAATCGCAACTCGTATTCAAAATCACTGACCGCTCTAAGACCTCTAATAATTGTCTTAGCTCCAACTTGATCACAGAAATCGACGAGTAATCCATTAAAATGATGAACTTCAACATTCGATAAATGTTGGACTGAATCTTTGATTAAATCTATTCGTTCTTCTGAATCAAATGTTCCACCTTTGCTGCTATTCTTTAACACACAAACATGAATCTCATCAAAGCGATCGGCACTTCGTTCTATAATGTCTAAATGACCGTATGTAATAGGATCGAAACTACCGGGAATAACTGCTCTTGTCTTACTCATATTATTCTCCTTTTTCAAGTAACAAAGTATCTGTTAAACCATAATGATAACGCTTAATCAATTGGAATGGCTCATATTGAATATCCTCATGATTACTAAACTCACAAACGATAATACCATTTTCTTTTAATAAATTAAACTCCGAAATTCTCTCAATCGCCTCATCTATGAGTCCCTTTTTATAAGGTGGATCTAGGAAGATGATATCAAATTGTATCTCACGTTTAGCGAGTGCTTTAAGCGCTCTATCAGCATTGTTCTTATAAACTTCAGCTTGTGACATGAGATCTAATTGGTTTAAATTCGCCTTTATCACTTTAACTGCTTTAAAGTTTTGATCCACGAAAATGACTTTCTCCATACCACGCGACAATGCTTCTATACCAAGGGCACCGCTTCCTGCAAACAAGTCTAACCCCAAACCTGAAACCTCGTGCAAACTATTAAAGATGCCCTCTTTTACTTTATCCATAGTTGGACGGGTATTTCGCCCTTCTAGACTTTCTAAAGCTTTACTTTTATGTTTTCCTGCTATTACACGCATTTGCTCACACTTCCATTTCAATAGGTTATTTAATATAATTTGTTGTAACAAAGGAGAATGATAATCTTATGAAACAATCTTTTATCAAAATCGGAGAAGGTTTAACCGACTTGTTCGAATTCACTACGCTCATCGAGTATAATCATCCCCGAATTAATCGCATCATTTACTTTCATTCACCACAATCTGAGAAACAATTATCCTCAGTAGCAATGGTTATGAATCCAACATCTGGCAATCATTTTCAAGCGATGTACATCATGGTTAATGCCCTTAACTATCCTTATCCAGATGGTAACAAGAAATTCGACATCATCAATACAGAAGCTGAAAAGTACGATATCCCAGTCGTCGGCATTGATGTACAACCGCCCGAGACCTATCCTGACTTAGATTTATACTTTAACTATCTAATCAGTGTCTTACGACTCCAACGTTGGATTCCACCTTTACAATAAACGATATTTTCTTAAAGCATTTCATGTTTTTCTTTCTCATACGTTTTCTTTAGAAATTTATAAGGTGATCCGTCGATTGCGCGAACGTATTTAAGTTGCATCAATTTATGAACAATGCTATCAGCATCCGCTTCGTCAACATACATGACGACATATTTTCTTTGTTTATTTGAATGAACTATATGTCCATATTTTCTAATTTGACGTTCATGCTTAATATGCTTTAAATAAATAATTAAACTTACTCTAGGAATTAAATTCATATCTCGCTCACTCCATTATTTATACATTTGTAATCATATCACGTCTGTGTGCGTATTGAAATCACTATGACACGTCTCTGAGTGTTGTTTATTTATACTATTTATAATTTTATTTTTGGAAAATGAATTCCCTCATCAACTATGACACGATATCGATATGATTTAATATTAGGATAATATTTGTTAAGCTAATTCTATTAAAAACGAGGAGGCTCACATATGAGTAACACTAAAAAATGGTTGATTAATGGTACCATAGCTACAGCTGGGATACTTGGCAGCTTATTCTACTTCAATAAGAATAAATCACCAAAAGAAGTTAAAACAATCCCTGAATTCTTCTCTGGTCAAGCACCCTACTTATTTGCGCATAGAGGTGGCATGGCTGTTCGACCTGAACAAACACAATTAGCATTTGACAATGCTGTGGAACACGGATTAGATGGATTTGAAACGGATGTACGTTTAACTCAAGACGGTAAATTAATCGTCTTTCATGACGCACTTGTCGACCGTACGACCAATGGTTCAGGTAAAGTGAGCGAACACACATTAGAAGAATTGAAACAATTAGATGCAGGGTATCATTTTACAGATATTAATGGGGATACACCATATCGTAACCACCCTCATGCTAAAATTCTTTCATTTGAAGAACTACTTCAAATGTATCCAAATATGTATATCAATGTAGATTTAAAAGACGCTCCAAATACGTACGAAGGACGTCTCGCTCCTGAAATCATGTACAACAATATTGTTAAACACCAAGCTCAAGACCGTGTGCTAGTCACAAGTTTCCATAAAACTCAAATCCAACGTTTTGTCGAATACAGTAAAGGAGAAATAGCAGTCGGTGCAAGCCAAGCTGAAGTTGCTGAAGGCTTCATTAAATTTAATTGCATGCTTGGAAACACATTTACTCCACAAGCGGATACGTTTCAAATGCCAACAGAATTTAAAGGCATTCCATTGACCTCTAAACGCTTTATCGATTGGCTAAATCTTAATAATATCGTACCAGGTTTCTATGGTATTAATAGTATTGATTTAATGACAGACTTGTATCATAAAGGCGTTCATACCATAGTCACTGACCGCCCTGACCTAGCAAAGCAATTTAAAGAAACCTTACTTAATAATTAAAACTGTATGAGGCAGGAACGGAAATATAATTTTGCAAAATTATATTTATTGTCTCACACCCAACTTGCATTGTTTACGGAACTTCTTAAAAAAGAAATTCTCTATGTTGGAGCCCAAGATGGCTACGATTGAAAGAACATTATATATGCGCACTTTCAATTCAACCATCTACAGCCAATTTGTTAAAAAGTACTGAGATAATCAATGATGCCTCAAATTTTGATCGATATAATTGGGATATGAAATAAAATGATGTGCACTCCTAAATCTCTTTAGAAGTGCACATCATTTTTGTTTTATATTTTAATGTACGGTTAAAACCAGAAAAATGCCGGAGGGTCTGCTTCATATTTCGATTTATCTAGATGTTCTTTTTTGATTATTTCATCAGGTGTCCAACTATCTTTAGGGTCTTCCTGATTAAAAATTTTCCCTAAAGTTTTAGGATTGTAGCTTATATTTCCAGTATATTGATTATTATCATCTATATATATGGGAGCCTTAAAATTATAATCTTTCTTACCATTGACATAACCATCTATAAAGTAGTCTCCCATTGGATTTTTCTCAACTTTAGTTATTTTCATAGCAGTATATTTTTTTAGGTTATATTTAAAATATAAATCAATTCTACTTTTTTGAGTTTCGATATAATGATTCTTTTTACTTACATGGGAAATATATCCTACAGCTATTAATATTGTCATAATTAAGATTATGAACAACAGTGTTTTCTTTCGCATTAATAATCTCTCTTTTCTATTTTAAGTTGACTAATATAGAAATCAAAGCTATAAAATTATATTAATTAAAACCAGAAAAATGCCGGAGGATCTGCTTCGTATTTTGATTTATCTAGATGTTCTTTCTTGATAATCTCATCAATATTTATCGAATCGCCTGTCTCTTCATTTTTTAATAACTTCCCAAAAGTCTTAGGATTATAGATTAAATCACCTATAAATTGAAGATTATCTACAGTAGATATTTGAGCTTTGAAATGATATTTTTTATTTTTATTAATATAACCACTTACAAAGTAAGCTCCCGTCGGATTCTTTCTAAATGAAGTTACATGCATAGAGTTATAATTTTTTAGATTATATTTGAAATATAAATTTAGGCGTTCCTCTTGAGTTTCTATGTAATTTTCTTTCTTATTTTTATGTAGAGTATATCCTATAGTTAAACAAATGATTGCAGCTATAACGATGAGAAGGATTATTTTATTTTTACTATTTTTCATTGATAACCTCTCTTTTTAATATATTTTCAGGATATTATATCTCAGGAAAATAACAAAAATGATAATCAAAAAATAAAAAACAATGGTGGATATGCTTCATATTTTGATTTATCTAAATGCTCTTTTTTGATTATCTCATCAGGTTTCCACTGATTTTTAGATTCATTTTCTTTAAATAGCTTTTTTAAAGTTTTACCATTATAACTAATTCTTCCATTAAATTGAAAATTACTATCATAAGAAACAGTTGCGCTAAAATTGTAATCTTTATCATGATTAACATAACCATAGAAAAAGTATCCTCCCATTGGATTTTTTTCAACTTTAACAATCTTCATAGAGTCATACTTTTTTAGGTTATATTTAAAATATAGGTCTATTCTTTTTTCTTGGGTTTCTATAAAATTATCTTTCTTATTTTTATGCAAAATATATCCTATAGTTAAACAAATGAGTACAGTTAAAACTGAGCAAAGGAGTATTTTCTTTTTTTTATTTTTCATAAATAACTTCCTTTTGTAGATTTTCTAATTAGAATATAAAGATTTTGAAAGTAGAAAAATACATTACCGATAATCAGTAAACAATTATAGATATACTTCAAATTACAATCTAACTAAATCAATCAAACTCCCTATATGTTTATAAAAGTTACTCCAAACCTCAAATCTATTAAATTTTAAAATATTAAACAAATTAAAAATGTTTCCATATTATTAATTTATAATAAATTAATATGCACCACTAAAGTTGGATTTTTATATAACTTTGTGTGTGCACATCAGTTCTTATAATATTTCTAAAACCATATAAATAATGGTGGATTAGCTTCGTACTTTGTTTTATCTAAATGTTCTTTTTTGATTATTTCGTCAGGTTTCCACTTATTCTTTGGTTCTTCCTCTTTAAATAACTTTCCCAAAGTTTTGGGATTATAGTTTATCATTCCATTATATTGATTATTATCTTCAATAGACAAGAAAGCTTTAAAATCATAATCTTTCTTACCATTGACATAACCATCTATAAAGTAGTCTCCCATTGGATTCTTTTCAACTTTAGTTATTTTCATAGAAGTATATTTTTTTAGGTTATATTTGAAATATAAATCAATTCTACTTTTTTGAGTTTCGATATAATGATTCTTTTTATTCACATGTGAAATATATCCTATACCTGTAATTAATAATACAATCACAAATATAATTATAGGAATAAGTATTTTCTTATTTTTCATCAATAATCTATCCTTTTGTCATTTTTAACGATAGCATAGCTATTAGAAATCATCATAAAATGTATGTCTAAAACCAGACCAACATTGGTGGATTAGCTTCGTACTTTGTTTTATCTAAATGTTCTTTTTTGATTATTTCGCCAGGTTTCCACTTATTCTTTGGTTCATCCTCTTTAAATAACTTCCCCAAAGTAGCTTGAGGATACCTTATGATTCCATTAAACTGAAAGTTATGCTCATAAAAGCAATATGCAGTAAAATAATAATCTTTATCATTATTAATGTAACCTTTTATTAAATAATCTCCCATTGGATTTTTTTGAACTTTAGTTATTTTCATAGAACCATATTTTCTTAAGTTATATTTAAAATATAAATCGAGTCTACTTTTCTGAACTTCTATAAAGTGATTCTTTTTACTTACATGGGCAATATATCCTACAGCCATTAATATTGTTATAATTAAGATTATGCACATCAGTACTTTCTTTCTCATTAATAATCTCTCTTTTCTATTTTAAGTTGAATAATATAGAAATTAAGCAAAGCTACAAAATTATATTAATTAAAACCAGAAAAATGCCGGAGGATCTGCTTCGTATTTTGTCTTATCTAAATCATGTTTTTTTATAATGTCACTTGGATTTAACATGTTTTTAGGATTATCCTTCTTAAATAATTTTCCTAGTGTTTTAGGATTGTACCCAACATCCCCATTAAATTGATAATTATTCGTACCTGTTATTAAAGCATGAAAATAAAACTTCTTCTTATTATTTATATAACCCTTAACAAAATACCCTCCCATTGGATCTTTTTTAAAACTAGTAGTTTTCATGGACTTATAATTATTAATATTGTATTTGAAATATAAATCTATTCTTCTTTCTTGAGTTTCCATATAGTTAATCTTATTTTTATGAGATAAGTATCCACATATCAAAATAAATGTTAGTATAGTAATTAATATAATTAAAATTATTTTTAGTTTCTTTGTTTTTTTCATAGTGTACCTCATTTCACTTTTAATTAAGGAGTTATTAATTATGAGACTTTTAGATGACGATTCTAAATCTATTTCACATTTATCGTATCAATCACTAAATTTAAATAGTTATTACAATATTAATGGAAAAAAAATGAAAGTAATTGAAAAACGTGATGACACTCAAAATGGATTACGTGCTTATGCTTTTGCTCCAGTAAAAAATGGTAAACCTGATAAAAAGCATATTATTATGGGATATGCTGGCACAGATCCTTTCAGTATTCATGATATATTTACAGATGCTCAACTTCGATTTTATAATAACACAAAAAAACCTAAAATTAATAATTATTATAAAAATTTAAATCATACTACAATCAATAAAAGCTATAATGACTTTTCTGATGATAATGATATTGTTAATAGTACCTATAATGTGACTAAAGAAGCTTTTAAAAATAGTTTTAGTTTGCAAAATACTTTAAATTCACCGAATTTATTAAAACGTAAGTTTCCAATTACAAATGCTTATGATTCTTCAAAAATGGTACCTACTCAAATGACAGAGAGCGTTGCTTTTACTAAAGCGATAAAAGAGAAATATCCTAATAGTCACATTTACGGTGCTGCACATAGTTTAGGATCAGTACATGCTCAAATGAATACAGTATTTGGCAATATAGAAGGAGCCACTACGTTTGGTGCTCCAAATGTAAATGAAACGTTTTCTAAGAATTATCAAAATAAAATTGATTCCCGTCAATTTGAACAAACCGTGAGAAATATAGGACATCCAGATGACATGATTAATAATTTGACATTTGGAAAGGACCGAATTGGTTCAAATATTGTCGCCTTTCCTCATATTAATAAAGGATTATTTATACCATTTTTAGATCAACATTCTATTGCTAATTATGATGATTTTGTTAAAGGTGGTAACATTCATGAAATGTCAAAATCTGAGTTAGCTCAATACAGAAAAGCACAAAAATTAAGTTTATCGTATAAAACGTTTGGCATACCCATGAGTTACAATGATTATATCCAAATTATGAATAAGAAAGTTAAAGATGACAAAGACTCTACTACTAAGAGTAAAAATAAATCGAAAAGTTCCTTTTCTAAAAGCGTCAATCCCTTTTCTGATAGTATGGTTAGGATTGGACTCGGCGGTATCGGTGGTAATGGTAAAAAAATAAAAATCCACTCTGATAAGGTTAAGAATATTGCTAATCAACTTAGAGAAAAAATCAATATATATGATAAGTTACTAAGTAAATTAGAAGAATATCAAAGAGATACAGCACGTGAAGCACGGCAAATTTTAAATAGGTATGAAAGGGAATTATTAGCAGGTTCTCATGAATTTATTAGTCCTAGTGAGTTAGAAGATTATATGGAGATGCTCGCTAAAGGCGGTTCTGCTGCGAACTTAAGATTTTATGATAACGGATTAATGGAAGATGTGATTCAAGACATCAAACAAAATCAAAAAAGCTTAATACAATTTGCCGAAAAACTTGATGAAGCTGCAGATCAATTTGAAGATAAAGATAAAGAAGAGAGTGATATATTCGGTTTATTTAGTTAAAGGAGATGAAAGAATGAATTCTGATAAATCTAAGCAAATGTTTAAAGAAAAGGAAAGACTTAGAGAATTAAAGGAAAGAATGCGTGCCGAAACACAAGATATGGTACTTGATGCTAAATCACACGTCAAAAGAGAAGAAAGACTTATTGAGGAAATGCTTCATGAGATTAATCAAGCAGGTCAAGGTATTGAAGAAGCTTTTGAGGGTGAAGCTAGCGAAGCTGCAATTAAAAGTATTGATAAAATCAAACAAAATAATAAGACGTTAGACACAAATTTTCACTCGCTTTTGAACACGTTTGAAATCGATTAATCATCCATACTAAATAAATATGCATCTCCTGTTCTATTGTCTGTCATTCATCTCATTTACCTATAACTCCAATAATAAAAAACACTTTCGATGGGGGCTTCATTTGTCTACCATCGAAAGTGTTTTTATAGTTAAATTAAATTTTTATATCATCTCATCTGTTCTCAACCATTATAATGAACAGTTACATGAACCACCTGTTGCGCATCCGTTATGTCCTGTTTGGAAGAACGGGTTGCCTGCTTCAATTTTCACATTTTCAGAAACTGCAAATGCTATTTTTGTCACTACTTCATCGATTAGGTTTTGGAGTGCGACTTCCTTTGTTTTGTAATCCATGACAACTGGAAGCATTTCATATGCACGTTTACGTTGACGTGTTTCCATCATAATTCGTTTATAGTCAGGGTGATATTTGCCAAATCTCATAACATCATCGTATTGATCTTTCGACTTTAAGAATGCTTGATAAAGTAAATGTGCTTCATCATCATTTTCCAAATAATCTTTAGCATGTTGATACGATTGATACACCTCTGATTGAACAATCATATCAGAGAGATTTTCTATTTCATCTAAAATTGATAACGTTTCTTCAGTAATCATGTTTTCACCCTTTCGATTTTATTTTTCCAAGAATATTAATGAATAATAATCTTTCATCACTTCGCCGCCCATTTCATCATATTTATTATTTAACATTCGAGAGCGATGAATGTCAGAGTTCATCCAACTATGGATTAATGTTGGTACATCGTCAAAGTCATACCCAACGTTCTGACTTGTAGATTTATATGTCACATTGTTTTCGTCTAATTGTTGCGTAAGGGCATTCTCAGTAAATTCAACACTATCTGATCCATTGTCTGTGGCTTCATATAGATTAATAGAGGCGATATGTGCAATATCATTATTCGTTTTAAGAGGTTTTAGACCTTTAAGATGTCTCATCTCATTTGTCACTTCGTATAATGTAATCAGCTGATTGGGATTTTGTTCATAAGGAATAGACGCTTGGTCATTTGAACTACTATTTTCTTGCTTATTAATTTTATAAGGTTGAAGTGCTGTTAGTGTATCTGCATCTATAAAGCGTACAGCTAAAATTTTATTTGTTTCTTGATCTGAATACACTTGGGCGTAAATGTTACCGTATTTAATTAATGTTTGTGTCTTCATATCTTCATCGGACATTTCGAATCGATATGTTTTACCCTTTGATTGAATTGTTGGTTCAGGATTAATACTTGTATTTTCAAAAAGATGAGAGGCACTTTCACCAATCTTTAATGGATTCACTTTAACGTTGTCCCCTGTGGCGTACACTGACGTAATGATATCTTTTTTAGTGCTTACAATATAATATTGGTCACTTTTTTTAAATATGTAATTCTTATAACCATTTTTAAAAGGATATGTTCGATCTGCTTGTCCATAGTGTTTCGTCATAAAGTCAATATTCTTACCTATCCATGTACCGACACCTTGTTTGGGTTTAGGATTTTCAGTATGATTGTTGGACTTCTCAAATTGCTCAGTATGATTACTTTTATTACCTTTATTCGGGTTCTCTAAGACATCAAATTTGAGACGTGGTGAGTAAAATAAATAAATTAAAAAAGTAATTAAAAAAATGACGCCTACTACTTTGATAACTAACTTTTTCATTTCTCACCCACCTCTAAAGAATTATATTTATTGTACAAAAATATTCTGCTATTTATCAAGACAAGTGGTCATACTTGTCTGACTATTTCATTTTCGTCACGTTAATTTGGTTTAATTTTAATAAAAAAACTGATAAAACCTCATATGAAGTCTCATCAGTATTGTGAAATAGATTGAACTAGTTTATGAACTAAAGTCCTAATGTTGCTTTAATTAATGACGTTGTTTCTCCACCTGGATAAAGTACATATAAAAGAATGTAAACAGCTACGCCTGTAATCGCAGTGAAGAACCAAATAATTGAAGCAATAGGTCCAATCTTTCTATGAATATTGAATTTATCTTTAAATGCTAAAATAATTTGAATTAATCCTAGCACACCACCAATCGTAGCTAAATTAATATGGAAAACTAAAAAGATAGTGTAGTAAATCTTCACTGAGTCTGGACCACCGAAAGCGGTATTTCCAATAAAAATTGTTCTACTTGCATAAATAATAAAGAAAGTTAATGCAAAAATTGCTGCCCATAACATGACTTTTTTATGTTTATCAATTTGACGTTTCCAGATTAATCTCCAACCGATAGCGACTAATATCGCACTAATGACAATACATGAAGTACTGATCGTGGGTAAAATGGGTACGCTCATAAGTTTCATCCTTACTTAAGTAATTTTATATCATTTTTATTAATGAAACGACAACAACGAGTACGAAAAATACGACTAAGTAGTTCAATGAATAGATGAACATTTTTGTCGCCCATTTCGTTTGGTCTGAATCCTTTTTGAAGGTTGTAAATCCTAAAGCTAACCATCCTAGGTTGAGTAATGTAGCAATGACTACAAAAGTGACACCTAAGTTTGATAATAAGAATGGTAACGGCAATAAGAATATTAACCAAATAAACATGCTTATTCTCGTACGTTTGAAGCCTTTAACGGATGGTAACATTGGAATATTCGCTAATGAATATTCGTCGCTTCGTTTAATGGCCAATGCGTAAAAGTGAACCGGTTGCCAACAAAATACGACTAAGAATAGTGCAATGGCAGCCAAGCTCATTTGACCATCTATTGCTACCCAACCAATTAATGGCGGTACAGCACCTGGAAAGCTTCCTACAACAGTATTCCAAGTTGTGTGTCGTTTAGACCAAATGGAGTAATAAGAAACATATCCTACGATACCAATTAAACCTAAAACGCCTGATGGCACGTTTAATAAGAATAGACAAGCTTCACCTATTAACATCATCCCGAAGCTTAAAATTAATAAGTTTCTGTCTGAGATTCTATCGTTTACAGTTGGTCTACCTTGTTTACTAGGCATGATGCTGTCAATATCTTGATCGTAATAGTTATTTAACGCACATGCGCCCCCCATGATTAGGGTAGACCCAACAATCATCATCAATATTTGAGGAATAGACGATAGGAAGGAATGGTTTGTCATTACAACTGCAAGCCAAGCGCCTGCAAATGCAGGAATTAAGTTACCTTGAACGAGACCCATCTTAATAATTTGTTGTAATTCTTTGAAGGTTACACGGCCCGTATCCTGTGACAAAGTTTGATCTTTGTTCATAGTTCCCCTCCTTGAATTTTTCATATAGTACAATGATATAGCAATTTTTATTAAAAGACTAGGTTTTATAAAATTAAATTGTGACACTTTAGCGACATTATAAATCGTCGATTTTGTGACACAATTAAAAATGGTATTCTTGTTATAATAGGTTAAAAGTAAAAATATGTACATTAATCTAAAGTACTGAATCATCAAGTGTCATCACAAGTGTCTCATGAAGTAGTTTAAGGCTTAACTTTGAAGTTAAACTCATCGTTTAATTGATAATAAAGCTAGTTTCTACATATCATTTAAAAGTGAGTACTTTAGTTAATGATGGGGTGTTTATCATTGTTTAGAAAGCAAAACCTTAAATGGTTAGGTGTTTTAGCTACGATTATTATGACCTTTGTTCAATTAGGTGGCGCCCTCGTAACTAAAACAGGATCAGAAGATGGCTGTGGTTCATCATGGCCACTATGTAATGGTGCACTTCTTCCTCAAAACTTACCAATTCATACGATTATTGAGCTAAGTCACAGAGCAGTATCAGGTCTTTCTCTTATTGTTGTCCTTTGGTTAGTAATTACAGCGTGGAAGAATATTGGGTATATTAAAGAAATAAAACCACTTTCAATCATCAGTGTTGCTTTCTTACTTATCCAAGCACTTATTGGAGCTGCCGCCGTGATATGGCAACAAAATGCATATGTCCTAGCATTACATTTCGGTATTTCTTTAATTAGTTTTTCATCTGTATTTGTAATGACTTTAATTATATTCTCTGTCGACCAGAAATATGAAGCTGATGAATTATTTATTAAAAAGCCGCTTCGTACGTTGACATGGTTAATGGCCATTATTGTCTATCTTACAATTTATACGGGTGCATTGGTAAGACATACGAAATCAAGTCTTGCTTACGGTGCTTGGCCTGTACCTTTCAATGATATTGTGCCTCATAACGCACATGACTGGGTACAATTTGCACATAGAGGTATGGCGTTTATTACTTTCATGTGGATCATGTTCACATTTATTCACGCGATTAAGAATTATTCAGATAATCGTACTGTAAGATATGGCTATACAGCAGCGTTTATTTTAGTTATTTTACAAGTCATTACTGGTGCATTATCAGTGATTACGAATGTGAATTTAATCGTTGCATTATTCCATGCATTGTTTATTACATTCTTATTCGGTATGATCGCTTACTTCATCTTGTTGATGTTAAGAACAACTCGCAGTATGAAGTAACCTCATTGATCGAACAAACACACACTAAAGTTCATAAGCTATTACACATTATAAATACGCGCCCTTCAAGGTATACTCACGTAAATTATCCTTGAAGGGCGCGTATTTATCTATGCTGAAGTACCAAACCGCTATCGTTGGCGAATACAGAAGCCCGCCCAATTGTGTAAACTGACGTATTGTCACACAATTGGACGGGCGGGCATGTTATGATAGCTTTTCTATTTCAACGAGTAAATCGCCTGTCGCAATCGCATCGCCACTGACTACATTCACTTGTTTAATTACACCATCAAAAGGTGCTTGTATAGTAGTTTCCATCTTCATCGCTTCAGTAATCAACAATGGTTGATTTGCTTTTACTTCATCGCCTACAGATACTTTCACTTCTGTTACTGAACCAGGCATTTGTGCCCCAATATGACTAGGATTCGTTTTATCAGCTTTTGGTTTTACATTCGCATTCGTCTTTACATTTTCATCTTTAATATAAATACGACGTGCTTGACCATTCATTGCGTAGTAAATAGTACGATTACCATTTTCATCAGGTTCACTAATCGTTTCAAGTTTAATAATTAAACGTTTACCAGTATCAATTTCAATTTCTACTGTTTCACCATTACGCATACCAAATAAGAATGTTGGTGTATCTAATAACGATAAATTACCATATTGAGCTTTCGTTTGAATATATTGCTCATAAACCTTTGGATATAAGACATAGCTAATCACATCTTGCTCAGTCACTTCGTCATGTTGTTTCTCAGCTAACGCTTCACGAATTGCTTCAAAGTCCACAGGTTCTAAATATTCTCCTGGTCTTTCAGTAAGTGGAACTTGTCCTTTAAGAATGACATCTTGTAACTTTTGATTAAATCCGTTTACCGGTTGCCCAATTTCTCCTTTAAAGAATGAGACTACCGATTCAGGGAAATCAAGTTTATGACCTTCGCTAAGTACTGAAGATTCATCCAAATCATTCTGTACCATGTAAAGCGCCATATCTCCGACTACTTTAGATGATGGTGTCACCTTGACAATATCTCCAAATAAGAAATTCACTCTACGATACATATCTTTAACTTCATCGAAACGCTCTCCTAAGCCTAAACTTTTAGCTTGTTGACTTAAATTTGAATACTGTCCGCCTGGCATTTCATGTTGGTAAATTTCAGTATTAGGTGATTTTATGTCACTTTCAAAGTCCGTATAATATGGACGAACTGTTGCCCAATAATGGCTCAGTTCTTCTAATCCTTCAATGTCTGTTCTTAAATTACGAGGGAACCCATTCAATGCGTAGTAAAGAGAGTTTGCGCTAGGCTGACTTGTTAACCCGCTCATAGACGCGACAGCTGTATCAATAATATCAACACCTGCATCAATCGCTTGTTTATACGTGAGTAAGCCATTTCCACTCGTATCATGTGTATGCAGATGAATTGGTAAATCGACTGCTGATCGTAATTCTCCAATTAATTCATTCGCTGCTTTTGGTTTCAGTAGGCCTGCCATATCTTTAATTGCTAAAATATGGAATCCTTCTCTTTCGAGTTCTTTAGCCATTTTCACATAATAATCTAATGTATAAATATTAGAACGTTCAACATTTAAAATATCTCCAGTATAACAAATTGCACCTTCAGAAATTTTACCTGCTTCTTGAACGGCCTCGTTTGCGACTTTCATTTGATCTACCCAGTTTAATGAATCAAATATACGGAATACATCTACGCCTGCTTTAGCACTTTCCTCTACAAACTTTTTAATGACGTTATCAGGATAATTTTTATATCCTACTGCATTGGATGCACGTAAAAGCATTTGGAATAATACGTTTGGGATTGCTTTACGTAGACGTTCAAGACGTTCCCATGGATTTTCCTTTAAGAAATTATAAGCAACGTCAAATGTTGCACCGCCCCACATCTCTAAAGAAAAGCTATCTTTAAATACTTCAGCCGTTTTAGAGGCGATATTCATCATATCTTTCGTTCTTACACGTGTAGCTAGTAAAGATTGATGTGCATCTCTAAAAGTTGTATCCGTAATTAATACATCTTCTTGTGCTCTAACCCAATCTGCTACGCCTTTAGGGCCCTGTTCATCTAGAATTTGTTTCGTACCAGATAAATGATTGATACGCTCTTGAGACACTTTAGGTATAGAAGTAGATTCATAATCTGGTTTAAGACGTTGCGCTACATTAGGGAAACCGTTAATCGTCACATTCCCAATATATTCCAGTGTCTTCGTACCTCTATCAAGCGTCGGTGCAATATCAAATAGTTCTGGCGTTTCTTCTATAAATTTAGTTGTATAATCGCCACTTCTGAATTTATCGTTACGCATCACATTAATTAAGAAAGGTATGTTCGTTTTCACACCACGGATACGCATTTCACGTAATGAACGTTCCATCTTCTCTTCGGCTTGCTTAAATGAAAATGCATGCGTAGAGAGTTTAACAAGTAATGAATCGTAATAAGGAGAGATTTCAGCACCTTGGAAACCATCACCAGCATCTAATCTTACACCAAAACCACCACTTGAACGATAAGCGATAATTGTACCTGAATCAGGCATGAAATCATTGGTTGGGTCTTCTGTTGTAATACGACATTGAATTGCATACCCAAGTGTTTGGATATCTTGTTGTTGTGGCATTGCTATTCTCTCACCAAATAACGATTCGCCATCAGCAACTAAGATTTGTGTTTTAACAATGTCAATTCCCGTAATCATTTCAGTAATAGTATGTTCAACTTGAACACGTGGATTCACCTCTATGAAGAAGAATTCATCGCCTGAAACTAAAAATTCAACTGTCCCAGCATTGACATATTTAATATTCTCCATGAGTTGAATAGCCGCTTCACAAATACGTTCTCTCAAACTTTCCGATAAACCAACTGAAGGTGCGACTTCTACAACTTTCTGATGGCGTCGTTGTACCGAACAATCTCTTTCATATAAATGTATGATGTTACCTTGTTCGTCACCAATTACTTGCACTTCAATATGTTTCGGATTATCAATGTATCTCTCAATATAAACTTCGCTATTGCCGAAAGACTTTTCAGCTTCTGACTTAGCACGGTGAAAGGCATCTTCAAGTTCACTCTCTTCACGAACAATACGCATCCCTTTACCACCGCTACCACTTGTAGCTTTAATCATCAGTGGAAAACCAGCTTCAAGAGCAAATTGCTGTGCCGCTTCAAAGCTTTCAATTGGCCCATCAGTACCTGGAATCACAGGTAAATTGGCGCGAATGGCTGTTGTTCTTGCCTTAACTTTATCTCCAAACATATCTAAATGTTCTAAATGAGGACCGATAAACTTAATACCTTCTTCTGCACAACGACGCGCAAATTGTTCATTCTCACTTAGAAAACCATACCCAGGGTGAATCGCATCGACACCTGCACGTTTTGCTACCTCGATAATTCGTTCAATATTTAAATAACTTTCAGCAGGACCTAAATCACTACCAACGAGATAGGACTCATCTGCCTTATATCTATGTAATGAACTTTTATCTTCATTAGAATATATTGCTACTGTACTGATATTTAATTCTGCTGCTGCTCTAAAAATCCTAATGGCAATTTCACCACGGTTAGCAACAAGTAACTTCTTTATATGTTTCAAAAGCTGAGACACCCCTCGTAATATTTTGAATTTTCTAACTAATTAGATAATAAAATTTTATCTTAAATGCTTGAATAATTCTATAGTAATTTACAAAGTTAAAAACAATTTATCGTTTTGTAACATTTTGTTGAATCAAAAATTTTCCCACCACTTCAAAATGAAATAACGATCATGTTTATGATTTAACTTCAATAAAACTTATTACTATTGATAACTTAATATTATCATCTATATTTCTCATATGCTAGTTTGACATCTTTCCTTTACAGAATTTTAAAATTTTCACCAGTCTAATTTAGTTTATAGACAAAAAAAGACAACCTATAGAGAAGTGATTCCTACATAGTAAGGACACAACTTCAATAGATTGTCTCTCTTTTATATTCAATTATAACGGCGTTTGATATCGATTTTACGTTGTTTAAGACGTTTATCATCTTGTTTGATTTGTTTAGCGGTAATTAATAAAAGTCCCATCGCAATACTTAAACTAATCATGGCTGAACCACCAAAACTAATAAATGGTAACGGGACACCTGTTAACGGAATCGTCGCAGAAATACCACCAATGTTTACAAATGTCTGACTTCCAATATAACTTGCGATACCGACACATACTAATTTATAGAAATGTGAAGGTGTTTTATTCGCTAATTGGAACGCACGATATACAATGAAATATTCTAAAATAATAACGATTAATCCACCCACAAGACCTAATTCCTCACAGATGACTGCGAAAATAAAATCGGTATGTGGTTCAGGTAGATACCCTAGTTTCATTATACTGTTGCCAAGTCCACGTCCGAATAAGCCTCCATTACCTATTGCCATTAAAGAGTTGGAAATATGATAACCCGTACCAGATTCCTGACCAAATGGATTAGTTAATGTGCTAAAACGCGCCTCTAAGTAACTTGGAACCATGTGTAAAATCAACATAAAGGTGGCGATGATAACAAAGCCTATAAATACTAATATTCCCCATTTCAACATGTTCTGTACACCGATGCCAGAATAGAAAATGATAGAGAAAAATATAATCAGTATTAACATTGTTTGTCCGACGTCTTTTTGGAAAAGTACAAGTACCAGACATGTTACTACAAATAGAATTGGACCTAAGATTAACTTGATGTTTTGTCTCACTGCCGGCATTTTCTTTTCAATCATAAAAGGTATGTAAAGAATAATGGCAATTTTAAGTAACTCTGATGCTTGTAGGTTCATAAATCCTAAATTAATCCAACTTTTAGAACCATTGATATTTTTACCAATAACTAATGTTAAAAGTAAAAGTAGGAATATACCAATCATCATTCCCTTTTGAACATTAGGTTTCTTCAGGATTTTCACATTCATGATGAATGCCATAAAGAATACGATGGCGAAACTCATAATGACGTACAGTAGCTGTCTATTATAAAAGTACGTTCCAGAAACGGCTACACCACCGGTTAAGGTACCTTTAGTCGCAGCGACCATACTTGCACTATAAACCATTACTAATCCAATCAAACAAAGGACTACATATGTAACCAACAATGGATAATCGATAAATTTAGAAGTTTTTCCAATATACCGCATTATATTTTTAAAATTATTCATATACTAGATCATCCAATTCTAAATTTTTAAAGTTAATCACTTCGTTGACTTAGTAAATTTATCTTCACTTTTTAAAAAGCTGTCTTACCTATTATATACTTGAATCCTTAGAATTAACAAATATTATTAGGTTAAGTGCGCATTTATTTTAAAAACAATTAAACAAAAATGACTGAGCAAGATATCGAATTAGATACCATCTCAGTCACTGATACGATAACGTATATGTACAATGGATGTTTATACGTGGTCGCGATTATATATTGAATCAACGCAATTATTTCGACACTTTAAATAAGTGCGTTATGTTATCTATGATAAATAAAACATTAAACGTTTGTGAAAGCTTCATGTAATTTAGAAAGTTCTTTTTCCAGTCTTAACATTAATTGCTTACCATCTTCTTTATCAACTAAACCAAGTTGAACAGCAAAATCAACCTCTTTTTGAAGGCCAAACATTTGTGTATCTAGCACTTCTTCATAAAGCGGACAAGAAGGTAAAGTTAAGTTATCCATTTGAACTTTAATAAGATGTAAAATTCTATCCGCATCTTTATTCAACTGGTCATATGCCGCATTATTTAATTTCGATTGGTTAGCCATGACATATTCCCCCTATCATTTCAATTAATATCTTCACATTAGAAGTTTATCTTAATAGATATTAAAAAGCAAGTGAATTTGAATTAAGTCGGTATGAATTTATGTTAAAATAATTGAAGATAAAAAATTAGGGAGTGGGCATATATGATTCAAATTAAAGGCGCAGTCAAGTTCCCTATCTCATTAGATAGTACAACTTGGATTTTTGATGACAGAAAGGTAAGTATCGACGATTTAGAACGTGGGGTATTCGACGGTACTCGTCCAGTTAAGTTTGAAGATAACACTGAATGGAATCGAGCAATTCTAGAAGGACAAACAAATCCGCCTACGCTTGATTCTGAAATTAAATATAAAAAACGTTCAGTTCTAGAAGGTACATTTGTGATTAATATGACTCCATTTTTCAAAAATGCTGAACCACAACAAGAAGCAAAAGCGATTAAATTATATAATGAAGAGCATTCTATTGAAGTACCAATGGATTTATTACCTTATTTATTCTTCCAATTCGCAAAAGATGGCAAACGTTTATACAGCGATAACGCAGTAGATAGCTTTGTTTACATTCCTGAAGAAGGGTATACATATGAATTTAAATATGTAACTCATATTGAGGTGATTTAATGTGTTAGAAGTTCAATGTATCATTTGTGAAACTAAAGTATTCATAGATGAGAATACTTTGGAAGCTAAACGTCTAAGAAATAACCCTATTCGCACTTTTATGTGTGATGATTGTAAGAGTCGTTTAGACACGCCTAAGCAACGCCAACCACAAGTGATCAATGAGAATCCTCAAAAGCAAGATAGTCACTCACAAAATAATAATGAATCGTAACTAATAAAAAGGTGCGACTCAAGTCATTTTAAAGCTTGAGTCGCACCTTTTCTATATCTTATTGATCTTCTTGCATCATTTGTTTAACACGTTTTGCTTCTTTTTCACGTGCGGATTTATTTAAGATTTTCTTTCTCAATCTAATACTTTCTGGTGTTACCTCTACTAACTCATCGTCATTGATAAATTGTAGCGCTTCTTCAAGCGTTAAAATTCTAGGACGATTCATCGTTTGTGTTTGGTCTTTCGTTGCTGAACGTACGTTAGTTTGATGTTTCGCTTTAGTGATATTAACTGTTAAATCATTTTCACGGTTATGCTCACCAACAATCATACCTTCATAAACTTCTGTACCTGGTTCCATAAAGTTTACACCACGGTCTTCTAAGTTAATAATCGCATATGATGTTGCTTGTCCTTGGTCCATTGAAATCAATGCACCATTACGACGTCCACCAATTTGAGCTTTAACACGAGGTCTGAACTCTTCGAAAGTATGGTTGATAATACCATAACCACGTGTCATAGACATGAATTCAGTTGTATAACCAATCATACCACGCGCTGGAACCATAAAGATTAAACGAGTTAGACCGTTATCTGTTGTCAACATGTCTAACATTTCACCTTTACGTGCACCTAATGATTCGATAACTGCACCGGCATTTTCTGAAGGAACCTCACATTGTACACGTTCAAATGGTTCGCTTAATACGCCATCAATTTCTCGTAAGATAACTTGAGGTTTAGAAACTTGTAATTCGAAACCTTCACGTCTCATGTTTTCAATTAAGATTGATAAATGTAATTCACCACGTCCAGCTACAACCCATGCATCTGGTTGGTCTGTTGGTGTAACCTTTAATGAAACGTCTGTTTCAAGTTGTTGTTCTAATCTTTCTTGAATTTGGCGTGCAGTTACGTAGTCACCTTCACGACCAGCGAATGGTGAATTATTAACACGGAAAGTCATCTCAAGTGTTGGTTCATCAATACGTAATACAGGTAACGCTTCTTGATGATCATGTGGAGTAACTGTTTCACCAACGTTAATGTCTTCCATTCCTGATACAGCAATCAAGTCGCCTGCTTGTGCTTCTTCAATTTCTTCACGTTTTAATCCGAAATAACCAAAGATTTTAGTTACACGGAAGTTCTTAATAGACCCATCTAATTTAATTAATGAGACATTATCACCAACACGCATCTTACCTCTGAATACACGTCCAATACCAATACGGCCAACGTAGTCATTATAGTCTAATAATGCAACTTGGAATTGTAATGGCTCATCATGATTGTCAACAGGTGCAGGTACGTAATCAATAATTGTTTCATAAAGAGATTGCATATTTTCATCTTGTTTATCTGACTCAAGACTTGCTGTACCATTTACTGCTGATGCATAAACAACTGGGAAGTCTAATTGTTCATCATTTGCTTCTAATTCGATAAATAAGTCTAATACTTCATCTACTACACCTTCTGGTCGTGCAGCAGGTTTATCGATTTTATTTACAACTACTACAGGTTTTAAGTTTTGCTCTAATGCTTTTTTAAGCACAAAGCGTGTTTGAGGCATTGTACCTTCATAAGCATCGACAACAAGCACAACACCGTCTACCATTTTCATGATACGTTCAACTTCCCCACCGAAATCGGCGTGTCCAGGTGTATCTAATATATTAATACGTGTGCCCTTATAATCAATCGCCGTATTTTTAGCAAGAATCGTAATACCACGTTCTCTTTCTAAATCGTTTGAATCCATTGCACGTTCGTCGACATGTTCATTCTCTCTGAAAATACCAGACTGTTTAAGCAACTCATCTACTAAAGTTGTTTTACCATGGTCAACGTGCGCAATAATCGCTATATTACGAACATCTTCTCTTAAATTAGTCATTTTATAAATTTCCTTTCTTGAGTAAACTCCCACTTTTAATTACAACTGTTTTATTATATCATATATTAGTGAAAAGATAAGTAAAAGGTGGGGTATGGGATGCAACAAAAAAAATCAAAAGGCATCTTCTGGGTGTTCTCTATTTTAGCAGTCGTTTTCTTAACTTTATTTAGCTTTGCAGTAGGCGCTGCAAATGTTCCAATGATGATTTTAACATTTATACTACTCATTGCAACATTTGGCGTTGGCTTCACAGTTAAAAAGAAATACCGTGAAAATAATTGGCTATAAAGAAATCATCTGATTAATTTATTTTGAATCATGTTACAAACTGGCTAGACCATTAATATAAACATAATAGCTCCTAAAATGAAGGATATTCACTTTCATTTTAGGAGCTCATTTTATTTCAAGATTTCATTTATCATTTTCAGAACAAAACATTGTGTCTTGTCGGCTTTCCCATTATTTTCTACCAAATCGCTTTTCATGATGCGACGCGATGGTCTCTTTAAACTCACTTAAATATTGATTTAATATTTGGTCATGTAATTGTTTATTTGCCATTACTATAGAATTAGGTCGATTCATTTCCAATGGATCACCTAATAAGTTTGTACCTATTCCTCCAACTTCATTCAAAATCATCAAACCACCGGCATAGTCCCAAGGTTGCAATCTTGGAGTGAGATATGCAGCGAGTTGTCCTTTAGCCACACTTATAATTTCGAGTGCAGCACTTCCATAAGCACGTGCACTTCTTGCATCATTTACAATTGGCATAAATATCTTGCCCATAATCGGTTTGGTTAACCAATTAGGATTGATTCCAATGATACTTGTTTTAAGTTCAGTATCTTCTAGAGGCTTAAGTAGATGAGTATTTTCATAGGCACCTTCTCCAACCTTTGTATGATATAGAACATCCTTCATGACATCGTAAACAAAACCAGCATAAGGTTCCCCATTATAATAAATCCCAATTGAAATAGCGAAATTTTCTTGTTGATGTACAAAGTTAAGCGTTCCATCAATTGGATCAATGACCCAAATGACACCATTCGTATCCGTTAATTCATGTCCATGCCCTTCTTCCCCTATCACACGGTGGTCTGGATAATTATGGTGTATTGTTTCATAAAGGAAATTTTCAGTAGCTTTATCTACATTTGTAACTAAATCATTAGGATTAGACTTCGTTTCAATATCCAAGTCTTCTTTCATCCAATGTCTTACTTTATTCCCAGCCTCTAATATTATACCTTTAGCAAAATCGTATAGTGCCATCGTATCATCTCCTATTACTTAACATTATACATGATGTTTTCTCGAAAATTATATTAATACATATTGATATACCTTAATTGTAAAATTTGAAACCCTCATAAGTAAGGTTCTAACTTTAGATAATAGATAAATACTTGTGCTACAATAACGGTAATCAATACATGAGGAGGCATAAAATGACTAAATATACATTTGCGCCAAAAGATTTTAAAGCATTTGATGTTGATGGTTTAGAGAATAGAATGGAAGCACTGAATGAGCATGTTAGACCACAGTTAAATCAATTAGGAGACTATTTCGCTGATTATTTCAGTTCACAAACAGGTGAAGAATTCTATCCTCACGTAGCGAAACATGCACGTCGAAGCGTGAACCCACCTGTAGATACTTGGGTTGCATTCGCACCTAATAAACGTGGTTATAAGATGTTACCTCATTTCCAAATTGGATTATTTAGAGATCAACTATTTATTATGTTCGGTGTCATGCATGAGGCTAAAAATAAAGCCGAACAAATGAAAATCTTTAAAAAGCATTTTGATAAAATCAAAGCATTACCTAACGACTATAGCTTATGTTTAGATCACATGAAACCTGAAAAAACACTTATTAAAGATATGAGTGAAGATGATCTTAAAAAAGCAATTGATCGCGCAATTAACGTGAAAAAAGGTGAGTTTTTCGTAGCACGAGCAATTGAACCTTCTGATAAAAGATTGAAAAGCGACAAAGCTTTCTTACAATTCGTAGAAGAAACATTTGATCAGTTCTTAAAATTTTATCAATAAAATAATTTTGATTTATAAAGTTTGAGTAGTATTTAATACAATGCTATTCAAGCTTTTTTAATGTGATGCAATATTTTTAGGTTGACCTAACTTTTTGTTTAGGTTAATATATTTTCATAAGATTTTAGAGGTGAGTTTATTGAGTATAAAAGACAACAATTATGAACAACATCAAAGCTTAGATGAAATCAATAATACTATTCATTTTGATCATAAAGGTAGTGCAAGTCAGAAATTTCTAGCATTTCTCGGGCCTGGATTATTAGTAGCTGTGGGTTACATGGATCCAGGAAACTGGATTACATCTATGCAAGGTGGCGCGCAATACGGTTATACCTTGCTATTCGTGATTTTAATCTCAAGTTTGGCAGCGATGTTATTACAAAGTATGACGGTAAGATTAGGAATAGCAACTGGTAAAGATCTTGCACAAATGACACGTCATTTTTTAAGTAAACCCATTGCGATAGTTTTCTGGATTATTGCAGAGTTAGCAATCATTGCCACTGATATCGCCGAAGTGATTGGGAGTGCGATTGCTTTAGATTTAATTTTCGGCATTCCACTAATCGTTGGTGCATTAATCACAGTATTCGATGTATTCCTATTACTATTTATTATGCGTTTCGGTTTCAGAAAGATTGAAGCCATTGTAGGTACTTTAATATTTACAGTTCTAGCAATATTCGTGTTTGAAGTGTTTATTTCTTCACCACAATTAACTGATATTCTAAATGGGTTTGTTCCACATAAAGAAATTGTGACAAACCAAGGCATACTATATATCGCTTTAGGTATTATTGGGGCTACAATCATGCCACATAATTTATATCTACATTCATCTATCGTGCAATCACGTAAGTATAACCGTCATGATAATCAAGAAAAAGCACAAGCTATTAAATACGCAACGATTGATTCAAATCTTCAATTATCTATTGCATTTGTAGTCAATTGTTTATTACTAACACTAGGTGCTGCCCTCTTTTTCGGAACTAAAACTAACGATTTAGGTGGTTTCTATGATTTATATCATGCGTTGAAAACTGAACCGGCATTAGGTGCAGCAATGGGCGGTGTGATGAGTACACTATTTGCAGTTGCCCTATTAGCATCAGGACAGAACTCAACGATTACTGGAACGTTAGCAGGACAAATCGTTATGGAAGGATTCTTAAGATTATCCATTCCTAACTGGATGCGTCGTCTAATCACACGTTCGCTTGCAGTCATACCAGTTATTATTTGTTTAATCATTTTCAGAGGTAATGCTGAAAAAATAGAACAATTACTAGTATTTTCACAAGTATTCTTAAGTATAGCGTTACCTTTTTCATTAATACCGCTTCAATTGGCTACAAGTAATAAGAAATTAATGGGACCATTTATTAATAAAATGTGGGTTAACATCATTTCATGGACGCTGATTGTAATACTAAGTGGATTAAATATTTATTTAATTATTCAAACGTTTCAAGAGTTATAAAAAAAGATGGCATACGCCATCTTTTTTTATGTCCAATCAACTAATATATATAAGGGTCATCTTTTTTACGATCCTTAAGTTCTTTTTCTGGGTCCCACTCATCTTGGCGAGTATGATTCTGGTTTAAATTATCATTGTTTGCTAGATTACGACGCTCATTTGAATTCTGCGTACCATTCGTATTATTAAAGTAACTTTGATGACGACTATCTTTTTTAGAAAATAGCAATACAGCTACAATAATCCATAAAATCATAGCAATAAGATTCATAGTAACAATTCCTGTAATCGCTGCTGCTATAAATAAACAACCTGCTAAATTTTTACGTCCTTTGATAATTAACGCCCCTACAACACCAAGCAAAGTAGAAAAGGCTAAAAAGCCAATTGAAATAATCATAGATGCAAATAAAATATCAGGAGTAACATTTTGTTCGCTTCCATAGAATTGTTTGAGTATATCGTTATATTGTTGTTGATTCTCACTACTTTTCATAACAATGAGTGACATCCCTGTTAATAGTAAGTACATGATACTTAGCCCATTCGCTATCCATGCTAAAATGATTTCTGTTTTTCTGTTCATAATTCTATGCACCACCTCAAATAATCTTCTTATCTTAATCATACTAAAATTTAAGTTGTATCGCGAATGCATACAAAAAAGGCTGGGGTAATAAATTGATTATGCCCCAGCCTATCAATGATTAGTATTATTTATTTTCACTATTGTCTTCTTGTTCAGTTGTGTTCTCTTTTGTACCTTCATCATCATCATGATTACCGTGGAACATTTGACGTCGCTCTTCATAATTCATTCGACGTTGATTAACAGCACTTGGTTGATTTTTTCTTTTTTCTTTCATGCGTTTATTATAAGCTTTTTTCTTTTCTTTTTTCTTCGCACGAATTTCAGCTTTTTCTCTCTTCCGCTGTGCCTTAAGTTCTTTAGGATCAACTTGAGGTTCTATTGGTTCCTGATAATTATTGTAACCATCGTCATAACCATAACTATAATCATCATTATCCTGATAGTCATTCTCTTGCATTTGATCTTCGCGATTCGCTTTTTTAGATTTCTTGTTATATTTAGCCTGTCTAGACATCACTTCAGGTTCTTCCTCAGTATTCTGACTAGAAGCATATTCACTTTCTACAGCACGTTTAGGAAATTGTGAATATTTATCATCTGTTTCCTCATACTGTTCTCTATTAGCGTAGTCATGATCAAAATGATTATCATATGGCTGTTCATATTGTTGCGCTTCAAATGCTTCTTTTTGTCGACGTTCTTTTCTAAGTTGTCTTCTTGTATTTCTATTTTCCTTTTCGTCTCGTGGTTGTTCATATTCATCGTAATAACCTTGATGATAGTCCTCTTCATAATAATCATCTCGAGGTCTAGAATGAGGTTCGTGATGATCATAATATTCACGTTCATCATAGTATGGTTGACCATAATCATCGTTATAATATGCGGGCACTGTCTCAACTTTATTCCTTCTAGCAAACATCATAATTGCGATGATAAAGAATAAAATTGGAATAATTAAAGTGACCACTAAAAATACTAAAGGAATCGTAACTACTGCTGCCAATAGAAATAAGAAACCTGAAAGAATTCTAATATTCATTGATATTAATGCTAAAAAAGAAATTAATAGACAAACGATAAAGTAAACAATAATCGCCCATACGCCATTTTGTAACCAAATGACAAATTGAGTTGTACTTAAATCATTGTTTCCTAAAATTTGTTGTATCAGTTCATTGTTATTTAATGAACTTTCTAAATTAGCTATTGACGTATCATTACTAAATGATACAAGTGCAATAAACATAGTTATAATCGTCAATATGAGTAAGAATACCCAACTAAACCAACCTAAAACTTTTTCAGTTAGCCGACTGACTGGACGCTTAATTTGTGTGTATTGCTCTCCTGACATCCGCTACAACTCCTTACTTTACTATCAAATCATTATATAGGATAAACGAATAAATAACTACCATTTATCTCTACATTATTTCAGAGACATTTTGAAATTTAAAAAACTTTCATTATAATCTCCAAGCGTTTTTTGTCCTAAATCTTTATATACCTCTAAGCGATTCTGTTCTTTCTTTGTAGGATAAAATCTATCATCATCTCTAACATCTTTAGGCAATTGATTTCTTGCTGCTTTGTTAGGTGTTGCATAGCCTACCCATTCCGTATTCTGTTTATTATTTTTCGCATCTAATAAGAAGTTCATAAATTTATATGCACCTTCTTTATTTTGTGCTGTTTTAGGAATAACCATGTTATCAAACCAAAGATTAGAACCTTCTTTAGGTATCACGTAATCAAATTTGTCATTATCTTGTACTAAAGGTGCGGCTACGCCACTCCAAACAACAGCAATATTACCTTCGTTTTGTTGAAGCATCATCGTAATTTCATCACCTACGACACCTCGCACTTGTGGCGCTAATTTTTTTAAATCTTTTTCCGCTTCTTTAATATGGGAAGGGTTTTTATCATTTAAACTATATCCGAGTTTATTCAGACCCATGCCCATGATTTCCCTAGCACCGTCCACTAATAAAATATCATTTTTATATTTAGATTGATATAAATCACTCCAACTATTAAAGTTTGCGTGAGGATATTTTTCCTTATTATATAGGATACCCACTGTACCAAAGAAATATGGTAAAGAATATTTATTATGTGGATCATATGACATATTCGTATAATCTGAATCAAGATTTTTCATATTAGGAATTTTTTTATGATCCAAGGGTACTAACAAATTTGAACGTTTTAATTTTTGGACCGTATACTCACTTGGGAATGCTACGTCATAATGAGTACCACCATTACGAATCTTAGCCTCCATTGCTTCATTGGAATCAAATGTTTCATAAACCACTTGTATACCAGTCTCTTTTTCAAACTTTTTAATTAAACTAGGATCGATATATTCACCCCAATTATAAACATAAATCTTTTCATGTGTTGGGGTGTTCTCCTTTGATTTAAACCAATGACTTACAACTAAACATAATACGCCAATGACTATTGCAGAAATGATGAGTTGTAAAAATCGTTTCATTCATTCACACCTCGCTTCACCATCTTTTGTCGTTTAACGAAGTGTTGAATAGCATAATATCCTATTATGCCTATTAATATAGCTACAAATAAAATTGTAGAAATAGCGTTTATCTCCATACTTATACCTTTTCTAGCCATCGCGTAAACTTCTACAGATAAAACACTAAAGCCATTTCCTGTTACGAAAAAGCTTACTGTAAAGTCATCTAATGAATAAGTCAATGCCATGAAAAATCCACCAATAATGGAAGGCATAATATTAGGGATAATAACACTACTTAACAATTGCGATTCATTAGCACCTAAATCTCTAGCAGCATTCAGCATATTATCGTTCATCTCATATAGTTGCGGTAGCACGATAATCACCACGATCGGGATACAAAATGCTATATGTGAAGCTAAAACTGTAGAAAATCCTAAACCTAAGCCTGTAAAATGTCCAATTGCTGTAAACATAATTAAAAATGAAGCACCAATAACAACATCTGATGACACCATCAGTACATTATTCAAAGTCAGTAAAGTAACTTTAAATTTCTTGTTACGTAAATAGTATAAAGCAATCGCACCAAAGGTACCGATGACTGTTGAGATTGAGGCAGCTAACAATGCAATGGCAATCGTATTAAATATCACAGACATTAATCGATCATCTTGGAAAAGCGTTTGATAATGTTCTAACGTGAAATGCTCAAAATGAATCATATTTCCAGCTGAATTAAAAGAATATACCATTAAAAATAGAATAGGTATATATAAGATTGCGATAAGTATTCCTATGTACAACTTTCCATACCACTTCACGTCATTCACCCCTTCCCATTCGATGATTTAGATTTCGTTACAATTAATATGAACGCCATAAATATAATTAAGAACAACGCAATGGTTGAACCCATGCCATAATTTTGAATCGTTAAGAATTGTTCTTCAATTGAAGTTCCTATATTAATGACTTTATTACCAGCAATCAGTCGAGTAATCATAAACAGCGACAATGCAGGGATAAATGTAACTTGAATACCTGTCATGACACCTTCTTTTGTTAAAGGCATAATGACCTTTCTAAAGGTTGTCATTGGGCTAGCACCTAAATCACTCGACGCTTGCAATAAATGATTAGGGATTGCTTTCATACTATTAAAAATAGGTAGTATCATAAATGGAATATAAATATAACTTGCAACAAGTAGAAACGCACCACTTGTAAACAGCATGTTGAATACTGGCAAGTGAAAGATGTGAAGTGTTTGATTTATAATACCATCATGACTTAATAATCCTATAAATGCATAGGTCTTCAGCAGTAAATTAATCCATGTCGGAATAATCATTATCATCAATAAAATATTTTGATACTTAGAATGCGTGATAAAATATGCCGCTGGATAACTAATGACTAAAGTAATCAATGTAATGAGAATCGCATACCATATTGAATCTATGAACATTTTAAAATATCGCATCGTGAAAATTTGTTCATAGTTGGTAAAGCTAAAATGGCCATGCACATCCATAAATGAAAAATATACAAGTAAAATGACTGGAATGATGATAAATATTACCATCCACAATAAATAAGGAATAATTAATAATTTATTGATATTACGCATTATCTACATCCTCATAACTCTCAATTCGTTTATCAAACTCTTCCTCAGTCTCACCTGGCACCATAATGTGAATCGCTTCAGGTTCAAAGAATAGGCCTACTTCACTGCCAACTTCAGCTTTCTTAGTCGATTGAATCACCCACTCGTAACCTTTTCTATCGATACAACAAATTTCGTAATGGACACCTCTAAATAACATAGAATCCACTCTTGCTTTGAAAAGCCCTTGCTCCTTATCAATGAGTGAAATGTCTTCAGGACGTATAACCACTTCGACTTTTTTATTTTCTGGGATACCCATATCTACACATTCAAAATCTTGACCATAAATATTTACAACGAAGTCTTCAACCATGCGCCCTTCAACAATATTAGATTCACCAATAAAATCAGCAACAAAACGATTGACTGGCTCATCATAAATATCAATAGGTGTCCCGAATTGTTGAATTTTACCGTCTTTCATCACAAATATATAATCACTTAGTGCTAATGCTTCTTCTTGATCGTGTGTAACAAATATAAAGGTAATACCTAAACGAGATTGAAGTTCTCTCAATTCATATTGCATTTCTGTACGTAATTTCAAATCCAATGCAGATAAAGATTCGTCAAGTAACAAAATTTCAGGTTCATTGACAATGGCACGCGCAATCGCTACACGTTGTTTTTGACCACCACTCATACCCTCTATTTGCCTTTGTTCATAACCAGATAACTTAACTAATTTTAGTGCTTCAGTCACCTTTTTATCTATTTCCGATTTGCTTTGTTTTTTTAATTTTAAACCATAAGCAATGTTGTCATAAACGTTAAGATGTGGAAATAGCGCATAATCCTGGAACACTGTATTCACTTTACGTTTGTTCGGCGGTAATTTCCCTATAGGTTTATTCTGATAAATAACTTCACCACTATCAGGATATTCGAATCCAGCAATCAACTTTAATATCGTTGTCTTACCACAGCCTGAAGGCCCTAATAATGTATAAAAATGCCCTGACTCAATATCTATATCTATTTCGTCTAAAATTTGTACACCGTCATAACCTTTACTCACAGATTTAAATGAAAGTAATGGATTCATGAACATTCCTCCCTATAAATATGAAGCTGTGGCAACTATTAAAATCTTCACTTCTTCATTTGTGTCATTAAATAAGCGATGTTTATCTTTAGCTTTAAAATAAAGAACATCCCGAGTGGTAGCTTGATATGTTTGATTACCTAATAATAAAGACACTTCACCTTCTAAACAATAAATAAATGTGTCTGAATCAGATGGTTTGAAATTCTTATAGGATGCACCTGGTCGTAAAGTAAGAATGAGTGGCTCCATTTCAAATTCATTAGAATCCGTAACAAGCCAGTTCAGTATGTATCCGCGATCATATTCATCATATGTGACTTGATCTGCTTTTTTATATAAAACTTTCTCGTTAGTACTTTCTTTAAAAAAGTCACTTGCCGAAGTACCTAATACTTCCAATATACTTAAAAAGGTTTCCATACTTGGAGACGCATGTTGACTTTCAATCTGTGAAATATACCCTTTCGATAAATCGGTACGTTCTGCAAGTTCTTCCTGAGTTAAGTTTTTAATACGTCTTAAGTTGCGCAATTTACTTCCTATATCCATTATTTAACCACCTAAAAAAAGCTATATTAAGTTTACTAATATCAAACATTTTGTTTAATGTTTTATAAAAGTAACAGAATATAGCTTTGTAAGCAATAGTTTTATGAGATAGTTTCAAATAAATGAATATGTTATTATTTTATGTTTTAAATCAATAAGGACGTATTTCAAACTTATTTACCAAATATTTGCTGTTCAGGATGTTTATTAACCTCTTGAACAACTTTATAACTATTGTATCCACTTTTATTTTCAAATTCTTTAAAGATTTGTTTTTCTTCAGCTTTACCTGGCACAATTTCTTTAAATTGTTTATAAGCATGCTTAACCTCTTCACCTTTGACAGAGGATTCATAATAATTTTCAATTTTATTAAAAAAATGAATGACTTTCATCATTTCTTCATTTGTCCAATCTAAATCTAGAGGATATTGATATTCCATTTAATTCTAGCCTCCTAATGTTAATGCTGTATTTTTAGTGTATCGGAGCTTTTTTCATAAAACAACTAGTTTGAATAGGTGCATAAAAAAACTGAGACCCGTGAATAACGAGTCTCAGCTATATATAATGATTAATCCTTAACTATTTTAATTAAGGTTTAATTACATAGTATGGATTGGATATCCAATTGCTTTTTCAGCAGCTTCCATTGACATTTCACCTAAAGTTGGGTGAGCATGAACAGTTAATGCGATATCTTCAGCATTCATACCTGATTCAATTGCTAAACCTAATTCAGAGATAATATCAGAAGCACCAGTACCAACAACTTGCGCACCGATAATTGTATCGTCTTCTTTAAGTGTGATGAGTTTAACGAAACCGTTAGTATCATCTAATGATAACGCACGTCCGTTAGCTGCGTATGGGAATTTAGAAGCTTTGATTGATAAACCTTCTTCTTTAGCTTGTGCTTCAGTGTATCCTACTTGAGCTAATTCTGGCTCAGTGAAGCATACTGCAGGCATACCGATATAATCAACTTCAGCTGCTTGACCATCAATGGCTTCTGCAGCAACTTTAGCTTCATAACTTGCTTTATGTGCAAGTGGTAAACCAGGTACGATATCACCAATTGCAAAGATATTTTCAATAGAAGTACGGCTTTGTTTATCTACTTCTAATAAGCCACGATCAGCGAATTTAAGACCTAATTCTTCTAAACCTAATTCATCAGTGTTTGGACGACGTCCAACTGTTACTAATACGTAATCAGCTTCGATTGTTTGTTCTTCGCCCTTAGCTTCATAAGTAACTTTAACACCGTTTTCAGTTTCTTCAGCAGATTTAGCCATCGCTTCAGTGACAATTTCGATACCTTTTTCTTTCATGCCTTTTTTAACTGGTTGTGTCATTTGTTTTTCAAATCCGCCTAAGATGTCTTTCGCACCTTCAAGGATTGTTACTTCTGAACCGAAGTTTGCAAATGCTGTACCCAATTCAGAACCGATATATCCGCCACCGACAACAACAAGTTTACCAGGAACTTCTTGCAAGTTTAATGCGCCAGTTGAGTCAATAACGCGTTCACCGAATTCAAAGTTAGGAATTTCAATTGGTCTAGAACCAGTTGCAATAATTGCATGTTTGAAATTGTAAGTTTGAGCACTCTTTTCGTCCATTACACGAAGACTATTATTGTCTACAAAGTAAGCTTCACCTTTAACGATTTCAACTTTGTTACCTTTTAATAATCCTTCAACACCGCCAGTTAATTTATTAACTACTGATGATTTGAATTCTTGGACTTTTTCATAGTTTAAAGAAACGCTTTCAGCAATAACCCCTAAGTTTTCTGAATGTTGCGCTTCAACAAAACGATGAGAAGCATGTAGTAATGCTTTAGAAGGAATACAACCAACGTTTAAGCACACGCCACCTAAATTACCTTTCTCAACGATTGTTACTTTTTGTCCTAATTGTGCTGCGCGGATTGCTGCAACATATCCACCAGGACCTGCTCCGATTACAATAGTATCTGTTTCAATTGGGAAATCTCCAACTACCATGTTTTTACCCCTCCATTAATAATAGTTCTGGATTATTTAATAAACGTTTAATGTGATTCATAGCATTTTGTCCAGTCGCACCATCAATTTGTCTATGGTCAAAGCTTAATGATAATGCAAGTACTGGAGCTGCTATAATTTCTCCATCCTTAACAATAGGTTTTTGAGCAATTCGGCCGATTCCTAAGATGGCTACTTCTGGGTGATTGATAACTGGAGTGAACCATTGTCCACCAGCTGAACCGATATTACTAATTGTACAAGTTGCACCTTTCATTTCTTCTGAAGTCAATTTACCATCACGTGCTTTAACAGCAAGTTCATTGATTTCATCTGAAATTTCAAAGATTGATTTACGGTCAGCATGTTTCACTACAGGTACTAGTAAGCCTCTGTCAGTGTCAGCTGCGATACCGATATTCCAATAATGTTTGTGTACAACTTCACCAGCTTCTTCATTAAATGAAGTGTTAAGTGCTGGATATTTTTTAAGTGCTGAAACTAATGCTTTTACAACATATGGTAAGAACGTTAGTTTCGTACCTTGTTCAGCTGCAATTTCTTTAAATTTCTTACGGTGATCCCATAACGCTTGCACATCAATTTCATCCATTAAAGTAACATGAGGTGCTGTATGTTTAGAGTTAACCATTGCTTTAGCGATTGCTTTACGCATAGCAGGAATCTTCTCAGTAGTTTCTGGGAAGTCACCTTCAGGTAATGATTGACTAGTTGAAGCACTCGTTTCTTCGCTACCTGTTGATGCAGCTGATGAAGCAGCACTTTCGTTAGAAGCTGAATCTGCGCTTCCTCCGTTTAAGTATGCATCTACGTCTTCTTTAGTAATACGTCCGTTTTTACCTGAGCCCGTAACAGCTTTGATATTTACACCGTTTTCACGTGCGTATTTACGTACAGAAGGCATAGCTTTAACAGTTTTGTTCTCATCAACTTCTGCTTCTTGACTTGAAGATGTTGAAGTTTCTTGAGATTGTGATGAAGTTGTTTCTTCTTTAGCAGGTGCTTCTTCTTGTTGTTCTTCTTGTTTAGAAGAAGAATCATCACTATGACTACCTTTAAATTGCATTTCTTCAGCATCAGGAGCATCAATTTTTACAATAACGTCACCAACTACTGCAACAGTTCCTTCATCTACTAAAACTTCTTCTACAGTTCCGCTAACTGGTGAAGGTATTTCTACTACGGATTTATCGTTTTGTACTTCTGCTAAGACATCATCTTCTTCGATGGTATCTCCAGCTTTAACAAACCATTTAACAATTTCACCTTCGTGGATACCTTCCCCAATATCGGGTAATCTAAATTCAAATGCCACGTTCTTGTCCTCCTAAGATTTTTACTTGATCAAAATCATTTCAAAAATTTATATACTAAAGTTGCAAGTTAAGGAAGCCCTTACAACTTAGTTTACACTTATTCATTACTCAATGCTATAGATAGCTAAATAATTCGTAGAAACTAAATCGAATTAGAATTCTAATGTCGCTTTAGCTTGCTCAACAATGTCATTTTTATTAGGTAACCATACATTTTCAGCTTGAGTAAATGGATACACTGTATCAGCTGCAGCAACACGAGCAATAGGTGCTTCTAATGAAAGGATTGCACGTTCTGCTAATTCAGCAGCTACTTGAGCACCAACACCAGCTTGACGTTGTGCTTCTTGAACGACAACCGCACGACCTGTTTTCTCTACTGAAGCTACTAAAGTCTCAATATCAATAGGTTGAACTGTGCGTAAGTCAATCACTTCAACAGAATGTCCGTCTTTTTCAAGTTCTTCTGCTGCTTTTAATGATTCTTGTACCATAGCGCCATATGCGATAAGTGAGATATCGTTACCTTCTTTTTTGACATTAGCTTTACCAATATCAATTGTATATTCTTCTTCAGGTACTTCTTCACGGAATGAACGATATAATTTCATGTGTTCTAAGTATACGACAGGGTCATTACTTTGAATCGCTGAAATTAATAAGCCTTTCGCATCATATGGACCTGATGGAATAACAACTTTTAACCCAGGAGATTGAGCTAAAATACCTTCTAAGTTATCTGCGTGTAATTCTGGAGTATGTACTCCCCCACCAAATGGTGCGCGAACAGTTACAGGTGCAGGTTTAGAACCACCTGAACGGAAACGTGTACGAGCGATTTGACCAGCAACTTCGTCAAATACTTCAAATACGAATCCTAAGAATTGGATTTCCATAACTGGTCGATATCCTGTTACAGCTAAACCTAAAGCTAAACCACCAATACCTGATTCAGCTAAAGGCGTATCGAATACTCGATCTTCACCAAATTCTTTTTGTAATCCTTCAGTAACACGGAATACACCGCCGTTAACACCAACGTCTTCACCAAAGACTAATACGTCTTCGTCTCTTTTAAGTTCACTTTTAAGCGCGTCGTTAATCGCTTGAACCATTGTCATTTGTGCCATGGCTTACTTCGACTCCTTCTCTTTGTAAATTTCATATTGTTCTGATAAATTTTGAGGCATATCTTCATACATAATATCCATTAGAGAAGTAACAGTTTGTTTATCTGTATTGTCGGCCTCTTTAATAGCTGCTTTAATTTCAGATTTAGCACGCTCAATGACTTCATTTTCTTTATCTTCGTTCCATAAACCTTTAGCTTCTAAATATTTTCTGAAACGAACTAATGGGTCTTTTTTCTCCCATTCTGCATCTTCATCTGAAGTTCTATAACGAGTAGGATCGTCACCAGCCATTGTATGTGGTCCATAACGATAAGTTAAAGTTTCAATGACAGTAGGTCCTTCACCTGCGACAGCACGTTCACGCGCTTCTAAAGTCGCTTGATATACTGCTAAAGCATCCATACCATCTACTTGAATACCAGGTATACCTACTGAAACTGCTTTTTGAGCTAATGTAGTAGCAGCAGTTTGTTTACTACGAGGTGTAGAAATAGCATAATTATTATTTTGTATTACAAAAATTGCAGGTGCTTTATATGCTGAAGCGAAGTTGATTCCTTCATAGAAGTCACCTTGTGATGAACCACCATCACCTGTGTAAGTAATAGCTACAGCGTTTTTACCGCGTTTCTTAAGACCAAATGCTACACCAGCAGTTTGTACGTATTGAGCACCGATAATAATTTGCGGGCTTAACGCATTAACGCCTTCAGGGAATTGGTTACCTTTGAAGTGTCCTCTTGAGAATAAGAAAGCTTCTGTAAGTGGTAAACCATGCCAGATAATTTGTGGAACATCACGGTAACCAGGTAGGATGAAATCTTCTTTTTCTAACGCATACTGTGAAGCAAGTTGAGATGCTTCTTGACCAGCTGTAGGCGCGTAGAAACCTAAACGTCCTTGTCTATTTAATGAGATTGAACGTTGATCAAGGATACGTGTCCATACCATTCTTTCCATTAATTCTACTAATTGTTCATCTGTTAAATCAGGTACTAAGTCTTCATTTACGACATTACCATCCTCATCCAAAATTTGAACCATTTCAAATTTCGATTGAGTTTCATTTAATACTTTAACTGCATCGAATTGGGCTTGTAACTTAGGAGCCATTCAATTCACCATACCTTTCCCATGTAAATAGAAATTCATTTTATCCTCCCTAATTGTATCACAAATGAATTTACCTGTTAAACGATTTCATAAAGTTCTGTTTCAATACAAAAAGATACAGTTACACGGTCTGTTATAGTACTTTCCGCATAACTGTATCAATATTTTTCATTACTTCAATTGATCAACATCTTGTTTCTCTTGAGTTACCTTTCTCATCGCTTTTGAGTAGGCATTGAACTTTTTATTCATATCTTTATAAGCACGGGATAAATCTTTAGATTTACTATCTACTTCAGATTGTGTTGCACCATCTTGATTTAAGTAAGTAAACAGTTCTTTTTCTTTATTAAGTGCCTTTTTGTAAGCCTTTGCATATGCATCATGTGCTTTGTATTTTTCTTTAATAGCATCATTAAGTTGTGTAACTTCTTTTTTCTTAGTTGAATTATCAATATGATTCATATATTGATTCGCTTTTTTAAATTCTTTTTCTGATTTGCTTAAAGCTTCCTCTTCATTTTTAAATTCATTCTGACGTTTCTTAACATTGTCTACAATATCTTCAGCTGCTTGCTTTCTTGTATTTTGATCTTTGTCATTAACTTTTTTGAATAATTTTTGTTTATCTTCTTCTAATTTATTAATTTTCTTACTAGTAGAATTGACTGTTTTTTCTTGGTCAAAAGCTTTTTGAACCTGATCATCATATTTTTTTATTTCTTTTTTGTCAGTTGTACATCCAGCTAATAACACTGTTGACGTTAGGACAATTGCGACAGTTTTACCAAACTTCATTAACTGTTACCTCCTCATAGTTGTTCGCTTGTAATATTAAATAATAATTGATTATAAATCAATACAGAGGAATAAAGCTATTGATTAGTGTCTGTGATGTCTTGTATGAGTTTGATTTATTTTTCACTAATAAAATTAAATCAATACGTCATATTGAGTATCTAATAATGTACTTATAACTGTAGTATCTGATATATTATTTAATAAGGAAGGTGTATGACATGTTAACAATGAAAGATATTATAAAAGATGGTCATCCAACACTTCGTGAAAAGGCTAAAGAATTAAGTTTCCCAATTTCAGAAGAAGATAAAGAAACATTACGCTCAATGCGAGAGTTTCTAATTAATAGCCAAGATGAGGAAATCGCTAAACGTTATGGTTTACGTTCAGGTGTAGGCTTAGCTGCACCACAAATAAATGTTGCTAAACGTATGATTGCAGTTTATTTACCGGATGATGGTAATGGTAAATCATATGATTATATGCTCGTAAACCCTAAAGTAATGAGCCATAGTGTTCAGGAAGCTTACCTACCTACTGGCGAAGGTTGTCTAAGTGTTGATGAAAACATTCCAGGTTTAGTACACCGTCACAATAGAGTAACAATCAAAGCTCAAGATATTGACGGAAATGAAGTTAAACTAAGACTTAAAGGGTACCCTGCGATTGTATTCCAACATGAAATTGACCATTTAAATGGCGTCATGTTTTATGACCATATTGACGCTAACAATCCACTTAAACCTCACGAAGATGCAGTAGAGGTTTAATCCAATTTTTTAAAATAACGGCACTTCACTATGTAATGATTTAATTACATTTGGCGAAGTGTCTTTTTATGTATTTTTAAAATTCAATACATGAGACAATATACACCATTTATCACGAACGAATATTAACGATGTCTAAATTAGATTGTTTGAAAATTAAAAGATTATCCTTGAAAAGTTTGTCGACTGGATAAGATAAAACTGCTTTATTTATTCAAATACATCATGTAAAATATAACTTAACTGAAATCTTAGTAATTCAATACTAATTTCAAATAATGAACGACACTATTACCCTAGAAAGCATACTGGGCAGTGAAATTAAACGAGCGTTGAAGAAACCAAAGTTTAGATTGAGCTGGTATGTTTCTAAATTAAAAATTAGAACACTAAATTATTGAAGAAACAAATTTTAATATGGATCAAACTCTTTAATAACCCGAGTATTTCACACTAGGGTCGTAAATAAATTGTAGAATTTTAATCTAGGAGGAAATATATAAAATGGCAGTATTTAAAGTATTTTATCAACATAATAAAGACGAAGTTATCGTCCGTGAGAACACACAAACAATTTATGTTGAAGGACAAACAGAAGAACAAGTGAGACGTTATTTAAAAGACCGTAATTTCAATATTGAGTTTATTACAAAATTAGAGGGCGCACATTTAGACTATGAAAAAGAACATTCAACTCATTTTAATGTGGAGAATGCTGAATAATGAAGCAATTACATTCTAATGAAGTAGGTGTATACGCACTTGGTGGTCTAGGTGAAGTCGGAAAGAATACCTATGCAATCGAGTACAAGAATGAAATCGTTATCATCGATGCAGGTATTAAATTCCCTGACGATAACCTTTTAGGTATAGACTATGTTATTCCAGATTACACTTACTTAGAACAGAATCAAGATAAAATTGTTGGCCTGTTTATTACACATGGCCACGAAGACCATATAGGCGGTGTGCCCTTCCTATTAAAGCAAATTAATGTACCTATTTACGGTGGTCCATTAGCGTTAGGTCTCATACGTAACAAGTTAGAAGAACATCATTTACTTAGAACTACCGAACTTCATGAAATAGATGAAAATAGTGTGATTAAATCTAAACACTTTGAAATTTCATTCTATCTCACTACACACAGTATTCCAGAGGCATATGGTGTCATCGTTGATACCCCTGAAGGTAAAATCGTCCACACTGGTGACTTTAAATTCGATTTTACTCCTGTGGGTGAACCTGCGAATATCGCTAAAATGGCAAAAATTGGTGAAGAAGGCGTTCTATGTTTACTTTCTGATTCTACAAATGCACTTGTACCTGACTTTACACTTAGTGAACGTGAAGTTGGACAAAACGTCGATAAGATTTTCAGAAATTGTAAAGGACGTATCATCTTTGCAACATTTGCTTCTAATATTTACCGTGTACAACAAGCTGTAGAAGCTGCGATTAAATATAATCGTAAAATTGTTACCTTTGGTCGTTCAATGGAAAATAATATCAAAATTGGTATGGAACTCGGTTATATTAAAGCACCACCTGAAACATTTATAGAACCAAATAAGATTAATAACATCCCTAAACATGAATTATTAATTCTTTGTACAGGTTCTCAAGGTGAACCGATGGCAGCTTTATCAAGAATTGCCAACGGTACGCATAAACAAATTAAAATTATTCCTGAAGATACAGTCGTATTTAGTTCATCTCCTATTCCAGGTAATACGAAAAGTATTAACCGCACTATCAATGCTTTATATAAAGCAGGTGCTGATGTCATTCATAGTAAAATTTCTAACATTCATACATCAGGTCACGGTTCTCAAGGTGATCAACAGTTGATGTTACGTTTAATTCAACCTAAATACTTCTTACCTATCCATGGTGAGTATCGTATGTTGAAAGCGCATGGTGAAACGGGTGTTGAATGTGGTGTTGATGAAGATAATGTATTTATTTTCGATATCGGAGATGTATTAGCATTAACACATGATTCTGCACGAAAAGCTGGAAGAATCCCTTCAGGAAATGTTCTTGTAGATGGTAGCGGCATTGGCGACATAGGTAATGTTGTTATTCGAGATCGTAAATTACTTTCTGAAGAAGGCTTAGTAATTGTTGTCGTAAGTATTGACTTCAATACCAATAAATTATTGTCTGGTCCAGATATCATTTCACGCGGATTTGTCTACATGCGTGAGTCAGGGCAATTAATTTATGATGCGCAACGAAAAATTAAAACAGATGTTATTTCTAAGCTGAATGGTAATAAAGATATTCAATGGCACCAAATTAAGTCGTCTATTATTGAAACACTTCAACCTTATCTATTTGAAAAGACTGCTCGTAGACCAATGATTTTACCAGTCATTATGAAAGTTAATGAAGATAAAGGTAATCATAAGCAATCAAATAGTAAAAATAATAATAAACAAGAAACTAAGTAATTGTAGAAGTTAATAAATCGGGATATATACCCAAAATAATAAGCTCTAAGTCGCTTTCTTTGATGAAAGTGTCTTAGAGCTTTTTTATATCAATTGTGGTTCCAATCTCGTCTTTTCTTTAATTTACCCTAGTTGGAACGCTTATGTTTGCTTGTTATCTAATAGTTTTTTGTACTCTTTATACTTATAGGGGTTTTTAACTTTTTCTCCATTTATATATACTAAAGGTACTTTTTTAACATCTTTCTTTTTAGCAGCTTTTTTATCATCGTTAGCCATTTTCCATGCTTTACTATCTTTATCTTTGTACATCTTCTTAATTTTATTTTTTTCATACTTATTTAAATCAAGTTTATCTATTTGTTTATCCACTGTACGTTTAGTAATCCACGTTTGATGGCTATTCTTCGGCTGCGCTTTGAAAATAAGTCGATTTAATTTTAAATATTCATCATCAGATATGAGTTTAACTGCATGTGTAGCCCTTCCAGCATTCATTGAATCCTTTCCTAGAAATCCAAGATTGACGAACTTCACTTCAGCCTTACCCTTGTTGATGTAATCTTTTTTGAGCTTAGGAACAATAGACGCTTCAATTTGTTTACAATATGCGCATTTGTAATCACCATAGATTGTCACGCATTTGGTATGATCTTGAGGCTTCTTAGTATTCCCATATTTAAAAGTGGAACAACCACATAAAAGTAAAATAATCGCTAACATTGATGTGCATTTTAAAATAAACTGATACATACCTACTCTCCTTATATACTATTTGTCATAAATAATGCTAACATCAATGTTTATATATTTTTGTTATCTTCCCTAAATGATATATTCTTTTTCTTAAGTGTTTACAAAACATTATATAATATTAAACGTTTATTAATTAGAATACTATTCAATCAAGTTTATTTATAATGAAATATAAAAATGTGGTAAACAAATTACACCAAGTTTCAACACTTTCTCTAAATAAAAAAACGCTCCCCAATATTTCTATTATTGGAGAACGTTGTCTAACTATCTATTTAATTTGTAGACTAACTCAAATTGCGTTTATTTACTAATGTTTTTCTCAAAACGACCTAAGTCGTTATCGTGACCAATCATAATTAATATGTCACCAATCTCAATATTAATATTAGGATCTGGAGAAACAATAAATTCTTTTGCTCGTTTAATAGCTATAATGTTAATCCCATATTGTGCTCGAATATCTAAATCAATGATGCTTTGACCGGCCATTTTTTCAGTAGCTTTAAGTTCTACAATAGAATGCTCATCAGCTAATTCTAAATAGTCAAGCACGCTTGCACTCGCAACATTATGTGCAATACGTCTACCCATGTCTCGTTCTGGATGTACGACTGTATCTGCACCTATTTTATTTAAAATTTTAGCATGATAATCGTTCTGTGCTTTAGCGGTTACCTTTTTTACGCCCAATTCTTTTAAAATAAGCGTAGTTAAAGTACTTGATTGAATATTTTCACCAATAGCTACAATAACGTGATCAAAATTTCGTATTCCTAAACTTTTCATCACTGCTTCATCTGTGGTATCAGCAACGACAGCATGTGTAGCAATATCACTATATTCATTAACACGATTCTCATCGCTATCAATCGCCATGACGTCCATATCTAAAGCATTAAGTTCTCTAACAATACTGCCACCGAAACGGCCTAGTCCTATTACGACATACTCTTTTTCCATATACGTCCTCCACTAAATAAAAGAGGAAAAGAGATGATGTATGATAATAAGACCTCCATACTCTCCCTTATCCTCATAGATTATATTATTTCTTTCCTTCTACATAATCTTTGTCGAAAACAAATAATCTTAATAATAATATTAACGATGGAATTAATAAAAGTAAACCTAAAATAAAGGCAACGACTAAAGCTAATCCCATTTCAGGGTTAACATGAGTACCTGTAATTTTAACAAATGGATGCAATAGATAAGGTAATTTACTCATTCCATATCCAAAGAATGCAAAGAACATTTGTAAGATAACCATAATAAACGCTAAGCCATGGTTTTTCTTGAATATCGTTAAAGCACCTGCAATTAGGAAAAAGACAAAGCTCAATGCAAACATCCACCAATAATTGAATACAGCATTATTAAAATGATCAGCATTTTGAATTCTTAATGATAAGAAGACAAATAATGAAATAATAATCATTGGTGGGCCCCAGAATATGTGCCACTGTCTCGTTAAATCGTAGGCTGGCTTATCTTGTGCTTTACTTGCGTAAAATGTTAAGAAACCTGATGAAATATAAAGTACTGAGATGATTGCTAAGAACACAACCGACCACGCAAATGGGCTAAGTAGTAACTGTACCCAGTTTAAATCTATATGAGACCCATGTTCTCGAATATAACCACCTTCTGAAATTGTTAAAGCGGTAGCTAATGATGCCGGTATGAGTAATCCTGTTAAACCATATAAACAAATCCATGGCAATTTCGTATCTTGTCCATAATTTTCAAAGGCATAAAAACTACTTCGAATTGAAATAAGGATTAAAGCAATTGAACCCGGGACAAGTAATACCGTACCTAAATATTTGGCAGAATCTGGGAAGAATCCAACGAATCCTACAAAGAAGAATACGAAGAAAACATTCGTAACTTCCCATACTGGGTTAAGGTAACGATGAATTAAATGATTAATTTTCTTTTCTTCACCAGTAATTTTAGAATGTAATGCGAAAAATCCTGCACCAAAATCTATTGAAGCGACGATGATGTAACAAAATAAAAATATCCATAATACTGTTATTCCGATATGGGCGTATATCATTTTGTTCCACCTCTCTTTTCAATCACTTTATCTACATCTTGATATGCAGGTTTGTTTCTATACATGCGAATTAACACATACGCTGCTGTAACCATGAGGACGAAATATAATATACCGAACAGGATTGTGACTAATGTAATACCGCCTGCTTGGGTAGCAGCTTGAGACACACGCATGTATCCTCTAATAATCCATGGTTGGCGCCCCATTTCTGTTAAGAACCACCCAAATTCTATAGCAAGTAATGACGCTGGACCAGTCAACAAGATAGCATATAATACAGCTTTGTTTGTTATAAATTTACGTAATTTCTTGAAGAATAGAATTAACATGTAAATTCCTGAAATGACAAAACAGAAGACCCCCATTGAAACCATTAAATCAAAGAAGTAATGGACAATCATAGGTGGCAAATCATGTTTAGGAAAATCATTTAAACCTTTAACTTTTGTTTTAAAACTATCATCCGCTAAGAAACTAAGTAATCCTGGAATTTCAATTGCGCCAGAAACTTCATGCGTCTTTTCGTTTAGTACACCAAAGAATACTAAATTAGCGTGTGATTGCGTATCATAATGCCATTCATAAGCAGCTAATTTTTCAGGTTGAACTTTGTGTAAGAACTTCGCTGAAAGGTCCCCAGCCACCATAGATAATATCGTTGATAAGAAACCTACGATCATCGTCATTTTCAATGCTTTCTTATGATACTGTCTATCTTCTGAGTATCTATTTCGTAATAATTTAAATGCTGCAATAGCTGCCAATATAAATGCCATTGTCATACCAGCTGTAGCAACAACATGAAATGCTCTTACAAGGAAGGATGAGTTAAACATCGCTTCTAATGGTTGAACATTAACCATACGTCCATGTTTCATTTCGAAACCAGCTGGTGTATTCATAAATGAGTTTACAGACGTTATAAAGAACGCTGAAAATGAACCACCGATAATAACTGGTAATGAAATAATAAAATGTGTCCATTTATTTTTAAATCTATCCCAAGTATAAAGATATATACTTAAGAAGATTGCTTCAAAGAAGAATGCAAAAGTTTCCATGAATAATGGTAAAGCGATGACATGTCCGCCCATTTTCATGAATGTCGGCCAAACGAGCGAAAGTTGTAACCCAATAATAGTACCTGTTACGACCCCAACGGCTACAGTGATTGTGTACCCTTTTGACCATCTTTTAGCTAATGCAATATAGTTTGCATCATTTTTTCTAATGCCAATAAATTCTGCAATCGCAAACATTAATGGCATACCCACGCCGATTGTAGCAAATATGATATGCACTGCTAGTGTCATACCAGTGAGAAATCGGCTAATTTCAACTGAATCCATATTTATCACCTTTTTTTCTAATATATTGAAAATTGGAGTCACAATGTTTAAAATTATAAATCTCTGAGAGCTTGAACTAAATTAAGTTGCTCTAAATTTGTATGTCCATTTTTTGACAGGACACATAATGTTCACATAGTTGAAATCATATATACTTTTCTGTATAGTATTTTCAGAAATAAAGACGAAAGGACGTTAAATATGGCTTCTAACATTATCATTTATACTCAAGATGAATGCCCACCATGTACGTTTGTAAAAAATTACCTCTCAGAACATGATATTGAATATACTGAAAAGAATATTAAAAATGCTCAATATCGAAATGAAATGATCAATTATGACGCATTTGCAACGCCATTTATTCTATTAAAAGGTGAACCCATGTATAGCGTAGATATGGATAAAATTAACTCCACTTTAAATATCGAAAATTAATTAAACACATAAAAATCACTCAACATATTCAATTCTTTGATGTTGAGTGATTTATTTTGAGTACGGTTAGACATGAATGTCCATATGAGCGTAATCTAACATTGAAAGAAGAACGCCCTATAGCTTCATTCACTTAGTCTTAGCCCTTCTCTAATACGCTTGCTCTACCCTTTTAAGAGAGAGAAAGAGAGTAAATACACTGGTGTACTTACTCTCTTGTAGTCAAATTATTTAGCTTTGTTATTAACTAATTCCATAACTTCTTCTTGTGTTGCACATTCAATCGCGCGGTTAGCTAATTCAGCCATTTCATTCTTACTTAGACCATTAATTTGTCTTCTCGCTTTAAGAATAGACGTAGCACTCATTGAGAACTCATCTAAACCTAAACCTAATAATAATGGAATCGCTGTTTCGTCTCCGGCCATTTCACCACACATGCCAGTCCATTTACCTTCTTTATGAGAAGCTTCAATCACTTGTTTCACTAAACGTAAAATAGATGGGTTGTATGGTTGATATAAATAAGATACACGTTCTGACATACGGTCAGCAGCTAATGTATATTGTATTAAATCATTTGTACCGATACTGAAGAAGTCCACTTCTTTCGCAAATACATCTGCTAACGCTGCAGTTGCTGGAATTTCCACCATGATACCTAATTCAATATCATCAGAAATGTCATAACCTTCATTTTCAAGGTTTTTCTTTTCCTCTAAAAGAATAGCTTTAGCATCACGGAATTCTTTAATTGTAGCAACCATTGGGAACATGATATTCAACTTACCGTAAGCAGATGCACGTAATAATGCACGCAATTGCGGTCTGAAAATATCTTGTTGCGCTAAGCATAGACGGATTGCTCTATAACCTAAGAAAGGATTCATTTCTTCAGGTAAGTTTAAGTATGGAAGTTCCTTATCTCCACCGATATCTAAAGTACGAACAACAACACGTTTACCGTCCATTGTTTCTAATACTTTTTTATAAGCTTCAAATTGCTCTTCTTCTGTTGGCATTTGGTCTCTTCCCATATAAAGGAATTCTGTACGGTATAAACCGATACCTTGTGCGCCATTTTCAATGACACCTGGTAAATCGTTAGGTGTACCAATATTCGCTGCAAGCTCTGCATGTACGCCATCAACAGTTACTGTATCAGCATCACGTAGTTTTTGTAATTCCTTTTTATCTTCAAAGAAACGTTCGCGTTTATTTTGATAGGCAATTAACTCATCTTCAGTCGGATCAATAATTACGTCACCTGTAATACCATCGACAATAATCATATCACCCTGTTTAACTTGTTGCGTGATAGACTGTGTACCCACGACTGCTGCAATTTCAAGTGAACGACTCATAATTGCAGAGTGACTTGTTCTACCACCAATATTAGTTACAAAACCTTGCACAAATTCTTTATTCAATTGTGCAGTATCTGAAGGTGTTAAGTCGTTACCAATAATAACGACACTTTCATCAATCATGCTTGGATTTGGTAAATCTACGCCTAGAATATGCGCTAATACACGTTTAGAAACGTCTCTAATATCAGCAGCACGTTCTTTCATGTATTCATTATCCATAGATTCGAAAATGGTAACAAATTGAGTTGTTACATCATTTAACGCAGTAGCTGCGTTGACTTTGTCATTTTTAATTTTATCTTGGATAGGTTGAATTAACTCTGGATCATCTAAAACTAATAAATGAGCATCAAAAATAGCTGCTTTATCAGCGCCTAATTGAACTTCTGCATTGTTTCTAATCTTAGTTAATTCAACTTTAGATGCTTCGATAGCTTTATTGAATTTATTAACTTCGCCTTCTACATCAGTGACCTTTTCATTACTGTCAAAAGATAAATCAGGTTCTACTAATAAGTAAGCTTTTGCGATTGCTACGCCGTCTGACGCAGCAATCCCTTTAATTAAGTTAGACATAATTATTTAGTTAATCCTTCTTTTGATAAGACATCACTGATTGATTCAATAGCATCAGTTTCATCGCTACCGTCAGCATAAATAGTGATTTCAGCATCTTTACCTACACCTAAACTCATAACACCCATGATTGATTTTAAGTTTACTTTCTTCCCGTTATATTCTAATTGAATATCTGAATCAAATTTTGATGCAGTTTGAACTAACATTGTAGCAGGGCGAGCGTGAATCCCTGTCTCATCGATAATTACATATGATTTTTGTTCCATAATTATATTCTCCTTCGTATAGTTAGAATCTTCAATATTATTACAATCTAACATAGATTTTATACAATAACTTTACCAAAACCGGTTGCTAAATTCAATTCGTTTAAAACCGGTTTCAGTGTCATTATTTACATTTCAGTGAAAATTATATCATTTACTACAAGTTATTGATAACTTTTTCACATTTTTCTACGTGATCTTTACCAAGCTTACTCATAAAGTAGTAACTGATTGAAGCTGATACAGCTTGACCAATCACTGGGAACCATCTTGTTTGCTTGGCAGCCGCACGTTTAGCAACATCTTTGATTACAACTTTCAATAATGCTTCTGATACTTTTCTTCCTACAAATTGACTTCCTTGAATCGCAGCTGCAGACATAATTCTTTCTTTAACGTCATCTCCAAGAGAATTCACTTGTTTATGGTCTAGTCCATAGATTTTATTAACATCTTCTATAATATCTCTCATTAATTTAATATCTACACCAAAGTCTAAACCTGGAATTGGTACAACGCTCGCACCAGAAGAAAGTAAAGATTTCTTCTTAACAAGTGTTAAAGCCTTCTCGCGACGTTGTTTTAACTCCTCTTGTGTCGTGGGTAAGTTACTTTTTTCTTTAATTTCTTCAATATTTAAAAGTGAATTACCTACTTTATTTGTAATATCATTAGTAAATTTACTTCTAATACCCATATTCTTACACCCTTTCATAGTTTCATCTCAATAAATCGTTATACCCATTTTAGACAAATTAATGCTTAATATTAATAAATACTGCTTTTAAATATTTTGAAGGTTTATAGTGTGGATGTGTTTTGAAATCTTTTGGCAAGCCCATCACTTCGCTTATTTCAAATTCTACACCTGCATCAGCCAATGTCTTTTTAATCACATTTTTAAAGGATTTCAATGGAAAAGCACTTGAATTTGTACATAATAATAATGATCCTTCTGGTGCTAAAATGTTTAATGCACCTTCAATTAGTGCATTATAATCTTTTTGCACTGAAAATGTCTTTTTCTTATTTCGGGCAAAACTAGGAGGATCAATAACGATTGTTTCATACTGATGACCATGACGTGCTGCATAATTATAGAAATCAAATGTATCCATGACATAAATATATTCGGATTTAGGATCAATACCATTGAGTCCAAAATTCTCTTCAGTTAATCCTCTTGAACGATTTGCTAAGTCAACGCTAGTAGTTGATCGTGCATTTTGAGCTGCTATCACTGAAAAGGCACCCGTATAACTAAATAGGTTCAATACATCTCTATCTTCAGAGAATTGATCACGTAATTTCTTTCGTACTTCCTTTTGATCTAGGAAGATACCTGTCATCAATCCATCTTCTAAATCTACATTATAAAACGTAAAGTTTTCTTCTATAATTATAGGGAAATCAGGCGCCTCACCTTCTACAAATCCACCTGTATATTCCGTATCTTTAAATCTCATTTTTTCATAAATAGATGTAAAACCAAAGACTGCCTTCACCGCTTCTATGACATTGTATCTGAATTTATAAATGCCTTTAGAGTACCATTGTATTAATAAATGCCCATCGTAATTGTCGATAGTGAGTCCCCCTACACCATCTCCTTCAGCATTAAAAAGTCTAAATGCATTGGTACCTTCGATATTAAAATAATATTCTCTTTCCTCTAATGCCTTTTCGAATAACTTAATGAAAAAGTTAGTGTCGATAACTTCGTTCTCATCGTAACTTAATACCCAACCTAACCCTTTGTGTTGGCGTCCTACATAACCCGTAGCAATATATTGCTGTTGCGCAGTTACAATTTTGACTAAATCTCCTTCTTTTAAATGGTCGTGCGCATAAATATCATCTTCATCTATTAGCGGATAATGATTGAGATACTTTGTCTCTTTACCTTTATTTAAAGTAGCAATCTTCATCATCATTAAACCTCTCTTTCTATTTATTTCAGTTTCTATCTTTTATTTTCAAAAAATCGTAAGTTCAATTTCAAAAATCATTTTAACAAATAATAGAATCTAATAATACGTAAAAAAGCCACTGTCATTGAAATATCAATAACAATGGCTTTAATCAATCATTCACTTACGGCTTCTCACGTAATTGTAATGAATAAGCGACAATAATCGCAATTAACATGAGTAATAAAATAGGCGTAATAAAGATTGATAGTAATAAACCGTGAATCATGATGTTGATAAATTCAGTTAAGAATTTAAAGAACAATATACTACCCATAAAGAGTTGTAAATAATAAAATTTACCTCTTAGATAGTAAGTTAAAGTCGTAGCAATATAGATGATGACTATGAAGAGTAATAAAATAAGCGTTACCCATTCTACAACGTATTGTGTTTGTGATAACTCCCACTCTCCTGATAAGAACAGTGAGTTGCGGTTATTAAATTCTAAGAAAGTAAAGAATAAAATAACTACGCCACATAACAACTGAACATACATAGGTTTAATCCATTTTGGCTTTCTCATCCAATTAGGAATATCATCCTCTTGAATATCGACAATATTTTTAACTTTTTCTTTGAATTTATCTCTTTTAGCTCTAATTTTATCTAAATCTACACTTCTTCTCGTCTTGCGTGCATATTCTGTTGTCTTATCTTGTAGTTGTTTAAAATGAACTTTAGTTTGATTAGATACATTTCCTTTATTCGTTCTAGAAAGTTCTGGTTCTTCCTCACCGAGTTCTTCTTTCGTTAATGGTAATGAACGTCTTAAGAATAAGAAATTCCAAATAGACATTTGTCCTAACAACCACATAATAATGAAGAAGGCATTCACACTTAAAATATCGATGGATTCAATTTCGTTAGAATCAATACGTCCATATAAAGCTATTTGCGTAATTAAATAACTGATACCATACGTTACAATAATCCACATAAAATGATTTTTATGATTATGTTTGTTTAATTCGTCTTTATAAACAATGTAACCAATATGTACGATGAACGGTATGATAAATACAATTGCGAAGAAACCATATACTTGAGTCATTAATAATAATGTAATGATGAAATACAAAATACCAACAACTAAAAAGAAAATAGAAATGTCATAGTCATATTTAATTGTTCTAAATAAAGTATGACCTAATAACATGACTAAGATACCAAATAAAATAATGATAATGGCACTTATAATTGGGAAACTACCTATAAACCTACTCATCACTTTAATAATTTCACTGAAGAATGCATTAAGAAATTCCCATACATTATGTACATGTGTATTAACTTTTTTATCACCATTAAACTGCTTAATTAATGGTAGATTTATGAGAATGATGAGACCTGTGAAAAGTGAAACGATACCGATAATATAGCTAAATATGATCTCGGTGTGTTTCTTAAGAAAAGACATACTGTTCACCTCAAACGTTATTATATATGAAGATTTTCTAATTGTCTTTAAATTAACCATAAATACGTCTAGAGACCTACAAAGGTTTATTAATAGGATAACGGGGTAAATGTAATGTGTAAACAATAATTCCTATATAAGGGGTGGAAATTATTATGGGAAAAGAAGAATTTGAAAAGAAATCAGCTGAAAAAGCAAAAGAAGCAGAAGAAAAGCTAAAAGAACAAAACGAAGAAAAATCTAATGATACAGAACAAACCAAAAAAGATGTTCAAGATACGTTAGACTAATAACAATATATCATTACGAGGCTGGGATATCATTTCATATCTCAGCCTCTTTCATGTAAACGTACAGGCTTGAGTCGGAATGCGCTTATAGTAAGTTCCTTCTATCATAGCCCTCCTTGCCCGTGGGCCTCAACATGGAGAATTTCTTTTTCAAGAATATTTTGCAAACAACGCAAGTTGGGTATGGAAGAACGCAATTCATTTTGCTAAATGATATTTCTATACCTATACGCTTTTATTGATTCAATTCATTTTATTCTAAAAAATATTTAAACTATATTTTAAATGACAAAACTATCTTGACAATACTTTAGAAAAATCATACATTAAAGTTAAATTAAATATACGAACGCACTAGGGGTGTATGTATTTATACTGAGATGAGGTTTATCCTCAAACCCTTTGAACCTGATCTAGCTAGATACTAGCGTAGGAAAGTGTTGTTAACTATAGAATCTAATGAACTTGAAACATTTAGATATATTTTCTGACGCACAACTTTCCTAGGGAGGGTTGTGCGTTTTTTTAGGAGGAAAAGTAATGTCAAAAGGTTTAAAACTATCAGAAATACTTGTAACAGTATTGATTTCTGTAGTCTTTGCTATCATTTATAACTTATGGTGGTTCTTCTACAACATTGTTCAAGTTGCAGGTATTCATCTAGAACAGCTTACATACGGCGTATGGTTTATGGCAGCTGTTGTGTGTTACCTCATTATTCCTAAACCAGGGATAGCTATATTAGCAGAGTTAGCAGCTGGCGCTGGGGAAACAATCGTTATGGGTAAATTTGATATACCAACGATTATTTACGCTTTACTTCAAGGTTTAGCGTGTGAAATCGTATTTGCAATCTTTAAATATCAGTCACGCTCAGCAGCAGTAGCAATGCTTGCAGGTTTTGTGACTGCCATCGCAACTTTCCCTGTCGATTACTTCTACGGTTATTTAAATGAAGTTGCTGGATGGAACTTATTCCTATTTATTCTGTTCCGAGCAATTAGTGGTATTGTGATTACAGGATTAATTTCTTATTGGATTGTTAAAGCACTCGATAAGACGGGAGTAACCAAACTCTTTAGACCAGCTTCTCAAAATGACTACGACAACCTATAAGGGGATTTTTTAATTGTTAAAAGTAAAAAACTTACGTTTGAAATATCCAAACGGGGATAGAAAAATATTTGATAACTTAAATATTAAAATTAATGATAAAGAAAAAGTGCTTTTACTCGGTCCATCTGGATCGGGTAAAAGCACGTTGCTTAATGTACTTAGCGGCATTGTTCCTAATTTGATTGAGCTTCCTATGAAATATGATGAATTAGAAATTGACCGCCAAAGTGGTGTTATTTTTCAAGATCCTGATACACAATTCTGTATGCCAAAAGTGTATGAAGAACTGGCTTTCGTTCTTGAAAACAGACAAGTCCCTCGCAGTGAGATGGACAAGGAAATTAAACACGCGCTTGAATCAGTTGATTTAAAAGTGACCGATCAAACTTATATTAATCATTTAAGTGGTGGTATGAAGCAAAAATTAGCCATTGTAGAAACGATATTGCAAAAAGCTGAAACATTATTTCTAGACGAACCCACTGCTATGTTAGATGTCAAAGCGACTGAAGATTTATGGAAGAAATTAATTGAGTTATGGGACAATCAAACGGTATTAATTGTTGAACATAAAGTTAAACATATCTGGCAACATGTGGATCGCGTTCTTCTAATGAATTATGAAGGACAAATTATTGCAGATGATACCCCTGACCATATTCTTAATCACTATGAACATTTATTAACTGAATATGGCGTTTGGCACCCAAAAGCTTGGGATAATGCCCCTCGCCCTGTGCCACTTGCTCCTATGTCTAATAAAGCGTTATTTAAATTTGAACATGGCGCAATCATTCGTGGTAAGAAAACATTATTTTCCGTTGATGAATTTAAATTTGGCGCCGGAGAATGGTTAACTATTACCGGCAAAAATGGTGCAGGTAAAACTTCATTATTAGAATCCATGCTACAATTAATCAAATATAAAGGTCTAATGACTTACGACAATAAAGAATTGAAGAAGATTAAACACGCAGCACAACATATGTATCTTGTATATCAGAACCCAGAGTTACAATTTATTACTAATTCTGTATATGATGAGGTTCATATCCATTACAACCATTTAGATTCTGAAAATGCTAAACAAGAAACGATGCAATTACTCGAGTTACTTCATTTGGATAAGGTTCAAAACCAACATCCTTTTGAAATATCAACTGGACAAAAACGACGTCTAAGTGTTGCTACCGCCCTAAGTTCTAAAGCAGATATCGTATTATTAGATGAGCCTACATTTGGACTGGATAGTCATAATACATTTCAGCTTATCAAACTTTTCCAAGAACGGGTGAAACAAGGTCAAACAATTATAATGGTGACACATGATCCAGAGATCATACATCGTTACCCAACGCGTCGATTACATGTAGAAGATGGTAAACTTATAGAGATTGAAGGTGAACGCAATGTTTGAAAGATGGAAAAAACACCACACCTTCGTAGATGATGTAAATATAATTACTAAATTAATATTAGGAGTTGCACTTTTTTTCTTTATTATATTTATTCATAATTTTGATTTTATGATTTATATCGTTATACTGATGTTTATTTTCTTACTTCTATTTAACGGCACTGAATTTAAAATTACAGGTATCTTTATATTAGTAACCGCCTTATTCGCCCTTCTTTCTTCATTATTTATGATTTTATATGGTGATGGTGAACATATGTTAGTGAAATTCGGCATCATTCAAATCAGTGAAGAAAGTATTGTAAGAGGTTTACATTTATCTCTAAGAACGATTACTGTTTCAATGTTTGGTATTCTCATAGCATTAACCTCTCAAATCGTCATGATTTTCTACAGTTTAATGCAACATTTGAAAGTAAAACCAAAAATCGCATATGCCTTTATGGCAGCAATTAGAATGGTTCCATTAATCATTAGTTCACTGATTCAATTGCGTCGTTCATTAAAAATGCGATATCAAATGATTGATGCTTCAAATTATAAAGGCATCAAACGTTTAAATCATTTAGTTATCCCATTATTAAGTCAAAATATTAGACGTGCACATCAACTTTCAGTCGCAATGGAATCTAAAGGATTCAAAGATGGACCAAGAACGTATTATTATCAGACACCTTTTTCATATAAAGATTTAGTATTTATACTCTGTCTATTAGTCATTATTGGATTATCATTCTTATTATCTAGTTATGTACCATTAACTGGTATTCATGATGTTCGTTTTGGAAAATTAGGATAAACAAACGTATCCTTCAAATAGAATATTCCTTTTGAAGTGAGATAATCTGCTTTTATCAATAAACGAAGCTCGTTGCTTCATACTCATACAAGTAGTAAATGATATAACAATAGCTCTAAGATGTTTCTTCAACGAAATGCATCTTAGAGCTATTATTTTTGAGTCAATCTTCATTCTTTATTTAATCGCTTTATCTCCAATATCACTACGATAGAAAAGATTGTCGCTTTTTATTTTTTTGGCATTGTCATAAGCAGCGGTTTGCGCATCCTTAACTGTTATACCTTCACCGATAGCTAAAATCACACGTCCACCAGAGTTGACGTAATGATCACCGTCTTTCTTTAAACCACTCACAAAATAACGTGAGTCTAAGTCGAATCCACTTACTTCATGACCTTTGTCATAGGCACCTGGATAACCTTTAGACGCTAACATTACACCTACTACCGCTTCATCTTTCCACTTAAAGTCAATAGGCTGACGTTCGTCTAAATCTACAATATGTTGCATTAAATCACTTTCCATACGCGTTAATAACACTTGTGCTTCTGGATCACCAAATCGAGCATTAAACTCTATCACTTTAGGTCCTTCTTTAGTTAAAATGGCTCCGATATAGAGTAGACCAAAAAAGTGATAACCTTCTTGTGACATCGCACGTGCGATAGGCTGAGCGATACGCGCATTCGTTTGTTGAAGTACTTCATCATTAATGTGCGGAACTGGGCAATACGCACCCATACCACCAGTGTTAGGACCTTCGTCATTGTCATACGCACGCTTGTGGTCTTGTGCAATACAATCAAATGGCACTGCATAATCTCCATTCACGAAAGTCATGAGAGAGAATTCCTCACCCTCTAAGAAGCTTTCAAACACAACTTGGCCTTGTTCTTCAGGATAAACCGCTTTAACCCCATCAATTGCTTCATCTTTAGTATGAGCAATGATTACACCCTTACCAGCTGCTAAGCCGTCTTTTTTGATGACAACGGGTAACTCACACGTTTCTACATAAGCTAGTGCATCTTTACGATTCGATACTTCTTTATAGTCTGCAGTAGGAATATCATACTTTTCCATTAACTGTTTGGCAAAGAGTTTAGAACCTTCTATTTGTGCAGCCGCTTGACCTGGACCGAAAACTTTAATTCCTTCATTTCTAAGTAAATCTGCTAAACCATCGATTAAAGGTTGTTCAGGACCGATAACGACCCAATCAATATGAGTTTGTTTAGCGAAATGAACTATAGCTTGTTGATCAGATTCTGCAATCTCGTTATGAATTTCCGCAACGTTCACCATTGCTTCATTTCCAGGAATGGCATAGACCTTATCTACAATAGCAGATTGATGAATCTTTGAAGCGAGTGCATGTTCACGACCGCCAGCTCCTATAATTAATACTTTCATCAGTTGACCCCTTTCTATAAGTGAAACTTAGTGTTTAAAGTGACGCATACCAGTCATTACCATCGTGATACCGTACTTATTAGCCATATCAATTGAATCTTGATCTTTAATAGAACCACCAGGTTGAATAATTGCTTTAATACCATGTTCAGCAGCATATTCTACCGTGTCTCCCATTGGGAAGAATCCGTCAGAAACAAGTGCTACATTATCATTAATTTCAATGGCTCTTTCAATAGCAATTTTAGCTGAACCGACGCGATTCATTTGTCCAGCACCGATACCCACCGTTTGTTTATGATTACTTAAAATAACTGCATTACTCTTCACAGAGCTTACAACTTTCCAACCTAATAGCATCGCATCCCATTGTGCTTCAGTCGGTTGTACATCAGTTGCAACAGTCATTTCTTCACGAGAAATATCTTTATTATCTTTATCTTGTACTAAATAACCACCAGATACTGAAACAAATTCTTGTTCAGCATTATCAATTGTCATATCAATTTCTAATAAGCGAATATTTTTCTTTTGAGTTAAAATTTCAAGTGCTTCTTCAGTAAATTTAGGCGCGATAACCACTTCTAAAAAGATTGAATGAAGCGTCTCTGCGAGTTTAGTATCAACTGTACGATTCAACGCAATAATTCCACCAAATATTGACTGATTATCCGCATCATATGCGTGTTTAAATGCTTCTTCAATTGTTTGACCAACACCTACACCACAAGGGTTCATATGTTTGACAGCCACTGCAGTAGGTTCATCAAATTTCTTCACTAAACTAAGCGCCGCATCCGCATCTTTAATGTTATTGAAGCTTAGTTGTTTACCATGTAATTGCTTCGCTCCAGCAATGGTATGTTTACTATCTGACGTTCTTACAAAATATGCTGATTGTTGTGGATTCTCTCCATATCTTAGTGTTTCTTTATCCCCTTTAAAGAAACTCACAATCGCTTGATCATATTGATTTGTATGTTCAAATACTTTAACCATTAAATTTTTTCTAAATGTTTCATCTAATTGATCATTCTTAATTCTATCAATTACTTCGTTGTAATCAGATGGATGTACAATTGTCGTCACATGTTTGAAGTTTTTCGCAGCTGCACGCAACATTGTTGGTCCACCGATATCAATGTTTTCTATTGCATCTTCTTCAGTAACATCAGGGTTTTCCACAGTCTTTTGAAAAGGATAGAGATTAACAACAACCATATCAATGAGATCAATATGTTGTTCTCTTAATTGATTAAGGTGTGCTTCTTTGTCACGATCAGCTAAAATGCCACCATGTACCGCTGGATGCAATGTTTTAACTCGTCCATCCATAATTTCAGGAAATTGTGTTAGCTCAGATACTGATTTAACAGTAACACCTGCTTCTTCTAAAGCTCGTTTTGTACCCCCAGTAGAATATAATTCATAATCTAATTGAGTTAATGATTTGGCGAATTCTACAATTCCACTTTTATTAGAAACACTTAAAATAGCTTTTTTCATTGTTTAAGATACTCCTCTATTTAATGATTTTAGCGATAACTCTTGGATAAAGTTCATATTCTAAATTTTTGACTCTCTCTTCTAAATCTTCTTTTGTGTCGTCCGGTTTAATATCACATTGTTGTTGTTCAATAATTTCTCCCGTATCCATGCCACTATCAACAAAGTGTACAGTTGAACCTGTCACTTTATCTCCACTTTCATATGCTTGTCCTATTGCATCTAACCCCTTATATTTAGGCAATAGTGAAGGATGTATATTTAACATACGGCCTTCATATGCATGAAGTAAATCTTCACTGACCAATCTCATATATCCTGCTAAAACAATCCATTGAACCCCTTCGTTGGATAACAGTTTTAGTAAGTGTTGTTCATATGATGATTTAGATATAAAATCTTTCGGTTGATTGATGTGGACTGGAATATTTAATTTTTCAGCACGTTCAATGCACTTTACACCCGCTTTGTCCGTATATAGCGCCGTGACTTCAATACCAGGTAAATCCCCTTTTTGCACACGATTTACAATATTTTCAAAGTTACTACCAGAACCAGAAGCAAAAATCGCTATCTTAATCACGATTCTACCCCCAGTAAATGTATAGGTGTTTCCGCATCTTCAATAATTTCACCAATTTCATATGCTTGTGTATCAAGTGCACGTAAAGTTGTTAAGGCGGTTTGAACATCCTTTTTATCTACGATAATTGTGTATCCAATCCCCATATTGAAAATATGATACATTTCATCAGTACTAATCTTTGCTTGTTGTTGTAACCAATCAAAGACTTTTAATGTTGGGAAAGATTGTGTATCGATTTGTGCTGATAAGCCTTTAGGCAACGCTCTTGGTATATTTTCATAAAAACCGCCACCAGTAATATGATTCATCGCTTTAATATTAATATGCTTTTTCAGTTCAAGTATCGGTTTCACATACAATTCCGTAGGTGTTAAGAATGTATCTAAATATGATTGACCATGAAAATCATCGTTCAAATTGATGCCTGATTGAGCGATTAATTTACGAACTAAACTATAACCATTAGAATGTACACCGTTAGATGCTAAGCCTATAACAACTTGACCTGCTTCAACTTTAGAACCATCAATGTAGTCTTCTTTCTCGACAGCCCCTACAGCAAAACCAGCAATGTCGTATTCACCTTCATGATACATTTCACCCATTTCGGCAGTTTCGCCACCGATTAATGCTGTGTTCGTTTGTTCGCAACCATCACTTACACCTTTAACAATCTGCTCAATGATTTCTGGTACCACTTTATTCGTCGCTATATAATCTAAGAAATATAATGGTTCAGCACCTGTAGTTAAAATGTCATTCACACACATTGCTACTGCATCGATGCCGATGGTGTCGTGTTTATTGTAATCAATAGCTAGTTTTAATTTCGTACCAACACCGTCTGTACCTGAAACTAGTACAGGTGCTTTCATATTGAGTTGAGACAAATCGAAAGTAGCACCAAAGCCACCTAATCCACCTAAGACTTCTTTACGCATTGTTCGTTCAACATGACTTGAAATTCTTTCTACCGCTTCGTAGCCTGCATGAATATTTACACCTGATTGTTCATAAGCTTTAGACATGTAAATTTCCCTCACTATCAAAATAATGTTTATTATTTGCTATATATGCTTTTTGACGATCACTTAAATGCGCTTTGTAATTCTTTTCATAGTCATAAAGTCCAGCAGGATAATCTCCTGTAAAGCTCTCCACGCATAATCCGTTATACGGTGCGTCGTAATTTAATCCTATTGAATCGATAAGTCCATCAACACTTAAATACGCTAGTGAATCAGCACCAATATAGTCTCTAATCTCTTCAGGTGACTTACTCGCTGAAATCAATTCAGCAGTTGTGGAAACATCGATACCATAAAAACTTGGGAACATAAATTCTGGCGAAGCAATTCTTACATGCACTTGGTTGGCCCCTGAGTCTTTCAACATCTTCACGATTCGTTTTGATGTTGTGCCTCTCACAATAGAATCATCAACCAGAATGATATCCTTTCCATCAACAATATCTTTAACTGCTGACAGTTTGACACGTACGCCTTGTTCACGTAATTCTTGAGTCGGTTGGATAAACGTACGGGCTACATATTGGTTCTTCACAAGTCCCATTTCATATGGCAGACCGATTTGTTCAGCGTAACCACTGGCAGCTGATAATGAAGAGTTTGGAACGCCAATAACCATGTCCGCTTCTGCAGGACTTTCTTCTGCAAGTCGCTTACCTGATGCTTTTCTTACAGCATGCACGTTTTTACCTGCGATGGTTGAGTCAGGTCTTGCAAAATAAATATATTCCATTGCAGAAATAGCAGTATTCGTATGACGTGTATATGATTTCACTTCGATGCCTTCATCGTTAATAATGACGTATTCGCCAGCATGTATATCTTGGACATACTCCGCACCTAATACATCAATAGCACATGTTTCACTTGCTAAAATGTATGCACCATTTTCAGTTTTACCGACTACAAGTGGACGAATCGCATTAGGATCAACCGCACCATATAATGCATCTTTTGTTAGTATTGCAAAGGTGAAACCACCTTTAATTTGACGTAAGCTTTCTTTTAGTGCCTCTTCGAATGAAGGCGCCTTACTACGTCGAATTAAGTGCATAATCACTTCTGTATCTGAAGACGAATGGAAAATGGCGCCATGCTTTTCCAAGTTTTGTCGTAAAGATTGTGCATTGATTAAATTACCGTTATGGCAAATCCCTACGCTCATGTCATAGAAGTGATATAAGAAAGGTTGAATATTTTCAATCCCTTTATTTCCTGAAGTGGCATAACGGACATGTCCAATCGCATGAGGATGACCTTTTAATTGTTCTAATTGCGTATCTTTAATCGCTTCTGTGAGTAATCCTAATCCTCTTTCTCCTTTAAGATGTTCATCATTAGAAACCACGATACCTGCACCTTCTTGACCACGATGCTGTAAACTATGAAGTCCCATATACGTTAATTGTGCTGCTTCAGGATGATTCCAAATACCAAATACGCCACATTCCTCATTTAGTCCTGAGTAGTTAAACATTGAGCAATTGCTCCTTCCCATGTTTGTTTAATGTCTGAGACCTTTTCCGAAATAGAAATTTCTGAATTAGATACTTTGAATAATCCATCTTGAGTAAATCGTCCAATTTCTTTAGCATGGTCGATATCTAGGGTTTGCCCTTCTTTAACCGATACAATATAGCGTCCTTGCGTTTCACTAAATAATTGTGCATTAGTGACATCAAGTTGAACCTCAAGTCCCATGTTATAATAAGCGCTAATTTTAGCTAATGTAAGGAGTAATCCGCCTTTACCTACTGTCTGAACATGTGACGCTATACCATGACGAATGGCATTCTTAATTTGTTCACCCTTTTCAACTTCATCACTTAAATCAATCGCTTCAAATTCATGATTTACTGAACCGTATAATAATTTCTCAATTTGGCTTCCACCGAAATCATCACGTGTATCCCCAACTAAATAAAGTGTCTCCCCAGCTTTAGGATGGAAATCATTTAAATAGTTAATATCTTCAATCAGTCCTACCATGCCTACAACTGGTGTTGGGAAAATAGATGTACCACGCGTTTCGTTATATAAAGAAACATTACCTGACACTACAGGTGTCTTTAGTACTTCACATGCTTCAGACATGCCTTTCGTCGAATCAATTAATTGTTGATAAATTTCTTTCTTTTCAGGAGAACCGTAATTCAAGCAATCTGTCATCGCAAGTGGTGTAGCACCTACAGCAATTAAGTTACGATAGGCTTCTGCAACGACCATCTTTCCACCTTCATAAGGTTGATTAAATACGTAACGTGCTTCTCCATCGATCGTTGAAGCAATCGCTTTATTTGTACCTTCAACACGTACGACTGAAGATTGTAATCCAGGTTTAATAATAGTATTTGCGCCTACTTGCTGATCATACTGCTCATATAAATAATGTTTCGATGCAATGGTTGGATGTTTTAATAATTTTGAAAAGACATCTTGCACATCAACATGGCTGTAATCATTTTTAGAAGTGTTATATTCCTTTTCTTCTCCTTCAAGAATATATACAGGTGCTTCATCAGATAGAGGTTGTACAGGAATATCAGCAAATACTTCGTCTTCATATGTTAAAACGAATCTGTCAGTATCCGTCACTTCACCAATAACTGCACTATCAAGTTCATGTTTATCAAATAAGTCTAGGAACTTTTGTTCAGTGCCTTTTTCAACAACGAGTAGCATTCGTTCTTGTGTTTCAGAAAGCATCATTTCATAAGGTGAAATACCAGGTTCTCTAGTTGGAACTTGATCGAGTCTTAAATGAAGACCACTTCCACCTTTTGCAGCCATTTCTGAGGAAGAAGAGGTTAAACCAGCAGCACCCATATCTTGAATACCAACAAGCTCGTCATAAGTAATTGCTTCGAGTGTAGCTTCCATGAGTTTCTTACCTACAAATGGATCACCAATTTGTACTGAAGGACGTTTACTTTCACTTTCTTCTGTTAGTTCTTCAGAGGCAAATGTTGCACCATGAATGCCATCACGACCTGTTTTCAAACCGACGTAAATCACTGAATTACCGACACCTTTTGCAGTCCCTTTTTGAACCATGTCGTGATCAATGACACCCACACACATCGCATTGACAAGAGGATTGCCATCATAACGATCGTCGAATTCAATTTCTCCTGCTGTTGTAGGAATACCAATACAGTTGCCATAACCGCCAATCCCACTCACTACACCTTTAAGTAAACGTTGATTTTGTTTGACTGATAATTCACCAAATCGCAAACTATTAAGTAAGTTAATTGGACGTGCACCTATTGAGACGATATCTCTTATGATGCCGCCTACACCAGTTGCTGCACCTTGATAAGGTTCAATTGCTGATGGATGGTTATGTGATTCCACTTTGAATACAACGGCTTGATTATCTCCAATATCCACGACACCAGCACCTTCACCTGGACCCATCAACACATGTTCACCTGTTGTTGGGAATTGCTTTAAGAAAGGTTTAGAATGCTTGTATGAACAATGTTCACTCCACATGACTGAGAATATGCCTACTTCTGTAAAGTTGGGTTCTCTGCCAAGAATTTCTACTACTTTATCGTATTCTTTATCACTGAGCCCCATATCTTGATAAAGTTTTTCAAGTTTAATTTCTTCAATACTTGGTTCGATAAATTTAGACATGTTGTTCCCTCCAACTTTTGACCATTGATTCAAACAATTTCACACCACTATCTGTGCCTAACAATGTTTCAAGCGCACGTTCAGGATGTGGCATCATCCCACATACATTTCCTTCTTTATTGACGATTCCAGCAATATCTTCGTATGAGCCATTTGGATTATCCGTATATTTAAGTATAATTTGGTTGTTTCGTTCAAGTTCAGTAAACATGTCATCGGTACAGTAATAATGACCTTCGCCATGAGCAACTGGATAAACAACCTCTTGATTTGCTTCATACAAATGTGTGAATGGTGTTTGGTTATTAGTAATCGTTAATGTTTCGTTTCTACTTATGAAGAGGTGTGAATCATTATGTAGTAATGCACCTGGAAGTAAACCAATTTCTGTTAAAATTTGGAATCCATTACACACGCCAAGGACTGGCTTACCTTCTTGTGCTAAACGTTTCACTTCATTAATAATAGGAGCAACACTTGCCATTGCACCTGATCTTAAATAATCACCGAATGAAAAGCCTCCAGGAATCAGTACTCCGTCAAACCCCTCTAGACTTGTTTCGCGATAATCGACATATGCTGCATCTACACCAGATTTAATCGCTGCATTATACATATCTCTATCGCAGTTTGAACCTGGAAATACAAGAACTGCAAATTTCATCTTATGCATTCTCCTTTTCATCAATCACTTTATAGCTATATTCTTCAATGACTGTGTTCGCAAATAACTTTTCACTTAATGTTGTAATAATGTTATCCACGGCTTCATCTGTAGCTTCATCAACTGTCATGTATAAAACTTTACCTACTCGAATGTCATTCACTTGCGTATAACCTAAATCGTGAACGGCTCTGTTTAAAGCTTGTCCTTGTGTATCTAGCACCTGGGGTTGTAAAGTGATGTGTAATTCGATTGTTTTCATGATTTAAGATCCTCCAATTTATCTAAAAATGTTTGGTATGTTTCAATGAGTGAGCCAGTGTCATTTCTGTAAACGTCTTTATCGAAGTTAGTATCTGAATGCTTATCCCATATACGACATGTGTCAGGTGAAATTTCATCTGCTAATAGAATAGTGCCATCGTGTGTTTTACCGAATTCGACTTTGAAATCGACAAGTCTTAATGACATTTCGTCCATGAGCTGTACTAACACTTGATTAATTTCTTTTGCCATTTGTTTTAATTGGGCGATTTCTTCATCGTTTGCAATGTGGAGCAATTTCACGTGATCGTCTGTAATAAGCGGGTCGTTAAGGTCGTCATTCTTATAGAAAAATTCGACTAATGGTTCTTCAAATTTATGTCCTTTTTCAAAGCCTAATCGTTTGGTAATAGAACCAGTGGCGATATTTCTCACTACTACTTCCAATGGGATAATGTCTACTTGTTCGACTAATTGTTCTGTTTCAGAGAGTTGCTTAATGAAATGGTTATTGATGTCGTGGTGAGTTAAATAATCAAATATAATGGATGTGATTTGATTATTTAACTTTCCTTTGCCAGGCATTGTGTCTTTTTTGACCCCGTTGCCTGCGGTTACTTCATCTTTGTATTCTACTCGCAGTTGATGTTCTGTATCTGTTGTGTATACTCGTTTTGCTTTTCCTTCATATAATAATGACACTTATTTGTCTCTCCCTTCGAACTTCATTAACATATATTGTTCCGTTTGATTCACATCATCAGTTAGTAATGTCATGTGTCCCATTTTTCTGTCGGGCTTTCTTTGTGATTTACCATAAATATGAACATGCCATTCCGGATGATTTCCGAATTCATTTTCAAGTAAATCTAAATCACGACCGAGTAAATTCATCATTACAGCAGGTTTAAGCACTTCTATCTGTTGAGGTAATTTCTGACCAGTGACGGCTAATATGTGTGTATCAAATTGTGAGAAATCACATGCCTCTATAGAGTAATGTCCTGAGTTATGTGGACGTGGCGCAATTTCATTTACATAAAGTTTATTATTCCTATCTATGAAAAATTCAACTGTAAAAGTACCTACAAAATGGATGACGTTCGTAATCTTATCTATCTCTTTACGTGCCTCTTTTTCTTTATCTGTTCTAGCAGGCACGATTGTTTTAAATAAAATTTGATTTCTATGTTCGTTTTCTTGTAATGGGAAATACGTGGTTTGCTGCTCGTTACCAATTGTGACAGTAAGAGACACTTCTTTATCGATATCAAGATATTGTTCAGCTACGCATTCTTGATTTTCAATTAATGACATTGCTTCTTGAATATCTGATTCCTGTTTAACTAATATTTGGCCTTTGCCATCATAGCCACCGAAACGAGTTTTAACGATGAATGGATAACCTAATGTTTCAATCGCTTGTGTTAAATCTTGTGAATTTTTAATTTGTAGAAAAGGAACAATTTGCGCTCCTGCTTCTTGTAATGTTTGCTTTTCCGTTAATCGATCCTGAAGTAATTGGATCGCTTGGAAACCTTGAGGTACATTATAATGTTCTGTCAGTTGTTTAAGCTGCTTTGAGGAAATATTTTCAAATTCATAAGTAATGACGTCAGTTTTCTCACCTAGTTCATTTAAAGCTTGTTCATCATCATATTCAGCGTGGATAAATTGATGTGCAACGTATCGACATGGACTATCTTCGTTAGGATCTAACACAATCACTTTGTAGCCCATTTTCTGCGCAGATTGTGCCATCATCTTCCCTAATTGACCTCCGCCAATAATTCCGATTGTTGAACCGAATTTTAATTTATTGAAGCTCATTTTGCATTGCCTCCACTTTATTAACTAGAGATTTTTCATAATTTTCCAAATTCTTTTGAACTGTTGAATTGTTTATTCCTAGCATTCTTGCCGCTAGAATTCCAGCATTTTTCGCTCCGGATTTACCTATAGCTGTTGTAGCCACTGGTATACCTCCAGGCATTTGTACAATTGAAAGCAATGAATCTAAACCTTTTAAACTTTTCGACTCAATGGGAACACCTATTACAGGTAAAGTTGTCATTGATGCTACCATTCCAGGTAAATGTGCTGCGCCCCCTGCACCTGCGATAATAATGTCATAACCATTTTGACGTGCTTCACTAGCGAATTCGAACATTAACTGAGGCGTACGATGTGCAGAAACGACCTTTTTATCGTACGGTATTTCAAATTCTTCTAACATTTTGCAACTTTCTTTCATAATTTCCCAGTCTGAAGAACTGCCCATAATGACTGCTACTCTCACTTTGCACACCCTTTCAAAAGTTTGTATTGTGATAAGAAATAGTTGTATATTACAGATATAGCATAACAATCATGTCATACTTTTTCAATCAAAAATCGAACTTTAATATTAAATTTAAATTTAATTTACGTCTTTTGACTATTAATTAGATTAATATTAGTGTTAAAGTTAAGATATTAATTAAAATAAGGAGGCGTTTTAAGTGGTTGCTAAAATTTTAGATGGTAAGCAAATCGCAAAAGAATATAGACAAGGTCTACAACAACAAGTCGAAGAATTAAATAAGCAAGGTTATACTCCGAAATTGTCAGTCATACTAGTCGGAAATGATGGTGCAAGTCAAAGTTATGTCAAAGCGAAGAAAAAAGCTGCTGAAAAAATAGGAATGATTTCTGAAATTGTCCATTTAGATGAAACAACTTCCGAAGAAAACGTATTAAAAGAATTAGAAAGACTTAACAATGATGATTCAGTTAGCGGAATACTTGTCCAAGTTCCCCTACCTAAACAAGTAAGCGAACAAAAAGTTTTAGAATCTATTAATCCTGATAAAGATGTCGATGGCTTTCACCCTTCTAACATAGGTAAGCTTTATATCGATGAGCAAACTTTCGTTCCATGTACACCATTAGGTATTATGGAAATTCTAAAACATGCAGATATTGATTTAGAAGGTAAACATGCGGTAGTGATTGGCCGAAGTCATATTGTAGGTCAACCAGTTTCCAAATTATTATTACAAGCTAATGCAACTGTTACTGTGTTACATTCTCGTACAAAAGACATGAGTAAACATTTAAAAGATGCTGACGTTATTGTGAGCGCTGTAGGTAAACCCGGATTAGTTAGTAAAGATGTGGTTAAAGAGGGTGCCGTTATCATAGACGTCGGAAATACGCCAGATGAAAATGGTAAATTAAAAGGCGATGTTGACTATGAAGAAGTAAAAGAAATCGCTGGCGCTATTACGCCTGTACCTGGAGGCGTAGGACCATTAACAATTACGATGGTACTTAATAACACATTACTTGCAGAAAAAATGCGTCGCGGCATTAAGTAGAATGCCTCTCAATATTAAATTGATACTGACGTAAAAGTTTAATTCTTAATAAATATATATATGACTAATACAAAATAAGCTCTAAGACCATTTCTTCAATGTAATACTCACCGTAAAGTTAGCTTTTTGGTCCGGCTTTTCGAGGTGCAAATTACAATTAGAAATCATCTTAGAGCTTTTATTTTAAAATTTATATTCTATTCTATACAGTTTTATACATTAACACTTAGTTTAGGAATAAATGTTTCATAATGAATCTTGCTAGAATCTACATTTAATTCTTTCAATGCTTCAATAATTGATTTTAAGAAATGTGTTCCTCCACAAATATAAATTTCAGTTTCTTCATTTATATATGCTTTTAATTTTTCTTTATCTAAATAGCCTTGTTCATTTTTATCATAAAGTTGATAATCAGCATTTTCACTTTTATCAGCTATTTCAGTAATTAAAGATTCAAAAGGTATATCATTCACATCATTAATAACTTGTATAAATTTAGCTTTTGAACCATTTTCAACAACTTCATTAAACATAGGAACTAATGGAGTAATTCCAATTCCTGAGCCTAAGAATAACTGTTCATTAGATAAGTTACTCACTTTGAATGGACCAACTGGAGCAGAAAGGTTAATTGAATCTCCTTCTGATAACTCATCGTGTAATATAGTAGAAACTTCACCTTCGTGATCAGTAGTTACATCACGTTTAACTGCGAATGTTAAATGTTGTTTATCTCCTTCAACGATAGAATAGTGACGTTTAGCACGATATGGCATTTTCTCACTACTTACATCGACCGTAATATATTGACCTGGTACAAATTGGCTTAAATCATATTCATCAGATACTACAGTAAATGATTTGATATCAGAAGAAATTTGATTAATTTTTTCAATTTTAAATGGTTGGAAACCATCCCAAGCCATTTGGCTATAGATATCTTTTTCTACTGATATAAATACATCAGCTATTTCCTGATATGCTTTTTTCCAAGTTTTTATAATATCATGACTATCGTCTAGCCCAACAACTTCTTTAATGGCTGCAATAAGATTTTCTCCAACAATATCATAACCTGCTGGCGGAACTTGAAGTGCACAATGTTTATACGCAACTTCTTTTACAACTGGCATGATGTTTTCTAAATGATCTATATTTACAGCCGCTGCTAAAACACTTTGCGCTAGAGCTGTAGATTGAAGACCTTTTTGTTGATTGGTTTGGTTGAACATATTTTTCAACTCAGGGTGTTGCTTAAACATTCTTTTATAAAAATGTGAAGTAATTTCCACACCTTTATCTTGAAGTACAGGCACTGTTTCTTTAACGATACTTTTTTCTTTTTCTGTTAACATTATTTCCACTCCCACATTAAGGTCTTTTTAAAGGCCTATTAATTTGACGCAATTACAGTTTATTCCTATTTATTTAAAAATTAAACGAAATGCTAAATATTTCACAAAACTTTCAATTTACATAAACTTAAACGAAATTTACCAAAAATATATTTAATTTAGATTAATACTAGGTTATATTAAGACCATAGTATGATGTATAAATATCGAATATAAAGTATATTAGACTTAAATCATAAATGACTATCAGACGGAGGTTACGTTATGAACAAATTAATTCAGTCATTATCGGCACTTGGCGTTTCAGCTACCCTAGTGACACCTAATTTAAATGCCCAAGCTACTTCAAATACCGAACCTCAATTACGAGGCGTTAACGACATTGTTATTGAAAAAGGTGAAGACTACAATTTATTAAATGGTGTAAGTGCTTATGATAAAGAAGATGGAGACTTAACACATAAAATTAAAGTCGACGGTCTAGTAGATACATCAAAAGTAGGTAAATATGAAGTTAAATATAAAGTGACTGATTCTGACGGAGCCGAACAAACTTCCACAAGATATATTGAAGTAAAATAAATAATTATTTACAAAGTTGAGAAATTTTCTCAACTTTTTTTGTTTATAAACCCTCTCAAACCCTCTAATTGATAACGTTTCTCAATTTTATATTGCATTACATGTAATTTTGTTAAATTTGTCGATTTTCACAAAATGTACACATAATTTTAACAAATCTTACAATCCCCGTCATACCTTATATCAATGCATATTCTTTACATATAACAATATTTTTTTTAATACAGGTACTTGTAAATATTGTGTAATAAACTAAAATTAATGGTAAGCCCTACATTTGTAGTATTAGGAGGTCAAAAAAAGTGTCAAAATTTAAGTCTTTGCTTCTATTATTTGGCACACTAATTTTACTTAGTGGCTGCTCAAATATAGAAGTTTTTAATGCAAAAGGGCCAGTAGCAAGTAGTCAGAAGTTCTTGATCATCTACTCAATCATCTTCATGCTTGTTATTGTTGTCGTTGTGCTTGCCATGTTTGCATTCTTTATTTATAAGTACAGCTATAATAAAAATGCAGAATCAGGCAAGATGCACCACAATTCTTTAATTGAAACAATTTGGTTTGTGGTACCTATCTTAATCGTTATTGCATTAGCTGTCCCAACAGTTAAAACATTATACGATTACGAGAAACCACCTCAAAAAGACAAGGACCCACTTGTGGTTTACGCAGTAAGCGCTGGTTACAAATGGTTCTTTGCCTACCCAGATCAACACATCGAAACTGTTAATACATTAACAATTCCTAAAGATCGTCCAGTCGTATTCAAGCTTCAAGCGATGGATACTATGACAAGTTTCTGGATTCCACAATTAGGTGGTCAGAAATATGCTATGACTGGTATGACAATGAATTGGACTTTAACAGCCGATCAATTAGGTACCTTCAGAGGTCGTAACTCTAACTTCAATGGTGACGGATTTGCACGTCAAACATTTAAAGTTCACTCTGTAAGCCAAAGTGATTTCGATAAATGGGTTAAAGAAGCTAAAGGTAAGAAAACATTAAGTCAAGATACTTTTGACAAACAAATCTTACCAAGTACACCTAACAAAGAATTAACATTTAATGGTACTCATATGGCGTTTGTTGACCCAGCGGCTGATCCTGAATATATCTTTTACGCATATAAACGATATAACTTCGTTCAGAAAGATCCTAACTTCACATCAGAAGAAGATCTTTATAAAGATGTTAAGGACAAACCAATTAAACCTGCTCGTAAGGTTAAAGTTACAAACGCAAACTATGAACGTCATGGTATGAAACCAATAATTCTCGGCAACAATGAAAAATATGACAATGAGTTCAAAAAAGAAGAGGACCATAACTCTAAAGAAATGGAAAAAATTTCTAAAGGAGCAAAAGACGAAAATGCGTCTAAACTTCAAAAAAAAGAACATGATGATCATGGAGGTGGACATTAATGAATTTTCCATGGGATGAATTACTCGTTAAAGGTAACTGGATGATTATCATGGCACAAATTGGTGCCCCGTTCTTAGTTATCGGACTTATCGCAGTAATTACGTATTTTAAATTGTGGAAATATCTATATAGAGAATGGTTCACATCCGTAGACCATAAAAAAATCGGTGTAATGTATTTAATCTGTGCCGTATTAATGTTCGTTCGTGGTGGTATTGACGCGTTATTAATTCGTACTCAATTAACTATTCCAGATAATAAGTTCTTGGAAGCAAACCACTATGATGAAATCTTCAGTACGCACGGTGTAATCATGATTATCTTCATGGCGATGCCTTTCATCTTTGGTTTATGGAATATCGTAGTTCCATTACAAATTGGTGCACGTGATGTTGCCTTCCCTGTAATGAACAACGTTAGTTTCTGGCTATTCTTCGCTGGTATGATTTTATTCAACCTTTCATTTATCGTAGGTGGATCTCCAGCTGCAGGTTGGACTAACTACGCACCACTTGCTGGTGAATTTAGTCCTGGACCAGGTGTCAACTATTATTTAGTTGCAATACAGATTTCCGGTTTAGGTACATTGATGACCGGTATTAACTTCTTTGTAACAATACTTAGATGTAAAACTCCTACAATGAAGTTTATGCAAATGCCAATGTTCACTGTAACAACATTTATTACTACATTAATTGTTATTTTAGCTTTCCCTGTTTTAACAGTAGCGTTAGCTTTAATGACAACAGATAGAATATTTGGTACACACTTCTTTACAGTAGCAGATGGCGGTATGCCAATGTTATGGGCAAACTTCTTCTGGGTTTGGGGGCACCCTGAGGTATATATCGTTATCTTGCCTGCATTTGGTATTTACTCTGAAATTATTCCAACTTTCGCACGTAAACGCCTATTCGGTCACCAAAGCATGGTTTGGGCGACTGCAGGTATTGCGTTCTTAAGTTTCTTAGTTTGGGTTCACCATTTCTTCACAATGGGTAATGGTGCGTTAATCAACTCATTCTTCTCAATTTCAACAATGTTAATCGGTGTTCCTACCGGTGTTAAACTATTCAACTGGTTATTAACACTATATAAAGGTAGAATCACATTTGAGTCACCTATGCTATTCTCATTAGCATTCATCCCTAACTTCCTATTAGGTGGGGTTACTGGTGTAATGTTAGCGATGGCATCTGCGGACTATCAATATCACAACACTTATTTCTTAGTAGCCCACTTCCACTATACATTGGTTACTGGTGTAGTATTTGCCTGCTTAGCTGGTTTAATCTTCTGGTATCCAAAAATGATGGGTTACAAATTAAACGAAACGTTAAACAAATGGTGCTTCTGGTTATTCATGATTGGATTCAACGTTTGTTTCTTACCACAATTCATCCTAGGATTAGATGGTATGCCACGTCGTTTATACACTTACATGCCTTCTGATGGTTGGTGGTTATTAAACTTCATCTCAACTATCGGTGCATTACTAATGGGAATCGGCTTCCTATTCTTAGTAGCAAGTATCGTTTACAGTCACATCAAAGCACCACGTGAAGCTACTGGTGATAACTGGGATGGACTTGGTCGTACTTTAGAATGGACAACAGCATCAGCAATTCCACCTAAATACAACTTTGCAATCACTCCAGACTGGAATGACTACGATACATTTGTTGATATGAAAGAACATGGTCGTCATTACTTAGACAACCATAATTACAAAGATATTCATATGCCAAACGATACTCCAGTAGGTTTCTGGATGGGTATCTTCTTTACAATCGGCGGTTTCTTCTTAATCTTTGAAACTTTAGTTCCTGCAATTATTTGCTTAGCAGGTATTTTCATTACTATGATTTGGAGAAGTTTCCAAATTGATCATGGTTACCATATCCCTGCTTCTGAAGTTGCTGAAACTGAAAAACGCTTAAGAGAAGCTCGTATTAAAGAAAGGGAGGCTGTAAGTCATGAGTCATGATACAAAAACAATCGATTCACGTAGTCATGAAGGCGAATTAAATAAACTTGGCTTCTGGATATTCCTTACAGCTGAATTCGCGTTATTCGGTACCCTATTCGCAACGTTATTAACTTTGCAACACGGTGGCGATTACGCACACAAAATGACTACTGAGTTATTTGAATTGCCTCTTGTACTAATAATGACATTTTCATTATTATTAAGTTCTTACACTTGTGGTATTGCAATTTACTACATGCGTAAAGAGAAACAAAACTTAATGATGATTTGGATGATCATCACTGTACTATTAGGGCTTGTATTCGTAGGTTTTGAAATTTACGAATTCGCACACTATGCACAAGAAGGAGTTAACCCAACTATCGGTTCCTTCTGGTCTAGTTTCTTCATCCTATTAGGTACGCACGGATGTCACGTATCTGTAGGTATTGTTTGGATCATTTGCTTATTAATCCAAATCGGCACACGCGGTTTAGATTCTTACAATGCTCCTAAGTTATTTATAGTAAGTTTATACTGGCACTTCTTAGATGTTGTTTGGATCTTCATCTTCACTGCCGTATATATGATAGGGATGGTGTATAGCGGATGAATACAATCGTAAAACATACAGTCGGATTTATTGCTTCTATCGTATTAACGCTTTTAGCAGTTTTCGTAACACTATACACATCAATGACATTCCATGCTAAGGTAACAATTATCTTCGGTTTCGCATTTATCCAAGCTGCAGTTCAATTATTAATGTTCATGCACTTAACTGAAGGTAGAGATGGACGTCTTCAATCATTCAAAGTTATCTTCGCAATTATCATTACTCTAGCTATCGTTATCGGAACATACTGGGTAATGCAAGGTGGTCACTCTCACCACTTATAAAAATGAGTCAGATTATCAAGCTCATGGCTTTGTTAATCACAAGCAAGCTAGCATTTTATATGTTAGCTTGCTTTTTTTATTGTCGAAATTACATTACTATAGTGTTACGCTTAATGGGAATTTATTTTCAAGAAGGAGAAGAGAAATGATGGTTACACCAATTATTATTGACACAGATCCAGGTATAGATGATGCGGCAGCGATAAGTCTTGCCCTATGTCATCCTGAATTTGATTTGAAGATGATTACTACAGTTAATGGAAATGTTGGAATTGAAAAGACAACCGCCAATGCTTTGAAATTGAAACGATTCTTTAATAGCGATGTCCCTGTCCACAGAGGTGCTTCGAGACCATTATTAAATGAAATTGTCGATGCGATTCCTGTTCATGGTGAATCGGGTATGGATGGCTACGAATTCCCACCTATTTCTGAAAAGGATTTAGCATCTACTCATGCTGTGGAGGCTATGAAAACGGCATTATTAAATTCCGAAGAGCCTGTTACTATCATAGCCATAGGTCCATTAACGAATATAGCCATACTCCTTTCAACTTATCCAGAAGTAACAAAACATATTAAAGAAATTGTTCTTATGGGAGGAAGTACCGGTCGAGGTAATGTCACACCACTAGCTGAGTTCAATATTTATTGCGATCCTGAAGCCGCTCAAGTTGTATTCAATTCTGGATTACCTATAACAATGATTGGTCTTGATTTAGCGAGAGAAGCTATGTTTACACATGACTTTGTGAAAAAATTCAAAAACACAAATGAAACTGGATTAATGCTTCATGATATATTTCAACATTATAGAAGCGAAGATTTTGAGTATGGTGTTAAAATTTATGATGTATTCACTATCCTCTATTTACTAAGTCCACAAGCATTTAATGTGATTGAAGCAGATGTACAAATTGAGTTAGATGGTCGTTATACTAAAGGAGCAACTGTAGTAGATTTCAAATCACAATATCCGAATTGTACAGTCGTATTATCTCCTATAAATAACATGTATGAAGAGGTTTTCTTAGAAGCACTCAATTATTGTAAATAAAATGATTAACAAATAGCCATTAATCTCGAAAAAAAGCACACCCAAAAAATGAAATTTTGGATGCACTTTATAATAGATTAATGGCTTATTATCTTTTTTATTGAACTTTTACGCCTGGTGTATTATATGGTTTCTTTTGATTAAGAATATTATAGAAAATGTGTTTCATTTTATCTTCGTTTGGAACGAAACCATTGGTATTTTTAACGTTAGTACCTAAAATGACAATGTATCGATCGTTAAAATAAACTGTAAATATTTGTCCGAAGAATACGCCATTTATTCTATTTAAATATGGTGTTACATAGAAACCATAACGATATTCTTCTGGATACTCTTCTGTTCCTAACTCATGAAGCATTGGTTTTGTTACTTTAGAATTAAATAATTTATCTTGTTGTAACGCATATATCAATTTACCCATATCATATGGAGCCATGTATAAGTTCCCTGCTCCATAATATTGATCTAATACATTTGGACGTAAGAATGAGAAGCTATTATTTTTGAATTTATATCCCTTTGCCATCTCACTTTGTAACGGTTTTTCATCATAAAATGATGTATGTTTTAAATGGTATTTATTTCCTAGGCGTTGATAATAGTTTTTAACGTATGGTTTTCCAGTTACTTTTTCGATGACTTTAGCTAATACTAAATAGTTTGCATCGTTGTAACTATGTTTATGATAAATAGAATCATCTATGCCACGTTTTTGAATTGATAATACTGCTTGATCTAAATTTTTAATATTAGTAGAAGCTTCATATTTATATAATCCGCTTTTATGTAACATTAAATCTTTAATTGTAATTTCTTTATCTGTTTTAAACCATGGTAAATACTTGGTTACAGGATCATGTAAATTAACCTTATGTTCTAATTCTAATTGCTTTAACATTAATCCAGTAGTAAATTTTTGAGAAGAACCTATTAAATACATTGTATTAGCAGTGTTTTTCTTCCCTTTTTCTATATCTTGATAACCATAGCCTTTATTCATTTTTATTTTACCATTATCAAAAACTGCCACTGTCCCGTTAAAATTCGTTGATTTTAAATATTTATTAATTTGTTCATACATTGGTTCTTTTTTATCAAGAACTGTTTTTAACTTCTTAGGAGCTTTAACTGTTTTATCTCTTTTTTCAATATAGTGGGTATTATCATTTTCGTTTTTCAAAACTTGATTTTCGATATGTTGATGCTTACTCCATCTAAATCCTATTAATCCCACTAATACGATTAATACAACTAATACGACAATAAAAAATATTATTTTAAATTTATTAAGTTTCATCTTCTTTTGTTGGCCTCACACATTCAAGTCTTTAATATTCAATATAAGTTTTTTGAAAATCTTTAATTACACTTTCAATATCTTCTACATTAAGTGAAAAATATATTTTTATTTTAGGTTCAGTTCCAGATGGCCTAATCGCTATAAATCCTTCATCAAATATTAGACGTATTAAGTTCGAATTAGGTAAATATGTTGGCTCTTTTTCGCCACTATCCATATATTCAATGGTACCTAACTGATAATCTTCTATCGCTTTAACATCTAACCCACATATTTGGTGTATAGATTCTTTTCTAAAGGAATCAATAATATCTTCTATTTTTAGCTGTCCTTCTCTTCCTTCAAAAACTGGACTTAAATTAACATTTCTATAATGACCAATTGCACGATATATGTCATTCAGCGTATCTGTTAAAGTAATATTGTTCTCATAAAGTAAATTCTTGTACTTAATGATCAACGGTACAATTTGAATCGCATCTTTGTCTCTAACAAATGGTTCAACCATATACCCATTACTTTCTTCAAAAGCGAGTAACAACTTCTCAGCACTGTTATCTTTTGAATTTAAAATTTCCGATATATATTTAAATCCTGTAAGCACGTTATAAACTTTAACATTGAGTGCTTCAGCAAGTTTATCACTCAGTTCACTTGTCACAATCGACTTAACGATATATAAGTTCTCATATGAAGCGTCAATTAAATCTTGATATCGTAATTTCATCAAAATAAGTCCTAGTTCATTGCCACTAATAAATCTACATTCTCCATTGTCTAAACGTTCTACTACACCTAGTCTATCCGCATCAGGATCTGTAGCTATAATCAATTGTGCGTCATTTTCTTCTGCGAGAATCTTACTAGCATTAAAAGCAGACTCATCTTCAGGATTAGGACTATCAACAGTTGGAAATGTCCCATCTGGCTTTGATTGTTCCTTTTCGATAATATAATTATCATAATTCAACTCATCCAATATTTCAGAAACGATAGGTAAGCTTGTTCCATGAAGACTTGTTAATATTGTTTTGGCATTTGTCTTTTCAATTTTTCCTGTCGCTTGGATGACTTTATTTTTATAACTATTTCTAACATCGTCTTTGGCATAAACAATTTTGTTAGCGTTAACTAGTGCTTCGAACTCCCCACCTATAACATCCAGTGGATTTTCAACTTCTTCAATATAATTACTTAATATTTCAGAATCTTTTGGTAGCAGTTGTCCTCCATATTCGTTATAAACCTTAATGCCATTATAATTTTTAGGATTATGACTCGCAGTAATCATAATACCGCCATCTGCACCATAATATCTTACTGCATACGAAAGTTCCGGCGTGGATTTATAAATATCGGATGTGATAACTTTTACATTATTTTGTGCAAGTGTAGTTGAAATCTCTTTTGAAAATGAATCAGAAAGTAGTCTAGAATCATAAAAAACAACAATACTCGCTTCTTTATTCCTCGATTTAAAAAATTGAGCTATACCTAAAGCTACTTTTCTTACCGTGAAAGCATTCATTCTTCCAGGACCTATACCGAATATACCTCTAATACCTGCAGTCCCAAAAGACAATTGAGTTGTTAATCCTTCTTCTATCTCTATATCATTTTGTTGCTCATAAAACGGTCGAATCAAACTTTCATCCAATCGTTTTATCCATTCTTGTTTCATGAGTAATCTCCTTTCTAAAAACAATCATTGTAAAGGAAAGTAGCATGTTAAATCTATGATGAAAAATTTGGTTATCTGTAACTGTCACTAAAATCTAATTTAGCAAGTTATGTATTTGTTTAGCTAAGCATTATTATAACTTAACACTTTAGATAAATCACTTTAATTAGATAATACGCTTATTTAAAAATAATTCTATAGTACTTTAGTACCATAAAGATTTCTAATCGATATAAATTCAATCACATTGTAGATTTAAATGTAAATTTTGTTTGAAGAATGTAAAATTAATATGAATCTAAGAGTTGTAATTTTGCTAATAAAGTAATACAATTTAAGGCTATAGTGCATAAGTACGAAATGTAATAGTACTTCTATTAATAATGCTTACATAACAACATAGAATTAGATAATGATAAATTTTAAAATAAATTAGGAGCACTCCCGATGAACAAATTTTTAAAGTATTTTTTAATATTATTAACATTAGTTCTTGTCGTTGGTCCAATCCTATTTGCTACTCAATTATATAAAAGTTCAGAATCCGCTTTTGAAAAGTCTCAAGATAAAAATGACGCGCAACGTCAATCAAATTTAAGAGATTCAAAAGTTAATCCTGAAAAGCAACCTATTTCAATTTTATTCTTAGGAATAGATGATAATGAAGGTAGAGAAAAGAATGGACAAAGTATAGAACATTCCCGATCAGATGCAATGATTTTATCCACATTCAATCAGAAAAAGCATCAAATTAGAATGCTTAGTATCCCACGAGATACAATTAGTTATATACCTAAAGTTGGTTATTACGATAAAATTACACATGCGCATGCTTATGGTGGCCCAATTGCTTCAATGGATTCAGTCGAAGCAACAATGAATGTACCAGTTGACTATTATGTTCGCGTTAATATGAAAGCTTTCGTTGAAGCAGTTGATGAATTAGGTGGCATTTATTACGATGTGCCTTATAACTTAAACGAACCAAATAGTGATGACACTGGAAGAATTAAAATTAAAAAAGGCTATCAAAAACTTAATGGTGATCAAGCTTTAGCAGTAGCCAGAACAAGACATCAAGATTCAGACTTAAAACGCGGACAAAGACAAATGGACTTAATTAAAATTCTTTTCCAAAAAGCACAAAGTTTAGATTCTATTGATAAATTAGATAATGTAGTAACGATTGTTGGTAAAAATGCTAAACACAACCTTACTAAAAAAGAAATTAAAGCTTTAGCAAAAATGTATTTATCTGGCGACACAGATATAAAAACTTCCCAACTTGAAGGTAAAGATGACTACCTAGACGGCATTTATTATTACAATCCAAGCGTAAAAAGCATTATGAAATATTCAAATATCTTGCGCTCTGATTTAGGCTTATCTAAAATAACAGATAAAGATGAATTTTTAGATCACAGAGTTATCAAACATTATGGTTCACTCGTACCTCTAACAGAACTAGATGACAGTTTATTACGTAAAAATCAAAAAGATACTACAAGTGACGATAATGATAGTAACAATAACAACGATGAGAATACCAATAACAATGATAATGAACAGAATAACGTTCAAAATAATCAAACTACAGATAACCAAAATACTTACGAGAATAATAATCAAGACCAATATCAACAAAATAATTATTAAAACAATACTATGAATGATGGTAATAATATGAACGTACAATAAAAGATTGAATGAGTATTCATATTTCAGTATTGGTACATTTAAGAGAGGAGCTAAAGCAATGAGTCGTAAAACATACGAAAAAGTCGCCCATATTAACGGCATGTTTAATATGTTAGAACAACAAATTATCCATAGTAAAGATATGGCGCTATTTCGAAATGAATTCTTCTATGTTAATCATGAACATAGAGAAAATTATGAGGCCCTTTTAATTTATTATAAGAATAGTATCGATAATCCAGTAGTAGACGGCGCATGTTATATTGTTGCCCTACCCGAAATTTTCGATAAAGTGGATGTATTCGAATCTGAATTACCATTCACATGGGTTTATGATGAAAATGGTATTACAGAAACGATGAAAAGTATTAGCATACCATTACAATATTTAATAGCTGCTGCTCTTGAAGTTACAGATGTGAATCTCTTTAAACCATCAGGATTTACAATGGGGATGAATAACTGGAATATTGCACAATTACGTATATTTTGGCAATATTGTGCCATTGTTCGAAAGGCAGCTTTATAAAATAGCTTGATCCTTTCATTAATAAATAAAATAGTACTTAACCGCTAATAAGTTAGTTAGCTTTATTAGCGGTTTTTTTATGCTTTTATCAAAAACGATGACGACTTCGATTTAAAGTGTGTACATTTTTATGTGTGAAAAATTCAATGAATTTTCATCATGTTTTTGATTTATTTACTTAATTTCGGGAAGAACTAGAGATAATGGAGGTGTTTAAAATGTTTAAAAAAGTGCTTGATGATAATATGTTGAACGATTGTTATACAGTTAGAAAAAAAGTATTCGTTGAAGAACAACATGTTCCCCTATCCAATGAAATTGATGATAAAGAATCGATTTCTTACCATATTATTGGTTACAAAGTGAATGGAGAACCTTTTGCTACTGCAAGAATAAGACCAATTGATAACTATTCAGGGAAAATTGAACGTGTCGCGATTACAAAAGAAAACAGAGGTTTAGGTTATGGCATTCAATTAATGGAAGCCATTGAAGAAATTGCCAAAGATTTGAATTTTAAAGAATTGATGATGCATGCTCAAACACAAGCACAAGGCTTTTATACTCGTCTTGGATATAGCACTCACGGGGAAACCTTTATAGAAGAGAATATAGAGCACATTATTATGAAGAAAACTATGGAATGACCTTTCATCGAGAAAGCAACTTAATTTAAAATCAAAAATGTAATACTACGTATAAATTTCGAGTCCCCTTTTTACTGAGGAATGCTGAAATCAGTGGTTTGGACAAAAATTTTACAAAAAATCTTTATAAGCTACAGGTTAAAGTTATATTACAAATCTGTTAAAAGTAATACAGAAATTACAACTAATATTATAATTGACTCAAAATAACATATTAAGAGGAGTAAATAAATATGACGAAGAAATTCAATTACAAATTACCGTCGATGGTTGCATTAACGTTATTTGGAACTGCCTTTACTGCCCACCATGCACATGCTGCAGAAGAAACACAAGATCAAACTAAAAATTCAAATGTACTTGATGACCAAGCCACACTTAAGCAAGCCGAACAAGCTAAAAATGAAGTGACACAATCTGCACAAAATGTTTCAGGCACTCAAACTTATCAAGATCCAACAAAAGTTCAATCTAAACAAGATACTACTTCTAACAATTATGATGCATCATTAGATGAGTTAAACGATTCTTCTAGTAAAGCTTCTCAACAAGAACAATCGAATAATTCAAATCAACCTACAGATTCAAAAGAAACAAATACATCATCAGTCAATACATATCAAGATTCAACTAAAGACATTAAGAATAATGAAATTTCTAAAGATGCTGTCACTTCAGAAGATAATGAAACTTCAAAAGTAGACAACACGAATAAAGAGGTTTCAGAAACTGAACAACAAGAATCAACTGTTGAAAATGTTAATAAAGATGAAAACAGTAATAACAATATTCAAGCCTCTTCTAATCAAACTAATAACCTTAATGATCAAGAAAAACAAGAAGCTACATCTAATCAAGCATCTAATAATAAAACATCTCAACAGGCAACAACAGATTCAACTGAGAAATCTAATAATAAAGTAAGTCAGACAAATAGTTCAGGTTATAATTTTGACGATGATGAAGATGACGTTGATACTACAAACGCTCAAAGTAAAAATACTAAAGCTGACCAACCTCAAGTTGCATCACTTTCAGCACAGAACAATGTAAATACAAAGTCAGAATCAAATCCTACTATTAAAAATAGTACTAACAGTACAAATACTAGCAAATCAGCAACTCAAAATACAAAAGTTTCTAACACTCAAGCTAATAACACGACAACTGAAAGTAATAACAAAGTTTCAACATTCAGTTCAGTTGCCAAACCTAGAATGATGTATGCAGTAAATAAGAAAACGACTTCTTCTTTACCTAAATACACACCTCAAGTGAAATCTTCAATCAATGATTATATTCGTAAGAAAAACTATAAAGCACCACAAATTGAAGAAAACTATACTTCTTATTTCCCTAAATATGGATATAGAAATGGTGTAGGTCGCCCAGAAGGTATCGTTGTACATGATACTGCAAATGATAATTCAACAATTGATGGCGAAATTAATTACATGAAGAATAATTACCAATCAGCCTTTGTTCATGCCTTTGTAGACGGTAACAGAATTGTAGAAACAGCTCCTACTGATTATCTATCTTGGGGTGCTGGGCCACAAGGTAACGAACGTTTCATTAATGTTGAGATTGTACACACTCACGATTATGATTCCTTTGCACGTTCTATGAACAACTATGCTGATTATGCTGCGACACAACTTCAATACTATGGTTTAAAACCTGATAGCGCAGAAAACGATGGTCAAGGTACAGTATGGACGCACTATGCAATTAGTAGATATCTAGGCGGAACTGACCATACAGACCCACATCAATACTTTAGAAGCCATAACTACTCTTATGCAGAGCTTTATGACTTAATTTATGAAAAATATTTAATCAAAACTGGTCAAGTGGCACCTTGGGGTACATCTTCTACAAGTCCATCTAAACCATCTAAACCATCAGATAGTTCAAACAACAATAAATTAACTGTTTCTGCTAATAGTGGTGTTGCTCAAATTAAACCTAGCAATAGTGGCCTTTACACAACTGTTTATGACGAAAAAGGACATTCAACAGATCAAGCTCAAAAAACATTATCTGTTACTAAATCTGCAACACTTGGCAATAATAAATTCTATTTAGTCGAAGATTACAACACTGGTAAAAAGTATGGCTGGGTAAAACAAGGCGATGTTGTTTATAATACAGCTAAATCACCTGTTAAAGTTAACCAAACATATAATGTAAAAGCTGGTTCAACTTTATACACAGTACCTTGGGGTACGCCTAGTCAAGTAGCTTCAAAGGTTTCAGGTTCTGGAAATCAAACATTTAAAGCTACAAAACAACAACAAATTGATAAAGCCATTTATTTATACGGAACAGTGAACGGTAAATCTGGTTGGATTAGTAAATATTACTTAACAACACCTTCATCGTCTAATACGAAACCAAGTAAACCATCGACAGATAATAGTTCAAGTAATAATAAATTAACTGTTTCTGCTAACAGTGGTGTTGCTCAAATTAAAGCTAAAAATAATGGTGTTTACACAACTGTTTACGACAAAAAAGGTAAAACTACTGATCAAGTTCAACGTACATTATCAGTTACAAAGTCAGCTACTTTAGGAAATGATAAATTCTACCTTGTAGAAGATTATAATACTGGTAAAAAATATGGTTGGGTAAAACAAGACGATGTTGTTTACAACACTGCTAAATCACCTGTCAAAGTTAATCAAAATTACAGTATTAAACCTGGTGTTAAATTATATACAGTGCCTTGGGGTACATATAACCAAGTTGCTAGCACTGTTTCAGGTTCTGGAAACCAAACATTTAAAGCTACAAAACAACAACAGATCGATAAAGCTACTTATTTATATGGTACAGTAAATGGTAAATCTGGTTGGGTTAGCAAATACTATCTAACTACTCCTACGCAATCTAAAGTAGCAGTATCTAAACCAAAGACTTCTACTAAAGCCGTAAGTACGAATAGTAAAGCTACAACAGCAGATAGAGCTGCTATAACGCAAACATCTGCTAAAGCGTCTAACACTAACTCGACTCAAACGATAAATAAAATCGCGCAAGTTAAAGCTAACAATTCAGGTATCAGAGCTTCTGTATTTGATAAAAAAGCTAAAAGTGGTGCAAAATATGGTAACCGTACTTACATCATTACGAAACAACGTACTGAAGGTAATAACACATATGTCTTACTTCAAGATAGTACTCGAAACACGCCATTAGGCTGGGTAAATGTTAAAGATGTAACAAGTCAAAATATTGGTAACCAAACTAAAGCTACTGGCCAATACAAAGTTAGCCAAACAAATAATGGATTATACTCTATTGCTTGGGGTACTAAAAATCAACAATTACTTCCATCAAATACAATTGCTAGTAAAACATTTAATGCTTCAAAATCACTTTATGTTGGAAAAGACTTGTATTTATATGGAACTGTAAACAATCGTACTGGATGGATTGCAGCAAAAGATCTTATCCAAAGTAATAAAGATGTACAAGCTCGTCCTTATAATTACACATTTGTAATCAGCAACAGTAATAGCTATTACTATGAAGATCTTGGTAAGAATGCACGTTACTCATTGAAACCTTATTACGACAAGACATTTGTAGTTTCTAAACAAAAAAATATCAATGGTGTAACTTGGTATTATGGAAAATTAACAAATGGTAAATATGTATGGATTAAATCAACAGACGTCGCTAAAGAATCTGTAAAATATGTTAATACTGGATATACTTTAGCTCATGCTGCAGAGATACAAAATGACCTTTATGATACTCCACAAATTCAAAAGGTTCCAGGCCAATGGACAAATGCTAATTATAATGAAATCAAAGACGCTATGGACCCTAACAAGTTAACTAAAGATTCAGGTGCTAGATATCAATTCTTACGCTTAGATCAGCCTCAATCTTTATCTGTAGCAGCGCTTAATGAATTATTAAAAGGACAAGGCGTATTAGAAGGACAAGGTGCAGCATTTAGTGAAGCAGCTAAAAAGTATGGTATCAATGAAATTTACTTAGTCGCACATGCTTTAGTCGAAACTGGAAACGGTACTTCACAATTAGCTAAAGGTGGAGACATTGTAAATGGTAAATTCTCTGATAAAACAAAAACGAAATATCATAATGTCTTTGGTATAGGCGCTTATGACAGTAGCCCATTAATTGAAGGCATCAAATATGCCAAAAACGCTGGATGGGATTCAGTATCTAAGGCAATTATTGGTGGAGCTAAATTCATCGGTCAATCTTATATTAAAGCAGGACAAAATACGCTTTATAAAATGCGTTGGAACCCATCAAATCCAGGTACTCATCAATATGCTACAGATATTCACTGGGCAACTGTAAATGCTCAAACTATTAAAGGCTTTTACGATAAAATTGGTGAAGTTGGTAAATACTACGAAATTCCAAAATATAAATAATTATTAATGTTAAAGAGCTTGGGACATAATTCCCAAAAATAATAGCAGTAAGAGGATTTCAATTGGAATCTTCTTACTGCTACTTTTATATTCAATACTTCGTATTGTATGGCTTCGCGTTCCTAGGGTGCCGTCTCAGCCTTGGTCTTTAAAGCAATTCTTTGATTTCAATCATTAGAATTGCTTACTTAAGTGCTAAGCACTTAAGTTCATTTTTAAAAGAATCAGGAGTCTCGCCATAAATACTACGTATTAACATGTAATTTTACATCAATTTACTTTTAAAAAATAAGGCACTTTCGTATGATTTAATAAATACCAATAAACTAAATTAACGAGGTGCTTTCATTATATATCAACGAGTTAACCGGCATAATTACTCTAATAAATTCCAAATTAAATCTCTCACATTAAACATATGCTAATATTAACAACGCAACTCTATTTCAAAATCAACCTTCCCCATCCCATTCTTTTTCTCCAATAAAAAAATAAGCAACTTTGATGAGTAATAAAGCATTACTTCAAAGTTACTTACCTTTTTAGTCAAATATTTAATTAGATGTATATTGCACCCTAAAACAAAAATTAAAATAAAGCGTGCATTAAATGTAAATATGTCTACTATTCAATTTATTTAATAGCTGATTTAGGCTTTCAATTTCCTCAGGCGATAAACATTGGCATCTTGCTTCAATCAATTCACATCTTGCAGTGTTAATTTGTTGAATAAGTGAGCGAGCCTCATCAGTTAAAATTAATTCCTTACATCGTAAATCTTCATGAGATTGTTGACTCGTAATATATCCTTTTAATACTAGTTTCTTAATCCATCGAGATACGATTGATTGTTCTCGGCTTATTTTCATCGTTAAATCATATTGTGATAAACGATCGTAATTATATAAAATACGTAATAATTCTAATTGCTCAGAAGTAATATCTGTGCGCTGTCCGAAACGTCTGTTTACTAAATTTAAATCATTATTTGTAAGTGTTATAAGTTTTTCAAGTTGTTTATACATGTTGTTCTACTCCACTATATTAAGTTGTTAATATTATATGCTTTATTTATAAAATATACAATACTATTATACACTTTGCACAAATTCGTTGCATAATTACCTAGAAGTATACTAAATTAGAAGAAGTCTAAACAGAGAGAAAAAGGAGACGCTTTATGACAGCCATCAAGGATAGGGATTATTTTTTCGATAATGCCCGTGCAGTACTCATATTTTTAGTTGTCTTCGGTCATCTTTTACAACCTTATACTACCGAAGATAAATATTTATCAGCTCTATATTTGCTTATTTATAGTTTTCATATGCCGACATTTCTATTTATTTCAGGCTATTTTGCTAAAAATTTAGATAAGCCACATTACCTTGAAAAAATTGCGAAGAAATTACTTGTACCATATGTCATTTTTTTCGCATTCTTTTCGATATATTATTATTTAACGGGAAAAGAAGATGCAATTCAATTAGATCCATTTAACCCTGTCTTTGCATTATGGTTCTTACTTACACTATTCTTCTTCCACGTCGTACTAGTTATTGTTCGTAGATACAATCCTTATATCGTGTTATCTGTAGCAATACTGGTATCAGTGTTAGCAGGATTTTCAGGGAATATAGATAGTTATATGAGTATTTCAAGAACCATTGTATTCTTTCCTATTTTTTATATAGGTCATTTAGTCACTAAGGAACACACTATGAAACTACGTAATAAAAAGTGGGTACCCATATCAATCATTATTCTAGTAGCCTTCTTTATAGGTTATGTTATCCACCCTATCAACGGTGATTGGCTATTAGGTAGTTCTCCTTATACATCGTTAGAAAGTAACGGTGAAGACGTGTATAGCCCATTCAAACGATTACTCTTATATATCATTATTCTAGTAACAATGGGCGCATTCCTTAATCTGACATCCCAGAAGAAGCGTTTCTATACCTATATTGGACGTCGAACAATGTTTATTTACTTACTTCACGGCATTGTTATTGGCGTCTTAAGAGGTTTTGAAATATATCCATTCAAAGACAACGTTTCAATATTAACTTATTTATTCTTATTGGTAAGTTCAGGTATTATTGTTTTCATTTTATCATCAAGATTTGTTTGCAAATGGACGAATCCTGTGATTAACTTACGCAGACCTTCAGAATTTAGGGATTAACAATTAAATATTAATGTATTTCATACCAGAATGTAGTGCTATAAATATGTTATGATAGTAATAATTTGAAAGAATTATGAGACTATTTTAACAATTCAAATACTACATTTTGGTATTTTTTTAGAGGTGTTTTCGGAAAATGAAGCTATCATTAAATACAAATTCAAAGTTTTTAAGAGCGCCAAGCATACGTCAATTTTCAAATCGAATTAAATACATCGATGATTGCGTAAACTTAACCATTGGCCAACCAGACTTCCCCATGCCAGACGTGGTTAAAGAGGCATATATCAATGCGATAAAAGAAGATAAAACAAGTTATTCACACAATAAAGGGCTACCAGAAACAAGACAAGCGATCAGCCACTACTTTAATCAAAAATATGGATTTACCTATAGCGAAGAGGAAATCATTGTCACAAATGGTGCCAGCGAAGCATTAGACACCTCTCTTCGAAGTATCATCGAACCAGGAGACGAAATTTTAATCCCAGGTCCCATTTATGCAGGCTACATTCCGCTTATCGAAACATTAGGTGGATCTCCTATTTATATGGATACAACGCAATCTGAGTTCAAAGTGACTCCAGAGCTTATTAAGAGCCATATAACGCATAAAACGAAAGCCATATTACTCAACTATCCTACTAACCCTACAGGCGTTATTCTGGAGCGCTCAGAGGTTAAAGCTATCGTAGAAACACTCGTCGATAAAGAACTGTTTATTATTAGTGATGAAATTTATGCTGAAAATACGTTCAAAGGCAATCATACGTCATTTGCAGAATTTGAAGAAATTCGAGACCAATTGTTGCTTATTGGTGGTTTAAGTAAATCACATTCTGCAACTGGTATTCGCATAGGATTTTTAATCGGTCCAGAATACTTAATTGAAAAATTAACATTTATGCATGCCTACAATTGCATTTGTGCCAATGTTCCAGCTCAAATTGCCTGTATCGCTGCTTTAAATGAAGGATTAGAAGCACCTCAATATATGAATGAAGCCTACATGAAACGTCGCGATTACTTAAAAGATAAACTAGAATCACTCGGTTTTGATTTAACTGCTCAACCAGAAGGTGCATTCTACATCTTTCCAAGTATTAAAAAATTCACCGACAATGACTTTGATTTTTGTGTAGATGTTTTAGAGCAAGCACATGTCGCCATTGTTCCCGGCTCTTCATTCACAAACATAGGTAAAGGATATATTCGTATCTCATATGCCTATGAAATGGAAATGCTTAAAGAAGGCATGCGCCGTTTAGAAAAATATTTACAAGAGAATTATCCTGATAAAATGTCATAACATCTCGCTCTTCTTTTCATCTAAAAATCATCAATAAACAAAAAATCCACTCGATTGACATCATCTTATCAATCAAGTGGATTTATTTATATATTCACTAAACGCTTATGGGAATTTAGGGAATTGGTCGAAATCAGGATCACGTTTCTCTTTGAAAGCGTCACGACCCTCTTTCGCTTCATCAGTTGTATAGTAAAGTAATGTCGCGTCCCCAGCCATTTGTTGTAAGCCAGCTAAACCATCAGTATCTGCGTTCATCGCTGCTTTTAAGAAACGAAGTGCAGTTGGAGAATGTTTCATCATTTCTTTACACCATTGAACTGTTTCATCTTCAACTTTATCTAAAGGTACGACTGTGTTAACAAGTCCCATATCTAAAGCTTCTTGAGCATTGTATTGGCGACATAAGTACCAAATTTCTCTCGCTTTTTTATGACCCACGATACGAGCTAAATAACCTGAACCGTATCCTGCATCAAATGAACCTACTTTAGGTCCTGTTTGACCAAAGATTGCATTGTCAGCAGCAATAGTTAAATCACATACAACGTTTAAAACGTTACCGCCACCAATCGCATAGCCTCTAACCATTGCGATAACTGGTTTAGGAATGACACGAATTAAGCGTTGTAAATCTAATACATTTAAACGAGGAATTTCATCTTCGCCTACATAACCACCATGGCCACGTTTCTTTTGATCTCCGCCTGAACAGAAAGCTTTGTCGCCTTCACCAGTTAAGATAATGACTGATATATTTTGATCATCACGTGCACGTGAGAATGCGTCAATCATTTCAGCTACTGTTTTAGGTGTAAACGCATTACGTACTTCTGGACGATTAATCGTTACTTTTGCAATTCCTTCGAAAAATTCATATTTAATTTCATCATATTCTCTAAGTGTTTCCCACTGTCTAGTCATTTTGCTCCTCCTTTAAAAAACCTACTACCATTGTATCAAATTCCGTACTATCTTCCACATGAATTGTATGCCCAACATTCGAAATGTTTACCGTACGACTATGAGGTATCGCTTCAGCTAATTTTTGACCAATACGAACAAATTTTTCATCCTTTTCACCCGTTAAAATGAACGTGCGAACAGCTATCGATGAAATTTGAGGCCAAAGATTCGGCATATTGCCCGTACCATAATCACGTAGCGCTTTAGCCAACCTCACAGGGTTCTGGCTCATTCGATTCGCCCGTATGGCTTTCCGCACCTCAGCATCAAGCCCATACTGCGACCGGAAAAGCGGCAACTTCTCCCAATCATTCACAAATATCTCCAACCCAGCAATCTCAAGCACCTTCGCACGAGCCGCATCCACTTGAACACGTTCCACTTTATCCGCCTCATCTTGAATCCCCGCTGAAGTACTCTCTAAGAGCAGCCCTCGTAGCGCTACACTGCCATATAAAGCATAGTATAGCGCTACGCGGCCGCCCATAGAATAGCCGAGTAGGTACACGTCATACGTGTCAAATTGCGACAATACCTCATCAAGTGCATGAGCAATATACGGGAAATCCCAAGTATCTTGCATGTCTGAAGTATCTTGACCATGTCCGGGTAAATCAATCGTTAATACATTCACATGTTGACTGAAATACGCTACATGACTATCGTACGTTGTTGAATCACTAATAAAACCATGTAACATAACAAGCAATTGCTTGCTATCATTTTCAGATTCAAAAAATTTAAAGTGTAACATTAACGATATCACTCAATTTCTTATATAAAATTTGATGTTGTTGCATATTATCTTCTCGACTAGTTAAAACCTCATAAATATGAGAATCCATGGAAGATAATTCCGCATATTTAAAGTCATTTAAGCTTTCAAAACGTTCAAAAGTAAAATCATAAAGTAACGCCGCATGTTCAAAATCTAAGCCAGTTGGCGTGCCAAATAAACGTTCGAAATAGTCACTTGCCGAATCCTTTTGAGGAAGATAAGAGAAGATACCTCCACCATCATTATTCACTAAAACAATATTAATGTTGATGTCATTTAATTTCGCCATTAATAAGCCATTCATATCATGATAAAACGATAAATCACCGATTAATAACGTTACTTTTTTATGCACTGCCATTCCAATAGCAGTAGATACGACGCCATCGATACCATTAGCTCCGCGATTGGCATAAACTTCGGCTTCAGTTTCAAACATTAAATTATCAACGTCTCGGATTGGCATGCTGTTACCTACAAAAAGTGCGTCACCTTTAGATAATTTATGAATGACCTCTCCTACATAAACCGCTTCATCAGATGCATGATTGAGATAGTCTTTAATTTCAACTCGAGACTGCTGTTCTAGTGATTGCCATAGTTCCAACCAATCTTTACGTTGAACACTCTCTTCCTCCATCAATGATCTAAAGAAATCGTTTGCCGAAATTTCATATGAAATATTAGGCGGCATTGGGAAAACATCAATTTTATCATTATTCTGCACTAAAATTTGGTACGCTTTCGTACGTTTTAACCATTGGTTTAATTTCTTAGAAATTACCGGTTTACCCACACGAATAACGAAATCCACATCTAAATCTAAACCTGCACGATAAAGTAAATCATATGTTGTTATCACATTGGGATGATTACTTTTACGTAATTGACTTAATGGATCAGCTAAAATCGGCATATCATAAACTGTAGAGTACGTCAGAATTTGGTCGACTTCTTGATGTTGCATATCTCCTACAATGATAAGTCCTTTTTTCTTTTGCAATATCGCACTAATCCCTTTTACCGCAATACTCTTTTGATAATGCGGTAATGTTTTAACTTGAGACTTCAGTAAATCTACACGATTCATATCAGGCGTTAATGGTTCTCTAAAAGGCATATTAAAATGAATCGGGCCCCGATGTGGGCCGTATAAATACTGGCTAGCAATTTGCATTTGATAGTGAATCGTATAAAGCATTTGCTCAGTGCCATCCGCGATAGGCAAATCAAATTGAAAATTAACATAATTACTAAACATATTAACTTGATTGATTGCCTGCGGTGCGCCTACACTACGTAATTCATGTGGTCTATCACTTGTTAACACAATCATTGGCACTCGACTAATTTGACATTCAGCAATTGCAGGCGTGTAGTTCGCAGCTGCTGTACCTGACGTACATAATATCGCAACTGGCTTTCCGCTTCCTTTAATCAACCCTAATGCGAAGAACGCTGCGCTACGTTCATCAGGATGTATCCAGGTTTTAATTTTCGGATGTGCCTCAAATGCAATCGCTAATGGTGTAGAACGAGATCCTGGACTAATAACAACTTCTCTTACGCCATACGCATATAATTCTGATGCAAACGTAAACACTTGTTGTGTCAAAGCATCGCTATGATTCGTCATAATTATCTACTCCTAATGCATTCATCATTGGTGAAAATTTGACTGCCGTTTCAGCAACTTCGCTATCAGGATCAGAATTCTTAACGATACCGCAACCTGCAAATAACGTTGCTTGATCACCTTTAATCAACATGGAACGAATCGCTACAATAAATTCACAATCATCGTACACGTCAATATAACCTACAGGAGATCCATAGAGGCCACGCGTACCGAATTCATTATTCTCAATAAATTCTAATGCTTCGGCTTTAGGATAACCACCCAACGCTGGTGTTGGATGTAAGCAATCGATTAAACCAATGTATGATTTGTCGTTTAAATGCCCTTTTATTTCCGTATATAAATGATATAAATGATCATTCTTTAGAATATTTGGCGTTTCATTATAATCGATATCTTGCACAAAGGGTTTAATATCATTCAAAATACTTTCAACAACAAACTGATGTTCACCTAGGTTTTTCTTATCTTTTAAGAACGCCTTAATATTCTCTTCATCTTCTGCTTCATTATGAGAACGTTTAATTGTACCTGCTACAGCCTTTGTCGAAAGAATGCCATCTTCAACTTTAATTAATTGTTCAGGTGTTTGTGAAAAGAATATAGATTGATTAGATTCTAATAAGAAAATATAACTATTCTTCTCATTCTGGAGTGCTCGATTCAACACATAAGGAATATCAATTTCTTTATCAAACTTAATTAAACGTCTACGTGCAAGAACAATTTTTTTAGATTCATCAATTTTTTCAATGGATTCTTCAACGAGTTCACGCCAATCATCTTTATAAATATCTTCCATACGTGTGACGTTACCTCGTTCTGTTTCCGAAGAATCAACTTTCGTATGCTCGAAATACGAAACCAATTGTTTGAACGCTTCAATATCAAAATCTTGACGTTCAGTAGTATAAGTGATGAATGTACGTTCCCCTTCATTAGATATCAATACTTTAGGTAATACAAAGTGATTCAATCCATACTCTCGCCACTCATCATCAGACTTATGACTTGAAAATTGAAATCCGCCACATAATCTAAGATGGTGTCTACTTGTATCTGGATGAATTAATTCGATTTCATCTTTTAATTTTTCCCATTCCCTAAAGATAGACTGCTTATTTTCAAAGTTATTTTTAAACCTTTGAACAGCGTGATATCCAAAATATGAAGAATAATTGTCGTTCAATCGCATGTAAAAACGGTCTCCCGCTTCTTGTTCTGTTAAACGGAACAAAGCACTTGGTTCAATCGTTCTGTCTATTTCGACTTCTACAGAAACCCAGTCTTTGGTACTTGCGTATAACTTATCGACAATGTCTTCTTCTTTTACATTCACAGCCATTCTTATTTCACTTCTTTCTCCTTCGAATTTGACTCATTAATGTATTGTATCACTTTTATACGTAAGTGTTATCATTATTGCTTAAACTAAAAATGCAATTTTTCACGTCAATTGACCTTTAGCTATGATTCCTTTAAAATATTTATGATAAATATATAAAAATAAGAGGTTATGCATAATATGTCAGATCAATATCAACAATACTCAACCGTTAAGAAATACTGGCAGTTAATGAGACCTCATACCTTAACCGCAGCAGTTGTACCGGTTTTAGTTGGCACAGCCACTGCGAAAATTTATCTACTTGGTAGTGAAGACCATCTGAAATTTAGTTTATTCTTAGCCATGTTAATTGCATGTTTATTGATACAAGCAGCAACGAATATGTTTAATGAATACTATGATTTCAAAAAAGGTCTTGATGACCACAATTCTGTAGGTATCGGTGGCGCCATCGTGCGAAATGGTATGAGTCCGAAACTTGTCATGAACATAGCAATTGCATTTTACATTATCGCAGCACTGTTAGGTATCTTTTTAGCTATTCAAAGTTCATTCTGGATTATACCAGTCGGAATCATTTGTATGGCTATCGGTTACCTTTATACTGGCGGACCAATGCCAATTTCATGGACTCCATTTGGTGAGCTATTCTCTGGCTTATTTATGGGTATGATTATCATTGTATTATCATTCTTCATCCAAACTGGAAACGTCCAAGGCTATGCGTTCTGGATTAGTATTCCAATCGTTATTACTATTGGCCTCATTAATATGGCTAATAATATCCGTGACCGTGTTAAAGACAAAGAAAGTGGCAGAAAAACTTTACCTATTTTATTAGGTAAACGCGCTTCAATCATTTTCATGGCTGCAATGTATATTGTTGCTTATGTGTTCGTCATTTTCACAGCACTATTTAGAGCACCGGGTTCACTATTCTATTTATTAGTATTGTTATCATTCCCTATGCCAATTAAAGCTGTAAGACGATTTAATAAGAACGATACACCAGCTACAATGATGCCAGCAATGGCTGCCACAGGCAAAACCAACACATTCTTTGGACTTTTATATGCATTAGGTATATATATAAGTGCACTTTGTGGCGGTATCTAATTTCATATTTTCGATAACGAACTCGGCAATGAAATCATATTCAATTGTCGAGTTTTTAATTTAGTGTCATATGATGATACTTATGACCATATAAATCAATGTCCCCTACATCTTCGAAGCCTAACTTTTTATATAGCTTTAGCGCACCCTCATTATCATAATCACAATTCAAACTCCACTTTGCATTCGGATCACTATCAATCAAATGTTTAAATAACTGTGTTGCAATCCCCTGTCCACGATATTCCGGAAAAGTAGCTACCGCTTCAATATAAATTTCATCATCATAAGCTTCTTTTTGAGGTAAAGGCGTACCTAATTCACGAATATCATCTTCGAGTGGCAAATCTAACCACTGTTGTTCCAAATCTAACTCTTGTTTCCCAGGATAAGCAATGATACATCCCGCAACGCTGCCATCTTTCTCATATACCCAAATATGATCATAATACGTACGATATTTAACATTTACAATGCTTAATTCAATTGCTTCAATGACACGTTCTTGAGTCAAGGCCTGTGTTATATCTAGTTCCATATCTTCCCATATGATATAACACAATTCAGCAATCTGTTTGTTATCACTTGGACGAGCCTTTCTTATCATCATACATTCCCCTTTACAAATTAGGTTGCAATGTCATTATATATAATTTATTTGATTAAATAAAATTATTACTAAAACGATTGTTTTAACTTTGATGCTGTATAAAATTTTCTAAAATTCTAAAATTTACTTTTAAGAGAATCAAAATTCGGGTAGTAGCTAGATAATAAAACTTTAATAAAGGGAGAATGATTATGGATATTTTAAGAAGAGTATTTAGAATCCTAGTCACGGGCTATATTGTCAAAGTTATTAGAAACCTTATTTCAGGAAAATCAAGCCAAGACAACAAAAATGACAGTGACAATAAAGAAAAGTAGTGAGTGGAATAGAAATATCACTTAACAAAATGAATTGCGTAGTTCCACACCCAACTTGCAATGCTTGTAGAATTTCTTAAAAAAGAAATTCTCTATGTTGGGGGTATTCAAGAGCAAGAATAAGTAACATTGAAAGGAGTTTGAGATAATAACTCTTTCAATTTAGAAAATACTCTACTTTGATAAAGAAATTAAAAATATTTCTTAAAGTTAAAGTGATGAACGACAACACAAGCACTAGAATACTTTGTATTATAATAATCGAATAAAAGCTTTTATAATGGCGGCCATATAAAGTGGTCGCCATTTTTTCATGACATTAACTACCCATCTATGAACCATTGACTCACTAGATAGATTGTAGTTTTTAGATTAACTTTAGCGTAGTATATAAAAAAGAGGATTTAACAACCACTTCATGTGATTGCTAAATCCTATCTTTAAATGTAAACAAGTTTTTAAATAATATTAATTATCATTACCAATAAGTCTTACATCATTTTTTAGTTTTCCCTCTTTAGGAGCTTCCAGCTTATAACTATCTCCATCTTTTTCTAATTCGTATACATAACTATCTTTTCCATTTACTGCATACTCCACATATCCTTTATTTTTTATATCTGCCCCAAAAATATATTTAGAAAAATAAGATAGTATTAAATATTTTTTGCTATTTTCTTCTTTTATTTCATATTTTCCTGTAAATTCTTCACCAGCATTTGGTTTTCCTTGTGCTGAAACTACCTTGAAGGTTCCATCATCTTTAAAAGTAAATATAGCATCAGTTTTTCCATCTACTACACCTTTTAATTCTTTTCCAACAAGACCATCGCTACTTTTTCCACATCCAGTTAATAATATCATCAATATACAAATACTGATCGAAAGTAAAACACCTTTAATATGTTTCAAATACCTCATACAAAATCACCTTAATTAAATAATTTTATTATATTATATCAAAAAACACCGATTTGATAGTGAACACTTTCAACTTTTTTGAATATTATTCCTATTTTCTTATAAGGCTGCTCTTTATAGATTCTTAATTGAGAATAATCAAATGATTAGAACATTCAAATTTTGAAATCACATGGCGTGTATATAGCCATTTATTAGAGGAATTAAAAAGTGAAGAAGATGCAAAGCTCGTTAATATAATAAATTTTTAAGTGGTCAACGAAATGGACAACTTGACAATAACTCAATTAAAATTGACCACGAATTGACCAAAATATTTAAAACAGACTTTTACAAATTTCTACCAAAATAAAAAAGAACGTTGATTTAACAACGTTCTAACGTAATTCAGTAAAACAAAAGTTTACTGATTTTTACTATTGTACGGAAACGGAGGGATTCGAACCCTCGCGCCGCTCTCGCGACCTACACCCTTAGCAGGGGCGCCTCTTCAGCCAACTTGAGTACGTTTCCATATGGCTCCGCAGGTAGGATTCGAACCTACGACCGATCGGTTAACAGCCGATAGCTCTACCACTGAGCTACTGCGGATTAATGTTATTTTATGTATCTCTATCAAGCACAAATATTATTATATCAATCTTGTTGAGTTTTTCAAGAGATATCTTAAAAAAATATACGGAACATTTACACTAATTTAATATTAACGTTCCGCATATTTTAAAAATAAACACACGAAGTTCAAAACAATTATTAATATTAAAATGCTAAAATTTACGGCTATTTCTCTTCAAAAAGAGAATATCTAGATAAAGCTTCGAAAATATTTAATGAGGATTGATTATAGTCAATGGGTTGCTCAGGATCATTTGATTTCATACGCGCTTGCTTATCGACCATGTAGTAATAAATAATTGCATTCGTATATTGATGCCATAAACTATGATACGAAACATTTAATATAAATGATTCATTATTAGCAAATGTGATTTTACTTTTACGGTTTTTAAGTTCTTTAATACTTTCAATATAATGCATGTTAATCCATATATTTTCTTCTTGTCGATCAGAATGAGTTGGGAAAAAGTAAGTTGGAAATAAAGGAGTAAGTAAAATAGGTGGTTTACTAGTGATACCAGTAATTCGATTAGTTTCAGACTTCTTGCTCAAATAGCTATTACCATAAAATTTGCAAGACCTTTCAATAATTCTTTGTACTTTAAAAGGACTCTCCTTTCTAGTTTTATCAAATCTAATAATCTCAGCTCCTGAAGTTTGTTGATATTCATCATACCTTGGGCGAATTAACATGTCACCTTTTCTAATAACATAGATTGATTCACTAAAATTAGTCATTTGATTACCTCACTTCACAAAAATATTAATTATTGTTACTATTTTCTTTTAATAATAATAACTTAATATTAGTTTATACGAAGCATAAATTAAATCAAGTTCTACTTTTATTTTCTTTTTACACATATTTCTTTCTAAATGTCAGAATATTCATTGATTTCAAAATACAAAAACTGTATACTACTCATATATAAATAAAAAAGAAAGGTAGTGATTTTTTATGAATCATAATACTAATGTTAAACACACTACTCTCGAAGACTTTGTGACCACTGTAAACGATTTAGGCGTTGAACTCGTTATCGATGAAGCACTAAGGGAAGCGAGAAAGAAACAACTCAAAACGCTTATCGATGAAGCACTTGTTAACAAAAATAAGGAAGATTTTATTCAGTATACAGAAGAATATAAAAAATTGGAGGCTTTTCTCAGTGAATAATTTAGATTCGAGTCACTCATTATAAAAGGTCTATTCCCTACTTAATTTAAGTTTGAGAATAGACCTTTTTAATATAATTAAGACATTAATCTAATAATTTCATATTTATCAATATCACCAAAATAGTGATAAAAGTCATAATTTGCTAATGCTTCTTCTAAATGTTCAAAGTCATGTAAGCAACCTACAAGTGCACGCTCTAACTCAGTAATATCTCCTTCACCAAAGAAATCACCAAATATCTTAGCATGTTCTATACGACCTTTTTTAACATCCAATTTGATTTGTATGAACCCTTTTTCAAATTTTTCTTCACGCTCAAAATTATATTTAGGATTATTACCGTAATTCCACTCCCAAGTACGATATTTCTCATTGCTCAACCTTTCAATGTTATTCCAATCTTCATCAGTTAAAACATATTCTTCTACTTCATTTTCCCCAAAAATAGTTTTAAGAATAATTTGTTTAAATTCATTAATGTCTAAAGGTTCTTCTAAAAACTCATCTATATTAGCAACACGCTTTCTAACTGATTTCACACCTTTAGATTTAATCTTAGCAGGATTAACTTTCAAAGCATTTTGAACTTCGTCTAATTCACAATTTAACATCAACGTACCATGGCTGAACATTCTATTTTTCACTTTCACCATAGCATTTCCCGATATTTTAGCTTCTCCCACTTGAATATCATTTCGTCCTGTCATTTCAGCGTTGACACCAAGTGATTGTAAAGCTTGAACAATCGGCATTGTAAATTTTTTGAAGTTGTGGAAACTATTACCATCATCATCAGTAATAAAACTAAAATTTAAATTTCCAGTGTCATGATAAACCGCACCGCCACCAGAAATACGTCGAACGACATCAATTTTATGTTGATCAATGTACGCTTTATTAACTTCTTCTATCGTATTCTGATTTTTACCTACGATAATTGAAGGTCTATTAATATAGAATAAGAAATAACTTTCCTCAGATGGAAGATTCTTAAGAACATATTCCTCCATTGCTAAGTTAAGTGTGGGATCAGTAATATTATTATTACTAATAAACTTCATAACATTCCTCTCCTTAAAAAGTCTCTCTATATGCCCTTACCCTAGTTATGAATGATTTATAATAAAATTTCCAATTATATACTCATTTATGTCTTACTTTTCATAATTAAATCTGCAAATAGAGTTTTTTTTAAGATATTAGTTTATTTGTTATGTAAATTTTAGTACAATATTACCTAGCTATGATTTAAGGGAGGACTCATTATGACTGTTGCAGAAGTAGGTAATATTGTAGAATTTTATGATGGTTTAAGAGGCCGTGTTGAGAAAATTAATGACAATTCTGTTATTGTAGATTTAACAATCATGGAAAACTTTAATGAACTAGATTTACCTGAGAAGACTGTCATTAATCATAAGCGATATAAAATCGTTGAACAAGAAGGTTAATTATAATGAAAAATGTTTCTAAAGCTTTAATTTGGTTTATTATAAGTTTCATCGTATTTCACGCTATTTTATTTGTGATGTGGGGTGAACACCAAGAGTACTGGTACTTATATACTGGCATTATGCTAATAGCAGGAATAAGTTATGTGTTTTATCAAAGAGACATTGCATCAAAACGATTATTAACTTCAATTGGGATTGGTATAATTACAAGTATTGTACTTATTATTGTACAACTTATTTTTTCACTTATTTCATCAGATTTATCATACGCATCGTTAATTAAAGAATTATCTAGAACGGGTGTTTATTTTAAATGGCAAATGCTCGTCACTTTATTGTTCGTGATTCCATGTCATGAATTATATATGAGAACCGTCTTACAGAAGGAATTAATTCGATACAAATTACCTAAATGGTTAAGCATACTTATAGTCGCAATTTGTTCAAGTTCCTTATTCATTTATCTAGATAACTGGTGGATAGTATTCTTTATATTTATAACTCAATTAATTTTATCAGCAAGTTACGAATATACTAGACGTATAGCTACAACTTCTATTGCTCAGATTGTTGCTATAATATTATTATTGATTTTTCACGGATAAAAAGCATTTCTTAGTCTGATTACTTTAGGCTAAGAAATGCTTTTTTAATGAAGTAAATTTACCTCGTGTCTCGTTGATAATAATGACGGGGTTATTTAAAGGTTAACTTTAAAATTATTTTCAACTTTTAAATCATAGTTTGTGTTTTTTAAATTGTTTCTAATCAAGCCGCCCATAGTTTCTCCATATGTTTCATGAATGATTGCATCTTCTAAATATTCTTTATAGTTTCTATAACAATAATCCGTCATAGTTATTCTGTACATTCGCTCACTATCTAAGTCTTCTATTTCGACCCTATGATAAGGTTCTTTATTCATATCAACTGTATAATTAAAACCTTGCCAAAATGTAAATAAAGTTTCATCTACAATCGTTAAACTCAATGTTCCCTGTTCAAATTCAATATGAGAGTAACTATATTCAATGATGTCTTTGATATTTTTACCTTTAACTGTTAAATCCACTGGTTTATCTGGATGAGGATAAGCATCATATAAATCTCTATTACGAATAATGCCACTTAAACCTTCTTCACCATTCTTGGGTATATGCACACAAGAAATTTTGTAATCATATGCATTCCTAATACCATCATGAAGTAATTGAGCAAATGGATGAGGCTTACAAATTATCTCCTCGATACCGTTAATTTCGAGATTAAATTTATTATTAGATATTACCTCGTCTGCCCAATATTCTACAGCCTTACGATCATAATACGTTTCTTTGAGTAATAACTCATCTTCTTCATAATTATTTAAATCTATGACTTTCGAATCTATATTATCAATTTCATATGAGGTCGTACGCTTTTTAAAGTGTATGGAGAGATGGACTAATTCTTCGGCATTTTGCCCCGCTTGAACATAAACTGTCTCATGATCTTTACCAACTACAGTTTGATGTTGATGTGCGGTAATAATTAAATCTATCACACCTAATTCTTCCATAATTTTTTCAGCTTCGTTTGCATTTTGTTCATTTCTTTTGTTTTGTTTGCTAATTTTATTGAGTCCGCCATGATAGATAACAATAAGGAAATCCGGTTCCTCTACTTCATGGATATATCTAATCCATCGCTTAGCAGATAATAACGTCTTTTCAATACTGACATCATCTTCCATTTCTGCATATTCATTTTTCATAAGTCCGTCCGCTGTTAATCCGACAATGGCTATTTTTAAATCATCGTAATTTTTAATCGTATATGGCGTTGAAAAATATGGCTCTCTAGTTACCGTATACTCTATATTCGCAGATAACCATGGAAATCGAGCCAATGCAACAGATCGCGTTAAAAATGATAGACCAAATTTAAATTCATTAGGACTTATACCACTAGCATCATATTGCATAGCATTCATTAATTTAATCATTGGATGTCGCTTATAAGGAGCGACAACTGCATAATAGAAAGCAGCAAGTGAACCGGCTAAACTTCCTCCGCTATCTAACAAAATGACATGTTTATTTAGTTTACGTGCATTTTTTACGTAAGTTCCTGCTCTGTATATATTAGATCCATAATCACCATTTAAGAAGTGACTATGCATATCTGAAGTTGCTATGACATCTACAGTTATATTTTCATTCTTTTCCATCAGGCCACTCCTCTCAATAGATTAAGTTTAACATGGAAGCAGTATCGAGTGTTATTAAACTAATAGCCAATTAGTAAGTTACGTAATGATTTTCAAGTTAAAATAAAAACACTTTCAGCAAAATAAAATATTTTACCAAAAGTGCTTTCATAATTTTTAACCAATTTGTATACGTTCTTTAGGATAGCTATATTTATCTGGTTCTTTACGTCCTGCAAGCATGATAATGAATGAAATTAAGCCAACACGTCCTATAAACATAAGAACCATTAAAACAATTTTAGTTATATTACTAATGTTGTCAGCAGTCGCGCCTAGACTCAGTCCACAAGTCCCAAATGCTGACATGACTTCAAAGAACACTTGTAAAAATGATAACTTACCTTGTTCAGTGGCTGATATCACAATCATACTTATAAAAGTTAAAATTGATGCCATTGTAAATACTGCGAAGGATCTTTGGATATCCATAATGTGAACTTCCCTATTAAAGGCCTTTATAGCTGTTTTATCAGCAGTATTATTAAAATTAATCACAAAAAGTATAAGAATTGCAAAGGTAGTCGTTCTAATTCCTCCCCCAACTGAACTTGGAGAGGAACCAATAAACATTAATATACTCATAATAATATTCGTTGCATCACTGAAGTGCGATGCATCTATTGTTTGTAAACCAGCACTTCTAGTAGTCGCTGACTGGAATAATGAATAGAATAAAGATTGATGCCAACTTAATCCCTTAAAAGCATGGTTATGTTCAAGTAAGAAAATTGATATAACACCAAATACGAATAAAAATAAGTATGTAGACGTTGTAATTTTAGTAAATAATGAGAACCTAAAATTAGTAACTCTATTCTTTAAATACGCTTTTAATTCTAATAGCACGGGAAATCCGATTGACCCTAATACAATTAAGAACATCACTATGGTTTGAACAAAGTAGTCTTTGGCATAGGGTACAAGTGATTGACCAGTAATATCTAGACCACCATTGGTCGTTGCTGAAACTGAAACAAATATTCCCTGCATAAAAGCATTTTTTAAGTCAGGATTATCTCGATAAAAATAAAAAGCTAATAATAATCCTCCTACAAGTTCAATCACAAATATTGTTCTTACAATTTCCAAAATCAGTTTAACTGTACCACTCATTGTATCCTTATTATTATCTAACATAATAAGTTGACGTTCTCTTATACCAATGTGTTTGCCTAAAACTACCCATAACAGTGTACCGATGGCCATAACACCAATTCCACCAATATTTAAGATAACTAATATGATAATTTGTCCAAACGTAGAATAAGTGTCTCCAATACTTACTGGAGATAACCCTGTCACACTAATTCCTGAAACTGCAACAAATAATGTATCAATAGGATTAACATTTACACCAGGTTTATGCACATAAGGTAGATTTAATAATAAGAATGCAACCACAATTGCAAAGAGATAATAAAGTACAATCCCTTGTTGAGGACTCGATTTCTTAAGTAATTGACTTAAAATAGACATAGATTTCACCTCAACGTTTATTTCAATTTAATTTTGATATTTTTTTCTGAACCATTTCTGTATATTTTAGCTGTTAAAGTTTTTAAATCGTCTTTATGACTAAATATTATCTGTCTGTAACGTAGATTATCTTCAACAGTTTTACCATCTAATTCTACTATTACATCATCTTTTTTCAAGCCTGATTTTTCACCTAAACCATTTTTTTCAACGTCTCCAATTAAGACACCGTTGTTTACATTAGAAGGTAAATTTGAAGAATTACGTTCTGACTCATCCATATCTGCTACATTTTTAATTTTAATGCCAGTATTCGGATATTTTACTTTCCCTTTATCTTCTAATTGTTGCGCTATTTTACGTACATCATTAATTGGAATAGCAAAAGCCATGCCCTCGACATTTTCCATATCAATTTTTAAAGAAACTATACCGATTAGCCTACCATCTTTATCAACAACTGCACCACCTGAATTACCAGGATTTACAGGAGCATCAATTTGAAATGCTTTCATTAATACATCATAACTACCATTTTTATCTATATCTACAGGTACATGACGATCTAAACCTGAAATAATACCCTTAGAAACACTGCCTTTAAAGTCTACACCTAATGGATTGCCCACGACTAAAATAGATTCACCTAATACTAAATTATTTGAATCTCCCATCGTAATAGTTTTGATACTGTCGTCTGAAATTTTAGCTTTAACCACAGCTATATCTGACCATTTGTCTTTACCAATGACTTTACCTTCAACTGATTTATTATTACTATATGTAACTTTCTGTTTTTCTTTGTCACCTACAACATGTGCATTCGTTAAAATATAAATAGAGTCGCCCACTTTTTTGTAGACGACACCTGATCCAATTTCATTATCTGAGCCAGATTTACTTTTCGGTACAGTAGTATTATTTGATAAATCATTTTGAACAGTGACTACTGATTTGACAGTGTTATTCGCATTCTTCATTGTTGTAGTATAATTTTTATTCGCCCCATTAAATGCACTATCATTTGTGTGATCATTTTTATTTACTGTAGTAAAAATAGCATTAAGTATTAATAACAATAAGATGATTCCTATAATAATCAGTAATTTAGGCCAATGTTTTTTAAAGAATGAGGTAATCACATTTATAATGTGATCAAAATGATCACCTTTGTTTTCGTGATGTTGATTATGTGAGGTCTCTTGTGATGAATGATTATTGTCCTTTTCAATATTTTGATTTTTAGGTTCTGTAGATTGATTATTTATAGGTGAGTAAGGTTTTTTATTTTCATGTTTACTTTTCTCTGCTGTCTTGTGATTCTTTTCTGGTTCATTACGTGTAGCTGAATCTTTATGAATCTCATTTTGATCACGAGTTATTTCTTTATTATCCACTACATCTGCTTTGGATGACTGTGGTTGATTTCCTTCATCCTTAGAAAGATTATTATCTTTACTATCTACATCTTGGTGATGATTTGTTATTGAATAAGGTACCTTATTTTCTCTATTGTCTTTATTTTGCGCAATTTGACTATGTTCTTTATTATTTCGTTGGTCTTCTGATAAATTTAAACCATCTTTAGTTTTGTTAGTTTCTGACTGTTCTAACCGACTTGCTTGTAATTCTTGATTTTCACCATTTTGTCTTTCCTGAGCTAACTCATGTTGCTGTTGAATTTCTTCCTGAGTTAATTTCTCTATTCTAGCTTTACGTAAATTATCTTTCACACGCTCTTCATTCATCTTAGATTGTTGCTGTGCTTTTTCAACTTTTTTCTCTCGTGCTTCACGTTCTCGTCTTATACGTTCTTCTCTTTCTTCATTATGAAAAAATTCTCGTCGTTTACGACGATACTGGCTACGGGGTATGACTTGCTTTTTATCATTATCCACTTGATGACCCACTCCTAAAATTACTTTGATTCGTATGATATGTAAAAAAATATATATAAGTTATTTCTAAGCTTTTCCAAATTCATAATGATTTAGTTCATAGTTTAAATTCTAATATTTAAACTATAAAACTGCAATGTTCAACATAACAAAGTTAAAAAGAAACTCCACTCAAATTTTAAGTGAGTGGAGCATTTCAAAACTAATACCATTACTTTTGATTCTTTTTATTTTTAATAACAGAAGTAAACCATCCAATAAGTACTAATAAAATAAGTACCGCCCAGAAGATTGACTGCCAAAGTGCCCCGTGTGGAAATTCTTCAGGTAAGACACCAATATCAGGATGTGCCAGTACCATTACTACTAGCTTAATACCAACCCATCCTACAATCGCGAATGCTGCACCTTCTAAACCAGGGTATTTGTTTAGAAGTTCAACAAACCAATTAGCAGCAAATCTCATGAGAATGACACCTATCATACCACCTAAGAACATAACGATAAATTGGCCTAAATCCATTCCACCGAAATGGATGCCCATCTTAGGTAACGTCACCGCAATAGCTAGGGCTGCTAACATAGAATCGATTGCGAATGCTATATCAGCAAATTCTACCTTGAAGACTGTGCCCCAAAAAGCTTTAGGTCCAACCTTCTTTTCATTACCAGATTCATCATAGTGGTGGTCATCACCCGTTTCTTTATGATGCTCTTCGTCAGATTTATGGAAGAAATCCCATAAGTTTTTAATAGACATATAAATTAAATAAATTGCACCAATTGCTTGGATCCACCAGAAATTCGCAATAATACTAATTAAGAATAAAGCAATAAATCTAAATATAAATGCACCTAATAAACCATAAAACAATGCTTTTTTACGTTGCTCTGGTGGTAAATGTTTGACCATCACAGCCATAACAATTGCGTTATCAGCTGCTAATAATCCTTCTAAGAACACAAGTACTACAAGCACCCATAAATAAGGTAAAATCAAACTTGGATCCATAGTGGACAACTCCTTTTATTTCAAAATACAAATAAAGAGACCTATGCTATATCCTAGCAAAGGTCTCACTAAGCAATAGTATTGCCCACTTTACCGGAAGACTTACCTTCGTAATGACGATAAAGTGTTAAATAGTATTCTACTAATCACTTTGATTAGCATTTACTATCCTCAAGTTACTCCCCTCTGACAAACGTGTCATAGGTATTCATTTGTTAATAATAGTATACATAGTTTGTATAACTAACTCAATCTAAATTATATTAAATTCGTTTTATACTTTTCTTAAAGATACCCATCAAATACCCTTCAAAATGAAAGTTAAACTTACAAATTATAATAAACTGTATAATTTAATATCAGGGAACTTTTCTTCAAACCATCTTGTCGCAAATTCGTTTTCAAATAGGAACACGTAATTATCGTATCTGTCTTTCACAAGAATTGAACGTGACGTATTCATGTTGTCTTTAATATCTTCTTCATTTTCAATCCAACGTGCAATTTTACGGCCAACCGGTTCCATTACTACATCGACATTGTATTCATTCTTCATACGGTGTTCAAAAACTTCAAATTGTAATTGTCCCACAGCACCAAGAATGATTTGATTGGTATGTAGTGTTTTATAGTATTGAATTGCACCTTCTTGCACGAGCTGTTCAATTCCTTTATGGAAATGCTTTTGTTTCATCACATTTTTAGCAGAAACTTTCATAAATATTTCAGGTGTAAACTGTGGTAAATCTTGGAAACTATATTTCTGTTTACCGCCAACCAGTGTATCACCGATTTGATAATTACCTGTATCGTATAAACCAATAATATCTCCCGCTACTGCGTGATTAACTGTTTCTTTATCATCCGCCATGAATGATGTAGAACGTGTAATCTTTTGTTTTTTACTCGTTCTTTGTAATGTGACGTCCATACCTCTTTCAAACGCACCACTGACAACACGCATGAAGGCAATTCTGTCACGATGTTTTGGATCCATATTTGCTTGAATTTTGAAAATAAATCCTGAAAAATCAGTATCAATTGGACTTACTTCAACCTCTTCATTTGTTTGACGTGCATTTGGCATAGGCGCATGATCAACGTATGCATTCAAGAAGTTTTGCACACCAAAATTAGCTAAAGCAGAACCAAAGAAAACTGGTGTAAGTTCTCCGTTTAATAACGCATCATTGTCAAAGTCTTCACCCGCTTCTTCTACAAGCATCATTTCTTCAATTGCTTGTTCAAAAGCACTATCATTTTTTATCTCATGATTTTCTTCTAGTTCATAATCTTCGTTTAGATGTAATAAATTCTCTTCATCTCTGAATGGTTCAATTGTTTTAGATTCTCTATCAATAATGCCGAAAAAGTTTTGTCCCATACCTATAGGCCAATTCATAGGATACGTTTCAATATTTAAAGTTTCTTCGATCTCATCTAATAACTCAAACGGCTCTTTACCTACTCGGTCGAGCTTATTTATGAAAGTAAAAATTGGAATGCCTCGCATTTTACAAACTTTAAATAATTTAAGTGTTTGAGGCTCAATCCCTTTCGCACAGTCAATGACCATTACAGCACTATCCACTGCCATTAATGTACGGTACGTATCCTCAGAGAAGTCTTCGTGTCCTGGTGTATCTAAGATATTAATTTTATAGTCATCATAATCGAATTGCATCACAGAACTTGTAACTGAGATACCACGTTCTTGTTCTACTTTCATCCAGTCACTTGTTGCGAATTTTCCTGACTTTTTACCTTTAACAGTACCTGCTTCTCTTATCGCACCACTGAAGTATAACAATTTTTCAGTTAAGGTCGTTTTACCAGCATCGGGATGTGAGATGATGGCAAATGTTTTTCTAGACTCTACTTCTTCCTTTAAATTCATTCATTTATTCTCCTTTTAGTTTGTTCCGATTAATTCACAAATGTCGCGTGCAAGTGCGTCCGCTTCATTTTCCGTATAAAAATTAAAAAATTGCATTAATAGTTCTTCATGAATTTCATCTTTAGACATTTCAATAGGCAGTTCAACAGACCAGTATATATCTGGAATCGCGATCATCATAACTTCCTTATCTACATTTTGGTAAAAATAGACATTCATTCTTAAACTATTATGGCAAAGTTGCTTAATCTTCAACAGGGCCACCGCCAAATTTCTTATACGCAGCTTCTAATCCGATTAAATCATCTCTATGCGGAACTTTCACATGTCCTGGCATGATTTGATAAGGTTCTCTACCTTTAGAGGCTAATACGACAGTATCGCCAGGTTCAGCTACATCTATTGCATGTCTAATGCCTTCTGCACGATCGTCAAATTCCACATAATTATCATGTGTAGCGCCTTTAGCCAATTCGGCTGTAAGCATTTTAGGGTCATCGTTAGCAGGGTTGTCTGGAGTAAAGATAACATAATCTGCACGACAAGCAACACTACCCATTTCTGGAGTTTTAGTCATATCTCTTTCACCAGCCATGCCAACTAAGAATATTAATTTTTGTTTTACAAATGGTTGCACAGCATCAATTAATTTATTCATACCGTCTGCAGTATGTGCATAGTCAATAATTAAATCGATTGGTAATGATGGGTCAAGCACTTCTAAACGGCCTTCCACAGGTTCTAAAGAAGTTACAGCATTAATAATTTCTTCCATTGTGGCACCTTTACTCCATACCGCAATGATAGCTGCCATAATATTAGAAATGTTGAAACGTCCAACATATGGTGACTTCACATGATAATCTCCGAATGGTGTACTCAAATCAAACTCGACACCTTGAAGAGATTCATTAATATTTTTAGCCATAAATTGTGCTTCGTTATCTATACCATATGTAAATACTTCATAAGGCGTGACATTTGCTAAGTAACCTGAAAAATCATCGTCATTATTCAACACAACATATTTTTCTTTAGATAAATCTTCACCGAGTTGGCTAAATAATAATGATTTAGCATGACCATATGCTTCCATTGTGCCATGGAAATCCAAATGATCTTGAGTTAAATTTGAGAAGATAGCTACATCAAATTCAACGCCTCTTAAGCGTCCAAGAGATAAACCATGACTAGACACTTCCAACGTCATTGCTTCAGCACCCTCATCCACAGCTTCTTTAATTTTCTTAGTTAAAGAGACCGTTTCTGGTGTAGTGTTTGCACCTTTCGTTTTCTTTTCATTAATTTGGAATCCATTTGTTCCTAAATATGCACTACTTTTATTTAACTTTCTGTAAATTAAATGAATCATCGTAGCAATTGAAGTTTTGCCGTTGGTACCTGTCACACCGTATGTTGTTAATTGATGACTTGGAAAATCAAATAACGTATGGGCAAGCAAACTCGCAACACGTAAAGTGTCAGGAACAATGACTTGTGTCACGTCTCCCTCAAGTTCTAGTTCTCTATTCACGACAACAATACGACATCCTTGTTCAATGACATTTTGACAAAATTTATGACTATCGACTGTATATCCTTTAGAAGCAACGAATATACTTCCTTCTTTGGCTGTACGTGAATCAGTAGTAATATCATCTACATTTATATCTAACGTTCCAATTACGTTTTTTACTCTTATTTTTTCGAACAACGCACTTGCATTCAAAATGTATCGCTCCTTTTTTTACAATAATTCTATTATACACGTTTTGTGAGTGTTGATAAATTTATTCTTATTTGTGCAATTCAATGTGTTCCAAATGAATTCTTCAATATTTAATATTATTTCATTTTAACTATCTATATATGATTTTAATGTTAATATGAAGCAATTTTATTAAGCTAAAGTAAAAATATCTTTAAAATATTTCCATAACCCTTTTCATCCCGATACAATTTCTACAAATAATGCTAGTATGAAAATAGGTTAAGAAATTATAAAGATTTTGCTAAGATACTTTTGAGTTACAACGAATTTTTATTTGAGTAATTAAAAAATTATTTTGAAGATGAGTATGGTATAATGCATAAATAAAAATTTTAGTTATTTAGTTTGCATAGTAGTTAAACTATTTGGAAAGTGTTGCGCACTGCATTTATAGTGGATGATTGCTAAGATTTATTGTCGCTTAATTCCTTTTATAATGTATGAAAATACGTTACACTTATTATAAATTTTAAAAATTAATGGAGGGTGGCTATAAATGGTTACTCAAAATAAAAAGATATTGATTATTACTGGCTCTTTTGGTAACGGTCATATGCAAGTCACGCAAAGTATTGTCAACCAATTGAATGAAATGAACCTCGATCATTTATCAGTAATACAACATGATTTATTTATGGAAGCTCATCCAATTATGACTTCTATATGTAAAAAATGGTACATCAATAGCTTTAGATATTTTAGAAATATGTATAAACGTTTTTATTATAGCCGCCCTAACGAGCTTGATAAATGTTTTTATAAATATTATGGATTAAATAAGTTAATTAATTTACTTATTAAAGAGAAACCGGACTTAATCTTATTAACATTCCCTACTCCAGTGATGTCAGTATTAACAGAACAATTCAACATTAACATCCCAATTGCCACTGTCATGACTGATTATCGTATGCATAAGAACTGGATTACTCCGGATTCGCAAAGATATTACGTAGCTACAAAGGATACGAAACAAGATTTCGTAGAAGCTGGTGTTCCAGCCTCTCATATTAAAGTTACAGGTATCCCAATTGCAGATAAATTTGAAGAACCTATTAATAAAGAAGCTTGGTTAGCCAAACATCATTTAGACCCGAATAAACCTACGATTTTAATGTCAGCTGGTGCATTCGGCGTATCTAAAGGGTTCGATTACATGATTAATGAAATATTAGATAAGAGTCCTCACTCTCAAGTGGTGATGATATGTGGGCATAGTAAAGAACTCAAACGCTCATTAAAATCAAAATTTAAAGATAATCCAAGCGTTTTAATTCTTGGCTACACAAATTATATGAATGAATGGATGGCTTCAAGTCAGCTCATGATTACTAAACCAGGCGGGATTACAATTTCCGAAGGATTAACAAGATGTATTCCGATGATTTTCTTAAATCCTGCTCCTGGACAAGAACTTGAAAATGCTCATTATTTCGAAGAAAAAGGATTCGGCAAGATTGCAGATACACCTAATGAAGCAATCAATATCGTATCCGATTTAACCAATCATGAACATAAATTGGAAAATATGACTAATCAAATGCGAGAATCAAAGGTAAGTTATTCGACTCAAAAATTATGTAGAGACTTATTAGACTTAATTGGTCACTCATCACAACCTGAAGAAATATACGGAAAGGTTCCTTTATATGCAAGATTCTTCGTTAAATAATTATTCTAATAACAGAAATTTCGTTATTATGTTAGTTATTTTATTCTTAATGGAATTTGCACGAGGCATGTACATACTAAGTTATATTAACTTCTTACCTACTGTGACGTCGATTGCAATTGCAATTACTTCATTTGCATTTTCCATTCATTTTATAGCTGATGCAGCTACGAACTTTGTCATTGGTTTCTTACTCAAGAAATTTGGTGCCAAAGTGGTACTTACTGCTGGCTTTTTACTCGCATTTGTAAGTTTATTTTTAGTGATTTGGTTTCCAGCCTCACCTTTTGTAATTATCTTTAGTTCAATTATGCTGGGTATTGCTGTGAGCCCTATATGGGTGATTATGCTGTCTAGTGTCGAGGAAAATAATCGTGGCAAACAGATGGGCTATGTTTATTTCTCATGGTTACTTGGTTTATTAGTCGGTATGGTTGTAATGAATTTATTAATCAAATTACATCCTACTCGATTTGCATTTATGATGTCATTAGTTGTTCTTATAGCTTGGATTTTATATTACTTTGTTAACATTAAATTAACTAACTATAATACTAAACCAGTTCCCGAGCAACTTAAACAAATTGTAGATGTAACAAAACGCCACCTTGTTTTATTTCCCGGGATATTATTACAAGGGGCAGCTATAGCAGCACTAGTTCCAATTTTACCTAAATACGCTACTAAAGTAGTTAAAGTTTCTACCGTTGAATATACTGTTGCTATCATTATTGGCGGTATTGGCTGCGCAGTTTCAATGTTATTCTTATCGAAGATTATTGACAATAACAGTCGCGGATTTATGTATAGTATTATTTTCGGTGGATTCATCTTATATACTATCCTAATATTCGGACTATCAATGGTAACTAATATTTATATCGTATGGGTCATTGCCCTGTTTATTGGATTAATGTACGGAATTTTGTTACCAGCGTGGAATACGTTTATGGCTGGACATATTAACCCCGACGAACAAGAAGAAACTTGGGGCGTATTTAATAGTGTTCAAGGTTTCGGATCTATGATAGGTCCTTTAATCGGTGGTTTAATTACACAATTTACTAATAGTTTAAATAATACATTCTATTTTTCAGCTTTAATCTTTATATCGCTAGCTGTATTTTACGGTTATTACTTTATTAGTGGTAAACAAAACTCCAAATCATAATAGATCACTAAAGCGTTCAGAATTTTTGTGTTCTGAACGTTTTTCTTTTATCTTAGTAAAAAAGAAAGCTAAGACATGATTATCTCAGCTTTCTTTAACATATTGGCAATAAATGTCTGAATTGGGATTGCGCTTATGCTTATACTAAGCTTCTTTCAATCATAGCCATCCTTGCCGACAATTCACAACATAGAGAATTTCTTTTTTATGAAATTCTATAAATAATGCAAGTTGGATGTGGAACAACAAAAATAATTTGCCAAATGAAATGTCTGCCCCACTTCCATATATTTTTATTATCCTAACTTAAATGTCTCTATTACTGACCATTTATCGTCTTCTTCACTATATTGTAGTAAAGAAAGTTCACTAATTGTTTCTTTATGATCTACCCCTGCTAATTTAACTTGACCATAAATATCTTCGAACTCTTGGCTTGAAAGGCCTTGTGCAATTGTAAAATGCGGAACAAAAGTATGTTCAGCTTTACCATAAAACTCGTCAGTGTTAAATTGATCGAATAATTTTTCTAATGAATCAGTTTTTGCCACTTTGAAGTAAATCACATTTGTTGTTGGAGCAAAATTTGAAGCTTTTGTCGCATGTACATCGACAGGTTGAATGTCGCTAATACGTTTTTTCACTTCTTCTTTAATAGAATTTAATTCATTATCGTCGATTTCAAATTGAGATTTAATTGTAATATGAGGCATAATTTGCGCATAATGCGTATCATAACGCTTACGGTATGCATTCACCTCATCTTGAAATGACTCAGACGGAACTAATGCTAATCCTAAAATCATTTAAATTCCTCCTTTGTTTAACATATTTCCATTATATCAAAATTTTTTGAAAACCGTTACTTTAAAAGTGAAAACAATTACATTTTAGAAATTTCTACATTTAAGATATCTACTTTTCAAGAAACTTTTAAATCATTTTTATAATGTCAAATATATCTTTTAAAACAAGGACTTAATCAGGGATAACATCGCTTAAGAAATATTTTAAGATATCTCCTAACATAGGTTTCCACGATTTCCAACTATGACCGCCTTCAAATTCAGTATAATAATAATCCATATCATAGCCTTTAATGAGCTCAGAAAGTTCTCTATTTGGTGTGAGAAAATTAGCTCTTTCACCATTAGTAGGTAAAGTAAAATCTTCTTCCTCTAAACCAATTGCATGCCATAAAGTAAGTTGCTTTCTATCATCACAACTTTCTAATTTCTGTTTAATATTTTGGTTATACATCGGGCTTAACATTGCAACCTGACTGAAAATCGTCGGATACGTTAAAGCTGTCATCAAAGCAATACTACCAGCCAAACTGTCCCCGATAAGTAATCTAGCGTTACCTACTTTATAAGTTGGAAAAGTAGAGTCAACATACGGCAGAATCTCTTTACCAACAGCTTGTACTGTTAGATGAGAACGGCTTCCAGAAGGATGGAATTCTTCTCTACGTTTATCAACATCTTCATAATGAAATCCTACAATAATTGCTCTTTGTATGTCATTATCCTTTCTCAATTGTTCATAAGCACGTTGTATTCTACCAAATCTTAAGAAATCTAATCCATCAAAACATAAAATAACTTGATACTTAAATAGTTCTGTATACTCCTCTGGCAAATAAATGGAGAGCGTTACATCTCTATCTAAAATATCACTATGTATTACCTTTTTATTTATCTTTCCAGCATTAAACTCTGTCATATATAAGCCCCCCTCGTCGTAGTAGTATTATTGTACCAATACTTAAACTACTTTTAAATTCTTGAAAATCAATTTAACGACTGAATATCATGTTTAAATCACATTTTAAAAAATCAAAGTCGTTCACTAAATCATGTTCATTGTTAAAACCATATATTCTGATTCTCATCATTCTCAACGATGACCAGGAAAGCATTTTTCTCTTTTTAAAGATAGGTTTTTAAGATATACTTATTAGGAATAAATAAATGAAACGTAATAGGAGGAAAGAGGTTTATGTTCAATAAAGTTTGGTTCAGAACTGGCATATTTTTCATCATGCTGTTCATACTCATCAAACTATTTATGGAAGTACACAATGTATTTACACCAATTGCTACAATTATCGGCTCTGTATTCCTTCCATTCTTAATTAGTGGTTTTCTATTTTACATATGTTTACCATTCCAAAATTTGCTTGAAAAGTGGGGATTTCCACGATGGGCAAGTATTCTAACAATATTTATCGGTTTAATAGCAATCATTGCTATTGTAGTTTCATTTATCGCACCGATTATTATTTCCAATATAAATAACTTAATCAAACAAACACCAGCATTGCAAAAAGAAGCTGAACATCTCATCAACTTCTCTTTAAAACAAATGGATAAACTACCTGATGATGTGACACACCGCATTAATAAAGCTGTAAGATCTATGGGTGATGGCGTAACATCAATCCTATCTAATTCAGTCACATATATTACATCATTTATTTCAACAGTTTTCTTATTAATCATGGTGCCTTTCTTCTTAATCTATATGTTAAAAGATCATGAAAAATTCATTCCTGCTATTGGTAAATTTTTCAAAGGTGAACGTAAAGTATTCGTAGTAGATTTACTAAAAGACTTAAACTTCACTTTAAAATCTTATATCCAAGGTCAAGTAACGGTTAGTGTCATACTAGGTATCATTTTATATATTGGTTATACTATTATTGGATTGCCTTATACGCCGTTACTAGTATTATTTGCCGGCGTAGCTAACTTAATTCCTTTCCTAGGACCATGGCTATCATTTGCGCCTGCCGCTATTCTAGGTATTATCGATGGACCAACAACATTCATTTGGGTATGTATTGTAACTTTAGTTGCTCAACAACTTGAAGGTAATGTAATTACGCCTAACGTTATGGGTAAATCTTTAAGTATCCATCCTCTAACAATCATTGTTGTGATTTTGGCAGCAGGAGATTTAGGTGGCTTTACTTTAATTCTTATCGCTGTACCATTATATGCAGTACTTAAGACATTAGTTAGCAATATATTTAAATATCGCCAACGTATCATTGATAAAGCGAATAGCAATGTTAAAGATTAACAATAACTTGATATTTAAACATCACTTACCTTTTCGTAAGTGGTGTTTTTTTATGAATACAGAAAAAGCGGTTGAGCTTGCAACTCAACCGCTTCACACACTTCAATATTCAAATGAAGTTATTATTTAATTGCGTGGAAACCACTATCAACGTGGATGTTTTCACCAGTTACACCGCTTGATAAATCACTTAATAAGTAAGCTGCTGTTTTACCAACCTCTTCTTGATCCACATTACGTTTTAATGGTGCACGTTCTTCAATTTCTTTAAGAATTGTATTAAATCCGCCTACACCTTTTGCACTTAAAGTACGGATAGGACCAGCTGAAATAGCATTCACACGGATATTATCTTCACCTAAATCTAAAGCTAAATATTTCACATTAGCTTCTAAGCTTGCTTTAGCAACACCCATCACATTATAGTTTTGAACCGCAAATTCTCCACCAAGATAAGTTGTTGCGACAATGCTACCGCCTTCAGGCATCAATTTCTTAGCTTCATGTGCAACAATTGTTAATGAGTAAGAACTAATATCTTGTGCAAGTAAGAAACCGTCACGAGATGTTTCAGAGAAACGACCTCTTAAATCTTCCATATTAGCGAAAGCAATTGAATGATATACACCATCAATGTTACCTACTTCTTCACCAATTTTAGCAAAACCATTGATAACGTCTTCATCACTTTGCACATCAATTTGATATAAATGATGTTCAGATTGATTTAATTGTTCTAATAATTTCTCTAATTCTTTGCGACTACGATCTTTACGATATGTAAATACTAATTTCGCACCTAATTTGTCTAATACTTTAGCAACACCAAAACCGATACTACGTTTATTCGCAATACCCATAATGACATATGTTTTATTCTCCAAATTTAACATTGCAGTATAACTCCTTAATAATAAAATAATTAATGTTTATTTATGGTTAAAAACCAACTTCATTTATAACCTATTTACCATATACAGTTTAACACTTTTAGTACCTGATAATAAAGTGATTTAGCATGCCACGAAAGACTTATACTCAACCCTACTTAAAAGAACTGGCGCATTTTATCATGCACCAGTTCATTAACTATGGGGTATTCTAATTTAATAATAAAATTCTAATTCTTGTTTAAGTTCATCAACATATTCTTTTGATCCTGTAACAATTAATCGGTCTTTATAACGCAATTGTGTATCACCATGAGGCACTATGGATTCGTTATTACGTAAAATTCGAACAAATATAATGTCTCCTCCGAATGGGAAATTACGTAATTGAATATTTTCATATTTATGATTTAACATTTGAATTTCATATAGTGATGTTTCCACATTACTTAAAAGATTTAACATATTCGGTGTTTCAATTAAACCTTTTAATAATATTTTATTACTAAGGTAGTTACTAAATACTTCAATACCTTGTGCTTTAATTTCAGCATCTTCGTTTGAATTTTCTAATCTACAAATCACACGATTCACTTCATGCTTTTTAGCCATTAAAGCAACTTTTCTATTAATTTCATCATCATTTGTTGCGCATACCACAATATCTCGTTCAAAAAGTCCTAAACGTTCTAGTAAGTCTTCTTCATAATCAGAAATCTCTACCATTGTAATTTCATCTGATAATTTTCTACTGTCACTTAAATCCTTTCGATAATAAAGTGATATATCATACAATTGAGACGTCAAATTCTGTGCAATTGGAATTGTTAACTGATTCTTACCAATTAAACTCACTTCTATGCGACGATTAACTTCATTCGGAATTGGAAACATTTTTTTGAAAATAATCGGCACAAAAACGCATGTAATGACAGCACTTAAAATTAAAATGCCTGACGTTTCCGCTGAAATTGTTTTGAGTTGCTCTGCAATTTTTGCTGCTGCAATAACTAATGAAAGTGTAGAAGTTAATAAAAATGCCGAAGCAATCGTCGTTTTTGTATCAAACCAACGCTTTATAAAGAATACTGGTATAAGTTTTGAAACGATAAAAGCTAAAATAAGTACAGGAATAATTAAAAGTATCGATGGTTCTTTAATTAAGGACGGAATATTTAAGTCCACACCTACCATAATAAAGAATATCGGTATAAAGAATCCGTAACCGAAAGAATCTAATTTTTCCACCATTTCTTCATCTGGATTAAGTAAAGACACGACTACACCTGCTAAGAATGCGCCTAGTATATATTCAGCGCCTACGCCCTCAGCTAGAGCTACTAGTAAGATAATCAATGCAAAAACTGCACGAATCCCTATTTGTGTCGTCCCATCCATTAACTTTTGTAAAAACGACATTCTTTTAAATAGTCCACCTAGTATGTAGAAAATGACAGTGAAAACAATTAATATACCAGTTAACCAAATCGTACTACCACCATGACCGTTGATAGCACCATAGATCGTTAATAAAATCATTGTAACTAAGTCAGCCAAAACTGCGACTAATAGTATGAACTGACCTATTGTGGTACGCATAATATTCATTTCTTTAAGTGTCGGAACCACAACGCCTAAAGATATGGTAGATATTATGATTACCATTAATAGTACGTCATCTACTAAACCTAACCACTTGAATATGTAGGCTAAAATGATTGAAATAAGCATGATAAAACCAAATACAGTTAATGCTAGGTTTAAATGACTCGGTATATTTGTTTCTTGTTTATTTTCACCTTGTCTTGAACGGGAATCCTTTTTAAAAGCCTTAAAATCAATTTCTAAACCACTTAAAAACATTAAAAATATAAAACCTAATGTAGATAAAATATTAAGTACCGAATCTCTCTCTACTATGTTGAGAAGAGAATGGCCAATAATAATTCCCATCAAAATCTCTGCCACAACGACAGGCAAGAAATTAATATTAAGTCGGTTAACGATAATTGGAGTTAAAAATGCAGCAACAACTACAATAACTAATGATAAAAACTCCATGAGACCTCCTAAGTTAAATATGACATAAATGAAGTTGCTAAACCGAAATAAATTAACATACTGACAATATCATTAATTGTTGTAATAAATGGACCACTTGCAACTGCTGGGTCAATTTTAAATTTATTCATAAGAAGCGGAATCATTGAACCTACTAATGTACCCACTGTCATAGCACAAGTTAGACTTCCACCTACAATAAGTGCTAATAACGGTTGTCTGTATATAACTACAATAATTAAGAAAAGTACAATAGCACAAATCAGTCCAGATAAAAATCCACTACCGGCCTCTCTTAATGCAATTCTAAATTTACTTTGTTCATTTATTTCTCCAGTTGAAATATTACGTACTGAAACGGCTAACGATTGTGTACCTGAATTTCCAGACATCCCACTAATAATAGGTATAAATGCAGCTAATAAAGCAACCTTCGATAAAGTATCTTCGAAACTACCTAGAATTGTTGCCGTTATCATCCCTAAGAACGTTAAGACGATAAGCCATGGAAGACGTTTAGTCGCAGTTTTCACAACAGAATCACTTGTAGAGTCTATATCAGAGACACCGGCTAAACGTGAGTAGTCTTCACTAGCCTCTTCATCCATGACATCTAAGATATCGTCTATAGTAATGATACCTAATAAATGATTTTGATAATCTACAACTGGTACTGCGATAAAGTCATAATCTCTCATAACTTGTGCAACGTTTTCTTGGTCATCAGCGACATTTACACTAATGACACGTTCACTCATAACATCTTCTATATATGAATCATTCTCCGCAACAATTAAGTCTCTTAAAGAAAGTACGCCCACAAGTTGGCCTGCTTCATTCACAGCGAAGATAACGTAAATTGTTTCAGCATCTGGAGCTTGTTCTTTAACATGCATCAGTGCTTCTTTAACAGGTGTCGTAGTTTTAAGAGAAATATACTCTGTAGTCATGATACCGCCAGCGGTATCTTCTTCATAATGTAATAAAGCTTTTATCTCATTTGCTTCATCTTTGTCCATTAGTGTAAGTAAGCTAGCGACTTTAGACTTAGATAACTCATTTAAAATATCTACTGAGTTATCATAAGACATTTCTTCTAAAACATGACTCGCATAAGTAGCATTAATCTTATCAAAAAGGTCTTCGTAATCTTCATCGTCAATATCTAATTGATCGAAGAAATTTGCTACTTCTTTCGGAGATAAAAACTCAAATATTTTTTGTCTTTTATTATCGTCTGTGTCCTCAAAGTACTCACTTTGTTCGTAATTGTGCATAGATAAAAATTCATCTCTAAACTGATCTATATCATTTTCATCTAATAATTTATCTAATAATTCTTCATTATATACGTCTTCACGCACATTCTCTTTAGTCTCTGCGTCGTTAGACATTCATTACACCTCCAAAGCATATTTATTATAGCATGTTAAATAAATTAATTAATTGTTTGTAATCAATATTTATTGATATTTCATTTTTGTAAATTGGATGAAGAAATTTAACTGCACAACATTGTAAACTTTGTCCTTTTATCTGTCTATGGTGTCCTCCATATAAGTCATCGCCAACTATCGGGTGCTCTATATGCTGAAAGTGCACACGGATTTGATGCGTACGTCCGGTATGTAATTTGACTTTACACAAACTCGCATTGTCTTTTTGAACTAATGTGTAGTAACTTGTTTTAGCATATTTACCATCTTTTGAAATTTTACGAGTAATAATACTCTTATTATCCCTTGCTATAGGCGCTTCAATGACACCTTTTGATTTTGTCCGACCATATGCAAGACAGACATATTCCTTTTCAAACTTAACTTTTGAAAATAAATGATGGACATGTCCATACTTAGCAAATACAACTATTCCCATCGTATTTCGATCTAACCTAGTAACTATGTGCGGGTTTGACTTTTCGCCTTTATTGATTAGATATGCTAACACCTGCTCCACTAAACTCTCATGAGGATGTTCTCTAGAAGGCGCACAGTTTTGATATTGAGGTTTGTTAACTATAACTAGAAAATCGTCCTCGAAAATAATTTCCAATGCTTTTTGATAAGGGATTAAATTTGAACTAGGTTGCTCTATTGGCATATGGACTTCTAAATGATCACCAAAAGACATTTCTTTCCTGACGGTTACAGGCTGCTTATTTACAATTAAAGCGCCATTACGTTTAATGGCGCTAATAGTCTTTTTAGAGTAATCATGTCTCTGTAAGAAAGATTTAACTGTTTCAAATTCCTTTATTACATAAGTGAAAATCATTTTTCATCATCACTTGAGATAAATGAATCGTGCACTCTTTTCCAAAAAGGAAATGGTCGAAATCTCGCAAACCTTACTTTTTCATTTGCTACTCTAAATTGAATGGCATTTACATTTTTATGTTTAATACTTACGTGGTCAATTGTTGTTCTAATTGTGTCATGATTGACAGGCATAATTAGACAAGTATGATGCTTTGGTAATACCAAAGGCGATCCCACAGTTCTAAACACACGATTATTAATTGAAGCTATTTCAGCTATTTGCATCGCTTCTAATGATGGATGAATGAGCGCGCCTCCTAAAGCTTTATTGTAAGCTGTTGAACCAGAAGGTGTTGAAATACATAGCCCGTCTCCTCTAAATCGTTCAAAATGTTTGCCACGAATATTAACGTCCACAACTAATGTTGAACCATTTTCAGTTTTCATGGTGGCTTCATTTAAAGCAAGATATCGCGTTTCATAACCGTTATCGTTATATCTCACGATAAGTTCTAATAAAGGATATTCAATAACTTGGAATTCAGAATTATTGATTTCAATAATTAACTTCTCGACTTCATGAGGTAACCAGTCTGCATAGAATCCTAAATGACCGGTGTGTATACCTACAAACGCAACTTTTGAAAGCATATGACTATATTGATGGAATGCTTGAAGTAACGTGCCGTCCCCACCAACAGATATGACGATTTCGGGATTTTCACTATCCTCTACCATTTGAAAATCCTTCATATGATTAATCATTTTATGTTTTAATGCATTCGATTTTGAATCACCTTTAGTTAGGATTGTATAACGCATCATTTACACCTCATTAGTCATTTTCATGTTTCTTGGCACGTTTCTGAGTATAATATTTTTGTGCCTCTTGAATTTCATCCTTAATCTCGGACATTTCCTCATCAAGTAAATATGCTGCTTCAGCAGCTCTTTCAAGACGATGTTGAATTTCATCAGGATAATCGCCATCATATTTGTAACGAAGCGTATGTTCTATTGTTGCCCAGAAGTTCATTGCTAAAGTTCTAATTTGAATCTCTGCTAAGATATGTTTTTGTCCATTAAGCGTTTCAATTGGATACTCAATGATGACATGATAAGAACGATAACCACTCTCTTTTGTATTACGAATATAATCTCGTTCTTCAATAACCTTAAAGTCTCTTCGCTGTCTTAGTATGTCCACTACCACATCAATATCATCTACGAATTGACACATCATTCTTAACCCAGCAATGTCATACATTTCTTCATGTAAGCGGTCAAACGGAATACCTCTTTTATTAGCTTTATCAATTATGCTTGATATTGGTTTTACTCTTCCTGTAACAAACTCGATAGGTGACGTGTTTTCACCTACTTCATATTGTTTACGTAAACCTTTGAGTTTTACTTTTAGCTCATCTACCGCTTGTTTATAAGGTGTTAAAAATTGATCCCATTGGTTCATTTTGTTTCACTCCGCTTCACTCTAGTTCGAAAGTTTTTTCAACAGCTAAAACAAACTCCTTACCATAGTTATTATTTCCTTCAATATTATCTAATATATAATCTAATTCTTCTTGGAAGTGCTCTAATTCTAAATGATTATTTATGATAACCTTCTTATCTCTATTTTCATGTAACATCGACCATGTCTCTTGTACAAAAATTAAATAAGAATACGATTCGCCGTCATCAAGTATGTATGCGAAACCATAATTATCACTGTCAACAAGCATTTGTCCAACTTCTTCTAATCCGTCTGTAGGATCCTCAGAGAAGCAATAAATGCCATCTTCTTCTACTTTAATTTCATTTATATAAATACGCATGCCTGTCTTCCTCCTTATTCCATACTAGTTTAACATAATATATACTTACAAAACACGCCACAACTTACATAGAAATCATAGTACAACTCACTAAAATTCATATTTTCACAACTTATTTTCAACTTTAGAAATCTTAGCAAATATTAAATTCATTTTCAGATAAAAAAGGATCACAGAAAAAAATTTCAGATTGCTACTTACAATGATTAAATTACTTTAATTTAACAAGAACTTTCTTCATAATTAGAAATACTCAGAAGCGTTTAAACGAGGTGTTAATTATGGCAACAAATAATGAAATTGAGTTCAAGCAAATTTTAAATGAAAACGTATATCATCAAATTCGTAACACTTATTTTGAAAATGATAAACCCTTTACTCAAACGAACTATTATATTGATACGAATGATTTCAAACTGAAGAAACATCAATCAGCATTGCGTATAAGAGTTAAAGACAATCAATACGAAATGACTTTAAAGGTACCTGCAAAAGTTGGTTTAACCGAGTATAACCACGCGATTAATATTTCTCCTAAAATAGATACAACAATCTCATTGTCTCAACTGCCTGAAGACATAAGGGATATTATTGAAAATCAATTTGGCGTTTCCGATAAAGAACTTATCATTTTAGGAGCGCTTACCACTCATAGATTAGAAACGCAATTTCAAAATGAACTTTTAGTTTTAGACCAAAGTGAATATCTAGGTAAAACCGATTATGAACTTGAATTTGAAGTTCATTCATACGATGAAGGTTATGAAAAGTTTAATCATTTACTTCAAGAGTTTAATTTAAGTCATGAGAAACCGTTAAATAAAGTTCAACGATTTTTTGAAGAAAAGCAAAATTCAAGCAAAGAATAACGAGATTTCCCATAAGGGCAAATTACTTTCAAATGTAAAAATTCATGTTATATTAGATATATATTAATGGAACACGGTGATATTATGTCTAAAACACCATATGAGATAGTAGGTCCAGAAGCATTGTATCAAATGATTGACCACTTTTATTATCTAGTCGAAAGAGACGAACGAATTAACTATCTATTTCCAGGGGATTTTAGTGAAACAAGTCGAAAACAAAAGCAGTTTTTAACTCAGTTTCTTGGTGGACCAGACTTATATACTCAAGAACATGGTCATCCTATGTTAAAAAGAAGACATATGGAATTTACAATTACTGAATACGAACGTGATGCATGGTTAGAAAACATGCATACAGCGATTCAACATGCAAACTTCCCTGCAGGTGTCGGTGATTATTTATTCGAAAGACTACGTTTAACTGCTAATCACATGGTAAATTCCGAAAAATAATTGTAGGTGAATATACATGGCTGAAGAATTAAGAATAATGGATAATAAGAGTCGTGAAGAGACAAATCTGTCACCTGTAAGTAAAATAGAAATCTATTCATTTTTTGATCCTTTTAGTAAAGAGTGTTTTAAATTATCAGCTATCTTATCTAAATTAAGAATTGAATATAATCAATATATCCGAGTAAGACATATCTTAAATCCATCTCTAAAGGTTTTAACAAAGTGTCAAGCTCAAAGTACTTCTGATTTCGATAATATCGCTCTTGCATATAAAGCTGCAGAACTACAAGGTCGTATAAGAGCTGAGAGATTCATTCATTTAATGCAGAATGAAATAATACCTAAGCGTGATATTATTACAGAAGACATGATTTGTGATTGCATAAAAAATGCAGGCATAGATTATGAAGTTTTCAAGGAAGATTTACAAAAAAGTAAACTCACAGACAGTTTAAAAGTTGATCTTCATATTGCTCGCGAAATGGATATCGAACAAGCGCCTTCTCTCGTTTTCTTCAGTGAAGATGTGCACGAAGAAGGTTTAAAAGTCGAAGGCTTATATCCATACCATATTTATACTTATATTATTAATGAGTTAATGGGCAAACCTATCGAAAAGAATCTTCCGCCTAAATTAGAACAATATATTCAAAAGAAACAATTAGTTACAATGGAAGAATTATTAACTATATACGAATGGCCAGAAAAATTATTAAATAAAGAATTAAAAAAACTATCACTGCAACAAAAGGTTGAGAAATTACAGTATCCTGAAGGCGATTTTTGGAAATCCAAAATGCCTCAGTGTTAATCGAATCATAGATATGAAAAAGGACGACTAATTTTCTAGTCGTCCTTTTTCATATCTATATACGAGTATTCTTATACCCTTTTATGCATATAAAATGTATATTTTACACATGCAAAAGTTAGCGATTTAAATTTAAACATAAAAAAACGCCGTGTCTGATTACACGACGCTAAACAAAGGGGATGGGAGAAATTTTTCACTTCAAACAAAGGGGTATGTTTGTTATGTGATTAATTTCATGTTCATAATATAACACGGTACATACCCCTTTTCAACCTTTGATTAATTATAAATTTAAATTGTCACAATCTGTTCAAATTGTAAGCGAATTCAATCATGTTAAGCTTTCATAAGTTTTTCAAAAGCGTCTAATTTTTGTTCAAATACCTCACATGCTTCTTCAATTGGTTTAGGAGTAGTCATATCTACACCCGCATTTTTCAAGATATCAATAGGATAATTTGAACTACCTTTTTTCAAGAATTCATTAATATATCTTTCAACTGCCGGCTTACCTTCTGTTAAAATTTGATGGCTTAAACTTTGTGCTGCACTATAACCAGTAGCGTATTGATATACATAATAATTCATATAAAAGTGTGGAATACGAGACCATTCTTTACTAATATCTTCATCTGTTTCAACAGCATCGCCAAAGTATTGCTTATTAAGCTTCGCGTATTCTTCATTCATACGAGTCGGTGTAAGTGGTTCCCCAGCTTCTTCAATTTGGTGAATTTTATGTTCAAATTCAGCAAACATAGTTTGGCGGAACAACGTTGCTCTGAAACGTTCTAATTCTTGATTTAATAAAAGTAAACGACGCTCATCGTCTAAATGCTTATCCATATAATCGCTTAGTAATGCTTCATTACATGTAGATGCTACTTCAGCAACGAAAATTGTATAATCGCTTAAATTTGATGGTTGATTTTGACGACTAAAATAACTATGTGCTGAATGACCAAACTCATGTACTAATGTGTATAAATCAGAAACAGTATTAGACCAATTTAATAAAATAAAAGGATTCGTTAAATGCGCACCAGATGAGTATCCTCCAGAGCGTTTACCTTTGTTTTCATATACGTCAACCCATCGATTTTCTAAACCTTCTTTAACTACATTTAAGTATTCTTCACCCATTGGTTCTAAAGCTTTTAGCATCCATGATTTAGCTTCTTCATAAGGCATTTCAAATTTTACATCCTTAACTAGAGGAGTATATAAATCATACATTTTTAAGTCTTCAATACCTAATAACTCTTTTCTTAATTTCGTATACCTGTGTAACAACGGAAGATATTTGTGCACTGTTTTAACTAAGTTATCGTATACTTCTTCTGGTATATGATTATTACTTAATGCGCGTTCACGAGCAGAGTTATAGTTATGTGTTCTAGCATTAAACACATTTTTCTTCACCTCACCTGCTAATGTTGCACCTAATGTATTATTATGTGAGCCGTAAGCTTTGTATACATTTCTAAAAGCTGATTCTCTTAAATGACGATCGTCTGACTCAAGATATTTGATAAATGTACCTTGAGTGAGTGAATGTGCATTCCCATCTTTATCAATTGCGTCTTCAAATTCTAAATCTGCATTACTAAACATGCCATAAACATTTGAAGGCGTTGATAAAGCATCTTGTGCTTCTGTTAATAATTTTTCTGTATTCGCATCTAAAATATGTGGACGTTTTTCATTGATGAGTTTCAAATCAAACTCGTAACGTTTTAATTTATCGTAAGATGAAACAAAAGATTCAATTGTAGATTCATCAATTTGAAGTATTTCAGGCACTAAAAAGCTCCACGCAGAACTATATTTAATTACCAATTGATGTGCACGTGCTTCTAATCCAGTATATTTATCATTAGCAGTATCTTGGTCTTGTTTAAGGTGTGCATAGACATAAACTTTTTCCAGTTTAGTTCCTAATTCATCTTCAAACGCTAATGCGTTGTATAGCGTTTCAGGACTATCTCCTAAGTGACCTTTAAACTGCTCTTCTTTACCTATTTCATTTTCAACTTCTTTAAAGGCTTCTTCGAAAGCATTATCATCTTTGAAAATTGTAGTTAAATCCCATGTATATTCAGGATATTTACGTTCCTGTTCTTCTCTTGTTAATTGTTGACTCATAAAGTAAACCTCCTTGATTATATCAATAGCTTAATTTTCTCATTTTAGCACTACTTTTGCACGTTTAAGCATTTAATAAAATACATTTTCTCAAATTCGTTTACTAGATTCTTCAATACTGTGAATTTGTTGTACCTATAGCATGCAAAACACCTGAATTTAACTTTCCCCATCAATAATTGACACGCTTCATAACTCTTAAAATCTCGTCTTAGTAATAAATATTGAAGCTGCCATTCAATAGGATGTGTTTCGATGTATATTTGATTTTCAAAAATAAATCCTAATCTATCGCAAACTTTTTCATCATTCATTCGTAATTGATACATTGCACTTAAAGTTGGCTCTAATACTGAATTTTTCCATCTACATTGCTTAATGTAGTTTAAAATTTTGGCTCTGGTTAATTGGTAGACTTTATAATGTCTATGATTACTTTTATTAAAAAGCGTTGTTAAATTTGATGTATAACTTTTAGCTACAAATTTTTTCCCACCAATATTTTGAAGATGTCTATAGATTACCAATTCTGCTTTGTCGATACTCCATGTGAAAAGTGTCCGACTCATAGGGTTAATAAATGTAGCTTGAAATTGATTAAGTTTCATGATGTTCTTTTTGATTACCATATCACTAATCAACCAATAAACGCTTAATCCAATGCTTTCTAACCCTCTAGTTCTTTTCATAATTTCATTTACACTTATTCTAGAAAATTGGACTTCTATAGCATATTTATTATCAATAACTAAATCAGGATATTGATATACCCCACCATAATAAGGCTCAATTTGTACATGATGATTTAATTTCTCAAATTTCTGAGCTAATAATATTTTTGTTTGATAATGTTCATACGTTTCGTTTTTATAGCACGGTCTAGAACCTTTTACTTTATGTGCAAAATGAGGAATGACTTTCTCTCCACGTCGAAACACGACTTCGGATTGACAATGTGGACACACATACATTTGTTTTTTTGATGCATTTTTAGCTAAAATTCTTTGATTATTTTCACCAATTGCTACTAACATCTCTTCACCTCATATATTACAACGAGGTTGTAGGTATTTTTACTTTTAAAAATTAAAAAAAGGCACCTTTATCAGGCACCTTGTAAAAGAACTCTAATTATTCTTCTGCGTCAGTAAAATATCTACGAACTTGAGAAGTAACATTATGACTCATGATGATTTTAGCGTAGTCATTTAAATAAACTTCTGTCTTATCAGTAGGATAAGCAAATTCTAATAATTGACTATAGCTATCATTAATGGCTTCTTGAGAAACAGAGTCATCAAAATAGATTGAATAATAATACTGATTATTAATCATATATAATAAATCTTCGTATTCACTCGTATTTTGGTTATTGTGATATGCATAATTAATGACATGTTCTAAATCGTCAAATTTAACAATTACTGTTCTAACATTTGAACGTTTTTGAGTACGTTCATGATTAGCTTTTTGTTCTGCTTTCTTCTGTTGACTGCGTTGTTCAAATAACTCTTCTAAATTATCTTCACCGTCTAAGGTTTGAGCTAGTAATTCATTAACTTGATCATCAAACTGATCATTTGTATCTTCATCAGACATGTTCATTGCATCTTCATTTTTAGATTTAGAGATGGTAACTTCCACACCTTTTTCGAAAGCATGTACTTGAATCCATAAAGGACCTTCTACCACAAAATCTTCTTCTTCATTAATTTCGTCCATCATTGACCAGAAGAATTCTTCGCCACGTTTACGGTTAGTCCATAAATCTTCACGGTTAAAACCACGTGCTTCAATGTCGCTGTATGTTATAAACAATTTAACTGTTGTATCATCAACGCGTTCTATTCTCATATCATCTCACTCCTTACAGTCGATGAATAGTAATCATATTGTATTAGAACGGAACGTAAATTACAATCTATTTGTTTGATTAAATTTAACTATTTTCATTTGGATATTCATATTAACATATTCCCTATTTTGACGCCAAAAAACCATCCGTCAATAATAAGTCGCAACATGCAAAAAACAACACTATCAACAATGAATAGTGTTGTTTTGAATCTTTTAGTAAAGTGATTAAATCACATAGTTATATTGGTTATTAGTCAACCAAACGTTGAGCTTCTTGTAATTGGAACGTACGAACTTTTCTTGGTAAGAAACGTCTAATTTCATCCTCGTTGTATCCAACTTGTAAACGTTTGTCATCTAAAATAATAGGACGACGTAATAAACCTGGGTTATCTTGAATGATAGAATATAAATCTTGTAAAGGTAAAGAATCAATGTCTACATTCAATTTTTGATATGTTTTAGAACGAGTTGAAATAATTTCATCAGTTCCGTCTTCAGTCATTTTTAAAATTTGTTTAATTTCATCAATTGTTAAATGTTCAGAAAAAATGTTACGCTCCGTATATGGAATGTCATGTTCTTGTAACCATGCTTTCGCTTTACGGCAAGATGTGCAACTTGGTGAAGTAAATAATGTTACCATACATCTCACTCTCCTATTGAATGAATTAAATTCATTATTTTTAATATAATTATCGATTTAAGAAATTGAATTTTTAAGCTTTCTTAATCTTACACTTAATAGTATAACCACCTAAGATTAAAATTAAATGAGAAAATCCTAATTTTTCTGAGAAATCTTGAAATTCATCAAATAATTAATTTGTATATTGTGTATACCCAAATATACTAATATTCTAACACAACTTACAATTTAACGAAATACTGTTATAATGTTATCTAAACAATATTAATTAGAAAGTAGGCATCTAATATGGAAACTTTATTTTCAGGAATTCAACCGAGTGGTATTCCTACTATTGGCAATTATATAGGTGCACTAAAACAATTCGTAGATGTACAAGATGACTATGATTGTTTTTTCTGTATCGTTGATCAACACGCCATTACAGTACCACAAGATCGTTTGAAATTACGTAAACAAATTCGACAATTAGCAGCAATATATTTAGCAACGGGAATTGATTCAGATAAATCAACACTCTTTATTCAATCTGAAGTTCCTGCGCACGTGCAAGCTGGTTGGATGCTTACAACAATTGCTTCAATAGGTGAACTTGAACGTATGACACAGTTTAAAGATAAAGCTCAAAAACGTGTCGATGGTGTACCAGCAGGTTTATTAACTTATCCTCCTTTAATGGCAGCCGATATCGTTATTTATAATACAAATATCGTTCCAGTAGGAGACGACCAAAAACAACATATGGAACTTACACGTAACTTAGTAGACCGTTTTAATAGTCGTTATAACGATATTTTAGTAAAACCAGAAATCCGTATGCCTAAGGTTGGCGGGCGCGTAATGAGTTTACAAGACCCTACTAAGAAAATGAGTAAAAGTGATAATAATCAGAAAAACTTTATTTCACTTTTAGATGAGCCAAATGTGGCTGCTAAAAAAATCAAAAGTGCTGTAACAGACTCTGACGGTGTTATTAAATTCGACCGAGATAATAAACCTGGCGTTTCTAATTTATTATCAATTTATTCTGGTTTAACTGATGAACCTATTAAAGATATTGAAGCAAGATACGAAGGCGAAGGCTATGGTAAATTTAAAGGCGACTTAGCTGAAATCGTTAAAGAATTCCTTATTAATTTCCAAGAAAAATATGAAAGCTTTTATAATTCAGATGAGTTAGATGACATCTTAGATAAAGGTAGAGACAAAGCACATAAAGCTTCATTTAAAACATTGAAAAAAATGGAAAAAGCAATGGGATTAGGACGTAAAAGATAACTACAATATAAATGGTACTGGAACAACTACTCCAGTACCATTTATTTATGATTAATTTATTATTTTCTTCCCTTAGGATTAAATGCATCTTTAAGACCTTCACCTACAAAGTTAATACTTAGTATAGTGAGTGTAATCATCAAAGCTGGGGGCATCCAAATCCACGGCTTACTACTTAATACATCCCCTTCTTGAGCATCACTTAGCATATTACCCCAAGAAGGTATTGATTTGCTTATACCAAAACCTAAGAAACTAAGTCCAGATTCGACAACTATCATTCCAGCAAACGTTAATGTTGCTTGTACAATAACTACACTTAAAATATTGGGGAGCAAATGTTTTAATATAATCTTGTATGTAGGTGTACCTATAGATTGTGCTGCTAAAAAGTACTCATTTTCTTTTTCTTGTAGCACCTTACCTCTTACTAATCTAGCGATGCCTCCCCAACTAAGTATAATAATTACAAATACTAAAATGATGGCTGAGCCATATGGATTCTTAATTTTATCTCCTAATGCTGCATTTAAAACAATTGCAAAAATTAAGAATGGAAATAACATAACAAACTCCGTAACCCTCATTAATATAGTGTCTAAAATCCCACCAAAATAGCCTGAAATTACACCAATAGTTATCCCTATTACGAGCATACCTATAGTTGAAGTAAAACCAATAGCTAGAGAAATTCTTCCAGCATACAACAATCTACTAAAATTATCTCTCCCTCCAGCATCAGTACCTAATAGATTTTCAACTGACATATCACCTTTAATATTTAATAAATCTTGTTTGTTTATTGGTAAAGGTGCGATCAGAGGCGCAATGATTGAAATAATTGCTATTAATATAAGAAAAGTAAGTGAAATCATAGCTAGTTTATTGTGACAAAACTTTCTTAAAGATATTGTAAATGGCGAATAAGATTTTTTCTTCAAGATAATCATCCTCTCATTTAATTACTTCGTATTCTTGGATCAACTAGACCATACGTAATGTCTGAAATTAAGTTACCTAATAATCCTAAAAATGAGAAAAATAATGTCATTGCCATCATTACCGGATAATCTTGACCTGTCACAGATTCTAAAAATAATTTTCCTATTCCATTGTATGAAAATATAGTTTCTGTAATGACTGCACCACCTAAAATACTGACAATATCTGCTCCTAAAAATGTAATAATAGGAATTAATGAGTTTCTCAAAATATGTTTGATATAAATTCTATTGGTAGAAAGACCTTTTGATTGTGCAGTTAAGACATAATCCTTTTGGGAGTTTTCAATAATATCGTTACGTAAATATTGTATATAGCCTGCTGTAGAAAGTAATCCCAATGTCGCTGCAGGTAAAATTGTGTGATATATCTTGTTTATATAATACGATAGTGTTCCCTCTTGTACATTGATATCTACAGACCCTTGAAATGGAAATAAATTCAATTGAAATGCAAAGAAGAAAATTGCAAATACTCCAGCTATAAAGGAAGGAATTGCTAACATGATATAGTTAAATATTTGAATTGAATAATCACTAATTGTATATGCATATCTACCTGAAATAATTCCTAATGTGAAAGAAATTATATATGTAATAATAAGGGACATTGCACCTAAAAGAATCGTGTTAGGTAACCTTTCTTTAATTAAATCCATTACTGGTCTTTTATATTTAATCGATTCTCCAAAATTACCATGAACAATATTATTTGCCCATCTTATATATTGCTTTGGTATAGAATCATTTAGTCCTAACTTTTCTCTTTGCGCATCAAGAGCTTCTTGCTTAATGTTTGGGCCTTGCTGTCCAGAAAATGGATCTCCCGGTTGTATGATTGCCAATGAAAACACAACCATAGAAATTAAAATAAGCAAAGGAATCATTAATCCTAATCGTTTAAGTATTAATTTAACCATTAGCTTCACTCCCCACACTTTTAGGATAAAAACAAGCGACTTTATGACCGTTTATTACTTCTCTTAGTTGAGGTTTTTCTCTTTTACATTTATCTTGAACTAATGGACATCTTGTTTGAAATGGACAACCACTAGGAGGATTACTAGGTGAAGGTAACTCACCCTGTAAAATAACTCTGTTCTTTTTTTCTTGATTAAATTGTGGAATTGAAGAAATAAGTGCTTGAGTATAAGGATGTAAAGGCTTATTGTAAATATTTTTATGAGAAGCTATTTCAACCATATGACCTAAATACATCACTCCTATAACATCACTTATATGCTTTACAACGCTTAAATCATGAGCTATAAATAGATAACTAAGTTTAAATTCATCTTGTAAGTCTTTCAAAATGTTTAACACTTGTGATTGAACTGATACATCTAATGCACTCACTGGTTCATCAGCAACTATTAATTTAGGGCGCAAAGCTATAGCTCTTGCTATTCCTATACGTTGTCTTTGACCACCGGAAAATTCATGAGCATATTTATAATATGCTTCTTCACTAAGGCCTACACAATTGAGTAAATGCATTACCTCTGCTTTAACTTCTTCTTTACTCATTTTCTTGTAATTTAATAAAGGCTCAGCAACAATATTTCCTACCATCTGCATAGGATTCAAAGAAGCGTAGGGATCTTGAAATATCATTTGAAAATCTTGTCTAGCTTCTCTTAATTTTTTACCTTTCAAGTATGTAATATCTTTATTGTCTAATTTAATTTGACCACTCGTAACCGTATCCAATCTAACAATAGTTTTACCAATTGTGGATTTACCACAACCTGATTCACCTACTAAACCGAATGTTTGACCTTTCTTAATAGAAAAAGAGATGTCATCAACAGCTTTAACATATTGTTTATTTTTAAATATACCTGTCTTTAATTCATAGTATTTTTTGACATTTTTTACTTCTAATAGGTTATTCATGATGTTCTGCCTCACTTTGTCTATCGAATAAATGACATCGCACTAAAGTGTCATTTATATTACTCATACTTGGACATATACTATTACAAATATCTAATTTTTCGTCACATCGATTTGCAAATCTACAATTATTAAACTGAAATTCCGTGATAGATGGCACTATTCCTTCTATCGTTTCTAATCTTTCTCTTTCACTATCTAATGTAGGAATAGTTCTCAATAATTTTTTAGTGTATGGGTGCTTAGGATTTTCCAAAATTTCTTTAAGATTTCCATACTCTACAATTTGGCCCGCATACATAACCATTACTTTGTCACAGAATTCTGAAACGACACTTAAATCATGAGTAATTAATATGATGGACATCTGAGTATCTTTTTGAATGTTCTTTAATAAATCTAAAATTTGAGCCTGTATAGTCACATCCAATGCTGTAGTAGGTTCGTCAGCTATTAGTAATTTTGGAGAGCAACTAATTGCCATTGCTATCATTACTCGTTGTCTCATTCCTCCTGAAAGTTGATGAGGATAACTATTTAGAACTTCCTCTTGCCTGGAAATTCCAACTTTTAACAATAAATCTTTAGCTTCTTGATACGCCTCTTTTTTAGATTTCTTTTGATGTACTAATATACTCTCAATGATTTGGTTTTTTATTTTGAATACAGGATTTAATGCTGTCATAGGTTCTTGGAATATCATTCCTATATCATTACCTCTAATTTTTAGAAAATCACTCTCGTTATATTCATCTATGCGTTTTCCTTCAAAAATAACTTCACCATGTGTAATTTTCGATATTTTATCTGGCAATAACTTAATAATTGACTTATTCAATATTGATTTACCGCAACCTGATTCACCCACTACACCTAAAACTTCACCTTTCTCTAATTTAAAACTTACTTTATCGACTGTAGGATACCATTGTTTATTTATAAATAAAGATGTCTCAAGTTCTTTAACTTCTAAAAGATGATTCGTCATCATATCCCCCCTTTAAAAATAAACCCCGACAAATCGTCGAGGTTTAGCTCATTTTAATTAACCTTCGTTAATTGATATAAATCTTTGTCACTACCAATTTCTATATCATAGTTACGAACTTTATCATTAACTATACCTATAGATTTCATTTGTAACATTGGTAAAGCAGGCAACTCTTCATTCATATATTTTTGCCATTGAACATATAGTTCTTTACGTTTTTTCTCATCTTTACCAACCTTGTCAAAATCTAAAGCATCATCTAAAAGCTTATCTGATTTTGGAAGAACTGTTCTCATTTCATTCATTGGTCTATCAGTATGGTATAAATCAGATGGATCTGGATCAGTTCCACCTGCCCAAGTTCTAAAGTACACTTCCATATTTTTAGAGGCATTAGCTAAATCATCATTATATTTTCCAAACTCTACTAATTTAACTTTAGTTTTTAGACCAACTTTTTCCCAGAAATCTTTAATTGCTGCAGTTCTTGGTTCAAATGTTGGGTTTGAACCAGCATAATGTTTAAGATTAATAACAAATGGTTTACCTTTAGGATCTTCTCTAAATCCATCACCATCTTTATCTTTATAACCAAGTTTATCTAGAATCTTTTTAGCTTTCTCAGGATCATATTTATATTCTTTTAAATCTTTTGAATCAGCTGCAATCCATTCTGTTGAAGGAACGTATGAATTGATTTCAGTTCCATAACCATTGAAGAATGCATTAATCCATTTTTTTCTATCAATTGCATAAAGTAAAGCTTGTCTAAGTTCTTTACTTTCATATTTTGGACGAACTTCACCAGTTTTATTCTTAGCTTTATCATAATCATGTGATACAAAACCAATAACTGCATAATCAAGACTTGGCGTAGATAAAACTTTAATTTTTTCTTTAGACTTTTTAGCTTCTTTAGCCATTGGCGCCGTAGCTTCATTCACTAAATCAATATCGCCTTTTTCCAAAGCTTTAATCATTTGTGGTTGATCGATTACTTTTATTTCAATTTTGTCTAAAGCTGGTTTACCTTGCCAATAATCATCAAAACGTTCTAATTGAATCGCTTCACCTTGAACAATTTTCTTAACTTTATACGGTCCAATACCAATAGGATGCTTACGAATTTTATCTGACTTAGCTAAATCTTTTACAGGGACATCGCTTAAATATTTCTTACTTAACAGAGGCCCAGATATAAATCCAGTTAAATAATTAACTTTCTTCTTATCAAATGTAACCTCCATAGTATAATTATCTTTCTTCTTAATACCACTAATATGATCTGCTTTACCATCGTGCATTTCTTTGGCACCTTTAATATTTTCTACAGATGGATAGTAACTTCCTGAATAATCTTTATTTGCTAACACTTCTAAAGTGTAAATCCAATCATCTATTGTCAATTCATTACCATCATGCCATTTGATACCTTTTTTAATCTTAAATTCAATTTTTTTACCTGGGTCAATATCTTTCCATGAAGCAATAAAAGGTTTAGGTTTAACTTTTTTATCAACTTTAATGACATTTTCATTAAAATAACCTTCAACTGTAGCATCTGTGTGATCAGAACTTAAAATTGATGAATAAACGCCAGTAGGTGCAGCAGGCATACCAACTTTTAATGTACCGCCTTTATGTTCAGAAGTATCAGTTTTACTTTCATCATTAGAAGCGTCTTGTTGTTTGCCTTTTCCACAGCCACTTAGTACTAATATAATAATTAAAACTAGAGTTAAATACTTAAAGTATTTTCTCATCCAATTCCCCTCCTGCTAATTCTTAGTTGTTTGTTTTAGTTTACTATTAAAAATTTATATTACAAGTTAATTTTTAGAAATTTCTGATAATTTGTTTTCTTAATTTCTATAATGTTTATCAAAATAAAAAAGATGTGCGAATTATATTTTTAAATATATACATACTGAAACACTTCACTCATTTGGAACAAAACTTAGATCAGCTCTATAAACCACAAAAGCGGCACTGGATTCAACTATCCAGTACCCTATATTACTCATTAATCTCTTATATTTCGTTTTAGCTATTGTTATTTCATTTTCAATATAAAAAATCTTCAAGTGCGTCATCTATAAACCCACTTGAAGATTTTTATTTATATTCAATTAGTCTTCAAATTTCTTAAATACTAACACTGCGTTGTGTCCACCAAAGCCTAAGCTGTTACTCATCGCATAAGTAATTTCTAAATCTTCAGCTTTATTAGGAACGAAATCTAAATTACATTCTTCATCTGGTGTCACAGCATGAATTGTAGGTGCTACTTTAGAGTCTCTGATAGATAAGGCTGAGAAGATAGCCTCAATTCCACCTGTTGCACCTAATAAGTGACCAGTCATTGATTTAGTTGAACTTACTTTTAATGTTTTAGCAGCGTCTCCAAAAGTATTTTGGATTGCTTTAACTTCATATAAGTCACCTACTGGCGTACTTGTGCCGTGTGCATTTAAGTATTGAACATCTTTCGCTTCGATTCCTGCATCATCTAAAGCAGCTTGCATTGCTCTTGAACCGCCTTCACCTTCTGGCGCTGGTGCAGTAATATGATAAGCATCTCCAGTTGAACCATAACCTACTATTTCCGCATAAATTTCTGCGCCACGTGCTTTAGCTGATTCTAATGATTCAAGGACAACGATTCCTGCGCCTTCACCCATAACAAAGCCATCACGACCTTCTTGGAATGGACGACATGCGGTTTCTTTATCATCATTTGTAGATAAAGCACGACTTGCACTAAATCCAGCAATTGCCATGTCAGTAATTGGCGCTTCTGTACCACCAGTTATCATCGCATCAGCATCACCACGTTGGATGACTTTAAATGCTTCACCGATTGAGTTCGTACCTGTCGCACATGCTGTAACAGTGGAACCGTTAGGCCCTTTAGCACCTAAGTCAATAGATACTTGTCCAGTAGCCATATCAGGAATTAACATTGGTACGAAAAATGGACTCACACGACGAGGTCCTCTTTCGACTAGTGTTGTATGTGCCGTTTCAAATGTTTCCATACCACCAATACCTGAGCCAATCCATACACCAATACGATCAGCTGTATCATCATTGATATCTAATTTCGCATCTTGTACCGCTTCTCTTGCTGCAACAACTGCATATTGTGTGAAACGGTCCATACGACGCGCTTCTTTCTTATCTATATGATCTTCAATGTTAAAGTCTTTTAATTCACCTGCTAAATGCACGTTATAATTATCAGTATTAATACGTGTAATTCTATCAATACCATTAACTCCATTTAAAGCATTTTCCCATGTTGTTTTAGCATCGTTACCGATAGGAGATAAGGCTCCGATACCCGTTATAACAACTCTGTTTTTTTCATTCATACGTTATCCTCCTATTTTCCCCATTTGATAACGATTGCGCCCCAAGTTAAGCCACCGCCGAAGCCAACTAAGACTAAATTATCGTCATCTTTAATTTTTCCGTTTTGCAATTCTTGGTTAATACTTAATGGTATAGAAGCTGCTGAAGTATTACCATATTTATTAACAGAAACACTCATCTTTTCTTTTTCTATACCCAATCTTTCTCTTGCAGATTCCATAATTCGAATATTTGCTTGGTGAGGTATAAATAAATCGATATCATCTGAAGTTAAACCAGCTTTGTCAACAACACGTGTTGAGGCATCGCCCATTATTCTTACAGCAAATTTAAATACTTCTCTACCATTCATTTTTAATTTACCAGTTTCTTTATCTAAATATAAGTATTTTCCACCGCTACCATCAGAACCCATTTCATAACTGATGATACCTCGACCTTCAGAAACCTCGCCCATCACTACTGCGCCGGCACCATCACCGAATAACACAGCTGTTGAACGGTCTGTAAGGTCTGTAATTTTAGATAATTTGTCAGCACCAACAACCAAAATATTTTTATAATCACCAGATTGGATATATTGTTTAGCTGTAATCATTGAATACATAAATCCAGAACATGCAGCGAGTTGATCCATTGTGGCTACCTTTCCAGTTCCTAATCTCTCTTGTAAAATATTAGCCACACTTGGGAATGGCATATCGCCTGTAGCTGTAGCTACGATAATCATATCGATATCTTCAGGTAGAATTCCTGCATCTTCAATTGCTTTAATACTTGCGTTATATGCTAAGTCAGATGTGTCTTGATCTTCATCTGCCCAATGTCTTTCTTTAATACCAGTCATTTTAGAAATCCATTCATCGGATGTTTCTAAAAATTGCTCAAAATAGGCATTGTCTACAATGTTTTCCGGAGCGTATGCGCCGAAACCTTTAATACCCACGTTCATGGTCGTACACCTTCTTAAATAAATTTTTAATACCAGGTATTAATTTAACACATACTTGTTTTTAAACTCAAGTAGATTCACTTTTCCTCGTTGGTTAAAGGCCTATATTTATACACTTAAAAAAGTATCCGCTTCAATATTATTTCAATTTTAATTTTTAAAATGCCTATGCAACACTCAATCATTTTAAAAACATCAGTCACAACAAAATTGCTACAATGTATGTGTTAAGCATTGATTTACACTATACAAATTTAAATATTTCACTTAAAATAGAGATATCGATTATAAAAGCGGAGGTCAAATCAAATGAAATACCTCATGACATTTATATGGGCAGTATTATTGCTAGAAATGGTAAACTTTGTATTAAACAGTCTAAACAGTGGTCCAGCATTAAATGTAATTAACCCTATTATTATGGCTGTTGTGTTTACAATTTTTGTAGCAATTTTTGGTGCTATCATGAAACCAAGTAAAGGTTCAGATCAATACGAATCATAACATCATGAATAAAAGACGAGATACGTTGACATCAGTGTCAAACGTACCTCGTCTTTTTTTACTCTATTTTATTTTTAACAAATACAGCTTATTAAATCATTCATAAAGTCATTAATGTTGGTGCTTCATTAAACTTTTCTTCCTACTAAATTAATTTTTGCTTTATCTAATAATTTAGAATCTACTTGATGCAATAATTCATTTAAATAGAAAGCATTTTTCAAGTTAAGCTTGTCACTTAAAGCATAAACTACAAGTTCATAGTAATGATCTTTATCTGGAGGCGTAGGTCCTACATAATGATTTTCAATCTCTGAAAAATCTTCATCCAATAAACCTGTTGCAAAGCTGTTCTTACCTTGTACAAAGTCACTTTTAATTCTAGAAAAGTCTTCAACAATATCGATTGTATCGCTATTGACACTCACGTTAGCCACGACCCAGTGAATCCATGGGAAACCACATACTGGAACAGCATCATAATCAATTAAAGTCCAAGCAATATATTGTGTACCTGGTGGCAAGTCTACTACATTAAATGGAAATGATTTAATAGGATTATTGTTAATTAAGTCAACCGGTTGTGCGCCTGCAGCATAGTCATAAGGTATAATGTTGTTGTTAAAATTAGTGTTGATTTTCATGTTGTCTTCTCCTTTAATTTAATGAGTGATATATAAATACATTCGTGTATTATTACAAAATAAAAGTATAAATATATACTACTACAAAACCCCTGCCGTTTAAATTAATATCCTTTAATAAAAAATAAATCCAAGAAGGTGACTTGCACACACTTTCTTGGATCTTTGTTTGATTCATTCTATTTCATTAAATATTTTCTGCTTTTTCAACGTCAAATTGTAATTCATTGTCAGAATTTAAATCTACTTTAATTGTTGTACCTTCAGGTAGACTTTCTTTAATCATCATGCGGGCAAGTGGTGTTTCGATTTGTCTTTGAACAAAACGTTTTAATGGTCTGGCACCGAATTGTGGTTCATAAGCCTCTTCACCTAGCCATTTTTTAGCTTTATCAGATACTTCAATTGAGATTCGTTGCTCTAATAATCTAATGTTTAATTGAGTTAAGATTTTATCGACAATCATACTCATATCACTAACTGATAATGGTTTAAATAATACAATATCATCCATACGGTTTAAGATTTCAGGTTTGAAATAAGCATGTAAGCTATCCATTACCGCTTTCTCAGTACTTTCGCTAATTTCTCCAGCGTCTTTAACGTTTTCAAGTAACACTTGTGATCCAATATTACTTGTCATGATGATGATTGTATTTTTGAAATCAACACTACGTCCTTTAGAGTCAGTAAGTCGACCTTCATCTAATATTTGAAGTAGCACATTAAAGACATCGCTGTGCGCTTTTTCTACTTCATCTAATAAAATAACTGAATAAGGATTTCGTCTAACTGCTTCAGTTAATTGTCCGCCTTCATCATGACCAACATAGCCTGGAGGAGCACCAATTAAACGAGAGACTGCATGTTTCTCCATGTATTCACTCATATCAATTCGAATCATGTGTTTTTCAGAATCAAATAGTGAAGCAGCAAGTGATTTAGCTAATTCAGTTTTACCTACACCTGTTGGTCCTAAGAATAAGAAGCTACCAATAGGTCTATTTGGATCTTTGATACCTGCACGTGCTCTAACTACTGCATCAGAAACCAAGTCTACTGCTTTGTCTTGGCCAACGACACGTTTATGAAGAATATCGCCAAGGTGCAATAATTTCTCTCTTTCAGTTTCTACAAGTTTAGAGACTGGAATACCTGTCCATTGACTTACAATATCGCCAATTTCTTCATCAGATACAACCTCACGAATCATTCTGTCGCTGTCTTCACCTGTTTCATCTTGGAAGACATCTTCTAACTCTCTTAATTCTTTCTCTAATTGTGGAATTTTACCGTATTGTAATTCTGCAGCTTTCTCAAGGTTGTTATTTGTTTGTGCATCTTCGAGGGCTTTTCTACTTTCATCTAATTCAGCTCGTTTTTGTTGTAATTTACCTATTTTTTCTTTTTCTTGTTCTACACGAGATTGTAATGATGCTTGTTTTTCTTTTTCATTAGAAAGCTCTTCCTGTAGTTCTTGTAGTCGTTGTTTACTTGCATTATCAGATTCATTTTTCAATGCGCTTTCTTCAATTTCCAACTGCATTACACGACGATTAACTTGGTCTAATTCAGTTGGATTAGAGCCCATTTCAGTACGAATTGTCGCACAAGCTTGGTCTACTAAATCAATCGCTTTATCAGGTAAGAATCGATCAGTAATATAACGATCTGATAATTCAGCCGCAGCGACTAGCGCACGGTCTTGGATACGAACACCATGATACACTTCATAACGTTCTTTTAAACCACGTAAGATTGAAATTGTATCTTCAACATCTGGTTCGCTGACACCTACTTTTTGGAAACGACGCTCTAAGGCAGAATCTTTTTCAATATATTCTCTATATTCATTTAACGTTGTTGCACCAATGCAATGCAATTCACCACGTGCTAACATTGGTTTCAACATGTTTCCTGCATCCATTGCGCCCTCAGTTTTACCAGCGCCGACTAACATGTGAATTTCATCTATAAATAGAATAATACGACCTTCTGATTCTTTCACTTCTTTAAGTACTGCTTTGAGACGTTCTTCAAATTCACCTCTATATTTCGCACCAGCGACTAAGGCACTTAAATCGAGTTCGAAAATCGTTTTATCTAGTAATGATTCAGGCACGTCTTTTTTAACGATACGTTGTGCTAAACCTTCTACGATGGCAGTTTTACCTACACCTGGTTCTCCGATTAATACAGGATTGTTTTTAGTTTTTCGACTTAAAATTCGAATTGTATTACGAATTTCTTCGTCTCTACCAATCACAGGATCCATTTTACCTTGTCGAACTTCTTCTACTAAGTCACGACCATATTTTTCTAAAGCTTCGTAGTTTACTTCTGGATTTTGAGTTGTCACATGATTTCCCCCTCTTACTTTTGTGATAATTTCTTTGATAACTTCTGCTTTATTACCAATAAATTGTTGCGTTGTTTGATCAATGTCCATAGCAGCACGTAATATATGTTCCATAGAAATGAATTCGTCTTCATATTCTTTCATATATGTTTCTGCTTTATTTAATAATTCATTGGCTTTCGGACTAATATATTGTCCGTATTGTACATTATCTCCTTGTACTGATGGATAATTTTTTAATTTATCTTCATAAGCTTTCGTTAATTGATCGACATCAATATTTGCTCTTTCTAATACACTTTTGAATAAACTTTCACTTTCTTCTAATGTTGCTTTTAGAAGTGCTTCATTTTCAATATTTTGTAATTCATATTCTTTACTGATTTCGACTGCTTTTTGTAAAGCGCCTTGAACAGCGTAAGTCATTTGATTAATATCCAATTTTTTCACCTCTATTTATTTAGAGTAAATAGGTCTAAAGCAAATGTTTTTTGACTTTGACTTTCTTTGACCTTAATTATATTATAGACCCTCTTTCATCAATATTCAACAATTTACACTTATTTTTTGACCTTTTTCCCTATTAATTTTTGAAAATAAATTCTACAATATCTAGTTTCTTTATACCTTTAATTACATAAAAAGAAACTAGCCCAACGTTAGCTGATTAACGTCAAACTAGTTTCTCATTAAACCTATTTCTTTTTCATATTTTTCAATATTTCATCTGTTAGAGCTTCGACACCGCTATTTTCAAGATGTATACCATCTGGAGCAAAGTACTCTGTATGCCCTTCTGAACGTTTGTACCAATCAACAAGTTTTACATTCTTATGACTTTTAGCAGCATTTGCCATTAACTGATTCACATGGCCTTCATATGATCTTGGCACTCTCGTATTAACAAGGTAGACTTGAGCTTTTCCAAATTTATCAATTAGATCATCTAATTGCTCTTTTGAGAAATCCCCATTAGTACCTAATTCTAAAACAACTTGGTCAGAAGATTTACTATAATTCTTATAATTGCTATCTACTAATGGAAGTGCTTGATACAAGTTTCGCCCCACTTTACCATCAATATTTGCCTTCGGAACTCTAGATTTAAACTGTTCACCAATATCGACCATGACCGAGTCCCCGATTAGTAATGGTTTAATATCAGAATACACTTCATCCTCATTCTTACCTTCTTTTGTTTTTCCATCATTCGTAAGCGTAATGTCATCAATAGGCAACATATGGATGAGATATTTGTCATTTTCATTTGTATTAAATGATTGTGCTTTATCAGAAATTTTATCTTTACCTAATTTATCAAATGCACCTGCAAGTATCAGAATAAGTGGTAATGCTAATATAATTGTTACCACAGTTCTTATAAATTGAGGTTTAAATCTCTTCTTAATAGCAAACGCTTTAAGTCCTTGCTTTCTGAAAGGTGTCTCTACGTATCGATAAGATAATTCGGCAAACATAACAGTTAATATGATATCTAAGAAATAAACATAAACTGGAATTTGCCCGTCTATATAATGACTATGAATGAAACTAATTATAGGAAAATGCCACAAGTACAGACTATATGACCGTTTACCAATATAGACAAACAATGGATTACCTAAGGCTTTAGATACCAATGTAGCAGGATGAACGACACTCGCTATGATAAGTAAAGACATAGCTGAGATGAGATAAAACCCGCCATTGTAAATCCAGTCACTCTCATCTTTAACTGTAAAGAATAAAACAACTAAAAATAACAAACCGACTATTCCGGCAGTATCAATAGTTGCTTTTAGTGCCCTAGGTGGATTTGCCTTAAGTTTAAATGGTGGCCACATAAATGCAAGAAGTACACCTAACAGTAATGTTTGTAGTCTTGTATCAGTGCCAAAATATACACGTGAATGATTCATATGTGGTTGAGAAATTACAACCATTAATAAAAGTGAAATTAAAGAAATAATCCAAAATACAAGCGCTACATTTTTATACTTCTTCATTGTCATCAATAATAAAATTAATATTGCTGGGAAGAACAGATAAAATTGTTCTTCAATAGCTAAAGACCATAGATGTTTTAATGGCATAAATGAAAATTGTTCAAAGTAATTAACATCTTTAGCTATATACCACCAGTTAGATACATAAAAAATTGCGGCAATAATGTCATGCTTGACCCTAACGATATTATCAGGTTCAAGAACAAGTGTTGCAAAACCAACCACAATCAATAAGGCTAACACCGCAGGTAAAAGTCTTTTTATACGTCTAATCCAGAAACTTTTAAGGTTAATAATTCCTGTTTCTTCATATTCTTTTAATAATAGACTTGTTATCAAAAAACCTGAGATAACAAAGAAAGTATCTACTCCTAAGAAACCGCCAGTGAGCCATTTCTTATTTAAGTGATAGATAATAATTCCAAGAACCGCAATTGCGCGCAAACCATCAAGTCCAGGCATATAACGCATTTTTTTACCGCGTTGATGACCTTTCTTTAATTCTTTTTCCATTTTTTATAGTCATTCCCTATTAATAATAAATTTCTAAAAATAAATAAATTGAGCTTCTAACAATGATTCATTGAAGTGACAAACTTCTCAATCACACTCTTCGAATAAAACATTTTATTCAATTTTTCCCGTAAATTGACTAATTACCTTATGTTCCATTCTTGGTGTCTCATTATCAACTTATGTCGAATTCTTCACAATATTATTAATTATACTATTAATAAAGTATAAAGTTATTTATTTTAATGTGAGAATTAATTTTCCCCGAAAAGTAGTAAGTGTTAAACATTGTAATATATTTGTAACATTAATTCAATTTAAATAGCAGTTTGATTTTATTAAAAATTTCTTAACTCCATTTCAGGTTAAATAATCACTTCATAAATATTTTTTATCATTTTCCACACAAAAAAGAATAGCTACTATCATTTTCACAAAGAAAATGTGTAACTATTCCTTAAAAACACAAATTTATCCAACACCTAGAGCGATCTTCGCATAACGAGACATCATATCTTTATTCCATGGTGGGTTCCAAACAATATTAACTTCTGTATCAGAAATCTCAGGAATTTCTGCTAAAACACCTTTAATTTGTTCTATAATTTGTGGTCCTAAAGGACATCCCATAGAAGTCAATGTCATTTCAACTGTGCATAGACCTTCGTCGTCTACATCAACTTTATATACTAAACCTAAATTGACAATATCAATGCCCAATTCAGGGTCAATAACCATTTCAAGAGCTCCTAGGATGCTATCTTTTAAAGCTTCCTCCATGAGTATCACCTCTCTAAATTATCTTTATACTAATATATCAAATATCCGACAAAACGCCAATAAAATGCTATGATACTGATACATGATAATACGAAACACAAGGAGTCATTTATGCAACCATATTTAATTTGTCTAGACTTAGATGGAACATTATTAAACGACAACAAAGAAATCTCATCTTATACAAAACAAGTTTTAACTGAATTACAACAACGCGGCCATTACATTATGATTGCTACTGGTCGACCTTATAGAGCAAGTCAAATCTACTATCATGAATTAAACATGAACACACCCGTTGTTAATTTTAACGGCGCTTATGTACATCATCCAAAAGCTCAAGATTTTGAAACAATTCATGAAGTTTTAGATGTTGAAATATCTAAGAATATCATTACTGCTCTTCAACAATCACATGTAACTAACATCATTGCTGAAGTAAAAGATTATGTCTTTATTAATAATCATGATCCCCGTCTATTTGAAGGCTTTTCAATGGGGAATCCTAAAATACAAACAGGTAATCTATTAGAGCAATTGAATGAATCTCCAACTTCTTTACTCGTTGAAGCAGATGAAGATAATATTCCAGAAATTAAAGATATGCTCACTCATTTTTATGCTGAAAATATTGAACATCGTCGTTGGGGCGCACCTTTTCCAGTAATAGAAATCGTTAAACGTGGTATTAATAAAGCACGAGGCATTGAATATGCAAAACAATATCTCAATATCGCAGACGATCGAATTATTGCATTTGGCGACGAAGATAATGATATAGAAATGATTAAATATGCTACATACGGTATTGCCATGGACAATGGATTGCAAGACTTAAAAGATGTAGCAAATCATACAACATACAGTAATAATAACGATGGCATTGGTCGCTACTTAAATGATTTCTTTGATTTAAATCTACGTTATTACTAATATATACAAATCGTAAATGGGAAGACGTTCATAGAAGTTTCCTTCCTATAAACAAATAAAGGAGTTTACATCGTGAATAAAATTGTTATCGTCGGTGCGGTTGCAGGTGGCGCTACTTGCGCAAGTCAAATTCGCCGTTTAGATAAAGAAAGCGAGATAGTTATTTTTGAAAAGGACAGAGACATGAGCTTTGCAAATTGTGCTTTACCTTATTATATCGGCGAAATCGTTAACGAACGAGATAACGTATTGGCTTATACACCTGAAACTTTTTATCAGAAAAAGCAAATTAAAGTCAAAACATATCATGAAGTTATAGAAATTAATGATGATAAACAAACTGTGACTGTATGCAATCGACAATCTGGAGAAACTTTTGAAGAATCATATGACACACTTATATTAAGCCCTGGTGCTGACGCTAATTCTTTAGGTTTCGAAAGTGATATTGCATTCACTCTAAGAAACTTTGAAGATACTGAAGCGATTGATCAATTTATAAGTGAAACGGATGCAAAGCATGCACTCGTCGTAGGTGCAGGTTACATTTCTTTAGAAGTATTAGAAAATTTACATGAACGTGGCTTGAACGTGACTTTGATCCATCGCTCAAATCATATTAACAAACTAATGGATCAAGATATGAATCAACCTATTATTGATGAATTAGAAAAAAGAAATATCTCTTATAGATTCAATGAAGAAATTAGTAAAATTGATCAACATCAAGTCACTTTCACCTCTGGTAAAGTTGAAAATTACGACCTCATTATTGAAGGTGTTGGAACACATCCAAACTCTAAGTTTATTCAATCTTCAAATGTTCAATTAGATGAACATGGTTTTGTACCAGTGAACGACAAATTTCAAACTAATATTCCTAATATTTATGCCTTAGGAGATGTCATTACATCGTTTTATCGTCACGTTGATTTGCAAGCACAAGTTCCGCTTGCATGGGGCGCACACCGTGGTGCAAGTATTATTGCCGAACAATTAGCTGGAGATGCTTCTATTTCATTTAAAGGCTATCTAGGTTCAAATATTGTTAAATTCTTTGATTATACACTTGCGAGTGTTGGCGTAAAACCTATTGAACTTGACTATTTCAATTATGAAATGGTCGAAGTGAAACAAGGCGCGCATGCAGGTTATTACCCAGGAAATACTCCCCTTCATTTAAGAGTCTACTTTGAAAAGGATTCTCGTAAACTTTTACGTGCTGCGGCAGTCGGTCAAGAAGGCGTAGACAAAAGAATAGATATTATGTCAATGGCAATGATGAATCAAATGACTGTTGATGAATTAACAGAATTTGAAGTCGCTTATGCCCCTCCTTACAGTCATCCAAAAGATTTAATCAATATGATAGGTTACAAAGCAAGATAAAATTAAAAAGCTGCGTATGTACCGTTGTGGTAACGTACGCAGCTTATTATTTATATTCAATTCTATCCTAAACCAAGCATTTTAGTTATAGGACCCCATGGTAAAATAATACCGATGACCATAGTTATAACAATTAATGCAATTGTAATCCAAAAGAATTTATGCCCTTCTTCTTTTTTCTTTCTTTTCGCAATAGATACTTCCATAAAAGCAATCACCGCTAAACCACATAACATTTTGAATGTTAATAACATGTGGTTACCGCCGCCACCGTGTGCAGCAGCAACAAACTCTTTTATTAATTCCCAGAAACCGGAAATCAATGTGAGTAGCATGAATAAACGCAATGCCATATGTAATGGTTTAAAGTAAGGTGTTGCACCTTGAACTTTTGAAAAGTTTAAATAAGTCGCGATAAACAAAATAATTGCTAAAACCCAACTTAAAATATGGACATGTAACATATGTGTCCCCCCATATATATTTTTCTCAACTATCATAACATATTTAGGAAATGTTAATGATAGCATCACTCTTATTTTTATTTCACAACTTCATTAAAATAATCATCATTTTAAATTTATGATATTATTCCAAGAAAAAGGGCACCCTAAAAAGTTCAATTTTACTCCAACTTTTAGGATGCACTTTAAATAATAAAGTAGTTTCTAAAAAATTCATGTCTAAAACTCATTAGAGTACAGAGACATAAATGAAAAGCATTTATTATTTATCTTCAGAAATATAAGTTGTTAACGTACCAATATTATCAATCGTAACTTTAACTTCATCGCCAGGTTGTAAGAATTGTGGTGGTTCCATACCTGCACCCACGCCTGCAGGTGTACCAGTAGCGATAATATCGCCTGGATGTAATGCAACATATTTAGAAATTTCTTCGATTAATTCATCAATTTTAAGAATCATTTCTCCCGTACTACCATCTTGACGAATTTCGTTGTTGACTTTAGTAACGATGTTTACATTCTCAGGAGTAGGAAGTTCATCTTTTGTTACGATATATGGCCCCATTGGACAAGCACCAGTTAAACTTTTAGATAAGAAAGCTTGGTCGTGAGCATTTTGTGCTGTACGGTCAGTAATATCATTAATAATTGTATAACCGTAAATATAATCTAAGGCTAAAGCTTTAGGAATCTTCTCACCTGATTTACCGATGACGATACCTAATTCGCCTTCATAATCTAATTGGTCAGTAATGTCTTTGTGATTAGGAATTGTTGATTCATCACCTGTTAAAGATGATGCAGCTTTAGTGAATACATATAAACGTTCAACTTCATGATTTAACTCGCTTGCATGATCTTGGTAATTACGTCCAAATGCGATGACGTTATTAGGTGGAGTGACAGGTGGTAAAAACTCTACATCGTTAAATGAAATTTTAAATTCTTCTTCTCTTCCACTATCTTCAGCAGCCACTACTGCTTTACGCACTTGTTCTTGGAAATCTAGTGTTTGGTTTTGTTGTAAGCCTTGTAATAATGTTTTAGGATGGAAATCTTCTTCACCAAATTCTGCAAAGACCATTGGTAAATCCCAAACAGCATCTTCACGTTTTACTTTGACACCGTATGAAGTTCTGTCATTGTGTTTGAATGATAGAAATTTCATTCATAATCAACTCCTCATCTATATCTTATTACATATTATAACTATATCTGAGTTCAAATAACAAATATATAAGTAAGAAAATTAAGAAATTTCTTACAGAACATATTTCTCTTAGTTGTTAAAAAAGCCATGTTCTCGAATGCGATACGCTTACGAGAAACATGGCAAATTTTTAACTTTTTATTTTTTTATTTGTTCGATTATTTATCAATTTCTAACATACCAAATTTGAAGAAATAGAGATATCCTTGAACTGGTTGTTTAAGTATTGTCTCTAACGTATTACGATAATACTTCATTTGAATTTGATACTTTTCTTTAAGTTGTTGACCAATCTCATCATCAGTCATACCTTTTCTTCTATTAAATGCATCTGTTTTATAATCAACGAAATAGTATGCTCCATCCTTTTGGAAGATTAAATCAATCATACCTTGAATAATTGAAACGTCTTCTTCCGACTCAGGCAATTGATCTACTTTCGCTTGATTCACAACAAATGGTAATTCAGTATACACTTTATCCGCTTGTGCGATTTGCATATACAGATCACTTTCAATAAAACTCATCATCTCATCAAATTTAATATCTGCTTTAGCATCTTCTTCAATAATATTACGTTCGATTAATTCATCCACATACTGGTCTAGCTCTTCTCTAGTCATACGCCCTTCTTTAAAAGGTAAATGTTGCATGACTGTATGCATTAAAGTACCGATTTCATTAGCTTTACGCTTTTTATTTTGACTTAAAAATCGAGGGCGCTCATATGTGGCAACACCAATACGATATTGTCTGACTCTGTCGTAATTCGTGTCACTTTCTTCTGTTTCAAGTTGACGTTTTAATTCAGACACAGACTGTTTTGAAGGTTTCAAAGTATCCTCTTGATATGGATATTGATACGTCAGTTGTTGATGAATTTTAGCTTTAACGTCATCATTGCCACTATTGATATCATCAATATCACTCACTGTTCGGCGTTCATTTTCAGGGGTAACTTCTTCAGTAGAAACATCTTCGTAGTGATCTACAACGATGGATACCCTTGGCTTCATTTCAGAATTGAGTGTTTCAATATCCTGTTCAAACTTCTGATCATGAGGTAATGACGCACTTTGATGCTTTGCAAGAATACTATAGATTAATTTAAATGAATTCTTAGCAGTTAAACGCTCATTTACAGCAATATGATTCCCAGATATTGCTAATTGTTCAAGATCGGTTAATTCTTTTTCTTTTTTAACCCTACCTATCAAGATGAGTTGTTCTTTCGCACGTGTTAATGCGACGTAAATTAATCGCATTTCCTCAGAAATATGTTCTTTACTATTAATTGCTCTGTAAGCTACTGAAGATAGAGATGGATATATCATTTCCTTTTCAGTATCGAAATAATCCATACCTAAACCATATTGTTGATTTAAAATGACTGGCTTAGTCAGATCGCTTTCATTATATTTCTTAGAAAGGCCAGAATAGATGACGAATGGGAATTCCAAACCTTTACTACTATGAATAGTCATCATTCTAACGACATTATCGTTCGGCCCAACAATATTTTCCTCACCGAAATCTCTTCCACGGTCAATCAATTCATCAATAAATCGAATAAATTGGAACAATCCTCTAAAGCTAGAATTTTCGAATTCTATAGCCTTATTAATGAGTCCATAAAGATTAGCTCTTCTACCCTTGCCACCGAGAAGACCACTAAAATATTGAATAACAAAGTGGTCGTTATAAAATTTATCAATTAACTGGTAAACAGGTTCACTTTGACTATAAATCTGATATTTTTTTATATCTTTAATAAATCGTTTTAACTTATCAACAAGTTGAGCATTTGCGTTGTCATCATTAATATAATGTTCTATTGATTGATAGAAATAGATATCGTTAGGACTTATCACTCGAATTTCAGCTAATTCATCTTCTGTAAATTGATAAATCACTGAACGCATTAAACCAACAAGATAAATATCTTGCAAAGGATTATCTACAGTTCGTAAAAAAGATAATACGAGTCGTACTTCAGTTTGTTCAAAGTATCCTTTTTTACTCTTAACATGAAAAGGAATGTCACTATTTTTAAACGCTTGTTGAAGATTACGAGCATTATCAGTATTTCTCTCTAATATGACTATATCTTTGTAGGTCGCATTTCTATACGTCCCATATTTCATATCGTAAACTTGTCTATTTTCGATGATATCTTTTACTTGTTCAACAATGTAGTCCGCCTCTTGTTCGCTTCCTGTTAAATCACTAGATTCCTTATCCGCTTCAATTAATGCACGAAGTTGTACGGGATTCTCAGCTTGATCATATGGCGCACCGTAATAAAGTTGAGCCGCATCATCATAGGTGATTTCTCCTACATTTTCATCCATCATATGTTTAAATAAATAATTTGTTGTAGAGAGTACCTCTTGTCTAGAGCGGAAGTTTTGTGACAAGTCAATAACCATACCTGAATCTTGTCCGTCACATGTAAAGCGATTGTATTTTTCAATAAAAAGACTGGGATCAGCCTGTCTAAATTTATAAATCGACTGTTTTACATCACCTACCATGAACAGATTCCCGTTATGTTCGTCACCCGTTTTAATACATGACAAAATCTTTTCTTGTACACGGTTTGTATCTTGATACTCATCGACAAGTATTTCTTTAAAGTGTTCTCGATACGTTTCGGCAATGTGAGAAGGTGTCCCATCCTCATTAGTGAGAATTTGTAAGGCAAAGTGTTCATAATCTGCGAAATCCAATAAATTGCGACTACGCTTTTGCTTGCTAAACGCCTCAATCACATCTTTAACGATTTGAGCTAAATATGCTACTCTCGGTGCCAATTTTTGCATATCTAACTTCAAATCTTCTGCGCTTCTTGAAAAGTAGTTATTTTTCACTTCAGTGACTAGTTCTTTATAATGATCATAGTGTTTCTTAGCGTCGTTTAATGCCTCTTCCATACCTTCATTTGTTTCTTTAATTTTCTTGGATATAGAAGGAAAACGACTTACAAATTGATGAGACACAAGCGTGTCAGTGTGAATGACTTCTCCTTCTATCACTTTAGAAACAAATCGACACTCATCTTCAACGACTTCTAAATGTTTCTCCACATCCTCTAACATAGAGAATAAATCGAAACTCTTTTGTATTTCTTCATGAGCTGCTTTTAAGAAAATCATAGCCAAATCATTTAATAATTTTAATAATTGAGCTTGTTGTTCTTCATCTCTATAAGGATGAGATAATTGATTCAACCATTCGAAAGGATTAGGATTCGCAATACTAAAGAAGTACATACGTTTAATAATGTCTCTAAATTGATCATCATTTCTATCAGATGATAATTGTTCGGTTAAATCTATAAAATCTGGATCTAAAATATCATAATGGCGTTCTAAAACATCATCAATCGTTTGATCGAGTAACAACACATTTTCAGCTTCATTACTTGTTCTGAAATTCGGATCAATATCTAATACGTCATAATGTTGTTGAATTAATTTCAAACAAAAACTATGTAACGTTGAGATTTGAGCTTGATGGATTTTAATGCGTTGATTTTTTAAATGTTCATTATTCGGGTCTTCTATTGAAGCTTCTTGAATACGCTGGTCAACACGATGTTTCATCTCACGTGCACTTAAATTTGTAAATGTTACGACTAATAAGCGGTCAACATCAATTTTATCTCTTAAGATACGCTGAATAATACGTTCTACTAATACAGCTGTTTTACCTGATCCTGCTGCAGCAGCAACAAGTACGTCTTGACCTTTCGCATAAATACTGCGCCATTGCGCGTCAGTCCAAATCACATCATTCGGTTTAGTAGGAATCATCACTTGTCACCACCTTCGTCGATCATTTTTTGAATTAATTCCAGGGGTTTAATGGTTTCATCTACTGTGCGATAACGTTTACTATCTATCATGCCATCGACATGACATACAGATTGATAACTACAAAATTGACACGGCAATGTGTTTTTGTATTTTAAAGGTGCCACTTCAGTGTGACCATCCATAATATGTGTCGCAGTCTCAATGAAATTATTTTTGTTATGTTGAATAAATTGGCGAATAACATCTTCATCGGCTACACGACTTGTATTCTTACTGATTGCACCTTTAGTTGTTAAACCAAGAGGGACAATATCCGAAGTAAAACTTGGTTCCATACGACTATCTATCGCATCAATGACTTCTTCATCACTATTTAGAAGACCACTCATCTTAAAGCTTTTAATTAATTCTTTATCTAATTTTTCTTCATCAATTTTGGACCAATTTTCAAATTTAATACGCGGTTCATGAACATGGAAATAAAGTAGACCACCAGGTTTAACAATATCTGTGAGACCTAATCTTTCTTGATTTTGCAAAACAATATCCATGTAGGTCATCATCTGCATTTGCAAACCGTAATATACTTTCGTTAAATCTAATGTAGCGCTGCTCGTTGATGATTTATAGTCAATGATATTAACATAACTATGATCACCTTTAGTATACGTATCAATACGGTCAATCTGCCCCCGAATATTAATAGGAATACCTTGTTTAGTGTGTAAAGGTTGTGCTACCAATTCCTCTTTATTTTTAGGAGATTTGCGGAAACCTGTTTCGAATCTTTGAGGTACAAATTTTGAAAATCCAGTTTGATACTTCAATGCACTTAATGTTGTCTCTACAATTGAACCTATTCTTCTAGATAAATACTTATAATACGCCGAAGAATTTAATAAATTAAATTGAACTTTAGGTAAAATCATTTCCAGCGCTTCTTCTGTTAATGCTCTGATTTTCTTGCGATCTAAATTTTTAAAGTCTCCTTCAACGCGATCAGATATATGTTTCAGCACTGAATGGAAAATATCTCCTAAATCAAAATTTTGTAATTCATACTTGGTACGTTCATTTAAACGTAAACCATGTGAAGCATAATGTTTAAACGGACATTGTTGATAACCTTCAAAACGAGACACACTTGCATTGATTGTTTTGCCATACAATTGTTGCGTTAAAGATTCGTTAAGTTGTATTGTTTCGTTGTCGTACGTAAGTGATGTGATTAAATAGTCTAGACCTCGATTGAGTCGCTCATCATCTCGTATAACTTGATACGCATCGAGCCATCTTATATCTACATCCTCTTGATCCAACCACGCACGTAAGGCATCAAATAATTCAATTTTAGTTTGATGAACATGTTGCATTAGACTGATTGGTTGTTCTTCATGTTCTTGATGAATGTTAGTGATCTCTAAATGATGATACATGTCTTTAATTTGTGATAGAAACGGGCTGATTTCCTTTTCATCACCAGAATTGCCCATTAAACTATATGAAAATGTCACCTTCTGACGTGCACGTGTCATAGCAATATAACAAACAAATGCTTCATCCATTTGTAAAATATCTGAAGTAGGACTTAATTCTATATCAGCATTTTGTTCGAAATATTTTTTCTCTTCATCAGTAATCAAACTAGAAGAAGATACTGGCTGTGGCAAGGAACCATCATTCATACCTACCATATAAACGTGTTGCTTATTATCCACTTTAGCCAAATCCATTGTACCGATACTAACTTGATCCAATGTTTGAGGTATCATAACAAACTCAAGTTGTTCTAAACCTATATCGAACACCTCAAGAAATTGTTTCAAAGACATATCTTGTGTATCAAATACAGTAACTAAGTCATCTAATATTTGTATGAAACCATTCCATATTTGGTCAATTTCTTCAGCTTGTTGATGCGCGCCTGCTACATCTAATTCATCTCTTTCTGTCATCAGTTGATTAGGTAATTCAAAATATTCCATACTTTCGTAAAAAGCAGTCGCAAAATCTCTTACAGTAGTTGCTTCGCTCATCGCTTTTTCAAAATAAAGTACTTTATCGATCACATGATTCTTCAGACGAATGACTTCTTCATATGTTTCACGTTCTTCAGGCGTTAAAGCATGTGATTTACGCCCCATCTTGTTAAACTGCTCAACATTAAAAATGTCTTCATCTAACCAGCGTTTACCATAAACACCACGTTCTAGGGCAAAATTTTCAAGTAAATCTATCAAATAACTACTATTCTTAAGTTGCGACGTCAGTATGTCAGTCTTGAATAAACGTAGCATGGCATTAATATTCCAATTGGATTGAATCACTTCTATTAAAGAGCGAATCATTTCCATGATTGGATGATGTGACATTGATTTTTTCGTATCTATATTAAAAGGAATATCATACAAAGGAAAAATAGAGTCGAATAAATAGGCATATGACTCATCACGATACAAAATTGCAATATCTTGAAACCTTAATTGATGATCGCGCACGTCTCTTAAGATTCTTCGTGCTAATTCATTCACTTCTTCTCGCATACTGGAAGATTCAAGTATTTCTATAGCATTTGAATGCCCTTGTGGCGTCATTTGTAACGCATCAAAGTCACTTTCTAAATGTTTGAGGTCCTTATTTTCAAAACGGTAACGATGATTAAATTGTGTTTTATTCAGCTCAATATTTAAGTGACTGGCAATGTCCTCTAAGTGAGTCAAAACCTCAGAGGGCTTTCTAAATAAACTAAACTGGTCTTGATTACCATCCGTGGTTAATAGTACTGTCACTTTCTTCGCGTGTTGAACAAGGGCTTCAATCATTCTATATTCAAGTGTTGAAAAGTTATGGAAACCATCAATAAATATTTCGGCACGTTTTAACCATTCTGATTGCGACATTTGATCTATAAATTGCTCTAAACTATCCTCTGTCGTTATAAATTCTCCACTCATACGTGCTTCTAAATGTCTGTATATGAGAGAAATGTCTTCTAATTTATGTTGCGTTCGCGTTTGTAATTGATGTTCAGAAATAAATTGTTCTAAATGGTCAGGTGTGACGCTATATTTTTTAAAGTCTTGAATTTGTTCAGCAAGTTTTTCACTGAATCCATAATATCTAGATTGCGAACGGTACAATTTAAGTTCTGACTCATGTTGCTGGACAATGTGATAAATCATCATTTCCATTGCGGCTTTAGATAACCTTTGCTCTGTATACCCGCCCACTTCTTGAAAAACACGATGACTTAATCTTTCAAAGTGAAGGACTTCTGTTCTTAAACTACCATTCAGTTCAGGATCATTGACAAAGGCTTGTTCAAGTTGAAATGTACTTTGTGTTGGAGCAATTAAAATAATAGGGTCACCTAATGGATCGTGTTTCATTTCGTTCTTTATATAATCAAGCATAGATGCTGATTTGCCCGTACCAGCTCTACCGATATATGTATTTAATTCCATGACATTCCCTCACTCCTTTACCTTTAATATTATCACATCAAAGTCTTATTCTAATATAAATAGAAATGGAGATCTCTATAAAATTTATTTATAGAAATCCCCATCATTGATGTTCTTCTGTTAAGTTTTTTTGCTTAATTTTTAGTGTGATCTGGATTGAAATTAGATTTAAATTCGCTAAATGGCCAGAATCTAAATGAAACTTTACCTACGATTTGATCTTTATCTATCAAACCAAATGAACGACTATCTTTACTTACTTCACGATTATCACCTAATACTAAATATTTACCTTTAGGTATCACATTTGATTTAGGATTCGCATTTGGTAAGTCTTTAACTTTAAAAGTACCAGTAATATACTCAATTTGTTTACGCTTTTCATTATAGTTTAAATATGGTTCTTCTTGCTTTTTACCATTGATATATAATGTATCCTTTTTATATTGAACACTATCGCCTGGTGTTCCAATCACACGTTTGACATAGTCATCTTTTTTATTAGCGTGGAAGACAATGACATTTCCTTTTTCAACACCACCGATTTTATAACCAATGATGTTAACCATGACACGTTCACCATCTTTTAACGTTGGATCCATGGAATCACCTTTAATTGTGTATGGCTTAGCTACAAATGTTTTGATTGCAAATATAAGTGCAAGCGCTACGGCAATGGCGACAATCCACTCCATAATTTCTTTTTTCAATTTTTACACCTCTTCTAATTTCTAAAATTGATAGGCAAATTCTTTAAATGGGTAATATTTTAAACTTACATCGCCAATGATATCCTTTTTGTCAATCAAACCATAGCGTCTTGAGTCTGATTTGTCACTATCTTTATCATTTAATACGACATATGAACCAGGCGGAATTGTATCTCCATCCGAATTTTTAATATCACGTAATGCAATGTTATTGATTTGTCTATGTTTGGCATATTTATCATTTACACGTCTATCATCTCTGTATAAATGATGATTTCTAATTTCAATTGATTCTCCAGGCTTACCAATGATTCTGCTAAAATGAACTCGCCCATCTTGTCGATACATAATAATATCACCATGGTCAAGTAAATCGAAGGTAACTTTAATTTTATTTACAATCACTCTATCATCTTTATTTAAAGTTGGGGACATACTTTGATCTGGTATGACTGCGCCTATAATAATAAAGCTTTGAATGAATAGTACAATAATAATTGCAAAAATTAAGGAAATCAAATATTTAATCGCACGTCGCACATTTTCACTCCTTAGTAGAACCCATGAAATGTTTTTCTACTTTTTTACTAATAAACCAAAGTGCAACGAGTAATAATAGCATAATAAGCGCGCGTATCGGATTAGTAAAAATGGTAGTTACTTCCCTTCCCATTACTCCTAAAATAGTGATTGAAATTAGTTTTGAAATAGTTAATACAATAAAGTAATACTTAACTTTGATATGAGATAAACTCGCTACTAGATTAATCAACGTATTTGGTGTAAATGGAAAGCATAATAATATAAATAAAGGTATTAAACCTTGTCTATCTACAAAACTTATAAGTCTCTGAACGGACTTTCTTCTTTTAACACTTTTCATTCTCTCAGTATTCACAAGTTTCTTACACACTAGAAATACTGTAAATGTACCAGTTACGATGCCTAACCAACTGATGATAATTCCCGGAATTGAACCATATGCGTGCATTAATAGTACAACATACAGCGTCAAAGGTAACACAGGCACAATTGCTCTAAGGTAGAGCATGATGAACCCAGGAATATATCCGAATTGCCGAAATACGTCAAACCATTCTTCTAATTGATGAAACGACAAAACATCAAATCCTTTCTAGGGTTAATATTACTTTATTATTATAGTGGTAATTTACGCTTTTTGAAACAACAAAATTTTGTTAACAATATAAATCAGTCCTTAGTTGTAAGGCTCTATGAATGAAATTGAGCAATATGGGGAGTGGGACAGAACTATAATTTAGCAAAATTATTTTCGTTGTCCCTCACCCAACTTTCATTGTTTGTAGAATTTCTTAAAAAGAAATTCTCTGTGTTGGGGCCCCGCCGGCAAGGATGGCTAGGATTGAAAGAAGCTTGATATAAGCGCACTTTCAATTCAGACATCTACTGCCAATATGTTAAAGAAAGCTGAGACAATTAATTATGTCCCAGCCTCGTAAAAATACCAACGCCTCGAGTATATAACTCAAGACATTGGCATTTATTTTTAATGATATATGGTAAAACGAGACCTAATCATAATACATATTATAAACGGTCTTCTAATTCTTTTTTCTTATCTTCATATCCTGGTTTACCTAATAATGCAAACATGTTTTGTTTATACGCTTCAACACCAGGTTGGTTGAATGGGTTAACACCTAATTGATAGCCGCTCATCGCACAAGCAAGTTCAAAGAAGTAAACAACATAACCGAAAGTTTCTTCATCTAATTGAGGGATGTTAACTACAATATTAGGAACGCCACCGTCAGTGTGTGCTAATAATGTACCTTCGAAGGCTTTCGTATTCACTTCATCAATTGTTTTACCTGCTAAGTAATTTAATCCATCTAGATCATCGCTATCCTTTTCAATTGTAATATCATGTTTCGGATGATTGACTTTCACAACTGTTTCGAATAAGAAACGACGTCCCTCTTGAACATATTGTCCTAATGAGTGTAAATCTGTTGTGTAATTGGCACTTGAAGGATAGATACCTTTGAAATCTTTACCTTCAGATTCACCGTATAATTGTTTCCACCATTCATTGAAATATTGCATAGAAGGCTCATAGTTAATTAACATTTCAGTTGTATAGCCTTTGCTATATAAGATATTACGAATAGTTGCATACTGGTACGCAATGTTTTGATCTAAATCTTCTGATGATAATTCTTCACGAGCTTTAGCTGCACCAATCATAATGGACTCAATATTGATACCTGCTGTTGCAATTGGTAATAGACCTACTGCAGTTAATACAGAATATCTTCCACCTACATCATCAGGCACAACAAATGTTTCATAGCCTTCATTATCTGCTAATTGTTTCAATGCGCCTTTTGATTTGTCAGTAGTCGCAAAAATACGTTTCTTAGCTTCATCTTTACCATATTTATCTTCAACTAATTGTTTAAACAATCTGAAAGCAACTGCAGGTTCTGTAGTTGTACCAGATTTAGAAATTACATTTACTGAGAAATCTTTATCTGCTAAATAGTTAACTAATTCTTGTGTATAGCTTGAAGATAAATGATTTCCTACAAAAACAATTTCAGGATATTCAGTACTTGTTCTAAATGAAGAAGTTAACATTTCGATTGCTGCACGTGCCCCTAAATATGAACCCCCAATTCCAATCACTACAAGCACATCAGAATTTGATTTAATACGTTTAGATGCTTCCACAATTCTTGAAAATTCTTCTTTATCATAATCAACTGGTAAATCTAACCAACCTAAGAAGTCGTTACCTGCACCAGTGCCTTTATGGATAGTATGATGAATCGTTTTAACGATATCTTTTTGTTGTTCTAATTCATGTTTGTCGAAAAATTCTAAAGTTTTACCATAATCTAATTGAATATGAGTCATCTTATTGCCTCCTATGTTATGTACTAAATTAATTTTACTAAGTTTGTATGTGCTATTCAATTCACAAGTTTAACTCTTCTATTGAAAAGTGAGTTTTCTGTGACTTTTATCACAAAATATAATTAAACAAGCTTTTCTCTCTTCAGCTTACTATTAATATATTATTCATTTTACAGAATTTTTAAATATATCAAAAACACTATTATATCGAACTTTAAACATTATACATAAAAATAACTGGATTTTTACTTTTGAATATTTATGTAATAAAATGGTTTTATTTTCATTAACAATCTGCTATGATGTAGCCATATTAAAATTCTGAAAATTATTTGAGGTGTAAACTTATGAAAGAAAAAATCGTTTTAGCCTATTCAGGCGGTTTAGATACAAGTGTCGCTGTACAATGGCTTATTGATAAGGGTTACGATGTTGTTGCATGTTGCCTAGACGTGGGAGAAGGAAAAGACTTAGACGTGGTATACCAAAAAGCGTTAGATATGGGTGCAATTGAATGTCACATTATCGATGCAACTCAAGAATTTAGCGATGATTATGTGAGCTATGCAATTAAAGGGAATTTAATGTATGAAAATGCATATCCATTAGTTTCTGCACTTTCTCGTCCATTAATCGCCAAAAAGTTAGTAGAAATAGCTGAAAAAACAAATTCTGTAGGTATTGCACATGGTTGTACAGGTAAAGGGAATGACCAAGTACGCTTTGAAGTGGCAATCAAAGCATTAAATCCTAACTTAAAAGCTTTTGCCCCAGTTCGTGAATGGGCTTGGAGTAGAGAAGAAGAAATTGATTATGCGATTCAACACAACATCCCTGTATCAATTAATCACGATTCACCTTACTCTATCGACCAAAATTTATGGGGAAGAGCAAATGAATGTGGGATTTTAGAAGATCCTTATGCTGCGCCGCCTGAAGACGCATTTGACTTAACAACACCTCTTGAAGAGACACCAGATGAGGCTGACGAAATTATCATTTCATTTAAACAAGGTCTTCCAGTTCAAATCGATGGAAAAGCCTATCCACTCGATGACCTTATCTTGTACTTAAATAATCTTGCTGGGAAACATGGTATAGGAAGAATTGACCATGTTGAGAATAGAATGGTAGGTATTAAATCAAGAGAAATTTATGAAACACCAGGTGCGGAAGTATTACTTAAAGCGCATAAAGCATTGGAAACCATTACGTTAACGAAAGATGTTGCACATTTTAAACCTGTTATTGAAAAGCAATTTTCAGAGCAAATATATAACGGGCTATGGTTCTCACCTCTTACAGATAGTCTAAAACTCTTTATAGATAGTACACAGCAGTATGTTGAAGGTGATGTGAGAGTTAAATTATTTAAAGGCAATGCTATCGTTAATGGTAGACAGTCTCCATATACTTTATATGATGAAAAGCTTGCGACATACACTAAAGAAGATGCATTTAATCAAGAAGCAGCTGTTGGCTTTATCGACATCTATGGATTACCAACACAGGTCAATGCGATGTTACATGGAGGTTATAGTAATGAGCAATAAAGCTTGGGGAGGTAGATTTGAAGCACAACCTGAAGATTGGGTTGATGACTTTAATGCTTCAATAGATTTTGATAAAAATCTAATCAATCAAGATGTACAAGGCAGTATTGCACATGCAACGATGCTCGCGAATCAAAGTATTATTTCACAAGACGAAGCAGAGGCAATTATTAAAGGGTTAAAAGAAATTCAAAAAGATTTCAATGAAGGTCATATTGAATTCAAAGCTTCTTTAGAAGATATACATCTGAATATTGAACATGAATTAATCCAACGTATCGGTGAAGCTGGAGGTAAATTGCACACCGGACGTAGTAGAAATGATCAAGTGGCCACAGATATGCATTTATACACGAAAGGACAGGTCCAACATATTATTGAGCTCATTGAATCCTTCCAGCATACGATTGTCAATCTGGCTGACCAACATGTTGAGACAATTATGCCTGGGTATACACATCTTCAACGCGCACAACCTATTTCATTTGCACATCACGTATTGACTTACTTCTGGATGTTAGAACGTGATAAAGGTCGTTTTGAAGATAGTCTGAAACGTATCGATATTTCCCCATTAGGCGCTGCAGCTTTAAGTGGGACAACACATCCGATTGATAGACATGAAACTCAAGATTTATTAGGCTTTGCGCATATATATGAAAATAGTCTAGACGCAGTAAGCGACCGTGATTACATCGTAGAAACATTGCATAATATTTCGCTTACCATGGTTCACCTTTCTCGTTTTGCCGAAGAAATCATTTTCTGGTCAACCGATGAAGCAAAATTCATTACCCTATCAGATTCATTTTCAACTGGATCATCAATTATGCCTCAAAAGAAAAACCCAGACATGGCTGAACTCATCAGAGGTAAAGTTGGTCGAACGACTGGTCACTTAATGAGCATGTTGGTTACACTCAAAGGGCTACCTCTCGCATATAACAAAGATATGCAAGAAGATAAAGAAGGTCTATTTGATGCAATTCACACAATTAAAGGTTCTTTACGTATATTTGAAGGTATGGTTGCTTCAATGACAGTTAACACAGATCGACTTAGTGAAACTGTGAAGAAAGACTTTTCTAATGCAACAGAACTTGCAGATTACTTAGTAAGCAAGCATGTGCCTTTCAGAACAGCTCATGAAATCGTTGGAAAGATTGTTCTAGATTGTATTCATCAAGGGATTTACCTTCTAGATGTACCTTTATCTGAATATCAATCTCATCATTCGAGTATTGAAGAAGATATTTACGACTACTTAACTCCGGAAAATTGCTTAAAACGTCGTAAAAGTTATGGATCAACAGGACAAGAATCTGTAAAACATCAATTAGAGGTAGCTAAATCTTTACTAGCTAAATCATAATTAGTAAGTATAAGAACACAAATGTAAATATTAAACACCTAAATGATACAGTTTATTGAGATTACTTTAATAAATTTTGAAGTTACTAAATTTTAAATTAATATATTGTAAAATCGCCTTTCATCCTTTCAAATTATTGTAATTTTAAGATATCACTTTAATTTGAAAGGATGTTTTTATGTTCAAATCTAAAAAAGTTATTTTCACAAGTTTGACTGCTTTATCGATTGGTCTAGCTAGTGTAAGTGCACCAACTTTTGCCAATGAAACTGGGTTAAAAGGAAACCAAAACACTTCTATCCATTCAAAAAGCACATCTACTCAAACTCAACAGTCAGCAACACATCAAACATCGAACATTACAACACAATCCAGTAAAAATCAAAATTCTCATAATCATCAGTTTAAACGACAACCAGAAGCTGATTCTGTAAGTGGTAAAACAAATGATAAGCACAAAAAATGGGCTAAAAATTTAACTGGAGAAAAATTCACTACCATCGCGCATAGAGGTGCAAGCGGATATGCCCCTGAACATACATTTCAATCTTATGATAAAAGCCATAACGAATTAGGCGCGTCATACATAGAAATTGATTTACAGCGAACAAAGGACGGTCATTTAGTCGCAATGCATGATGAGACTGTAGACCGTACCACTAATGGTCATGGTCGAGTAGATCATTATACTTTGAAACAATTGAAAAAGTTGGATGCTGGAAGTTGGTTTAACAAAGCACATCCTGAATATGCGAATAAAAAATATAAAAACGCAAAAGTACCTACATTAGATGAAATTTTAAGTAGATATGGTAAAAATGCGAACTACTATATTGAAACAAAATCCCCTAATGTTTATCCAGGTATGGAGAAACAGTTACTTAATACTTTAAATCAACATGGTATGCTTTCTAATCACTCATTAAAAAATGGTCACGTGATGTTGCAGTCATTTTCTGGAGATAGCTTACAAAAGTTACATCAAATGAACTCACATGTCCCACTCATCAGATTGATGAATAAATTTGAATTATTAAATGCCTCAGAACAAGATTTAAAAGCAATTAAATCTTATGCGATTGGCGTAGGTCCAGAATATACAGATTTAAATATTAAAAACACTCGACACCTTAAAGATTTAGGATTCTTAGTGCATCCTTATACAGTTAATGACGTAAATGATATGAGACGATTAAATCAGTATGGCGTCGATGGTGTCTTCACAAATTATGCGGATCAATATAAAGCAGTTTCAAAAACACAACAATAATGAATATAAAAAAGACTTTGTGATTAGCTTAAATTGCTTCACAAAGTCTTTTTATAATTGATTCTTATTATGCCCAACCGCGGTAACGTGCAGCTTCTGCCGTACGCTTGATACCAACAATATAAGCAGCAAGTCTCATATCAATTTTTCTATTTTGAGATAATTCATAAATTGTATCGAATGCAGTAACTAATTTATCACGTAATTTTTCATTTACTTCTTCTTCTGTCCAATAATAACCTTGATTATTTTGAACCCATTCAAAGTAAGAAACTGTTACACCGCCAGCACTTGCAAGTACGTCAGGTACAAGTAAAATGCCACGCTCAGTTAAAATACGTGTTGCTTCAGGCGTCGTTGGTCCATTTGCCGCTTCAACGACAATGTCAGCTTTAATATCATGCGCATTATCTTCTGTAATTTGGTTAGAAATCGCAGCTGGCACTAAAATATCACAATCTAATTCGAATAATTCTTGGTTAGAAATTGTATCTTCAAATAAGTTTGTTACTGTACCGAAGCTATCGCGACGATCTAATAAATAATCTATATCTAAACCATTAGGGTCATGTAATGCACCATAAGCGTCACTAATGCCAACAACTTTGGCACCTAAGTCATATAAAAATTTAGCTAAGAAACTACCAGCATTACCAAAACCTTGAATTACTACTTTAGCATCTTTAACATTCATACCTCTACGTTTAGCCGCTTGCTCAATTGCGATAACAACACCTAATGCAGTTGAACGGTCGCGTCCTTGAGAACCACCTAATACGATAGGTTTACCTGTGATGAATCCTGGTGAGTTGAATTTATCAAGTGCACTGTACTCATCCATCATCCATGCCATAATTTGTGAATTAGTAAATACATCAGGTGCTGGAATATCTTTGTTTGGTCCAACGAATTGAGAAATAGCTCTTACATAACCACGAGATAAACGTTCAACCTCATGAATACTCATTTGACGTGGGTCACAAACGATACCACCTTTACCGCCACCATATGGTAAGTCAACAATACCGCATTTTAAAGTCATCCACATAGATAATGCTTTAACATCTTCTTCATCAACTTCCGGATGGAAACGTACCCCACCTTTAGTAGGACCGACAGCGTCATTGTGTTGCGCACGATAACCAGTAAATGTTTTAACGGTACCATCATCCATACGCACTGGAATGCGAACTTGTAAAAATCTTAATGGTTCTTTAATAAGATCGTACATTCCGTCGTCAAATCCCAATTTGTGTAATGCCTCTTTAATAATTCCTTGTGTGGAAGTCACTAAATTATTATTCTCAGTCATGATCCTATTCGCCTCTTTTTTAACTAATGATTTCGCTTTCAAATGTTATTGTAACACAAGTATACGCTTTTTAAAGAGTTTACAAAGCGAATGTTACAACTTTTTGAACTTATTCAAACACACTTTTAATCTTCTCTATCGCTAAGTCTAATTCCTCTTTAGTAATTACTAATGGTGGTGCAAATCTAATCACCGTATCATGTGTTTCTTTACACAATAAACCCTTTTCTTTTAGAGCTTCACAGTATGGTCTAGCACTTTCATGAAGTTCAATACCAATGAATAAACCTCGACCACGAACTTCTTTAATGGAAGGATGTTCAATTTTTTGTAATTCAGATTTAAAATACTCCCCTAGTTCTAATGAACGACCTGGTAAATCTTCATCAACAATGACATCTAATGCCGCAATTGAAACGGCACATGCGAGTGGATTTCCACCAAATGTTGAGCCATGAGACCCAGGTGTAAACACATCTAGCACATCATTATCAGCTAAGACAACTGAAATAGGAAGTACGCCACCGCCCAATGCTTTACCTAGTATATAAACGTCTGGTTTAACATTGTCCCAATCTGTAGCGAATAATTTACCTGAACGGCCTAACCCTGCTTGAATCTCATCTGCAATAAATAAAATATTATGCGCATCACATAATTCTCTAATTGCCTTAAGATAGCCTTCTGGTGGTACATTAATGCCTGCTTCACCTTGAATAGGCTCTACCAAGACAGCAGCAGTGTTCTCATTAATCGCTGCTTTAAGTTTATCTACATCACCAAAATCAACTTTACGGAAGCCATCCAATAATGGGCCATAGCCACGTTGGTATTCCGCTTCAGATGACAATGATACAGGCGCCATTGTACGTCCATGGAAATTACCATTAAACGCAATAATCTCTGCTTTGTTAGGTTCAATGCCCTTAACATCATATGCCCAACGTCGTGCAGCTTTAAGAGCAGTTTCAACTGCTTCAGCCCCTGTATTCATCGGAAGCGCTTTATCTTTGCCTGCTAATTTACAAATTTTTTCATACCATAAACCCAAGTTATCACTGTGAAATGCACGCGATACTAATGTGACTTTATCTGCTTGATCTTTCAATGCTTGTATAATTTTCGGATGACGATGCCCTTGATTCACCGCCGAATAAGCTGAAAGCATGTCCATATATTGATTGCCTTCTGGGTCTTTAACCCATACACCCTCTGCTTCTGAAATAACAATTGGAAGTGGTACGTAGTTCTGTGCCCCATAGTGGTTTGTTAATTCAATAATTTCTTCAGATTTAGTCATAATATCTCCCCTTTGTTTTAAAATAATGAAAACGTATTACCAATATCATAACTTATTTCTTACGGCTCTCATACTTATTTTTGATTGAAAATGAAAATCCAACAAACACTGTGTCAAAGGCATTCTTCACAACAATATTTTAGAGTTAGAAAAAGTATATTTTATTTATGAAAGCCCTTACAAGTATAATGACACAACTCTGTTACAATTTACAAGCAAAACTTTCTATAATTTCACAATTTTTAAAATACAGTTTGCAATATTTTGGTATAAAAAATAATCCAAGCCCTACATGTTAAAAGTAGAACTTGGATTAAACTTATTTCCTATTTATCTTTACGTGGTAATGGATAAAATCCTTCATTGAATTGTTGCCATAAATTTGGTGGTAGATGATGCTTATCTTCTCTATTAGGATCGAATTCGTTAATAATTTCATCTTCACGACCGTCTTTAATTTTACCAACGAAGTCATAGTCAAGTAAGATTTCTCGTCCTAATGCAACTAATTCTACACCCACGTCATTGACAGCATGTAACGCATCATCAGGTGTAAATACTGAACCTATACCCACAAGCGGCATACGACCATTAATCCAATGATGGATAAGTTTAAGACGATTTTCTCCTTTATATTTACCTTCACGTGTTTCAGAATCAATATCCATGATGGATACATGAATATAATCTAGTGGTTCATTAGCGATTTGGTTAATTAATTGTTCAGTGATTTCCATTGAAATGCCTGGTGATTCAACTTCTTCTGGTGATAATCTATAACCGATAATAAAATCATCAGAAGCGTATTCTTTCTTAGCTTTAACAACTTCATTAATTACAGCCATTGGGAATTTGAGGTTATCAGCCCATACATCGTTTCTTCTATTATAATAAGGAGAAACAAACTGATGAATAAGATAGTGGTTAGCACCATGAATTTCCACACCATCAAACCCTGCTTCAATTACTCTACGTGTAGCTTCACCAAAATCTTTAATAGTTTGTTCGATTTCATCTGATGTCATTTCACGTGCATCATGAGCTTCTTCTTGTCCAAAACTTTTAAGGGTCATAGGACTTGGAGCTACAACATCACCTTGAGGTGTTAAGTTAGGTAGTGATTGTGCGCCACCATGATGAATTTGAACGAGCGCTTTAGCACCATTTTTCTTCATTGCTTGTGCGAGTGTTTTTAATCCTTCTATATCTGAATCATGCGCAACTGATGGCTGTCCTGGAAAAGCTTTTCCTACATCGTTAACATTACTTGCTGCATTGATAGCTAAACCGACATCTTTAGAGCGCTTCTCAATATAAGGTACTTCCACATCAGAAATCGTACCATCATCATTTGATGAAATATGGGTTAACGGAGCTAAAACAAATCGATTTCGTAACTCTACGCCATTCGGTAAAACGACTGGTTCGAATAAAGGTTCATATTTACTATTCATGTTATTGATACTCTCCTTATTTTAATGCTGTCATGAATATATCATGTAAGTTTCATACAACCCTAATTATTTGCTTGCACGTGCATATAAAACTAGCCAATACAAAAAGATGAGTTACAATAGCATACTTCCTATTGTTAAGCCCCTTTGTCGCGGGCATGACATGAGAGAAATACGGAAATATCATTTCGTAAAATGATTTTCGTTATCTCCCCATCTCCCTAAATATAAGAAAAAACGATAACCTTCACGAGATAATGTCGTAAAGATTATCGTTATTATGTGATTACTTGTCCTTCGCAAGCTTCATCACATATGGCACGAATGTACAGTCATTCAGTCATTACGAATCGCACGTTTTGACTGTTTGATCCAGACCGGTAAGCGTTCTTCAAGTGTTTGAAACCCATACTTTTCCGTCTCTCTTATTTCATCTAAGACTGACTGCTTTTCTTTTTTACGTTCATAATTTTTAAAGTAATCATTATCCTTTAAAGACAAGTTCAGTTTACCTTCTTCATCGATTGATAAAATTTTAGCTTTAACAACTTGCCCTTCAGATAGAAATTTCTTCAAGTTATGGACATAATCATCCATGATTTCAGAGATATGGATAAGTCCTTCAGTATGGTCAGGGGTCTCAACAAATGCGCCATACGGTTGAATACCAGTCACACGTACCTTGATATGTTGACCTACTTTGTAGTGATTATTCAACGTGATAACCCCTTATTTCGATTTTTCTTAACACACATATCATAGCATAAATCATTTTTTTGGACTAACTAAAACGATAATAAATTTCAATTATTCTAAAAATTATTGTGCGAAACGTAATGCTACCCCACTCGACTTCTAAGATTAACCAAAATAAAAAAGCTTTAAGTCGCATGGTTTGCATCAACACATTACAACTTAAAGCTCAAACGTTTATCTTTTAAATTTATTCTTCAACATCAATTGATTCGATAACCACGTCATAAACTGGTTTATCTTGTGCACCAACTTTTGTATTCGCAATATCTTCTAAAGTAGATTCACCATCAATTAATTGACCAAATACAGTATGTTTTTGATCTAACCAAGGTGTACCGCCCTTTTCACCATAAGCTTCCACAATTGGTTGTGGCCAGCCACCGTCAAGTAATTGATTTAACATATTTTCAGGAACTTCTTTCATTTGAACGACAAAGAATTGAGAACCATTTGTATTAGGTCCAGCATTTGCCATAGAAAGTGCCCCATATAAATTGAATGCTTCTAATGAAAATTCATCTTCGAAAGCACCACCATAGATACTTTCACCGCCCATACCTGTAGCTGTTGGGTCACCACCTTGAACCATGAAATCATTGATTACTCTGTGGAATGTCACACCATCATAGTATCCATTTTTAGAATGTGTAACAAAATTTTCAACTGTTTTAGGTGCAATGTCTGGGAATAACTTAAATGTCATGTCACCTTTGTTCGTATGCATGATAACTTTAATTTCATTATCTTGAATCTCTTTATTTAACTGAGGATAGTTCGTCATTTAAATTCTCCATTCGTGTTATGATATATGCATATATTAACACATTTGAAAGGTAGGAATATAGCATGTTATATCGATTTGCTCACAAGACAGGAAGCTACGGTGTGAGTATTAAAGAAGATGATGGTGATCAAGTCTTAGTCCAAGTGGAACAAGTGATTAAACATCCTAAACAAGGTGATTTGCACAATCCAAATGAAACTGAAGGTGTCTTCTTCCATGAACGCAAAGCACTAAGTCACTTCGAAAAACGTTACGCCAAACGTTCACAACTAAGAGAATTCAACGTTGAAGAAATGAACTATGAAGATTCACTTCAACAAGCCATTACAAATTTAGAACACCAATTAGAAGAAGACGATTCTGAACATGCACGTCTATCACTTAAAAATTTAAACGCACTTAAAGAAGATTATTCAATTCAATATAAAAGAAAATTCACATAAAAATCATATTAAAATAACATCAATAGACATGAATTTATAAAAATTTTTACCCAAATTTTGACGTGTTTCTTCTTATTTAACAGTCCTTTAAAATCAATGCCCATAAGCGTTGACGAGGTTTTTCAGAAGAAGTTCATTCATGTATAATGTTATTCATAAATATATTTTAAAGGAGGACAACATAGTGAGTTGGTTACATATTGCGGTACTCCTACCGTTAATATTTGCACTCATTATTCCTATCCTATATCGATTCGTTAAACGTATACACTTAGGATGGTTTGTATTACCTGTCCCAATTGTCTTATTTATTTATTTTATTTCTTTAATTTCAATAACGATGTCAGGTAATACCGTAATGAAAACCTTAAATTGGATGCCACATTTTGGAATGAACTTCAATTTGTATGTGGACGGTCTCGGACTGTTGTTTAGTTTACTCATCACAGGTATAGGTAGCTTAGTTGTTTTATATTCTATTGGCTATTTAAGTAAATCTGAGCAACTCGGGAATTTTTATTGTTATTTATTACTATTTATGGGCGCAATGTTAGGAGTTGTACTCTCTGATAACTTAATTATTTTATATCTATTTTGGGAGTTAACTTCATTTTCTAGCTTTTTACTTATTTCATTTTGGAGAGAGAAGAAAGCTTCTATATATGGTGCGCAAAAGTCACTTATCTTAACAGTGTTAGGTGGACTTAGTTTATTAGGAGGTATCATCCTCTTATCTTTAGCTGCAGATACATTCAGCATTCAAACAATGATTGAAAAAGCGAGCGAGATTCAAAACAGTCCATACTTTATCTTAGCAATGATACTTGTTATGATTGGCGCATTTACAAAATCGGCTCAAGTCCCATTTTACATATGGTTACCTGATGCAATGGAAGCACCTACCCCAGTAAGTGCCTACTTACACTCTGCGACAATGGTTAAAGCAGGTCTTTATTTAGTAGCAAGAATGACACCTATCTTTGCCATTTCTGAAGGTTGGGTGTGGACCATCACTTTAGTAGGTCTTATCACACTATTTTGGGCATCGCTGAATGCAACGAAACAACAGGATTTAAAAGGAATCCTAGCGTTTTCAACTGTGTCTCAACTTGGTATGATTATGTCAATGTTAGGTATTGGTGCTGTGAGTTACCATTATCAAGGTGCTGATAGCCAGCTGTATGTTGCAGGTTTTGTTGCTGCAATTTTCCATTTAATTAATCATGCTACATTTAAAGGTGCATTGTTTATGATTACTGGTGGTGTAGATCACGCTACAGGTACTCGTAACGTTAAGAAATTAGGTGGATTACTTACAATCATGCCAATTTCATTCACGATGACTATCATCACCGCATTAAGTATGGCTGGTGTGCCACCATTTAATGGTTTCTTATCTAAAGAGAAGTTTTTAGAGGCTATGATTGATGTTACTCATGCAGATTTAATGAGCTTAAACACATTAGGTATTATTTTCCCAATTATTGCGATAGTAGGAAGCATATTTACCTTTGTTTATTCTATTAAATTTATTATGCATATATTCTTTGGGAAATATAAACCTGACAGTTTACCGAAATCTGCACATGAATCATCAATGTTAATGCTTTTATCTCCAATTATTTTAACTATATTAGTTGTGGTATTTGGACTTTTCCCAAGCATATTAACTCAATCAATTATTGAACCTGCAACACAAGCAGTAAGTCAAACAACTGGAATCACTGCTGAATTCCATCTTTTCCATGGGATTACGCCAGCATTTATCTCTACTTTAGTCATCTATGTGGTCGGAATTTTACTTATTCTTACATTTAGTTATTGGGTTCGTTTACTTGAAGCACAACCTAATCAACTTAAGTTTAACTATTGGTATGACACGACAGGTCGTGTAGTTCCAGGCTATTCTGAAAATATAACAAATAGCTATGTTACAGGTTTTACTAGAAATAATTTAGTCATTATTTTTGGCATCTTAATACTACTTACATTCGTAACCTTATTAAGTGTGCCATTTCACATTACCTTTAAAGATGTAAGTCAGCTTCGTATATTTGAAGGTGGCATCGTGATATTCTTACTTATTGCCTCATTCTTGATTATATTTGCGAAATCACGCTTATTTAGCATTATTATGTTGAGTGCAGTCGGTTATGCAATATCTGTATTATTTATATTCTTTAAAGCACCGGATTTAGCCTTAACTCAGTTTGTAGTTGAGTCTATCTCAACAGCTTTATTCTTATTATGCTTTTATCATTTACCTAACCTTAACCGCTACAATGAAAAGCCTGCATTTAAAGTTACGAATGCTTTGATTTCTATTGGCGTAGGTTTAGTAGTCATTATTTTAGGTCTAATCGGTTATGGAAATAGACATTTTGGCTCTATCACGAAGTATTATCAAGATCATGTTTACGATTTAGCACACGGCAAAAATATGGTGAACGTTATCCTTGTTGACTTCCGTGGCATGGATACATTATTCGAATCATCTGTATTAGGTATCGCCGGTTTAGGTGTATATACAATGATTAAGTTACGCCTTAAACAGAAAAATCAATCAAGCGAGGTGACTGACCATGAATAGACAAAAGAATAACTTAATGTTTCAATACGCAGCTATCGTCATTTTCTTCATGGTCATCGTCTTTGGATTCTCACTATTTCTAGCTGGACACTATACACCCGGAGGAGGATTCGTCGGAGGTTTATTATTTGCGAGTGCACTTCTAGTCATTACAATCGCTTTCGATGTTAAAACAATGCGTAAAGTCTTCCCGTTAGATTTTAAAATTCTAATAGGTGTAGGTTTGTTATTCTGCGTAGGTACGCCTATTGCCAGTTGGTTCATGTCAAAAAACTTTTTCACACATGTCACTTTTGACATTCCGTTACCCCTTCTTGAACCTATGCATATGACGACTGCGATGTTCTTCGACTTTGGGGTACTTTGTGCAGTAGTAGGAACTGTAATGACAATTATTATTTCGATTGGAGAGAACGAATAGTGGAAATTATCATGATATTTGTTAGTGGTATTCTCACAGCAATTAGTGTCTATCTCGTTTTGTCTAAAAGTTTGATACGAATTATTATGGGGACTACGCTACTAACACACGCTGCAAATTTATTTTTAATTACTATGGGCGGTTTGAAACATGGTACGGTTCCTATCTATGAAAAAGGAACTCCGAGCTATGTCGATCCTATCCCACAAGCACTAATTTTAACTGCTATCGTTATCGCATTTGCTACAACAGCATTTTTCTTAGTTCTTGCCTTTAGAACTTATAAAGAACTAGGTACAGATAACGTTGAACGTATGAAAGGAGCGCCGGAAGATGACAGAGAGTAACTTGCTCGTTTTAACGCTTGTGATACCTATTCTAACTGCAATTTTACTCATCTTTATTGGAAAGCGCCCGATAATCAAGCGTTATGTTGCACTGATTGGTTCAGCACTCACACTCATTGTGGCTATCATTAATTTAAGAAATGTATTACACGATGGTCCTTTAAAAGTAGAATTAGGTTCATGGAAAGCACCATACAGCATTGTGTTTGTATTAGATGTTTTTAGTGCTTTACTTATCATCACAAGTATTGTTATTACGATTTTAATTATTTTATATTCATATCGTTCCATTGGTATAGATCGAGAACGCTATTACTATTACTTTTCTATCATGTTTATGTTAATCGGTATTATCGGTGCATTTACGACTGGTGATATCTTTAACATGTTTGTATTCTTTGAAGTCTTTTTAATGTCTTCATATTGTTTATTAGTTATCGGTACCACGAAAATTCAACTCCAAGAAACAATCAAATATATATTAGTGAATGTCGTATCGTCATCATTCTTTGTTATGGGTGTCGCGGTACTTTATTCAGTAGTTGGTACTTTAAACTTAGCACATATTAGTGAAAGATTATCTAATCTATCTGTTCACGATAGTGGTCTCGTCAATATCGTCTTTATCTTATTTATTTTCGTCTTTGCCACTAAAGCTGGTGTATTCCCTATGTATGTATGGTTACCAGGTGCGTATTATGCCCCACCGGTTGCTATTATTACATTCTTTGGTGCACTACTTACCAAAGTGGGTGTATACGCCATTGCAAGAACATTGAGTTTATTCTTCAATAGTACGGTTAGCTTTTCACACTATGTGATTCTTTTCTTAGCGTTACTGACAATCATTTTCGGATGTGTGGGCGCAATAGCCTATTACGATACGAAGAAGATTATTCTTTACAATATTATGATAGCGGTTGGCGTTATCTTAGTTGGCGTTGCCATGATGAACGAGGCAGGAATGATGGGCGCAATATACTATACGATTCACGATATGTTAGTTAAAGCTTCACTGTTCTTACTCATCGGAGTGATGTATAAGATTACGAAATCGACCGATTTACGCAAGTTTGGTGGTTTAATTCAAGGATATCCTATTTTAGGATGGACATTCTTTATCTCTGCATTGAGTCTTGCTGGTATACCACCGTTAAGTGGTTTTTACGGGAAATTTTATATTGTTCAGGCTACATTTGAAAAGGGATTCTACCTAAGCGGCATCATAGTCCTCCTATCTAGCTTAATTGTTCTATATTCAGTGATTCGAATCTTCCTCAAAGGTTTCTTCGGCGAGGCAAGAGGCTATGATACAACGCAGAAAGTGAATGTCAAATACCTGACTACAATTGCAGTAGTATCGACAGTAATTACAGTCCTATTCGGATTATCGGCAGATGTACTGTTCCCTATCATTAAAGAAGGCGCTGAAACATTTACTGATCCAAATATTTATATTCATAGCGTTTTAGGAGGTAAATAATATGGCCGCACAATTTATCGTAAACTTATTAGTCGCAATGATTTGGTTATTCGTTACAGACAGTTACACGTTAAATAACTTTGTATTGGGCTTCATCTTTGGCCTTGTTCTTGTCTACCTTCTACATCGTGTCATGCCAGGTCGATTCTACTTGGTAAGAGTGTATCGCATCATTATGTTAGTGCTCACATTTTTAAGTGAATTGATTAAGGCTAATTTTGATGTCCTGAAAATTATTTTAAAACCAAGTATTACGAATAAGCCAGGATTCTTCGTGTATGAAACAGACCTCAAGACAGATTGGCAAATCGTATTACTTTCAAATCTCATTACATTAACTCCAGGGACGGTAGTATTAGGTATCAGTGATGATCGCAAGAAAATCTATATCCATGCGATTGATTTTAGTACTAAGGAAGAAGAAGTAGAAAGTATCAAATCATCTCTAGAAAAGGTAGTAAGAAAGGTGGGTGAAAAATAATGACACATAACATATTTATCATCATTGCACTCATTATTGTCGTATTATCAATGTTAGCAATGCTTGTACGTGTCATTTTAGGCCCTTCTTTAGCCGATCGTGTAGTTGCATTAGATGCGATTGGACTACAATTGATGGCAGTCATTGCCTTATTTAGTATTTTACTAAATATTAAATATATGATTGTAGTTATTTTAATGGTAGGCATACTCGCCTTTTTAGGGACGGCAGTCTTTTCTAAATTTATGGATGAAGGTAAGGTGATTAAGCATGATAGCAACGATCGTCACTAGTATTGCAATAATTTTTGTCGTACTAGGTGCTTTAATAAGTGCCTTTGCAGCCATAGGTTTATTACGACTAAAAGATGTATATTCTAGAGCACATGCTGCTGGTAAAGCAGCAACGCTTGGTGCCATGTTCTTACTCTTCGGTTCTTTCTTATATTTCATTGGTACTGAAGGTTATGTCAATATGCAATTAATTATTGGAATTATCTTTGTCTTTATCACCGGTCCCCTTTCAAGTCATATGATTATGAAAGCAGCTTATAATATTCAAACACCTTATAGTAAAGAAACAAAAGTAGATGAAATAAAAGACGATATGAAGGATACGAAATTGTAGAATTCATGCGATATGCCCTCAAAAGTTGGAAGAAACCAATTTTTGAGGGTACTTTTTTGTGAAAATCTCCTATTTGAGAGCACTACACAACATCTTTCTCTTAATTTGCAAGTTAGTCGTATGCGCCTTACTTTCCGATAATTATTTTGTACTCTTGGATGAAATATGATACTATTTAAATCGTAATTATTTCGATTTAACTTTTCAAAAAATAAAGGAGCGGTTTGAATGCATTGGACAATTATCGGTGGTGGTATTCAAGGAACAACGGCAGCAATCAAATTAAGACACGAAGGTTTAGAAAAAGATCAATTGACCATTATTGATCCTTATATAACTTTATGTGAACAATTTAATCAGTTCACCCAGCGTATTAGCATGCCTTTCTTGAGGTCACCATTTGTGCATCATATACATCCCCAACCCTTTCATCTCAAGCAATACGCAAAATTAAATCAATACACCTCAGCTTATTACGGTCCATACAAACGTCCTCAAAGAGATATGTTTATGCATCATGTTCATGATTTAGTGCACCAGTACGAACTCAATGATTGTCACATTCAAGGTACCGTATCTAAATTAAACCGCCATAGAGGTAAGTGGCAAGTCCAATTAAAGAGTGGCAAGATGGTCACGACTGACTGTGTTGTGATTGCAAGTGGATGTAATCATAAGCCTTTCATACCTGAACAATTTAAAGAGAATGCAAAGGTTACTCACATATTTGATCTTAATTACAATGCTGAAATAGACAATAAGACAAATCATGTTGTTGGTTCTGGTATATCTGCTGCACATTTAACTTTGAAATTATTAAACCATCAAAATAGCGATGACATCATACATCTTTGGCTTAACAAACAAATTGAAATACATGATTTCGATGCAGATCCAGGATGGTTGGGTCCTAAACGAATGAATCAATTATCAGTGATTTCATCATCTGCAGAACGGATGAAGCTCATTGAGCAAGAACGCCATAAAGGGTCAATGCCTATGGAGTTATTCTTACGTTTGAAGAAGCATGAACAGACCGGTAGATTACAGCTACATCATTCACCTATTGATGAGGTGCGTTCTAATCAAATTATTTCTGAAGGTCACACTTATCCTTACCAACACATCCTACTTGCAACTGGATTTGTAAATCAGTTAGGTGCTCAACCATTTGTGCGCGCTCTGATTCACGAAGAAGATGCCCCGCTAAATGAGTGTGGTTATCCATCATTAACGTATGATCTTGAGTGGCTACCACAATTATTTGTGATGGGCGGACTTGCTGATCTTGAATTAGGTCCCTTTGCTCGAAACATTATGGGTGGTAAAGAAGGTGCTGAACGTATTAGTAAAGCGTTAAGCCGTTTAAGTAAAAAGATATCGTAGTATAAAAGAAGCGCGTCCTTAGATTGTAAACTAACATGTTTTTTAACAATCTAAGGACGCGCTTTATTTGTATAATATTTATTTGATTGGTTTGATGGCTATTGTACCTCGCATAATGCTGATTAATTGATGATTGTCATCTTTTATTTCAACGTTCCATACTTGAGTTGATTGACCTTGATGCACAATCGTTGCAGTTGCAGTTACACGACCTTCTCTTGTAGAGCGTATATGATTCGCATTCATTTCTAAACCTAAAGGTATATATTGATTTGTATCTATTAAATTTGCTGCTCCCATAGAGCATGCTGTTTCACCTAAAGCTAGACTCGCCCCACCATGTAAATAACCGAAAGGCTGTTTTACCTTGTCAGTGACTGGCATAGAAATGATTACCTTGCCGTTGTCTTCATTTTCAATTCGCATTTCAAATGTCTCTAAAAGATTCGTCATGCTTTACACCTCATTTCATATTTTATAGTACCATAGCAGCTATCGTACCAAAAATCATTAGAGGTATATTATAGAATAAGAAATTCGGCACACATGTGTCACGAATATGATCGTGTTGACCATCAATATTTAGCCCTGCCGTTGGACCTAATGTTGAATCACTAGCGGGTGAACCTGAATCACCTAATGCACTCGCTGTACCAATGAGCGCAATCAGTGCCATCGTATCAAGACCAATGGATGCACCAAACGGTATAAATAATGACGCTATAATTGGAATGGTCGCAAATGAAGAACCAATGCCTAACGTAACGATAAGACCAATCACGTACATCATTATAATACTAATCAATTTATGATCACCTGTCAGACTCGTTAAACCTTTCACTAAGGTATCAATATCTCCTGTCGCATTCATCACTCCAGCAAATCCATTTGCCGTTAAAATAACTACACCAATGTAGGCCATTATTTTAATACCATCTACAAATTGTTCGTCTAATTCATACCACTTATATACTCTTGAAACAAAGAAGACAAGTACACCTGCAAGTGCACCAAATATCATAGAATCTGTAAATGTTTGAACTAAGAAAGTAGCTAATATCGCAATGACAGTCACGATTAACACATAAGGCTTTAATTCAGTCACTGTTTCACGATTGTTCACATTGCGTTGCTCGTAATCACGTGGCTTTCTATAAACGATAAGGCCTAATATCAGCCCTACAATATAACCCATTGATGGAATCAACATCGCTTTCCAAATCATGTTAAATTCAATTGGATGATGTGCCTTTTGGAAACCGCTTTGAATAATTTGTTGGAAAATTTGACCGAAACCATAAGGAAGTAGAACATATGGCCAACATAATCCAAAACCAATGACTAGACCAATGAGTCGTCTATCGATCCTTAAATCATTAAATAAACTAATTAATGGTGGTATAACAATTGGAATAAATGCGATATGTACTGGAATTAAGTTTTGACTCATAATACTCATTGCTAATAATGCAATTATAATGATGACTTTCACTTTTATTCGAGAGAGCCTACTATTTTCAGAGTGAATGCCTTCAATGATTTTACCGACTAAGTAATCAGTAATCCCACTATAAGAAATGAGTGCCGCAAATCCTCCTAATAAAGCATAACTCAATGCAACTTCTGCACCGTCTGTAATATTCTTTCCAAATACACTAATAACTTTCTCAACACTCATGCCAGAAATTAAACCACCCACAAGTGCACTGATAAATAAACTAATGACTACGTTTAATCTACATAGACATAACACAATCATTAGTATTACCGCTATGACAACTGCATTAACCATGACGCTCTCCATCCTTTATCACTCTATCGAACTAAAGTATTTATAATCTACATAGTAGCAATACATGATTTCAATGTCAATGTTAAAAGAGATCAGTCGCTTACGTTTTCCCCGGACAAAAATTCATAATTAAAATATAAACTTTGAAGGGAATTTTCCGTCATCCGACTAATCTCTAAATTTATATTGTTATCCATTTCTATGAGTGAATATATTTATTTATATTGCTGTTTCATCCATTCAATTACAGTAGGAATCATATAGCCTGTAGGTCCTTTAGGTCCTTTGAATGTAGCTCTGTTAATCGTAGCAGGTCCTGCAATATCAAAATGAATATGTGGCGTCTGACCACTAAAGTGAGTAATAAACGCTGCTGCAAATAATGCTTTACCATGCCCATTTGTGTGATTAACTAAATCCGCAACATCTGATTTCTTTATTAATTGCCCTTCCGTTTCTGTCACTGGTAATTCAAATACCTTTTCATCAACAGCCCTTGCAGTATCTAACAAACTGTTGATTTCATTTTCAGCGTGAGAGTGAAAGGCAGCTGCCTTATCTTCGCCAAGTGCTACTACTGCAGCTCCAGTTAATGTTGCAAAATCCAATATAAGATGAGGTTGGAATTGTGTGGCATAAAATACAGCATCTCCCAATACCATACGACCCTCAGCATCACTATTTAACATTTCAACTGTCTCACCATTTAATGCAGTAAACACATCATCAGGTTTCATAGAGGCTTCGTTAATCATATTCTCAGCAGAAGCAATAATTCCTACCACATTCACAGGTAAACGTAATTTCGCGATGCTATCTATCATACCCACGACATTCGCAGCCCCGCACATATCAAATTTCATCGTCTGCATACCCATCTTAGACTTTATACTATAGCCGCCTGAATCATATGTAATTCCCTTACCAACTAACGCAAGTGGCGCTTCGTCTTTCTTGCCACCGTTATATGTCATCGTAATTAATCTTGGACCATTTACAGAACCTTTACCTACCGCATGAAGGAGACCAAACCCTTCAGACACAATCGTTTCAGCATCTTTAATATCTACCGTAACTTCACTTTCTTTAAAATGATCATCAATTTCTTCGGCAAAGTATTTCGGTGTCAGAATATTCGGAGGCATTTGACTCAATTCTCGCGCAAGATTAATAGACTGTCCTAATTGCTGACCTTCTTGAATATAAGAATCTATATCTTTATGAGTAGTTTGGATACTAATATTTAGTTGATACGGTGCCTTTTTATCTGATTTATAATTATCGAATTGATAAATGGCTTGTTCACTTTGTAAGCCGAACGCTTTAGCGACTTCTGAAGGATGATTATATTTAGAGATAAACGTATCTAAGAGTAGCTCTGCTTCATTGATATGTTCTGCCTTTATATATTGAAAAGTATGCCCCCATACCTTTAATAATTGTTGATATGACAGATTTTTTAAGTTACCTAATCCAACTGTTAACAAACGTTTAGGTTGATTATTTATATAAAACATAGTTGAAGATACTTTTCCTACTGAACTACCAATAATGTGATGCTGTTTTAACGTTTCAAGTTGGTCGGTCATTGATTCGTCATAGTATTTCACATCATTTAATTGATTAATATGATCTGGTAAACCAATCACAAGTGTTTCTATAGGCTGTTTAGATTCTTTATTGATTTGAAAATTCATTATCTTCCTCCGTTCCACATGTGTGTATGTATATTGTGATATAAATATTAAAAAACCTCCCGCTCATGAGCAGGAGGCAAAATACATGATATGTTAATATGATTTAGTTTAGAATTTACCTTTTTTGAAAGCTAAACCTATGCCACCAATTTTGAATACAGCACGTGTATCAATGACTTTCTTCATGAATGCAGCTTTTTTACCTGCAATATCTCTGCCATAAACGATACCTACACCATCATGAGAACCTAATGAGCAAACTGTACCACGGTTAACATAGTGGAAGTCTTCTTTAGCTTCACCATTTAAGATATGTTTAATATTTTTAGCAACATGTTCACCTTGTTGCATCGCAATTTGTGCTGTAGTTGGTAATGGACGTTCTTCTCCTTCAGGAATAAACGCTGAACAGTCACCAATTACAAAGATATCGTCATGACCTTCGATAGTTAAATCTTGTTTGTTGATGATACGTCCACGTTTAACACCTTCAAATGATTCTTCCATTAAGTGGCTACCACGAACACCAGCAGTCCAAACTGAAGTACCAGCTTCTAATTGTTGTTTTTCTCCGTTTACTTCTACTACGAAACCTTTGTCGTTACAAGCAACGATTGGCGTAGCAATTTTAAATTCTACACCGCGGTCTTCTAAGAAGTTTACAGCATAGCTAACAAGTTCGTCAGAGAACATTGGTAACATTTTAGGTGCAGCCTCAACACAAGTAATTTTTACTTTGCTTTGGTCAATACCATATTTACTGCATAATTCTGGAATTCTTTCAGTTAATTCACCTAAAAATTCAATTCCAGTAAAGCCAGCTCCACCTACTAAGATTGCTAAATCTTTGTCATCTTTTTCTTTAGAAGCTGCATAGTTAGCAAATTTATCTTCAATGTGACGAGATAATTTACGAGAAGTTAAAACGTTCTCAATTTGGAAAGCATAGTCTTTCATACCATCAATGCCAAATGTTTCACTTACGAATCCTAATGCTACAACTAAAACATCGTAGTCGTATACACCTTTATCAGTTTCAACACGTTTAGCATTGCGATCAATTTTTGTTACTTCAGCAACAACAAAATTTACTTTATCTTGTTTTAAAGCACTTTCAACTGGATACATTAAGTCTTCATAGTTGATAGTACCAGCAGAAGCTTCATGTAACCATGTTGATTCATAATGATATTCATTTTTGTTGATTAAAGTAATTTCTGCTTCATCAGTAGAAATTTCTTTTTGTAATTTAGTAACAGTTTGTAAACCAGCATAGCCGGCACCTAAAACTAATACTTTCTTACGATTTTGAGCCATCTCTAATTCACCTAAGCTTTCATAATATTTTAACCAAAATGAAGATTAAGGCTATAAACTTATGACAAAGTAAATTGCCTTATCATTATAGACTTCCTCGACATCTTAAATTATAACGTCTTTTAATCAGGCAAAATCTTTAGTTGTTCACACAAAAGACAATTTTTAATCCAACTATAATTTTATAGCTTTTACACTACATTTTCAAGTTACAACAAGCGAGATTGTGAAATTTTTAATTTAACGAATGCTTCCTAAAATGAATTGTAAATGTGTACCAATTTTAATTAAGAGACGATCCATTAAATTAAATATTATCCAAACAGTTACACACTGACTTATACCCTTTTAAACATTTTTAAAATACAAAAAAGCAACCTATCTAGGTTGCCTTAAAACAAAATCATTGTATTTAATTTGTTATAGGATAATTAACATTGTTCAGGGTTTCCTGAAACTTTAGCTGTTTTAAATGAACTGCCACAACCACATGAAGCGATGGCATTCGGGTTATCGATTTGGAAACCGCCACCCATTAATGATTGTTTAAAATCAATTGTCGTACCATTTAAAACTGGGGCGTCATATTTATCTACGAGCACTTTAAGTCCATAATACTCTAACACTTCGTCATTATCGCCAGGTGTTTCTTCAGCAGACATACCGTATGTTAACCCAGTACATCCACCGCCATTTACTTTAATTTTTAAATAGCCATCTGACATATCATTACTTGCTAACATATCTTTCACTTCATAAGCTGCTGCTTCTGTTAAGATTACCGTTGGCATATTACTACCTCCCAAGATCATTCTCTCTGATAATAAAATTCTACTAAATCTATTCTAATATGTTTTGCTTTTCTCATTAAAACATATTCGTAATATCATTTTCTTCAATATGTTTATAAATGTTATTTAATAAATCATCCGGTGTATCACCTTCAACAATATCACCATCGACAAGTGCATACAACCCACTAGAACATATCCCACAATTTTGTAGGCATCCATATTCTAATACGTCAACATCTGGATCATTTTCTAGTTTTTCGTAGACAATATCTCCGCCCTTTGCCATATTCGAGACACAAAATTCTACTAACGGAAACATAAGACACCTTCTTAATATTTATTAGTTCACATATTATAACAAAGTTACTGCCTCTATGACTATCCGTCAGCTTGACGATTTCTACAATCTACATTTTTACTATTTTTACAAATTAAATTGCATTCTACATTTGTTTGTAGTCATTTTGAAAAACCGATATAATAGTGTTACACATACATATTTACTTTAAAATTCAGGGGTTAAGTAAATATTACGAAAGTTATCTTTGATGTTAACGGGTACATGAAAGATATTTTAAAAAGGGTCTCAATAATTAATAAATAAAATATGTTGAATAAAGGGGTATAAGGTAATGAAAAACTTAGTATTACTAGGCGGGGGTTACGGTAATATGCGAATTATGTCACGTATTTTACCTAATTCAATTCCCGAGGGGTACAACGTGACGTTAGTCGATCGTATGCCATTCCACGGTTTAAAGCCTGAATTCTATGCATTGGCAGCAGGAACGAAATCCGACAAAGATGTGCGCATGCGCTTTCCTGATAATAACCAAATTAATACGGTTTATGGAGAAATAAATGACATCGATTTGGACGCACAAATTATCTCAGTAGGAAATTCAAAAATTGACTACGATGAACTTATTATAGGTCTTGGTTGTGAAGATAAATATCATAATGTACCAGGTGCAGAGGAATACACGCATAGTATTCAGACTTTGTCTAAATCTCGTGATACTTTCCACAGTATTAGTGAATTACCAAGTGGCGCTCGCGTAGGTATCGTTGGCGCAGGATTAAGTGGTATCGAATTAGCAAGTGAGCTACGTGAAAGTCGCTCAGATTTAGAAATCTTACTTTATGACAGAGGTCCACGTATTTTAAGAAATTTTCCTGAAAAGTTAAGTAAATACATATCAAATTGGTTCTCAAAACATAATGTTACTGTAGTACCGAATTCAATCATTGATCGCGTTGAACCAGGGAAAATTTATAATAATGGAGAACCAGAAAACATTGATTTAGTAGTATGGACTGCTGGTATCCAACCTGTTGAAGTAGTTAGAAATTTACCTATCGATATCAGTAATACCGGACGTGTCATTCTTAATCAATATCATCAAGTTCCAACATACAAAAATGTTTACGTCGTAGGCGATTGTGCAGATCTTCCTCATGCACCAAGTGCTCAATTAGCTGAATATCAAGGCGATCAAATTGCTGATGTGCTCAAGAAACAGTGGAATAATGAACCACTTCCTGAAAAGATGCCTGAAATTAAAATTCAAGGTTTCTTAGGATCACTTGGAGACAAACAAGGTTTCGCGTACATTATGGATCGCACGGTGACTGGACGTTTAGCTTCTATACTTAAGTCCGGCGTATTATGGCTTTATAAATATCATAATGGTTAAATATGTTTATGAAGGCAAGTTCTATTTATTCTAGAACCTGCCTTCAATTTGTATATTCAATTAATTTTCAAAGTGAGCGTCAATAAAACGTGTGACTTGCTTCGTTTGAATGTATCCATCAGCGACATATTCATCGTTCATTGTCACTAAAGGGTAAAATAGCTCATCTTCATGAATTCTTTCAATAAACTGTTCATCATGATCCGTCAAATTCTCTTTATCTTTATTAATATCAATATAGGTGAACTCAAAATGATGTTCAGGAAACTTTCTTTTAAGTAATGGTTGTAACCACTCAAATGTATCTTTTGAGGTTGGTGCATTAACGCAACTCGCACACACCACGTCAGCGCCATACACAACAACACTAATTTTAGTCATCAAAATCCCCCATCTTGTTTTATAGATTTTTACTACTGAATCTATTATAATGAATAAATAATGATTATGAAATAAATGACTTGAAAGGAGACATGTCTCATGCCTACTGAGAATGCAACAATGTTCGATCAAGTAGCTGAAGTCATTGAACGCTTACGTCCATTTTTATTACGTGACGGCGGTGACTGTACACTCGTAGACGTCGAAGATGGTATTGTTAAATTACAACTACACGGCGCTTGTGGTACATGCCCAAGTTCTACAATCACATTAAAAGCTGGTATTGAACGCGCACTTCACGAAGAAGTTCCAGGCGTTATCGAAGTAGAACAAGTATTCTAATTCAATATATAAGAAACGCGATAAGTGCTCTAATGAGCGCTTATTTTTTATAACAAAGAAGCCAAACACTACTTTGTGAGGAATCCCCTGAAAGTTAGATTTTAATCAAACTTTCAGTGACTTACCGATTTGAGTTAGTGTTTGGCTTCTTTTTAATCTTTATTATTTTTTATCTTCTTTTTTCTCATGATGCTTTTGGTCTTTGTGTGTATCGTGTGGTGGTTTATTTTTAGAGTAATCTACTTTTTGATTTTTTGGATCTTGACCTTTCATATGTTTAGCAATTTGTTGATCTACGTAGACCCAACCTTTCCATCCAATATGGACAGCATCACTAATTACATACTTTTCATAATCTTTATTAGTCATATCGTAAATCTTACCACCATTATCGACAACGGTAGAATGAATTTTTTTATAAACGCCTTCACGTCGATCTTTATCAATACCGATATGGTCATACCATCTACCATTGGATGGAATACTTACATATTGTACGTCCGCACCTGCTTCATGCAATGTTTGTACTAATAATTTTAAGTCATCGAATTCAGGAGAATTAATATTGAACTCATAATCACGTTTAACTTTACGTTTATTTTCTTTAATTAATTTCCAGTAAGGATCTCTAATATCAAAACGATTTGTTTTAGTATTTGCCTTACCGATATCAACCGCTTTATCTTTCATCTCATCCCATGATGCATCCTCTTTAGTAGCAGGTTTAACATGTGCTAATGGAGGTTGCTTGAATGAGAATAAAGATTTAATCGCTTCAATTTTAACAAGTTGATTTTCTTTGAATGCTGAAATGTAATTGCCTGAAACGTCTTCAGGATGTTTCGCTTGCTCTCTTAAATAAGGTTTGTTGTGAGCATGCGGGAATTGTAATAATCTTTGTGCATAACGTTTCTTTAAGTCAGCTGGCATATCCTTCTGATTGAACATTTGGTTGATTTGAGTTTGAGACATACGAGCATCAAAATTTTGGTTCGTTAAACCATGGTTTGTAAACCATTGTGGAGAAATTATAAATGTTAATTTCTTACCCTTAAGTTGATCGTATTGAGATGCCAATTCAACAGCATTAATCAAATCTGTTGATCCACCTGTACCGAGTAAAAATGTTTGTTTGCTTGAATTGTGTTTATTCAAAGCAATTGCCGGATTAAATGGATCGTCTTTACCAAGTTCACTTGAACCAAAGATAGGATAATACTTATTTGACTCAAATAATTTATTTTGAATGAGCGTGCCTTTTAAAACTTGATCAGTTAGAGAAATTCTATTATCAGCTAGCGTTTTATTCGTTACTAGTCCTGTAAACCAACTGGCTGGTAAAAGAACAAAAATAATGAATATCACGCCACTGATTAAGATAGGTAAAAAAGGTTTAAATTTCATCGTAATTCTTCTAATGCTTCTACGATTTTATTTGGAGTTGCCCACTCATCTCTATCAAAGTCCATAATTGAAACTTCAATATCTAATTTATTTTGAATTTCCAAAAGTAAACCAACTGTTTGGAATGAATCAATAATTCCTTCTTCAAAGATTTCAACGTCTGGGTTTTCTTTTACAATATCATTTTCAGCAACTTCTGCTAATAAATCTAATACTTGATCTCTAAATTCCATAATTAATTACTCCTTTATTAAATAAATTTACCTGAGAAAATTAAGAATCCAAATGTTACAAAATGGAATGTAATAATGATACTTAGTGCGGTTGTAAATCCATTTTGCCAACGTGGTGGATGCTTTTTACGCCAACGTTCATAATAGCCATAACCAATGAACAATGCTGCATGGTATAAACCATATACAATGTAATAAACTTCAAGACCGTGCCATACACCCATGATAAAGAAGTTCAAGAAGAATGCCATATTAGACATTGCGAATTGGCTTTTCAATAACTTCTTACGAGACATATAGAATAATGATCTCATGTAAATGCAATCTCTAAACCAGAACGATAAAGTCATGTGCCATCTGTTCCAGAAATCTTTAATATTTCTAGCCTTGAATGGTTGATTAAAGTTCGGTGGCGTTTTAATTCCGTATAAATAACTTACTGCTATCGCAAATAAACTGTATCCTGCGAAATCGAAGAATAAATAGAAACTATACGCGTACATGTATAACCACATGTGCGTAAAGCCATGTAAGTTTAATTGTAACGGATTAACCGCATAAACTTGAATGAAATACGCAATAATGTATTTATATAAGAAACCTAACATAATCATGTGGATAGCTTTAAGAACAAGTTCTCTATATTCTCCACCTGTAGGTACCTTTTTATCGTCTTTAACAAAGCGTTTATAACGATCGATTGGTCCTGAAGAAATCGTTGGGAAGAATGAAATAAATTGAATTAACTTCCCTACTTTAATTTCTTTAATTGAACCATCACGAATTTCCATGATTAATTGAACACTTTTAAATGTGACATATGAAATACCAAGGAATCCAACAAATTCGATTAACTTGCTCTCATGAAAATGAATTTGATGTCCGCCTAACCAAGTACTTTGTAATATTTTAACCAAAGCTAAAGGTAGAATGGATAAAACCATTACAGTTACAAACTTAGCAAATGTATTATTCTTCTGTCTTGATTTATAGTAGAACATAATCAATGCGACTTGCCAAATAACATAAATAATAAAACTCAATAGTTGTACACTTAAATACTTTTGACCGAATAAATTGTGTTTATCTGAAGAGAAGATTAACACAATCATAATGGCAGTACTTATACCGTTATAAATATAACTTCGCTTACCTAAAAATCCGAGTATAATAACTGGAATAAGTACAATAAAAGCAATTAAGAAGAAGGTAAACGTTCCATATGGAATCATCCGTTAACTACCTCTGCAATCTTTTTACGATCTAATTTACCATTTGATGTAAGTGGCAACTGTTCCATCCATTCGAACTTTCTCGGAATCATATACTCTGGTAAGCGAGATTTAAGTTCATGTTTGATGTTCGTCGTCATTGCTAAATTATCTTCAACTGGTTCATGTGGCACAACTGCGCCAATGAGATGTACAACTTTACCATTTTTATAAACTGGTACAACAATTGCTTCTCTTACATATTGAGATTGACGCAATTGTGTTTCAATTTCTTCAAGTTCCATACGATAACCATTAAGCTTGATTTGGAAATCAATACGTCCTTGGATAAACCATTGTCCGTCTTCCTCTTTAGCTTTATCGCCTGTATGATATGTTCTTGTACCATCTTCAAAATTGAATACAGCTGAAGTTTTCTCTTCATTCTTCAAGTAACCTAAGCTCACACTTTGACCTTCAATGACAAGTTCGCCTTCATCTGTTGTTGATAAAGTAGTACCAGGTCTAGCCACACCAACTGGTAATGGATTGTAATGATCTAATATATCTTGTGTAATTTGAATACTAGTCACAGCTACAGTCGCTTCAGTAGGACCGTAAGTATTATAAATTGTAGCGTTAGGATATCTACTTACTAATGCATTCGCTGTTCTATGAGGTAAGATTTCTCCACAGAAGAAGAATTGATTTAAACTACCATATTGTTCCTCATTAAGATTAGGTAATAGTAAACACATTTCTATGAATGACGGAGTTGAAACCCACACATTAATAGGCGTATTGACTAACATTTCATTTAGTAGTTTAGGCTTTTTAATCATATCTTTGTCTACTAAATTTAAAGTTCCGCCTGATGTTAAACATGGGTAAATCGCCATTACAGATAAATCAAACGAGAATGGCGCTTGGTTAAGCCATTCTTTACCTTCGCCTGCTTTATTAAGTGAAACCATCCATTCTGCAAATTCAATCAAACTTGCATATTCGATTTGTACACCTTTAGGCTCACCTGTCGAACCAGATGTAAAAATGGTATAAACAACGTCATTTGTTTTCATTTGGCTATCGAAAACGATTGGAAATTGAGATTCCTTAACGTCTTTGATAGAAATGACTTCAGCAATAGATTGGTCTACATCTTCTTCTGAAGTATTGAAAATATATTCTGGTTGTACCTTTTCAATGATCATTTTCACACGTTCTTCTGGAACTGATGTGTCAATAGGTACATAACCACAACCTGCTTTGATTGCACCTATCATACCTACAATCATGTAAGGAGACATATGACCATATAAGACCATTGGTTTCTTACTATCTTGTAATTGATGCGCTAGCTTACTTGATGCATGATCTAATTCTTTATAAGTTAAGACTTCATTTGTATGTCTAACCGCAATCGCTTCAGGTTGTACCTTAACGAAATGGTTTAACGTATTAATTATTTCTGCCATAATTACTCTCCCTCATTAGAATTCATTATAAATGAAGTTATTATGTGTATCGCCACTACCGTATATTAAATACAAAGCTATAAATATAGCTAAATATAATAATGTTAGTAAGTAAGGCTTCATTTTCTCAAAATGCTTGTTAGGTTCTTTACCTTTAGCTTTCATATAGCACCTCTCAAACTTGGACTATTTTATTCGTTCATAAACAACTATTCTGCTTATATAAAATACGTCTATTAAAATCTAACGTTTTGAACCGTGATTTTTAAAATACAAAGCTACTTTTATATTTTAGTTTTACAATTTATTATAATCGTATTCGAATTATAATTCAATTCAATTTTTATAATCTTTGTATAATGAGCTAACTTAATATTGAATGACGAATAAAAAAAGTCGTCACGTATTTTAAACGATTGAACGTTCTCACTTTTATTAGAACAACATTATTTTAAAACTAAACAGTCAAATAGACAATTACAGACTGTATAACAAAATTGTTAGATTAAGCCACAAAAAACTCACGTAATCAAAACACGTGCTTCAAACTATGATTACATGAGCTTTTATGTCTATTTAATTTTTAAATTCCACAGCAGTGATTGGTGGTTTATTTTCCAAAACGGCTAAAATATTATCAACACAAAGTTGAATCATTCGATCTCGTGTACGGCGAGAAGCACTACCGATATGAGGCAACACCACTGCATTTGGTAGTTGTAACAATGGATGATTCATATCAATAGGTTCTTGACGTAAAACATCCAGGCCACAAGCTAAAATGTCATGACGTTGTAATGCTGCAACTAATGCTTCTTCATCAACGATGGCACCTCGCCCAATATTGATAAATATGGCATCATTTTTCATCATCTCAAAAGCTTTAGCATCGAATTTGTTTTCCGTTTCTTGGGTCAATGGTGCTGTACAAATCACAAAATCACTCTCTTTTAACAATTCTTCGAAAGTGACATATGTGGCGTTTAATTCCTTTTCAGCATCTGAATGACGAGAGCGATTATGATATAAAATACGTGTATTAAACCCCTTCAACCGATGAGCGAATGCCTTACCAATATCGCCCATACCAAAGATGCCAACTGTTGAACCATAAACATCTTTGCCTGAAAGTAGATACGGTCCCCAGCTTTCCCACTGGCCTTCTTGCACATATGTTGCCGCTTCTATAATTCGTCGCGCCACAGTAAGCATCAATGTAAACCCTAATTCAGCGGTTGTTTCAGTCAATACATGAGGCGTATTTGTTACTGTTATACCATACTGACTTGCCTTATTTACGTCGATATTGTCATATCCGACTGCCATGTTCGCAATAACCTTAAGGTTTGATGCTTCTTTTAATACTTCTTCATCTATTCTTTCACTTAAAGTACTTAAACATGCCGTGGCGTCTTTGATTTCCTCTAGGAATGCTTCTCTAGGCATGGGCGTTAGTTCTTTATCCCACATGACAACATTGCCAATCCGTTCTAATTGTTTCACAAATGGTTGCGGTACCTTTCTGGTAATCAGTATTTTATTCATTTAATCACTCCCTTACTTCCCAAAAAGTAAAATCTTATTCTGCACATTCTACTAACGCTCTTATTATCTAGGTTTACTTTTCAAGTTCGGAGATTGCAACATTTAAATCAGCAAATGAATGTGTAGGTGGAACGTCTTTAGTTTGAATCTCTTCATATGTCGTTACGCCTGTTTGAACGTGAATCGTATCAATACCTACATTAATTCCTGACATGATATCTGTATCATATAAGTCACCAACCATAGCAACATCTGATTTATCTAGCCCAAGAATTTCTATCGCTTTATTCATAATGATAGGTTCTGGTTTCCCAATAAATTGAGGTTGAACACCTGTTGAAACGCTGACAACACTAGTAATTGCACCATTACCTGGTAAGAATCCTCTTTCTTTAGGTATAGAAACATCTGGGTTAGTTGATATAAATTTAGCACCATTACGCACGCCAAGTGTAGCAACAGCGAGCTTTTCGTAAGTGACTTCCTCGTCTAAACCAATTACCACATAATCTACGTGTTCATCATCTTTAACTGTAAGTCCAGCTTGAGTTAAAGCTGTTTTCAATCCATTGCCACCTAACATATAAACAGAAGCATTAGGATGTTCTTCTGAAATGTAATCAGCAGTTGCAAGTGCTGAGGTTACAATTTCGTCTGGCTTAGCATCAATCTTCATATTGCGAAGTTTTTCCGTTACTTCGTCTGGCGTTTTCGTTGAATTATTCGTTACATATAAATGCGGAATATTGTTTTGATTTAAATAATCGATAAATTGTGCTGCACCATCAATTTCATCTGTACCTTTATACATGGTACCGTCTAAATCGATTAAATATGCTTTATAATGCTTCACTATTTATTCTCTCCTTTTCCAAATGCAGTGATTGGGACATTCTCACTCTCAAGAAATTGCGCAACTTCTTGAATAAACTGCTTATAATAAGGTAAAGCTTTATCAAATAAAGGAGCGATTTCTTCAATATTTAATTCTGTATAATCATGAGCAAACTGCTTTCTCACATCTACCGTGTCATTAATATGAGTTTGAGTCTCTTTAGAAATGACATTTTCCAATTCTAAGATATCAATCACATCTTTATAATTACCTGGGTCTCTTAATATAAATCCATCAATAATCATATTTCCAATATCCACAGAAGATTCTATTAACATTTGTGCAATTCGCTCAAATGCATAATGATTTTCTTTATTTTCACCATAATCTTGCGTTAAATTTTGTAAGTATGTTAATTTCTGAGTTAATTTATCTTTATCTACGAAATACATTCCCTAGTCACCTCTTCATACGTCTATCATGATTATCATATCATAATTTTGCAGTCCTCTTCATTTGTCGTTATACTTAGACGTAACACTTTTTGGAAAATAAAGGAGCGCATCACGCATGATTGATATGTACTTATACGATGACGAAGAACAAAGCCAAGTTCAATTCGTGGGATTTGTTGGCGAACACAGTCGTTATGATTTAATGCTCGTTCAAACAGATAGACATTACGGTAAAACACTCGTATTGAACATGCAAACAAATAAATTTGGAATAATCGGTACTGATGATATAGAAGAAGAGGGTTATATTGCGCATATCTTAGGCGTTACAGAAGAAGAAGGCAATGAAATTATCGAATATTTAAATGAGGTCATTCAGTAATTGAAGAGAGATTCAGTTGAGCTTGTATAGACCGAAAGTTTATCACCTTCAAATTCAAAAAATATTAAAGCAAAAAGTCCATTAAATCGAGGTATATTGACTCGACTTAACGGACTTTTATTTATGTTCATCTTTATTTTCAGTATCTTGAATGGTCGGTTGTATCTTAACATCATGAAGTTTATCTATAAGCACTTCTTCATCTTCTACTTCTTCAATCAGTTCATCGGCCGGAATATGTCGTAATACGAAATAAGGACATCCAAAATTGCAATATTCTAGCAAGTAATCTTGAATACTTGAAAAACGCTTGCTAATTTCAGCTTTTCTATTATTATCTTGATAAAACCCTTTTAAACGTAATTGATCATATCCGAAGTCGCCGACCACATAATCATATTTGTCTAAAATATCTGAATATCTCGATGCAAAAATTTCTTCATCAAAACAATCTCTATATTCTTCAATTAATTCAAAGTATTGTTCTTCCACTTTAATCATGATTTCACCTAATTTTATTAATATAAAAAAGGTTAGGACAATTATCGTTAAGTTACTCTGTTCAAACCCTAAACGTCTTTGTCCCGACCTCTTTTAAAATAGATTTATTTACTTAATTGTTCTTCCCCTTGACGTTGTCTTTCTTTAGCCGCTTCGTTAACTTGTTCATCGGCATGATATGAACTACGTACAAGTGGTCCTGCTTGGCAATGCTTGAATCCTTTATCCATAGCAACCTTTCTCATTTTGCCAAACTCTAATGGTGTATAGTATTTCTCAACTTTAAGATGTTTACGAGAAGGCTGTAAATATTGACCAATCGTTAAAATATCTACATCATTTGCACGTAAATCATCCATTGTTTCGTAAATTTCTTCCATTGTTTCCCCTAAGCCAACCATTAAGCTAGATTTTGTAGGAATATCTGGTTGTAATTCTTTAGAACGACGTAAAAATTCTAATGTTCTATCATACGTTGCGCGCGCACGAACTCTTGGCGTTAAGCGACGAACTGTTTCGATGTTATGGTTTAAAATGTCTGGTCTTGAAGCCATTAATGTCTCAAGTGCTTCATAGTCACCACCCATATCTGATGGTAAAATTTCTATCGTTGTAAATGGATTTCTCGCTCTTACTTTACGTACTGTTTCAGCATATACATTTGACCCTTGGTCTCTTAAATCATCACGTGCTACTGCTGTGATCACCACGTGTTTTAAGTTCATTAACTCCACTGATTCAGCAACACGTTCTGGTTCGTTCAAGTCTAATTCGTTTGGCAACCCTGTTTTTACCGCACAGAATCGACATGCTCGTGTACATACTGCACCTAATATCATAAACGTAGCTGTACGTCTTGCTCCCCAACATTCATGTATATTAGGACACTTGGCTTCTTCACAAACCGTGTGTAAATTCTTCTCACGCATCATCTTTTTGAGGCCAGTATAGTTTTCGTTCGTGTTAAGCTTTATTTTCAACCAATCCGGTTTACGTAAAATTTCTTCATTTTTAGTCGCCATAACAACGCATACCCTCCTGTTTATTCTCTCTCCGTATATTATAACGAAATTAACAATAAATTAAAATCTAATATACGTTAAATTTAAAGACTAAGCAACTTTTCCTTAAAAATGTCTCTTAAAAATTCAGGCATAATATAATCAGTTGGTAACCCTTTTAAAATAGGGAAATATCTCCCAAATGTATACATATCAACAGTGCCCAATGTATACTGCTTATCCCTTTGAATTTCCTCATTATTAACAAAATAACGATCTTCTGACTCAATGAAACCTATGTTATATAGAATGTATCCTCCGAAAATGTCTCCCCTAAATCCTAAACCTTGAGCATGTTCATAGATGTACTCTTGTTTTTGACTTTTCTTAATCACTTGAATCAATTCATCTCCAGTTAATCGTACTCTCACTAAGTTGATAGGATGTGGTAACATGCGATGAATGTCGTATTCTGTCACTTCATCCGCTTCTATACTATTTACAATTAAGCCTGCATTCACTATCGCGCAATCTGCATGGGTAAATTCATACACACTCTCAGCAAGTAAATATGATGTTTCAGTAATCATATCTGTTTTTTTCTGCAATTTCACATGATGGTTAATCACAGGTTCACTTAATAGTGCTTTACCTTCTTCGTCAAAGTGCGTTTCTACCTGAGGTAAACCGTCAAGTGGGTGAAGCTTTGCTCTTTTATCAGTTACTTTACCTTGCTCAATAGTAAGGTTGACTTCGCCTAAATAATGCCCATACTTTCCAGCCGCAGCCATTAAAACGCCATTGTTGATTTCTCCATTTTCAAAATAATGGTGCGTATGGCTCCCAAAAATAACATCAATTTCAGGAATTTCTTGGCATAATTTCTCATCAAAGAACACACCGACATGGCTCATAACAATTAAAATATCGAACTGACCTTGTTGTGCATCAATTCCGTCTTTAATAGCGGCTAGAGGATCCGTCACAATCCAATCTAACGCCCTATAGAAAGGCGTGAACGGTGCTGTCGCAGCTACAAATAGAATGCGTACGCCTTCAATTTCTTTAATATAGGAAGAAGCAATTTGGTTAGGTAACTGACCTTGCTCGTCAAACACATTCGCACAAATCACTTTGAACTTCGCTTCGTTATAAAGATTTTGCAACGCTTCGTGAGAAATAGTCATACCTTCATTATTACCAATGGTCGCAATATCACAGTGCGCTTCATTCAGTAGTTCAATATTCTTCTTACCTAGAGTGGCTTCTGTAACAGGCGCTGATAGGTCAACATGATCACCAATATCTATGTAAAGTGAGGGATGATGAAGTTGCGGACGGTGATCGGCTAAATAGGCTTGAATACGTGCATATTCATTTAAATGACTATGAATATCGTTTGTATGATAAATCGTTAACTCCATAACTAGACCCCCTCTTCAATCATTGATTATTATGTACTTATTTTTTACTTTAGCATTTAAATACGTTATCTAAAAGTAGAAGTGCTTATCAAATTATAATAACGATTTGATAATTAAATATGCACCTATAAGTAACATCACTGTTCTTAATAGCATGACAACAGTGTCAGATTTAATTGAACGATTCACTCTCACTCCAATTTGTGCACCAATAATACTAGAAATAATTAACGCAATAGAGTAACCCCACGCTACATGGCCTTGCACAATGTGTCCAACTGAACTCATCACACTTGAAAAGAAAATCATCATCATGCTTGTACCTACAGCCACATGAGGTGGAAATCTAAAGACGATGAGCATCAGTGGTGTCATAAGTGCGCCTCCACCTATACCAAATAGTCCAGTAAGTACTCCAATAAATAAAGTAGCTACAAAGGCAAAGAGTGGTGGCACACTGTAATGATAAGTTTTCCCTTCCACATCTACATATGTACGTTCGTATTGAGGCTTATCAAAGATTTTAAATGGTTTAATTTTGTGGCGAACCATCAGTAAAATGGCTACACAAATCATAAATATTCCAAAATATAAATTGAAAGAATCTAATGTTAAATATCTACTCAAAAACGAACCAATCAGAGACCCTGGGAGCAACCCAAATAAAAAGATTGACCCATTTTTAATGTCGACTTGCTTCGTTTTTAAATATCCTAAGGAAGAAGACAATCCGGTAACGATAAGAATGACTGAAGATGTACCAATAGCAATCTGTGGTGTGATACCGTGAAGTAAATGATGATTCACGCCTAAGTAAACAAGTGTTGGTACTATGATGATGCCTCCACCTATACCTACGATTGAACCAAGTATTGCAGAAAGGCCTCCGATAAGTACTAATAAAATAATAGTTAATAACATGACATTTCGCCTCTTAGAATAATTTTAATTGTTGTGGTGCTAATCCTTCGTAATCAATACCTAAAATATCTTGATACGTTTTAGCATTTTGAGCAGCATGACCACCAGAATTATTATTAAAAACGACATAAACCTTTTTAGCTTTATGATTTAATATCTTCACCTTTTGTGCTAAATCTGAAAGTTCTTCATCGTTATAATTATATAAATATCTTACATCTCGCCACTCTTGATCAGTCATATCCTTCTTCGTCCAACCGTGCCTATTTCGACCGTGATAACGAACAAAGGCAATTTCATGAGTAATACGATTGACCAATGGAATACTTCCTTCTTTCACTTGTGGTTCATCAACTACAGAATGAATAATTTGGTGTTCCATTAAGAAAGACAATGTTTGCTCTTTGAAACGTTCATCAAACCAAGATTGATGTCGAAATTCCACACACATTGGGAAATCCTCTAACTGTTTCCTCACATATAATATGTAATTAATATTTTGAACATTACAATCAAACCATGGTGGAAATTGAACTAATACCATTGCAAGTTTGCCATGTTCCTTGAGAGGTCGAATCATAGCCTTGAATTGTTCAAATAATTCGTTACGCGTCTCTGAAAAATCTTTATAATCCGCATGTAACGTTAACGCTTGATGTATTTTCACGATAAACTGAAAGCGCTTGGGCGTCTCATTTATCCATTTTAATATGTTTCGTTCTGGCTGAATCGCATAATATGAAGCATCCAGTTCCACTATTGGAAAATGACTAGCATAAGTCTTAAGCTTATCCGTTTTACGTTCTAAATCTTCATATAATGTATCATGGTCTCCCCAACCAGTAAGACCTATTTCTATCATATTTATCACCACCAACATGATACCATACAATAAATCAGCGATTCACTTTATCAATCTAAAATTTACATATTCTTTAATGATTAAAATCGAATCACTTTTATTTTGATTGAGAGAAGTATAATTTAAGCGCACTTTCAATTCAGCCATCTACTACCAATATATAAAAGGAGACTCAGACAACAAATTTTGTCCGAGTCTTCTCCAATTGTGACACTATTTTGATTTAATTCTGTTTTAATCTTTCCTCAACTTGTGAAACAACTTTATCCATAATCATAGCCGCATGCATTTTCTCAGCAAGTCGTGGCGACTGACCACTCCACATATGTGTGAGTTCTGGGTTACCATCTTTAGCAGCTGCTTTCCTAATACTATTCGTCAATTGATTTTGAATAGGATAATCAGGAATTTCTCCATCATATTGATTCATCTCATCGATAAACGCATTATGAATACCTCGCGCATACTTTCCGCTAAATACTTTAGTAACAACTGTATCTGTTTCTTTACTATTTAGGATGGCATTTTTCAATAAATCATTCGCAGCACTTTCATCAGTAATTAAGAACGCCGTACCCATTTGAACACCTTGGGCGCCTAGCATCATACTCGCAAGAAGGCCTCGTCCGTCCATGATGCCTCCTGCAGCGACAACAGGTAACGACACTGCATCCACCACTTGAGGGACGAGAGACATCGTTCCAATCATTGGTTCATACTTTCCATTATTTAAAAATGACCCTCTATGTCCGCCCGCTTCACTACCTTGAGCGACAATTAAATCCATACCGGCACGCTCGTTCTCAATGGCTTCATCTACAGTAGTAGCTGTACCAATCAATGTTACTTTCGCTTCTTTAAGTTTCTGTATCGTTTCATGATCAGGAATACCAAATGTAAAGCAACACACAGGCACATGATATTTAATGATCATGTCTATCGCTTGCTTGAATTGTATTTCTTCGGTCACATTTACTACAGGTTCTTCTAAGTTAAATGCACGTCGATAGGGTTTCAACCATGCATTCATATGCTCAACTTGATCTGGTAAATAATGATTCTCGCTAGGAACAAATAAATTCACACCAAATGGTTTATCAGTTAGTTGCTTCACTTCTTGAATTTCTTTTTCCAACTTTTCAGCATTAAAATAACCGGCACCAATCGTGCCTAAACCACCTTGTTCACTGACAGTCGCAACCAGTTGAGGTGTAGTGCTACCAGCCATCCCTGCTTGGATAATAGGATAGCGCACGCCTAGTCGTTCAGTCATGTCATTATCATTCCACATCATGCTCTCCCCTTTACAACTCAGTTATCGTCGTTCCACACTTTGCGGGAACTTTTGATTTTTCAATTTTTCTTCCTCTTCTTGGTCCATCTCGTCTTCAATGTCCATACCTAACAATTCCTCGATTAAATCTTCATGTGACACAATCGCATCGGTGCCACCATACTCATCAAGCACGATGGCTAAATGTTTACGTGTCACTGTCATTTTACGTAAGACCCATTCCGCACGATTATGCTCATTAACGAATAGTGGACTTGAAGCATAATTCGTAATCCTATCATTTTTATGCTTACTCCACGCAAGTAAGTATTTTGAATGAAAGACGCCAATAATATCATCAATATCTTCATCATATACTGGATAACGTGTATACGGTTCATTCATTACAGTTTCATATGCTTCATCATAAGTCACTTCTTTTGAAAATGCCACTACATTCACACGTGGCGTTGTATCTACATCGGTTACTTTTAATTTCTCAAAGTCCATTACATTTTGTAAACGTGCATTCTCCACTTCATTAAAGGCGCCTTCTCGCCCAGCAATATTTAATAACGTACGTATTTCTTCCTTATTAAAACGTTTTTCAACTGGCTTTCCTCGAGAAAACATATGATTAATTCCGTCAGTCATTTTATTTAATAATACTGTTATCGGCTTTAAAACAATGACACAAATATTGATCACAGGATAAACCAAACGTGAAATTTTGTCAGGGAACGTCGCGGCTACTGATTTTGGAATCACTTCCGAAATTAAAATAATCACTATCGTAATAATGGCAGCTGCAATTCCTATATTAACCCCCATTCGAATAGCTAAAATCGTCACTAATATAGGTAAAATAATGTTTGCTACATTATTACCAATAAGGATTGTAGTTATAAACTCACTCGGCTTGTCTAATAGTCGAGTTAACCCTTGGGCCTTTCGATCACCATTCTTAGCTTCCGTTTGAAACTTAGTACGATTTGCCGCTGTTAAAGCCGTCTCACTTCCTGAAAAGAAAAACGAGACAAAAATCAAAATAACAATCGCAACAATCATGATGCATTCTCCTTATAGAAATAATCAATTTAAGCATTAATAAACTATTTCCCGAGAAATACGTATTTGAAACGGGACCAATTCCAATGTGGTACGTATTAAAAAAGATGAGAATACTAAGTTATAAACTTAATACTCTCATCTTCTATATTGTGTGAAGGTAGTTGGAAAATTGAATTTATTTAGCATTTATTTCTCTCAATTAGATTCAGTCATCTAATCCTCTATAATTATAGCTTTAAAATCCGCATATTTTTTCATATATAAAAAGGCAACAACATTTGCTGAGAGAATAATGAGGATTGAAGCTATTATAGTAAATTTATTGTCTAAATAATATGGAAGCATAAAATATTCAATAATCTTCTCCACAAATATTAATTGTGCTAATGCTTTGAAGATAATACCCAATTTTGCAATTAATTTATTATCTATAAATTTTTCAATAAAAGGTACATCGATTAAAATAAACATGTTACTGATTAAGTCTAAAATACAAAAAAGTAAAATTATAGATGTAGTTACTAACCAAAAATTTTCTAAATTATATTTACTTTGTAGTGCTAATACATAGAAAATATTATGGAACATAAAAATAGCGTTATAAGTGCTTAAAATATTAACAGTTGTTAGAAATTTCGCATACTTCTTTACCTTAAACTTATTATCTATATTTTCGTATTTGAAAAAATCTTTAAATTGAATAACACTTATAATTATAATAATGATTTGAACTATCAAAAATATTCTTAATCCTAAATACATATCTTCAATATTTGCACCAAAAAGAAATACCAATGATGCATAACTCAATATTAAAAATAAAAATATACTAAGTACTTGAGCTCCTGGTTTTCTTATATCATCTAAAAATTCCGCAGTAGACATTTTTATCCCCTAACATATGACTATATATTCTTATTCGATCCAATCTAAATAAAATTACTGTTTCTAATTCAATGAAACTAGACAATTATAAAAATATTGAATGTTATTATTATTTAATTTTCACTTCATATATATCAAAAAAATGTTACCCACTATACATAATGTTAATTAAGTAGCAAGGCGATACTAATACTTACCCAAATAGCACACAAAATAGAAACTAATATATGATGTGTAACAATTTTATATTTAATTAAATAAAATATCATCTGTATGAATGTAAATATCAAGTAAAATACAACTGTTACGGCAACGAAAGAATAAAATTCATCATCACTTCTTATAAATTCATTATTATTTAATATAATTGTCATTAGAAACAAACAAATGGAAATATAGAAAAAGTGAAATCCTCTATTCTTTGAAGTTCGTAAAAATTCTAATTTTTCTTTAAGGTTACTTTGTCTAATATGGTCATTAGAATGTTTTATTTTCTTAATAATTAACGTCTTTCTCATTTTCACAAAATAACTTCTAACAGCTAAAATCATATATACATATGAACTGAGCAAAAGATTTTCATTTAACGATTTAGTATTATTGAAATAACTTAATATAAAAATTATTAAAAGTATACTTAAATTCACTATACAAATGTAAAACCTTTTAGTGTTAAAATCATCATTATTTTTACTTATATACGAGGAAATCATATATAATAATACGATTATTATAGTTATAACTATTGTCATATTTCACCTCTGTACATTTTTATTTAGTACCTACTTTAACTTTTACTTCTGACCAATTAGTTATGAAATTTGATTTAGTCATGTTATCTATATTCAAATATAAACTAAAACAAATATGGTGCTTCGATTTTTAAGATCATAATAGTTTTAGAAATTCCCTATGAAAATTCACATTACTCTTTTTTATGACCATATAAAATCTTATTTATATTCTTATTGCATTTTTAAAATCAACGACTCTGGCTTAAATAATGATAAATAAATATAACTCTTAATATATAAAATAGATTTAATATTAGTACTATAAGTTGAAACCATAAAAAATACTTGCTTTGTTCTAAAGATGGAAAAGTGAAACAATTAATCATTATATAAACCACACCCAATATAAGAAATATTGTTAAAATAGCAATATTTAAAATTTTATTAGCGTATACTATGAAAGTCGTTAAAATTAAAATAAATCCAATGTAAACTGCTGTATTTTTAAACCAAAAATTATAAATATTAATATCGTTAAATAGTACTATTGTAAAATAAATCATTGAAATTAGATATGGTATACTTAAGCCAAAAATTACATTATTAAATAAATAAGATTTCAATAAAATTTTCGATTCTCTATTGGCATTACGAATTTCAAAATAAAAATCATTAAAATAGAAAACTATGTTTAAAATCCAAATGAATAAGATGATTATTAGACTAAGGTATATATATGGTGTTGCCTTATTAATTCCTTCTAATACTACAAAACCTGTAATTATTATAAAAAAAGAAACAATATTTATTATACTAACAGGTACCAAATAAGCATCTTTATATATTCTATATTTATTCATTAATAAACTCCTTTTAAAAAGGATAACTATAGAGTACTCATTACCAAAATTCTTAAGTAATTCACTCGTTTTTTAAGTTCTATTAACACTTAATAATTCATGCTTAAAAGAAAAATACTAATTATTTTTATAGTCCAACTTGTCTCACTTATCAATTAGTATTATTTTCGATAAAAATTGATAACCAAAAAAAAGATTTATCTCCTAAATTAATATAGGAAATAAATCTCTAATATAAATACTAAACCATTTTAAAACTTCCGTTTTCAGTATAATATTGATAAATTTCTTATATTGAATATACTGCTATGGTTATAGTGCATTTCATTTTAAGTAAACATTCTAATTATATTTATACCCACAACAACTACTACAACAATAATTGATATTTGTAGTAATTGCGCGCCTTTTTTCTCTTCGTATTTTTTATATTTAATACTACAAAGTATGCTCCCTATTGCAAATAATGGGAAAATAACCGTTAATACTATAAAAATCCACGCCCATACCTTTAGAGCTTTTCCATCTTTTTCCATGCGTACAATTCTCCTTAAGTAAATAGATTAATAAAATATAAATTCTATGATTCAATTATATGAAAATTTCATTCATTTTCATATAGATTAATCGAAGATATTACCAACGATATAACTATTTCATTAAAATTATTAATAATTATATTTTCAACTGACTACTTAATTTATTTCTTTTCAACTTTTTGATTTTCTTCCTCATAATCAGCATCATGTTTTTTCATATATTTCATTGGATCCGCTTCTTCATCAAATTTTGCTTTGCCATCCTTAATATTATAATAGAAGTAATGTAATTTATTTTCCTTTTTAAATAATTGAATGCCAATGATGATAACTTTTCCATCTTTATAAACATGAGTATTACTTTTATCTCGATCAATTTTAGTATTTACTTTATCACTAAACAGTGAAATCTCTTTGTTGAGCTTTTCTTGTTCTTTATAAACTTTATCAATATCTTTTTTATATTTTTCCCCATTATTGCACCCTGCTAAAACTATCGTTAACATCAATAATATAACTAAAACTCTTTTCATAATATGTATCTCCCTATCATTTGATTTTATTAAACTATTATAAAATTAAGGTTGTTATAATAATCCAAATAGTAACAGTTAGAGGAACTATTGTTTTAAATAAGAAAATACCATAACGGCCCTTTCTATAAAAATCAATAATCAACCATAAAACTATTATAATAATCCCAATTAACATCAAAGTTGAATTCACAGAAACTGCATCATCCTTCAAATCAATATTCATCCTTAATTTTGTAATAATGAAAAGCATCACTGAAATAATAAAATAGTATACTGATCTAACTCTAGCAGTTTGTAAATTTAATTCACGTTCTTCCAAATCTTCATCTGAGTTTAAATGCTCTTTTAGAATGACATACTCAACTACTTTTGGTTTTATCCAAAAATATTTTATTGCAAAATACATATATACATATGAACCATACATAGTAAACATAAGATAATTACTTAAATCCTTAGGTTTTAAATATCCACCTATATAATAAAAAACAATAATCGATATTAAAATGAGTAAATCAATACATAAAGGTAAAATTGCAAAACCCTCTGTTTTTAATAAACTCACAAAAATTATTGTATAAAAGAGAATAAATAACCCTATTAATACTACAAATACCATTAAAGTTCTCCGTTCTTATTAGAAAAATTTACTCATTTTCATAAACTTTTGCTTTAACTTCTACCCATGCTTTTTCATTCTTATAGTTAGTCTTGAATATATGATAGTAAGGTGAAATAAATGTCAAATTATTTTCTTTGGCAAATGTCTGCATTTCATTTAACAATTCTATTTCATCTTTAACAAAATTATTTGAGGTTATGCGACCCTGAAGTAAATTGTTAATATAGAAATACGTTCTATACTGTAGTTCTTCACATGACTCGAATGGCTTATTGACCGCTATAAAAACTTCAATATTTGAATTCTTATGTAAATCCACTTGAGTAACCGCAAAATGTAAGGGGCTTTTAGCAATTACTCCTTTACGTTCTAATAACTTATTAAAGTTCAAAAATACGCTCTCAAAGTCACTTTCAGTTACATCAAAATATGTTTTGTAGGCAACATGTTTCAACATTATAGTTGAATAACTATGTTTATTCATTTACTTCACCATCATTCACTTCTAACTGAGCATATATTTCAAATGCCGTACCACCAAAATAATCTACCATTACATGATAGTAAGGCTCATCTTTAATCGATATATCATTATCTTTTGCAGCTGTTTCAATTTGTCTATATACTTGTTCAAATTCTTCTTCATCAAAACACTTTTCAGATAATGTTGGACCTACTTCTAAAACATCAATATATTCAATATTTAATTCAGGTATATCTTGTAATTCATTGTTTAACGAAATATAGGCTGTGTATTTAAATTCACCTAAACCAATAGATTTTCTTTGAAATACTATAGGTCCCGTAGGATAAATATCCTTATCCATAAAAAAATCATTTATCGTATCCAAACCTTCTAACCAATCATCATTTTCATCAATTTCATATGTAATTTTCACACAATATGGCATGATTAACATTCCCAGTTCCATTATTGCACTTCCTCTTCCCCATTTTTCATCAGATATAAATACCATGAATAATTGTAATAGCTTCTAGTTAAAAGACCATATACACATAATAAAGCTATAATTCCACCAACTATAAACATATTTTCACCATCTGTAATTGGAACGATAAAAGCAAAGTAAATTAAAGAAATAATAGATAAAATGATAAGAATAATTCCTATTACTTGTATTAGTTTATTAATTGATAAGTCAATAACTTTAAAATAACTAATGCAAAAGAGATGAAATCCTATCCATGATACTAAGAGTATAATTAATAAATATAACCAATAATTAAATACATTAAATTCATTAACAGTTGCCCCTATAAAATAAATTGAAATAAACGCGATTATCAAACTGTAACCACACAACACATTTACTATCATATAAGTAAGGACGTGTTTTTTACTAAGGTTAATACTCTTATTTCTCTCTTGTAGAATGGATATAATATTAATGATCAACCATAACACTATGAAAATAATTATATATATTGGCAAACGTTGATACGTATTATTTAAAGATAATAATATTCCATAAAATAAAATCGTTAGACCATTTATAGCTATTCCAAAAGGAGTTAAATACGCATTTTTTATATTTCTAACGGCTTGTTTTAACATTTAATTCACCTCTAATTAAAATTCATTTTAAATGCTGAAGTTGTTTTCTTCCATGCATCCTTCGCATTGTCCAAACCACTATTTATACCGTCTTTAGCTACTTGTGTAACAGACTTATGAATAAATGGAAGTTTCGTTTCTAATGCTAAACCTGCTATCGCTCCTACACCGGCTCCTACCAATGTTCCTAATACTGGAACTGGAATAGCAGTACCTATTGCTGCTCCTGCAGCACTGCTCGCCCCAATAGCAGCTAAATCCACGCCAGAACCTACAAAAGTTTTTTGTGGATCATCTTTTTTATAGTTGTCCATAATTGCTGAACCTATTGCAAGTGGTTTTAAAATCTTCCCTCCCATTTTTGTAATTTTACCTATTTTTCCTAGTATATTTTTATTTTTAAATTCGTTCACTCCACCTCTAACATTCTTATTCCAATATTTTTTGAAATTATTTTTAAAACCACTTATAGTGAAAGTCCCTTTGTTTCCAAAAGCTTCTCTAAGACCTTGATTAATAAAAGTATTTTTAAATTCGGTACTAGCTGCTTTTTTCATTTCTTTTGTATCAAAAAATTTCTTTGCATCACCAAATTGGTATTTAAAATTCTTATTTTTTATACTTTCTCTTAAAACTTTAGCATTCATACTATCATAGTTCTGCACTTTTGATAGCCAATTCACTAAGTTTCCTTTTTTAAATGGGTTATTTCTCACAAATTCACTAGCATTTTTAAATGAATTTTTTAACTTAATGTCTGACTTACTTACATTAAATAGAGTCATAACTCTACGTAATTGTCTTTTATTCATACTATTGAATATTTTATTTACGTCTCTGTATTTTAAAAATTTGTCAAAACCTCTTTTGACACTACCATCACCAATAGCTTTAACAACAAAGTACTCCCGTCCTGCTTGGACCATTGCTTCATAGTATTTTTTATTTAAACCAGGTTGACCTTCTATACTATCGCTAATACTTTCCATGTATTTTTGCCATTTTATCAATTCTTCGCTTGTTTTATGTACAAATCTTGCTTTATCTATCTTTCCACTTGTTGAACTTATCCTAGCTCTATTAGGTGATAGCTTTTTAACATATGAATTTAAACCACTTAATTCTTCGATTAAATTGTTCGTTCGATCCCCATCGATTGAATTATTAGTATCAAAATCACGAAGTTTTTCCAATGTCTTGTCTATTTGTTTATTGAATGTAGCCATCTTATTAGCTAAATTAGTGGTGTCAATTTTATTAGCAGTGGTTAAATCTGCTACATCCATAATCGAATTATTGGCGTCGTCACTTGATTTATAGACATCGCCTAAAGTATCGTCAATTTTTTGTTTATAATCTTTTATTTCATCTTCGACCAATATAGCAGATGAATTTTTATCTACTTCGCTCTCAAATTTATCTATTGATTTCTTTATATCTGATTTATATTTTTCATTTATTGTTTTTATTTTACTTATGTTTTTTTCATGAAAAGTTTTTGTATAATTTTTAACACTATCGGCAGCTTTCCCTTCAAAACCGTCAGTCCCAATCAAACTTGTCATACTACTATTTAAATTTTCAACTTTAGAATTTAGAGAATCTAGAGAACTATCAATTGATTGTTTCATATTATGAACTTCGTTCATATCTACTTTTAACCCCATAACAACATTCTCCCTTCACTATAATTTATTTTTTAAAGAATTTATTTCATTTTCTAATCTAGTTATTTCTCCCTCTACTCCTGTAATTTCATTCTCTTTTTTAGATATATCAGATTCCAAGTCATCTATAGCTTCTTCATAATCTTTTTTTACTTTTTTCATTTCCTCGTCCATGTTCTCTTTATGTTCGTCGCTCTTTGATCTGGTTTCCCCTTTCCAATCTGAATCTGCAATCTTAGTATTGTTGTACTTAGAATGTGCGGAATTAAAATCATCTTGAGCACTTTTTACACCTTTTAAAGCCTCTTTCAAACGTTTTAAATCTTCCCTTAACCCGCTTAATTCGCTTTGTTTACCACTTTTTTCATTTTCCTTTTGAGAAATTTTCATTCTTATCTCAGCTTTATTACTCATTCATACCCATCCCTTTTTAATTTCACAATAAATTTATGACTCCCGAATTTGTCCAGCAATATTTTGATCATTTTCTACTATTTCGTTGACCGTAGTTTCCATAGCTGAAGTATCTTGACTAACAATACTTTCATAGTTAGATATAGCAGATGTATAGCTTTCAAACATATCTACGTATTCTTCAAAAGTGACTAAATTTGTTTTAGATAGGTTTACTTCGCTATTATTTCCCATTAACCCTTGGCCATTATTTCGTATATTATTGATATCCGATGAAACAGAGTCTTTGTTTAATTTTATCATCAGTTTCACTCCTCGAATAATTTGAACTTTTTATATTCTTGATTAGAAATATAATACATTTCTTTTGATTTCAATTCAGGTTCACCAAATCGATCTTTGACTCTAATGAACTCTTGTTCAGATATTTTATGACCAATAACTGCCTGATTAACAGTTCTAGTCATCATTTTGCTTTCTTTATCGTATGCGCCGACGGTATCTGAATATAAGCCGCTACCGATAACAAAGACATTATATTTAACGCCTTCATTAAATAGATAACGTATTTCATTTTCGTTCATACCAGTAATTTGATTAAACCTTTTTACATTATTAATAAATACAATTTTTCTTTCAGATGTAGATCTTTCTCCATTTTTTCGCGCAGCTATTTCCTGAGAAAATCCTTTTCTGATCATAGTTAAATCTGAAGGACTAGAATAATAAGATGATACTTCATTCGCATACTGTGCCATGTTTTCATCTGCATCTGCTAATAGAACTACATGTTCACGGGAGTAAACACTTAAATGATCTAAAATTAAATGATTTAAATATTCTTGTTCATTTGGTTTAATTGCGGTAACAATTGAAGATTTATCAACTTCTAAACTCACTAACTCTACGTCTTCAAAGTCTAATCCGAGTGGTAGTTTGTGTTCTTCTAAGATAAGTTGTTCGAGATTGTATCTTCGTTCTACGTCTTCTCTGATTACTTTCTCTGGCATCATTGGAATGTGTGCTGGGTAATCGCCAACGAAGTTTTCGTTCATTTTGGCGATTTCGTCTTTAATGTGACTGTTATACGTTTCGCCTTCGCCTACTCTAAATGGTTGTGCAATTTGGAACTGAGTAAAGTTATCATCATTAATCGCAGCTCGTCCTTTGATGTCTTTAACTCCTTTTTTATAAGAGCCAATAATATTTGTAAGTTCGTTATTTTCGAATAAATATAGTGCAATTCGTGTTTTAATATTTGTGAAAATGGCTGACTTAATCGCATTAGATCTTGAACCAGTTAAAATGATATACACGCCAAGTGCTAAACCTTCACGTGTCACTTTCATCATCATTTCTTCATATTCTTCAACGAATGGTGATTCTTTAACCGTGTCGTAGTTATCAATGATGATAAATACATTTGGCACCGCATCGTTCGTTTCACGATTGTATTGTTCAATGTTAACTACACGTTGTTGACTTAATAGCTTTTTACGATCAGAGATTAATTGATTAATGCGCTTAATTGACTTGGCAATTTTATCTTCTTGGTCAACTGTAAAGTAATCAGCTACATGAGGAACATCGGATACTGGCATTAAACCATTTGTACCAAAGTCGAATAGATACATATGTGCTTGATCTGGTCGATAATGTCTAGCAATATCGAAAATAGTATTGTGTAAGAAATTGGTGCGTCCATAACCAGGACTTCCAATAAGCGCAATATGCCCTGCTTTTTTAAGTTCTAATTCAAGCGGACCTTGATATTGTTCTTCAGGCACATCTTTTAAGCCTACCGTTAATACAACTTCACTAGGTTGATCTGACCATAATTTTGTGAAATCTGTTTCAATTAAATCTTCTTGATATACTGCTTCTGGTAATGGTGGCAACCAAGGACGTTTTAAGTCATCAATTGCTAGTTGTTGTGTAACATCTTGAATGTGATGAATCACCGCTTCAAGTTCTGTTTGACTCTCTTGTGGTTCTTCATTTTCCAAACCACTAAGGTCTCTATTAATTGCTTCAAACTGACCATAATCATTGATCATATAAATCGTCTTATCTTCAACTTCATAATTATCCCCTGCAACATCATACGTCGCACCACTCCAAGCAGATTGGAACAATTCGTAAATTTCATTATTACCCACTTGTAAATACGCACGACCTGGTAACGTGATGTCAGCAGCGTCAGGTGTTTTTAAGATTTCATTACTGTCTTGACGGTCTTGCACTTTCAACGCCAATTTAAATTTAGAGTTCGACCAAATTTGGTCATCAACGACACCTGATGGTTTTTGCGTAGCTAAAATTAAATGAATTCCTAGTGAACGACCGATACGCGCAGTTGATACAAGCTCTTTCATAAAGTCAGGTTGTTCAGATTTTAATTCGGCGAATTCATCCGAAATAATATATAAATGTGGCATAGGTTCTGTTGCAATACCATCTTTAAATAGTTTGTGATATTGATTGATATGGTTCACATCATGTTTACCAAATAAACGTTGACGTTGGCGTAATTCAGCTTTAATAGACGTTAACGCTCTCATTGCTTCATCACCATCTAAGTTGGTAATTGTTCCAACGAGATGTTTCAAGTCTTTAAATAAGTTCGCCATACCTCCACCTTTATAGTCGATTAATAAGAATGCCACTTCATGTGGATGGAAGTTAACCGCTAATGAAAGAATGTAAGATTGGATTATTTCAGATTTACCAGACCCAGTCGTACCAGCAATTAAACCGTGTGGTCCATGTGCTTTTTCATGTAAGTTAAGATTGAGAATGTCGTCTTTACCTCTTACACCTAATGGCACTGCCATTGTTTTAAATGTTTCATTTACTTGCCAACGATGCTTGATATCTAATTCGCTTACTTCATTCACGTTATACATTTGTAAGAATGTCACGCTATCTGGAATCGCATTTTTCATATGTTCAATATGATTTAAATTTGCGATACGACGTGCAATATACTCTTTATCCACCCCATCAATATTTTCAGGCGTGAATTTTAATTGCACGAGCTCTTCATTTTTCATAACAAGTTCGCCTTCAGTGCGTGATTTCACATCAATAATCGTCTCAACATGTTCTGGTAAGCTTTCAATGACATCTTCAACGAAAATAAGCGAAATTCCATAATCTGTTAAGTCTTGGTTCACATATTCTAAAATAACGTGGTCAATAATTAGAGACATATCAGTGATAATAAATACAAGATGCGGCGTGAATATAACTTTTTCATTACTTTGTGTCTTTTCTCGAACTGTTTGGATACGCTCTTTAATCATGCTGTAAATTGACGTTAGAATTTGGTCTCTTGTACGTTGATTGTAAACAAACCCTCTAATATTTTGAGCGCCTAACGTCATATGTGGTAACCATCTTGACCAACTGAATGTGTCCTTCTCATCTTCCCTAATTACCAATAAAAATTCTAATTCATGGTAACTATGGAACGTTGATAATTGAAGAATCATTTTTTCAATTTCTTCTATAATAAGATGACGTGTACCAACATAAGCGATTGGCCCATGTGTTAAATCATTGATTAAAGGTGCTTGTTCAACTTCACCATAGAATTCATACAATCTTTTCGCATCGTCAAAGAGTTCGTCACGACGTTGATTGAATTCCTCTTCATGGTAGTCGATTTTAAATGATTTCTTAATATTTGCGACGCCGAGTTTATAGTGAAGATAATCATGGTGGTGAGATGTTTTTTCATATATTCTAGGTGCCTTCGTTTCAACAATATCTTTAATTTCTGGTAATGTTGGATAATGAAAATTTAAACTAAAGCGTTGATCTTTGATGGCTTTGTTAATTTCTGTTGCTTTCTCTTCTAAATACTTCTTATAATCTTTCTCTCGTTTTTCGACATCTTCTTTATATTTCTTTTTCTCAGTGAAATACGTTGTGATACCGAAAATGATTGTAACGGTACTCATACCAAGCATAAGTAAAATATAGACACCTATAGGTCTTACTAAGAAGATAATTACCGTCAATGCAATCATTACTAAAGGTGGAATAATCGCTCGCCAAATCATGGTGTTATTCTTTTGAACAGGTTGAGGTGGTCTTTCAATTTTAATTGTTTCCGTAGGTTCACGATGAATGATTCTAGGCGAACGGTGATAATCGTTATAATCTGTATCAACAGCTTCCGGTTCATCATTATTGAGTACGATCAATTCAGAATGAATGTCCCCATGCGACAGTATTGAGAGGCCTTCTTCTTGAACTTCAAACCAAATACCGTCTATAAATACATGGTCCCCTATATACGCTTTACTTACTTCTTGCGATTGCTTTTCATAATTAATAAATAGCGTGTTATTTGTATTATGCACAATTCTGATAAAATGATTGCGATAAATTTGTTGGATATCCTTAACCATCACAATATCATTCAAGCTTTCAACTTGAATGTCATCAAATGCATTCTCACCAATTGTCATGACTTCTTTAGATGAAGGATACGCATATGAAGTAAGATTGTTTTTAAAATAAATATTGAATATTACTTCGCCATTGTTCGTTTGATATTTAAATTCTTTAAATATTGACGTGTGATTTGCTTGCCATACACCTTGTTCATTTTGTTCAAGGTGTATGGGTTCTTCTAATAATTTAAAGGTAATATCTGCTTCTTTATCATTACTAATGGTATACGTTTTACCATTTCTTAAATTAAGCATGCTTATTTGGTCATTATATTGAATAATCAATTTATGCATAGTTAGTCCCCAGTCCTATACTATTTTTTGCGTTCTGCTTCTTGACGTTTTTCTTTGTCTTTTTGAGCTTGTTTCTTTTGTTTTTTCTCGTTTTCTTCTTGTTGTTTTACTTTTTCGTCTTTTTTCTTAGCTTCTTCTTCTTTCTTTTTAGCTTTTTCGTCTTTAACTTCTTTCTCTTTGTCTAAAATATCTTGAAGTTTATCATTATATTTCTTAGTCTGTTCTGAACGTTTATCATTTGAAAGATTTGAATTATTTTTAATATCACTTAATTTATTAATTAAAGCGAGTTTCATAATATCGTTATCATCTAAATATGTTGCGATATTCAATGCTTCATCTAAATGGCCTTGTCCAAGTTCAACCCAATAAAGTAAATAATCTTTATTAGAATTTGGAGTAATATTATTTAATAAGTTTTCTTTTTTATCTTTTTCTAATCCCTGCTTATTCGTTTGAACATAACTTTTCGCATAAATATATAGCGCTTCTTTATCTAAATTCTTACCATTTAAATCTTTATAGTCATTTAAAACTTGAGTGTAGTCTGATTTAACATAGTCTTTATAACCTTTTTCAACTTGATTATGATTCTTCATAACTGAAAAATAGAGATACACTAAAAATGCGATAAGTAATAATCCTAAAATACTTGCCCCAATAGCTAACCATTTAAAGATTTGGAATTTTCTTTTTCTAACATATGTGAAATTTTGAGAATAATCTTTTTGTTGCTTATTAAACTGTTGCTTAAGAAAATCTTTCAATTCATCTAATGATTTGATATTAATAATTTGATTTTCAAAAGGCGTTCCCTTATGTAGTTCCAAATTCCCTTCAACAAGTGAATCAAATGAAACCTTACTATTAAACGAAGTAATTACTAACGCTTTATATCGAGTCAGAAAATCTTCGTCCGACATTGGTAACGGCTCCACAATGTTTTTCAATCCTCTTGTCTTAAGAAGTGGTAAGCCATCCTTAGTAAAATACAGCTCATTTGGTGCTAAAACGAAGGTATATCTTGTATTTTTAATATCTTCTAATTTAGCAATATTCAATAAATATCTTAATTTTTCATTTTTAGAGAACTTCGTTATTTTGTGAAAAGATGTAATATCATCTGAGATCTTATAATAGACTTGATAACTATCACGCAACTCGGTCAATTCAGCATCAATAAAGTAAGTAGCTTTCTGTTCGAGTAAGTACATTAAATGATAATGTTCTTTCTTAATAGAAGACTTCGTTATTTCTCTCATATCTTCTCTATCATGCTTTTTAACATCTTGCTTATTATCTAATGTTTCTAATTCACTAAGTTCTTTGGATTTTTTATTCGCCATGATTGAATTCTCCCTATAATAATTTCAAAATGTCTCCATCTGCAACTTGAAAATCTACTAATCTATCATTTTCAACTAATAATTGATTTTTCGTAATTACTTTAACTTGGTTTTTAAAATTATGAATATCGATACCTAAACTATCAATAATTAAAGGAATCAATGTTTTAAGTGGTAAATATATTGGAACTGATAAATCATAAGTCCCCATATGATAATTTGAAAAATCTATAGTCACTTTTTTATGTTGGTTCATTGTTTACTTCTTCTCCCTCTTCTAATGGAAAATATGACAAATCCTAACGTCAAAAGAACCCCTATACTTAACAAGATGTAAGGAAAGATGTTTCTCTTTTGTTTGTCTTGTATATAGGGGCTCTTATCACTCTCCACAGCATTATTTGAACTTTTATGGGAAAACAATACGTGCTTTGTTTCATCCAAGCGAGTCGTGTGACTCGCTTGGTTTTGAAACAAATTATTTTTAACTTTTTCATCTTTATTCTTTTGTTGTTGTTTTATTGCGTCATTAATAGATTTACTATCTTTATCAAATAACGTTGTGTCGTATTCTTTTATATCTTTATTCACATTCTCTTTATCTTCTTGGTCAATTTCTATGTTAAGGTCACCTCTATGATTATCAGCTGTTAACAATGTCATTGCTATCATACTTTCAATTATCATTAGATGAGCCTCTCTTTCTTAAAGTGTTTAATGAACATATTTAACACAAATCCTACAATTGCCAATAATGATAAAACAAGTAATGCGAGACCTACTGGATGTTCAGCATTTAAATAGTTATAAATCATTGAGTCTACGTAAGATAATGGTGATAAACGATTTAACGTGCTACCACTTCCTGATGGATTCAAGTAATTCATCGCGATAAAGTAAACTGCTAATATCACAATCATGATAAACATACCGATAGATTTTAATTGTCTTAATAGATAAGTATTAATTAAGACGAACACAATCATAGTCACTAGAATCATGAAAATGAATTTAACCTTATAACCTGGCATCACTTGATAACGATTCATAGCAATTAACCCAATCGCAAGTCCTTCAACCATTCCAGTAAATGTCACTATTGCTGAAGAAATGACTCTATTCCATATATGATTATTTTTACTAAAATCATCTTTAATAAAGTTAATCTGACCTTTTGCACGTTCATAACTATAGAACACATATGCTGTCATCATTGAGATAAGATACATCAGTAATACGAGTAATGTTGGTGAGAACGTATCTTTATCTCCATTATTAGCCAATACGTTTTCTAAGTTTTGTTTCTGTATTGGATTACTCATAAAGTCTTTAAGTGCTTTATTTTGTCGATCTCCATCTTTAGAATTTTTCAGCACATTTGCAAAATCTTTAGCAAAGAGTTGGTTATCTTTATCATTGTTTGCCATTTGTTTATTTAAATCATTCGCTCTTGTACCAAGTGCTCTACCACTTGCATGTAAATTATTGACATTGTCATCAAGTTTATTTAATTCTCCACTGATTGAATCAGCTGTAGATTTAGAATTCTGGCTATCTGAAAGTAGTTTCGTACTACGTTCAGATAATTTATTCACTTGATCGTCTAAATGCGTTGATAAAGTTGTAAATTCTTTACCTTTATCTTTTTCGATTTTAGGTGTTTCAGGATCTTCTTCAAGTTGCTTTTCAACATCATTTAAACTATCAATGATTGAATTAAGTTCTTTTTTATTGTTTTCAACGCTTTGTTTATTATCAAATATTTTATCAATCATGTCGTTTGACGAATTGCTTAGAGAATCAATTTCTTTGAGTAATGCAGACTTATCGTCTTTAAAACTTTCCATATCTTTGATAACTTGGTCAACCATCATATTCACAATTGCTTTATTATCAATTTTTGGTTTTTTAGGATCAAGATCACTATCTTTATATAAATCGTATTCTGATTTAAATTGATCTAAAGAACGCAATTGTTGGTCTAAATCTCCACTAACTAATTTGCCTTCCAAGTTATGATTGATACTTAAATCTACGACATTCGCTTTCTTATTTTCATCATCTTTATCAGCTTGACCGAAGACAAGTTGTAGATGCATCGTTTTATCTTTAAGGAAGTCTTCTTGATTTTTATGGTCGCCTTTCAACTTAGCTGTACCTTTAACTTCTACATCATATGATTTCTGAGTTGTATCTAATTTAATGTCTTGATCTTTAACATCATATTTTTTGTCATTAATATAGACAGTACCATCGAAGTCGAAGTTAGGATCAGTCGCAATGCTTAATCTGTTGATGTCTTTACTCTTAATTGTTTCTTTTCTTTCGAATTTTACACCTTCATTAGTTAACTTAGATGTATCATCCGCATTAATTTCTCCATGATAATCGTCTTGTTTAATTGGATGATCAGGGTTTGCCTCATTATATTTACTGATAAATTGATTCATGTCATCTAGAATATGTTGATATTCACGTGTTGCTTTCCAACTTAACCCTGCATTTTCTAAATCTTCATTTGTCAGCTTTCTAATATAATAATTATCGAAACCTGTATGATCATTTTCTATTGTATTTTTAAGATGATTCATCATTGTATCTTGTATGTTTTGATTATCTTGTTTAATTTGGTCTAATGCGTCATTGAGATCTTGATTATTTCTAAGTTGTTCTTCTAAAGACTCAGTTAATTTCTGACGATAATCTTCTATCATATCTTTTGTAAATGGTGATTCTTGTTCTTTTACATCATCTTTAACTTTTTCTAAATTCTCTTTAAATGTTTGATTATATTCTTCTTTAGAACGGTCTTGTTCTTCCGATTGTTGATCAATTTGTTTATTCATTTGTTTTAATTCTGAGATGTAGTCGCCAACGTTAATGTTATCCTTTTGAGTTTTATAATCATCTAACGTTTGTTCTAATGCTGATATATTTTTATCGAAAAATGATCCTTGATCCTGAACAATTGAAGAAGCGTTATAATCATTATCGATGTTAAATATATTTGAGTTAGCACTTAGAAGTGAATGATTATAATTTTGAATCCATGACGTGATGTCTTTATTTGCCACGAGTGAATTTACTAATGTATCCGTAAATAATTCTGGAAAATCATTGAGCGGATTTAATAGATAGTTGGCAAAGTTTTGGTCCACATTACGTTCACGCTTCATAATGTCTCCTACATTCTCTTGAGCGTTATGTAAATTATCAATGATACTTGTTAGATAAATATTGATTAAATTCTTATTAAAATCGTTAAGAACATCGCTTACTACTTTTTCAGTTTTCTTAGCAACATCCTCTTTTTGTCCTACAGCTGTTTTATATTGAATAGACATTTTTGATGGTGTTTTTTCATCTAATTGCATTGCTAATTTAGAAAAGTTCTTAGGAATAACAATCATTACCTGATATTTACCATCTTTAAGTCCATTTTCAGCGATATTTCTTGATACTGTTTCAAAATTGTAATTACTATGCTCAGATAACCTCTTAATAAAAGGTTCACCTAATTCAATTTTTTTACCGTTATATTTAGTTGGTTGGTCTTCATTTATAATTGCAATATGTATATTTTTATAATCTTTAGTTTCATTTTTAGTATGATTTTCAGCTTGATTTCCATATTTCGTATGTACAAAAGTAATTAGTCCTACTATGGCTAACACTATAATTAATATTATGATGAGTGAATATATCCAATTTTTCTTTTTCATTTTTATATTTCCCTTTCAAAACATTCTCCCCATGATGAAAAGTAAAGCCACATTGAAATGTGGCTCTACTATACACAAAATTATTATTGTAATCCGAAGTTATTAGACAACTGTTGGTCTTGTTCTTGAACTGCGTCTGCAGTGCTGTTTAATTGTTGTTTAATTTCTTCTAATAACTGAGCAAATTTTTCAACTTTTGGACTAAGTTGTTGGAATTGCTCTTCGAAACGATTGAATGCTTGACCTTCCCAGTTTGAAGCGATTTCTCCTTGTGCACGAGTTAAATCAGATAAAATTTGACGAATTTGTTCAGATCCATTCCCGTAAGATTGTGACTTAGCTCTGATTTCATCCGGACTCATCTTAATAAGTGCCATATTGTAGAACCTCCTGAAAATTTTGAGTTAGATCTTGCATGTAGACATACTAAAAAAGTTTTAGTGTGCCTTACGTAAATAATATAAAAATTATAAGTATATGTACATAGTTTTCTTCAAATTTATCAATAATTATTTATTTTTACTTCGAAAAATGTAGAAATTTAAAATTCCTTATTCATTTAAGTATTTTTTATGTGTATAATAAAAGTAAAATTTCAAATAAAGGATTAGCGATTAATGAGCAAAAAATTATTATTATCAACTATTTCTACACTTACTATATTAAATATACTTAATATAGATAATATAGGTTACGCTAAGAATTATGGGACAATCGAAGAAGCTAAAAAAGAACATCCAAACGCAGATTTCAAGGTCAATCCATCTGATGGTTCTTTTACTTATACATATGGGAAAAGTAATGGGAATGTAAATAATGGCAGAAATAATAATGATGATGGGCAACATAATATCTCTACAAATCATTCTTCTGGACAAAATAATGTAGCACATCGTTATTCAACTTCGCAGAAAAAAGTTAATCAACCTCAAGAATCGAATCAAACTAATTCTAATAACTTATTAAATAGAAGTAATGGGGCAACACCATTACCAGATGTTCAAAATGGGAATAATGATCAAGGGGAAAAAATAAATAATAGTGATACTCCTCCACAAAATAACCGTTCACCAATTGCGCCTCCCAACCTTAACAACGATGATGATCATAACGCTGATGTTTCTCAAGCTTTCAAAAAAGATAAACATGGCATGATTACTAACTTAGATATGGATGACTTATATGATGAACTTAAAGTCTCAGAATTTAATGAAAAAGCTAAAACTAAAGATGGGAAACCGTTAGCTTTAGGTAATGGTAAGATTATTTCACAACCACTATTTACGAATAAGAATAATTTATACACTGCAGGTCAATGCACTTGGTACGCATTTGATAAACGTGCTCAAGATGGACATACTATAAGTACGTTTTGGGGAGATGCGAAAAATTGGGCTGGACAAGCATCTAGCGCAGGATTCAAAGTCGACCATACTCCAGAAAAAGGTGCGATTCTTCAAACAATAAACGGTCCCTATGGCCATGTCGCTTATGTCGAGCGTGTCAATTCAGATGGTAGTGTTTATATTTCAGAAATGAACTGGGTAGCCCCTTATATCGTCTCAACTAGAACAATTTCTTCTAGCGAAGCTGGTTCCTATAGTTATATACATTAATAAAATAAGAGGATAAGGTAGAAGTTGATCTCTACTTTATCCTCTTATTGCATATTACTCATATTTTTATTTCAAAAGAATTTCATCAAATTATAATTAGGATATTAAAGTTGATTAACTATAGTCGATAAAATTCGTCACTTACATTTCGAGAATTTTAATTTGTATTTGACGGTTGCAGGTTCACATTATCTGTAAATGAAATTGTTTCATCTGTTCTCTTTATAAATGAAAATTCTATACTCTTGTATCCTACTCTTGCGTGATCGAGACTACTTTGCCCTTCTATTAACAATTTTGGCTTTTTGTTTGTAGGGATATTATAAATTTCTCTAAGTTTTTTTACATTATTTTCTTCATTATTTAGATTATATTCTAAGGTATAGCTAGGAACATTAGGATTGTAACCTAACTTTGAATACTGATTCGTTTTCAAATCTTTAAAATCTCCATATTGAACAAAAAACTTAAAATTTTTAATTTTGTTTTTTACTTTATTATCATGAACTGGTTTTGTAATTATAAATTTATTATTCACCATTTTAACTGGATATCTTTTCTCACTACTGTCCTGACTTCCACGTTTATCAGTAAAATAACTGCTTATATAATAATAACCTTTTGCAGTTTTTGTATTTCTATTTATTTTTAGCAACATACCTTCTGATTTTAAATCTTCTCCTTTTCTCTGGATATTCATGGCTGAATTCAGATACCACGTTCCTTTATCTTGTTTGTCGAAATTTTCGTCTTTATAACCTTCTATATTATAAAAATCTTCCAAATTTTTAATTGGATAAACATTAAATATCGTTTTATCTAAATCTTTAACTAATTGTCTTTCCTTTTTATGTTTATACATTAAAAGGCTTCCTACCAATAATACAATAATCACTACAACAATAACTATAATAGTTAGAAGTAGTTTAGTTCTGCTTTTCATAATTTCTCAACCTTCTCAAATGATTTGTTTTTCATTAATCATTTTAATATCCGAACAATGTATTTTCACTTATTTTTAATAATTTTAATTACTTATTTTCTGTTACTAATTAATTAACAGATATTTGTTACACAAATAACCTTTTATTAAATCTTTATTCCAACAAAAAAACTGCCAACAACTCGTATAAAGAATTGTTGGCAGTTTATTCATAATTATTAAATTTATAGCTCTAGTCTATATTAACCAATTGAACCTTCCATCTCGAATTTGATTAAACGGTTCATTTCTACTGCATATTCCATTGGTAATTCTTTTGTGAATGGTTCAATGAAGCCCATAACAATCATTTCAGTAGCTTCTTCTTCAGAAATACCACGGCTCATGAGATAGAATAATTGTTCTTCTGACACTTTAGACACTTTCGCTTCGTGTTCTAATGAAATATTGTCATTAAATACTTCGTTATATGGAATTGTATCTGAAGTAGATTCATTATCTAAGATTAACGTATCACATTCGATATTTGAACGTGCACCTTTAGCTTTACGTCCAAAATGAACAATACCACGATAAATAACTTTACCACCATTTTTAGAGATAGATTTAGATACAATTGTTGAAGATGTGTTTGGTGCTTTGTGAATCATTTTAGCACCCGCATCTTGAACTTGTCCTTTACCTGCAAAGGCAATAGATAATGTGCTACCTTTTGCACCTTCACCTAATAATACACAGTTAGGGTATTTCATAGTCAACTTAGAACCTAAGTTACCGTCAACCCATTCCATGTTACCATTCTCATGGACAAACGTACGTTTCGTAACTAAGTTATAAACGTTGTTGGCCCAGTTTTGAATTGTTGTGTAACGAACATGCGCATCTTTATGAACAATGATTTCAACTACAGCTGAGTGTAATGAACTAGTTGTATAAACTGGTGCAGTACAACCTTCAACATAGTTTACTGATGCACCTTCATCAGCAATAATCAATGTACGTTCGAATTGACCCATGTTTTCAGAGTTAATACGGAAATACGCTTGTAATGGTGTATCTAATTTAACGTTTTTAGGTACATAGATGAATGAACCACCTGACCATACAGCTGAGTTAAGTGCAGCGAATTTGTTATCAGCTGCAGGTACAACAGATGCAAAGTATTCTCTAAATAGTTCTTCATTTTCACGTAATGCACTGTCTGTATCTTTGAAGATAATACCTTTTTCTTCTAATTCTTTTTCCATATTATGATAAACAACTTCTGATTCATATTGTGCAGAAACACCAGCTAAATATTTTTGTTCAGCTTCAGGAATACCTAATTTATCAAATGTACGTTTGATTTCTTCAGGAACTTCATCCCATGAACGCTCAGTATGTTCTGATGGTTTAACGTAATATGTGATGTCATCAAAGTTTAATTCTGATAAATCTCCGCCCCATTGTGGCATTGGCATTTTATAGAATAATTTCAATGCTTTAAGACGGAAGTTTAACATCCATTGAGGTTCTTCTTTCATTTTAGAAATTTCAGTAACGATATTTTCTGTTAAACCTCGCTCTGATCTGAAAATGGACACATCCTCATCGTGGAAACCATATTTATAATCTCCAACATCAGGTGCTTTTTTAGCCATTTTAATCACTCCTTGAATTTATAATTAATAAACGACGTGCGTGTGAGATTTTTAATTTTATATAGTTAAAAGTGTAATATTTAAAAATGACTATTCTTTAATGTTGTAATATCTATATTATAACAACATGCTATATTCATCTAAAGACTATACAGCTGTTATAGTTTGAGTTTACCCGATTCATTTTCAAATACACTGAAGGAAACTTTGTAAATAAATTACTCTTCTTCAGTAGTACCTTCTGTTTTACCTTCTTTTTCGACTGTGCCTTTTTCTAATGCTTTCCAAGCAAGTGTGGCACATTTGATACGTGCTGGGAATTGAGAAACGCCTTGTAAAGCTTCAATGTCTCCCATATCTTCAGTAATTTCATAATCTTCACCAAGCATCATCTTAGTGAACTCTTGGCTCATTTGCATAGCCTCAGCTAATGAATGACCTTTTACAGCTTCAGTCATCATAGATGCACTGGACATTGAGATAGAGCAACCTTCTCCTTCGAACTTCGCATCATTAATTATCCCGTCTTCAATATCAAATGTTAAACGTATACGGTCACCACATGTGGGATTGTTCATATCTACTGTCATTGAGCCGTTATCTAAAACACCTTTGTTTCTAGGGTTCTTATAATGATCCATAATTACAGATCGGTATAGTTGATCTAAATTATTAAAATTCATAAGAGAAAAACTCCTTCGTTTGTTTCAATGCTTGAACTAACTGATCTACGTCTTCTTTTGTATTGTATACATAAAAGCTTGCACGGGCAGTTGATGATACATTGAGCCATTTCATTAGCGGTTGAGCGCAATGATGACCTGCACGTACTGCAACACCCTCAGTGTCTACAGCTGTTGCGACATCATGAGGATGGATGTCAGAGAGATTAAATGTAATCACTCCAGCACGACGATCTTTAGGTGGGCCATAAATGTCTAATCCTTCTATAGAAGACATTTGTTCATAGGCATACTCAGTTAATTCTTTTTCATGTTTGTGTATCGCATCGAAGCCAAGGTCTTCAATGTAGCGAATTGCTTCACCTAAACCAATCGCTTGAGCAATAAGTGGTGTGCCCGCTTCAAATTTAGTTGGTAAATCTGCCCATGTCGCATCATATTTACTAACGAAATCAATCATGTCACCACCAAATTCGACTGGTTCCATGTCTTTAAGTAAATCACGTTTACCGTAAAGCACACCAATACCAGTAGGACCAAGCATTTTATGTCCACTAAAGCTATAGAAATCTGCATCAATTTCTTGCATATCTAATGCCATATGTGGTGCTGCTTGTGCACCGTCCACACTAATAATTGCGCCATGTTCATGTGCAATGTCTGCTATCGTCTTAACATCATTAATTGTTCCAAGTACATTTGAAACATGTGCAATGGCTACAATTTTCGTTTTATCGTTGATTGTTGCTTTAATGTCATCAAGATTAAGTTCGCCCTCGTCTGTCATTGGGATAAATTTTAATGATGCATTTTTACGTTGAGCTAATTGTTGCCATGGAACAATATTCGCATGGTGTTCCATCTCAGTTACAACAATTTCATCGCCTTCTTCAACGTTTGCATCTCCATAACTACGTGCAACAATATTGATAGATGCTGTTGTCCCTCTAGTGAAAATAATTTCTTCAAAATATTTAGCATTGATGAAACGGCGCACAGTTTCACGTGCACTTTCATATCCATCTGTTGCTAGTGATCCTAAAGTATGAACGCCTCGATGAACGTTTGAATTGTAACGCTTATAATAATCGTCTAAAACGTTTAATACTTGTATTGGTGTTTGACTTGTTGCAGTTGAATCAAGATACGCTAAGCGTTTTCCGTTTACTTGTTGCTCAAGAATCGGGAAATCTTTGATGATAGAATTTACATCAAAAGTACGTTCGGTCACTTTATTCACGACCTTTCTATAATTAAAAATCTCATCGTATTTTGGTTTTACTTTTCATATAGTGCGAAATAAGTTTATTTAGAAACTTTACGTTCAATAACTTCTCTTAATTGACGTTTAACATCCTCGATTGGTAATTCGCGAACTACAGGATCTAAGAATCCATGAATAACTAAACGTTCTGCTTCTGTTCTTGAAATACCACGACTCATTAAATAATACAATTGTTCAGGGTCTACACGACCTACTGATGCTGCGTGACCTGCTTCAACATCATCTTCATCTATTAATAGAATTGGGTTTGCGTCACCACGTGCATTCTCAGAAAGCATTAACACACGAGATTCTTGGTTAGCGATAGATTTCGTACCACCATGTTTAATATAACCAATACCGTTAAATACTGAAGATGCGTTTTCTTTCATTACACCATGTTTTAAGATGTAACCATCTGTTTCTTTACCATATTGTACAATTTTAGAAGTTAGGTTGATTTTTTGATCACCTGTACCTACAACAACTGACTTCAATTCACTTGTTGAACGGTCACCTACAAGGTTTGTTGTGTTGTCGATAATTTGACTACCTTCGTTCATTAAACCTAATGCCCATTTAATAGATGCATCAGCTTCAGTTGTACCACGACGAATAATGTGACCAGTGAAACCTTTATCTAAGTAATCTACTGAGCCATAAGCTACATTTGAATTTGCTCCAGCAATCACTTCTGAAACAATATTAATTTGATTACCTTCACCACTTGCGTTAGATAAATAGTTCTCTACATAAGTAACTTCAGCACTTTCCTCAGTCACAATAATAACGTGGTTGTAGAAACTAGCATTCTCATCATCATGTAACACAACGTATTGAATTGGATGTTCAACTACTACATTCTTAGGTACATAGACGAATACGCCACCATTAAGTAATGCAGTGTGTAAAGCTGTTAAACGATGTTCATCAATGTCTACAGCTTCAGTCATAAAGTATTTTTGAACTAGGTCACTATGATTAACTAATGCTTCTGATAAACCTTCGATAATCACACCATCATTTTTAGCTTGGTTTGACACTTGAGTATAAGCTAAATCGTTATTATGTTGGATGACTAAGTTTTCAGTGTTCTCCACATCAATGATTTGCTTTACTGATTCTGGTAGTTCATCAAGATTATTATATGCACTACCTTTTGTTTCGTGTTGTTTAAATGTATCAAAGTTCCATTTTCGTAATTTTGTTTTGTCAGGTTTTGGCATTTCTAAAGTTTCTGTTAATTCCAACGCTTTTTTACGTAATTCTGTCATCCAAGAAGGTTCATTGTGCGCTTTTGAATAATCAACAAGTTGTGCTTCAGAAATGTTCAAAGTTTCAGTTGTCATAACTTTCTTTTCCTCCTGCTTGATGAAATAGTTTGTTGCTCGGCATGTTCATTTTCATCATTAAAAGTGAACATCTCAATGTTAAAAGTCTGATTGACGACTATTCAGTTGCACCAAATTCTTCTTTAACCCATTCGTAACCTTCTTCTTCAAGGCGTTTAGCTAATTCTGGTCCACCAGATTTAACAACTTTACCACCATACATAACGTGTACTTTATCCGGTGTAATATAGTTTAATAAACGTTGATAGTGCGTAATCATTAATGCGCCAAAGTCTTCTCCACGCATTTGATTAATACCTTTAGATACAACTTTCAATGCGTCAATGTCTAAACCTGAGTCAATTTCGTCTAAAATAGCAAATTTCGGTTCTAACATCATTAATTGTAAGATTTCGTTACGTTTTTTCTCCCCACCAGAGAAACCTTCATTTAAATAACGTTGCGCCATGTCTTGATCGATATCTAAGAAATCCATTTCTTTGTCTAACTTCTTAATAAATTGCATTAAGTTGATTTCTTGTCCTTCTTCACGTTTTGCATTGATAGCTGAACGCATAAAGTCAGCGTTAGTAACGCCAGTGATTTCTGAAGGATATTGCATAGCTAGGAATAAACCAGCTTTAGCTCTCTCATCAACTTCTAATTCTAAGATATTGACGCCGTCTAGTAATACTTCCCCCTGAGTCACTTCGTAAGATGGGTGTCCCATGATTGCAGATGATAATGTTGATTTACCAGTTCCGTTAGGCCCCATGATTGCATGTATTTCACCTGTGTTGACAGTTAAATTTACACCTTTTAAAATTTCTTTATCCTCAATAGACACATGTAGGTCTTTGATTTCTAATGTTGATGACATTTATATTCCCTCCGTAAAATATAAAGTTTTCTTAACTAGTTTATAATAATTTTAATCTGTAGTCAAAAAGACTTAGTGATATTCAATTCTCTTTATTATAACGCACTTAGTTGCTAATATAAACTTTTTGAACCACTAATTTAGATTTATTCTTTAAATAAAATTATTTTTATCTAACGCGTAAAATTTCATTAAATGATAAACAAGCTCTTAATTTCTCAATAGCCAATTTTTAGACATATTAAAGTATTTATTGCCCTAAAATTTCATTTCTATGATATGATGCACTTTAACCTTTAAATCATTTATAGAAAGGAGCCATTCATGAACAATTTCAAATGGATTAATATCCTTAAAGGTTTTGGTATGGGCACCAGCGATTTAGTTCCCGGCGTGAGCGGTGGAACAATTGCCTTACTATTAGGTATATATGACGGATTTATTAGTTCAATTAGTGGGCTGTTTTCCAAACGGTTTTGGCCTAGCCTCAAATTTTTACTTCCTATTATAATAGGAATGGGTTTAGCCATAGCAATATTAAGCAACTTATTTAATTATTTGTTAAGTCACCACGAAATTTCTACAATGTTCTTCTTTACTGGACTAATCATCGGTATTATTCCATATTTACTTAAAGTTTCAGATTTCAAGCGTACCTTCAAAACTAAACATTATTTAATGGTGCTAGCAGGCATCGTCATTTTAGTTGTAATTACTCTTCTAAATAACGGTGATAAACACTCCGGCGAAACATTATCTTTATCTTTTAGTCTTATTATTAAATATTTTATAGCTGGAATGTTTGCCTCTAGTGCAATGCTGTTACCGGGTATTTCTGGGTCATTTATGTTATTAGTTTTTGGTGCGTACGGCACAGTAATGTTCTCAATTTCTGAACTTGTTAAGTTGAATATTTCAGCATTACCTATTTTACTTATCGTTGGTTTAGGAATTCTCACTGGATTTATGGTATCTAGTCGCATTATTCAATATTTTTTACATCATCACAGTACTATGACCTTCGCTCTAATTATTGGTTTTGTTATTGGATCAATTTTCGCAGTTTATCCAGGTCTTCCTGAAAATGGATTAACCTGGGCGATTTCTTTAACAACATTAATTGTAGGTTTCCTAATAAGTCTAAGCTTAGGTCGTATGACAGCTCATAATGAAACATCATAACAAGCTAGAACACAACAAAGCCCTCAAGTACGTTTCTGTACATGAGGGCTCATTTAAGTGGTTAGACAACCTTAGTTGTCTCCTTTATTACCTTTGAATTTATCAATAACGTCATTTGCTTTTTCTTTTGCGTTATCTACAAATTCTTTTGCTTTGCCAGAAGTTTTATCTTCTTTACCTTCTTGTTCTAAATCTTTATTGTCTGTAGCATTACCTACTGTTTCTTTAATATTACCTTTAGCTTGTTCAAATTTGTTATCTTCAGCCATTGTAATTTCCTCCTTATGACTTTTATCTTTATCACTTTTACCCTCTAAAATATTAAATAAACATCCATATGCTGTTAAAAGCTTAATTTTTAACTTAAAAAGATTGCTTTATACTTTAATTTTCATATATTAAAAGTACCTAAAATGATTTAAGGAGTGACGTTATGAATTTCGTCAACATTACATCTATGACTGAAAATGGACTCAATAAGAAAGTGAATCGTTTTTTTGAACAAAATCCAAATATAGAATTTCTAAAATTTGATTATCAAATGGGATACGGTGGTGTAGGTATACTATAATAAAGTATTATAATAATTAAAAATCACTCTCTTAACGCACGCGTTAAGAGAGTGATTTTTTGTTACTTAGCAGGCATCACGGCACCATCATATTTATCTTTAATATAGTCTTGAATTTCTTTAGATTGTAATACTTCCATTAAAGCTTTGATTTTTTTATCATCTTTATGTCCTTTTTTAACAGCGATTAAGTTAGCATATGGATTATCTTTAGCATTTTCTAATGCGATAGAATCTTTCTTAGGACTTAATTTTTGATCGATTGCGTAGTTAGAGTTAATGATGACTGCATCAGCTTTTTGGTTTTGATAGATTTTAGGTAAGTATTCAGCAGATTGTTTGTCGTTAAATTTAATATCTTTCTTGTTTTCAGTGATGTCACTGAATTTCGCATCTTCAATTTTAACGCCTTTTTTAAGTTTAATTAAACCTTCATCTACGAAGAATTTTAAGAAACGACCTTGTTCAGCAGGGTTATTTGAAACATAAACTGTTGCACCTTTAGGTAAGTCTTTTAAACTTTTATACTTTTTAGAGTACACAGCCATTGGTTCAAGTTCTACGTTTCCTGCAGATTCAATTTTATATCCTTTTTCTTTACTTTCAGTTTTTAAGTATGGCGTATGTTGGAAGAAGTTAGCATCAATTTCGCCTTTATCTAATAATTTATTAGGTGTAGTGTAATCGTTAATTGTTTTAATTTGTAAATCGTAACCTTTTTTCTTCAATAATGGTTTAGCTTTTTCTAAAATTTCAGCATGAGGTGCTGGTGATGCACCTACTGTGATTGTTTTGCTCTTGTCGCCACCGCCACAAGCAGCTAAAGCAACTGTTAATGCTAATACTAAAATTATTCCTAAGATTTTTTTCATTGAACGTTGTCCCCTTTTCTTTAGCGTTTATCAATTTTATTTGTAAGCCAATCCCCTAGGAATTGAATTATAAATACTATGATTAAGATGAATACAGTTGAAACTAAGATGACATCATTTTGATTTCGAGTGAAACCAGTTAAGTAGGCTAAGTTACCTAAACCACCGGCACCAATGACACCAGCTATAGCAGTTGAACCGACTAAAGCAATAGCTGTCACAGTAATACCTGAAACTAACGCAGGCATCGCCTCAGGAAGTAGTACCTTGCGTACGACTGTCCAAGTATTCGCACCCATTGACCAAGCCGCTTCGATAACTCCCTTATCAATTTCTTTGAAGGCAATTTCTACTAAGCGAGCATAAAATGGTGCTGCACCGATAATAAGTGCTGGTAAAGCGCCTGTTGGTCCACTAATCGTTCCAAGAATTACACTTGTAAACGGTATAAGTAATAAAATTAAAATGATAAATGGTATCGCTCTAAATAAGTTAACTATAAATGAAACAATTGTGTAGAAAACTCGAGCTGCTGGTGAATGACTTTTCGCAGATAAGAAAAGTAACACCCCTAAAATCAAACCAAAGATGAAAGCAAATATAGTAGAAACAACAGTCATATATAGTGTCTCTAATATTGCTTGCCATACATCTGGCCACTGAACATTAGGCATTGTAAACATTTCGTGGAATATTTCGCCATATGATTTACCCATGTTTCAACACCTCCACATTCACATGTTGTTGATGAAGATCATTCTTAAATTGTTCAAAGTTATCACTATCAATATGCGGTATTTGAATAACTAAGAAGCCTATAGAACCATCCTTTGTATTCTTGATATTAGCTTCAAGAATATTAACGTCTATATTATGTGTTTTAGTAATATATGAAACAATAGGTTCTGTCGTATTATCCCCAGTAAAGTTTAATCTCACTATGTAAGAATCACTCGCTAATGGTTCTAATTCATCTAGAGCATCTTCAAAGTCATCATTTAAATCATCCTTAACAAAACGTTTAGTAACTGCATGTTGTGGATTTTCAAATACTTCGCTAACTTTTCCTTGTTCTATGACTTTACCGTTTTCCATTACCGCGACTTCATCGCAAATGCGTCTAATCACATGCATTTCATGAGTAATTAATACGATTGTAAGGTTTTGTTGTTCCCTTACCTTAAGTAATAAGTCTAGAATTTCATCAGTTGTTTGAGGGTCTAAAGCACTCGTTGCTTCGTCACAAAGTAAAACATCAGGGTCATTTGCTAACGCTCTAGCTATACCTACTCTTTGCTTTTGTCCACCTGATAATTCTGATGGATACGCACTCTCTCTGCCTTTCAATCCTACAAGTTCTACAAGTTCAAGTGCTTTTTGCTTCGCTCTACCACTCGGTACTCCTGCAATTTCAAGTGGGAAAGTAATATTTTTTAATACGGTTCTTGACCATAATAAGTTGAAATGTTGGAAAATCATACTTACTTTTTGTCGTTTTTTACGCAACTCTGATTTGGATAATTTACTAATATTGTCACCATCAATAATGACATCTCCAGAAGTAGGCGCTTCTAGATTGTTAAACATTCTAATTAGCGTACTTTTACCTGCACCAGAGAAACCAATAACGCCAAAAATCGAGCCTGATTCAATATTTAAATCAACGTGATCAACTGCTAGAACATCTTTGTTCTTAGTATGATATCGTTTCACTATTTGGTTTAACTCAATCACGTTAATAGCCTCCTTAAATTGCTTATATAAATTAAAAAATGCTTCCTCAATCTTTAGAGAGTTGAGAAAGCATTTGTATATCTTCTTTCTCTCATCTTCTAAAGTTAAACTTTATGTGAATTGGCACCATTTCTATATCAGACGGTTGCCGGGCTTCGTAGGGCACATCCCTCCACCTCTCTCGATAAGAGTTTACGCATCATTTAATTTGTTTTAATCCTACCACCGTACTAAAGTTTCGTCAATAACTATTTTAAATTTTCTAACAAATAAGGGACTGATTGAAAAGCATAGATTCTTTTTACTTCTTGATCCTTATTCATCACCAATAAAACAGGCACTGACATAATTTCTTTTTCTTTACTAAATTCAGGATGAAAATTAAGATCCACCTTTTTAACCGGAAGCTGTAAAATATCATTCGCAATATCTAACATTCTTTCTGAAACTTTACACGTTCCACACATTGGCGTATAGCCAAATATAAGATGTTTCTCTTCATTATAATTTTCTGTTATATCTTCAAGATCAATTGAACTATTCATTAACTAGAACTAACCTTTCAGTGTTTAAATTAGGCATGAGATTCTTTTCTTTTTTCACTGAGAAACCATATCTATTCAAAACATTAGCTAAATAATTTTTCGGACATTTCGCAACTTCACAATATGTTTTATCAACATATATGTGTTCACTTTCGCTTAAATATCGTTTAAACCATTTTCTAATTTTTTCTCCTTCGTCATCAGAATCTGCAAGAACATAAACTTGTTTACCATAAAGTGATTCTATCATATCATCAATTTTATCTATACTCATGGTCCCATGTGTACAAATAATACTTACTGGCTCTGCGATAACTTGTTGCACTCTTTTCTTATCCGATTTACCTTCAACAATGATAACTTTATTCACAATAGTCATGTCAATCCACCTTCTAAGCGTCGATAGTTAACTGTCACTTAAACCATTCACAGAATTTAGAAAAACTAAACATCACAACGGGCAAACTTACATATGGTTAATGAAAACTAAACACTGATTTAAAATATAGTGTAAAAATTCTTTTATATTATAAATAAAACTCCTTGATTAAAATAATCGAGGAGTTTAACACATGCTATTCACCAATCATTTCTGAATATTGGTCTGCTGATAATAATGCATCTAATTGACTTTCGTCATTCATTTCTACTTTAACCATCCATGCTTTTTCGTATGGTGATTCATTAACGAATTCTGGGCTATCTTCTAATTCTTCGTTGATTTCTACAATTTTACCTGAGATAGGCGCGTATAATTCGGATACTGTTTTAACAGATTCTACACTACCAAAAGTATCGCCTTCATTTAATTCGTCATTTGTTTCAGGTAGTTCAACAAATACAATGTCGCCTAACTCGTTTTGAGCGTACTCTGTAATACCAATTGTTGCTACATTATCTTCTATTTTAACCCATTCATGTTCTTTAGAATATTTAAATTCGCTCGGTACTGCCACGAGAATCCCCTCCTAATTATTAATTACATTTTAATGATGCCACACTGATATAGTTCAATCAACTATTATCTAAAAGAATTAATATGATAAAATTCGTATTTATTTATGTAAAACACGATATTTGATACATTTTCATTTCTAATGTTCACTTTTTACGACGAGTGTTAAAAAATTATATCCAAGTATTTTTGTACGTTTCTTCTTTAAAACCTAAAGTGATTTTTTCTCCAGAGATAGCTAGTGGACGTTTTACCAACATTCCATCAGATGCTAATAAATCTAATTTTTTATCATCTGACATGTCTTTTAATTTATTTTTCAAATCAAGTTCACGATATTTAGCACCATGTGTATTAAATAATTTATTTATTTCTACACCTGTTTTCTCAATAATATCTTCAAACTCTTTTTTAGTGGGTGTGTGTTGAACAATATCGATAGGTTCGTAGCTCACACCATATTCATCTAAAAATTTAGCGGCTTTCTTGCAAGTCGTACAATTTGAATATTGATAAAATTTTATCATATGTTTATTACCTCCTTATCTCTATTAAGACAAATATATCATTTTCTATAAGAAAACGCTCTACTTTTTAGGCTAATATTTTTATAAAAAAGATATCATTCGTTATAATAAATTTACTAATATTGAAAGGGAGTATAAATGATGCAAGGTATTCATAAAACTGAAGATTTTAATTCAACAATTAACAGTAATCATCCAGTTATTGTAAAATTCGAGGCCGATTGGTGTCCTGATTGTAAAGCAATGGATATGTGGATTGATCCTATTGTTGAGAAATATAATAACTATAGCTGGTACGTCGTAGACCGTGATGAATTAGAAGATGTAACCACTGAAAATGACGTAATGGGTATTCCTAGTATTTTAATTTTCCAAAATGGTGAAAAATTAGCGCATTTACATTCAGCAAATGCGAAATCTCCAGAACAAGTGGAATCATTTTTAGATGAAAATTTAAATCAATAAAAGTTAAAGGAGCTTTCTCTACTGTTTAATGTAGGGAAAACTCCTTTTTTATTTTCATACACTCAATTTTTTAAACCTTATTCAAATTCAGTGATTAAATTTTTATTTTTACGTTGTGCTTTAGTTGGTTCTACTTCTAAATCTGTAAGATATAAGAAACCAGCTAAAATTTCATCGTTTTTAATATCTAAAGCTTTACGTACTTTAGGCTCGAAAATGTAATGTGGTGATTTCCAACATGTTCCGATACCTGCCTCATATAAGAGAAGCATTAAGTTTTGAGCAAATGCCCCAAATGCAAAGTAATTTTCACGACTTTGTCTTTGTCTAGGGTCATCTTTTAAGATTAATAATAATAAACCTCCTAGATTTGTTACTGCATTATAATGGTCTTCTCTTTTTTCAGGATTATCAGGAAATGCAAATCTCGTAATATCCTGACTGAAATCACCTAATTTATCTTTTGCAACATGAACGACTCTCCAAGGTTCTCTCATTCCGTGATTTGGAGCGTCTGTAGCTTTTTCGACAGCATCATATAATGCCTTATCGTCAATAACCATATCATGTTTAAATTTCTTGATACTTCTTCTATTAGATATAGCTTCTTGTAATTCCACTTTAATTCGCTCCTTCTACGTTCGTTGATAACAATTATCAATTATAATTCACAGTCACATTTTATTCAACTTTTCTGTTTATGATTCATAAAATTGGAGTTGCTGTTTCAGCTCCTTAACATGAATCTGACCAGGAGCTTGCGGTTCTCCCAAACAACCATACGAAACTGCACCGCCGAAGACGCCTTGAGCTGTACGACTAATTACACCTAATTTAGACATCGATATGCCAATCACTTGATATGGCGTACTATCAGAAGTCACACTCATCGCCTCTAATAAATGTAAGACATCCTCTTTGCTATGAGGCATCACTGCTAACTTCAAATATTGTGGTGACAATTTTTGCATTTTGAAATAAATAAATTTTAATTCCTCTAATGAAGGCGTCTCTTGAAAATTATGATGCGATAACACCACTTTGAGACCATTCTCTTGCGCGTGTTGAATTAACTTACCGTAAACCTCTACATCTATGGACACGTTCCACTCAATATCTAACATATCAAACTGTGCATGTTGGATTAACTTATACAGTAACTCTAAATATTCAGTTTCTCCAATATCCCCTTTACCGCCTTGAGTTGATGTTCGATACGTCACAAGGATTTTACAATTCATATTCAATTGTTTTAATTGATGAATGGTCGTTTCAAATGGTTCCATATTAAAGTCGATCCATTGGTCTATTCTTAACTCCACAATATCAAGCGATTCTCTATATCGGTAAATATCATTTAAGAGTGTTTGTGAAATTTGATTTTCCGGTGCAATTGTAGCTGCCACATCAACATGTGTCATAGTATATACCTCGTTTCTAACATCGTATTAAACTTATTTTATATTAATTGCTTTATCACTTACAAATTAATGTTATTTAATTCATTTTCCTGAAAATGAAATTCTCTATGATTTAAAAAATTAGTCATCGGGTAGTACACAAGTATAATGAATTTAGGAGGTAATCATAATGGCAGTTCAATATGAAACTAAAGCTACAAACGTAGGTGGACGTAAAGGACATGTTCACACTGACGATAACGCAATAAATGTAGACGTATTACCACCACAACAAGCTGACGGAAAAGCTACAAACCCTGAACAATTATTTGCAGCAGGCTATGCTTCATGCTTTAACGGTGCATTTGATCTTATCTTAAAACAAAATAAAGTACGTGACGCTGAACCTGAAGTCACATTAACTGTACGTTTAGAAGATGATCCAGATGCAGAAAGTCCAAAACTAAGTGTCGATATTGACGCAAAAGTTAAAAACGTTTTATCACAAGAAGATGCAGAAAAATATTTAAAAGATGCACATGACTTCTGTCCATATTCTAAAGCAACACGTGGCAATATCGATGTTAACTTAAATGTAGAAGTTGTAGATTAATAATAATAAATAGTCAATTGAATATATTTTAGATTCAACCACCAACAAATTTACGTATTTTGTTGGTGGCTTTTTTATATCTAAATTCAGTAAGCTTATAAATTGTATACACCTGAAATAAAATTTATTAAGATTTAGTAAATAGAGTTAAATGAATAAATATTTCGTTAAAATAGTGCGTATTAAAATCATTTCAAGCGACAAGAAGTTCTTAATATTTAAAATAATAGTTTTAATATTAAAATTTACGCTTAAATATATTTTCAGAAATTTTTTTGTTATCATAAAACGATTATTGCGTATTTTTAATAATTCTTTTATTATGTATTTGATAAGTCTCTTTAACTAAAGGTATTTTATAATTTTGTATTTTCTTTAAATCTGGAGGTCAACATGAACAATATCCGTTTATTAAATAATGATGATTTAGAAGCATATAAAGAGTTAATGTCAAACGGTTACCATAATTACGCATGGGATCGCTATTATTTAGAAAATGTTTCGGAAGATTGCCTTAAAACCATTCTTTCTCAAGAAACAAAATATTGGAATATTTTTGGTGCATTTGAAGATGACCAGCTTGTCGCTACTTGTACGTTAAAACAAATGAAATTTGTAAGTAAGCGTCATAAAGCGATTCTTGAAAATAATTTTGTTAAAAATAATGATGAAATCATCAATAGAGAATTGATTAATCATATTATTGAATACGCTAAGACTCAAAATATTGAAATGTTAATGACTACTATCGCTTCTAACAATATTAGTGCCAAAGTTTTCTTTAGTTCTATCGGTTTTGAAAATCTAGCTTTTGAAAAAAATGCGAGCAAAATTGATGACGAATACCTTGATGAAAACTGGTTGATTTATTATGTTTGTGATCATTTAGCTAACTCATAATTGAATATATCAACAATTTTGTACGTATATGGGGTATTTCACATCATACCCTATCTACGATATATTCGATATTTATCTCTTCAATGACTTTAATCACTTTTTAAATCTGGTGAAAAGTAAATGCATTCACTTTATTTTTAAGATATAATTAATTTGAATTTTCTAAATTTTCATTTATTAAAGTGATGTGATTTAAAATGATTGAAGCTATTTTACATGCTTTCCTTTTGGCGCTCGGGCTTATACTTCCATTAGGTGCCCACAATATATTTGTTTTTAACCAAGGGTCCACCCAACCACAACTCGTTAAAACATTACCAGTTATTATTACAGCTGGATTATGCGACACTATACTCATAAGTTTAGCCGTTCTAGGTGTTTCACTCGTACTCATGTCCTTACCTACTTTACAACTTGTGATATATATTTTCGGTCTTATTTTCCTATTTTATATAGCTTGGACACTTTGGAATGAGAAAACTCAGAATGTTAAACAGGACAACAGTCTGTCCGCATCAAAACAAATAAGTTTTGCCCTTTCCGTTTCTCTTTTAAATCCCCATGCAGTAATGGACACAATTGGTGTGATAGGAACAAGTGCGTCAGCATACGTTGGTTACGAAAAGTTTGCTTTTACATTAACGTGTATTTCAGTTTCATGGATATGGTTCATTTTCTTAGCGTTAGCAGGAAAATCAGTAGGTTCTTTAGATAAAAACGGTAAGCTATTAATCTTTGTGAATAAACTATCTAGTATCATCATTGTTATTGTAGCTTTAATAATAGTTCAAAAAATATTCATGCTCCTTTTCAAATAAAAAAGCTCATCAACCACTTGTACCATTTAATTTCTTACAAGTAAGTTGATGAGTTCTATTTTTAAACGATTGGATCAATAATCTCTACAAATTTGAATTCATTATTATCATATTCAAATTTTGCTATATGGCAATTACCCATATCATATTTACTGCCCTCGTCATAACCAAGAATCACTCTTATAAATAAGCCAATTGTACTACCATGACTTACAGCTAAAACTGTGTCACCATTCGAGTTTTGCATGATTTTTTCAAGAGTATGATAGACACGCGTTTCAACTTCCTCTCGAGACTCTCCCTCAAACGGAACAATTTTGTCACCATACAAAAATTTAGGATCATAAGTGGCATTCAATAGACTAACACTTTCACCCTCAAATAAACCAAAACTCCATTCTTTAATGCCTTTTAAACGTTGATAATTTCGCTCAGGAGCAACATTCTCTAATGTATCACTAGCGCGCTCTTGTGATGATGAAACGAGCGTATCAAACGTAATATTATGAGTTTCGAAATATTTTCGTGCAGCCTGAGCTTGTTGAATACCTAGTGATGTTAAGGGTGAATCACTAGCGCCTTGTATTTTACCTTTTAAATTAAAAACTGTTTGACCATGTCGCATTAAATATAATGTTTTAGTCAAAATAAACACCTCTTCAATAACAATTACTTAAATTATTCTAAACGAATAGATTCTCTCTTTTTATCCCCTTCATTTAATCACTAAAGAAAACAGAAGTAAACGAAATCTATCAGTTTTAAAAAAATATACAAATTGACGTATTTGACTATTAAATTGTTTGAAAGTTGCGACCTTGGGTAAAACTTAACATCAGGTTTACATTTATTATAAGGAGTGTTTTGCTATGGATAGTCATAATCAATGCAATTATGTAAATCCTAATACAGTCTCGTTAGACTGGGAATGTTTCATTATTAGTAAAACTGATATGTTGTTAGACGGTGTTCCAAGAGAATTGATTAATACATGGTTAGATGAAGATGTTATTGAACCATTTTCCATTCGAAATAATGAAATTAATTTTAAAACAAAAGATGTGTGGGAAGCACTAAATACTCATAATTGGTACTATTCAAATTAATTTATATAAACTAATCGCTCTATTTGTACTCTCAATTAAGTTGTGATCTCGATAATGAGTCATCACGTACGTGCGAATTTCTTTATTATTTTTCTCTTCTCGGGGAAAATGAGTATCTTCTAGGATATGATTAGCTAAACTACCTAACGGCGTATCATCATTTACAAAACCTAACATAAAATCATAAAAAGTCATTAAATCTCTTCCCTTTTATAAAATTGATTAAAATCAATCATTTAATTAAAAGCTTGCTATTAATCATACCAAAATAGTCGAGATTGTCTATGTGCAAAATTTCTTTTTTTGCACATTTTTTACATAAATTCTTCAGAATTTTAAACCCTCAAAAATCTTCATACTTTAATCACTCTCAAAAAATAAGTAATCATCATACTTCCAAGCCATAATTATAGCAATAATGATAACTTTTAAATCTTCGATTGATTTTTGTCGAAATCATGACTCTTTAAATTAAGAAACGTTTTTGTCATTGTATATATTTGTTTTACAATGCTTTCTAATTGTGCATAAATAAAAATGTAAAATGTATTTATTTACCTATCTGTATTAAATGATATGATATTATAGTATATAAATGACCTTTTGCTATTCATGTGTCTGATGAGGTGAAACACCTATGAAAATAATTAGTGTAAATGTGATTAATATCATCTTAACCGTACTATTTATAGCTTTTAATGTACTCATTACCTATAATGCAAACGTTGATAATCACCTATGGTTAATACCAGGATTATGTATTTGTGGTATTGCTCTATTTACGAGTTTAACAATAGCAATTATTTATACTGATCTTTTAAGTGAAATTTTGTTCTTTATTAATATTGTCTTAGCACTTTACTATATTTATCCAATTTTTTATGACTTCCTATAGGGAAAATTTTTGATATAAGGAGGGAGTAAGATGAATTTACATTTTCAAATATTATTATGGCTTTCAATTATATTCATTGTTGCTGGTGCAATTATTTTAGCCATTATGCTTAAAACGAAAAAAGAAGAGAGAAAAGAATCTTATTTAGGTTTTACGGTTATTTTCTTAATTTTCGGCTTTGCAATGCTCATTTATACATTTATTTTTGGTATATTATAAATTTCAATTTCACTTTTATGAACAAAAATTTTTACAGAACAGTATTGATGTATTGAATTTTAATGAAAATTGTTTACACTTTGTCACTCAGTTACAATCACGTAACTGAGTTTTTAATTTTTCTATTTGATAATCCATTTCTTGAAATTAATGTTTAATTTTCACAGATATTAATTTAATATAGTAATTAATTTAATGACTCAATTTAAGGAGTTTTCACTAATAATGAAAGCGATACATAAATACATATACTTAATTATTGCCCTTTTCATTGTATTAGTAGCATTTTTTTCGATAAATGAATTTACCAAAAATAAAGATGCTGTCGCGACAAATGATAATAATGACTTCAAACTTAAACCTGGAGATATCGTAATCACTAAAGGTCCAGTGTTATACGGGTTCTTCGGGCATTCTAGCATCGCAATCGATGAAGATACCGTTCTTCAAATTGAAGGTCCTGGCGATAAACCTATCACTGAATCATTTGAATCTTATAAGCACCGATTCGGTACGGGGAAAAACGAATGGATTAAAGTTTATCGTAGTGTTAAACCAGGTGCTGGTCAAAAAGCCGCTAACTGGGTTAAACGTCATTATGAGAATAGTCACAGTCGCTATCTAGTCACACTTAATTTAAAAAGTACGAAATATACATATTGTATAAAAATAATTTATCAAGCATATAAATATGGTGTTGATCAAAATGCCGTGAGTGATCATGGATTATACATTATTTCTCCATATGCATTAAAAGATAATTTCACCAAAGATTATCGATTAAAGTTAGTTAAAAGTATTAAAAATTAAACCCTCCAAATGATAGCGTAGAGATTTCCTAGCTATTATGATTGGAGGGTTATTTTTAGTCAGTTAGACTTCTTTAAAATAATTAACAAACTGCTCGTTTCTATCTAGTACATCTAAATATGAAATTGAGCTAAAAGGAATAATACGTGTGCAATTCTTGAGCGGATAAATAATGATTTCGTTTTCGTAATCGACATGAAGATCATTCTCTAAGACGATTTTCTTATTTCCTATGACCACTGCTACAGCTTTAAAGCTATCATCGTTTAAATATCTTCTTAAAATTTCCTTATTCATAACAACATCACATCCCTTTATTTTAAAATAGCATATTATTGTTAAGGGAGTGTGAAAACATTTCAAGTATTTATTAAAATTATTATATAATTTCGAGTGTGTAGTTATAAAATGACAAATTTGTCGTTTATGATTATCAAATTAGATATTCTTTCTCATTTGATAAAGGTAAAATGGTGATTTATTGATTTCTCCTACTATAGAGAATCCAAATTTCTTATATAGATTTAATGCTTTGTCATTATCTTTAACTACTGTTAATGACAATTTATTAAAGCCTTCTTTTTGGGCTTTTTTCTCGGCAAAATTAAGTAAACGCGTTCCTACACCTTTACCTCGCGCCTCAGGTAACGTCGCTAACATACTAATATGGAATTCATCTTTATTACCTTCGTCCATTGTAATTAAAGAATATAATTTTTTAGGGTTTGAGAAAATAATTTTCAAAGCTTTTAATTTTTTCATTTTTATTATTTCTAAAACAGTCTTAACCATAGATTTTTCTATTTTAACTAGCGATGCACACGTGATTGCTCCTAAAACTCTGTCGTCTTCTTTAGCTACATAAGAAATATCATGGCTAAATCGATTACCTCTTTTTTTCCATAATTTCTGTAACTGACAATTAATTCGATTTTTAGATGTTTCTCCTAAAATGACTTTTGCCATTTCATCAATTGCAAAATGAGTTAACTTGCCACCTTTTTTGTTACTTGGATGTGCTGGAACTACTTGAATATTAACCAAAATTTCGCCTCCGTAAAATAATTTTAAAATTAAAAATACATGTATTTAACATTAATTGTATACCCTATTATAGTAAGTTCAATTATTTTAAAATTTTAAATAAAAGTTAAAATACTTGTTAATTAGATAAAATCATTGTTATCATTTATGAGTTATAATTTTGAAATTAAAGGAGACATAATGAAAGATAAAGGGAGTCTATATTCAAAACTATACTATATATTCATAGCTATAATTATTATCGCCATTATCTTAGTGGTTATGATTTTTTATAATACAAGAAAATCACCATCAAAACCGGCTAGTGATCGTTACAGTGATTTTAATGAACTTAAAAAGCATACGACTAAAAATAAAGATTGGAAAGTTGTTACAAAGCATCGAAAAGATAAGCGTATTCTAGTGTCAGCCATTCACGGTGGCGGAATTGAACCTGGGACAACTGAGTTAGCAAGACGTATCTCAAACGTTGGAAAATATAATTTCTATTCTTTTGAAGGCCTACGCACTAATAATAATGATCAGTTGCATATCACTTCTACAAATTACGATGAACCAAAATTAATTAAAATGTTAGATAAAACTAAAGAAACAATTTCTATACATGGATTTTCTGGCGATGATCCTATCGTCTATATTGGTGGTAAAGATAGAGACATGTCAAAGTCTATTGCAAAAGAATTACGTAAAAAAGGTTTTACTGCGAAGGAAAGTCCTAAAGAAATTGACGCTCAATCGTCAGATAATTTCGTAAACATGAATGATACTGATTCAGGTGTTCAACTAGAATTAACTACTGCTTTGAGACAAGAATTCTTTAAACATCAGAAATTAGACAAAACAACACGTGGTAATCCAAAAAAATACACTAAAACATTCTATAAATTTGCGAATGCTGTTCAAAAAGGCATAAAAAATGCGAATTAAATTTAAAAATAGCCTTCATATTCATTTAAAAATCCCAAAAAATATTATCTAATTTTAGCGTTTTTCTAAGCATTCATCTAGGGTATATAGACATAGGTAATATGTGTGGAGGGATAATACATGGACGAACTTACGAAAGAACAAAAATATACAATTGCAAAGTTTTATAAACTATATATGGAGAGATCCAACGAAGGAATATCAGAAGAATTAGCTAACGATTTTAAAGATTCCGTAACAGCTCAAGATGATTACTTTTGCGACCGTGAGTATGATGATTTTATCTATAATTGCAAAGTACTCATTCAAGAAGGTTATCTAGAGGGAGATATAGATGAAAATAAAATCTATAATATCAAAGTAACCACTAAAGCTTTTACTGAAATTGAAAAAAGTTTTGGTTAAATTATTAATTTTAGTTAGGTGACATAATATGAACGACTGGAAAATAAATAACTATTCAAATCGAAAATTTCTTATTCAAAAAAATGATAATGATATTTCAATAGTCGAACCTATAGATAATGGGTCGTTTAAAATACTTGCTGAATTCAACTTATCTAATGAAAATCATGTAAATACTTATGATGATAATTTATATATTTCAGTCAAAAATGAAAATGAAGAAATAAGTATTTTCGATAAAAAATAGAAAACTTAAGCTGCGTACTAAAAATGCGTACATTTTCAAAAAATTGTCAATTTGTGTTAACAAAAAAGTAACATTAATTATATTAATTTTAACCAAATTAAATAGCCACAAATATAGTTTTATGGTAATCTGTAAATGTTACACTCTGTGAGTGTTTAACATTACTTCTTGTTGTCGCCTTGCAGACTTTAATTTTCGTCATTATTAAAGTATCTGCATAGGCGATTTTTTGTTTTTAAAAGACTTATGATGCTTATTAGTATAAAATATAGGTGAAATAAGAATATATGAGGAGGATTTTATGAAAAAAGTTGTAATTTTATTATTGAGTAGTTTTTTAATATTAACAGCATGCGGTAATAAAGACACTTCTTCAACTAAGGACGACAAAAAATCTGAATCAACACCTAAAAAAGAAAAAAGTCATAATACTAAAAAATCAGATAAAACAAAGACAGATACCAAGAAACAAAATAGCAACGACACAGTTAAAAATGAAAGCCAAAGTGCAAACAAAAAGAATAATCCTAAATCACAAGATGCTAAAAGAAATTCAGAACGTGTAGATGGTAAAGATGTAAATAAAAACAAAGATAATAGCAACCCATCTGATAATGGTAATAAATAACTAAGTAATCTTCCAAGCTAATCTCAAAATATTCAAGATACTCAAAGTATCATTCAAACGAAAGTTATCGATATGAAATGTTACAACAATATTCACAAGTCATTCATTATTATGAGAAGCAATATTTCAATCATCACAAAAAGGATGTGCGGCTGCCAAAGTTAGATTTAAAGTCCAACTTTAACGCGTGCACATCCTCTTTAATTTATAATATCTCATCCAATTGTCTTACTATGATGGGTGTATATAAATAGCGGTACCCTTTTTTAGTTGGGTGAGCATCATCTGCCATCATTTCTCTATCACTTTTAGCTAATTTATTAATTTCCTCATTATTAAATATATCTATAATATGTATATCCCATTTTGTTCTAAGACGATGAAGCTGATTTACTAAATCTCGATAGTTTTCGTCGTTTTCTCTAATACAAGTATAAAAAATAATTGGGCAACGCCATTTCATTTGAACATACTTAATTATATATTCTATCGCGCCAATCGTCGTGTTAATATCGAAATCCTCTTGCTCAAACGATGAACTCATCTGACCTATTTCATACTCAAATCTCCCATCATTCGTCGATAACTGACAAACTACTGCATCAATTTTTGTATTCACAAAGTTTAATTTCTTCAGTCTATTCACGTAACTATCAGACTTGTCCCCTGCAAGCGTAGTCCCTGATTTAGCTTCCTTAATCCCCTTTACTTCATATTCAGTTGTTAAATATTCGACAAATGATATCCCCTTCGAAGCTGCACCATATGTAATTGAAGATCCTAAGAAAATAATCTTTTTACCATTAAGATTATCGTCATCCTTTTTCAAGTCAATTTTAGGATTATAGTAATCTTTATTACCATTGATAATATTGAAAATGTTCTTCAAAGACTTCATCAAAGTTGTCATTTCACTCAATATCATTTTCCCTTTTTTCATGCTTGTCTCCTTATTTTTATATGTATGTAGAATTAAAGTATCGTATATATTCTTGAATGTTATTGTAACATGGTTATCATTTTCCAAATAAAAAAGCCCTCCGAAGAGGACTTTGAAAATTGTTATTACATTTTAACAACGTTTGAAGCTTGTTCGCCACGTTCGCCTTCAACGATGTCGAATTCAACGCTTTGACCTTCTTCTAATGATTTATAACCGTCTTCAACGATTGCTGAGAAATGTACGAATACGTCTCCGCCATCTTCTCTTTCGATGAATCCAAAACCTTTTTCTGCATTAAACCATTTAACTGTACCGTTATTCATATAGAATACCTCCGCGTGCTTTTGCACTAAATATTTGTAACAAATCCATTAATCAAAAGAGAATATTCTATAAAAATATTTCAACAATCAACTTCACGTGCTTTATTACTTAACCTCCACTATACGCTTATTTTGAGAAAAGTAAAGCCTTTTTAGTTAATTCTTCAAATTATTTATATTCTTCAAGTTTCTAAAGATAACAATTTATTATCAAACGTATGTGAATGTTAATCCAAATGTAAATCATTCTAACGATTCTAATCACTTGCCTAATTATGGTAGTGACACACCTAAACCTGGTGAACATGTAGCGGGTTCTCCTGGCTATGATCCTAAAAAATACCGTGACAAAGACGGTATATCAGGAGAAAAATAATTAGACCTACAGTTAGGAATTCACAATTATTAAAATATTTATTTTTTTGACACAAAGGAATCATATATTGTAATTAACGCATTTAATGACAAATCCTCCAATTCGTACTATAAGATAAACACATACTCAATTAATTGGAGGTGTTTCATATGTTCATCTTTGATTTATTAAAAAAAGGTATAGAATTCTTTAAAGACGTATTCAAATAAGACTGTTCTAGAGTAGTAGCAATACCCTTCTTCAATGAAGGGTATTTTTTACAAATTAATCCCTACTATTCTTATAATATATATTGAATAAATTTGTTATTGTTTTGCAATTTTAACAGAAATGAATTCCAAATTATTAAATTTTAATTTAAATTTTACATCTATGAACAATTTTTTACGACTTTTGAAATAATCAACTAAAATATATCCAATGAGAATATACTACAGTTAATAAATACATAGGAGGTGAGTCAAATGTTCATCATCAACTTAATCAAAAAAGCAATCGAATTCTTCAAAGGTTTATTCGGCGGTAACAAATAATTGTTTACCTTTCCCCTCTTGATAAGAGGGGCTTTTTCATGCCTTTATAAATATTCAAATTTTGAAAATAGAAATTTTACATAAATTTAAAATTAATCGTGTAGATTTTGGGTAAAGATAATTTATTAACACCAATATTTAAAATATAGGAGCGAACTTTTTATGAAGAAATTATTTACCATCCTATTATCGAGTTTTTTAGTATTAGGCGCATGCAGTCATACTGATAGTTCTGACAAAAAAGAAACTGATAGTAGTAAGAAGTCTGATTCAAAAAAAGATAATAAAAAAGACTCTAAAGGCGATAAAAAAATAAATAACGCAAAAGATAAAATTAAAGATAGTAAATTAGCAAAGAAAAATAAAAATAAAGATTCAAAAAATAAAGACGACAAATCTAAATCTAAGCAACAAAACAACAAGCAAAATCATCCTACTAACAATAATGCATCTCAAGCGAACAACACTACTAAACAATCCCAATACAATAACAACAACGCTAATCAGAACGCAGCCAATAATAATCAAGCTAACACAGCAAATCAACAACAAAATCAAACAAACGGGAAAGCACAAAATAATGTTCAATATCCTCAAGGAGCTGCAAATAAAAATCCGCAACAAAGTAATACACAACAATACTCAAATAATGGATCAAACGTGAATAACAATCAAGGCCAGGCCAATACAAATAACCGAAATGGATATTAAAATGCAAAAGTCATGGTTAGCTATTCATAGCCTCCATGACTTTAAATTTGCTTTTATGAAATTATGATTATCCTATAATAATTTTAAGAATCTTATCTGAATGAAAACTATCTGATTTCACACGCAACTCCATTATGATTTCCATCTAACCTTGCGCTGTATGCTGGATGACCTATTGGCACACCCGCAGGATATACTGCTCTAAGTGCTTTACAGTTAGAAAATTGTACGGGTAAACTATTATTGTTGTTGTTTGAATCATTATTGTTATTATTTGAGTGATTATCGGACTGATTATTGTTTTGCTCTTTATTATCCTCTTCAGAATCTTCACTCCATATATTTAACTTCTCAGCTTTAGCCAATGATTCACTCTCTTTCAATTTACTTTCATACGTGTCATTAGGAGGAAAAACATACTTTACTCTAGCTAACCCATTTCTAACCAAAGCATTGTTTAACATTTCACCATCCGCATAAACATATGCTAAGCTTCTTCCATATTTATCAGTATGCGAACCTTTATCGAATTCAACTTCTATCTTTTTAGCACTGGTTAACTTATTTGTAGTAAATTCACTTGCTTCAGGACCATATTTTTCTACCGGTTTTCTTGGATCTTTTGTTTCAGGAGTATCTATCAGTAATAATCTGAAAGTAGTTTTCTTACCTTTATAATTAAATTTAACAGTATCACCATCTACAACTTTAACAAGGGGCACTACTTCTATATGATTACTATTATTGTCTTTTTTCTTTTCTTCTGTATTTTTATTATTGCTTTCTGATTTTTTACTACTTTTTACATCGTTCTTCTTACTACTTTGTGTTTGAGTAACTTTATCTTTTTTACTATGTTTTTGCTTTTGTTCTCCATTAGGTCCTATTAATAATATGCTGATTATAAAACAAGTTGCAGCAACAATTATTATTTTTTTGATTTTTTTCTTTCTTTTCGCGTAAACAAGAGCCGTTATTAGCAATATAAATGCTACTAAAAATAATGATACTCCAATATTTATTAATATATCTTTCATGTTGCACCTCTAAAGTTGTTATTTTATAATATTTTATAACAATTTTATCAATTAAACTATAAATATTTTAATTTTAAAATTTAAGATTTCGATAGATGCGGTTCTTTATAACAATTTTCATGAAAATTATATCAACGAAAGAAGGAATACTATGGCAAGCAAGAAGAAAAATATTCAACAATTAAAAGATATTATACTTAATGAGAGCGAAGAATTGCAATACGTTATTGAAGGTATTTATGAAACGCATACAATAGGTGTGGATGTATATAGAAATGGTATTCTAGCAGCTACAAATCAAAGAGTTATATTCTTTTCAAAACGATTAACAGGCTATGATTTCGAGAATTTCGATTACAATCGAATTAGCACATTTGAATTAAGCAAACGCCTAACAGGCAATAAAATCACTTTTTATTCCAGTGGAAACAAAGTAACAATGAAATATATTAATGATAAAGAAATCAATGATTTTGTAACATATGTAAATAGAAAAATGGAAAATGAGAAAAACAGTGAGCCACAAAATAACCTTCAAAATGATAATTTGTCCAAAATAAAACAACTTAAAGAATTATTAGACATCGAGGCTATTACTCAAGAGGAATATGAACAAAAGAAAAAAGAATTATTAGAATTAAACTAATGCAAATGAAAAAGGCAATCTCTATATTATTTCAATAGAAATTGTCTTTTTTACACTTATCAAAGCTCTTTAAATCTAATCTCGTTTATTAATTATTCTATTTCTCTTCTTTTTTCGATTTTTCTTTCTTTATTTGTGATACTGATTTTGTATTTTTCTTATACATTTTTTCAAGTTTGGCAGAACTCGTTATATCCCCTTCAAACTTAAAGTTTTCTACAGATCTTATACCAGCAGTAAAAGAGCTTTCTTTATCATTATTTATATAACCACTAATATCATATCCATCCATAGGATTTCTTTTCATTTCAGAAAAGTGAATAGTCTTATACCCTTTAACATTATGCTTCATAAAAAGTTCAATTCTTCCTTTTTGTACATCATAGTATTGTTGTTCTTTTTCTTTTTTCTCATCATATTTCATTTTAAAATAGATGCCCCCTATAATTAATACTATGCCAAATAGCGTTATTAATATTAAAATTATTTTTTTACTCAAATAATCATTCCTTTGAAGTGATATATTAGACAAATTTTATAAATATGATAACATTTATCATTAAATATTCTGTACTTCATAAAAAGCAAATATATATAATAAAAGTTTTAAGTTTTAAGCTTCTTACATTGAAAATAGTAATATTTTTCATGAAAAGGTAATTACCCTATAGATAAAAAGTCAATCTCTATATTATATCGGTTCTATGTCAAATAGGACTGGTGACAAATATTTAGAGGTTAAGCAACATTTTGGGCTCTATACTAAATTGGACTAATGAGAATTTTTAAATTCTCACCAGTCCAATTTAGTATAGAGCCATTATATCAATAGAAATTGCCTTCTTTACACTTCTACAAGCCACTATATCTCGTCCAGTTTATTCATTATTTTATTTATCTTCGTTTATAGATTGCTTCTTCTTTATTTGTGATACTGATTTTGTATTTTTAATAAATTTTTTACTTAATTCTTTTGAATATGAAAGATCTGCATCAAAATTAAAATTATCTATAGAAGTAATACCTGCTGTAAAAGATATTTTTTTGTCGTCATTCAAGTATCCTTTAATATCATATCCATCCATAGGGTTTTTTTTAATTTCTGTAAATTTAATACTTTTAAAACCTTTTACATTATACCTCATATACAATGTAATTCTTTCTTTTTGTTCATCATAGTATTTTTGTTCTTTTTCTTCTTTATCGTCATACTTCATTTTAAAATAAATGCTTCCTACAATTAATATAATACTAATTAATACAATGAATATTAAAATTAATTTTTTATTCAAAATATCATTCCTTTGAGGTGACATAATAGACAAGTTTTATAATTATGATAACACTTTGTCATTGAATATTTTGCTACTTCATATAAATTCCATATTAAAAAATAATATGTATGTGCTCTTTTCATAATAAAACAGTCTATACACAACTTTAAATATTTTAATTTAATCTTTATTCTCACCATGTATGTTCATCCTTCAATTTTAAGTATAATTGATGAGAAATGATTTATAGACGTATTATCTCCTTTTTATTTGTTTGGTCACTTATAATTATAGAGATGATTGTGACTTTTTATATTTAAAACCTAAAATTCCACAACCGTAATGGCTGTGGGTTTCAATATGAAGACGACGGCAGTTCATTAAACCTTTTATCTATTCATGTTAAAATCGCTATAAGTATTGTCATGTAAATGCTTACATTGTTTATCACATTGTGTGTAAAATGCTGAAATTGAAAAAATTTTGGGGAACAAGATGTTATAAGCAAATTGATAATTATACGCTTGCTCTTTGATTCAAAATCATACCCTTTTTCCGCTTTTAATAATAATCTTTCATAAGTATTTAAAATAAGACAAATATATCGTTACACCTACCATAATTAAGGCAATGAAACCATGCATTAATAAATTAATTTTAATCGCTTTCTTATCCATATTTTTACTATTGTTCATTCTTCTATAATTTATATTGTACAAAAGTGCGTTTATAACAGAATACAAGTCTATAAATTTTATGCCAAATAGAATAGCAACATATATTTTCAATATCGTTCACCTCAATTGTTTAATAAACTATTCCAACTGTATTATTAATTTAAATTACTTATCTCAATGCAAAATAATATTTCTCTCAGCGTCTCTTTTGCGTCCCTATAACTAATTTATGTATAAAAAAATAAACGTCAAACCTCTATAGTCTCAACGCTATGAGACAATACTATGACTCTTAAGCTGTTCAAAATTTATTTCATTGCAACACAAGGCGTTTCTCAGCATTATGTAATAGGGATTAATATTTCACAAAAATTATCTAATCCCTCTTCTTCTTTATAACGCTCTAGTATAGCTTCATTTTTCACTTTCAAATGATTATTATCTATAATGTTTGGTAATTTAGAATAGAAGTTTTTTACATCTTTTATTGTATGAGGAATTGTAAAAACTGCGTATTTTCCTCCTATAAAACTTCTAGAATTTATAGAATCATTTGTCTTTACATCTTCATCTATCTTTATAACTAAATCATATCTACATAATTCTTCATCGATAATTTTTGGATTATCTAATGCTACACCTATTATTCCATTTGTTTCAACATATCTCCAATAACCATTTTCTTTAATCCACTCTTTAAATCTTCGCAGCATTTCATAATTCTTATTACTGCCATATTTACCTTGATTTCTAACAAAAATAACATTACAATCAGCTAAAACTTCTATTTTATAATTCATTTACCCACCTCCAACATTAGGCTAACCCGAGTTAAAATTTATTACAATATGTATTTTAAAGTTATTTTATAAACAAAACGCCACTTTGTAAGTGTGATGCGCACCCTAAACACTAAAAAACCCACAACCTCAATGGTTGTGGGTTTCAATATGGAGACGGCGGGATTCGAACCCGCGTCCAGAGGTCCTGATACACACCTTTCTACGTGTGTAGTCTATTGATTAAATTCGCATAATAGTAAGCAACAGACAACCAGTATTATGCTAGTTTGATTGGTATTCATCTAAACAGACTTCAAACGGCAGTGTTTAGCATATCCTACTAGGGTTGAATCGCGTTAACAGCACGTAGGAGATGCTGTTAGGCGATGCAGTATGCTATTACGCAGCTACTGCGAAATTATTGTTTGATTTGTCAGTTATATTTACTGAAATGTGTTGATGTCGGAGACAACCCTCCGACACGCTTAGTGTGCTCGAGGGACCCCTGTCGAATCCAAAAACGCCCCCGCAATAAAATTATAATAATTAAATAATGACTGTTATAAACAAGCCATTTGGTGTGATAGACTATGTCACCTTTTAAAATACAACATTAATAATCATACCAAATGGCACTCGATTAAGCAACAAACGTGCTTAATAACGGTCTTTGACCGCTCGATCAATGTCACGTTTCATTGCTTTTTCCTTAAGGGCTTGACGTTTATCATGTAATTTCTTACCACGTGCAACACCTAATAAGACTTTACATTGGCCATGCTTTAAATATAATTTTAAAGGAATAAGTGAGTAACCAATTTCTCGTGTACGTTCCCCTAATTTGAGGATTTCTCTTTTATGAAGTAACAATTTACGAGAACGTAATGGATCATGGTTAAATCGATTGCCTTCTTCATACGGTGCAATATGCATGTTATTTAAATACATTTCACCACGTTTTACTTGAGCATAACTATCTTTCAAGTTCGCACTGCCACGTCGAATAGACTTAATTTCAGTACCTCGTAAAGCAATACCCGCTTCAATCGTATCTTCAATATTATAATCATGTCTTGCTTTACGATTCTCCGCTAACGTACCTGGTGATTTTGATTTTTTCTTAGCCATTCATTCTCACCTCATCTTTGCTGACTATTTTTTCTTACGACGTGATTTCTTTTTCACGCTTTTATCTTTATAGAATGGTTTATGATTCGTTTTACCTTGTTTATCTTTTTTACGGGCATTTTTACCCTTACGTTGTTTGCGTTTCTTCTTATTGCCTTTATTATTGTGGTCATCCTTAGCTTTATCTAATGACTTACCACGCGTCTTAGCTTGAATTGTTTTACCACGTGCTGGACGTTGTGATTTATCATTTTTAGGTAAAGGCATACCCACAATTTGAAAATCAATCATCCGTTCGTCTACATCAACGTGTGTGACTTTAACTTTCACTTCATCACCAATACGGAATACTTTCGCTTGACGTTCACCTATTAAAGCCATTTGACGTTCGTCGAAATGATAGTAATCGTCAGTCATATTAGCAATATGAACCATACCTTCAATGGTATTAGGCAACTCTACAAACATACCGAAGTTTGCTACTGAACTAATGATACCTTCGAATTCATCACCAATATGTTGAATCATATATTCAGCTTTCTTCAACTCATCTGTATCACGTTCAGCTTCAATTGCACGACGCTCACGTTGAGATGTGTGTTCAGCAAGCTCAGGCAATGTATCTTCCCAATGTCTGAGTTCCTTTTTATCCATAGAATTCTCAATTAAATACTTACGAATTAATCGATGTACGGTTAAGTCAGGATAACGACGAATTGGAGATGTGAAATGCGTATAATACTCTGCTGATAGACCAAAGTGTCCAAGATTGACATCATCATAATGTGCTTGTTGCATTGAACGTAACATCATAGTTGAAATCACCATTTGTTCTGGTCGTCCTTCAACTTCTTCTTGAATGTTCTGTAACGTTGTAGGATGAATATCTTCGCCCGTACCTTTGATCATAATACCGAAATTCGTAATAAAGTCGAAGAATTGTCTTAATCTTTCGGATTTAGGTTGCTCATGAACACGATAAATAAATGGAACTTCCATTTTATTAAAATGCTCTGCCACCGTTTCATTAGCTGCTAACATGAACGACTCAATTAAACGTTCACCTTCGCCACGTTCACGCATTTGAACATCTGTAGGAATACCTTCTTCATTTACGAGTACTTTAGCTTCGTTGATATCGAAGTCAATTTCACCACGACGTCGACGCATGCTGATTAAACGATTGGATAAATCTTGTGCTAAATCAAGCATTGGCGTTAATTCTTTATATTGCGCACGTACTTGTGGATCTTGGTCAGTAATGATTTTATTGACTGCATCGTACGTCATTCGATAATTAGAATGAATGACACTATCAAAGATTTCGTGTTTAACGACTTCTCCACGTGCATTGATTTCCATTCGACAACTCAATGTTAATCGGTCGACTTCAGGATTCAATGAACAAATACCATTACTTAAACGGTGTGGAATCATTGGAATGACTCGGTCGACTAAATAAACACTCGTCGCTCTATCGTATGCTTCTTGGTCTAATGCAGAATCTTCCTTCACATAGTAACTTACATCTGCAATACTTACGGTTAACTCAGTATTACCATTTTTCAGCTTTTTAACGGCGATCGCATCGTCTAAGTCTTTCGCATCTGCACCGTCAATCGTAATGGTTAAATCATCTCTTAAATCACGACGACCTTCAATTTCTGACGGTTCAATTTCTTCTGGCACGTCTTCGGCTTCTTTAAGCACATTGTCTGGAAATTCGATTTCAATGCCATGTTGATAGATGATAGATAAAATATCGACGCCGGGATCATTCTTATGACCTAAAATTGCTGAAATATGACCTTCAGGATTGTCTGTACCATCAGCATATTTCGTAATTTGAACTAATACCTTATGACCATCTACAGCACCAAGACTTTGTCCTTTAGGAATAAAGATATCTTGCATGATACGCTTGTCATCAGGTATGACGAAGCCAAAGTGTTTCGCTTCGCTATAAGTGCCTACTACTTGCGTCACCGAATGTTTCTCAATAGATTTAACTTCGCCTTCAACTTTACCTTTGTGTTCGCCTCGAGATTTTTGAATTTCTACGATGACCGTATCTCCATCTAAGGCTCTATTAATTTTAGTTGGTGGGATGAATATATCTTCCATCTCTTCATCTTCTGGTCGAAGGAATGCAAAGCCTTTTTTGTTCTGACTTAACGTTCCTTTAATTAGTTTTGAATTGGACTTACTTGTTTCTTTTCGTTGATATCTATCTGTCTTCGTACGTTCAATTAAACCAGTTTGTTCTAGTTCAACGAGCACCTTAATTAAATCTCTAAATGAGTCGGCACTATTTAAACCTAACGCATCTTGAAAATCTGACACTGACATTGGTTCATAGTCAGGTTGTTTAATTATTTCTTCAATGGATTGCTTTAAATTCATTATGCCCCTCCTTTCTTACTTCTTCATCTTTTTATTCTGTCCAATCTAATGACTCTAAAAATTGATAAACATCTTCAAAGACCTGTTCTTTCTCTTTATCAATTGTAATCACATGACCAGATTCATGATACCACTTGATGTCTTTCTCATCAGAATCAACATGTTCGTATATATAATTTGCTGATTGAGGATCAATCATTTTATCTTGCTCTGCTTGTATAACTAGAATAGGTTCAATAACCTCATCTACTTGTTCTTTACCACGTTTCAATGTGTCACTGAGCTCTTTAAGCGTTTCTGTAGGATGGAAATCCTCCATTTCTCTATCAATGGTTTCCTGATCCTTGCCTTCATACTTTTTAAAATTACGGGCATATTCTAGAAAACCTTCATATATTGTTCCTTCAGTCTTACCATCCATTGGTGCACACATTGTTACAATACCCTTCACATCGCGATTTAAGCTTAACTTCAATGCGAAGACCCCACCTAGTGACAATCCGGCTACAGCAATTTCCTCATAGCCTTGATCGACTAGATAATCATAACCATCTAAAACATCCTTAAACCATACGTAAGGGCTAGATTTTAAAATTTCCTCTGGTGGTGCTGAATGCCCTTCATATTGAGGTGCATACGATGTATAACCCTTTTTCTGAAGGTAACGACCTAATTGTCTCACATCAGCTGAATTTCCAGTAAAACCATGTAGTAATAATACAGCTCGTTTTCCTTCTTCGAAAAAGAATGGTCTCGGTAGTTTAATTTGCATGGTTTGAATTCCTCTCCCTTTTCATTGAGAACTAGATAGCTCTATTTAAACTTTAAATCATTTAAGGTTATTGATTTCATTTTCAAAAATAAATTGAATCTTTGATAAATGCATAATTGGACTATTCCCTTAATTACAGGTGTTAAAAACATTGCTATCATCTATTATAAAATAAAAAAGCCCGACAAGCATATCGTCGGACTCAGGCTGATGTCAAATGTGAATGTTGGATAGTGTTCCTTTATCACATTGTACATCAGACTTGATTAGATTCATTTACTTCATTCAATAACTTATTATCTACATACCTAAATAACTGATACAGAACATAAGTACGAAGAAAATAATTGCTAAAAAAATTGTTAATCTATGCAAGAATAAATCGACGCCACGTTGCTTTTGTTTACCAAATAACTGTTCTGCGCCACCACTAATAGCACCTGAAAGTCCATTACTTTTACCTTCTTGGAGTAATACAACAGTCACTAATGCAATACAATCTATAATTAATAAAACGATGATTAATGTATGCATAAAAATTGTCCTCCGTTCATTATATACGAGACGAATTATAACACATCTCTATTCGTATTATCAAACTTCTATCTATTAAAAGTGCTTTTACGAGCGATTGACACGACTAACATATAAATTGCTAAAACAATTGAGCCAATCACAACGATTAAGATTGGTAAAATTGCGATAACGTTCTTCACATCTAAAATTGCTTGTACAAACATGTATAAATTCACTAACGTGAATAAAGCATTAGATACATAAACTGCAAACATAAACCACCATAAATAGGGATGACGATTCCATAGTGCAACAACACCTGCTAAGTAAGCAAGAATGTACATGACACCAGTATATCTATCACTATTTAAAATATTATGCACAGCAGTGTCTGACGTTTTCTGTCCTGCTAAAGATAACAATGATTTCGCCGTGGTTTCATCTAATACTACAAAATGATGAATAATAAGTAAGATACAAAATATAAAGGAACTGATCGCGATTAAACGTCCGGCTCTTATTTCTCTAGCGCTTGACTCTGTGATATCTGCCATAATGGTACTCCTTTTTCAGAATTACTTTCATTAATTATATCAGTTTAGCGAAGTAAATTAAATGAGATGTCCCTCACTCAAAAGGTTTGATGTTAAATCAAACTCATCAATTTTTCACCAATCCACTGTATTTCTCTACATAAAAAGACCCGTTACAGCCTCAACTCTGTAACGGGAATAGATTTACTTTAGGGCGTGAAACCCAAAGATATAAGCGTGAACTCTTTTATTTAGCTATAGAGATATTATTTGTCTAAATTGTAGAATGATTTAATTCCATCAAATTTAGCTGTTTCGTATAATTCATCTTCAATACGTAATAATTGATTGTATTTAGCAATACGATCAGTTCTTGATAATGAACCAGTTTTAATTTGTCCAGCGTTTGTAGCAACTGCAATGTCAGCAATTGTAGTATCTTCAGTTTCACCTGAACGGTGTGAAACAACTGCTGTGTAACCAGCTTTTTGAGCCATTTCAATTGCATCAAATGTTTCAGTTAAAGTACCGATTTGGTTCACTTTGATTAAGATAGAGTTACCAATTCCTTGTTCGATACCTCTAGATAAAATTTCAGTGTTAGTTACGAATAAATCGTCACCTACTAATTGAACTTTATCGCCAATACGATCAGTTAATTGTTTCCAACCTTCCCAATCGTTTTCGTCCATACCATCTTCAATAGTGATGATAGGATATTTACCAATTAATTCTTCTAAGTAGTCAACTTGTTCTGCTGCGCTACGTTTAGCACCGTGTTCACCTTCGAATTTAGTGTAATCATATACACCATTTTCGTAGAATTCAGAAGAAGCACAGTCGAATCCTAAGAATACATCTTCACCTGGTTTGTAACCAGCTTTTTCGATAGCTTTGATGATAGTTTCAACAGCATCTTCAGTACCTTCAAATTTAGGAGCGAAACCACCTTCGTCACCTACTGCAGTTTCTAAACCACGTTCACTAAGGATAGATTTCAAGTTGTGGAAGATTTCAGCACCCCAACGTAATGATTCTTTAAATGATTCAGCACCAACTGGTAAAATCATGAACTCTTGGAAAGCGATTGGTGCATCAGAGTGAGAACCACCGTTAACAATGTTCATCATTGGTACTGGTAATTGTTTACCATTGAATCCACCTAAATATTTATATAAAGGTTGACCTAATAAGTCAGCTGCTGCACGAGCTACGGCAATAGAAACACCTAAGATAGCGTTAGCACCTAATTTACCTTTGTTACTTGTACCGTCTAATTGAATCATCATTTTATCGATAGATACTTGATCTAATACTGAAAATTCACCTTCAACGATTTCTGGTGCGATAATTTCATTTACGTTTTCTACAGCTTTAGTCACACCTTTACCTAAATAACGTGATTTATCTCCATCACGTAATTCAACTGCTTCGTGTTCACCTGTAGAAGCACCTGATGGTACTAATGCGCGACCGAATGCACCACTTTCAGTTAAAACTTCAACTTCAACTGTTGGATTACCACGTGAATCTAAGACTTCGCGAGCGTAAACATCTGTAATAATTGGCATGTTAATATCTCCTTTAAATATATTATAAAGCTATTATAGCCCTATTTATAATTTTAATAAAATAATTCTACTAAGTAATATTCAAATTTCGGGAGTACGTTTATTCCTCCCAAAATTTGAGTGTTTTTATAATCAAAATTAATGATTAATCAATGATTCACCAGTCATATCAGAAGGTTGTTCTACATTTAACAAGTCTAATAATGTAGGAGCTAAATCTCCTAATCGACCTGTTTCACGTAAAGTTACGCCTTCTTTAGTAACAATAACTGGAACTGGATTAGTTGTATGCGTCGTCATTGGTTGATCATCATCTGTTAACACTTGGTCTGAGTTACCATGGTCAGCAGTGATAATAGCATAACCATCCATTTCTAAAATCTTGTCTACAACTTCACCAAGACATTCGTCTACAGCCTCAATTGCTTTAATTGTAGGTTCAAGCATACCACTATGACCTACCATATCAGGGTTAGCAAAGTTTAATAAGATTAAATCTAAATCACCTTTGTCTAACTCTTCTAAAAGTGCATCTTTAACTTCATATGCACTCATTTCTGGTTTTAAATCATACGTAGCAACTTTTGGAGAGTCGATAAGACGACGACGTTCTCCTTCAAATTCCTCGTTACGACCCCCACTCATAAAGTAAGTCACGTGAGGATACTTTTCAGTTTCAGCAATACGTAATTGTTTTAAATTATTGTTTTGTGCGACTTCACCAATTGTATTGTTTAAGTCAACTTTTTCAAATACAACTTCAGCATCTACATCGTCATTGTATTTCGTGAACGTTGCATAGAATAAATCTTTAACTTGTTCAACTTCGAAACCATCAAATGCTTTATTAGTGAAAATTTCTGAAAGTTGAGCAGCTCTGTCAGGACGGAAGTTGTAGAATACAACAGCATCGCCGTCATTAACGCCATTATTTTGATTATCAATAATGAATGGTTCAACGAATTCATCAGTAACGTCATTACTGTAATTCGCTTCTACACCTTCTTTAGCTGAAGCGTATGTTGGGCCTTCAAAGTTACGGATAGCATTGTAAGCTTTCTGTTCACGGTCCCAACGTTTATCACGATCCATTGCATAATAACGTCCAGACACTGAAGCGAATTGGCCAACGCCTAATTCTTTGAATTTAGCTTCAGTTTCTTCAATATATTTGAGGGCAGATTTTTGATCAACGTCACGACCATCTAAGAAAGCGTGCACGTAAACTTTATCTACACCTTGTTTTTTAGCTAATTCTAAGATTGCAAATAAGTGTTTATAGTGACTGTGAACACCACCATCTGATAGTAAACCAAACACGTGAAGTGCTGAGTTGTTATCTTTTACATGTTTAATTGCGTTGTTTAACACATCATTTTCAAAGAATTCTCCATCTTCGATTGATTTGTTAATGCGAGTTAAACTTTGATATACGATTCGTCCAGCACCGATGTTCATGTGTCCAACTTCAGAGTTACCCATTTGTCCTTCTGGAAGACCTACATCTAAACCACTTGCTTCAATTTGAGTAGTTGGGTATTTCTCATAATAACGATCAAAATTAGGTTTGTTTGCTAATTTAACAGCGTTGCCATGTTCACTTTCACGATTTGCAAAACCATCTAGGATGATTAAGGCAGTTGGTTTCTTAGCCATAATTATTTTGCACCTTCTAACAATTGTACGAAATCTTCAACTTTTAATGATGCGCCACCTACTAATGCACCATCGATATCTGATTGAGCCATGTATTCTTTAATATTGTTTGGTTTCACACTACCACCATATTGAATACGAGTTGCTTCTGCAACGTCTTGGCTAGATAAGTCAGCTAATGTTTTACGAACGTGTGCGCACATTTCATTAGCGTCTTCTGAAGTTGATGATTTACCTGTACCGATTGCCCAGATTGGTTCATATGCGATGACAACTTCTTTAAGTTGCTCTTCTGATAAACCTTCTACAGCTTTCTTAACTTGGTTGCCAACAACTTCATTAGCTTTGCCAGCTTCACGTTCTTCGTCTGATTCACCAACACAAATAATTGGTGTCATACCATGATTGAAAATAGCATGAGCTTTTTTATTTACTTCTTCGTCTGTTTCGTGGAAATAGTCACGACGTTCAGAGTGACCAATCACTACATATTTAACACCTAAATCAGCTAATGCGACAGGTGAAGTTTCACCAGTATATGCACCGCTATCTTCAAAGTAAGCATTTTGAGCACCGATTTTTAACCCTTGTGCTTTGCCGTCTTTAACAGCAGTTACTAATGCGTCTAATTGAATTGTAGGCGCACAGATTACTGATTCTACTTCTTTAGGATCAGGTAATGTTGGTAATTCGTTTACGAAATCTTTAGCTTCTTGAACTGTTTTATTCATTTTCCAGTTTCCGGCTATAATTGGTGTTCTCATTCGTTACACTCCTTAATAATTTAGTGTTAAATTTAAAAGCTTATATCGATCATTACTTGAATAACTTAAGGTTAAAACACGAAAGCTTACTGTGGCTTTCACTTGTTCATTTTCCCAAATCATTTCATTTAGAAACTTTCGCCTTAACTAAGCGTCGATTAATAATTATTTATTATTAATTGCTTTAATTCCAGGTAATTCTTTACCTTCAAGATATTCTAATGACGCGCCGCCACCAGTTGAGATATGTGTGAAATCATCTTCAAATCCAAGTGAAATTGCAGCGGCTGCAGAGTCGCCACCACCGATAATAGTCGTAGCATCTTTTAAGTTAGCAATAGATTCACAAACGCCGATAGTACCTTGGGCAAAGTTACTGAATTCGAATACACCCATTGGTCCATTCCATACTACTGTATGAGCGCCTTGTAATTCTTTATTGAATAATTCAACCGTTTTAGGTCCAATATCCATTGCTTCTTGGTCTGCAGGGATATCATCGATGGATACTTCAGTGATTTTAGCATCATTAGAGAATTCTTTAGCAACTTTACAATCTACTGGTAAAACGATTTGGTCGCCATTGTTTTCTAATAAATCTTTTGCAAAATCAATTTTATCTTCTTCTAATAATGAAAGACCGATTTCTTTTCCTTGTGCTTTCATAAATGTGTAAGCCATACCGCCACCAATTAAAATTTTGTCAGCGATATTCACTAAGTTTTTAATTACATTGATTTTATCTGATACTTTAGCTCCACCAAGGATTGCTACAACTGGTTTATGTGGGTCGTTAACTACGCCACCGATAAATTTAATTTCTTTTTCCATTAAGTAACCAGCTGCTGTTTCTAAGTGTGTAGAAATCCCTACATTTGAAGCATGTTCACGGTGAGCAGTACCGAAAGCATCGTTAACAAATACATCGCCTAATGAAGCCCAATATTTACCTAATTCAGGGTCATTTTTAGATTCTTTTTTACCATCGATATCTTCGAAACGTGTATTTTCAACTAATAATACATCGCCTTCATTTAGGTTTTTAATAGCAGTTTCTAGTTTTTCACCACGAGTTTCAGGAACGAAAGTAACTTCTTTACCTAATTTCTCAGATAAATCGTCTGCTACAGGTTTTAAAGATAAACCTGCTTTATCGCTTTCTTCTTTCACTTTACCTAAATGAGAGAATAATACTAATTTACCACCTTGTTCGATGATGTATTTAATAGTTGGTAATGCTTGAACAATACGGTTATCGTTTGTGATTTTTCCATCTTTTAAAGGAACGTTAAAGTCTGCACGTTCGAGAACTACTTTACCTTTTAAATCTAAATCTGAAACGATTTTTTTAGCCATTATTAATTTCCTCCTTTTAATAGGAAAACTTTATATAAAAATAAGCGGAGAAGCGTCTGTGCTCCCCGCTTACTCATAAGCTTTTATATCTAATTAAACAGTACAGAGCACTAATCAAATTATGAAGGTTTGGAAGAGTTCAATCTCTTCACATGTTTACTTTAAATAACTTGAATAACGTGCTTATACACTATGGTTCAATTATTTAGAAAGTTCAGCTAAGTGAGCTAATGTACGAACTAATTGAGAAGTGTAAGACATTTCATTATCGTACCAAGCTGCTACTTTAACTAATTGACGGTCACCAACAGTCATTACACGAGTTTGAGTTGCATCGAATAATGAACCATAAGTGATACCTACAACGTCAGAAGATACGATTTCATCTTCAGTGTAACCGAATGATTCGTCAGAAGCTTGTTTCATTGCTTCGTTAACTTGATCAGCAGTTACATCTTGTTTTTCTAATACTACAGTTAATTCTGTTAATGAACCTGTAGCAACTGGAACACGTTGTGCACCACCGTCTAATTTACCGTCGATTTCAGGAATTACTTTACCGATTGCTTTAGCAGCACCTGTTGAGTTAGGGATAATGTTTTCTGCTGCTGCACGAGCACGACGTTTGTCACCTTTTCTGTGAGGTGCGTCTTGAGTATTTTGGTCACCTGTGTAAGCGTGGATAGTTGTCATTAAACCTTCAACTAAACCGAATTCATCATTTAATACTTTAGCAACAGGAGCTAATGAGTTAGTTGTACAAGAAGCACCTGATACAACTGTTTCTGAACCATCTAATTCGTCATGGTTAGTATTGAATACGATTGTTTTTAAATCACCAGTAGCTGGAGCTGAGATTAATACTTTTTTAGCACCTGCATCGATATGTGCTTGTGCTTTATCTTTATCAGTGTAGAAACCAGTACATTCTAATACTACATCGATGTCAAGGTCACCCCAAGGTAATTTGCTTGCATCTGGTTCGTCGAATGATTTAATTTCTTTACCGTTTACGCGGAATCCGCCTTCGATAACTTCAACTTCTCCAGTGAAGCGTCCTTGCATAGTGTCATATTTTAATAAATGAGCTAACATTTCATCGTCTGTTAAGTCGTTAACTGCTACTACTTCAAGACCTTCTACATCTTGGATTCTTCTGAATGCTAAACGACCAATTCTACCAAAACCATTAATTGCTACTTTAATTGCCATTATAATGGCCTCCTTTAAAAATGATATTTAAAAAGTATTAAACTTTTTATTACTATTGTAAAATAACTTTCGCTGCAGCTTCATCTGTAATGAGTACAGTGTTGTCAGGCGCAATCGAAAGATAAGCTTTAATCGCTTCTCCTTTAGATTGTCCACCTGCTACAGCAAAGATAAAATCTTTACTCTCAAGATCTTCTAATTGTAGTCCGATTGTCTTCACTTTATGAACTACCTTTCCTTGAGCATCAAAATAATATCCAAAAGCTTCTCCAACGGCTTGATGATGTTGAAGTTTATCAATCACTTCTTTAGGTGATTGACGTCGATGCGCCATCTTCAGCGCATCACCAATGCCATGTATGGTAACATTTGCTTGTTTTATTTTATCGAGCGTGTGAATAACTGATGGTTCTAACATTAATGTATTATATGTCGTTTCACTCACATTATCTGGTACATATAACGTTGTATAGTAACCACCAGCTTGTTGTGCCATGCTTGACGAAATGGTATTTGCTTGGTAGACCATGTTTTCACCAAGTCCACCTCTAGCCGGCACGAAGAACACATTGAATGGAAGTAAATGTATGGATTCACTTACATAAGCCATTGTAGATCCTCCAGTTACTGAAACAATGGCATCTTCGTAAAGAATGCTTTCAACTAACTGACCAGCTTGTCGCCCCATTTCTCTTTTAACTGTTTGATTAGAATCTGAATCTCCTGGAATGACGTGAACATCTTTGATGTGAAATTTATCTCTGATTGCTCGAGCCATTTTATTGTCATCACTATATACATTGAAGTAATCATTTAATTGCGATAGTACTTCAGTTCCTTCATTAGTGATTTCCATGCCAGTTGATTTGACTCTGATTAATTCTTGTTTCTTTAACATGTCTGTTTCAGATCGTAAGACCCTTTCAGTCATATCCATGTGCTCACTTAAACTTCGTCTTCCAACTGGTTGATTTTGTGAGATAGTAGTTAAAATTGAAAAACGTCGATACATCTTATCTACAAGATCAGGTATGAGCTTTTGTTGAACTTTCATTAAGTCTTTCACTACTACCTTCCTCCTTATATCTTTATAAAAAGGTATCTAAGGGGTCGCTCACAACCATTGGTTGACTTTTTAAGTCCCACCTGGGACAAAAATTAACCTCTTTACACATGCAATAGTACTATTGCGTATAATAAATTGCAAGCAAATTAACTCAAAATTTTATTAATATTTATTAAAGTTAACAATAAAACGTTTACATCTAGATTTTGCTATCTCACGACGCCAAAAAGTTCACATTTTTGTGTTATTACCTTTACGAGATAATTTTACCCACGGTCTTTTGTGAATAATCATTCGTTTTGATTACATAATCATTTCATTTATAATTAAATTGTTATGAAGCTTTTTATAAAGAAGGGATATTAATGGCTAACGACAAACGTTCCGAGGATAAAATAGAAGTCATCGATCCAGATGATTCACGTTATAAAGATGATGATTATTTTAAAAATCATCAGTCTACATATAAACATCATCAATATGAAAATGGTAAGACCATCAATAAAACATATTCTTATGGTTGCACGCATACGGGTTGTGGATGTTCTATAGGCTGCTTTTCAATTATGTTTATTTCATTTCTCTTATCGATGTTAATCTACTGGTTATTTTAATATGTACTTAAAAAGCCAATGTCCCAAAAGTGGACATTGGCTTAAACTATTAATCTTCGTTTGAACTATGTGATTGATTACTATTTGAGTTTTGACTGCTTGATTGTTGTGACTGACTAGAATTTCTTTGACCGCTTGACTGTTGTGACTGACTAGAATTTCTTTGACCGCTTGACTGTTGTGACTGACTTGTATTTCTTTGCGCAGATTGATTACTATTATTAGATTGCTTTTGCTGAGAGCTATTTTGTTGTGAACGAGGTTGTTGAGAAGATGGTTTCTCTTCTGAACTTAGTTGTTCTTTAGAAGCATTATCTTCTTTTGGTTCCTCTTTTTCTTGTGTTTTAGGTTGTTGTGATGATTTTTCATCAGTTTTAGTTTCTTGCGTTGAACGTGGTTGTTTTTTCTGTTGTTTTGTTTGTTGTGTTTCTTGCGTATTTCTTTGTTGGGTTGGTGCTTGTTTAGTCGGCGGTGGTGTTTGTTGAGTCTGTTGCGTTTGCTGAGTTTGTTGCGTTTGTTGTGTCGTGTTCATGCTATTCTCATCAGACTTTTTATCTTTTTTCTTGTCTTTGTCTTTATCTTTTTTATCCTCTTTAGACTTATCATGTTGTTCTGTTTTTTCACTATTAAGTCGTTCATTCGCTTTTTTTGAACTATCTACAAAAGAGAATATTCCAAATGCTAAGCCAATTAGTAATAATAATACGATAATTGTGCTAATTATTTTTGCCATGCCACTCATTCTCTACTTACCTCTCTTTCAATTATTAGGAATTAATTTATAATAAAAATATGTTTGTTGTTAAATGTGCATTTCAATCTTGTTCATTTCATTTAATTAAGGATGACCTCAACGCATTACAATTACTTATTATGTCGAAACTACAGAATTCAACTTATTATAATGAACTAACTATGTAATAATTGCAATAAATTACCATTACTTAAAAGTTGTACGTTTACAAATATCTATCCTGTATATGATAACATCATACACATAGGTGAACATTATTTTTTTTAGTAACTTAATCTAAACTTAATACGAATGGTACGTGATGTTTATGTATGGATTTAATGATGATGAATTTTTAAAAAGTAAGTCTAAAAAAAGTTTAAAATATATGATGATTGAGAATGATAATTATGAGGAAGAAAAAACGAATCATGTTGCCGGATTTATCATTACATCTTTTATTATATGTATCATACTTTTTGTAAAATGGATGATTGGTTAAGTAATTAAATAATGTAATTTGTTTTTAACCATTAATAATACAAATTAAACAATGATTGTAGATTTTATATTCATCAAAATAATTTTTGTATAAAGCAATAATTATACCTTAAAATACAAATAAAAAGGATCCATACGTTGCTCGCATGGATCCACTACTAAAGGGAGTCAAAATTTACCTTCGTTAGTATATTATGGGGTATACTCATACTAATTAAGAGATGTTTAATTAATTATCGAAGGTACAAGTTCATTATAACTGATATCTTTTAATTTTAAATGCAAATTAAAAAAAGTATTTGACATCTTATTGGCTAAAAAATGTATAAAATTTGAATATCAATAATGACTATCAATAAGGTTAGCGCTTTAATTTTTCAAAATGAGGTGAAATAATGAAACACTATTTAATTACAGGTGGAACAGGAATGGTAGGTTCCCACTTAGTAAATGAAATCAAGCAAACCGATGCACATATTACGATCTTAACAAGACAAGATAAAACTTCGAACGACGCTAAGATTTCATATGTCAATTGGTCAAAAGAGGGTTGGCAAGAGAAAGTTCCAGATATCGATATTGTCATAAACTTAGCAGGTGCCACTCTCAATAAAAGATGGACAAAATCACATAAACAAATCATGATGGTAAGTCGCATCCAATCAACCCAAGCTTTATATGAATTATTCAAAGATCGTACTCAAAAGCCTGAAGTGTTATTTAATGCTAGTGCGATGGGATATTATCCACCAGATTTATTTTATAGTTATACTGAATTATATAAAACGTTACCTTTTGATTTCTTATCAGATGTTGTTTATCAATGGGAACGCTTTGCGAATAAATTCAAAGACTTCGGAACTCGCGTAGTCTTAGGAAGATTCGGACTTATTCTTTCTGATGATGGCGGTGCATTGCAAACAATGGAATTACCTTACCGTTTCTATGTAGGTGGTAAATTAGGTTCAGGACAACAATGGTATTCATGGATTCACATTGATGATTTAATTAGAGGAATTTTATTCACAATCGGTAATAAAGATGCACATGGTCCGTTTAATATGACAGCGCCTATACCTGAAAGACAAAATTTATTTGGCTATACTTTAGCACGCGCAATGCACAAACCTCATGAAACATGGGCGCCTAAATTAGCAATGCGCTTAGTTCTAGGTGAAATGTCTACAGTTGTTCTCGATACTCAAAAGGTTCTACCTAATAAATTACATGCACTTGGTTTTGAATTTAAATTTAACAACTTGAAAAATGCTTTAGATGATTTAGTTAAAGCATAAGAAATAACTACGTACGAAGAAGGTTTATACAATGAAAGACAATCAATTAACTTATATTTTGTTAATTATTGCTAGTATTTTATTAATTTTAAATGGGATTTTTGCGTTTGAACATACAATAGCAATGATACTACTTTCTTTGCTATTTATAATTATTGGAGTAGTGTTATTAATTGTTGTTGTACGCTTAATGTTCAAAGGGAAGAAAAACTAAAATAGAGACAGTCTATGATATTGTCACTATTGGCATATGAAGAGGCGATGACGCGCCTCTTTATGTTTCATAACACTATAAATTGAAATATAAAGACTGTCAGAAGAGTTTGCAGGGGCGATGATATGAATTCTTAACTTCTAGAATTCTGTATCGCTCCTTTTTTCATAAAAAAACTAGGACATTAGAAATGCCCTAGCCTCGAATTTTATTTACTATTTACCTTCTGGTTCCATGACTTCATCAATTAAACCATATGATTTAGCTTCTTCTGCTGTTAAGAAATTGTCACGATCAGTATCTTGTTGAATTTTTTCAATTGATTGACCTGTACGTTCTGCTAAAATACGATTTAATTTTTCACGAGTTTTTAAGATATGGTTGGCAGCAATTTCAATTTCAGTTGCTTGACCTTGTGCTCCACCTAATGGTTGGTGAATCATTACTTCAGCATTTGGTAAAGCAAAACGTTTACCTTTAGCGCCAGCTGCTAGTAAAAATGAACCCATTGACGCAGCCATACCGATACAAATAGTTTGAACATCTGGTTTAATATGTTGGATAGTATCATAAATGGCAAAACCAGCAGTTACACTACCACCTGGTGAGTTAATATATAGGTAGATATCTTTTTCAGAGTCTTGTGCTTGTAAGAATAATAATTGAGATACAATTGAATTTGCTACATTATCATCAATTTGAGAACCTAACATGATAATACGGTCTTTTAATAAACGTGAATAAATATCATATGCGCGTTCACCGCGATTTGTTGTTTCTATAACTGTAGGAATTAAATTCATCTATTTTTCCTCCTTGTAATAACTGTTATAAATTATTTTACCTTAAAAGTCAAAAATGGTCAAAATATTCAACTTTAAGTTTTGAAATTTCAGTTTGACGCTTAACTCTAAGATTTGTAAACTAGAATTATCGTTTTAATTGTACTGTTATCAACTTCTTTAGTACAGAAAAATGATTCTACCCTCATTTACCCCTCGTAGTGTAATGGATAACACATGAGATTCCGGTTCTTATAATAGAGGTTCAATTCCTCTCGAGGGGGTACCTATAAACATAAAAGACATAACAAAGCAGGTATTTTTGAACCTCGTTCAAAGATACCTTTCTTTATAATTCAATTTGTTCACCATTACGAATTTTGTCTGCTAGCTCATTTAACTTTCTCAGTCGATGATTCATTCCAGATTTAGAGATAGGTCCTGTTGAAATCATTTCTCCTAATTCTTTTAAAGATATTTCTTGATGTTCTACACGTAATTTAGCTACTTCTCTCAATCGATCTGGCAAATTATCTAAGCCTATTTCTTCATCTATTAGCTGAATACTTTCAACTTGTTTCATCGCAGCACTAACTGTTTTATTAAGATTAGCTGTCTCACAGTTTACCAATCTATTCACCGAATTTCTCATATCACGTACGATTCTCACATCTTCAAATTTAAGCAATGCTTGATAACCACCGATTAAACTTAGAAAATCTGAGATTTTTTCCGCTTCTTTTAAATAAGCAATACTTCCTTTTTTCCGCTCTAAATGTTTCGCATTTAATTCATAGCTATTCATTAATTTAGTTAAGCCTTCAGAATGATTCTCATATTGAGAAAATATTTCAAGGTGATAAGATGACGTCTCTGGATTATTCACTGATCCACCTGCAAGAAATGCCCCTCTTAAGTAACTACGACGCATTTCATCATCTTTAATCATATTAGGGTCGATTTCATGAGTGAAGACGCCCTCTTTGAGAATGCCTAAATCATTTAAAATTTCTTTTGCTAACATTTTAGTGCGACAAATATAAATATTATTTTTCTTTAATTTCATCTTTTTTCTAACTAATATTTCAACTTCTACATTGAAAATTCGTTTGATAAGAGAGTAAATACGACGAGCGGTTGTCGCATTCTCAGTCTGTACATTGATTACAAATTGCTGATTCGATAAACTAAGTGCGCCATTCATACGAATTAATGCACTGAGCTCTGCTTTAGCATTTGCTTCATCTACTTCAATGCGTGTTAATTCATTTTTCATGTCGGATGCAAAGCTCATAGAACACTCATTCCTTCCTAAATCAACTCTATTTTAATCTATGTATGGTCGACATAGAGATTATGAATTTTAATTATTAAACACACGTAAGTTATCATATCATAAACGTTTCTATTGCCAATACTATTAACGTTTACGATTCGGATTAAATTGAATTGTACTAGTTAAGTCTAATGCCAATTCATATATCATTTTTGATAGAACTTTAGTATTATGGCGTACGAGATGTGTATCTGAAACTTCAATTAAATTTGAAGCCGTTAAAACTCTTATTCCGTTCTTTTTCAACTCTTCTTTATTAACTTTAACTGGTTTAGAATTTTGTTCTTCATAACGACGTAAGGTAGCTTGGCTATATTTTTCATTACTACAAATGACAAAGTCTACAAAATCTTGACCAACCTGCTGACAAAGGGCATCAATATGTTCTTTCACATCATAATTATCTGTCTCGCCTGGTTGTGTCATCACATTTGAAACGTACAGTTTAGGTGCTTCGGAACGTAGTAATGCTTCAGATATCCCCTTCACACATAGATTCGATATCACACTCGTATACAATGAACCGGGACCGAGCACAATTAAATCAGCGTGTTCAAGTGCATTTACCGCTTCTTCCATCGGCTCGACATCTCCAGGTTCTAGGAATACGCGGTCAATTTTTTTATGCGTATTTGGGATATTCGTTTCACCACATACAATTTCTCCATCTTCCATCACTGCATTAAGTTGAACACTTGTGTTTGTAGATGGAATAACTTGCCCTTTAATATTTAAAACTTTACTTAATTCTTTAATCGCATGCCCGAAATCATTCGTAATACTTGTCATTCCGGCAATAACTAAATTACCTAAAGAATGCCCGTCGACTTGATTTTCTCCAAAACGGTACTGGAAAAGTTGAGTAAGGATGGACTCTGAATCACTTAAAGCTGCAATGACATTTCGAATATCACCTGGTGCAGGAATATCCATCACATCTCTAATTTTCCCAGTGCTACCTCCGTTATCAGCAACAGTTACAATAGCAGTAATATCTATGGGGAATTCTCTTAACCCTCTAGCTAAAACGGATAAACCTGTTCCTCCACCTATAAGTACTACTTTTATTTGTTTCATATTTTATCTCCACTTTCGATATGCGCATCTCTATGATGCACATAAACATTGTAATCAAAAATCTCATCAAGATATTCGCCTAGACGTTTCGCTAGCGCAACTGAACGATGTTGACCACCTGTGCAACCAATTGCAATAACAAGCTGTGACTTCCCTTCTTTTTTATATCCTGGAATCATAAATTTTAAAAGGTCAGTCAACTTATCAAAGAAGATTTCTGTTTCTTTCCACTTCATGACATAGTTATACACCGGTTCATCAAGCCCCGTCAGTGGACGTAATTCTTTAACATAATATGGATTAGGTAAAAATCTCACATCAAAGACTAAATCAGCATCCATTTGTATACCATGTTTAAAACCAAAACTTGTTACATTAATACTAAATGTTTCGAAATGATCATCCAGATAAAATTTACTAATGCGTTCCTTTAATTCTTTCGGTTTTAATTGCGTCGTATCAATGACATAATTCGCAATACTTCTAATTTCAGAAAGATGTTTACGCTCTTCATTGATAGCTTCTATAAGTGAGCGTTGCCCTTGTTCATTTAATGGATGTGCTCTTCTAGATTCTTTATAACGCGAAATGAGTTTTTCCGTTTTCGCTTCTAAAAACATGACATCCAAGATGACATCATTACGACTTTTGATAATGTCTATCTCTTTAATTAATGATTTGAAAAGTTCTTTCCCTCTCAAATCAATGGCAATCGCCACTTTTTGTAAAGAGGGATTACCCTGCTCCATCAATTCTACAAATTTTGGTAACAAAACCGGTGGCAAGTTGTCTACACAGAAGAATCCCATATCTTCGAGACTTTGAATCACTAATGATTTACCCGCGCCAGACATTCCTGTAACAACTAATAATTCACTTTTGCCTATTTCATTTTCGTTGTTTTTCATTTTAAAAGTCACCGCCAATTCAATTCTTCAGTCTATCGTTGATTCTATTAAAATAATCTTATCACACTCGTATATCCAAAGGAATGTACTTTCATATTTAAAAAAGCTAGAACAATTGATCACGAATTGAAATCATCATCAATGTTCTAGCTTCTTGTTAGATTTTAAAAAATTACGCTTCAAGTTTATCTTTGAGCTCTGTGATATAGTCAGCCGCACTTTGCGCAGCAATACTACCGTCTCCTGTTGCAGTTACAATCTGACGTAAGCCTTTATCACGAACGTCCCCAGCAGCAAAAATACCAGGCACGCTTGTACTCATATCAGCTTTAGTCACAATATAACCATTGTCGTTAGTAATTCCTAAATTAGTAAACGGTGCTGTTAATGGTTTCATACCGATATAAATAAACACGCCATCAGCATCGTATGTTTGTTCAGAACCGTCTTTCGTAGATTCTAAAGTAACTGATCCTACTTTTCCATCTTTTTCATTGATTGTTTTTAACGTATGGCTCCAAATAAAGTCAACTTTTTCATTTTTGAAAGCACGTTCTTGTAAGATATTTTGCGCACGTAACTCATCTCTTCTATGAACAATTGTGACTTTATCAGCAAATTTAGTTAAGAATGTTCCTTCTTCGACTGCTGAGTCACCGCCACCGATAACAAATAAGCGTTTGTTTTTAAAGAAGGCACCATCACAAACAGCACAGTAACTTACGCCTCGTCCACCAAGTTCTTGTTCACCAGGAACACCGATTTTTTTATATTCTGCTCCAGTTGAAATAACTACTGCATGAGCTGTGATTTCTTTGTTACCTAAGTTGATAACTTTATAATCACCTTTATCTTCTATAGATTTAATATCACCATATTGATATTCCGCTCCAAATTTTTTCGCGTGTTCAAACATTTTAGTAGATAAGTCTGGACCCGTAATCATTTCAAAACCTGGGAAGTTTTCCACTTCTTCAGTATTAGCCATTTGTCCACCTGGCATACCACGTTCAATCATAACTGTTTTTAAATTTGCACGAGATGCATACACTGCTGCTGTCATACCGGCAGGCCCCGCACCAATAATCGCTACGTCAAAATCTACTTCAGTCATTTTAAAATGCCTCCTAGTTATTAATCATTATGCGCATTATATACCATACCATTTATTTCATAAATTTAAATGCTCATTAAAAACTCAATCGTTTTATCTAATTTATAGCGTGTCACGTCAAAATAATCAATTATTTCTTTTTTGGTCAATGCATTGTTCGTATGTCGATAGAACATATATACAAATGCGGCAAGGTATCTATCTACATCAGCTAAATCTACCTTTTCAGAGATAATCGCCTCAGCTTGATCAATCCATTCAATAAATAATGTTGTATCATATTTCAAATTCTCTAGGTTATAAAGTTTTAACATCCCTCTATGAATAAAATCTAATTTATTGAGCGTCAATCCTTGCACGAGATAAGTAAGGTATAGCTTTTCATAATCATTCATTGATTCAAGAATTGACCAAATCTCTTCCGTCATTAATATTTCTTTACCATTGAGTTGATTTAATAAAAAGATTCCATATAGTCTATAATGACTGTCATCATCTAATAGTAATGGGAGTATTCGTTGATTGAAAACAGATTTACTTTCTTCAAGCACCCACGGCGCATATCCTACGTCGACTTTAGAAATTTGTAATAGTTTATTCCAAAATTCTACACTTTCATCTTTATTACCTAGGTAATAAAAGTTAAAGCTCAATGCATTATACATTTGAATGGATAAAAATTTACCTTTTTTATATAGAGGATAAAGTAAGTTTTGAGATGCTTGATATTGTTTTAAATAACTTAGGACAATACCCAGTTTAAAACTTTCATCGTCATTCATTGGAACTACTTTATTCAATATTTTAAGATATCTCTTATATTTATCCATTTCGTTCGTATTATAAAGTAATAGTGTGTAGTGACATAATGCATGAACATCTGAGTTATCTTCACTCAGTAATTCTTCAAACATCTCTTTGGCTGTTTCATACTCACTTAAATATAAGTAACACATTGCAAGTAAATTACGAATGACGCGATGAGATTGAATATGTTCATCTTGGCTTAAAATATATGCACGTGCGTCAGTTAATCTTCCTTGAGAGAATAAAAACTGGAATAATAGTTGCGTCGTAAATAATTGAGCTTCTAATTCAATTTTGTGCTCACTTGTATACGTCACTTCGAATGTTTTTTCAAGAACTTCTCTAAATTCTTGGTCATTTGTTAAAAGTACATAATTAATACCAAACAAGAACGCCTTGTTTGGTTCATTAAGTTCTATATTTAATTGACTGAGCTCATAAAAACTATCTGCTACATGAAAGTCATTAACAATATTCTCGTAAAATAGGTGCTCAGCCTTTCTCCCAAGGTTTAATTTCGTTAAACATTGAGCATAATGTAGTTGTATATCGTAATCTTCAGGTGACAATTCAAGCACTTTCTCATAATAGTCCGCTGCTTTTTTATAGTCTTGTTGTTGCCACTTTTGCGTAGCCATTTTACGATAAAATGCTTCATCAAAAATCATTGGAATAATTTTATTGTCTGCATGTGCCATTAATTGTCACCTCCTTTATAAACTTTAATTTGCATAGGATTACCATATACAAAACTGTCATCTGGTACATCTTTAGTAATCACGGTACCAGCTCCAATCTTTACATGGTTCCCTATTTTAACACCCGGCAATATCGTCACATTTGCGCCAATTAAAGTGTGGTCGCCAATGTGAACTTTGCCATATCTCCACTCGTCGACAAGTACCTCATGCGTTAATATTGTTGTATTATAACCAATAACACTGTTATTGCCAACAGAAATTAACTCTGGATAAAACAAGTCAGGTAAGACTTTATAAGCAAAGGCTGTGTTTTGACCCACAGTCATTTTTAAAAATTTACGGTATATATGACTTTTGAAATTCATACTTGGTATAAACCGCGACACTTCAATAATCACCGTCTGTTTGAATACTTTAGGAAACTTCACTATTTGATATATTTTCCATAAGGGATTAACGTTGTGATATTTTTCTTTATTTAATCGTCTCAATATAACCACTATACCTTTTTGCCTGGCCACGTTAATGGTCCAGCATTTTTAAATGTTGAAGGTTGATACTTAATTCTTCTATAAATAATTAAAATAATACTTATTACGATAAGAATCACTGAAACAAGTTGTGCCACTCGAATATGACTTGTAAGCATTAAACTGTCTGTTCTCAAACCCTCGACAAAGAATCGTCCAATAGAATACCAAATAAGGTAGCCGAAAAATGTTTCCCCTAATTTCAAATGTTTTCTTAATGTGATTAAAATAATGAACCCAAGCACATCCCAAAGAGACTCATATAAAAATGTAGGATGATAATACTGACCATCGATGTACATGTTTCTAATAATAAAATCAGGCAAATGTAGGTGTTCGAGGAATGCTTTTGAAACAGGTCCGCCATGCGCTTCATGATTCATAAAGTTTCCCCATCTGCCAATACCTTGAGCCAAGATAATACTTGGAGCAACAATATCTCCAATTTGGAAAGGGTGAAGATTTTTGGTTCTACATACAATAATACCTGTGATAAAGCCACCAATTAAACCACCATGGATGGCGATACCTCCATGCCATATTTTAGGTATCTCTCCTGGATTTTCCATGTAATATGGCCATTGGAAAATAACAAAATACAATCTAGCTACTATAAAACCAAAAATGGCACTATAAAATATGATATCTATTAAAGTATCTTTATGTAACCCTACATTCTTAAGTGCGGCTTGCGCAATAAAATAACCTAATAAGATGCCACAAGCAATAATGATGCCATACCAACGAACATGGATAGGTCCAATGTTAAAGGCAACTGGATCGATATAACCTAGCGTTAAACCCATTTCATATTACTCCTCACTTTTATGACTATTGCGAACAATCTCTTCATTTAGTCGTTCGCTAAATTCTTCTGCTGTATTAATCCCCATGATATTAAGACGATAGTTCATTGCAGCAACTTCAATGATGACTGCGACGTTACGACCTGGTCTAACAGGGATTGTCTTTTTAGTAATTTCAGTATCTAGAATCTTTAGGGTTTCTTCGTTTAGCCCTACGCGATCATATAATTTATCTTTATTCCAATTTTCTAAATTAATATTTAAGCGGATTTGCTTTTCAGTGAGAATAGACCCTGCGCCGAAAAGTGTCATAACATTGATTATGCCGAGACCACGAATCTCTAGTAAATGTTCGATTAACTTAGGTGGCTTTCCTATTAATTCATCTTTAGTAATTTCTTTGATTTCAACATTATCATCAGCAACTAGTCTATGACCACGTTTCACTAACTCTAATGCTGTTTCACTTTTCCCTATACCAGAATCACCTGTAATGAGTACACCAACGCCATAAACATCTACAAGCACACCATGGAGAGATGTTGTTTTAGCCAATTCATGTTCTAAAAATGTAGTTAATCGACTCATTAAACTTGTTGTGGCATCTTTCGCTATGATAATCGGTGTATGTAATTCTTTAGCAGCATTCACTAATTCTTCAGGGGGAGTTAATCCACGCGTAACAATAATTGCGGGCGTTTCTGGTCGGCACAATTTTCTCATTCTTCCTTCTTTTTCTTCATCAGGAAGTAAGTTATAAAATGATAGCTCTGTAGTTCCTAATAATTGAATTCTATCAGAAGCATAATGAGAGAAATAACCTGCCATTTCTAAACCTGGACGTGAAATGTCTGTATTCTTTATTGGTCTATCTAAACCTTGTTCACCGGCAATTACTTCTAAATTAAGCGTATTAACCAATCTTTCTGTTGTTAACATGGGTTCACCTCAATTTTCAATATCCCTTCATTTCTATTCTCTATTCTATTATCATATCAAAAATAAACTCACAATCTATATTAAAATGATGCTTTAAAATATAAAACATTCTTAAATGACTATTAACTTGAACATTTTAAGTCACAAATTCTTTTGCTTTTTGAAAATGAAGCATTGAACAAGTTACAATGAATGACTCATAAAAGTGTCAAAGCGTCTCTGACTTAAATCGATGTTTATCTTCATATTAAAAATAAGAGAGACTAAAACGCATTTGTGGTTCATGCCCCTTCAAAGTTTGAGTTGTTAAACTGGCTACTTTGTAAGAAACATTTCATTGCATTCTAGTCTCTCTTTAGTCATTCTATTCCAAGTTTATTATATGAACTAAATTATTCAACACTGTCTCTTTCTAATACTGGTTTCAAGTACTTTCCAGTATAAGAATCTTCGTTTTGTGCTATTTCTTCAGGTGTACCGGTAGCAACAATGGTACCACCGCCATCACCGCCTTCAGGTCCAAGGTCAATGATATGATCTGCCGTCTTAATGACATCAAGGTTATGTTCAATAATTACGACGGTATCTCCATTTTCCACTAAACGATTTAACACTTTCAACAAGCGACTGATATCATCCACGTGTAAACCTGTCGTAGGTTCATCAAGAATATAAATTGAACGACCTGTTGAACGTTTATGCAATTCAGATGCAAGTTTCACACGTTGTGCTTCACCACCTGAAAGTGTTGTTGCTTGTTGTCCTAAAGTTATATAGCCAAGTCCTACATCTACTAGTGTTTGTAGTTTTCTCTTAATTTTAGGTATATTTTCGAAAAAGTGTGTTGCTTCTTCAACCGTCATTTCTAAAACATCTGCAATATTTTTACCTTTGTAAGTGACTTCTAAAGTTTCACGATTATAACGTTTACCATCACAAACTTCACATGGAACGTATACGTCAGGTAAGAAATGCATTTCTATTTTAATGATGCCGTCACCTTTACAAGCTTCACAACGGCCACCTTTTACGTTAAAACTAAATCTTCCTTTTTGATATCCACGTATTTTCGCTTCATTTGTTTGCGCAAAAACATCGCGAATGTCATCAAATACACCAGTATAAGTAGCAGGATTCGAACGAGGCGTTCTACCGATTGGAGATTGATCGATATCAATAATTTTATCTAAATGATCGATACCATCAATTTTGTCATAATCTCCAGGTTTAACTTTGGATTTATTAATTTTTTGAGCAAGAGATTTATATAAAATTTCATTTACTAGTGAACTTTTACCTGATCCTGATACGCCAGTAACTACTGTCATAACTGAAAGCGGAAAATCAATATTAACATCTTTAAGGTTGTTGCTACGTGCGCCTTGAATACTAATTTTCTTATCTGTTATTTCTCTTCTATGTTCGGGTACATCGATACGTTTTTTACCACTTAAATATTGACCTGTTAAAGATTTTTTATCCTTCATTACTTTAGATGGTGTACCACTTGATACGATTTCTCCACCATGATTACCAGCGCCTGGTCCAACATCAACTAAATAATCTGCAGCTCTCATCGTATCATCATCATGTTCTACAACGATAAGTGTATTACCTAAATCACGCATTTCTTTTAAAGTATTAATTAAGCGATCATTATCTCTTTGATGCAAACCAATGGAAGGTTCATCTAAGACATACAAGACACCTGTCAATCTTGAACCTATTTGCGTTGCAAGACGAATTCGCTGTGCTTCACCACCTGATAAAGTACCTGACGAACGATTTAGCGTCAGATATTCTAAACCTACATTATTTAAGAAAGATAATCTTGAAATAATTTCTTTTAAAATTTGATTCGCAATCGCTCTATCTTGTTCGCTCAACTCAATGTTTTCATAATATTTCAAAGCATTTTTAATTGAGTATTCTACAACTTCGCCAATATTTAATCCGCCTACATATACTGATAAAGCTTCCTTGCTTAAACGTTTACCATGACATGTTTCACATGGTAATTCTGTCATATATTTACTCATCATTTCACGTGTATATTCTGAAGGTGATTCATGATAACGACGATTAACGTTAGGAACAACACCTTCAAACACCATTGTACGTTTACGTGTTCCGCCATTTCGTTGTTTGAAAGTGAACTCTATCTCCTTATCACCAGAACCGTTCATTAAAATATCTTTTTGTCTATCTGTCAGTTTCTTATAAGGTTTATCCATGTTAATTCGATACACTTCGCACACACGTTTTAAAAGTGTTGGATAGAAATCTGAGCTTGTAGGTTCCCATGGTTCAATGGCACCTTCATTTAAAGTTTTATTTTTATCTGGCACAACTAAGTCTAGGTCTACTGTTAGCTTTTGACCTAAGCCATCACAAGTGGGACAAGCACCGAATGGACTATTAAAACTAAACATTCTAGGTTCTAATTCACCAATTGAAAATCCACATAAAGGACATGCATGGTTCTCAGAGAACTTGAGTTCTTCTCCATCGATAACATCAACTGTTAAATTTCCTTCAGCTAATTCTAAAGCTGTTTCAATTGAATCAGCTAAACGCGTTTCTATACCATCTTTAACTACTAAACGGTCTACAACGACTTCTATTGTGTGATTTTTATTCTTATCTAACTCTGGGACTTCATTAACATCTACGATTTCTCCATCTACACGAAGACGTACATACCCCTTCTTGCCGATATCTTCAATTAATTTTTCATGCGTTCCTTTTCTATGGGACACAACTGGGGCAAGTAATTGTATTTTAGTGCGTTCTTCAAGCTCTAAAATTCTGTCCACCATTTGTTGAACCGTTTGCGACTCAATTTCTATGTCATGATAAGGACAATAAGGCTTCCCAACTCGAGCATATAGTAGACGAATATAGTCATAAATCTCCGTAACTGTAGCTACAGTTGAACGAGGATTTTTACTAGTAGTCTTTTGATCGATAGATATCGCAGGCGATAAACCTTCAATTGTATCTACATCTGGTTTATCCATTTGACCTAAAAATTGACGAGCATATGCACTTAACGATTCCACATAGCGTCTTTGACCTTCAGCATAAATGGTGTCGAACGCTAAGGAAGATTTACCAGACCCTGAAAGCCCGGTCATGACAATAAGTTTATTCTTAGGTAATTCAATGTCTACCCCTTTTAAGTTGTGTGCACGAGCTCCTTTAACTACTATAGACGGTCCTTTCATTTAAACGTCACCCTTCTGCTTTTAATTCAAATAACATATCTCTTAATTCTGTTGCTTTTTCAAAGTCTAAATCTTTAGCTGCTTTTTTCATTTCTTTTTCTATATTTTCGATTGTTTTTTGTCTTTCTTTTTTAGTCATTTTCTTAGGTAGTTCTGTTTGTTTCTGTTCGTTCGTTTCATCACTTTCCACTGTAGCACTAATGACATCATGTATTTTTTTGTTAATTGTTCGTGGTGTGATACCATATTTTTCATTATGTGCCGTTTGTATATCCCGACGTCTTTGGGTTTCATCAATTGCATATTGCATGGAATCAGTGATTTTATCGGCATACATAATAACTTCACCTTTATCATTACGGGCAGCACGACCAATCGTTTGGATAAGTGAACGATTTGAACGTAAAAATCCTTCTTTATCTGCATCAAGAATTACTACTAATGAAACCTCAGGTATATCAATACCCTCTCTTAGCAAGTTAATACCTACAATTGCATCATATGTGCCCATTCGCAAGTCACGAATAATCTCAATTCTTTCCAATGTTTTAATCTCAGAGTGAAGGTAATTCACTTTAATTCCCGCTTCTTTCATGTATGTGGTTAAATCTTCACTCATCTTTTTAGTTAATGTTGTAACTAAGACGCGTTCGTTTCGCTCTACACGTTCTTGGATTTCACTTAATAGGTCATCAATTTGATTTTCAGTTGGTCGAACATCCACTTTAGGATCAAGTAATCCTGTTGGACGGATAATTTGTTCTACCATCTCATCAGTATGTTCTAACTCATATGGTCCTGGTGTTGCAGATACATACACTAATTGTTTTGTTTTATCTTCAAACTCTTCAAATTTAAGTGGGCGGTTATCTAGCGCGCTTGGTAAACGGAAACCATGATCTACAAGTACTTGTTTACGTGCTCTGTCACCGTTATACATACCACGAATCTGCGGTAACGTAACGTGTGATTCATCAATCATTACAAGCCAATCGTCTCCGAAATAATCAAGTAACGTGTATGGTGTAGAACCTAAAGGTCTTAAAGTAAGGTGAACTGAATAGTTCTCGATTCCTGAACAGAAGCCCATTTCTCTCATCATTTCTAAGTCATAATTTGTACGTTGTTCAAGTCTTTGAGCTTCCAATAATTTATTTTCATCACGTAATTCTTTTAATCGTTCTTCTAATTCTTTTTCAATACGTTCAATTGCTACTTTCATTTTTTCTTCTCGAGTTACGAAGTGAGAAGCTGGGAAAATTGCAAAATGTTCACGTTCGCGAATGACTTCTCCTGTTAAGTAATTAACTTCTCTAATTCGGTCAACTTCATCACCGAAGAATTCAACACGAATACACATTTCTTCTCTAGATGCAGGGAATATTTCAACAACATCTCCTCGCACTCTAAACGTACCACGTTGGAAATCAATGTCATTCCGTGTATATTGGACATCGACTAACTTTCTTAAAAGTTCACTACGGTCCATTTCCATTCCTACGCGCACACTTACGACTAAGTCTTTATATTCTTCTGGATTACCTAAGCCGTAAATACAACTTACGCTGGCAATAATAATGACGTCATCACGCTCAAATAACGCACTTGTAGCGGAGTGACGTAATTGGTCAATTTCATCGTTAATTGAGGCGTCTTTTTCGATGAAAGTGTCAGTTGATGGTACATATGCTTCTGGTTGATAATAGTCATAATAACTGACGAAATATTCTACTCTATTTTCAGGGAAGAACTCTTTAAACTCACTGTAAAGTTGTCCAGCTAATGTTTTGTTATGTGCAATGATTAATGTAGGTTTACCAACCTCTTTGATCACGTTGCTCATGGTGAATGTTTTACCAGTTCCTGTAGCCCCTAATAACGTTTGATGGCGTTTCCCCTCATTTACTCCATCAACAATCTTTTGTATTGCTTGTGGTTGATCTCCTTGTGGTTCGAATTCAGAATTCAACTTAAATGGAACGTGTTCGACCATTCTGACATACGCCTCCTATTTATTTATCGCTTATATTTAGTTTAACATGCATGTTTATGAACTGAATTTTCACGTTTTATTTATGTTCTATTTTAACAAATTTATATCTTCTAAAGCAAACATTTGTTCGCTTATCATTGATTATTTTCAAAATAAAAACAAACATAGCGATGCACTATGCTTGTTTAAAAAAGTTATTCAATTTAAGTCTTTAATGTGTAAATATACTATAAAACATTCTTCTTAAACCTTCAAAAGATATGTTTAGTTATTTTACGATTCATATTATCCTATCGAGAATCTTCTTGGTTCTTATGAAACTTTAATTTATCTATAATCAAATAGCCTGCCAATAGACTTACGACATCTATAAAAATAATCCATTCATTATGGAAAAATCCTTTATAGATAGATGTTCCTATTAATATAAGTGTTAATAGTGTGCCAATCCATTTACTTCTCGTTACAACGCTAAATAGCACGACTAAAATACAAGGAAAAAAGGCGGCACATGCATACCAAATCATTATCGTCACCCATTTCTTCTATTTAAAATTGTCATAGTAGTTTCACGCAATTCAGTTCTAGGAATAAAGTTTTCAGTTAACATCTCGGGAATAACATTATCTATAAAGTCTTTAACTGAATGTAGGTGGTCAAATTGAATGATTGTTTCTAAACTCATTTCATAAATTTCGAAAAATAAAGGCTCCGGATTACGTTTTTGAATTTCTCCAAATGTTTCATATAATAAATCAATCTTATCTGCTACTGAAAGTATTTGTCCTTCTAAGGAGTCATCTTTACCTTCTTGAAGTCGTTCTCGGTAAACGTTTTGATATTGTTCAGGAATTTCTTCTTTGATAAAAGTATCTACCATTTCTTCCTCGACTTGAGAGAACAATTTCTTCAGTTCTCTACTCGCATATTTAACGGGCGTCTTGATGTCTCCTGTAAAAACTTCTGCAAAATCGTGATTCAGCGCTTTTTCATACAGACTTTTCCAGTTGATTTCATTGCCATGATATTCTTCAACCGTTGCTAAATACTGTGCAATTTTAGTTACTTTGAAGGAGTGAGCCGCCACATTATGCTCAAAGTATTTAAATTTTCCTGGCAATCTTATTAATTTTTCTAAATCTGAAAGTCTTTTAAAGTATTGATGTACGCCCATATCACGATACCTCCTCATACACGAACTTAGTTTAATTTTTATAGTTATCGCTTATTGACAAATAATATTTATAAAGCAGATATTTTACTTATAGTTATTATATCAATCAATCTCATTATTGAAAGTAAATTCATATTTTATAGATTTATTTTCAACAAAAAAGAAGCCAAGATAATGATCTCAGCTTCCTTTAACATATTGATAGTAGATGACTGAATTGAAAGTTCACTGATATCAAGCTTCTTTCAATCCTAATCATCCTTGTTGGCAGAGCCCCAACATAGTGAACTTCTCTTTTTTAAGAAATTCTGCAAACAATGCAAGTTGGGTGCGGGAGACCGAAATTATTTTTACAAAATTATATTTCTGTCCCACTTCTTAATTTCAAATGATGGATTAGTGAATATAACTATATGAACCAGGGTTATAGATTGTTCTATATGATTTAACGTTGACTCCACCGTTCCAGTTCATTTCTGAAACAGTTAATGTACCGTTAGGATTTACTGACTCAACTACACCTACGTGACCATATGCACCAGCACCATTTTGTCCTGGTCCACTTTGGAAGATTGCACCGACTTCAGGTGTGTTATTAACATTGAAACCAGCTTGGCTTGCAGATGCTGCCCAGTTGCTAGCATTTCCCCATAAACTACCAATTGGTTTACCTAATTCAGCACGACGATTAAATGCATAGTAAGTACATTGCCCATCAGTATAGAGGTTACCTGCATTAGAGATACCTTTTAAGCCATCATATGATGTTTGTGAAACATTAATTGGTGTTTCATAATTTTCATATGTTACGCCTGATTCATCTGTTGCTGTAGATTCAAAAGATGCTTGAGAAACTGGTGTTTCATTACTTTCTGTAGAAGTCACATGATATTGAGCAGTTGCTGCATTTTCAGAAACTACGATTTTATCTCCAGGGAAAATAAGTGGTTGAATACCTGGGTTTAATGCATATAATTGATCTAAAGTAATACCGTGGTCTAAAGCAATATTATATAAGCAATCTCCTGCTTTTACGATATAAGCACCTAAGTTAGATTGATTCGTTGAAACAACGTCTGGTGAATTTACGTCTTGTTGAGACGCCTCTGTTTCTTGAGCGTTAGCTGCAGTGTTGATTGCAAAAAAAGCTGCAATCGAACTAAAAGTTACAGTTAGCGATTTTTTCATCTAGTTGTCATTCCTTTGCTAGTTTGTTCTAAATTTACAAGTCTTAATATAGCACAATGCCTTTTTGAAAAGTGTATTGTTATAGCGATGTAATATAACAGTTAAAAAGTAAATTTCATCATGTTACCTACATAAATGTGGCTAACTATTACTATCATAAAGGTGTAAAGGGTTACTTTTGAGAATAAACAAAACGCTCTAGTAACATTATAAGTTGCAAACTACATATTATTATTTAAAATTAAATATCTCTAACTATCCATTCGAACATGTTCCTGACAAGAAAAAACCTCATTTACTAGCAATAAATAACTAATAAATGAGGTGATATTTAAATTATGAATCTTGATTATCCATTTCTTTTCTTAAATATGCTTCAATAAATGGCTCGATTTCGCCATCCATTACAGCATCAACCTTACCTGTTTCTTCATTTGTGCGGTGATCTTTAACCATTGAATATGGATGGAACACGTATGAGCGAATCTGACTGCCCCAACCTATTTCTTTTTGTTCACCACGAATTTCAGCCATCTCACGTTCTTGTTCTTCCAACTTAAGTTGATACAACTTCGATTTCAACATCTTCATTGCGGCTTCACGGTTCTTAATTTGGGACCGCTCATTTTGGTTATTAACGACGATACCAGTTGGATGGTGCGTAATTCTAATCGCAGACTCTGTTTTATTAATATGTTGACCGCCTGCACCCGAAGCTCTAAATGTATCTACTGTAATATCATCCGGATTAATTTCTATTTCAATTTCATCATTATCAAAATCAGGAATTACATCACAAGATGCAAAAGATGTATGACGTCTACCTGAAGAATCGAATGGAGAAATTCTTACTAATCGATGAACACCCTTTTCAGCTTTCAAATAGCCATATGCATTGTGACCTTTAATTAACAGTGTCACACTCTTTACTCCAGCTTCATCTCCTGGAAGGTAATCAACTGTTTCAACTTTAAAGCCTTTTTGTTCACCATATCTCTGATACATTCTTAATAACATGCTCGCCCAATCTTGAGATTCTGTACCGCCAGCACCAGGGTGAAGTTCAAGAATCGCATTATTCGCATCATGCGGTCCATCAAGTAATAATTGCAACTCATATTGATCCATTTTCTCTTTAAATTGGATAACTTCCTCTTCAAGTTCTGCTTTCATATCTTCATCATATTCTTCTTGAAGCAATTCTCTTGTCGCACTCATATCTTCAACTTCATTGGCTAAATCATGATAACCATTGACGATAGATTTCAATGCATTATTTTTATCGATAATATCTTGTGCTTTATTTTGATCATCCCAGAATCCTGGATCTGCCATCATTTCTTCATATTCTTGAATATTTGTCTCTTTATTTTCTAAGTCAAAGAGACCCCCTAATTTGGTTAAGGTTATTCTGATATTCATCAATATTACGTTTAATTTCTGATAATTCCATTGATTTTCTCTCCTATTAATACAATCTTTAGCAGTTTTATACACGTATCATTTACATCATACATGAAATTCATATTTTTGAAAATTAAGGCAACAACTTTAATATATGCAATCACATTTTAAAAACAACAATAATAAATGAAGTGTGAAAGAAGAATCATTGAGCAAAATAAATTTACTTGTCTCCCACCACCTTGTCTTATTGGCAAAATTTCTTAAAAATTTCTCTATGTGAGAGCCTCGCCAACAAGGATGTCTAGAGGTTGAAAGAAGCTTGATATAGTCCCACTTTCAATTTAGTACATTTACTTCATATGTTAAGAAGGCTAAGACAATAAATGATGTCCCAGCCTCCCTACTATATATAACTTATTTTTCAATTATGCTTGACCATGGCAATTTTTATATTTTTTACCACTGCCACATGGACAAGGATCATTACGTCCTACTTGATCACCTTTGACAATAGGTTGAGGTTTTACTTTTTCTTTACCATCTTCTGCTGTGACGTGCTTAGCTTCACCTAAGTCTTTCGTTTTCTCACGTTCAATATCATCTTCGAATTGAACAACAGATTTCAAGATATATTTACATGTATCTTCTTCGATATTTTGCATCATCATATCAAATAATTCATGACCTTCATTTTGATAATCACGAAGTGGGTTTTGTTGTGCATATGAACGTAAGTGTATACCTTGACGCAACTGATCCATCGTATCGATATGGTCAGTCCAGTGACTATCGATTGAGCGTAATAATATCATACGTTCAAATTCATTCATTTGATCGCCTAAAGTTTCTTTCTGTTTGGCATAGGCTTTTTCTATTTTAGCCCAAACCACTTCAAAGATATCTTCAGAATCTTTACCTTTGAGTTCAGAATCCGTTAGCTCGCCTTCTTGTAAAAAGACATCATTCACATAGTTAATGAATGGAGCATAATCCGGATTATCGTCATCTTCGTGAATATGATAATTGATCGCACGTTGTAATGTTGAACGAAGCATAGCATCGACAACTTGTGAACTATTCTCACTGTCGATAATTTCGTTACGTTCATTATAGATAATTTCACGTTGTTTACGTAAGACTTCGTCATATTCAAGGATACGTTTACGCGCATCGAAGTTGTTACCTTCAACACGTTTTTGAGCTGATTCAACCGCTCTTGAAACCATTCTAGATTCAATTGGCGTAGAATCATCCATACCTAAACGATTCATCATTTTTTGAAGACGTTCAGAGCCGAAACGTACCATTAATTCGTCTTGTAATGAGAGGTAGAATCGACTGTCACCTCTATCACCTTGACGTCCAGAACGACCACGTAATTGGTCATCGATACGACGTGATTCGTGTCGCTCAGTACCTATAACTGCAAGGCCGCCTAATTCTTCTACGCCATCGCCAAGTTTGATATCAGTACCACGACCTGCCATGTTTGTTGCAATTGTAACAGCGCCTTTTTGACCTGCATTAGCAACAATTTCCGCTTCACGTTCATGGTTTTTCGCGTTTAATACATCATGTCTGATACCACGTTTTTTAAGTAAATTAGAAATATATTCTGACGTTTCAACTGCAACTGTACCAAGTAAAACAGGTTGTCCTTTTTTGTGTTTATCGACAACATCTTCTACAACTGCATCAAATTTACCTTTTTGACTGATATAAATAAGGTCTGATTTATCCACACGTTGAACAGGTTTATTAGTAGGAATTTGAGTAACTGTCATATTGTAGATATTACGGAACTCTTCTTCTTCCGTTTTAGCTGTACCTGTCATACCTGCTAATTTGTTATACATTCTGAAATAGTTTTGGAACGTAATAGATGCCATTGTCTTAGATTCATTTTGAATAGTTACGCCTTCTTTAGCTTCGATAGCTTGGTGTAATCCTTCAGAGAAACGACGACCCGGCATCGTACGACCTGTAAATTGGTCAACGATTAATACTTCGCCATCAACAACCATGTAATCGACGTCACGTTGTAACGTTACATGCGCACGTAAAGCCGTATTAATATGGCTAATGACCTCAACATTTTGAACGTCGTATAAATTGTCTACTTTAAACATACGTTCAGCTTTGTCAGCGCCTTGTTCAGTTAAATGAACTGCTTTTGTTTTTTCATCAAAATTATAATCATCTTCTGCTTTAAGCATTTTAGCGAAAACATTCGCTTGCGTGTATAAAGAAGTAGACTTTTCAGCCTCTCCTGAAATAATCAGAGGTGTTCTTGCTTCATCGATTAAAATGGAGTCAACCTCATCAATGATTGCAAAATGTAATGGACGCATGACTCTTTCTTCAGCATAGTTCACCATGTTATCTCTTAAATAATCGAAACCAAGTTCGTTATTTGTACTGTAGGTAATATCTTGAGCGTAAGCTTCACGTTTCTCTTCAGTAGATTTACTATTTAAGTTAAGTCCTACAGATAAACCTAAGAAATTATATAGTTCAGCCATTTCTTCACTTTGAAAACTTGCCAAATATTCATTGACAGTAATGACATGAACGCCACGTCCAGCTAACGCATTTAAATACGTAGGCATTGTAGCTGTTAATGTTTTACCTTCCCCTGTTCTCATTTCAGCAATATCGCCTTTATGAATCGCGATACCACCCATGACCTGTACTTTATACGGAATCATATTGAATACACGTTTTGATCCTTCACGCACAAGTGCATATGCTTCTGGTAAAATCTTATCTAAATAATCATTTTGTTTTTTAACATCTTCAATTTCTGATAATTCTTTTTGGAACGCTTTCGTTTTTTCACGAATTTCTTCATCAGTTAATAAAGCAGTATCTTCCTCTAATGCGAGTACTTTGTCTGCTAATTTTCCTAAGCGTTTCGTTTCTTTTTTATTGCCGTCAACAATTTTCGATAAAAATCCCATTACATGCGTCGCTCCTTTAGCTAAAACTGTTTGGCTTACAACAATTTATCTTATCATTTATCCCATTAAAATTATACTTATATACTCATACGATTGGTAACTTGAAAGTTATACTTTAACAATTTTATTCCTCTGAAAATGAAACTCTCAATTACTATAAGAAAGTTAAATTAAAACTCTTCCTAATTATACTTTCAATTCAATTTATTTAAATTGACAACATGTTTATTTTAACACGGTTGAAACAATTTTTTCTTGTCATAAATAAATAATTTTCGAATATATTATAAAACATGATATTTGAGTAACAAAAAGTGAAATTACCTCTATTTTAAACATCAAGTCACAATAGCACTGTGTCATCTCTAGTGTCCATTAATTATATTTAAATCATAAAAAAGAGACTACACTGATAAAGCGTTTCATAATTCAAATCGATATCTATAAATGTTGATTTGAGCTAACCACAATCATTTATTTTAATATCTATTTCACATAAAATAACCCCCTCCTAAGTTTCCATTTATACAATGTCTACTTCAGAAGGGAGCATATGAAATTTAGATTCAATTTGTATTCTTAATACGTGTTCAAATTCTTCTGGAAATTCTCTCTTTGAATTTATCCTGGGATATTGTCGTAGTGATATTTTACGAGTTCGAATAATTGATGCATATCATAACCCCATCTTGCATAATACTCTATTGGGTCAACATGGTCTGTACCACCCCAATATTGAGAAACTGCGTTATGACTAATGATAGAGCCTATGCCTTCATTGTCATCTGCAAGTGTTGGTTTAATACCATTTTGTTTTAACATGTACGCAGCAAGCCACGCTTGATTATTTACAGATTTAGCAAAGTCTTCAAATGTATACTGACGTACAAGTTCTATTTGATAAAAGTACGGATTAGCTTTTGCGCCCGCCCCCCATACATAGTATTCAGAAGGTGCAGTAATATGAATTTCATTATTATCTACAAATGCATGTACAAATGCTCTATCGAACGTTCTATACATTTGATCTACCCAGTCTTGTAATGAACGATGGTCTTCACCTACTTCATGAATCACAATACCAATATACGATTTAAATTTATATGGGTTTTTAGGGAGGTTATTCATTCGTGGATCTTTCACAATCTTTGAATGTTGGAGATGATTTTCAATTATGTACCTATTTACCTTTGAATCTTTAGGGAGAGATGGGTCATCTGGATTACTAGTTAAATTCTTTTCATTAACTTTTTTTAAAGCGTTAGCTTGAGTACTCGATTGAGAGCTAGTTGGTTTTTGTACATTTGCTGAAAATTCTGATTTTTCATGAGATAAACCTTTGGCATTGGTATCAGGGGCATAAAAAAGCGACAGTGACATTAAAGCGATAGATGCTGTTGAAACTAGGGAAAAAGCTTTTAACATAAGTGACACTCCTTTCAAATTATATTTAAACTTTTAAAAAAGAATATAAAATATTTATATTAATAATATCTATTAAAAGCTGTCAAAAGTCAAGTGTTTTATTTCTTTAAAAGTGAAATATTTATGTCCTTTTGAAATTCGCTAATTCGCTAATTCGATACCTTAATACTTATTTATATTTTGCAATTAAAGTTTGTATTCTCGTAATAATGGAATGAATCGTTATGAGTTATCTATAAAATATAAAAAAGAGAGGTTTCTATTCGATTAAATAGAAACCTCTCTCATCAAACTAACTGTAGACGAGCTACAGAATTATATATCAATTTCAAATTATAATTATTCAGTTGTTTCAATCAATCCATATTTACCATCTTTACGACGATAAACAATACTTGTACCATCTGTTTCTCTATCCGTAAAGATAAAGAAATCATGTCCTAATAAGTTCATTTGTAATACTGCCTCTTCAGAGTCCATAGGTTTTAAACTAAATTGTTTTGAACGGATAATTTCAATATCGCTGTCATTATCAGGTTCTTCGGCACCACTAACTTCTTCGGGTGTAGCTTCCTGGACTTCAGCTACAAAGACTTCTTGATCTCCACGATCTCTATGTTTACGATTTACACGTGTTTTATATTTACGTACTTGACGTTCTAATTTGTTTGTAATTAAATCAATGCCAGCGTATAAATCATCGTGTCTTTCTTCAGCTCTTAATGTAACGTCTTTTAATGGAATAGTGACTTCAATTTTAGTAGCTGAGTTAGAATAAGTTTTAACTTTAACGTGTGCGACTGCATTAGGCACATTGTTAAAATAACGCTCCAACTTACCAATTTTTTCCTCAATATAGTTGCGAATAGCATCTGTGATAGTGAGGTTATCTCCATGAATTTCAAATCTAATCATAGTCATCTCTCCTTTAACCTCGAATATTGGTAATCCTTAACTATATTTTATCACGTTTAGCCTATCGTGCAAACGCAAACACTTTGAATTTTCTGACATTTAATGCTGATAATTTACACCCTGCATGATGTATTGTTAACCCTGTAGTATAAATATCATCAATAAGTAAAATTACTTTATCGCTTAAATCCATCTTTTCATCTTTGATATAAAAAGGATTCATCGCTTTCGCTCGTTCTAATTTACCTAATTTAGATTGTTTTGGTCGTAGATTTGTTCCTAAAATATTCACATATTTAACGCCCATTTTATCTAAAACAGTTGCTACTGGATTATATGTACGTTCTACATCTCTCTCATAAGGAGATGGTATAGGCACGATCATATCATAGTCTGTTCGAGGTAATTTTAATTTTTGTGCCAACACTTTTGAAAGTTCATAATCCCTCATAAATTTATATTGATGTATTGTTTCTTTCATTATTCCTTGATATTTATAGTCACAATATAATTGTTCCATTAAGCGGAAATCATTTTCCAAAAACTGACAATCTAAACAAACCTGTGTATCAGTCTTCTTCAAGTTAAGACATCGGGCGCATCTCTCTTCATCATCATTGAATAATTTAATTGCTGCCCACTTTTTTTCGCATTCTTCACAAAATTGTCGAGGCGGTTTAAAAAAATTATAAATATGTAGCACGTCATGAATTGGATTCATACATTGTAAACATCTAGACATCTAACCACCCTTTTTCTATTCCTAAACGATTCATCGATACAATATCTTTTTTAGCCAAAATCATAGACAGACTGACCCCTTCATGAAGAAATAAAACAAGGCCTTGAGGTGCTTCTATTTTACGTCCAACTCGTCCAGCAATTTGTACTAATGCAGCCTTTTCAAATGTTTCAGCATTCATAACTATGACGTCTAACTTCGCCATAGTAAAACCTCTTTCAAGAATAGTCGTAGTAAATACGATGAAATGTTCACCTCTTCGTAATGCTTCTACCTTTTCAAACCTGTGCGCATCTTCACTAGAAACACTTATTAAATTAGGTATCAATGTTCGATATTTAAGATAGGTCTGGTGCATCGTTTCAATATGATTAAAAAATACTAACGTATACCGTTGTTGATCCATTTGTTTCTGAAAAATATTTAATAATTGCGGTTGCACACGTGATTGATTTAATTTGAAATATTTAAATTGAGGTACTGGAAGCGGATGTCTATGGAAACGGGCAGGAAGTTTAATTACTTGATTCGAAGACATTTGTTGTAGTAAATGACGTGGAGGCGTGGCCGTCATGTAAATGTGAGAATAAATAGATTTGGAAGCAGTTTGAATAGCAATGGTGAGTTGGGGATCCATCGATAAAGGAAAGGCGTCGACCTCATCGATGAAAATAGTATCGAAATGTTGTTTAAACCTAAATAATTGATGAACAGTCGAGATCACAAAATGACCATTATATTCTTGAGAACGTTTCTGATGAAGAATATCAATCTCTTCATTTTTGAAAGCATCTTTGATTCGTTGACTAATTTCAATGACCACATCGACTCTAGGTGAAAGTATAGCTATATTATGACCAAGCTGACGTGCTAAACGTATGCCTTCAAACATCATTTCTGTCTTACCTGCGCCTGTAACCGCATATAATAAGAGACTCTTTGAATGTTTGATTGCATTAACAATTGATTTCGATGCATATTGTTGTTGTTCTGACAACGTAAAGGGAAGCTCATACGCACCATCTGAGATGTTCTGAACACTCTCTGTAATTCGATATTCTGTGACACTATCTATTCTTCCTAATTGAATACACCGTCTGCAGTAAATCATTTCTTCTTTTAAATATGAAGAATAATAAGTGGAAAAGTAATCATGATCTTCATTACTGCACTGAATACAATAATGATGTCCATCTTTATCGATAATCCCTTTTGTATGGTAAGCAATCTTCTCACCATTTAACTGCACAGTAGGAAAAATAAGTTTACCGTAATGTTTGATTTCATATCACTTCTTTCACAAAAAAAGCCTGAAACAACTTTAAAAATTAAGATTTCACTAAACTTTCGTCGTAAAAACTTAATCTTTATTCATGTCTCAGACTTTATTTCAAAATATTAATTAATTTCAATTTTTCTAGGGAAGTAACCTACACCTAAACCACCAGAACCTAAATGAGAAGCAACTACTGGACCGAATTCAGAATACTGAACATTCACATGAGGATGATCATCTTTAAGTTGTTGCAAGAATGCCTTTCCTTCTTCAGTTTTATCGCCATTAATCACGAATACTGTAACTTCATCTAAACCTTCTATTAATTCAAAGATGTTATTTTCTAACGATTTAAGGGCACGTTTTTTAGTACGCACTTTTTCATGTGGATGAATTTTACCATCTTCTTCAAAGCGAAGTACAGGTTTCATTTTTAATAAAGTGCCGACCCATGCTTGTGCACCAGTAATACGGCCACTTTTTTGTAAGTTTTTCAAATCATCAACAATAAGATATGCACCAATGTGTTCTCTGATTTCATGTAATTCTTTAATAATTTCCTCAGCTGTATACCCTTTTTCTACTAATTGTAGTGAGTAAATCACAAAGCTACCTTCAATCATTGCCGCTAATCTTGAATCGAAAGTATGTACGTTGATACCTTCAATCATCTCACCTGCTTGTGTTGCAGATTGATAGCTGCCACTAATACCACTAGATAAATTTATCACAATAACATCAGTGTATCCTTCGTTTTTTAGTTTCTCGTAATTTTCTAACCATTCACCTATTGCTGGTTGGCTAGTAGTTGGAATTGTCTTAGATGAAGCCATTTTCTTATAAAATTCGTCAATTGAGAAATCATCGTTCTCTGTAAATGTTTGTCCGTCATCAAATGTCACACTTAACGGGGCAATCGGTATATTATATTTATCAATGATTTCTTGTGGTAAATAACCTGTTGAATCGGCCATTACTGCAATCTTCATACTAGTCCTCCTCAATTATACTCATAGTCATAATACAATATTTTTTTGAAAAAGAAAATCTTATTTAAATGATTTAGACGCACGAAAGTTATGTGTATAATAATATTAGTGAAAATTGAACGGAATTGCAGGTGACAAAGACAAATGGCGAAACCATTGATTACAATTAAAGAAGCGCATTCGATTGAAAATGTCATTAATAAATCTCGATTTATTGCGTATATCAAACCAGTCCATTCTGAAGATGAAGCAAAATCATTTATTAACGAAATTAAATCTAAACATAAAGATGCCACACACAATTGTTCAGCCTATACAGTTGGTCCCGAAATGAATATCCAGAAAGCTAACGATGATGGCGAACCCAGTGGTACAGCAGGTATACCTATGCTTGAAATATTAAAGAAACTTGATGTTCACGATGTATGTGTAGTCGTTACACGTTATTTTGGCGGGATTAAATTAGGTGGTGGCGGACTCATTCGTGCCTATAGCGGTGCAGTAAGAGATGTGATTTACGATGCCGGAAGAGTGGAATTAAAAGAAGCGGTTCCAGTAACCGTAACACTTAGTTATGATCAAACTGGCAAATTTGAATATGAACTTGCCTCAACACCTTATATACTAAGAAATCAATTTTATACCGATAAAGTAAGTTATCAAATTGATGTCGTAAAGGAAGATTACGAAGCATTCATTCACTTTTTAAACCGAATCACAGCAGGTAATTACGATATTGAAAAAGAAGATATTAAACTTCTTCCTTTTGATATTGCTACAACATAATGAAATAAAGTATTAACCTAAAAAAACACTATTGCGAATGAGGTGTTCTACTCAACTTTCCTCACACGCGATAGTGTTTCTTATGATTTAGGAGGCTGTTGCTCATCATATCGATGTTGCTTACGGTCTCCTTTTCTAGTGATTAAATTTAAAACTGGACGATAATTATCATCTATTAGGCCTGTGAACTCTACAATCAATTCTATTGTGAAAATAATCAAGATAAACATCATGAGCGCACCGAGTGGTTGTGATAAGTAAAGAATCACACTCGAAAGACTAAACATAATTGCAATGGAATATATAAGTAACACTGTTTGTCTATGTGTATATCCAAGTGCTAGTAACTTATGATGTAAATGTGATTTATCAGCTTGCATAATATGCTGACCCTTTTTCATTCGACGAATCATTGCAAACAGCGTATCGATGAATGGTACAGCGAGGATTACAATAGGGAAGAATAACGCAATAAACGTAATATTCTTAAAACCAAGTAAAGATAAGAAGCCAATAATAAAACCAATCATGAGCGCGCCGCTGTCGCCTAAGAAAATCTTGGCTGGGTGGAAATTATAAAATAAAAACCCTAGTAGTGAGCCTAGAAGCACACAACATATCATGATGATAAAGATATTAGCTTGTAAAATTGCAATAAATCCTATGGTCATTAAACCTATTGCTGAAACACCAGATGCCAAACCATCTAATCCATCGATTAAATTAATCGCATTCGTAATCGCCACAATCCAAATAATAGTAATCGGTATGCTAAAAATACCAAAATGAATTGTAGGTCCCATTGGTAATGAGATAAAATCTATCGTAATACCATAAAATGTTACAACGCCTGCCGCAACAATTTGACCTGCAAGTTTAATGTACGGTTTCAAATCATATATGTCATCGATAAGCCCTACAAGATACATAATAATAGCACCTAATATGAGCGGTTTAACCTCTCTTTCAATAGGATGGCCTAACCAAATGCCTATTAAAAAGGAGAATAGTATGACTGTTCCACCCATCACTGAGATCGGTTTGGTATGTACTTTTCTAAAATTAGGCCGATCTACCAAATCCAATTTCTTCGATACTACAATGATAATGGGCGTAATTATTAAACTGACTATCATGGTAAATGCTATGAGTAGTAAAGTATACATCAGTTCACCTTCATCAAATAAGTTAATCAATATCTAAATATTTATTGTGTAGCTCTCACCCTCTCTTCAACGATATAGCGTTGACGTTTCTACACAATTCTTTTTAGTTACTACCTCTAGACGTATCAGCGTTACCACAATGAGTAAGTAACGCTCCCTCCCCTATAGCCTAGTATCATTTCTATCGGAATGCCCTTCCCGACAAAGTTTTCAATTATAACTTAAGGTATAATAAAAAATTTATCATACACTTTCGAATTTCAATTCAAATACATTTTTTCTATCATACCATTTAAGCGACCATTTTAACATTAAATACCATTTTATGTATGAAATTTCTGATGCTAAGTGATGACAAATTGTAAGTTTTCACTTACAATAGCTAATGGTCAACGAAGGAGTCGGTTAAGAAATGTTTGAAGCAATCGTTTACAACATATCTGTCATGGTTGCAGGTATATACTTATTTCACAGATTACAATATTCAGAGAACAAAAGAATGGTGTTTTCTAAAGAATATGTAACAGTTTTAATGACACTCGTTTCTTTACTTTTAGCTGCATATCCCATTCCATTTAAAAACGAATATCTCGTTCACTTAACTTTTGTTCCATTACTATTCTTAGGACGCTATACAAATATGATTTATACACTCGCCTCAGCATTTATTGTAGCCTTAGTCGATGTGTTCATATTTGGCAATTCAATTATTTATGGCATCACTTTAGTCGTCATAGCTGGTATTGTGAGCGCAGTGGGACCATTCTTAAAGCAAAACGACATCATCTCTTTACTTATTTTAAATGTAATAAGTATCATTATTCTATTAATTTTAGCGTTAGTAAGCCCAATTTATGATTTAATCGAGATTCTTGTACTTATTCCAATTTCATTAATCATCACAATCTCTTCCGCTATAACATTTGTTGATATTTGGCATTTCTTTTCATTGGTTAACCGTTATGAAAATGAAGACAAATATGACTATCTTACAGGTTTAGGCAATGTTAAAGAATTTGATAGACATTTAAATGAAGTTTCAAGTCAAGCTGAAGAGAAGAATCAAAGCTTAGCTTTATTACTGATCGATATTGATGGATTCAAAGATGTTAATGATACCTATTCACACCAATCAGGCGACGCTGTACTTAAACAAATGTCACAGCTATTAAAAAATTATGTTCCAAATCAGTTTAAAATTTTCAGAAACGGTGGCGAAGAATTTTCTGTTGTAATTCGAGATTATACATTAGATCAAAGTGTTAAATTAGCAGAAAACATTCGTTCAGGAGTGGAGAAATCATCATTCCATCTTCCAAACAAAGAAGTCATTAAACTATCCGTTTCAATTGGTGTTGGTTACTTAACGCAAGAAGATCGCAAATCTCAACGTAAGGTATTTAAAGATGCCGATGATATGGTTCATGTTGCTAAAAATGAAGGACGTAATAAAGTCATGTTTAACCCTATAGTTAAATTATAAGTCATTATACTGCTATCATAGATGTAGGAATGTTCAACTACGTGTTGAAATACCATCTATGCATAGCAGTTTTTTTAAATTTATTAAGCGGATTACGGTCATCCCTATTCAAATAAGAAACCACATTTACTTATATGAAATCATTTATCAAAATCATGGTGTCTATTGAAAGTTACAGGCGCAAGTTGTAAACTTCAATTGTTCATAAAAAATAAAACGATCTTGGAGGTGAACGTGTATGTCAGATTCAATCACTATTATCGATGAAAATAAAGTGATTGATGTAGTCTTGATTGCAGGTAGAATTTTACTTGAAGCGGGCGCAGAAACATACCGCGTTGAAGATACAATGAATCGTATTGCACATAGTTACGGTTTACATGATACATATAGTTTCGTTACGTCTACTGCGATTATTTTTTCACTTAATGATAGAACGAGTACAAGACTTATACGTATTCGCGAACGTACCACAGATTTAGAAAAAATCGCACTAACAAACAGTTTGTCACGAAAAATCTCCAACAATCAACTTACAATTGATGAAGCTAAAACTGAATTAATTCACCTAAGAAAGGCATCATTACAATATTCATTTTTAATGAATATCATCGCATCATTTGTAGCTTGTGGCTTTTTCTTATTTATGTTTGGAGGAACCGCTTCTGATTTCTGGATTGCATGTATTGCTGGGGGTGCAGCATTTTTAACGTTTAGTTTTGTACAAAAATACATTCAAATTAAATTCTTCTCAGAATTTGTAGCATCAGCAGTTGTCATTAGTATTGCTGCCATTTTCACTAAATTAGGAATTGCTCAGAATCAAGATATTATTACGATTGCCAGTGTAATGCCCCTCGTTCCAGGGATTTTGATTACCAATGCCATTCGTGACTTATTAGCTGGTGAATTACTTGCGGGAATGTCACGTGGCGTGGAAGCTGCACTCACTGCCTTTGCGATTGGTGCCGGCGTGGCAATTGTATTATTACTATTATAAGAAAGGCTGTTAACGATGTTATTTTACTTATTTCATTTTACAATTAGCTTTATTTCCACAGTCCTTTTTTCAATTATATTTAACGCCCCTAAAAAGTTACTTGTCGCTTGCGGTTTTGTAGGTGCAGTCGCTTGGACAATTTATCAACTTACTGTTGGGATGGACTTAGGGAAAGTGGGCGCTTCTTTCCTAGGAAGTCTAATATTAGGATTAATGAGCCATACGATGAGCAGACGTTATAAAAGACCTGTCATTATCTTCATTGTTCCAGGAATCATTCCACTTGTGCCAGGAGGCGCTGCATATGAAGCTACACGTTACTTAGTTTCAAACGATTATACTAACGCAGTAAACACCTTCTTAGAAGTCACATTAATTTCCGGAGCCATCGCCTTTGGTATTCTTGTCTCAGAAATCATCTACTACATCTACACACGTATCAAACAGTATTATGGTAAAATCAAAGGTAAAACTTATAAGAAATCTTATAATATGAACAACAGAGTATAATTCTAAGGGGGATGATTACAATGAAAGCACAAATCATAGACAGATTAACAAGATATGTAAAAATCGACACACAATCTGATCCAAATTCAGAATCTACACCTTCTACAGAAAAGCAATGGGACTTATTACGATTATTAGAAAGTGAACTTCAAACTTTGGGATTATCTACAGATATAGACGAATACGGTTACCTGTTTGCGACGTTAGAAAGCAATGTTGATTATGACGTACCTACAATCGGTTTCTTAGCACATGTAGACACATCTCCAGACTTTAATGCAACTGGCGTCAACCCACAAATCATTGAAAACTACGATGGTCAAGCACTTCAATTAGGTAAAACAAACCGTGTGCTTAACCCGAGCGTCTTTCCAGAATTAAATCACCTTATCGGACATACACTCATGGTTACAGACGGAACTTCATTACTTGGAGCTGACGATAAAGCCGGTGTGGTAGAAATTATGGAAGGCATTAAATATTTAATAGAGCACCCAGAAATTAAACACGGACGCATTCGTATAGGATTTACACCGGATGAAGAAATTGGCAGAGGCCCTCATAAGTTTGATGTTGAACGCTTTAATGCTGATTTCGCTTATACAATGGATGGAAGTCAATTTGGCGAGCTTCAATTTGAAAGTTTTAACGCAGCAGAAGCGACGGTGACATGTCACGGTGTGAATGTGCATCCTGGTTCAGCTAAAAATGCGATGGTCAATGCCATTAGTTTAGGCCAACAATTTAATAGCCTACTTCCACCTAAGGAAGTCCCTGAACGCACAGAAGGTTATGAAGGTTTCTATCATCTGATGAAATTTGAAGGAAATGTTGAGAAAGCGACCCTTCAATATATTATTCGTGACCACGATAAAAAGGAATTTGTCTTACGTAAAAAACGTTTGATGGAAATTCGCGACGATATTAATACACACTATGAAGGTTATCCTGTTAAAGTTGATGTTCACGATCAATATTACAATATGGCTGAAAAGATTAAACCTTTACATCACATCATTGATATTCCTAAACGTGTATTTGCGAAATTAGATATCACACCTAACACAGAACCTATACGTGGTGGAACAGACGGCTCACAATTATCATTTATGGGATTACCTACTCCAAATATCTTTACAGGTTGTGGTAACTTCCATGGTCCGTTTGAATATGCTTCTATTGATGTAATGGAAAAAGCAGTTCAAGTTGTAGTAGGAATTGCCGAAGAGGTTGCTAAAAAAGAAAGTAATTAAAGTGTTATAGATAGTAAAACGTCGGGCGAAAAGTTTAGAATTTCGCCCGACGCTTTTTTTAAAATTGATAAACTTTATTGATTTAAACTCGTTTTGAGTAATTTAAGTGCTTGAACAGTATAGTGTCGAATTTGAATACCCATTTTGAAATCTGTATACGTTTCTGGCATATCTATAAATGTATTAAACATTGCTGTCACACCTTGTGACTCAAATAAATCAAACTTATCACTTGTCGCACAAATTGCAATTGCAGGTTTATGATATTTAGATGTTAAATCTGCAATTCGTAATGTCGTCGTTTCAAGAATTTGATCATCTTCTTTTAATCCTTCACCAAAAATGATTAAATCAGCTTGTTCAATTAAATCTTCTAAATGCGTAATTTGATTAACAAGTTCATGACTAGTTAAAATTTCAGCTTGATACAATCCTTTCAAGACAGCAGCAATACCACCGCCCGCGCCACCACGTTCAATAGGACCAATAGCTAATTTAAGTTCACTTTTGAATAATTCACTAAAATACCATACTAAATTATCAATTTCCGCAGCTTCATTTTGAGTTAATCCGTGCGCTTGGTACGTTTGCATGATTTCACTTTGTTTACCATATAAACGACTTGAAAAATCAGACATTAATTGTAATCGCGCCTCTGCAAGTTGAGGATGAATATTAGATAAATCCATTCTTCTAATGTATTTAATCTTATAAGCGCCTTCACTTACATCAACAATATTGGCCTCATCATCATAAAATTTTGCACCAAGTGCTTGTAACATTCCTGCACCAGCATCAAAGCTGCCAATGCCACCTAAAGAGATGATGATGTGTTTCGCATCATTATCGAGTGCTGCTTTTAAAACTTCTCCTAAACCATAACTTGAACGCTTATCGATAGGTTGATTTCCATTTAAGAATAGGTTCCCTTCTATCACGGTCATTCCACTATCAGTACGTCCATACATCGCTTCGACTTCATTCATATCAGCGTCATGTGCTTTAACGCGATACTTACTTCCAGATTGCCAAAGAAATACAGAATCCATTAACTCGTGACGTCCATTAAATAAAGGAACTTGAACAACATCTGCATCTTCAATTTGACTTGCTACCGCTTCTTCAACATATCTATTCGCTTGATAACTAGAAATAATTCCATTGAATTCATCCATGGCTACTAAAACTTTCATTGTCTTAACCACCTTATATCTTTTCTCTTTTTGGAAAATGATTTACAACTTAAATAATATAAAATATTCTCTATTCGATGATGAATGATAAACAATATGTTAAGTTCAAATAATCATTAACATTATCGTTTACATTTCATTTTTAAATTTATAAAAACGAACTGTGCGCTAACACTTATTCATTAACACATTATACATTTTTTACGTTTGATTTTCATAACATACGAAAAGCTTGCCATAAACTATCGTCAAACGATATCTATGACAAGCTCTATTTCTTTAAAAATAATGATTTGATTTATTCCTCAGCTTGTGCAAGTTGAGAAACGTTAATATCATCATGATCTGCATTCCATTTCATTTCACCATCTACAAAGTAGAAAGCTTGTGGTGATTCATGTTTTACGTTTGTTTTTTCAGCAATATAGTCCGATAATTTACGCTCTTGTTGTACGATTAAATAGTAACCATCAATATCTCTTTCATATAAAAACTTATTGAATTGATCATACGCATTTGCAGAAATTGGACAAGTTTCACTGTGTTTTAATATAAAAACATATTTGTTCTCTTCTAAGACTTGTTCAAATTGGTCAATTGAACTCAGCTTAATAGCCATTCTATTCACCTCTAAAAATATTTATCACATTTTATGAGCATATGCGTGATATTCATATCCCAAAAATCATCTCAGTGGGTACAATTATACACACTCTGCTGTGTAATGTTAACCATCAATTTTTATTTTATTTAATATAAATCTCATCTAATTTACTTTTTCTTTTAACTCATTATATTGTTGATTGAAGTCTTTATCTTTGTTAGAGATATCTTTACCCTCTTTTGGAAGTTTATCGACATCAATTTTAGATAATTTTTCACTTACTTCAATTGTGTCTACACGCGTATCATAATAATTTTGTAAACTATAATACATTTCAATCGCATTTTTTCTCGCATTATCTACATGTGAATCAGATATATTTGTTTGGTTAATATCTTTAATTTGCTTGTCAATCAACGGTGAAATGTGATCATTGATTGCTTTCTTAGCTGAATCTGAATCAGTTGTAGAAGAATCGAGATATTTTTTAGCTGTAGATTTTAATTGTTTATTATTTGCCTCTAGCTTAGACGTTAATTGATCTGCATCACTTTTATTTGTAGCTTTATTGATGTCGGACTCTACTTGCGATCTATTCTTCTCGAAAAGTTTCGTATAATCTAATATGTCTTCATTATCTTTAATTGAACGATTACATAAATCGACAAATGATTTTAAATCTTTGATTGAAGATTCTTTTGATTTCACACTTTCTAAATAAGTTGCGCGGAGTTTTTTAACATCATTTGTTTTTGCCGGTAATTGTTGTGTAGATTTCTTATATTTTTTAAATTCGGGAATGAGATAATTATTAATATCCTTTTGAAGTGCAATAAATTCTTTTTTATTTTTATCGGTCGTATCTGTTTTACTCAAATTATCTAACTCTTTTAAATGTATCTTATCTATAACTTCTTCAACATTTTCTTGCTTTTGCTTAACATCTTTATATTGATGTTCAAAATCCTTTAAATCTTTAGTTGATTTACTTCCACATGCAGTCAAAGTAATAGCAAAAATAACAATTGTAGTGATAAATAGTAATTTTTTCATATCTGCACCCCTTATCATTAAACATTATACATAAACGTATTTATTATGAAAATGAATTGTGTTATAGTATGTCAGACTTTACTGTATTTTTGAGAATGATTAATTTTTAAGGAGTAATTTATGTACGCATATGTCCAACCTTTAGTTAAAGATGAGTCTCATAAATCTTTTGAGAAAGAATATCTTCGCGTTAAAAATGTTTTGTTTGGCTTGTTAGATTCACCGGTCAAATACACGCAACATATCGGTGGTACACGTCATTTTAATTATGAAACAGAACCTATACTAGACGTGCTTGTCGGTGTAGATAATTTACATGATATTACAGCGCTAGATGAGAAACGATTAAACTATGCTGGTTTTTATCGATTACACCACTCTTATAAAAAGAAAGTGATGATGGCACGTTTTAATAACTTTAACGAACTTAAACAAGAAGTAAGATTACATATCATACAGTTAAATACTCCTTTGTTTGAACAATATCAAAATGTTGATAAAGTATTATCTCAAGATAATGAAATTTCACAATTATTTTCAAAGAAAAAGCAAGATATATTGAAACATGTCCAGACGATTCGTATGTATGAAAATCAAAAACAAAACTTATTTGAAAAGATACATAAGCAATTAAGTTAATTTAAGTTAATATATAAAACATAAGATACATCATCCCTATGTGTCTATATAATGTTAAAATAATATATTCAAATTTCGCAAATAACTTTTAAAGTTGATATAATAGTACTTATATTAAGAAGTTGAGAAAGGATGTTCAAGACGTTGAATAAAAATGACATCTTACGTGATTTAAAGTCAATTATTCCCGAAGACATTATTAAAGTGGACGAACCACTTAAACGTTATACCTATACTGAAACAGGTGGAGAAGCGGATTTCTATTTATCACCCACTAAAAACGAAGAAGTACAATCGATTGTTAAATACGCTTATAACAATAATATTCCTGTTACATACTTAGGAAACGGTTCAAATATTATTATACGCGAAGGTGGTATTCGGGGCATCGTTCTAAGTTTACTTTCTTTAGATCATATTGATGTTTCAGACGATGCAATTATAGCTGGTAGTGGCGCTGCAATTATTGATGTTTCAAGAGTGGCACGTGATTATGTATTAACTGGTCTAGAATTTGCGTGTGGAATTCCAGGTTCAATTGGTGGCGCAGTATTTATGAATGCTGGTGCCTACGGTGGAGAGGTTAAAGATTGTATTGATTACGCACTTTGTGTGAACGAAGAAGGCGACTTAATTAAACTCACTACCGAAGAATTAGAACTTGATTATCGAAATAGTATTGTTCAGAAGAAACACCTCGTAGTACTTGAAGCAGCTTTCACATTAGAACCAGGTAAATTAGATGAAATACAAGCTAAAATGGATGATTTAACTGAACGTCGTGAATCAAAACAACCGTTAGAATATCCTTCGTGCGGAAGTGTATTCCAACGTCCTCCAGGTCATTTTGCTGGAAAACTTATTCAAGATTCTGAGTTACAAGGTCACCGTATTGGTGGCGTAGAAGTCTCTAAGAAACATGCTGGATTTATGGTAAATGTAGATAATGGTACAGCTACGGATTATGAAGACTTAATTCATTACGTACAAAAGACAGTAAAAGAAAAATTTGATGTTGAACTTAATACTGAAGTACGTATTATTGGAGAGCACCCTGAGAGCTAATTCTGTAAGGAGGTACATCTATCTATGCCTAAAATATATGGATCAGTTATAGACAAAGAGACCAGATGTACTCACTATCATTCTTTTTTAGATGTTATTGCTATTAAGTTTAAATGTTGTAATAAATATTATCCGTGTTACAAATGTCATGAGGAGCATGAATCTCATGCTATAAAAAGATGGACAGAAAAAGAGTTTGATAAAAAAGTGATTATGTGTGGTGTTTGTAACCATGAAATGAGTATACATGATTATATGATGGTTGAAATGTGCCCCAACTGCAAAGCACATTTTAATAGCAGATGTAAGTTTCATTACCATTTATATTTCGAAATATAGAAAAACGTGATAAGACGTTGATTATAATACTATAGCTCCTAAACTGGATTTCATTAAAAAATCAGTTTAGGAGCTTTTTTATAAAATTACTTTTCTGCTTTATCGATTACTTTGTCTAATTCATCAATTTGTTTGATAGTAGTCGTTGAAGAACCAGAAGAGAAGTACCATAGTTTAGGATCTAATTCATAAACATTATTACTTTTAATTGCTGGTACATTTTTAATAACTTTATTTTTTAGAACTTGATTAGTCGTTGATTTACCACCTACAACTGACCCACGATCCATTGCTAGAATCACATCCGGATTTTGTTTGTTAATATATTCATTATTAATGTTTTGACCATGCGGACTATTGCTTACCTTTTTATCAGCAGGTTTAAATCCTAATGTATCAAATACTAAACCACCAAAACGTCCTCCTGGGCCATATGTTGATAATTCACCTTCATTTACCAATAAGTACATTACTTTCTTATTAAAGCCTTTAGTTTTATCTTTCATTCCAGAGATTTTTTTATCTAGGTCTTTATTAATATTTTTGGCTTTATCTTCTTTATCATAGATTTTACCTAAATTCTCTGTATTTTTCTTCATATCCTTAACTAAGTTATCATCACTTGTACCGACATATACTACTTTGGCATCTGGTGCAGCTTTTCTAAATTCGTCTAAATTTTTCTGATTAGCTGTTCTTCCTGAAATGAAGATAACTTCTGGTTTCGCTGATGCAACCTTATCAAAGTTTACTTCTTTTAAATTCCCTGTATTGATATACTTACCATCTTTAAATTTATCTAAAAATTTAGGTAATGATTGATTATTTTCTCCTTTAGGTAAGCCTTTTACTTTATCTGCCACACCTAATTCGTTTAACACATCAAGTGCACCATAATCTAATACTACGGCATTTTTTGGATTCTTTGGAACTTTGACAGTATTAGATATTTTTTTAGCATCACTTCCGTCACGTTCCTTACCGCTTGCTTCAAAGTTATTCTTGATGGTTACAGTTTCTTTTGAATCACTATTTTTATTCTTAGAATCTGAATCATTATTATTCGAACCATTACTACAAGCCGATAAAACTAAAACTAAAGATAATAATAAAAATAAGACAGTTTTTTTCATTTGTACGACTCCTTAATAAAATTTGACCTAAGTGCAGCGTTACATTTAAACTTTTCTTTTTATCTCTGTGCAGACATCACCCCTTTAACTATGAGTCTAAATTTCTAAGATTAAACTGAGTCAAAAGTAGCTTCATCATAATAAAGACAAATACGTTGTCCTCTTATTTCTTCTATACGGACATCCATTTCATATAATTTCTTCAATATGTCAGACTGAATAACATTATCTTTAACATCAGCTTTAACAATTTCACCCTGTTTAAGTGCAATAATATTGTCTGAATAACAAGAAGCAAAATTAATATCGTGTAATACGATAATGATTGTTTTATTTAATTTACGACACAATTCTCGTAACGTTTGCATTATTTGTACAGAATGTTTCATATCTAAATTATTTAGAGGTTCATCCAGTAATATATAGTCAGTATCTTGAGCAATCGTCATAGCAATATATGCACGCTGACGCTGACCTCCTGATAGTGTTTTGATATTACGATTTCTAATTTCTTTTAGTTGTAATAAATCTAAGGCATAGTCTACTTTGTCATAGTCTTCTTTCTTCATTCGTCCTTTCGAATATGGAAAACGACCAAAGTTAACTAATTGCTCAACAGTAATATTCATTTCAGTATGATTGGATTGTTTTAAAATACTTAATTTTTTAGCTAAATCATCAGTTTTATAATCTGATATTACTTTGTCTTCAATCGAAATTGTGCCATTGTCACAGTTAAATAAGCGACTCATCGCAGATAATAATGTACTTTTGCCAGCACCATTAGGTCCTATTAAAGAAGTCAGTTTCCCTTTTTCAATATCAACACTAATATCCTTTAAAATAGGTTTATTCTCAATCGTTTTGTCTAAATTTTGAATTTGAATCAATTTGCACTTCTCCTTTTAACAAGTAAATAAATGAAGTAACTACCACCTACTAAATCCACTATTAAACTGAATTCAGTGGTTGCTTCAAATAGGTTTTCAACTACCCATTGCGCCATAAATAAACTGATCCAACTAAAAAGTATGGTCGTAGGTAAAATATATTTATGTTCATAGGTCTTCATGAATTCATGTGCTAAGTTGACTGTTAATAAACCAAGAAACGTTACAGGGCCTATTAATGCAGTGGATATAGAGACAAGTAAGGCAACCAAAATAAGTAATAACCGCGTCATGTTTTCATAAGATACACCTAAATTAATTGCTTGCGCTCGCCCTAATAGAAGTACATCTAAATAAGGTCGAAGTATAATTGTTACAACAATTAAGATAACTAACAATATGCCTGAGACACTTACTAAATTAGAATTTGATGCTTCAAAGCTAGCAAACATGACACTTTGAACCGCTAAGAAAGATTCTGGATTCATTATAAGTTGGAGGAAACTTGTAATACTACGGAAGAATGTTCCTAATATCACGCCGACTAATAGGATAAAATAGACTGAAAAGTGACCTAGTTTAAATATGACTTGAAATAGTAGTAATGAAAATAACACCATAACAATCAAGGTAATTAAAAAATTAAGATAGATGTTTGTGACTACGGCAGCTTGCTCACCTAATATAAAAATGGGTAATACTTTGACAAATAAATAAACTGAATCAAGTCCCATAATGGAAGGAGTTAATAATCTGTTTGTAGTAATAGATTGAAAAATAACTACTGAGGTTCCTATTGCTGCACCTACTAATAGGATAAGAATGAATTTTTTAAAACGACTTTGGAATTGATATTCAAATATATTAAAGTCTAAACCTACAAATAAATAAAAAATGGCCATACAAATTGCTATAACGACTAGTATACTTATTTTTTTGTTAGAGCTCATTTGCATAATTTTTCCTACCTTTCATTAGCAAGATTAGGAAAATAATTGTGCCAAACACACCTATCGTTAACCCAATATTAATCTCATAAGGATAAACTATTATTCTGCCAATAATATCAGCAATTAATACAAAAATCGCACCGAGCATGAGTGTGTGCGGTAATGCATTTTTCAAATGATCACCTCTGTAAATAGAGATAATATTCGGTACAATTAATCCTAAAAATGGTAGCGTTCCTACTGTAACAACGACTAAAGCTGTTAGCGTTGCAGTAATAAATAATGCGATGTTAATGATTTTTTCATAACTTACACCTAAATTATGACTAAAGTCTTTTCCCATACCTGCAATTGTAAAATGATTTGCAAAAACAAACGCTAGAATAAGTAAAGGTATAGTGAGATACAATACCTCATAACGACCACTCGTTATAATGGCAAAATTTCCAGTTAACCAATTGCCAATGCTTTGTAACGCATTTGTTCTTAACGCTATAAATGTGGTAAAGCTGGATATAATACCACCAATCATAATCCCTAAGAGTGGAACAAAAATGACCTCTTTTACACGTATAAGATTAATTAATCGAACAAATATAAAAGTCCCAATAATACTTAAAGCAACAGCGAATAATAATTTGATTAAAATATGTCCATTTGGAAAGAACAGTAGTGAAATTAAAATACCTAATTTCGCCCATTCCATAGTACCTGCAGTGGTAGGGCTTACAAATTTATTTTGCATCATCTGTTGCATAATTAATCCTGCTAATGCAAGTGAGCTTCCTGAAAGGAGGATACTCACCGTTCTAGGAATTCGGCTTGAAAACAAAATGTTCATTTGTTCATCATTTAAATGAAAAATATCTAAGAGAGAGAGCTGACTCACTCCTATAAATAAAGAGACAATAGTTAAAATCACTAATAAAATAAATAAGGTATAACCTTTAAATATAAATTTCATTAGTCATTCTCCTTAATAAATATGTATGATGCGAAGTAAATAACCGACTTAAATGATAATGATTATCATTACCATTAATATTATAGATTATGTTATCGTTTTTCAATAGCTTTTCACATTTTTTGAAATTTTCTTTATAAATATTTCTATACAATAATTCGTAATACATAACATTATTTATCATTTATAACTTTTTACACGCAAAAAAGGAGATTCCTACTCAATTTAATAGGAATCTCCTTAATATATGTCATCTTATTTATCGAAAATAAAGTCTTCATCTTGTAAAGCCTCTACGTTTAACGCTAACGTATAGCCATCACCTTTAACTGAGAAGAAGTCATGGTTCTTAGTAGATGTATCCAATGCATTTTCAATAATAGGATTAAATTCACGTTCTTCAAAATATGGTTCAAATCCTAAGTTAGATAATGCTTTATTACCGTTATAACGTACATAGTTTAGAACATCTTCAGTTAAACCAATATCATCATATAGTAAATGCGTATATGAAACTTCATTATCATAAAGTTCATTTAATAATTTATACATTTCTTGATCAGCTTTTTGCTTTTCACTTTCTGAAAGTTCATTACGTAAACTTTGAGCATCTAGGCCAGTGAATACGCCATGAATTGATTCATCTAATAAAATTTTACGAATAATTTCACCAGAAGTTGTCATTTTACCTTGTCCAGCAAGATAAAGAGGATAATAGAAACCAGAATAGAATAAGAATGTTTCTAAGAATACACTTGAAACTCTCGCTATATATTGGTCAAAGATTGAAGCTTCTTTTCCCCAGAGTTTATGATAATTATCGATAATTTTATCTGATTTATATTTTAAATGAGGTTCTTCAATAACCCATGTATCTAGTAAATAGTTTGTTTCACTAGATGGAAGTAATGTTGTAAAAATATGAGAGTAACTCTTAGCATGAATTTGTTCCATCATAGCCATAAATGAGTACACGGCTTTTTTTCTTAAATCAGTCGTGTGTAACATAATCAAAGGCATACCATCATCTGCTTGATGTGTATCCAGACCAGTTAACCCTGCTAATGCTTTTTTAAATGTTTCTCTTTCAGAATCTGATAGTGTCTTCCAACTTGCAATATCTTTTGAAACTTTAAACTCTGTTTCTACCCACATTTGTGAGATATTTTGACGCCAAAACATATTCGTCATATCTTCTTGGGTATTCCAGTTGACTGCCTTCATGAAAATCCTCCTGTCTGTTTATGTATAATGTAGAGCATTTCAATCATAGAAATGGATGAATGTCATCATTTCTATATGATTGAAATATTCTCTAGTGGTTGATTTGTTTGAGTTATCTAATTAAATTGCACAACTTGTACACTCTTCTACACTTAATAGTTTATTTCTTGTGTAATAAAGTGATTTTAATCCTTTGTAATGTGCATAAACATATAATCTTGAAAGTTCACGTGTAGATATTTCTGAATTAACATATAAAATAGTTGAAATACCTTGGTCTACGTGAGTTTGAATTGTTGAAACTAAATCAATTAATTTCATTTGGTCAGTATTAAATGCTGATTTGTAATACCACATTGTTTCAGGTGACAAGAAAGGCATAGGATAAAACGTTTCAGCATTGCCATAAGTACGACGTTCAATCTGATCTACAATTGGCATTACAGAACTTGTTGCATTTTGAACATATGAAATACTTTGAGTAGGCGCAATCGCTAATCTATACGCATGATATAGTCCATATTGTTCAACTTCTTTTTGTAATGCTTTCCAATCATCTGATGTTGGAATATCTAGACCTTCGAATAATTGACGAACTTTTTCAAATTGAGGTTCAAATTCTTGTGAAGTATAAAATTCAAAATATTTACCATTAGCATAATCTGAAGACTCAAAATCTTGATATCTTTCTCCACGTTCTTTAGCAATTTCCATTGAACGTTCAATTGAATAGTAGTTCATCATCATGAAGAAAATGTTAGCAAAATCTTTTGCTTCCTCAGATTCATAGCCGATTTTATTTTTAGCAAGATAGCCATGAAGATTCATTACACCTAAACCAACAGAATGTAATTCGCTGTTTGCTTTTTTAACACCTGGTGCATTCTGAATATTAGCTTCATCACTCACTACAGTTAAAGCATCCATTCCAGTATGGACTGAATCTCTGAATTTACCTGATTCCATCACGTTAACAATGTTTAAAGAACCAAGATTACAAGAAATATCACGCTTAATTTCGTCTTCAGTACCGTAATCATTAATAACAGATGTTTCTTGTAGTTGGAAAATTTCAGTACATAAATTACTCATTTTGATTTGGCCAATATTAGAGTTCGCATGTACTTTATTAGCATTGTCTTTAAACATAAGATATGGATATCCAGATTGCAATTGCGTTTGGGCAATTGTATTTAACATTTCACGAGCATCTTTTTTCTTCTTCTCGATATTTGGATTAGCAACCATATCATCATAATACTTCTCTAAATCGATATCATCTAAAGTTACACCATATTCCTGTTTAACTGTATGTGGTGCAAACATATAGAAATCTTTGCCTTCTTTAGCCAAATCAAAGAATTTAGATGGAACGATAAGACCAGTAGAAATTGTAGATAAACGTAAATCTTCGTCAGCATTTACCTTTTTAGTATCTAAAAACTCTTCCACATCATAATGGAAAATATTTAAATATACAGCGCCAGCACCCGGACGTTGACCTAATTGATCCGCATAACTAAATCCACCTTCAAGTGCTTTTGCCACTGGTAATACACCTTTAGCAACGCCTTTGATCCCTTTAATAGCTTCGCCACGTGCACGTAGTTTAGATAAGTTGATCGCCACACCGCCACCGATTTTACTCAATTGCTTAGCTGTTGAATCGATAAAATTAATAGAATTTAAACTGTCATCTACTTCTAATAAGAAGCATGAAACAAGTTCTCCACGACGCGCACGTCCTGCGTTTAAGAAAGTTGGCGTTGCTGGTTGATAACGTTGTTCAACCATAGAAGAAATAAATTGTTTAGCTTGTTTAGTGTCACCATTTGCCAAATAGAGGGCAACAATTGCTACGTGTTGATTATAATCTTCTAAAAATTGACTTTTATCATTTGTTTTTAGAGCATAGTCTTTATAAAACTTACTTGCAGACATATAACTAGCAAATTGGAAATGGATTGATTTAGCAAACTCAGTAATTTCTCTTAAACTTTCTTCAGTATATTTTTCAAACACATTAAAATAGAAATTATTATCTACAAGATAATGTAAACGTTCGATTTCGTCATCGAAATATATAGTCTTATCATGGATTTCTTCAAGATAAACTTTTAAAGCTTCTTGATCTTTCTCTAAGTCGAAAAAACCATTATCTTTTCGCTTAGTTACTTCATTATTTAATTCAATATGATTGTATTTCTTCTCGTCCATGGTTTTCATTGAAATTACCCACCTTATCCTTAAATTCAATTACATCGTTATTCGTGCCTTGTACTTCAAATTTCATCAATAACGGAACATTATATTCCTCTGAGATTGTGCGGCCTGCTTTCGCAAAATTTTGTCCCCAATTGCGATTTCCACTTGCAGCTACCGCTTGTAATTGAGCGTGATTTACCTCTAAAAAAGATTGAACGGGTTGTGGCACTTCTCCAAATCCAATAGTGCCAGTAACTAAGATATAAGGTTCACTTACTGATTCTGTACAATTATCTTGAGTAATTTCCATCGTGTCATCAATTCCTGCTCTTTGAATAAAGCGTCTGACATTGCCTGAAAATGAGAAATATACTACTTTCATTGGATCACCTTCTTTCCTCAATCTTTAGCTGTCATGGTTATATCGAGTACTCACTAGCTCAAAAAATAAAATCACCACTAAAATAGAGGTGTACATCGATATAATTTTGTATTTAAAAGTTTTGATACTTAAATTTACTGTATCGAAAAGCATATCTATAAATGCGACTGGGACATCATTGATTAACTTAGCCTCATTTAATATATGAGCAGTCGATGTCTGAAATGAAAGTTGCTTATATCAAGTTGCTCTCAATCCTAGTCATCCATGCCGTCAGGGTCCCAACATAGAAAATTTCTTAATAAAGAAATTTTGCAAACAATGCAAGTTGGATGTGGAACAACGAAATTAATTTTACTAATTTATTTCAGTTCTACTCCCTTTTTAATGCTTTTAGTATCTCTATAAGTAAATAACCCCTATATATAGTAGCCAAAACTTAAATCATCACTATATGACAAATTATCTTTTTTGTAACTGATTACTAAAATAGCAATAATTTATCATATTCTTTAGTGTGAATTTGCATTAAAATGATTGTATTTCACATATTAACTTTTAATTCGTAAACACAATATGTAGTGTTTGATTTTGAAATTTAATACTATATTCTGTGTTTCATTATACATAAGTGCTCAAATTTATGAAAGTTAAAGTTTATTGACGAAAAATAGTTAATCTTTCAGAAAGTGCACCACTACGTTATTAGAGCTCATTATTCTGAAATAAAAAATTTTTTCAAGGGTCTTCACTTGCTTTTTAACCCAAAATAGTCATACCTCTCTACGATGCACTTGAGGTCAAAATCTCGCACAGATGTTTCATACAACCTACAACAACAAGTATTTTATGTCTTTATGTTTTCATTAATCACAATTAAATTCTTATAAGATATAACTCCCCTACAATAGAACGTGTGTTCGTATTTAGATTATATAACTCTATTTTTAATTTTGCAAGGACTTATGCATAGCCATTTTATTTATGCTAATATAGTTACGTTAATCTTATAGTATTGAGGCGATAATATTGAATCCAAAAGTAAAAGGTATTATTGCTATTTTAATTTCTGCAGTGGGATTTAGCTTTATGTCAGTCTTTTTCAGGCTTGCAGGAGATTTACCTGTATTTCAGAAATCGCTCGCTAGAAATTTTGTAGCTATGTTTATACCATTATTTTTTATTTTTAAATATAAACAACCAATGTTTGGGAAGTTGAGCAGTCAACCTCTACTCATATCTCGCTCAACTTTAGGTCTAATAGGTGTATTACTAAATATATATGCTATTGACCATATGGTTCTAAGTGATGCCGATACACTTATGAAATTAAATCCATTTTGGACGATTCTTTTAAGTCTAATTTTCCTACATGAAAAGGTACGTAAATATCAAATATCAGCTATGATTATAGCCATATTAGGTATGTTATTAATTGTAAAACCAGAATTTTCTTCTTCTGTTATCCCTTCAATAGCAGGATTATTCTCAGGTATCTTTGCCGCATCAGCTTATACATGCGTTCGTGCACTAAGCACTCGTGAGAAACCATATACAATTGTATTTTATTTCTCTTTATTCTCGGTGGTCGTATTGATACCTTTCTCAATTTTTACATTTGAACCTATGACAACAGTGCAAATCTTATATCTACTAGGTGCAGGATTGTCAGCAGCCGTTGGACAAATTGGTATCACACTTGCATATGGTTTTGCTCCTGCAAAAGATATTTCAATCTTTACGTATGCTTCAATCATTTTCACAGCATTATTCGGCTTTATCTTATTCGGAGAAACACCTGATATGTTTGCGACTGTAGGTTATGTTGTGATTATCGGTGCAAGTTACTATATGTTTGAAAAGGCACGAAGAGAATCTAGTATAAAAGAAAGTTAAAGGAGCCAATATAATGGAACAAGGACGTCAAAAAGATGAATTACAAGATATTACATTACTAGGAAATCAAAACAATACGTATGATTTTGATTATAGACCAGATGTTTTAGAAACATTCGATAATAAGCATCAAGGGCGTGACTATTTCGTTAAATTTAATTGCCCAGAGTTTACATCATTGTGCCCTATTACAGGCCAACCAGATTTTGCAACAATTTATATTTCATATATTCCTAATATCAAAATGGTGGAGTCTAAATCATTAAAGCTATATTTATTCAGCTTTAGAAATCACGGCGATTTCCATGAGGATTGTATGAATATTATTATGAATGATTTAATTGAATTAATGGATCCACACTATATTGAGGTTTGGGGTAAATTCACTCCTAGAGGTGGCATTTCAATTGATCCTTATACAAACTATGGTCGCCCGAATTCAAAATATGAAAAAATGGCAGAACATCGCTTAATGAACCATGATATGTATCCAGAAAAAATAGATAATCGTTAAATATATCGCCCTCCATTGAAAGTGTTTATTCAATGGAGGTTTTTGTTATAAAAATTATTTTCTTATTTGATAAAAAAACTATTGCACTTTGACACGTTAAAGCGTATTTTATTTATATCGATTCATTTATACGAATGTTTATAACAATATAAATAAAGACACAAATTATCATATAAATGTAATGAAATCCATAAATAGACTGAATATTCATATTATTTTTATTTTTTGAAAATTATTGAAAATTATTATCCACAATAGTACAATCATTTTTAAACAATTTAATATGGTTATTAGGGGAAGAAAGGATGGGATGATATTATGTCAACAAATAATTCCCATGAACAAGCAGTTCAAGAAATACCTCAACATGGATTCTTCGGGCATCCTCGAGGTTTAGGCGTACTCTTTTTCGTAGAGTTTTGGGAGCGATTCAGCTACTACGGTATGAGAGCAATGCTTATTTTTTATATGTATTTTGCGATTCAAGATCACGGACTTGGTATCGACAAAACTACGGCAATGTCAATTATGTCCGTATACGGTGCATTAATATACATGTCTTCTATTCCAGGAGGATGGATAGCAGATAGAATTACAGGAACACGTGGTGCAACTTTAATAGGTGCAGTATTAATTATCCTTGGGCATATTTGTCTAAGTTTACCGTTCGCAATGTTTGGATTATTCGCATCAATGTTCTTTATTATTATTGGTTCAGGTTTGATGAAACCAAATATTTCAAATATTGTAGGTCGTTTATATCCTGAAAATGATGTACGTATGGATGCTGGATTCGTTATTTTCTATATGTCAGTCAACTTCGGTGCACTGATTTCACCAATTATTTTACAACACTTCATTAATGTTAAAAATTTCCACGGTGGATTCTTAATCGCAGCGATCGGTATGGCGCTTGGTTTAGTATGGTACGTTTTATTTAATCGTAAAAATCTTGGTAAAGTTGGTATGAAGCCAACAAACCCACTTTCACCTGACGAAAAGAAAAAATATAGTTTAATCGTTGGAGCTATCGTAGCAATCATTGCTATTGTAGTGATTGTTTCCTATATTACACAAACATTATCATTCGATTTAGTAAGTAACACAGTCCTTATATTAGGTATCGCACTTCCAATTGTTTATTTCACTACAATGATTCGTAGTAAAGAAGTCACAGATACAGAACGTTCTCGTGTTAAAGCATTTATCCCTTTATTTATTTTAGGAATGCTTTTCTGGGCGATTCAAGAACAAGGTTCTAACGTTCTCAATATATACGGAATTGAACATTCCGACATGAAATTAAATCTATTTGGTTGGAAAACGAATTTCGGTGAAGCCATATTCCAATCTATTAACCCATTATTTATCCTATTATTTGCACCAGTAGTGTCAGCGGTATGGCAAAAATTAGGAAGACGCCAACCTAGTCTACCTATCAAATTTGTTATAGGTGCTTTAATGGCAGGTGCATCTTACATCATGATGGGTATTATCGGTAACATTTATGGCAGCGCACATTTCTCAGTCAACTGGGTTATCCTTTCATATATTATTTGTGTCGTTGGTGAATTGTGCTTATCTCCTACTGGTAACAGTGCGGCAGTTAAATTAGCACCGAAAGCATTCAATGCACAAATGATGAGTTTATGGCTATTAACAAATGCATCTGCTCAAGCATTTAATGGTACGTTAGTAAAATTAATTGATCCACTAGGTCAAACAAATTATTTCATATTCTTAGGTATTACTACAGCTGTGATTACCTTCATCATTCTTGCCTTTAGTCCTAAAATCATTAAAGCGATGAAAGGTATTCGTTAATCAATTTATCATGACTGCGATTCGATTATTTTCGACTTGCAGTTTTTTTATTTTATAATGGGTATAACTTCTAATCATTTGCTATTATTTTACTAAAAAGGGTAATTAATAGATTAAGAGAATTTTACGAAAGTAGGCATGCATAATGGAAAATAAATATAACCATGGCGTCCTGTTTTACCACGAACATAGTGGTTTGAAAGATATATATGAAGGACTTGGCGAAGTAACGAAATCTCTAAGTTCAATGTGTAAACACTTATCAATACAATTAAGTGAAAACGAAGGAGATATTATTAAATATTGTGAATCCATCAAAAACCATGAATATGGTACAGATATCGACATTTTATTTATCTTAGGTGGAGATGGCACAGTCAATGAATTAGTCAATGGTGTCATGCGACATGATTTAAGTATCCCAATTGGCATTATTCCTGGAGGGACATTTAATGATTTTACTAAGACATTGAATTTAGATTCTAATTTTAAAAATGCAAGTTCACAATTGCTCTCAGCACAGGTTGGCTCTTATGATGTATTGAAAGTAAATGATACATATGTGCTAAACTTTGTGGGCTTAGGATTAATTGTTCAAAATGCTGAAAATGTCCAAGAAGGTTCTAAAGATGTTTTTGGAAAGTTAAGTTATATAGGGTCTACAGTTAAGACATTGATGAACCCTAGTAAATTTGACTTTACGCTCAATGTCGATGGTCGAGAAGAAAAAGGACATACTTCTATGCTTCTCATAGCTAACGGTCCTAATATTGGAGGCGGACGTATACCTTTAACCGATTTATCTCCTCAAGATGGTGAAGCAAATGCGTTCATATTTGATGAGCAAAGCTTTAGTATTTTGAATGATATTTTCAAGAAAAGAGATAGTATGAATTGGAATGAAATCACTGAAGGTATTGGGCATATTCCAGGTCGACATTTCACGCTCTCTACTGAGCCTAATATGAAAGTCGATATTGATGGTGAAATCAGCTTAGAAACGCCTATCGAGATTGAAGTTTTACCTAAAGCGATTCAACTTCTTACTTTCCCAGACCCTACCAATTAAAAAAGTGACACGACGGCGCTCTACGCACGTGAAGTCATACTCAACTAAGTTTTAAATATAAAAATTAGCAGTAAGACGATTCTAATTGAAATCATCTTACTGCTATTATTTTTGGAACGATATTCCAAGCTCTATAAGGGTGTCGTATATCACATTGAATGTCCCTACTTAATTTCCTAGGAAATAATTCTCTACGTCTCTCCAACCGCTTACTCGATCAAATCTATCATCATTAATATTATGAGATGCTGTAAACATAACGGGTTTACCTTCAAAGATTTCAAGTTGTCTAGGGTTATCGTCGATGAGATAATCGGCATTGACAATATTTTTTCTACCACAAAATACAAAATGTTGAGGATTTAAAAATGGGAAAAATTCTAAAAGCCATTCATATTTGTCATGAAATGATGTTGGGACGTCCATTGCTGCTGTAGCAATATAAATATCATAATGCTCGTTTAATTTCTTAACTACTTCTTGAGCATGTGGCATCACTTTTAAACGTCTAAAGAAGCCCGGTTCTCTTAATACTTCAGTTACCAATCCTTCATGTTCAGGCATCATGTGTTTTAATTTTTTACCTTTTAGAGCCTCGATAGTAATCCCTAGATTAGCTCGTTCATTTACTGCATCAATGATTTCACCTAGTGTATCAGCTAAGACTTCATCCATATCTATCGCAATTTTTTCTCGCGTCATTCCATTTGCACTCCCTATTGATAATAAAAATTCAATTTAGATATTAGTATAGCAAAAATTAAAGCTAAGCACAGAAATAACAAATTCAGAAAATGTTTATAAAGGAAATAATGAATTAGACTGATAGAAAACCCTTATTAACCGAGTATTCGAATTTGCTTAACGTAGTATTGATAGCGACACGCCTGCAGGAATAGCATGCGTCTTGAGACTACTTGTAAGTCAGTTGATTTTTAAAAGACAGGCTACGCAGTAGCTGATTGATATTGAGCTCATAAAATGGCTCAACATCTAATCATCCTTGCGGGGGTGATAATACGAATTCTTAAATTCTAGAATTCTGTATCACTCCCAAGCCATGCCCGCGGCAAGGGAGCTAAGCAATACGCAGTATTGATATTATTTGAATGGATTCACATATAATGTATTTTTATCTCAATGTGAAAATGCTTTTTTACAGAGTTAACAGTCTAAAATATGCCTCTAATTTGACTATACTACTTCGTTTTAAAATAAATAGTAAAGTTTAATTCTTCTAATAATTAAAGTTTTGAAGTACTTCTATCATTTTTTGATTTTGTTCAGGGAAACCGATAGTAATTCTTACTCCAGTAGGAAATGGACGTGTAATACACCCTACTTCTAACAATTCATCATATAGCGCCTTACTATTCGTCGTTTTCACAAAGATAAAATTAGTTTGACTTGGTAAAAAGTGTTCACTTTGAGGGATTGCATAGAATTTCTCGCGTTCTTCGGCATATTTTTGAGTAATTTCATTCAAATACGCTTGGTCTTCTAAAGCAGCAATAGCTGCGTACTCTGAAAGTCTAGTCACATTGAATGGGGGTCTAATGATGTTCCACTTTTCAATAGCGTCTGCAGAAGCTACCACGTACCCTACTCTTAAGCCTGCAAGCCCATATGCTTTAGAAAATGTGCGCAATAAAAACGCATTATCAAATGTTTCCTGCAACTTTAATGTATCAGGAAAGTCTTTAGCAGTTACAAATTCGACGTAAGCCTCGTCAATTAACACTGGGATATGACTCGGAACACGTTCTAGGAAATGGAATAAGGTTTCATGGTTGAAATATGTACCAGTAGGATTGTTAGGATTACATAGCCAAACTAACGCAGTATGTTCATCAATACTTTGTAGAATTCCCTCTAAATCAAATCCACCATCTTTAAGCGGAACTTGTACTACATCTGCGGATTCAACAATAGCGTTATGATAGTATTGACCGAATGTAGCTTCACTTGTCACGATTTTATCACCTGGAGTTAACACTGCTCTTGAAATCATTAATATCACTTCATCTAAACCTGCTCCAAAAAGAATACGTGATTCATCAACATTTAAATGCTCACTCAATACCTTTCTAAGACCTGGTGAGCCTGACTCAGGATAATAATATAATTCGTCTAGGTGCTGTTCAATTGCTTCTTTCACTTTAGGCGTAGGACCGTATAAATTTTCATTAGACGCTAATTTAAATAGCTCCCTTTCAATGCCGTATTTGTTTTTCAATGCTTCTGGAGAAAGTCCAGGTTCATAAGCTGATAGTTGCTCTAATTGTTTCTTCATAATCGAATTCTCCCCTTGAATTGACTGAAATTTTAAAAAACTTAATACCCATTATATACAATGAAGTAATTTAAAATCAATGACATTCAACCTATTTATAAATAAAATTCCTGACAATTCAATGCCAGGAATTTCAACTTGATTATTTAACAAGCCCTTCTTTTTTCAAGTAAGCTTTTGCCACTTTATAAGGGTCTTCTTTTTTAACAGTTACTTTATAATTCATTTCTTGCATTTGTTCATCCGTAATTTTACCAGCTAATTGATTGAGCGGTTTCTTAATTTCTGGATGCTCTTTAAGGAATTTCTCTTTAAACATTGGTGCACCTTGATATGGTGGGAATACATGTTTATCATCTTTCAATACAACCATGTCATATTGTTTTAATTCAGCATCTGTTGAATAAGCGTCGATTAAGTTAATATCGCCTTTTTCAACAGCAGTATAACGTAATTTAGGTTCCATTGTTTTCACATTTGAAATGTTGAGATCATAGGCTTTTTTCACTGCTTTAAAGCCATCTGGTCTATCATTAAACTCTAGAGTGAACCCTGGTTTAAGCTTATCTTCAACTTTTTGTAAATCGCCAATTGTTTTAATATTATTTTTCTTAGCAAAGTCACGCTTCACTGCTAACGCATATGTGTTGTTATACTTCATTGGTTTTAACATTGTCATCTTATACTTTTTCTCTAAGCTTGTTTTCGCTTGATTATAAACGGCTGGCTCTTTTTTAGATTTTAAATCTTCTTTTGTCAATTCTCCAAGAACTGTTCCAGTAAACTCGAGATAACCATCGATATCATCAGATTTCAATGCATTGAATAGGAACGATGTTTTCCCCATTCCATCTTTAACATCCACAGTATCATCTGTTTCCTCTTCTATTAGAATTTTGTACATGTTAGTAATCACTGAAGGTTCTGAACCGAGTTTACCTGCGAGGGTAATTTTGTCACCCTTTTGCGCGAATAATGGAATCACAATTGCTAATAGAATCACTAACACAATCGCACCTAGTGTGATTAATAGTTTTTTGTAAGAAAGCTTCTCCATATATCTAAGAATTAAATCGAAAATGATAGCTAATAAAGCTGCTGGAATCGCACCAATTAAAATAAGCGAACTATCATTACGATCAATACCTAATAGAATGAGGTCCCCTAAACCACCAGCACCAATTAAAGCTGCTAACGTAGCAGTACCAATAATTAATACCATTGCAGTGCGAATACCTGCCATGATGACCGGCATCGCTATAGGTAATTCTACCTTAGTCAGTCTTCTGAATGGTTTCATACCAATACCTTTAGCCGCTTCGACTAATGACGGATCAACCTCTTTAATACCAGTATATGTATTCCGCAATATTGGTAATAATGCATAAACGACTAACGCGATGATTGCAGGTACACGTCCAATCCCAAATATAGGTATCATCAATCCTAATAATGCTAATGAAGGTATAGTTTGGAGCACCGCAGCAATATTCATCACGATTTCTGATAGTTTTTTAGTTTTTGTTAAAAGTATTCCTAGAGGTACCGCAATAATTGTTGCAATAAGTAATGCGATAAAAGATATTTGAATATGTTCAATAATCGTAGAAAGGAGTTGTCCTTTTCTATCACTTAACGTGCTTAGAAATTCATGCATGCGTGATACGCTCCTTTCTTTCCGATAAATAATTGAAAATGTCTTCACGTTTTAATAAGTACTGCGCTTGATTGTTACTATTTAAAATAATCACACCATCATTTTGTGCTAATAAATGATAAATACTTTCGATATTCTGACTTTCATTTACTTCAGGGTAGTTGGAAGTAGCAGACATTTCATTAAGCGGACGGTGAACATTTAAATCTTTAATTTGAATTTGTGCAAGTGAATCGCCATTCTGTTGTTCAAGGTGACTTCCCATAAATTGTTTAACAAACTCACTCTGCGGATGATCTTTAAAACCTTGTGGGGTATCAATTTGTTCAACATGACCATTATTCAACAAACAGATTCTATCTCCCAACTTCATTGCTTCTTGAATATCATGTGTCACGAAAACAATCGTCTTTTTAATTTTTGTTTGTAAGTCAATTAAATCATCCTGTAGTTTCTCTCTACTAATAGGGTCTAGTGCACTAAAAGGCTCATCCATAATAATTACAGGTGGGTCAGCTGCTAATGCACGCACAACACCTACACGTTGACGTTGACCGCCTGATAATTCGTCTGGCTTTCTATTTTTGAATTTCTCAGGTTCTAAATTAACCATACTTAATAATTCATCGACACGTTGTTCAATATCTTTATCTTTCCACTTTTTCATCTGAGGAACTTGAGCAATATTCTCTTTAATAGTCATATGTGGGAATAATGCAATTTGTTGGAGTACATAACCAATATCCCAACGCATTTCATAAACTGGATAATCGCTGATTGGTTTCTCTTTAAAATAGATGTACCCTTCACTTAATGGGATTAGGCGATTAATCATTTTGAGTGTGGTTGTTTTTCCGCAACCTGATGGTCCAATTAATACAAAAAATTCCCCTTCTTTTATGTTAAAACTCACATTATCTACTGCAATATTATTTCCATATCGTTTCGTAACATTCTTAAATTCAATCACAATTTCACCTTCATTCGTCCTACAAAAAGTAGACAATTTTAAACTATATTCCCTATTAAATCACTTTTAATTAAAAAATAACATTTTAACGTGAATTATATTATTAAAGATTCTAAATCTTCTACACATATTGAAAATAGTATAAAAACACGAATGGAAAGTCCCAAATTTTAGCGAAAAATTAGATGGTTCATTTTTATTTTTAAAAGTCGCTCTATTAAAAAACAACGACTGAATCTAAAATATATTAGATCTAGCCGTTGATAAGTTGATAAAACGTTCATTTATTTTACTTTATCGTCATTTTAAATACTTGTTTTATAGGTTTGGATTTTTTCTAAAAATTTAGGGCAGTAATGTTTTAATTTATAACTTCCTACACCATCGATAGAAATCATTTCCTGTTTAGATTCGGGTTTACGTTTCGCAAACTCTTCAAGCGTATAGTCTGAGAAGATACTAACCGGTGCAATGCCTAATTTATCACTTAACTGTTTACGCACTGCTACAAGTTCACCATAGAGTGCTCGGTCTACGCCTTCAACAGTATTGATGTATACTTTTTCTTTACTCTTTTGTTTAAATGGTGTGGTATAAACTTTTGTACTATCGTTAAGTAGCTTTTTCACAGAGTTATCGCAAATAAGTATTTCATCATTTTCGTTAAGATAACCTTTAAATCGTAATTCATCTATCAGATGTGCTAATTCTGAAGTTGTATAATCCTTCATTAAACCATGAGTTGTGAGTTGATCATAATCATTGTATTTAATGTAATCTGTGATTTCGCCTCTTAAAACTTGAATAATCACACTGTAGCTTTCTTGTTGTTTCATTCTTGCAATACAACTAATAATCATTTTAGCTTCACGTGTCATGTTATATGTTTTATTTTCTTGTACGCAATTACTACATTGTTCGCATTCTTCTAACTTTTCATTTGGTTCAAAATAATGCACAATCGTAGCTTCTAAGCATTTCTTAGTTTTCGTATATTGAAGCATCTTTGTGAGTTTTTCACCCATTTTATCTTTATAATCATCATCTGCTTGAGAAACTGTAATAAAATATTCATGTAATCCCTTATCACGTTCACTAAAAAGAAGGATACATTCACTCTTCAATCCATCACGACCAGCACGTCCCGCTTCTTGATAATATGATTCAATATCGCCAGGCATATTATAATGAATCACGTATCTCACATTAGATTTATCAATACCCATACCAAACGCATTCGTTGCTACAACAACATCCACACGATCGTATAAGAAATCATTTTGTGCAGCCTCACGCTCTTTATTCGTTAAACCTGCGTGATAAATTGTACTTTTAACTTTTTCATTTTCTAATGCTTCATTAAGTTCCTCTACCTGTTTACGTGTAGAACAATAAATAATCCCAGCTTGTCCATCATGGCTAGTGACATAGTCGACAACAAATTTTTGGCGTTGGTAGGTTGGATTCACTTTGAAAATTAAATTACGGCGTTTCGTACTTGTCTTAATTTCATCATACTTGCCGATATTTAACTTTTCCATAATATCCTGTTGAACTTCAGCAGTAGCAGTAGCTGTTAAGGCTACTATCGTGAAATCTTGAGGTAAAGTGAATACTTTATGAATCACACTTTGATAACTTGGTCTAAAATCATGTCCCCATTTTGAAATACAGTGTGCTTCATCAAAAGCAATAAGATGAATATCAATCTTTCTAAGTAAATTTAAGAAGAATGTGTTCTCAAATCGCTCTGGTGCAACATATAAAAATTGAATGTCACCCTGCTTAAGTTTATCTTCAATATCTTTTTGTTGCTTCTGAGTTAGACTACTATTCAAGTATGCAGCTTCAATCCCCATTGCTTTAAGCTGATCAACTTGGTCTTTCATTAATGAAATAAGTGGACTAATGACTATAGTTGTACCACCAAGCATGAGTCCAGGTACTTGATAACATATTGATTTACCGCCACCGGTTGGAAGTACTCCGAGTGTATTACGATGGTCTAATATTTTGGTTATAATCTCCTTTTGTCCTGGCCTAAATGTTTCGTAACCAAAATAATGCGATAAAGTTTCTTGCATGATTACAGTCCCCTTATTGTTCTTTTATTTCTTCAAGTTCACTCCATCTCGTGATGTCTGTTTCATATGTTTGTTCAAGCTGTTCTTTTTCTTCATTTAATTCTTTAATCTTTGCATAGTCAGCACTTGCTGCTACCATTTCTTCATCAATTTCTTCTAATCTTGTTTCCGTTTCATCAATACGTGTCATTAATGTTTCGTATTCTAATTTCTCTTTATAAGAAAGCCCTGTTTTCTTTCTTACTTGTGTTTTTTGCTTTGACTGTTGTGCTGATTGTTTAGCTAATGCAGCCTGACGTTCTTGTTCTTTTTTATACTTTTCATAATCTTCAAATGTGCCTATAATCTTTTCCATGTAACCGTCATGAATATACCAATATTCTTGTGCAACTTTATTCAAGAAATAACGGTCGTGACTTACAGTAATAACTGAACCACCGAAATCGTCAATATAATCTTCTAATATTGTTAACGTTTCAGTATCTAGGTCATTTGTAGGCTCATCTAATAAAAGTACATTAGGTTTATGGACTAACAATCTTAATAAATAGAGCCTTTTTTGTTCGCCACCTGAAAGTTTATAAATTTTCTTACCGTGTGTTGAACTTGGGAATAAAAAGCGCTCTAATAGTTGTGTGATTGAAATTGAAGTGCCATCTTTCTCCTTAGCCACTTCACTTTCTTCACGAAGATAATCAATCATTCGTATATCACGATCCAGTGTTTCTTCCGTTTGTTTAAAATAGGCAACTTTTACTGTTTGACCTATCTTTAATACACCTTCAAAGTCGTGATCTTCGTTGCTTAAGATATTAAGTAGTGTCGTTTTACCTGCGCCGTTTGGCCCAACAACACCTATACGTTGTCCACTCTGTATAATTTCCGTAATGTCTTTAAATAGCACTTTATCATTGATTGATTTCGTCACATGCTCTAATTCATAAACTTGTTTACCTAATCTAGAATACGCGAGATTCAGTTCACCTTTATCTTGAGTATGCTGACCTTTTACTTCACTTTCAAGATTATTGAATCGGTTGATACGTGCTTGTTGCTTTGTAGTTCTAGCTTTAACGCCTGCGCGCATCCATGCTAGTTCTTTCTTATAGAGTGATTTTTGTTTTTCTTGTTGTTTTTGTTCAATCACTTCATTTTCAGCACGCATTGCTATGTAATCCTCGTAGTTACCTGGGTATGCTGTTAACTTACCTCTATCCAATTCAATAATTCTTGTCGATACTTCATTTAAAAAGTAACGATCGTGAGTTACAAATAAAACTGTATGTGGGTATTGTTTCACATAATTAATTAGCCAGTTAATCGATTCAAAATCTAAATGGTTAGTCGGTTCGTCTAGTAATAATAAATCAGGCTGTTCAATCAATGTCTTAGCAAGAACTACTCGCTTTTGTTGTCCACCTGATAGTTCTCGAACATATTTAGTCGTATCATTAATACCTAATTTAGATAATATCGTTTTAATTTCAGCATTATAATCCCACGCATCGCTTTGGTCCATAGCTTCTTGAACTTTCATCATCGCATTGAATTGTGCTTCACTTTGGTCGATTGCGTAAGCATTCACAGCTTTTTCATAGTCTTTAATCACTCGTAAAGTTGGCGTATCTGAACTTAATACCGCTTCAAACACAGTCATTTCCCCATCTAAATCTTGCTTCTGAGAAGAATAACGAATTCGATAATGGTTGGGATGTGTAATATCCGCAGTAAAATCTTCATCTAATCCACCAATGACTTTGAGCAATGTACTCTTACCTGTTCCATTGATGCCAACAAGTCCAATTCTCTCGTGTTCAGAAATGGATAAGTTCAAATTATCGAATATCACTTTGTCTGCATAGGATTTATTTAAATGTTCAATTTTGTATGCTTCCATGCTTATCTTCCTTTTCAAATATCGAATTTTGTCAACTATCGAATTTTTAAAATAATTTTGTTAAGCTTAATTCAGTTCTATATATTATACACCTTTTTAAGCTTAAATGATACAAGGAGACCTACTTATGGCACAAATCTTCGAAAACTTGCCTCCTTACATTCAAGCACTCATAGCTGGTATCATCACATGGTTACTTACAGCACTTGGAGCTGCAGCTGTGTTTGTGTTTAAGAAAGTAAATGACAAAGTTTTAAATTCTATGCAGGGTTTTGCAGCCGGAATTATGATTGCAGCAAGTTTTTGGTCATTATTACAACCAGCAATCGAATCAAGTAAAGGAAGTTCATTACCATGGCTTCCAGCTGCTATTGGCTTTGTACTTGGAGGCATATTTATACGAGTATTAGATTATGTGATTCCTCATATTCATCAAAATGCTCAGGATAAAAACCAACAACGAGAAGGTGTTAAAACCTCTCTCAGTAAAAATGCATTGCTTGTTTTAGCAATCACGCTTCATAACATTCCTGAAGGATTATCTATTGGGGTCGCCTTTGGTGGCATGGCATCAGGAAATGGTCAAGCTACATTTCTAGGTGCCATTGGACTTGCCATCGGTATCGGTATCCAAAATATTCCAGAAGGTGCAGCACTCTCTATGCCAATTAGAGCTGCGGGTGCATCTCGCTGGAAATCGTTTAATTACGGACAAGCTTCGGCAATTGTTGAACCTATCTTTGCAACAATTGGTGCTGCGGCTATTTTAGTGGTCAATCCTGTTTTACCTTATGCATTAGCCTTTGCTGCAGGTGCAATGATTTTCGTTGTTGTGGAAGAACTTATTCCAGATTCTCAATCTGGTAACAATACAGATTTAGCTACAATGAGCCTCATGTTTGGATTTACGATTATGATGATTCTTGATGTTGCACTTGGTTAAGTGGTTATGATCCATTTTTGCTAGATTGCATTGATTGCAAATCGCTTATATTAAAAAAAGAGGACTATCAGATAACATGTTTCGCGAATAGCGAAGGATCTGATAGTCCTCTTTTGTGTAGAAAGGAAAAATCTGGATTGAGTAAACTTAGTTAAGCGACTCAATCCAGATTAATGTTAGATTATTATTTTTTCTCGTTACCTTTAGGACCTGCTTTGTATTCATACTTAGATGGGTTTACTTTCTTGAAGTCAGGATTTTTATAGAATCTGAACAAGTCACCGTTAAGAACACTGTCACTCATTTCAAGATCTTTTTCAACCTGTTTCTTATTCTTGTCGAAGTCCTTAGGTTTCTTAGTGAGTAATTCATTGTCTTTATTAGAGTAAATCTTACCATTTACGTATTTATAATCTTTGGTAATGAAATCTCCATTTCTAAATGGAACAACATCATTATGTTGTTTTGAGAACATGTCTGTACCAAACATTAAGTAATTCTTACTATCAATACCTAATAAATGTAGTACTGTCGGCATTACATCCATTTGACCAGCATATTCTTTATTCACGCCACCTGGTTTACCAGGTATTTTCAACCAGAAACCAGTACGGTTCAAGTCTGTGAATTTAGCTGGAGTGATTTTTTCACCTAATAATTTTTCCATTGCGTTGTTATGATTTTCAGAGATACCGTAGTGGTCACCATAAATCATAATTACTGACTTGTCATAAAGACCTTTTTTCTTAAGATCAGTAATGTACTCTTCTAATGCTTGGTCTAAGTAATGTGCCGTTTGAATATAACCGTCTACTGTTGCATCACCTGTATTAGGTTTATCGATTGAAGCATCTTTCTCATCCAATGTAAATGGATAGTGATTTGTTAATGTAATCATATGTGAGTAGAACGGTTGTTTCATCTTAGATTGATAATCCGCTGATGCTTTAAAGAATGGTTTATCTTTAAGACCAAGGTTAACAATATTATCGTCAGACATATCGTAATATGTTGCATCGTAGAATTTATCAATACCAAAGTGTTTATAGACCTGATCACGGTTCCAGAATGTTTTATAGTCACCGTGCATAACATTAGATGTGTAACCTTGCTTTTGGTCTAAAATGGCTGGTAACGATTGGTAAGTGTTATCGCCTTTTAGTGAGTATGCAGAACCTTGTGGTAATCCATACATACTATTATCCATTGTAAACTCGGCGTCTGATGTTTTACCTTGTCCAGTTTGATGGAAGAAGTTAGGGAAATAAGTAAAGTCTTTCTTACCACTTGATAATTTATTTAAGAATGGTGTGACTTCTTTACCATTTACCTTTTTATTGATTAGGAAAGTTTGGAAACTTTCTAAGTGAATTTTAATGATATTTTTCTTTTTCGCTACACCATAATATTCTTTATTTGGCTCAGTACGCTTTTGTTTCGTGTAATTAAGTACTTTTGTTAAATCATCTTCTGATGCAAGCGCTTTTTGTTGATTATTTTCGATTGTTTTTACACCGTCATAAACAGTGAAGTTGTATGGTCCTAAATATTTAACAAGATATTTATGGTCAAACGTTCTTGTTAATAATTCTGGTCTATCTGTTTCAGCAAATGCTAAATTTAAGAAGAATAAAGCTACTGATGCAGCCATAACAACTGGAACAAATTTCTTACTAAATGCTCTAGTATCTAACCAATTACGTTTAAAAATTAAAATAATAAGGTAGATAATTGTGTCAATGAAATAAACAAAGTCATACCATTTAAACGAAGCACCTACAGCGCCACCCATTGACTCAACGTTACCAGCTTGGTTCAGTGTACTAAAAGTTAAAAAATCTGAGAAGAATCGGAAGTACACGACATTCGCATAAAGTAAAAATGTTAATAGAAATCCTCCAATAAAAATGAACCAGAAAGCTTTCTTACCTTTGAAGAATAATAGCACACTCAATGTAAGTGCGATTAAACTGTAAGGATTCATAAGTAATATTAAGTTTTGTACTAGCCCCTTAACACCTAAAGAAAAATCAACATAATATGAAAAATACGTCTTTAAGGTAATGGTGAATACCGTTAATAAGAAAAACGCAAAAAGACTAATTTTCTTTTTGGGTAAACTCATGTTTGTTTCCTCCGTTAATAGTAATAAATCATTTTGAACATTTATCCCAATGTCATGTAATTAAATAAAAAGTTTCAAAGTTTTTAGATAAAAATTAATTACAAAACTTGATACGTCACTTTGAGATGATTATTTAATTATCAAAATGATATATTGTCGCTTTCGGACAATTCAATTTTTATTGGTTGTTTTACAAAATTTTATGTTCCATTGGCTCAGTTTTATTTGTGATCATCATCGTTCATTAGGTTATTTAACCTTTTAACACAACAATGCAAGCGAGTAACACTACACGAGTGAACTCACTTATACTTTAAGGTTGTTAACTTATTATTAAGAAATAATGAAGTTTGTAACCAAATTGTAATAATAATACATAGTTCAATTTATAAATATATAGTAATGTCACACAAATATCAAGCAAAAACATGATATAAAAGTGTAATTTTAAAGTTCAAGGGAGTCTATACCCTTAAACAACTTGCTTAGTTTCTTTATAAAAACAATATCTAATTATAATGATTAATGTTTATCATTTCATCATACTTTAGGACTAGCATATTATGAGTGATCAATAAATTTTTTTAAACCATGCGCGCTTTATTTCATCATTTCCAACTGCATGCGATATTCTATCCCATGAAATAGTTGATTTAACCAATTACTGTATTTAACTAAATTCTTTTCTGCGGTTTCAATATCTATAAATTGGAATTTCAATTTTGAACCTTGTGGCTTTTGAGCTAACTTCGTTAAATGATAGCTTGCGATGGTTCCAATTTGTGGGTAACTGCCCAATGTATAGTGATCATTCAATAACACAATGGGCGTACCATCTCTTTTAACTTGCACTGTTCCCTTTTTTACAGACTGATGCGCTGGCATATCGTCGTAATAAGCTTTAATTTTTTGGCCGTCTAACAACATCCCTACACGATTGGTCTTACTCGACACTTTATATTCGGATAGAGTAAAACGATTAATTACATCTTTTTTAAAGTCTTCTGTGCCTTTATTCTTAATAATATGGAAGACATCTGACATATAATTGAAGGATAATGCATATCCATCTATTCCCCAATCAGTCGTACGTGTTTCACCTAAATTTTCAAATAACTTTTTATGTCGCTTTGAATATGCTCGTTTAAGTTCAATCTCATCGCCTTTTTCAAGCTTTCTTCCTTTGAAACCACCAATTTTCACATTAAAATCAGTCGACGTAGAATTGAGCCAGTTATCTAACTTGAAACCCCCACCAACAGCTAAATAAACTCGTGAAGTACGACTTGTTTCTCTAAATTTGAGTACTTCGCCTTCTTCTATAAGATATAATTTATTAGGATAGATTGTGATGTTTTGTGTTTCGGCTTTAAAGTTTCCACCTGTCAAAGCAATAAGTGCAGGTTCAGTGAAACGAATTTCAGCCATTTTATGCGTCATCTCAAGTGTAGCTTCATTCTTATCATTTGCTACAAGTCGATTTGCAATCTCATGTGCTAAATCGTCGAGCGCACCACCTGGGATTACACCATCATGCTCATAACCATTTCTCCCAAAATCTTGAAAGCTACTGAATAGACCACTATTTTCTATTATGATCGACATATTTAAAATCTCCTAGCTCTATTTCATTTTTCTCTTTCGCAACGAACTTTACATTATCTCCTAATTTTAATAATGTGAAGTCTTCACGGTCAGGAAAGAATAACTGAAGTGGCGTATAACCAATCACTAACCAATCGTTGTATGTATCAGTTGTAACGATGCCACATTTTTTCCCTTCAATTATCACAGAACCAGCAGGAATAAACTTTTTCTGTTTACTTGTGTGATTCACGTGTAATTTTTTATGCATTCCTGTTAAATAAGGAAATCCAGGAGAATATCCCATCATTGAAACAAAATATTGTTCGCCAGTATGTAACTGGATAAAATCGGATAATTTAAGTTTAAGGTATTTCAATAATTCAGGTAAATCAGGTCCAAACTCATCTCCATAAACAATAGGCACTTCTAATGGTTGTTGGGCTTCATCGTTGTGTTTAATTTCTAATTGCACAGAATCAATTAAAGCCTTCATATATAGAAATGGTGATTGTATATTGTGATGTTTAATCATATCTCTCGCATCATAACAAATCATTAAATCAGACTCAGTAGGTACAATTTCAGTAATAAATGGATATGCTTTATCAATTAAGTATGATCTAAGCGCTATTAAATCTTCTGTAAGTTTTTGAGATACATCTTTTTCTATAGATACAACAATGGCTTGATCGCCTTGACTGTATACTTTCATATTTCCACCTCATACATATTAGTGATGATAAAACACATTCATTAAATCAATGACATGTGGCATCAGTGATTTTATTAAAAGATAAACCAATACACACGCACAAAGGCAAGTTATAGTGGCAGTCATTCTTGCACTTAGGTGTCTCTGTTTCGCCATCAACTTTTGTATAATATATTTATTTAGACTTACCAGCACTACCAATATAACGAACCATAATAATGCCATAGGCTACCTCTTTTTAATTATTAAAATTATCTTTCATTCTAATTTTATATATAAATTTTGACATCGGCAACCTCTCGTAAACTATTGATTAAGTAGAGATTAATTTGATTTGCTTGAATCTTCTTTTTTAAATCATCAACATAAATATCTTTCTCTATCATTCTACCTTGATCAAGAAGAGATTGTCTCATACATCCAAGTAAAAAGTCCTGATGATAAGTTGGAGTGTATAAGTCATTCCCCTCACCTATCATAATATTGCCAATATCGAATTCTAATATTTTTCCTGTTTCATCATATAATAGAATTAAATCTGTTTCATGATTATGTTCTAAATAATGACGTTCTGAAGTTTTATTCACTAAATATTTCTGATTAACGTGATGTGTTCTTTGAACTAAACGAGCAGTGAATAGTGTCTTTTCCGGTAAAGGTGCAATAATATAATCTAAGTGTCCATCGCGCTCCAAAGTTACTTTTAACCGATATTCGCCTTTTGGATATGTTTCTCTTATCAATTGTATTAATTCATGCCATTTTTGAGTATTTAAATTAAATTTTAAATCTGCACTAGACTTTTGAATTCTTTTAAAATGATAATCTAATCTTGGAATATCACCATTTTCAAGTCTCATTGTTTCAAATAATTGCATCTTATAAATTCTCCAAAATCTTAGTTTTATCGTGAAATTCTTGCACTTCATTTTCAGGGATAGAATCAATTGTAATACCAGCGCCCACCCCATAAATCGCCTCTTGATTTCTATATTCAATTGTACGTATAGGAATATTAAATATCATACGGCCATCTGGCAACAACACACCAATCGTGCCACAATAAATTGATCGAGGCGATGTTTCCAACTGTTGAATATACTTCATGGTACTTAATTTAGGCGCACCAGTGATAGAACCACATGGAAATAGTGCGCGCATGATATCGACTAAATTTGTCTGTGGCTTTAATTGACCGCTCACCATACTCGTCATTTGAAATACGGTATCATAACATTCAATCATAAATGGTTGATCAACGTTTATCGTGCCACTTTGCGAAATTCGAGTAATATCATTTCGAAGTAAATCCACTATCATGACATTTTCGGCTCTATCCTTTGCTGAATGCTTCAAAGCGTAGTATAACTGTTCATCTTCCTCGATTGACCGACCTCTTGGCATCGTGCCTTTCATCGGTTTACTTAAGATGACATTGTCATGCTCTTTGAAATCTCCTTTTTGGAAGAATAACTCTGGTGAAATCGAAGCCACTTGTATCTCTGGTGTATCTAATAAAGCTGTGTAGTGTCCATTCTGATGTGCTGTTAGTTTGTCATATAATGCTGTTATAGGAAAATGAATGGCCGAATACAAACGAGTCGTATAGTTCACTTGATAGGTATGCCCTTCTACAATTGCTTGTTGTATTAATTTAATTTTTCTCATCATGGCATCATCACTTTCATGAAATTTAAAATGATGCCTTTGTTTTGTGGAATTTAATTTTCTGTTGTGACTTGCACTAGCATTTTCTTTTTTATGCCGAACATCTTTAAATGAATAAGCTACTGCCAATATTTGATTTTCTTCTATTATATTGACGCTCATTTTATCATTAAAATAAGGTGCCGCTTCGTACGTCATATATAATGCCACATAACGCCCTTTTTGTTGTTCATTTTCCGCAAAATTAACAACCTCTCCCACTTCATCAAGGTGATAAGCAATTGCAGAGTCTAAACATTCTTCCATAATTAAATGATAATCTTTAGATTGATTCTCATCTTCGTAATATCGATAATTGAATTCAATATGCATATTGAACGCCTGCCTCATTTAAAAATAACTTAAGCTGTTCGTGTCCATACTCACTTAATATAGATTCTGGATGATATTGAACACCATAAACATGAAAATCGCGGTGCTGTACGGCCATAACAATTCCTTCATTATTATAAGCAGTAACCTTTAGTGAATGAGGTATTTGTAATGGATCGGCCATAAGCGAATGATATCGCATTACATTAAAGTATAAAGGAAGGTCCTTAAAGATTCCTTCATTTGAATGATGCAACGTTGTGGTATGACCATGAACTGGTTTATCATTATGTATAATTTGCCCACCAAAATGTTCAACGATGACTTGAAAGCCCAAACATACCCCTAATATAGGCACCTCTCGATAATATTCCGTGAGTATGGTTGCAAGTATAGGATAATCACTTGGACGACCAGGCCCAGGAGAAATAACAATTGCCTGAGGGTCTAATTGTTTAAGCATTGGAATCGTGACTTGATCAACGGATATGACCTGAACATCATCAGTTGTTTGGACTGTAAGATAATCTATTAAATTATATGTAAATGAATCATGGTTATCTATCATTACTATCATAAATGTGCTCCGTAGTTAAATTTTAATCATTTTTACTTTTGTCACTCTATTATCACAGAACGTGACTTGATTTTATATAGTATATCGTTTATTCTATTTTGCGTACAAAAATAAATAAAAAGAGGTTCCTAGCAGAAACCCTCTATAAAAAACTAGACAAGTATTCTACTACTATGAATGCGAGTATACATATACTTTTAGTTATAACATTAAAATGATATGTGTCCTTACATCTTCACGTCTATCTTTTTTATAGAGATAGACTTTTTTTATGCACAAAATTAATAACGATAAGGAGCTATACTAATGACTGAAAGTGACTTAAACAAAGATAAAGCAATTGTCGTATTTAGTGGCGGCCAAGATAGTACGACATGTTTGTTTTATGCTAAGAAACATTTTAAAGAAGTTGAACTCGTTACATTTAATTATGGTCAAAGACATGATACCGAAATTGAAGTAGCGAAAAAAATTGCCAACGAGCAAGGTTTAAAACATCACATCTTAGACATGTCATTATTATCTCAACTCACACCAAATGCACTTACACAACATGATTTAGACATTGAAGAAAATGAAGACGGTATCCCCAATACATTTGTCCCAGCACGTAATTTATTATTCTTATCCTTTGCAGGCGCATTAGCCTATCAAATCAACGCAAAACACATCATTACTGGTGTTTGTGAAACTGACTTCTCAGGATATCCAGATTGTAGAGATAGCTTCATTAAATCTATGAATGTTACGCTTAGCCTCTCGATGGGTAAAGATTTTGTCATCCATACACCACTGATGTGGTTGGATAAAGCCCAGACTTGGGAATTAAGTGACGAATTAGGTGTATTAGACTATATTCGTTACAATACGCTGACATGCTACAACGGTATCATCGGTGATGGTTGTGGCGAGTGTCCTGCTTGTAAATTAAGAGCCCGTGGTTTACATCATTACCTCAAAAGTAAAGGAGCTGAATAGCATGATGCAACAAATTTATCCAAGTGTCACACATCCTTATCAATTTGAATTAAATAAAGATTTCAATTTTTCTGCAGCACATTACATTCCAAGTGAAGATGCTGGTAAATGCATGAGAACACATGGCCATACGTATTTCATTAATATAACAATTGCCGGAGATACGTTGGATCATAATGGTTTTTTAGTGAATTTTAGTGATTTGAAAAAGTTAATACATGATCAATTTGACCATTATTTGTTGAATGACTTAACACCTTTTAAAGGAAAAAGTCCTTCTACAGAAATCGTCGCACAAACGATTTACAATATGGTACAAGATTATTTAAGCGATCGTGATAACCAACCTCAATGTGTACAAGTATATTTACGCGAAACTCCTACAAGTTATGTTGTTTACCGACCAAAGGAAGCGAAGTAAATCATGGCTAAAATACCTGTTTTAGAAGTATTCGGCCCTACAATACAAGGAGAAGGTCGTGTAATCGGACGTAAAACCATGTTTGTGCGTACAGCAGGTTGTGATTACAGCTGTAGTTGGTGTGATTCTGCTTTCACTTGGGATGGAAGCGCTAAAGAAGATATACGCCTTCTCTCTGCCGAAGAAATATATGAGGAATTACGCGAAGTTGGTGGAGATAATTTTAACCATGTCACGATTTCAGGTGGAAATCCTGCCTTGATTAAAGGTATTCAAGATTTAGTCGACTTATTCGAGGAAAAGAATATTTATACAGCTCTAGAAACGCAAGGCAGTAAATTCCAACCGTGGATGACACAAATTAATGATTTAACGATCAGTCCTAAACCACCAAGTTCCACAATGAAACCTAATTTAGATATTTTAGATTCAGTAATAGAACAATGTGTACACCATACCCTCAATCTCAAAGTTGTCATATTTAATGAAGAAGATTATGAATTTGCGAAAATGATTCACCATCGTTACCCATCCATTCCATTTTATCTCCAAGTGGGTAATCCTTATTTAGAGGATGACGTCGAGCATCATACTTACAAACTACTAGAGAGATATGAAAAACTAGTTGACCGTGTCATGGAAAGTAGTGATATGAATCATGTATATGTACTTCCACAATTACATACATTATTGTGGAGTAATAAAAAAGGCGTTTAAAATAATTAAGTTAAGACTTATTGAGTGTTTTGTAATGATTAAGTTTATGTTAATTGATATAATGTTGAAATGAAGAATTGTGGATAGGAGTTCAACATGATTATATATATATTAGTTAATATAGCCGTCGTCTTGCTTATTGTTGGCTTTGACCTTTATCGGCATCAATTCAATCAACTTAAGTTTAGCTCCATATTATTAGCGATATCGCTTAACAGTATTATTGATATTTATGTGATAGATAAGTTTAATTTCATTACTTTATCTACTGTATTGTTATTTTTAATATGGACATTTTTACAAATATATTTAAATAAAAAATTATATCCATTTCAGATTACAGAACAAAAATTTATAGCTACAATCTTTGCTATTGTTATAAGCCTTTCCCAATTTATCACTGATATTTCTAGTGAACAATCTGTATACATGTCTATACCATATTTAGCACCAGCAATATTTATCTTCGGTGCAGTGTTAGTATTTATCGGGACCTTTAAGATGTCTGAAATTGAACACATCTCTTTGTTAACCAAAGTTAAAAGACCTATTACTACCGGAACCATTGTCATCATCTTATCTTTTATAATAATGATGATTTTAACACCGTTTTGGTATGTATACGTGATTGTTTACTTCCTATTCATAGCATTTATTTTATGGCAAGGCATTTTCTTCGTAAAAAGAAAACAATAGCACTCATATTTATTCTAAATAAATTACTCAGATTGGGTTATCAATCCCAAAATACTTAGCTCTAAGATCATTTCTAATTTGGTGGGCAATCCAAAAGTTAGTTTAAAATTTAACTTTATGGTGCTCACTACCTGATAGAAATTGTCTTAGAGCTTATTTTATATCATTGTTCGTTTTAATCTCTTTAAAGACACAAATTTCCTAATAAACTGTTGCTTGATATTTAAGCAGATATATTTTTTCTTCTTTTAATCCCCTCTATCTACCATCACACTATTTATACATTCATTATCAAAAGTATAAATAAAAAGAATTTTGATTTAATTCTTTTTTAAATGTAGTTAAGAAATAGTTAATGGTTTAAAAATGTTATCCCGCTTAAACTAATCTTAAATACATATAGAAAAGAGGAATACATCATGAATACAAAATATTTATTTGCAGTCGGCGCAATTGTCACATCACTTACATTAGGTGCGTGTGGAAATTCTAATTCTGATCAAGAACATTCTCAACACAAAGATAAGCAACAAGAAGAAAGTAAAGTTAAAACTGATAAAACGAAAAAACTATTCGGTACGTTTAAATCCAAAAATGGTGAAAAAGTAGAAGGCACGGCTAAAATTGAAAATGGTAAATTAATGTTAGAAAATTATAAGTCATCTAAAGGTCCAGATTTATATGTCTTCTTAACTAAAGACGGTGATATCAAATCAGGTAAGAAAATCTCAACTGTAGATTACAATAAATCAAAACAAACTTTTAATTTAAAAAATGTCGATTTAAATAAATACAATGAAGTTACAATTTATTGCGAAAAGGCACATGTTATTTTCGGTGGAGCGAAATTGAAATAACTTAAATTAGCTTATTCATACGTTTGCAACTAGAGAAAGAGAGAGGATTAACTATGAAGAAATTAAGTTTATTAATCATTATTATCATTCGTATTATTTCAGGTATTGTGATTTTCAGACAAGGCTTGGAAAAATTTACGGGAGATTTTACTTTAAATGGATTAGTGCCTGTCATTCGTGATAATACCGATTCACCTCAATGGTATAAATGGTTCTTTGAAAATATCGTCTCACATTCAACAGGTTTGTTTAATTTTATCATTCCGTTAGGAGAAATGGCTATCGGTTTAGGACTCATCTTAGGCGTCTTCGCATATGCTGCAAGTTTCTTTGGCGCCTTTGTTATGATAAATTATATCTTAGCAGATATGATTTTTACGTACCCTCTACAATTAGCTTTCTTTATTATTTTATTGATGAGTCACTCATTACTAAATAAAGTTTCACTTAAAGAAGTTATCACTCATTTGAGAGAACGTAACAACCGAGGTGAAGACAAGCATGACACATTTACTGATCGTGGATGATGAGCAAGACATTGTAGATATATGCCAAACATACTTTGAATATGAGGGCTATCAAGTCACTACGACAACGAATGGAAAAGAAGCAATCCAATTATTATCATCAGACATCGATGTCATGATTTTAGATATCATGATGCCTGAAGTTTCTGGTTACGATATTGTTAAAGAAATGAAAGCAAAGCAACTTGATATTCCTTTTATTTACTTAACGGCTAAAACACAGGAACACGACACAATCTATGCACTTACACTAGGCGCAGATGATTATGTTAAGAAACCGTTTAGTCCTAGAGAACTCGTATTACGAACAAATAACCTACTCACGCGAATTAGTAAATATCAATCTTCTAATAGAATAGAACAACTCGAATTTAATGGATTAATATTAAATAATTCAAGTAAAACATTAACTATAGATAATCAAGAAATTCCTATGCGTATAAAAGAATTTGAATTACTATGGTATCTGGCTTCGCGAGAAAATGATGTCATATCTAAATCCGAACTTTTAGAAAAGGTTTGGGGATATGACTATTATGAAGACGCCAATACTGTCAACGTTCATATCCATAGAATACGTGAAAAATTAGAGAAACATCATTTCATCACATATACAATTACAACAGTATGGGGGTTAGGATATAAATTTGAAAGGAGCCGATAAGCATGTTCTCTATTCGTAGCCAAATTACCATCGGCGTCATTTCAAGTGTACTCTTAACTACCATTATACTTGTCATTGCATACAAACTGATGTGGTTCAACGGTCATATGACCTTCACATTAACCATTACGACAATGATAACAAGTTGTTTAACACTTTCAATTTGTAGTATTTTTATTACGCCATTAATCCAGAAAATTAAACAATTCAACATCAAGACAAAGCAATTCGTTAACGACGAGCATTTAATTGACGATGATACATTTCAATCTCCAAGAGAAATTAAAGAACTTAATGATTCATTTAACAAGATGGCAGACGCAATCACTAAACAAATGGACATGATTAAAAACGAACAACAGGAAAAAACGGAAATTATTCAAAATCTTGCCCATGATTTAAAAACGCCACTCGCAGGAATTCTCTCATATACAGAAGGATTACGCGACGGGGTCATTAGTGAGAAACAAGAAGTTCACGCTGCTTATGACGTACTCATTAAACAAGCAAATCGTCTTTCTACATTATTCGATGACATGACGCACGTGATTTCACTTAACACTGGTCGTTCTTATCCTTTGGAATTAATTCAACTCGACCAATTACTAGTCACTATTCTTCAAACTTATGAACAACGAATTAAGCAAGAGAATCGAACACTAGAGGTCAATTTCAGTAACAATATTGATGCATTCTACCAATATCGACCTCCATTAGAACGTATTTTGACTAATTTATTAGAGAACGCTTTAAAGTTTTCTAATTATGGTAGTCGCATCGATATTATTATTTCTGAAAATGAAGAAAACGATTGTATCAACATCGCAATTAAAGATGAAGGTATTGGAATTGTACCTGAACTTCAATCTCGTATTTTTGAGCGGACTTTCAGAGTAGAAGACTCAAGAAATACTAAAACAGGTGGTTCAGGATTAGGATTGTACATTGCTAATGAACTTGCTCAACAAATTGATGGATCAATCATTGTTGGAAGTGAACTTAATGTGGGAACTACAATGACACTCAAGTTAAAGAAATTTGATATTTCATCACATTAAAATAGCGATAAGATGATTTCTATTTGAAACCGTCTTATCGCTATTAATATTTTTGTCCTTTTCATTATTTTAATGGACATGTTCTTTATATTGTTCTTCTTCATTATTAGCTTGATGACTTGATTGTTTAAGTGCACTATCTTTATGATAATCGCTAAATTGATAGTAATCATCTTTAGCTTTAAAATGAGACGTTTGATTGTCAGAACGTTCTTCTTCAGTTTTATTTTCATTATCAGATGGTTTAAGGTTTGTCGCCTGAACAATATATTTCGGTCTGCGTTTAACTTCATAATAAATACGACCGATATATTCACCTATCACACCAATAGATATCAGTTGTATTCCTCCCAGTAAGAGTATGGCAGCAATTGTAGTGAAATATCCTGGAATATTGATACCTGAGATTATAATATTAATTAATAGATAGATAATGTATAAGATACTGATTGAAAATGTAAACATACCTAAGTAAATCATCATACGTAAAGGTTTATTATTGAATGATATTAATCCATCAATACCATAATTTAAAAGTTTTCTAAACGTCCATTTTGACTCTCCTGCTTCACGCGTCACATTCTCATAGGTAAAGACTTTAGTATTATATCCTATCCATTCGAACAATCCTTTTGAAAATCGATTATATTCATCAAGTGATGTCAGTGCTTGAACTGCGCGTTGACTGAGTAATCTAAAGTCACCCACGCCATCTTCAAATTGAACGTCCTCCACGAAAGCGTTGATTATTTTATAATATAATCGTGACATGGATTTACGTGCGAAGTTCTCACCTTCACGATCTCTTTTAGCAATAACTTGATCATATCCTTCTATAAACCCTTCAATCATGTGAGGAATATATTCTGGAGGATGTTGTAAATCACCATCAATCATTACGACTGCATCATGATTGATACTATTTTGATAACCAGCTATCATCGCGGCTTCTTTACCGAAATTTCTACTAAATGAAAGGAATTTGACATGAGAATCATAAGCAGCAAGATTTTGTAAATGATCGATTGTATTATCCTTGCTACCATCGTCAATAAACAGTAAATCGTATTCATAATTTTTGACTAAACTATCTTCTGTCATAATTTCAGTCAACTTGTCATATGTCTTTAATACGACTTCGCCTTCGTTATAACACGGAACGATGACTCTGATTTTCATTTAATTACATCCTTTTCTATAAAGTTATTTAATAATATTTTATCAATTTCTTAATAGTATATTCTAGCCAAAACTATTCATTTACATAATCTTAACTTTAGCTAAATATTTGTAATTGTTCATTATTATTAAATAATAGACGTTTTCACTTCAAAAAATAATGTAATTAATCAAAGTTTTTAATCCTAAACGCTTCACCAGTATAACTTACCTATCCAACTACTTTAAATCGCCAATACTTACGTCATCAGGATCTTTACCCTGACGTGCATTTTTGTTTAAACTATCAATCTCCGCTACCTCTGTAAGTTCTAAATTAAAGTCTAAAATATCAAAGTTTTCTCGAATACGTTCTGGCGTCTTAGATTTTGGAATAATGATTCGATCATGTGCCAAATGCCAACGTAATACAACTTGGGCAGGTGTTTTACCATGTCGTTGTGCAATATCTACAATGGTTGGATGATCTAAGAGACCTCTATTTCTCATTAAAGGCATCCACGCAGTGACTTTAATATCATGTTCATCACAGAATTCTTGCACCTCTTTTTGGTTAAAATAAGGATGCAATTCAATCTGATTAACTTGAGGTACAACATCCGTTGCGTCCATTAACTTTTTCAAATGATGTTCCTTAAAGTTACACACACCAATCGCTTTTACTTTACCTTCTTCATATAACTTTTCCAACGCTTTATAAGATTCAATAAATAAGCCATCCTTTTCACAAGGCCAGTGAATTAAGAATAAATCAATGTAATCTAAACCTAAGTTCTCTAGTGAGCGATTAAAGTATTCAATGGTACTGTCATAACCTTGATAATCATTCCATAACTTTGAAGTGATAAATAATTCGTCACGATTCATTTCAGAATTGTTTAAAGCTTTACCTAAAGCCACTTCATTTCCATAGAAATATGCTGTGTCGAATGCACGATAACCAGCGTCTAATGCAGTTTTTACTACATTGTCCATTTCTTCATCAGTGATCTTGTATACACCTAATCCGATCGACGGCATTGGGTACCCATTATTTAAGACTTGCGTATCATTAACCATTCTATGTATCTCTCCTTTATTTATACATCTTCATTTAAATACTTACCGATGCAGATTCATCTTGAAAATGAAAACCTTTCTCTAAATAAGTATGATTCATCCTTAACTATAGTTCTGTACGTCTCAATAAGCATAACCTATGGCCTATTTACCACACAAATAAAGTGTTTATTTGCACATTTTCATCATTTAAATATTGAAAAAGCTCTAAGACGATTTCTATATAAGAAATCACCTTAGAGCCAAGCTGACTAGAAGCTAATAATTATTTAAGTTTAATTCTCAACCTATTAAGGCTTTACTTTTATGATTCAGAATGATCATCGTCAGATTCTTCATCCATCGTTGGTCTTGATTGGTTAAATTCATATTTTAAATTAATCCATATAATTTGATGATTATCGACTTCAGTAATAATCCAACGATCAAATTCTGTATCTACGTAATCATCTTTTTGTAAGTTGGTATTACGTGATTGAAGCCAACCGCCAATCGTATCAATATCTTCGGAATCTTCAAATTCAATACCAAATTGTTCGTTCAAGTCGTCTAGTAGTACACGACCGTTAATTTGATAGGTAGAATCATCAAGTTTAACGATATCATTGACCTCATCATCATCAAACTCATCTCGAATTTCACCAACAATCTCTTCTAAGATATCTTCCATTGTTAAGATACCTGCCGTACCACCATATTCATCAATGATTAGACTCATATGGACATGTTCTCTTTGCATACGAATAAGCGCATCACTTATACGTGTTGTTTCAGAAATCATTGGTAATTCATGAATGTAATTTGCAATTTTGATAGGCTTTCCTGAAGCATATTCTGTTAAAAATTCCTTAACGTTAATAAATCCTTTGACATGGTCTTTATCCCCATCCTCTGTAATTGGATAGCGAGTAAATTGATGTTCTTTAATTGTTTCAAGTAATTCATCCACGTTAAATGGTTCATTAAGGGTGATCATTTGAGTACGTGGCACCATGATATCTTTGGCATGACGTTCATCAAATGAAAAGATATTCTGCATATATGCAAGCTCTGTCTGATTGATTTCTCCGCCGTTATAACTATTATTTATAATAATTTTAATTTCTTCTTCTGACATCGCATCGGTTTGCGCATCAGGATCAAAACCAAACATTCTAACAATTATACGTGCTGAACCATTCATTAACCAAATTAACGGTTTCATAATATTACCAAAGTAATAAAGTGGTCTTGAATAAAGTAATGCAAGTTGTTCAGTGTGTTGAATCGCAAATGATTTAGGCGCTAATTCACCTAATACCACATGTAAATAAGTCACTACAATAAATGAGATAACAAACGAAATTGTCGTTGTTAACGCATCAGGTAAATGTAATAAATCGAATAGAGGATGCAATAACTTTTCAAATGTAGGCTCCCCTAACCAACCTAAACCTAATGAAGTCACCGTAATACCTAACTGGCATGCCGATAAATAATAGTCTAGATTAGCAATCATTTTTTTTACTATTTTAGCGCTTCTATTTCCTTCTTCAACTAATTGTTCAATTCGTGTCGATCTCACTTTAACAAGTGCGAATTCTGATCCAACGAATACCGTTGTTAATGCAATCAAAAGAAAAAATGTGATTAAACTAATTATGGTCGAAGTTTCCAATTAATTCCCTATTTCTAGGGATTCACCTCCATATTATATGTGCCACCCATGGGTAACACGTATTGAAATCATCTTTTATACTCAAGCGACGACTACATGTTAAGACCTTCCCATTGTGACACCCCCGAAAAAAATGTAATTTCTTCTATTTTATCATATTTCGTTTCTAGAATGTTAAATATAAACCTAATGCTACATTATAATGGAAACAATTACCCCATTCAATAAAACACTTTATTTATCAAAATGATGGCACTCACCATTTTTAATTGTATTAATGACATTGCAATCATCATCTAATATCACAATATCTGCATCTTTACCCATTTTTATACTTCCTTTAACATCATCGATACCTAAAGTAATTGCCTGATTTAAACTTGTTACTCTCCATAAGTTCTCTAGTTTATCATCAGTATATGTCATTAAATTTTGAAGGCCTTCGTTCATTTTCAAGATACTACCAGCTAGTGCGCCACTAGCAAGACGTGCTTCTTTACCTTTAACGATGACATTTTGACCACCTAAATCATACTCTCCTTCAGGCATTCCTTTAGCTCTCATCGCATCTGTAATTAGATAACAATGTTCATTGCCTTTAAGTTTATATGCGAGCGCTATAGACGCAGGATGTGAGTGCACACCGTCTACAATCATTTCAGTATTTAAACCTTTATTTAACCAAGCAGCACCAAACACGCCTGGTTCACGATGTGCAAATCCTGTTGCTGCATTATATAAATGTGTGATATGTTTCGCGCCGTGTTTGATAGCTTCATTTGCCTCATCGAACGTTGCTACGGTATGGCCTATTGAAAAAATAATATCATCTTTCATAGCATTCAACGTTTCTTTAGCATTGTCTACCTCAGGTGCAAATGTGATAATTTTGATTAAACCATTAGCCACATTTTGAAAGGCATGAATTTGTTCAACTGAAGGTCTTTGTACATATTTTGGATGTTGTGCGCCTACTTTATGTTCAGAAATAAATGGACCTTCGAGATGAATTCCTACGATTTCAGCAGCAGAATGTTCATCTTGTTGCGATTGATATTCGGCAATATTTTTTAGTGCACGGTTAATATTGTCAGTCGACTGCGTCATCGTTGTTGCCAAGAAAGATGTTGTCCCTTCTGATAATAAAGATTCTGCCAAATGTTGTAATCCTTCATAAGACGCATCCATTGCATCCTCTCCATATCCGCCATGAATATGGATATCTATAAATCCAGGCACAATATGTCGCCCCTCCGCATCAATACGTTGAATTGAATCTTGAGAGGCTACTTCTTGAAAATGCCCTTCACCTACGTCTGCGATTTTTCCGTCTTTAATATGAACGAATCCTTTGTCGATCACTTGATTTTCTGTATATACTTTCCCGTTCGTAATTACATATTCTGACATGATTGAAACCTTCTTTTCTTTGTATTATCTAATGATTCTTCAGCTATTTTATTATAGCTTTCTTTACGCGCTATATCATTTATTTCTATTTGAATCTACTCAACTTTTTCTGAAGATTAACATTGTTGTCATGTTCCATAAAGTTTCATTTAATATAAAAAGCCCCTGCCAACTACATTAATTTTGGCAAGAGCTTGTCGTAATTCTATTATTCATCCATTGCTTCAGAAGCTTGAATTTCATTTTCAGTTACTTTAGGTTTTAAGAAACCATATAATAATGCTGAAATCAATGTACCTACAACTAATGCAAGCAATGTTTGTAGAAAATGACTAAAGTCTGTCGCAAGTATAACAATGATACCGCCATGTGGCGCATTAATTCTTGAACCTAAACTTAGGGCGAGTGCACCAGCAACACCTGAACCAACCATCATTGATGGAATTACACGTAATGGGTCGGCTGCTGCAAATGGGATAGCACCTTCAGTAATGAATGATAATCCCATCACATAGTTTGGAACAATTGAACCTTTTTGTTCTTTCGTAAATTTCTTTCTAAAGATTAACATAGCTGTCGCAATCGCTAATGGTGGAATCATACCACCAATCATAGCTGCTGTTATTGGTGCAGCATTTCCTTCAGTTAATGCCGCTGTTGCGAAGACATATGCCGCTTTGTTAAATGGTCCCCCCATATCGATAGCCATCATTGCACCAATCACTAAACCTAGTAACATGATATTTGAGCCAGATAAGCTATTTAAACCATGAAGTAATAAATGATTGAGCCATGATGCGGGTGGATTGAATATATATACCATTAGTAAACCAGTGATTGTTACTGAAAGTACTGGATAGATTAATGTTGGTTTTAAACCTTCAACTGCTTGAGGTAATTTACGCGTAATATATTTAATTCCTTGTGTTAAGTAACCTGCTAGGAAACCAGCAATAATACCACCAATAAATCCTGATCCGCCAGAAATAGCTAGCATACCACCAACTAAACCTGCAGCAAAACCTGGTTTATCTGAAATACTACGAGAGATGAAACCTGCTAATACTGGGATAATCAATGCGAAGGCACTATTTTTACCAATATTCCATAATTGTTCAGCAAACGCATTATGTTCTGAACTTTTAGGATCGAAAGAGTTTGCTCCGAATAAGAACACAATTGCCATTAAAATACCACCAGCGATAACAAGTGGTAACATATTTGAAACACCATTCATTAAGTGTTTGTAAAATGCTTTACCAGGGCTCAGTTTTTCTTCTTTTTCATCTTTATTGCCTCTAGCACTATCGCCACGAGCAACAAATGGTTTACGGTTTGTGTCTAATGCTGTGTTAATTAATTCTTCTGGACGTTTAATTCCGTCCGCAACTGGAACTTCCACCACATTTTTTCCATTGAAACGATCTGTCTCAACATGAACATCAGCTGCTACGATAATTCCTGTAGCACGTTCAATGTCTTGCTCTGTTAAGTGATTTTTAACACCACTTGAACCGTTAGTTTCTACTTTAATTTTGACACCCATTTTTTCGGCTTGTTTTTTCAAAGCATCGCGTGCCATATACGTATGTGCAATACCTGTTGGACAAGCCGTCACAGCTAATACATATGGCTCATCGCTTTGATCTGAATCTGTACTTCCAGCAGTAGCTCCTACTGCATTTGATTCATTCTCTTGCGCTTCTGCTTCTTCCTCTTTTGTTGCTCCATCATCCGCTTCATCAATAATTTGCAATACTTTTTCAGGTGATTCAGCATGTATTAATCTTTCGCGAACATTTTCATCCATTAAAATGCCTGAAAGTTTAGCTAGTGCATCTAAATGTGTTTGAGCGCCACCTTCTGGTGCAGCAATCATAAAGAATAAGTGTGCAGGTTGCATATCTAAACTTTGGTAATCCACGCCTTCTTTAGACTTCCCAAAGGCAATTGCTGGTGATTTAACCGCTGCTACCTTGGCATGAGGAATAGCAATCCCTTCTCCAATACCTGTTGTACTTTGTGATTTGCGATTGTGTCTTTTGTTAATAGTTCTGTGATTCTCATTTATTTCACTCCCCATCAAGTACAGAAATTGTAACTTGAGATTTAATTTTTTCTATAGCATCCCTCGTTGCTAAATCTTCATCAAATGCAGTAGCTGTTCCTGAAGCGACTGCTTGTTTGAAAGCGTCTTGGATAGATAAACCTGAGGCTAAGCCAGCAACCATCCCTGCAACTGTACTATCGCCAGAACCAACAGTATTGACTACTTGCCCTTGAGGGTTCACGGCTTTAATACTTTGCTTTTTATCTACATAAATTGCACCATCGCCACCTAACGAGATAATGACGGATTGAGCACCCATTTTAAGAATTTCCTTACCATATTTAACAACGTCTTCATCACTCGTTACCGTTGTATTAAACATCACTTCGAGTTCATCTTTATTGGGTTTAATGAAAAGTGGTTGATAAGGTAATACTGTTTCGACTAAATCCTTTTCCGCATCTACAACAAGTTTAGCGCCAGTATCTTTAGTGATTTCAGCTATTTGAGCATATGCATCACTTGGAATACTATTGGGTACGCTACCCGCTACAATGACCGTATCGTCACTTGTTGTATTTCTAATCTTTGTTAGAAGCGCTTGAAATTGTTCATCAGTGACTTTAGGTCCTGGTGCATTGATTTCGGTCTCTTGACCTGATTTAAGTTTCACATTAATACGCGTATCTTCATCTACTTGAATAAAATCTGTTTGGATTTGACTATCTTCTAATGTTTTAGAAATAAATTCTCCTGGAAATCCTCCAGCAAAACCTAATGCAGTAGAATCAACATCTAAAGTTTTAAGTACTCTTGAGACATTGATACCTTTACCTCCTGCAAATTTATATGTTGCGGTTGCTCTATTTAATCCTTTTAAATTAAACCCATCCGTAAACATGATGTAATCGATGGAAGGATTAAATGTTACTGTATAAATCATGACTTACCTCCTACAAAGTGATATTCGCTTAGATATTCCTCTGTCACTTTATTTTTAAATGCCTTCTGAGATGTAATGATTTTAATCCCTTCTGACTTAGGTACTCTTGCAAAGTACACTTGGTTAAATTTCGTTTGATCTACTAATATGTACTTATCATTTGAAAGTTTCATTGCCGTTTCTTTAATCAACGCTTCTTGTTCATCCGGAGTGGTAAATCCGTATTTCAAATCAATACCATTCATTCCGATAAATGCGCGATCAAAACAATATCTTCTTAACGTTTCCAATGCATTTGCACCAACTGTTGCCATGGTCGTTTCTTTCACTTGTCCGCCTATCATTAGTGTTTTTATCCCATATTTCAAAAGTTGCTCAACATGCGTCATACCATTTGTTACAACGATGATATCTTTGGCATCTATATATTGAATCATTTCAAAAGTTGAAGACCCTGCATCTAAAAAGATACATTCATTATCTTGTATCTCTTGCGCAGCACGTTTACCTATTTCTTGCTTTTCACGTAAATTCTGAGTCAATTTTTCAGATAAGCCAGGTTCTACTACTCGATTTTGATTGAGCGTTGCACCACCATGAACACGTTGTAATTTCCCAATCTTTTGTAGTTTAGATAAATCTCTTCTAATCGTTGAGGCACTACAATCCGTGCGATCAATTAATTCTTGGAGTGTTAAAAAGTCTTTTTTAGTTAATTCTTGTAATATCAAATCATGACGTTTTTCTGAAATCATCTTGTCACCCCATCTCAATCATTATTATAATGAGTACGCTTACATTTTTCAATCATAAATTGCCAAAAACAATCAAAAACATTCATTTTGTGACAAAATAAAAAACACCCTTTTTATGAGGTGTTTTTATTTCTGACTGTAATATCAAGGTTTAAACCATTTAAATGGTTGTGATTCATACTTTCAAAATCAATCACAATATTATATTTTACCAAGTTAATCGTGTGTAATATGTGCAACTTGTGCTTCTGTCATTTTAATTAAATCTTCGACTTTAATGATAATCTGCATACCACGTTGACCACCACTCACATAAATTTTATCCAAATTTTGAGCAGAACGATCAATAGTGGTCTTGAATAAATGTTTCATCCCAATTGGCGAACATCCGCCTCTTACGTACCCAGTGACTTGTTTTAATTGATCTAGTGGCATTAAATTAAGCTTTTTCTCGTTAACTACGTGCGCGGCCTGTTTCATATCTAATGATGCATTGACTGGAATAACAAAGACAAAGTGTTCATGATTCGCATTTTCTAATACAAGCGTTTTATAAACTTCTTCAACATTTGCCCCTACCATTTTGGCAATTTGCTCACCGTGTTGATGTTTCTCGGTTACTTCATAAGTGTTAGTTTCATAATCAATTTTTGCACGATCTAGCATACGCATCGCATTGGTCTTTTTCGTTTTAGCCATCTTTTTCACCTTCAATATTATAACTTCATTCGATAACTATTTTATCATGTAATGGAAGAATCATTTAACCAGTCATTCAGTCATTTCAACTACGCATTGGACATTCACATAATAAAAATCACTCTTCCTGTTTAATCTGAAAGAGTGATTGTTAATGTGTGTACAATCTTTTAGTATTCACGTGCCCATTTTTATCGACAGTAATATCTGTTTCATGTTTACCATGCATATCTGTAAAAGCATATTCCGAAGTTGGTGATTGACTGTGCATATGGTCAATTTCGTAATTCGTGTTCAAATGATTGTTTGCATAATTCAAAGCAATAACATTACACTCTTGTGGTGTGAAATCATAAGAAGTTTGACCGTTATCAACTTTTTTATTGTAGTTTTTATTATTGATTTGCTTACTCTTGTCGTTTTCGTCTTTTTCTGATGCTTTTGCAGTATAGTTTGAATGTAAATTAAATGTATCTTCGATGTAAGAAACTTTATTTGCTTTTGAAAATGTACATATCGTTTGGTGTACTTTTGCTAAAGCATTTTGATTTGTAGCTAGGAAGATTAATCCTACTAAACAAATAGATAGTATAACTGCTACAATACTTAATAATAAATTTTTCAAATTCATCTCCTTACCCACATTTCTCTTGAGATTTTCATCTATCTTAACATAATAATTTTCATAAAAAGATATGTAGGTTGCAATTTAAATAGATTGTAATATTTGTAACATGAATTTTACTGAAGTTGTTATTTTTGTTACATAAAAGACGCATTAAGCATGCTTAATCAAATTTAATTTTTCGGTTTTTGACTATAAAATATGTAGAAATCATTATAAATGTTCCTCAATCGCAAACATATTAAAAAATCCCAAAGAAAACTTAAATCTTGTTTCTTTGAGATTAAAATACTTCATTATTATGATTGCTGTGTTTTCTTACGCTTTGATCTTAGGCCCTTTTCAATAAAGATAATTACAATTCCACATAAAGACACTGCAATGGCCATGTAAATCGGAAATTCTAAGTTAATATCGAATAATGCACCTGCTACAAGTGGACCGACGAAATTCCCCATACTCGTGAATGTCGAGTTAAGTCCACCTGCAAAACCTTGTCGATCTCCTGCTATATTAGAGAAATAATTGGTTAGTGCAGGACGTATCATATCGAATCCAATAAACACAATAAAACTGATAACCATAATCGTCCAGTAACCATTAGCAACAACGAGCATAACAAGAACAATTGCTGAATATAATAATGACCAGGCAATGAAGTTAAGCTCTGATAAATACTTCATAAATTTATCAAAGAAGAATACTTGGAATAATGCGCCAAATATTCCACCGCCTGTAATCGCAATAGAAATGTCTTGAGGCGTATAGTTAGCTTTATCTGATGTATATAAAGAGAACAATGTTTCAAATGCTGATAAACCAAAGGCTAATACTAACGTTAAAATGACAGGCGTGATAAAGACTTTCCAATTGATTTTAGTGAGTAATTCAGGTTGATATTGATGGAAACCATCTGTCGTTTCTTTTTTAGGATTATGAATTAAAACAAGAGACATGATAAACGCGATGGCACCTAAAGTTCCGGCAAAATAGAACGGAAGTCTATGAGAAAATTCAGCTAAGAAACCGCCAAATCCAGGACCTAAAATAAATCCTGAATTAATAATTGCAGACATATAGCCAAAATTCTTCGCTTTATCTGCACCTGGAGAGATGTCAGCAATCATTCCTGTGACACCAGGCATTACCATTCCTGCACTAAATCCCCCTAGTACACGAGAGATGATTAATATTGTAAATGTTTGTCCTGCAGCAAACATAAATTCAGATATTGAGAATAAAACGAGTCCAATACAAATAATGAGTTTCTTTCCTAATTTATCTGCCAATGTTCCGCCGAATGGTGAAATAATCATTTGAGACAAAGCAAATGCAGCAACTAGTAAACCTAAATCACTACCTTTTAATCCCAAATCTTTTAAATAAACGGGTAACACTGGAATCACAAGACCTATTCCTAAAAATATAAGGAAAATATTGAAGTAGAGTGTAAATAATTGTTTTTTCATAAAGTGACCTCCTCTCTATATAAATTTTCTGAAGATATTTCATATTAAATCTTAGTTTTAGCTAATTCTTTATATTTATAAATAGTTAAATAAACGTAGTTTCATTACTTAAGTAACTAAAAGTTTCTACATTGTATACTATTTCAATATCATATTACAATAGCTCATCATTAAAATTTAAGCATTTCACCTTTTTTCACTGTATACTTTTACTTATAAAAGTTATCAAACAAAGGGGGTTATGTTATGAAATATCAAACTGAAGGCAACACAATTGTACTTGTATTAGAAAAAGGGGAAGACATTATAGGCTCAGTCACAAAAATCGCACAACAATATAATGGTAAATTCGGTTCAGTAAGTGGCATTGGTGCATGTGATGCTGTAACTTTAAATTTCTATAACTTAAATACACAAGAATATGAAGCGAAAGACATTAAAGAACCATTAGAATTAATAAGCTTACTAGGCAATATCTCACACATTGATGATAAACCATTTGCACATTTACACGCTACATTTGGAACTCAACAATATGAAACCCTCAGCGGTCATCTGACTAAAGCAATTGTTTCTGCTACTGCTGAAATTATCATTACAATGACTTCACTCGATATCAATCGCATCCATAACAAAGAGATAGGTTTAAATTTATTAGACCCTTCATAACTATTTTCTTCACCTTTCATTTAATAATGATAGACTGTAAATCATTCGATACTCATATTATTTGATATGCCTTAGGTTAAAAGTTATCATTAAAATCCGACTATCAAATTTTTTAAAACTTTAGGAAAGTAGTGCATGACAGTGCAACCACGTTATATTGCAAGGATATACTTTATTATTTTATTTACCATCTCGTTAGCAGAAACGAGAGTCTTTAACTTTATGACGCTTAATTTATTTTTAGCATATATTCCTTTTGAATTATGTTTACTTTTAAAGCTCTTTAAACCTAAAAAAGCATTCGAGTGGCCGTTATTTATTATTTTCGGACTTGTATTCTTACTATTAGTACCTAATACCTTTTATATGATTACTGATTTAATACATTTAAACCAATTTCAATTTAACTTTCTAGTGGGATTGAATCTTACTGAATGGATATTCTTCACATATCTTATGCTAGGTGTCTTTTTAGCAATGTATGTCATGATTCTCATATTTATGGAGATAGAACATTTTACATCTCATGTATGGTTGAACCGCGCACTAATTGTTGTACTTATGTTCTTAAATGGATTAGGTATTTATATAGGCCGATTTTTAAGACTTCATACGGTTTATTTAATTAATGAACCACTAAAAATCGTGACAGAAGTCCTCTCAGTATTTAGTTTAAAAACTTTCATGTTTGTACTTTTAATGGTCTTGATGCAAGCTGTACTGGCCTTAATTGTTAAAGGGGTGAGATTACAAAAATGATTTTCAATATTACGCTTTTAATCATTATTCTCATCGTTCTACAGCTTATCGTCGGGCATTTTTGGCATGATATAGGTTTTAGTTATACTCAAAGCATCTTATTAATGTGCTTACCTTTAGGTATCGGTTTATTTCTTATGCAAGTCTTTTACTACGAAAGACGTTATCCGAACTGGGAAGTGCCACTTAACATTAAATTAAGACTTAAATATATGTATATTCTTACTTTACTGGAGTATGTAGCAGTATATATTTGTCTTTTCATATTAAAATAATTTAAAAGCATAGCAATCAGAACATAAATTATGCCCTTCCATTATCGATCACTATAATGGAGGGGCATAATTTTCTTTATTCTAACGCCTTAAATTCTGACATCACGTGTGTTCTGCTTTCACTGTGATTGACGATTTGTTTAGGATAATCCTTACCTAGTTCTATCCCTTGTTCTTTGATTTGACGTTCGTATTTATGTGTATCATGTAAATATTTTGCATCGATATCATTCAGTGTTTGTACGAACTTTTTAATATATAAAGCATCTTTATCAAAGCGTTCACTTTGTCTCACTGGATTAAACATTCTAAAATAAGGCACCGCATCTGTGCCAGTTGAAGCCGACCATTGCCAACCGTGCACATTTGAAGCAGAATCATAATCAATGAGTTTTTGTCTAAAGTACTCCTCACCCCAAGTCCAATCGATAAATAAATCTTTAGTGAGAAATTGAGAAACGACCATTCTCATACGATTATGCATATAACCTGTCGTATTAAGTTCTCCCATAGCCGCATCAATAATAGGAAATCCTGTTTTCCCTTCTTTCCATAAATTGAAATTTTCTTTATTATATGACCACTGCAAATCACGATATTTGTCTTTAAATGATTGATGCGCTGTTTCAGGGTAATACGTCATTAATACATAATAAAATTCTCTAAAAATTAACTCACGAATAAAAGATTCGTAATTCTGCTCATCCTTGTCATAATTCTCAAGCAAATCGTTGAATATTTGAATAATATCCAAAACGCCGTAAGCTAAATAAATACTTAACTGACTTGTGAGCACTTCAGGCAAATATTCTCGGTTAGTATTATAGTTTTCAATATCTTTATCTAAAAAGTCAGACCACCGATACTGAGCATCTGCCTCACTTATACCGTATTGACTATAATCACCTTTTACCTTTTGTTGTGATTTGACACCCATTTTTGCGATATCTTTAATATCATAGCTAAATACTGATCTTTTCATTAAATAAGGTCGCCATTTTTTATAAAAACTTGTGAATACTTTATATGGTTCTCCTTTATTATTGCGTGTTTTACTCGGTTTAAAATAATGATTCGCTCTTACTGAAACCACAGATATGCCTTCATTTTTAAAGGACGCACTTTGCTGTAAAATATCATACTTTTCTTCATGGTAACTCATAATATCTCCTGCCAAGACAACCTCGGATATCCCTTTATCTTTGCAAAAATGAGTAAGTTCATCATAATCTACAAGAAACGGTTGAATATCGTAGTCATGCAACGTATCCACAAACTTTTGCAATGTACCATAATAATAATTTGCCTTCATTTCCGCTTCTTTATCAAACTTTTCTTGAGGAATGATGAAATAGCATTGATCTATATCTTCCTTATTTTGAGAGATGTACTCAAACAATGGGTTATTTTCAAGTCTAAACACTCTATTTAAAATGACACCTACTTTCATCGTTGCTACCACCTAACATTAAGATCTTTTTATCTTTATACCCTAAAATGAAGTCTCCAATACTACACAATTTTCCTATGAAATAGACAACAAATAGGAGCGGAAATACACTTTAACAAAATTAATTTCGTTGTCTGCACCCAATTCGCATGTTTGCCGAATTTCTTTTTTTAAAATTTACTATGTTGGGGCCCCGTCGGCAAGGATGGCTAGTAATGATAGGACCTTGATTTAAGCGCATTTTCAATTCAAGTCTCTACTGCCAATATGTTAAAGGAGGCTGAGATCATCAATGATGTCTCAACCTCCTATTCAAAACATAAGATAGTATGCAAATCTTTCTAAACTAATCCTAACCATTTCCAATAGGTTAAACTAAATATAATGACTAGAATGTAACCGACTATGGTTAATGGAATACCAGCTTTTAAGAAATCTTTTACAGTAAATGTACCTGTTCCGTATGCGAGCATATTTTGAGGCGCACTTACAGGTAATAAGAATCCGAAACTAATTACAAATTGTTGAATTAATACAAATCCTATCGCATGGTCTCCTAAATGTAACGTTGATGTTAATGAAATAAATACTGGAATAAGTGCGGAAGATAAACTTGTGGCACTTGCGAATCCTAAATGAATTAATATATTAAATAGCGTAATTAACGCAATCGTTGCAATAATAGGGAGACCTTTCAGCCCCATTAAACCGAATGTTTGGTCACTTAACCATTGGGCTGCTCCTGTTTTTAATAGTACATTACCTAGCGAAATTCCAACACCAAAGACGATAATTGTTCCCCAAGGGATTTTCTTTTCTACACCTTTCCAAGTAATTACACCGACTTTTGGCATTAACATAACGCCTAGCGCAATTAATGTGATAGAAGCAGAATCAATTGGGTGAAGTACTTTTTCAGTAGACCAAAAGAGTAATAACAAAATTGAGATGACTATCAAACGCCATTCTCTTGCACTAACAGGACCTAAGTCTTTCAATTCTTTTTTAATTAATTCCTTTCCGCCTTCTATAGCATCTCTTTCAGGTGGCATCACTTTAACCATGATAAAGTATAAAGCAATTGACATTAATATTGACCATGGCGCTGCGTATAAGAACCACTCTCCCCATGATACATCATGGCCTAAATTCTGATTAATGAAATTGATAGCTACAATATTTTGAGCGGCAGCTGTTTTAATACCGATATTCCAAATTGAAACAGCTTGAACTGAGGTAATAATGAGCAAGGATGCTAACTTACTCTCTTTACTCATATTAAACGCTGCAATCATACCAAGTAGTATAGGTACAACTGCGCCAGCACGTGCCGTTGCTGAGGGTACAAAGAAAGCTAAAACGATAGATACCAAAATAGCTCCGATGACTATATTTCTCGTTTTATTTCCAACTATAGAGAGTACGAGTAATGCTAATCGCTTATGTAAATTGGTCTCTTGCATTGCTGCTGCAAGGAATAATGCAGCTGCGACTAGTGCCACTGCAGAAGTTGAAAAACCACTAAATGCATGTGAAAGAGCGTTATTAGTACCTAGCAACTCACTACCTTTTAATATTGCATCGCCACTTTTAGGGTTGCCTAGCTTTTCACTTAAATTCTGAACTGGACTTAAACCTAATAATAAAATAATCAATCCAAGAATAAGTACAGCTGAAACAGGATAAGAAACTGCTTCAGTCACCCACATGATAACTGCGAATGCTAAGATTGCAAGTGCTGCTTTCGCCATAATAGGTAATCCTGCAGGTGTTGGTAATAATAAAATCCCTATTAATAAAGCAAAACTGATGATAATCCATAATGGCTTGTATGCCTTTTTACTTTGTGAATGTTGACTTTGCGTTTGAGCTTCATGATTCCCTTTAGTCATCACTATCATCTCCTTGACCTAAATTTACACTTAAATTATATCAAGAAAGCGCTTTAAAATGGCGATTTCGTAAGAAAGTACATATAATCATCAAATATTTTCACAATTAAAATATTTGAATACTTAAATAATATGAATGAATTTAAAAACCTACTCTATAGTTTTTGACAACTATAAAGTAGGTTATATCAGTAAATTATTATTTAATTATTTTTCAAAGCATTTTTAACATTTTCAACTGATTGAGCGGAGTGTTGCAATTGTTCTTGCTCTTTATCATTCAGATTTACTTCAACGATTTTCTCAATACCATGATTACCAAGAATTGTTGGCACACCTAAACAAATATCTGAGAATCCATATTCACCATCTAAATAAGCAATACTAGGTAGTAAACGTTTTTGATCTTTTAAAATCGCTTCTATCATTTCATATATTGCAGTCGCAGGTGCGTAATATGCTGAACCTTTTCCTAATAATTCAACGATTTCAGCGCCACCTTTTCTCGTACGTTCAACAATACGTTCTAAGACTTCCTTAGAAATAAGATCTTTAACTGGTACACCATTTACTTGAGTTGATTCAACAAGTGGAACCATCGTGTCTCCATGTCCACCAAGCACAAGTCCATTAATATCTTTCACAGATACTTGTAATTCTTCTGCTATAAAACATTGATAGCGTGCAGTATCAAGAACACCTGATTGGCCAATGACACGTTCTTTAGGAAAACCTGAAGCTTTCAGCGCGGTATATGTCATCGCATCTACTGGATTTGTTAATACTATAATCGTCGCTTGCGGGGCGTATTTGGCAATGTTACGGGAAGTTTGATACACAATTTCTTCATTTGTTTGTACTAAATCATCTCTTGTCATTCCTGGTTTTCTAGGAATTCCAGCTGTCATCACAACAATATCTGAATCTTGGATATCTTCAATTTGAACAGACCCTTGAACCTGAGTATCAAATCCAAATATAGGGCCACTTTCTAAAATATCTAACGCTTTACCTTTAACGAACCCTTCTGATTGAGGACGGTCAATCATTACTATATCTGCTAATTCTTTTTGAGCTAAAATAAAAGCCAACGTTGATCCAGTGTTACCTGCGCCGATAATTGAAATCTTTCTTCTTGTACTCATTAACAATAGCCTCCTAAATAAAATTTATCTATCTAAAAATTAAAAAGCCTTGCTATTTCAATATAATTATAACATTGAAATAACAAAGCTTTTCAAATATCCTTATTCAGCTATAAATTCGATGCGACCAACTGACTAGCCAAATATATCGTGTCTTAGACCGAACACATATAATAATGTGAAGAAAGCTGCACCACTTAAGATCGTTAAAATAAGTGTTAAGATAAGCGTGCGCTTAAAATGTCTAATAAATGCTATAAAGAGCATACCTAAATTATATGCAAAAAATATACCAAATAACGCCATTGTAACTTTAATATCTGGATAAAATATATTAAATAATAGTACGACGATGGCAAATCCTAAATATGGAAAAGTAATCAAATTTCGTTCGAATTTGATTTGCTTTTCGCGTTTATCTTCATTGTTCATCTTTTGACTCTCCTTAATTATGAAAATTGTAACATATCAAGTTTATTTCTTAGTCTATTCACGTCTAGTTGCTCTCCTATGATAACTATCGTTAATGGTAGCACCTTATCTATGACGCCATAATCGGGAAGCCCGTATGCATACTGGAATTCGTATGTAGCATTCGGATGATCTCGAAACTGAACGTAACCTTTCAAACGTAAGACCTCATCAGGCAAACGTAAAATAAATTGATAAAAAAGTTGACGATCGATTGGCCCACTAAACGTATATTGCATACTATTTATACCATGATGATGAGAATGTGTGTGTTGTGTAACAACTTCGTCACGAAATTGTGATAATTTGGAGACATCTACCTTTCCATAAGTCGTTAAGATATGCGGAACATTGGCATTGATACGGTTAAGCGCCTCTTCTAAATGTTGTTGTTCTTCTTCAGAGATAAGATCTATTTTATTCACAATTAATACATTGCTCACTTCAAGTTGTTCTTCCATCAATCTTTTTGTGGATTCAGTATACTGCTCCCTATTTAAAAAGCGTTCAGCGTCAACGACCCCAATCACTTGTGGTTGGTGGACATATTGAACTATTCTAGGGTCTTGGCATGCCATAATAATTTCAATAGGATGCGCAATACCCGTTGCTTCAATGATGATATGATTTACATCTTTTTCATTGATGAGCACTTCTAATTGATTCACTAAATCTAACTTCAAATCACAACATACACAACCGTTTAATATAGAATACACTTCTACCATATCGGTTAAATGATTACCATCTACATCGAAAGAGCCAAATTCATTCATAATTACTGATATTTTCTCATCAATTTTTAATAATTCGCTCATATAATGTGTCAGTAAAGTAGTTTTTCCACTACCCAAAAAACCGCTAATGATAGAAATTGATATTTTTTCATCTTTATTATTTCTCATTTTATATTTCCTTTTCTATTACAAGCATTTTTGAAAATGATAACATAAATATTTAATTATCTTTTTACTTGATTTAATGTAAGATATCTTCTAAAATTTAAGCATACTTTAATTTTAGCATGGCATTGAATCAAAGTGTTGCGCGAATTAAATTTTGCACAACATAGACGGATTCCAATCCGAAAAAGAGAAAACACGGATAGAATGTCTGGAGGAGAACTTTAATGTCTGATCAACACAATTTAAAAGAGCAGCTATGCTTTAGTTTGTACAATGCTCAAAGACAAGTTAATCGCTACTACTCTAACAAAGTCTTTAAAAAGTACAATCTAACTTACCCACAATTTCTTGTATTAACAATATTATGGGATGAGTCACCTGTGAATGTCAAAAAGGTTGTTACAGAATTAGCACTTGATACAGGGACTGTATCGCCATTACTTAAACGAATGGAACAAGTTGATTTAATCAAACGCGAACGTTCAGAAGTGGATCAACGCGAAGTATTTATTCACTTAACTGACAAAAGCGAAATGATTAGACCTGAATTAAGTAGTGCATCGGAAAAAGTCGCAACAGCTTCTTCATTATCTAAAGAAGAAGTTAAAGAACTTAACCGTTTATTAGGCAAAGTGATCGATGCATTTACTGAAGCGAAAGAAAAATAGTAAGTTTCTGTCATGAAATTAAAGTTAAAGCTTAAAAATTGATATACATTTTAAAATGAAACATGAAAAACTCGTACCGCTTTTGGGTACGAGTTTTTTTTATCTCTAGTTCGTTAGCTATTCCCTTTCTTAGTAAACTCAATCTAATCTTTAACTAAAGGGCTCGTCTTGTTATTTAATTCAAGCATTTGATGTAAATAGCTATCTTCGTTTAATAATCTGTCATATGATCCAATTTCTTTCATTTCTCCATCTAACATGACCACAATTTTGTCAAAGCGAGACAGTACATCTAAATCATGAGTTGCCACAATTAATGTTTCAGAAGCTTCTTCAATTAAATTCATTACTTTCTTAGTATTATCTATATCTAATGCTGTGGTCGGTTCATCTAATATCCAGATACGTGCATCATCTCTCAACAATAATCGGGCTAAACTTAATCGTTGTACCTCGCCCCCTGATAGATTCTCACCATTTAAACTCACATTTCTATCTAAATCTAGGTATCCTAGACCAACAGATTGAAGCACGCCTTCTAATTCAGCATCTTCTTTATCTGAAAATAAATTATCTCGCACTGTTCCGTCAAACATATGCTGAGACTGTAACATGCCGTTGATATAACGATATTTTTCCTCATTATCAATATCTGTTACAACTTGACCATTCAATGTGACATGTCCTTGTTCAACTTGATAAAGTCCTAGCATCACTTGGAGTAAAGTACTTTTACCTGAACCGGAAGGACCTATGATTGCGACTTTTTCACCTTTCTTTATCGTTAGATTGATATCATGGAGTACTGGTGTTTGTTGATTCCAATATTTGAATGTGACATGTTCTACCTCAAATAGTTCAGTTTTCGTTTTTTCACTTTCAAAATGAGCATCATCACGAGATTCAGACACATCTATAACTTCATTAATTTCAGCAAGTGCTTGATCGGTATCAGCTTTGTAGTATGCAACATTACTCATTGGCACTGCTTGCTCAAATAAAGTGAGTACCATTAAAACAATACTAGTTAAATATACGACATCTAGATGACCTGCATGTACTTGTTGTGCACCGATGACTAAACTTAGAAAGATTGAAATCATGGCTATTAAATTAAGCATATAATCATATAAAGATAAGAAACGTCGTTCTCTTGCTTGCAAGGCATCAAAATGCTCAAGGTGGTTGAGCACATCTGTTTTAAACGTATGGGTTTGTTTAAAACGTTTTAACTCCTCGTTTCCCTCTTTATAGTCATAAAAACGTTGAAGAAAATCACTTTGCTGTAGAGCGACTTGTTGTTTTAGTGTCCGTGCCCTTTTCGCACTCAACCATGGCACGATCCATAACGTCAATATCATACTTACAGCTATCAATAATGCATGCATCGGCGTAAAGAAAATAAATGTGATGATTGACACAATGGCAGTTAGACCGATAACTACGGGTGGATAATACACTCTTAAATAGATGTTTTGTAAGGCTTCAACTCGACTAATCATACGAGAAATTAAATCGCTTGAATTAAATTTACGATACACATCAGGAACTACAGGAATTAATTTTTCAAGAAATTGAACTCTGACATCTCTTAACATCGTAAAAGTTGTTTTGTGAGAAAGTAGTCTTTCAATGTAACGTGTAATGGCTCTTAAGAATCCAAACATTTTGACTGAGACAACAAGCACCATTAAGGCATATAAGGGTGCACCAAGTGCACTTTGAGTCACCATGTACCCACTTAAGAAGAACATTGCTAATGCGACAAGGCCTCCCAGTACACCTACTAAAATTGCTAATATTAAATCTTTATCTATACGAAAATGAATATGTGGTTTCATCTCTAACGATTCACCTCACTTTGAGATACAGATATCGTTGCATCATCTTTGATGAGTTGACCATTTTCAAGATAAATACGTCGTTCAGCTTGATTAATCGTAGTGTCACGATGAGCAATAATAAGCATTGTAGTCTCTTTGAAATGGTCTTGAAGTACTGCTTGAATCGTACGTTCAGTTTCAATATCTAAACCTGTAGCTGGTTCATCGAATATGACTAATTCAGGTTTCATAAGTAGTAGACGGCTCAATTCAAGACGTCTCATCTGACCACCTGACAACATTTCCCCACCTTCACCGATTCGTGTATCAATACCGTCCTTAAGTGTAAGTACTTTGTCTTTAAGTCCTACTTCGTCTAATACTTGAATAATGTCTTCATCAGAAATCTCATAATCATACATTGCAATATTGTTTTTTATTGTATCCGTAAAAATATAGGGATTCTGACTTAAAAAGCCAATCCGTGTTTCTTCCATATTAAATATCGCTTCACCGTCAGAAGGTTTTACAGACTGACTTAAAATATGCGCTAGCGTCGTTTTACCGGCACCACTCGGTCCAACAATTGCAATTTTATCGTTCTGATAGATTGTTATATTAATGTTTCTTAAGGCGTATTGCTCACTGCCTGGATAACGATATGACACATTTTCAACCTTTATTTGTGGTTCCTGGTTGTTATTAACTTTTGGAGTAGGGGATGGGAGTTGATCTTCAGCTTCTAAAAAGTCGAACACAACATCGCTTGAACCTTCACTTTGTTTACCCGTGTGAAAGGCTTGTCCTAAATCTTTTATCGCATTATAAAATTCTGGCGCAAGAATGATAGCAATGGCAGCTGTTACAAAGCTGATTGAATTAAATACCACGAGACTAAGTGCTGCTTCAAGTGCTACCAAACCAATGCCTAACATACTGATAAATTCGAGCATTAAGCCTGATAAGAAGGCACTTTTTAAAATACGCATTGTTAAATCTCTAAATCGAGTACTATCTTCATATAAATGCGCTTTAGTTTGCTTTGTTCGATTTAATAATTTGAGTGTAATTAACCCTTTAGCAGTATTCAAGAAGCGCTGACTAAATTGATTAAGATATGTCATTTGATCTTTCGATTCGTCTCTGGTTTTAAGTCCAAAAATGATATAGAACATGGGAATAAACGGCGCAGTAACCATCATAATTAATGCAGTTGGTAAATGAACAAAACACATCGCTATAATAATGGCAACTGGAATCATCATTGATTTAAACACTTGAGGTAAATAACTTTGAAAGAATGGTGCAATGCCATCAATACTTTCAGTTAATATGTTCATTTGTTCTCCTATGGCTCGAGGACTGTTTTTATTTATAACTTGTCGACGCAAATCAGTTTTCACTTTATAAGCCATGTGGTCACCAATGCGTTGATTCAACATATTAAATGTTGCACGTGCAATAAGTACTACAAGGATGACTATAAATAGATATATTAATGGTTGCTTATGATTGTAAAGTACATGATTTAAAAAACGTGCAATTGAGATATTTTGTATGACAACTGTTATGGATAAAAAAATGCTCACGATACACATGAGAACTGGATATATTTTATATTTAAATACTAAATTTGTTAGTTTTTTCACAATAACTTCACCTACTTTCATTATAAAAGGTTTGTTGTAAATATAAATTAATACGCTCATTGATTTTTTGAAGATTTTATTTTAAATATCAAAATAAATTGTTTATAAGACTTTGGTCTAGTTTTATGGGATTAGGCTACCACTATTTTTCTTTAATGTGCTATGATGATATGGTAATTTTAGTGAATGAAAGACTATATAAAAGTTTGATGAAAGTGGGTCAATTATGTTTTTAATTGAATTGATAAAAGGCATCATCTTGGGTATCGTTGAAGGTCTGACAGAGTTTGCCCCTGTGTCATCTACCGGACACATGATACTTGTAGATGATATGTGGTTAAAGTCCACTAAATTTTTAGGTGAGCAGTCTGCCTTCACCTTTAAAGTGGTTATCCAATTAGGTTCTGTATTCGCAGCGGCATGGGTTTTCCGTGACCGTTTCTTAGAAATATTACATATCGGGCATCACAAACCTGATAATCAAGCATCTGTACAACGTCGTTCTCAACCTAAACGTTTAAATTTAATGCATGTATTGGTTGGTATGATTCCAGCCGGTATTCTAGGTTTCTTATTTGATGATTTAATTGAAAAATATTTATTCAGTGTACCTACTGTAATGATTGGTTTATTCCTAGGTGCAATTTACATGATTTTAGCTGATAAATATTCTGAAAAGGTGCAACATCCACAAACTGTAGACCAAATTAATTACTTCCAAGCATTTGTCATCGGTATTTCACAAGCCATTGCCATGTGGCCTGGTTTCAGTAGATCTGGTTCTACAATTTCTACTGGTGTATTTATGAAATTAAATCATAAAGCAGCATCTGATTTTACATTTATTATGTCTGTTCCAATTATGTTAGCAGCGAGTGGATTATCTTTATTAAAACATTATGAATACATTCACTTAGCACATATTCCATTCTATTTATTAGGATTCTTAGCAGCATTCATTGTTGGCTTAATTGCGATTAAGACATTCTTACATTTAATTAGTAAAGTCAAATTGATTCCATTTGCGATTTACCGAATCGTCTTAGTTGTTATCATTGCAATTCTATACTTCGGTTTCGGCATCGGCAAAGGAATTTAAAGAAACACTTGGATTTGTAATCCTTAGTGTTTCTTATGCAATGGACACCAGTCCATTGTAATCCTTTAATTTATGGATTTCTTATCCTTTATAGCAATACTAGTTTCTATGTAAGTGAGTACTTCTTACTTAAAAGGTGCAACCTTTTAAGCACCTTTGATATACACTTGTGAGTTAATTCCGAACTCGCAAGTGTTTTTTTATTTCATTTTCAAAATAAGCCTTATAGGTTAAATGTATATATCCACTGGTCACTCTCGTTTACTATCATGTATCATAGGGTATGAATAAGAATAGTAAAAATTAATGGAGGCAACGAGTATGGACAATAAGAAACTCATTAAGACTTTAATCAATGTACTACCTATCGTGATCGTACCGTTAGTCGTTGAACGTAAACGTATTAAAGAACATCCCGACGTACGTAAAGCTACTGATGCTACGTCTAAAGCAACTTCAAAGGCAACGTCTGCGATTTCAAATAAAGCTTCTGATGTAAAAGAATATGTTGGCGATAAAAAACAAGAATATGACAACAAACGTGAATTGAAGAAAATTGCGAAAGAAAATGATCCTGAATACATCGAGAAAAAAGGCGAAAAATTAGCCAAGAAAAATCGTAAAGAAGCTGACAAAATGGATAAAAAGCTTCAGAAAAATATTGAGAAACGACACAAAGAAGAAGACAAACAACGTGAAGAAAATCAAAAACAACGTATTAAAGATATGAAAAAATCTCAAAAATATGAAGAAAAAGTCGGCTTAACTCCTGGTAAATTAGATGATAAAACAGAGAAAAAAGGCGAAAAATTAGAAAAAGATAATCGTAAAGATGTGAAGAAATTAGATAAAAAGCTTCAAAAGAATATTGAAAAACGTCACAAAAAAGAAGAAAAACAACGCGAAGAAGCTAAAAAAGCTAGAAAAAAGGAATTTAAAAAATATGATGATTACGTGGCTGACAGTGTCGTAAAACAGAATAAAGAATCTGATGATTCTAAAGCCTAAATTGTGATGACAAAAGTAATCATAGATGGAGATGCTTGTCCTGTTGTTAATTCAGTGATTGAATTAACCGAAGGGACAGGCATTTTTGTTACGGTGTTGAGGAGTTTCAGCCACTTTTCACATCAAATCCAACCTGAACATGTTAAAACTGTGTATGTTGATGATGGACCTGATGCTGTCGATTATAAAATTGTACAAATAGCGACAAGTGAGGACATTGTCATTACTCAAGATTATGGTTTGGCAAGTTTACTTATAGACAAAGTACGTGTAGTCATGCATCATAAAGGAAGTATATATCGTTCAGATAATATTCAAAGTTTGTTAGACCAACGTTATCTTAACGCACAAATTAGAAAGCAAGGTGGCCGTCATAAAGGTCCTCCACCTTTCACAAGAGAAGATAGATTAAAATTTGAACAAGCATTTTCGAAAATTATTAAACAACTTTAGGAGGTAAAACATGATAAGAAGAATCGCAGTTTATTGTGGTGCAAGCAAAGGAAATGATCCATCATATGTTAAAGAGGCTTATGAATTAGGTAAATATATGGCTGAACAAGGTTATGAACTTGTCTTTGGTGCTGGATCAGTTGGTATTATGGGCGCTATTCAAGATGGCGTACTTGATCATGGCGGTAAGGCTATAGGTGTCATGCCTAAGATGTTAGATGAACGAGAAATTACCAGTCAAAAAGTGAGTGAACTCATTTTAGTAGATTCCATGCATGAACGTAAAAATAAGATGACAGAATTAGCAGATGCATTTGTGATGGCTCCAGGCGGTGCTGGTTCTTTAGAAGAGTTCTTTGAAATGTATAGTTGGGCACAAATTGGCATTCACCAAAAACCTATCGGAGTTTTCAATCTTAATGGTTTCTTTGAACCGTTACAAGCTTTAATTGAACATATGATTAAAGAAGGATTTATTGATAAAAAATATAAAAAATTAGCACCACTGTTTGATACTAAAGAAGCATTGATAGAAGGTTTACACAACTATAAACCTCTTGGTGTACGTACATACGATTAAATGAAACGCATCTATAAGCAATTGAACACGCTTATAGATGCGTTATTAATTTAGGTTTTGAAAGAGAAAGTTGACTATATATAGGCAGTAGCTGACTGAATTGAAAATGCGCTTATGCTAAACTTTCTTCAACTCTAGTCATCCTTGCCGGGGCGATAATACGAATTCTTAAATTCTAGAATTCTGTATCGCTCCCATTGCATTAGAACTACTAACCTTCACTTTGTGAAGGAAGTACCCTCAAGGTTTACAATAACTTTGTTATTGCATAAGAGTTACTAACCTTCACTTTGTGAAGGAAGTATATTCAAGGTTTACAATAACTTTGTTATTGCATAAGAGTTACTAACCTTCACTTTGTGAAGGAAGTAACTCTTTATAATATCTGACGTGGCGTTTGAGTGGGTGGTATTTGCTGAGGTCAGGAAATTCAAAGTTATCTAAGAATGTCATACCAATTTTTTCCATTACCTTTCTAGAGGGTAAATTGGTTTCTGAGGTGAAACTATATAATTCAGTAATTCCTTTTTCCATCGCATAATCCATTACAGCTTCAGCGCCTTCTGTGGCAATACCATTCCCCCAAACTTCAGGAATAAGTCTCCAACCAATCTCGTATAATGGTAGTTCTTTAAAAGGATATTTACTCTCTTTAGGAAGATAATTCACTCCAATGAATCCTATCCATTCACCTGTTTCTTTTAATTCGACAGCAAAAAGTCCAATTCCCTTTTCTTTTATAATCTCATCCATTTTCCTCATATCTAATTCAGAACGACGATAACTTAATAAACTTGGAAAGTATCTTCTCACTTGGCGGTTCGCGTTCATTTGTTGAAAAGGTAATAAATCTTTTTCTTCCCAATCACGTAACTTTAAACGTTCAGTTTCAATGTAAGTTCCCATGTTAAACACTCCATTTTACCGAAAAAGCTAAATATATCCTTATTTTAATACAAAATTAACGCGTTATGAAGCTGTCCCCACTTTCATATCGCGCTAATTGAATAATATTAATATTAGTGATTTATGCCTTTGAGATATAACTAATTAATTCCACGTGAACTGGAATTTCTTTTAATCGGTCACGTTGTTCTTTAGGTGCAGTAAACGTTGCATCGATAAAATCATTTTGATGATTTAAACGATAAGTAGCAACGAATGTGTCAGTATCCGATTCAAAGTTTGGTAGGTGCGCAATGACACGTTTAATTTCACTAGTTGAATCGACGATTGTACGTCCTGTAATGTTTTCTAATTCTCTCCCTAATTCAGGCAGTGTAAGATTTTTACCTTCTAAAATATTAAAATCTTGTTCATGCATCGTTAATCTCTCCTCTTAAAGATGTATAAAATCAGTCATCTTTTGAAATTTTGAATCCAAAACTATGTTAAATGTTTAATTTGATTATTCATTAGAGTAATTTATCAATTATAATACCCGCTTCAATGCACCATCAAACGTTGATTAAATGGCAAGTTATGAGTTAGACGTGCTCTTTGAATCTTTGTTTTTATTTGTTGACGCTTTGTCCTGTGTTTTTTTATCAACATTTTGATTCTGTTCACTGGACTGCTTAGCGTCCTTAGATGATGCTTTAGATTGATCTGACTTCGATGTTTCTGTTGATTGTTTTGAATCGTTAGAAGATGCCTCGTCTGAACCATTTTCCTTACTAGAATTTGATTTGCTCTCTTTAGATGATTTTTTTGAAGTATCTTCAGCAGGCAGTTCATCAATATCTTTCTGAAGACGATCTTGCTTATCTTTGAGTTTATCTTTTTGAGTTTGTAAGTCTTTCTTTTGTTTCTTTAAATCTTTATTCTCTTTCTCTAATTGATTAATGCTTTTTTCTAAAGAAGCTTTTTCGTTACTTTTACCGCATGCTGTTAACATTAAAGTTGAGGCTAAGAGTAAAGTTAACCATTTTTTCATGATAGACTCCTTTGTAAGTACTTATAAATACAATTTATTTTAACATGATTTTTTAATTTATTCATTTTTTCCCTTTAAATTTTTAGTCATTTTCAAATGCGTTGTATGATATCCTAAATGATTATTCAGTTGTATCATGGAATGATTATCAATATTCACTGTACTTTCAATCACTGTCGCACCTATAGAAATTGCCCATTCCTCAATCGTGTTTTTAAGATGTGTGGCGATGCTCTGTTTTCTATATTCAGGTTTAACATATAATACCTCAATTTGAACAACGCTCATTTGCGGTTCATAGTGTGCCCATATAAACCCCTCGAGAGTAGTATTTTGTTCACTGACAAAAATCGCGTCTTGAGAATATTTTAGACGGGCTTTAAGCATTTCATATCTTAGAGAGATAGACGTTGTGGTAACTTGATAATTGGATTCATTTTCAGAAATTAAATGTTCATGTATTTTCGCAATTTCGTTCAACCATATTTTATCTTCTATGGTAATGACTTTCATCTTAAAAACACCTCAATCGTTAATGATATGATGAATACATTTATGATATTATTAGTCATAATAACATGCAAAACGTAGATGAGTTATCAATATATGATGGCTCACTGGTTTTATTTTCAGACAATAAAGGAGCACTTCAATTATCATGAAATCAACAGCACAATTAACAAAGGAGAATAATGTTAAATCTTTACGACTTAACAATACCGATCGTGAGATATTTGAAAACTACATGACGTATATCCGTGCCGATTTAAGCGTCAATCCTCATGACTCTGAGCTGATGTTAAATCGCATATTAAAGCATTTAATTCGTGCTGAAGATAAGGGAATGCTTGCGATGGAGTTCTTCGATCATGATCCTAAGGCACATGCTAAAAAAGAACTTAAGTCGCTACCTAACGAAACGATTAGGAATATTTTCAAATATATATACCATAATTTCATTTTCCTAATTGGAATATTTTGCTTTTTAAAGGGATTTATCGGCTTTTTTATTGGTGGCGATAGTAATTATTTATATCTCTATACTTTCCCAATTACTGTTATTGTAGGATTGTTTATTATTTTCCTTTTCATATGGATGAGCTTTCGAACCGTGCAATTGCAATGTTTCAGTAATTCGTATTGGGTATGGTGGCTCACTTATGGCGTGATTGCACTACTTTTAGTCGCGCTATTTTATGTGTTTTTTATTCCACAATCATTTTTAGCTTTTGGACCATACATTAACGTTAGTAATTGGACTTTTATAATTATTGCTATTGTAATTACGCCAATTGCCTTCTATATTAACCATCATTTCTATAATAAAGACGCAAATACACGCGTATAAAAAGGGAGAGGGACAGAAATATAATTCAGCAAAATTATATTCGTTGTCCCACCCCGGCAAGGATGGCTAGGATTAAAAGAAGCTTGATATAAGTGCACTTTTAATTCAGACATCTACTGCCAATATGTTAAGAAGGCTGAGACAATTAATTATGTCCCAGCCTCTTTTCATGATTAGAAAACGATGATTTAATTAAATAAAAACACATCGATAAAGAACCATATCACCATAATTACCATGATGATAGCTTGAGCAACTGTACTCGCTAAAAAAGCAACAACTGAACCTAAACTTACTTTTAAAGCGTTCTTTACATCAAAGCCATTCAGTAGCTCAACGACAAATACTGCTACTAATGGCACTAAAATAATACCGAAAGGCGGAAATACAAAGCACCCTAGTATGACGCCTGCAAGTGCAGTATACTCACCTAACTTGCTCCCACCAAATCGAGCCACGAAATATTTATTCATCATGAAATCCGCAATAAGAATCAACACTGTGAAGATAATCATTGCTACGTAGAACACCCACGATAAATGACCATCATTAAAACCAAATTGATAAATTAAAAATCCTATCCACATCACAAGAATAGAAGGAATGATGGGTTTGACTAATCCTACAAATGCTAAAATAAACATAAGGATAATAAGTATCCATAAAATGACAGACATAATGATCTACTCCATATTTTCTTCAGTTATTTTTTGATCTTTCGTAAAAAATATCAGTACCATTCCTACAAAAATTGAGCCAGCTGAAACAAAGAATACATTTTCCAAACCAACCCAATGACTCATGGCACCACCCAATAAATTACCACATAACTGCCCTATGACCATAGCGTTTGCAAATAATGTTGAGGCATAACCTGGGAAATCAGGTAATATATCTTGAAAGTAACTGATTCCTAGTCCAAGCAAGATAGCCAAGAAAATTGCTAAACACACTTGTCCGGCTAACATCATATAGAAGTTTTTAAACACACCAATGCTAAAATAGAATGCACCACCAAAGATTGAACCAATAATCAATAATGTACGTGTTGGAAGTTTAGCAGAAAGTATACCTAGTATCACCATAAAAGGAACTTCTAAACCGGCACATAAACTTGCTAAATAACCGACATAGCCTTCCTTTTCCTTTAAGTAATCTGTAACAAATAATGGCATATTCATCGTATACATCCATTGACCAATATGTAATAGAATAAATGCTATAAATGGAACCAATAAAGTCTTATCTTTGAACATGTTTGGTGCAGCCTTTTCAACATGTTGTTGAGAGGAGATTTGTTGTTCAGCTGGTAAATTCTGATAGAAAAAGATTTGTAAAATGAGCGTAAATAATATAATGGCAATTGTACCACCAAATAACCCTGAATATCCCTTCAATTCAATTAATTGCGCACCAATAAAGGGACCAAATAAAAAGCCAAGTGAAAACATAGAACGTAAAACGGTGTTCGCAAACTTCGCGCGGTCTCGTGAACTGGAAATATTAATTGATTCTCTTGCTGAGGCATATAGTTGTGGCATAGCGGGAGCAAATAAACCTTGAAAAATTGCATATAAGACAATAAATAACCATATTTGATGTACGTAAAAATAAATTGAAAAGCTAACTGCGCCCATGAATAAAGCAGATATAATGAGTATCTTTCGATTGACGTTATGTGTATCTGAAAATCTTGCAATGATTGAATTAACTGTAAATTGACTTATCGCTGCAAGAGCGAGTAATAATCCATACTGAGTTGTTGTCATTCCTAAATCTTTTGTTGCGAATAAGACGAGGTAAGGTACAGTCACTGCTATACCCATGCCAAGTAATAACATATTCACAACAAATAACTTATAGTTCTTAATTTGCAACAGTGCTGTAAACATCTTTCCAACCTCTATTCTTCTATATAAAATATACTTTCTGTAGTATATTAGAAAACTGCTTAAAAAACTAACGAATAAAGTTCAACATTAAATTCACGAAGGAATCAACTTGTGGAAGTTGTAACATACTTCCATCATAACTCATGTATGTTGAACGTATGAGTGGTTCATCTTCAATACTTACCTTTTCAAATTCAAACATATTCTTATCAATATTCTTCATCATAATTTCAGGAAGAACTGTCACACCAACACCACTTAATAACATTTCTTTACATGTGGCAACTTGGTCTACTGTGATGGTTGCATGATAATCCTGTCCTAAATTATCGTTATACCATTGTTTAATTTGATTGATGTATATTGGATCTGCTTGGAATTCTATAAATGGTAATTTTGTAACATCCTCACGACGGTCTTTCGGATAGATAAAGTAATGTTCATCATTAAATAAATGCGTGTTAGATAAGTTCATCACTTTATTTCCTCGCGTGATCATCACATGATAATCGCGGTGATTGGCTTTGATTTGCTCAGTAGAACCGACTTGAACTTGTATCTCAACGTTTGGAAATTGTGTATTATATAAGCTCAATACTTCAGGTAGTAACGTTTGACCTATTAATGATGAACAACCAATTGAAATGGTGCCATTCACTTCTCCAATATGTGCCTGCATTTTATCGAAAAACAAGCGTTCACGTTTTAACATATCTCGTGCATGATCAATGATCATAGCTCCTTCGGTTGTTGTGATAAGTTGTTTCTTTGTACGTATAAATATTTCAACTCCGAATGAACTTTCAATAGCTTTTAAACGTTGTGTTACAGCGGGTTGAGAAATATATAATATCTCAGCAGCTTTCCGTAACGTCTTTGTTTCATCTAATGTGATGAGTAAACGATAATCATCAATTTTCATAGCGTCCCCCTAAATATTTCTGTCCTTAAATCTTGCTATGATATTTTAGATTTCAGTTGATAAACTTTCTAAAATATTGTCCTTTTTATATTTTAATTTGTCTTACGTCGGTGCTGTCTATGTTTATTTCTCGGTTTGAAAGGACGTTTCTGTTTGTTCTTTTGAGCCTTATGATTAATCTTATGATAACAACGCATAACCTTTTCTTGCACATCTGAAAAGTTTTCTTCAATTTCAATCATTAATTGATGCGCAATAATATACGCCTCATGATATTGTTTCTTAGAAATTTGTTTATTCTGTAACGCAAACATCAAATCATCTTCATCTACAAGTTCATATTCACCTGAAGGTAGTACAAGGACATCTAGACATAAATCTAATGTGCGTGCATTTCCTTTTTGAGTAATATTCTTTATATTAATATCAAAATAATATTCTAGCGGATGACCTTTATCATCAAACATGACAGTGATGCTGTATCGCTTTTTTTCTGGTAGTATCTGCAACCATTTATAATTGTCATCTGCGACTATTATATTTTGTCCAACTACCGTCACCTCTAAAGGCTCACGAACCTTTTTCATCGTGACCAAGCCGATAATACCTTTAAATCTATTATTATTAACTTTAACCTCTGTATACTCTCTCTCTATCAGGCGACGCCAGTGACGTTTATCTATATATTTTACTTTCACAGTCACCAACTCCTTGTTTTTATTATATTAAACTGGTTAGTTAATGTCATCTTATGTTTTAGATTGATGACTTTTACATTTAAATTCTCAAAAGTATATTAACTCTATTTTACTATAGATTGATGCAATTTACTTAAAATCGACAAAAATACTATGCTTTAATCATACAAAAAATGACAAACAACAGAGGACACTAACAACTACTATTTTACTTACTAATGTAGTACGAGCTCCCACTAAAAAAAGCACGTCCAAAATAAATGGACATGCCTTCTATTTATGCTTTATAGCATACTTGTTTATTATGTTTTCCAAATTTGGATACTGCTCAAGCAGTTGATTTCGTTCAAATAATTCAAAGTGCTCAAACTCAAATGCAGGTTGGCACATACAACCGACTAAACTATAGCCCTCATTACCATCTAACGAAGAAGCGAAAATCGTACCCTTAGGAACACAATACTGCAGTACATCACCGTCAGAAATATTGCGTCCCAAGCGAGCTGTACGATAGACCCCATCTGGCATAATCATGTGAATAGTTAAAGTCTCTCCAGCATGATGATACCAAACTTCATCGGCATCAATTCTGTGAAAATGTGAGATCTTCTCATGCGTTAATAGAAAATATATACTACTATATGGCGCTCTATTTACATCACTATCTCGAAGTGTTTCTCTGTAATATCCACCTTCAGGATGGGCTATCAGTTCAAGTTGTTGAATCCACTCTTGTGCTGTTTGCATTATTTTAAATCTACATTGTGGAATACATTTTGAACATCTTCTAAATCTTCAAGTGCATCCACTAACTTTTCAAATGTAGCTTGGTCTTCTGCAGATAACTCAATATCTGTTTGTGGTAACATCTCAAATTCTGCAACTTTGAATTCTTCAATTCCTGATTCACGTAATGTATCTTGAACTTGCGCAAATTGATCAGGTTCTGCATAGATAATTGTAAGACCATCTTCGTCTATAACATCTCTCACATCAACATCTTGTTCCATTAATGTTTCTAGAATTTCATCGGCAGATTTACCTTCAACACCAAAAGTAGCTGTATGGTCAAACATGTAAGCGACTGAACCAGACACGCCCATGTTACCGCCATTTTTACCAAAGGCAGCACGAACGTCAGAAGCTGTGCGGTTAACGTTGTTAGTTAAAGCATCAACGATTAACATTGAGCCACTTGGACCAAAACCTTCATATCTTAAATGGTCATAATTTTCTTCTCCAGCACCTTTTGCTTTATCGATTGCTCTATCGATAATATGGTTGGGTACTGAATATGTTTTAGCACGTTCTAATACTAAACGTAATGCTTGGTTAGATTCTGGATTAGGTTCACCAGATTTTGCTGCTACATATATTTCTTTGCCGAATTTGGCATAAATTCTACTTGTATTTTTATCTTTTTGGGCTTTTTTCTCTTTAATGTTGTTCCATTTACGTCCCATAATGTCATCTCACTTTCGTACTCTATGCTCTTCATTATATATTTTGGATGAATTTTTGTAAAATCACATAATTCAATGTAAACCATTGTCATATCAATATTTTAATCGTCAAACCTTCCCTATTTACTTAGCTGTTTCAACTATCTATACAAAAAAGCTGTCATCAAAGTGAACACCTTTGACGACAGCCTATCATCGAGAACTAGACTTATATTATAAATATATTTTAAATGTCGATGAAACCTATTACTAAGCATCGACACCTTTAAGTTAAATGTCTAAGAATTTCTCAACATCATTAAATAAAGCATTAAATTTCTTTAAGTTATCCTCATTCATATATAGAAAAATTTTCCGTTCATCTCTAGTTGATCTTACTTTGCTTAATCTTTCTTTATCTATCAATCTACGAATTGAAACCAATAATTTTGTTCTACTCAATTCTAATTCATTTATTGCTGTTTTTAAAAATGCCTGCATGAGCACTTGTTCTTCTAAACAATATTTTCTAGCTAAATCTAATACAGCAAGATCATTTAATGTCAACTTATATTCTTTATCTATATATTCAGATAATGCTTTATATCGTTTGTAAAAATCTAGTAGCTTTTCTAGTTTCTGTTCATTCAAGACGTGCACCTCCAAATATAAGTAGACAATGTATAGTAACATTATCCTAAATATATGAGTCATTGTCTTTGGCATTTGTTTTTAATCATTTGTCAAAATTACCAATAAATTTAAATTGAATTGCGTCACGCCTTTTTTAATCTGTTATCTTTTTTATAAATCTTTATGAGATAAACAGCGTTATATTTTAAATTCACTTTTAAAGACTTATCCTTAAAATCATGCTCAAAAATCTCAACATACGGTTTAAAATTATCTTCAACTTTAATTAGAAACTTAGTAGACCAGTCGTATTTGCTTCGCAATTCTTGAGAAATAATGTGATTGATATTACCACTTTCATTATCAATTTTAGCCATTACACAAATGTATTCATCTGCTAATTGTGGATCCTCAAAACTAATATCAACTTCTATATCATTGAAATTGTCTCCTTTTGATTCACTTTCAATCACGCGCCAATCAAATAGATAAAGCAAATATCTGTCTTCATTCTCTACAATATTATAGAAACGTTTTTCACACTTATTTTGATTAATCATCCAACTTAAATCATTAAATATAAGTCCTAATGTTGTTTTAAAGCCATTTTCATCAAATAAATGAACTGCGTTAAATAGATTGGGGTGAGAAAATAAGTTTAATCCATAACCAGAAAAGCTTTCTTTCAATTTAGCAACAGATTGATATAAAAGTGGAGCACTATTACTTAAATCAATTTCTTCATTATTTAATAATTGGTGGTTCACTAAATTTAGAAAAATAAGATTCTCTTTGTCAAAATCAAACTGTTCTAAATTAACATTCAAGTGTTGCAATTGGAGTATATTCTTTAGGAACAGACCCCCGTTGCTTCCCATCAAATAAGGAGAAGTTAACTGCGCATTATCTATATAAAGATAATCAAACTTTAATCTCTTAATTTGAGATTCTAATGCTTTAAATTGAGTAGGATCATCAACCATACAACTGATATCTAATCCTACTTTGTATTTCAACGGCATGTTTTGCATTTTTAAGATATCTCTATAAATATCGCGTATTTCTTTTTCTTTTAAATTAAAAATGAATTGAACTTCATAATCTTTATCTATCACAGAGGATTTGTCACTGAATTGATTTAGCCCCCACATGAAACTCTCTTTTAGTTCATTGACACGTTCAATTTCTTCAATATGAAATGCGACATGTAATTCATTCTCGATAATGGTCTGACTGATATAATTTTTTTCGTTTTCTGTTAAATCATTGCTATATTCGTATAAATGAGGCATAAAGTAAAAGATAATATTAGAATCTTTGAAGCCAATTCTTTTATATAAACCCTCTAAGAAGAGAACTTTGATTTCCTCGACAGTATTAATTTGAATCACTGAATAAAAAGTTGATGCCTCTGTATGAGGGGAGGCATCAATTTTAATTTTATCGTAAGCATCAGAAACGTTATTAGGTGTGACAGAACGAATAAGTTTTCTTAGCGGCGCTTTACGATGATCAGGTATTGAATCATCAGAACAGCCATTGTATTTATCATATTTCTTCATCGTTCGATATTCGTTAGGTGTAACACTTAAATAATTTTTAAACTGTTTTGAATAGGTTGAAGCATTACTAAAACCTAATTTGTCGCTGATTTGACTAATTGTTTTATCTGTAGTCAATAACATCTCTATCGATTTACTAATTTTTAAAGTATCAACATATTTTTTGAAACCCATCCCCATTAATATATGAAATTGAGAGGATAAATTAGACTTGGATACATATAATTGATTTGATATATCTTTTAAAGTCAATCTTTCACTCATATGGTTATATATATAATCTAATTCTTCTTTTAAGTCTCCATAAAATGCATATATGTATTGATCTTCGGCTATTTTTTTATCGATACTTGCCTCTTTCGCAAGTGTTTCAACAATTTTATTAATAAGTTCATGCTCTTTATCAGTATTATCATCAAGAAAATTTAATGCAAGTTCAGCCATTAGATATTTAACTTCATTCGTAGATTTAATCAGTTCAGCAGTATAATGATAATCAAAGAAATTGTATCCTAACTCTGTAAACCAATCGCTAGAAATATATATTTCTAGTGTTGTACCATTACTATTAATACCAAATACATCCATATTATTAACGATATATAATTCGTTCGTTAAGGTTCTATGTTTTCTAAATTGTTGAAGGTGCATGCTTCCCTCTATTGGCCAAAATAAAAGAATCCCATCTTGGCAACGAGTTGTCGAATACTCGCTTTTAGAAAGTATATGCAAACAGGAATTTGTCATTACTTTACCTCTTTTCCTATTTAAATAGCCTAATATAAAAATGATTTAAACGTCACTCATATTTAACAAGCGCCAATCTAACACAATACGAATGATATATCAAAAATGAAATTATATATATAATCAATTGTTTTTTATGTGTCTATTCCATCTAATTATATAGTATATAAAAAGATGGGGCGTTAAAATTCCTTTAAATAAACAATGATCAAGTCAATTATATAACTTCATTTCTTCTCATTAGGAACCAATACACCCACATCTTGAATATCACATATTATAGATTTAATAATTTAATTTTTAAAGCGATTAGCTAATCTTAGTATATCTTTTATTATATTTAATAAATTGATAAAAAGATTGAATCCCATTTCTCTTGGTGAAAACTGACCTCTTTTCATTCTATTAAAATCATAAAGCGTATAAAGTAAAAACAACAATAAACTTACGACTGTTATAACTGTATGAAATAGCGAATTATGAATAAATAAGCCTATTAAACTTGCAATAATTAACGCGATTAATGTTACAAATAAATATTTGCCAATACTTGAAGCATCATTAATTAAGAAATACCCAACAATTCCAAATGCTATAAAAGCGCCGATTGCGAGTAGTATATTTTTATAAAATACTTCTGCTCCTAAATTTTGCAAATAAGAAGTGAACATAGCATATGACAATAAACCAACAATGATTGCATATATATGTGAAATGACTATCCCGTACTTACGTGCTCGTTTAATAAATAAAGTGGCTAGTAAAATAACAAATAATGCTATAGATAATGGTCTTCGCCAAGACAAAGGTAAATATTGGCCAAAGTAACAACCAATCCCAAATATAATCCAATAATACATAAAGAATAACCAAACTTTGCCATAAGCGTGAGACTCATGCTTATCTTTAGTATAACTTTGAGCATTACCTCTACTGTGTGTCGATTGCGACATCAAGAAAACTCCTTTTTCTATCATTAAAATAACCGATTACTAAAAGTTTACAACAATATGTAAGATTTCAAAAGTGTTTGATTTAATAATGTCTAAATATATTGAAGTTTTCGAAAATTTGTTATTAATAATTATTACATTATTACAATTTCGAAAATTTTAATTTCGCTTAATTAAATTAAACTTCCTACAAACCCTGTAAAATCAACTATCACACATCAAAGACTTAAAGTATACAAAATGTTAACAATATTACAAGATAATAACAAAGCACACAGACGCTATTATTTTTGTTAGTATTGGGTACGTAATAAGAAAGTATAGTAAAAAGTAATTAAAGAGTTCGATTCATGAAAAAGACTTTTAGGGACAATAGGTCTACATATTAAACTCAATTAAAAATTTTAATTACATTTAAGGAGGAGTCACTTTGAAAAAGTTAGCCTTTGCAGTAACAGCCGCTTCAGGTGCAGCCGCAGTACTTTCACACCATGATGCTGAAGCTTCGACACAACATAAAGTTCAGTCAGGAGAATCATTATGGAGCATTGCTCAAAAATACAATACTTCAGTAGATAGTATTAAACAAAATAATAATCTAGATAGCAACATGGTGTTCCCTGGACAAGTCATTAATGTAGGTGGAAGTGCTTCACAAAGCTCAAATTCAAACACTTCTTCAAACTCTGGTTCAGTTTCTACACACAATGTGAAATCTGGAGAATCATTAAACATCATTGCAAATAAATATGGTGTATCAGTAAATGCTTTAATGAAAGCTAATAATTTAAATGGTTATTTAATTACACCTGGACAAACTTTAAAAATTCCTAGTGGTGGTTCAGGTTCTGGTGGAGCTGCAACTACTCAAACTGGTAATGGTAGTTATAACTCACCTACTTTTAATCACCAAAACCTATACACTGAAGGTCAATGTACTTGGTACGTATTTGATAAACGTGCGCAAGCTGGTAAATCAATTAGCACATACTGGTCAGACGCTAAATTTTGGGCAGATAATGCAGCTAATGACGGTTATCAAGTAGATAACCAACCTTCAGTTGGTGCGATTATGCAAAGTACACCTGGACCATATGGCCACGTGGCTTATGTTGAACGTGTGAATGGTGACGGAAGTATTTTAATTTCTGAAATGAATTATACTAACGGACCTTACAACACTGATTATCGTACAATTCCAGCTTCTGAAGTATCACTTTATGCATATATTCATTAATTTGTGATCATCACATAAATTCAAAATAAGAGCTCTAAGACACTTTCTTTAGCGAAAGCGTCTTAGAGCTTATTTTTGTTAATTAGGTCTAGATAGAGAGGATATATCCAACTATCACTCATTCAATTTAGTAGTGTTAGTTAAATGATACGAAAGCACCTTATCTTAATAGTATTTAAGGGCTCAATTACATGTTAATACGAAGTATTGAATATAAAAGTAGCAGTAAGAAGATTTCCATTAGGAATCCTCTTACTGCTATTATTTCTGGAATGATATTCCATGCTCTCACTCGATATCAATACAAAGTTCATCGAATAAGAACTTCATCTTTGTATATGAGATAGCATATATTTTTGTATCTTTATTTTAAGAATAGATGAATGATAAAGTATATAATTCCAGCTAAGATTGCTGAAATCGGTAATGTAATAACCCAAGTCACTACCATACGTTGTGCTGTACTCCATTTAACGCCTTTCGCACGGTTAGAAGCACCTACACCAAGAATTGATGAAGACACAACGTGTGTTGTTGATAATGGGAAATGTAGTGATGATGCTACGAAAATTGTCAATGCAGACGAAAGATCCGCTGCTGCACCGTTAGCTGGACGAATTTTCATGATATTACCGCCTACAGTTTTGATAATTTTCCAACCACCTACTGCTGTACCAAGACCCATTGCAGTGGCACAAGCAATTTTTACCCATAACTGAGGTTCTACACTAGCACCATTCTGAAGATTTGCAACGATTAATGCTAGAGTGATAATCCCCATTGATTTCTGAGCATCGTTAGTACCATGTGAGAATGATTGTAATGCTGCTGTGAAGATTTGGAAAAATCTAAAGTTACGGTTTGCACGTGTTAAATTCGCATTCTTAAACACGACTTTCACGATGGAATACATGATAAAACCAACGCAAAATGCAATGATTGGTGAAATAATCAATACGATAATAATCTTCGTAAAACCTTGATAATGTAGAACAGCGAATGATCCTTGTGACGCGATAGCTGCACCTGCAATTGATCCGATTAACGCATGTGAAGAAGAACTTGGAATACCATACAACCAAGTTACTAAATTCCAAATAATTGCTGCAATAATCGCTGCTAATACAACAACTAAACCATGCTGTAACTTAAATGGATCAACAATATCCTTAGTAATAGTTCCAGCTACTCCAGTAAATGTTAAAGCACCAATAAAGTTCATAACTGCTGCTAACAAAATAGCAGTTCTAGGTGTTAACGCTCTTGTTGAAACCGCAGTTGCGACAGCGTTAGCTGTATCATGGAACCCATTAATAAAGTCAAATATTAATGAAAATATAACTATAGCTATCGTGACAATTAAAATATATGACATAAATGAAGACTCCCTTAGCTATTTTTCATGATTATAGTTTCAAAATTATTAGCAACTGTTTGGCATTTATCAGCAATTTCTTCCATGCTTTGATAAATATCTTTTATTTTAATTAATGTGATTGGATCCGTTTCACTGTTGAAGATGTGTTTCATTGATTGTCTTAAGATTCCGTCACAGTTTGTTTCAAATTCTTTAATATTAATAGAATGAATACGCATGTGAGATAACTTTTTATCTACTAATAATCCTACAGCAAGCTTCATTTCAGCTACTGCTTTTTGGATATTTTCAACAAATTCAGCCATGTACTCATCAGTGTACTCAATTGAATACATTTCAAACATAGCAGATGTCTCTTCCATCGCATCTAAAACATCGTCGATCGCATTACATAAAGATAGGATATCTTCACGCTCGATTGGTGTAATAAACGTTTGGTTTAAGTCAGTGATAACTTGATGCATTAATTCATCACCATGTGACTCATACGTTTTAATATTATCAGAATAAGCTTTCAAATCTAGGTGTGTATTAAAATCCATCTTACCGAATTCAATTGCTGCACGATCTAGGTTGAACACCATTTCTTCTAATTGAACCATGAACTTATCCTTTTTCTTACTAAACATTCAAAATCCTCCATTTTGAGCGATTGTCACCAATCACATTCGTAAATTTTTAATCCATAAGACAAGTGGTTTAGGAACTTATTTACAATTTTCAGAAAAAAGTAGCAAGCAACTTTCTCATTGTAAATACTATGTAAATTTATTATAAAGTAAAACATTGCGGACGTTCTTAAATATACCGTTTTGTCCCTACTTGAAAATATCACAAAATTTACATAACTACAATTCTATTTACAAATTCTTAACAAATAAGAAACTTAAATTTTACATATTTTTCTGATCAGTGTGTCGAAATTCCGAACCATTTAAATAAGAAACCTATATATCAATACTTAATACCTACTTATAACGTTCCCAACCGCTATTAAGTGAAAATAAATTGATATATGTGTTCCATGACAAAGTTAACGATTCATTTAATAAAATTCAACTATTTATTCACGACAAGCGACTTAAACAAAATAAAAAGCTTAGCATCAAAATTAAATTTACATGCTAAGCCTTTATTTTCCAGAAATGTAATAATCCGTTCCTGTCATTTTTATATTAAATTGAATGTCTAATTGTGCGTTTCGAGTGATTGTAGCCAATCACTGCGAATACTGCATAAATACCAGTATACACAGCCATAACTATAAAAATAGGTAGTTGATTGGTTACGCCCATAATATGCATGTATGCGAGAGATGCAAAATAGCCATGTAATAAAGCAACAATTAATGGTAAGCCAAAGTTAAATATGACCTTTAGCTTAAGTCCCTTCGACATATCTTGATGCGTAAATCCAAGTTTTCGCAAAATAGAATAATTTTCAAGTTCATCCTCAGTTTCATCAATTTGTTTAATATATATAATACAGCCAGCTGCAATGAGGAACGTAATACCTAAGAAAGATGTAACAAATAGCAAGACACCTGTTAAGCTTGTGATTTCACTTGCTGCTTCACTACGTGTTTCGATATTTTTACTAATATTTTGCACAATATTCTCTAATTCTGGCAGGTCTTTCTTATGTTTAATATCAAATCCATATTGAGATACAATATTTTTACCTTTAGCGTGCGCTCTAAGACTTTGATAATCTTCATCATTTAACACTAATGTAGCCCCACCTAAATCTACATCAGCCATGAAATAAACTTTATTTATAGCTTTTCTTAATTTTACTTTGACATGATGTGCTTTCGAACCAATATAAGTCGAGCCTTTTTTATCTACTTTTACAACGTCTTTAATAGACCCTCTAGGAATAATAATGTCAGTTTGTCCCTTATCAATATTAACGTTAGGAATATACTTGTCACTAGTCACAGCGATGAAACTTGGTCTAGCAATACCTTCTGTAAACATATGATCCTTGTATAATTTAGCATAAACGACTTCTTTATAATTGTAGTAATGTTCAACGTTACGATTGTTGAGATCATATGCCAATTGATTTGCTTGCTTTTGACTTTTCAATGTAACGTCGTGCGGCGAATTAAGTAATACTTCATTAGTTAATGTACTTCGACTTAATGCAGCGAAACAAAGTACAGATACTGTAATTGCCGAAACGATGGCCATTACCGTCAGTGAAAAAGCATTCTTTTTGATGCGATAGATAATTGAGGATGTGAACATGACATCCGTCACACTGATATTGCCATTTCTGAAGTGCTGAATTGTCTTAAATACTAAGGACACTGTACTTCTAAAAAAGAAATATGACCCTAGCACCGTTAGAAATAATATAATGAATGGCTGTAAGATAGAGTCGATATTTTCTATTAATTTAGTAGATAAAAAATATCCTCCCACTATCATAATAATGCCTAGTAATCCTAATGTGATTTCACTAAACGTAATTTTTGTTTCATTCACTTCTTTTTTAGTTAAATCTGATGCAAGTTCTGAAATAGAACGTTTGCGAATAAAAATATAACTTTGAATGATAACAAGTAAATATGCTACAGAAATGAGTACAAGTGTTTCTATAATAGCGTGATAACTAAATATGATAGATACACTAATGTTAATACCTAGTAAACGTAGCACAATCATTAGGAGTATCTTTGAACCAAAAATACCTAAAATAATACCAACGATGGCTGTCATTACAAAAGTCATGAGTTGTTCTATCATAATCATTCTCATGATATTCGATCGTGTTAAACCAATAATTTGCAATAGCGATAGTTCTCGCCCACGTCTTTTCATAAATAAAAAATTAGCATAAAGTAAAAAAACGACGATGATGATAAAAAGAAAATAACTTCCAACTTGTGAGCCTTCTTTAAGAATGGGATAGGATTGATTGCCGTGAAGATGGTGAGCATACTTTAATGTGACAAAACTAAAATAGAGTATAACGCTGATGATAAGTGATAATAAATATATGGCATAATGTGCAATATTCTGCTTAAAATTCTTAAATATAATTTCATTAAAACTCATAGTTGACTCCACCAAGTACACTTTGGGTTCTGATGATTTCTTTATAAAATGTATGTTTATCATCGTCACCTTGATAAATTTCGGTAAAAATCTGACCGTCTTTTAGCATGACAACTCTATTTGAAAAGCTTGCAGCAACTGGATCATGGGTAACCATGATGATTGTAGTATTAAATTTTTCATTCATTAGTTTTAATCTTTTAAGTAAATCTTGGGTGCTTTTAGAATCTAAAGCGCCCGTCGGCTCATCAGCAAAAATAATGGATGGAACATTAATAAACGCTCTTGCAGCAGATGTGCGTTGACGTTGTCCACCTGACAATTCTGATGGATATTTGTCGCTGATATCACTAATATTTAATGCTTCTGCGATACGATGATAACGTCGATTCATCTCTTCTTTATCGACTTTTTGAACAGATAATGGAAGCATAATATTTTCTTTTACTGTCAATGTATGCAAAATATTATAATCTTGGAAAATAAAACCAATGTCTTTTTTTCTGATCTCAGACAATTGTTTATTCGATAACTTTTCAAGTTGCTTACCATTTAAAGTAATAGAGCCCTTCGTCATATAATCTATTGAACTGAGTACATTCAATAACGTCGTTTTCCCTGAACCTGATGGTCCCATAATAGAGATGAATTCACCTTCATCAACGCTCAAATTAATATCTTTCAAAACTTCTTGAGCTAAATTTTTACTGCCATAAATTTTTGATAATTGTTTCACTTCTAGAATCGCCAAATTATCACTCCTGTCTTACTTCACACAACTTATCTCTTTTAAAAGTCAAAGCTAAACATGACTATTATTTGTTATATATACTCTTTTATTATAACGACAATAAATTACAAATGTGATAATTGTAAGTAACAAAACGCATGTTTAAAATGACAATCTTGTCACTTTAGACATGCGTGCTACAATTTCATTTTGCTGTGGAAAAATGAAATAAAATGTTGTTCCTTGACCTACTTCTGACTCTACTTTCACATCAATACCCAATTGATCCTTGACGCTATGAACTAAGTAAAGTCCCATACCAGAAGATGCCGTTTCATTTCGATTCATCGTAGATGTAAATCCTCTGTCGAAGATTCTAGGTAAATCTTTTTTACTTATTCCTCTACCATGGTCTTTGATTTTTAATACGACATGACCATCTGCCATATAACTAGATAAATCGATAGTCGTATTTTCACTATATTTTAATGAATTGGAGAGAATTTGTCTTATCATCATTCTGCACCATTTCACATCTGTATAAACCTTATCAACATCTTCAAAGTTTAATTCAAACCCAATATCCTTCGCTTGACTAATATGGCGAGTTAATTGAATTTCATCAATAACCATACGTTTCAATTCAACATGGTCGAAGTACATATCACGATTCTGTGATTCCAATCGCGTTAAGTATAGCTGTTTATCTAGCATTTCATTAATTCTAGCCCATTCAAATAATAATGCTTTTTTACGTTGATCATCCGCTTCTTGATCAATCAGTAATTTCATTGCGGTCACGGGCGTTTTAATATCATGCACGAATTCAGTTATCGTTTGTTCATGATTTTTTATTTGTAATTGTTGTTCAACGACTTTATCTTTTTGTGTTGCAATATGACGATACAAATAATCGACCATATGTTGTTGAAATGGTGTTTCAGCTAAATCTTTATGCTTGATTTCCTCAATTTCCTTATTTTTATAAAAATGTTTCGACAAACGTACTTCCTTAACAAAGGTAAATAACAAGAAGAGCACGCTCAACCCAAGATTTAAGAACACGATGTAAGCAACACTTTCGACAGAGATATCATAATCAATATACGAGATACCTAACATGACGAGGTTAAGGAATATAATCCACATAATCCAGTTAATGCGTGATCTTACAAATAACCAAAACCATTGTAAATTATTCATGTGCCATATATCCTTTACCAACTTTAGTCTCTATCGCTTCATCCATATTGATATCTGCCAATTTTTTTCTGAGACGGTTCACATTTACAGTTAAAGTATTATCACTTACAAAGGCTTCATCATCCCATAAAGCTGTAATTAAAGTATCACGAGTCACGATTTGATTTTGTTTGTTAATCAACATTTCTAAAATAATCATTTCCGTTTTCGATAGAAAGATGGTTTTATCACCTTTTTGAATGCTATCTTTGGATAAATCAACCACAGTATCTTGCCAATTTAGTGTCCGTTTTTCTTCTACACCAAATTCATATACACGTCTATAAATTGCTTGTAGCTTTGCGATAAGTACATTCGTGTAAAAAGGCTTTTGCATATAGTCATCGGCACCGAGCTCCATACTCATCACTTGATCCATCGGGTTATCTCTTGAAGATAGGAATAAAATAGGGACATTAGATTCCTGTCTCATTTTTCTACACCAATAGAATCCATCATATTTAGGGAGTTGAACATCTAAAATAACAATTTCTGGATTAAATTTTTCAAATGTATCCATCACATTGCCAAAATCCTCTACCCCTGCAACATTGAAATCCCATTGTTCTAATTCTTTTTTTAATTCTTGAAATAACGTATTATCATCTTCGACCAGAAGTATTTGCATAAAACATCACCCGATATCTATTTTGTATATTTGAATTTCTCGCCTGACTGGACACGCCCTTGGAAATGTTTGATTCTACAATCAATTTCAAATCCTCTCATAAACAGTCCTTGAATAGGTGCTTGAATAAAGTAATAAATCGGCCAGAATAATTTAGGTATATAATCATATAAATGCACCATGACTAATGAGCTACCTTTCAGCAGTCTAAACTCTAGTTTCCCTTGCTTTTTCAGGTTAGGTTTGACCAATTTACCGCCAACTAAATGTAATGTAATAATATCTTCAGCTGTTTTTGTTTTCTTGAAAATTGCTAATGGCTTTTTACTATTTTTGCGATAAATAATGTAATCTTCATTTTCTTTTTTAGCATGGACGAAAGTCCCTTTCGTTTCATCCAACCATTGACAATAGTAGTCCACAAGTTGATTTAAAGTCCATTTTTTCGGTAATACCATTTTCATAGCAGTTCGGACATCATCATATTTAGATGGTTGTAGTTCAACATTAATATACGGCCGTTTAACTTCAACATTCGTTCGTTCAACAGGTGCACCATAAGCACCTAAGCGCTCCATTGTTTCATTATCATGGCGACTTCCAGGTATATAGATTAATTTCTTAATTTGGTTCAATGCTGCAGCCCTACCAAAATTATCTGCTGCAATTAAATTTAAATCTCTTGCAGTCGCTTGTGTTAATTTCGCAGAGTTTTTAGTTGGATCTAAATAAAATACTGCTATATCCATACCTGCCATTGACTCAACAACATTTTCATAATTAAATATATCGCTCTTTAACCACGTTATTTCTTCTGCCGAACCTTTATCTGGCTTAGGGTATTTAGATAATGCGTAGAGCTCTGCATCATTTTCAATCACGCTACTTAAATATTTACCGATGTAGCCAGTACCACCTGCAAGTAAAACCTTAGGCTTCATGGTTATCGACTCCTTAATTTCCTTATATTTAATAATTATTACTGATTCAAGCACAAAGTCCCAAACTATACTATAATAGAAACTACAATTTACTTAACTGAAAATGGAGTGTTTTCATGGCCCACGTAATTCGTGAAATTAGTATAAAAGACGTTGAAAACTTTATAGATTTGTTAAGCAAGATTTATGATGAATCAGAATTTACATTTTATAATCCTGGTGAATACTCACCTAGTATAGCGTCGGCTAGTCAAAATTTAGAAAACTACATTACCTCGCCGTCTAAAGCTATATATGTAGCAGAAAGTGACGAACAGCTTGTTGGATACGCCTTTGTCAATACCGAAACATACGAACGAACGCAACATGAAGCTGTCATCTATCTCGGTGTTAAAAAGTACTATCAAAAACATGGTGTCGGCCAAGCGTTAATTAACGCCATTGAAGCCTGGTCACTCAATCATAAAATCCGACGCATTGAAGCCACAGTTGTCACTGAAAATGGACGTGCCGTTGAACTCTTCAAAGGGACAGGATTCCAAATTGAAGGCGAACTTAAAGACAAGCTCTATATCAACGGACATTATTACAATGAATACGTAATGGCAAAAATATTGAATTAATGTTTTGTCTCATTTCAAATTTTACCACATATTAGAAATTTTAAATAACGCTATCAATTTAAAGATTGTTGCTATCAATCAACGCTCCATCAATATTGAAGTTTGATAATATTTTCGTTGTGACATCTAATTTGAATGATGATAAATAATAAGAGGCAAATCGCTATCATTTAAATTCATGATAACGATTTGCCTCTTTTTCTAGTTTATTCGTATGGATATAGTGACACACTGTTATTGGTTTGATTACCAGAATTCACATCTGTAGATTCTCCACTTTCTACACCTGAAGATGAAGTATTTCTACTTAAGAATAATAGTACTTTCTTAATATTTTCTTTCGATTCAGGCTTCTCTAAATGGAATTGATACTGATGATGTAAATGATGTGTACCATTATAAAATAGTGTATCGACAGGTACATTTTCTGATTTAAGTGCTTTATAAAATGACTTATTCTGACTGTAAAATGGATCAGCATCTCCAACTGATAAATACGTTGGCGGATATTGTTTAGTTACTTGATTAATCGTTGACATTTGAGATAAATTCTTGAAATTTGTTTCCCAATTATTCATTCCAGTATAACTTTTCATAAATAGTTGAATTCTAGGAAATTCTGTCGCTTTCACTGTTTTCATATCATAGAAACCGCCAAAGAAGATGGCTGCTTTAATCTGAGAAGGCTCAAATTGTTGTTCGAAATGCATTTCTTTACGTAAGTCTTTATTCGTTTGCATTGCAACGTATTGACTTGTTAATTGAGCCCCCGCTGAATCACCGCCAATCACAACTTGGTTGAAATCAATTGGAAGTTCATGTTTATTTTTCTTTATAAATTTGACTGCTTGATTAAGTTGTTCAAGAGGTGTTGGATATTTATATTGTGGCGCTAATGCATAATTAACATTCACGACGATGTAACCTTGTTCAGCTATTTTAGATAGTAGAGGATTTTTATATTGCTTGTCTCCTGCTATAAATCCACCTCCATGCATCCAGAAGATGACGGGTAATTTCGTATCCTTACTCATATCTGAAGGTGTTATAATATCTAATTTACTATTAGGTAATCCCTCGCCATAAGAGATATTTTGAAATAATTTTACATTCTTATTATTGATTCGTACGTGTTCTCTACCTTGTTGCTTTTCTTGTCCTTTGTCATAATGACTTTTCAAGTGCAAACCTAATACCACTGCAACTAAGATAATGATGAGTGACGTCACCAACAACCATTTATACTTTTCTTTCATTATTGATAATCCTCTCACGTCATGACTTTCTATATATTATTTATGTCTAAACTTGTTCAGGCTTATTACTTTTCCAGAAAATAAAGAAAAAGCAATTCACCTTTTAAATGAAAGACGAATTGCTTTTAAGATTAAATCAATCGTTTTAAATTGTAAAGTGTATGCAAAGTAACAACTTATGCAATATGGTCTTCATCATCATTTTTACGTTTAAAGTACTTAATGAGTACTGCTACAACAATGAAGAGACCTACGACACCCATAAATTTATATAGTACATTAATTAAATCAGCAAAACCTACGAAACTTAATACATAGGCTGCAATCATCATAATGACTATAAAGACATGGTATTTCTTACTATATGGTATCGTGAAACGTGCTGCGAATGAATAGCACAATCCTAAAATTGTATTATACATTACAGCTAACATGATAAATGTTAGAACAAGCCCAATCCATGGATGAATGTCATTAGCTAAATTTAATGTAGGAATATCTGCGTTTTTAATTTTCGGATATTCTGTTTGTAGTGAAAAGTTAATTAATGCGAGTAAGATGGTATAAACGACACCGCCGAACAATGCACCAGCACCGGAAACTCTACGTTTAGATGCATCGCCGCCAATAGCAACAATCGTACTAAATCCAACTGCAAACGCAAGTCCACCATAAACAAGCCCCCAGAAAATACCTTTCCAAATGCTTGTGTCAGGTACCGTACTATTAACTTCCGCTATAGAAATATTTCCTGTAAATAAATAATATACAGCAATCAATATAACCATAACGATCAAGAATGGTGTCACAATACCTAGAGCTCTTACAATTTTATTAAAATCAAGTAATAAAGTTAAATAAATAATGATTGTCATAATAAGGGCGCCTAACCAAGTGGGAATATTAAAACTTTGGTTAAACGTTGAACCTGAACCGGCAATCATTGTTACGGCAATTCCAAATAAGAAAAAGACAAGAATGTAATCGAAAACTTTACTAAATTTTTCGCCAAAAATGTATTGTAATGTAGATTCATGGTTCGTAGCTGAAAAGGCTGTACCAATTTTAGCTACTTGTCTACCAATAAATCCTAAAATGAAACCTGAAATTAAAACACCGATATACGACCATAATCCAAACGGTGTAAAGAATTGCATGACTTCTTGTCCTGTTGAGAATCCCGCACCTACAACGATGCCAACGTATGCAAAGCCTATTTTTATTGCTTCTTTATTCAGCCCCATTTAAAAGATAACCTCCTTAGATTTTCACAGTGAGCATTATAACGTACTGTTTTTTATTTTCAACCCTGCTTGATCAACTTATAACGAAATGTATAAATCTTAGAAAAAGTGTATAAAAATAGCCATTAAAGTTGGGTAACTCTAATGACTATATCGAGAATGTTATATAATTACTTAACGTGCATCTCTATGTTTGTTTAATTCATTAATATCAACAACAATGTTGTCCATACGTTTTGCAGTGTCTTTAAGCACATTACGTGCTACATTATTATTTGGATCAAGTTTAAGAATTCGTTTAGCTACATCGAATGCTTTCTTGTCAGAAATGACTGGTTCAGGAATAGCATGAAGCAATAACATTTGTAGTAAACTTTTAACTTCATTTCCGTTAGTGAGTTTTATGGAAGAATCAGCATGATAATAAGCTGAATCTAAAGCACCTTCATATTCGCTCAACGGATATACAAGTAATAAAAATGCCAAATCATGCAATTCTGATGATTCTTCAACTTTAATCATATCCAGAATACATGTGTAAAACATCATACTTTCTACTTCATGAGCGCTAGAAATATATGCCTCTTCAAATTCCATAAAATCTGTTTCGGACATTAATTGTCTTACCTGCTCAAATTCGCCATTCAATACATGTTTCTTTATAAGATGTTGCATGGCTATGTCCTCCTATTACCCAGATTTTATTTAACAGTTATATTAATAATATCATACTTAAAGCTAAGTTTCACTCGAAAAATGAGTATTGTTTACCTCTTCGATAGCTTCTTTCATATTGCCTCCAGTTGATAACTTCACTGCCGCGGTAAAACTACCTTCAACAAGAGGTGCATTGATTTTAACAATCTCATATTGACCTTCATACATTTCAATTGCCATATCTAAATTCATTTCCGAAGATCCTAAATCATAAAAGCATAGTGCATCATCTTCTATATGATTAATCATCTTTTGTATTTCATCAAATGACGTACCAATCGAACCATCTTCTGTACCACCATGAGCCTTGATGTCGACATTATTTACCATCTGTTCAAGTAAATCCTTTGTACCTTTTGCAATATCAGCACTGTGACTAACTAATACAATCGTTGTCATTACGACTCATCTCCCATTAAAGCGTTCAGAATGTAAACCATGCTTTGCGCTCCTGGATCAATATATCCTTTTGAATCTTCTTTAAAATATGACGCACGACCTTTCGTTGCTACCATATCTTTAGTATCATCCGCATAACTTTGTAATTTTTCTAAATTTAATTTTTCATCTTTTTGAAGTGCTTCATTCGCTCTCTCAACCACGTCGTACATTGTTTTTTCATTTAATTCAACTTTACCTCTTTGCGCAATCGCATCCGCAAACGTTTTTAGTAACTCTTTTAAATTATCGTTATCAATTTCGTCTTTAACGACACTCGCCATTTTGACGAAACTAAAGCCATATAACGGACCTGAGGCACCACCAATTTTAGACATAAGCGTCATCCCAGTTGTTTTAAATAGTGAAGCCATGTCACTATCGTCAATATTGCCCTCTAAATGAGAGAAACCTCGTTCCATATTCACACCGTGGTCACCATCACCAATGGCTCTATCTAAGTCTGTTAATTCCTCTTCTTTTTCTTTAAAAGTATCTGCTAAACTTAGCAATTGTGCTTTCATTTCTTTTACGTTCATCTCTGACACCTCTACATTGTATAATTATTCATCATTTACTTTTACGCATTAAAATAAAGGCTTGTTGTAGGTGCTAAAAAGGCTTTAAGCCATTCTTCTTTAGCAGGTACAAGTGTGATTGAGAAGCCTTGCATATCAAGTGACGTCATGAAATTACCTACGTACCAATGTTTTACCCCGTAATGCTTGTCATTAAATAATTCACTCAGATATTTCGTTACAATATTCAGTTCAGATTGAGGTGTGCCTCCCATACCATTGACCATGACAATATAATCATCGGCAGAGATTTCTTGTTCTAATTTTTCAACTAATGTTGAAATAATTTGATTAATTGGTTGGATGGATTCACGATGTAAACCCTTTTCTCCATGTATACCAACACCAATTTCCATCTCATTGTCTTCAATATCGAAACCATATCTACCTGTCGTAGGAACCATTGGAGGTGTTAAAGCCATTCCAATACTTTTAATTTCTGGTAGCAATATTTCTACTTTTTCTTTTATTTCATTTAATGCTAGTCCTTTTTCCGCTAAAAATCCTGCGTACTTATGAACCAAAACAGTACCTGCAACACCTCTACGTTGATCAGGCTCGCTAATAGCAATATCATCTCTAACTATAACCGTTTCAACTTGTATGCCTTCCATTTCAGCCATTTCTTGTGCCATTTCAAAATTCATGACATCGCCAGCATAATTTTTAACTATAAGTAATACCCCGTCGCCATTATCTACTGCTTTGATTGCTTCTAATATTTTATCTGGAGTAGGCGAAGTAAAGACTTCCCCACAAACAGCTGCATCTAACATACCTTGAGCTACGTAACCCGCATGTGCAGGTTCATGACCACTTCCTCCTCCAGATACAAGTGCAACGCCCGATTGTTTTTTATCTTTACGTACCACTACCGTATCTTCAATTACATCTAATTCAGGATTTGCAATTTTTAGGCCATCTAACATGTCACTTAAAAATTGTTGTCTATCTTTTATTAATTTCTTCATGAAAACCCCTCCTTATTAATTTATCATCAGTATAAAACACGTCTATATATCATCGCTAATGTTATGTGTGTCTTCTATAAAATGTTCACAAATAGACTTACCTTTTCTAAAAAATGATTTCATCTTGTTTGAAATATATACAAAAGCCGCCATTAAAATCGATTTGATTTTAATGACGGCTATAACAAATTTATACGCTTTTTGTTCTATACATGAGATATAAGAAGTATGGTGCTCCAATAATGGCAACAACAATTCCTGCGGGCACGCCAGATGGTTGTAAGATGACTTTTCCTAATGTATCAGAGAATACAAGTAAAAATGCACCAACTAAAATCGCTATAGGTAAGAAAAGTTGATGACGAGGACCCACGATGCGTTTAGCAATATGAGGTCCCATTAAACCAATAAATGAAATCGCACCAGCAACGGCTACAGCTACTGAAGATAAGATAACAGCGATAAAGAACAAGATTATTCTTTCACGTTCAACTTTAATACCCAATCCTTTCGCTATATGTTCATGCGTATTAATAATATTTAATTCATTAGATTTAAATAGAAGATACGGAACAATGACGATCATCCATGGAATAAATGCGATAACAAATGTCCAATCGTCTCCCCATATACTACCTGCAAACCATGAGGCCATAAACTCAGATTGATCTTCATCAAATTTTGACATCAGTGTTATAGAGCCACCATATAGTGCGGTTTGCATACCAACACCGATCAATACCATACTTGCTGGAGTTAGCCCATGATATTTATTGATACTGAACACAAATATCACTAAAGCTGTAGCAATGCCGCCAATTAAACTAATCACAGGTAATGCGTATACGAAGTTATCTGGCTTCACTTGACCGATTGTCACAAATAAAGCAATCGCGAAACCACCGCCTGCATTAATACCTAGAATGCCAGGTTCTGCAATAGGGTTCTTCGTTACACTTTGAATAACAGCACCACTCAAACTTAATGCAGCACCCGCTAAAATCGTAATGAGCATTCGAGGTAAACGGAAATCGATAAGAATGAGCGAATCTGTATAATCTCCTTGACCTAATAGTGTTTTGAAGAAGTTAGACACTGGAATTTTATATTCACCAGAAGCGATACTCCATGTACATGCTGCAAAAAGTAGAACAGCAAATATGATGAAAGTAATGATTTGCTTGCGTCTTAATCTAGGATCTATCATATTGAGCGCCCTCCTTTTTTAACAAGGTATAAAAAGTATGGCACGCCAATAAATGAAATAATCGCTCCTACAGGGGCTTCACCTAATAATCTTGCAAGCATATCGGCAATCAGAACTAAAATGCCTCCAAATAATGCTGTAAGTGGAATGACTTTAGAATAATCTGTACCTATAATAAAACGAACAATATGTGGCACCATCAAACCTACAAAGGCAATTTGGCCAACCATCGCAACCGCTACGCCAGCAAGTATCATAGATAAAATCATGCTTATCCCACGAATGACTGAAACATTTTGACCTAAACCTTTAGCGAGTGATTCACCTAAATTTAAAATTGTAAGTTGTTTACTAATTAATAAGATGAAAATTAACGTAATGATAACTATGGGGCCACTCCAAATTAATTGTCCCCATGTCGTACCAGAGACGCCCCCTGCACTCCAAAATGTTAGTGACTGATTTAATCTAAATACGAGTGCAACACCTTGGCTTAAAGCTGTAAGCAACGCACTGATAGCTGCACCTGCTAAAATGATTCTCATTGGGTTAAATCCATCTCGTCTAGAACGTCCTATCATTAAAACGATAAAACCACCGAGTAATGCACCTAGAAACCCTGAAACCATTAATAATAAAAACGGCGCTTCTGGGTAGAAGGCATAAGTCATCGCCAGCCCAAACGTAGCGCCTGAATTCAAACCTATTAAACTCGGATCAGCAAGTCCATTTTTTGTAACACCTTGGATAACTGCACCAGAAACCGCTAAAGCCATACCAACTAATACTGCACCTAAATCTCTAGGGATTCTAATTTCGCTAATAATATTATGATCTTGATTTTTTGGATTATAATTGAAAATTGCATCAAAAATAGTTGGAATACTAACATGTGCTTTTCCAAATATAATAGAAAGAAATAGTGCTAGAATTAGCACTATTATACTTCCTATTATGAGAGAAACGAACTTGATGTTTTCATTTTTATTTTTTTCAAACATGGTTATTTATCCCTTTTGCCTTCCCTATTACGAATACGTCTTGCAAAATAAATCATAAGTAACAAGGAGGGGTTTACCAGTTCGCGGATCTTGATCAAGAACAACATCAATATTAAATACTTTTTCTAAAATGTCTTTCGTAAGTACTTCTTGTGTTGAGCCATTTGCAACGATATTTCCATCTTTCATTGCAATAAGATGATCTGAGAAACGAATTGCTTGATTAATATCATGTAATACCATCACGATCGTACAGCCTTGTTCTTCATTTAATTTTTGGACGAGTTCTAAAATTTCTAATTGGTGGCAAATATCTAGATAAGTGGTAGGTTCATCTAAAAAGATAATATCAGTACGTTGTGCTAGAGCCATTGCTATCCACACACGTTGTCTTTGACCACCACTTAAGTCATTAATTGAACGATGACGGAAATCACTTGTTCCTGTAACTGTTAACGCCCAATCAATTTCTTTTTTATCTTCAGCTGATAAACGACCAAAGCCTTTTTGATGTGGGAAACGTCCATAAGAAACTAACTCACCAACTGTTAAACCATCAGCAACTTCAGGTGATTGAGGTAAAATTGCGATTTTCTTAGCAATTTCTTTTGTGGATTGCGCGTGAATACTTTCGCCATCTAAATTAATTGCGCCATCTTTAATGGATAATAAACGAGATAGCGCTTTGAGCAATGTTGACTTCCCACAACCGTTTGGCCCAATAATAGAAGTCACCTTACCATCTGGTATTTCTACATCTAAATTATTAATAATCGTAGTGTCTCCATAACCAATTTTCACTTGTTCTCCGTTTAAACGACTCATAGTTCCCCTACTTTCATTTATAAATAATGCATTTATATCGTAAAAACATAGTATTTTCGTTAAAAGTTTATCGTTTATTTGATTACCAACTGTAATTGATAATCATTATCATAGACTATATTATAACATCTCTATTCAAGATTGACTAACAAATATTGATATGAATTGTTTAATACATTTTAATTTTTTCGAAAACTAGACTAACGAAAACGAAGTTGCAACGAGAAATTTAATACTAAATAGATGATTAAATTATGGATAAAAAATTAAGCTCTAAGACAATTTCTTAAAATCATCTTAGAGCTAATATTTCAGGATCAATATCCAATTCTAGCGTCATTTTTATTTAAATTTATTCATCTACTAAAAAGCCATTACCATACACATCACGTACATCGTGAATAACGAGAAAAGCATTTTCGTCAATATTTCTAATGATACGTTTTGCACGTGAAACTTGTGTTTTAGAAATCACTACATAGAGCACATCTTTTTCTTCGCGCGTATAATAACCATGGCCGTTTAAAATTGTTAAACCTCTACCCACTTGTTCATCGATTGCTTTTGCAACTTCATCAGGTGTACTTGAAATAATTGTCATTGCCTTTTTCGTATTGAGTCCTTCAATCACATATTCCATTACTTTCGTTCCAATATATAGCGAAATCACTGTGACAAGTGCTTTATCTAATGATATTTGAGTTAGTGAAATCAATACCACAAGTAAATCAAAGAATAGTAACGCATAAGGTGTACTAATATCCAGATATTTATTAACAATTCTTGCTAAAATAACTGTACCAGCAGTAGTTCCGCCTGCTAATACAATAACTCCTATACCGACGCCGATACATATTCCACCAAATACTGCGTTAACAATCAAGTTACCAGTATGAACATGCCAAGATTCTGTTAGATCTAAAAATATGGAAATAAGAATCGTCGCAACGATCGTTAGATACATGCTGCGCTTACTCAAGTACTTATATCCAACTATGATTAAAATAGCGTTGACTACAAAGTTAGTAATCGCAGGTGATAAATGGAATGCATAATATAACACAATCGCTATTCCGGTAACGCCTCCCTCACCTAAATTACCAGAGATAATAAACGCATTAACACCTGCTGAGAATATGAATGAACCAGCAATAACTAATAATATATCTCGAATTGTTTTATTCATTCAATCACCCCTTTAATTTTTCTCTCATGTATCAAAATGGTAGCATACGCTTATAATTTCTCACAATAATATACTCACAAATAATTTTATTTTTAACAAAAGCATTAATTATAGAACACAAATAAATTATTTTTTTATCCATACTGTGCTAGCTCGTAAAAAAACAGGTTAATAAAACGCCAATAGACAAATAAATTTAAATTTTCTGAATTTTTAATTTACTTTTAAAGAAAGGTCTGCTATAATGATTTTAACTTCTTGAAAGAGAAGTTATCTCCTTTGTGTTGTTTATAGTAACAAAACAAATTTTGCTCGAAGTACTGTGACAGTACCTAGTCCTTACCGTTACAAGTACATTAATATTCATTTCCCATAAAAGCCAAGTATAAGAAGTGTCTCCTCACTTTCTATACTTGGTTTTTATCATTTTCCTAAATATAAATATACCTCATAAAATACAAAAGAGTGAACGTTCGCTACCTACGACGTTCACTCTTTTTCATACTCTATTTATTAGAAATCATATTACCAAGCAAATAAACCTACAAATGCTGCAGTAAGTAATGACACTAAAATACCTGCAAGAAGCATCATCGGTACATACTTAGATACAAAATCTGATGTTTTCTTATCAACAATTCCTTTTAACGTACCTACAATCATACCAATCGTTGAGAAGTTCGCAAATGATACTAAGAACGTTGATATCACAGCACGATGATGTGGTGAGAATGAATTCACTTGTTTAGAAATCTCACCCATAACAACGAACTCATTAGTTACAATCTTCTTAGCCATTTGTTGTGCGACATCCCATCCTTCGTTGAAAGGTAGACCTAATAATAAAGCAAATGGATACATGAAGACACCTAAAATTTGGTTTAGACCAAAACTTCCTTTCCAGCCAAAACCTTGAGCAATTAGACCGGTAATCAGATTAATGAAACGATCGATTAAGTCTGCCAATGCGACGAAACTAATAACAAATGCGATTATAATAAGTACTAATTTACCTGCTGCTAAAACTGAATCTCCTAAGAAAGAGAAGAAAGGTTGACGTTCGACTTGATGATCTTTAATGCTATAGATGATATCTTCTTTTTCTTCCACTGAAACAGGATTCAGAATAGACGATACAATTATTGCGTTGATAATATTAAGTGGTATCGCTGTCAGTACAAGCTCACCAGGAATCATTTGTACATAAGCTCCGACAATCGCACCTGAGACTGAACTCATAGACATCATAGCTACTGTCAGTACACGCATTTCGTTCATACGTTTCAGTTGTTCATTAGATACAGCCAACGCTTCAGTATTTCCTAAGAACATCATTTCAACACCAAAGAATGACTCGAATTTAGGCTGACGTGTAATCTTCGCGAGCACCCAGCCAATTCCCCCAATAATCTTTGGAAGTATATTGAAATACATTAATATATCAAATAAAGGTACGATAAGTAAGATAGGAAACAGGGCACTTACAGCCATATCCATTTGCTTTCCAGATGTGAAACTGGCGAAAGCGAATCCTGTACCCTGATGCGCGGATTCTATGACCCAAGCAATACCATTTGCCGCGCCTTTAACTCCATTTCTTCCCCAATCAAAATAAATAAAGAACCATGCTAAGAATAAATTCAAAATAACTAAGATTAATATCGATTTCCATTGGATATTTTTGCGATTTCTTGAACATAACACAGCCACACCAAGAAAGACGATTAACCCAATGATATTAATTAATAAAAACATTTGGCACCTACCTATTTAATATTTGTCATTTATATATTTATTTAAAACTCACTCAAAACTGTAAGACCATCAAATATTTGATCATAATTATCCCTATAAATATTGAACAATATAAGACTTTAATATTTTGAAAACGTTTGTTTTCCGTACTATTTGACATTATGTATATAAAAAGTTCTCTTAATCTTACAAAATTCATTATACCACTTGTAAATTTGGGTTAAAATAACGATTTTACAAAATATTTACGTAAATAATACTAAAAAAACACGCTCCACATTTTCGTGGAACGTGACTTGACGCTAATCTGATAATTTTTGAGATGTGACAAAGTTTTTATATTTTTCATGGGATTGCATTAATTCTCCATGTGTACCTTTACCAGTAACTTGACCTTTATCAATGAAAATAATTTGACCTGCTTTTTTAATAGTAGAAAGACGATGCGCAATCACAACAGTTGTTCTACCTTCCATTAATGTTTCAAGTGCTTCTTGAATCTTAACTTCACTTTCACTATCTAAGTTAGCGGTAGCTTCATCTAATAAAAGAATATCTGGATTCTTAACAAAACTTCTAGCTATATCAATACGTTGACGTTGGCCACCAGATAATTTAAGTCCTCGTTCACCAACCATAGTGTCATATCCTTCATCGAACTGCATAATGAATTCATGACAATTTGCTAATTTGGCATATTCAATTAATTCTTCGTCTGTTACTTCTCTATTAATACCATATAAAATATTGTCTCTAATCGTACCGCTCATCATTGAGTTAGACTGCATCACGTAACCGATTTTAGTACGCCATTTTGATAGTGGAATATCATAAATACTACGGTCGTTATATTTAATGTCACCACTTTCAATCTCATACATACGCTCAATTAAATTGAAAATAGTACTTTTACCTGAACCAGAAGGTCCTACAAAGGCACTTACTTTACCTTGAGGTATATCAAATGATACATCATCAAGAATCTTCTTGATGTCATATTTGAAATCTACATGTTCAAAGCTTAATTCACCATCTTCTACAAGGTCATTTTCAGACTCAGATAGTGCTTCAGTTCGTTCAATTGGCTCTTGCATGATTTCATAGATACGGTGACTTGCTCCGACTGCTTTTTTATAATCTGTAACCAAAGTAGATAGATTGATCAATGGCATAGATAATTGAATCACATAGAAAATCATTGCAATTAATGTACCTGGTGTAATAGCACCTGTTCCGATTTCTAATGCACCAAATCCAAGAATAATCGCAATCGTAAGTAACATCACGACGCCTGAGATTGGTTGAACAATTGCTGAAATTTTAGCTTGTTTTAAACCTAGATGATAGATTTTCTTTAAATTTACATGTGCATTATCTAACTCTAATCTTTCAGTATTAGAAACTTTAACCAGTCTCATTTCAGTTAACACTCTACCAAGTAAACCACTAAAATTAGCGATTTCAGTTTGTGTATTTGTAGAAATTCTTTGCATCACACGTCCTAATGGGATCATGATAAAGACAAATACTGGTATGGTGATAAAGGTTAGCAATGTTAATTTCCAATCCATGATAAATAACATGATTAATGAACCTATTAAAGTTAATACAGATGGTAATAAATTAGGTAACTTTTGAGAAATAAATTCATTAATAACCTTTGTGTCATCAGTGAGACGGCTCATTAATTGACCACTTTCGTTTTTATCAAAGAACGGCATTTTTAATTGGATGATATGTTCCCACAATATTGATCGAATGGCATATATAATTTTCTCACCAATTTTACTGAGTAAGTATAGACCAACACCACTCAGCAATGCATTGACTAAGAAAATTGCACCAAAGATAGCTATCATGCCCCAATTCATACTACTTACAGAAAATTTATCAACTAAACGTCCTGTAAATAGAGGCACTAATAAACCACTTAAACTTCCTAACGAAGTAATAATGACCGCTGCAATGATTAACCCGTATGGCCACGAAAGCCTTTTAAATAAGAAAAATAAAGGGTTTTGTTGTTTCATTTGTTATACCTCGTCTTTAATTGTCATATTTTCATTTTGCTCAATCATACTATATATCCATCTCAATCCCAAATAATAAAGTGATTCGCAATTTATTTTATTAAAGAAAACATTTAGCTTCATTGGATAGATTTATTCTTAAAAATAACTAGCACTTACTCATATATATACGAGGCTGGGACCTTTAACATTTATGCTCTGGGAAACCGATTAACGGCGTCCCAAAAGCAGGATTTTCGGCAGTAACACTCACAATTCGACAAAATTTGAGAAACAATTTTGCTCACTGTTCGGTCCTGATCAAATCCTAAACTCTTTTGTCCCGACCGCTTGTTCTACGTTCATTATAACTATGTTCTTCGTAATTGTTATTATAACACCTTTTGATTGAACTGACGAAAGTGTTTCCCTATTCTTTTATACTTTTAAATAATAAAAAACAGACATACCATCTTTGGATAGTACATCTGTTTGATATTCTAAATTATTTCGCGTCTTTACCATATAATTCTTGTTTAATCTTAGTTGTTGAGATTCCTTCTGTACGATTAAGATAAATCACTTCGCATTTATCCTTTAAGAAATCAAATTCGCCTTCCCAATCGTGGCCCATAACAAAGACATCAACATCAAAGCGATCAACATCTTTTTCTTTTTGACCCCAACCTTCTTCAGGAATCACTAAATCAACATAACGAATTGACTCTAGCATCATTTTACGTTGTTCATAATCATAATAAGACTTTTTATTTTTGATTTGGTTGAATTCATCTGTAGAGAGTGCAACGATAAGGTAATCGCCCATTTCACGTGCTCTTCTCAATAATTCGATATGACCATAATGTAACAAATCATATGTACCATAAGTAATTACTCGTTTCATGATACGTATTCTCCTTAACTTAAAATTTAATAAAAATTTACAATCTTAATGTAGCATAAATATTTAACCCTTACCATTAATTCAATAATAGTTGATAACTTGGTTTTTCACACTATAAATGTGCTCTAAACCGAAATTTAATGTCTCTTAACTACTTTCTCAACACACGCTTGAGTGATTGCTTCCCTGAAAATGATACACGTTTCGGTAGCACTGACACTTTAAAGCGTAAGTAACCCGGACGTCCGATGCCTACTTCACTTAAAGCCTTCCTCCACTGCTGATACAAATCCTTTGTCCAATTTGTCGCGCTTTGTTCAACCGCTCTAACAATTCTAAACATGGCATTTCCGGAATAATGTGTATGTTGCATGGAATGAATATATGATATCACGCTATCCATCAATGATTGCGTCATTTGGCTATTCTTCATTAAGTGCGCTTGAATGAGATAGCTGACAATTAAATTATCCATTCGATAACTATAATATGTCTTTTCATCAGTCAATAATAATAAATCCATTACACGTTGGCGCACCTTCAAGGCATCTTTCATATAAGGTAAGAACGTATCAGCGCGTTGAGCAGTGACTGACCCTTCTCTCTCATTATATCCATAAACGATGTTAGGTATGAGTTGAATATCTCGTGCTTTAGAAAATGCCCTCACGATAAATGTATGTTCCTCACAAAATACGACATCTTCATCAAAACGTAATCCTGCGTACTTAGCACTGAACAACTTCGCTCCAGGGCCAATGGATTGCATAATTTCAGGCTTACGATCAAGTGTAACTAACGCATCTTCCACTATATCTTCATGAGTAGGAATCACTTTCCATTCTCCATTTACACCTCTAGCAATTTGTCCTATCACTACGTCAGTTTCTTCATTTTTCTGAAAGGCTTCTACCAATAAATCAATTCTACTTGGTAAGAATTCATCATCTGCATCTAAGAACAGGAATCCTTCAACGTCATCAGACATTGCATCTAAACCAACATTTCTACTACGGGCTGCACCTTGGTTATCTTGATTAATGACCTTAATATTTGGATGTACTTTTTGAAGTTCTGTAAGAACGCGTTTCGTATTGTCAGTCGAACCATCGTTAACACATATAATCTCATAATCTGATTGTGTATCAACTGAGAGTATCGCACGTTTTATCGTATCTTCAGCATTATACGCCGGAATAATTATTGCTAATTTCATTGTTTCACCAACTTATTTATAAAATTAACTAACTGGCTTAAACTTGCTTTCGTATTATATTGATGCCAAGAGTGAAATAGAGGTTGAAATTCTTTCTTCGCTTTCCCTAATGCCTGAATTAAACTTGTTTCATCAGCAAATTTATATTTTTTCGGAATTTCATAATAGAAAGGATTTAAACCTCTTACTTTTTCATAGTCTTCCTCATCATAGTTATAAAATAACGTAGGTTTATTTAATAGACTAGCTTCAATAGGCAATGAACTGTAATCACTTATAATGACATCTGCCATCACCATTAATGAAGCAACATCTATATCTTGAGAAGTATCTCTTTCGCTAATGGAAGGATGCAAGTGACTCATTAATGTATATTCTGGTAATTGTTGCTCAAATATTTCTTTATTTATTGTTCGATTTGCAACCTTCGATTCTCTATATGTCGGTACGTAAACAGCTAATTTGTTCTTAATATGATACTTCTCTTTTAATCTTTGTTGTTCTTTTTCAATATTCATATTCAAATATTTCACTAATCTAGGAAGTCCAAACTTTAACATTTGTTCAGGTTGAGCTTCAAACGATGCTTCAAAACAACGTGCCATTTCATCTCCACCAACCAAGTAATAATCTGTTGCATTATAAACACGTTTATATTGCTCGACCATCGCTTTATTATTCAAATCAACTTGGTGATCAGTAAGTCCAAAATCTTTAAGTGCCCCCGAAGCATGCCATGTTTGAATAACTGTTTGCCCTTTTTTCTTATGATATCCACCCATCATTAAGTAATAAGTGTCGATAACAATCACTTTTGCTGTACTTAACGCTTTCATGTGACTCACAATATTTTTATTCCCCGCTGGAATGAATGTTGTATTTTCCAAGCCTTCAATAAGTGAGTGATCTTGTATTTTACCAATAATTGTTAAGTGATAACCCTGTTGATGAAGCGCTTCGATAATCGGAAGTACATCCTGCTTGAAGGTCATCATCACAACAATATGGTCACGCTTTAACTTTAGTGGCTTATATATCATATTTAATAACGTAATCATTATCATATATACTTTTTTAATTAGAATTCTCATGTTTTCACCGTCTTTAATTACTCAATCGTATTTCTAAATTATATACGATTCTCTCTCACTTAGAAAATGATAGCCGCCACTTTCACGCTCGTAAATAAGTCTTAGATGGTTTCATTTTCAAAAAATGCCTCGATCCTAAATGGACCAAGGCAATTGATATATAGTATTACAAGAAATCAGCAAAATGATCTCTATAACGTTTATGAAGTATTGAACCAATAATAAAGAATACGATGATGATGCAAATGTTATATAACATCAACTTCCAATGGTCGATAAAATACCATTGATGGAATAAAATTGCTGCACGATATGACTCAGCGATAAAGTACACTGGATTAAACATCATAATTTTGTGAATAATGCCACTTACACCATGGTTCTTTGGTACCCAAAGAATTGGAGACATATAGAATAATATTCTCATTAATGCTTGCATGATCATTTGCGTATCTCTAACAAGTATCCCTAATGTAGACGTTAAAAGTGCTACAGATGATGTTAATAAATATGCAAAAGGCACATAAATCAATAATTGTATAATATGAATGGTAGGAAAAATCCCTTTAAACATACATGCTATGATAATAATGACTAACAGTCCTAAATGACCATAGAATCTACTTGTAACAATATATGTTGGAATAATTGATAACGGGAAATTCATTTTAGCAACTTGATTAAATTTTTGTGAAATAGATTTGGTACCTTCAAGTACCCCTTGGTTAATAAAGAACCACATACTAATTCCTACGAGTAACCAAAATACAAATGGAATACCATGAATAGGTGCGTTACTTCTAATTCCTAGACCGAAAACAATCCAGTAAACCATAATTTGTAAGGCAGGATTTAAAATTTCCCATGCCATACCTAAATAGTTACTATGATTTGAGATTTTAATTTGAAATTGTGCCAGTCTTTGAATTAAATAGAAGTTTTTAATATGTTCTTTTAAAACAGTTCCAACTGCTGACATTAAACCCAACCACGCTTTCTCAATGCAATAGAACACGATCTATTGTAAAACTTTAATAATGAGTCTTTTAAACTTACTTTTTCAATTTAACTTTATTTGAAATGATAGCTTATTGTTTATTACAAGCTTATTATATTATACAATCATTTACGTTAAAAACTGTAACGATCATCATCTTTAAATTTTATGTGTATAATAAGATGCTTAAAGGAATGACAAAATTTTTAATACATTCGTTCGTTTCACATATTTCTTAAAATAAGTATATGATGATTTAAATTTTACTTAGTTTTAACAAAATCACCTATACACTTTACACCAGGTTAATAAATTTAACAACTGATGTGTTGTATATTATAATCTATACAAATGTATATAAGGAAGGTACCAAAATGAGTGTTTCGGTAAATATTGAAAATGTAACAAAAGAATACCGTATATATAGAAATAATAAAGATCGTATCAAAGATGCCTTAATACCTAAAAATAAAAATAAAACTTTCTTCGCTTTAGATAACGTTTCACTCACTGCCCATGAAGGTGATGTCATCGGATTAGTGGGCATCAATGGGTCAGGCAAATCTACATTAAGTAATATGATTGGTGGATCATTGTCCCCTACTTCAGGAGAGATCGAAAGACATGGCGACGTTAGTGTGATTGCCATTAATGCAGGTCTTAATGGACAATTGACAGGCGTTGAAAATATTGAATTTAAAATGTTATGCATGGGGTTCAAACGTAAAGAAATCAAAGAATTAATGCCAAAGATTATTGATTTTAGTGAATTAGGTGAATTTATTTATCAACCTGTTAAAAAATATTCAAGTGGTATGCGTGCGAAGTTAGGTTTTTCAATTAACGTCACTGTTAATCCTGATATTTTAGTTATTGACGAAGCATTATCTGTTGGGGATCAAACTTTCACTCAAAAATGCTTAGATAAAATCTATGAATTTAAAGAGGCTAAAAAAACTATATTCTTTGTTAGCCATAATATTCGCCAAGTTAGAGAATTCTGTACTAAGATTGCTTGGATTGAAGGCGGCAAACTTAAAGATTTTGGCGAACTTGAGGACGTCTTACCTAAATATGAAGAATTTTTAAAATCATTTAAGAAGAAATCAAAAGCTGAACAAAAAGCCTTTAGAAATGAATTAGACGAAACACGTTTCGTGGTCAAATAATTATTTTCAATTAATTTGAGCTTATCCCTTTTCAAAATACGAAACTCGTATTATGATGAAAATAAGAGTTACACAAAGTTGTCACAAATAAAGCGTAAATTAAAGAGGGTGACAGAGATAGTATCTAATAAGAAAACCCAACAATTTGCGAATTTAGTACGCTCTTATCGTAAATCTTATATTGGTAAAGGTCCAGAACAAGTTAAAGTCTTTTTCAAAGATAATTGGGCAGTTTGTCATATGTCTGGAAGTTTAAGTAAAGTTGAAAATTTTTATTTGCGAAATAAAGATTTTGAGAGTATGCTTAAATATGGACGTACTGAAGAAATTAAAGAATTATATAAACAAAATCCTCCTGTAGAGATGGAGGAACTTGTCGGAGCAAAATTCGTAAAACTTTTTACAGATGTTAATTTAGAAGACGACGAAGTAGTGTCGATTTTCGTTTTTGATAGATCAATTGAAGAATAAATTTAATATTATGGGATTGGTGTAAGGTACTCAGTGCTGTTTGCTAACCCACTTTGTTCGAATAATTATGTGAGTCATACATATATTTGAGGAGGTGGTTAAAACAAATAGGCTGAGTATTTTTTTATAAACGTTATAAGTGCTCTCATCATAGAATTACTAAAGTTTTAGTAAAAAATTCTAAATTTAGGAGTGTATAGATTATGAAAATTGTAGCATTATTCCCAGAAACAGATGAAGGTTTAGATAACCAATTATTAAACACTGACAAAGCAATCGGTCTTAGAGAATTCTTAAAAGATTCAGACCATGAATTAGTTATCTTAAAAAATGGTGAAGAAGATTTAGATAAACACTTAAGTGACATGGACATTGTTATCAGTGCTCCATTCTATCCTGCATATATGACTAAAGAAAGAATCGAAAAAGCACCAAACTTAAAATTAGCTATCACAGCTGGTGTAGGTTCTGACCATGTTGATTTAGATGCAGCAAGTAAACACGATGTAGGTGTTGTTGAAGTAACTGGTAGTAATACAGTAAGTGTTGCTGAACATGCCGTAATGGACTTACTTATTGTATTACGTAACTTTATGGAAGGACACCGTCAATCAGTTGAAGGCGAATGGGATTTATCTAAAGTTGGTAACCAAGCTCGCGAACTACAAAATAAAACAATCGGTATCTTTGGTTTCGGTCGTATTGGTCAATTAGTTGCTGAACGCTTAAAACCATTCAACGTAACGATTCAACACTATGACCCAATCAATCAAAAAGATAACGAAAACTCTAAATTTGTTGAATTCGAAGAACTTGTAAAAACAAGTGATGCAATCACTATTCACGCACCATTAACACCTTCTACAGATAACTTATTCGATGAAGATGTGTTAAGCAAAATGAAAAAAGGTAGCTATTTAGTTAATACTGCACGTGGTAAAATCGTGAACACTCAAGCATTAGTTGATGCTGTTAATAGTGGTCAAATTCAAGGTTATGCCGGTGACGTATGGTACCCACAACCAGCTCCAGCAGATCACCCTTGGAGAACTATGCCTAGAAACGGTATGACTATTCACTATTCAGGTATGACTTTAGAATCTCAAAAACGTATTGAAGATGGTGTTAAAGATATCTTAAATCGTTTCTTTAATAATGAAGCATTCCAAGACAAAGATGTTATTGTTTCTAGCGGAAAAATTTCAAGCTCAAGCTATACTGCTAAATAATTGCACTATAACGGAAAAATAAATGTTATTCTGATTCATTTTTGTTCAAAATAAAAACTCAACTATTTCAATAATTACAACCCTAACTACAAATGAAATATTAAAAAGAGGCATGGCTATTAAAAGCGCCATATCAGACTTAATAGTTACGATGTACTCTTTGTGCTTAAGTCAATGTCTAGAAGGCTAATGCGTTAACGTTATACCTTTCCCAAAAATCAAAATTGTTATTAGCCGTGTAAGTTCCCCTGTTCGCTTACACTAAGACATTGAACAAGCTTTCAACAACCTTGATATTATTTATAAATCTAATTACACACTCAATTACTTTCTACCCCTTCCCTGTGAAGTAATTGAGTAGTCAAAACCTTAAAATAATGTTATCCCTTTTCAAATAGAAAGAGAGAGGTGGCCTCCCTGAACCACCTCTCTCTATTTTTAATTATTTCGATTTCATTTTTCTTTTTTGTTTTGCTACTTTTAGCATAAATTTTGGAATACTTACCATTCTTCCAATTCTCTTCCAATCAATGAGTAATCTAAATACCCATTCAATATTTAGCTTTTGGAATATCTTAGGCGCACGCTTTTTGGCACCACTTAGCACTTCAAAAGAGCCTCCAACACCCATCATTACTGTTTGTAATAATTTATCGTGATGTTTATGGATCCATTGTTCTTGTTTAGGGAAGCCCATACCTACAAAAATATAATCTGGATTGAAACTTGTTATACGTTTGACGACCGTTTCATCCTCTAAATTGATGTAACCGTGATGATGTGCAAAGGTAACATTAGGATATTTTAAATTTAACTTACGTTCAGCCGCTTCGATAATTTCATTTTTAGAACCAAGCAAATAAACACGTTGGTGCTTAGCATTAGCAATTTTTAAGCATTCTTCAAGTAATTCAATTCCTGGAACACGTCGTCTTAATGGTTCATTCAAACGTTTAGAGGCTTTAACAACCCCCGTGCCATCAGCTACAACATAATCTGCTTCATTGATTAAATCCATATATGAAGGGTGCTCTGTTGCATAATCTACAATTTCAGGGTTAGCTGTCACTATAAATAAATTTTGATTTTCATTTTTTTCAAAAAATGATTTAATATTTTTAGTCATTTCCAACATCGTCGTGTTGTTAAATTGAACACCTAGTATATTTACTTTACTGTTATTGAATTGCTCGTTATTCATCCCTAAAGCCCCACTTCACTTCGTGTATTATTCTATTTATATTATTTACCATTAGAATTTTAATTACTTTCTCTTTAAAAATGTACGGTCTATTTTACCACATCGAAAATTAAACTAGAAATGTTTACGTCCTAATTTACATCTAAAGTCCAAAAGCCATAAACTACATTTTCATTTATAATAAATTTTAAGTGATTATAATAAAATCTATTACACGAGGTTCACATTCATGACATACCTAGAAAACTTTTTCACAACAGTCATTCATTTAAATATTTATTTAATCATTTTGATAAGCATTGTATACATCGTCATTCATCAACATCGACATAAAAGTATCAATCAATTTTTAGATGTTTACCTTAATTATATTCCAGTTTTAACACATGAGTTCGGACATGTTTTATTTAATAGACTTGCAGGTGGACGCGCTAAAGATCTTGTTATTGTTACAAGTCCTAAAGAACGACAATCAACCTTGCAACAAGGCTACGCCATTACACAATCGAGAAGTTATCTTGGACAATTCATTACTACCATTGGCGGCTATTTAATGCCACCGATTATGTTTTTAATTGGCTTAGTAGCCGCACATTATCAACACCCAAGTATTTTCCTAGTATCATATCTATTTATTTTTATTTACTTTTTAATTTTAACATCTCGTAAATTATCACCTATCATAGTCATATTGCTTATTGGAATACTACTTTACTTTTTATTCAAACATGATAATCAAATGATAATGTATGATATTGTGTCACTAAGTTATCATTTCATTTTAGGTGTCCTTTTAGGGGAAATTCTTCAATCCTCATGGACGATATTTAACCTAACCTTCCAACGTCCTAAGCCGAGTTGGGATGGCAGTGCTTTAACTGAGATTACTAGAGTCCCTACAGTCATTTATAGTGTGTTATGGATTGCCTTCAATCTCTATACAGTTTATCTACTTATCAAATATACGATTTTATAAAAAAGCTTAAGCTCTTAATGATTTACACATTTTTTCATTAAGAACTTAAGCTTTTATTGTTTGTCAGCAAAGATATTCATCGCATTCTCATAACTTAATATCGTCACTATATCGTTTCGTTTAATGATAATCACTTTGTTTGTGTCATCCTTTGAAACGATTTCGACTTCATTGCCTATATAAATATCTTTACTGGAAAGATATACAAGTAGCTCTGTTTTATCACGTACACGTCTCACCACAACATGATCCCCAGGTTCAAATTCTAGTATAGATGTCGTATATAACTCTTTATATTGATGATCTCTTGGAATCACACCACCATGAGGACACGTTTCAGGATAATTTAATGTTTTATCTAAACGTTCTACAAACAAGTCGGAAATGCGGTGTTCAAGGATTTCCGCCTCTTGATGAACCTCTTCCCAATTGTAATGTAAGATTTCTATTAAAAATAACTCCAATAAACGATGACGTTTAATGATATCGAGCGTTTGGTTAAGACCCGCTTCTGTTAAACGTGCACCTTTATAGTGTTTTGTTTCTACATAGCCTTCCTTTTCTAAGCGTCCTATCATTTCACTGACAGATGGTGGTTTAATATTTAGAAATTGAGATAATTGTTTATTTGACACAAAGGATACATCGCCGTCATTCGTTAAAATTGCTTTCAAGTAATCCTCTTTTTCTTCAGTTAACATCATTTCACCTCACACGCATTCACCTTATTGTATCATGAATTCACTTGACATGTTAAAACTTCAACGTTTATTATAAAATAAATTAGGTTAACCTAAACTTTTAATTAGGAGGTTATAATTTTTGTTAAAAATAGACCAATTAAATCTATTTCTAGGGAAAAAGCATGTACTTAAAAATGTCTCTTTCTCTTTACCTATAAGTGGTGAAATTGTTGGCATCGTTGGTCCTAATGGCGCTGGGAAATCGTCATTACTGAAAGCTTTTATTGGGGAATTTAAAGCCACAGGGACAAAGTTGCTATATGACCGCCCTATACATACTCAACTAAGATATATCACATACATTCCTCAAAAAGCACAATTAGATTTAGATTTTCCTATCAAAGTAGAACAAGTTGTGCTTTCAGGTTGCTATCAAGTCATCGGATGGTTTAAAAGACCAGAAATCACCGAAAAGACTAAACTCAATCAATTGCTCAAAGATTTAGAATTAGACGAGTTACGTCATAGGCAAATTTCTCAATTAAGTGGTGGACAATTACAACGTGTACTTGTCGCAAGAGCATTAATGAGTGATAGTGATATCTACTGTTTTGATGAACCCTTTGTTGGCATCGATATTTACAGTGAACAACTCATCATGAATAAGATTAGACATCTTAAACATTTAGGGAAATTAATTTTGATTGTGCATCATGATTTATCAAAAGCTGAACAATACTTCGATCGTATTTTATTGCTCAATCAGACTATAAGATACTTAGGCGCACCTAAAGAAGCGTTATCTTCTGAACGTTTAAATGCAACATTCATGAATTTTGATAATCATTTATCACCACTTGAATCTACACAAGGGAGTGCGTGTGTTAAATGTTAGACTTCTTTAATCATTTGTTAAGTTATCAATTTTTAAATCGTGCATTAATCACTTCTATTCTAGTAGGGATTGTGTGCGGTACAGTGGGAAGCATTATCGTTCTTAGAGGACTATCTTTAATGGGAGACGCTATGAGTCATGCCGTACTACCTGGCGTGGCATTATCATTCCTCTTCAATATTCCAATGTTTATCGGAGCATTAGTGACAGGAATGATCGCAAGTTTATTTATCGGTTTTATCACTTCTAAGAGTAAGACAAAACCAGATGCTGCTATAGGGATTAGTTTTACAGCTTTCCTAGCTACAGGAGTCATTATTATTAGCTTAATTAACAGTACAACTGACCTATATCACATTTTATTCGGTAATTTACTTGCCATTACGAATCAATCATTTTGGACAACAATCATTATCGGTATAAGTGTGATTACACTCATTATTATATTCTACAGACCTTTAATGATTTCTACCTTTGATGAAACATTTAGCCGAATGAGTGGACTAAACACTACATTAATTCATTACTTCGTCATGCTCTTACTTGCACTTGTAACAGTCGCAAGTATTCAGACCGTAGGAATTATCCTTGTTGTCGCTTTACTCATCACACCTGCTTCAACAGCATTTCTAATCAGTAAGCAGTTGTACAGCATGATGATTATTGCAAGCATCATTAGTGTAGTAAGTTCAATTATCGGATTGTACTTTAGTTATATTTATAACGTACCAAGTGGCGCAACAATCGTCCTTTGTACATTCACAATTTACGTAATTACATTAGCTAGCACTAGAATTATAAACAGACAGAAAAGAGGCGCTTTAACTTGAAGAAAATCTTTGCTTTAGCATTAGCATTTATCATGATTCTTGCAGCATGTGGGAATCAGCACAATGAGCATAGCTCTCATGGTGGTAAGTTACAAGTTGTAACAACAAACTCAATTCTTTACGACATGGTTAAGCATGTTGGTGGCGATAAAGTGGACGTTCATAGCATTGTACCGGTCGGCCAAGACCCACATGAATATGAGGTGAAACCTAAAGATATCAAGGCGCTCACTGATGCTGATGTCATTTTCTATAATGGATTAAATCTTGAAACTGGTAACGGTTGGTTTGAAAAGGCACTTAAACAAGCAGGAAAGTCTACGAAAGATAAGAGTGTGATCGCAACATCTAAAGACGTCGATCCTATTTATTTAAATGGTGAAAATGGCAACAAGAGCAAACAAGATCCACATGCATGGTTAAGTTTAGATAACGGTATTAAATATGTTAAAACAATTCAACAAACGTTAATTCATTATGATAAACAACATCAATCAACATTTAAAAAGCATGGTAAAGCCTATTTGGCTGAACTTGAAAAGCTAAATAAAAATAGTAAAAACAAATTCGATGATATTCCTAAAGATCAACGTGCCATGATGACAAGTGAAGGTGCATTTAAATACTTTGCTAAACAATTTAACGTCAAACCAGGTTACATCTGGGAGATTAATACTGAGAAACAAGGAACTCCGGGACAAATGAAACAAGCGATTCGCTTTGTTAAAGACAACCACTTAAAACATCTATTAGTCGAAACAAGTGTTGATAAAAAAGCGATGCAAAGTCTATCTGAAGAAACAAATAAAGATATTTACGGAGAAGTATTTACAGATTCTATTGGTAAAGAAGGAACAAAAGGAGATTCATACTACAAAATGATGAAATCCAATATCGATACAATTCATGGCAGCATGAAGTAGTAGAGGTATATAGAAATATTTAGAATTCTCGGATGAACATATTTAGTCTATCTCACTATCACTTCCGTTCATACATTTAATACTGGACGCACAATAAAATGTGATGTGACTACTTACAACCATTCCATGATTATGTTCATCCTGAGTGATTCTAATGCATCAAACATACATATGTTGTAAGAATATAACTAGCAGTCCCATATCGTGTGTTTTTCATTTATATTACCCTCCTATAATATAAACTACATCTTTTTACACACGATATGGTGGTGTTAGTTAGGAGTATATTTCGCACAAACATAATAGAGCCCCACTCTCTCACTAAAAAATACGGAGTTATAATCACTGCGAAAACAACTCAAGCATTACTTTGTTTCTGAGCGATAAACAATAGTAATGTTACTAACAACATGTACTACTGTTACTTAACATCTATAACATCCCTCAAGTAGTACATAACAGTTCTATTCAACTCTGAGTAGTTACTGAAGCCACAAATAATCACTTGATGTGATAGCTTCATCTATCACTAAGCTATCTCCATGGTATTTTTAATCCTCCCCCATGGAGTACCCAGTTGCACTAATTATGTTGAGATTAGTGCAACTTTTTTATTTTGCATTTATACGTGTATCATAAAATTTAAATGCCAAATAAATTAAAAAAATACGAAGTAGAATTTCCGTAATAATCAAAACATTCAATAAGCAACGTAGAATTGCATATATAAAAAGCAATAAAATGGATTCTAGTTGAAACCATCTTATTGCTCATATCATAGTTATTCATTTCTCTATCCCATCAATATTTACAGATTAAGCTATCGTTTTTTAAATAAGATTATGTCTTACTATCAACAATAACCATTTCGTCATAGTTGATGGATTCTCTTAATTTCAACGCTGTACCTTCTGTAATTTCTTCATCTTCAATTAACTCTCGTAAAACACGACGTTGCTCTCTTAAAGCATTTAACTTAATTCGCGTAATGGTATCTTCACTTGGAGAATTAAAGAAATTATTCGGCGTTAAGTTGTCAATACGCATGAGATAACCATCACAAATCATACCTACTTCTAACTTGTTATCTGTTGTCGCTTCTTTTGAAAGTCGACTTACTACATTATAGTGAACTAATTTATTAATCTTACCTAATTCGAGCAAGTTATCCGTTACGCTTAATGATGATGCTGAATTAATTTTCGTTTTAACACGACGTTTTAATAACATTCCTCTTAATGCCACCGTAATTCTTCGGAAGAGTGAGGCTTGCTTATACACTTGCGTACGTTCAGCATAACGCATATAGTTTTCAAGCACACTATCAGTAATGTCTCCATCATCGACAAGTTTTTCCAATGTCTTAGTTTCAACATTAAAGGCAATTTTTTGAAGTCGTTCTAACTCTTTAGAGTTTTCGTCTTCTTTTTCAACCGTTTTAAGAAACGTGAGTTTATCGTGATATTCTTTAATCACATTGCCATAACGATAACTTGTTTCAAACGTTGATTTTTGATTTAAGTAATCTATGACATGCTCTAAAATATATACTCTGGCTTCTTTGAACGTCATATTTCCTACTTTCACTTTAGGTTTATCTGGCGTCACAAGAGGGAGCAATACTTGAGCAATCACTAAACTAATAATAACCATGCCAGATGCAATAAATAATAAATCATTTCTATATTGGAATGAGTGATGATCGGCTAAGTAATAAGGTAATGTTAACGCGATAGCTAATGAAATTGTACCGTGTACCCCGCAGAGCGTCATAATTAGTGCGTATAAACTTCTCTTAGGTTTTTTCTCTGTCTTTTTATCATCATCGTCTTTAGAAATCATTTTCTGGAATGGACTGACTGATAAATAAAAATAAGGATAAAGGACATAGACCCACACAAATCTGAACAAGTATACTGCTAAAGCCACAAGTACTGTAATCACGATTAAGAATAATAAATTGTGTGGTTCAGTTTTAATAATCTTCACAATGACTTCAGGAACTAAGAATCCTAGTATTGAAAAGACAAAACCATTTAAAACGTAACCTAAAATATTCCAAGTATGGTTATAACTCATTTGTAACTGCGTACGCGTTTGAGCGATACGATCACGTTCAAAGCCATGCACAAGGCCTGCAACGACCGCCGCAATAATACCAGATGCATGGAAAAGTTCAGCAATGATATACGTTACAAATGGTGTTAATAATTGAATAAAGGTAAACATATTAATGTTTTCAATACCGCGTCGCATTAATGTGAGACGGAATCGAACAAGTGCCATACCTATAAGTAGACCTACAATTGCACCACCAATAGATGCGATAAGAAATTGTTGAACTGCATCGAAGATTGAAAACGTACCTGTAATTAACACGCCAACAGCAATTTTAAAAGAAATGATACCGGCAGCATCATTAAGTAGTGATTCACCTTCGAGAATCGTTAACGACCCTTTTGGTAATACCTTCCCATTTGTAATAGCTTGAACTGCAACCGCATCAGTAGGACATAATATTGCTGCAATCGCGAATGCAGCGCCAATTGGTAAATCCGGCCAGATCCAATGTACAAATAGACCTACCCCAATGACTGTTGTAATAACGAGACCTAGGGCCATCATCATTACGGGTTTAATATACTTTCTTAAATGTACTCTTGAAACATTAACCCCTTCAACGAATAATAACGGCGCGATAAGCGTTACCATAAACAACTCAGAGTCAAAGTTAAATTGTACTGGAATTGGAGTGAGGTATAACAACATCCCAAGAACGATTTGGATAAATGCAAGAGGTACTTTAGGTATGAAAGTATGGACAAAGGAGCTTACAATAACTACTGTAGTAAAAATGAGTAAAGTTTCAAATATCTCCAAACTTTCACCTCTCTATTAATTTTTAATTGAAAATTAAGTAATAAATATCAAATATAAATGTCTCTCTCGATGTTGAAAATTAGAGTGGTGCATCAACTAAATGATTTACAAACGAGGAAGTAAATAAGAAGAATGTAGAGAAATTGCTTACTCTTATTGGTTAGATAAACAAATATAAATTAATTATTTAGAATATTTTATCAATTTTAATGATGCATATTCCACTATCAGTGAAATCAAACATGAACATTTTAAACGACTATGCACTTGAACTCGCTTCTTCAAACGAGAAAATGTTTATGTGTAATCTCATTGAATCAACATTTTACTACTTAAATTTACAATTATTCTTGTCTACAATTTTATCACTAATCGTATCAATGCTTAAATAAATCGCACTCTTTTCTTTTATAATTCGTACTTTAGTCTCAATAAAAAGAAAAACCGTCAACACCTAGATACCAACTCTAGTATGTTAACGGTAATAATTAATCATGATTTTCAAATTTTTTCTCTTTTTCTCGTTCTTTGTAATAAAGTTTTTCTCTCTGCTGTTCACGTAACTTGGCACGAGATTTCAATTCTTCGGGTGAATTAAACTCATTTTGACTTAACAAAATAGACGATTGTCTTGGGCCTTCATCCTTTCGGTACATATAGGCACCATTACGATATGCAGCGCGTGCAACTAAATGCATACCTACAGGGGAAGTAAGATTGATAAATACTAAAGATAAGAGTAATCGAACACTAAAGAACCCGGTGTTGACAATAAAGTATATCAAAACGCCAATAATAGTTAAGAGTACGGATAACGTCGAACTCTTTGTTGAAGCATGACTACGTAAGAAGACATCTTGGAATTTAACGATACCTATTGCACTAATCAACGCAATGACGCTTCCTAGAAAAATGAGAATGGCCGAAATTAAACTAACGATTTCTTTTGTTATTTGCATTAAAGACACGACCTCCCCCAATAAATCTAGAAATAGATACGGAACTGACGAAAGAAATAATCGCAATTAACATGATGGAATCTAAGAATGAAACCGAATTGAGCACTACGCTCATCACTCCTACAATAGACATGACAACCGCACTTGTCGCATCAAATGAAACAACTCTATCTGCCGTTGTAGGCCCTTTGATTAATCTGAAGAGACAGACGATCAAAGCGATGCCAAATATAATTAATGCACTTATTATAAAGAACTGTGTAATCGCCTCTATCATCGTGTCACCTCCAAGATTAAATCTTCATACTGTTTAATACTTTTTAAAAGTTTTTGCTTGTCTTTTTCAGAAACATCAATACTATGAATAAAGAATTTATTAGTATTTTTAGAAATACGAATAACTGTTGAACCTGGTGTAATAATGATTAAAATAGTTAAAAACGTAATTGCCCAATCGTTTTTTAACGAGGTTTCATAAGTAAGTAAACCAGGATTCATCTCTTTCGTTTTAAATAGAATGTAATTAATCGTACTTATACTAGATGTTAATAATTGATATATATAAACTGCTAAAAACTTGATTGCTACCCATATCTTTTTCAAATAAAATTCTTCACCAAAGAATCGATGTAGTATATAAATCACAATTAAACCAATTAGAAATCCGGAGAAGAAGGTTGTAAATTTAAATTCATCTTCGTCTTGGAATAACACCCATAGAAATGCGATGACAATATTCAACACGACTTGTTTCATCTATTTTTCAACCTCCTTCAAATGCGGATTTACATTTTCTTGAAAAACATGTTCCTTCATATTGAGGTTTGTAGCATTTTCTGTCACTTTTAAAATAACTGGCGCTGCGATTCCCATAGCTAGTACGACTGCGACAAGAAGACCAAGAATGCCTTTACGATGTGCTGGAATCTTCTTAAATTTGACCTCTTCACCATCAGAATCACCAAAATACATGACAAACATTACTCTAAATAGACTGTACATTGCAATGAGGCTTGTCACAATCATTAACGCAAGACCAATGTAATTACCGTTTTGAATGGCACCTTGAAAGATTAGCACCTTACCAGGGAATCCACTAAACGGGGGCACACCACCAATAGCGAATATCATAACCACAAACGCCACGCCAAAGAAGGGTTCTCTCTTCGCTAAACCACTTAAATATTGATAATTTCGATAACCCGAAATATAAACTAAGCTACCAATAATAAAGAATAATAATGTTTTAACAATAATGTCATTAGATAAATAGAAAATTGCACCATTGACACCTGCGAATGTATTAGAGCCTAATCCTAAAATGATAAATCCAATCGACAATATGACTTGATAGGCTGCTATCTTCTTAATGTCTTTATACGCAATTACACCTAATGCGCCGATAATCATCGTGAGACACGCCATGAATACTAGTAACGGATGTGTAATACCAGAATGATGATTGAATATTAATGTGAAAAATCGTATTAACGCGTACGCCCCCACCTTCGTCATCAATGCAGCAAATAATGCAGCGAGTTCTGTATTTAGTACAGCGTAAGCTTTAGGTAACCACATAAATATAACAAGCGCAGCTTTAGAACTGAACGCTACTAAGAAGATGAGAGATATGATAGTCACAGTCTGATTACTTTCCATATGATCTAAACGCATTGCGATATGAGAGAAATTCAACGTACCAACTACTTTATATAGCATGCCGATACCAAGTAAGAATAACCACGAACCAATGATATTAAGCACAACATAAATAATTGCTGCACGTAATTGTTCAACCGATTGTCCTAACGTCACAAGTACAAATGACGCGAGTAACATAATTTCAAACATGACATATAAGTTAAATAAATCTGATGTTAAAAATGACCCAATCACACCAACAGTGAGTAATAAGATAAATGTTGGTAAATGGAAACGATTTACCCGCTTCTCTCCACGTCCAAATCCATAAGCCATAATAAGTGTCACAACAAAAGATGATACGGTCACCATCAATAAGCTCAGTGAATCACCTAAAAATTGAATACCAAAAGGTGCTTTCCATCCACCGAAGTCCAATGTAATCGGCTTATGATTCACTACATATATTAATAATGCTAAAGAAATTAACGTTGTAACAACCATTGTCATAATAGAAAGTATTTTCGACGTTTGGTTTTTATTTTTCGTAAATACAAGAATCAATGCGCATAGGAAAGGAAGAAGCATAGGTAAAATTAATAAGTTACTCATCATCTTCTTCACCTCTCAATGCACTAATTTCGTCCTCTTTCGTTACACGATATGTTCGATAAATTAACACGAGTAAAAATGCCGTCATACCAAACCCTATGACAATTGCAGTGAGCACAATCGCTTGCAATAATGGATCAACGAAATGGGTATGATGATTTTGAATTAATGGCTCCGACACATGTGAGCCATATTTCCCCATACTCATAATGATTAAGTTACCAGCATGTGTATAGATTGAAATACCAATAACGATACGAATTAAATTAATAGATAGGATCATGTATGTCCCTATAAATACTAAGAAACCTATCACAAGTAATAGTATTAAATTCATGACTTACCACCACTTATGGACAGCATCACTGTAACAATGACACCTACTACTGTAAGTAAGACACCTAATTCAAATAACGTGACAGTCGTAATATGAACGTGACCTAATAATGGAAATGCCACGTTCGCTTCTGTTTGATATAGGAAAGGTTTACCAAAGAACATAGGAACAATTGCCGTAGCAAGCGAAACTAATGACCCGAGAATCATTAATTTTTTGAAATCAATTGGTAAACTTGTTAATACCTCCTTAACATCAAAGGCGAGGAACATAAGAATAAAAGCTGAACTAAATATAAGTCCGCCAATAAACCCGCCACCTGGATTGTTATGTCCAGCGAAGAAGACATAAAATCCAAATGTTAACAGTATGAAGACAACAATCTTAGTGACTGTTTTTAGTACAACATCATTCTCTTTCATCTTGTCCCCTCCTATCTTTATAGTTAAGTAGCGTATAAATACCTAGTCCTGCGATGATTAAAACCAAGCCTTCGAATAATGTATCTAGCGCTCTGAAATCGCCTAAAATGGCATTCACAATATTTTTTCCACCTGTTAATTGATAGGCATTTTTGTAGTATTTCGAAATGGACGCCATTCCATCTGCTTGTTGTGCTATAAAGATGAGTGAAACTACAGATAATGCCATGATAAGTGAAACGATTATTTTAAGTGTTTCCTTTTTCATATTTGCTTTAGCTCTTGGTATATTTGGTAATCTTGAAAAGCTCACAATAAATAAAATTGTTGTAATTGTTTCTACCACAAGTTGCGTGAGCGCTAAATCTGGCGCTTTCATCGCGATAAAATACAATGTGACAGCAAAGCCGATAATCCCGTTAAGAATAACCATAGTTAAACGCTGACGGATAAATATAAGCGAAATCCCTATGATGACAGTCACAACTGAAAGAATTACCTCTAAAGGTCCGAAAGACGAAACGTGCAGTTCATGGACTTTTGGAAAGCCAACCGAAATATATCCATAACCCACAATCACAATGAATATAAGGAGTGTAATGATAATATAATAATTAAGCTTATTACTCATTAAACTACGTATACCAATACCTGAATAAGATTCAAATTCTCTATAAACTTTACGATAAGCATTGGTAATTGAAGCCTGTTTAATCACTTTGTGCGTAATAGACTTCCAATTGACTGTAAGTGCTAAAAGTGTTCCCACGATAATTACAATCACACTTAAAATTAATGGAAGGTTTACCCCATGCCATTGTGAAATGTGTGGCGCTACAGTATCTACTTTGCTTCCTACACCTGATACCGATCTCAATGCCGGTAAAATAACATTGTGTCCAAAGACGTTTGGAATAACGAACACTATAGGTATAAGCACCATTAGAATAACGGCTGGTAGACTAAATAACCATGGTTCGTGAATTTGTTTTTTTGAAAACTTTTCGAAATTGAATTTTCCCCAAAAAGTCTCTTTAATCATGTAAAGTGCATAAGTAAATGTAAAAATACTCGCAATGACACCGAGAGCCACAATCATTACTGTGAGTGTCATGTCAAATTGTTCAAGTTCAATCGCTTTGACGAGAGAATCAAAGAACATTTCTTTACTGAGGAAACCATTTAAAAGTGGTACACCAGCCATAGATAAAGCGGCAAGCAACATGACTATGTGCATCTTAGGAAAGACTTTGCGCATCCCATTCAGTGAGCGGATATCTCTTGTTCCTGATTCATGGTCAATGATTCCAACGCCCATAAATAATGCACATTTAAAGATGGCATGATTCATTAAATGGAACAAGCCGGCAAAGAGTACTAACGCATAAAATTCAGATAAACCATCAGACGTATGTTGCGCATAGCCCCCACCTATACCAACCATTGACATGATCATGCCAAGTTGACTAATTGTGGAATAGGCTAAAATACCTTTCAAATCATATTGTCGCAATGCTGTTAAAGAACCGAAAAGCATTGTAATCAGTCCTACAAAAGTGACTGTATAAATGTAAGCATCGCTGAGTCCTAATAAAGGTGTAAATCTAAATAATAGAAAGATTCCTGCTTTTACCATTGTGGCTGAGTGAAGATAAGCACTGACAGGTGTTGGTGCTGCCATTGCTTTCGGCAACCATATATGAAACGGAAATTGCGCCGATTTTGTAAAAGCACCTAACAACAACATGAGCATCATTGGAATAAATAATGAATGACGTTCAATTGTATGACGTTGTTCGAGGATTTCTGAAATTGTATTTGTACCAGTTATGACATAAAGCATGATAAAACCGGTTAATAAGGCTAAACCACCAAATACTGTGATGATAAAAGACTGTATTGCACCTAATTGACTATCACCATTGTTATACCAGTACGAAATAAGTAAAAATGAAGAAACGCTAGTTAATTCCCAAAATACGTACATCAATATCGTGTTATTAGCAATCACGATGCCAATCATACTAAACATGAATAATAGTAGATAGACGAAGAATCTAGGAAGATTATCTGTTTGGGTTGATAAATATTGAGTTGCGTAGAAAAATACGCCTACACCTATAAGTGAAATAATGAGTCCAAACATTAAACTTAGTCCGTCTAATCTCATATCTAGATTGATATCTAGTGAAGACATCCAGGGTATATGTACAGATGGATAATGATGATGAACAACATTAGGTATTTGAGTAATAAAATAAATAGATGAAAGTATAGGCGCTAGCAATGATAGATAGCCAGCTATTTTTCTAAGCTTGCGATGACTAAGTGTAAGCAACACTAAAACCATCATAACTATGAGCGCGCCCATAAGGTATACCAAACTCATTTAATGCCTCCTTTATTTAATACTATATTTTATAAATTGAGTGCGATAACTGTACGCTTAATTGATTTATCTTTGATTCCAATAAATTTCATTGTTTCTTGTGTCGTTTGGTGTCCTAAATATTTCTGTATAATTGAGATGGATATGCCTGATTGATAAGCATGATAAGCAAATGTCTTCCTTAACGTCGTCAATCCAATATGTCGCATTCCAAGTCGTGCTGCAGCTTGATGAATAATTCTATAAGCTTGCTGTCTTGATAAACATTGTTGTGTTCTCATTGACCGAAAGACCAAATCTTCGTCTTTTAAATGATGTTCTTCTATGTAACTTTTTATTTCGAGTTGCAATTCAGTTGGCAACATAATTTTAATACTGGGCTCATAATCTACAATCCAAGCAGTTTTTATATTCCCTGTTTCAGTCATTTTAAGATGTTTAACTTTCATATTTAATAATTCTGTCAGTTTAACACCCGTATGTATTGCAAATTTAAAAAACAAATAATCCCTTTGCGTCCGTTCTTGTAATACTTTATACATTTGATAAATCTCTTCTTTATGTTTAATTGGCTCTACCTGATTCATAAGTCCTCCAACATTAAGTTTCTCATTCAATGATAAATGATATTTATGTAACATCAAAGATTTTTGCTTTATTTTTTTGTAGAAAAGGTGTCCCTTTTTTCATTCTCAAACGATATATAAAGTGAAAGGAGGTCATAAAGATGAACGAAGTCAACCAAATGACAGCACTCTTCACAGAAATCAAACATAATTCTGAAGGAAAAGCAGTCGAACATAAACGTCGTTTCGCAAACTTGAACCCATCGGCTTCTAATAACCAAGTAAGAACTTTCAGTACAATTATTGAACGTTTAACTGGTGAAAAGTACGACAAAGTAGAAGTTGTAAAGACAGAAGCATTAATTTAAAGAGGAGGATTATTATGTCAAAAACGTTAGAACTTATCTTCAAATCTAACCTTAACAAGCCGGTAAAATTACAATTACCACAATTCGATGCTGTCCTAACAGAACAAGTCGTTAAAGACAGTATGAACCAAATTCTAGAATTAGATATACTAAAATCGAATGTGGGTAAGCCAGTAAAAGCTTATTCAGCTCAAGTGATTGATAAGACTACAACAGTTATTTTCGAAGATAAAAAATAAACTTAACCACTATTTATAATTCAGTAAACATCATTAATGAGCATAAAAATAGAATCATTGATGGTGTTTTTTGTTGTGTTGAAAATTGCAATTTACATATATAAACGTGTTAATCAATGAAGAGGTTCTATTCATCAATCATCGGCTATTTAGAATCTCAACAATGAATGGTATCATGAATATGATTAAATTTGGGAAAGTTGGTATTGCAATGCTATTTTTATACTTTTTAGGGATATTTGTGGGGATGTTACTTCCTATTCAAACCTCAATTAATTCAAGATTAGGACAATTTACACGTTCCACATTCTATGCATCAACGATTTCGTTTGCAGTCGGAACAATTTGTTTATTTATCCTTAATCTCATTATCAATCCTCATATTTTTACGCCATCATTCTTCTCAAATCAATCGTTAAACTACACATGGTTCTTGGGTGGATTATTAGGTGTCATCTTTCTAACAGGAAATCTATTGTTATTACCTAGATTAGGGGCTGCACTTACCGTCGTGATGACTGTCACAGGTCAGATTTTAATGGGAGTGATCATCGACACCTTTGGATTATTTGGGGCTACGCAACATTCATTCACTTTTTTCAAAGGTATCGGTATTATATTTTTACTTTTTGGTATCTTATTGATGAATTACATTCCTAAACAGAAAGTGCAACAAAAGTCTGATTCAACCTTTTTATTATGGTTAGCTATTGGTCTTGTGTTTGGTTCTGCACCACCTATTCAAACAACAATCAATAGTGCACTCGCTCAACAGACACACTCATCTATATTTGCATCACTAATTTCATTTACCGTCGGGACAACTGCTCTATTTATTCTTACATTGATTTTTCATCGTAGTTTAAAAATTAAACATTTCCATACAGAGTTAGGTCAGATAAAGCCTGTTTACTTTATCGGTGGCATTTTAGGAATGGCATTCGTTACAGCAAATATTATTTTAATGCCTTTCTTAGGTGCTGCGCTTACAACGATTGTCGCGATGTTAGGACAAATGTTGATGGGTATCATCATCGATCACTTCGGATTACTCGGTTCTCCTAAAAATAAAATCACCGTACGTAAAGTATGTGGCTTAATATGTATCGCCATTGGCATCATCTTATTAAGATTATTTTAAACTTAGATTTCACACTATAAAAATTCAATTTGGGAGCACGCACAAATTGTAGACTGAGCTATCGTTGATTTTGTAGAAGAAAAAAAGTTTTTTACTTAATAATAAATGAAGTATTGATGGCGACACGCCTGCAGGAATAGCATGCGTCTTGAGACTACTTGTAAGTCAGTTGATTTTTAAAAGACAGGCTACGCAGTAGCTGATTGATATTGAGCTCATAAAATGGCTCAACATCTAATCATCCTTGCGGGGGTGATAATACGAATTCTTAAATTCTAGAATTCTGTATCACTCCCAAGCCATGCCCGCGGCAAGGGAGCTAAGCAATACGAAGTATTGACATAATATATTGTGCTAAATGTTTCAATCCCAATTTTTTCTTTTTAAAGGTAAAGTATTAATGGTTTTTCAAATATTGATAAAATCAGAATGTCTGAATCAAACTATTTTCATTTAAACTAAAAATATCTACTTATTATTAAATTAATATTGTATAATACCTTTAACTCCACATCTAGAGGTGAACATCTATGAATACAAAGCGTATAACATTATTTATTTTAATTTTAGTCTTTCTTCTAACCAGTTTAGGATTTGGATATCACACCTATTCAAAGATAAAATCTAATACTGACGACTTAAATTCCATAAAAATAATTAAAGTTAAACCCAAAATACTTCTCTCCACCACAGGTATTCAAACTCCTAAGCAAAGCTACACTTTCCACTTTAATTCTTCACTAGGACAAATTAACCGTATCTTAGTTAAAAATAACGAAAAAATATCCGCCAAAAGACCGATTTTAGAATATTATAATTCTGAAAAAGAAATAAAAGTAAACAGTTTTAAAGGTGTTCTTAACCAAATTAAACTCCCTACGAACGCCCCTTCACATTTAAAAGCTAATCCCTATCTAACCGCACCACAGCTGTATTCTCAGCTTCTTCAAGAACAAAATTCAATCTACACAACACAAGTTTCTCCTATTAATGGCAATGTCTCTATTATTAATCCACATCCTGCAAAGACAGATGATAAGGTAGTGCAAATTGATAGCGAGGAACGTGTCATTCATGCTAATATATCAGAATCTGAAGTGAATTTATTAAAAATTAATCAAAATGTTTCTATAACTACTAGTGACGCTACTCAATTCATTAGCAAAGTTAAATCAATCTCAATGATTCCTTCTGAAGTTAAAAATCATATATCTTACTTTCAGGTTGTGCTGACCACTCAGGCCAAATACCCTATTGGAACACACTTTAAAATAAGTTTGATTTCGAACGATATTGAACTTCCACAATCCAGCATTGTAGATAACAAGTATGTTTTAGTGATCCATAACAAGAAAATCGTAAAAAGAGAGATTAATTATAAAAAATCTTCAAAAAGTGGGTATATTATTGTGACGAGTGGGCTTTCGATTAATGAAAAAGTAGTAAAAAGTCCTTCTTCTAAAATGGCAAAAGCTTACAACAGTCAAAGGTTGTAAAAAACATTTCAAAATAATTACTTTTTAGTATTATTTTTATTAAATTAAGGGAAATTCTAAATATTTGTGATATTTTTGAATAAGTCAATTGCTATTTTGATAATTCAATGACATTGTAGAAACAATAATTAGTTTTATAAACACTTATTTGTTTACTTCTTATTTTTATTTAGTTATAATTAACTAAATAATATAGCATTAAATATATTTGTTAAAATTTTATTTAATACTAAATTATGGCAGACACTTCGTATTTTTTCAAAAAAATAGATACAAATTAATAAATTCGGGTAGAGTACTCATACAGGTCTTAACTTAATAACATATTCAGATAAATAAAATATAGTATGTTTTAAAAAGGTCTTTTATGAGTAAGCTATAAATAGGGAGGTTTCAATAATGGCTATTTCAAAAATTAATGACTGCTTTGAATTATTAGCTATGGTCACTTATGCTGATCGCTTAAAAAGTATTATCAAAAAGGAATTCTCAATTAGTTTTGAAGAATTTGCTGTTTTAACTTATATTAGTGAAAACAAAGAGGAAGAATATTATCTTAAAGATATTATTAATCACTTAAATTACAAACAACCTCAAGTGGTAAAAGCTGTTAAAAACTTATCACAAGAAGACTACTTCAATAAAAAACGTAATGAACACGACGAAAGAACAGTGTTAATTTTAGTTAACTCTAAACAACGTAAGAAAATCGACGAGTTATTAAAACGCGTTAACAAAAGAATCACTGAAGCCAACGACGAAAACGAAGTTTAATGCTATAGATTTGTAGGAGTAAGACCGAAATGTGATGTTTATCAATTAATTTCGGAATCTTGCTCTTTTTTAGTGGGGGTCAACCATTCTAAAATACAGTGTGTCTGAACAAATACTAAAGTAGACTAAAGGGCAATCAAATTTCGCGATTTGATTGCCCTTTTAATATCATTTATAAAATATAAAACTAAATTCCTACATTGGGTTAAATTCCCCAAACTTTATTCTAAGTCATCTTCTACTTTCTGAATAAAGTCTAAATATTGTTCTAAAAATCGTTCAGGTTCTTCAATATGTGGTGCATGCCCTGAACCGCTAAATATACTTTTCCTAACATTTTCAAAATAATTATCTATTCGATAATGTTGTTTATCAAAGATTAACGGATCGTGTTCACCATTAACTATAAACGTAGGTACGGTTACTTTATTATGAACATCTTTCGTAACATCTACACTGTTTAACAATGCTCTTATCGCAATAGCACTATCTTCTGGTGTAGGCCTACTGTATAACTTCTGACGTTGATACCATCTCATAGCCTTATCTTGATTATGGAATAATTTTGGAAATAGAATAATCATTGCTTCAGACTTATTAAATCCGGCTACTTCTTCTTGATTATCCACCATCAGTTTTGTAAATCCGTGCGTAATATCTTCTCTTTTAGCAGAGACAATAGTTAATGAAATCACTTTGTGTTGATATGTTTCTGTAAATTCTCTACCAATGATGCCCCCCATGTCATGTCCTAAAATATGTGCAGAACTCACATTTAATGCATCCATTAAATACCTTAAGTCCTCAACATGATCTTTTAAGTCATAAGATTCTGAACGTGAGGATTTTCCATGCCCTCTCACATCATAAGTAATCACTCTGTGTGATTGGAGGAGTTCATTTTTTAAATCCTGAAAGCCTGATAAGTTACCGTCTAATCCATGAATTAAAATAATGGGGATGCCCTGTCCTTCATCATTATATGCGAGTTCAATTTGATTACATGTTAGAATTTTTTCCATCGTGGCACCTCCCTTTAATAATTACTATACCCACATCAAATCATAGTTACGCCTTTGATATGACGAACGAATAATTAATTTAATATTCATTTAATATAATTATTTAAGTCAGTGTTGCTTCTTATTCTTCTTTTCTGAAAAAAATAAACCTATTTATTACATCTTAATTTATACATAAAAAAAGTCTTATATATAGCAGTAGTTGATAGCTAATATATAAGACTTTATCGACGTATTATTACGATCTTGTACGTGCTGATAATTTAATTGTGTAAAAAATAATGAGTACAACAAGTAAAATCCAAATGGCTAATGAGAAAAATTGAGCAATTTCGGGATTTGTGATCATTGCATCTATCGTTTTCTGACAGAATAATAATCCTATTCCAGTAAATTCTAACCTTTTAAAGAATATACCTACAAGACCTAAAATAATTCCAACGAAGAATACAAATTGATGTCCATAAATATTAATAGGAATAATGGCCCAATTGAAATGAAAAGCTTGCATAGTTATAAGTATCAAGGCAATAATTGCAATCGCGATACCTACCCACATCTCAAATTTATTAGAATATAAATAATTTTTCCTTGCGATTCTAGTATAAAGAATAATTGTAATTGGAAAAATAACGATACAATAAAATAGACTTATTCCTGTAATAGCTTGAAACTGTACATATTGTTTATCATACAAATAGGAAATGAGAATAAAATTAATAATAAAAAAGATAACTGGATTAAGTTGTAATGCAAATAAATTACGTTGTATCGTAAGTATAATTTGCGCTGGTGACTTGCCTCTATATTCAATATAATCTTGGTCTTGTTCTTCGGATTTCTTAATATCTGAGCGGAACTTTTCCTTAATATCATCTATTAAATTAGGGGACATACCTTTATGGCTAAAATAATCATTGATATTCTCGAGCAATACTTTATCATTAGTACGCATGATTAACTCCTTCTTCATACAAATCTAGATGTAATTACGAATTAAGCAATATTTTAGTTAAATGATATTCAGTATAAGATTTTACCACACAATACGTTTTATTTCTTGAAAATTCAACTAAACTTTACCTTTATCGACATTAAAATACAAAGTAAAAGGAGCAAAAGCGAAATGTCATTCTTTATAGAATCATTTCAGCTTCATGCTCCTTACTCATATTATAAAATTATTTATATTCAATTTATATCAACAACTTAGCTTTATTTAGCGATGTCTATGCGATATAATTTCACATTTTTATCTTTTGGTGATTCTGAACTAAATTGATAGCTTGCTTTACCATTTTGGATATAACCAAAGTTGCCAGTTACTTTATTATAATGTACGCGACTTACGGCTTTGTTACCAAATGTATCTTTGACAGATTTATAAGTTGGTCCGTTAGCATGATTATAAGTCATAGAAACGCGAGTCACGTGACCTTTATCTTTTTTACCATTTGTTGTTACGAGTAAGACACCTTTATGAGTTCTAAATTCATAATAGTGTTCAGTGCCTTGTTGATTATATGAATAGATTGGATGACTATATTTGTTTAAAACGCTTTTTATAGATTCGCCGATTCTAACTTTTTCTAAAGATTGATCGCCATGATTGATTTGTTGAACTGTTTTCATTGAGTTACCTGTAGCAGCTTCAGCGTGATGACCAGCGCTTACTCCTGTTAAAACTAATCCTGAAACAAGTAATGAAGCCATTAGCTTTTTCATAAGCACTCTCTCCTTTATTCAATATCTCTGCTTTGTGCTTAAATTTATTATACTACATATATTACTAAAATGACAATAATATTACAAAAACGTTACAAAACAATATTTTTAACTTTCAAAAAACTGTTTATAAAGAAAAATTGAACTTTCGTTAGTCATGTATACCAACTTCGAGTTCAATTTAATCTTTATTATTTATGCCTTTTGATGTGGAAAATGATCTTTAATAAATGAAGTTACTTCGTCGATAAACTGACTTTGTTCTTCAACAAATGGGTATAAACTTGATTGAGCGTAAACATTAAATTGGCCGTGTTCAATCAAATCGCTAACTTCTTTAGCTTCCAATGTTGTTGTACGCTCTCCGTATTCTCCCGCAATAATTAATGTTGGCGCTTGAACATTTCTAAAAACTTCTGAAATATTAGCTGTCTTAAAGACATCTTTCACCGCTTGTATTTCTTCTTTAGTCGAGATTGCATTCGTATCTTCCACATGTTTTAAAAATTTGTTCATTTTACGTGGTTTATAATATTTCTTCTTATTCAAGAATTTATCTTGTTCTTCATCGTCCCAATTTCTAATCGTATGGGCATACTTTCTAAACAGACGTTCTTCAGGTAATTCACCCTCAATAGAGGTTGGATTGACTAACGTAAGCGATGAGACATAGTCTGGATATCTCACTGCAACATCTGAAGCAACAATTGCTCCCATCTCATGTCCTATATAGGCTGCTTGGTCAATGTAAATATAATCTAATAAAGCTTTAACATCATCCGCAAACTCATGAAATTCAATATGCCTTGGTTTATCCGAATATCCGTGACCTCTTAAATCAATTAACACCACTTGAAAAGATTTCGATAACGCTTTAGCTACATCATTAAACACTGAATAATTATCATAAGCCGTATGAATAAGTACGACCGGATAGCCTTCGCCCATAGTATTATAATGAATTGTCGTTCCATCTTTACTCGTAAATAAATCCATTGCCATTGCGCTCTTCTCCTTCTGGTTCAAAATTTTCAGGTAAAATATTCAATAATTCTTCAATCGTTGTAATTGTATAATCCACTTCATCTTCAAGTGGTTCTAATTCCGCATCTTCTTGTTTATACCATACACTTACCATACCCATTGCACGAGCTGGCGCAACATCATTGAGCGCGTCATCTCCAACATACATAACTTCCTCAGGTTTCACACCTAATTGTTCAATCATATCTTCAAATATTTTAGGATGCGGTTTGCGGTACCCCACTGTTTCAGATGTTGTTAAGTAGTTAATCACATGCATAATACCTAATGAATGTAATCTAAATTGTTTTATTTTTGATCTACCATTTGCGATGACGCCGATAAGGTAGTCATGTTCTGATAACTTTTCCAAAGTATATAACGTATCATAATATGGAAAGACATAACGGTAAAAATGCATTTCAAAGTCATGAAATAAATCTTTCCACGTTAAGCGATCAATATGAAACTGTTTAATAATTTGCTTATATAAATCAGGTTTATCGTTATCTTCATCATCATCTAACTCGATGAATTTATTCTTAAAATCAGCCAATTGAACATGTACAAAATAATCATGAAATCGTTCAAATTGCTCTTCGATAAATTTCTCACGTGATTTGACTCTATCTAACAACGTGCCTTCTAAATCAAAGACGATTGCTTTAATATGACTTAAATCCATTTTAAGTTACCTCTTCACTTTATAGTAGTTTCTATTTTAGCAAATGAATACATTTATCGTAATACCTTAGATTGTGTAATAAGAATATAAAATAAAACTGGTATACCTAACAATGCCATGATAATACTAGCTGGTATTTGAACAGGTTGAATGATGGTTCCTCCTATAAAATCTGCTATCAACATCACGGCGCTCCCAACGATAAGGTTAAGTAGCATGTGCGTTCCTAACTCATAACGCCAATAAAATCGTCGTATCAATTGAGGCACAATCATACCTATAAATCCTATGATACCTACATAAGCCACTACGACAGCTGTGATGATTGACGAAATCGTTAGGACTAGAAACGTGATTGTTTGAACATTAAGCCCCAATGATTGACTCTTCAACTCACCTAATTGTAGTAATTTAATGCTTTTTTGCATTGAAAATAAAATCACTATAGCGATACTTAACGTTACTGATATGATCACGACATCGTGATACTCTGCCGATGCAAATCCTCCGAATAAGTAGTTTGCAATTGAATTCATTTTCCGTGGCTGCATTAGAACCAACATATAAAGAGGTGCATTAAACAAAGCACCTATCATCAAACCTAATAGAATAAGCACACTTACAGGATAACCTCGTGACAATATTGCTGAAAGGCCGAGTACTAATATCAGTGTAATTAAACTGAGTGTAATCGAGAAGAATGGTAACCATAAAAAACTCAATCCGAAAAATAAAGCAAGCCCCGAACCTAATGACGCCCCACTCGCTAATCCAAGCGTAAAACTATCAGCTAATGGATTATTTAAAACCGTTTGAAACATTTGACCGGCAAGTGTCAGCGTAGCTCCAGTTAGAACCGCTTCAATGACTCTCGGAAGTCTTACTTTCAATAATATCGTTTGATTAAAGGTATCATTTAAATTTCCCAAATCCCACCATAAGCTCACAAACATAATGATTATTAATACGATTAGCCAGGTGAATATAATTTGAAATTTCCTCATCATTATCTCTTTTCTTTTTTATATTTATCAATATAATAACAAAATCGTATTAAAAAAGTCAGTGCTCGTATGACCACTGACTTTCTGTAAATATTACTTTTTATAAATAGCATCTCTTAATTCTTTTAAGCCTTCGTCTATTCGAGGTCCTGGACGAGAAATTTCGTCTCCGTTAACTGATTCAATACGTGTATTTTTTACCGCATTGATTTTATCGAAACCGCCACGTTTTTTTATCATTTTAATGTAATCCGATTTGGATTTACCTTCTGTAGAAATCAATATATCCGGATTATGCTTAATAATACTTTCTTTACTTACAGACTTCCAGCCACTTATATCTGAGAAACTATTCTTCGCATCTAATTTGTTCAACATATCATTGAAAATTGTACCCTTACCTGCAGTATAAATATCTGGTTTAGATGATACCTCCATAAATATACTTTGCTTTTGATGATGATTTGGAACAGAATTAATGACTTTATCAACATTATTTTTCGTTTCATCTACTAAATCCTTAGCTTGTTTCTCACGTCCTGTTAATTTACCAATAGATTTAAATGTATCATATGTTTCGTTAATTGATTGAGCATCTTTTACATAGACCACTTTGACGCCATCTTTCTTCAACGAATTTAACACTTTACCTGAAGAATGCTTCTGTGATTCATGTGCCAAAATCAAGTCTGGCTTCGCCTTAAGCAATTTCTCTTTATTCAAATTCATCGCATCAAATTGTTTTTTGCCTTTTTTGACGTCTTTAGGATAATCATCAACTGTTGAAACACCAACAATATTTTTACCTAAACCGAGTCGATACAAAATTTCAGTATTACTAGGCATTAAAGAAACTATTCTGTGATATTTGGTTTTATTGTCATCATTTTTAGTCGATGCCGAATCTTTATCTGATGATTGGTTTGAGTCGTGGCTACATGCTGCTAATAATAAAACGAGCACGAGAATCATCATACATAGTTTATTTCTCATTCTGTGAGCATTCCCTTCTCTGACTATGATATATGTATCTTCACTTCGTATTTATCATATCAAAAACAACAAATATTTCATTAGTTTTTTGAAATTTTAAATGATTACTTTTATTTTAATAATCTATTAATTAAAATAATCCAAAAATTAAGTATCTCCGCCAATCTAGCAAAGATACTTAGATCATTCTTATTCACCTTTAGGGTTTGGGCCATATTGATTTGTGCCTTTTTGACTGTCTCTCACACTATACACAAGACTCATAATACAAATTACAATTATAAATAACGATAATATAATTGCAACGACACTTAAAATACCATTTAACACTTGATTTTGCGTTTGTAGAGATAATTGAGAAGTTTGATTATCTCTAAATAAATTATTGTAAATACCTAATAAACTAATGACTAAAAAGATACTTGGAATGACCATTGATTTACCTATGTCATGGAAACGTCTAACTGCAGCTGTATACGTTCCAATAAGTATTACTAGGTTTATCATTACCTCAATAATATTGTAAATCATATCACTATGTGGAAATAGACGACTCAAACTGAAAATGATTACGCCAATAATTCCACTAAGTATTGTGTTAATCAAAAATGGCCACCAGAAATCTCGACGTCTTGAACGTCCTTCTAATTTAAAATAGTTCTGCCAAAATAGCTTATATGATTCGATCATTGTTAGTCTCCTTCACATTTGAATTGTATTCATCATTATTTTTGGGGTAAGGTCCATATTTATTAGCCCCCTCTTCACTATCTCGTACACAAAAGATAATGGCAAATACACCCATTACTATCATGGCTATGATATATATAAACATAAGCAGCACAAGAAACATCAATATAACAAAGTCTATACTAGCGGTAAATATAATTTCTACAATTTTGCCAATATTGCCAATGTTATCATCATAATAATTATTAAAGTGTTGAAAATATTGAAATAAGACGATACGAAATCCTATAGGAATAACAGCCATTATCATATAAAAAATTGGAAAAGTTAAATCTTTACCTATATCATGGAATCTTCTTACAGATAAAGAGAACGTCCCAATTGTAAATACAACAGATATAATATCACTTAATCCTACAACAAGATGGGGGTAATAATGATAAATTGCCGAATCAACCGAATCAGTCAAACTTATGATAATAAAGTTAAAGAGCATCGGCCACCAAAAATCTTGCCTTCTTGTTCGGCCTTTAAAATTAAAATAATTCTGCCAATAAAGCTTGTAAGAGTGGAGCAATTGCCCATCCTCCTTATTTATATATGTAAAATTTTTGAAGCTACAAAAACATTATAATATTAATCAATTTAAAATTAAATCAATATTAGAAATTAAAGTTAATTTTATTAATAAGAATTATTAAATATAAAAAGCACCTCCATTAACGGAAGTGCTTAAAATGAATTTTATATCTTTAATTCGCGATATATTCATGGATTGCATCAGCGATATATTGGTTCAATCCTCCATGACGATTTTTATTAATATTTTTAGCAAATCTCTCATCTTCAACATATGTTTGTGCCATATAACTCAAAAATTGATGATCACAGTTAGGCACTTGTGATTGAAGAATCATTTTTAATTTTTCAATTTTTGGACTTGCTTCATGCGCTGTCACTTTTTCTTGATATAATTGATTCATTTCATCAAAAAATATGTTTAATTGATTATTTACTACCTCTTCATTACTTTCCTTTTCAGCTTCATTCTTGCTTTCGTGTTGCTCCTTATAAGCTTGATAATATTTTGTATCTCCATACTTAAGCGTTGCTTCATTTTCATATTGTGCATTTAAATCAAATTCCTTCATATTCGTCACCTCAATTTCTTCATTCTTATCGGAGTCAAAATGATATTTCAATTGTTGAATAATTGTATTTAGTCTGTCCCTTTTCATAACGATATAACCGTAATTCTCACGGAGCACTTCATTTTTAAATTGAGTATCTTTAGAAAAGTAATCCTTGATTTGACTCAACGTTAAGTCTAATTCTCTAAGAAATAAGATATGTTGCAACTTTGTAATATCTTCTACACTATAATAGCGATAGCCATTGTCGCCAATTTGATCTGGAATTAATAATTCTTTCTCATGATAAAAATGAAGTGTACGTAAACTTACTCCAGTAATATCACATAGCTCCTTAGGACTAAAATACTCTTTCATTTCTTCACCTCCTGAAATAAAGTATGAGGTATGACGTTACGTAAGGGTCAATACTTAATTTTCAAAGAATGAATCCAAAAAGGTATAACGATGTTCTCCCTTACCATTAAAGTAATTCTTTCCGAAATTATCGAGTAACGCGTGAAATTCATTGGCATCTTGATTCGTGAAGTTGGAGGGTAATTGAATCACTTTCTTAAACTTATCGTATGTTTCAGTCTCCGCGTAGCCTAATTTGGCATAAATCCGTCGCGTGTAACTATCTGGAATAAATTCAACGCCATTAAATATATATACTAGTAAGACATCAGCCGTTTCACTACCGATACCTCGAATTTTTAATAATTCTTTTCTCAAATTTTCACCGTAATGTTGCGCAATTGATTGATAATCAAAGTGATGTTGGTTCAACCAATCCATCAAGGCATGAATCGCTTTACCTTTATTTTTATAGAAACCACTTGAACGAATCGTTTGTTGTAATTGTTCGAGCGGCATTTGCAATATCTTCTTACCATCAAATTGTGTTTCCTCATAAAGACGCGTCAGAGCCATATCAGCATTCTTCCAATTCGTATTTTGCACGAGTATTGCCCCTAGCATCATCTCAATAGGGCTCTCAGCTGGCCACCAACGTTGCTCACCCATATTGTTATAAAGTTTCTGATATAATTCCTCAGTCGAAAGCATGTTATCACTCCAATTCTACACATAACAATACCCTCATAAATAGTTATTTATGAGGGCAGTTGTCTAATTATTTAGTTAAAATGTTTAATCAATTACATTGATTCTGGTGCTGTAACACCTACAAGTGTTAAAGCATTATGCAACGTAATACGTACTGCTTCAATCATTGCTACATGTGCTTTTGTTTTCTCAGCATCATCAGTTAAAACTTTCTCAGCATTATAGAATTTATGGAACGCTGATGCTAAATCTTGAATATAATTTGTTAAACGATGAGGTGCACGGTGTTCTGCTGCACTTTCAATTGTAGTTTCAAACTCAGCCACTTTTTTCAATAATTCAATGGCCTTTTCATTTGTAATTGTAGTGAAATCCGCATCCGTTGTGATCTCTACACCTTGCTCTTTCGCTTGTTTCAAGATAGAACAAATACGTGCATGTGCGTATTGCGCGTAATAAATCGGATTATCTTGCGATTGTTCTTTAGCTAGTTCTAAGTCAAAATCAAAATGAGAATCTGGACTACGCATAGTTAAGAAATAACGTGCTGCGTCTATTCCTACTTCATCCATAATTTCACGTAAAGTAATGGCATTACCTGTACGTTTACTCATTTTAACTTCTTCACCATTTTGCATTAAACGAACCATCTGCATAATTTGAATTTCAAGACGATCACTATCTACGCCAAATGTTTCAAGACTTGCTTTCAGACGATTAATATAACCATGGTGGTCGGCACCCATTAAGTCGATTAAGATATCATTGCCACGATTAATCTTGTTATAGTGATAAGCCGTATCTGGAGTAAAGTATGTGTAGTTACCATCTTTTTTAATTAATACACGGTCTTTATCATCTTTAAAGTCACTTGTACGTAACCAAGTTGCGCCATCTGCTTCATACGTATAACCTAATTCTTTCATTTTAGCCAACGTATTGTCGATTGCGCCATTTTCATATAGAGAAGTCTCACTGAACCAGTTATCGAAATGTACATTGAAAGCTGCTAAGTCTTTCTTCAATTTGTCCATTTCATAATCGACACCTAATTGTCTAAATGTTTTAAGACGTTCTTCATCAGAATAATCTTTGATTTCAGGATGTTTATCTGCTAAGTCCTTACCAATTTCAATAATATCTTTACCGTTATATCCATCTTCAGGCATTTCATGACTTGTATCACCTAAAGCTTCGAAATAACGTGTTTCAATTGAACGCGCTAAGTTTGTAATTTGATTACCTGCATCGTTAATGTAATATTCGCGAGTGACATTATATCCTGCCGCAATTAAAATATTCGCTAAAGAATCACCTACAGCAGCATTTCTGGCATGTCCAATATGTAAGTCACCTGTCGGATTAGCAGACACATATTCTAATAGGATATTCTTATTTTTTGGTTCATCTGCATAACCAAATTTGTCACCTTTATGAATGGCTTCTGGAATAACTTCTGTTAAGTAATGGTTATCTAGATAAAAGTTAATAAAACCTGGACCTGCAATGTCTACTTCTTTCACATGTGCTTTACTTGTATCAAGATGATCAACAATAGCTTGTGCAATTTCACGTGGGTTACGTTTGGCGATTTTAGTTAATACCATCGCAATATTAGATGAATAATCTCCATTTTTAGTGTCTTTAGGTATTTCAATTTTAATTTCTGGAATATCTTCAGCTAATCTAGCTTTTTTGATACTAGCTTCAATTTCTTCAATTAATGTCTGTTTTACTTGATCGATAATATTCATTTGCTTATCTCCTTATAATTTAATTCATATTGATAAGAACCCATTTTTTCCTCGTTTTGATATAACTCATAATGAATTTTTAATTTCCCACCATCTGGAGTAACAAAATGTAAAATACTCAATGTTTTTACAGTTAAGGGAATCCGTCCTGCAGGTGTATCATATAATGTAGTCGTTTCTTCCCCTTCGACGAAGTGTAAATTCATATTTATGTCGCCTTTACGAATTAACTTTACGCCATTATCTTCAATTTTTATTGTAACATTGACTTTTGCTTCTTCAATTTTTTCTTCGTATCGGATAAATTCCGCTCTCCGTTTTTGCCAAGCACCTTCTGTAGTAAACTCAAATTTTTGTTTCTCATCATTTTGTTTCAAAACTTGTTTTGTTTGAATCTTAATGTTTTTATCCAATTTACTACTCACCTTAATCTTTCAAATAATACAAGTCATTATAGCATAAAAACACTATAGCTTGTAGTGTTCTCACTGTGATTCCACAGTTACCTTTATATTATTGAAAATTAAAAAAACGTGCTCATACCATAAAGATATGAACACGATTTTATGTCGTTAATTACTTCAATTTATCACTTAAACTCAATATCAACGATATCTACGTTATACTTTTTCAAAATATAGCGATACTTTTTGAAATATATGATGCCGAATACAGTTGCTGCAATGATGAATATATAATTTTTCACCTTAATACCTCATATTTCATAAATTTTGTTGTACATCTCCATACATTATATCACTATATTTTTAAATTGTTCAAAACTATTAGAAAATAATATAAAAGTCGCGAGATATTTTCGAGACTTTTTCAAAAGTTATCCGTTGTTATTAAACGAAGTGCCCATCTTTAAAAATCACTCGAGATTTTTCACCTTGAATAAAGCGATTATAATTTTCACTTTGGAAATCACTTAATAATGCTTTTGAAGTTCCATATTGAAATGCGATTTCTTCTGTCTCAATAATCATTTTTCTATATACTAAACCATCTTTCAATCTAATCTCTTTAACGAGACTATAATCTAATGGTTCAGCTTTAATATACTCAAATGTATTAAAAGCTACAGTTAACACTGCAAAAAAATCTTTCCCTAAATAATAAACATCCAAAGGTTCTTTTTTATTTTGTCCTACCAATAAACGCCCTTTTTCAAAAGTTTGATCTGGAAAGTTTAATTCTAAGAAATCTAAAATATCGTCTTCTTTTAGTTTAAATTGCATAGTATGACCGCCCCTTTTTTATCTTTAGTTAAAAGAAAAGGTATGGAACGACTCAAATTCCATACCTTTAGAGTTACTCTCGTTGATCTAAATTAAAATTTTAATAACCTGCAACTTGCGCAATCATTGCACCTAATACCGTACCTAATAACGCAAAAATAATAGCAGCTACAATAATAATGATACCGTGAACTTTTTTACCTCTTGAAATAGTTAAAGCTCCGAATACTATCCCAGCAATTCCAAAAACAATTGGTAAAACTAGTAAAGATAATACTGAAAATACCCATCCAAGTATGATGAATACTAAAGTACTTTTATCATTTTGTTGCTGTTCCATTTAATTCAATCCTTTCTTTAAACGATAATATGTAAATTATAGTTCTAAAAGAGAATCTTGTTATTTCAAATAATAAATCATCACATTTATTATTTGTGTTAATTATACATAAATTAAAATTTAATGTATATAGCCTTTTTTAATCTTCAATTTTACGTATTTGTAAAAATATTTAAAATAGAAAAGAAATAAAACATGTTTATCTTTCATTAATTATTTTTCAAAAAGACATCTTAGATTTATTTCCACGCGTATCTCTTCGATAATGGTGCTATTCTTTCACCATTTAAATAATCTCATCGAAACTAAAATAACTATACTTACAATCACTTTTTCATAAATTAAAATATTCTAAAAATTATGCTACAATTTAAATATAATAATCGTGTTATGTTGTATTATTAAGGGTTTATAAGACTTTGTGGTAGTGATTTTTTGATAAATGGAGGGATATATGTGAAGACAGAAGTGTTGTATGGAAAATCTGAAATTGAGGTAAATGTACCAGATGACAGTACAATCATCGAACCTCAAAATATCGACGCTATTGAAGACTATGAAACAGCTATCAAAGACGTTTTGAAGCATCCAACCAATTCAAAGCCTTTAAAAGAAATGGTTAAAAGTGATGACATCGTATCAATAGTCATTAGTGACATCACGCGTCCTACGCCAAATCATATTCTTGTGCCTTTACTAATTGAGGAATTGAATCATGTACCAAGAGAAAATTTCGTAATTATTAATGGTACAGGAACACATCGTGACCAAACACGTGATGAATTAATTCAAATGTTAGGTGAAGACATTGTAGATACAGTTAAAATTGTTCATAACCACTGCACTGAAGCAGAGCGTCTTATCAAAGTTGGGGAGAGTAAGTATGGTTGTGATGCGTATTTAAATAAAGATTATGTTGAATCAGACTTCAAAATCGTCACTGGTTTCATAGAACCTCATTTCTTTGCAGGTTTCTCAGGCGGACCTAAAGGAATCATGCCGGGTATCGCTGGTTTAGAGACGATTCAAACATTTCATAACGCCAAAATGATTGGAGACCCACGTTCTACATGGGGCAATTTAGAAGATAACCCCGTACAGGATATGGCTAGAGAAGTGAACCGTATGTGCAAACCTGATTTTATGTTGAATGTTGCTTTAAATAAGAACAAAGAAATTACAGCTGCATTCGCCGGAGAAGTATTTGAAGCACATAAAGAAGGCTGTGCTTATGTTAAAGAACACGCGATGTTCAAATGCGACCATCGATTTGATGTCGTTATCGCTTCTAATTCGGGTTATCCTTTAGACCAAAACTTGTATCAAACTGTTAAAGGGATGAATGCTGCAAGTAAAGTTGTTAAAGAAGGCGGCAACATTATCATGGTTTCCGAATGTGCTGATGGCTTCCCTGATCATGGTAAATTCGCTGAAATCTTTAAAATGGCCGACACCCCACAAGGGATTCTGGACCTCATCCATGATCCAAACTTTAAAGAAATGGACCAATGGCAAGTTCAGAAACAAGCGAGCATCCAAACATTCGCTAATGTGTACGTATACTCACAATTAACAGATCAACAATTGAAAGATTCAATGTTAAATCCAACTTCAAATATCGAACAAACGCTACAAGAATTAGAAGAACAATATGGACGTAAATTATCAATCGGAGTTATGCCACAAGGTCCATTAACTATTCCATATGTTGAGAATGAAGAATAATTTGGGAGGATGATGAGAATGACTGAATTAATGAATAAAGAAATGAAATTAGATCACTTACTTAAAGAAATGCGAAGTGTGGTTATTGCCTTTTCAGGTGGTGTAGATAGTAGTTTAGTGCTCAAAAAAGCTATAGATGTATTAGGTGCTGAACATGTCAAACCTGTAGTTGTGAAATCAGAACTTTTCAGAAATGAAGAATTCGATCAAGCAATTGAATTAGGCCGAAGCCTAGGTGTAGATGTATTAGAAACTGAAATGGCTGAACTCGAAGACGATAATATCGTAAAGAACACGCCCGACAGTTGGTATTTCAGTAAACGCCTGCTATACGGCAAGCTTGATGAAATCAAAGAAGGTTTAGGCTTTAATTATGTACTTGATGGCATGATTATGGACGACCTCGAAGATTTCCGCCCTGGTTTAAAAGCTAGAGACGAATTCGGTGTTCGTAGTGTGCTTCAAGAAGCCAATCTTTATAAATCAGAAATTAGAGAATTAAGTAAACAACATGATTTACCTGTATGGAATAAACCTGCACTATGTAGTTTAGCTTCAAGAATTCCTTACGGTGAAGCGTTAAGCTTTGCTAAAGTAAATAAAGTCAACGAAGCAGAGAAATATATTTTACAATTAGGAATTAATCATGTGCGTGTACGCTACCATCATAATATCGCTCGTATCGAAGTGGTTGAAGATGATTTAGCTACAATCTTAAAAAATAAAGACAACATCACTTTACGTTTAAAAGAATTAGGTTTTGACTATGTCACTGTAGATTTAGAAGGTTACAGAACAGGTAGTATGAACGAAGTTATTGATACGAAAGCAACAAATTTAGTATAAGGATGTATACACATAATGAGTAATCATGAACATTCTATTGAAGCATTGCTCGAAGGTGTAAAATCAAATCACATTTCTATAGACGAAGCTAAAGCCCAACTCAGTCATTATGATGAATTGGGCTTTGCTAAAATTGATTTACATCGAGCACAACGACAAGGCTTTCCCGAAGTCATTTTCGGTGAAGGTAAAACTAAAGAACAAATTCATCAAATTATTGAAAGTCTCACGCAACACAATCATGTGATTTTAGTTACACGTATTGATGAAACAAAGGCTAAATTTGTACTCAAACAGCACCCTTATCTTCAATATCACGCAACAGCCAATATCGTTTGTACGCCGATAGAAGAAATTAATAAATCTCAAAATTATATTTCTGTCCTTTGTGCCGGTACTTCTGATTTAGCAGTAGCCGAAGAAGCTGCTTTAACTGCAGAAGTAATGGGAATCCAAGTTAAACGCTTTTACGACGTTGGCGTGTCTGGTATTCATCGATTATTCAATCATATTCATGAAATACGCCAAGGTAAGGTATCCGTAGTCATTGCTGGAATGGAAGGCGCCTTAGCAAGCGTTGTAGGAGGACTTGTCAATCACCCCGTCTATGCTGTCCCTACAAGTGTTGGTTATGGTGCAAATTTAGATGGCGTCACTACCCTGCTCTCCATGATTAATTCATGTGCGCCTGGTACAAGTGTGCTCAATATTGATAATGGCTTTGGTGGAGGTTATAACGCTGGAATGATAGTGAAAATGATTGAAAATAACTAGAATGGAGCATCTATATGACAAATGCAATTTATTTAGATTGTCATGCAGGCATTGCCGGTGACATGTTGTTGTCAGCTTTAGTCGACTTAGGCGCTGACCCCCATGAAATTGAAAGCGAACTTAAGACTTTACCGCTAGATCATTTTGAACTTCATTTTCAGAAGAAGATGAAGCAAGGCATTCATGCAATGACATTAAACATTGATTTCGATGAACCACATCATCATCGCCACGCATCAGATATCTTGAAAATGATTGACGACAGCACATTATCGCCTCGGGTCAAAGCCAGAAGCAAGCGAATATTTGAAGTGATTGGACATGCAGAAGCTAAAATTCATGGCATGTCATTTGAAGATGTACACTTTCATGAAGTTGGCGCGATGGACTCTATCATCGATATTATAGGCGGATGTATCGCATTAGAATCATTAGACATTGATGAATTATATTGTTCACCAATTCCTACAGGCAATGGCAAAATCAATATTGCACATGGTGTGTATCCCGTACCAGCACCAGCGACTGCCGAAATTCTTAAAGGGATACCACTTGCAGCGTTTGATGTCCAAAGTGAGTTAACCACTCCCACTGGTGCAGCCTTTGCGAAAAGTTTAGTGTCATCTTTCGGCGCATTCCCTTCTGCTACGATGAAAGAAATTGGGTATGGTGCAGGGAGTAAAGACTTTGATTTCCCAAACGTGTTAAGAGTCATTCAATTTGAGACGCAATCAAAAAAGCAAGATGAAGTCCAGGTTATCGAATGCCAAATTGATGATATGACGCCGGAATCATTAGGACATTTCATGGATATGGCATTAGAACGAGGTGCTCTAGATACTTATTACACCCCGATATTTATGAAGAAAGGACGTCCTAGTACACATTTGACAGTAATTTGTAAACCAGACACTGCATTTGAGTTTGAAACGCTTGTCTTACAAGAGACATCTTCACTCGGAGTTCGCAGTTACGCAGTTCGTAGAAATATATTAGATCGAACTTTTAGAGATATTGATACCGGATATGGTAAGATTTCTGTGAAATTCGCATTGCGAGAGGGTAAGATTTTGAAAATGAAGCCCGAATATGAAGACGTGAAACAAGTTGCTGAAAGATTTGAAAGACCTTTTCATATGATTCATAATGAAATTGTTAAAACCTTATTTGAAAAGTACAGTATTGGCGATGAACTCGAATAACTCGTTTACAAAGGAGATTAAAATGAACCAAGAAAGTTTAAAATCGACCATTGAAAAACTTTATAAGGATATTTTAATCAATCTTGATGTTGAGAAAATTAATATGTACTTTGCCCCTTCTTATATTCAAACGACAGATCATCACACGTCGGATATTAATGAATTTACAGATCACCTTAAGAAACTCAAAGAGGTTGTGGCTCGTCTTTCCATTAATGAATTTAAAACCATGCTTATAGATGAATCTCAAAATACGATTTTCTTACGCTATGATGTCAATGTTGAGAAGAAAGATGGTTTCAAAGGGAAAGTAGAAGTTTATGCAGAATTTGTATTTAACGAAGATGGAAAAGTTATCTCTTGTAACGAATTAACGCAACCTTATAGCGAAGAACTTAACGGAATTGGTAGTGTGAAATAATAACAAGCTATACAATATAAAAGCCTTTAAATGATTTTGTAACATACTCATTTAAAGGCTTGAATTATATTCTGATATCGTCATCATCAAAATATTAAATTTTTTGGTACTTATTCAAATACTTGATATAATTCGTCGCTAGAGTTATTCCACATGTCTTCATTATGGCTCTTCAAGAATTCTTTCAAGATTTGTTTATTTTCATCACCAATTTGATCGATAATAAATTGATGTTTCATAGATTTATCCATCATATTCACATGTTCTGGCATACTCTTATAGCCACGACGTATACTTCTATTCACTAATAAATAACAAGCTGTGACTCCCGCATAGTAAGGTCCTTGTTCACTGCGTTCTGTAGTGACCCAACATAACCAATATTCTTTCGCTTCGTCACCTTCTACTTGTGCTTTATCATTAATCCATTTTACGCCCTTTTCAACTTTAGCACGGGCATGCATGCCACCAATATCTATAAAGGCTTCCTTGTTTTCTACATCTATAAAAACTGGCGCAATATTGTCTAAACTTATTGAGCCAATATTAGTGCCTTTGTGTCCGTCTAGTGGGTCATTTTTTATAATATTAAAATTAAACCCCTTTTTCTCAGCCAAATTAGATACCTCCCAATCTACATCATAATTATTCAAAGATATTTATTTCAATCTTATCTAAGAGAGGCGACAAGCGCAAACCTTTAATTCAATTCATTTAATAAATTGATAATAGCACCTTTAATTTCGAGATTGTCTATATTAAGTATCAGTTCTTTAGGATAATATAATTTATGGTCTTCACGATTAATACCAGTAATACTATTAATTACCATAGATTGATGACTTATTTCTGTGATAGATCCATTACTTCGTAACAAATGAATCGGTTTACGATTAGATCCAGGACGATCATAATCGTAAGGTAAATCTGAAAATGCCTCACTTACAAAGTAATAGTCAGGATTAATGCCACCCGCTTCAAATAATTCTTGTAATTCTGAAATAGTAATAATTGAACCATCGAATGGAATGTATTTAAATAAATCTCGATTAATAAAACGATGTGATAAATCACTTAGAATCGCATCTTCTTCATTTATCCATTTCTTCAAGTAATATAAGACAACCGCTTCATCTAGTTCAACGTATTGTTCTATGGTCATCGTACCTTCAAAGAAAGGTACAAAATCTTGAGGGTACATTTTAAATTGATACCCTTCATTATAGAGTTGCTTGGCACGTTTAAGGCAATTATTTAATAACACTTCCCCTCCGCGACTTACTGGATGGAAGTAAATTTGCCAATACATTTGGTAACGACTCATAATGAAATTTTCAACTGCATGCATGCCACTTTCCTTAATTAATACTTCATCTTTTGAAGGACGCATTAACCTTAAAATACGTTCCATATCAAATGAACCATACGTCACACCTGTGAAATACGCATCACGTTGTAAATAATCCATTCGATCAGCATCAATTTGAGAAGATATCATAGATATGATTAACTTGTTATCGTGTGTTTTATTGATAACATCCGCAACTTCTTGTGGGAATGTTTCAGAAACACGACTAAGCACTTCATTGACTTCCGTGTCCTCAGTAATAATTGCCTGAGTAAATGCTTCATGGTCAGTATTAAATATCTTTTCAAAACTGTGGGAGAAAGGACCATGACCCAAATCATGTAGTAAGGCTGCACATAAAGCGAGTGGGCGATCATTATTATCCCAAGCATCTCGACCTATAAATGATTCATCAATCATACGTCGAACAATTTCATACACACCTAGTGAATGTCCGAAACGACTATGTTCTGCAGTATGGAATGATAAATATAGCGTTCCTAATTGTTTAATACGTCTTAATCGTTGAAATTCTTTTGTTTTTATCAAATCCCAAATGAGTTGATCATTGACATGTATGTATCGGTGAATTGGATCTTTGAATACCTTTTCCTCAGCTAATTTACTTGTTGCATATGATGATAGAGCCATATTTCCCCTCCTTAGGAACACTTGAATTGAAATTCACAGTGATCTTTATTTCATAGACAATTGTCTATTGTAGATAGTTAAGAAAATCTCGATTTCACTCACATATTATTCGTATAATGGACTTCTTCAGTGTTGCGTCGCTTTACTCAGTGTGCAACTATTATCTGCTTAAAATGATTTCTTCATTAATGCTAAGTCCATTGTTTCGCCGTACATTTCTGGTTGATATGAACGAACGATTTCAAAGCCATTTTCTTTATAATAATCAATACCATGATTATTTTTATTATCAACTTCTAAATAAACCGTATCGTATTGACCTTTAAATTGGTTTAAACCTTCTGTTAGCAAGCTTGTACCATAACCTTTATGTTGAGATTCTGGTCTGACATAGTGCGCAGCTAAGTACAATTCCTCGCCATAGATAAAGTTAGCAAAACCTATAATTTCTTCATCTTCTTCTGCTACTAAGAATAATTGTTCTGTTAATCTCTTTTTTAAATGTGTTTCATTATATGAAGCAGCTAATAATTCATTGACTGTAGAAGCTGCGTAAATATTTAAATACGTATTATACCAAGCTTTCGTAGCAACATCTCTAATAGCTACAACATCATTCTCAGTTGCCTGTCTCACTCTATACATGTTACTTTCTCCCCTAACTATTACAAGCTATTAATAAAGGCATTATATCACATTTATGTTAACTTAATTCAATTCAAACATTTAAAAACCCTATACAAAAATTATTTTAAAACTATTAATAACCAAGCCCTATTAAATAATTAATTTTCGATAAATAGAATTAATCGAAACTACTAACTCTCAAAAAATAAAAAACAACGAAAGATAACATCAAAATTCAAAATGTTTCTTCCGTTGAATTGTAATAAGCTTATTGACCTAGTTCTTTGTTCCATTCTTTTGCGCGTTCTAAAGCATATGTATCTTTCTTGATATCTCCTGGCTTTTCAGCAGTTCCAATAATATAACCTTTCAATTCGCCACCTAAAAACTCTACACTATATTTCATCTGAGTAATACATGGCTTAGCTTTGACTTTAGGACAATCACCGCCGACTAGAATTAATCGAAAATCCTTTTTAGCCATTACAGATTTAAAATCCCGATAGTCTTTATCTTGCATTGTCTCAGACCAATGATCAATAAACGCCTTTAAAGAAGCTGAAATACTGTACCAATAAACTGGCGATGCGAATATCACTGTATCACTTTCTAAAACTAAATCGATCAGTTGCTTATAATCATCCTCATAAGATTCAATAAAGTAATTTTCATGTCTCACATCACGTACAGGATTTAATTGATATTGAGTTACATCTACCCAGTTATAATCTAAACCTTCCAAAGCATATTGAGTTAATTCTGCCGTATTCCCATCAGGACGACTACCACCAAACAACACTGTAATCATTATTAATTTCCTCCGCAATTTAAAGGTATTCATAGTTATGTATTTATAGTACTTTTCATACCCGTTATTTTGAAGACTACTTCAATTTTTATGTTGAAAATTTTAAAATATCAAAAAGGGGGGGCGTAATTTTTCACCTATGTTCTAGTTTCACACATCGCATCCATCGTTTCATTATTCATCTCTATTCAAAATCGTAAAGTGAATTAAAAAAGTAATTATCATTACAACTACATTAACCACGCCTAAAATAATTGCTAATAAAGGCGCATCAAACATTTTAAATGCTTCTGCTGTGGCCATAACGTCCATAAATAAATGTGTACACAGTACTGAAAATGAAACACCCATTATTTTAACAATCAACGTATAAAGAAAGTAACTTATTGTTTTAAGATACCAACCTAAGCCAACAGGATAGATAATGAGTAAAATACAAATCCATGAAGTACGCGTTTGATAAATCGTTGTAGCCATAACATATTCAATTGGTATAAGAGAAAGCAAACCTAAAATTATTAATTTAGAAAGTTTCACTTTAAATCACCATAATTCATATAATTATTTATTTTATTTTTTCATTTAATATAACATTCTTAATAGGCATCTTTAAAACCAAAAAAGAAGCTGGGACATAATTAATCGTCTCAGCTTTCTTTAACATATTGGCAGTAGATGTCTGAATTAAAAGTGCGCTTATATCAAGCTTCTTTTAATCCTAGCCATCCTTGCCGGCGGGGCCCCAACATAGAGAATTTCTTAAAAATTACTTTTCAATTGGGAATAATTGATCAATCTTATCAATTTCTTCTTGTGTTAATTCAATATTTGCAGCATCGATATTCTCTACAACTTGTTCAGCACGTTTGGCACCTGGAATTACAACGTCTAGTGATGGACGTGTTAAGTAGAATGCTAGTACGACATTCGCAATGGATGTGTTGTGCGCTTCAGCAATATCAGTTAACTCTTTCACGCGACGCACATTATCTTTAAACACCTCAGGTTGGAAGTCACGACGTGTAGCACGATGATCATTAAATGTTTGGTCTTCATCATATTTACCTGCAAGAATTCCTGAAGCTAATGGGAAATATGGCACAAATGTAATGTTATTTTCCGCTGCATATGCCATCACTTCTTCATTTTCTCGATGCAATAAATTATATTCTAATTGTACGACATCAACATACCCATCTTTATTGGCTTCTTTCAATTGTTCTAATGAGAAATTAGATACACCGATGGCTTTAATTTTACCTTCATCTTTGAGTTCTTTTAACGCTGCAACAGCTTTATCTTTTGGCGTCTCTTCATCAGGAAAATGAATATAATATAAATCAATATAATCTACTTGGAGACGTTTCAAACTATTCTCAACTTGCTGTTTTAAATATTCAGGATCATTATTCTGTACAACTTCATCGTTATCTTTGATGACATGTGATCCTTTAGTCGCAATTTGAACTTGCTCGCGAGGATATTCTTGTACAACTTGTCCAACAAGTTCTTCAGAACGTTCCGGTCCATAAATATATGCTGTATCAAGTAACGTTATACCATTATCAATTGCTTTACGTACAACCTCTTTGCCTTGTTCTTCATCTAAATTTGGATATAAATTATGTCCACCTACTGCATTAGTACCAAGTGCAATTGGGAAGACTTTAACATCTGATTTACCTAATTGTACTTTATTAGCCATTGAAGTCATCTCCTTCATTATCATTACTGTTTTTTATTTCATTTTCAAAAATGAACTTACAAATCATATTTACCCTACTTAAAGTATATAAAATCACGAAAAGTTTGTGACTAAAATGTAAAGATTGATATATGTTTCGCCATTCTAACATTTCAATTTAAATTGAGAGCTTCAACTTACTTTAAAACTTTAGTTACATTTGCAGCAGGCTAAGAATAATAAGTCGCCCTCATCGAAGAATAACTGAAAATGTATGGTGGAACATTTATAAATAGAAAATGTGCATACTTCCATATAGACATTATATTCAGATGACCTTATTCTTAATACCTATTATTAATTTTAAAAATTTTATATTTTTGTAAAACGCCTTTTTATAACTTTTATTTTAAGTTATTGTAAGCATAAGAAGAAGTGGTTCTGTATTCGGAAGGTCAAGTTAAAATAGCTAGTAAAATATAAAATAAGACTCAAACTTTTGTTTTAATAGTTTCATAATAAATAAGGATGATTTTTATGAGTAACAATGACAAAGAACATAATATGCCTAAATCACAGCAAATACTTCTAGCAATTGTGATAATATTAGCTGTTCTAAATTTTATTTTAGGTATGTTTGTATTACCATTATCTTCTTTCACTTTAAGGGTACTTCAATTTATTAATGTTATAGTTTTTGGTGTTTTTGTGTATAGACAGATAAAAAGAAAAGGATTTTAAATTCACCCCACCATTAAGGTGGGGGTTTAGTTTATAAAATCACGAAAAATTTGTGACGGAGACTTAAAAATTGACTAAGTATTAAATCTACGCTTTAATGTAACTAAATAAGTTACATTAAGGTGAGTAGATATGAATTTAGAATTCAACATTGCGATACATGTGTTAACCTTCCTCACAAAGCACAAAGATGAAAAATTCAATAGTAAGGAACTGGCTGAACTCACATGTCTTAACCCTGTACAACTAAGACGCGTTGTTTCAGTCTTAAGTGATCAGCATTACATCACCACTGTGCGAGGAAAAGGTGGCGGATACCAATCGAATCAACATACAGCTTCAGTCAATCTGGCAACACTGTATCAACAATTTGTCTTAAATAAAGAAAGTAAACATAGAATTTATACCGGAGATACATCTAGTCATTGCGATATTTCTAAACATATTGCTCACACAATGTCAGACTACTACGATGAAGAAATTCAACTTATCTTAAATTTTTATCGTAACAAAACGATTCAAGATGTCTTAAACGACATTTTGCAGGAGGTAAACAAATCATGACAACTTATGACCTTATCATCATTGGATTTGGAAAAGCAGGTAAAACTTTAGCAGCGTATGCAGCAGGCCAAGGACAACACGTCGCACTCATAGAACAATCAGCAAAAATGTATGGCGGAACATGCATAAATATTGGCTGTATACCTTCGAAGACGTTAGTGCATGATGGTATTGAAGGCGCATCTTTTGGTGAGGCATTTTCAAGAAAAAATGAAGTAGTGTCAGCGCTAAATAACAAGAATTATAACAACTTAGCATCAATTGAAAATATCGATATATTAGATTATAAAGCTAAATTTATTTCTAATAATGAAATTGCGTTATTGGATGAAGCAGGAAATGTAAAAAATAGACTCACTGGAGACAAAATTGTCATTAATACTGGCGCACAAGCAAATATTCCAAATATTAAAGGTATAGATACTACTAAAAATATTTACGATTCAACGGGTTTATTAAATATTGACTTCCAACCACAAGAATTAGTCATTGTAGGTGGCGGTTATATTGCACTTGAGTTCGCTTCAATGTTTAGTAATTTAGGCTCGAACGTGACAGTATTAGAATATGGAAATGTAATGATGCCACGTGAAGACCGCGAAGTTGCTGAACTTGCAATTCAAGACTTACGCAATAAAGGAATTTCAGTTTATACAAATGTAGAGACGACAGCATTTTCAAATGAGGGAGATGCGACGATTGTTCACACAAATCAAGGTGACTTTAAGTCAGATGCGGCATTATTAGCGACGGGGCGTAAACCAAATACAGATGGTTTAGGACTTGAGAATACTGATATCAATATCGGTCAACATGGTGAAATTGTCGTTAATGACAAACTTCAAACTACAGTAGAACACATTTACGCAGCTGGAGATGTCAAAGGTGGTCTTCAATTCACATATATTTCGCTCGATGACTTTAGAATTCTTCAATCTCAATTCTTTGGAAATGGAACTAGAACAACGGAGAACCGAGGTCTCATTCCTTATACAGTGTTTATTGATCCTCCACTTTCAAGAGTTGGTCTAACTGCCATTGAAGCTAAGGCACAAGGTTTTAATTTCCTGGAAAATAAAATCTACGTAAATACAATCCCACGTCATAAGATCAATAATGACCCGAGAGGCGTATTCAAAGTCGTGATAAATCAAGACAATAATGAAATACTAGGTGCAAGCTTGTATGGCAAGAAATCAGAAGAATTGATTAACATAATCAAACTTGCGATAGATCAACATATTCCTTATACAGTACTGAGAGATAATATTTATACACACCCTACCATGGCCGAATCCTTCAACGATTTATTTAAATTATAAAAATTAATAATGAAAAAGACATATGTTTATAGATAAACATAGAAGTGATTATTAAATTATACGGAAATGCCTTACTTTTTAAAAGTAAATCGATGTAAAATTACATGTAGATACGTAGTATTTATGGCGAGACTCCTGATTCTTTTAAAAATGAACTTAAGTGCTTAGCACTTAAGTAAGCAATTCTAATGATTGAAATCAAAGAATTGCTTTAAAGACCAAGGCTGAGACGGCACCCTAGGAACGCGAAGCCATACAATACGAAGTATTGAATATAAAAGTAGCAGTAAGAAGATTTCGATTAGAAATCAACTTACTGCTATTGTTTTTAGGATTTATATCTCAACCTCTTATAAAGCACGAGGATGATATGATTTAGAACCATCTCAGTGCTTTCATATACGACTATTTAGCTGTTTTACGTTTTTCTAGTTTCTCTTTAAGTTTTCGGTCTTGCTCTTCTTTACGGCGTTTACGTTCTTCATTACGCTTTCTTAAACGCTCCTCTTCTTCAGGATCGCGTGGCTTTTTCAATTGTTTTGTAACCTTTTCCATTAACTCGTCTTCAGTCAACGCAGCAAGTGGGCGATTGTTTACGAATGCAAAGGTCTTACGTCTTCCCGGACCACAATAAGACTGACAGCCAATTTCAATTTCAGCTTCAGGATCTAATTTTTCCAATTTTTTCTTCAACGTTTTGATATTTACTGCCTGACATTCATCGCAAATCAGAAATTTATTCTGCATCTTGCTACCCACCTTTCTCATTAAATCATTTCTAATGACCTTAACGTTTAAATATAACTCTAACTATTTTACTCTTTTTATCATAAATTTCAAGTTGATTTAAACCAAATAATTATCCATAGAAAAAGGGAGTGGAACAGAAATATAATTCAGCAAAATTATTTTCGTCGTCCCTCTCCCAACTTTCATTGTTTGTAGAATTTCTTAAAAAGAAATTCTCTGTGTTGGGGCCCCGCCGGCAAGGATGGCTAGGATTGAAAGAAGCTTGATATAAGCGCACTTTTAATTCAGACATCTACTGCCAATATGTTAAAGAAAGCTGAGACAATTAATTATGTCCCAGCCTCTTGACGTTACTGACCGTGATAAATCTTAAATTCTAATGGTTTAATACCGTTCGCAATCCATTCATCATAAATTAATTGCTTATCAATGACGTTATTAATAATCGTGATACCACAGTCGCCACCACCAGCGCCTGATGTTTTAGACGCACCGCCGTGTTTCTCACCAATTTCACATAATTGTTTCAACTTATCTGTTTCGATATTCACTGTCGCTTCAACATCCATTGATTGAATCACAAGTCGGTTTTGGCGTATCATCTTCTGCACGCCTTTGATGTTATTCGTTTTGAACGCTTGTATTAAACTTTCTACACACATGTGTGATTGATCAAGAAATTCTCCGTAGAAGCTTGGATCAGATTTTAATCGCTTTACTTCACTCACTAAATGTGGTGAAGAAGCTGGAGAACCTGTCCACCCTATCAAAACTTCCATATTTTCAGGTGCTTGTAATGGTTCAATGTGAAGACCTGGCCAGTTCTTTTCCAAAACTTCATTCACAGAAGTCTCTTCCATCTGTTGTTTAACCCATTCATGATCAAATGTACTATACGCAAGCCATCCACTGTAGACACTCACTGCTATGTCACCACAAGAACTTAAGCTTTGCAATTTCATATTAGCGATAACTGCTAATTTATAGATATATAAATTTGAAAGTTGCATCTCGTAAAATTCATTCAATGCTTTGACTACTGATACAAGTACTGCAGCACTTGAGCCTAAACCATACTTCTGACCTGAAGCGTCTGCTAAATTACTATCGATGGTTAAATGGAAATGCTTAAGCTTAGTATTACAACTCCGCGCGTACTGTTCAAAGACTTCAATCGCAGTAACGACATATTTTAATTGTTTTGCAGCTTGAACATCTGAAATCTCTATCCTATCTTCATTACGATCAAATTTAACAGGCTCATAATGCAATGTTTTAGAATAAATACTGCCCTCAACTTCATTAGAGGCTTCTATTGCTGCCGTAACAAATCTGTCGACTGCAATAAGAACAGATTTGTAGCCTGGTTCTGTTACAGCATATTCACCTGCAATATAAAGTTTTCCGGGTGCTTTGACCTGTATCATCCTATCTCTTCCTTACATAATAATTTCTACGCCAGTACTGATTATATCACTTGCAATAATTTGCTTTTCATCAAACGCTTTTAAAAATTGGTCAATAACAGCTTGCTTGTTTTTCTTTTCAACAAGAACTTTAACATTTGGACCTGCATCCATCGTAAAGTAACAAGGTAAGCCTGCTTCACGACACTGATGCACAATGGCCATAGCGTCGTAACTTTCTTGAACCATGTATGTAAATGGTGGTTGTGCGCCTAAATTCGTCGCATGCATTCTTAAACCATTTGCTTCAATAACTTCTCCAAGATGTTTAAAATCTTTATGATGTATTGCTTCTTTTGCATCAGCTAAATCTTGGTCTACATGATCAAGCCAGTACTGATAGAAACGAGATGTATCACGTGTTAAAGACATCCCAGAACGACTTGACACTTTTTTAGACTTATTATTGATAACTACGAAAATCATTGAAAGTTCGTCTTCCCAATGTTGTGCGTCAATTGGATGTGCGAAAGATGTAGCATCATCATGACCTTTTTCCCATTCAGCAAAGCCACCAAAGATACTTCTAGAAGCAGAACCTGAACCTCGACGTGCTAACCTTGATAAATCTTTATCTGATAAACCTAAGTGAAGGGCTTCGTTACAAGCCGCAGCTAACGCAGCATACGCACTGGCTGAAGAAGCTAACCCTGCTGAAGTAGGAACAAAGTTTTCGCTTTCAATAACCGCATATAACTCTGTATCTGCAACTTCTCTGACAATATCCATATATTTTTGGATTTTAGCCGTTTCTTTATCGTCCACTTTTTCTCCGTTTAGAATAAGTTTATCTTCAGTTAAGCTACTATCGAAAGTGACTTTCGTTTCAGTATAAAAGCGATCGAGCGTGATAGATAAACTATTATTCATCGGAATGATATATGCTTCATCAGCTTTGCCCCAATATTTAATTAACGCAATATTTGTGTGCGCACGTGCTTTGCCACTTTTCACCAATGATTTACCCTCCTAAATGTTCAATCCACGTATGTGCTGCGCCTGCTTTTTCAACTGCTGCTACAATGTTCTTCGCAGTTTGTAAATCATGCGCAAGAAGAAGCATGCTACCACCACGTCCTCCGCCAGTTAATTTACCAGCAATGGCACCATGTTCTTTACCTATATTCAATAATCTTTCAATTTTATCATGACTTACTGTGAGTTGTTTTAAATCTTCTTGGCATTGATTAAAGATGTCCGCAAGATGATTAAAGTCATGCTTCTCAATTGAATCACTCGCTTCATGTACAAGTTTACCGATATGTTCAACATAAGTCATATATTCAGGATTCTCACATAAAATATGAACGTCTTCTACGGCTTGCTTAGTAGAACCCTTTACGCCAGTGTCTATAACGACCATGTAACCGCCAAGTTGCAGTGATTTAAGGGTTTCTACATGACCTTGTTTGAACCAGACAGGTTTGTTAGAAACAATCGTTTGTGTATCAATACCACTTGGTTTACCATGCGCTATTCGTTCAGCCCAGTTCGCTTCTTTAATCAATGTTTCATCATCTAAAGGTATGCCCATAAAATCATAGCTCGCTCTAACAAAAGCTACAGCGACTGCTGCACTAGAACCTAATCCTCTTGAAGGTGGTAAGTTCGTTTGAATTTTCACTGAAAGTGGTTCTTTCACCCCACTTCTCTCTATAAAGCGATTAACAATAGACTTTAGATGTTCAGGCGCATCATATAACATACCGTCATATACATCACTTGTAATAGAAGAGTAATTCCCTTCTTCCATGCTTTCGATTAATATTTTAATTTTACCGGCATTAAATGGGATAGCGATGGCTGGTTGACCAAATGTTACTGCGTGTTCACCAATTAGAATAATCTTTCCGGTAGACTCCCCGTATCCTTGTCTAGTCATGTTTTCTCACCTTTTATATACCTTCTCTATACTTTTTGTTAAATTGATTCATCGACACTGCGTTATTAATTATATTTTTGAAAATGTTAAATACATCGTTTTTCGACTGTTTTAAACGTCACTTAAATGACTATTTTAGCGAAAATTAAGGTATTATCGCTACTGTTTTAACATGTAATATATCGTAAAAAGAAATTTTTCACTACAAAAGAGTATAATAACTCTTTTTCAAATACATCACAACACTTTAATATTATAAAACTCTCCTAGAGAGTTATCAAAATCATGAATTATATTTACCTTTAACTTCAAATATGTAAACATTTAATAATTTTTTACTAAAGTTTTCTAAAATTTTCCACCTCAACTATAATACTACAAAATGTGGTGAGAATATATACAAAGCTGTTTATTATATTTTAATTTAGTTACTTTTTCAGTATGTTTGATTTGAATTGAGATAAAAAAGAAAGTCAGAAGTGGCATAGAAATATAATTTAGCAAAATTGTTTTCTGTGGCATGGCCCCCACCTTGGTTTGGCTTGAAAGAAGATTGATATATTCGCATTTAATTCAAACACATACTTCAAATATGTTAAAAGAGGTTGAGATAATCAATATATCCCAACCTCGCTATTTAACTTACTCATCTATTTATTGATACATATGCTCTTACTTTATAAGTCTAATTTTTGATGCATCTTCGCATTACGTTCGATCATTTTCTCAAAATATCCTTCATAGCGTTGCCATTCATCATCAGTGACAGGATCCATATTCAGACGAGCACCTAAATCTTTTAGAGCGTATAAAAGTAAGAACATGACATCCTGAACTTTAATTTCTCTATTTAAAAGTGTTTCGAGTGAAGCCATGCATGAAGGATCAATATTAGGAAAATGAAACTTGGTCGTTTCACCTTTCAGCGCATGTTGATAAAATTCTCGCATCATGCTAGCACGGTCAGAGCCTGAACCTTCAACACATAAGTAAATTTGTACCGCAATGCCACCACGAACGCGTCTTTGGGATATACCGGCGAATTTCTTACCATCAATGCTTAGGTCAAACTTGCCGGGACAATAGGAACGCTCTATTTCATGAGTAGATATCTCTACATCTTCATCTTCAAACATTTTGCAGATAAGAAGGTACATGACAGTGAATGCCTCGTCTATCGTCGCTTCAGTTTGTCCTTTGAATATAAGCGAAATATTCAGCACACCTTGATCTAATACGACGCCAAGTCCGCCTGAATTTCGCACAATCGCATTGTAGCCTGCTTCATTAGTAAGGTAACGGATTCCATCGCTTAAGAACGGTAAACGGGAGTCATGTATACCTAAAATAACGGTATGTTGGTGAATCCAAGTACGCACAACGTTACACGATAAATCTTTACCTACACTCTCTGAGAACGTATCATCAAATGCAAAAGATTGCATTGGCTCTAGACCACTCGAATGGTCTACATAACGCCAGTCGATTTGATTAAAATATTTACTTGATAAGTCCATTATTGTAGTGATTGAGCTGCAGTAATAATAGATAAGTTATACACATCTTCTATTGAGCAACCACGAGATAAATCATTAACTGGTGAGTTTAAACCTTGAAGTACAGGTCCCACAGCGTCATAACCACCTAAACGTTGCGCAATTTTATAACCAATGTTACCCGCTTCTAAACTAGGGAAGATAAACACATTGGCATCGCCTTGGATTTTTGCACCGGGTGCTTTCTTTTCAGCAACACTTGGTAAGATGGCTGCATCAAATTGAAACTCTCCATCAATAACAACATTCTCAATGTTGTCAGCTTCAACTTTTTCTTGTGCTAATTTCAATGCATCTTGAACTTTAGTTACGTCATCAGATTTTGCTGAGCCTTTCGTAGAGAAACTTAACATCGCTACTTTAGGTTCCATTCCAAAACTTTGTGCAGACTTAGCACTTTCAACTGCAATTTCTGCTAGTCCTTGCGCATCTAGTTCAGGATTAATCGCACAATCACCAAAGATATATTGTTCATCACCTTTAATCATGAAGAAAATACCAGAAGTTTTAGACACGCCCGGTTTTGTTTTGATAATTTGTAAAGCTGGACGCACTGTGTCACCAGTTGAATGCGCAGCACCACTTACTAATCCAGCTGCTTTGCCAGTGTAAACAAGCATTGTACCGAAGTAATTCACATTTTCCAGTAACTCCTCTGCTTGTTCTTTAGTCGCTTTTCCTTTTCTGCGTTCAACAAACGCATCTACAAGTTCAGGTTTTAAATCACTTGAAGAAGGATCGATCATTTCAATATTAGCTATATCAAGAGATTTTTCTTCTGCTAAAGATTTAATTTTGTCCACATTACCTAAGACAATCGGTGAAACATAATCTCTTTCCTGTAATTGTGTTGCTGCCGTTAAAATTCTTTCATCTTCACCTTCAGGTAATACAATTTTTACATTTTTTCCAGATAGCTTGTCTTGTAAAACATTTAATAAATCAGCCATAATGTCCTCCTCAATTCACATTCATAATAACGTTTACATCTCAGATTATACGTCATTTTGTAGTAGAATTCCATTTCACCTAATTGTAATCATTTACTTAGGAGTTCGTTGTTTTTTTATGATAAAATTTAATTTGAATTGGCTAAGAATTTAGATATAAGGAGCGATAAATATGAGTGAAGCAGCTGAAACTTTAGACGGTTGGTATAGTTTGCATTTATTTTATGCAATGGATTGGACAACTTTCCGTTTAGTTCCAGAAGAAGAACGAGAATCTATGATTTCTGAATTGAAATCATTCGTTGAAGATAAAACGAGCGCTAGAGATTCACATACTGGCGATCATGCAATTTATAATATTACAGGACAAAAAGCAGATTTATTATTATGGTTTTTACGCCCTGAAATGAAAGATTTAAATACCATTGAAAATGAATTCAATAAATTGCGTATTGCCGATTATTTAATCCCTACGTATTCATATGTTTCAGTGATTGAATTAAGTAATTATTTAGCAGGCAAATCTGACGAAGACCCGTATGAAAATCCACACGTAAAAGCAAGATTATATCCTGAACTTCCACATTCAGAATATATTTGTTTCTATCCAATGGATAAACGCCGTAATGAAACATATAACTGGTATATGTTACCTATCGAAGACCGTAAAAAATTAATGTATAACCATGGTATGATTGGTCGTAAATACGCTGGTAAAATCAAACAATTCATAACTGGATCTGTTGGTTTCGATGATTTTGAATGGGGCGTAACACTTTTCTCTGATGATGTATTACAATTCAAGAAAATCGTATACGAAATGCGCTTCGATGAAACAACTGCACGTTATGGCGAATTCGGTAGTTTCTATGTAGGCCATATTTTAAATACAGAAGACTTTAATGAATTTTTCAATATATAATGTTTAACTAGGGAGTGGGACAACGAAATTAATTTTCCTAAATTATATTTCAGCCCCACTCCCTTAACTTATCTACAGAGCATATTTAACGTAACAGATTGTAAGAAAACAGTATTCAATCAAGCAATCATATTCACTAAAAAGCACATGAGTTTTGAATTCATGTGTAAATTTTATTCACCACAGAAATACGAAGTATTGATATATGAGTCTTAATTTAAAAAGTTGTCTACAGTCTATAAGCACTAGCTGATGATTTATTTATAATATGTGATGATTTCAAATAAGCTATCTTTTTCAAAAAAAGAAACACACTCCGGAGAACTCGAAGTGTGCTTCCTAGTAGTATCCTTGGGAGAACTTTAACCACTACTACGTATTAAGTTAACTTTAGAGAATATACAGTCGCTACCCAATATATCCTTTGTAATCGTTAACTAATATTTCATTAACCATTTTGAAATATTTGAAACATATTAAAATGATAATAGTACACTCTTTCGGTATAAATTCATTATTAGTTTAAAAATAATGCTATTTTAATAAATTAATTATACTTTCCCAGCTCTTCATTTATCCTTCTCACAAGCTCCCTTCAAACTTGTGCCGTCAAACGCTGGTTGTGGTCTTTTCAAATTACTTCTACTATAATAATAATTAAATTCATAATATTTTAAAAATTTGGTGATGTCATGACTATTAATTCAAATGAAACAGCGCATGAAAGTCTCATCAAGGACGTGGTCATGTTAGCTGCACGTATATTATTAGAATCTGGTGCTGAAGGTACTAGAGTAGAAGATACTATGTCACGTATTGCTATGAAGCTGGGTTATTCTGAAAGTAATAGCTTTGTAACAAATACTGTAATTCAATTTACCCTACATAATGAGTCCTATCCGCGTTTATATAGAATTAAATCTCGCGATACAAATTTAATTAAAATTTCTCAGGCTAACGAGATTTCAAGACAAATTACTCATGGCTCTATCAGTCTTGAAGATGCAAAGAAGAAATTAGAAGAAATATATGTAGCTAAGAGAGACAGCAGTCTTCCCTTTAAAGGTATAGCAGCAGCGATTATCGCGGTAAGTTTTCTGTATTTACAAGGGGGACGTCTTATTGATATCGCTACAGCCTTACTTGCTGGAAGTATTGGTTATCTTGTTGTTGAAATTTTAGACCGTAAATTACATGCACAATTTATACCGGAATTTCTAGGTTCGCTTGTTATTGGTATCATTGCCGTTTTAGGACATTCCCTTGTACCAAGCGGAGATCTGGCAACAATTATTATTGCAGCAGTGATGCCGATTGTACCTGGTGTATTGATTACAAATGCCATTCAAGATTTATTTGGTGGGCATATGTTGATGTTTACAACTAAATCTTTAGAAGCATTAGTCACTTCATTTGGTATCGGTGCGGGCGTAAGTTCCGTTTTAATTTTAGTTTAGGAGGCGGTTAGAAATGTTTTGGATATTTAACTTCATATTTAGCTTTCTCGCCTCACTCTTTTTCTGTGTGATATTTGATGCACCAAGAAAGTTATATTTATCATGTGGCTTCGTAGGTGCTTGCGGTTGGATGGTTTATATTCTTTTCTTTGATGGATTGGAAGTTCATACGATTTATTCAAGCTTCTTTGGTAGCTTAGCTTTAGGCTTGTTAAGTCACTATATGGCTAGACACATGAGAGAGCCTGTGATTATCTTTATGGTAACCGGTATCATTCCATTAGTACCAGGTGGTCTGGCTTATGATGCAACCAAAAATTTAGTGCTACTTCATTTCAGTACTGCAATTAATACAATGCTTGAAGTCACGCTAATAGCTGGAGCCATTGCGTTAGGCTTATTATTTGCAGATCAAATTTCAAAAATTGTTATTTCAGGGTTCGACCGTACTCGAAAAAGATTATAAGACATAAATAAAGTGGAGGCTATGGATTTTGTCCTAGCACTCCACTTTTTAAATAACGCATAAAAGTATTTTTAAATCTATTTATTAGGTTCATCAATCATGTCTTCGACTTCATTTTCAGAGCGATTAAGAATAAGTCGACTGAGTTCGTCATTATCCATTCTCTTAAGTTTTGGATAACGTATAAAGAAGAATACTAATCCAATGACTAACCAAATAGCCAATGCAATATAAGATGGTCCTGGCAGTGTTGCTGGAGATCCAGGGATAAGTAATAATCCTAAGAAAATGAATGATACGATTGAACCAATTATTGCAAATGTTTTATATATCGGTGCATACGTATTACTTTGTTTATCATAACTAAATAATTTCGCTGCTGATAGGCAAGTAATGAAGTATGCAATAGAGACACCAGTTGACGACATGGTAACAATCCAATTTAATGCATTACGGCCTAACCAAGGCGCTACTAATGCTACCGCCACTAAGAAAATGATTGCTACATATGGCGTCTTATATTTACTATGCAATTTGCTGAATACTGTAGGCATAATTCCTGAACGTCCCATAGAGAATAACAGACGACTTGAACTCATTAAGAAGCCGTTTAAACCTGTAAAGATACCCATCGCAATCGCAATAGCTAACACACCAAGGCCAATATAACCAAAGGCTTCTTGAGTTACTGCTCCAGTTAACCATAAGTTACCATTTAAACTTTTCGTATGCGTACCTAACCAACCTGTATAAAGTAACATCACAACGTAAGTTAATGATGCTGCAAGTAAACTATAAACGATTAATTTAAATGTTTTGTTTGGTGCGAAATCAAATTCTTCAGCTGTTTGTGGAATATTATCAAAGCCTACATATGCCCATGGTGCAATGGCGACAATCATAATAATAGACTTAAACCATCCTTTATCAGAATTAGCTAAAGGCTGTAAATTACTGATTTCGAAGTTGTTACCAAAGAAAGATCCAAAGAACATAAGTAACACAACGATAACCATCGCTACACAGAAATAATATTGTAGTGAGCCTGAGACACTTGCACCTCTAATAGCTACAAACATAAAGATTAATAATAGTACTGTAGCTATAATGATTTCAGTTATGTAGACATCCCAACCTGCAACAGTATAAAGCTTCCCATTATTTAATACGTTAGGTAACAAGAATTTGATTAATAAACTAAACGCCGTTGCATTAAGTGCTACGACACAGACATACCCAAACGTTAAAAACCATGACGAGAAGAAACTTACATATCTCCCAAAACTTAAGAAACTAAAAGCAAATGCGCCACCTGAAACTGGAAATTTCTCAACTAAGGCACCATAGCTGACAGCGATTAAAATCATTAATAGTGCCCCGATAACAATACCTATTGAGGATGCAATCGGACCTGATTGTTTAATCCAATCTCCAGGTAAAATAAAGGCGCCCCATCCTATACATGAGCCGTAAGCGATAGCCCACACAAATTTTTCAGATAGGTTTTGCTTAAGGTCACCTCTATCTACTTGTTTATTTTTATTTTCCATAAATAAAACTCACCTCGAAGGTATCCTATACCCAAAAAGGTGAGTTTTTAATCTGTAATTTTTTGTAAAATTTTAGGGTTTCAATCGTTTTAAAAGTTAACTATTTTAATGTGCGCTTAGTAATAATTTATCCAGCAAATTTAAATGTTGCGATAATGAGCATAAGCCATCCTGCTATAAACAATACGCCTCCAATTGGCGTAATCGCACCTAAAATACGAATTTGAGTTAAAGCTAAGATATATAAAGAACCGCTAAAGAAGACAATTCCGAAGAACATTAGCCAGCCTGCCCAATTAACATTAATTGCTGTTGTACCACTAATGACACCAATAACTAATAGTCCTAAACCATGATACATTTGGTACATTGTCGCTTTTTCCCAGACGGACATGTATTTTTCTGATAACTTATTCTCTAAACCATGTGCACCAAATGCTCCTGTTCCTACAGCCATCATCGTGTTGAGTGCACCTAAAATTATAAATAATTTCATCATTTCAATTGTGCTCCTTTTTAATTAAAAATCGAAAATAGATTCGCCATTTCCTATATTGTCATCTGTTGACATTAAATTTGAATTTGAAGTATGTGCATTTTTCATAGATTGAGGCACTTTTCCACCCATTGCTTCAATTTCTGCTGCTGTCACTTCACTCTTATGTGAAGTTGACTGACTTTCTTTCTGATTAGCAGATGAGAAAGTATGGTTCACAGATGTTTGGCTCATATTATGAGATGAAGTTTGACTATCATTTGAGGTATATAAAGAAGTTAAAGTATGTATCGCATACATATGCTTTTCAAATTCAGATTCAGTTTGCGCTTCATCCGCTTGTACGAGTTCTTGTTCGATCAATTGAATCAATTTATCTTTATTCATTGCCAATCACCTTAACCTTCGCACCAATTGATAGGTGCTTTGCCTTTAGATTGCAAATAGTCATTAGTTCTAGAGTATGGTTTCGAACCAAAGAAACCTCTAAACGCAGATAATGGACTTGGATGAGGAGATTTAATAACTAGATGCTTAGATGTATCAATAAGTTTTTCTTTTTGTTGTGCTGGTTTGCCCCACAAAATAAAGACCACATCTTCGCGATGTTTTGAAACTGCCTCAATGACTTCATCTGTAAATATTTCCCAGCCAATATCTCTATGAGAATGCGCTTCACCTTGTCTCACTGTAAGTACAGTATTTAATAATAATACGCCTTCTCTGGCCCAATCTTGTAAATGTGGTGAAGTTCTATGGCAACCAATATCATCTTCTAGTTCCTGATACATATTTTTTAATGATGGTGGAAATTTAGCATTAGGTTGCACTGAAAATGCTAAACCATGTGCTTGATTAGGTCCATGATAGGGATCCTGACCTAGTATAACTACTTTAATATTTTCAAACGGTGTTAACTCGAATGCTTGGTAAATGTTCTTTCTATCAGGGTATACAATTTGCGTCGTATACTCCTTTTCTAAGAAGTCGTGCATTGCCTGAAAGTCATGTCGTGACGTTATATCATGAAAAATTTCTGACCATTTCATCGTATTCACCTCTCGCCATATTTTAACATATCCAAGCGTAAGAGGTGATGTTTATTATAATATGCTAGAGCTAATGTAAACTGTTTAGTTTTAAAAGTTTACAAATTGAGTGATTTTGACTATAGTACTACTAAATCATTAATTTTCTATAAGTTTGGAGCGTAGACATATGTGTACTGGTTTTTCATTTTTCACAAAGAAAAAACATCATTACTTAGCTAGAACAATGGATTTCGCATTCGAATTTAATGGTATTCCTACAGTTGTACCACGTCATTATAACTATCAATTTGACTTAGAGTCTGAAATGCGTCTTGAATATGGATTCGTCGGAACAAATCTGAAGGTTGGTCGATACCGTTTCGGGGATGGTATTAATGAACAAGGCGTAGCTATCTCCAATCACTACTTTACAGGTGAAGCTTCCTACAGTAGTCATAGAAGATACGGATATTTAAATTTAGCTCCCGAAGAATTCATCGTATGGGTACTCGGCTTCATTAAAAATGTTGATGAGTTAAAACAAAAAGTGAAGACAATTAATATTATGAATGAGAAAAACACTACTTTAAACGTCGTTCCCCCATTACACTTTATTATCACAGATAACAGTGGTCATACGGTTGCTGTTGAACCTCATAACGGCTTACTTATCGTTAAAGATAACCATGTTAAAGTGCTAACAAATGCCCCTAAGTTAGAATGGCATGTTGAAAATTTAAGAAATTATGCATTTCTACAACCTGAAAAATCAGCAAATCAACTTGTAGGAAAAGTTTTAGTGCGTTCAATGGGTTGTGAAGCTGGTACGAATGGCTTACCTGGAGGTTATACTTCCACTGAACGCTTTGTAAGAGCGACATATTTAAGACATCATCTTCAATCCGCAGACGATGAAGATATTAACCTTATGAATTGTTTTAAAATTTTAGATTCTGTAAGCATTCCTCAAGGCGCTGTACTTGATGCTGGTGAAACACATTACACGCAATACCAACTGGTGATGGATAGTAAAGATAAAACTTATTACATTAAGCCGTACTTCAGCAATCAACTTTTCAAAGTTCAATTAACTGAAGAAGTTTTAACTAAAGACGAAATGACGTTTCTTCCTATTAATTCTAAATTGATGATGTCTGAATTAAATGGCTAATATGGTGATTTGTGGACCTCATTTTCAATAAGTATAAATATTTAGCTTACCCGATAAACGTGGTATGATTAAAGATATATTAGAATTTAACGGGAGTGAATCGATGATGGCTTTAAAAAAAGTATTAACAATTGCAGGTTCTGATACTAGTGCTGGCGCTGGTATGCAAGCGGATCTTAAAACTTTCCAAGAATTAGATACGTATGGAATGGTAGCTTTAACTTCTATCGTAACAATGGATAAAGAAACTTGGTCACATGATGTGACACCTCTAGATATGGATGTCTTTGAAAAGCAACTTCAAACAGCAATTTCTATCGGCCCAGATGCAATTAAAACGGGAATGTTAGGTACGGAAGAAATTATCAAACGTGCTGGCGAAGCATTTGAAGAATCTGGTGCGAAATATTTCGTAGTGGACCCAGTCATGGTATGTAAAGGTGAAGACGAAGTACTTAACCCAGGAAATACTGACGCTATGATTAAATATTTATTACCTAAAGCTACTGTTGTAACTCCAAACTTATTTGAAGCTGGTCAACTTTCAGGCTTAGGAAAATTAACTTCCATTGAAGACATGAAAGAAGCTGCTCAAAAGATTTATGATGCAGGTACACCTCATGTCATCATTAAAGGCGGAAAAGCATTAGATCAAGATAAATCTTACGACTTATATTATGACGGACAAACGTTCTATCAATTAACGACTGACATGTTCCAACAAAGCTATAATCACGGAGCAGGTTGTACGTTCGCAGCTGCAACGACAGCTTACTTAGCGAACGGTAAATCTCCAAAAGAGGCTGTCATTGCTGCCAAAGCCTTCGTTGCTTCAGCAATTAAAAATGGATGGAAAATGAATGATTTCGTCGGTCCAGTTGACCATGGCGCTTACAACCGCATTGAACACATCGACGTAGATGTTACCGAGGTTTAAAGAAGCACTGCATTTTTATAAAAAATGCTAGTACTTCTTATGGGAGTGGGACAGAAATATAATTTAGCAAAATTATTTTCGTTGTCCCGCTCCCAACTTTCATTGTTTGTAGAATTTCTTTTTAAGAAATTCTCTATGTTGGGGCCCCGCCGGCAAGGATGGCTAGGATTAAAAGAAGCTTGATATAAGCGCACTTTTAATTCAGACATCTACTGCCAATATGTTAAAGGAAGCTGAGACGATTAATTATGTCCCAGCTTCGTTTTTTCATGAGAAAATAGCTTCACGTCAATGATTGGGCACATTGAAATTTGATATATATTTTCTCTCAATTTCTAGGTACAAAGTCCTAGATTGTTCTCCGATGTTCGTTGTATAAAAAGTTGATACCATAGGCCCATGTTTTTCTATGGAAATTCATTTACTATATAAAGTGTAGAGAGACAAAGGAGGAAATGAACAACATGATTATCTACAAGCAAAATATAGAAAATGGAGTACCGATTTACGAAATCATAACTAAATCTTTCAAGACAATTACAGTAAAATGTGATGAGACCTTCAATAAATTTGAAATCTATAAATTGCTCTCTCTACTAGAAAATGACGTTGACAACATGAGAATGAGTTATTAAAACAAAGAACGTTATTTTCACACCTAGACAATGCACAAAAATCCAATTAAGAATTTGAGAATTAGAATTTGTTTTCTAATAATTCCCTAAACAGATGCGCTTTTAAAGTTTTCTGTCCCCTAACTCTTTAGACTTTTAAAGCCATTCTATCATCCCTAAAAAACTCACCTTAATATGTAAAAACGTTAATGTTAGCTAAAATTGTCCCTAATAAGCTCAGAGAGAACCTTTGAGCGTTGCTAACATTAGCGTTTTAATTTTTTGTATGAAAAAGGCAAGGCGTCTCGGCGCCTTGCCTTCAAATATAATTTTAGAAATCTTCTTTTTCTTTTCTTTCTTTAACCCACCATAAAGCTTTTTTCGGATTATCTTCATAGTATTTTCTATCTTTTTCATTGTCCACGTTAGGATAAGAACCTTTAAGCGACTTACCTGCAGTGCTGACATGCAAGAATGTAATTACTAAGAATCCGATTAAACTAATCGCAGTTAAATAATAAGCGGGTGCTAAAATATTTCCAGTTCTCTCTACTAGCCAAGAAGCAAGTAATGGTGTTGTACCACCAAATAGAGAAACAGATACGTTAAATGTTACAGATAATGTACGATACCTAATATGCGTATAGAACATTGTTGGTAATGAACCTGGCATTGTGGCTTCATATGTTGATAAGAAGAAACCTAAAATAAATACACCAATAATAATTAAAGGTAATGATTTAGTACTTAATAAACTGTACGCCACGATACTTAATAAAGTAAGACCGCCTGTACCTATTAAGAATACTTTTTTCTCACCAACTTTGTCTGCCAATTTACCAAACATTAAAGCTAATGGAATCATCATTGCCATCACACATGTGATAAGTACACTCGTAGTTGTTTCATCTAGCTTAACAACCTGACCGAGGTAAGTTGGTAAGTATGCCGTTACTGAATAGTTTGTAACGTTAAAGAATACTACCGCTACGAAACAAACTAAAATATCTTTGTAGTAGTAACGGATAATTGTAAAGAATCCAATGTTATCTCTTTGTGGCGTAGTCGCAACATCATTTTCATATACAGGTGATTCTTCAAGTTTACGACGTAAATAAAGTCCAAATAAACCTAAGAATAAACCTAAAATAAATGGAATTCTCCAACCCCATGCTTGCATTTGATCGTGATTAAGGAAGAAGCTTAGTATAGCAATCATAATTGAAGCTGCAATGTAACCTGAAAGCGTACCAATTTCAAGTCCACTTCCTAAACTATTACGACGTTTATCTGGTGATGATTCAGCAACATATGTCATAGCGCCGGCATATTCCCCACCAGTTGAGAAACCTTGTAAAACCCTAGCAAGTAGTAATAATATAGGCGCCCATAAACCTATAGTATCGTAATTTGGCAGCAAGCCTATCGTTAGCGTAGATAGCGCCATTAAAATAATTGTAGTAGTTAATACAACTTTACGTCCGTATTTATCCCCAATGATACCAAATACAATACCACCAATAGGTCTTAATAAGAACGCAATGGCTAAAGCTGCAAATGTTAATATTTGTTGTATTTGAGGATTTTGTACTGGAGAGAAGAAATTCGCTCCTATGTATGCAGTCGTGTACGCATAAACCCCAAAGTCAAACCATTCCATGGCGTTACCGATTCCGGTAGCTACGACGGTTTTTTTCGCTTCTTTACCGTCTACCACATTAATTTGATTTTTATCGAAATCCATTTCAATAACACTCCCTTGTGATATGTTACATAATTATACGTTGTTAATCTCTAATGTCAAATTAATTCAAGTTTAATAATTTTCAATAATTCAAGTTTATTCATTTTACAGATATTTAATTTTGACATTTGAAATTGCTTTCATTAATTATGATTACCGGAAATAAAACTTTAAAAATATAATTTTTAATCTAAATTCTTAATATTACTAATTTTACCCCGTCTAAATTATTCGAAACTTTTATTTTCGTTTCATCCTCAACAAAAAAACGTATATCATCATGTATATCAATGGGTCTGAGATATTTAATTTTATAGTTATCCCAGTGAATGTTAAGCTCTGAAAATGCGATTTCGCATACCAATTGACCTGGAACAATTTCATTGTGAACTGGATTTTTATCGTTAACTAATGATAAATATGTTTCAATTAATTCATTTGAAATTTTCATTTTAACGCTTTACCTCGATAAATTCTTGTTCTATATATATACATTTATAGTTATTTTTATTAATTTCCAAACTATATCTATACTTGACAATATTTTTGATTATTTTCTCTGAAATTTTGCGTAAAATCGCGCTATAGTCTTCATTAGTTACTAATTTATTAATTTCTTTAATATATGTCTCTTTTAAAATTAAAGTTTCCTTTACAAAACTTTTATAAATTTCAAATTCAGGCCATAACTTTGCACACATCAAAGTAGGAACGTGACCATTGAATTCTATATTGAAAAGGAGACAATATTTTTGAACATCACTTTCATGAAACGTAACCGTTCTTCTTTCTTCACCATCTTTCAAATAATACTGCATTACCCATGCCTCCCCCTATCCCCATAGTAGCAATAGATCTATAATAGGATTTCATATGAAATAATCGAGCGACTAAAGCTGCTCCACTTGCACCATATGGATGGCCAGATGCAATGGCACCACCCCATCGATTCAGTTTCGCAATCGGTATATTCAGTTCATCCTGGCATGCGATGACTTGAGAACTAAACGCTTCATTAAGTTCCAATGTATCGATAGCCTCCATACTTATATTGGTTCTTTTCATCAACTTTGTTACAGCTGGCACTGGACCTATACCTAAATACTTAGGATCAACACCCACTGTGCTACTTTCTATAAATTTTAATCCCTCTTTAAAACCTAACCTTTTTGCAAGTGATTCTTCCATAATAAGCAGTAAAACTGCCCCATCATTTTTCATGCAACTATTTCCTACTGTAACAGTACCTTCATTTAGCAAAGGTTTAAATCTATTTAATTTTTCTAAAGTAAGTCGTGGTTTAATACTTTCGTCTCTATCAAACCAAGCACCTTTAACTTTAATAGGAAGTATTTCTCGGGAAATATTCCCGTTATTTATATGTTCATTGGTCAATTGATGACTTCGATAGGCAAACTCGTCTTGTCTTTCTCTTGAAATGTGGTATGTTTGAGCGACATTTTCTGCTGCTTCAATCATTGAGGGATCTTGCCCATCAGGTGCAAATGATGCTCTTTCGAAGAATTGAGGAAACTCCGCTTCATAAACTGATTGTGGACGTTTTAGTTTCCATGGCGCTCTACTCACACTCTCCACACCACCAGCAATATAAACTTGGCCCGCATTACTCTGTATCATCCTACACGCTTGGATGATGGTTTCTAATCCTGACCCGCATTGTCGATCTATAGTAACACCTGGAATCGTGTGGCTTAAACCTGCTTCAAGTAATGATTTCCTAGCAATATTCCCACCATTGCCAACTGTATTTCCAATTATTACGTCCTCAATATATTCCATTATTTCAGGGTATTCTTCCTTAAAATGATTAAACAATGGTTGTAACAATTGCTCAGGTTCTAAATGCTTTAAGTTTCCACCATATTTACCAAAAGTCGTTCGTTTGGCAGCAACAATCACTGGTTGCTTCATGATTATATCTCTCCATTCAAATATTTAGATTTCATCTTTCCTCTAGCAATTTTTCCAGACTCTGTATAAATCATAGCGTCGATTTTCTTTATTTTAGACGGAACTTCATACCTAGAAAGATACTTCGTTAAATACTGTTTCAACTTTATATATTCCAATTCTTCATTACCTGTATATAACAGAACTAATATTTCTCCAAATTTGTGATGAGGTTGACCAATAATTATCGCCTCTTCAACACAATTAAGCTTCATTACCAATCGTTCAATTTCAGATGGATAGACATTCACACCGCCAACTATAAGTCGGTCACTCTTCCTACCCACTAAATATAAATTTCTGTTTTCAAAATAGGCATAGTCACCTGTCTCAATCCATGTTTCATCAACTACGTGTTCATTTACATATCCACTAAATGTCATGTCACTTCGCACCATCAATAAACCGATTTGATTCGAATCTTGCTCTAAAAGTTGAATTTCAACATTCGGAAACAGTGTACCAACCGACTGCTCCGGTGCTGATTGATTCAAGTTATAACTTATAAAACTTGCTTCAGAAGTACCGAAAAACTCGATTAAATCTATATAAGGATAGCGTTGTGTCACATTGTCGAATTGCTCTTTTGAAAGCTTCGCTCCACTACTAAAAATAGTTTTAATATTAGAAGCATATAAATCTTTATTAACAAGTTGATGGAGCATTGTCGGCACAACAAACAAAGCACTCGGTTGATGAACCTTGATTATGTTATCTATTAATGCTTCTGCATTAAATACTTTTTGTCCGATAAATGTTCTTCCAGTAAACAATGCGTAAATACACGCATATAGTGAGAGTGAATGCGATAGAGGCCCAGGCGCTACAATCACTTGTGACGTATGATTAATTAATTTTTCATTTTCTTCATAAGAACTTAACCACGAAGGTTCATTCCGATAATAAGCTTTAGGCAAACCTGTCGTTCCTGAAGTAAATCCAATGTGAAGTAACGGATTTTTAATATTATCTTCAAAGTTTTTATCATCACATCCAGTTGAAAGTAACTCTTTATCTTGAATTAACCATTCAATTTGATACTTCTCAACGAGTTGCTTTACTGTAGATTCACTCCATTGATGATTTAAAAAGCATGGAAGACCACCAAGATTATGAATTGCGAAATAATTAATAAGATTATTTATAGGATGATCGCTCAATAAACCTACTCTCTCATTCTTTTGGATATCAGTTAATAGATTCGTTCTTTCATCAATCACTTGAATGAACTCTCTATAGGTAAACTTCTCTTCATCAAAGACGAGTGCTAATTGATGAGGTTTACTCTCTGAAAAACGATATAAATTTTTTACTATTTCTAACATGTCATCACCATATGTAAACTTTATACATTAATATGTTAACATTATTTACTGCAGAACTCATCGCAAAAAAGAACGCCTCAACTTCCATCACAGAAATTAAGGCGTTATATACTTATAAAATTGTAATAATTTCTTCTGGTTCATTAACTACATAATGAGGATTTTCTTGTAATAAATCATGAGCAGATTGTGCTCCCCAAGTCACCACACATGATTTAATATTTGAAGCATTGGCACTTTTAACATCATAAATTGTATCGCCAATATAAACTGTTCGACCTGAATTCAAATGATTATTTTGAATCAGCGTCTGTAACGTTTCATGATGTGGCTTCAAATGTTCCCTTGAATGTAATCCTAACGCATCTGTCATAAAACGATTCAGTCCCAAATAATTTAAGTGCTTTGTCACAACATCTGATTTTTTACTGGATACCACAAAGAGTTTTTTCTTTTTATTATGTAACAATTGCAGCATTTCGCTGATGCCTGCATATTCTTTTAAATGATGTACCTCATAACGATCATAGTATTGATGATACGCTTGGATAAATGCTTCAACTTGTGCTTTCGTCACATCTTTATTAACTAAATACTTAAATCCCTCTTCTAAAGGTTGATTCATTACTTTTAATATCTCTTCTTCACTAGGTATTTCTAATTCTAAATTTTTAAAAGCTTCTTGCGTTGCATACACATGACATGAAGTCGTATCTGCTAAAGTCCCATCAAAATCAAAAATATAGTTGTCAAAATTCATGATGTTTCACCTCTTAAATAGTAATCACATTATAAATATACACTTTTTTGATTAAAATTTCGATAAATTGTAAAAAAAGCCATCGACTTTGTATCAAATTCACAAAATCAATGGCTTAATTATTCATTATTCTAAATTTGCATGGTTCTTCTGCATTGTTTCTTCATCAATGTGAAATGCATCCATTAATGGTATTACCACGCTATCTAAAAATACGAGCGATGCTTGTTCAAACAAACTACCTAATGGTTGCTTTGAACCTTCAACCTCATGTTTAGTCCCTGCCGGTAATTCAACTATTGTTTCAGCTAATTCTCCAATAGAGGACTCAGCTTTTGTAGTAATCAAGACAACTTTTGCACCGATTGATTTTGCTTTATCAGCTAATAATCTTAAGTGCTCAGTTGAACCTGATCCTGAAATAATAATAAATAAATCATGTTCTTTAATAGATGGTGTTGTTGATTCCCCTACAACAAACGCATCTTCACCAAGTTGATTTAAACGCATCGCAAAACTATTTGCTACAAAACCTGAACGGCCTTTGCCGGCTACGAAGATTCTGTCTGCACCAATGACATCATTCGTAAAGCGTTCATAATCCGTATCATCAACATGAGATAACGTATGCTCTAATTCTTCAAGTATAAGACGGTAATTATTAAATTCTGACATCCTATCTACCTTCAATCGCATCGCGACATTGTTTTGCTGCTTCTACAGGATCGTCAGCATTTGCGATACCGCCACCAACAATAACTAAATCTGGTTCTTCGGCAACAATATCTTTAATTGTATCTGGTTTAATACCACCAGCTACAGCGACTTTAGAGTTTTTAATCACTGATTTAACAGTACGTAAACTATCTAATGGTGATTGACCTTCAGCTTGTAAGTCATAACCAGTGTGTACAGCGATATAATCTGCACCCATTTCATCTAATTCTTTCGCGCGTTTTTCTAAATCTTGAACGGCAATCATATCCACTAATAATTCTTTACCATGTTTATGCGCTTCTTCAACTGCAGCTTTAATTGAAGCATCTTCTGCTACACCTAAAATAGTTACAACATCTGCGCCAAATTTAACGGCTTGGCTTACTTCATAATCTGCTGCGTCCATAATTTTTAAATCTGCTAATACTTTTGCATTATTAATATTTTCATTTAAGTGTTGTACTGATGGTAAACCTTCATTAATCACAATCGGTGTACCAATTTCAACAATATCTACGTATTCTTCAACTTTTTTCGCTAATTCAGCGGCTTCTTCTTTATTTAATAAATCAATTGCTAATTGTAATTCCAATGAAAACATCCTTTCATTTTCGAGTATTTAACTCTTATATGAACGTGTTTACCCTTCATTACTTTTTTAAAACTGACCTAAATATAATCACCTTAGCGATGTTCTTATTCATTACTGTCTGGTGCCGCTTCATCATCTACATATACTTCCACATTCGGATGGGCATGTAAAATTGTAGAAGGAATGTCTCTTGTTACTTGGTTCGTCATCAATTTATGAATGGCTTCTTTCTTTTTTTCACCAAATGCTAGTAAAATAATTCGTTTCGCTTTTAATATACTTGCAAGTCCCATTGAAACTGCTTGTTTTGGTACATCTTGCTCACTTTCAAAATAACGACTATTTGCACGTATTGTACTTTCAGTTAAATCAACAATATGTGTCTCGCTATGCAAATCCGTACCTGGTTCATTGAATCCTATATGACCATTCTCACCAATACCTAATATTTGTATATCTACTGGTCCTTTATCATTGAGTAATTGATTATAACGTTCTGCTTCCTCTTCTAAATGCTTGCTATCCCCTTTTGGTATATGAATATTACCCTTTTTAAAATGAGGATATGCGTTAAATAATACTTCGTCCATGTAATGATGGTAACTTTGAGGATGCTTAGGCTGTAACCCGACATATTCATCTAAATTAAATGTTTCTACATGTGAGACGTCTAGTTGATTCTTTTCTAATAAACCTACTAAATATCGATATACATCAGTCATTGTCCCGCCAGTAGCTAGACCTAACTTGCTATTAGGTTGTTGACTCATTTCTTTAAATAGTTCACACGCTACGTAAAATGAAGCAAGTTTTTTTGTACCTAAATTGATGATTTTCACTTTAAACACCTCGGCATATTTTAATTCTGTCTACTTACACCTTTCCAACTTACCATTATAATATACTCGTTATATACACATTTAACAAAATATAATTCTTAATTTAAAGTAATTTAACAAACTTAAATATGTCCTCTTTAATCCGGTATTGAAAATTTTCCTAACTAAATCAAGCATTCGTGTACAAATATTTAACGCTTTCTAGTAAAATAGATAGATAAACGAATTTGCAGATATTCTATTATCGCATTATGTTATTTATAGCCATCATTTTTAAATCAATTATGAATAATAGATGCTTTATAAACAAACAAGTTGCGATATACCTTTACTAAAGCTTTACAATAGACTGCAAATGATAAGGGAGTGAACGTGTTGGAACCTATTAATGAGCAAGAAGTATTAAATTTGTTAACTTCTTATGAGAATAAACCCATATACTTACACGTTGAGACAACAAATGGAGCCTATGCAAACCATTTCGATGAACGTGTATTTAACGCTGGTACATTTCTAAGAAATATTCAAGTCACATACGAACATGCACAACTTAAAGGTGGCGAAAAAGATCCTTATCGTGTAGGTCTCAAATTACGCGATGGCGGTTGGGTTTATGTACAAGGGCTAACACACTTTGAAGTCAACGAAGACAACGAATTCCTCATCGCAGGATTTAATTACGAAGGACAATTGGCAGCTACAATAGAAATGAGCGAAAAGCCATTTACAATTTAAAAGGAGGTTATGATTCATGACTGATGAAAGACACGTACTTGTCATCTTCCCACATCCAGATGACGAAACTTTCTCATCTGCTGGAACTATTGCAAGTTACATTGATGCAGGCGTCCCAGTCACATACGCTTGCTTAACACTAGGACAAATGGGCCGTAACTTAGGTAATCCTCCTTTTGCGACAAGAGAATCACTACCTAAAGTTCGTGAACGCGAACTTGAAGATGCTTGCCGAGCAATCGGTATTACAGACTTACGAAAAATGGGATTACGAGATAAAACTGTAGAATTCGAACCTCATGATCAGATGGATAATATGATTAAAAATCTAATTGAAGAAACAAATCCATCATTAATCATTTCATTCTATCCTAAATTCGCAGTACATCCTGACCACGAAGCGACTGCCGAAGCTGTCGTTCGTACAGTTGGTCGCATGCCAGAATCTGAACGTCCAAGACTTACACTTGTCGCATTTAGTAACGACGCACCAGATATTCTAGGACAACCAGATATCCAAAACGATATTTCTAAATATAGTGATTTAAAACTCAAAGCCTTTGAAGCACATGCTTCACAAACAGGACCTTTTTTAAAACAAATTGCGAGTCCTGATATTGATGGACAAGCACAAAGTTTCTTAAAAGTTGAGCCATTTTGGACATATCACTTCGAATCTTAAATGGAGGTAAAACATGACAGAATTTGATTTATCTACTCGAGAGGGTCGCTGGAAACATTTCGGCTCTGTAGACCCTGTCGAAGGTACAAAACCTACAACTAAAAATGAAATGACCGATTTACAAAGTACACATAAAAATTTCCTATTTGAAATAGAAGAAGTAGGAATTAAAAATTTAACATATCCTGTGTTGATTGATCAGTATCAAACTGCTGGATTATTTAGTTTTTCAACGAGTTTAAATAAAGATGAAAAAGGCATCAACATGAGCCGTATATTAGAAAGCGTTGAAAAGCATTATAACAACGGCATTGAACTTGAATTCAATACGCTTTATCAAGTTTTGCGTACACTTCAAGAAAAAATGAACCAAAATGCAGCTGGGGTTGATGTATCAGGAAAATGGTTCTTTGACCGTTTTAGCCCTGTCACTCATATTAAAGCGATTGGAAATGCTGATGTCACATACGGTTTAGCCATCGACGGCGAAAAAGTGACACGTAAAGAACTAACTATCGAAGCTGCAGTGACAACGTTATGTCCTTGCTCTAAAGAGATTAGTGAATACTCAGCGCACAATCAACGTGGTATCGTTACGGTCAAAACTTATTTAAATAAAGACACAGATGTCGTTGATGATTATAAAGATAAAATTTTAGATGCGATGGAAGCCAATGCGAGTTCGATTTTATATCCAATCTTGAAACGTCCAGATGAAAAACGTGTAACAGAACGTGCATATGAAAACCCACGCTTTGTAGAAGATTTAATTCGATTAATTGCAGCAGATTTAGTTGATTTTGATTGGATTGATGGCTTCGATATAGAATGTCGTAACGAAGAATCTATTCACCAACACGACGCATTCGCCCGCTTAAAATATAGAAAATAAAAGCACATGTCGCCAAAAGGAGTATTGTGGCGACACGCCTGCAGGAATAGCATGCGTCTTGAGACTACTTGTAAGTCAGTTGATTTTTAAAAGACAGGCTACGCAGTAGCTGATTGATATTGAGCTCATAAAATGGCTCAACATCTAATCATCCTTGCGGGGGTGATAATACGAATTCTTAAATTCTAGAATTCTGTATCACTCCCAAGCCATGCCCGCGGCAAGGGAGCTAAACAATACGAAGTATTAATTTCCCTACTTAATCGTTTAATAAGGTTCTCTACAGTCTAAATAATATACTTTTATTGTTATGAAAACAGGCATTGCCTCACTACGTGCGAAGCAATGCCTGTTTTTTCTTTAATTAAATTTATAACTTCTCATGAGCGTAAAGCATAGACCTTTTACCAAATAAAAGTTGCGTCAGGCGTAAGCTAATGTTTGGCCATCTTCTTCTCACCTGGTTTAACAAAGCACATTGCTACAATACTAACGATTGAAGCGACAACCGCTGAGATAAACATTGTTGAATAACCATGTGTTGCAACGAGATAACCTGTTAAAGTTGGTGCAATCACAGTAGCGGTATTAACGAAGAAGTGTGTAATCCCTCCATATGTGCCTGTTTTATTTGGTGCTGTATCAATAATGACTGCCCAATAAACAGCGTTTGGTAGGAAGATAAATGCGTTACCGAGCATCATAAGTATCATGACAGCGACAATACTATGTGTGAATGGAATAATTAAGAAACAGATTGCCGCACAAATCATGCCTGCAATTGAAAAATATGATCGTGCGATTCTTAAACTACCCGTCTTTTTACGAAGCCAATCGGACATTTGACCGCCGAAATAGGCAGTAAAACATGCGCCAATCCATGGAATCATTCCTAGATACCATAATGAATGAATTTGAAAATGATATTCATCTTGGAGATACTTTGGTGTCCAAGTCAAAATGAGAAAGTTCACATACTGGAATCCAAAGTAACCAATCATATTCCCGACAAGTGTTGGACTTTTGAAAAAATGATACCATTTTTCACTTGCGTCTTCTGTTTCGACTGTTTTCTCGACATTTAGACTATCTTCCGTGGATCGGATTTCGTCCAACTCTTCTTCTGAAACCTTTTTATTATCTTCTGGGTAATCTGTAAAAACCTTTGCCCAAACCATAACCCAGACTAGACCGAGAATCCCTAATAAAACAAAGAGTATACGCCAGTTCGCGACTGTTAGGAAACCTGACACAATTGGTGCAGTAATGAGTGCGCCTAATGGAACACCAATTAATCCTAAGGCTGATAATACGCCACGTTCTTTTGGCGCTGCCCAGTTGGCATTTGTTTTACTAATTGTTGAAAAGATTGGTCCTTCTGAGATACCGAAAAGTACGCGCAGTAAACCAAAACCTGCAAGTGCTGAACCTCCAAATACAGCTATACCGAGCTCACCCGCAAATGCCATGGCAATTTCAACGATTGACCATGCTGCTCCTGCTAAAATCCATACAAATTTTGGTCCTTTTTTATCTGCTGTAATTCCACCTAGTAATGAACCAAACATATAACCGTAACCGAAGTAGCCTAGGATAGACCCCCAAGCAATATTGTCAAAACCAAATTCCTTTATGATATCTTCTTGTGCATAAGAAATTGCGCCACGATCGATGTAGTTAATCATTGTCATAATAACAATCATCGTAATAATAAAATATCGATAACGTTTCATTGTATCCCCCACCCCTTTATTTGAAACATCTCTTCCGTGTAAGTCTATCATAAAAATGTGTGTAAGCGCTAACAATATTTTAAATTTTCTGACTGTTAGGTCGGTTTGATTACATGCAAATCGTTGATATTAGTAGGATTAATCAATTTTTCTATTTTTTTATTTTTAGTTCATTTTATATTTAAAGATTTTATTATGTTACAATATTTGTAAAATAAATTTAAACTTAAGAGGTATTGAATGTTTTATTTTGTAGGAAATAATATAGGTCAAAAAATAACTGGTATAGAAAAAGCTATTATTAATCGTTTAAATCTTTTTAAAGAATATCATTATTCAGCAAGAATTGTGCTACTAGCATGGAATCGTTATTTAACAGATACGGCTTCAAATTATATAACTAATGAAGATTATATTAATATGTATGATTATTTCCAAGAATCAACAAATGTGATGTCTATATTTAGTAAAAATTGGTTACATTATTGGGAAGAAGAATGTGGCTATACTGTTAGAGATGTGCACCAAGCGAACGATGTGCGGGTGTATGATGGTGAAAACTTTATTATGTACGCTCATTTTAGTGATGACACACTACGAAAAATTGATTATATCAACTATTTTGATACATCTCGTAGAAAAATTAAACGAGAACTCTATGATACGCGCGGATTTTTAAGTTGTACAAGAATTTTATCAACAGATCAAAAAATACAATCAGAGTTTTATTATTCTCCAAGTGGCGAAGTAAAAATTGAAAAGTACTTTGATATTGATTCAAATGAACCTAATGTAGCAAAGAAAATACTATTGAATTACTGTGAAAGAGTCTTATTTTTCAACAATGACAAAGAATTAGGTGCATTTTTCATAGAAAAATTATATCAAAATGGCGATGTATTCTTTAGTGATAGAAATTTAATTACATCACATGTTTTCAATTCAGTATCAAACACTATTCCTGTAGTCGCTGTTTTACATAGTACGCATGTCAAAGATATCAGCGATTTAGAACACTCTCGTATTAAAAATGTGTATAAAGGTGTGTTCGATCATTTAGAGCGTTATCGTGCAATCGTTGTTTCGACACAACAACAAAAAGAAGATGTGAGCCATAGAATTCGTGATGTGATTCCTGTTTATGCGATTCCTGTAGGCTTTTCAGAGGAGGCAACTGAGTCTAACTTCGGTTATCAGAATCAAAAATTAATATCAGTGGCGAGATATTCTCCTGAAAAACAATTAGAACAACAGGTTCGACTTGTAAATAAATTAAAAGAAGAATTCCCTCATATTGAATTACATTTATATGGATTTGGTGCTGAAGAAAGAAAACTAAAAGATTTAATTCAAGAATATCATTTAAATAATCATGTATTCCTAAGAGGTTTTATTAATGATTTGACTGACGAGTTCAAGACAGCATATGTAAGTTTAGTAACAAGTAATATGGAAGGTTTTTCATTAGCGTTATTAGAATCGCAATCACATGGTGTACCTACGATTAGCTATGATATTAAATATGGACCAAGCGAATTAATTATCAATGATTATAACGGATTACTCGTTAATTTTAATGATGAGAATCAGCTATATGAAAAGGTTAGAAATTTACTTTTAAATCCTGAATTACAAAAAATGTATTCCAAAAACAGTATTGAAACGTCACAAAATTATAGTAAAAACGCCATTATAAAAAGATGGGAACAGCTATTAAGTTTATTTAACTAGTTGTATTGGACAGGCGGCTAAGGCATTATTTATTGTCTTAGCCTTTTTTAACATATGGGCAGTAGAGGGCTAAATTATATTTCTATTCCATCCTTTTTTTAGAGGGATAATATCGGGTGATTTATGTTACAAAAAACACTGCCAACAAAAGCCAAAGCTTTGTCGACAGTGTATGAGGGATCTCTAGGAAATGACGATTGTAATAAATAGAGGATCCGTTCGCTATGATACTCTTTATTTCAAATGTTCATATGGACTATTATTTACAAATGAGACGATTTGGTCTACGAATAATTTTGCACGTAATTGGAATTCATTATCCTCTAAATATAATGTACCATCGTCCAATTTAGCATAATCTGAATCATGTGTAGCGATTTGCGTTGGAACGGCAATACCTAATAAACTACGTACAATCACTCTTAAATGAGATAAAGGCTCTGAGCTTACTATGCCTCCACTATTTCCAATTAGACCCACGGGTTTCATTTTAAAGTAATCCATATTGAGATGGTCGAGTGCATTTTTAAGAATTCCAGAATACGAACCATGATAATTAGGCGTTCCTAGAATGAAGAAATCAGCATTCATGGCCTTTTCTTGAAGATCTTTCACATTCTTTTTAATCTCATCAACCGCTTGAGTTGTACCTGAAAAGTCTAATTGATGAATAGGCGTTTCAGCTAAATCGAATATTTCAACATCCACCCCGTGTTCGTCTAATTGACCTGTAAGGTATTTAGCTAACGCGTTCGTATGTGAACCTACTCTAGCACTACCTACTATAATTAATCCTTTCATTATTTACACCTCTTGTTTATGATAATTGATTTTCATCTTTTAAAAATTTCATAATTGCTTTACCGACGCCACTATTTTCATTTGAATCAGTGATATACTTAGCCACAGCTTTCACTTCTGGTGCAGCATTATCCATGGCTACAGGATAACCCACTCTTTCTAGCATCGAAATATCATTTAAGTTATCTCCGAGTGCCATGACATTCTCTAAGTCAATACCAAGTTGTTTAGCAATGGTCGCTAAGGCAATCCCTTTTTGCGCATCTGAATGCGTAATTTCTAAATTACCTCTTGAAGAAGAAGAAACGGCAAGATTAGGTGATTTGGCTAGTTCTTGACCTACAAGGTCAATTTTTCCTAAATCAGAATCGAACGCTAAAATTTTCATAATCAATTCGCCAGGGATCTCTTCAATTTTGTCATAGTTATCTACAATTTTTAAAGTTCCATTATCGATACGTTTTTGAATACTATTTTTAATTTTTTCAACATCTGCTTTTTGACCGGCACGTTCAGCGATATCAATATATATTTCTAAATCTCTTTGAGGATCTTCTGTATAAATTCCTCTATTTGTATAGACTTGATAATAAATGTCTTCCTTCTTCAACGTAGTTGTAATCTTATTCACTAAGGAATGATTGAGATGAGATGTGCTCATGATATTGAACGTTTCGTCGCGAACTTCCGCTCCGTTCAGGCAGATATATGGTACTTTCAAATCTGTTTCAGCAACGGGCGTATTCGCTTCGTAAAAGGCACGTCCTGTTGCGATAACGACTGTAATACCGTGTTCTTGCGCAAATTTAATAGCTGCTTGATTTTCTGGAGTAATTTCATGTGCTGCATTAAGTAGCGTTCCATCCATATCTGTTGCAATTAACTTTATCATTCATTGACCTCGTTTCTTCCTGTTTGAAGGTAATATTTATGTTTTATTTTTTGAAAAGGCGAACGTGAATAGTCACCTCAAACTGCAGAAAAACTTTTAAAGATTAGGCTGGGGTATTAATACTTCGTATTGCTTTAGCTCCCTTGCCGCGGGCATGGCTTGAGCCTGTAGTCTCAAGACTCATGCTATTCCTGCAGGCGTGTCGCTATCAATACTTCGTTTATTTAGATTATAAATTTGAATCCCAGCCTTATCTTACTACTGTTCGAGTATTCACTCTTCTTCATGCATAACTAATTGATTTACTAGTTTATCTAAAAGCTTGTCACCTTTAATTTACACAGTTATTCTAACAAATTTGTGTCATTTTGTATCTTGGCTTGTTTGAGGGATCTCTTTTGTTGGCGTATGTTTTTGAAAAATTCACGTAGCAGTGTGCTGCATTCATTTTCCAAAATACCAGACTCAACTATCGCTCTGTGATTAAATTGCGGCTGTGCTAATAAGTTCATTAAACTCCCTGTACAGCCACCTTTAGGATCAATAGCACCGTAAACGACGCGTGGAATACGACTCATCACAATTGCACCTGCACACATCACACACGGTTCCAAAGTGACGTACAACGTGCAATCTTCTAAACGCCAACTCCCAATCACTTCTGACGCTCTTTCGATAGCAATGTGTTCAGCGTGAGCCGTGGGTTGTTGTAATGTTTCCCTCAAATTATGAGCGCGAGCAATAACGTGATTATCTTTCACGATGACAGCGCCAATTGGAACTTCCCCTAGTTCTTGAGCCTTTCTTGCTTCTTTAATTGCTAAACGCATGTAATCATTATCAGTTCTCATATGTGTTGCAATACCTCACTTATGGTACAATACTCAATGTCTATTTTAACATTTGGAGAAGTGAATATGAATAAACCATTTATTGCAATTGAAGGACCTATAGGTGTAGGTAAATCCTCACTTGCACACAAGCTCAGTCAGACGCTTAACTATTATGAAGAACGAGAAATTGTTGACGAAAATCCATTTCTCTCAGATTTTTATGACGATATTGAAAAATGGAGTTTCCAAACTGAAATGTTCTTTCTGTGTAATAGATATAAACAAATTAGAGATCTTGAAGCGTTAGATCAAGGTGTTGTAAGTGATTACCACATACATAAGAATAAAATTTTTGCGAGCAATACGTTAGATGAGAAAGAATTTGATAAATTCAGCCGTATTTATGATATTTTAACTGAGGATCTTGAAATGCCTAATATGATTATCTTTTTAGATGCAGATTTAGATATTTTGAAATCTAGAATAGCCAAACGTAATCGTGACTTCGAACATACGATTGAAGATGATTATTTATTAACATTGAAAAAAGATTATAAAGCATATTATGAATCTTTAAAAAAGGAAGGCGCAAACGTGATCCTTATTGATACAACCGAGAAAGATTTTGTGGAAAATGATAACGATTATAAAGAAATTTTAGAATTAATAAAACCCATGATTGGAGATAGCAAAGATGAATAATTTTGGCATTCCTCAAAATGCAGTGATTACGATTGCAGGTACTGTAGGTGTAGGTAAATCTACATTAACGCAAGCACTTGCTGACAAATTAAATTTTAAAACTTCTTTTGAAAATGTTGATCATAATCCTTACTTAGATAAGTTTTATCACGACTTCGAACGTTGGAGTTTTCACCTACAAATATACTTTTTAGCGGAACGTTTCAAGGAACAAAAACGTATGTTTGAATATGGTGGCGGGTTTGTGCAAGACCGCTCTATCTATGAAGATGTTGATATCTTTGCGAAAATGCACGAAGAACAAGGTACAATGAGTCAGGAAGATTACCATACATACGCAGAATTATTTAATGCTATGGTAATGACACCTTATTTTCCAAAACCAGATGTACTGATTTATTTAGAATGTGATTATGACGAGGTCATTGACCGTATTAAGCAACGTGGTCGTGACATGGAAATCAATACAGATCCAGAATATTGGAAGAAGTTATTTAAACGTTATGAAGATTGGATTAACAATTTCAATGCGTGTCCTGTCGTGCGCGTCAATATCAATGAGTATGATATTCATGAAGATTTCGATTCATTAGACCCAATTATTGAGAAAATTGCACACATCATACAGACACATCGAAATGTAGATACAAGATCGTAAAACGACTTGAAACATAGCTCACATCCTATGTTTGACAACCATATAAATTAAATATACGTTAATATTACAAGTTAATTATTTGCACTAGGGGTGTTTTTTAACTGAGATGGAGACAATCCAAACCCTTTGAACCTGAACTAGTTCGAACTAGCGTAGGAAAGTGTGGACATCAATCTTACCATTAAACTGTTTAAATATTTAATCACTAAGATGCACAACTTTTCTTACGGAAGGGTTGTGCATTTTTTTACCTAATTACAATTATTTTATTGGAGGATTATTATGTCAAAAACAGCAATCGTTACAGGAAGCAGTCGTGGTCTAGGCGCTAAAATCGCTCAAACATTAATTGAGAAAGGTTATAATGTCGTCGTCAATTACAAGCAGAGTAAAGAAAAAGCCGAAGCGTTAATTGAACATATAAGTGATGAAAAAGCCATCGCAATTCAAGCAGATGTGACGTGTCGTGATGAAGTTAACCAAATGATTGAAACAGCTACAGCACACTTTGGAAAGATCGATATTGTGATTAATAATGCGTTAGTTAACTTTAAATTTGATCCTAATCAACAAAAAAGTTTCAAAGATTTAACATGGGATGATTACCAACAACAACTGGACGGCACTTTAAAAGCTGCATTCAATGTCACTCAAAGTGTCATCCCGCAATTTATCAACCAGCAAGGTGGCAGAATTATAAATATCGGCACAAATTTATATCAAAACCCTGTAGTTCCTTATCATGAATATACTACTGCAAAGGCTGGCTTGATAGGATTCACACGTAACATTGCAGCAGAGTTAGGACAATATGGGATTACTGCAAATGTCGTTTCTGGAGGATTATTAAAAACAACAAACGCAAGTGCAGTCACGACACCTGAAGTGTTCGATTTAATTGCTCAAACTACACCTTTAAAAAAGGTAACTACACCACAAGATGTAGCAAATATGGTGGTCTATTTGGCATCAGATGAAGCTCGTGGCATCACTGGTCAAAATATTACAGTTGATGGCGGATTAACAATGAATTAATGTCTCAATTTTTCAAGTCATTCTTTATTAAAATAGAGAGACAAAGAGGTGTCATAATTGGAAGAATCACGTGAACTTAACATAGGTGTTTTACTTTATGGATGTGGACATCATCAAGCAGCATGGCAAATGGATGATTCGTTTATAGAACAAATCGGAGACATATCGTACTATCAGCATCTGGCTCAAATTGCTGAAAGAGGAAATTTTGATGTTGTATTTTTTGCAGATAATCAAGCTTTTAATGCAAGTGACGATACAACGTTGCCTGCGTTTTGGTTTGATCCTATCATTAATTTAACCGCAATTGCTCAAGTGACCTCTCATGTTGGTTTGGTACCCACAATCTCTAGCACCTTTTCAAATCCATTTACAGCAGCACGACAATTACTCAGTCTAGATCATATAACTCAAGGTCGAGTGGGATGGAACTTAGTCACATCTATGACCGATGCAGAAGCTCAAAATCACAGTCTTAAAAAGTTACCAGAAAGATCTGAACGTTATAAAAAAGCGGATGAATTTGCGTCAGTCATGAACCAATTATTTACATCATGGTCAACTTCATCTTTCGTTCCTAACAGACAGGACGATAAAATACTAGAATCTAGCGATATTCAACCTTTCAATCATAAAGGTGACAACTTTCAAGTGCGTGGGCCATTAACAACGCCACAAAGTCCTCAAGGAAAACCAGTATCTATGCAGGCCGGTGCCTCTAAAGAAGGTGTCGCACTAGCCGCAAAATATGCTGATGTTGTTTATTCTGTCTCTTGGAATATTGAACAAGCACGTGCTTACCGTGACAAATTGACTGATGCCATTACTAAAAGTGAAACCCCAAATAGAGCCATCAAAATTTTTCCTGGTTTAGTTACGTATGTGGCAGAGACACACGAGCAAGCAATGGCTAAAAAAGCAGAATTAGATCGTTACCTACCTATTGAAGATGCCTTAAAGCAATTGAGCTTTTTCGTTCAACAAGATTGTTCAAATTGGGAACTGGATCAACCTGTGCCAGACTTACCACCTGTTGAAGCGTTTAAAGGTCCCGTTGGCCGTTATGAAACCGTGCTCGCCATTATTGAAGACAAGCAACCTACTGTACGCGAATTACTAGGATATTTGAGTGCGGGAGGTGGCCATCTTACTCTAATAGGTACACCCGAAGAAATTGTAGATACCATGGAGAAATGGATAGATGAAGGTGTCGCTGATGGTTTTAATCTTATGCCACCTTCTTTACCTTATAGTTTAGAAGATTTTGTGGAATTGATTGTACCTGAATTACAAAAACGTGGACGATTCAGAAGTGCTTATCAAGATGAAACTTTCCGTATGCGTTTAGGATTAGAATAAAGCAAAACGTTAAAGCGCAACTAAGATATTTTAAAAAGCGTGGTCTTTTTCTTGAGTCTGTACTGTACCCAAAAGTTGTACTTTGGTTTAGTATAGTGATTCAAGTTCCCACGCTTTTCTATATCAATTTGATTCATTTTTGTACTGGTCTAAAATTTGTTTCACATCTTTAGCACTATCAATAATGACATCCGCTTCATGCAATTCTTCTCTTTTAGCAATCCCAGTGAGTACACCAATGCCTAGACCTAGTTTAGCATTAATTGCCGTTTTCATATCGTTGGCTGTATCACCTATAATCGCCACTTGATTTGGTGAAACATCATATGCATCAAATAAGGGTGCCAACACCTTTGGATTAGGTTTCTCTTCAGCATGTGTTTCTGTAGAGATGATGAGATCGAATAATGATTTCGACTGTGTTTCCTCTAAAAATTGATTCACGCCTTTTTTCGTATCGCTTGTGACAATACCAATTTTATAGCCTTCATTTCTAAGTTCTTGAATCACATCTTGTACGCCTTCAATCCAGTTATTTTCAGGAACTCTCGTATCAACAAGTTCTTGACTTGTATCTCTTGTCCAGTCCGTTGTATCTTGACCCGTCACATCATTAAAAGATTTAATCATATCTCCTAGAGATCCTGAGCCCATCACTGAATCAGGAACAATTTTGTCATCGATAATTCCAAGTTGACGATGCGCAACCTCTTTGTCATGAACCGGAAATGTTTCTAATAGTTTATCAACGAGACGGACACCAATTTTCTCCCAACTTTTATCAAATTCGATGAGCGTGCCATCTTTATCAAATAATATCCATTCCATCTTTACTTCTCTCCTGAAAATGATTTTATTAGTTTATACGTTTATTTATTATTGTAATATAGAGACATCGATAATTATAGAAAAGAGGATTGTTATTGAAAAGATGGTATTTAAAAAAGAGCCCTCTCATATGAGAAAGCTCTTTCTGAAAAAGACAAATTAATATTTAGGGACTTCTACTCTCCAGCCGTATTTATCTTCTAATTTGCCACTTTGGATTCCTGTATAAGTATCGTAAAGTTTTTGTGTAATTTCACCAGGTTCGTTGTTATTGATAACAATTTCTCTGTCTTCATAGCGAAGTGTACCAACAGGTGAAATAACTGCTGCTGTACCTGAACCAAATACTTCTGTAAGTTCACCTTTATCGTAAGCATTGAATAATTCTTCGATAGAAACTTTACGTTCTTCAACTTCATATCCTAAATCTTCAGCTAATTGGATAATTGATTTTCTAGTGATACCTGGTAAAATACTACCATTTAATGCTGGCGTAACTACTTTTCCATTTTCAACGAAGAAGATGTTCATGCTACCCACTTCTTCAACATATTTCTGCTCAACACCATCTAGCCATAAAACTTGGTCATATCCGAGCTTGTTAGCATTGGTTTGTGCAAGTAAGCTAGCAGCATAGTTACCAGCAACTTTAGCGAATCCTACACCACCACGAACGGCACGTACATATTCATCTTCCACATAGATTTTTGTTGCTTTCAATGTGTCTCCACCGTAATAAGCACCGGATGGTGATAAGATAATTAATAATTTATATTGTTGAGACGCACGTACACCAAGTATACCTTCTGTTGCGAAGACGAACGGACGAATGTATAAAGATTGTCCTTCTCCTTCTGGTACCCAATCACGTTCAACATCAATAAGTTGTTTCAATCCTTCTAGTAAAGCCTCTTCATCTACTTCAGGCATTTCTAAACGTGCTAATGAATTATTAATACGTTTGAAATTTTGGTCCGGACGGAATAAAACGACTTCATCATTATGTTTATATGCTTTAAGACCTTCGAAAACTGCTTGACCATAATGTAAACCTTGCGCAGCTGGTGAAACTTCTAATGGTGCGTAAGGCACAATCTTCATATCATGCCAACCTTTATCTGCGTCATAATCCAGACTTAACATGTAGTCTGTGAAATATTGACCGAAGCCTAAATTGGATGGATCTGGCTTCTCTTTTAAGTTATCTCGTTGTTCAAATTTTACTTTTTCTGACATGATTATTGCCTCCTAATAATTTCTCCCAATCGAATAGTTATACTAGATTATATCAATCGTATATTTACTATTCAATAAGTTTTCTAAATATTCAAAATAAATACCCAAATGTACTTATGTATTCTTAATTAGTTAAACATTACCATACTAAAGTTACAAGTTTCGTTATTTATATTATACAAAATACTTGAATAATAAATTAACTTCGCAACAAATTAAAAGAGGTTGGGACATAATCAATTGTCTCAACCTTCTTTAATATATTGGCAGTAGATGTCTGAATTGAAAGTGCGCTTATATCAAGCTTCTTTCAATCCTAGCCATCCTTGCCGGGGTGAGACAACGAAAGTAATTTTGATAAATTATATTTCTGTCTCACTCCCAAAAAATAAGTGAACTTCGTTGTAAATAGTGAGTGGTTATTTAGCAACCTTTTCTTTCTCTTCGATAGCCTCAAGCATTACCTTTGTCATTGAAGCTAAATCATACTTAGGATCAAATCCCCATTCGCCACGAGAACAACTTGTATCAATACTATCTGGCCAAGTTGATGCAATTTGTTGACGGTCTGGATCAACATCATAATCTAATTCAAAGTCTGGATAAAATTCTTGAATCGCATTCTTAACCATTTCAGGTTCAATACTCATTGCACTTAAGTTATATCCATTGCGTGTTTCTAATTTAGCACCATCAGCTTCCATTAATTTAATAATGGCATCGATCGCATCATCCATGTACATCATATCCATGTATGTGTCTTTATCGATATAACTTGTATAACGACCTTCTCTCACTGCTTTAAAGTATATTTCTACTGCATAGTCTGTTGTACCTCCGCCAGGCTCTTTCACATGTGAAATAAGTCCAGGGAATCTTACACTACGAGTGTCTACACCAAACTTAACGAAATAATACTGGCATAATAATTCACCTGCGACTTTATTTACACCATACATCGTTGTAGGCTGTTGAATTGTTACCTGTGGCGTATTGACTTTAGGCGTTGACGCACCAAACGCCCCAATAGAACTTGGTGTAAAGAATTGCAAGTGATATGTACGTGCCGCTTCTAAGGCATTCATTAACCCACCCATATTTAAATCCCATGCAAATAATGGGTTCTTTTCAGCAGTCGCAGATAATAATGCTGCCATATGCATCAATGTATCTGCTTCAAAGTCTTTTACTAATTCAAACATATGATCTTTATCTGTAACATCTAAAATTTCGAACGGTCCATTTTGAACCGGAGAATCGACTTCAGGTTCCCTTATATCAGTAGCCAATACATTTTCAGTACCGTAAATTTCCCTACATTTCACAACTAACTCGGTTCCAATTTGGCCTAATGCGCCTGTAATCATTATCTTTTTCATCACGAAATCTCCCCTTGTTCATTTATAAAAATGCGATGTCCTTCTGATATGTACATATTCTTAATTTACATCTATATTATATTATAAAAGCGCTTTCTTGTATATGTAGTGAGCACATAATTGTATGAAAATAATATTTGGAGTTTTAAAATTTGGAGTTATAACCATATTAGTGACTGTGCTTTATACTCAGTGATTTTACTTTTTGTTAAATAGGTCTAAATTTAAAGTTAAAAATTTTAATAAAATAATTATCTATTCTTTTTATATGGTAATATTACATTGTAAATCCATTTTTATAAAGGAGGAAAATATGAAGAGAATACTTTTTAGTATCATCATTATACTACTCGTTGGCCTAGGTATTGTACCTAACGTAAATGACGCCTTTGCAACCGAACATACTAGTACGAGTCACTCAAATCAAGACCAGTCTCTAAGTAAACATAAGATATTACATACAAATGATATTCACGGTCGCTTTGTAGAAGAAAAAGGTCGTGTGATAGGCATGCCAAAATTAAAAGGATTAAAAAATAAAGAAAATCCTGATTTAGTTCTAGATTCAGGAGATGCCTTTCAAGGATTACCTGTTTCAAACCATTCAAAAGGTGAAGAAATGGCTGAAGCGATGAATACAGTTGGTTATAATGCCATGGCTATCGGTAACCATGAATTCGACTTTGGCTATAACCAATTATTAAAGTTACAAAGTAAAGTGAAATTTCCGATGCTTTCTTCTAATATTTATAAAAACGGCAAAAGAGTTTTCAAACCTTCCACAGTGATTAAAAGAAACGGCGTACGTTATGGAATTATTGGCGTCACAACTCCAGAAACCAAAATTAAAACTTCTCCAGACGCTGTTAAGAATGTAGAGTTTAAAGATCCTTTAAATAGCGTTAGAAATGCTATGAAACACATTGACGGCAAAGTTGATGTTTATATTGTTTTATCTCACCTTGGTATCGATAAAAATACGAAAGAACAGTGGCGAGGTGATTATTTAACAGATCAATTATCGAAGGACAAATCATTTAAACAACCTATTATTGTATTAGACGGTCATTCTCATACAGCTATTAAACATGGTATGAAATTTCATAATGACATTTTAGCTCAGACTGGGACTGCTTTAGAAAATGTTGGTAAAATTGATTTCACTTTTAACCATGGTAAAGTTTCAGATTTAACAGCGAGTCTGATTAATGTTAAAGACACAAACAATGTGAAAGCTGACCCAGCTCTTGAGAAACAAGTCAATAAAGCAAATGATGAATTCAAAAAACAAACTTCCACTGTTGTTATTCCTAATAATAAAGTCGAATTAAACGGCGAAAGAAATATAGCTCGTAAACAAGAAACAAATCTAGGCAATTTAATTACGGATGCAATGGAAGATTATGCAACTAAGAACTTTAAACATAAACCTGATTTCGCTATCACAAATGGTGGCGGTATTCGTGCATCAATTTCCAAAGGGAAGGTTACAAAATATGATATTATATCTGTTCTTCCTTTCGGTAATTTAATATCTCAAATTAAAGTTAAAGGTTCAGATGTGAAGAAAGCTTTTGAACATAGCTTAAGTGCACCAACTGAAACTAAGAATGGCAAGAAACAACTCTCATCAAACGGCGGTTTCTTACAGGTTTCTAAATCCATACGCGTTTATTATGATATCAATCAAAAATCTGGTTCAAGAGTGAAAGACATTCAAGTGGTTAATCACGATACTGGAAAGTTTGAAAAATTAGACCCTAATAAGACATATTATGTAGCTACGAATGACTTCACTGCTAGTAAAGGTGATGGCTATGATATGTTTGGAGGAAAACGTGAAGAAGGTATTTCGTTAGACGAAGTTGTAGGCAGTTATATCCAAAAACATGATCTAAGTAAATATAATACTACTCATCCTGTAAGAGTGATTAATGGTAAACCAAGCTCAGCTAAGAAATCCACAAGTGATTCTAACCAACATACTCACTCTAAAAATTCAACATCAAAAACAGCACAACCTCATAAGAAGTCAGCATAAAAATAAAGTGACTCTGAGTTGAACCTCTATTCTCAGAGTCACTTTCAAAATTTAATGATCGTTCTATACTTCCATTAGTTTACCCACATTGCGCATAATTCTCGCTTTTTTATAACCATGTATGTCATGAAGTTCTTTATACGCACTAAATAACTTTTTGTAACGTTTCACTTTCTCTGGTGTTGGCTCAATTTCATATAGTACAGGTTCTTTCATTGCACCAATTGCCTGATTTAAATTACTATGTGCCCCACCACATAACGCACCTAGTATTGCTGCTCCTATAGCAGGTGCATACTCACTATCAATGATTGTAATTTTTTTATTTAACACGTTAGCGTAAATATCCATCATTAGAGGATTCTTTTTAGGAATACCACCACAAGCGAAGACTTCTTCTACATCCATATTCCAACTTTGATACTGTTGCATAATCATTTTAGTACCGAACGCAGTAGCTTCTAAATAAGCACGATATATTTCTTCATGAGTTGTTTGTAAAGACATTCCAAATATACAACCTTTAAGATTGCTATCACTAAGTACACTTCTATTACCATTGTGCCAATCTAACACAACCAACCCACTCTCACCTGGTAATTGATGTTCAACTTTTTCATTTAATAATTCAAATATTGAAATGTCTCTTTGTTGTGCTTCATCTACATATTCTTTCGGTGCTTGTTTCGCAACGTATTCAAACAAATCTCCAACTGCTGATTGACCAGCTTCGTATGCATACAATTCCGGAATAATTGCGCCTTTTACCGAACCAGAGATACCTGGGACTTTATGTTGTTCCTCATTAAGCATCAAATGACATGTGCTCGTACCGATAACCATCGTCATTTGTTTATCTTTTTGTGAACCAATACCTAATAAACTAGAATGGGCGTCGATAATAAATGGGCTGACCTTTGTTTCTTTACTCAAACCTAATTTCTGAGCCATTTCTTTAGATATTGTACCAACTGTTTCTCCAATTTTTACGATTGGCGCATCGACTTTGTCACGCACGATTGCAGATAATTCATCGTCGACTTTATCAAATAAATCATAATGGAATCCTTCATTTTCTTCCCAAAATGATTTGAAACCAAGCCCACAATTCGATCTCACATTTTGACCAGTAAGTTGGTTAACAATCCAATCACCGGCTTCCATAATATTCTGAGTCACATTCATAACTTCAGGCGCTTTATTTTTCACTTCCATAATTTTTGGAATCATCCATTCACTGCTCACATTAAATCCATAATATCCTAGCCAACGATTTTGGTTATCTAGTGCTGTTTGAAATAGTAAATCTGCTTCAGCTTGAGCTCCATGATGTTTCCATAATTTGACGTATGCGTGCGGATTATTTTCGAACCCCGGCAGGTTATGAATCGGTGTTAAATGTTCATCTGTAAACATGACCGTAGAAGATGTGAAATCTATTCCAATTCCTACGATTTCACTTGCATCGACACCAGATTCTTCAATAATTGCTGGTATCCCTTCTTCTAAAACTTCCATATAGTCATTACTATTTTGTAAAGAAAAACTTTGAGGTAACTTTGTACCATTTAATGATCGTTCTATTGTGCCATGTGTATACGGCTTTACATACTTAGCAACAATGCTCCCATTATCTGTATTCACTAAAAAAGCTCTACCTGAGCCTGTACCATAATCTACACCTATACTATATGTCATTCGTAATACCCCCGATAGTATCTATCTTTAACATCTCTTTATCAATAGCTTAAGAAAGCGTTTTCTTAAATAATAAGCATAAATAAACAATAAATCAATGATAAAGTTTCCAACGAAACATAAATGTGCAGATTTTGAACAAAAGTGATTGACAATTACAATTGTAAGCGTTTACTATTATTCACATAAACAAAAAAGAGCAATCGAATTAAGGGGAGTTGAACATAAATGAGCATTAATGCAGATGCATATCGTTTAGTAAAACCGGGAGAATTTGAATTCACTACTATCACACATGAATTTAACGATGGAGATGTCATCGTAAATCCTAAAAAAGCAAGTGTGTGTCACGCAGATTTACGTTATTACACAGGTAATCGTCGTAAAGAAGCGTTAGAGAAAAAATTACCTATGGCATTATTCCATGAAGGTATTGGCACAATCGAAGAATCGAAACATCCTAATTTTAATAAAGGCGACAAAGTAGTGATTGTACCAAATATTCCATCTCGTCTTAGAACAGGTGATTTCGCAGAGACAGATTTATTAGATAATTACGATGAAAATGCCGTGTTTATGGGTAGCGGTTATGACGGTATTTGCCAAAATAGAATGGTCGTACCTGGCGAGAATATCGTAAAAATTCCTGATCATTTGGATGAAGACGTCGCATTATTAGCAGAACTTTGTTCTGTATCACTATTTCCAATTAATCAACTAAAAGAAGTCACAACTCAGTCTTCTCCTCAAGTAGCAGTCTTTGGTGACGGACCTGTAGGCTATCTTGCTGCTACTGCACTTCACTACATTTATGGTATCGATAAAGAAAATTTAATTGTCTTCGGTGCGATTGAAGAGAAATTAAAATCATTCGAAAGTTTTGCTACAACGCATCTTGTTTTTGATTATGACTTTAACAGTCATAGAGGTGTACATACTGTGTTTGAATGTTGTGGTGGTAAATTCTCAGAGTCAGCAATTAACCAAGCGATTGATTTAATCGATCGTCAAGGCCAACTCGTATTGATGGGTGTCACTGAAGAACTTGTTGGCATAAATACGAGAGATGTCTTAGAAAAAGGATTAACTCTATCTGGTAGTTCTCGAAGTACAAAAAGAGAATTCGAACAATTAATTCAAGCATTCGAAAACGAGGAATACCAAGAAGCATTAAAAAAATTAATTCCAGAAGATTACTATGATATTTATAGCACTGAGGATCTTAAAAAAGCAATGGATGACACTGCAGCTCATAAAGGTTGGAAGAAAACATATCTTCAATATCACTGGGCTTAGGTTGATTACATCTAAGGAGAGAGTCATATGATAAATCAAAACACTATTTTAGGTATGCCACGCAAAATTGTTTGGGGATATATAGGTATACTTGTCTTTATGATGGGTGATGGCTTAGAAATTGGATGGCTAAGTCCATACTTACAACATAATGGTTTTAATAGTCACGAAGTAAGTTGGTTATTCAGTTGTTACGGTATAACAGTAGCCATTGCAAGTTGGTTCAGTGGTGTACTTGCAGAAGCACTTGGTGGAAAACGTACGATGTTTATTGGGCTCATTTTATATGTGATTGGAACTGTCTGCTTCGTAGGTATTGCCCTACCATCAGAAAGTTTAGCAATTATGTATCCAGCTTATGCATTAAGAGGACTAGGTTATCCGCTATTCGCCTATTCTTTCTTAGTTTGGATTTCTTATCGTTCTGAACAACGTACTTTAGGCGCAGCAGTTGGTTGGTTCTGGCTCGTCTTTACTGGCGGTTTAAATGTGCTAGGTGCGTTATACTCAATTTTCGCGATTAAATATTTCGGACATATTGGAACATTATGGAGCTCACTCTTCTGGGTTATTCTCGGTGCTATTTTAGCGTTAGCGTTGAATCGAGATAAATTACCTACGGATAAAAGTAATGCTAAATCTAAATTATTAGAGATGGGCAAAGGTTTTACAATTGTAGTGGAACAACCTAAAGTTCTTTTAGGCGGTATTGTCCGTGTAATTAACACAACTGCACAATTTGCATTTCCTGTATTCCTACCTCTCTATTTAGAACATTATGGTATTCCTACCTCTAAATGGCTTGCTGTATGGTCAGCTATTTTCTTCGGAAATATCGTCTTTAATCTAATTTGGGGAATAATCGGTGATAAAATTGGTTGGCGTAATACTGTTATGATTTTTGGTGGTATTGGTAGTGGTATTTCATGTCTATTAATGGGCTATGTGCCTATTTGGACTCATGGTAATATTATATTACTTACAGTAGTCGGTGTTGCTTGGGGTATCTTCATCGCAGCTTATGTTCCTTTAACTGCTTTAATCCCTTCACTCGTTAAGAAAGACAAAGGTGCAACACTTTCTATATTAAACTTAGGTGCAGGCTTACCTGTATTCGTAGGTCCTATGATTGTACGATTCTTCTTAGATCCTTTAGGTGATTTAGGAGTCATTTGGATTCTTGGCATATTGTATTTCATTAGTACTATTTTAACGTTCTTTATAAAGATGCCTAAAAGTCAACAATACGGTGAAATAGAATAGGTAATAGGCTGTGGAGAGAATTAGTTCCTTTTCTTTCTACAGCCTTTTCTCTTCGTTTGTTATAATAACGTTGAAGATAACTCTTATTTATTGAAAATTAATATAAAATCTCGAGATACAAATACATATCATACATTATACACAAATCAATGATATCGAAAATGGAGACGACGCCTATGTTACCAGCAGAAAGAGAACAAAATATAATTTCATACTTGAAAAAGCATAAAACTGCAACTGTTCATACCTTAGCTGCAGAGTTCAACGTACATGACGCAACCATACGTCGTGATTTAATTAAACTTGAACAATATAATCAAATTAGACGTACACATGGTGGTGTCGTCTTAAACAGCACTGACGTATCAAGTGAACTTAATTTTGATGATCGAGAAACTACAAACTACTATGAAAAATTAGGAATCGGTCAAAAGGCAGCGGAATTTGTCAATGACGGAGATACACTCATCATTGATTCTGGCTCAACGACATTACAATTTGCAAGAGCGATAGTACATAAACAGAATCTCACTGTCATCACTAACGATATTCATATTGCCTCAGTTTTACGTTCCACGAATCATCGTGTCATCGTAACAGGTGGCGTATTATATCATAATAACTATGTACTCAATGGCTTTATAACAACCCAAACATTACAATCCTTTAATTCTATGAAGGCATTTATAGCGACGCCTGCATTAGACGCTGTCAAAGGTATGACGCATTATAGTGAAGAATTTATTGCTGCAAAAAGACAAATGGTCGAACAAGCGCATGAAGTCTATTTACTTACTGATAGTACGAAGTTAGATAAAGTTGCGTTCTATCAAGTGAGTCCAATTGAAAAGATTGATACACTTATTACAGATAACCAACATGATTTAAGTGCATATCGTGAAGTATGTTCGAACGTTGTAGCAATTGATCCCAAAGATTATGAATAGTTTATCATGTTATTTGAAAGTAGTATTTCTCGGGAAATAACTTAAAGCATTAATCTCTTCTATTCAGTCTGAGGTTTGTCTGAAGTCAGAGTGAACACCCTCTTTTTTGAAAACATTTGAAAATGATAATTGAGAACGGTATCATTTATTATATAATCGTAAAGTACAAGGATGATTGACATGAAAGAGGCACCAAAAACATATAAACAAGAACAATTGGGTTTAATCATTTCTTTAATCGTGTTTATATGTTTTATCTATCAAGATATACATATCCTTTGCACGAAACAAGAATTAACTCGTATTCTTCTTTGTAGCTTTAGTTTAATTGGATTTCTGTTTCTTTGTGTGCTCAACGTTATGCGCATTATTTCAAATTATCGTCGCCGACCATAAGTGATTTTAAATAGGAGATCGGGACATAATTCCATTAAAAAAGTAGTAGCAAGATGACTTCAATGGAAAATCATCTTACTGCTACTTTTTGTTTATCTTTTAAGGATAATGCTTTTGTTTACCCTCATCTGATTATGATTTTTTATTTTCTAGTGACTTTTTATAAAAATACTGTGCAACAACGATATCTACAATTGCTAATCCTACTGATTTAAATAATGTGACCTCTTTTTCGTCTTCACGACCTTCTTTCTTTCCTGATACGATATCACCTAACTCACTGTATAACATATCTTCAGTCAATACACCCTCATCTTGAGGCACTTTTAAGTCACCTGTTTCCTCCATAGCTGCTTCAGTTGATTCTACAACGATCTTATTAGCAACCATCATAGACTCTGAAGGTAACTCTTGCATATCAGGCTTGAATGATCCTACTGCATTAAGATGTACGCCCGGATGTAACGTATGTGAATATACTGGCTTTGAAGCATTTGTAGCTGTTACAACAACATCTGCTCCTTCCATTGCCTCATCAGCTTCATCATAAACTTTTACTTTAACTCCGAATTGTTGTTGAGTTGCTTTAGCAAGTTTTTCAGCCTTTTCCTTTGTCCTACTTGAAAAGTGAATTTCCTCAATATTTCTCACAGCCATTACAGCTTCTATGAGACCTTCAGCTTGTACACCAGCACCAATGACGGTTAATACTTTAGCATCTTCACGAGACAAGTATTTGGTAGCAACACCAGAGATCGCGCCTGTTCTAATTTTAGTTAAATAACCACCATCTAATACTGCTAGCGTTTCCCCTGTTTCATAATCGCTTAATATGACTGAACCAGTAATCGTTGATTTTCCTTTTTTAGGATTGTCAGGAACAAATGAAACTGTTTTTAACCCAACAATTTTTAATTCATCTGATAATGCTGGCATGACTAAATAACGATTCTCTTCATTAAATGGTATGACATGTCGTAGCGGTGTTTCTGTCTTACCTTCTGAAAATGCCTGAAGCGCTTGTCCTACCTCTTCGATAACTTCATTCATATTTAATAACTCTGCTTGAGTTTGTTCGTCTAAATATCGCATTTAACCCCTCCTTATTAATGAAAAAGCCTCTTTTTTAATAACATTCCCTATGAAAAAAGGATGTAACACTTTAATTAATTTTAAAACAAAATCGGTAGTAATATTGGAAGAAGTACAATGACATTAAAGAGATTAATGAAAATACTGACATTAAGAACATTTTTAATCAAATTTTGACGTTGAAGTAGAAATCTCAAGCATAATGAAATGATAAGTAAAGTGATACTAAACAAACCAAAAATTGATATAATATCTAGCCCAAATTTACTTATATTGTTGAAATTGATACAAATCCAAATGATTAAAATAAGATAATTCAATAGGTTCATTCCATAAATTAAATACTTCATTGTTTGCTCCTATTTATGTGACTTTATTTTCATGTGCTATGATACATAAGCATTTAACTTTTCAAGATGATATATTGACTAAATCCGATATTTGAAACAAAAGTGTTGGATTTATTAAATTTATGTTGTGGCAATGTAAATTCCGTGCTATTCTTTTATTTATAAATAAAAGGCAATGTGCACTAACACATTACCTTGCGATTTTGCTTTTATATAAGCAAAACTATTTAACTAACTTTTGACACATATCATTCTTCGTTTTCGAAGGATGATTTTTTTATTTTTATTATTTATTCAAAATTTGATATCGATTAACGACTTTCCCATTCTTTTTAATATAGGGTTCGATTTCATAGCCACCGTACTTTTTTATTACATTTTGTGAAGCATAATTGAATGGATTTGTAGTCATGAGCACTGTTTCAACATTGAGAGATTTTAAATAATTAAGAGCTTGTCCTAATAAGATTGAGGCATACCCTTTACCTCTATATGATGACGCGACACCGTATCCAATATGACCACCAATATTACTTAACCTATGATTAAGTTCATGTCTAATATCTACTGCGCCCACGATATTTCCATCAACAAAATAGAATAGTGTCGTTGAAGGAACACCACCCTCACTCGGCTTTTCTTGATTAAGCTCATCAACCATAGCTTTAAATGATTGATATTCTTTCAAATTTGTATTTCCTGGGACTACTTTCTCATCATTGTCATACCATTCTTGAATATAAACTTTGAATGCTTCTTCGTCTTTATACGTAAGTTGCCTTAATTCTTCCACACCGTCATACCTCTTCTCATCCATTCTTGTCACTTTTTATTGTAAAATGAATGCCCCATCATATTAAAGCATTTTAAATAGAAAAAATTAAGGAAGTGGGTTAGAAATATAATTTAGTAACATTACTTTCATTTCCCACTCCCTATATAATAGCAATTTATATAATATTTAATTCTTTTCCGACCTTTTCATAAGCAGCGAGCGCTTTGTCTAACATGTCTTTCGTGTGCGCAGCTGTAGGCATGTTTCTTACACGGCCAGTGCCTCTAGGAACTGTTGGGAAGACGATTGATTTAACGTAGATGCCTTCTTCTTTAAGACGTTTACTGAACGCTTGTGTATCTTTCTCATCACCAATTATTACAGGAGTAATTGGTGATTCTGATTTTCCAGTATCGAACCCTAATTTAGAAAGTCCATCCTTTAAGTATTGTGCATTCTCCCATAACTGATCGTGTAGTTCTGTAGAAGCCATTAACTTTTTAACAGCTTCAGTAATAGCCTTCGTATCTCCAGGTGCAAGTGATGTTGAGAATAAGAATGGTCTTGATTGTGCTTTCAGCCAGTCGATTAATTGTTGAGATCCGGCAACGTAACCACCTACTACACCGATTGCTTTAGACAATGTGCCAATTTGGAAATCGATTTTATCTTGTAATCCAAAATGTTTAACTGTACCTGCACCTTTGCCCATCACGCCTGAACCGTGCGCATCGTCAACGTATGTTAATAAACCAAATTCTTCAGCAATTTCAACGATTTCTGGTAGTTTGGCAACGTCTCCATCCATACTGAATACGCCATCAGTGATGTACATCACTTTATTATATTGACCTGACTCTACCGCTTCTTTAGCTTTTGCACGTAAATCATCCATATCTGAATGATTTACACGGATAATTTTAGCTTTAGATAAACGACAGCCATCAATAATAGAAGCATGGTTGAGTTCGTCAGATAAAATCGCGTCGTTCTTATTCATGACAGCTGAAATAGCAGCCATATTACAGTTAAATCCTGATTGATATGCGATAGCTGCTTCAGTTCCTTTAAACTTTGCAAGTGTTTCTTCTAATTCATCATGTAAATCTAACGTACCATTAATAGATCGTACAGCACCTGCACCCACACCATGTGTATCGATAGCTTGTTTGGCTGCTGCTTTTAAATCATCGTTTGTTGCTAGTCCTAAGTAGTTGTTTGATGATAAATTAACATATGTTTTTCCATCAATTTTAATTTCAGGTCCGTTGGCACCTTCAATTGAATCAATTTCATTGTATAAGCCATTGTCTTTTAAGTATTGAATATTTTCATCTAAAAACTCATGTAGTGATTGAACCACAATGGAATCCCCCTTGCATTGTCTATTTTCTTTAATGATACCTTAATTTTTGAAATCATGAAAGCCTTATCATTTGAGCGTTATAACTGTTTAACACTCTTGAAAATAATTCATATGAAGGTCTACTGTAGCTATGGCAATAATGATATACTTATAACGATAATATGACGGAAGAAGTGATAAACGTGTTTGATTGGTTCCAATTGGCAAGCAAAAAAGAGAAGAGAATGGTTCAGCTCCGACGATATTTACATCAATATCCTGAACTCTCTTTTGAAGAAAAACGTACACATGACTTTATTGTGAATCAATTAAGCCAGTTATCATGCAATATTGAAACACCAGTTGGACGTAATGGTATTAAGGCGACATTCAAAGGTGCTGAAGACGGTCCTACAATTGCGTTTCGTGCAGATTTTGATGCCTTACCTGTTCAAGAATTAAATGATGTTCCATATCGCTCTAAACATGAAGGCTGTATGCATGCATGTGGTCATGATGGTCACACTGCCATCTTACTTGGCGTTGCTGAGATTGTGAATGAACATCGTCATTTGTTGAAGGGTAATGTGGTGTTCATTTTTCAATATGGTGAGGAAATTATGCCAGGTGGTTCTCAAGAAATGATTGATGCTGGATGTCTTCAAGATGTTGATAAGATTTATGGAACACATTTATGGAGTGGTTATCCATCAGGTACAATTTATTCAAGACCTGGTGCGATTATGGCATCGCCTGATGAATTTAGTATTACGATCCAAGGAAAAGGCGGTCATGGTGCAAAGCCTCATGAAACGATTGACCCTATCGTTATCATGGCTGAATTTATATTGAGTGCACAGAAGATTGTTTCTCGTACGATTGATCCAGTTAAAGAAGCCGTATTAACGTTTGGCATGGTTCAAGCTGGTTCTACAGATAGTGTGATTCCTGATACCGCGTTCTGTAAAGGAACCGTTCGCACCTTTGATACTGCACTACAAAATCATATCCAAGAAAAAATGGATAAACTTTTACAAGGGTTAGCAGTTGCTAACGACATCACATATAAGATGGAGTATATTAAAGGATATCTTCCAGTGCATAATCATCCTCAAGCATATGAAGTCGTTAAACAAGCAGCAAATGATTTACATTTGAGATTTAATGAGTCTGATTTGATGATGATTGGTGAAGACTTCTCACATTATCTTAAAGTACGTCCTGGTGCTTTCTTCTTAACAGGCTGTGGTAATGAGGATAAAGGAATTACAGCACCTCATCATAATCCATATTTCGATATTGATGAGACAGCTTTTAAATATGCAGCAAGTGAATTCTTGAAGATTTTAGAAATTGAACAGATATTTTAGTTTTTAGATACAAAGGTAGTGTATGATTCTTACTTTTAAACAAGTGAGCACTCATATGCTACCTTTTTTATTTTTGAAAAAATATATCAAACGGTTAAATATCGAGTATCGCTTTTTAGAAAAAATAACTCTAGAAGACGATGTGGAACATGATAGGATAAATTGCGCACAAAAAAAGAACCCCCAAAAGGGAGTCCTTTGTATCAAATAATTAATATTATTCGAAGATTTCAGTTACAACGCCTGATCCTACAGTACGTCCACCTTCACGGATTGAGAAACGAGTACCGTCTTCAATTGCGATAGGAGCGATTAATTCAACTGTCATTTCAACGTTGTCGCCAGGCATAACCATTTCAGTACCTTCTGGTAAGTTTACAACACCAGTTACGTCAGTAGTACGGAAATAGAATTGTGGGCGGTAGTTACTGAAGAATGGAGTGTGACGTCCACCTTCGTCTTTAGATAAAACGTATACTTCAGCTTTGAATTTAGTGTGTGGTGTGATTGAACCAGGAGCAGCTAATACTTGACCACGTTGTACGTCTTCACGAGCAACACCACGTAATAATGCACCGATGTTGTCACCAGCTTCAGCGTAGTCTAATAATTTACGGAACATTTCTACACCAGTAACAGTTGTTTTAGAAGTTTCGTGGATACCGATGATTTCAACTTCTTCACCAACTTTGATTTGACCACGTTCAACACGGCCTGTAGCAACAGTACCACGACCAGTGATTGAGAATACGTCCTCAACTGGCATCATGAATGGTTTGTCAGAATCACGTTCTGGAGTTGGAATGTAGTCATCAACTGCTTGCATTAATTCTAAGATTTTTTCTTCGTATTGAGCATCGCCTTCTAAAGCTTTTAATGCTGAACCAGCGATTACAGGTACATCGTCACCTGGGAAGTCATATTCGCTTAATAAGTCACGAACTTCCATTTCAACTAATTCTAATAATTCTTCGTCGTCAACCATGTCAACTTTGTTTAAGAATACAACTAATGCTGGTACACCAACGTTACGTGATAAAAGAATGTGTTCACGAGTTTGTGGCATTGGACCGTCAGCAGCAGATACTACTAAGATACCGCCGTCCATTTGAGCAGCACCAGTGATCATGTTTTTAACATAGTCAGCGTGTCCTGGGCAGTCAACGTGAGCATAGTGACGTTTGTCAGTTTGATACTCGATGTGTGCAGTATTGATTGTAATACCACGTTCTTTTTCTTCTGGAGCGTTGTCAATCATGTCGTATGATTGTGCAACAGTGTCACCATTTTTAGCTAATACAGTTGCGATAGCAGCTGTTAAAGTTGTTTTACCATGGTCAACGTGACCGATAGTACCAATATTGGCATGTTCTTTTGAGCGATCAAATTTTTCTTTTGCCATTATTAAATCTCTCCTATTCTTAGTAAAAGTTATTTCAAATTTATCTCTCATGATAGTTTCTCACCATCATGAGAAGATAATTGATTGAGTTTAGCCTAAAAGAATTTATAATTCTTTTATAATGCATTTACCCCTAAAAATCAAATCATAAAAGTTATAGCTTAACAATAAGCTCAACCTGTATTTTAACCTAGCATGGCTAGTCTTAACAAGTTATATTATTCACCTTTATTTTTCTTGATGATTTCATCAGCGATTGATTTAGGAACTTCTGCATAGTGGTCAAAGTACATAGTGTAAGTACCGCGACCTTGAGTGTTAGAACGTAATGAAGTTGCATAACCGAACATTTCTGAAAGTGGTACAAAGGCATTTACAACTTGTGCATTACCACGAGGTTCCATACCATCTACACGTCCACGACGAGCAGTTACGTCACCCATGATATCGCCCATGTATTCTTCAGGCATTTCGATAGTTACTTTCATCATTGGTTCTAAGATAACTGGATCACATTTTTTAGCAGCTTCTTTAAGTGCTAATGATGCAGCAATTTTGAAGGCCATTTCTGATGAATCGACATCATGGTATGAACCATCAAATAATTTAGCTTTAACATCGATTAATGGATAACCAGCTAAGACACCATTTTCCATAGCATCTTTAAGACCTTGTTCAACTGATGGAATGTATTCACGTGGAACTACACCACCGACGATAGCGTTTTCGAATTCGAAACCGCCACCTGTTTCGTTAGGTGTGAATTCAATGTGAACATCACCGTATTGACCACGACCACCAGATTGACGAGAGAATTTACCTTGAACTTGTGCAGCTTGCTTGAATGTTTCACGGTATGAAACCATTGGCGCACCTACATTACATTCAACGTTAAATTCTTTCTTCATACGGTCAACTAAGATGTCTAAGTGTAATTCACCCATACCACCAATGATAACTTGTCCAGTTTCTTCATCAGTATGTGCATGGAATGTTGGGTCTTCTTCTTGTAATTTAACTAAAGCTTGAGTCATTTTGTCTTGGTCAGCTTTAGATTTTGGTTCAACAGATAAGTGGATAACTGGTTCTGGGAATTCCATTGATTCCAAGATAATGTCGTTTTTCTCTCCACATAAAGTATCACCAGTACCTGTTTCTTTAAGACCTACCGCAGCAGCGATATCGCCTGAGTAAACAGTATCGATTTCTTGACGTGAGTTTGCGTGCATTTGTAATAAACGACCTACACGTTCACGTTTGTCTTTAGTTGAGTTCTTCACGTATGAACCTGAAGTTAATGTACCAGAGTATACACGGAAGAAAGTTAATTTACCAACGTAAGGGTCAGTCATAACTTTGAATGCTAATGCAGCAAATTCAGCTGAATCGTCTGGTTTAGCAATCACTTCTTCTTCAGGGTCATTAGCACGGTGACCAATAATTGGTTTAACGTCTAATGGTGAAGGTAAGTAATCAATTACTGCGTTAAGCATTAATTGAACACCTTTGTTTTTGAATGCTGTACCACAAAGTACTGGGTAGAATTCTACGTCAGTAGTTGCTTTACGGATAGCAGCTTTTAATTCGTCGATTGAAATTTCTTCGTCACCAAGATATTTCTCCATTAATTCGTCATTGTTTTCAGCAACGGCTTCAATTAATTGAGCACGAGCTTCTTCAGCTCTTTCTTTGTGATCGTCTGGAATTTCAATTTCGTCGATTTCTGTACCTAAATCGTTTGTATATTTAAAGCATTTCATTTCAACTAAGTCAATGATTGCTTCGAATTCATCTTCAGCACCAATTGGTAATTGAATAGGTGCAGCGTTTGCTTGTAAACGATCATGTAAAGTGCTTACTGAATAGTCGAAGTTCGCACCTAATTTATCCATTTTGTTTACAAACACGATACGTGGTACACCGTAAGTAGTTGCTTGGCGCCAAACAGTTTCTGTTTGTGGTTCTACACCTGATTGAGCATCAAGTACAGTTACCGCACCATCTAATACACGTAATGAACGTTCAACTTCTACAGTGAAGTCTACGTGTCCAGGTGTATCGATAATGTTTACACGGTGTCCATCCCATTGTGCTGTAGTTGCAGCAGATGTGATTGTGATACCACGGTCTTGTTCTTGTTCCATCCAGTCCATTTGTGAAGCACCTTCGTGTGTTTCACCAATTTTGTGGATACGACCTGTGTAATAAAGAATACGTTCAGTCGTAGTAGTTTTACCAGCATCAATGTGAGCCATGATACCGATGTTACGAGTATTTTTCAAAGAAAAGTCTCTTGCCATGTGTTTTTCTCCTTCCAGTATTTACTGAATAAGTACTATAGATATGGCGATGCCCTAAGCATGAGCCATTATTGGTAAACCATATAACGGAACACACTCAGGGTAAAAGCTTTCATCTTACCAACGGTAGTGAGCAAATGCTTTGTTTGCTTCAGCCATTTTGTGAGTGTCCTCACGTTTTTTGACTGCACCACCTGTATTATTTGCAGCGTCTAAGATTTCGTTAGCTAAACGATCTTCCATAGTTTTCTCACCACGAAGACGAGCATAGTTTACTAACCAACGTAATCCTAAAGTAGTACGACGTTCTGGGCGTACCTCAACTGGTACTTGGTAGTTAGAACCACCCACACGACGAGCTTTAACTTCTAATACTGGCATAATGTTATTGATTGCTTCTTCGAATACTTCTAATGCATCACGACCACTACGTTGTTCAACTAGGTCGAATGCAGAATAAAGAATTCTTTGAGCTGTTCCGCGTTTACCGTCTAACATAATTTTGTTAATTAATTTAGTAACTAACTTAGAGTTATGAATTGGATCCGGTAATACGTCTCTTTTTGGTACTGATCCTTTACGAGGCATAATGTAAATCCTCCCTTCCTATTATAGTATAATCTTTAAAAATGTATTTAAAATTTACGTAATCTTAAACTTAATTTTTAGGTTTTTTAGTTCCGTATAATGAACGTCCTTGTCTACGTCCATCAACACCTGAAGTATCAAGTGCACCACGTACGATATGATAACGCACACCAGGTAAGTCTTTTACACGTCCACCACGTACAAGTACTACACTGTGTTCTTGTAAGTTGTGTCCGATACCAGGGATGTATGCGTTGATTTCAATGTTGTTTGATAAACGCACACGTGCATATTTACGTAACGCTGAGTTAGGTTTTTTAGGTGTCATAGTACCTACACGAGTACAAACACCACGTTTTTGAGGTGAGTTTAAGTGAGTAAATTGTTTCTTTTTACTATTGAAACCTCTGTTTAAAGCTGGTGAATCTGATTTTTTAGATTTGCTTTTTCTTGGTTTACGTACTAATTGGTTAATAGTTGGCATTGAATGTGTCCTCCTCTCTTCATTTTTTAATCCCACACATCCAGGTGGTTCATTTTAAGGTTAAATAAAATTTAGTAAGTAAAATACTTACTAATTCTCATTCAATAACGCAACAATCGTTGCATTAACGTTGATACCTACATATTCTCCTAAAGCACGTTGGCTTCGGAAAAATGTAACTGGTATATTTTCTTGATTGATATAGCTTAACACGCGAGTCAATAGATGAACTTCAACGTCTTTAGCAATAATCAATGATGTAACTTGATCTTTCTTTAACGCTTTAAGCGTTTCTTTAAGACCAACTACATAGTGTTGTTTGTTAAAGCGTGCAACTTTTTCATTAGACATGTACATATCCTCCAAAGTTCTGCTTGCATCAACCTTTAATATATTAACATTTTTTAGTACACATAGTCAACATTATATCTATGCTTTTATAAATTAATATAAGAGAGTGGGAAATGGTCTCTCCCACTCTCAAAGAATATCTTATTCAGTGATTTCTACTTCTTCATCAACTTCTGTTACAGGAGCTGATGTTTTCTCATATTGAATATCACTATAACGTCTCATACCAGTACCAGCTGGAATCAACTTACCGATAATAACGTTTTCTTTAAGTCCGAGTAAGTCATCGCGTTTACCTTTAATAGCCGCATCTGTAAGTACACGTGTTGTTTCTTGGAATGATGCAGCTGATAAGAAGCTTTCAGTTTCAAGAGAAGCTTTAGTAATACCAAGCAATACTGGTTTAGAAGTTGCAGGGCGTTTACGATGTTTGAATGCTTCTCTGTTAGCATCTGTAAAGCTGTGGATGTCTACAAGTGAACCTGGTAATAATTTAGTGTCACCAGCTTCGATTATACGAACTTTACGTAACATTTGTCTTACCATTACTTCAACGTGTTTATCGTCAATTTCAACACCTTGCATACGGTAAACTTTTTGTACTTCTTTAAGTAAGTAACTTTCAGTTGCATTCAAGCCAGCAACGGCTAAGTAGTTCTTAGGTTCAATAGAACCTTCTGTAAGAACTTCACCACGTTCTACAGATTGACCTACTTCTACTTTAAGTCTTGAAGTACCTGAAGCTAGATAAGATCTAGTTTCATTAGCACCTTTAACGATGATTTCTTGTTGACGGTCTTTAGCTAATTTAATATCTTCAACGACACCTTCGATTTCAGTAATAACCGCTTGACCTTTAGGGTTACGCGCTTCGAAGATCTCTTGAATACGTGGAAGACCTTGTGTGATATCGCTTCCTGCTACACCACCTGTGTGGAATGTACGCATTGTAAGCTGTGTACCTGGTTCACCGATTGATTGAGCGGCAATTGTACCAACTGCTTCACCCACTTCAACTTTTTCACCAGTTGCAAGGTTTTTACCGTAACATTTTTCACATACACCGTGACGCGTGTTACAAGTAAATGCTGAGCGGATGTACATTTGTTCGATACCAGCATCTGTGATTTGTTTAGCGATATCTGCTGTGATGAGTTCATCTGGACGGATAATAATTTCATCAGTCTCAGGATGACGAATTGTTTCTTTAGAATAACGACCTTCGATACGTTCAATAAACGGTTCGATCATTTCTGTACCTTCTTTGATATCAGAAACTAATAAACCTCTGTCAGTACCACAGTCTTCTTCACGAACGATAACATCTTGTGCAACGTCAACAAGACGACGAGTAAGGTAACCTGAGTCAGCTGTTTTAAGGGCTGTATCGGCAAGACCTTTACGCGCACCGTGTGTAGAAATGAAGTATTCTAACACTGTTAAACCTTCACGGAATGAAGATGTGATAGGTAACTCGATGATCTTACCTGATGGTGCAGCCATTAATCCACGCATACCTGCTAATTGCGTGAAGTTAGATGCGTTACCACGGGCACCAGAGTCACTCATCATGAAGATTGGGTTTGTTTTCTCAAGTGATTGCATTAATTCGCCTTGAATTTGGTCTTTCGCATCAGTCCAAATTTCAACAACAGCGTTATAACGTTCATCTTCAGTGATTAAACCACGGTTAAATTGCTTAGTAACACGTTCAACTAATTTTTCGTGTTCGTCTAAGATATCTTGTTTATCTGGAAGTACCACGATGTCAGATACACCAACTGTAATACCAGCTTTAGATGAGAATTTGAAACCTAAGTCTTTCATTCTATCTAACATCATAGAAGTATCTGTAATACTGAATCTGTTGAATACTTCTGCAATGATATTTCCTAAGAATTTCTTATTAAATGGCTCAATAAGTTCTTCATTTTCAAAGTATTCTTTTAAGCCACCTTCACCTAATTGTGTAGGGTCTACAAAGTATCTATCAGGTGTTGTACTTTCTAAGTTTGTTTGGCTTGGTTCATTTATATATGCAAACGAATCCGGAATAATTTCATTGAAAATAATTTTACCTACAGACGTAGCTAAAATTTTACTATTTTGTTCATCAGTGAACGTTGGATTGTTGAATGAGCTTGCATGTACACCAATACGAGTGTGTAAATGAACATAGCCATTCGCATATGCTTTTAATACTTCGTTTGTATCATTAAAGATAGCACCAGTATTAACAGCATCTTTACGTTCTAATGTTAAGTAATAGTTACCTAATACCATATCTTGAGATGGTGTAACGACAGGCTTACCATCTTTAGGGTTAAGGATGTTTTGAGCAGCTAACATTAACATACGTGCTTCGGCTTGAGCTTCTTTAGATAGAGGTACGTGAACAGCCATTTGGTCACCATCAAAGTCTGCGTTGTAAGCAGTAGTTACAAGTGGGTGAAGACGGATTGCACGTCCTTCAACTAATGTTGGTTCAAATGCTTGGATACCTAATCTGTGAAGCGTAGGCGCACGGTTAAGTAGTACTGGATGTTCAGTAATAACATCTTCTAATACGTCCCAAACTTCGTCATCCATACGTTCGATTTTACTTTTCGCATTTTTAATGTTTGTTGCGATTTCACGTTGAACTAATTCTTTCATTACAAATGGTTTGAATAGTTCAAGTGCCATTTCTTTCGGTAAACCACATTGATACATTTTCAAGCTAGGTCCTACCGCAATAACTGAACGTCCAGAGTAGTCAACACGTTTACCAAGTAAGTTTTGACGGAAACGACCTTGTTTACCTTTCAACATATGTGAAAGTGATTTCAATGGACGGTTGCCTGGACCAGTTACTGGACGACCACGGCGACCGTTATCAATTAAAGCATCTACTGCTTCTTGTAACATACGTTTTTCGTTTTGAACGATGATGCCAGGAGCACCTAAATCTAATAAACGTTTTAAACGATTGTTACGGTTGATCACACGACGATATAAATCGTTTAAGTCACTTGTTGCAAAACGTCCGCCGTCTAATTGAACCATTGGACGAATTTCTGGTGGAATAATTGGAAGTACATCTAAAATCATCCATGAAGGATTATTACCAGAATTTCTAAATGATTCAACAACTTCTAAACGTTTGATTGCACGAGTTAATCTTTGACCAGTAGCTGATTCTAACTCGTCACGTAACATTTTTAATTCTTCATCTAAATCAATTTCTTCTAATAGGTCTTTAATTCCTTCAGCACCCATTTTAGCTACGAATTGATTTGGATATTTGTCATAGTATTCTCTGAATTCAGCTTCAGATAGTAAAGTTTTCTTTTCTAAACCAGTTGGACCTGGATCAACTACAACATAAGAAGCGAAGTAGATGACTTCTTCTAATGCTCTTGGAGACATATCAAGCAATAGACCCATACGACTTGGAATTCCTTTGAAATACCAAATATGTGATACAGGTGCTGCTAATTCTATGTGTCCCATTCTTTCACGACGCACTTTTGATTTAGTTACTTCAACGCCACATCTATCACATACCATACCTTTGTAGCGTACACGTTTGTACTTACCACAACTACATTCCCAGTCTTTCGTAGGTCCGAAAATTCTTTCACAGAAAAGACCATCTTTTTCTGGTTTTAAAGTACGATAGTTTATTGTTTCAGGTTTCTTAACTTCACCATAAGACCAAGAACGAATTTTTTCAGGTGAAGCTAATCCTATTTTCATATAATGGAAATTATTTACATCAATCAAGGAGCCTACCTCCTTCAATTTAGATTAGCTGTGCTATTTGATTGATTTACATTCATTGAAATCGAATACCTTAAAGAGGTTGAAATGGCAACCATCTCATAACCTCTTTAGGATTCATTTATCTTAAGTGCTTATTAATCAGTTGTTTCTTTTTATGATTCGGGAGCATTTTTTTGTTGTAAATCTACTTTGCGTTCAGTTGCATCTTCATCATCAACGTCCGCCATTTCAATTTCGTTGTCTTGCTCGTCCATCACTTTAACATCTAATCCTAAACTTTGTAATTCTTTCATCAATACTCTGAATGATTCTGGAACACTTGGTCTAGAGATATTTTCACCTTTAACGATAGATTCGTAAGTTTTAACACGACCTACTGTATCGTCAGATTTATAAGTTAAGATTTCTTGTAATGTGTATGCAGCACCATATGCTTCAAGTGCCCATACCTCCATCTCACCGAAACGTTGACCACCGAATTGTGCTTTACCACCAAGTGGTTGTTGTGTAACAAGTGAGTATGGTCCAGTTGAACGTGCGTGTAATTTATCGTCAACCATGTGAGCAAGTTTAAGCATGTACATGACACCTACAGAAATACGGTTATCGAATGGTTCACCTGTACGTCCATCGTATAATACAGTTTTACCATCACGAGCCATACCTGCTTCTTCAATTGTTGACCATACATCATCATCGTTTGCACCATCGAATACTGGAGATGCTACATGGATGCCTAAGTTCTTAGCAGCCATACCTAAATGCAACTCAAGTACTTGTCCGATGTTCATACGTGATGGTACACCAAGTGGGTTTAACATGATGTCGATTGGACGACCATCTGGTAAGTATGGCATATCTTCTTCAGGAACAATTTTAGAGATAACACCTTTGTTACCGTGACGACCACACATTTTGTCCCCTACATGAATTTTACGTTTTTGAACGATATAAACACGTACCAATTGGTTTACACCTGGAGATAACGTATCATCGCCTTCTTCACGATTGAATACTTTAACATCTAGAACGATACCGCCTGCACCATGTGGTACACGTAATGATGTATCGCGGACTTCACGAGCCTTTTCACCGAAGATAGCATGTAATAATCTTTCTTCAGCTGTTAATTCAGTTACACCTTTAGGCGTTACTTTACCTACTAAGATGTCACCGTCTTTAACTTCAGCACCAACATAAACGATACCGCGATCGTCTAAGTTTTTAAGTGCACTTTCAGATACGTTAGGAATGTCACGAGTAATTTCTTCAGGTCCTAACTTAGTATCACGAGCTTCAGATTCATATTCTTCAATGTGAATAGAAGTATAAACGTCATCTTTAACTAAACGTTCACTCATGATAACAGCATCCTCGTAGTTATAACCGTCCCAAGTCATGAAACCAACTACAACGTTACGTCCTAATGCCATTTCACCTAATTCCATTGAAGGACCGTCAGCTAAAATTTCATTGTATTCTACTACATCACCAACAGAAACAATTGGACGTTGGTTATAACATGTACCAGAGTTTGAACGTTTGAATTTAGCTAATGGGTAACGATCTAATTCACCTTCATGTTCAGTGCCGTTTTCTTCTACTAAGCGACGTACTAATACTTCGTTAGATTCAACGTGTTCAACGCGTCCTCTATGTTTAGCAGTAATCGCTGCACCTGAATCACGTGCGGCTACATGTTCCATACCTGTACCAACAAATGGCGCTTCTGGATTCATCAATGGTACTGCTTGACGTTGCATGTTCGCACCCATTAATGCACGGTTAGAGTCATCATTTTCTAAGAATGGAATACAAGCTGTCGCTGCAGATACTACTTGTTTAGGAGATACATCCATGTAGTCCATTTTCTCTTTAGCCATAACTGTGTTATTACCACGGAAACGACAAACAACTTCGTCATCTAAGAAACGACCATTTTCGTCTAAACGAGAGTTCGCTTGGGCAACAACGTAACTATCTTCTTCATCAGCAGTTAAGTAATCAATTTGGTCAGTGATAGAGTTCGTATCTAAATCTACTTTACGATAAGGTGTTTCAATAAAACCAAATTCATTTACTCGTGCATAACTTGATAATGAGTTGATTAAACCAATGTTTGGACCCTCAGGTGTTTCGATTGGACACATACGGCCATAGTGAGAATAGTGAACGTCACGCACTTCCATTTGAGCACGTTCACGTGTTAAACCACCAGGTCCTAGTGCTGATAGACGACGTTTATGAGTCAACTCAGCTAATGGGTTAGCTTGGTCCATGAATTGCGATAATTGTGAACTTCCGAAGAATTCTTTAATAGACGCAATAACCGGTCGAATGTTGATTAATTGTTGTGGTGTGATTGAATCAGTGTCTTGAATAGACATTCTTTCACGAACAACACGTTCCATTCTTGATAAACCGATACGGAATTGGTTCTGTAAAAGTTCACCAACTGAACGTAAACGACGGTTACCTAAGTGGTCGATATCATCTGTATAACCAATACCATTTAATAAGTTGAAGAAATAACTCATTGACGCAATGATATCAGCTGGAGTAATACATTTAACTTCTGAATCTGGTAATGCATTACCAATTACAGTAGTTGTGCGACCTTCTTCATCATTAGGTACATAGACTTTAATTGATTGAATTTCAACAGGTTCGTCAATAACGCTACCTTCTAATTCGAAAACTTCACTGTTAGCGTTTGTTTCTAAAACGTCCATGATTTCGTCAATTTTACGACGATCTAATACAGTACCTTCTTCAGCTACAATCTCACCTGTTTCACTATTAACAATAGGTTCTGCTAATTTTTGATTAAATAAACGGTGTTTTAAATGTAACTTTTTGTTAGCTTTGTAACGACCAACACTTGCTAAATCATAACGTTTAGGGTCGAAGAAGCGTGAGTATAATAAGCTTTTAGCATTTTCAACTGTTGGTGGTTCGCCAGGACGTAAACGTTCATAAATTTCTAATAAAGCTTGTTCAGTATTTTCAGTACCATCTTTTTCTAATGTATTACGTAAATATTCACTCTCACCTAGTAAATCAACAATTTCTTGATCAGTTGAGAAACCTAGTGCACGTAATAATACTGTCAATGGTAATTTACGAGTTCTATCGATACGAACGTATACTACATCTTTCGCATCTGTTTCATATTCTAACCAAGCACCACGGTTAGGAATGATAGTTGCATCGTAGTTTTCGCGTCCATTTTTATCAATTTTCTCGTTGAAATAAACGGATGGTGAACGTACTAATTGAGAAACGATAACACGTTCAGCACCATTGATAACGAATGTACCTGTGTCAGTCATTAATGGGAAATCACCCATGAAGACTTCTTGTTCCTTCACTTCGCCTGTTTCTTTAATAATGAGACGTACTTTCACACGAAGAGGTGCAGCATAAGTAGCGTCACGGTTTTTAGATTCTTCTAAATCGTATTTCGGATCACCTAATCTATAATCTACAAATTCTAAAGATAGGTTACCTGTGAAATCTTCAATTGGAGAAATGTCTCTAAACATTTCTAATAAACCTTCTTTAAGGAACCAATCGTAAGATTTAGTTTGAATTTCTATTAAGTTTGGTAATTCTAATACTTCTGAAATTCTCGCGTAATTTCTACGTTTACGATGTCTTCCATATTGGACAACTTGACCTGCCAAACAGATTCACCCCTCAAAAATTGTGTGTTTTACTGATACTTTTTAAAAGGAAACAATAACGAATATAAAAGACAAAAAGAAAACGGCAACACTTATGATGACACCATTTTCGATTTATATTTATACTTAATTTATTTATCCTTTTTACGTAAAAGTACACACTTATTGAACATAAATTTTTACATTTTATAACTATATCAGAATACGATTTTGAAATCAACCTTTTGAACTTTTCAAAATATAATATCCCTTACTCTTATTAACAACTTCTACGTTATTAAAAAGAGCTTCCATCTTTTTCTTCGCAGATGGCATACCTTGTTTCTTTTGAATCACAACGTAAAGTTCGCCCTGTGCTTTAAGCTTTTCATAAGCTTCTTCAAAAATACGATGCACAATATCTTTACCTGCACGAATGGGTGGATTAGTTAAAACATAATCAAATCGTTGATTATCTACAGCTGATAAACAATCACTTTCAATAATTTCAGCGTTTTCAATTTGATTTTTTGTTTTATTTATTTCCGCAAGCGCTAGAGCCCTGTTATTAACGTCTAGTAATGACAGCTGATGATGCGGAGAAATCTTTGCAATTGTTAAACCAATTGGCCCATATCCACACCCTACATCTGCAATATGTTTACTAGGACCTGGAGGATGCTCTTTCAAAAAGGTTTGAATCAGTAAGTCTGAACCAAAATCTACTTTATCTTTCGAGAATACTCCTGCATCCGTAGTGAACTCTAGACGTGTTTTATCGAAATGATAGCTAATTTTCTTTTGATTACTTTTCACTTCTGGATTTTCATCATAATAGTGACCCATTTCTCCACCTCGAATCAAATTTATCAAATACGCATGTGCGTGATTACAAAATACGATATATTACCATAAACTAACTAAAAACCCCGTTATCGCAATAACGGGGTTTTAATTTCTCAAAGAATTCAGGTTGTATGCATGTTGACTAGACTAAAGAAGTTGGTCGAACATGACGTTTCAACCTAACTATTTAATTAGAAAGTAGAAACTATTTTAATTCTACAGTAGCTCCAACTTCTTCTAATTGTTCTTTAAGTTTTTCAGCGTCTTCTTTAGGCATAGCTTCTTTAATTACTTTAGGAGCTCCGTCTACTAATTCTTTAGCATCTTTTAAGCCTAAGCCAGTTGCTTCTTTAACTGCTTTAACAACTTTGATTTTTGAAGATCCAGCTGAAGTTAATTCAACATCAAATTCAGTTTTTTCAGCTGCTGCGTCGCCGCCACCAGCTGCGCCTGCTGCTGCTACTGGAGCTGCTGCAGTTACACCAAATTCTTCTTCAATTGCTTTTACTAAATCGTTTAATTCTAATACTGACATTTCTTTAATTGCTTCAATGATTTGTTCTTGATTAGCCATTTTATAATTCCTCCATTAATTTTAATTTTATTATGCGCAATTATTCAGCGCTTTCTTCTTTTTGTTCACCAACGGCTTTAACTGCATAAGCGAAGTTGCGTACTGGAGCTTGTAATACTGATAAAAGCATTGATACAAGACCATCGTGTGAAGGTAATGAACCAACAGTTTTAACTTCTTCAGCTGAGATTACGCTACCTTCCATAACGCCTGTTTTAACTTCTAAAGCTTCGTGTTCTTTAGCAAATCCTGCGATAACTTTCGCTGGAGCTACAACATCTTCAGTTGAAGTTGCGATAGCTGTTGGACCTGTTAAGAATTCATCTAAGCCTTCGATACCTGCTTGTTCAGCTGCACGACGAACCATAGTGTTTTTGTAAACTTTGTACTCAACACCAGCTTCACGTAATTGTGAACGTAATTCAGTAACTTCTGCTACTGTTAAACCACGGTAGTCAACGATAACTGTTGATACTGAATTTTTAAGTTGTTCAGCAATTGCATCTACTTGTTGTTTTTTTGCTTCAATGATAGCAGACATTCAGACACCTCCATTTATATTTTTTGGTGCTTTTTTTAATTGCAATAAAAAAAGCACTTTCTACCCACGGCAAAAAGTGCTTGAAAGATCATTAATCATCACGTTCAAGTCAATTTTAGCCTCGGTAGGATAAGTTTTAAGTTATAAATAACTCCTACTGTCTTAGGTAAAATAATCACAATTAATAATATAACTGCTTTGATGTAATAAGTCAACAAAAAATTTACAGACCGAAAGATTGCTTCCTTCAGTCTGTAATCGTGTTGACTATTTTAAATTTATAGTTTGAAAGATGAAGTATCAACTTTAACTCCAGGACCCATTGTTGTAGTAACAGCAACAGATTTGAAGTAAGTACCTTTAGCAGAAGATGGTTTAGCTTTTGCTAAAACGTCTTGTAAAGCTTTGAAGTTTTCAACTAATTTTTCATCGTCAAATGAAACTTTACCGATAGAAGCATGTACGATACCAGCTTTTTCAGCACGGTATTCTACTTTACCAGCTTTGATTTCTTCAACTGCTTTTTTAACGTCCATCGTTACTGTACCAGTTTTAGGGTTTGGCATTAAACCTTTAGGTCCTAATACACGACCTAATTTACCAACTTCGCCCATCATGTCTGGAGTAGCTACAACTACGTCAAAGTCAAACCAACCTTGTTGGATTTTTTGTACGTAATCTGCTTCGCCTACGTAATCTGCACCTGCTTCTTCAGCTTCAGTGATTTTATCGCCTTTAGCGAATACTAATACACGTTGAGATTTACCAGTTCCGTTTGGTAAAACAACTGCACCACGGATTTGTTGGTCATTCTTACGTGTATCAATTCCTAAACGGAATGCTACTTCAACAGATGCGTCAAAGTTAGCAATGCTAGTTTCTTTAGCTAATTTAATTGCTTCTTCAACACTGTAGTGTTGCGTACGGTCAACTTTACTAGCTGCTTCTTGATACTTTTTACCTTTTTTAGCCATTTATTGTTCCTCCTTTAGTGGTTTTAGCGGAATTTCCTCCCACATTTACTTGCCTCTTGCAAGTTAAGAGCAGATAACAGTGGAAATTGAGCGAGATAATCATCTTATCTTTAACGAATGATTGCATTATCTCAACCTCATATGAATAGACAATATCAATTGTTTACCTTCTCTGTTACCTGCTTTTATCGTCTAAATTAAGTTCGTTTTAAAAAATTAATTTATAGTTTAACTTCAATTATTCTACAGTGATACCCATGCTACGTGCAGTACCTTCGATAATACGCATAGCTGCTTCTTCGTCTGCAGCGTTTAAGTCTTGCATTTTAGTTTGAGCAATTTCGCGTACTTGATCTTTAGTTACTGATGCAACTTTTGTTTTATTAGGTTCACCTGAACCTTTTTCTACGCCAGCTGCTTTTTTAAGTAGTACTGGAGCCGGTGGTGTTTTAGTAATGAATGTGAATGAACGGTCTTCATAAACACTAATTTCTACCGGAATGATTAAACCTGCTTGTTCTTGAGTACGTGCATTGAACTCTTTACAGAATCCCATGATGTTCACACCTGCTTGACCTAATGCTGGACCAACTGGTGGTGCTGGGTTCGCTTTACCTGCAGGAATTTGCAATTTAACTACTTTTTCTACTTTTTTAGCCACGATGTGCACCTCCTTGATATCGTGATGTGGTCACAGGGCTCAGTTTTGCCCTCCCACTCTTAAACATTTCGTGACGAAATGAACGCTCTAAAAGCGCGACCACATTATTTTAACACTCGCCCTATTGAAAAATCAATAGTAAAATTTCATCTTTTAATTGAAAGTTTTTTATTGTTTTTCAAATGAGCCTTTATAAATTCAGATTAAAGCTTTTCTATTTGATCGAATTCAACTTCTACTGGTGTTTCACGACCAAACATATCTACAAGTACAGTTAATTTAAATTTATCAGCTTCAATTTCTTGTACTTCGCCAACTTGATTTGCAAAAGGTCCTGATTTAATGCGAACTTGTTCACCTACGTCAAGTTCAACATCAATTGTTTTTTCTTTAAGTCCCATTTGCTTAAGAATGAAGCGCACTTCTTCAGGAAGTAGCGGGTTCGGTTTTGAACCTGCTCCTGCTGAACCTACGAACCCTGTAACACCAGGTGTATTTCTAACTACATACCATGATTCATCAGTCATTACTAATTCTACAAGTACGTAGCCAGGGAATGTTTTTTTAACAAGTTTCTTCGCTTTACCGTCTTTAACTTGTGTTTCTTCCTCTTCTGGTATGACAACTCTGAAAATCTGTTCTGTCATATTCATAGATTCTACTCTTTTTTCTAAATTCTTTTTAACTTTGTTTTCATATCCAGAATAGGTATGCACAGCATACCAACGCTTTGCGCCCACTTCTTCAGACATGTCTTCACTCCTAACCTAATAATAATTGTTTCAATGCATTAATTCCTATATCTAACGCATAGAAAAAGACTAAGAAGAAAATAACTGTAGATACAACGATTACAGTATATTTGAACAATTCTTCTTTTGTTGGCCAACTTGTCTTTTCCATTTCTGACTTAACGCCTTTAAAGAAGTTCTCTTTTTTAGCCATTAGTAAGACCTCCACATTTTCAGACTCGATTCTAAGTCACATTCAACTTAATATTACTCTATTTTGATTCTTTATGAACTGTATGCGCATTACACTTTGGGCAATACTTTTTTAAAGTTAATCTTGTTGCTGAACCTTCCTTTTTAGGGACATTATAATTTCGATTGCCGCAAACTTCACAATTTAAAGGTACTTTCTTCACGTTTATTCACCTTTACTCATTATAATACCAATATACTATACATAAATGTCGTTATAAATGTCAAACTTCCTTTTCTGGTTGAAATTGCTTAGATAATAAGAATTATCTTACATATATTACTTCTTTAATTGCCGTTTCATTTTAATTTTACAACGTTGTATAGCATTGTAAACGTCTTTATCTCTTAATCTTAATATATGTGCTATTTCTCTCGGTTTATACTCTCTTCTTACTAAATGTATAATCTCCTTTTCCATTCTGCTTAATGTAAATACTTGTTTGTTGAATTCCTTCGACAATTCTTTTCTGAAAAATGACCGCTCAACTTCATCAATTGCTAAAGCACAATTGTAATCCACTACACACTCATTTATAAGTAATGGCTCACGGTGGCGTTCAGCTTTCAACTTTCTCAAATAGTCATATTTAACAGAACGGATAAGAAAATATAAATACCTTTTGAATGGTATAGACCTACTAAAATCAAAATTTTGAAGAGCTAGATACATTTTTATGAGAATATCTTGATACATATCTTCAATATCAAATTGATTTGATGTTAAGTAACCAATCTTTCTAAAAATAAATGGCCTTAATTCTTCAAGTAACGTTATAAATAATTGATCAATGTCTTCATTTGCATCAGTAAAATAACACTTTGATGTTTGCTCGTGATGTTTATTATTCAAACTGATTTACCTAACCTTCCGTATAAATTTAGGTTAGTTTAAATGAAGAAAGGTCAAATTCGCAATAGTACCAAATCAGTCTTTATGATGGTTTCCGCGTCTTATTTTTTCAAATTCTTCTAGTATTTCATTTGATAGCTGAATTCGAGTTCTTGGCTTCTTTTCACTAAAATCATCAATGGATTTACTCACTGTTATTTCATTTTCTTTTAAATCGCGCCACATTTCTCTTGAGGAAATACGGTAGGCACCTGAGCCAAATATTGCATGTTGTTCACTCATATCGCTCGTTACAACAGTAATATGCGTTGTATGTTTGTCATATAGCTCATAGACATAGCGCTCAATAAAGCTATCTGCAGTTTCCTTTTCTTTAGTGAACACTGTTTTTACACCGTGATACACATATTCGCGTTCGATACCTGATTGTTCATACGCATCAAAAACACAAACAATTTCATCTGCAATCAGTGCATTGTAATTCGCAATAGCGTCTAAAAGTTGTTCTCGTGCTTCTTCTAAACTTTCTTTAGCTACCGCACTGAGTGTCGGCGATTGACCTATCATGTTATAGCCATCGATAATTAAATATCTTTCTTTCATGAGGATGCCTCAGTTTCATTTCTTTTACGGAAAACTTCATACATCATCAAACTCGCTGCTACAGAAGCGTTAAGACTATTTACATGACCGACCATAGGTATTTTAATGTAAAAGTCGCATTTATCACTGACTAAGCGACTCATACCTTGACCTTCACTGCCAATAACGATAGCTAAAGACATATCCGCTTGTAAGTCTCTATAATCTGTAGCATTATTCGCTGCAGTGCCTGCAACCCAAAAACCATTATCCTTTAATTCGTCAATCGTTTTAGAAAGGTTAGTTACACGAATAACTGGAACATGTTGTATTGCTCCTGTTGAAGCTTTAGCAACAGTTTGTGTTAAGGCTACTGAACGTCTTTTAGGTATGATAACGCCATCGACACCTGAAGCATCAGCAGTTCTTAATATTGAACCCAGATTATGCGGATCTTCTAAACCATCCAAAATCATTACAGTAGAAAAACCATCTTTATCTTTTTGACTTTGTAAAAATTGGTCAAAATCTGCATATTCATATGGGGCGACTAATGCAGCAACGCCTTGGTGAGGTGCATTTGATAAAAAATCTAATTTAGATTTCGGTACTGTTTGAACAATCAGTTTTTGAGCTTTTGCATTTTTTAAAATTTCGTTGATTTGTTGTTTTTTTATACCATCTTGAATCAAAATTTTATTAATGGCATGGCCTGAAATAATTGCCTCTTTAACTGCATGTCTGCCTACTATGACGATATCTTCCACATCCACACTACCTTTCATTTACTATTTCAACAATGTTATGAAGTAATTCTTCTAAACGCGTTTGTTGATGATCTAAATATAAAAAACCTATAACAGCTTCTAATGCTGAACTTTTTCGATATGTTTGAATATCTGTATTTTTAGCTTTTGTGTAACTTTTAGCGTTGCGCCCTCTTTTCAAGACATTCAACTCTTCTTCAGTGAACCAATCATCTGAGATTAATCGTTCTAATGTCTGTGCTTGACTTTTAGCAGAAACATATTGTTTTGATACTTGGTGTAAACGATTGGGTTTACTTTGCAACTTAAGAACAATGTATTCTCGAATATGTTGATCCAAAACAGCATCGCCCATGTATGCAAGTGTAAGCGGATTTAACAATTTAACATTCATCATTTAACCACGCTTAAATCTTACACCTTGTGGTGTATCTTCTAAAATAATGTTGCGTTCTTTAAGCATATCTCTAATTTCATCCGCACGAGCGAAATCTTTATTTTTACGGGCTTCATTACGCTCTTCTATTAATTTCTCAATCTCTTCATCTAATAACTCATCAGCTTCTTTTCCTTTAAGAGGAACGCCAAGAACATCACTAAAGATTTGATATACTTCTTTAAATTTATTGAATACCTTTGTGGAAGTTGTATTTTCAAGAACATATTTATTAGCGAGTTTAGCTAAATCATACCATGCAGTTACAGCATTGGCAGTGTTGAAGTCGTCATCCATTACAGTTTCGAATTGTTTAAGAATTTCATCAATTTGATTCATATATTCTGTGTGTTCTTCTAAATCTGTAGCAATCGCTTCACGTTCTTCTATAAGTTTATAGCTGTTACGTATACGTTCTAAACCGCTTCGAGCTGCACCCACAAGTTCTAAATTATAATTGATAGGACTACGATAATGTACACTAATCATGAAGAATCGAAGTACATCAGGATCTATTTCTTTAATAATGTCATGCACTAAAATAAAGTTACCTAATGATTTACTCATTTTTTCATTGTCGATATTAATAAAACCATTATGCATCCAATAGTTAGCGAATGGTGCGTGATTGTGTGCTTCTGATTGGGCAATTTCATTTTCATGGTGTGGGAATTGTAAATCGGAACCACCAGCATGAATATCTATCGTTGGTCCTAACTCGTGGTAAGCCATTACAGAGCATTCAATATGCCAACCTGGACGGCCTTCACCGAATGGACTATCCCAGCTAATTTCTCCAGGTTTCGCTTTCTTCCATAACGTAAAGTCTAGGGCGTCTTCCTTTTGCTCACCAGCTTCAATTCGTGCACCTACTTTGAGGTCATCTAACGATTGATGGCTGAGTTTACCATATCCATTAAACTGACGTGTTCTAAAATAAACATCGCCATCACTTTCATAAGCATATCCTTCATCTACGAGTTCTTTGATGAAATCAATAATTTCTTGCATATGATTCATCACGCGTGGATTTGATGTTGCTTTTTTGACGTTTAAAGCACCAACATCTTCGTAAAATGCTTTGATATATTTCTCAGCAATTTCTGGGACACTTTCATTTAATTCCTTAGAGCGGTTGATTAATTTATCATCTACGTCTGTAAAATTTGAAACGTAAATAACTTCATATCCTTTGTATTCAAAGTATCTTCTGACTACATCATAATTAATTGCAGGTCGTGCATTCCCGATGTGAATATAATTGTAAACCGTCGGACCACATACATACATTTTCACCTTACCTGGTTCAATCGGCTCAAATGTTTCTTTCCGACGTGTTAACGTATTATATAATGTAATCATCTTGAATCTCTCCATTCTTAGCTTTTTCAAGTTGTCGTTCTAAATGTTTGATTTGTTCGAAAAGTGGATCCGGTAAATTACGATGGTCAAATGTTTTACCAATTCGTTTGCCTTCTTGCTTAACAATGTGACCTGGAATACCGACAACAGTTGTATAACTTGGTACAGATTGTAGTACAACAGAATTCGCACCAATATTTACATTTGAATCAATTTGTATATTACCTAAAACTTTAGAACCTGCGGCGATTAAAACATTATCTCCAATATCAGGATGACGTTTCCCTTTTTCTTTTCCTGTACCGCCTAGTGTCACACCTTGGTAAATTGTGACATTATCCCCGATTGTACATGTTTCACCAATAACGACACCCATACCATGGTCAATAAATAAACGTTTGCCTATTTTAGCACCAGGATGAATTTCTATTCCTGTGAAAAATCGTGACACTTGTGAAATAACTCTCGCTGCAACATAGCGCTTTTTATTATAAAGTTTATGCGCTACTAAATGACTCCATACTGCATGTAATCCCGCGTAAGTAGTAACAACTTCTAAAGTTGAGCGTGCTGCTGGATCCTGTTCAAACACCATTTTTATATCGTCTCTCATTCTTTTTAACAAGACCTTCTCCCCCTTAGCCTAATCAAATTGATTTTTATTTCATCAATGCTTTTTTAATACATGTGCCTGATTTAAAAATTCATGATATCAAAATAGCACCTCTAACAATTCAGTTGCTAGAGGCGCTATCGCACGGTTCCACTCTTCATTCAGCAATGATACTTATAATCGTATTCATTACTCTCATTATCATTATTTATTTAAAGTAGCAAAGGTGCATTCATTAATCTATATGGTATGCTCGCAGCTACCGCACACTCTCTGAGTCATATAATGATTAATTACTAATCCTTTGATTCATTTTATAGTTATAATAATAGGTCGTTAGTAGTGAAATTTCAAGTCGTAACATACGCTTTTTAGAAAAATGAATTCAGCGTATGTAAATGACAATCTTGAAAGCTCTTATACATATTTTTGTAAACGAGATAATACTTTTTCTTTACCTAATACTTCAATTGTATTTGGTAATTCTGGTCCGTGCATTTGTCCTGTTACAGCTACACGAATAGGCATAAACAATTGTTTACCTTTGATTCCAGTTTCTTTTTGAACTTCTTTAATTGTTTTCTTGATTTCAGCAGCTTCAAATGGTTCTAAAGCTTCTAATTTACCATACAAGTGGTTCATTAATTCTGGAACTTGTTCACCATTGACAACTTCTTGTTCTTCTTCATTAAGTTCAGGCATTTCATGGAAGAACATTTCTGATAATGGAACGATTTCACCTGCATAACTCATTTCTTTTTGATAAAGTGCAACAAGTTTACGTCCCCAATCTTTATCTTCTTCAGAAGGATTTTCAGGGATGAGGTTTGCTTTAATTAGATGCGGTAAAGCCAATTCAAATACTGTTTCAGTGTCTTTCGTTTTCATGTATTGGTTGTTTACCCAAGCTAATTTTTGTCTATCAAACATTGCAGGTGATTTAGATAAACGTTTTTCATCAAAGATTTTAATAAATTCTTCTTTAGAAAAGATTTCTTCTTCGCCTTCAGGTGACCAACCCAATAATGTAATAAAGTTGAATAGTGCTTCTGGTAAATAGCCTAAGTCACGATATTGTTCAATAAACTGTAGGATTTGACCGTCACGTTTACTTAACTTCTTACGTTCTTCGTTAACAATAAGGGCCATATGTCCAAAACGTGGTGGTTCCCAACCAAACGCTTCATAAATCATTAATTGTTTTGGTGTGTTAGAAACATGGTCGTCGCCACGAATAACATCTGAAATTTTCATATAATGATCATCTACAGCAACTGCAAAGTTATATGTTGGTACACCGTCTTTTTTCACGATAACCCAGTCGCCTATATTATTAGAGTCGAATGAAATTTCACCTTTAACCATATCGTTAAATGTATAAGTCTTATCTTTAGGCACACGGAAACGAATAGAAGGTTTACGGCCTTCTGCCTCGAATTGTTGACGTTGTTCTTCTGTTAAGTGTGCATGCTGACCACCGTAACGAGGCATTTCACCACGAGCAATTTGTCCTTCACGTTCTTCTTCTAATTCTTCTTCTGTCATATAACATTTATATGCTTTATCTTCGTCAAGTAATTGTTGAATTAGTGGGTTATAAATGTCCGCACGTTCAGATTGGCGGTATGGACCATAACCTTTATCTTTATCGATAGATTCATCCCAATCTAAGCCTAACCATTTTAAGTTATCAAATTGAGAAGATTCTCCGTCTTCGAGGTTACGTTTGCTATCTGTATCTTCAATACGAACAACAAAATCTCCATCATAATGTTTCGCAAATAAATAGTTAAATAATGCTGTTCGAGCATTACCAATATGCAAGTATCCAGTTGGACTCGGTGCATATCTTACTCTAATGCGTTCACTCATTATATTCACTCCTATGATTATTAATTATGGGCTGATGTAATGGCAGAAGTTGATTAAAAGAAATCATTACATTTTAAAAGCAATTGTAATTTCTTTATTTTTTAGCCACTTTTCAAACCAATTTAAGCATGTAAGCTGCCAAGTTTTTGATGGTTTAATTCAATTTTAAAAAAGTTATTCAAAAGTTAATGATGTGTTGGACCATTCCTTTGTGAATAACTTCCCTCAATAATTGATTATTCATTCTTACATAACATTCAGTAATATTGTAGCACTTAAATGCGTCTTTGATAAGTCTATTGTTTACGTAAGTCTTCTTCAAACTTCCCTTTATATATAAAAAGGTTTCATGTAAAATTCATATTTCAGTTCAAAATATACCGTTTCACATGAAACCTGCTTTTGATTTAATTTTCAGAATTGGGAGTGTCTTCTTCATGATGTTTCGCAAAAACAATCCTACCTGAAGAAGTTTGTAATAGACTCACTACTTCTAAATTAACCTGTTGACCAATTAATTTCTTCGCGTTGTCAACAACTACCATCGTACCATCATCTAGATAACCTACACCTTGACCAGGTTCTTTCCCCATCTTAGTTAAAAGTATATTTAAGCGGTCACCCTGATGAACATTTGGCTTAATCGCCTCTGATAAATCATTGACATTTAATGCTGTAATGCCTTGCACGTGACACACTTTATTTAAATTATAGTCAGTGGTAATGACATGGGCATGATGCTGTTGCGCTAACTTAATGAGTAATGTATCGATATCACTATGAGACTTCGTCGGATGTATCACACGTGTAGGGTAATTCAAATCATAGAGTTGATTAAGGATATCTAAACCACGCTGTCCTTTCTCACGCTTTACACTATCATTTGCATCTGCTACAACTTGTAATTCATTGATGACTCCTTGAGGAATAAGGATATCGCCATCGATAAAACCGCAACGAATGACATCTAATATACGACCATCAATAATCGCGCTTGTATCTATAATCTTTGGTATAGCTTTACGTGTATTATAAGACATGGATCTTGCCATATTTTCCGGCAAAAACATTAACATCTCATCGCGTTTCTTTAAACCAAATTGGAAACCTAGATAACATAAAATAATCGTAATGATAATAGGAATAAAATGATTAAGTATCGAATTTCCTATAAGTTCTAAAATAAAAGAAACCATAACTGAGATAAAGAGTCCTATAATCAGACCAATTGTTGCAAATAAAATTTCCACTGCACTTCGTCGCATAATGACTTGTTCAAGTTCTTTAAAAGCATGGGTCACTCTTTTAATAAAAAATCCAAATATAGCAAAAAATAAAATAATGCCTACAAATCCATCTACATAGTGATTCGTAATAATCGGTGGAACTTTCATACCTATATCAGCTACGACTTCTGGAATAATAATAATTCCTAATGCAGCGCCGATAATAATATAAATAACTAACACCATTAATCTAATGATACTCAACCTTATCCTCCTCTCACGGATGTCTATTCTCTGTATGTATACTTATTTCAGTATTATTGAATCGAGATTTCATACGCGTAAATTTATTGTAGTAAAAAACGACATGCGTTGAATGAAAACATCAAATACATATATACTTCTTTGATACATGATGAACATTTTCATTCTTTTCATAAAATACTTTCTATGAAGAACGGAGCGCATATTTTAAAGCTTCATGGACAGAAGATACACCAATCACTTGGATACCTTCTGGGAAAGTCCACCCTCCTATATTTGTTTGAGGGATAATCGCACGTTTGAAACCAAGTTTAGCCGCTTCTTGAATCCGTTGTTCTATACGAGAGACTCGACGAACTTCGCCCGTTAGACCTACCTCACCTACAAAACAGTCTAAGCCGTCTACAGCTTGATCTTTAAAGCTTGAGGCAGTGGCTACTATAATACTTAGGTCTACAGCCGGTTCTGTTAACTTCACTCCACCTGCAACTTTGATATATGCATCTTGTTGCTGAAGCAAGTAATTTTCTTTCTTTTCTAATACTGCCATAAGTAAGCTTAACCGATTATGGTCAATACCTGTAGCCATACGTCTAGGATTATTAAACGTAGTAGGTGTAACTAATGCTTGTACCTCAATCAGCAAAGGACGTGTGCCTTCCATGGTTGGCACAATGGTCGATCCTGGTACATTAGTTGATCGTTCTTCTAGAAACATTTCAGAAGGATTTAAGACACCTTTCAAACCACTCTGCTTCATTTCGAAAATGCCCATCTCATTTGTAGATCCAAAACGGTTTTTAACCGCTCTTAAAATTCGGTATGCATGATGTTCATCGCCTTCAAAGTAAAGCACCGTATCTACCATATGTTCTAGCAATCTCGGCCCTGCTATCTGACCTTCTTTCGTCACATGCCCAACAATAAATGTCGCAATATCCATTTGCTTCGCGATATTCATCAGACTTTGTGTACTTTCTCTTACTTGAGACACTGATCCTGGCGCTGAACTTATTTCTGGATGATAAATGGTTTGGATGGAATCCACGACGAGTAGATCTGGACGTTCATCTTTAACGGTTTGGTGGATAACTTCTAAATCCGTTTCAGCTAAAACGTTGAGTTGACTAGAATCTTCTTCTAAACGCTCAGCACGTAGTTTAGTTTGATTTATCGATTCCTCACCAGTGATATATAAAACATTTTTACTTTGAGATAACGCAGCACAGATTTGCAACAGTAATGTAGATTTACCAATACCTGGGTCTCCTCCGATAAGCACAAGTGACCCACTTACAATACCTCCACCAAGTACTCGGTTAAATTCTTTTGAATCTGTGAGAATTCTTGGCGTCGTCTCATGTTTAACACTATTTAATTTCTGTACTTTTCCTGCTGCTTCTTTAGTTTTTACACCATGTTTAGGGTTCGCAGCTTTCTCTACAATTTCTTCCATTTGGTTCCATGCACCGCAATTAGGACACTTCCCCATCCATTTAGGAGATTGATAGCCACACGCCATACATTCAAATATTACTTTTTTCTTGGCCACTTTTGCACCTCCAAATTGTTATGAACAAATCTATTTTAAACTGACAATTTGATTATGACAAATTAAATGTGAATGATTTTGATAACGATTAATATTATTATGAATTTATGCTTATGCGAGTTGAGAATTATTGATTTTTCGAGAAATTTAATTTCCTTAAGTTTATTTTAATTCTTATACATCGCACTGCATTCTATGAAAAATAAAGATAAATTAGTTTATCTGAACATACAGAAAAATTTATGAATAAAAAAAGGTACCCCTCCATTAAAGAGGAATACCAATCATTGTCATAGATTACTATCGTTGATTCAATTTTGCTTTCTATGCGTTATATCAATTTAAGCTTCTGTCTTTTCTTTTTCTGAAGACGTTTTCTCGTGAATATCATATTTAAACTCTTCGCCATTATGATCAATAGTAACTTCTTTACCTTCAATCTTGTTACCATCTAAGATTAATTCACTTAAGTTATCTTCTACAGTTTTTTGAATTGCTCTAATTAATGGACGCGCACCGTATTCTGGATCGTAACCTTCTTCAGCAATTTTTTCTTTCGCTTTATCAGTTACAACAATATTAATATTTTGTTCAGAAAGACGAGCAGTAAGTTTATTTACCATCATAGTAACGATTTCTTTCAATTCTTCTTTAGAAAGTTTGTGGAATACAATGATATCGTCTACACGGTTTAAGAATTCTGGACGGAATGAATTTTTAAGTTCTTTCATCATTGTTTTACGAATTGTTTCATAGTCGTTACCTTCAGAAGCGCCACCAAATCCTGCAAATCGTTGGTCTTGTAATTCTTGTGCGCCAACGTTTGAAGTCATGATGATGACTGTATTACGGAAATCTACAGTACGACCTTTCGTATCAGTTAAATGGCCATCATCTAAGACTTGTAAAAGGATGTTAAATACATCAGGGTGGGCTTTTTCAATTTCATCAAATAGTATAACTGAGTATGGTTTACGTCTTACCTTTTCAGTTAATTGACCACCATCGTCATGGCCTACATAGCCTGGAGGCGCACCTACTAAACGACTCACTGCATGTTTCTCCATAAACTCACTCATATCAACACGAATCATTGCATCATCTTCACCAAACATAGATTCAGCTAATGCACGTGCTAATTCAGTTTTACCTACACCTGTAGGTCCTAGGAAGATAAAGCTACCGATTGGACGTTTAGGATCTTTAAGTCCCGCACGAGCACGTCTCACAGCTTTACTGATTGAATTCACTGCGTCATTTTGACCAATTACACGTTCGTGGAGTGTATCTTCAAGATTGAGTAAACGTTCAGATTCAGTTTCGTTAATTTTAGTTAATGGAATACCTGTCCATCCTGCAATTACTTCTGCTATATCTTCTTCAGATAATGACGTACTTACGCCACCTTGAGAATTTTTCCATTCATTTTTAGCGTCTTCATATTGTTTTTCAAGTTTAGATTGTTTGTCTCTTAAATTAGCTGCATTTTCAAATTCTTGTGCATGAACAGCAGCATCTTTTTCATTTTTAACATTTTCAATTTCTTGTTCAATTTCTTTAAGATTGTTAGGTGTTGTATGACTTTTAAGTCTAACTTTAGAACTTGCTTCATCAATAAGATCGATTGCTTTATCTGGTAAGAAACGATCAGATACATAACGGTTACTTAATTTTGCAGCTGCTTCTAAAGCTTCATCAGAAATATTAATTCTATGATGTGCTTCATAACGATCGCGTAAGCCTTTCAAGATTTCAATTGTGTCTTCTACTGTTGGTTCATCAACTTGAACGGGTTGGAAACGACGTTCTAATGCTGCATCTTTTTCAATGTTTTTACGATATTCATCTAAAGTTGTAGCACCTATACATTGTAATTCTCCTCTAGCTAAGGCTGGTTTAAGGATGTTAGATGCATCAATAGCACCTTCAGCACCACCAGCGCCAACTAATGTGTGTAACTCATCAATAAATAGAATGACGTTACCTGCTTGATGAATTTCTTCCATAACTTTTTTCAAGCGTTCTTCGAATTCACCACGGTATTTCGTACCAGCAACTACAGTACCCATATCAAGTGACATGACGCGCTTTTCTTTTAATGTTTCTGGTACTTCATTATTAACAATTGCTTGTGCTAAACCTTCAGCAATTGCTGTTTTACCTACACCTGGTTCACCGATAAGTACTGGATTATTTTTAGTACGACGGCTTAACACTTCAATGACACGAGTGATTTCTTTATTACGTCCTACTACGGGGTCTAAAGTACCATCTTTCGCTATAACAGTTAGGTCTCTAGCTAAACTATCTAATGTTGGTGTATTATTTGATTTATTTGCTTGAGCATTTTTATTACTCATTTCTGGGCTACCTAAAGCTTTAACAACTTGCGCACGTGCTTTTGTGATATTTAAATCTAAGTTGGCAAACACGCGTGCTGCGACACCTTCATTTTCACGGATTAAACCTAAAAGAATGTGTTCTGTACCTACGAAATTATGATGTAACTTTCTTGCTTCATCCATTGAAAGTTCAATCACTTTCTTAGCTCTAGGTGTATAATGTAACGTGCCCATTTGTTCTTGACCGTGACCAATCAACTTCTCAACTTCTTCAATCACTTTGTCTTCAGTAATATTAAAACTTTCTAATACTTTAGCAGCAATACCTTCCGGTTCTTTCATTAAACCTAATAAAAGGTGTTCTGTACCAATATTTGAATGGTTCAAACGAATTGCTTCTTCTTGTGCATGCGCTAAAACTCGCTGCGCACGTTCTGTTAATCTACCAAATAGCATATATAAAATACCTCCTATTTTATATGTTCTCTTAATAAATCGGCTCTTTTTTCATTTACTGTTTTATCATCATCTTCATCTATTAAAAATGGTGACTGTATACCTACCATTAATTCATTAAATTTAAAATCATTAAGCGTTATATAATTCAAATCGATACCGAGTTTGACTTCACTTAAGCGATAGGATGCTTCTTCCATTGAGATAATTCTACTATTTTGTAGAATCCCTAGCGAACGATAAACTCTATCAAGCGTTTCTACTGGATTATGCTTATCAAGTCTTTCTCTAATTTGTTTCTCTTCATTGATGATTTGGTTAACGACTTCAGTTAAATTATCAATGATTTCTTCTTCAGTTTTCCCTAAAGTGAGTTGGTTTGAAACTTGATAAATGTGACCATATACTTGCGAACCTTCTCCATAAATACCTCGAATCGTAAATCCAAAACGGTTAATCGTCTGTGCAATGCGGTTCATTCTCTTCATGATGGAAAGTCCAGGCAAATGTAACATGACACTCGCACGCATACCTGTGCCTATATTTGTTGGACAGGTTGTAAGATAGCCTAAATGTTCGTCATAGCTAATATCTAGTTCTTGGTCCAAGTCATCATCAATCTTTGAAGCTCTTTGATATAAATCATTGAGCGACAAGTCAGTTCCTAACGCTTGGATACGAATGTGGTCTTCTTCGTTAATCATCACACTTAGAGATTCATCTTCGTTAAGCAATACTGCAGAGGCTGGTTGTTTAATAAGTTCAGGACTTACAAGATGTTTCGCAACTAATTTCATTTTACTTTGTTGATCCATTGTATCTAAACGTTGTAACTGTAAGTCTGGAAGCGCATCTTGAACTTCATTTATTACTCGAAATCCTTCTTGCTCGGACGGGAACATCAAAGGATGAACATGATTCTCAAGATTTCTTGCTAATCTTATTCTAGAAGAAATGACTACAGGTGCCTCTTCAGTCATTTTCATCCATTGACTAATGTTAGTATGAATGTCACTCATGACGAGACACCTCACTTTCATCTTTTAATGCTTTAATTTCGTCACGAATCACTGCAGCTTCTTCAAAGTTTTGTTCTTCTATTAATTTATTTAGATATTTCGTTTTTTCTTCGATTTGCTTTTTAATTGCAAGTTTCTTATGTGAAGATTGAGGCGTTTTACCTACATGTTCAAATTGTCCACCTTGTACGCGTCGAACGATATCTATAATATCGTCTTTAAACGTTGCGTAGCAGTTAGCACAACCAAATTTACCAACATGCGCGATATCTTTCAGTGTCATATGACATGTCGGACATTGCTTCTCCTCTTTAAACGCCATTTCTTGAAAATTAATACCATGTTTCGTAGCGAGATGTTGTAATATTTGTTTGACCACAAATGCTTCTTCTATATCGTCTTGATGCGAATGGTAAGACGTGTCGTCATGGGATTGATGCCAAGGATTATCGCCTTGAGCACATATTGAGCATACCCATTTTTCATGCGTACCGTCTTTACTTTTAACTGTTAATTTTACTTCCGCTTCATTTAAATGGCAATTTTCGCAAAGCACGTTTAAACACCTCACTTCATTTAATAATAGTTAATCACTGGTAATAATCGTTTTAAAATATTAGCTCTTATAATATCTCTTGCAACGACATCCATTTTTAGTGTTTCTCGATCAATAACTGCTTGTATCATTTTAGCTTCTCTGTCATTAATCAATCCTTTGTCTAATAAACCATCTATTATATAATAAGCTTGTTGTTGTGAAATAGAAGGTCCAATCAATTGAAGTAAGTGATTAATATAACCTGTTGCATCTTTGTTTTCAATTTTAGTGATTCGGATATAACCTCCACCACCGCGTTTACTTTCTATTTCATAACCATGTTCGTTTGTAAAACGAGTCTTAATAACATAATTTAATTGGGAAGGAACACAATCGAATCGTTGTGCAATATTTGCACGTTGGATTTCTACCACATCTTCGTTAGTTTCCTCGAATAAATGTTTAATGTATTGTTCTATGATGTCGGACATGTTATGCATGGATATCACCTCTTTTTGACCTTCTTTGACTTTATTATATGACCACCTTTGACCTTTTTCAACCAATTTGATTTTAAAATTTAAATTTTATGATGTTAGCGCGTTCAATTTATTGTATGATAGAGAATAGAAAAAATTAAAGGAATGAAAAAATATGCATATTGTGATTGGGATTATAGGAATTATTTTCTTTTTAGCACTCGCATTCTTATTTAGTTCAGACAGAAAAAATATACGCTGGAAGTATGTTGGTTTACTATTAGTAATTCAACTTATATTCGCATTTATTTTATTAAAAACACATATCGGAATCAGTGTCATCGGTAGTATTTCGTACGGCTTTAGTTACCTATTAAAGCAAGCAGCTGAAGGTGTCAATTTCGTATTCGGTGGTTTTAAATTTGTAGATCCAAAGAACCCACCATTCTTCTTTAGCGTATTGTTACCTATTGTATTTATTTCAGCACTTATCGGTATATTACAATATACGCGAATCTTACCGCTTATTATTAATTTTTTAGGTTTCTTAATTTCTAAAATTAATGGCATGGGACGTTTAGAATCATATAACGCTGTAGCAGCAGCAATCTTGGGACAATCAGAGGTATTTATTTCATTAAAACAACAACTGCCATACATACCTAAACAACGTTTATATACGTTAACAGCATCAGCTATGTCTACAGTATCGGCATCAATTATCGGTGCATACTTCACGTTAATTGAACCTAAATATGTTGTAACAGCTGTTGTTCTTAATTTATTTGGTGGTTTCATCATCGCGTCAATCATCAATCCTTATAAAGTGAATGAAGAAGATGATAAATTATTAGTTGATGAAAGTGAAACTAAGAACCAATCATTCTTCGAAATGCTCGGGGAATACATTTTAGACGGATTTAAAGTTGCGGTCATCGTAGGCGCAATGTTAATTGGTTATATAGCTATCATCGCTTTATTAAATGGAATCGTCAGCGGTATCTTTAGTTTATTCTCACACGGTGCAATTACATGGAATTTCCAAACATTGATTGGATTTGTCTTTGCTCCATTTGCATTCTTAGCAGGTGTACCATGGCATGACGCTGTTCAATCTGGTTCTATTATGGCGACTAAATTATTATCAAATGAATTCGTTGCAATGCAAGCACTTGGTAAAACACATGGTTTATCTGAACACGCTAAAGGTGTCACTTCAGTATTCTTAGTATCATTTGCTAACTTTAGTTCGATTGGAATTATTTCAGGTGCAATTAAATCATTAAATGATAAAAAAGGTGACGTCGTCGCACGTTTCGGATTAAAACTATTATTTGGCGCAACACTTGTATCATTTATTTCAGCAGCCATCGCAGGATTCTTTATTTAATTCATACTTAATTATTGCAGGAGTAACTTGGGGAGTTACTCTTGCTTTTTTATTTTTTAATTTAGAATTTATACTTTTTTGAAATGCATTTTCCTCAAAATTAAAAACGGCCATCTTCAAGATGACCGCTTTATTAGAAAATGTTCAATCCTTCTTAATCATATGATTAATGAAATATTCAGTTACTCGATAATCATCGGTTAATTCTGGATGGAATGAGACTCCAAGATATTTACCTTGTTTCACTGCCACAATTTTATCGCCTACTCGGCTTAGCACATCAACGCCTTCTTCAACCTGAGCAATATGAGGTGCTCTAATGAATACACCTTCAATATCTTCTGCAATTCCTTTAATATCAAGCTCAGATTCAAAGCTATCGACTTGTCGACCAAATGAATTACGCTCGACGGTGATATCCAACTTCTTCAGATAGCCTGACTCTCCCTCTACATCTTTGGCAAGTACAATTAAACCTGCACAGGTGCCAAACATTGGTAGATCAGAATTCTGTAATACTTCTTTGAATCCGTATAAATCCATTAATCGTCTTAATGTTGTGGACTCTCCACCCGGTAAAATCAATCCATCAATCTCTTCAAGTTGTTCTACTCTTTTCACTGCAATGCCTTCATGACCACTTAATTCTATATGACGAATGTGTTCACGAACCGCACCTTGCAACGCTAATACACCTATTTTCATAAATTACCAACCACGCTCTTGCATACGTTCTTCTAATGAAATTTGGTTAATATCTAAACCTTTCATAGCTGTGCCAAGCTCACTTGCTAATTTACCAATCAGTTCATAATCTTGATAATGTGTTGTAGCTTGTACAATTGCTTTAGCAAATTTTTCAGGATCTTCTGATTTGAAAATACCTGATCCTACGAATACACCGTCGGCACCTAATTCCATCATTAAAGCAGCATCTTGGGGCGTTGCTACACCACCTGCTGCAAAGTTAACTACTGGAAGACGACCTTTATCCTTAATTTGCTTTAATATTTCAAAAGGCGCACCTAATTCTTTCGCAAATGTCATGATTTCATCATCGTTCATAACAGTCAGACGACTCACTTCAGCATTTACACGGCGCATATGACGAACAGCTTCAACAATATTACCTGTACCTGGTTCACCTTTAGTTCGTAACATTGCTGATCCCTCACCAATACGGCGTGCAGCTTCACCTAGGTTACGACATCCGCATACAAAAGGTACTGTAAATTGATCTTTTCTTAAGTGATATTCTTCATCAGCTGGAGTTAATACTTCAGATTCATCAATGTAATCGACACCCATTGCTTCTAATACTCTAGCTTCAGTAATATGTCCAATGCGGGCTTTAGCCATAACAGGTATTGACACTGCGTTCATTACTTCCTCAACAATTTTAGGATTAGCCATGCGTGCTACACCGCCTGCTGCTCTGATGTCTGATGGAACGCGTTCTAGTGCCATAACTGCAACCGCACCTGCTTCTTCAGCAATCTTAGCTTGTTCTGCATTGACAACGTCCATAATGACGCCACCTTTTTGCATTTCAGCCATTCCTCTTTTTACTCGTTCTGAGCCAACAATTTTTGACATGTTATTTACCCCTTTACTTCTTGATTAAATTCATTTTAAAAGATAAACTGATATTTAAAAAGGTACAATTTGCACATAAAACAAGGGGCCAGTTTATATGAAATCAACACAACCACTTTACTTATCCCTATATGAAAAATTAAAAAAACAAATTATTGAAGGTCTATACCATTCTAATGATAAATTTCCTTCTAAACGACAACTGAGCGAACATTTATCAATGAGTCATACGACTATTGAACATGCATATCAACTACTATTAGATGAGGGGTTTATTTATTCAAAACCTAGATCAGGTTATTATGTATCAGATATAGAATCTCTACCTGTTGTCAATACAGAGTCTTATCATGATTATATGGGGAATGAAATCAATGAAGAAACTTATAACAATGATGGGCCTCAATACGCTTTTAACCTAGCTGAAATAGATTCAGAAAGCTTCCCTATGCACATATTCAGAAAATATGCCAAAGATGTCTTCGAAGATGATCAACTCGATCTATTACAACGTGGCGAAGTTCAAGGAGTTTATGCGTTACGACAACAAATTGCACATTACTTATTTAACAGTAGAGGCGTAACATGTCATCCTAATCAAATCATCATTGGTTCTTCTACGAGTCAACTGCTTGATATGATTACCAACTTACTGAAACATGAAAAATTTATTATTGAGAAACCAAGTTACCCTCCAATTAAACACGTTTTAGATAAAAAGAATATGAATTACTTACAAGTTCCAGTTGATAAAAACGGTATACAAATCCAACCTATACTAAATTCACAAAATAACGTCTTATATATTACACCATCCCACCAATTTCCAACTGGCCACGTCACTAATCTCAAAAAAAGAACGCAACTTATCCAGTGGGCTCAAAAAGATACGCATCGTTATATTATTGAAGATGATTATGATTCAGAGTTTAGATACTTTGGCAAACCAATTCCAGCTTTACAAAGTTTAGATACTAAAGGAAAAGTTATATATATCAGTACATTTTCAAAATCACTATTTCCTAGTTGTAGAATTGCATACATAGTACTGCCTGAAAAAGTAATGAACACTTATAAACAAAGAAGATTTAAAGAAGGAAATACTGTACCCGTTCATCTTCAACATATGGTTGCAAGATTCATGAGTAGTGGCAGCTTTGAAAGACATTTAAATAAAATGCGAAGAATTTATAGAGATAAATTGAATTATATATTAAAAAAACTCGCCCAATATAGTGAACAGTTAAAAATAGAAGGCGCTTTGACTGGTATGCATTTCACCTTAACTGTAATGAATGGTTTGAGTGTACCCCAATGCTTAGAGAAAGCAAAAAAGAACAATCTAAAATTAGAATTGTATAACTATGAAGATAAACCTTCTATATATCCTAAATTCATTTTAGGTTTCGGCGGGATTAAACAAGATGAGTTAGAAGACCATGTGAACGCCCTGATTAACTCGTTAATTATAAAGTAACACTTCTTTTTTAAAAGTTAGTGTTACTTATGCGATAGCTTTTAGGCTATCGTATTTTAATTAACATTTGTGAAAAGAATCATTCTTTCTCCATAGCTAATAGACTACGTACCTTCGGGGCGCCGATTGATTTTTAGGCATAAAAAAAGAGACCTTTCGGTCTCGATTCGGCTCATCGCATCCATACGATTTACTTGCCTGGCAATTATTTCAGTGGTTCTTAATGGCTTTATGCCATTAAGTAAGAGGGAGTGGAACAGAAATATAATTTAACAAAATTATTTTCGTTGTCCCACCCCGGCAAGGATGGCTAGAATTGAAAGAAGCTTGATATAAGCGCACTTTCAATTCAGACATCTACTGCCAATATGTTAAAGAAAACTGAGACAATTAATTATGCCTCAACCTCCTTTAGACGTAAGCCGGGCTACCATCTGGCGCTAAGGTGCTTCCTCTGCTTGAGTCAAGC